>Ga0222424_100007_pt1 | contig 1158496 bp, 1114 predicted proteins | sample 2B2ome_FD_182468 | JGI IMG/M metagenome (GOLD analysis project Ga0222424, IMG submission 182468) | Enriched microbial communities from leaf-cutter ant dump, University of Wisconsin, Madison, United States - 2B200A (version 2) | ecosystem: Environmental > Terrestrial > Nest > Insects nest >...
CTCGACGCCAAGAGAAGTGAGAAACGAATTCTTGGCACACATTGCGAAACGCACTCCCCATCACCCGATGAAAAGGACTTCGCAGCACCGCCTCACCCAGACAATGTGGGGATCAGCCGCCGCTTACGATAGCCCGCCAACATGCCGCAGTGGATGGACCGGGATCACCGAAGACGCGCTGACGCCGAAAATCAAGCGAGCGGTGATTTAGTTTCTGTAGGCTGATTTCCGAACCTTTTCCTGAACTATGTTCATGAACTGTACAAGGAAATGACCTCTGACGATTGGTTAGTGGATACCCATCGACATTACGGAGCCACGGACGACAGCGGCTCCGTGGGGCGTCCTGTGTAGGTTGAATGCCCGATTAGGAAGGCGCTGGGGATTGCCTAAAGTGACGGCTCGGCTGCCTTAATCTCAGCGGTCACGTCGAGGACGCCCGGAACTGCCCACACCTCATCCCGAAGCATAAACCTATTGCTGTTTGTACGGGCTATGAAGGTGGACCTTTCAACCACCAGCGAGGCCGGAATCAGCGCGGCGCGCATCACTTTGAAATCGTCATTAAATAGAATACCGGCCAGCACGTCGAAGTGTCCGCCCTCAATGTCGCGTATGGCTGAAAGCTGCCTAGATTTGTTGCGGCGATGAATGCGACGGGCCTTAATCTGGTATCTCGTCCCATCCTGCCCCGTAGCATCATGCCCCCGTTCCGAGTTCGGCGCTTGCTGCCAACCGAAGGCTCGGCAAAAAAGATATTCTGCAAAGTCCCCTGTTGGGTTGTTGGCGCTACGCACCACGCCTCTGCCACGTAGTTCCTCGCCAACCTGTGCATGGAGGACGAGAAGCTCCGCGACTGAGAGAGATTCGACGAGGTTCACCACAGGCGGGGCGCTCATCATCAGCCACCCCTTCTTGATGCCGTCTTGCCACAAGGCCGCCGCGTAGTCTTCTGGGGCCTTACCGTGGGTGTCGCTATTGCGATTGACCACACCCCTGCGCTCTGCCTGAGCATAGGCTGCGCAGACCAGCTCCTTGTCCCCTCCTAATTCGACAAGAAGTTTCCGCATAAAGTCGCGTTGCGCGTATGCTTGTTCGGTCATCTGATCCCCGCTATGCGCACGTGGATAGCAGCAAGCTTTTTCGATCCCGTGGCCACAATCAATGCAATTTGAGGGAGGAGTTTGAATCCGCTTGCTACCTAGGCCACCGATTTGGGCCCATGGTTGCTTAATCATGCCATGTCGCGCGACACTCCTAGCCGCCCTTCAGGCGCTTAAATCTGCTTGTCACACAGTGCCAGAAAGACCGCCTGGTCTCCTCAACCATTGTGAAGCTGTCGTGCCACTCTTTATGATGGGCGTGACGGGGGATCAGGTATTCGTTCCCTGGAACAACGCCCAAAGAAACATTCAGCGTGGGTAGTCGTTTCCGCTCTCGCCAAGGCACATAGTTTCGGACGCCCTCTCCGTAAGTGAGTAGGTCTTTGCTCAAAACATCCGCGAAGAATAGAAGATCGTCGAGAACGCTGACGAAGCCCAAGCGGATATCTTGGTAGCGGGTATCCTGTCCTACGGGCGTTTCCAGCGCCAAATAGCGCGGGATCACATACTCAGGGCTTTGGCCTTCAAACTCTTGCCGGATGGCCGTATGGGCGTCTACTAGGGCCATCAATGCGTGTTCAGCTTGGAAGAGTTCGGCAAGCGCACCCAGCGGCCTGCCGTTCAGGGTGAGTTTCCCATTAATCAGTTCGGCCAGTGAACTAATTGGGAAGTGAATAGCGGGTGGCGTTTCCAAGTGGATGGCCACAGAACTTTCAGACAAGCCCTCTTCGATCGCTTTGACAACCCGCGCGCGCTCTTTCTGCCATTCTTCGAGCATAGGCAGATGGTGTTGTTTTTTTAATGCTAGTGCCTGATTTAGGATCACCGTGGCCAGGCTGTGAGCAGAATTGACGCCCATTAGAACCTCGCGCAGTCTTCTATTCCGATTGTCCCGATTGATGGCCCTTTGGGCACCAACAGCGCCAAAATAAGCACCAGCAGCGGCAACGAGCGCGGTTGAGACGAGATAGACCCACCCGCTTTGCGGCTCCGCTACCCTTTCTGAAACCCATCCCCACCAGTGTATGAAGCCTTCCACCACTATCCTTTCGCCGATCAGAATATCAATGGGAAGAAGCTCCCGATTTCCTCCCTATTCCTTCAATATTTCAATCTGTCTCTGCACTATCTTGGCTGCATCTTTAATCCAGCCCATCCCGTCGATCTTAGATGCTAAAGGATGAAGCCCCGATGCTGTAGATAAAGCGAGAGTTAAGAGGCCATAAACAATCACTTTAGACGCAGTGGTCGACAAGCCATCTACCGTTTTCACGGCGGTTTTCTCTAAGAAATCTGCTCCATGCTGAAAAACCCGTATGATTAAGTTCTCTAATGTTCTTGCGGCGGCATATATAGCTCTTTTAGTAGAGCGAACTGGATCATCGATGGTTTCTTTAAGATTCCTAAGAGTTCTTGGGACTTCTGGATCGGCCAAATCAGAAGATCTACTAATAGTTTCAATTATATGTTCCAAAGATTTCGAAAGCATTTTATTATCAGAGCCTTCGATATCGGCCGAAACTGCTTGCTCTGAAAAAGTAACCCAATCAGGAAACTGCGAAACATACATCTGAACGCCGACGGTATGAGCTTGCATCAGACCAAATACTGCTGCTGGCAATTCATTCTCATAACCCTTACCTATCATCGTGCAGACGATGTTAGTAAGGCCCACTTCAATGATGTTGTTCCCGTCCTCAACTGCTTTCTGCAAAGCGTCAAATTGCGCCAAGAGCCGGGGGTCACAATTTGATCTTTTCAGCTGATCTATGACCTCGTTGCCACGCTTAATGAGATCGGCCTTCGCCAGCGGAACGATATTAGCCCCCTCAGAGCGCGGCTCGGATGGGCGATGCGCAATGACTAGGCGGTCATTGACTATGTCGAACTGGACTGGAGCAATTTTCTGCGTCGGCACTATCGTCCGAAGCTTCTTTACATCTGCGGCAGGAGATCGAAGCGGCAGTTCGGCTTCCTCGGGATCGCGAAACACCACCCCGTCAGCAGTCGCCCTGAGTAGTAGATTCATTACCGCGCTCACGGGCGGCCTTTGTTTCATTAAACTTTCAAGTCCGAATGATAATTCGGAGGGCTGTTTTGATCGCAGGAAGAGGTTTGGGCGCGGCCGCGCGCGGATGCTTCCCGCGTGATCCATGAACTCGTCGTCTTCACACAAACGTTGCAAGTCCTCATGGAGGCTATAAACTATCTCCATGATGCGGCCATCAGGGTATGCGGCCCGGCGAACGGGACCATATCGATTGATAAATCGAAACCGTACCGCTTCAAACTTGAGATATTGATCCTGCGCCCAGTCACCCTGTTGCCCGGCCGGTGCACTCTCGAAGCTTGCTCTAAGGGCGGAAAGTGCATCAACGAGCGTGCTTAAATCTCTGGCCTCCAACAAATGACTACCCCCAGTTCCCCAACAACTGCTTATTACCTTACAAAGTGAAGAAGTCTATGCTTTCCTGATCTCGCAGGAGTGTTGGCTGACAATTTCTGAGCGCCCCATCTGATTATAGGAACGCGCCTATTTCCCTCTCCAGTACCTCTCGTGTTCCCCTTAAATCGCCCTCGTCTCCCGTGACGCGCCACCCTAGCCGACACCCTCAGTGCGACAGGGGGGGGGCGGGGTTGGGCGCGTTGCTACATAGGTCTACGGCGACGGCAGATTGTCTCAGATTGTACAGTTTTTGAGACGATCTATTGACACGCCTCAAATCATGTCTCATAACTCAATTCTCAAAACGTCTAGAGAATTGGAACAGACATGACCGACCTTGCTTACATCCGTGTCTCATCCGTGGGGCAATCCCTGGACGTGCAGCGGGACAAGATGCTGGCCGCTGGGGTGGAACCGAAGAACATCTTTGAGGAGAAGCGTTCGGGGCTGGACACGGGCCGACCTGAATTGAAGGCTTGCCTCCGTGCCCTGCGGAAGGGCGACACCCTGCTTATCACGCGCATTGACCGCCTCGCGCGTTCCGCCACTGATCTCCTGAACATCGTCCAGGGGCTGGAGAGGGACGGCGTTGCATTGCGGGTCCTCGACCAGCAGATTGACACCAGCACCTCAGCCGGGCGCGCGCTGCTCCAGATGATGGCCGTATTTGCCGAGTTTGAAACCTCTATCCGTGCCGAGAGGCAGATGGACGGGATTGCCAAGGCCCAGGCCAATGGGGTCCGGTTCGGGCGGAAGCGTAAGGCGACACCTGAGGTTGCCCTGGAGGTCCGCGCCATGCGGGATGGCGGGAAGACCGTCCCCGAGATCATGAAGGCCACCGGGCTCAGCAAGGCGTCTGTCTATCGGGCGCTGGGCGGCGCGGGAGCAACTGTGTAGACCAGAACGACGAAAGGTGTGGCCGGGTAAAGGGGGGCTCGTGTTTTGATCCGGTTACGCTGACCCCAGGGTGGGGGCTTTCCCCACCGGGGTGGATGGGACCCGAAGGCTGGAGCAGGGACCCGTGGGGGATTATAGGGGCTCAGGAACAATGCAGCCTTAAGTGGGGCGGAACGGGACTGGGTTGTAGAAGCCCCGGGGGGCCGGAGGCCGGGAAAGCCTTCGGTCGTCGGCTGGGAGGGCCAAGCGGCAGGCTTGGGGGTAGAGGTGGACACTTTCTCAGCCACAGATGGACACTTAGAACCTCAGAGATGGACACTTGGGGCATCTGTGGGGCAGAGGTGGACCCAATACAACTAGTGTCATCTCTGTTAAGTGTAGAATTTCATTAATCTTTTCGCGATTTCGGTCTGTCTGCCTCTGTGCCTCGAAGTGTTCACCTGTGCAGTTGGAAGGAGCCTCCTCTGGGCACAGATGGCACAGAAGCCACTCTTGACGCTTTCCCCGAGGCGGATGGAGAGCTCTTGTGCTCTCCTGACGGTATGATGGGCATTGGTGGGTGAAGGGATCGCCGCCGAGCCGTTCTATGGCTTGCCCGGAACGGCCTCTACGGAGCCCAAGGGGAGGGGGTAGAAAACGCGGTCATATCGAACCTCGACTATGCCAAGCCACTACAGCGGCGCCCGGAAGGTCAGTGAGGGGCATTTGGGTGCATGAGGGGGAAGCCAGTCGCCGCAGGCGTAGCCGGCCATTGCTTTGATCACAGTCGCGCTTCGCTTTGTGCTCCCGACTGTCCTTCTAGTCTATGTTAACTCAGTCAAAAGCGCCGTCGGATCGCGCTGAATAGCCCTGTCTATAATGGTGTATAGGATCGGAGGAAGCACCAAGCCGTATTCCTCGACCTTCAAAATCAACTCGCGCAACCTCCCCGGGTTGATCATAGGTCCACAAGAGGCGCTCCACGCCTTGTATAGCGCATCGAAATACTTATTGGCCTCCTCCATAGTTTTCTGAGCGGCCTTCCGCTTTCGCCATCGCGCCGGTGTGCGGATTAGCCGGAAAAGAAGATAGAAGGCCCATAGGCCGAGCGGGATAATCGCCTGCTGTTCGTAGCCGTAGAATGCGAGCGCCCATGCAAATAAGGGTAACATGAGCCATCTCAGGAAAAATTGGATTGCGGAAAACGCAATATTAAGTCCGATCTCCGCCAGAAAATTTCCCTCGCCTAGCACTGCACCCCAATTGATTCTACCTGTAATTTCCCCACTTCTTATTTGATAAGACAGATTAGCTAGCTTCCAAAAAAGCAAATAGTTTATGATGCTAGCGTAAATTAAATCACTCTGAAGCGATCTTTTGTTTAAGTATTCTGTAAGAGGTTTTTCTAAATCACTAATTCTATCTACACCAACAATAGAGGCACCAGTATAGAGTGGGTTGTCCGGTCGTAGCCAAAGCCGAGCCTGAAGTCTTCCTGTCAGTCGCATTTCCTCAGAAATAAATGCTCTACTGTCCCTCTTGTCTAGAGACATTTTATCCCGCAAGCCTCTCAAAATTACAGAAGCGTCCCATATTTCTTCGTTGTAACGGCTGATATCTTTGCCAAAAGCTTTAGAAGCTCGGTTAAACCACTCGTCGAGGATAACGCGACATTCGTAGCTCCCCAGTGAGTCACGCGGGAATTCCTCTAGAACCCGAGCTCTCATTGAGGTGGCGCTAGCTCTATTGTCCATATTTTCCCACCCGGCCCCAAGGACGCACGGATTCTATTTTTTCAGATATCCGTATCGGGCCATGCAACCGTTATACGCGCTTGTTGCTCCAACTACCCGCCATATCCCGCCTACAGGTAGAATTAGTCTATCTGCACCCTCGGCGCGGCAAACAGTAGATGCGCGTTGGAATTTTGCCTTAGGCCCAGATGTTGCCGACGTGTCTACCCAATTGGATTGCGTAGTATCGCAGGCGCTAAGCAGAATTGAAATTGATACTAAGGCGGAAAATATCGCTACCGATTTCCCCCTTTCTCTCCCAAGCCTATGATGTTGCTGAGGGCCGGGCTGTTAGGAAATCGCCGCCCCAGCACACTCTCCGAAACGGCATTTTCGTGTCGTCGTAGTTTTGTTTAGTATATCGAGGTGCATATGCTGATCAAGCAGGTTCGTTGCGTGAATGGACCTGCGGGACACATTCGCTGCGAATTTGCGTCGGTTGCGAAACGAGAGGAATCTCTCGCAGGACGATCTTGCCTACGCGGCCGAGATTAGCCGTAGCTACCTGAGTCAGATCGAGAAAGGCAAATACTATGCCAGCCTGAAGACAATTGGGAAGTTGGCGGAAGTGCTGAAGATTGACCCGGCCGAGTTGCTGAGGGCCGGTGTTCGCCGTCAGCCTCCAGTATGCAACTCCTAATCGCCTGCGTCTAAACCTAATCCGGCGGAAGGCCCTCCGCTCAGAGAGGTACCCGCCGCCGGTTTCTTTGGTTTCCTGTTTCTAGACATACAGGAATATTGCATCAGGAATTGATCTCACTATTATCCTAATCCTAAAATCATTTAGTATAGGGGGAATTAAACGAAACCTCGAAACCTCAGCTATTGTCAGGTAGATAGCGCTTCCAAGCGTCAGCAAACCAGTCGCGGCGATACCCCTTTGTTCCCAGTGCTTTGATTTGCTCTGGCCTGATATCGAATTTCTTCAGCATTCGAGCCAACGTAACTGGTGTGTCGACTTCTCGCAGGCCTTGCTTTTGAAGTTTGACTATCAGATCGGTCGAAGTGATCGCGTCCGACTGTTCGGCCATAAACACTTCACGAATTGCGGCAAGAATCTTCGTGCCTATTTCAGTCCCGCTGCCGCTCAACGCTTGAGCGATACTGCGTGCCCGCTCAGGCCATTCGCCACCTATCGCATCCGCAATGGTTATCAGTGGTCGCCAATTATCGAGTTCGCGATTGTACAGGTTGTGGGGCAAGTCTGGACTCATGTCGCTCAGGGCGGTGGCGTTTGCGGCGGCCCATCTGGCGACGCGTTCAGCCAATAGACGCGCGGCTGGTTCGTCGCGCTTGCTCCACCTCTCGACCTTTTCGCTCGGCAGCTTTTTATGAAGTTTGAAGACGAGCGACCGAGAATATAACGCGTCCCAAATCCAAGATTCACCAATACCTGCCATTATCACGGGTGCCCAAAGAGCGAGGCTTTCCGTAACGTAGCGATTGTCAGCATTAAGAGCGACGGTGCCAGCCTTTGCTCCGCGTTCCCATCCTGCATTCAGGGCTGGCCTTAACATTGCATTCTCTTTGAAGAAGGTGTCAGCCTCGTCCAGCAGCAGCGTAAGTGGCTTGTTCGGTTTTTCGTTGATAATGCGCCTGACAAATGCACTCGTGGCAAAAGAATACCGATCCCCACCGGCGCATAACAACTCCAAAATCTTCAGTGCGGTGGATTTACCGCTCCCAGCTTCAGCCGATGTGAAGATGATGCGAGGGCTATTTTCCCACAAATTGTGTGTGTGGGTAAAAAAAATCCAAAGTCCTATTGCTTCAGGTGCGTACTCGGGGAGGACCAGATGTTTTTTTAGGAGACTAACTATATCATTTAGAATATTCTCACCTTTCTCAAGAGTTTCAGGAAGGATGTCGACAGATGTGGTAATTATATTTTGAGATTTAATTTTAATGTCGGTCACGTCGATTTTATCGATGCTGTCTATTGTATTCGATTCCATAGTGTCCTCCTTTCGGGGAGAAAAGATTGATAGGCTTTGGGGGAATTAAGATAAGCAGATTAGCCGGTTTGATGCCGCCGAGTTTCCGCTTCCGCCTGTCGGCTGTTCTCCCAGAGTTCGAGTTCGGACAGGCGCCAATAGTTGCCGCTGCCACCAAGCTTTACCGGACAGGGGAAACCCTGGGGACCTTGATTGCACCAACGCCACAGCGTCATTTTGCTCACGCTGTATCGTGCCTGTACCTGCGCTGCCGTGAGGAAGCGCTCGTCCGCTCCGGCGGCGGCCATTAGGCGGTAGCGATGACTGCCGTAGCAGTCGCCGTGCTCTCCTTGTCGAACATGATCATGCTCCTTCAATAGGGCACGCCATGTGCCCGTCAGGAGGCAAAGGTGGGGCCGCTTTGCCCCATGTTCAAGAGAAGGAAAATGAGAGCTAAGTCTATGCGTTTAAACGAGTTTACCTATCGAACTTGGACCGTCCGGAAGCCTATTTTAAAGCTCGCCGCTGATGCGCCGTGATGCTGACACATTGCCTTGATCCTGCTAAGCGCAGCCAAGAGGGGAAGGCGATGAAAGCCGCATTCAGATTCGCAGCCTGCTTTGTCTGCTTTGCCTCTCAGGCCGTTGCCGGTGATCTCGATCCCGCTAAGGACCACGACCGCTTTGCGTTGCGCGTTCCTCCTGTCGAGGCCGTGCGAACCAAAGTGGAGGCGGCTACGTCTGGTGCTATCCGGGCCGACCACCGGTGTCAGCCTTTGAGGAATGTCGGTATCGCCGAGACTGCCGCCCACTACTATGCCGCTTGTGAGGTTCCCGGTAACTGCACTTGCGGGGTCCCCGACAACTGAACGTTCAGCCATGAAGGCTGGGTAGCTGTCGGCGGGTTTTCGAATTCGACGCGCCTGCCGGCGAATATCAGCGCGACTCAACTTGTTCCCCGGATGATTACCCCTGAATTATTGAGGGTCCCGGGCTGATGATAAAAGCCCTATAATTATTTGAAATTATTGGTGCCCCCGGCAGGGATCGAACCCGCGACCTTCGGTTTACAAAACCGCTGCTCTACCAGCTGAGCTACAAGGGCACGGCCTCCGGTTAGCACATCTGCCACGGCAGTAAAGACAATTGTCCGAACGGGCGGGCGCCGATCCGGCCGGAGATTGCAGGGCGCCTCTCAAAAACGTCTGCATCCTTACTAAATATAAGGGAGGGACGTCGTGCTTGGAGGTCGATTCATGATCCGGCTCGTGGCCGTGGCATTGATTGCCGTTTTCGTCTGGGCGCTGCTGGTCAAGCTCGTTGCCATGCTTCGGCGCGGCAGCATCGACTGGACGGGCGTCACCGCGTTTGTCGGCTTTGTCGTTCTGGCCTTCTGGCTGCGGCATGTGACCGGCATCGGCTGACGAAAGCGGCCGACAGCCGTCAGGGGTGCTTGCCGCCGATCATGGCGGTGATCTCGTCGGCCGCCGCCGCGATGCGCGGCCCGATTTCGCCGAGCCTCTCGGGCGTTACCCGCACCGTCGGCCCGGAGACGGAGACACCGCCCACCGGTTCGCCGAATTCGTTGAAGATGGCCGCCGCCACGCAGCGCATGCCTTCGTTGCGCTCCTCGTCGTCCACCGACCAGCCGCGCCGGCGGATTTCGGCAAGGTTGCCGGACAGTGCAGGCAAGGTGGATAGTGTCTTTGTCGTAAAAGCTTCCAGCCCGGCCTTGCGGGCGATGATTGCGACACGCTCCGGTTCGAGATGGGCGAGAACCGCCTTGCCGATGCCCGACGCATGGAAGGGGCTGCGCGTGCCGGGCCGGAAGAAGGCGCGGATCGCCTGGTGCGTCTCCACCTGGCTGACGAACACGACGCAGTCGTCCTCGGCGACGCCGAGATTGGCGGTCTCGCCGGTCTTTTCCATCAGGTCCTGCATGACGATGCGGGCGCGGTCCACCAGCTTGCGGCTGCGCAGGAAGGCCGAGCCCATGCGGTAGGTCTCGACGCCGATGGACCAGAGCTGGCCGGTCTTGTCGAACTCGACCATGCCGTGGTTTTCCAGCGTCGTCAGCATGCGGTAGGCGGTCGGGGCAGGGACCCCCGACGCGTTGGCGATCTCGCTGAGCGACAGGCCTGCCCCCTCCGCGACGATGGCGAGAATGCGCAAGGCCCGGTCGAGCGACTGCACGGAAGCCGCTTCCTGGGGGGCGTTGAAGGCGCGCGGACGTCCACGCTGGCGCTTTTCGGTCTGGTCCATGGCGTCACTGTCGCCGAATGGGTGCAAAAGGCAATGAAAAAATTTTCCATGATTTTCCACAGGTGTAAACTGAAAAACGGAAAATCGATGAAAATCAAAATGTAATGGGGAAAATAAGATAATGAAAAAATATTTTGAAAAAATTGAAAAATAGCCCGCCTGCTGGCACATTGCCGCCATCAACAGACAACCGGCAGGAGGCTGGATCATGGCCAGGATGCGCGCCGTCGACGCGGCAGTTCTCGTTCTCGAAAAGGAAGGCATCACCTGCGGCTTCGGCGTGCCGGGCGCCGCGATCAACGGTCTCTATTCGGCGCTGAAGGCGAGGGGCACCATCCGCCACGTCCTCGCCCGCCACGTCGAGGCTGCCTCGCACATGGCGGAAGGCTTCACCCGTGCTGCGCCGGGCAATATCGGCCTGTGCATCGGCACGTCCGGCCCGGCCGGCACCGACATGATCACCGGCCTTTACTCGGCCGCCGCCGATTCCATCCCGATCCTGTGCATCACCGGCCAGGCGCCGCGCGCGCGGCTGAACAAGGAAGATTTCCAGGCGATCGATATCGCGGCCATCGCTTCGCCGGTGGCCAAGTGGGCGGTCACCGTCATGGAGCCCTATCTGGTGCCGATGGCCTTGCAGAAGGCTTTTCACCTGATGCGCTCCTCGCGTCCCGGCCCGGTGCTGATCGACCTGCCGGTCGACGTCCAGCTGGCCGAGATCGAGTTCGACATCGACGCTTACGAGCCGCTCGCCGCCTTCAAGCCGGCGATGACGCGCGGTCAGGCCGAGAAGGCACTGACCATGCTCAACGCGGCCGAAAAGCCGCTGATCGTCGCCGGTGGCGGCATCATCAACGCGGACGCTTCCGACCTGCTGATCGAGTTCGCCGAGATCACCGGCGTTCCCGTCATCCCGACTCTGATGGGTTGGGGCTCGATCCCCGACGATCATCGCCTGATGGCCGGCATGTGCGGCCTGCAGACCTCGCACCGCTACGGCAACGCCACCATGCTGGCGTCGGATTTCGTGCTCGGCATCGGCAACCGCTGGGCCAACCGCCACACCGGCTCGGTCGACACCTACACCAGGGGGAAAAAGTTCGTTCACGTCGATATCGAGCCGACGCAGATCGGCCGCGTCTTTGCCCCGGACCTCGGCGTCGTGTCCGACGCGGGTGCGGCGCTGAAGGTGCTGCTCGACGTCGCCACCGAGTGGAAGACGGCAGGCAAGCTCCGCGACTGGTCCGGCTGGGCCAAGGAGTGTGCCGCGCGCAAGAAGACGATGAAGCGCAAGACGCACTTCGATCAGGTTCCGATGAAGCCGCAGCGCGTCTACGAGGAGATGAACAAGGCCTTCCCGCGCGACACCACCTATGTCTCGACCATCGGCCTGAGCCAGATCGCCGGCGCCCAGTTCCTGCACGTCTACAAGCCGCGCAACTGGATCAATTGCGGCCAGGCCGGCCCGCTCGGCTGGACGCTGCCGGCAGCCCTCGGCGTGCGCGCCGCGCGGCCGGATGCCAACATCGTCGCGCTTTCCGGCGACTACGACTTCCAGTTTATGATCGAGGAACTGGCGGCCGGCGCGCAGCACAAGCTGCCCTACATCCACGTCGTCGTGAACAACGCCTATCTCGGCCTGATCCGCCAGTCGCAGCGCGGCTTCTCGATGGACTACGAGGTCTCGCTGGCCTTCGAGAACGTCAACACGGTCGGCCATGCCGAGGTCGGCTACGGCGTCGACCATGTCGCGGTCGCCGAGGCGATGGGCTGCAAGGCGGTGCGCGTGCGCCGGCCGGAAGATTGTGCGGCAGGCCTTGCCGAGGCCAAGCGTCTGATGGAGGAATATCAGGTTCCGGTCGTCGTCGAGTTCATCCTGGAGCGCGTCACCAACATCTCCATGGGCACCGAGATCGACAACGTCACCGAGTTCGAGGATCTTGCCGAACGCAACGAGGACGCGCCGACGGCCATCGTGCTGCTCGATTGAGCGGATCTTGAAATCGTTGAATCATCGCTTGAACGAGCGGATTCATTTTCTCAACGGATGACAGTTATGCCACGGTTTTCAGCCAATCTTTCCATGCTCTTCCAGGAGCACGATTTCCTCGACCGTTTCGACGCCGCTGCCCGCGCCGGCTTCAAGGGTGTCGAATATCTCGGCCCATATGACCACACGCCCGACGAGGTGGCCGCGCGGCTGAAGAAGAACGGGCTGATGCAGGTGCTATTCAACGTGCCGTCCGGCAACTGGGCCGGCGGCGAACGCGGCATCGCGGTGCTGCCCGACCGGGTGGACGAGTTCCGCGCCGGCGTCGACAAGGCGATCACCTACGCCAAGGTGCTGGGCTGCGCTCAGGTCAACTGCCTGGCCGGCATCGCGCCGGCCGGCGCCGATCGGACGAAGCTGGAGGAAACCTTCGTCGCGAATCTGAAGTTTGCCGCCGAAAAGCTCGGGCAGGCAGGGATAAAACTGCTGGTCGAGCCGATCAACACGCGCGACATCCCGGGCTTCTTCCTGACGAACACGAAGCAGGGGCTCGATATTCTGGAAAAGGTCGGTTCGCCGAACCTGTACCTGCAATACGATATCTACCACATGCAGATCATGGAGGGGGATCTCGCCCGGACCATCGAGGCCAACCTCAGCCGCATCGCGCATATCCAGCTTGCGGACAATCCCGGCCGTCATGAGCCGGGGACGGGCGAGATCAACTATCCTTTCCTGTATGACTTCATCGACGGCCTTGGCTATTCGGGCTGGGTCGGCGCGGAATACAAACCCAAGGCCGGGACTGAGGCGGGGCTTGGCTGGTTCAGGGAATTCGCGGGCAAGGCCGCGGCGTAATCGAAGGGAAAATTCATGGACACCATCGGCTTCATCGGACTGGGCATCATGGGCGCGCCGATGGCGGGGCACCTTCTGGATGCCGGCTATAGCGTCGTCACCAGCGACCATCGCGGCGCGCCGCCGGCGGATCTTGTCGCCAAGGGCCTGAAGGCGGTGACAGGCTCGGATGCCGTCGCCAAGGCGGCCGACATCGTCATCACCATGGTGCCGGACACGCCGCAGGTGGAGGAAGTGCTGTTCGGCAAGAACGGCGTCGCTTCCGGCCTGTCGAAGGGCAAGCTGGTCATCGACATGTCGTCGATCTCGCCGATCGCTACCAAAGAATTCGCAAGCAAGATCAACGATCTCGGCTGCGACTACCTCGACGCGCCGGTTTCCGGCGGCGAGGTCGGCGCCAAGGCAGCCTCGCTCACCATCATGGTCGGCGGCGAGCAGAAGGCGTTCGACCGCGCCAGGCCGGTGTTCGACAGGATGGGCAAGAACGTCAACCTCGTCGGCCCCAACAGCGTCGGGCAAACTACGAAGGTGGCCAACCAGATCGTCGTGGCGCTGACCATCGAGGCCGTCGCCGAGGCGCTGGTGTTCGCCTCCAAGGCCGGTGCCGATCCGGCCAAGGTGCGTCAGGCGCTGATGGGCGGGCTGGCCGCGTCACGCATCCTCGAAGTGCACGGCGAGCGCATGATCAAGCGCACCTTCGCGCCAGGCTTCCGCATCGAATTGCATCAGAAGGACCTGAACCTCGCGCTGGAAGGCGCAAGATCACTCGGCGTGGCGCTGCCCAACACCTCGACCACGCAGCAGCTTTTCAACGCCTGCGCGGCCAACGGCGGCGGCAAGGACGATCACTCAGGGCTGGTCAAGGCGCTGGAGATCATGGCGGGGCATGAAGTAGGGCAGTAAGGCAGTAGGACATTAGGGCAGTCGGTGAGTGTGTGAGACGCCGTTCGGCGGCCCAGACCACCTTACTGCCCTAACGCCTTATTGCCTTGAAGAAACTTCCCCGCCGCGTAAAGCGCCACCGCCGCTGCATTGCTGACATTGAGCGAGCGGATGGCGCCCGGCATGTCGAGCCGGGCGAGCGCCGTCACCGTTTCGCGCGTCTTCTGGCGCAGGCCTTTGCCCTCGGCTCCCAACACGAGGGCGATTTTTTTGCCCGCAAACGTCTTTTCCAGTTCGGCCGGTCCATCGGAATCGAGGCCGATGGTCTGGAAGCCGGCATCGTGCAGCGCCCCCAGCGCTTCGGCGAGATTGCGCACCTCGATATGGTCGATGTGCTCCAGCGCGCCCGACGCCGATTTCGCCAGCACGCCGCTCTCGGTCGGGCTGTGGCGATGCGTGGTGATCAGCGCGCCGGCGCCGAAGGCCACCGCCGAGCGCAGGATGGCGCCGACATTGTGCGGGTCCGTTACCTGGTCGAGCACCAGCACCAGGTTCGCGTCGCCCAGCGCATCGAGCCGCTTCGGCCTCAAGGGCTCGGCCTCGACAAGCACGCCCTGGTGCACGGCGTCCGAGCCGGTGATCCTGTCGATGTCGCGGGGTTCTGTCAGTTCGGCGGCGAAGGGCAGGGCGGCGAGGTCGGAAATCCCCAGCCGTTCGGCGGCGTTGCGGGTCACCAGCATGTGGCGGATTTTCCGTACCGGATTGTCGAGCGCGGCACGCACCGTGTGCAGGCCGTAGAGACGAACCAGCCCGTCACCGGGCCCTTCGCCGGCGGCGATCTTCGCCTTCGGCCTGAACGCGGGCTTGCCGCCGGCCTTCTGGTCACGATGCGCCCGCCGCAGCTTGGCATAGTGAGTATCTTTGGGCGTTCCCGCCGGATTTTCGTTCGGCCTGTTTCCGCCGCGCTTGTCTTTTCGATCGACCATGCCGGCTCTATAGCGGCCGCCGGAACGTTTGCCTATGTCCTCCGTTTCTCTCGCCCAGGGGAATTCATCCCTGGGAGCCGGCCTCGGGATAGGGTCGGCATCGGCCTGGACTTAAAATTGCAAGGAGGACGGCATGGGTGCTTCGGTTCTGGTTGGCATTCTCATCACCTTTCTGGTCATCATTCTGGTGCTTTATCTCGTCCAGCGCCTGCCGCTCGACGCCCGCATGCGGCAGATCGTGCAGATCATCGTCATCATCATCGGCATCGTTTCGCTGCTGAAATACCTGGCCGTCTTCTAGAAGACGGGGTGGATCGGGAAAAAGCCGGACAGCGTGGTTGACACCGAATTGCCCAGTCGCCATAAGGCGCTGCGCCTGCACCGAGACGGGAGACGTTTTCCGGCTTGGTGAGGCGCAAATGCCTCGTTGCATGGCTCCGTCGGCAGTACGGAGGGGTGTCCGAGTGGTTAAAGGAGACGGACTGTAAATCCGTTCGCTATGCGTACGCTGGTTCGAATCCAGCCCCCTCCACCACTGCCCGATGAGCCAGCCCGAAGGTCGGTCCCGATGGAATAGCCCGTTTGGGGTGATCCCAGGGGTCGGCAAGGCCGCAAAGGCGCTATCGCTTTTGGCCCGGCCGTGCCACAACAGTGCGGCGCGGGTGTAGCTCAATGGTAGAGCAGCAGCCTTCCAAGCTGAATACGAGGGTTCGATTCCCTTCACCCGCTCCAGTTCCCCGTCTTTCAGTTTCCTCGCACGCGCTTTTCCAGTTCGAGCGTCCGGCTGCTGAGGTCGTCGAGTTCGAAGGCCTGCGAATCGAGGAAGGCGACCGAACCGTTGTCCGGGGCGGCGGCCAGCCGCTGCGTTTCGCTTAGATGGTGCTTGAGCCAGTCCCGCTGCTCCCGTTGCAGCTTCGAACGTGCTGCGCCCTTCTGCCGTTTCAGCAGTGCTTGATAGGCGCTGTTCAGTCTGCGGTCCGACCTGCCGATTTCGGCGTGCCCGCAATCGAGCATCCTGGTCGAAACCCCTTCCGCCCGCGCCATGCAGGCGTCGAATTCGGGGCTGTTCTGCGCCTGTACGGGAAGCGCGATTGCCGCAGACAGCGCTGCGGCCAGGAAGAAAGTTCTGGGCATCCTGCCGTCTCCGCGTGGGGACAACGAGAAATGCCCGCACGGCTTGCGCCGGACGGGCTTTCGCGGACGTGCGGACGGCTCAGTCGTTGAAGGCCGACGCCACCTGATGATGCGGCGGCACCTGGCCGCCCGGCGTCAGTTTGTCGACCACGCCGGGCAGGGCGGTGGAGAGCTGCTTGAGCAGTTCCTGTTCGTCCATGCCGGTGCGCTGGGCGATCTCGCGAATGACGGCGGGGCCGAGCGCGCGGCCGAGATCGTTGGCGTCGATGGGCTGGTTCTGGCCGGTTCCCACCCATGAATCGGCGGCGTTGCCGTGGCCTGCCTCCTTCAGCCGGTCGAGCAGACCGCCGAGCCCGCCGAGCAGGCCGCCGTCGGCGGAAGCGCCGCCCGTCGGCGCGGGTGCGGCTTGCGGTTCGGCCGGCGCCGGTTCCGTGCTCTTGCCGGACAGCATCTTGCCGACCAAGAGCGCGCCGAGCGCGATGAGCAGCGGCTTGGTGACGTTACCGCCGGGCACGGCGTTGTCGAACAATCCCATGGCAGACCTCCACTTGGATGAGAAAATGCCCTTGCCCGTCGGCAACAATTGGCCTGTCGCGCGCGGATTTCAAGTCCGGCTTGAGCTTGGTCGGTTCCTGTGAAAATGATTGCCGTGTCGGGGGCGATGGAGGAGACGTGCATGTCTATCATCAGCTGGATCATTCTCGGCGTCATCGCCGGCTTCCTTGGCAGCAAGATCGTCAACAAGAGCGGCCAGGGCATCATCATGGATATCGTGCTCGGCATCGTTGGCGCCATCGTCGGCGGCCTGATCTTCAGCGCCTTCGGCGCCTCGGGCGTCACCGGCCTCAACATCTACAGCCTGATCGTGGCGGTGATTGGCGCCATCGTCGTCCTGTGGGCCTACCATGCCCTCGCCGGACGGCGTGCCTGACGGCCCGTGCCGCTCTTGCGGGACCGCCGGAAAGTCCTACATGAGCGGCAATCCACCCCACTGATGTCGAGCCGCATTCGGGATCGGGTCCGGGCCTTGCGATGAAGGTTCGGCCACAAGACACTTGTGTTTTGGGGCCGTAGTCGCTAATCGCCCCGCATCCGATCGAAAAGGTCACGCCGTCACAGGGAAAGCCTCAAGGAAAGAGACTATGGCAAAAGGTAAATTCGAGCGTAATAAGCCTCATGTGAACATTGGCACGATTGGTCACGTTGACCATGGCAAGACGTCGTTGACGGCGGCGATCACGAAGTATTTTGGCGACTACAAGCCGTACGACCAGATTGACGCTGCGCCTGAAGAGAAGGCGCGCGGCATCACGATTTCGACGGCGCACGTCGAGTACGAGACACCGGCTCGCCACTATGCGCACGTCGACTGCCCCGGCCACGCCGACTACGTGAAGAACATGATCACGGGTGCCGCGCAGATGGACGGCGCGATCCTGGTCGTTTCGGCCGCCGACGGCCCGATGCCGCAGACGCGCGAGCACATCCTGCTCGCCCGCCAGGTCGGCGTTCCGGCGATCGTCGTGTTCATGAACAAGGTCGACCTTGTCGACGATCCGGAGCTGCTGGAGCTGGTCGAGCTGGAGGTTCGCGAGCTTCTGTCGAAGTACGAGTTCCCCGGCGACGACATTCCGATCGTCAAGGGCTCGGCGGTTGCAGCCCTTGAGGACAGCAACAAGGAGATCGGCGAGAACGCCATCCGCAAGCTGATGGAAGAGGTCGACGCCTACATCCCGACGCCGGAGCGTCCGGTCGACAAGCCGTTCCTGATGCCGATCGAGGACGTGTTCTCGATCTCGGGCCGCGGCACGGTGGTGACCGGCCGCGTCGAGCGCGGCATCGTCAAGGTCGGCGAGGAGCTTGAGATCGTCGGCATCCGTCCGACCTCGAAGACGACCTGCACGGGCGTCGAGATGTTCCGCAAGCTGCTCGACCAGGGCCAGGCTGGCGACAACATCGGCGCGCTGCTGCGCGGCGTCGACCGTGACGGCGTCGAGCGCGGCCAGGTTCTGGCCAAGCCGGGCACGGTGAAGCCGCACAAGAAGTTCAAGGCGGAAGTGTACATCCTGACGAAGGAGGAGGGTGGCCGTCACACGCCGTTCTTCACCAACTACCGTCCGCAGTTCTACTTCCGCACGACGGACGTGACGGGCATCGTGACGCTGCCGGCGGGCACCGAGATGGTGATGCCCGGCGACAACGTGTCGGTGGACGTCGAGCTGATCGTGCCGATCGCCATGGAAGACCGCCTGCGCTTCGCCATCCGCGAGGGCGGCCGTACCGTCGGCTCCGGCATCGTCGCCGCCATCGTCGAGTAAGCTCGGCGTTCGAAACAGGAAAATGGCGGCCCCGCGCCGCCATTTTCGTCCGCCAGGCAGCGGAAGTCACTTGAAGCTTTCGCGCCAAGCGATTAGGAACGGCGCCATCGGGCGCATTGCGGAGCGACTTGCTGCCGCAGCGCACCGAGCGGCCTAGGGGTATAGCTCAGTTGGTAGAGCGGCGGTCTCCAAAACCGCAGGTCGCGGGTTCGAGCCCTGCTGCCCCTGCCATTTTCCTCCGATACCGCCCTTTTTGCTTCGGAATGCCCGCCGGAGTCTTGCCGAGGCCTTGAATGTGGCGAAAAGCTTGCCATATGAGGCCATCTCAGGCATAACGGCACCATAGCCGGGACGGAACGACTGGATGGTTCCGATGCGGCGTTTGGTCATAAAACGGATTGTTCCCACTTGCGTGGACTGAGAATCGGTTTTATGGAAGCATGACAGACACGCGACGCGTGGAGCTGGGAAACCGGCTTTACGCGTCTGATTTGCATGGACGGAAGGACCGCGCCGATTCGGCGGCACCGGAAGTCCGGCGGCACATCCCGGCCGATGGCTTTGTCGGCGGGTTCATCCAGGAGACCCGGTTCAACGGGTCTTGAAAGAGCAGGCATGGCGTCGAAGACATACAATCCTTTCGTCTTCCTCCAGCAGGTGAGGGCGGAAACCGCGAAGGTGACCTGGCCGTCGCGGCGCGAGACGCTGATCTCGACCGTCATGGTGCTCATCTTCTCGTTCCTGGCCATGGCCTTCTTCTTCAGCGCGGATTTCGTCATGGGCTTCGCGGTGGAGAAGATTCTCGGGCTGGGTGCCATTTAGTAAGATTGCCACTACGGGGAATTTGTTGATGACTGCGCGGTGGTACATCGTCCATGCCTACTCGAACTTCGAGAAGAAGGTCGCCGAGGACATCGAGAACAAGGCCAAGCAGAAGGGCCTGAGCGACAGGATCGAGCAGATCGTCGTGCCGACCGAGAAGGTCGTCGAGGTGCGGCGCGGCAAGAAGGTCGATGCCGAGCGCAAGTTCTTCCCCGGCTACGTGCTGATGAAGGCGAACCTGAACGACGCGGTGATCTCGCTGGTGAAGAACACGCCGCGCGTCACTGGTTTCCTCGGCGAGGACAAGCATACGGCCAAGCCCATGTACATCACCGAGAAGGAAGCCGAGCGCATCCTTCATCAGGTGCAGGAAGGCGTCGAGCGGCCCAAGCCGTCGGTCACTTTCGAGATCGGCGAGCAGGTGCGCGTCTCCGACGGGCCGTTCGCCTCCTTCAACGGCTTCGTTCAGGAAGTCGACGAGGAGCGCGCCCGCCTCAAGGTGGAAGTTTCGATCTTCGGGCGCGCCGTGCCCGTCGATCTGGAATTCGGACAGGTCGAGAAGGGCTGATCCGGATCGCCGTCCGGCTTTGGTCGGATGGAGTGGCGGCGCAAGTCGCCATGTCGAAGGTGGGAGGCGAGACCGGCTATAGCCGGCCTGTCGGACCAGACCACCGCACTGCAACCGCCGGCATCGTCCCCACGACGGACCGGCAAGAACAAAGGCAGGAAAGAGTATGGCTAAGAAAGTAGCGGGCCAGCTCAAGCTGCAGGTAGCCGCCGGCTCCGCGACCCCGTCGCCGCCGATCGGCCCCGCACTTGGTCAGCGCGGCATCAACATCATGGAATTCTGCAAGGCGTTCAACGCCCAGACGCAGGAGATGGAGAAGGGTTCGCCCATCCCCGTCGTCATCACCTACTATCAGGACAAGTCCTTCACCTTCGTCATGAAGACGCCGCCGGTGGCGTACTTCCTGAAGAAGGCGGCCAACCTGAAGTCGGGCTCCAAGGAGCCGGGCAAGGTGAAGGCCGGCACCATCGGTCGCGACAAGGTGCGCGAGATCGCCGAGAAGAAGATGAAGGACCTGAACGCCAACGACGTCGAGGCGGCCATGCGCATGGTCGAGGGCTCCGCCCGTTCGATGGGTCTGGAAGTGGTGGGCTGACGATCATGGCGAAGATTGCAAAACGTGTAGTCAAGTCCCGCGAGGGCATCGACGCGAACAAGGCCTACGGCCTCGGTGAGGCGCTGCAGCTTCTGAAGGACCGCTCGAAGGTCAAGTTCGACGAGACGGTCGAGGTCGCTATGAACCTCGGCGTCGATCCGCGCCACGCCGACCAGATGGTCCGCGGCGTCGTCAACCTGCCGAACGGCACCGGCCGTACCGTCCGCGTCGCGGTTTTCGCGCGCGGCGACAAGGCTGAGGAAGCCAAGGCCGCCGGCGCCGATATCGTCGGCGCCGAGGAACTGGTGCAGACCGTCCAGGGCGGCACGATCGAGTTCGACCGCTGCATCGCCACGCCCGACATGATGGGCCTGGTCGGCCGCCTCGGCAAGGTTCTCGGCCCGCGCGGCCTGATGCCGAACCCGCGCGTCGGCACCGTCACCGCCGACGTCGCCGCCGCCGTCAAGGCGTCGAAGGGCGGCGCGGTTGAGTTCCGCGTCGAGAAGGCCGGTATCGTGCATGCCGGCGTCGGCAAGGTCTCCTTCGACCTCAAGGCGCTGGAAGAGAACGTGCGCGCCTTCGCCGATGCGGTGAACAAGGCCAAGCCGGCCGGCGCCAAGGGCAACTATGTGAAGAAGGTGTCCGTCACCTCGACCATGGGCCCGGGCCTGAAGATCGATCCGGCGACGCTCGTCGCGTCCTGATCGCGAGTTTTCGGGATCGGCCGCCAAGCGGCCGGTTCCGCTGAAGAATTCCGGTCCCCTGCGTATCGGGGGCCGGATGTCTGAGGCCGAAAGGCCGAAGGCACATCCTGTCCGAGATTGCGGGCGGCCAAGGGCTTCGGTCCACGGCCTTAATCGAATGGCCTGCATGAGACGGGTGAAGACCCGACAAGGAAGCTTCGGCTTCGTTGAAAGGTTCGAACCGTGTTTGCCTTTTGGTGCGGCTCCGGGGAACCGGGACCGACGGAAAGGGGGCAGGATCCTCTGAACCGCCGTTCGAGCGATCCGTGAATGGAAAGCTCGCCCGGCAAAAGGCAACCGACGCCTGTTTCCGCGAATGGGGGCAGGGGTCAACTGGAGATAGGCAGTGGACAGAGCGGAAAAACGCGAACTCGTCACGGGCCTGAACGACGCCTTCAAGGGCGCCGGTTCAGTGGTCGTGGCCCACTATGCCGGTATCACCGTCGCGCAGATGAACGATCTTCGTACGAAGATGCGTCAGGCCGGCGGCACCGTCAAAGTCGCGAAGAACCGCCTCGCCAAGATCGCTCTTCAGGGCACGGACTCCGCATCGATCATCGATCTGTTCAAGGGACAGACGCTGATCGCTTATTCGGAGGATCCGATTGCAGCGCCGAAGGTCGCATCCGATTTCGCCAAGGGCAATGACAAGCTTGTCATTCTCGGCGGCGCGATGGGTCAGACCTCGCTCGACGCCGACGGAGTGAAGGCACTCGCCACGCTTCCGTCACTCGACGAGTTGCGCGGCAAGCTGGTCGGCCTGCTGGTCGCCCCGGCGACCCGGATCGCCCAGATCGTCAATGCGCCGGCCGGCTCGGTCGCTCGCGTCATTGGCGCTTATGCCCGGAAGGACGAGGCGGCGTGAGGCCGTTCCTCAGCAATAACAACACGTTCGAACTGATTGAAGGAAAACGCAAATGACTGATCTCGCAAAGATCGTTGACACGCTTTCGAGCCTGACCGTCCTCGAGGCGGCCGAACTCTCGAAGCTCCTCGAAGAGAAGTGGGGCGTCTCCGCCGCCGCTCCGGTGGCGGTTGCCGCTGCTGGCGGTGGTGCTGCCGCCGCCGCTCCTGCCGAGGAGAAGACCGAATTCGACGTCGTTCTCACCGCCGCCGGCGACAAGAAGATCGAGGTCATCAAGGAAGTCCGCGCCATCACCGGCCTGGGCCTCAAGGAAGCCAAGGACCTGGTCGAGGGCGCTCCGAAGCCGGTCAAGGAAGGCGTGGCCAAGGCCGACGCCGAGAAGATCAAGGCCCAGCTGGAAGCAGCCGGCGCCAAGGTCGAGCTGAAGTAAGTTGCGGTTCCGGCGGACGGTTTTCCCGTCCGCCGGTCCCCGTAGCGCGGGGGAAGTGGGGAGAACCTCTTTCCCGAGGGCCGGAAAACGGCCTTCGGGAAACGGGTTTTTTCCCGTTCTAAAGACTGCATCGGACCCGAATGGGAAACCCGGTTCCGGAAAAGTCCGATGCTGAAGCAGGAACAGGCCCGCTTGCCGAGATGCGGGCCGATGGCAGGGATCGCCGGGCAGGGCGGTCCCCCAGAGATGAAGCCAGGCATGGCTGAACAAGGAGCGACGATGGCCCAGACCCAGACTTTCAATGGCCGCAGACGCGTACGCAAGTTTTTCGGAAAGATCCCGGAAGTTGCGGAGATGCCGAACCTCATCGAGGTTCAGAAGGCATCCTACGACCAGTTCCTCATGGTGGACGAGCCCAAGGGCGGCCGTGCCGACGAGGGCTTGCAGGCCGTTTTCAAGTCGGTCTTCCCGATTTCCGATTTTTCCGGTTCCTCGATGCTCGAATTCGTCAAGTACGAGTTCGAAGCGCCGAAGTTCGACGTTGACGAGTGCCGTCAGCGCGACCTGACCTATGCGGCTCCGCTGAAGGTGACGCTGCGCCTCATCGTGTTCGATATCGACGAGGATACGGGCGCCAAGTCCATCAAGGACATCAAGGAGCAGGACGTCTACATGGGCGACATGCCGCTGATGACGCTGAACGGCACGTTCATCGTCAACGGCACCGAGCGCGTCATCGTTTCCCAGATGCACCGTTCGCCGGGCGTCTTCTTCGACCACGACAAGGGCAAGTCGCACTCGTCGGGTAAGCTTTTGTTTGCCGCGCGCGTCATCCCCTATCGCGGTTCGTGGCTCGATATCGAGTTCGACTCCAAGGACGTCGTGCACGCCCGTATCGACCGCCGCCGCAAGATTCCGGTGACGTCGCTCCTGATGGCGCTCGGCATGGACGGCGAGGAGATCCTGTCGACCTTCTACGACAAGATCACCTACAAGCGTGCCGGCGACCACTGGCGCATTCCCTTCAACGTCGAGCGCTTCAAGGGCCTCAAGGCCGTTGGCGATCTGGTCGATGCCGACACCGGCGAGGTTGTCGTCGAGGCCGGCAAGAAGATCACCGCGCGTCAGGCCAAGCAGCTGGGCGAGAAGGGCCTGAAGGCCATCAAGGCGACCGACGAGGACCTGCTCGGCAACTACCTGGCCGAGGACATCGTCAACTACGCCACCGGCGAGATATTCCTCGAAGCCGGCGACGAGATCGACGACAAGACCCTCAAGGTACTGCTGTCGACCGGCGAGGACGAGATTCAGATCCTCGATATCGACCACGTCAACATCGGCGCCTACATCCGCAACACGCTGGCCGTCGACAAGAACGAGTCGCGCCAGGACGCGCTGTTCGACATCTACCGCGTCATGCGTCCGGGCGAGCCGCCGACGCTGGAGACGGCCGAAGCCATGTTCAACTCGCTGTTCTTCGACAGCGAGCGCTACGACCTGTCGGCCGTCGGCCGCGTCAAGATGAACATGCGCCTTGAACTCGACGCCGAGGATACCGTGCGCGTGCTGCGCAAGGAGGACATCCTCGCCGTGGTCAAGACGCTGGTCGAGCTGCGCGACGGCAAGGGCGAGATCGACGACATCGACAATCTCGGCAACCGCCGCGTGCGTTCGGTCGGCGAGTTGATGGAGAACCAGTACCGCGTCGGCCTGCTGCGCATGGAGCGCGCCATCAAGGAGCGCATGTCGTCGATCGAGATCGACACCGTCATGCCGCAGGACCTGATCAACGCCAAGCCCGCGGCTGCCGCCGTGCGCGAGTTCTTCGGCTCCTCGCAGCTGTCGCAGTTCATGGACCAGACCAACCCGCTGTCGGAAGTGTCGCACAAGCGCCGCCTGTCGGCTCTCGGCGCCGGCGGCCTGACCCGCGAGCGCGCCGGCTTCGAGGTGCGCGACGTGCACCCGACGCACTACGGCCGTATCTGCCCGATCGAGACGCCGGAAGGGCCGAACATCGGCCTGATCAACAACCTGGCGACCTTCGCGCGCGTCAACAAGTACGGCTTCATCGAGAGCCCGTACCGCAAGATCGTCGAGGGCAAGCTGACCGACGAAGTGATCTACCTCTCCGCCATGGAAGAGGCCAAGCACTACGTCGCGCAGGCCAACGCCGATCTCGACAAGGACGGCCGCTTCGTCGACGAGTTCGTCATCTGCCGCAGCGCCGGCGAGGTGATGATGGCGCCGCGCGAGAACGTCGACCTTATGGACGTTTCGCCGAAGCAGATGGTCTCGGTTGCCGCAGCGCTCATCCCGTTCCTCGAGAACGACGACGCCAACCGCGCGCTGATGGGTTCCAACATGCAGCGTCAGGCCGTGCCGCTGGTGCGCGCCGAGGCGCCGTTCGTCGGCACCGGCATGGAGCCGATCGTCGCCCGTGACTCCGGCGCCGCCATCGGCGCCCGCCGCGGCGGTGTGGTCGACCAGGTGGACGCCACCCGTATCGTCATCCGCGCCACGGAAGACCTCGATCCCGGCAAGTCCGGCGTCGACATCTACCGGCTGATGAAGTTCCAGCGTTCGAACCAGAACACCTGCATCAATCAGCGTCCGCTGGTGAAGGTGGGCGACCGCATCGAGAAGGGCGACATCATCGCCGACGGTCCCTCGACCGATCTCGGCGATCTGGCGCTCGGCCGCAACGTGCTCGTCGCCTTCATGCCGTGGAACGGCTACAACTACGAGGACTCCATCCTTCTGTCCGAACGCATCGTCGCCGACGACGTCTTCACCTCGATCCACATCGAGGAGTTCGAGGTCATGGCGCGCGACACCAAGCTCGGGCCTGAGGAAATCACGCGCGATATTCCGAACGTCTCGGAAGAAGCGCTGAAGAACCTCGACGAAGCCGGCATCGTCTACATCGGCGCGGAAGTGCAGCCGGGCGACATCCTGGTCGGCAAGATCACGCCGAAGGGCGAAAGCCCGATGACGCCGGAAGAAAAGCTCCTGCGCGCCATCTTCGGCGAGAAGGCGTCCGACGTGCGCGACACCTCCATGCGCATGCCTCCGGGCACCTTCGGCACGATCGTGGAAGTGCGCGTCTTCAACCGCCACGGCGTCGAGAAGGACGAGCGCGCCATGGCCATCGAGCGCGAGGAGATCGAGCGCCTGGCCAAGGACCGCGACGACGAGCAGGCGATCCTGGACCGCAACGTCTATGCGCGCCTGTCCGACATGCTGGACGGCAAGGAAGCGATCGCCGGGCCGAAGGGCTTCAAGAAGGGCACCGCGCTCTCGAAGGAGTTGCTGGCCGACTATCCGCGTTCGCAGTGGTGGCAGTTCGCCGTGGAGAACGAGAAGCTCCAGAGTGAGCTGGAAGCCCTGCGCGGCCAGTACGACGACTCCAAGAAGGCGCTCGAGCAGCGCTTCATGGACAAGGTCGAGAAGGTGCAGCGCGGCGACGAAATGCCTCCGGGCGTCATGAAGATGGTCAAGGTCTTCGTCGCGGTGAAGCGCAAGATGCAGCCCGGCGACAAGATGGCCGGCCGTCACGGCAACAAGGGCGTGGTTTCGCGCATCGTTCCGGTCGAGGACATGCCGTTCCTCGAGGACGGCACGCATGCCGACATCGTGCTCAACCCGCTCGGCGTGCCCTCGCGCATGAACGTCGGCCAGATCCTGGAGACGCATCTGGGCTGGGCCTGCGCCGGCATGGGCAGGAAGATCGGCGACCTTCTCGATGCCTACAACGCGGGCGGCGACATCAAGCCGCTGCGTCAGACCATCGAGCAGGTCATCCCGGCCAACGACCGCAACGAGCCGGTGCGCGAGTATGACGACGAGTCCATCGTTCGCCTCGGCGAGCAGATGCGGCGCGGCGTTTCCATCGCCACCCCGGTGTTCGACGGCGCGCATGAAGCCAACATCAACGAGATGCTGGAACAGGCGGGCCTGCATTCGTCCGGCCAGTCGCAGCTCTATGACGGCCGCACCGGCGAGCCGTTCGACCGCAAGGTGACGATGGGCTACATCTACATGCTCAAGCTTCACCACCTCGTGGACGACAAGATCCACGCGCGTTCGATCGGCCCGTACTCGCTCGTCACCCAGCAGCCGCTGGGCGGCAAGGCGCAGTTCGGCGGTCAGCGCTTCGGCGAGATGGAGGTCTGGGCGCTGGAAGCCTACGGCGCCGCCTACACGCTGCAGGAGATGCTGACGGTGAAGTCGGACGACGTCGCCGGCCGCACCAAGGTCTACGAGGCGATCGTGCGCGGCGACGACACGTTCGAGGCGGGCATTCCCGAGAGCTTCAACGTTCTCGTCAAGGAAATGCGCTCGCTCGGCCTCAACGTCGAGCTGGAGAACACCAAGGTCGACGAGGCTCCGGTGCATCTGCCGGACGCCGCCGAGTAAAAGGCGTTGCGCCGCGGGAAAGGGTTCTCGCGGCGCGCCAAGTTTTCCGGCTTCGGCCGGCCCTCGCGGACCGATGTCCGCAGACGAAATGAAATGGGGTTATCGAGGACCCCGATAAGGAGAATGGCATGAACCAAGAGGTCATGAATCTCTTCAACCCGCAGGCGCCTGCGCAGGTGTTCGATTCGATCCGCATCTCGCTGGCGTCGCCGGAAAAGATCCTGTCCTGGTCGTTCGGCGAGATCAAGAAGCCGGAGACCATCAACTACCGCACGTTCAAGCCCGAGCGTGACGGCCTGTTCTGCGCGCGCATCTTCGGGCCGATCAAGGACTACGAGTGCCTGTGCGGCAAGTACAAGCGCATGAAGTACAAGGGCGTCATCTGCGAGAAGTGCGGCGTCGAGGTGACGCTGTCGCGCGTGCGCCGCGAGCGTATGGGCCACATCGAGCTCGCCGCTCCGGTCGCCCACATCTGGTTCCTGAAGTCGCTGCCGAGCCGCATCGGCACGCTGCTCGACATGACCCTGAAGGACATCGAGCGCGTCCTCTACTTCGAGAACTACATCGTCACCGAGCCCGGCCTCACCGACCTGAAGCTGCACCAGCTTCTGTCGGAGGAGGAGTACATGCTGGCCGTCGACCAGTACGGTGAGGACTCCTTCACCGCCATGATCGGCGCCGAGGCCATCCATGACCTGCTGGCAGGCATGGACCTCGAGAACATCGCCGGCGAACTGCGCACCGAACTCGCCTCCACCACGTCGGAGCTGAAGCAGAAGAAGTATCTCAAGCGCCTCAAGGTGGTCGAGAACTTCATGGAATCGGGCAATCGTCCGGAATGGATGATCATGAAGGTCGTCCCGGTCATCCCGCCGGACCTGCGCCCGCTGGTTCCGCTGGACGGCGGCCGCTTCGCGACCTCCGACCTGAACGACCTCTATCGCCGCGTCATCAACCGCAACAACCGCCTGAAGCGCCTGATCGAGCTTCGCGCGCCCGGCATTATCGTGCGCAACGAAAAGCGCATGCTGCAGGAGGCGGTCGACGCCCTGTTCGACAACGGTCGCAGGGGTCGTGTCATCACCGGCGCCAACAAGCGTCCGCTGAAGTCGCTGTCCGACATGCTCAAGGGCAAGCAGGGCCGCTTCCGCCAGAACCTGCTCGGCAAGCGTGTCGACTATTCAGGCCGTTCGGTCATCGTCACCGGTCCGGAGCTGAAGCTGCACCAGTGCGGCCTGCCGAAGAAGATGGCGCTGGAGCTGTTCAAGCCCTTCATCTACGCCCGCCTCGACGCCAAGGGTTACTCCTCGACCGTCAAGCAGGCGAAGAAGCTGGTCGAGAAGGAGCGTCCGGAGGTCTGGGATATCCTCGACGAGGTCATCCGCGAACATCCGGTTCTCCTGAACCGCGCGCCGACGCTGCACCGCCTCGGCATCCAGGCGTTCGAGCCGACCCTGATCGAGGGCAAGGCGATCCAGCTTCACCCGCTGGTCTGCACCGCCTTTAACGCCGACTTCGACGGCGACCAGATGGCGGTCCACGTGCCGCTGTCGCTGGAAGCGCAGCTCGAAGCCCGCGTGCTGATGATGTCGACCAACAACATCCTGCATCCGGCCTCCGGCGCGCCGATCATCGTGCCGTCGCAGGACATGGTGCTGGGTCTGTACTACCTGTCGATCGTCAACCAGAACGAGCCGGGCGAGGGCATGGCCTTCGCCGACATGGGCGAGCTCCAGCATGCGCTTGAGACCGGCGCCGTGACCCTGCACGCCAAGATCAAGGGCCGTTACAAGGGCGTCGACAAGGACGGCAACGAAGTGTCGAAGATCTACGACACCACGCCCGGCCGCCTGATCATCAGCGAGCTTCTGCCGAAGAACGCCAACGTGCCGTTCGAGACCGCCAACCAGGAGATGACCAAGAAGAACATCTCCAAGATGATCGACACCGTCTACCGCCACTGCGGCCAGAAGGAGACGGTCATCTTCTGCGATCGCATCATGGCTCTCGGCTTCGCCCATGCCTGCCGCGCCGGCATTTCGTTCGGCAAGGACGACATGGTCATTCCGGACACCAAGGCCAAGCTGGTCGCCGACACCGAGGCTTTGGCCAAGGAATACGAGCAGCAGTACAACGACGGCCTGATCACCCAGGGCGAGAAATACAACAAGGTGGTCGACGCCTGGGCCAAGTGCTCGGAGAAGGTCGCCGACGAGATGATGGGCCGCATCAAGGCGGTCGAGTTCGACAAGGACGGCCGCCAGAAGCCGATGAACTCGATCTACATGATGTCGCACTCCGGCGCGCGTGGCTCGCCGACGCAGATGCGTCAGCTTGCCGGCATGCGTGGCCTCATGGCAAAGCCTAGCGGAGAGATCATCGAGACGCCGATCATCTCCAACTTCAAGGAAGGCCTCACCGTTCTGGAGTACTTCAACTCCACCCACGGCGCCCGCAAGGGCCTGGCCGACACCGCCTTGAAGACGGCGAACTCGGGCTACCTGACGCGTCGTCTGGTCGACGTGGCGCAGGACTGCATCGTCAACTCGGTCGATTGCGGCACCGACAAGGGCCTGACCATGCAGCCGATCGTCGATGCCGGCCAGATCGTCGCTTCGGTCGGCCAGCGCGTGCTCGGCCGCACGGCGCTCGACGACATCAACCACCCGGTCTCCGGCGACCTGCTGGTCAAGGCTGGCAAGCTGATGGACGAGCGCGACGTGGAACTGATCGAGAAGGCGGGCATCCAGTCCGTCCGCATCCGCTCGGCGCTGACCTGCGAAGTCAGGGTCGGTGTCTGCGCGGTCTGCTACGGACGCGATCTCGCCCGCGGCACGCCCGTCAACCAGGGCGAGGCCGTCGGCGTCATCGCCGCGCAGTCGATCGGCGAGCCGGGCACCCAGCTCACCATGCGCACCTTCCACATGGGCGGTACCGCGCAGGTGGTGGACTCGTCCTTCCTCGAAGCCTCGTACGAAGGCGCGGTGCAGATCCGCAACCGCAACGTCGTGCGCAACTCCGAAGGCCACCTGGTGGTGATGGGCCGCAACATGGCGGTGCTGATCCTCGACGAGACCGGCAAGGAGCGCGCCACGCACCGCGTCACCTACGGTTCGCGCATCTTCGTGGACGACGGCGACAAGGTGAAGCGCGGCCAGCGCATCGCCGAGTGGGACCCCTACACCCGCCCGGTGCTGACCGAGATCGAGGGCCGCGTGGCGTTCGAGGATCTGGTCGACGGCATCTCCGTGCAGGAGACGGCCGACGAGTCGACCGGCATCACCAAGCGCGAGGTCATCGACTGGCGTTCGACCCCGCGCGGTTCGGACCTCAAGCCGGCGATCGTCGTGCAGGACGCCAAGGGCAAGGTCGGCAAGCTGTCGAAGGGCGGCGACGCCCGCTTCCTGCTCTCGGTCGAGGCGATCCTGTCGGTCGAGCCGGGCGCCCAGGTCAAGCCGGGCGACGTGCTGGCGCGTATCCCGATGGAAAGCGCCAAGACCAAGGACATCACCGGCGGTCTGCCGCGCGTCGCGGAACTGTTCGAGGCTCGTCGTCCGAAGGATCACGCCATCATCGCCGAGATCGATGGTACGATCCGCTTCGGCCGCGACTACAAGAACAAGCGCCGCATCATCATCGAGCCGCATGACTCGACGCTGGAGCCGGTCGAATACCTGATCCCGAAGGGCAAGCCGTTCCATCTCCAGGACGGCGACGTCATCGAGAAGGGCGACTACATCCTCGACGGCAATCCGGCGCCGCACGACATCCTGGCGATCAAGGGCGTGGAAGCTCTGGCTTCCTACCTCGTTAACGAGATCCAGGAGGTTTACCGGTTGCAGGGTGTGTCGATCAACGACAAGCACATCGAGGTGATCGTGCGCCAGATGCTGCAGAAGGTGGAGATCACCGAGCAGGGCGACTCGACCTACATCCCGGGCGACCATGTCGACGTGATCGAGCTGGACGAGATCAACGAACGGCTGATTGAGGAGGGCAAGCAGCCCGCCGCCGGCCAACCGGTCCTGCTCGGCATCACCAAGGCCTCGCTGCAGACGCCGTCCTTCATCTCGGCCGCCTCCTTCCAGGAGACGACCCGCGTGCTGACGGAAGCGGCGGTCGCCGGCAAGACCGACATGCTGCAGGGCCTGAAGGAAAACGTCATCGTCGGCCGCCTGATCCCGGCCGGCACCGGCGGGCAGATGAGCGCGATCCGCCGCATCGCCACCCATCGCGACGAACTCATCCTCGACGAGCGCCGCAAGGCGTCCGGCGTGGAAGTGGCCGAGCCGATGCTGGCGGACATGACCAACGCGGCCGAATAGGCCTCGAAAAGACAGTGGTAAAAAGGGGCCTCCGGGCCCCTTTTTCTTTGGCATTCGCTTGGCAAGAAACGGAATGCGCGCGCATGCGGAGCGCCCTAGTTCTATGTCGTGGCCGGATTGACGGCCGGCATTGTCGAGGAGAAATGTCATGCAAGCCACCGACGGGATCGTGCAGGAAAGCCCCTGGAATCGCTCGGCAGTACGGCACCCGGCATCGGCCGAGGCGCGGGTGGGCGCCTACGATTGGGGAGCCTTGGCCGCGAGCCTCGATGCGCATGGCTGCACGGTGCTCGACGGGCTGCTCGGTGCGGAGGAATGCGCCGCGATTGCAGGGCTTTACGACGAACCGGACCATTTCCGCAGCCATATCGTCATGGCCCGTCATGGTTTTGGGCGCGGCGAGTACCGCTACTTCGACTATCCGCTGCCCGGCCTGATCGACGGGCTGAGGACCGCGCTCTATCCGCGGCTGGCGGTCGTCGCCAACGACTGGAACGCCCGCATGAACGTTGCCGAGCGCTATCCCGACCGTCACGCCGAGTTCCTTGAGCGCTGCCATGAAGCGGGGCAGGGACGCCCGACGCCGCTTCTGCTGCGCTACCGCGAGGGCGATTTCAACTGTCTGCACCAGGATCTCTATGGCGACCTCGCCTTTCCGATTCAGGTCGCGATCCTGCTGTCGGAACCCGGCCGCGACTTCACCGGGGGTGAGTTCGTGCTGACCGAGCAGCGTCCGCGCATGCAAAGCCGTGTCGAGGTCGTTCCCTTGCGGCGCGGCGATGCGGTCGCTTTCGCTGTGCACAACCGGCCGGTGCAGGGCACGAAGGGCAATTATCGTGTCAATCTGCGCCATGGCGTCAGCCGCCTGCGCGGCGGGCTGCGCCATACGCTGGGGATCATCTTCCACGATGCACGATAGACACGGATATGCGCGGCGATCGGACCTCTTCTTTCAGATCATCGAAACGCCCATAGGCGGGCTGACGCTCGCCCTGGACCGGGACGGCGCGCTGTGCATGGCCGAATTCGCCGATTGCGCGGAGCGAACAGAGCGCTGGCTTGCGCGTCGGCCCGACCGTCTTCATGAGCAGCGGCTGGGCGGCGGGATGGATGCAGTCACCGCCTTCGCTGCCTACTTCACCGGCGATCTGCGCGCGCTCGACGGCATTGCGATCCGCCTTTCCGGCACCGCGTTCCAGAACGAGGTGTGGACGGCGCTACGTACGATCCCGCCGGGCCGCACCTTCGGCTACGGCGCTTTCGCCGAGCGGCTTGGCCGGCAACAGGCCGCGCGCGCCGTGGGCCACGCCAACGGGACCAATCCGCTCTCCATTGTCGTTCCATGCCACCGCCTCGTCGGCGCCGGCGGCGCGCTCACCAAATACGGCGGCGGGCTGGAGCGGAAGCGCTGGCTGCTCGACCACGAGGCCCGGTACGCAGCTCAGTCGTAGAAGGCGTCCACGACATTGCGCTTGCCGAGCATGAAGGCGTCGGCGACATGCTGGAGGGGCGCGAGGTCGACGTCCGAGATACCGGCGCGGACGATTTCGGAAAAGCGCCGATAAAGCTGCGGATATTCCGTTTCCGGCTCCTCATGCACTGCGCGGCCGTCGATGGCGAGCCTTGCGCCGCCGGAAGACAGCACCATTGCGCCGCGATCCGTCTCGGCCATGATGTCCCACGATTGCGGGCCGGTCTGCAGCCAGTCGAGGTCCATGTCGACGGCGATGCCGTTGTCTGTGCGGAAAGAAACCCGCGCGGCCACCGGCGCGTCGCGGTTGGCGGGAAAATCCAGCTCCGCTCGCGCAATGAACATCGGCGGCAGGATGTGGGTGGCGATCGACAGCGCGTTGATGCCGGGATCGAAGACGCCGAAGCCGCCGGCCTGCCAGATCCATTCCTGGCCGGGATGCCAGCGCCGCACGTCTTCCTTCCAGACGATTTTCGCCGATTTGAGTTCGGCTGAAGCGAGGAAGGTCTTCGCGGCCTCCACCGCCGGCGCGTAGCGCGAGTGCCAGCTTGCGAACAGCGACAGGCCGCGCTCGGCAGCCAGCGCCTTCAGGTGCTCGACTTCGCTCACCGTCGCACCGGGCGGCTTTTCCATGAAGACGTGCTTGCCGGCCAGAAGCGCGGCGCGTGCCGCGTCGTGGCGGAACTGCGGCGGCATGCACAGCGACACCGCGTCGAGGCCGGGCACGGCTTCCAGCATCGCCTCGATGCTGGGGAAATTGGGAATGCCTTCCACCTTGCCGTGCCGGCTGGCGGCGGCCGCCAGGCGAAAGTCGGCGTCCTTCGCCAGTGCTGGCAGGTGCTGGTCGCGCACGATCTTGCCGACGCCGACGATACCGAGCGCGATGGGGCCGGGCGCGGTGGGCTTGCCTGATGCCGGCATGGGCGATCCTGTCATTTGTCTGATGAAAGAAGCCGACACATAGCGGCGGCGGCTGCTTTCGGCAAGCCGGCCGCCGGTACCCTTGCAAACGAAGACCTGATGCACGATAAAGTTGCATTTCAGGTTGTAAGCCAGCTTTATCGCTAGCGTCGAAACTCTTTAACGACTTAGCCGTAGTGAACGCTGCCGTAGCGATCCCGAGGAGGCGGAATGTCGAAGCAGCAACCCGACCAGTTCGAATGTCTGTTGGAGCCGACAGGGCGGTGGATGGTCTGGGATGCCGTCAACCTTCGGCCGGCGCAATACATGCGCAACACGCTTGCCGGCCTGCCGCGGGGAAAGGCGCTGCTGATGTGCCGGTTGCTCAACGCGATGGCGGCGGACACCCGCTTCCGCTCGCTTGCATCCTGACCGGCCGTTACCGCGCCCAGCTTTCCTCGAAATCCAGATCCAGTTCGCCGCCCGCCAGGAAGGCCTCGATCCGGCCCTCGAAGGGCGAAGGGTCCAGGCTCCTTTCGGCCAGCCAGTCGTCGCAATAGTAGGTGTTGGCGTAGCGTTCGCCCGAATCGCAGATCAGCGTGACGAGCGAACCGCTTTCCCCGGCCTGCCGCATGCGCGCCGCTTGCAGGCACATGCCGGTGAAGTTCGTGCCGGTCGAGCCGCCGACGCGGCGGCCGAGCTTTCGCGACAGAACCCGCATCGCTGCCAGCGACACCGCATCGGGGATGCGCAGCATGTGATCGATGACGCCAGGCACGAAGGATGGCTCGACGCGCGGCCGGCCGATCCCCTCGATGCGCGACGGTTCCTCGCAGCGGCAATCGCGGCTGCCGGTGGCGAAGCCCTCGAAGAAGGCGGAGCGCTCGACATCGACCACGCATAGCCGCGTCGCATGGCGCTTGTAGCGGATGTAGCGGCCTATGGTGGCGGTGGTGCCGCCGGTGCCGGCGCTCATCACCACCCAGGAAGGGCAGGGGTGCCGTTCCCGCCGCATCTGGTCGAAGATCGATTCGGCGATGTTGTTGTTGCCGCGCCAGTCGGTGGCGCGCTCGGCATGGGTGAACTGGTCCATGAAGTAGCCGCCGAGCCGCGCCGCCAGTCCGGCCGATTCCTCATAGATGCGGCGGCCGTCGTCGATGAAGTGGCAGTTGCCGCCGTAGTGCTCGATGGCCGCGATCTTTTCCGCCGAGGTGGTGCGTGGCATCACCGCATAGAACGGCACGCCGATCATGCGGGCGAAATAGGCCTCCGACACCGCCGTCGAGCCGGACGAGGCCTCGATCACCGGCGTGCCTTGCCGGACATGACCGTTGCACAGCGCATAAAGGAACAGTGAACGCGCCAGCCGGTGCTTGAGGCTGCCGGTGGGGTGGGTCGATTCGTCCTTCAGATAGAGGTCGATGCCGGCGAGCACCGGCACGTCCAGCTTCCACAGATGGGTATCGGCCGAGCGCCGCTGGTCGGCCTCGATGGCCGACACCGCTTCGTCCGCCCAGCCGCGCGAAGGCCCGCAGTCGTGCTCCGTCTTCGCTTCTTCGGTCAAAACGGTTCCTCGAAAGTGACGATCGAGACTTCGCCTTCCAGCGCGCCCTGATAGGCCGAAAGATGCGGCTCCTCGTCCGGCTCGCCCTGCATGTCGCCGATCTGGTCGAGTTCGGCTTCCGCATAGCCTTCAGCCGCCAAAGCTTCCAGCGCCCGGCGCACGGCCGAATCGTCGTCGGCGGCGACGAGGAAGATGTGCACCCCCTCCGGTTCGCCGTCCTTTCGCTTCCATACCCGGCCGGTGATGATGGTGACCGGTCTTTCCTCGTTGTCGTTCACGCGCTGATTCCTTGATTCCTGCTCGCAAGGGGACGATGATGGTCTTTGCGCCCCTTTTCGCATGAAGCGGCGGCGGACGACAGCGCAAAGCACGCCACTTTCTTTTTCGCACATGCGAAAGGACGAAAGAATATTTCATGCATGGCGCGCATGCCTGCCAAGCCCCGGTCGCGGCGCAATATTTCGGGCGGCGGGCTTGACGCTTGCGGGCGATGCGGATAGATAGCGCGTCGTCTGAGCCGATGTGAGGCTTTCGGTCTGAAGCGACGCGCTTTGGAGTTTGCCTCAAACAGGGTTCGTTTTACGAGCGAAAACACATTGCCGGCGTGCATGAAGCGGATTGCTGCTTCCTCTGCCATTTGTTCGGGCAAGACCGCAAGCAGGCGGTTTGTGGCCCGAATTTGCATATGGAGTCGCTCGAAACGGCCCGGTGACGGGTTATCGACACGAGATTTTGATTGAGAAGGAAGGTTTAATGCCTACCGTTAACCAGCTGATCCGCAAGCCGCGCCAGGCGCCGGCGACGCGCAACAAGGTCCCGGCCATGCAGCAGAACCCGCAGAAGCGGGGCGTCTGCACGCGCGTCTACACGACGACGCCGAAGAAGCCGAACTCGGCCCTGCGCAAGGTCGCCAAGATCCGCCTGACCAATGGCTTCGAGGTGATCGGCTACATTCCGGGCGAGGGCCATAACCTTCAGGAGCACTCGGTGGTGATGATCCGCGGCGGTCGCGTCAAGGACCTTCCGGGCGTGCGCTATCACATCATTCGCGGCGTGCTCGACACCCAGGGCGTCAAAAACCGCAAGCAGCGCCGTTCCAAATACGGTGCCAAGCGTCCGAAGTAAGGGTTTTCCCGGCTTCGGCGCTTTTTGTTTGGTGCGTCGGGCCAGAGAGACAAGAGAGACAAAGACATGTCCCGTCGTCACAGTGCAGACAAGCGTGAGATCAACCCGGACCCGAAGTTCGGCGATCTCGTCGTCACCAAGTTCATGAACGCCGTCATGTACGACGGCAAGAAGTCCGTTGCCGAGACGATTGTCTACGGCGCGCTCGACCAGGTTCAGGCCAAGACCAAGCAGGAGCCGGTCACCGTCTTCCATCAGGCGCTCGACAACGTCGCGCCGCATGTGGAAGTGCGTTCGCGTCGCGTCGGCGGCGCCACCTACCAGGTTCCGGTCGACGTGCGCCCCGAGCGTCGTCAGGCGCTGGCCATCCGCTGGCTGATCGCCGCAGCCCGTAACCGCAACGAGACCACCATGGTCGATCGCCTCTCCGGTGAACTGCTCGACGCGGCCAACAACCGCGGCACCGCCGTGAAGAAGCGTGAAGACACCCACAAGATGGCGGAAGCCAACCGCGCCTTCGCGCACTACCGCTGGTAAGCGCGAAAGAAGACTGAAGAGGCACCTCCCATGGCCCGCGAATATCCCATCCACGACTACCGTAACTTCGGCATCATGGCCCACATCGATGCCGGCAAGACGACGACGACCGAGCGTATCCTTTATTACACGGGCAAGAACCACAAGATGGGCGAGACGCACGACGGCGCCTCGACCATGGACTGGATGGAGCAGGAGCAGGAGCGCGGCATCACCATCACGTCCGCTGCCACCACCACCTCGTGGAAGGGCCGCGACGGCAAGAACCGCCGCTTCAACATCATCGACACCCCCGGCCACGTCGACTTCACCATTGAGGTGGAGCGTTCGCTGCGCGTGCTCGACGGCGCCATCGCGCTGCTCGATTCCAACGCCGGCGTCGAGCCGCAGACCGAGACCGTCTGGCGCCAGGCCGAGAAGTATCATGTGCCGCGCATGATCTTCTGCAACAAGATGGACAAGATCGGCGCGGACTTCTACCGCTGCCTGGAGATGATCAAGTCCCGTCTGGGCGCGATCCCGCTCGCCATGCAGCTACCGATCGGCGCCGAAAGCGATTTCAAGGGCGTCGTCGACCTCATCGAGATGAACGCGCTGGTCTGGCGCGACGAGTCGCTGGGCGCCGCCTGGGACGTCGTCGAGATCCCGGCCGACCTCAAGGCCAAGGCCGAGGAATACCGCGAGAAGCTCATCGAGACCGCCGTCGAGATGGACGACGATGCGATGAACGCCTACCTGGAAGGCACCATGCCCTCCAACGATCAGCTCCGCGAGCTGATCCGCAAGGGCACCATCGCCGTCAAGTTCCACCCGGTGTTCTGTGGCTCGGCCTTCAAGAACAAGGGCGTACAGCCGCTGCTCGACGCAGTTGTCGACTTCCTGCCGGCGCCGGACGAAGTTCCCGCCATCAAGGGCGTCGATGCCAAGACCAACGCCGAGATCGAGCGTCACGCGGACGACAACGAGCCGCTGTCGATGCTGGCGTTCAAGATCATGAACGACCCGTTCGTCGGTTCGCTCACCTTCGCGCGCATCTATTCGGGCAAGCTCAGCAAGGGCGTGTCGCTCGACAACACGGTGAAGGGCAAGAAGGAGCGCATCGGCCGCATGCTGCAGATGCACTCGAACTCGCGTACCGACATCGAGGAAGCCTTCGCCGGCGACATCGTGGCGCTGGCCGGCCTCAAGGAGACCACCACCGGCGATACGCTGTGCGATCCGCTGCACCCGGTCATCCTGGAGCGCATGGAGTTCCCCGATCCGGTCATCCAGATCGCCATCGAGCCGAAGACCAAGGGCGACCAGGAGAAGATGGGCCTCGCCCTGCATCGCCTGGCGGCCGAGGATCCGTCCTTCCGCGTCAAGACCGACGAGGAATCGGGCCAGACGATCATCGCCGGCATGGGTGAACTTCACCTCGACATCATCGTCGACCGCATGCGCCGCGAGTTCAAGGTCGAGGCCAATGTCGGCGCGCCGCAGGTGGCCTATCGCGAGACGATCACCCGCACGCACGAGCAGGACTACACGCACAAGAAGCAGACCGGCGGCACGGGCCAGTTCGCCCGCGTCAAGATCGTCTTCGAGCCGAACACCGAGAGCGAAGAGTTCGTGTTCGAGTCCAAGATCGTCGGCGGCGCCGTGCCGAAGGAATACATCCCCGGCGTGCAGAAGGGCATCGACAGCGTCATGGGTTCCGGCCCGTTCGCCGGCTTCCCGATGATTGGCGTCAAGGCGACGCTGATCGACGGTGCCTTCCACGACGTCGACTCCTCGGTCCTGGCCTTCGAAATCGCCTCGCGTGCGTGCTTCAAGGAAGCTGCTCCGAAGCTTGGCGTGCAGTTGCTCGAGCCGATCATGAAGGTCGAGGTGGTGACGCCGGAAGACTACGTCGGCAACGTCATCGGCGACCTGAACAGCCGTCGCGGCCAGATCCAGGGCCAGGAGAGCCGCGGCGTCGCTGTGGTCGTCAACGCCATGGTGCCGCTGGCCAACATGTTCAAGTACGTCGACTCGCTGCGTTCGATGTCGCAGGGCCGCGCCCAGTACACGATGCAGTTCGACCACTACGAGCCGGTGCCGACCGCGGTCGCCCAGGAAGTCCAGAAGAAATACGCGTAATCCCCGGAAACGGTTTGGGATTGCGTCGGTAACTTAATTGAACGCCCGAACGGGCAAGCAGGAATGGAGAGCTCACATGGCAAAAGGTAAATTCGAGCGTAATAAGCCTCATGTGAACATTGGCACGATTGGTCACGTTGACCATGGCAAGACGTCGTTGACGGCGGCGATCACGAAGTATTTTGGCGACTACAAGCCGTACGACCAGATTGACGCTGCGCCTGAAGAGAAGGCGCGCGGCATCACGATTTCGACGGCGCACGTCGAGTACGAGACACCGGCTCGCCACTATGCGCACGTCGACTGCCCCGGCCACGCCGACTACGTGAAGAACATGATCACGGGTGCCGCGCAGATGGACGGCGCGATCCTGGTCGTTTCGGCCGCCGACGGCCCGATGCCGCAGACGCGCGAGCACATCCTGCTCGCCCGCCAGGTCGGCGTTCCGGCGATCGTCGTGTTCATGAACAAGGTCGACCTTGTCGACGATCCGGAGCTGCTGGAGCTGGTCGAGCTGGAGGTTCGCGAGCTTCTGTCGAAGTACGAGTTCCCCGGCGACGACATTCCGATCGTCAAGGGCTCGGCGGTTGCAGCCCTTGAGGACAGCAACAAGGAGATCGGCGAGAACGCCATCCGCAAGCTGATGGAAGAGGTCGACGCCTACATCCCGACGCCGGAGCGTCCGGTCGACAAGCCGTTCCTGATGCCGATCGAGGACGTGTTCTCGATCTCGGGCCGCGGCACGGTGGTGACCGGCCGCGTCGAGCGCGGCATCGTCAAGGTCGGCGAGGAGCTTGAGATCGTCGGCATCCGTCCGACCTCGAAGACGACCTGCACGGGCGTCGAGATGTTCCGCAAGCTGCTCGACCAGGGCCAGGCTGGCGACAACATCGGCGCGCTGCTGCGCGGCGTCGACCGTGACGGCGTCGAGCGCGGCCAGGTTCTGGCCAAGCCGGGCACGGTGAAGCCGCACAAGAAGTTCAAGGCGGAAGTGTACATCCTGACGAAGGAGGAGGGTGGCCGTCACACGCCGTTCTTCACCAACTACCGTCCGCAGTTCTACTTCCGCACGACGGACGTGACGGGCATCGTGACGCTGCCGGCGGGCACCGAGATGGTGATGCCCGGCGACAACGTGTCGGTGGACGTCGAGCTGATCGTGCCGATCGCCATGGAAGACCGCCTGCGCTTCGCCATCCGCGAGGGCGGCCGTACCGTCGGCTCCGGCATCGTCGCCGCCATCGTCGAGTAAGAGAAAAAAGAGATCTGTCGCGGGCGGGGTAACGCCCGCGCCGCGCCAGAACAAGGAATGACGAGATGAACGGTCAGAATATCCGCATCCGACTTAAAGCGTTCGATCACCGCGTGCTGGATGCCTCGACGCGCGAGATCGTGTCGACCGCCAAGCGCACCGGCGCCAACGTGCGCGGCCCCATCCCGCTGCCGACCCGGATCGAGAAGTTCACGGTCAACCGCTCGCCCCACGTCGACAAGAAGAGCCGCGAGCAGTTCGAGATGCGTACTCACAAGCGCCTGCTCGACATCGTCGACCCGACCCCGCAGACGGTCGATGCGCTGATGAAGCTCGATCTTGCCGCCGGCGTCGACGTAGAGATCAAGCTCTAAAGAGCGGACACATGAGCCCGACGGCCAGCCCGGACGGCTCCTCTGGAAAACAAGCGCCTGCAGCGGCTTCGAGCCCGGCGGGAAGCTCTAAAGGAAGATGAACCGATGCGTTCAGGAGTGATTGCACAGAAGGTCGGGATGACCCGCATCTATAACGATGCCGGCGAGCATGTTCCCGTCACCGTTCTCCGCATGGAGAACTGCCAGGTCGTGGCCCAGCGCACGCAGGAGAAGAACGGCTACACCGCCGTCCAGCTCGGCGTCGGCCTGGCCAAGGTGAAGAACACGCCGAAGGCGATGCGCGGCCATTTCGCCACCGCCTCGGTCGAGCCGAAGGCGAAGGTCGCGGAGTTCCGCGTTTCTCCCGAGAACCTGCTCGACGTCGGCGCCGAGATCACCGTCGATCACTTCGTCGCCGGCCAGAAGGTCGATGTCACCGGCACTTCGACCGGCAAGGGCTTCCAGGGCGTCATGAAGCGCCACAATTTCGGCGGCGGTCGCGCCACCCACGGTAACTCGCTGTCGCACCGCATCGCCGGTTCGACCGGCCAGCGCCAGGACCCCGGCAAGGTGTTCAAGGGCAAGAAGATGGCCGGCCACATGGGCAACGTGCGTGTCACCACGCAGAACGTCGAGGTCGTCTCCACCGATACCGACCGCGGCCTGATCCTGATCCGCGGCGCCGTTCCCGGCACCAAGGGCGCCTGGATCCTGGTCCGCGACGCCGTCAAGGTGCCGCTGCCGGCCAACGCGCCGAAGCCCGCGGCCATCCGCGCGGCCGGCAAGACCGAGGCTCCGGCCGCTGAAGGAGCGGAATAATGGACATCAAGATCACCACGCTCGCCGGCAAGGACGCCGGCAAGGTCAAGCTCTCGGACGAGATTTTCGGCCTCGACCCGCGCGAGGACATCCTGCAGCGCGTCGTGCGCTGGCAGCTGGCCAAGAAGCAGCAGGGCACGCACCAGGCCAAGGGCCGCGCGGACATCGCCCGCACCGGCGCCAAGATGTACAAGCAGAAGGGTACCGGCCGCGCCCGTCACCATTCGGCACGCGCGCCGCAGTTCCGCGGCGGCGGCAAGGCGCACGGCCCGGTGGCGCGCAGCCACGAGCACGACCTGCCCAAGAAGGTCCGCGCTCTCGGCCTCAAGCATGCGCTGTCGGCCAAGGCCAAGGCTGCCTCGATCATCGTCGTCGACGACCTGAAGCTGGCCGAAGCCAAGACCAAGGCGCTGGCGGCCAATTTCGCCACGCTCGGCCTCACCAACGCTCTGTTCATCGGCGGCGCCGAACTGGATCAGGGCTTCAAGAAGGCCGCTGCCAACATTCCGAACATCGACGTGCTGCCGATCCAGGGCATCAACGTCTACGACATCCTGCGCCGCGGCACGCTGGTCCTTTCGAAGGCGGCGATCGAGGCCCTCGAGGAGCGCTTCAAATGACCGACCTTCGTCATTACGATGTGATCGTCTCGCCGGCGATCACCGAAAAGTCGACCATGGCGTCCGAGCAGAACCAGGTGGTCTTCAACGTCGCCAAGAAGGCTTCCAAGCCCGAGATCAAGGCGGCCGTCGAGGCGCTGTTCGGTGTCAAGGTCACCGCCGTCAACACGCTGGTGCGCAAGGGCAAGGTCAAGCGCTTCCGCGGCACGATCGGCCGTCAGGGCGACGTCAAGAAGGCTGTCGTGACACTGGCCGACGGCCAGTCGATCGACGTCGCGACCGGTCTCTGAGCTAGGGCGCTGAGGACAAGAAAATGGCTTTGAAACATTTTAACCCGATCACGCCGAGCACCCGTCAGCTCGTCATCGTCGACCGTTCTGATCTCTACAAGGGCAAGCCCGTCAAGGGGCTGACCGAGGGTCTGACCAAGTCGGGCGGCCGCAACAACTACGGTCGCATCACGGCGCGCTTCATCGGCGGCGGTCACAAGCGTTCGTACCGCATCATCGACTTCAAGCGCCGCAAGCTGGATGTCGTCGGCACCGTCGAGCGTATCGAATACGACCCGAACCGCACCGCCTTCATCGCGCTGATCAAGTACGAGGACGGCGAGTTGAACTACATCATCGCCCCGCAGCGTCTGCAGGCCGGTGACAAGGTTGTGGCCTCCATGGCCGCCGACGTGAAGCCGGGCAATGCGATGCCGCTGTCGGCCATGCCCGTCGGCACCATCGTCCACAACATCGAGCTGAAGCCCGGCAAGGGCGGCCAGGTTGCCCGTTCGGCGGGCGCCTACGCCCAGCTCGTCGGCCGCGACCAGGGCATGGCGATCCTGCGCCTCAACTCCGGTGAGCAGCGCATCGTCCACGGTTCGTGCTTCGCCACCATCGGCGCCGTGTCGAACCCCGATCACGGCAACATCAACGACGGCAAGGCCGGCCGCACCGTCTGGCGCGGCAAGCGCCCGCACAACCGCGGCGTCGTGATGAACCCTGTCGACCACCCGCACGGCGGCGGCGAAGGCCGCACCTCGGGCGGCCGCCACCCGGTCACTCCGTGGGGCAAGCCGACCAAGGGCAAGAAGACGCGGTCGAACAAGTCGACCGACAAGTTCATCGTGCGCTCGCGCCACGCGCGCAAGAGCTAAGAAGAGGTAGCTGAAGTGACCCGTTCAGTCTGGAAAGGCCCGTTCGTCGACGGCTATCTGCTGAAGAAGGCAGACAAGGTCCGCGAAGGCGGCCGCAACGAGGTGATCAAGATGTGGAGCCGTCGCTCCACCATCCTGCCGCAGTTCGTCGGCCTCACCTTCGGCGTCTACAACGGCCAGAAGCATGTCCCGGTCTCGGTGAACGAGGACATGGTCGGCCACAAGTTCGGTGAGTTCGCCCCGACCCGTACCTACTACGGCCACGGCGCGGACAAGAAGGCAAAGAGGAAGTAACGATGGGCAAGGCCAAAGCACCGCGCAAGCTCGCCGACAATGAGGCGCGCGCGGTCCTGCGCACGATCCGCATCAGCCCGCAGAAGCTGAACCTGGTTGCCGCCATGATCCGCGGCAAGAAGGTGGCGGCTGCGCTGAGCGACCTCGAATTCTCGCGCAAGCGCATCTCCGGCACCGTCAAGAAGACGCTGGAGTCGGCGATCGCCAACGCCGAGAACAATCATGACCTCGACGTCGACGCGCTGGTCGTGGCCGAGGCCTATGTCGGCAAGTCGATCGTCATGAAGCGCTTCCACGCTCGTGGCCGCGGTCGCGCCAGCCGTATCGAGAAGCCGTTTTCGCACCTCACGATCGTTGTTCGTGAAGTCGAGGAAAAAGGGGAGGCCGCCTGATGGGCCAGAAAATCAATCCGATCGGGCTGCGCCTCGGCATCAACCGCACCTGGGATTCGCGCTGGTACGCCAACACCGGCGAGTACGGCAAGCTGCTGCACGAGGACCTCAAGATCCGCGAGTATCTTGAGAAGGAACTCAAGCAGGCCGCGATCTCCAAGATCGTCATCGAGCGTCCGCACAAGAAGTGCCGCGTCACCATCCATGCGGCGCGTCCGGGCCTGATCATCGGCAAGAAGGGCGCCGACATCGAGAAGCTTCGCAAGAAGCTGACCGAGATGACGAAGTCCGAGACCCACCTCAACATCGTCGAGGTGCGCAAGCCGGAGACCGACGCCACGCTGATCGCCCAGTCGATCGCCCAGCAGCTCGAGCGCCGTATCGCTTTCCGCCGCGCCATGAAGCGCGCCGTGCAATCGGCCATGCGCCTGGGTGCCGAGGGCATCCGTATCAACTGCGCCGGCCGTCTCGGCGGCGCCGAGATCGCGCGCATGGAGTGGTATCGCGAAGGTCGCGTTCCGCTGCACACGCTGCGCGCCGATGTCGACTACGGCACGGCCGAGGCACACACCGCCTACGGCATCTGCGGCGTCAAGGTCTGGGTGTTCAAGGGCGAGATCCTGGAGCACGACCCGATGGCTTCGGAGCGCCGCGCCACCGAGGGCGATCACGCCGGCGAGCGTTCGGGCGCACGCCGTCGCGAGAACGCCTGAGCATAGAGAGAATTTGGAGCAAGTAAGATGCTGCAGCCAAAGCGCACAAAGTTCCGCAAGCAGTTCAAGGGCCGCATCCACGGTACCGCCAAGGGCGGTACCAACCTGGATTTCGGCGGCTTCGGGCTGAAGGCGCTGGAGCCGAACCGCGTCACCGCGCGCGAGATCGAGGCGGCCCGCCGCGCGATCACGCGTGAGATGAAGCGTGCCGGCCGTGTCTGGATCCGGGTATTCCCGGACGTTCCGGTCACCTCGAAGCCGACCGAAGTCCGCATGGGCAAGGGCAAGGGCGCGATCGATTACTGGGCCTGCCGCGTCAAGCCCGGCCGCATCATGTTCGAGATCGACGGCGTGCCGGAAGACATTGCCCGCGAGGCCCTGCGCCTCGGCGCCGCCAAGCTGTCGGTCCGCACGCGCTTCGTACAGCGCATCGCCGAATAAGGACGCCGAAGATGAAAGTCGAAGAACTCCGCTCGAAGACGCAGGACCAGCTCTCGGACGATCTGGCGGCCCTCAAGAAGGAGCAGTTCAACCTGCGCTTCCAGAAGGCCACCGGCCAGCTCGAGAAGACCGCGCGCGTCAAGCAGGTCCGCAAGGACATCGCCCGCATCAAGACCATCGCTGCCGAGAAGGCAGCGGCCAAGAAGGCTTAAGGATAAGACCATGCCGAAGCGCATCCTGCAGGGCACCGTCGTCAGCGACAAGAACGAGAAGACCGTCGTGGTCAAGGTCGAGCGTCGCTTCACCCACCCGGTGATGAAGAAGACCGTGCGTATGTCGAAGAAGTACAAGGCGCACGACGAGAACAACGCCCACAAGGTCGGCGACACCGTGTTCATTCAGGAATCGGCGCCGATCTCGAAGGACAAGCGCTGGGTGGTCGTCACCGCCGAGCAGGCCGAACAGGCCCAGGCGTAACGAACGAATTTTGGACAGACCGGGGAAGGGCGATGCGCCCGTCCCGATAGAAAAGAAGAAGGCGGCCAGTCATGATTCAGATGCAAACTAACCTGGACGTTGCCGACAATTCCGGCGCGCGCCGTGTCATGTGCATCAAGGTGCTGGGCGGCTCGAAGCGGAAGTATGCCTCCGTCGGCGACATCATCGTGGTGTCGATCAAGGAAGCCATTCCGCGCGGCCGCGTGAAGAAGGGCGACGTGATGAAGGCCGTGGTGGTTCGTACCGCCAAGGACATCCGCCGTCCCGACGGCAGCGTGATCCGTTTCGACAAGAACGCGGCCGTTCTCGTCGACAACAAGAAAGAGCCGGTGGGCACGCGTATCTTCGGCCCGGTTCCGCGCGAGCTTCGCGCCAAGAACCACATGAAGATCATCTCGCTGGCCCCCGAAGTGCTGTAAGGAGCCGGACAAATGCAGAAGATCCGTAAGGGCGACAAGGTCGTCGTGCTTGCCGGCAAGGACAAGGGCCGCTCCGGCGAAGTCGTGTCCGTGCAGCCGAAGGAAGACACCGCGATCGTTCGCGGCATCAACATCGTGGTTCGCCACCAGCGGCAGACCCAGTCGCAGGAAGGCGGCCTCATTCGCAAGGAAGCGCCGATCCATCTTTCGAACCTCGCTGTAGCCGATCCCAAGGACGGCAAGCCGACCCGCGTCGGCTTCAAGTTCGAGAAGGACGGCAAGAAGGTGCGCTTCGCCAAGCGCTCGGGAGAAACGATCAATGGCTAAGGCAGCGCAGGCAGAAGCCAACAACACGCCGCGCCTGAAGAAGGTCTACAACGAGACCATCCGCAAGGCGCTGCAGGAGCAGTTCAAGTACGACAACGAGATGCAGATCCCGCGTCTCGACAAGATCGTGCTGAACATGGGCGTCGGCGAAGCGACGGGCGATTCCAAGAAGCCCACGGTCGCCGCCGAGGACCTGTCGCAGATCGCCGGCCAGAAGGCCGTGGTGACCCGCGCGCGCAAGTCCATCGCCACCTTCAAGGTGCGCGAGCACATGCCGATCGGCACCAAGGTGACCCTGCGCGCCGAGCGCATGTACGAGTTCCTCGACCGCCTGGTTAACATCGCGCTGCCGCGCGTTCGCGACTTCCGCGGCCTGAACCCGAAGAGCTTCGACGGCCGTGGCAACTACGCCATGGGCATCAAGGAGCACATCGTGTTCCCGGAGATCAACTACGACAAGGTCGATCAGATCTGGGGCATGGACATCATCGTTTGTACGACTGCGAAGACGGACGACGAGGCCAGGGCTTTGCTCAAGGCCTTCAACTTCCCCTTCCGCCAGTAACGGCAGCGAGCAAAGGAAAAATCTGAAATGGCAAAGACCAGCTCAGTCGAAAAGAACAACCGGCGGCGCAAGCTCGTCGCCCAGTACGCTGCCAAGCGTGCGGCGCTCAAGGCCATCGTCATGGATCAGTCCAAGCCGATGGACGAGCGCTTCCGCGCCCAGTTGAAGCTTTCGGCGCTGCCGCGCAACTCGGCCAAGATCCGCATCCGCAACCGCTGCGAAGTGACCGGCCGTCCGCGCGCCTACTATCGCAAGCTCGGCCTGTCGCGTATCGCGCTTCGCGATCTGGGCAATACCGGGCAGGTTCCGGGCCTGGTCAAGTCGAGCTGGTAAGGAGGACACGATATGTCATTGAGCGATCCTCTCGGCGATATGCTGACCCGCATCCGCAACGCCTACGGCCGTAAGAAGTCGAGCGTTTCGACCCCGGCCTCGCGTCTGCGCGCCCGCGTTCTCGACGTGCTGAAGGCGGAAGGCTACATCCGCGACTACAGCCAGACCGATTTCGACAACGGCAAGTCCGAGATCGAGATCGAGCTGAAGTATTTCGACGGCAATCCGGTGGTGCGCGAGATTTCCCGCGTCTCCAAGCCGGGCCGCCGCGTCTATGTTTCGGCCAAGTCCATCCCGCACGTCGCCAACGGCCTCGGCATCGCCATCCTTTCGACGCCGAAGGGCGTGATGGCCGATCATGAGGCCCGCGAGCAGAACGTCGGCGGCGAAGTGCTCTGCCAGATCGTCTGATCTAGAAGAGCGAACTGTAAGAAGCGAGGAGACGAAGATGTCTCGTATTGGAAAGAAACCCGTCGCGGTGCCGCAGGGCGTGACCGCTTCGGTGAACGGCCAGACCGTCTCGGCCAAGGGGCCGAAGGGCGAACTGAAGTTCGTCGTCAACGACGAGGTTCTGGTGAAGCTGGAGGACGGCAACATCTCCGTCCAGCCGCGTGACGATTCCAAGGGCGCGCGCTCCAAGTGGGGCATGTCGCGCACGCAGATCGTCAACATCCTGACCGGCGTGAAGGACGGCTTCGAAAAGAAGCTCGAGATCACCGGCGTCGGCTATCGCGCCGCCATGCAGGGCAAGGACCTGCAGCTCGCGCTCGGCTTCTCGCACGACGTCGTCTACAAGACGCCGGCCGGCATCACCATCTCGACGCCGAAGCCGACCGAGATCAGCGTCGTCGGCATCGACAAGCAGCAGGTCGGCCAGGTCGCCGCCGAGATCCGCGAATACCGCGGTCCCGAGCCCTACAAGGGCAAGGGCGTGCGCTATGCCGGCGAGCGCATCGTGCGCAAGGAAGGCAAGAAGAAGTAATCTAGGGCAATAAGGCGGTAGGGCATTAAGGCAATAAGTTTGGGCAACATACCGCCCTACCGCCTTACCCACCTACTGCCCTACAACTCAACGCCACGGGGAATTGTCGCGGGAGCCAGGCTACCGCACACGGCAAACCCCGGTTTATGAAGGCAGGAACAGACCATGGCAGACAAGGCCGCAACCCAGAAGCGCGCGCAGCGCATCCGCCGCCAGATCAAGAAGGTCGCCGGCGACCGCCCGCGTCTTTCGGTGCACCGCACCTCCAAGAACATCTACGCCCAGGTGATCGACGACGCGAAGGGCCACACGCTGGCCGCCGCCTCGACGCTGGAGAAGGATTTCAAGGCCGGCAAGAAGACGGGCGCCGATTCCGCCGCCGCGGCCGCGATCGGCAAGCTGGTCGCCGAGCGTGCGGTCAAGGCCGGCGTCAAGGAGGTCGTGTTCGACCGTGGCGCCTACATCTATCACGGCCGCGTCAAGGCGCTGGCCGAGGCGGCCCGCGAGGGTGGCCTGAGCTTCTAAAGCCGCTTCTGCGGCGGTTGCGGCAAAAAAGTTGCTGACTTTTGCGCCGGGATCGTTCACAGGAAGCGCGATTTCGCCGCCGGCGGCCCGAAAACGGGGCGCCGGCATTTCAGCAGCCCGTGCTACCGGAAAAGAACAAGGACTAGGATATGGCACAGGAACCCAGGGAACGCGGCCGCGGCCGCGACCGTGAGGAGCGCGACGACGGCATCGTCGACAAGCTCGTTCACATCAACCGCGTCGCCAAGGTGGTCAAGGGTGGCCGTCGCTTCGGCTTCGCCGCCCTCGTCGTCGTCGGCGACCAGAAGGGCCGCGTCGGCTTCGGCCACGGCAAGGCACGCGAAGTGCCGGAAGCCATCCGCAAGGCGACCGAGTCGGCCAAGCGCGACATGATCTTCGTGCCGCTGCGTTCCGGCCGCACGCTGCATCATGACGTGGAAGGCCGCTGGGGCGCCGGCAAGGTGCTGCTGCGCGCCGCCAAGCCCGGTACCGGCATCATCGCCGGTGGCCCGATGCGCGCCGTCTTCGAGACGCTCGGCATGCACGACGTCGTCGCCAAGTCGATGGGCTCGTCGAACCCCTACAACATGGTTCGCGCCACCTTCGACGCGCTCAAGAGCCAGATGCATCCCAAGGATGTGGCTGCTGCGCGCGGCATCAAGTATTCGACCCTTCAGGCCCGCCGCGGCACCGCCGTTGCGGCCGAAGAATAGTCGCTAGCTTAAAGGACCACGAAAATGGCCAAGAAAGCTGCCAAGACCATCACCGTCGAGCAGATCGGCTCGCCGATCCGCCGGCCGAAGGAACAGCGTGCCACGCTGGTCGGCCTCGGCCTGAACAAGATGCACAAGCGGCGCACGCTGGAGGACACGCCTTCGGTGCGCGGTATGATCGCCGCCGTTTCGCACCTCGTCCGCGTCGTCGACGAGGCCTGATAGGCGCGCAGGAGAAAGACCATGAAACTCAACGATCTGCGTGACAACGAAGGCGCGACCCATTCCAAGAAGCGTCTCGGCCGTGGCATCGGCTCGGGCTCCGGCAAGACCGGCGGCCGCGGCGTCAAGGGCCAGAAGTCCCGCTCCGGTGTCGCCATCAACGGCTTCGAGGGTGGCCAGATGCCGCTCTATCGCCGCCTGCCGAAGCGCGGCTTCAACAACATCTTCGCGAAGCACTTCGTGACGGTGTCGCTGGCCCGCATCCAGGCCGCGATCGACGCCAAGAAGCTCGACGCCAAGGAGACGGTCAATGCCGAGGCGCTGGTCAAGGCCGGTGTCATCCGTCGCGTAAAGGACGGCGTTCGCATCCTTTCCGACGGTGAACTGAAGGCCAAGGTCGCCTTCGACGTTGCCGGTGCCTCCAAGGCCGCTCTCGAAAAGATCGAGAAGGCCGGCGGCTCCGTCAAGCTGCCCGAGAAGGCGGCCGCCGAGTAAGCGCCCGGGGGTAGGGCGCCTGGGCGCCCCGATCCGTCCCGTGAACGAGCGGCCGCGTCAGTGCGGCCGCTTGCATATTCGGGACTGCGAGCTTATCTCGGTTTCGCGCGTCGCCTGATCGGGCGCCTTTGCAGCGAGACCTAGAGCAATTCCAGGACAAGCGGGAATCGGTTTTCCGCCCGGAATTGCGAGAAAACAAAAGCGAGCGTTTCCGCGCTTCGAAGGAAGCGGAGATGCCCCGGCGGAGAATCAGGCATGGCTTCGGCTGCTGAACAACTTGCTTCCAATCTGAATTTCGCCACCTTCGCCAAGGCCGAGGAACTCAAGAAGCGCATCTGGTTCACGCTCGGCGCGATGCTGGTCTACCGGCTCGGCACCTACATTCCGTTGCCCGGCATCAACCCGGAAGCCTTCGCCCAGGCATTCAAGCAGCAGAGCGGCGGCGTGCTGGGCATGTTCAACATGTTCGCCGGCGGCGCCGTCGAGCGCATGGCGATCTTCGCGCTGGGCGTCATGCCCTACATTTCCGCCTCCATCATCATGCAGCTGATGACGTCGGTCATTCCCTCGCTCGAAGCCTTGAAGAAGGAAGGCGAGCAGGGCCGCAAGATCATCAACCAGTACACCCGCTACGGCACCGTGCTGCTCGCCATCGTCCAGTCCTACGGCATTGCGGTGGGCCTGCAGAGCGGCAACAACATGGTCATCCATCCCGGCCTGTTCTTCCAGCTTTCCACGGTCATCAGCCTGACCGGCGGCACCATGTTCCTGATGTGGCTGGGCGAGCAGGTCACTGCCCGCGGCATCGGCAACGGCGTGTCCTTGATCATCATGGCCGGCATCATCGCCGGCATGCCGCGCGCGCTCGGCGCGACGCTGGAGATGGGTCGCACCGGCTCGCTGTCGACCGGCCTGATCCTGGCCATCATCGTGCTCGCCATCGTTGTGATCGCGCTGATCGTCTTCTTCGAGCGCGCCCAGCGCCGGCTGTTGATCCAGTATCCGAAGCGCCAGGTCGGCAACCGCATGTTCCAGGGCGACACCTCGCACCTGCCGCTGAAGCTCAACACCTCGGGCGTCATCCCGCCGATCTTCGCGTCCTCGCTGCTGCTCCTGCCGGCGACGCTGGCCGGCTTCTCCAACACCACCAACATGCCGGGCTGGGCGAACACGATCCTGGCTGCGCTCGGCCATGGCCAGCCGCTTTACATGCTCTTCTACGGCGGCATGATCGCCTTCTTCACCTTCTTCTACACGGCGATCGTGTTCAATCCGAAGGAGACGGCCGACCAGCTCAAGAAGCATTCCGGCTTCATTCCCGGCTATCGTCCGGGCGAGCGGACGGCCGACTACATCGACTACGTGCTCACCCGCATCACGGTCATCGGCGCCATCTACCTGGTCGCCGTCTGTCTGCTGCCCGAATACCTGATCGCCGCAACTGGGATACCGTTCTACCTTGGTGGCACTTCGCTTCTGATCGTCGTCAGTGTAACGCTCGATACGGTTGCGCAGATCCAGGGACACCTGATCGCGCACCAGTACGAAGGTCTGATCAAGAAGTCGAAGCTGCGCGGGGGTAAGAGAGGCAGATGAGGTTGATATTGCTTGGCCCGCCGGGAGCGGGCAAGGGGACGCAGGCACAGCGTATCGTCGAGAGAAACGGCGTGCCGCAACTCTCCACCGGAGACATGCTGCGCGCGGCGGTGAAGAACGGCACCGAGGTGGGCAAGCGCGCCAAGGCGGTGATGGATGCCGGCGAACTGGTGTCTGACGCCATCGTCAACGCCATCGTCGCCGAGCGGATCGACCAGCCCGATTGCGCCAACGGCTTCATTCTCGACGGCTATCCGCGCACGCTGCCGCAGGCCGATGCGGTGGAAGCGATGCTGGCCGAACGCGGCCAGAAACTCGACGCGGTCGTCGAACTGGTCGTCGACGACAAGGCGCTCGTCGGCCGCATCGTCAAGCGGGCGAAGGACGCCGAGGCGGCCGGGCAGCCGGTGCGCAAGGACGACAATCCGGAGGTGTTCGAGGAACGCCTGCGCGAATACTACAAGAAGACCGCCCCGCTCATCGGCTACTACTACGCCAAGGGCAGCCTGAAGAGCGTCGACGGCATGGCCGACATCGATGCGGTTACCCGTCAGATCGAAGGCGTTCTCGCCGGCGCCTGACCTGAAAATCGAAGACTGCCCTTGACGGGGAGGCCGCCGTGGCGTATGGCGGCCCGTCTCCCGATCAGGCACGAGGCTTGCTTGTCCGCACGGACGAGGCAAGACGGCTTTGAACTGGAACTCCCGCAAGGGCCGGGCTCCACCGGACGCGGGACATCTTGAAGCGCCAGCTTTGCTGGCCCATATGGAGAAGAGAGAAAATGGCCCGTATAGCCGGCGTCAACATCCCGACCAACAAGCGCGTCGTCATCGCGCTCCAGTACATCCACGGCATCGGCAAGAAGTTTGCCCAGGAGATCGTCGACAAGGTCGGCATCCCCGCCGAGCGCCGCGTCAACCAGCTCACCGACGCCGAGGTGCTTGCCATCCGCGAGACCATCGACCGCGACTACCAGGTCGAAGGCGACCTGCGCCGCGAAGTCTCGATGAACATCAAGCGGCTGATGGATCTGGGCAGCTATCGCGGCCTGCGTCACCGCCGCTCGCTGCCCGTCCGCGGCCAGCGCACGCACACCAACGCCCGCACCCGCAAGGGTCCGGCGAAGGCGATCGCGGGCAAGAAGAAGTAATTTAGGGGAGTAGGCCATTAAGGCACTAGGGCAGTAAGTTCGTATTCAAGCATACTGCCTATTGCCCTACTCATCTACTGCCCTCCCAGGTGTAGCCGCTGGAACTACGGCGGCGTAGAGATCGACTGAAAGGAAAGACATGGCCAAGGAAGCCACCCGCGTTCGCCGCCGTGAACGCAAGAACATTTCGTCGGGCGTCGCCCACGTCAATTCGACCTTCAACAACACCATGATCACCATTTCCGACGCGCAGGGCAATGCGATTGCCTGGTCGTCGGCCGGTGCGCAGGGTTTCAAGGGTTCGCGCAAGTCGACCCCGTTCGCCGCTCAGATGGCTGCCGAGGACGTCGCCAAGAAGGCGCAGGAGCACGGCATGCGCACCCTCGAGGTCGAGGTCTGTGGTCCGGGTTCGGGTCGTGAATCGGCGCTGCGCGCGCTGCAGGCGGCCGGCTTCATGATCACCTCGATCCGCGACGTGACGCCGATCCCGCACAATGGCTGCCGCCCGCGCAAGAAGCGGCGCGTCTAACAAGAATAAAGGTCCGTATCGGCGCCCGCGAACAACGGGCGCCTTTGCGGTTTCCAGGTCGCCCGCCACGATTGGATGGTGGCGGGGAAACGGAAGGAAGGCAACATGATCCAGAAAAACTGGCAGGACCTGATCAAGCCGAACAAGATCGAGTTCTCCTCCAAGAACAAGACGCTGACCACGCTGGTCGCCGAGCCGCTCGAGCGCGGCTTCGGCCTGACGCTCGGCAACGCGCTGCGGCGCGTGCTTCTGTCGTCGCTGCGTGGCGCCGCCGTCACCGCCGTCCAGATCGACGGCGTGCTGCACGAGTTCTCCTCCATCGCCGGCGTGCGTGAGGACGTCACCGACATCGTCCTCAACATCAAGGAAATCGCCATCAAGATGGAAGGCGACGGGCCGAAGCGCATGGTCGTGCGCAAGCAGGGTCCGGGCGCCGTCACCGCCGGCGACATCCAGACCGTGGGCGACGTCGAGATCCTCAACCCCGACCACGTCATCTGCACGCTGGACGAGGGCGCGGAAATCCGCATGGAGTTCACCGTCGACACCGGCAAGGGCTACGTGCCGGCCGAACGCAATCGCGCCGAGGACGCGCCGATCGGCCTGATTCCGGTCGACTCACTCTACTCGCCGGTCAAGAAGGTCTCCTACAAGGTCGAGAACACCCGCCACGGCGAGGAGCTCGACAAGGACAAGCTGACCATGTCGATCGAGACCGACGGTTCGATCTCGGGCGAGGACGCGGTGGCTTTCGCCGCCCGCATCCTGCAGGACCAGCTCGGCCTGTTCGTCAACTTCGAGGAGCCGCACAAGGAAGTCGCCACCGAGGCCGTCACCGAGCTCGCCTTCAACCCGGCGCTGCTCAAGAAGGTGGACGAGCTGGAGCTGTCTGTCCGGTCGGCCAACTGCCTGAAGAACGACAACATCGTCTATATCGGCGACCTGATCCAGAAGACCGAGGCGGAGATGCTGCGCACCCCGAACTTCGGCCGCAAGTCGCTGAACGAGATCAAGGAAGTGCTCGCGGCAATGGGCCTGCATCTCGGCATGGAAGTGCCGGACTGGCCGCCGGAGAACATCGAAGACCTCGCCAAGCGTTACGAAGACCAGTACTGAACCTGAATAGAACATGGTGCCGAGGACCGGTTCGCCGGTCCGACGGCCATGTGGAAAACCATCAGAGGCCGTGGCCTCTTGAACAATTGAAGAAGGAAAAGACCCATGCGCCACGGTTTCCAGGGCCGCCGCTTCTCCCGCAGCCAGAGCCATCGCAAGGCGATGTTCGCCAACCTCGCCGTCTCGCTGATCGAGCATGAGCAGATCGTCACCACGCTGCCGAAGGCGAAGGACCTGCGTCCCATCGTCGAGAAGCTGGTGACGCTCGGCAAGCGCGGCGACCTGCACGCCCGCCGCCAGGTGATCGCCCAGATCGGCAACGAGGGCGTCGTCAAGCGCCTGTTCGACACCATCGCGCCGCGTTATGCGGAGCGTCATGGCGGCTACCTGCGCATCATGAAGGCCGGCTTCCGCCAGGGCGACAACGCCCCGATGGCCGTCATCGAGTTCGTCGACCGCGACACCTCGGCCAAGGGCGCCGCTGACCGCGCCCGCCTCGAGGCGGAAGGTACCGAGGAAGCCGCAGCCTGATAGGCGCGGTCTTTCGCAGAACGGATCAAGGGGCCTTCGGGCCCCTTTTTCGTTGCGCCCCTCCTTTTCGTTGCACCGATGCCGGCTGTGCATCGTCATAGCCCTTTAATCGCATCGTCATCGCACGGTCATGCGTTTGGAACAGAAGGGGAGAGCAAAGAGCGATCCCCAACCCGTTCGAAGGACGATCCGAGATGACCAGATATTCGCGCCATTCCCTGCTGGCGACCGTTGCCGCCGCGACCTTGCTCGCCCCCGGCGCCGGCCACGCGCAGGATGCCGCCGACGCTTATCTGCAGCGCGCCGCAAAGGGCGACATCACCCAGCCCGGCGGCGCCCGCCGGCTTAACGGCGACGCCACTGCCGCCTTGCAGGCCATGATCAACGACGGCGAGGTGAAGAACGTCATCCTGTTCATCGGCGACGGCATGGGCGATTCCGAGATCACCGTGGCGCGCAACTATGCCGAAGGCGCCGGCGGCTTCTTCAAGGGCATCGACGCGCTGCCGATCACCGGCCAGTACACCCACTATGCGCTCGACAAGGAAACCGCCAAGCCGAGCTACGTCACCGATTCGGCCGCTTCCGGCACCGCCTGGGCGACCGGCGTGAAGACCTACAACGGTGCCATCGGCGTCGACGTCCACGGCAAGCCTCACAAGACGCTGATCGAGCTTGCCAAGGCGGCGGGCCTTGCCACCGGCGATGTCTCCACCGCCGAGATCCAGGACGCCACGCCGGCCGTGCTGCTCGCCCATGTCGCGCAGCGCAAGTGCTACGGCCCGGAAGCCACCGCCGAGAAGTGCCCGGCCGACGCGCTGGAGAACGGCGGCCTCGGCTCGATCTCCGAACAGCTCCTGAACACCCGCGCCGACGTGGTGCTGGGCGGCGGCGCCAAGAGCTTCGGCGAGGTCGCCAGGGCCGGTGACTGGAAGGGCAAGACGCTGCTCGACCAGGCCAGGGAGCGCGGCTTTGCCGTCGTGACGAATGCGGACGAACTGGCCGCCGTCACAGCCGCCAATCAGGACAAGCCGGTGCTCGGCCTGTTTTCGGAAGGCAATATGCCGGTGCGCTGGAAGGGCCCGAAGGCCGCTCACTACGGCAACATCGACCAGCCGGCCATAACCTGCGAGCCCAACGCCGAGCGCGCCGCCTCGGTGCCGACGCTGGCGGCGATGACCACCAAGGCGATCGAGCTCCTGAAGACCAACGAGAAGGGCTTCTTCCTGCAGGTCGAGGGCGCCTCCATCGACAAGCAGGACCACGCGGCCAACCCCTGTGGCCAGATCGGCGAGACGGTCGATCTCGACGAGGCCGTGCAGGTCGGCCTCGACTTCGCCAGGGCCGACGGCAAGACGCTGATCATCGTCACCGCCGACCACGCCCATGCCAGCCAGATCATCCCGAACGGCGTGAAGGCGCCCGGCCTCACCCAGGCGCTCAACACCAAGGACGGCACGGTGATGACGGTGACCTACGGCAATTCCGACGAGGCGGACGACCAGGAACACACCGGCGCGCAGCTCCGCGTCGCCGCCTTCGGTCCGCATGCCGCCAACTTCGCCGGCCTGACCGACCAGACGGACATGTTCTACACCATCTCCGATGCGCTGAAGCTTCAGCCCGAGCAGCGCGCCGACGCGCAGTAAGCCGGTTTCCCAGGGCGTCGGCCTATCCGACCGGTGCTTCCTTTGCGAGGCCGCACAGAGATTGCTCTGTGCGGCCTTTCATTTTGCACAATCGTCGCGACAATGGCGCCCGACCGTTGGAGGATTCGTTCATGCGCGCCAGAAGGCCGATGCTCTATCTCGCCTGTACCCTGATGGCGGCTTTTGCCGCGCTGACGGTCGGCCGCGCGGTGGCTGAGGACAAGAACAACGAACCCGGCCTGACCGAGGTGCTGACCGACCTGCTGCACGGCGCCGAAGGCGACGATGCCACCGCCGGTCCCGACCGCCGCGTGCCCTTCGGACGCGAGGAGATGCAGCTTTCCTTCGCTCCGCTGGTCAAGCAGACCGCGCCGGCCGTGGTCAACGTCTATGCCTCGCAGACCGCCAAGGTCGTTTCGCCCTTCCAAGGCGACCCGTTCTTCGAGCAGTTCTTCGGCCGTTCGCAGCCGCGCGCCCAGTCGTCGCTGGGCTCCGGCGTGCTGGTCGACCCGAGCGGCATCATCGTCACCAATTTCCACGTCATCAAAGGCGCCGACGAGGTCAAGGTCGCAACCTCCGACGGCCGCGAATTCGCCTCCAAGATTCTCCTGAAGGACGAGACGCTCGACCTCGCCGTGCTCAAGATCGAATCGGACAAGCCGTTCCCGACGGTGCCCATCGGCGATTCCGACGCGCTCCAGGTCGGTGACCTTGTGCTGGCCATCGGCAACCCGTTCGGCGTCGGCCAGACGACCACCAGCGGTATCGTCTCGGCGCTGGCGCGTACCCATATCGGCATTTCCGATTCCGGCTTCTTCATCCAGACCGACGCCGCCATCAATCCCGGCAATTCCGGTGGCGCCCTCATCAACATGGCGGGTCAGCTGATCGGCATCAACACCGCCATCTTCAGCCGCAGCGGCGGTTCCATCGGCATCGGCTTCGCCATTCCCTCCAACATGGTGCACGCCTTCGTGGAGGCGGCGAAAGCCGGCCGCGACTTCTTCGAGCGGCCCTATATCGGCGCCACCTTCGATCTCGTGACCCCGCAGATCGCCGAATCGCTCGGCATGGACAAGCCGTATGGCGCGCTGGTTTCGGCGGTCGAGCCGAACGGTCCTTCGCAGAAAGCGGGCCTGAAACCGGGCGATGTCGTGCTGACCTTCAACGGCACCGCGCTGGAGAATGTCGACGCGCTCGGCTACCGGCTGGCGACGCAGCCGATCGGCGCCACCGCGCAACTGGGCATCCTCACCAAGGGCGAGCAGAAGACGGTCGACATTGTGCTGGAGCGCGCCCCCGAGGGGGCTGCCTCCACGCAGGTGGTGTTGCGCGGCCGCAGTCCATTCGCCGGTGCCAAGGTGGCGCTTCTGTCGCCCAGGCTTGCCCAGCGCCTCGGCATGAACGCCGATTTGAAGGGCGTCACCGTCGTCGATGTCGATCCCAATTCCCCGGCCGCCGATTTCGGTTTTCAGCCAGGCGACATCGTGCGCGAGGTCAACGGGGCGACCATCGACAGCGCCCAGAAGCTGGAACAGGCCGTGGCGCAGAACACCCGCTGGTGGCGCTTCACCGTCGAACGCAACGGCCAGCTCCTGCGCCAGGTGCTGCGCTACTGATCGGCCTGTGGGCTCTCTCGGCCGGCGCTGGTTCTCGGCGCCGGCCGCGCCTATATTCGCGCCATCATGGCCGACCTTTTCAACACCGACGAACCTAAGGCGCCGCCGCCCGGCCAGCCGCTGGCCGACCGCATGCGGCCGAAGACGCTTGCCGAGGTGGTCGGTCAGGAGCACCTGACCGGGCCGGACGGCGCGCTGACACGCCTGATCGCCTCGGGCTCGCTCGGATCGATGATCTTCTGGGGGCCGCCCGGCACCGGCAAGACTACCGTGGCGCGGCTCTTGGCTGGCGAGACGAAGCTCGCCTTCGAGCAGATCTCGGCGATCTTCACCGGCGTCGCCGACCTGAAGAAGGTGTTCGAGGCGGCCCGCCTGCGCCGCGCCAACGGCCGACAGACCTTGCTGTTCGTCGACGAGATCCATCGCTTCAACCGCGCCCAGCAGGACAGTTTCCTGCCCGTCATGGAAGACGGCACCGTCATTCTGGTGGGCGCCACGACCGAGAACCCGTCCTTCGAACTGAATGCCGCGCTTCTGTCGCGGGCGCGGGTGCTGGTCTTCCATTCGCTCGGCGAGGACAGCATCGAGAAGCTTCTGACGCGCGCCGAGGCCATGCAGGGCAGCGCCCTGCCGCTGGACGTCCAGGCGAGGGCGGTGCTTGCGCGCATGGCCGACGGCGACGGCCGCGCCTCGCTCACGCTGGCGGAAGAAGTGTGGCGCGCCGCCAAGCCCGGCGAGGTGTTCGACGCCGAGGGCCTGCAACGCATCGTCCAGCGCCGCGCGCCGATCTACGACAAGGGGCAGGACGGCCACTACAACCTGATCTCGGCCCTGCATAAATCCGTGCGCGGCTCCGATCCGGATGCCGCGCTCTACTATCTTTGCCGCATGTTCGACGCTGGCGAGGACCCGCTCTATCTCGGCCGCCGGCTGGTGCGCATGGCGGTGGAGGATATCGGCCTGGCCGACCCGCAGGCGCTGGTCGTCGCCAACGCCGCCAAGGATGCCTACGACTATCTCGGCTCGCCGGAGGGCGAGCTGGCCTTCGCGCAGGCTTGCGTCTATCTGGCGACCGCGCCGAAGTCGAACGCGGTCTACACGGCTTTCAAGGCGGCGACCCGCGCGGCCAAGGAACACGGTTCTCTGCTGCCGCCCAAGCACATCCTCAACGCGCCGACCAAGCTGATGAAGGAAGAGGATTACGGTTCCGGCTATCGCTACGATCACGACGAGCCGGACGCCTTCTCGGGCCAGGATTATTTCCCCGAGAAGATGGGCCGCCAGACCTTCTACGATCCACCCGAGCGCGGCTTCGAGCGCGATATCCGCAAGCGGCTCGACTATTGGGCAAAGCTGCGCCGCGAGCGGCAGGACTGACGCTGGTCCGCTCCGCAAGACTGCCCGAAAACTTGAAACAGCTTCAAACCGGGTTGCCCGAGTAGCCCCTTGCGCTCGGCATGCCGCCCGGGCGACAGACTACAGGTCGGGAGGATAGCCGGATATCGCGTGGCCAGAGGGCAGGGCGTTACGGCTATCGGGGATAGGCAGCCATTGTGGCGACCGGGAGGAACAATGCTCGATAAATTTTTCAGATTGTCGGAAAACGGCACCACCGTGCGCACCGAACTGGTGGCCGGCCTGACCACTTTCCTGACCATGTCCTATATCATCTTCGTCAACCCGGACATCCTGTCCTCGACGGGTATGGACCGCGACGCCGTCTTCGTCGCCACCTGCGTGGCCGCGGCCATCGGCTCGGCCGTCATGGGCATGGTCGCCAACTGGCCGATCGGCATGGCCCCTGGCATGGGCCTGAACGCCTTCTTCGCCTTCACGGTCGTCGCCGCCATGGGCTTTTCCTGGCAGCAGGCGCTGGGCGCGGTCTTCATCTCCGGCGTGATCTTCCTGCTGCTCACCGTCACCGGCGCGCGCTCCTGGCTGATCCGCGGCATCCCGCAATCGCTGCGTAGCGCGATCGCCGTGGGTATCGGCCTGTTCCTCGCCATCATCGCGCTGAAGAACGCCGGCATCGTCGTCGCCAATCCGGCCACGCTGGTCGGTCTCGGCGATCTCGGCAACACCGGCACGCTGCTTGCCATCTTCGGCTTCTTCGTCATCGCCGCGCTCGACGCACTGAAGGTCAGGGGAGCGATCCTGATCGGCATCCTGATCGTCACGCTGGCCTCGATGGCGCTGGGCGTCAGCGAGTTCCACGGCATCGTTTCGGCGCCGCCGAGCCTGGCGCCGACCTTCCTGCAGCTTGACATCATGGGCGCGCTGCATGCCGGCTTCCTGCACGTCATCCTGGTCTTCGTGCTGGTCGAGGTGTTCGACGCCACCGGCACGCTGATCGGCGTCTCCAAGCGCGCCGGCCTGATCGAGGAGGGCAAGAAGAGCAATCTCGGCCGCGCCCTGCTGGCCGATTCGACGGCCATCACCGTCGGCTCGCTGCTCGGCACCTCCAGCACCACGGCCTACGTCGAAAGCGCCTCGGGCGTCCAGGCCGGCGGCCGCACGGGCCTCACCGCGCTGACCATCGCGGTGCTGTTCCTGGCCGCGCTGTTCATCTCGCCGCTGGCGGGCTCCGTGCCGGGCTACGCCACGGCGCCAGCGCTGCTCTACGTCGCCGGCCTGATGTTGCACGAACTGGTGGAGATCGACTGGACCGACGTCACCGAGGCGACACCGGCGGCGCTGACGGCCATCATCATGCCGTTCACCTATTCCATCGCCAACGGCCTGGCCTTCGGCTTCATCAGCTACGTCATCCTCAAGGCCGCCACCGGCAAATGGCGCGTCATCCACGCCGCGACCTGGATCGTGGCGGCGCTGTTCGTCGTCCGCTACGCCATGCTGTCGGAATAAAGCATGTCTCCCGAAAGTGGGAACCGGTTTCGGGATAAAGACATGCGCAAAAATAAGAACCTGAAGCGCGTCAAGCGAATCTGAAAGATCGCGACGCGCTTCAGGCGCGCAGCGATCCCGACACTTCCCTGTGCATGGCCGATGTTCTAGACATCGGCCATGCTGAATCTCGGGCTGGTGATCGTCGGCGGGGGAATAGGGGCGGGTATCCGCCACCTCCTCAACATGGGCGCCATGCGCCTTCTCGGCTCGGGCTATCCCTGGGGCACGATGATCATCAACATCACCGGCTCCTTCGCCATGGGCGCCTTCATCGAATTGCTGGCGCGGCGCTTCGGCGCCTCCAACGAACTGCGCCTGTTCGTCGCCACCGGCATCCTCGGCGGCTACACCACCTTCTCCTCCTTCTCGCTCGATTTCGCCGCGCTGTGGGAACGCGGCGCCCTCGGCCCGGCACTGGCCTATGTGCTGGTTTCGGTCGTCGGCGGCATCCTCGCTCTGTTCGCCGCCTTCTGGCTCGTCAGAAATCTCGTCTGAAGCCCTTGCCGCCGCTGCAAAGGCGCGGCAGATAGCCGGTCATGGCTGGCGTCGAACAAATTACCGTTGAAGCAGGCGAGGCGGGCATGCGCCTCGACCGCTGGTTCAAGGCCCATTATCCGGGCCTCGGCTTCGGCCATCTGCAGAAATTGCTGCGTTCGGGGCAGGTGCGCGTCGACGGCGGCCGCGCCAAGACCGACACGCGCGTCGAGCCGGGGCAGGTGATCCGCATCCCGCCGCTGGACGTCGACAAAAAGGGCGAGGGTAATCTCACCGGCCACTCCATCCGCAACCAGGACGATGCGGACGTGCTCGCCAAGATGCTGCTGCACGAGGACGACAAGGTGTTCGTCTTCAACAAGCCGGCGGGATTGGCCGTGCAGGGCGGCTCGGGCGTGACGCGCAACGTCGACGACATGCTGGAAGCCTGGCGCAACAAGAAGGGCGAGAAGCCGCGACTCGTCCACCGCCTCGACCGCGACACGTCGGGCGTGCTGGTGGTGGCGCGCACGCGCCTCGCCGCCATGAAGCTTGCGGAAGCTTTCCGCGCCCGCGAGACGAAGAAGACCTATTGGGCGCTGGTCAAAGGTGTGCCGCCGAAGCGCGAGGACAAGATCTCGACCTGGCTGGTGAAGGAGCAGACGCCGGACGGTGACCGCATGCGCGTCGCCAAACACGGCGAGAAGGGCGCCGACCACGCCGTTTCCTTCTACCGTGTCATCGAGCAGGCGGCGCGCGCCCTGACCTGGCTTGAGATGGAGCCCTATACGGGCCGCACCCACCAGCTGCGTGTCCATGCCGCCCATATCGGCTGCCCGATCATCGGCGATCCGAAGTATTTCGAGGCCGACACCAACTGGGAATTTCCCGGCGGCATCCAGAACCGGCTGCACCTGCACGCCCGCCGCATCCGCATTCCGCATCCGGGGCAGGGCGTGCTCGACGTCACCGCGCCGATGCCGCCGCATATGCGCCAGAGCTGGAACCTGCTCGGCTTCGACGAGCAGAGCGCGGAGGAGGAGACGTGACCGCGCCGGCGCTGACGCGCTACGATGCGATCGACGCCACCGCGGCCGCGCTCATGGTCGGCATCACCTTCTCCTGGGGACTGAACTACGTCGCCGCCAAGATTTCCTACGCAGGCTTCGACCCAGTCTTCGTCTCCGTCATGCGTTCGCTGCTCGGCGGCCTGTGCGTGGTCGCCTGGTGCCGCTGGCGCGGCATCGCGCTCTTGAGCCGTGACGGCACGCTTGCGGCCGGCATCGGTGTCGGCCTGCTGTTCGGCGTCGAGTTCCTGTTCCTTTATATCGGCCTGGAGCACACGACGGTGGCGCGCAACACGCTGCTGGTCAACGCCATGCCGTTCTGGATGCTGCTCGGCGGCCACTTCCTGCTTGACGAACACATGACGACGCGCAAGGTGTTCGGCCTCGTGCTGGCCTTTGCCGGGCTGATCGTGGTGTTTGCCGACAAGCTCGGCGCATACGAGCAAAGCATGCTGCTGGGCGACCTGCTCAGTCTCGGCGCCGGTGTCGCATGGGCCGCGACGAACATCCTCATCAAGCGCTCGAACCTCACCACCGTGCCGGCGGAGAAGCTTCTGCTCTACCAATTGGCAGGCGCGGCGGTGGTCGGTCTTCTGTTCCTGCCGTTCTCCGGGCCGCCTGTGCGGGTCTTCGCGCTGGTGCCGACGCTGGCGCTGCTGTTCCAGGCCGTCTTCATCGTCGCCTTCACCTATGTTCTGTGGTTCTGGATGCTCGGCCGCTACCCGGCCTCGGGTCTGTCGAGCTTCGCCTTCCTGACGCCGGTCTTCGGCGTGCTCTGCGGCGCGCTTTTCCTGGGCGAGCCGCTTTCGGCCGGGATTTTCGCGGCGCTTGTGCTGATCGTTGCCGGATTGGTCATTGTCAACAGGCCTGCGCGACGCCAGATACCGGGTGAGGTGCCCGATGCGTGATATTTTGAGTGATCTTGAAGTCGGCAAGCTGCTGTCCGATCCCGATCCGGTGCGGCGAGCCCAAATCCAGATGCGCACGCCGCTGCCGAAACGGTTCTACAAGGCCGTCTCGGTCGAGCCGGACGGCGAGGTCTTCGGCGTACGGCTGGACGGAAAGCCGGTGCGTACGCCCGGCAAGGCGCTGCTGGCGCTGCCGAACGAGGCGGCTGCCGCTCTGGTGGCCGGCGAATTCGAGGCGCAGGCCGAGGTCATCGATCCGGTGACCATGCCGACGCTCAGGCTGGTCAACACGGCAATAGACGGTGTCGCCGCCGATCCGCAGGCGGTGCTGGAGGACATCTTGCGGTTCGTCTCGTCCGATCTGCTGTGCTATCGCGCGGACAGCCCGCAAGGGCTGGTGGATCGCCAGAACCAGCATTGGGACCCGGTGCTGGACTGGGCGCGCAGCGAACTCGGCGCCCGCTTCAACCTCGCCGAGGGTGTCATCCATGTCGAGCAGCCACGCGGTACGATCGCCGTGCTCGGCGCGCATCTCGCACGCCGCGCCGATCCGCTCAGGCTCGCATCCCTTCACGTCATGACCTCGCTCACCGGTTCGGCGCTGCTGGCGCTGGCTGTCGAGGCCGGCGGGCTCGATACCGAAGCGGCCTGGCTCGCCGCCCATGTCGACGAGGACTGGCAGATCGAGCAGTGGGGGCAGGACGCCGAAGCCGTGTCGCGCCGTGCCCAGCGCAAGCGCGACATGATGGCGGCGGCAGGCCTGCTTGCCGCGCTGGATTGATTTGGCGGCTTCCCGCCATCCCCTTGAAAATTAGACCAAAGCCGTAATCCCAAAGGCTCTCTGCCGTCGGTCGCGACTTTCTGCCAGTTTGCGCCTGCGTCCGCTGCCCGTCCGCATCCCGAGGAGGAGATGCGGGCCTGCCGGCGCAGCATCGCAACGCTTGATGGGAGAACAGTCATGACAGTGGCGTCCACCACCGCCGGCGCAGCCAGCCGCGGCATGACGCGGGAGGAAAAGAAGGTCATCTTCGCCTCTTCGCTCGGCACGGTCTTCGAATGGTACGATTTCTATCTCTACGGGTCGCTGGCCGCCTTCATCGGCTCGACCTTCTTCAGCTCGGCCATTCCCGAGGCGACGCGCAACATCTTCGCGCTGCTGGCCTTTGCGGCGGGCTTCCTGGTGCGCCCGTTCGGCGCGCTGGTGTTCGGCCGCGTCGGCGACCTCGTTGGCCGCAAATACACTTTCCTCGTCACCATGACGATCATGGGCCTGTCGACCTTCCTGGTCGGTGTGCTGCCCGGCTACGCCAGCTGGGGCATGGCCGCGCCCATCATCCTGATCCTGCTGCGCATGCTGCAGGGCCTGGCGCTGGGCGGCGAATACGGCGGCGCCGCGACCTACGTGGCCGAACATGCGCCTGATGACCGCCGCGGCTACTACACATCCTGGATCCAGACCACGGCGACGCTCGGCCTGTTCCTGTCGCTGATCGTCATCCTGCTCGTGCAGGCTTCCCTGTCCAAGGAAACCTATGCGGCCTGGGGCTGGCGCATTCCCTTCATCGTCTCGTTCGTGCTCCTGGCCGTTTCGGTCTGGATCCGCCTGCAATTGTCCGAATCGCCGACCTTCCAGCGCATGAAGGCCGAGGGCAAGACCTCCAAGGCGCCGCTCAAAGAAGCTTTCGGGCAGTGGAAGAACGCCAGGATCGCGCTGCTGGCGCTGCTCGGCCTCACCGCCGGCCAGGCTGTGGTGTGGTACAATGGCCAGTTCTACGCGCTTTTCTTCCTCACCAATGTGCTGAAGGTCGACGCCTGGTCGGTTAACATCATGATCGCCATCGCGCTCGCCATCGGTTCGATCTTCTTCGTCGTCTTCGGCTGGCTGTCGGACCGGATCGGCCGCAAGCCGATCATCATGGCCGGCTTCGTGCTGGCGATCCTGACTACGTTCCCGCTGTTCAAGGCGCTGACCTGGGCCGCCAACCCCACGCTGGCGGCAGCCCAGCTGAACGTGCGGGCGACCGTCACAGCGGCCCCCGGCGACTGCAAGTTCCAGTTCAACCCGGTGGGTACTGCGAAGTTCACGACCTCCTGCGACATCGCCACCTCCTTCCTGACGAAGAACTCGGTTCCCTATGACGTAGTGACGACGGCGGCCCCCGGCACGGCCGCTACAGTCACCATCGGCAGCGAGACGGTCGAATCCTACGACGCTGTGGCCGCCGGCGCCGACGCCAAGGCCAAGGACGCCGTGTTTGCCAAGGGCATCAACATCGCCCTGCAGGACGGCGGCTATCCGCTGAAGCGCGCGGCGGCAACGGTCGCCGACCAGAAGCTGGACGCCTTCGTCGCCGCCAATCCGGAACTGAAACTCGACGCCGCCGCCATCCGCGCCGGCGAGAAGAAGACGGTGCCGATAGCCGAGGCGATCGCCGACAAGATCGTCACGGCCGACGAGGCGGCAGGCGCGACAGAAGTCACCGCCTATTCGATCCCGAACGGCGGCGCCTTCTCGATGTTCGCCGATCCGGCCAGGATCAACTGGCCGCTGACTGTCGCGATCCTGTTTGTGCTGGTGCTCTACGTCACCATGGTCTACGGGCCGATCGCCGCCATGCTGGTGGAGATGTTCCCGACCCGCATCCGCTACACCGGCATGTCGCTGCCCTACCACATCGGCAACGGCTGGTTCGGCGGCCTGCTGCCGGCGACCGTGTTCGCGCTCAGCGCCTACAAGGGCGATATCTACTACGGCCTCTGGTACCCTGTGGCGATCGCGGCCATGTCGCTCATCATCGGCACGATCTTCGTGCGCGATACGCTGGGGACGAACTTGGACGAGAAAGAGTAGAGAGCGGCTTCGAGCCCAGTCTTCTCCAAAAGCAAAAACCCGGCGGGAAACCGCCGGGTTTTTCGTCGCCCGTATCAATAGATGCCGGCGGTAGGCAGGCCGAGCGCCGTAGCACCGGCAAACCGGGACTGTGGACCGGGTTGAAGGGGATGGTATCGGGCGCCCTGGATGTCCCGGAACCGGCGCTCCAGTCCGTTCGATCGATAAAAGCCCGCGCCACCTGTCATCTCCATGGCAAGCGTCACCGCGGCGATCGCGTTTTCGGCTACAAGGTTACGGCCGATCATCACCTCGTTGACGGTGTCCGCGGACGGCGCGTTCCTGTCTATGACATCGAGCATCCAGCGATGGGCCAGTTGCGCGGCGCGCAGCGCCGTTTCCATCCGCCCCGCGAGCGCGACGGTGTCCGAGTTCGGCTGCTTGCGGCTGGCCAGATCCAGGGCGATGTCGCGCGCAGATTCCGCCACGCCCAGATACACCGAATAGATCAGCGGGATCGCGATCGTCGCGATCACCTGGAACAGGGGGTGCCATTCGCCGGCTTTGCGGGACAAGGCGACGGCGGTGTCAGGCACGAAGAGGCCCTCGATGATGACGTCGTTGGAGCCGGTGCCTCGCATGCCCAGCGTGCGCCAGTTGTCGAGCACTTTCACCTCCGCCGCCTTCATGGAAACCGGGAAATGGATGATTGTCTCCGGCGGGCTGTCTCCATCGGGTTTGACGAGGGCGGTGGTCATCAGCACGTCGCCGATCGGCGATCCGGAGGTGAAGACCTTCCGGGCGGTGATGCGATAGCCGCCTTCGACCTTGGCGGCCCAGCCTGCTCCGCCGACCCAGTCCGATCCGCCGCTGGAGAGCAGGATAATGCCGTCGCTGGCGACGCGCTTCAGCAACGGCTCGACGGCCGTTACCTTCTGGTGGCGCCAGCGCCACGCGGGGATCGCCACCTGGTGGGTGTGCATCGCGAAGGCGAGGGCGGTGGAGCCGCAGTGGCGCGCGATCTCCTGCAGCATCGCCGAGAGTTGACGGATGTCGGCGTCGCCGCCGCCAAGTGCGGCCGGCACGCCGGCCCTGGCAAGGCTCGCCTGTTTCAGAGCGGCGTAGTTGACGGCGACGAATTCGTCGTTCGCATCTGCGGCTTCTGCTCTCGCCGCGATTTCGGGAACCAGCAACCGCACCTGTTCGACTGGCGTCGCCTGCGCATCTTCCACTTCTCTTGTGATTGTCTGGGTGGACATTGAAACCTCCTTCACGACATCGATGGCGAAGGATGCCGTTCAGGCGCTGGCCGCTCCAGTCCACGGACTGTACCGCAAATGGCGCAGGCAGGCATTTCTTGGCAGGTAGAGCGCATGCGGCTATAATTGGAAAGGCCAACGACCGAGCATCCGACGATGGGCGATCAAGGCAGTTACGGCCAGTTCTGTCCCGTCTCCATGGCTGCGGAGATTCTCTGCACGCGCTGGACGGCCCTTGTCGTGCGCGAACTCCTGTGCGGCAGCACGCGCTTCAACGATCTCCGTCGCGGCGTGCCGCGCATGTCGCCGTCGCTTTTGTCCAAGCGTCTGAAAGATCTGGAAAAAGCCGGCGTCATCGTCACGGCGCCCGGCAGCTCGGGTTCGACGGAGTACCGTTTGTCGGCCGCCGGCGAGGAACTGGGTCCGATCATCCTCGGCATGGGTTTCTGGGGGCAGAGATGGATAGAGTCCCAACTGTCGCTCCAGAATCTCGATCCCTCGTTGTTGATGTGGGACATCCGCCGCAAACTCGATCCCCAACCGCTGCCGGCCAGAAAATGCACGATACAGTTTCAGTATCCCGAATTGCGGGATGCCCAGCGAAATTGGTGGATGGTCATCGAGAATGGTGAGGTCGACCTGTGCAGTTCCGATCCGGGCTATGAGGTCAACCTGCTCGTGCGGAGTTCACTGCGGACGATGACGGCCATCTGGATGGGATTTGCGGCTATCCCGCGCGAGCTTGAGGCTGGGCGGCTGGAACTGGAAGGCGAGCGCCCGATCGCCAACGCGATCCAGAGGTGGCTGTCCCTGAGCACCTTTGCACCGGAGCCGCGCCAGGTTTCCTGAACAGGACCCGCAAAGCAAAACCCCGGCGCTGGCGCCGGGGTTCTGGTGGTCGAGACAATCTGCCTGAACGGCCGATCTCACACCGAATAGTACATGTCGTACTCGACCGGATGCGGGGTCATTTCGAAGCGCATCACTTCGACCATCTTCAGCTCGATGTAGGAATCGATCTGGTCGTCGTCGAAGACGCCGCCGGCCTTGAGGAAGCCGCGGTCCTTGTCGAGGCTCTGCAGCGCTTCGCGCAGGCTGCCGCACACGGTCGGAATACGCTTCAGCTCCTTCGGTGGCAGGTCGTAGAGGTCCTTGTCCATCGGCTGGCCGGGATGAATCTTGTTCTTGATGCCGTCGATGCCGGCCATCAGAAGTGCCGCGAAGGCGAGATACGGGTTCGCGCCCGGATCGGGGAAGCGGACCTCCAGGCGCTTGGCCTTCGGCGAGTTGCCGAACGGGATGCGGCAGGAGGCCGAGCGGTTGCGCGCCGAATAGGCGAGCAGGACAGGGGCCTCGTAGCCCGGCACCAGCCGCTTGTAGGAGTTGGTCAGCGGGTTGGTGAAGGCGTTGATCGCCTTGGCGTGCTTGATGACGCCGCCGATGAAGAACAGGCAGCTTTCCGACAGGCCGGCATATTCGTTGCCGGCGAAGGTCGGTTTGCCGCCCTTCCAGATCGACATGTTGACGTGCATGCCCGAGCCGTTGTCGCCGAAGACCGGCTTCGGCATGAAGGTGGCCGTCTTGCCGTAGGCGTTGGCGACCTGGTGCACGACGTATTTGTACATCAGGATCTTGTCGGCGTTGCGCACCAGCGTGTCGAACTTGATGCCGAGTTCGTGCTGGCCGGCGGCGACCTCATGGTGGTGCTTTTCCACCCTGACGCCCATTTCGGTGAGCACGGTCAGCATCTCGGAGCGCATGTCCTGGCAGTTGTCGATCGGCGGCACCGGGAAATAGCCGCCCTTCATGCGCGGCCGGTGGCCGAGGTTGCCGGTTTCGTAGTCGGTGTCGTCGTTCGACGGCAGGTCGGCGCCGTCGAGCTTGAAGCCGGTGTTGTAGGGGTCGGCCTTGAACTTGACGTCGTCGAAGACGAAGAACTCGGCTTCCGGGCCGACATAGATAGTGTCGCCGATACCTTCGGCCTTCAGGTAGGCCTCGGCCTTCTTGGCGGTGCCGCGCGGGTCGCGGTTGTAGGCTTCGCCGGAGATTGGATCGAGGATGTCGCACAGGATGACCATGGTCGACTGCGCGAAGAAGGGGTCCATGTGCACCGTCTCGGGGTCGGGCATCAGCACCATGTCGGACTCGTTGATGGCCTTCCAGCCGGCGACGGACGAGCCGTCGAACATGACGCCGTCGGCGAACATGTCCTCCTCGACCTCGGCGACGTCCATCGTCAGATGCTGCAGCTTGCCCTTGGGGTCGGTGAAGCGAAGGTCGACGAATTTCACGTCGTTGTCCTTGATCTGCTTCATGATGTCGGATGCGGTCGTCATAGGCTGTTTTCCTGTGGCTTTGACTGTCTGTTGGGAATAGCTGCGCGTCAGATCGCGTCCGGTCCGGTCTCGCCGGTGCGGATGCGAACGACTTCCTCGATGTTGGAGACGAAGATCTTGCCGTCGCCGATACGCCCGGTCTGGGCGGCCTTGCGGATCGCCTCGATGGCGGCGTCCACGGCGTCGTCGCCGAGCACGACCTCGATCTTCACCTTGGGCAGGAAGTCGACGACGTATTCGGCGCCGCGATAAAGCTCGGTGTGGCCCTTCTGGCGGCCGAAGCCTTTCGCCTCGGTCACCGTGATGCCTTGCAGGCCGGCTTCCTGAAGCGCCTCCTTCACCTCGTCGAGCTTGAACGGTTTGATGATCGCTTCGATCTTCTTCATCGCAACATGGCCTCCAAATGCAATTCGAGAGGGCTGCGGCCCGCTCGCGCATTTGGAAAGCAGGAAGCGTGCCAGTTCGAAAACCGCGCGTTTATGGGCAGGTTTCCAATCTTCGGCCGCATATCTGCGAAAACCCTCTGTAGGTCTGCTTAATTTTTGTGCAGTTAGCCTCCTTCTCGATCACGCGGGTATCTGCGCGCCCGTCATCTCGAACGATGCGCGCTGCCAACCGGTTGGCCATTTGCATCGAGCAAGAAACTGGCTGATCCTGAAGCGCCAACGGAACGCTCAATTCATGACCATTGAGATGCTAACGCCCGCCGAAATGGCCGAGGTCGATCGCCGGGCCATCGCGGCTGGCCCGTTCGACGGCATCGGCCTGATGCGCAACGCCGGACAGGCGGTGGCGTCGCTGGTTCTGGCGCGCTGGCCCGGCGCGCCGCGCGTGCATGTGCTCGCCGGCCCGGGCAACAACGGCGGCGACGGCTATGTCGTGGCTCGGTTGCTGCATGAAAGCGGCGTCGCGGTTTCGCTGTGGGCGTCGGGCAAGCCGCGAACCGGCAGCGATGCCGCGCTTGCGGCGGCCGGATGCCCGCTGCCGGTGCATGATCTCGCCGCTTTCGATGCGGAGCCGGGCGATCTGGTCGTCGACGCGCTCTATGGCGCAGGCCTGTCGAAACCGCTTGTTGGCGCGGATGCGCGCGCCGTCGACAAGGTGGCGGCGCTCGGCCTCGCCGTCGTCGCCGTCGACCTGCCGTCCGGCGTGTCGGGCGACAGCGGCAAGGTGCTGGGCCGTGCCCTCAAGGCGAACCTGACCGTCACTTTCGCGCGGAAAAAACCCGGTCATCTGCTTTTGCCCGGCCGCGAACTGTGCGGCGATGTCGTGCTGGCCGATATCGGCATCACCGACGCCATCGTCGCTTCCGTCAGCGCCAGGACCTTTGCCAACGAGCCGGAACTGTGGCGCGCTGCGCTGCCGGTGCCGGCGGTGGATGCGCACAAATACAGGCGCGGCCATGTCGGCGTCTTTTCCGGCGGACCGGCTTCGACAGGCGCTGCGCGATTGTCCGCCATGGCTGCGGCGCGCGCCGGGGCAGGAGCCGTCACGGTGCTGTCGCCGGGCAGCGCCATGCAGGTCAACGCCGCGCATCTCACCGCGATCATGCTGCGCCGGACGGACGACGCTTCCGACCTTGACGCTTTCCTGGCCGACCGCCGTCCCTCCGCCTTCGTGCTGGGACCCGGCTTCGGCGTCGGCGAGAAACTGCGCGGCTTCGCCTTGGCCGTGATGGCAAATGGCGGGGGTGAGGGGCGATCCGGCGTGGAAGGTCTTGTGCTGGATGCCGACGGCATCACCGCCTTCCGCGACGACCCTGCGCCCCTTTTCCAGGCTGCCGGCGCCGCCAACGCTCCCGCGCTGGTGCTGACCCCGCATGAGGGCGAGTTCGCCCGGCTGTTCCCGGACTTGGCAGCGGACGAAACGCTTTCGAAGCTGGACAAGGCACGCAAGGGGGCGTCCCGCGCACACGGTGTGGTCGTCTACAAGGGACCGGATACGGTGATTGCCGCTCCCGACGGCCGCGCTGCAATCAACACCAACGGCGCTCCATGGCTGGCGACGGCAGGCTCCGGCGACGTGCTGGGCGGCATCGTCGCTGGCTTGATGGCGCAGGGCATGCCAGCCTTCGAGGCTGCCTGCGCGGCCGTCTGGCTTCATGCCGAAGCGGGCGCCCGCTTCGGGCCGGGCCTCATCGCCGAGGACCTGCCGCAGGCGCTGGTGCCGGTGCTGCTCGAATTGCTCGGCGGGGCCGGCTAGCGTTCACTCGTCCTTGTCCGCGGCGAAGCAAATCAGGTTATTGTCGGGGTCGCTGACGATGAAGGTACGGGAGCCCCAGGGCTCGGTCTTGAGCGTTTGGAAAAACGGCACGCCCGCCGCTTCATAATCGGAGAACAACGCCTTGATGCCCTGATCCAGCACGATGGTGGCAACGACGAGATGTTCGGGCACGATGCGGTCGGCATCGATCACCGGCCGGTCGACATGGCGAAGGTTGAGGCGTGCGCCGTCGCGAACGACCTGCGCGTAAAATGCAGGCTCGCCATAGGTGAAGCGGACAGCGAAGCCGAGCTTGCCGGTGTAGAAATCGCAGGCCCGGCCGATGTCGGCGACGAAAAGCTGCGGTTCGGCAAGAGCAAGCAGCGGCACCTTTCCGGACGTGGGGGAGGGGTTCATAAACCGAAGTCCTTTCTTCAGCGCTTTTTCGATTTTCAAGCCGTGTCGGCGCCGTCGGTCAACATGCAGCGCATCCCGCATTGTCTGTCCGTTGCTCCGGCCTATCTTTGGGGGCGGCCCGTCGGGCGTGGTTGACTTGGCACCGGCCTTCCGATTTACACCGACCCAACACCATCCTACGGGAAAATCCCGACAATTCGGACGCCTCCCATGCTTGAGAAAACCTATGACGCTAGAAGCGTCGAGCCGAAGATCGCGAAGGCCTGGGAAGAGGCGGACGCCTTCCGCGCCGGCGCCGGGTCGGAGGAGGGCGCCGAAGCCTTCACCATCGTCATCCCGCCGCCCAACGTCACCGGCTCGCTGCATATGGGCCACGCGCTGAACAACACGCTGCAGGACATTCTGGTGCGCTTCGAGCGCATGCGCGGCAAGAACGTGCTGTGGCAGCCGGGCATGGACCATGCCGGCATCGCCACGCAGATGGTGGTCGAGCGCAAGCTGATGGAACGGCAGATCCATCGCCGCGACCTGACCCGCGAAGAGTTCATCGAGAAGGTGTGGGAGTGGAAGGCCGAATCCGGCGGCGCGATCTTCAACCAGCTGAAGCGGCTGGGAGCCTCCGCCGACTGGTCGCGCGAGCGCTTCACCATGGATGAAGGCCTGTCGAAGGCCGTTCTGGAAGTCTTCGTTACCCTTTACAAGGAAGGGCTGATCTATCGCGGCAAGCGGCTGGTCAACTGGGACCCCAAGTTCGAGACGGCCATTTCCGATCTCGAAGTGGAGAATCGCGAAGTCGACGGCCATATGTGGCACTTCAAGTACCCGCTGGCCGGCGGCGAGACGTACACCTATGTCGAGAAGGACGCCGACGGCACCATCACCTTCCAGGAGGAGCGCGACTACATTTCCATCGCCACGACCCGGCCGGAAACGATGCTGGGCGACGGCGCGGTGGCGGTGCATCCGTCCGACGAGCGCTATGCGCCCATCGTCGGCAAGCTGTGCGAAATCCCGGTCGGCCCGAAGGAGCACCGGCGACTGATCCCCATCATCACCGACGAATATCCCGAGCCGGACTTCGGCTCGGGCGCGGTCAAGATCACCGGTGCGCACGACTTCAACGACTATCAGGTCGCCCGCCGTAACCGCATTCCGCTTTACCGGCTGATGAACGGCATTGCCGCGATGCGCGACGACGGCGAGCCTTACGCCGTTTGTGCCGCGCAGGCGGCCGAGATCGTGCGATCCGGCGAACTACCGGACGAAGCGGATGTCGACGCCATCAACCTCGTGCCGGACGAGTATCGCGGCCTCGACCGCTACGAGGCGCGCAAGCGCATCGTCGACGCCATCAACGCCGACGGCCTTGCGGTGACGGTCACGGACGCTGAAGGCAACGCCGTTCCGTACGTCGAATCCAAGAAGATCATGCAGCCCTTCGGCGACCGCTCCGGCGTCGTCATCGAGCCGATGCTGACCGATCAGTGGTTCGCCGATGCCGAGACGCTGGCCAAGCCGGCGATCGCCTCGGTGCGCGAGGGGCGCACGAACTTCGTGCCGAAGAACTGGGAAAAGACCTATTTCGACTGGATGGAGAACATCGAGCCGTGGTGCATTTCGCGCCAGCTCTGGTGGGGCCACCAGATCCCGGCCTGGTACGGGCCGGACGGCCATATCTTCGTCGAGAAGTCGGAAGAGGAGGCGCTGGATGCGGCCGTCCAGCATTATCTCGCCCATGAGGGACCGTGGAAGGCCTGGGTGGAGGAAAAGCTGGAGAACTACCGGCCGGGCGACATCCTGACTCGCGACGAGGACGTTCTGGACACCTGGTTCTCTTCGGCGTTGTGGCCGTTTTCCACGCTCGGCTGGCCGGACAAAACGCCGGAGCTGGAAACCTATTATCCGACTTCGGTGCTGGTCACCGGCTTCGACATCATCTTCTTCTGGGTCGCCCGCATGATGATGATGGGCCTGCACTTCACCGACAAGGAGCCGTTCCACACCGTCTACGTGCACGCGCTGGTGCGCGACAAGAACGGCGCCAAGATGTCGAAGTCGAAGGGCAACGTCATCGACCCGCTCGACCTGATCGACGAGTACGGCGCCGACGCGCTACGCTTCACGCTGGCGGTCATGGCCGCGCAGGGCAGGGACGTGAAGCTCGACCCGGCCCGCATCGCCGGCTACCGCAACTTCGGCACCAAGCTGTGGAACGCCACGCGTTTCGCCGAGATGAACGGCGTGGCGCGCAACGACGAGGTCTGGCTGGGCGACGCCAAGCTGACGCTGAACCGGTGGATCTTGACGGAGCTGACACGCGCCGCGCAAGCTGTCACCGAGGGCATCGCCACCTACAAGTTCAACGAAGCCGCGAGCGCGGCCTACCGCTTCGTCTGGAACCAGGTCTGCGACTGGTATCTGGAGCTCCTGAAGCCTGTCTTCATGGGCAACGACGAGGCTGCCAAGGCCGAGAGCCGCGCCTGTGTGGCCTTCGTGCTGGACGAGATCTACAAGCTGCTGCATCCCTTCATGCCGTTCATGACGGAGGAGCTGTGGGCCGAGACGGCGCCCGAGGGCGGCGAGCGCTCGTCGCTGCTGTGCCATGCCGCCTGGCCGGCGCCGGACTTCGAAGACGACGAGGCCGCAAGCGATATCAACTGGCTGATCGATCTCGTCTCCGGCATCCGCTCGGTGCGTTCGGAGATGAACGTGCCGGCGGCCGCGATCGCGCCGCTCGTCGTCATCGGCGCCAATGCGGTGACGCGCGAGCGCCTTGCCCGCCACGACGGCGCCATCAAGCGCCTGGCGCGGATCGGCGACATCTCGCTGGCCGATGCGGCGCCCAAGGGATCGGCCCAACTCGTGCTCGGCGAGGCGACCGTGTGCCTGCCACTGGGCAGCCTGATCGATCTCGAGGCCGAGGCGGCACGGCTGCAGAAAGAGCTGGCCAAGGTGACGGAAGAAATCGCCCGCCTGCACAAGAAGCTCGGCAACGAGAAGTTCGTCGCCAACGCGCCCGAAGAGGTGGTGGCGGCCGAGCGCGAGAAGCTTGCCGAATACGGCGAGTCGCAGCTTCGACTGGACGTCGCCTTGCAGCGCGTGCGCGGCGCCGGGTGACGGCACGAAACGGCCGGTTTTCGCGGCTTTCCATCCTTCCGTTGCGTTAGAATTGACGTAAACGGAAAGATTTGGGCCTCATTGTTGCCGTAATGTAACAATGAGGCCGAAATCCGCGAAAATCGGCGGGTTTTGAGGTGAAAGCCGCCGGTTTTGTCAGGTTTTTAACTCCCTCCCATCGATTTTTTGCCCTTTTTCGCCATGCGCCACCCTGGCACGACCCGGCACCTGCTCCCACATGCGCAAGTGTACTTGTACGTCCGGAAAAATCGTTATTGCGCCGTTAACCAGGAAACGCTCTTGCTTGGGCGACTGATTTTCGGGGAGACGAGTCATGCGGACTTTCAAGGCAAAGGCGCTGTTGGGGGCAGGCAGCCTGACGCTGGCGCTGGTCGGCGCGGCAAATGCCGGCGGCTTTTCGCGCGGTACGGCCGATACCGACATCCTGTTTGACGCCGGCAACTTCAACATGCGCGCCGGGGTGACCTATGTCAGCCCCAAGCGCGAGTTCTCCAAGGTGGCTCCGGCCGCCAGCCCGGCACTCATCGGCACGTCCTATACGGACGACTACATCGTGCCGTCGGCGGCGGTGAAGCTGAACCTGACCGACAATCTGCGCTGCGCCGCCACCATGGTGGACAACAACGGCGGTTCGGCCACTTATGCCGTGCCGAAGCCAAGCGGCAAGCTTTCGGAAGATTTCACCACCAACGAGAAGGCGCTGACCTGCGGCGTCAAGTTCCAGGCCGGACCGGGCAATATCTGGCTGCTCGGCGGCGGGTTCGTGGAAAACTTCGACTACACCCGCCTCAACGCGCTTGGAACGCTGCCCAATGGCGTGGTGCTTCCCAACGCCAATCTTGAATTGTCCGGGCAGGATACCGGCTATCGTATCGGCCTCGCTTACGAGATCACCGACATCGCGCTGCGCGCACAGCTCATGTATCGCTCCGGCACCAGCTATGGCGCCGACGGCAGCCTGACGGTTCCGACCGCGGGTGTGTTGGGTCAGCAGGCGAAAGCTGCTTTGGCTGCTGGCAATCTTGCATTGGCCGCGACGTTGCTGACGCAGGCCAATGCCGCTGCCGCCGCCGGGCTCAATACGACAGTCCCCGCGATCGGCACCGGCAACCTGCCGCAGAGCGTCGAGTTCAAGCTGCAGTCAGGCATCGCTCCCGGCTGGCTGGCCTTCGGCTCGGTCAAGTGGATGGACTGGAGCGTGCAGAAGGAACTGCTCGTCAATTCCGTGCTCTCCAACACCGCTGACGAATACTTCTGGAAGGACGGCTGGACTGTCACCGGCGGTGTCGGCCATGCCTTCAACGATCGCGTGTCCGGTCTGGTCAGCCTGACCTGGGACAGCGGCGTCAGCACCGGCTATGACTTCTCTTCCGACAGCTATACGCTGGCGCTCGGCGGTTCGGTCAAGGACGGCATCGGCGGCGAACTGCGCGCCGGCGTAGGCTTCAGCTACCTCACCGCTGCCGAAGTCACCAAGGGTTCGGATGCCGGTTTCGCGGTCAAGGCCGGCTACGCGGTGGCCGGTAGCGTGGGCTATAACATCAAGTGGTAAGTTGTTGCCATCGTTGATTAAAAGGCCGGGCATCGCCCGGCCTTTTTGTTGCGGCAATCATCGGCTTGTCTTACCGGGCGTTGCAGACAGGAAAAGGGGTCGTATCGACACTTGTTTGTGTGTCGTTTCAGCAACAGTTTATGAACACCCTTGTGTTACAAGCCTGCGCCGGAGGGAATTGCCCACATCCCGCCATAAACCCGGCGCACCTCGTTAAGGTCCCCGGACACGCGCCATGAAGGCTCGGCGACGGGCAGGGCCGCACCGCCCGCGGCAAGGATGAGTATGAGCGCCAGAGTGATCGCATTTGCGGATCTGACGGATCGCTGCACCGCCGGCTCCCCGGCGTTCGGCGAGGCTTCCGCTTTGATCCGCGGCATCGGCCGCCATGCCCGCCGGGGCAGGGCGCCCGTCGCAACCGCGATTCGTTCCGGCCTCCTCTCCGCGCTGGCCGCGGTTGTCCTGCTGATCGGCGCGGGGCAGGCGCTCGCCTTCGATGACAAGGTGTTCGACGACAAGACCGGCGTGAAGCCGCAGTCGAGTCCCTGGGCCGTCTTCCAGTTCGGCTTCTCCGCCTACAAGAGCGGCCACAAGGAACAGGCCGTCGAGGCTTACAAGTACGCCGCCGAAAACGGCCAGATCGGCGCCACCTGGAAGCTCGCCCGCATGTATGCCGAGGGCGACGGCGTGACGCGCGACGACTACGAGGCCTACAAGTTCTTCTCCGAGATCGCCGAGCAGGACGTCGAGCCCGGTTCGCCGGAGGAAAGCTACGTTTCCGACGCGCTGGTGGCGCTGGGCAATTACCTGAAGAAGGGCATTCCCGGCACGCCCGTCGCGGTCAACGAGGTGCAGGCGCAGGAATATTACATGCGCGCCGCCGCCAACTATCGCAATCCCGTCGCCCAGTTCGAGATGGGCAAGATGTTCCTCAAGGGCGAGGGCGGTGTCAGGGCCTCGGTCAAGCAGGCGGCGCGCTGGTTCCAGCTTGCCGCCGAGAAGGGCCATGCCGGTGCCCAGGCGACGCTAGGCAACCTTCTGTTTCAGAGCGGCAAGATCGTGCGCGGCCTGGCCATGATGACGGCGGCCCTCGACCACGCGCCGGCCAGCGACCAGCCATGGATCCGCTCCATGCAGGAAGAGGCCTTCGCGCTGGCGCCGGAAGCAGACCGCCGCACCGCCATTTCACTGGCCGACGACATCCTCACCAAGGGCTTCGGCGGCCAGTAGCGGGCGCCGCCGCCCTGTTCCGCGCCATTCCCATGGACGTTCAGGTTCGACCCGCCACGATGGAGACGCGCGATGCGTTCGCATCGCTGCTGGCCCAGGCCAGTGCGTGGCAAAGAGAGCGCGGCTCGGAGGCGTGGTCCCATCCCTTCGACGATGATTGGATGCTGCCGCGCATAGAACGCGGCGAACTGTTCCTGGCCTATCTGGACGACGAACCCGTTTCCGCGTTTCGCCTCCTGTGGGAAGATCGCCCGTTCTGGGGCGAGCGGGAGGTCGGCGACAGCGTCTATCTTCATACGTTCGCGGTCCGGCGCGACAAGGCGGGCCTCGGCATCGGCAAGGCCGTCATCGAAACGGTCGTCGGCATGGGGCGCGAGCGCGGCCGGATCAAGGTCCGTCTCGACTGCTTCCTCTCCAGCACGGGCCTGATCGCCTACTACGAGCGCAAGGGCTTCGTTTCGGTGGGAACCGCGTCCATGCAGCGCAAGGTCGTGGCTCTCATGGAGAGGGAAATCTGAGGGGCGGGCGACAGGACGCCGCTCACGAGCGGCCGAGCAGTTTGTCCAGAAACTCGCGCGGTTTTTCCAGCGGCTTCCATGAACCGTCGTCCGGCGCATGGCTCGCGTCGAGCGGTGGATTGCCCGGACAGTCGTCCTGCACCTTCGTCCACGACGAGGTGTTCAGCACCAGATCGCAGCGCGCCAGGTAGCGCGTGCCGTCAACGTTGAGGCAGGCGAGTCTGCCGGCGCCGAACGACTGAGCGTTCGCCAGGCAGGTGGCGGCGAAATCGGCCGTCTGCGGAGCCTGTTGGGTTTCGCCGCCCGGGCAATAATCCTGCACCGTGCGCCAGGACATAACGTCCTGCGTGGTTTCGCACAGCGCCAGCTTTCCCCTTTCGCCGACCTTCAGGCAGGCATACTGGCCGACACCGAACGCTTCTCCCGCGGAAAGGCAGCGAGGCTCCGCCGCCGCCGCTTGCGATGCGCCCGCAACCGCTACGGCAGTCACGGCGAGCGTGGTTGAAAACCGCATGTCCGCCTTCAATTCCAAACCCGAAAAGTCAAGCAGAACAGGCGAATGTGGCCATATCGCGGAGCCATGCCTCAAGCTGCGGCGAGATCGAGCTCGATCGCGACGGGCACGTGGTCGGAGGGTTTTTCCCAGGCCCGCACATGTTTCTCGATCGAGGCCGAGGAAAAGCGATTCGCCGCCTCCGGAGAGAGCAGGAGATGGTCGATGCGGATGCCGTTGTTCTTCTGCCAGGCGCCGCCCTGGTAGTCCCAGAAGGTGTAGGTGTCGGGCGCGTCCGTCACCGCGCGCACGGCTTCTGTGAAGCCGAGGTTCTTCAGCCGCCGGAACGCCTGCCGCGTCTGGGGCTGGAAAAGGGCGTCGCCCAGCCAGTTTTCCGGATAGCGGGCGTCGGCCGGCTCGGGGATGACGTTATAGTCGCCGGCGATCACCAGCGCTTCCTCCAGCGCCAGTCGCTCCTCGGCCCATCGCTCCAGCCGCTCCATCCACGAAAGCTTGTAGGGAAACTTCACCGGATCGTCGATCGGATTGCCGTTGGGCAGGTAGATGGAGGCGACGCGCAGCGCGCCCTTGTCGGTGGAAAACACGCCCTCGATGAATCGCGCCTGCTCGTCGCCGTCGTCGCCCGGCAGACCGCGGTTCACCTCGTCGAAGCGCAGCTTCGACAGGATGGCGACGCCGTTGAAACCCTTCTGGCCGTGTGTCTCGACGTGATAGCCCAGCGCCTCGACCTCGGCGCGCGGGAACTGGTCGTCGACGGTCTTGATCTCCTGCAGGCACACGATGTCGGGCTGGCTTTCGCCGAGCCAATGGGTGAGGTTGCCGATGCGCGCACGCACGCCGTTGATGTTCCAGGTCACGATCTTCATGAAAATCTCGCGATGATTTCAAAATGTTCTTGATAGCGCACACGGCGATTGCAGACGATCCTGCACTATCCTTCGGAGGAAGGGAACCGGCTCTCTTGGGCATTCTTCGGGCCGGTTCTGGGAGAGAGGAAAAAATGCCATGACGTCAACCACGCATTCCGTGGACGAGGTGCTGCCGGCGCCACGTCTGTTCGCGCTTGGCCTCCAGCATGTGCTGGTCATGTATGCCGGTGCCATCGCCGTGCCGCTGATTATCGGCCGCGCGCTGAAACTGCCGCCGCAGGATGTCGCCTTCCTGATCTCGGCGGATCTCTTCGTCTGCGGCATCGCCTCGATCCTGCAGTCCATGGGCGCCACGCAATGGTTCGGCATCAAGCTGCCGGTGATGATGGGCGTCACCTTCGCCGCCGTCGGGCCGATGGTGTCGATGGCCGTCGCCAATCCCGGCGTCGACGGCGCGCGCACCATCTTCGGCGCCATCATCGGCGCCGGCATCGTCACGGTGCTGATCGCGCCTTTCGTCTCGCGCATGCTGCGCTTTTTCCCGCCGGTGGTGACGGGCACCATCATCCTGGTCATCGGCGTATCGCTGATGAAGATCGGCATCGCCTGGATCTTCGGCCTGGGTGTCGGTCCGACCGCGCCGAAGCTGGTCGATCCGGTGCATGCAGACTGGTTGAAGGCGGCGATGGACACGGCAAGCGCCGGTGGGTCCGCCATTCCACCTGTGCCGCCGGGCATCGCGCTGGCGCCTTCGCTTCCGAATCCCGCCTACGCGCCGGTTTCCAGCATCGTGCTCTCGCTGGTGGTGCTCGCCATCGTCGTCGGCGTCGCCCGCTTCACCAGGGGCTTCCTGTCCAACATCGCGGTGCTGATCGGCATCATCGCTGGCGGTGTCATCGCGGCCGGGCTCGGGCTGATGCATTTCGACAAGGTGGCGAACGCCGCCTGGTTCGCGCCGATCATGCCGTTCCACTTCGGCATGCCGATCTTTTCGCCCGTGCTGATCCTGACCATGGTGCTGGTGATGATCGTTGTCATGATCGAATCGACCGGCATGTTCCTGGCGCTCGGCGAGATGACGGGCAAGGAGGTGACGCAGCCGATGCTGTCGTCCGGCCTGCGAATGGACGGCCTGGGCACCGTGCTCGGCGGTGTCTTCAACACCTTCCCCTACACGTCCTTCTCGCAGAACGTCGGGCTGGTCGGCGTCACCGGCATCAGAAGCCGCTTCGTCTGCGTCGCCGGCGGCGTCATCATGGTTGTGCTCGGCCTCATCCCGAAGATGGGCGCGCTGGTCGAAGCCTTGCCGACGGTGGTGCTGGGCGGGGCGGGCATCGTCATGTTCGGCATGGTCGCCGCCACGGGCATCCGCATCCTGACGGCGGTCGACTTCAAGACCAACCGCAACAACCTGTTCATCGTTGGCATCTCGGTCGGTTTCGGCATGATCCCGGTCGTGGCACCGGAGTTCCACATGTGGCTGCCGAAGGCGATCGGCCCGCTGATCGATTCGGGCATCCTGCTCGCTTCGATCGCCTCGGTGCTGCTCAACCTCGTCTTCAACGGCGCCACCGGCGATGCCAAGGGCCTGCGCGAAGCGGCGATGAGCGCCGAGGCCTGATCCTCGACGCCAAATCCCCTGGCGCCAAATCCCCAATACCAAATCCATTTAAAAGGGCCGCTCGGGCGGCCCTTTTTCGTTTCATCCGGAATCTGGACGGGCGGTCCGGGCCGTGCTGAAGTGTCGGTGATGAATGCTTGCTCGACGCTGCCGCTTTCGCGGCGGACTCTCCTCAAACAGGTGGCCGCCCTCGGGATTGTCGGCGCCGCCGGCCGGGCCTTCGCCCAGTCGACCCGCGCCGTTCCGCCCATCGACGCGACTTTCCTGTTCGTCGCCGACATCCATGCCTGTCGCATGGCCAAGGGGCTGAGCCCCAATTGCCAGAAGGAAGGAAAGACCGACTCCAACCTGCTGCGCAACATCGCGGCGCTGAACGGCCTTGGCGACACGCTGTGGCCGGCCGAGATCGGTGGCGTGGCTACGAGCCTGCGGTCGGCCGGCCGGCCGATCGGCACGCCGCTCGGCATCGTCGTCGGCGGCGACATGACCGACGACGGCGGCGGCCAGGTCATCCTGCCCAGCGAAGGCACGCAGCTGCTGCAGTTTTCCCAGCGCTATCAGCAGGGCGTCGGACCGGACCGGGTCCACGTTCCGGTCTATGTCGGGCTCGGCAACCACGACCTCGACCAGAACGGCCCGACGGGGCACCTGAACTGGTACCGGCGCGAACTGCGCGACTATGTCGAGATCAACCACCGCGCCGGCGTCTTCTTCAAGCCGCCCGTGCCGGCCGACAACTACGACGTCGGTTCCGACTGCTATTCGTGGAACTGGGGCGGCCTCCATCTCGTCCAGACGCATCGTTTCGCCGGTGATACCGGCCACGGCGCCCTGAGCAGCCTGCCATGGCTGAAGCAGGACCTTGCGGCCAACGCCGCGGACGGACGTCCCGTCGTCCTGTTCCAGCACTACGGCTGGGACACGTTCTCGACCGAGGTATGGGACAAGGCCCAGCATCGCTTCGACGACAGCGGCGAGGGCACCGCGCACTGGTGGAGCGCGGCAAACCGGGAGGCGCTGCTGGAAGTGCTGAAAGGCTACAACGTCGTCGGCGTCTTCCACGGCCATCAGCACGAAACGCCGATGATCTATCAAAGCGACGGGCTCGACCTGTTCAAGCCGAAGGCCGCCTATATGGGCGGTTTCGCGATCGCGCGGATCACCAACCAGGCGATGGACGTCGTTCTGGCCGAGGCGAGCGACGACCATGGCGGCGTCGTTTTCACCAACGCCTTCAGCAAGACGATCAGCGTGTAAAGCCGGGACTGCCGGTCAGATGGAGAAACTGGTGCCGCAGCCGCAGGAGGCGACGGCGTTCGGGTTCCTGATCTGGAACGACTGGCCCATCAGGTCGTCGACGAAATCGACCACGGAACCGCCCATGTAGACGAGCGACAGGTCGTCGATCAGAAGCGTGGCGCCGTCCTTCTCGATGGCGACGTCGTCGTCGTTGCGGCCGTCCACAAGATCGAATCGGTAGGAGAATCCGGAGCAGCCGCCACCTTCGACGGCGACGCGCAACGCGGTCTTACCCGGCTCGGCGGCAACGATACGGGCGATCCGTTTCGCCGCGGCTTCGGTCATTTCTACGGTCGTGGTGGTCTTGGCGCCGGCATCCATTGCGCTCACCTTGCGTTGTGCTTGCCATGATAGGTATGAAGCGACGGCGGCCAAGTCAACGGCCGTCGCTGGCGGCAAGGCCGCCGAAGGAGGTGGCGATGATCCAGATCAGGGCCATGACCGGACGAGATGTCGAGGCGGTCTCGCGTCTGCTGGGCGCTTCCTGGCGCCGCACCTACTCGACGATCCTTGGATCGGATACGACGGCGCGCGAATCCGATGCCCGCCATGCGCCGGAACGGCTTGCCGCGGAACTCGCCGACCCCGACAAGACGTCCTTCGTCGCCGAGCGGCGGGACAAGTCGCTTGCCGGCTACGCGCTGGCCAGCATGGACGAGGCCGGCGACGTCACGCTCGACCGGCTGCATCTCGACCCATCCGAATTCGGCACCGGGCTGGCGGTTGACCTGCTGCACGCCGTTCTGGCTTTCCATGCCGGCATCCCCAGCATCGCGGTGGAGGTGATCGAGGGCAACGACAGGGCTCTGGCTTTCTACCGCAAGCACGGCTTCGAGGTCGTCCAGCGCCAGGATGCCTCGCACGGGGCGGGCGGCCATTCGTCCGTCATCCTGCGCAAGCTGCTGCCGCGAGCCTGATTGCGCGTCGAATGGAAGACGGGGGCAGGGATCTCGGCGACATCGGCTTCGGCTACAGGCCGCGCGCGGCCTATGCCTGCGATCCGGCGCGCTCGCGCGGGCGACTGTTTGCCGAGCCTGAAAGCCCGACGCGCACGCCTTTCCAGCGCGACCGTGACCGCATCATCCATTCTACCGCTTTCCGCCGGCTGAAGCACAAGACGCAGGTCTTCGTCGCGCACGAGGGCGACCACTATCGCACGCGGCTCACCCACACGATCGAGGTGGCGCAGATCGCGCGTGCGCTGGCCCGCGCGCTGAGGGTGGACGAGGACCTCGCCGAGGCGGTGGCACTGGTGCACGATTTCGGCCACACGCCCTTCGGCCACACCGGCGAGGATGCGCTGAACGAGAAGATGGCGGCCTGGGGCGGCTTCGACCACAACGCCCAGTCGCTCAGGATCGTCACGCGGCTGGAGCACCGTTATGCCGACTTCGATGGCCTGAACCTGACATGGGAAACGCTGGAAGGGCTGGTCAAGCACAACGGCCCGCTGACGGATGCGGCGGGCAGGGGGCTTGCCGGCGCGGTGCCGCCATCCATCCGCAACTACACCGAGCTGCACGACCTCGAGCTTGCGAGCTTTGCCAGCATCGAGGCCCAGTGCGCGGCACTTGCCGACGACATCGCCTACGACACGCATGATATCGACGACGGCCTGCGCTCGGGTCTGCTGACGCTGGATATGCTGGAGGAACTGGCGCTGCCGGGCGCGATCCTGAAAGCCGTCCGCGAACGCTATCCCCACCTCGATCCCGTCCGCACCGGGCACGAGCTGATGCGGCGCCAGATCACCGCGATGGTCGAGGACGTGATTACCGAGGCTTCCGCGCGGCTGGCGCGCATTGCCCCATCGACGCCCGACGCGGTGCGTGCCGCCGGCGAGCCCATCGTCGCCTTCTCGCCGGCCATGGCGGCAAAGGAGAAGGAACTGAAGGCCTTTCTCTACGGCCACCTCTACCGCCATCCGGAGGTGATGCGCGTGCGCGCCGACGCCGAGCAGGTGGTGAGGGACCTGTTCGACGCCTACTACGCCGATCCGCGCGCCATGCCCGAAGGCTGGCGCGAGGGGCTGGACCGGGCGGAGGACCGCATCAAGGCGCGTTCTGTGTCCGATTTCCTCGCCGGCATGACCGACACCTATGCCCTCAAGGAGCACCGCCGCCTGTTTGACCGCACACCGGATTTGAGCTAGGGCGAGCCGAAACCACGAAAAACGTGAAAATCACGCCCGAAACGTGAAATTTTACGTGTTTTCCGTTCTACGAAAGCCTGTCATGAACATTTTCGCCGACTTCACTGCGCGGATCACCAAGGCCGTCGAAGCGCTTGATTTGAAAGACAAGGAGGGCGCCGCGCCCGATCTGTCGCGCATTGCCGTCGAGCCGCCGCGCGACGCCAGCCACGGCGACCTCGCCACCAATGCCGCCATGGTGCTGGCCAAGCCGACCGGCCAGAACCCGCGCGCGCTGGCCGAAAAGATCGCCGAGGTGCTGCGCGGCGACGCCGACATCGCGTCCGCCGAGATCGCCGGCCCGGGTTTTGTCAATCTCAGGCTCACCGAGCGCTTCTGGCAGGCGCATCTGGTCGATATTCTGGACGCCGGGCGTGACTTCGGTCGCTCGACCGTCGGCAAGGGCCACAGCACCAACGTCGAGTACGTTTCTGCCAACCCGACGGGTCCGATGCACGTCGGCCATTGCCGCGGCGCCGTGGTCGGCGACACGCTGGCCAATCTTCTGGCCTTCGCCGGTTATGCGGTGGTGAAGGAATACGTCATCAACGACGCCGGCGTGCAGATCGACGTGCTCGGCCGCTCGGTGATGCTGCGCTATCGCGAGGCGCTGGGTGACGACATCGGCGAAATCCCGCCCGGCCTCTATCCGGGCGACTATCTTGTGCCCGTGGGCGAGGCCCTGGCGAAGGAATTCGGCCGCTCGCTGCTGCAAATGCCGGACGAAGAGGCTCTCGCCATCGTCAAGGACCGCACCATCGACGCCATGATGGTGATGATCAAGGCCGACCTCGCGCTGCTCAACGTCCATCACGACGTCTTCTTCTCCGAGCGGACGCTGCACGCCGACAACGCCAAGGCGATCCGCGCGGCAATCGCCGATCTCACGATGAAAGGCCACATCTACAAGGGCAAGCTGCCGCCGCCGAAGGGCGAGAAGCCCGACGACTGGGAGGATCGCGAGCAGACGCTGTTCCGTTCCACCGAGGTCGGCGATGACATGGACCGCCCGCTGGTCAAGTCGGACGGATCCTTTACCTATTTCGCCGCTGACGTCGCCTATCTGAAGGACAAGGTGAATCGCGGCTTCGACGAACTGATCTATGTGCTGGGCGCCGACCACGGCGGCTACGTCAAGCGGCTGGAGGCTCTGGCGCGCGCCGTCACCGGCGGCCGCGTCAAGCTCACTGTGCTTCTGTGCCAGCTGGTGAAACTGTTCCGCGACGGCGAGCCGGTGCGCATGTCGAAGCGCTCGGGCGATTTCATCACGCTGCGCGAGGTGGTGGAGGAGGTGGGGCGCGACCCGGTGCGCTTCATGATGCTCTACCGCAAGAGCGACGCGCCGCTGGATTTCGACTTCGCCAAGGTGACCGAGCAGTCGAAGGACAATCCGGTCTTCTACGTGCAGTACGCCTCGGCGCGCTGCCATTCGGTGTTCCGCCAGGCGGCCGAGCAGTTCCCGGGCGAGGCATTCGCGCGCGACGACCTCAAGGCGGCCGTTGGCGGGCTGACGGATGAGGGCGAACTCGGCCTTATCCGCAAGCTCGCCGAATACCCCCGGCTGATCGAGCAGGCGGCCCTTGCACAGGAGCCGCACCGGCTGGCATTCTACCTCTACGACTTGGCGAGCACCTTCCATGCGCACTGGAACCGGGGCACGGAGAATCCCGGCTTACGTTTTGTTAAGGTTAACGACCGACAATCGACTTATGCCAGGCTGGGTCTGGTGCAGGCTGTTGCGGACGTTTTGACGTCCGGCCTGACGCTGATAGGGGCCGACGCCCCGACCGAGATGCGTTAGGCTTTACTAAAAAACCTGCCACCTTTCGCCCACATTGGCTTGGTAAGGGCCAACCCTTCGCGACGTCGCTGGCGCGCGGACGAGTACGAGTTCGGGAACGATTATGGCAGACAGAAACCAGCTGAAAGTCGCCGATCATCATGGCATAGCCGATGACGATCCCTTTGCGGAATTGACCCGTATCATGGGTTTCGATCCGCGCGAGCCGGTTCGCCCGCAGACGCCGGTCCAGGCCGTCCCCGCCGAGGCGGCGGACGACGCCTTTGGCATCGACCTCGAAAAGGAATTGATGGGCGAGCTTGCCGGGTTCGATGACGAGCCCGTCGCTGCGCCTGCGGCCATCGAGCCGCAGGTGGAGGCGCAGGCGCCGCAGGTGGAGTGGGATTCCGCCCCGGCCGCAGCGGTCGAAGCTCCCGCCGGCGACGGTTTCGATCTCGATGCCGCCATGGACGAGCACGTCGCTGCCTCGCTGCACGAGGATTTCAGCGTCGAGGACGAGGTCGAGCAGGCCGCTGAGTACGAGGCCTATGTCGAGCCTGAATCCGAAGACACCGCTGACGAACAGGCGGTGGCGGACGAAAGCGCATTCGACGACGTGACTGCGGAAGACTTCAGCGTTGCGCCGCAGGATGCCGAAACGGCCGGAGACGATGACTATGCCGTCGCTGCCGAAGCTGCGCCGGCCAAGGGGCAGGGCGCGTCCGACGACGATTTCGCCGCCTATTTCGATGGCGCCATGGCCGACGTGGATATGGATTTCGCCGCCCGTCCGGTTGAATCGGAAGCGGTCGCGCAGCCTGTCCACGACGACGTTGTCAAGCTGGATGACGCGCTCGGCGCTGTCGACGAGGAATATCGCGAAGCCGTCGACGGGCCGGCTTTCGAGCATGCTGCTGAACAACCTGCTTTCGAGGAAGCGGCCTACGAGCCCGAGCCCGTGGCGGCTTACGAACCCGAGCCTGTTGCTGCCGCCTATGTAGACGACCAGCCGGTTGCCGACGAATCTTCGGTGCAGGATATCGATTTCCGCGGTGCCTTCGACGAGCACTTTGCGGCCGATCCCGTTGCGGAGGCGCTGCAACCTGTTGCGGCCGAACAGCCGCAGCCGGCCCCGGCCCTGCACGAGAGCACGCTGGAAGACGAACTGAATGCGCTGTTGAACCGCATGACGGCGCGCCCGGCTGCTTCCGAGCCGGCAATCGCGGCCGTGAGCGAGGCTGCGGCCCAGGCAGCCGAGGAGCCGCCCGTGTCGCATCACGAACACGACCCGGAAGCCCTTGACGCGGCGTTGCTGGCCGACCTCCAAGCTCTGGATTTCGACGACATCGCCGCTGACGCGCACGAGCAGGAGGCGACTACCACCCCTGCCGTCGAATCGAACTGGACCTGGAGCCGTGGCACGCCGCTTGCCCAGGCGCCGGTCGCCGAGCCGAGCGCTGCCGCGCCCGAACCCGCGTCCGATTGGCAGGGAATGGCGCGGCAGCCCTACACCTACGGCGTGCAGACGGCCTCACCGGTCGCAAGCGTAGAACCTGCTGCACCCGCCGCCGCGCCGCGCTCCGAGATGCCGGACGTGGAGACGGTGGACGTGCCGGAACGCGTTGTGGCGCTGGCCGACGATCTTGATCTTCCCGAATTGTCCTTCGAGCAGGATGAGCCCGAGTCCGTCGCCTATGACGATCTCGACGCGGAATTCTCCGGCCTGATCGGCACCATGGCGGCTCCCGAGCCGGAGCCCGCCGCGCCGCGTGCGGCCGCCTATGAGGACGATCCCTATGTCGGCGGCGCACACGCGCAGTATGAGGCGCCGGCCTATGCCGCGGCAGCCGCGGTGGCGGCATCCGCCGGCAGTAAGGCCGCGGAGTTCGGCCCGGCCGGTTTCGCCGCCAGCCGGCCGCGTGCCGGTCACGATCATCTTCCCGTCGGTGCGTTGGACTACGATCCCGACCTTGACGAGGTGAACACCGTCCCGGATGTTGCGGAAGGCGCCGGGCGACCGCGCAACCGCGTTCTTCTGGCGGCCGCCGTTATCGGCGCCGTGGCGATCGTCGGCGGCATAGGCGCCTTCGCGCTGTCGCCGGGCAGCAGTGGCAGCGATGCCCCGGCCATCGTCAAGGCCGACAACCAGCCGATCAAGGTGAAGCCGGAGAATCCCGGCGGCACCGTCATTCCCAACCAGGACAACAAGGTCTACGAGGCTGTCAACGGCGTGAAAGCGGCCGATCCGAAGCAAGAGAAGCTGGTGACGGACGCCCAGGAGCCGATGGATGTGACACAGCCGGCCGGCGGCCAGCCGGAAAATCGGGTGGTGGACCTGTCGCCGGACAACGATGCCGGACCGGCTGTGCCGGCACCGAAATCGGAAGACCGCATCGAGCAGGCGGCGGCGCCCGACGCTGACGCCGGCAACAAGGAAACCGCGCTGGTGACGCCGCGCAAGGTTCGCACCATGGTCGTCAAGCCCGACGGCTCGCTGGTGCCGCGCGAGGAGCAGGCGCCCGCCAAGGTCGCCGCCACCGAACCGGCCGATCCGGCGCCGCAGCATGTCGATACGTCTGGCGACCAGACGGGCGCCGTGCCGTCCGCCGCCAACCAGCCCGCGGCAGCCGAGAGCGCGGCCCCGGCGCAATCCTCGGCCACGCCCAAGGTGGCGCCGGTCGCCCCGCAGCGTCCCTCCGACCAGCCCGTCGACATCGTCGGCGAGGTCAAGCCGGACCAGGTCGCGGCACTCGATCAGGGTGCGCCGGCTGCCGGTTCATGGTCGATGCAGATCGCCTCGCAGCCGACCGAGGAGAGCGCCCAGGCGAGCTACAAGGACCTTTCCCGCCGCTATGCCGGCGTGCTCGACGGCCACACTGCCAGCATCGTCAAGGCCGAGATCGCCGGCAAGGGCACCTTCTATCGCGTGCGCATACCGGCACAGTCGCGCAACGACGCCATCAAGCTGTGCGAAAGCTACAAGGCCGCCGGCGGCAACTGCTTCGTCTCGAAGTAACGGCAGGCATCAGCCAAATCGGAAAACGGCGCGGGCTTCCCGCGCCGTTTTCGCTTTTTGCGGAGCCGATCGTGCTCCGCTCCGCATGATTCCCTTTGGTCCCGCAACATTCTAGAGTCCACATATGAGCGAATCACAATCCCTTGTCCTCGGCTGCGCCGGAAAATCGCTGACCCGCGAGGAAGTCTCCTTCTATCGCAGCGAGATGCCGTGGGGCTTCATCCTGTTTGCCCGCAACATCGGCGAGCCCGAGCAGATCCGCGACCTCGTCGCCCATCTGCGCGATTGCGTCGGCTGGCACGCGCCGGTCTTCATCGACCAGGAGGGCGGCCGGGTGCAGCGCCTGCGCCCGCCGCTGGCGCCGAACTATCCGGCGGCGGGCGCGCTCGGCGCGCTCTATCGCGACAGCGAGGAGGACGGCTTGCGCGCCGCCTGGCTCATGGCGCGCCTGCACGCCTTCGACCTTTGCCGCTACGGCATCGATGCGGACTGCCTGCCGGTGCTCGACGTTCCGGTGGAAGGCGCCAACGACGTCATCGGCCAGCGCGCCTACGATCGCGAGCCGAAGATCGTCGCCACGCTCGGCCGCGCCAGCGCCGAGGGGTTGATGGCTGGCGGCCTGCTGCCGGTGATGAAGCACATGCCCGGCCATGGCCGCGCCACCGCCGACACGCATCTGGAACTGCCGACCGTCACCGCCTCGCTGAAGGAGTTGATGAACCACGATTTCGCCCCGTTCCAGGCGTTGAACGACCTGCCGGCGGCGATGACCGCGCATGTCGTCTACCAGGTGATCGATCCGGCGAACCCAGCCACTACGTCGGGCAAAGTGGTGGACGAGGTCATTCGCGGCGAGATCGGCTTCGACGGTCTGCTCATCAGCGACGACACTTCGATGAAGGCACTTTCTGGGGATTTCCGCACAAAGGCCGCCTCCATCCTTGCGGCGGGCGTTGATATCGTCCTTCACTGCAACGGCGTCATGGAGGAGATGCGGGGCATCGTTTCCGGCGCGAAACCGTTGCAGGGCAAGGCGCTGGAGCGGGCGACAAGGGCGCTGGCGGTCATCGGCGGCGGGGACGACAGTAAGGAAAGCGAATTGCGCGAGGAATTCGCGCAGTATTTCGAGGCGGTCGCTTGAGGGTTTAGAAGCCCCGGCCGCAACAGGCGGAAACCGACAGGTGGCACAGGCAGCGGAGACAAAAGGCGGAACGGGCGGAGCGGGCAAGGCCGCTCCCATGGATCGTCTTTGGGCCGAGAACGAGGAAACCCGCGCCACCAGCGAGCCGTCTCTGGTTGTCGATGTCGACGGCTTCGAGGGGCCACTCGACCTGCTTCTGCATCTTGCCCGCAACCAGAAGGTCGATCTGGCGCGCATTTCGGTGCTGGCGTTGGCCGAGCAGTATCTTGCCTTCATCGGCAAGGTGAGGGCGATGCGGCTGGAACTGGCTGCCGACTATCTGGTCATGGCGGCCTGGCTGGCCTTCCTGAAATCGAAGCTTTTGATCCCCAAGCAGCCGGGCGAGGAAGGCGAGAGCGGCGAGGAACTGGCGGCGGTGCTGCAATTCCGTCTGCGCCGGCTGGAGGCCATGCGCGACGCCGCAGCCCGGCTGGTGAACCGCAACCGGCTCGGGCGTGACGTCTTCCAGCGCGGCATGCCGGAAATGGTCATCGTCGAGAAGCGCAACGAATTCTCCGCCACGCTCTACGACCTGCTCACCGCTTATGCGTCGCAGCGCCAGCGCCAGGCGATCTCCAACGTCACCATCGCCAAGCGCGGCGTCTGGTCGCTCAAGATGGCGCGCACCATGCTGTCGCGGCTGATCGGCACTAGCGCCGACTGGACGGCGCTGGACGCCTTCCTGATCGAGTACCTGGCGAGCCCGGAGGAAAAACGCACTGCCATGGCATCTTCCTTCGCCGCGACGCTGGAACTGGTGCGCGAGGGCAGCGTGGAAGTGCGCCAGGAAGAGGTGTTCGCGCCGATCTACCTGCGCGGGCGCCAGCGCGTGAAAGCAGTCGAGGTTGCACGATGAGCGAAAGCGTCAACGCATCGGTCATTCCCTTCGTCATCGGCGACGACGGCGAGGCCGTCCGCAATCCGGCCGAGCGCCTGCATCTGGCCGAAGCCGTGCGCATGGCCGAGGCCATCGTCTTCGCCAGTGCCGAACCGGTCAGCGAAAAGCAGCTTGCCCAGCGCCTGCCGGAGGGCGTCGACGTGCCGGCGGCGATGGCCGAACTGCACAAGATCTACGAGCGGCGCGGCGTCAACCTCGTGCATGTCGGCGATGCCTGGGCCTTCCGCACCGCCGGCGACCTCGCCTTCCTGATGAGCCGGGACGCCGTGCAGCAGAGGAAGCTGTCGCGGGCGGCGCTCGAGGTTCTGGCCATCATCGCCTACCACCAGCCCGTCACCCGCGCCGAGATCGAAGACATTCGCGGCGTCGAGACCTCGAAAGGCACGCTGGATACGCTCCTGGAGACGGAATGGGTGAGGATGCGCGGTCGCCGCAAGACGCCCGGCCGACCCGTCACCTACGGCACGACGGAAAATTTCCTCGACCATTTCGCGCTGGAGGAAATCCGCGACCTGCCGGGCATCGAGGAACTGAAGGGCGCCGGCCTCTTGTCTGCGCGCATGCCGTCCAATTTCTCCATTCCCCTGCCGCCGGCCGATCCCGACGAACTGACCGAGGACGAGGATCCGCTGACCGATATCGACCTGGAGGAACTCGGCCTTTTGACGCCGAAAATCACCGAAGAATGATCGCCGACCGGGGCGCTTGCCTTAACCACGCCGAACGCCTGCGTCATTTCGGTACGTCCGGCGATGCAGTTGTGTTTGAAACCGGAAGCGAAAACGCATAGATCAACATCTGGGAACAGTTCTGAAAGAGAGTGACAATGGGTTCGTTTTCGATTTGGCATTGGCTGATCGTTCTGGTGATCGTGCTTCTGGTGTTCGGCCGCGGTAAGATTCCCGAGTTGATGGGAGACATGGCCAAGGGCATCAAGAGCTTCAAGAAGGGCATGGCCGACGACGATGAAGCAGACGTCGCCGACAAGGCCCGCACCGTCGAACATCGCGCCGACGAAACGGTTTCGGCGCGCGAAAAGGCGACCAAAAGCTGATTTTCGTTCGCCTTTAAGCGGGTAGCAGCGTCATGTTCGAGGTCGGCTGGACCGAGATGCTGGTGATTGCGGTCGTCATGATCGTGGTCGTCGGGCCTAAGGATTTGCCCAACATGCTGCGCACCATGGGCCGCATGACGTCCAAGATGCGTGGCATGGCCAACGATTTTCGTCGTCAGTTCGACGAGGCGCTGAAGGAAGCCGAGCTTGACGACGTCAAGAAGTCGGTGGATTCGCTGCGCGGCCTCAATCCGGCGACCGAAATCAGGAAGCAGCTCAATCCCTTCGAAAAGGCGGCCGCCGATGTGCGTGCCGGGCTGGATCAGGCGATGAAGCCGAAGCCTGCGCCCGAACCGAAGGTCGCCGAGGCCGATGCCCCTGCCGAACCCGCCGAGCCGCTGAAGAACGGCGCGACGGAGATGCCGGGCGTCGCCGGTCCGGACGCCATGCCACCCGCGCCGGCGATTGCTTCGGCAACGGCTGGCGCCACGGCAAAGCCCGCGCCGGCCGCAAAGGCGAAAACCGCAACGAAACCCTTGAAGGCGCCAGCGGCGAAGCCGGGCAAGAGTGCAGCAGTCGCCACCGGTAAGGTAGCCAAGTCGCCCGCGAAGGCTGCGGCTCCGAAGGCCGCTGCAACCGGCAAGGCCGTCGCGAATGCGCCGACAGCCAAGGCGGTCAGACCGGCGGCGGCAGGGAAGGCGGCTGCCGCGTCCAAGGCTGCGAAGCCGGGCAAGGCAGCTTCGCGCAAGAGGGCCGGCTCGTGAGCATCACCGAACGCGATCGCGAGGAGATCGACAAGTCGTCGGCGCCGCTGATCGAGCACCTGATCGAGCTGCGCCGCCGGCTGATCTGGTCGATCGCCGGTTTCTTCATCGCTTTCCTCGCCTGTTTCTTCCTCGCCAAGCGGCTGTTCAACCTGCTCGTCATCCCCTTCAAATGGGCGACGCAATGGGCCGGTCTGGACCCCTCGAAGGTCGAACTGATCTATACCGCGCCGCAGGAATTTTTCTTCACGCAGGTCAAGCTCGCCGCGTTCGGCGGCATGGTCATCGCATTTCCGCTGATTGCCACGCAGATCTACAAGTTCATCGCTCCCGGTCTCTACAAGAACGAGCGTTCGGCCTTCCTGCCGTTCCTGATCGCCTCGCCGATCCTGTTCTTGATGGGCGCGGCGCTGGTCTATTTCTTCTTCACGCCGATGGTGATGTGGTTCTTCCTGTCCATGCAGCAGGTCGGTGGCGATGGCGACGTGCAGATTTCGCTGCTGCCCAAGGTGTCGGAATACCTCAGCCTCATCATGACGCTGATCTTCTCCTTCGGCCTGGTGTTCCAGTTGCCGGTGGTGACCAGCCTGATGACGCGCGTCGGGCTGTTGTCCTCGCAGGCGCTGAAGGACAAGCGCAAATGGGCTATCGTCATCGCCTTCGTCGTGGCGGCCGTGCTGACGCCGCCCGATCCGATGAGCCAGATCGGCCTGGCTCTGCCCACCATCATCCTCTACGAGGTGTCGATCTGGTCGGCCAAGCTGATCGAGCGCAGCCGCGAGCAGGCCACCGAGACGGAAACCGAAGAAAAGCCGGACGAATCGTCCTCCCAGCCGTCAGCCTAGACATATTCCCCATGAAAAAACCTCCCGGCGGCTCCGCCGGGAGGTTCCTTTTCGTCTGCTCTGCAAAAGTGCCGAGCGGAGGCTTCAGGCTCCTTCGACGACGGAAAAGCCCTCGAATTGCGGGTGGCCCAGATACAGGACCTTGCCGGAACCGGCATTGCGGTGGGCGGCGCGGAAATTTTCCGATTTCGTCCAGGCGATGAAATCGTCCTGCGTGGCCCACAGCGTGTGCGAGGCGAACAGCGTGTAGCCTTCCTCATCGTTGACGGGGCCGCGCAGCAGGTGGAATTCCTTGAAACCGGTCATCTGGGAAAGCGAGGAATCGCGGCTCTTCCATACGTTTTCGAAGGCATCTTCCGATCCCTTCTGCACCTTGAAACGGTTCATGGCTATGAACATTGGCTTTCCTTTCTGGGTTTTGGATTGGTGGTTCTGTGTGACGATCGCCATCCGTCAGCGCATACCGAGCGGCAGGGTAAAGGCCCAACTGCTGCGCCCGGCCTCCGGCGGGATCGGTGGGAAGGGCGCGGCGCGGCGCACGATCGCGAGTGCTGTCTTGTCCAATTCCGGCGAGCCGGAACTGCTGGCGATGCTGAGGCCGGCAAGCCCGCCTGAGGCGGTGACGGTGAAGGAAACGCGCACGTCGCTGCGTGCCCTGCCGCGCGCCGAACCGGAGATGCCGCGGGAGGCGCGCCGCAACCTCGCGGCGACCTTGCCGGGATAGTTCGAAACGGCGGCATTGCCGGCCACCGACCGCGTGCCGCCCTTGCCGGCTTCGGTCCTGGAGCCGCCGGCTTCACCGCCGGCGACGCCGCGTTTGGCGTCGCTCGAACTCTTGCCGCCCGACCCGGCTTTCTTGGTCGCCTTCCTGGCCGGCTTCTCAGCCTTCGGCGCGGGTTTTCGTTCGGCTTTCTTGATTGGCTTTTCGGCTACGGCTTTCTTCTCGACGGGCTTCGGCTTCGGCAGGGGTTCCACGACATCCGGCACTGCCGCCGCTTTCGTTCCCTCGACCGGCTCCGGAGCAATATTTTCCACCGGTGGCGGCGCGCCCGCGTCATCTGCCACCGGCTGCATGACTTCGGCGGTCAGGATCGGCGGCGCAGGGTTCGCCGCCATCTGCTCAAGCAGGCTTTCCTGTGTTGGCTCGATCCGTTCAGATGGTTGGGCGAGGGCGGATGCCGTCGTCGTCGGTTGTGCAATCTCTGGTTCGACCGGCAGTGCCTCGGCCTCTACCGACGATACGGCCTCCGTGGCCACCGTCTCCACGGCTTCGGCCGTGATCGTCTCCACCGGCCGCGGCGCCAGCATTGGCACCAGCGTCACCTGCGTCGCATCGTCGATGCGGTCGCCTTCCGCCAATTGGTCGGCGTCGGCATTGCCGAGCAGCAGCACGCCGGCTTCTTCCGAACCGGCGATCATCACACGGTCCGCGCCGGCGGCGAGCAAGGCGAACGCCGCAGCCGCATGAAGCAGGCAGGAGAAGGCAATCGTCGCCGTCCAGCCGCTCGTCCGGTGGCGGGCAGGGAGCGCCCCGAGCGGGACGGCTGGAACGGCGAGTTCGGCTTTTGCCGTGTCGATCGTCTGCTGTTCGATCGGTTCGGTCAGGCCGACTGGCAGCGCATCACGACTAAAGCTGAGTTGCGGGTCGTCAGGTTCCGGCGGCAGGCCGCCCATGGAAGCCGGGAACGGGGTCTGGGCGCCACGCGAAAATGCAGGTTCGAGGCCTAACATCGCACGCCGCCCCGTTTCTCAGACGCCGAAAGCGATGCCGGCGCGCGTCGAGGTCTTCAGTCCGCGCATGCAGGCCGTCGGCTCGATGCCGGAACCGGTGCATTCGGTGGCGGCGTTGACGAGGACCCGGCTCACCTTGGCGCAATCGGTACCAGCAAGATCGAAGCGCGTCACCTTGGTCTTGCCGGTTGGCAGGTCCTTGAAGTCCAGCACCGTCAGCCGGTCGACCACGCCGGCCTCGTTGAACAGCGCGATCTCGAACGCCGCCTTGGAAAGATCGGCGCCGAGATCATTGGTGACCACGAAGGTCAGGCGGCAGCCCTTGTCGGAGGGCTGCGCGCCGTTCAGTTCCAGCGAAAGCGCAGGGGCGGGCTTTGCCGCCTCCTGCGCCGCCGCCCCCCAGCAAAGCACTGTCGCTACGGCTGCCGAAAGAAAGGTTGCCGTCTTCATGGTCGTGTCAGCCTCCGAATCGCACAGTTGCCGCAAGCTTCACCGTCACGCCCGGCTCGTAGATGGTGCTGGTCGTCGAAGCGTTGAGCGGGTTGGCATACTTCTCGTCGAAGATGTTGTCGACGCGGAAGTCGAACTTGAGGTTCTCGTTTGCCTTGTAGCTGGCGAAGGCGTTGACCAGCGTGTAGTCCCTGGCCGCGTCGTTGCCCTTCGGCTTGCCGTTGTGCTGCACCTCGCCGCCGACCGTCAACCTGTCTTCGAGGAAACGGAAGCCGAGCTGCGCGGTCACCTGAGAGGACGGGATGGTCGTCAGGTCTTCGCGCAGGCCGCCATAGGACACCGTGTGGCCGTCGATGATCGAGGCCGAAAGGCCGGCGAAGCCCCAGCTCGCATCATAGAAGCTCTCGAACTCGAAGCCGCGGATCTTGGCATTGGCGTAGTTCTGGTACTGTGCGCAGATAGGGATGTAGGAACCGCCCGCGAAGATCGGCCGAAGCGGCATGAAGGCGCAGCCCGGCGTGCCGACCGCGACATCGTCGTTCATGCCGATATAGTCGTCCACGTCGTTATTGAAGTAGGCCGCCTTCAGGCGCAGCGCGTCGCCGGCTTCAATGACGCCGTCGGCCTTGTAGTTGGCGCCGACTTCCCACGTCTTGCCTGTTTCCGGCCGCAGGTTTGGGTTGGGCAGGAATGGGAAGGTGACACCGCTCGGGTGCATGCCGTTCATCAGCGTTTCGGTAATCGACGGCGAGCGGTAGCCCTCGGCATAGGTGCCATAGAACTGCAGACCGTCCAGCCCGGCGGACTCGAAGGGCGTCACGCCGACGGTGATGCGTGGCGACAGGCGGTCGCCGGAGCTTTCGGCGGTGGCGCTGTCGAGGCTGTAGCTGTCGTAGCGCAGGCCGGCGATCACCTCCAGCCACTCCCAGCTCATCTTGTCCTGGACGTAGAGGCCGCTCACCCGCCGCTTGCCCGACGGCGTGTAGGTGTCTTGGCCGCCGGAGGGGTCCAGCGTCACCATGTCGTCGCTCACCCAGTCGCCGCCATAGGTCAGCTCGTGGCCCAGAGCGCCCGTCTCGAAGCGAGACGTGTTCCACAGGTCGAAGCTCCAGGTATCGAGGTCGTAGGAGGTCTGCGAGCCTGCGGGGATGGTGGTCGGCTGGCCCGTCACCGGGTCGAACTGGCCGCGGTTCAGCGTCGTCAGGTAGGTCCGGTCCAGCTTGGTGTTGTTGTAGGAGGCGTTGATGTGGAGGTCGAGCCAGCTCTTGTCTTCGTCCGTCAGGTTGTAGCGGGCGGTGAAGGTGTTCTGCCTCATATCGAGGTCGGAAGTCGGGGCGCCGCCGCTGATCTCGTTCCAGCCGTCGCTGGAGCCGACCCAGCCGAGCTTCAGCTCGCTGTTCTCGCTTGGCCGCACGGTGGCCTTGAGCAGGCCGCCGAGCACGTCGAAGGCGGAGCCAGCGACCCTGTTGCCGTCGCCGTCCTTGTAGTCGCCATAGTCGCGATAGGCGATGTTGCCCAGCACGTCGAAGTCGGGGCTGAAGCGATAGGCGCCGGTAGCGCTGGTGGTCCAGCCGGAGCCGTTCGTTTCGTAGCGGCCGGTCACCGAAGTGGCCCAGGTCTCTTCCGGCTTGAGGAAGTTCGTCGCGTCCTTGGTGTCGAAGAAGACGACGCCGCCGATGGCGCCCGAGCCGTAGGTGTTGGCGACCGGGCCGCGGATCACGTCCACGGACTGGATCAGTTCGGGGTCGATCCAGAAGGTCGAGGAGGTGCCGTGGCCGGAGCGGTTGAAGTCCTGCCTGGCCCCGTCGACGATCACCTGCACGCGGCCGAAATCCTGCAGGCCGCGGATGTTGACACTGGAGGCGGTGCGCTTGGCGTCGGACTGCACGGTCAGGCCCGGTACACCGAAGAACACGTCGTTCACGCTGGTCGCCAGGCGCCGGTCGATCTGTTCCTGGTCGACGTGGCTGGATGACGACAGCGATTCGATCGCCGTTTCGCCGGTACGGCTGAGCAGCAGGATCTTGTCCAGCAGCGTCTCGCCGGACGCGTCCGTCTTGCCTTCGGTCTGTTGTTCTTCCTGCGTCGTCTGGTCCGTATTCGCCTGCTGTGCATGAGCGAGCGACGCAGACAGCGCCGCCGCCGCCACGCCCGCCAGCAGGATACCAACCCCCTTCAATAGCCGCCGCTTTGCGCCTCTATCGCCAGTGCAACCCTCGAAACGATCCGCAGGCACGTCGCCCCCAACCGCCAAGCCCATGATTCAACTCCAAATTCCGTGTTGAATGCTGGCTGGCGTTGCCGCTTGCTCGCATTTTTCATCTTATCCGGCACCTTAAATGTTGACTCATTTGGTCCGGTATTGCACTGACTAGTAAACATGATTATCCGAGTCAACAAATGAATCGGCAATCATCCCCGGCGTCGCGGGCAGCGGCGCGAGATGGATCAGGAGCCTGACGATGAACACGCACAACCCTGACGATTTCCGTTATCGCTTCCGCCGCGCCGAGACCCACACGCCCATGCGGTCGGAACGCATGCCGCTGTCGCCGCGCACGCTGTCGTCCAATTCGCTGTTCCAGGGCGAACACGAGATCGGCATCGAGCATCACGGCGCGCTCTACCGGCTCAAGATCACCCGGCAGGGCAAGCTCATCCTCAACAAATAGAGCCAGCCAGCCGACACGAACGATTGTTGCTAGCGAACAGGTGTGACCATGGATCGGAATGTAAAGCCCACAGCGCAGGAAATCAGATCGGCGCGATCGCAGAATCCCAAGGCGCGAGAACGTGATCTGGCCTTGCAATTGGGCATTTCGGAAGCCGATCTGGTCGCGGCGCACTGCGGCGACGGAGTGCGGCGCATCGAGCCGCGCGTGCGCGAATTGCTCGGCGAACTGCCGGCGCTCGGCGAGGTGATGACGCTGACGCGTAACGATAGCGCCGTGCATGAGACGATCGGCACGTTCGGCGAGGTGCGGGCGAGCCCGCACGCCGCTGCCGTGTTTGGCGACAACATCGACCTTCGGGTCTTCTACGAGCACTGGGTGCACGGCTTTGCCGTCGAGAAGCGCGACGGCGACGCCATTCGCCGCAGCCTGCAATTCTTCGACGCCGGCGGCGAGGCGGTGCACAAGATTCATCTACGTCCGGCATCGGACGTGGCTGCCTACGAGGCGCTGGTCGACCGCCATCTGTCGGCCGATCAGTCGCCGGTCGTGCGGACCGAAACCGTTGTCGAGGAGGAAGGAATCGCGATTGATGCCTTTTCGCGGCGCGACGAACTGCGCGCGCGTTGGGGCAGCATGACCGACGTGCACCAGTTCTACGGCATGCTCAAGGATCTCGGCGTTTCGCGCCATGTCGCGGTGCGTTCCGTGGGCGAGGAGTATGCCTGGCCGGTCGATCGCGAGGCCATCGGCACGCTGTTGCCGCAGGCTGCTGCGGCGCAGACACCGATCATGTGCTTCGTCGGCAGCCGCGGCTGCGCTCAGATCTACACGGGGCCTGTCAGCGAACTGAAGACGATGGGCCCGTGGCTCAACGTGCTGGACGAAACGTTCCATCTGCACCTGCGCACCGACCATATCGCCGAGGTGTGGGCGTTGCGGCGACCGATCAAGGAAGGGCATCTGACGACGATCGACGCCTACGACGCGCAAGGGCGGCTGATCATCCAGTTCTTCGGCAAGCGTCACGAAGGCGAAGACGAGCGCCAGGACTGGCGTTTGCTGGCTGAAAGCCTGCCGCGCCTGCCCGGCTCGGTCGCGGCCTGAGCGGACGTAAACGCATGAATGCCGTGGTTTGCAGCTTTGTGCGCCGGTCGCTGCTCGGCGCGGTTCTGGTCTTCGGCGCCGCCTCGGCAGCGGGGGCGGCGGAAGACGGCGATGTCTTCGCCGATCCCTCGCGTATCGCCTCCATCGGCGGTTCGCTGACCGAAATCGTCTATGCGCTCGGCCAGCAGGAGCATCTGGTGGCGCGCGATTCCACCAGCCTCTATCCGCAGGAAGCGCTCAAGCTTCCCGATGTCGGCTACATGCGCCAGCTGTCGCCGGAAGGCGTGCTGTCGGTCAATCCGTCGGGAATCCTGGCGCTGCAAGGCAGCGGCCCGAAGGAAGCGGTCGAGGTTCTGAAAAAGGCCAGCGTGCCCTATGTCGAGGTGCCCGAGACCTTCGATCATGAGGGAATCCTTGCCAAGATCCGTGCCGTCGGCAAGGCGTTCGGCGTCGACGACAAAGCGGCGGCGCTGGCAACGGAAGTCGACGCCAAGCTGAAGGCGGCCGAACAACTCACGGCGGCGGTCAAGCAGCGCAAGCGCGTGCTGTTCATCCTGTCCATGCAGGGTGGCAAGATCCTGGCTTCCGGCGGCGACACCGCGGCCGACGGCATCGTCAAACTGGCCGGCGGCGTCAATGCCATCGAAGGCTTTACCGGCTACAAGCAGCTTTCGGACGAAGCCGCCGTTACCGCCGCGCCCGATGTCATCCTGATGATGAACCACGGCATCGCTGCGACCGACGACGAGCTTTTCGGCAACGCGGCCATTTCGCAGACGCCGGCCGGCGTCGCTCGCAAGGTCATCCGCATGGACGGCGGCTATCTGCTGGGCTTCGGCCCGCGCACGGCCGATGCCATCCACGACCTTGCCGTAGCGCTCTACGGCGCCGACCTTGGCCAGTGAACGCGGACCCGATTTGAACGAGGTTGAGCGATGGCGGATCAATCGATCGCCGGCCCGTCCGGCATGACCAGGCTCGCCAGGGGCGGCGAGGACGGCGACCGCGCGGCGCGCGCGCGGCTGGCCATCGTGCTGCTGGCTGTCATGCTTGGCGTGGCCATGCTTTTCAGCCTGACCTCGGGAGCGTCGGACGCCTCTGCATGGGCTGTCCTGCGCGACTGGTTTTCGGGCGCTGCCACCGACGGTTCGGCGACCGATATGCGTACCCGAGTCATCATCCAGGACATCCGCCTGCCACGGGTCCTGATGGGGGTTCTGGTTGGCGCTTCGCTGGCGGTCTCCGGTGCGGTTATGCAGGGCCTGTTCCGCAACCCGCTGGCCGATCCCGGCCTGATCGGCATTTCGGCCGGCGCCAGTCTCGGCGCCGTCGCCGTCATCGTGCTCGGCGCCACGGTGCTGGCGCCGGTGGTGGCGCTGCTGGGGCCGATGGCGCTGCCGCTGGCGGCCTTCGTCGGCGGTCTGGTCGCCACGCTCATCCTCTATCGCATCGCCACGCGGCAAGGCCGCACTTCGGTGGCGACCATGCTGCTCGCCGGCATCGCGCTGGCGGCACTCGCCATGGCGCTGACGGGAGTGCTGATCTACATGGCCGACGACCGGCAGTTGCGCGACCTGACCTTCTGGCAGCTCGGCTCGCTGGCCGGCGCCACCTGGCAGAAGATCGGCACCGCCGGCCCGGTGATCGTGGCGGCGCTCGCGGCGACACCCTTCCTGGCGCGGGGTCTCAACGCGCTGGCGCTGGGGGAGGCGACGGCCGGCCATCTCGGCATTCCCGTGCAGCGGCTGAAATACGTCGCGATCGTCTCGGTCTCGGCGGCGGTGGGGGCGGCCGTGGCCGTCAGCGGCGGCATCGGCTTCGTCGGCATCGTCGTGCCGCACCTGCTGAGATTGGCCATCGGCCCGGACAACCGCTACCTGTTGCCGGCTTCCGCGCTGCTTGGCGCGGCGATGCTGCTCGTTGCCGATGCCGTCTGCCGCACCATCGTCGCGCCCGCCGAACTGCCCATCGGCATCATCACGGCGGCGGTGGGCGGGCCGTTCTTCCTGTGGATACTGCTGCGCAAGCGCGGCATCGTCGACCTGTGAGAGCAGGTCCAGCGAAAGCGAAGCCGGCTTTGCGTTCGGGACTGCGACAAGAAAGATGAGACCGATATGATCGAGGCGAAAGAGGTTTCGGTTTTCATCGGCCGCCGGCGCATCGTCGCCGACGTCGCTTTCGCGGCGCGGCCGGGCGAGGTGACGGCCATCGTCGGCCCCAACGGCTCCGGCAAGACGACGCTGCTCAAAGCCCTGTCGGGCGAACTGCCTTATGAAGGCCGCATCGCCGTCAACGGCCGCGACCTCGCCGCCATGAAGCCGGCCGAGGCGGCAAGCCTGCGCGCCGTGCTGCCGCAGGCGACGAGCCTGGCCTTTCCTTTCACCGTGCGCGAAATCGTCCGGCTCGGCCTGCTCGGCGGCCGTTCCGGCGCGCTGGCGGGCGAGAGCGAACGTTTGCCGGAGCGTGCGCTGGCGAAGGTCGATCTCGACGGCTTCGCCGGCCGTTTCTATCAGGAGCTCTCCGGCGGCGAGCAGCAGCGCGTGCAGCTTGCCCGGGTGCTGTGCCAGGTCTGGGCGCCGGTGCTGGAGGGCGTGCCGCGCTATCTCCTGCTGGACGAGCCGGTCTCCAGCCTCGATATCCGCCACCAGCTCACGATCATGGATATCGCCCGCGATTTCGCCCGCCGCGGCGGCGGCGTGGTGGCGGTGCTGCACGACCTAAACCTGACGGCCATGTACGCCGACCACATCCATGTCATGCAGGGAGGTCGGCAAGCCGCGTCCGGCGCGCCGCAAGAGGTGCTGGTCGATCCGCTGCTGGAGAAGGTTTTCGGCTGCAGGCTGAGGGTCGGCGCCGTGCCGCCCGGCGGCGCGCCTTTCGTGCTGCCCCAGTCGGCGGCGATGTCCTGACGTTCCTTGGAAACCGGCCCTGCCTAAGCCGCCGGCGCGTGGCCTTCCAGCATGTCTATGCCGAGCAGGTTGCGCATGCCCGGTCGTGCCGCCACCAGGTCGGCGATGGTGTGGCGACCCAGCACTTCGAAGAAGGCGTTGAGCGCTTCGCGCAGGGCCGCGTTCAACGAGCAGCTGTCGACCAGCGGGCAATCCGTGTCGCTCTCGAAGCATTCGGCCATGGCGAAGCTTTCCTCCGTCACGCGCACGACGTCGAACAGGGTGATGTCCTCGGCCGGGCGGCCGAGCCTGACGCCGCCGTGGCGGCCGCGCACCGTCTCGACCAGGCCGTTTTCCACCAGCGGCTGCAGGATCTTGAACAGGAACAGTTCCGACACCGAATAGGCGGCGGCAATCTCGGGAATGCGGCTCAGTCGGTCGCTGTTGGCGGTGCAATACATCAGGATGCGTATCGCGTAGTTGGTTTGCCGTGTGAGTCGCATGATCGATCCTTGAAGGCTTCGAGCTGAATATGGCCTATACCTTGGAATAATTCCAGACAAGCGGCCAGGAAATATGAATAGAATTATCATCTTTCGGTGATCGGCGGCGGGAATGCCGGAAACCGGCTGCTTTCGTGCCGGTTTCGCTTTCCCTTCCGTTATGCGCGGGCTCCTTGCAATTCATGCTGCGCTGCACAATATTATACTCAGCACGACTCGAGGGAGGAGACCCCACGAGGAGTTCGACAGTATGGACGACCGTCTTCACCTTGCCGCGCCCCCGATCGGGCCGGTTCCGCTTACGGGCACGATCCGCCAGCTCAGGCCTTCCGATCTGCCGCGTTTTCGCGACCATCTGCTGCGTCTCGACGCAGTCAGCCGTCGCGACCGTTTCAACGGCGCCATCAGCGATGCCTTCGTCGCTGCCTATGCCGACCGGTCCTTCGCCGATGGCACGACGGTGATCGGCTATGTCGAGGGCGACGAGGTTCTGGGTGCCGCCGAATTGCACGAGCGACCCGAGGAAGCCGAACCGACCGCCGAGATCGCCTTCAGCGTCGAGCGCCATCTCCAGCATCGCGGGCTCGGCGGGCGATTGTTCGCGCGGCTGATCCAGCAGGCGAGGGGGTTCGGCTACACGCGGCTGTTCGTCACCACCCACGCCGACAACCGCGCCATGAAGGCGCTGGCCCGGCGCTTCGACGCGGCCTTGACCTTCGCCGAAGGCGAGACGGTCGGCGTCATCCGCCTCGAGCCGGCGGTGGAAGAAGATTTTTTTCCCGTTCCGCGACGCCCGGTGCCGGTAGGGCGGGCGTTCGCGTAGGAAAATAACCGGCACGGAATCAAAAAGGCCGCATCGAGGTTCGATGCGGCCTTTTTCGTTTCTCCGAGCGGTCCGGATCAATTCTCGTTGGCGGTGACCGTGAGGCCCAGCGTCTTGGGCAGTTCCAGCGGATTCGACATGCCGTTCGCCATCAGAAGCGCGAAGGGCACCGGCGAGGCCGGCTCGGCGGCGATCTCGAGGCTCTTGGGATCGTCGAGGAATTTGCTGACCGCCGCGGTCACCTGCGCCGTCAGTTCGGGATTGTTGAGCTGCGCCATGCCGAACGGCACGATCGCCTTGGCCTGGTTGGCGATGTCCTTGGCCGACATGCCCTGCTGCTTGCCGACATATTCGAGCACCTTGTTGGTCAGCGAATCGTCGTCGAAGCGGATCGAGGCGCCGTTGAAGGTGAGCTGCTGCAACAGGCCCAGCATCGCCATGCCCTCGGCGGAACTGTCGGCGCCTTCGGGCTTTTCGGCCATCTTCTTCTGCATCTCCTGCAGCGACTTGACGAAATCCATCGTGTAACCGCTGACGTCGAAGGTCATGCCGAAGGTACCGGCATTGTCCACGGTGATGTCGTACTGCGACAGCTGCATCTTGCCGTCGGACGGCTGCCAGGAACCGGCGACCTGCATGTCGCCGGAGATGGTCTGGTAGCCGAGCGCCTCGATGACTTCCTTCGACTTCGGGTCCTCCACCAGTGAAAGGTCGCCGGTGAACTTCTCGGCGCTGCCGGTGAACTCCAGCGCATTGCCGTCGGCAGGCGGGGTCACCTCGACGCTGAGCGTGTCGAGCGTGAAGGCGGGCTTGTCGCCCACCTTGACGGTCATATTGGCCAGTTCGGCCGACTTGTACATCAGGATGCCGGCCAGCGGATCGGTGCTGCCCTCGGCCGGAACGGTCAGGCCGTGCATCATGAAGGGGCTGATGTCGACCGAAATGCCGTCCTCGGTGCGCGAAAAAGCCTGCGTGGAGACGGTTTCGATCACGTAGCCGCCGTTCTCCTCGCTGACACCTTCGAGAGTGACGTTGCCGATCGGCAGGGCGTCCTTTTCCGCCGCCGGCTTGATGGTGACGCCTTCCATCACCATCGAGGACGCGTCGCCCGAAATGCTGCTCCAGGCGAGATCGACACCCTGGTTCGCCATCAGGGCCTTGAGCCGGTCCGCGACGGCGGTGGTGTCCTGCGCGAAGGCTACGTTGAGCGGCAGGGCGAACAAGAGGCCCGAGAAGGCGAGCTTGGAAAGGGTCGAGCGGTGGATCGTCATCGCGGGCTCCGAAATAGGCCTGAGGGTATGTTGATTTGCTGTATGCCCTTCACGTTTCCGTGAAGAACTGGACCGGAAAAAGGCGATCGCCACCACAATGGCAGCAAATCGCCGAAAAAGGCAATCGGCACGGCCGCGCCCACACCGTGGTCTGTCGCAAACGCCGTGCCGTCCCATCTTGGGGCGATAGCCGTCCAATGTAACGGCACGATGCCGGGAGAGGCGGTCGAGGTTTCCGGCGCCGACGCCTGGGCAGCTACGCCGCCGCCAGCATCGCCCGCGTCTTGCCGATGACCAACGCTGCCTGCGCCGCCTCTCGTCCCTTCTTGACGAAATGGGCGCGGAATATCTGCGTGTGGTGCTCCGTCTCCTGGTAGTTGTGCGGCGTCAGCGATACCGACAGCACCGGCACGCCGGTGTCCATGCCGGCACGCATCAACCCGTCCACCACCGCCTGGGCGACGAAGTCGTGACGGTAGATGCCGCCGTCGACGACGAAGGCGGCCGCCGCGACCGCGGCATAACGCCCGGAAGCGGCAAGGTCGCGTGCCAGGAGCGGCATTTCAAACGCGCCGGGCACGTCGTACACGTCGACCTGCTCGCGCGGAATCAGTTCGAGGAAACCGTCGAGCGCGCGGTCGACGATGTCGGCGTGCCAGCCGGCTTTGATGAAGGCATAGCGGGTGTGTGTCATCGTAATCACCTTTCTCGTAACGGACACGTCACCCAAGGCGATCACGGCTGTTCCGCCGGCAGGTCGCCGCCGGAACCGCACGTTCTCTTTCATCCGGACTATACCGTCGGCCCAGGCGTCGCACCTGGTCTGCTGACCCTGCTTGCGGCAGGCGCTCGCGGGCTCGCGGCTTGCGCCGCATACCGCCGGTGGGGAGTTTCGCCCCGCCCTGAGAACGGCGGCAACCTAGTCGCTGTCGTCCGGGCAGGCAAGGGGCGTGGGTTGGTCCTGCCGCACCCTCAGCGCGACAGGAAGGCGGCCACCGTGCCGGAGCGCAGCACCGACTGGGTGACGCCGCCGAACAGCAGGCGGCGCAGCCAGGAATGGCTGTAGGCTCCGAGCACGAGGAGGTCGGCCCCGGTTTCGGTCATCCTGCTCTGGATAACGTCCTCGACCGAGGCGCCGTCGGCCTTGCGCACGGCGACGCTGACATTCGCGCCATGACGCGCCAGCGCAGCGGCGATTTCGCTGCCGGCCGTGCCGTCGTCGTCCTGGTTGTCGGGTGGATCGACGACGAACACCTCCGTCTTGTCGGCGGCGAGGATGAAGGGCAGGGCGTCGAAGGCGGCCCGGGCCGCCTCACGGGTACCGTTCCAGGCGAGCAGCACCGTCTTGAAGGTGGTGACGACAGGTCCCGCATGCGGCACCACCAGCACCGGCCGCCCCGCGTCGTAGACCAGCGAACCGACGTCGGCATTGCCGTCGCCGCCGCTTTCGCTCTGGGCGGCCACGACAAGATCGGCGGCGCGCACCGTCGAGATGCCCGACAGGCCGCTGTCGCCGGAGAAGGTTTCCAGGCTGCGCCATTCGAAGGACAGGCCCGAACCCTCGACGCGCTTGAGGAAGAGCGCCTGCAGCTTTTCGGCGCGCTCCTTGTTCATCTCGGCCGAAACCTGCAGGAACTCGGTGTCCGGGAAGCCGGTGGCGGAGGTGTAGGGAACCGGAAGCGACTCGGCGTGAATGCCGACGAGATGGCTCTCAAGGCGGGTGGCGAGCGGTATGGCGCAGTCGAGCACGCGCGCGGCGTCCTGTTCGCTCTGGAGGATGGCGACGATGGTCTTGAACGGCATGGCAGGCTCCCTCAATTGGCCGCGTGCCGCATCCTATCACGGCCGCCCGTATAAAACGCGCTGCTTGTCGTCACGGTTCCCGCCGCGCGGTTCTTAGCCCGTGGTGGCGAAGCGCTTCACCATCGCCTCGACGTCGGCGCGCGCGGCTTCCAATGCTTCCTGCGTGCGGGCGCGCACCACCAGTTCCGTCCAGAATTTGCCCTCGCCGTATTTCGGATAGGAGCCGATGATGGTGTCGGGGTGCGCCTTCTGGATCTCCGCCAGCGGGCCGCCGATCGTGCCTTCGCCGACCGGGCAGTGCACGGCGGCCGACAGCATCTTGGCGCCCGTCTTCAGCGTCGGCACGACGTTGTCGAGCATTGCCTGGAAGATCGACGGCACGCCGGCCATGACGTGCACGTTGCCGATCCGGAAGCCCGGCGCGGTCGAAACGGGATTGTCGATGTGGTCGGCGCCGCGTGGCATGCGCGCCATGCGTTTGCGGGCCTCGGTGAACTCTATGCCGCGCTGGGCGTAGCTGTCGCCGAGCATCTTGTAGGCCTTGGCGTCGTATTCGCACGGCACGCCGAACGCCTTGGCCACCGAATCGGCGGTGATGTCGTCATGCGTGGGGCCGATGCCGCCAGTGGTGAAGACGTAGGTATAGCGGGCCCTGAGCGCATTCAGCGCCGCGACGATCTCGTCTTCCTCGTCCGGCACGATGCGCACTTCCTTCAGGTCGATGCCGATGGCCGTCATGATGTCGGCCAGGTGGCCGATGTTGCGGTCCTTGGTGCGGCCGGAAAGGATCTCGTCGCCGATGACCATCATGGCGGCGGTGACGATATCTGGCATGGCGGTCTCCGGAAGAAGGGCAGGGCTTCGACCCATACTCCCGCATCGGGATCGGGGCAATGGTATCCAATCAGTGAACAATCCGTGCTCCAGAAGGTGGCTTCCGATGAACGGTGGACAACTTAGATAGGGGTCGGCGGCGCGCTTCGCGCCGAAAGATTTGCACATCAAGGAGACGGTAATGGCAAAGGTTCTGGTTCTGTATTATTCGAGCTTCGGTCACATGGAGCAGATGGCCAAGGCGGCCGCCGAAGGTGCGCGCGAAGCCGGCGCCGACGTCAGCCTGAAGCGCGTTCCCGAGCTGGTGCCGGAAGCCGTCGCCAAGGCTTCCCACTACAAGCTGGACCAGCAGGCCGAGGTCGCCACGCCCGCCGAACTGGAGAACTACGACGCCATCATCGTCGGCTCCGCCACCCGATACGGCGCCATCGCCTCGCAGATGAAGAACTTCCTCGACCAGACCGGTCCGCTGTGGGCGCGCGGCGCGCTGCTCAACAAGGTCGGATCGGTGATGGTCTCGACCGCCACCCAGCACGGCGGCGCGGAGCTTGCGCTTCTGTCCACGCAGGCCTCGCTCCAGCACCACGGCATGATCATCGTGCCGCTGTCCTATGCCTATCAGGGCCAGATGGGCAACGACGTGGTGCGCGGTGGTGCGCCCTACGGCATGACCACGACCTCCGACGGCGACGGCTCGCGCCAGCCCTCCGCGCAGGAACTGGAAGGCGCGCATTTCCAGGGCAAGCGCGTTGCCGAGATCGCCGCCAAGCTGCACGGCTGAGTTCACGGCCTGTCCGCAACGATCAGGAAAGGGCGCTTCGGCGCCCTTTCGCTTTTCCGGCGCCGTCTTCCCGCGGTAATCCTTGCGTAACGCCGCCGCGATAGCCAGTGCTTGCGGGCAGGCGTTCGGCAGCGAGGACGGCGATGAGAGCATGGATATGGGCGGCTTTCGTGGTGACCGCCGTGATGGGACATGCAGGCGCCGTGCAGGCGGCGACCGTCTGCACCATCCTGGCCGACGCGGCGACCGGCGACAGGCTGGTGGCCGAAGGCGATTGCGATCGGCGCGTCACTCCGGCTTCGACCTTCAAGATCGCCATCGCCCTGATGGGCTACGACGACGGCTTCCTCAAGGACGAACACAGCCCGAAACTGCCCTTCAAGAAAGGTTATCCCTCTTGGATTCCGGCCTGGAAGGCCGATCAGGACCCGACGTCATGGATCGCCAATTCCGTCGTCTGGTATTCGCAGCAGGTGACACGGCATCTGGGCGTTGAGAAATTCGACCGCTACATCCGGGCCTTCGGCTACGGCAATCGGGACGCCTCTGGCGATCCGGGCAAGGACAACGGGTTGACGCGGGCCTGGCTGTCGTCGTCGCTGAAGATTTCGCCGGCCGAGCAGATCGGGTTCCTGCGGGCGCTGACGACGGGCAAACTGCCGGTGTCGCGCCACGCGCTCGACATGACCGCGGCCGTTACCGCCCTTGGCAAACTGCCCGGAGGCTGGGACCTGCACGGCAAGACCGGAACCGGACCTTTCCGCAAGGCTGACGGGAAACCAGACCAGAACCACACCTATGGCTGGTTCGTCGGCTGGGCGGTCCGTGACGGCCGCACGATCGTCTTTGCCCGTCTTGTCGAGGAAAGGGGCAAGCGCGTCACCATGACGGCAGGCCGTTCGACGCGCGACGCCATGATCAGGGAACTGCCGTCCCTGCTGCCTTCTCGTTAGGCCAGCCGGCCTCGATCAGCCGTTTTCGGCGTCGTCGGCGATCTCGGTCTGCGGCCGGTCGCGGCCGTCGGCAAGTTCCTCGTGCCACTTGCCTTGGGCGTCTTCGTACTGGATGCCGTCGGTGGTGCCGGCCACCTGCTGCTCGGCCGAGGCGTTCTCGGCGGCGCGCCGCGCTTCCTCGTGGCTCCGGAAAGTTTCGGAGAAGGTCGAGCCGACCCTATAGGCCCAGCCTCCGTCATGCTCGACGATCGTGTAGGTCAGTTTCGCCATGAGACGTCTCCGAGGGAATCATATTGTGGTCGCGCTGCCGAAGGGCGCGCGTTCCGTGCCAAACGCGACGCGCCGAAAATGGTTGCCTGCCGGCGCCGGCACGGAACAGCCCATACTATGCGTCAACCTGCCTTCTTCATCCAGTGCTGCATGGTGGTCACGGCGCGCACCAGTTGCGGCGCGGCCTGGATCGGCTCGCCGAGTGCCGCCGCCGCCCGCCATCCCCAGCGCGGATCGGCCATGAAGGCACGCGCCAGCGCCACCATGTCGGCGCGACCGTCAGCGACGATGGCGTTCGCCTCCAGCGGGTCGTCGATCAACCCGACGGCACGGACGGGAATGTTCGCACCCTTGCGGATCGCCTCGGCCAGATGCACCTGGTAGCCGGGGCCGGAGGGCAGTTTCTGATGCGGCGAATTTCCGCCGGAAGAACAGCAGATATAGGCTACGCCTTCCGCTTTCAGCGCCTTCGCCACCTCGATCGCCTCGTCGACGTCGAAGCCGCCGTCCACCCATTCCTTCACCGAAAGGCGCGCGCCCAGCATCAGCTTCGGCGCGGCCTTGCGTACGGCACGCGCGATTTCTACCGCGAAGCGCATGCGGTTTTCCAGGCTGCCGCCCCAGCGGTCGGTGCGCCGGTTGGAGAGCGGCGACAGAAACTGGAAGATCAGGTAGCCGTGCGCGGCATGCAGTTCGATGAAGTCGAAGCCGGCGCGCTCGGCCCGCCGGGCGGCGTCTGCGAACCGCTCGATCAACTGGACGATCTCTTCCTCTTCCAGCGCGTGCGGCGTGTGCCATCCCTGATCATAGGGGATCGCCGAGGCCGAAACCGTCTGCCAGGGGTCCTGGTCCGGCCCGAGCGGCCCGCCGCCTTCCCACGGCCGCTGGCATGAGGCCTTGCGGCCGGCATGGGCAAGCTGCGTACCGAACTTCGTGCCGGGCTGCGCCACCCGGCGCGCCGCATCCAGCGTGCGCTTCGCCGCCGCCTCGTTATGATCCGAATAAAGGCCGAGGCAGCCGTGGGTGATGCGGCCGCGCCTCTCCACGTCGGTCATCTCGACGGTAACCGTACCGGCACCCGACAGCGCATAGCTCATCCATTGATGGAGATGCCAGTCGGTAGCCGAGCCGTCGTCGGCGGAATACTGGCACATCGGCGCCACCGCGATGCGGTTGGGGGCGGTCATCCCGCCAAGCGTGATGGGCTGGAAAAGCGGTGCGGTCATGGAGAACTCCGGCTGATCGTGCAGGTGGCTGGATTGTCGAGCCTATGTAGGGGCATCTGCGGCGCGACGCCAGAGATGGCACCTGCCGGTCCGCCGGCTGCTCGACGGTTTCGCCGTGCGGTCTATTTACACGAGACGATGGAACCGGCAGCCGCGCCAGCCATTTGTTTCCCACGCCGACCGAAGGGAGAACGAGGCGATGCCGAAACTCAGCAATGCAAGCCCCGAGCAGATCGAGCGGCTGCGCGCCGATGCAAGCGCCATGTTCGGGCCAGTCCTGCTCAGCGAGGCGCTGCGCCGCCTGTGCAAGACCCATGGCAGCAACTGCCTCGACGAATTCGAGAAATCGATGGCCGACCGCATCGAGGCCATGCAGGCCGAGACGCCGGACTTCGGCGACATGAAGGAACTCGCCATCGAGCAGCTTTTCGCCGTGGTCAAGGATGTTCGCGCCCACCCCGACAACAAGCAGCCACTTGAAAACCCGGCCTCGCGCCGGACGTCCGGTCGTTCGGAGGAGAACGAGACGCTGGAAGAGCAGCTTCAGTCCGGTCTCGAGGACACTTTCCCGGCAAGCGATCCGCCGGCGGTCGTGTCCACCGCCATCCCGGGCGGCGCCAAGGACAAGCAGCCCACCGGCGTCGAGGAGCATCTGCGCCGGCAGCGCGAAGCCGCCAAGCGCGCAGGCTGAGGGTAGCAGCCACCGGGGCAGGGACGCCGGTGGCTGCGATCACGTCTAGCGGAGGAATTCGTCGATGCGGCGGATGGTGACGCGCCGGTTACGCCAATCCTCGTAAGGCGTGTCCACCAGAAGATAATCTTCGCCGTAGCCCACCGCTTCGAGCGTGCGCGGCGGAATGCCGAACTCCGACACCAGCAGACGTTTCAGTGAGGCGGCCCGCCGCTCGGAAAGCGCCTGGTTGGATTCGCGCGACCCGACCGCGTCCGTATGGCCTTCGATGAGAAAGCGCGCCCTGCGGCGGCGACGCGTGATCTGGTCGAAGGCGCGCGCGATCTCGCGCACCTTGCGGAACTCAGAGCGCGGTATCTCTGCCGAGCCGAATTCGAAGTTGATGGCCTGGATGTCGATCGAGGGCGCGGCGCGGCGCAGGTCCGGCCGGCGGCGGAATTCCTGGATTGTGACGCGCTCTTCGGGCCGTATGCGCTTGCGCGGCTCGACGTCCAGCCGGCGCATGATCTGGTCGGAAGTCGGCGCGGCACGGCTCTGCGCGAAGGCAAGTCCGGGCGTGGCGAGCAATGCGGCTATGCCGGTCAGGACGTGGCGACGATCCATCGTGATCTCCTTGGTCGTTTGTTCCGGCCGCCTCTTTGCCCTCCGCAACCTGAAGATTGGCTGAACGGGCCCGACAGGCAAAAAACATCGATTGACGAAAACGGCCAAAGCCCCGACAAGCGGGCCAAGCGGACGTGGTGGAACTGGTAGACACAAGAGACTTAAAATCTCTCGGAGCAATCCGTACGGGTTCGATCCCCGTCGTCCGCACCAGCCTTCATGGTCCCTGTGCGGCGGAATATCGGTAAGGCGGGAGCGCGAAACGGCTGGCGGGCTCGCCCCTCTGAGCCCCGAGCCGCGCACCGGCAAATGTCCCGCGCCCCCACTGTCTCTTTACGGGACAAACGCGGAAGCTTCCAACGAAACGAAAACTTAACCTTAGCGGCTAAGGTTAATTCAGCGGCTCACTTGGCGTCGATGAAGTCCAGCACCGCCTGGCTGTATTCGTCCGGCGCCTGCAGCATGGCGAAATGGCTGGCATTCGGCAGGATGATCTCCTTGGCGCCGGGGATGACGGAGGCCATGTAATCGGTGTGCTTGCGCAGAATCGCCTCGTCGTGGTCGCCGGCAACGACGGCGATCGGCGTGGTGATTTTGGCCAGCTCCTCCTTCGACCAGTTGGGCTGCGTCTCCCACATCTTCGAAATCTGGGCGACGAAGGCGTCGTACTGGTCCGGCGTCTTGGACAGTTTCTTGTAGTCGCGACCGGAGCGGTCGATGTAGGCGGCGAAGGTCTTGTTGGTCAAAACGCCGGGATCGACGCCGTCGGTGGTGACGTTGGCGGCCTGCGCGAACACCTTCGTCAGCCGTTCGGGATGGTGCAGGGCGATGTCGATGCCGATGATGCCGCCATCGCTCCAGCCGACGAGCGCCGTCTTGTCGATCTTGAGATGGTCGAGCAAAGCGAGATAGTCGGAGGCCATGAGGTCGTAGCCGAAGGGCTCCTCGGTGCGCGTCGAGCGGCCGTGGCCGCGCGAATCGGCGACGATCACCTTGTGCGTCCTGGAAAGTGTGGCGACCTGGCTGGCCCAGATGTCGGCATGGCCGAGCCCGCCGTGAATGAGCAGCACCGGGTCGCCCTTGCCGAACACGGCGTAGTACATTTCGATACCGTTGACCGGCGCATAGCCGCTCTCGTCGGCCTTCGGCATCGGCGCGGGTTCCGGCAGGGTCTGCCAGCGTTCCTCGGCACTGACTAGGCCGGGCAGGACGAACAGGGCAAGGACGGACAGCAAAAGGGAAAGACGGGTCATGGCGAACTCCCTCGATGAATGCCGAATGAACCGCTTTCCTCGGCGGAAAGTCAACAAAGCCAACTGGTCAAACCCGGCGCGGCTTGGCAGAGTCACCGCGAAGATTCTTCAGAAAACGGTGACGCTGTGAAAAAACCAAGGCCATGGTCCGAGATGGCGACGGAACTGGTGGACGTGGCGACCGGTCACAAGCCGGCGGACCTTGTGGTGCGGGGCGGCCGCTGGGTGAACGTCTATTCCGGCGAGATCGTGCCGGATACCGACATCGCCGTCGTCGACGGTCGCTTCGCCTATTGCGGGCCGGATGCCAGCCACGCGATCGGTGACAAGACCGTGGTGGTCGAGGCGCAAGGGCGCTATCTGGTGCCCGGCCTGTGCGACGCGCACATGCATGTCGAGAGCGGCATGGTGACGGTGACCGAGTTCTGCCGTGCGGTCATCCCTCACGGCACCACCTCCATGTTCATCGACCCGCACGAGATCGCCAACGTGCTCGGCCTTGCCGGTGTCCGGCTGATGCACGACGAGGCGCTGGCGATGCCGATCAATGTCCATGTGCAGATGCCGTCCTGCGTGCCGTCCGCACCGGGGCTGGAGAATCCCGGCGCCGTCTTGACGGTGAAGGACGTCGAGGAGGCGATGGGCTGGGAAAACATCATCGGCCTGGGCGAGGTGATGAATTTTCCCGGCGTCGCCGCCAACGATCCGGTGATGGCGGGCGAGATCGCCGCCACCATGCGCGCCGGCCGCACAGTCGGCGGCCACTATGCCTCGCCCGATCTCGGCCCTACCTTCCACGGCTATGTGGCCGGCGGCCCCGAGGACGACCATGAAGGCACGCGCGCCGAGGACGCCATTGCCCGCGTCCGCCAGGGCATGCGCGCGATGCTCAGGCTGGGGTCCGCCTGGTACGACGTCGCTGCGCAGGTCAAGGCGGTGACGGAGAGCGGGCTCGATCCGCGCAACTTCATCCTGTGCACCGACGACAGCCATTCCGGCACGCTGGTCGAGGAAGGCCATATGGATCGCGTCGTGCGCCATGCGATCCGGCAGGGTCTGAAGCCGGTGACGGCGATCCAGATGGCGACGCTGAACACCGCCCAGCATTTCAGGCTGGAGCGCGAACTGGGTTCCATCGCGCCCGGCCGGCTGGCCGATTTCCTCATCGTCTCCGACCTCGCCGAAATGGCCATCGACGACGTCTATGCGCGCGGCGTGCTGCTGGCGAGCAAGGGAAGATTGGCAATCGATATTCCCGCCTATGACTACCCTGCGACGGCGAAGAACACGGTCCGGCTCGGCAAGAAACTCGCGGCGTCCGATTTCGATATCGCCGCACCCGCCGGCGCCAACGAAGCGCGGGTGCGCGTCATCGGCGTCATCGAAAACCAGGCGCCGACCAAGGCGCTGGAGGCGGACCTGCCGGTCGAGAACGGTCTGGTGGCGATGGACCGGAAAAACGATGTCTGCCAGATCGCGCTGGTCGAACGCCATCGCGGCACCGGCGGCGTCACCAACGCCTTCGTTTCCGGCTTCGGTTACACCGAGGATTGCGCCATCGCCTCCTCGGTGGCGCATGACAGCCACCACATCATCGTCGTCGGCACCAACAAGCAGGATATGGCGCTGGCCGCCAATCGGCTGGCCGAGGTCGGCGGCGGCGTCGTGCTTTACTCGAAGGGCAGGGAGTTGGCGCTGGTCGAAATGCCGATCGCCGGCCTGATGTCGGACGAGCGCGCCGAGATCGTCGCCGCCAAGGCGCACAAACTGGTCGAAGCCATGCGCTCGATCGGCTGCAGCCTGAACAATGCCTACATGCAGCACTCGCTGCTGGCGCTGGTGGTCATCCCCGAACTGCGCATTTCCGATATCGGTCTGGTGGACGTGCGGACGTTCGAGAAAGTGGAACTGTTTGTGTAGGGCAATAAGGCGCGAGGGCAATACGGAAGTGCGGGGCAGCCGGCTTCTTCCCATACTGCCTTACTGTCGTATTGCCTTTTGCCCTATTCTCCTCCCGTCGCCACCGACAGCACCTTGAACGGCGTGGTGATGATGATCTGCGCGACCGAGCCTACCGCCTGGCCGAGGCCGTTGCCGAGCTGTTCGATCGGCTGGCCGGGCAAGGGCGCGCCGGTGGCGAGCGCGGCGGGCGTTTTCAGCTGGTCGCCGAGCAACTGCACGAGCATCGGATTGTCGGCGAACTTGGCGTGGTTGAGCCTGTCGGCGCCCTTGGTGTTGGTGAGGTCGGCAACGACGACACCGTATTGCGCGAGGTCGGCGGCGTCGCCGTAGTCGCCGACGCGCGGCTTGTCGCCCGAGATGAAGCCGGAAAGCTTGAGCGCGCGGTCGTCGCCGGAAAGCAGGATGGCGAAGGGCTTGTCCGGCTTGCCGTAGCGCATCATCTGCTTCTTGAATACGTCGACGTCGATGTCGGGCGAGGCCAGCACCACGTAGCCGAGCTTGTCGTCGAGGTCGCGGTTGCCTTCGATGGCCAGCTGGCGCAACGCCTCCATCGTCACCCATGTGCCCATGGAGTGGGCGACGATATCGATGCTTTTGGCCTTGGTGCGGGCCAGCATCTTCAGCGTCGCCTCGAGGTCGTCGCGGGCGGCGTTGGCGCTTTCCTTGTCGTAGACATAGCCGGTGATCTTTCCGGCTGAGGCCCAGGAAAACAGCACGGGCGTGCCCTTGTAGCCGGTGTCGTGGGCGATCTGGGTAATGCGGTAGACGCCGTCGTCGAAGCCGTTGTTGAAGCCGTGCACGAACACCAGAACCCGGTCGCCGCGCCGGGCGATGTCGGCGCCGACCGCTTTCTGGAACTGGCCTGCATCGCTGTAGAGGGTGACGCGCGAAGCGGAGAAATCCTTGGCCGGGTCGCTGGGGGCGGATCCTCTAGCCCGCTCGATGGCGCCGACCTTGTGGACCTTCGGCACCGTCATCTCGACCTCGGCGAAGCTCGACGTCAGCGAGCGGTCGCCGTCGAACACCTGGCGCGGGTGCTTGGTGGCCTTCTGACGCGTGGTGACGACGAAGATGTCGTGCGTCGCGGCGATCGCCGATGCCGGCGCCTCGACCGCCGTCTTGTTCAGGAGGTCATGCGTGTTGCGGCCGGCGCAGCCGGTGACCAGCAGCGCGAGTGCGACGATGAAAGCGATCTTTCCCTGCACCGGCGCGGACCTCGCTGGCGAACGCGACACATGACGACCCCGCCTGCATAAAGCCGACCGCCGCTCCGGTCCAGCCCGCAGGCTACATTGCGCCCGGGCTGGCCTGCTGGTTCAGCTGGATGATGCGGTCGGTCACTTCGCGGTCGCTGGCATAGCCGTCGTCCTGCCTCAACCGCTTACCGAGCAGCGTCACCAGGTCCGGATTGTCGGCGAACTTGGTGTGGTTGAACCTGTCGCCGGCCTTGGCGCCGGACATGTCCACCACGGTCACGCCATAGCTGGTGAGGTCGGTGGCGGCGTTCTTGTAGTCGCCAACGCGCGGCTGCGAACCGGCGATCATGCTGGAGAGGCGCAGCGCGCGGTCGTCGTCGGAGAGCAGCACGATGAACGGCTTGTCCGGCTTGCCGTAGCGCTGCATCTGGCTCTTGAACACGTCGACGTCGATGTCGGGCGAGGCGAGCACCACATCGCCGAGTTTGCCGCCGAGATTGCGGTTGCCCTCGATGGCAAGTTGGCGCAACGCTTCCATCGTCACCCATGTACCCATCGAATGCGCCACGAGGTCGATGCGGCGTGCACCCGATTGCGCCAGCAGCCTCAGCGTCGCCTCGAGCTGGTCGCGTGCTGCGGCAGCACTTTCCTTGTCGTAGACATAGCCTGTCGTGCTGGCGCCAGAGGCCCAGGAAAACAGAACCGGCGTACCGGGATAGCCGGAATCGTGAACGATCTGGGTGAGGCGGTAGACGGCATCGTCGAAGCCGGTGTTGTAGCCGTGCACGAATACCATGACGCGCCCGCCGCGCGCGGCGATGTCGGTGTTCAGCGCCGACTGGAACTTGGCCGCGCTGTCGTAGCCGGTCGCCTGCGAGGCCATGAAATATTTCGACGGATCGTCGGACTTGCCGCGGCTCTTGCGCTCGATCTTGCCGGTCTCGTGGCTTTTCGGCACGGTGATGTTGACGCGCGCGAAGCTGAGCAGCGCCGAGCGCTCGCCGTCGAACACCTTGTTGGGGTCGTCGGAGCGCTTGCGCGTGGTGGCGATGAAGATCGCGTGGTTGCCGGAGATGTCGGCGATCGAAGCCGTCACCACGGCGCTGCCCAGCAACTCCTCCGGCTTGTGGCCGGCGCAGCCGGCGACAAGGACGGCAAGCACGGCGGCAAGAAGCGTTTTCGGCAGCACTTTCAAGTCCACTTCACTCCGCCATCGGCGCCAGTCCGCGGCTCAAACCCTGATATTTTCGTAAAAAATCTCCCGACAGGGCAAGTGCGGCCAAAGTAAGTCGAGGTGCGTCGAAATCGGCTGGGACATGAGCGCCGGCGGCAGACTGTTGCGCAAAAGTCCGAATGGCGTCAGGAACGCAGTCTCGATTGCACAGGAAAGATCGCCATGACCAGCTTCGCCGAAAAGGTTTCCAGTGCGGCTGCCGCCATGCGCGAGCTTTTCCCCGAGACGCCGTTGCAAGAAAATCCCTATCTGTCGCGCAAATACGGCGCGCGGATCTTGTTGAAGCGCGAGGACCTGACGCCGGTGCGCTCCTACAAGATCAGGGGTGCCTTCAATTTCTTCCGCAAGGCGCTGGCCGCCGGCAACAAGGCCGAGCTTTTCGTCTGCGCCTCGGCCGGCAACCACGCGCAGGGCTTTGCCTATGTCTGCCGCCATTTCGGCAAGAAGGGCGTGGTGTTCATGCCGGTCACCACGCCGCAGCAGAAGATCGACAAGACGCGCCTGTTCGGTGGCGATTTCGTCGAGATCCGGCTGGTCGGCGACTTCTTCGACGACTGCTACCGCGCAGCTTTGGAATTCACCGCCGAAAGCGGTGCGCACATGGTGCCGCCCTTCGACCACAAGGACATCATCGAGGGACAGGCGACGGTCGCCCATGAGGTCGCCGGGCAGATGGGCGCCCGCATGCCCGACATCCTTATGCTGCCGGTCGGCGGCGGCGGGCTGGCAGCGGGCATTTCGCATTATTTCGCCGAGCAGGGCAGGGAATGCCGCTATGTCTTTTGCGAGCCGGCCGGCGCGCCGAGCTTGAAAGAGAGCCTCGGTGCCGGCCGCCGCGTCAAGCTCGCCAAAGTTGACAACTTCGTCGACGGCGCGGCGGTGGCCGAGATCGGCCGTGAACCGCTGCGCTTCCTCAAGGATTTTCCCGCCGACACGGTGCGGCTGGTGCCGGAAAACCGGCTTTGCGCCACGATGATCGAGATGCTCAACGTCGAGGGCGTGGTGCTGGAGCCCGCCGGCGCGCTGGCCATCGATGCACTGAAGGATTTTGCCAGGAAGGAGATCAGGGGCAAGACGATCGTCTGCGTCGTCTCTGGTGGTAATTTCGACTTCGAACGCCTGCCGGACGTGAAGGAGCGGGCGCTGCGCTTCGAAGGCCTGAAGAAGTATTTCGTCATCCGCTTCCCGCAGCGGCCGGGCGCCCTGCGCGACTTCCTCGAAATGCTGGGGCCGGACGACGACATCGCCCGCTTCGAGTACCTGAAGAAGTCGGCGCGCAATTTCGGCTCGGTGCTGATCGGTATCGAGACAAAAGAACGCCGCAATTTCGACCTGCTGACCGCTCGTTTCGACGCCAACGGGGTGCAGTATCAGGACATCACCGACAACGAGACGCTGGCGGGCTTCATCATATGACGGCGAGGGGGAAGGTTTTCGTCGCGCTGTTTTCCGGCATCAATGTCGGCGGCAACCGCATCGTCAAAATGGCCGAATTGCGCGCCTTCTTCGAGGCGCTCGGCTTCACCGCCGTGCAAAGCTATGTGCAGAGCGGCAACGTCGTCTTCCGGGCGGACGAAGGCAACGCCGCCGAACTGGCCAGGACGATCGAGGATACTTTCGAGACGAAATGGGGCTTCCGCTCGCGCATCATGGTGCGGGGCGCCGACTGGCTCGCGCGCCGCGTCGCCGAGAACCCATATCCCGAAGTCGTCGACGAGCCGAAGAAGCTCCACCTCTATACGCTGGAGCGCCAGCCGACCGAAGAAGAGGAAAAGCGGCTGGCGGACAAATGCACCGGGCCGGAGCATTTCACCGTCAAAGGCGACGCCTTCTACCTCAAGGCGCCGAACGGACTCGGCCATTCCGAATTCGCCAACCTGATTCCACGCACGCTGAAAGTGCCCGGCACGGCACGCAACTGGCGTACCGTGCTGACGCTGCTGGAAATGGCGAAGGCGGCGGGATAGGCGAAGCTCAGCCGGCGTCGCGCTCCCAGTCGAAGACAAGCTCTTCGCGGAAGGCGAAACGCTTGATGTGGTCGGCCACGACCGTCTCCAGCCGCTCCAATGCTTCGGCGTCCTGGGCGGTTACCGCGATGTGCAGCGCTTCGGCATCGGCATCCATCACGGTGCGGCCCAGCGAAAGCTCGATCGTCCCGTGAGCCGGATTGAACGCGACCGGAAACTTGTGCGCCCAGTGCTTGCACAACTGCTGGAGATATTTGCTTGCCTGCCCGGTGGCGACGTCGGCGCGGCTCGTCGGCATGGTCTTTCCTCTCGGCCTACCAGGCGCCGGTGTTGGCCATCGAGGCCCACGGCTCGGCCGGCGCCTTGGGCTGGGCCTTTTGCAGGAGTTCGATGGAGATGCCGTCCGGCGAGCGGATGAAGGCCATGTGGCCGTCGCGCGGCGGCCGGTTTATGGTGACGCCGCTGTCCATCAGGCGCTGGCACAGCGCGTAGATGTCGTCCACCTCGTAGGCGAGGTGACCGAAATTGCGGCCGCCCTTGTAGTCTTCCGGATTCCAGTTGTAAGTCAGTTCCACCAGCGGCGCATGCTCGGCCCGGCCGCTTTGCTCGTCCTCCGGCGCGGCGAGGAAGATCAGCGTGAAGCGCCCCTTGTCGTTCTCGATGCGCCGCACCTCCTTGAGACCGAGCTTGTTGCAGTAGAAGTCGAGTGAAGCGTCGACGTCGGCGACACGGACCATCGTGTGCAGGTAGCGCATGGGTATCTCCGGAATTGCGGCTGGCGGTTCGGAACGCAACATAGGGTGGGTGTATCGGGGCGGCAACCGCCAAGTATTAGCCGGTGGAAATGACAGCAAAACAGGCGACAACCAACGAGCCGTGAAAAAACCCCGCGCAGGTCTTGCACACCCCGGAAGCGCAAGTGTTAATCTGGCGTCAAGAATCAGTTTGCTGCACTGACGAAGAAAGGGGGCGCTCGATGGGGGAAAAAGCCTCTTGGATGGGGCAGGATGCGACAGCGGTGGGACACGACGAGGCCGGCGATGGCGCCGATCTTCAGGAAGTCTCCGGCGCAATCAAGTGGTTCGACGTTGCCAAGGGATATGGCTTCATCCTGCCCGACGACGGCGCCACTGGCGATATCCTCCTTCATGTCACTTGCTTGCGGCGCGACGGCTTCCAGACCGCGCTTGAGGGTGCGCGCGTGGTTTGCCTGGTGCGCAAGGGGGACCGCGGCCTGCAGGCGTTCCGCGTCCTGTCGATGGACATCTCTACTGCCGTCCATCCAGCCGAGATGCAGGAACAGCGCACGCACGTCACCGTCACGCCCGAGAGCGGGCTGGAGCGGGCGCTGGTCAAGTGGTTCAACCGCACAAAGGGCTTCGGCTTCCTGACGCGCGGAGAGGGCACCGAGGACATCTTCGTTCACATGGAGACGCTGCGCCGCTACGGCGTCACCGAGTTGCGGCCGGGACAGGTGGTGCTGGTGCGCTTCGGCCGTGGTGACAAGGGGCTGATGGCTGCCGAGATCCATCCGGACGTCGGGACCTTGCCTGTCGCGCACTGAGCGGATGGCGAAGCGATGCAGAGGGGCCGCGCTTGCGCGGCCTTTGTTTTGCCGGTCGTCACCGTGGCGAGGGCCGTCGGCTTGGCTTGGCTTTGCCGAAGCTGCATGCTTGATGGGCATGCCACGTTTCCGGCCCTTTCCGTGCCGATAAGGGGCCGAGGACCGGGAAGATGATTGGACGAGAGCAGGACATTGCAATGGCGCGTTTTGGCTGGCTGAAGGCACCTGCGCTCTGCCTCGGAGCGATCCTTGCGATAGTGGCGTTGCTGCCGCCCGCATGGTCAGGGCCGGCTGAAGGCCAGCCGATGATCCTGCCGGTCGATCCTGCGCCGCTGGTGGCGGTCACAAACCGGGGTGAGCGTCCTTTCACCATCGAGATCGCCGACGATTCCGGCGAGCGGCAGGCCGGCCTGATGTTCCGGCAGGATATGGCGGACGATCACGGCATGCTGTTCGTCTTCGAGGCCACCCAGCCGGTCGGTTTCTGGATGAGGAACACGCCGATGCCGCTCGACCTGATCTTCATCGGTCAGGACGGCCGCATCAAGGCGATCCGCCAGGGCGAGCCGTTCTCGGAAGCCGTCATCTCGCCGGATGAGCCGGTGCGCTTCGTGTTGGAACTGAAATCCGGCACGGCCGAGAAGAACGGCATTGCCGACGGCGATCTGGTCAGGCATCCGGCCATCGCGGCCGCTCCCGTTCCCGGCGAGCCGCCGCCCGACAACGGCGACGCGCCGAACGCCAACGACGGGCAGGGCACGGCGAAATGACGGTTCAGGACACGACGCTGCAATTCTTCCGCCACGACGGCTTCGATCTGGCCTATCTGGACCGTCGGCCGTCATCCGGCGACGGCGATCCGGTGCTGATGATCCACGGCTTCGCCTCCAGCCACTATGTCAACTGGGTGGCGCCCGGCTGGTTCAAGACGCTCAACGACGCCGGCTACCGGGCGATCGCGCTCGACAATCGCGGCCATGGTTCGTCTTCCAAGAGCTATGAGGCTTCCGACTACACGCCGGCGCGCATGGCCGGCGATGCGGCAGCGCTTCTCGACCATCTCGGCATCGGGCGGGCGCACGTCATGGGCTATTCCATGGGCGCGCGCGTTTCCGCCTTCATGGCGCTCTCCGATCCGGACAAGGTCGCGACGCTGGTGCTGGGCGGGCTCGGCATCGGGCTGGTCGATGGCGTCGGCGACTGGGACCCGATCGGCGAGGCGCTGCTGGCCGAGGATGCGGCCAGCATCACCCATGCGCGCGGAAAGACCTTCCGGGCGTTTGCCGACCAGACGCGCAGCGACCGCCGCGCGCTCGCCGCCTGCATTATCGGCTCGCGCGACGAACTGACTGAGGACCAGGTGGCGCTGATCGCCCAGTCGACGCTGATCGCCGTCGGCACGAAGGACGACATCGCCGGTTCGGCCGAGGAGCTTGCCGCGCTGATGCCGAACGCCACCGCCTTCGCCATCGAAGGGCGCGACCACATGCTGTCGGTCGGCGACAGGAGCTTTAAGCAGCGCGTGCTGGAATTCTATGCGGAAAATGCGCTGTAGGGCGCACGCTGTTTTATCCCGTACGGGCTTTGGTGTCTCAGCCTTGAAGCTCCGGAAGGGGTGCAGATAAAGCCGCTACAGAGGCTGCCCCGCCAGCCTCTCAACCGACCGCGCCGTGTTCTCCCGTGCCTGCGCCTCGAACCGGTCCCGGAATTCGGGCGTATGAAAGATATGCGGGCGGGCGAGGAAGTTTTTCAGCACCGCGGCGCGCCCGGCCTTCCAGGCCGGCTCGACCACCCAGTCGTATTCGCGTCGCACCGCCTGCTCGTAGGCGTCGAAGACGTCCGGCGCTGCGCCGAGGATGGACAGGTCCATGTCGAGCAACAGGGCGGCGTCGCGAACATGGTCCGGATCGGCGAGGGCAGGGACCTCGTGCGTGGCCGTCGCCTCGATCATAGCGATGATGCGGTCGATCCGCGTTTCATCCGTTCGACCGGTGAGTTTGCTGCGGGCAAGGTCGGCGCTCTGTGTCTCGTTGTCCTTGGCCCGGCTGTCGTAGATGGCGTCGTGGAACCAGATCGCTGCTTCCACCGCCTCCGGATCGGACAGGGCAGAGCGGTATTCGGCGGCCAGCGCCAGCAGCGCCTCGATGTGGGCAAGGCCGTGATAGTGGCGCCCGGGTGCGCGATAGAGGCCGGCAAGCTCGGCCTTCAGCGCGGTATCGAGCAGCGGCGCGCTCATCGGCCTGCGAACCGCGGCTGCCGCTTCTCGCGGAAGGCGGCGCGGCCTTCGGCGTAGTCGGCGCTCTCGAAGGTCCGCGTGCCGGCTACCCGCGCCGCTTCCGCATCGGCGGCGGTGCCGCTCAGCGTGGCGCGGATGGAAAGCTTGGAAGCAAGAACTGAAAGCGGCGCACTGGCGGCGATCGAGGCTGCGATGCTTGAAGTGCGAGCCTCCAACTCGTCTGTTGGCACAACCTCCAGGATCAATCCGGCCGCCAGCGCCGTCTTCGCATCGATGCGGGCGCCGGTGAATGTGAGGTAGCGCGCCATCTGCGGCCCTGCCGCCGCGACGATGTCCTGCATGGCGTCCTGCGGATAGGCCAGCCCCAGCCGCGCCGCCGGCACCGAAAACAGCGCGTCGGGCGCGGCGATCCTCAAATCGGCGGCTGCCGCGAGGCCGAAACCGCCGCCGAAGCAGACGCCGCGGATTGCGGCGATCACCGGCACGCGCGCGTTGCGCACCGCTGCGAAAGCGGCGGAGTTGGCCGTCTCGTAGGCCTCGGCGTTGCCGGCGCCGCGCAGCGTGTCGAATTCCGCGATATCGGCGCCGGCGGAAAAATCGCTGCCAGCACCCATAAGCACGATTGCGCGTGTTTCAGCCGAGGCGGAAAGGGTCTCGAAGAGCCGGGAAAGCTCCAGCCACAGCGCGTGGCTGATGGCGTTCTTGCGGCGTGGCCGGTTGAGCGTCACCGTGACGACGCCGTCGACCGTACGGACCATCAAGGGTTCCTGTTCCATTGCCGGTTGATTTTGCGTCATCACAAACCACTTGAAGACAGGATAAGGAAAATTCAGTTCACGCCTGTTATCATCTGGCTTATATCAGCGGCCGGATAAGGCAAGCGGCAGCGGAGGCCTTCGATGAACAGCATGACCATGGCCCGCCCGAACGGGCTTCAGCAGGCCGATCCGATCTGGCGCTCGGTCCGCGACGAAGCGATGACCACGGTGGAACGCGACCCGCTGCTGGCGGCGTTCCTCTATTCCACCATCCTCAACCAGGACAGCCTGGAAGAGGCGGTGATCCATCGCTTGGCCGAGCGGCTGGCGCATGAGGACGTCGGCGCCGACCTCATCCGCCAGACCTTCAAGGCGATGCTGGCCGACGATCCGAACTGGTCGTCGGTGGTGCGCGTCGACATCCAGGCCTACTACGACCGCGATCCGGCCTGCGACCGCTTCATCATGCCGGTGCTCTACTTCAAGGGCTTCCACGCCATCCAGACGCATCGCCTGGCGCATTGGCTGTGGAACAAGGGCCGACAGGACTTTGCGCTCTACCTGCAAAGCCGCTCCTCCTCGGTCTTCCAGACGGATATCAACCCGGCCGCGCGCATCGGCAAAGGCATCTTCCTCGACCACGCCACCGGCCTCGTCGTCGGCCAGACGGCGGTGATCGAGGACGATGTGTCGATCCTGCACGGCGTGACCCTGGGCGGCACCGGCAAGGCAGGCGGCGATCGCCATCCGAAAATCCGCCACGGCGTGCTGATCGGGGCAGGGGCCAAGATCCTCGGCAACATCGAAATCGGCCATTGCTCGAAGATTGCCGCCGGTTCCGTTGTGCTTTCGGCCGTGCCGCACAACAAGACGGTGGCCGGCGTGCCGGCCCGCGTGGTCGGCGAGACCGGCTGCGACCAGCCGTCGCGCCAGATGGACCAGCTTCTGCCGTCGCAGACGATGGACCACGTCGTCTCCTTCGATATCTGACCAGGCGCGCCTGCCGGCGTCGGTATCTTGCCTCCGGACAGCGGAGGCATAGATGCCTTTACAGCGCCGCAGTCGGCGTGCCAGAAGCCGGCGAGCCAAGCGCGGTGCCGATTGCGCCGTCGCCAGCCGTCCAACCGGAGAAAACCGTTGAAGCCTGACGAAATCCGAAAGCTCGATGCCTATTTCAAGCGCGTCTTCCAGAACCCCAAGCTGGAAGTGAAGGCACGTCCGCGCAAGGAGGATTCGGCCGAACTCTATATCGGTGACGAATTCCTCGGCCTCGTCTACAAGGACGAGGAAGAAGGGGATTACAATTTCTCGATGGCGATCCTCGACATCGACCTCGGTTGAGTTAGCCCGTCCGGCGCAGCCCTTCAGCGCGCCGTCTTGAGGATGCGCCCGGTCTCGGTCGCAATCGCTGCGTCGAGCTTGCGCCAATCGGCCAGCAAGCTCTGCGGAAAGCGGTAGGTGAGGCTGAGCGCATTGCCGACATGCACGTCGCGCTCGCAGGGCGCCAGCGATTGCTCGGCGGCCGGCCCGCTCAGGCAGCGTGCGACGAACGGCTCCTGTCCCGCTCTTGCCGCGACCGCCAGCACTTCGTTCACATAGCCCGACTGCTCGGTGAAGTCGTAGAGCGTCGTGCCGCCGGGGCCGGGCTTGCCGGGCCGGACGACGAGGTTCTTGTAGATCGGCTCGAAGCGGCCGCTCATGTCGCGCGACATCATGCGCGGCTCGAAAGAGACGAAGACGATCGTCCTGCGCCCGCCGACATCGTTGAAGTCGTCGCGGGCGGCCGTGCTGTAGCCATCCATCTGCGGATAGCGGAAATAAAGGTCGAGCCGCGAGGCGATGCCGTCGCGCCGGGCGCGATCGAAGCGGATGGCGTTGGCCGGTACGCTGACGACATCGTTGCCGATGACGACCTCATGCACCGTCGTATCGTCCGTATAGCCCGCCTTGATGATCGAGCGGCCCAGCCATTTGCCGCCGAAGCTGATGACGAGCGACAAGAGCGCCAGGGCCGCGAAGGCGTAGAACACCTTCATCATCAGCGACGAATCGATGACCCGCAACTGCGGGCTGTCGACGGTTGCGGCGTTGTTGACAGTCATTCCCGTTCTCTGTGCGGATGCGCGGCGCGCGATTTTCGCAGGCTGCAATCTGCCGCGACTGTGCGGGCGTTATGGTAAACGGGCGGTAAACAGAGTGCGGCGCGTCGTTGGCGGGATTGAAATGGTGCCGGTTACGGCACAGAAAGAACGCCAGCCCGCCAAGCCGACGACCATTGGAGGAGAAATGCCGCTCTATGAACTGGAAGGGAAGGCGCCCCGCCTGACCGACGCCGACAGCAACTGGATCGCTCCGGATGCGTCTGTGATCGGCAATGTCGAGCTTGGCCGCAATGTCGGCGTCTGGTTCGGTGTCGTAATCCGGGGTGACAACGACCCTATCGTCATCGGCGACGACACCAACGTTCAGGAACATACCGTCATGCACACCGACGAAGGCTTTCCGCTGACGATCGGAGCCGGCTGTACCATCGGTCACCGCGCCATGCTGCATGGCTGCACGATCGGCGACAACAGCCTGATCGGCATGGGCGCCATCGTGCTGAACGGCGCGAAGATCGGCAGGAACTCGCTCGTCGGCGCCGGCGCGCTGGTCACCGAAGGCAAGGAGTTTCCCGACAATTCGTTGATCGTCGGGGCGCCGGCCAAGGCAGTCCGCACGCTCGACGAGGCCGCCGTCGCGCGTCTTCGCGCTTCGGCCGCGCATTACGTGGCGAACGCCCGCCGCTTCAGGGCCGGGCTGAAGCCGGTTTGAGGATTCCGGCTGCCCGTGCGGCCGACGATCAGCCGCGAATCGGCAGCGACGTCGTGGCGGCGAGAAGCTGGAGCAGGTCGGTTTGGCGCGAGGTTGCGGTCTTGGCGAAGATGCTCTTGAGCTGCGCCCGCACGGTTTCCTGCGAGACACCGAACGTCGCGGCACAATCCTGCACACTCATGCCGCCGAGCAGGGCGCGTGCGACGCGATCCTCCGCCGGAGACAGATCGAACAGGCCGCCGAGAATGTCGGCGTGCGGCGCCGGCGCCGGCATCAGCGGCGTGACGATGGCCAGCGCCACAGTGCGGGCGAAGACGTCGTGCGCCATGCGCTTGATCGGCACCAGGTGCAGGACCGCGGCCTGACCTTGCTCGACGGCGGGCAGGGGAATGGAGGCCACGCCGCCGGTGTCCTTGCGCGCCATCCGCTCCAGGCAGTCGGTGAGCAGGGCGTCGGCGGTCGGGCTGGCAAGATAGACACGGTCGCGCGCCCGGATGCCGACCTGGCCTTCGAGCGTGTCGAGGAGATCGTTCTTGGTGATGACGCGCCCCCTGGCATCGAGGGCGGCGGCCGGAAGGCCGAGCCGGCGCATCGTCTCGGTGGCGTTGTGTGCCTCCTGCAGATGCAGCCGCGCGGCTAGCAGGCCCGCGCGGGCCAGATGCGGCCGGAAGCCGTCGAGCAGGGTGAGGGCGGCGCGGTCGTAGGGACCGCGCTCGTAGCGTCGGTCGAGATCGAAGACGATGAGGTCGCCGCTCGGCGCCGGGATCACTGAGCCGGCCGTCCAGCCCAGGCCGGCCGGCCGTAAGATGTCCTGGAAGACCGGATCGACCGCCATTTCCTCAAGCGTCATCACGTCCGTGTCGGACATGAAACCGGCATAGCGCTTGGCCAGCGCGCGCTGCGGGCGCACGTTGTATTTCTCGTATCCACCGGCGATGAACTGCTCCATCAGCGGCGTCATGACGGGGCTGCCGATCCAGCCTTGCGTGTGTATGCCGTCGAAGGTCAGCAGCAAGCCGCCTTCGCCGTCGGTGGCCCAGGCCAGCTTTTCAAGGATCGAAGACCAACGTTCAGGAACGAAGGGTGCTTCGTAAATCTCGTCGATGATCCCCGCTGTGTTGTCGTTGTCCGCCATCGAATCGATGCCGGACCTCAATGCACCCGACATTCTCCACAGTCTGCCCGCGGGAAGTCTAACGCATGTATCGCGAAAGTGGGAACCGGTTTCGGGAAAAAGACTGGCGCAAGGCCAAAAGCCTGCAGCGTGCCGAGATTCGCAACGCGCCTCGGCCCATTTTCGCGGTGCGGTCTACCGCCTTCAAAAAGGTGGAGCCGGCCCGGGGACGGGGCCGGCTCCTTAACCCGGTCGTTGGGGACGGGGAGGGTGGGGACTCGACCGGGTATTCCTGACGCGTCCTATCGGACGCTGGCGACCGCGTCGGCGCGGCCGTCGTTGATGGTGACCCAGACGCCGGAATTTTGCGTCGACTGGCGCTTGAGGTAGGTATAGTCGGTATCGGTCCAGGCCAGCACGCGCCCTTCCAGATTGTCGAGGATGAATTCGCCCAGACTGGTGCGCACGGTCAGTACCGCGTGGCCGTCGCCGTTCGGCTGGCGCGCGACCGTCATCAGGAGGTCGCCGGCCGGCACGCCCGCCTGCATCAGCCGGCGGCGCTTTTCCAGCGCATAGTCCTCACAGTCGCCAAAGCCGCTGGTGGGATAGGACCAGACCTCTTCCTTGCCCCACATTTCCATGTCCGTGCGCGGCTGGACTTCCGTGTTCACGGCGTTGTTGACCGCCACGATCGTCGCCCACAGCTTGCGCGACAGCTCGACCGGACCCTGTTTCGGCGTGCGCTGCCGGCATTCGTCGGGCAATTGCTGGCAGAATTGATAGTGGCCGACCGGCTGCGTCGTGCGGCCTCCGGTGTGCATGAAACTTGCGCCGGCATTGGCGGCGGTGGCCCAGCCGGCAACCTGCATCGCCATTGCCAGAAGCAACAGCTTTCCCCTTGTCCCGAACATTGTTGTCGTCTCCCCTGTTGAGGAGACAATGACATGGTCGGATTTATTTGACGCAAAAGTGCGAAGAAGATATTGAGTAAAACAAATATTGGATTAGAATAGATTTTGAATTACATAAGAATAAAATAATCAGAAAATTCCCCTGATTTTTGAAAGATTTCATTAAGCTGCGAAATGCTCGCCGGAACGATGCGCGGCAACGATGGGCGCAAAACGAAAAGGCCGGCATGAAGCCGGCCTTGAATGTCGTGATAATGGCGTTCAGGACCGTTGACGGTTGAATTCCGAATCCAGCGTTTCCGGCCGCTGGACGACGGCGAATTCGATGGCGATGCCGTCCTCGAAATGACGGACGACCTGGCCGCGCATGGTGCCGAGCACCACCTGCACGCCGATCGCCGGCTTGACGTCGATCTCGATCGCCGCGCCCGACAGGGACAGGTCGATGATGCGGCATTGGTACTGGCGCCCGTCGGTCAGTTGCAGCACGCTGACCGGGTTGCGCGGCGCCGCGCGCTCGTGGCGGCGGTCTTCCGGCAGGTCGAGCTCATGCTTGTTGGCGAGCCAGGTAAGCTGGGCAGCGAGCTTGTCCTTCTTGCGCTCGGAGGCGATGATGGTCATCGCGAAGCCGTCTTGCTGCGTACGGGTGACAACGCCTTCGACGCGGCCGATATGGTCGAGATAGGCGATGACCTTCTCGCCGGGTTCGCCGATACGATCGGTGCGCAACGCCACGTTGCCGGGCGACATGTCGATCACTTGGCACGGATGTTCGGTGCGGTCTTCCAGCATGAAACGCCCGTAGATCTTCACGCGGACGCGCTGGAAGTTGCGCCTTTCAACCGTGGACGGCGCGTATTCGACCGCCGCTGACCTCATCACTGCCTACACCCCATTGGCATTCTCTCCGGCCAATCACCGGGAATTTCACCAGTAAACTAGGGTGGAAGAGGTTAACAAAGCAGTAAATGCGGCGTCAAAACCCGCCGAATCGTTAAGATCGGATACAGGAAGACCATGATTGTCGGCCTGCCTTGCGGCGGCTCTATTCCTCGCGGCCGCCGTCCAGGACGACGAGGTGACGAATGCGGCGTGCCCTGCCGAATTCCGAGATGGTCTGCGGCGCTTCCAGTTCCGACGGCGCCAGCGCCGGCACGGAAATGGCCGGGCGGTTCTTGAGGAACAGCGGCTCCTGTTCGGGATCGATGACGCGGATCGAATCGATCAGCACGTCGACGATCGGGTCGGCGCCTAGCCAGAACGGCTTTTCGGCCGTGCTGATGATGCCGAGGCAACGCGGATGTTCGGCGCCGCCGTCGAGCGGCAGCGCCAGAAGTTCGAAGCGGGTGGATCGACCGGCCCGGCTGAACCCCTCGTAGGTCGCCAGAACCACCGATTTCTGCCCGAAGACCCCATGGATGAGCCGCGCCATCAGCCGCTGGTCCTTCTCGCGCCACAACGAAGGAAAGGAAAAGCCTTTCAGCTCACGCCCGTAGATGGCGCATAGCCGCGTGCCGGCAAGCCGGAACACGGCTTCGCCGCGCGTGTCCTTTTCCAGGATGAACGTATCGGCGAGCAGCGTCTTGATATCGGCAGGCTCCACCTCGGTCCGCCTGGGGGCGGGGCGCCCGTCGCGCAGGCGGTTCCAATATTGGAACAGGGTGATCGATCCGCTGAGGTTCATAAACTGGTCCGTTCCCTGACGTCTGCCGTTGGTTGTCCCATCGTTGAACAGAAGGGTGGCTCCGGGACACCTTCATGCGTCGCGGAGCACGGTCCGTGCCAGCTTCGTTAAGGTTTGTTCACGGGGATCGGGGCCGTTAAGGTTAATGAATGGTTTCCGTTGCGCGTAGGCGGGCGCCGTGAGAGGCTTCGAACCACTCCGGGTCGCCATGCGCGACCGTCCAGTCGGAAGTTTTCAGGGGAGCAAGGGGGCTCGACCGGCCGTTCAAGGGAAACCTTGGACGGCTTCTTTTTTGGTGATTCGCCTTATTCCGGCATTTTCGCCGTTTGTGATTCGGGCAAGGCTCCTCTACATCGGCCCAATGTCACGATCGCATGACGAACAGACGCATGGGCCGGCCATGGGGCCGGACGGATCGCCGACCGAAGGGGAGGCCGGTGGCGGGCGGCCGCATCGCGAACCGGTGTTCAACCTGCCGCCGGTGGTGCTTGCCATCATCGGCCTGTGCGCCGCCATCTTCCTCTTGCAGGCCTATGTGCTGACCCCGGACCAGAACCTTGACCTGATCCGCTATGGCGCCTTCATCCCCGTGATCTATACGGGCAAATACGGCTTCGATATCTGGGCGTTCACCAGCCCGTTCACCTACACGCTGCTGCACGGCAGTTTCCTGCACGTCGCCGTCAACATGGTCTGGCTGGCGGCTTTCGGCTCGCCGCTGGCGAACCGCTTCGGCGCGCTGCGCTTCGCCGTCTTCTTCATGGTCACGGGCCTTGCCTCCGCCTTTTTCTTCTGCGCCATCCATCCCTTCACCCAGGCGCCGCTGGTCGGCGCCTCCGGTTCGATTTCAGGCATGATGGGGGCGGCCGCGCGCTTTGCCTTCCAGATCGACCACTCTTCGGGCAAGGCCGCCTTCGCCGGAGCGCCGCTGCCGTTTCGTCTCGTGCTGCGTTCGCGCGCGGTGGTGACGTTCCTGGCGGTGTGGATGGTCATCAACCTCATCACCGGCCTCATCGGCTTCGTGCCGGGCAACGAGGACCAGATCGCATGGGAAGCGCATATCGGCGGTTTTCTCGCCGGTTTCTTCGGCTTGCGCTTCTTCGACCGGCCGGAAAGACCGGCATCCTGACAAGCCTCGACGCTGCTTTGGATGCACTTGCAATGCAACCAATCGCGGCGCACCATGTTCACCGGAATGTGATGGCCGGTGACGGCTGGCGCCGGCCCCATCGACCAGAGGAGGACGCCATGACTGTTAAGGCAATTCTTGCGGCGAAGGGCCACGATGTGGTTACCCTCGGGCCGAACGAGAAGCTTTCCGAAGCGATCCGCATTCTCGCCGAGTCCAGGATCGGCGCGCTGGTGGTGACCAACGGCGACCGCAAGATCGTCGGCATTCTTTCCGAGCGCGATGTCGTGCGCATGCTCGCCAGGGAAGGGGCTGCGGCCCTCGGTACGCCGGTGCGCTCGGCGATGACGCCCAAGGTCAAGATCTGCAACGAGAACCATACGGTCAACGAGTTGATGGAGATCATGACCACCGGCCGCTTCCGCCATCTGCCGGTCGAGAAGGACGGCCTGCTCGACGGCATCGTCTCCATCGGCGACGTGGTCAAGCGCCGCATTGAAGACGTCGAGCGCGAAGCGGAGGAGATCCGCGCCTATATCGCCACGGCCTGACGGAGGCGACGCGTGCCTTTCCTGTTCTCCTACGGCACGCTTCGCTATCCACAGGTGCAGCGCGCCACGTTCGGCCGCGAACTGGAGGGGCGGGACGATATCCTGCCCGGCTTTTCCTGCACCATGGTGGCGATCACCGATCCTGAGGTGATCGCCAGGAGCGGCGAGGCGAGCCATCCTATCGTTCGCCGCACCGGCGACGATGCCGACGGCATCGCCGGCACCGTCTTCGAAGTCACCGACGACGAGCTTGCCGCCGCCGATCGCTACGAGGTGGCCGACTACAAGCGCGTCGCCGTACGGCTGAGGTCCGGCACCGAGGCGTTCGTCTATGTCGATGCCGCCGATTGAGCGGCATCGATATATCCCCGTACATCTTATCGGTTGTCGAGTTCGGCACGGACCAGTTCCAACCCGCGTCGCGTGATGCGGTATGGGCCGCCGCCGGATGAGGCGACAGCCTTCTTCCGTTTCAGTTTCCTGAAAAGGCCGAGGTCGAAACCCGGATAGCGCCAGCCGTCGCGGGTGAGACAGACGACTGTCTCGATCTTCCTGTTCTCGTTCTTCTCGATTTCGATACGCCCGCCCTGTGCGAGCAGGTGCAGAATGCGCTGTTCTGTGCGCGAAATGTCCATGGAATGTCTTCCGGGAAAACCAATGCAAAAAACCGCTGCCGCGATCGTTCACGGCACGGTGGCTCAAGGTTTTCTGCCCTGCCTCACTACGAGGTCAGGGCCTCACCGGGACTGAGAATAAGTGGACATCCACTCTCCATTGGGATGGACGTCCATAGCGCGGCACGACGGAAAAGGCCACCGCCGGCTGCCGGCTGGTCAGCCTTTCTCGACCATGCGGGCAAGCTGGGCGATGACGGTGCCCCAGCCGTCGTGAAAACCGAGTTCGGCGTGCTTGTCGCGATCGGCCTGACTTTTGTGCATTGCCCGAGCCACATAGTCGGTGCCTTGCGCATGGTCGCGCAAGGTGATGACGGCGGTCACGAACGGTTGCTCGGCAGGCCGCCAGCCGCCGGTGAGCGCGTTGGTGAAGACGATCCTTTCCTCGTCGTCGACCGCGAGGAAGCAGGCGTCGAGGTGGGGAGAGAACGGCTCGCCGTCCTCGCTCACGTGGGTAACAAAGGCGCCGCCGGGCTTAAGGTCCATAGCAACGACCCTGCACAAGGCCGGAGCCGGAATCCACCATTGCTCGAACCGTTTAGGATCGGTCCACGCGCACCAGACGGTGCTGCGTGGCGCCTTGATGATGCGCGAGATCGTCAGGTCCAGTTCAGGGTTCGCGATTGCGTTCATTCGTGTCGGCCCTTTCTTGTTCATCCAGTACGAAGGCTTCCAGCCGATCGGTCCGGGCCTCCCAGATCGCGCGCTGCTCCGCCAGCCAGCCGTCGACCGCCGCCAGTCGCTGCCGCTCGAGCGTGCAGGTGCGTACGCGTCCCTGTTTTGCGGTGCGGATGAGCCCGGAGCTTTCGAGGAACCGGACATGCTTCATGAAAGATGGCAGGGCCATGTCGAACGGCTCGGCCAGCTCGCTGATGCCGGCCGGACCTCGGCCCAATCTCCCAAGTACGGCGCGGCGTGTGGGGTCTGCCAGGGCCGCGAAAACCGTATCGAGTTCTGCTGAATGCTGATCCATAAGGCTAAGTATCATGGCGAGATACTTAGCGCAATGGCTAAGTTTTATCGCGCCGGCTGCGTCGCCGCCGGCTTTGCGCTTGTCTCACCGGTCGCTTTGCACTAGCGAAGGGCCGAGCAAAATTGCGAAAATCGCGACTTCCGGATAGCTGCCCATGACCATCGTCGACACCCGCACGCCCGATCCCAAGCGACTCATCCCCGGCGCCACCGGTGACTGGGAGGTCATCATCGGCATGGAGGTGCATGCGCAGGTCACCTCCGAGGCAAAGCTGTTTTCAGGCGCCTCGACCAGCTTCGGCGCCGCGCCTAACGCCAATGTGTCGCTGGTGGATGCGGCGATGCCCGGTATGCTGCCGGTCATCAACGAGGAATGCGTCAGGCAGGCCATTCGCACCGGTCTGGGCCTGAAGGCGGAGATCAACCTGAAGTCGATCTTCGATCGCAAGAACTACTTCTATCCCGATCTGCCGCAGGGCTACCAGATTTCGCAGTTCAAGCAGCCGATCGTCGGCGAGGGCACCGTCGTCGTCTCCGTCGGCCCCGACAGCAAGGGCCGGTACGAGGACATCGAAGTCGGCATCGAGCGCCTGCATCTCGAACAGGATGCCGGCAAGTCCATGCACGACCAGCACCCGACCATGTCCTATGTCGACCTGAACCGCTCCGGCGTGGCGCTGATGGAGATCGTCTCCAAGCCGGACATCCGCTCGTCCGACGAGGCCAAGGCCTACATCACCAAGCTGCGCACCATCGTGCGCTATCTCGGCACCTGCGACGGCAACATGGACGAAGGCTCCTTGCGCGCCGACGTCAACGTCTCGGTGCGCCGGCCCGGCGAGGGCTTCGGCACCCGTTGCGAGATCAAGAACATGAACTCCGTCCGCTTCATCGGCCAGGCCATCGAATACGAGGCGCGCCGCCAGATCGCCATTCTGGAGGACGGCGGCAAGATCGACCAGGAGACACGGCTGTTCGATGCCGTGAAGGGCGAGACGCGGTCGATGCGCTCCAAGGAAGAGGCGCACGACTACCGCTATTTCCCCGATCCAGACCTTCTGCCGCTGGAGTTCGACCAGGCCTACGTCGATGCGTTGGCCAAGGACCTGCCGGAACTGCCGGACGACAAGCGGGGCCGCCTGATCGACAGGCTCGGCCTGTCCGCCTACGATGCTTCGGTACTGGTGTCGGAAAAGGCGATCGCCGACTATTTCGAGCAGGTGGCGGCCGGCCGCGACGGCAAGCTCGCCGCCAACTGGGTCATCAACGACCTGCTGGGCGCCTTGAACAAATCCGGCAAGGCCATTGAAGAGACTCCGGTTTCGCCCACTCAGCTCGGCGCCGTCATCGACCTCATCAAGGAAGGCACCATTTCCGGCAAGCTCGCCAAGGACCTGTTCGAGATCGTCTGGAACGAGGGCGGCGACCCGAAGGAGATCGTCGAGAAGCGCGGCATGAAGCAGGTCACCGACACCGGCGCCATCGAGAAGGCGGTCGACGAGGTCATTGCCGCCAATCCCGACAAGGCCGAGCAGGCGCGCGCGAAGCCGACGATGGCCGGCTGGTTCGTCGGCCAGGTCATGAAGGCGACCGGTGGCAAGGCCAACCCGCAGGCCGTCAACGATCTGGTCAAGGCCAGGCTGGGCATCGAATGATGTTCGTCCGCACCGCCGGCGAGCGCGATCTCGAAGAGATCCGCGCTTTGCTGGTGGAGACGTGGCATGCCACCTATGACGCCATCTACGGTGCGGCGAAGGTGACGGAGATCACCGAAGAATGGCATTCCGTGGCCAGGCTGAAGGTCCGCCTAACCGAGCCGAACTCCGAATTCCTGGTCGCCGACGACGGCGAAGCGCTCGCCGGCATGGCCTTTGCCAAGACCGAAGGCGAAGCCGTGAAGTTGCGCCAGCTCTATGTGCGGCCTGCGATGCAGGGCAGGGGTATCGGCGGCATGCTGCTGGACGAGATCGAGGGCTGTTTTCCAGAGGCGAACAGGATCGTGCTGGAGGTCGAGCCAGCCAACGAAAGGGCAGTCGCCTTTTATATCGCGCAGGGTTTCGTTAGGACGGGCACCGTCACTGACTGCGGCCGTCAGGGGTCTGGCATCGCCGCGGCTGTCTACGAGCGGCCGATCCGCTGGGCTGAATGAGGCGGCGGCGTTCATCCTCTTCCGCATGATCCTGCCTGCCGCTCGCCAAGCGCGCATAGTTCCGCCGCATTTTTGACGGAAAGGCTGGCCGAGAGGGTCAGCCGACAGGACCCTCGGCGGGCCACCATGACCATTCGTTCCCACATTCGCAACGCGACGATCATCGCTGGCTCGGCGGTGGCTATTTTCCTGGCCATTCTGGCTTTCCAGCAGGTGCTGCGGCTCAGCGGCAATTTCCACACCGTCGTTGCCGGCCAATTCTATCGTTCCTCGCAGCTGTCCACGGCGGCGCTCGAAGGCTACGTGCATCGCTATGGGTTGAAGACCATCATCAACCTGCGCGGCGCCGAGCCGAACAGGAAATGGTACCAGGACGAAAAGCAGCTCGCCGATTCGCTTGGCCTGACGATGATCGATTTCGGCATGTCGGCGACCAAGCCGATCACGAGGGACAGGGCCGCGGCGCTGGTTGCGGTTCTGAAGGCGGCTCAAAAGCCGATCCTCGTCCATTGCCTGGACGGCGCCGACCGCACCGGCCTTGTCTCCGTAATTTACGCCAGCCAGGTGGCCGGCGAGGACGAGGAGACATCGGAACGGCAACTGACGCCGCTTTACGGGCATTTCGGCATACCGCTGGTGTCGCCGACCTTCGCCATGGATTCGAGTTGGGAAGACCTTGAGACGTTTTTCGGCATCGAGGGTTCCTAGCCCTTGCCTTCGCCGCCGCCGGACGCCATAAGCGGGCAACGGGCGGTCGCACCGCGAGGATGACGATGAAGACGCTGATCCTGCAGTTTTTCACCTGGTGGAACAGCCAGACCTGGGGCACGCGCTTCCACACCTGGCGCTTCGGCAAGAAGGTCGGTGAGGACGAGTTCGGCAACGTCTATTACGAAGGCGGAATCAATTCCGATGGCCAGACGCGCCGCTGGGTGATCTACAACGGCTATGCCGAGGCTTCCGCCATTCCGCCGGGCTGGCACGGCTGGATTCATCACCGCACCGACACGCCGCCCTCGGCCGAGACCTACAAGCCGCGCGACTGGCAAAAGCCGCACCTGCCGAACCTGACGGGAACGGCGGGCGCCTACCGGCCGAAGGGCTCCATCCTCGGAGCCGGCCGCCGCCCGCAGGTGAGCGGCGACTACGACGCCTGGACGCCAGGCTCCTGAGCCTCTTCCGGTTCGGGTTCTCGCCACATTTGCCGTTTAGCTGGTTCGCTTCGTCGCAACGCTCTACCTTTGGGCGTCGAGAATCACCGCATGCCCAAAGACGGGTCGTCCGCATGATGCCTTCCAGCCGCCTTTCGACCGTCGCCCTGGCCGCGATGCTGGCGGCTGCCTGCCCGCTCGCGGCCCATGCGCAGCAGATGCCCTGGGACCCGCCGCTCGAGAACGAGGCGCCGGCCGAGGTGCCGTTCCAGATCCAGCCGGACCCTACACAGGACCAACCGATGGGCGAGCCGGTTCCGGACCAGCCCGTGCAGGAACCGGCTCCGGATCAACCCGCCGAAGGACAGCAGCCCGCGCCGGATCAGCCGACGCAGGACCAGCCTACTCAGGATCAGTCCAACCAGGGCCAGCCGGCGCAGGACCAGCCGGCTCCGGCGCCGAAGGTCGAGCGGGTGAAGAACCCGATCGCCGAATTCACCGGCATCGACAAGATCACCGGCCGCATCATCACCTTCGACGTCTATATCGACGAGACGGTGCAGTTCGGCGCCTTGCAGGTGACGCCGCGCGTCTGCTATTCGCGCCCCGGCGCCGAGGAGCCGAAGACGGATTCCTTCGTTGAGGTCGACGAGATCACGCTGGATCGCAAGATCCGCCGCATCTTCACCGGCTGGATGTTCGCCGAAAGCCCCGGCCTGAACGCCGTCGAGCATCCCGTCTATGACGTGTGGCTGAAGGCCTGCAAACAGAAGTCCGACGTGCCGCCGCCCGAAAGCGTCAAGGCGCCCGCCACCACGACCGATACGGTCCCCGATTCGGCGTCGGCCACGGCCAAGCCCGCCAACTGACCGGAACCGCAACCCGCGCCGCGCGTTTGGTGCGGCGGCAGGGCGTCAGCGGGATGGAGCAGGTTTATGGTGGCCAGCGAGAAGGAACTTCTCGAAATCGAGAAGGGGTTCTGGGCCCTCGGCGAAGCGTATTTCAAGGCCTACGCCGACAAGGAATGCCTGGTGGCTTTTCCGGAGATGGCGATGGCCATGAGCAATGCCGACCTCGCGGCGACTGCGAAGAATCCCAACCGCTGGCGCGATCTCTCCATCGATCTCAAGGGTATGGTCGAACCCGGCAGCGATGTCGTCATGCTGAGCTACGAGGCGCATGCGACGCGCGAGGGTGGCGAGCCCTATGCAGCGCTCGTCAGCAGCGGCTACGTCCACCGCGCCGACGGCTGGAAACTGATGTTCCATTGCCAGACGCCGCTGGCCGTGGACCACGGCAAAAAGAAACGGTGAACCGTCCGCCATCTCTTAGGGATTGAAGGTCGCGCTGCCCTTCAGTGCTTCGGCCAGCATCGTCTCGTATTTGGCCCGCGGCACGTCGACGGCGCCGAAGCGCTTCAGGTGCTCGGTGGTGAACTGCGTGTCGAGCAGCACGAAATTCCGCGCCTTCAGCCGCTCGACCAGATGGACGAGGCAGACCTTGGATGCGTCGGTTTCGCGCGAGAACATGCTTTCACCGAAAAAGACGCGGCCGAGCGACACGCCGTAGAGCCCGCCGACCAGCCGGTCGTCACGCCACGCTTCGACCGAATGGGCATGGTCCATGCGGTGCAGCTCGACATAGGCCTGCCGGATCGGTGCGTTGATCCATGTCGAGGTGCGTTCCTCGCGCTTTTCCGCGCAAGCGTCGATGGTCGCCTCGAAATCGGAATCGAAGCGAATGTCGAAAAGGCCTTTGCGCAAGGTCTTGGCGAGGCTCTTCGGCACATGGAAGCCGTCGAGCGGAATGATGCCGCGGGTTTCCGGCCGCACCCAGAATACCTCCGGGTCCGATGCGCTTTCCGCCATTGGGAACACGCCCGAGGCGTAGGCCTTGAGCAGCAAGTCGGTCGGAATGTGAAAGCCGGGTGCGTAGGGACGGGTCATGGCCCGCGTCTCAGTGTGTCCCGGCGTCCTTGGCCAGATACTTCTCCAGCCAGTGGATGTCGTATTCGCCGTTGGCGATGTCGGGGTTGCCGACGAGGTCGCGGAACAGCGGCAGCGTCGTCTTGATGCCGTCGACGACGAACTCATCCAGCGCACGCCTCAGCCGCATCATGCATTCGACCCGGTTGCGGCCGTGGACGATCAGCTTGCCGATCAGCGAGTCGTAGTAAGGCGGGATGCGGTAGCCCGAATAGACACCCGAATCCACGCGGATGCCGAGGCCGCCCGGTGTATGGAAATGCGTGATCGTGCCAGGCGAGGGCGTGAAGGTGCGCGGGTCCTCGGCGTTGATGCGGCATTCGATGGCATGGCCGTTGAACTTGATGTCTTCCTGCCTGACCGAAAGCCCGGCGCCGGAGGCGACACGGATCTGCTCGTGCACGAGGTCGATGCCGGTGATCGCTTCCGTCACCGGATGCTCGACCTGAAGACGCGTGTTCATCTCGATGAAGTAGAACTCGCCGTCCTCGTAAAGGAACTCGATGGTGCCGGCGCCGGAATAGCCGAGATCGGCCACCGCCTTGGCGCAGATGCCGCCGATCCTGGCGCGCTGGTCGGCATTGAGGGCAGGGGAGTTCGCCTCTTCCCACACCTTTTGGTGGCGGCGCTGCAGCGAGCAGTCGCGCTCGCCGAAATGCACGCCCTTGCCGAAGCCGTCGCCGAACACCTGCAATTCGATGTGGCGCGGCTTTTCCAGGTACTTCTCGATATAGACGGCATCGTCGCCGAAGGCCGCACCCGCTTCCTTACTCGCCGTCTGCAACGCCTCGATGAGGTCGTCCTCGGTGCGCGCCACCTTCATGCCGCGCCCGCCGCCGCCGGCGGAGGCCTTGATGATGACCGGATAGCCGATCTCGGCGGCGATGCGCTTGGCGTCCTTCTCGTCGGAGACCGCGCCGTCGGAGCCGGGAACCACAGGGATGCCGAGACGCTTGGCGGTGCGCTTGGCCTCGATCTTGTCGCCCATGATGCGGATGTGGTCGCCGGTCGGGCCGATGAAGGTGATGTTGTGGGCCGCGAGGATGTCGGCGAACTTGGCGTTCTCCGACAGGAAGCCGTAGCCCGGATGCACGGCGTCCGCGCCGGTGATCTCGCAGGCGGCGACGATCTGGTGGATGTTGAGATAGCTGTCGCGCGACGGCGGCGGCCCGATGCAGACGCTCTCGTCGGCCAGCCTGACATGCATGGCGTCGGCGTCGGCGGTCGAATGAACCACCACCGTCTGGATGCCGAGCTCCTTGCAGGCGCGCAGGACCCGGAGCGCGATTTCGCCGCGATTGGCGATGAGGATCTTTTGGAACATCGGCCTTTTCCCGGCCTTATTCGATCACGACGAGCGGCATGCCGAATTCGACCGGCTGGGCATCCTCGATGAGGATGGCCGTGACCGTGCCGCCGCGCGGTGCCGGTATCTGGTTCATCGTCTTCATCGCCTCGATGATGAGCAGCGTCTGGCCTTCCTTGACCTTCTGGCCGATCTCGACGAACGGCTTGGCGTCGGGCGAAGGGGCGAGGTAGGCGGTGCCGACCATCGGCGAGGGCACGGCGTTCTTGGACGGATCGGCAGTCGGTGTGGCGATGGGCGCTGCGGCAGTCGGCGTGGCCGGAACCGGGGCGGCATAGGCCGGCGGTGCGGCGAAGGCCTGCACGGCCGGCGCCTGGCGCGAGACGCGCACCTTGAGGTCGCCCAGCTCCACCTCGATTTCGCTGAGGTTGGTGTCGTTCAGAATGCCCGCGAGATCGCGGATCAGCTGTTGGTCAACACCGGTCATTTTCGTCGACATGATCGATCCTTCTTCTTGTCCGCGCTCAGGGCCGGGCCGCGAGCGCTTGCAGCGCCAGCCGGTAGCCGAGTGGCCCGAAGCCGCAAATCATGCCAAGCGCATGCGGAGCGACCATCGAGACGTGGCGGAACGGTTCCCGCGCGTGGATATTCGACAGATGCACTTCCACCACCGGCACCGGAGCGGCGGAACGGATGGCGTCGTGAATGGCGATTGAGGTGTGCGTATAGGCGCCGGCATTGAGAACGATGCCCGCCGCCGCGCCACTCGCCTCCTGCACCCAGGAGACAAGGTCGCCTTCGTGGTTGGACTGGCGGAAATCGATCGCCAGGCCGAGTTCCTCACCGGCCTTGCGGCAGTCGGCGGCGATGTCGTCCAGCGTCTGCGTGCCATAGATGGACGGCTCGCGCTTGCCGAGCATGTTGAGGTTGGGACCGTTGAGGACGAAAACCGTTTTCAAAAATACAGACCTTTCCCGGCACCGCCGCAGGCGGGCGCCGGACCCTCTATAATGGGCATAGTCCACCGCGAAAAGAGCGCAAGTGCCTTCTTTGGCTGTCCACAATAGCTGTGTGGGCAGGCCGGCGGCGAGGAACGCCGGCTTGCGGATATCGAGCCCTCAGAGCGAGGCCTTGGCGGCTTCGATCTTCTCGGCCAGCACCTTCTGGCCGAGCGCGCCGAAGATCACCTCGTCGCCGACGACGTAGGAGGGCGTGCCGGTGATCGCCAGCTTGTTGGCGAGGTCGTAGGTCTTCTCCAGCGCCGCCGGGATATCGGGGTCCTGCATGTGTTCGCGCAGCTTGCCCTCGTCGGCTCCCAGCGACAGCGCGATCTTGATCGCCTTCGCTTCCGTCGCACGCCCTTCGCCTCCGAGCAGAGCGGTGTGGAATTCGCCGTACTTCTCCGGCATCAGCTTGTGGAAGGCCATCGAGACCACGCTGGCCTTGTGCGAATCCGGGCTGAGGATGGGGAATTCCTTCAAGACGAAGCGCAGGTCCGGGTCAGCCTTGGTCAGCGCCTGCATGTCTTCCATGGCGCGTTTGCAGAAGCCGCAATTGTAGTCGTAGAACTCGACGATGGTGACCTTGCCGTTGGGGTTGCCGACGACGCCGTCGAAGGCCGAATTGAAGATATCGCCCTTCTGGTTCTTGATGACGTCCAGATGGGCGAGGCGCTGTTCTTCCTTCTGCTTGGTTTCCAGCGCTTCCTGCGCTTCGAGCAGGATTTCCGGATTCTTCAGAAGATAGTCGCGCACGATCGCTTCCACCTCGGCGCGGTCGAGCGTGCCGCCGGCCGGGACCGTCGTTGTCGAGGCGACCTTGATTACGTCCGGCGCGGCCTGCATGGCGGGCTTGTTGCCTGCCGCATAGCCGGCGCCGAGCATGGCCAGCGCGGCGATGGTCCCGGTCGCACTCAGAAGAACTGCCTTGTTCATGATCCCTTGTCCTTTTGGTCGTCCGGGCGGCGATGCCACCTGCCGGAGAAATGTTCAGTTGCTCTTGGCCGGTCCGAAGTTGATGATGTCCTGTGCGCGCAGCCAGGCAGGCTCGCCGCGCTTCAGGCTCTTTTGCGCGCGCATGGCGAATATCTTCGCGTCGCGGAAGGCGCCGGAATAGAAGTAACCCTCCGCCGTCGCCAGTTCCGCCTTGGCGACGTCGCCCTGTTCGCCATAGGCCTGTGCCAGATAGCGGTAGGCCGTGCCGTTCTCACGGTCGCGCGCAAGCCCGCTCTCGATCTGCGCGACCGCCTTCTTCAGCGAATCCGGCGTGCCCTGCGCCAGCAGCGCCTGGCCGTAGGAGACCGGCAGGATGCCCGATTTCGCCGGATCGAGGCGAACCGCCTTGGCATATGCGGTGGCGGCGTCCTTCGGCCGGTTCGCCTTCATCAGGATATCGCCCCGCAGCTCGTGGAAATAGGCGTTCTTCGGTTGCGCCTTGATGAGCGCGTCGGCCTGGGTCAGCGACGAGGCGAGGTTTCCATAGAGATAGGCAACCTGCGCTTCGCCGTACTTTGCGGCCAAAGGGTCGATCTTCTTGCGGATCAGCCGCGAGACCGCCGCCTGGCCGTCAAGGTAAGCGGCGATCTTGACGCGCATCATGTCATGGCGCTGCTGGAGAGCCGGCGGGTCGGTCTTGTCGCGATAGGGGCTGCTCTTGACCAGTTGCTCGAGGTTGGAGATGCGGTCCTGCGGCATCGGGTGGCTTATGCGGTAGGGATCGACCTGCGCGCCCGACAGCGACAGCGCGCTCTGGAACCGCTCGAAGGTTTTCAGCATGCCCATGCCGGACTGGCCGGTGGCGTTGAGGTAGATGATGGCCGAACGGTCGGCGGTGATCTCCTCGCCGCGCTGGTAGCTGAGCAGCGAACGCTGGGCCATTTCGCCGCCGCCGGTTGCGAGGCCCATGCCCGCTCCGGCAAGCCCCTTGCTGTTGGTGGCGGCACCCGCGGCAATCGCGCCGACGCCCAGCAGACTGGCCACGATCGCCATCGTCTTGGCGCGTTCGAGCTGTTCGCGCAGCTTCTCCTGGTGGCCGCCGGCGAGGTGGCCGGCTTCGTGCGCAATGACGCCGATGATCTCGTTTGGAGTCTCCGATTGCATCAGCGCGCCGGTGTTGATGAACAGGCGCCGGCCGGCGACGAAGGCGTTAAAGGACTTGTCGTTGACCAGCACGATCTGGATGCCGGAACTGGACAGGCCCGCTGCCTTGAAGATCGGCCGGGCATAGTCGCGCACCAGCGCCTCGATCTCGGCGTCGCGCACCACCGGCACGCCCTGTGCGAAGGCGCTGACGGTGCCGGCAAAGGCCATCACGGCGCCCAGCGAGAAGGTCACGGCGGCGCGCGCGGCCTTGGCGAAAGTCGAGGCGGGTCGTGACAGGCTCAGCATTGCGCGTCCACTGGTAGACGAGGCGGCGCGTGATGAAAAGCCGCCGCCCGAAACATCATGAACTTGTGATGCTCACGCCAATCGGGCATTTGTGCGGCGCGTCGGGCCGAAACGATGGTGTTGCCCGATGCGCAACGGACGGGAAAGGGATGAGATGGCTGTTTCGCTGTCACGCCGGGGCGAGGTCGAGCCGTTCCATGCGATGGACGTGCTGGCGGAGGCGAATCGGCTTTCGGCGGGCGGTGCCGACGTCATTTCCATGGCCGTCGGCCAGCCGTCCGATCCTGCGCCGGCCGCCGTGCGCGCCGCCGCCGCGGAGGCGCTGAAGCGCGGCCGCATCGGCTACACCGACACGCTCGGCCTGCCGGGACTGCGCGCCGCCATCGCCGCGCATTACCGCGAGCACTACGGCATCGAGGTGCCGGCCGACCGCATCGCCGTCACCACCGGCTCGTCGGCCGCCTTCAATCTCGCCTTTCTGGCCATGTTCGACGCCGGCGACCGCGTCGCCATCGCGGCCCCGGGCTACCCGGCCTACCGCAACATCATGACGGCGCTCGGCATCGAAGTGGTCGAGATCGAACTGGAAGGGGAGGCATGGTTGCATGCCGGCCATCTGGAGGCCGCGCACCGATACAAACCGCTTGCCGGCGTTCTGTTCGCCAGCCCCGCCAACCCGACCGGCGCGGTCGTCCCGCCGGACGAACTGAAAACGCTGGTGGAGACGGCCGAGAGGCTCGGCATCGCCGTCATTTCCGACGAGATCTACCACCGCCTTGCCTATGGCACGCCGGATACCACAGCACTTGCCTTCGGCAAGGACGTGACGGTCATCAATTCCTTCTCGAAATACTACTGCATGACCGGCTGGCGCATCGGCTGGATGGTGCTGCCGGAAAGCCTCGTGCGGCCCGTCGAGCGGATTTCCCAGAGCCTCTACATTTCGGCGCCCGAACTATCGCAGGTTGCGGCGATCGAAGCGTTCGGCGCGACAGCGGAACTGGAGGCGGTGAAGGCCCGCTATGCGGCAAACCGCGAACTGTTGGCCCGGCGCCTGCCGGAACTGGGTCTTGCGCTGGCCGCACCCATGGACGGCGCCTTCTATGCCTTCTGCGATGTCACGCTCCTGACCAACGACAGCATGGAATTCGCCCGCCGCATGCTGGCCGAGGCGCATGTCGCCGCCACGCCCGGCCGCGACTTCGATCCGCAGCGCGGCCACCGCACCATGCGCTTTTCCTATGCCGGCCGGACCGACGAGATGGCCGAGGCGATGAACCGCATCGAACGCTGGCTTGGCTGAGACGCCGCCGGTTCGTCCGGCTTGCGTCTCGTCGCGGACCGTTAACGTCTTTCACAATTGCGCGACTGTCGTGGCAATGCGCTGAAAAGGACTTACTTTTCAATGCAGGTAAACGAATTCGCGGAGGCGAACATGCGCGCGATCAACCAGATTACTCTCATCCTGACCATCATCGGCGGCCTGAACTGGCTGTCGGTCGGCCTTGCCGGTTATGATGTTCTCGGCGCCCTGTCGGGCGGCGCAGGCGACGCGGCTTCCCGCATCGCCTATGTCATCATCGGCCTGTCGGCGATATGGCAGCTGATGCCCATGGTCCAGAGCTTCACCGAAGGCGAAGTCTCGGCGGAACGTCACGCCCACCACTGACCCGGACTGCGCGAGGCGGCGACATAAGTTGCCGCCGCTTCGTCCTGACAGATCCAAAGAAAAATCCCGCGCCGATGGTCATGCGGCGCGGGATTCTTTTTGTCAGCCGATCAAGGCAACTGGCTGAAAAGCTTAGAAGAAGCTTTTACGCTGCCACCAGCCGGCGCGCTTCGGCTTGTCTTCTGCCGGTTTGTCTTCGACGGCCGCGGCGTTTTCGCTGGCAGGCGTTGACGAGACCACGACCGGCGCAGCCGCAACTTCGGCCGCTGCCGGCTTGCGGCGCGACGACCGGGCCTTGGGCTTGTCTTCAGCGGGCTTATCCGCGACCGGGGGAGCCGTCTCGACGGCTGCCGGTTCGCTGGCCGCTTCGTTTTCTACCGGGGCGGCATCCGCTTTCTTGGCGCGGGTGCTGCGGCGCGGCTTCTTCGGCTTGGCTTCCTCCGTCACTTCGGCAACTGGCGCCGCTTCCTCGACCGCTGCCGGCTGTGTAGCCTCGGCACTGACGGTCTCGGCGGCTTCGGTGGCGTTCGTCTGCCCGCCTTCTGCTTCGTCCGCCGAAGCAACCGCTTCTTCGCCGGTGTCGTCGCGGCGGTTGCGCTTGCCGCCGCGCTTGCCGCGCCGGCGCTTCTTGCCTTCGGCTTCGTCGGCAGCGGATTCTTCGGCGGCAACGACGGCGGTCTCGCCCGCTTCGCTGTCGGTGTCGACCTCTGCCGGCTCGGCTTCGCCGTCATCCTCCTGTGTTGCCGCCACGGCCTCGCCCTGCTGGGCCGCACCTTGCTCGCGGTCGCGTCCGCCGCGCCTACGCCGGCGGCGCTTGCGCTTGCGCTGGCCGTCGCCGTTCTCACCGTCATGCCCGTGCTGCTGGCTGCCCTGGTGGCGCGGCTGTTCGTCCTCGGCCTCGTCCTCAGCCTCGACGACGATATCGTCTTCCGGCTCTTCTTCGACGAGGACCGGCTGCGGCGCCTTGTTCTCCACAAAGCCTTCCGGCTTTTCGGCCAGTGCGCCGCGCACGATCAGGTAGTGCTGCACGCCGACCGTATCGTCCGCCTCGATAGTGATCGTCAGGCCGAAGCGCTGCTCCAGGTCCACCAGCGTCGAGCGCTTGTGGTTGAGCACGTAGAGCGCGGTGGCCGTCGGTGTCTTGACGGTGATGTGGCTGCGCGAATCCTTGAGCAGGAATTCCTCGATCGCCCGCACCACCAGCAGCGCAGTGGAGGAATCGGAGCGCACATGGCCGGTGCCGCCGCAATGCGGGCAGGGCTTCATGGTCGACTCCAGCACCGAGGCGCGGATGCGCTGGCGGCTCATCTCCATCAGGCCGAAGTGCGAGATGCGGCCGACCTGGATGCGGGCTCGGTCGTTCTTCAGGCAATCCTTGAGCTTCTTTTCGACCGCCCGGTTGTTGCGGTTCTCCTCCATGTCGATGAAGTCGATGACGATCAGGCCCGCAAGGTCGCGCAGGCGAAGCTGGCGTGCCGCTTCCTCGGCCGCTTCCAGGTTGGTCTGGAGCGCGGTGTCCTCGATGTTGTGCTCCTTGGTGGAGCGGCCCGAATTGACGTCGATGGCGACGAGCGCTTCGGTCTGGTTGATGATGAGGTAGCCGCCGGACTTCAGCGTCACCTGCGGCTGCACCATCTTGTCGAGCTGCGCTTCGATGCCGGCGCGCGCGAAGATCGGCGTGGTGTCGCGATAGGGCTGGACCATCTTGGCATGGCTGGGCATCAGCATGCGCATGAAGTCCTTAGCCTCGCGATAGCCTTCCTCGCCGGAGACCAGGATTTCGTCGATGTCCTTGTTGTAGAGGTCGCGCACCGAACGCTTGATCAGCGAGCCTTCCTCGTAGACGAGGGCAGGGGCCGTCGATTCCAGCGTCAGGCTGCGGACGTTCTCCCACAGCCGCATCAGGTATTCGTAGTCGCGCTTGATCTCGGCCTTGGTGCGGCTCTCGCCGGCGGTGCGCAGGATGACGCCCATGCCCTGCGGCACTTCCAGGTCGGCGACCACTTCCTTCAGCCGCTTGCGGTCCTGCACGTTGGTGATCTTGCGCGAGATGCCGCCGCCCCGCGCGGTGTTCGGCATCAGCACCGAATAGCGGCCCGCCAGCGAGAGATAGGTGGTGAGCGCCGCGCCCTTGTTGCCGCGCTCTTCCTTGACCACCTGCACCAGCAGGATCTGGCGGCGCTTGATGACTTCCTGGATCTTGTATTGCCGGCGCACCGGCTTGCGGCGGTTGCGCACTTCCTCCAGCGCGTCCTCGGCGCCGACCGACTCGACCTCGTGGTCGTCGCCGTGGGCGTCGTGATGCACTTCCTCGACCGTGCCGCGATCTTCCGTGCTTTCCGGCGCTTCCTCGGTCGCGACCTCTTCGGAGATCACATGCGCATCGGCGGCTGCCGCAATGGTGGTGTTGGTTTCGGCATCGAGGATCGCCGTCTCCGCAACCTCGACGGTTTCCTCGCCGGCATCGCTTGCCTCTGCCGCGTTATCGACCTCGACCGCGCCGTCTTCGCCTGAGGCGTCATGATCGTCGGCGCCGTTCTCGGCGGGCGCGCTGTCGTCGCCCTCGGCGGCCTGGCGGGCCTCGCCATTGTGGCGGTTGCGTCCGCGCCGGCGTCCGCGCCGGCCGCGATTGCGGTCGTGCCGCTCCTCGCTATCGCCGTTTTCGTCGTCGTCCTCGTCTTCGGCTTCCTGCGCCTCGGCGCGTAGCAGCGCCTGCCGATCGGCGACCGGGATCTGGTAGTAGTCGGGATGGATTTCACTGAAGGCGAGGAAGCCGTGCCGGTTCCCGCCATATTCGACGAAGGCAGCCTGCAGGGAAGGTTCCACCCGCGTCACGCGGGCGAGGTAGATGTTTCCTTTGAGCTGTTTCTTGTCCTGGGATTCGAAATCGAATTCTTCGATGCGGTTACCGCGAACGACAACGACGCGTGTTTCCTCCGGGTGGGAGGCATCTATCAGCATTTTGTTGGGCATTATCGTGTTTCCTGCCGGCCACACGCAACCGCGACGCGGAGGGAAAGACCCGCCGCCGTGCGGTTTGTACGGTGTTTGTGCCGGATGATTGAACGTCCGCCTTGCGAGGCTGGAGCGCAATGCCGGTGCCGCCCGCCGCCACTACAGCGCGGTTGATTGCGGACCTTTGCATGGTTGCGCCTGAAGCCATCGTGACCAAGCGGACCTCTTTGAACCAAAGCCCGGACGATCCGGACCAGCTTGTTGCTCCTTGCGGGAGCCGGCGCGGGCAGGGCCCTGGCCGTTTTCCTTCACCGCAGGCGATTCCCCCGCCACGGGCGCACGCCTGCGAAAATCGATGCGATCACCCTTGCCTGTCGTCCGGTCGCCCGTGCGAAGGAACTGCCCCTTGTGCGGTACCCAGCCGAAAGCTGCGCGGAAGGCGGTTCCTGGATTGCAGTGATCCAACGTCGCTTTTATGATTTGGCAGGAGCGAAGGCAACCCCGATTTCCACGCCGGCAAATTGGCTCTTGCGTGACCGAATCCGGTGTCGAAAAGGCTTGGTTAACCTTCTCTGGATACCAATCGTTAATCGAGTTCGCGGCCTGAACGGCAAAGTCCTGCAATCGCCGCACGCGGCGCGCCAACCGGAAGCGACTGGAATGAAGATGGGGTCTAAGGCGACAGCACACAAGGGGATCGCCCGCTTTGCCGGGCGCGCCTGCCTTGGCGGCAAGGGCGGTTTCGTCGCTGCCGTCCGCGCTTTGATGGTCGTGGTGGCCGTCATCCTGTCCTGCCTGTGCGCACCCATCGTCGTGCAGGCAGCCGAGACGACGCCCACGGCCGCCACCGGCTACCGGATGGCCGGCGACGCGGAAAAAATACGCATCGTGGTCGACCTCGACCGCGAGCCGCAACCGAAATGGTTCCTGCTGCGTGGCCCGAACCGTCTGGTCGTCGACCTGCCCGATACGCGCCTTGCCATCGATGCCGCTGACCTGAAGGCGAAGGGGCTTGTCCGCAACGTGCGCTGCGGCCGGCTCGACGACGGCACCGCCCGTCTTGTGCTGACCGGCAAAGGACCGTTCCTCGTCGACAGGCTGGACGTGCTGAAGAACGAGGAGGGCGCCGGCTGGCGCATCGCCATCGACCTCAAGGCGGCCTCGGCACGTGAATTTGAGGCGGCGCTTGCCGATCAGGCCCTGTCGACCGGCTCCACCGCCGCAACCAAGGGGCAGCGCGTCGGTACCGGTCCGGTCTCGGCTCCCTCCCATCGCTTCACCGTCGTCGTCGATCCCGGCCATGGCGGTGTCGACGGCGGCGCCGAGGGCGTCACGGGCGCGGTCGAGAAGGACGTGACGCTGGCCTTCGCCAAGCTGTTGCGTGACAAGCTCGCCGCGGTTGGCCCCTACGACGTGTTCATGACCCGCGACAGCGACGTCTTCCTGCGGCTGGACGAGCGCGTGCGCATCGCCCGCCAGCACGAGGCGGACCTGTTCATCTCGATCCATGCCGACACGATTTCGGTGAAGAGCCTGCGCGGCGCCACCGTCTACACCGTGTCCGACAAGGCCTCGGACGCAGAGGCGCAGGCGCTGGCCGATCGCGAGAACCTGTCCGACCGTTTCGCCGGCATGGAGATCAAGGCCGACGATCCCGAGGTCACCGACATCCTGATCGACCTTATCCGGCGCGAGACGCATTCCTTCTCGCTGCGCTTCGCCCGCACGCTCGTCGGCCAGCTTTCCACGACCGTCGGCCTCATCAACAATCCGCATCGTGAAGCCGGCTTTCGGGTGCTGAAGGCGCCGGACGTGCCGTCCGTGTTGGTCGAGCTCGGCTACCTTTCCAATGCCAAGGACGAGGCGCAACTCCTGTCTTCGGACTGGCGCGACAAGGCCGCCGACAGCATCGTCAAGGCCGTCGGCCTGTTCGCCCAGGCCCGGCTGCAGACGGGCGGATGAGCGTGCGCCGCGGTCTTCACCACAACCGGGACGGGCGTTGCGTGACGACAACACCGGTCGTTTTTATTCAGGGCATGCGGAACGGAAATCGGTGCTTGCCGCATTTTGCCCACATCGTGGCGACATGGGGTTCTGATTGCGGATCGGGAATGATCGGGAAGCTTGCGCTGCCCCGCGTTGCGTCTAGGACAATTCCCGACCACGGACTGGAGCGGGCATGATTCGGCTCATCGGCTATTTCTTCGGCGTCGCCACGACGCTCGGGCTGCTCGTCGCGGCGGCGGTGGCGGTCTATGTCGGCCATCTGGCCAAGGACCTGCCGGACTATGAAGTGCTGGCCAAGTACGAGCCGCCGGTGACGACGCGCTTCCATGCAGCCGACGGCGCGCTGATGGCCGAATATGCGCGCGAGCGCCGCCTTTATCTGCCGATCCAGGCCATTCCCGACCGCGTCAAGGCTGCCTTCCTGTCGGCGGAAGACAAGAATTTCTACAATCATCCCGGCATCGACATCACCGGTCTCGGCCGCGCCGCGCTGCGCTACGTCACCGGCGGCCCGACGCAGGGCGGCTCGACCATCACCCAGCAGGTGGCCAAGAACTTCCTGCTGACCAACGAGCAGACGATAGACCGCAAGATCAAGGAAGCGATCCTGTCCTTCCGCATCGAGCAGGCCTATCCGAAGGACCGCATCCTCGAACTCTACCTCAACGAGATCTATTTCGGCCTCGGCGCCTATGGCATCGCGGGTGCCGCACTCACCTATTTCGACAAGTCGGTCAACGAACTGACGATTTCGGAAGTCGCCTACCTGGCCGCCCTGCCGAAGGGGCCGTCCAACTATCATCCTTACAAACACACCGACCGGGCAATCGAGCGTCGCAACTGGGTGATCGATCAGATGGTCGACAACGGCTACGTGACCCGCGAAGAGGGCGCCAAGGCCAAGGCCGAGCCGCTTGGCGTCAAGCCGCGCCGCAACGGCACCTACCTGTTCGCCGGCGAATATTTCACCGAGGAAGTGCGCCGCCAGATCATCGCCCGCTACGGCGAAAACGCGCTCTACGAGGGCGGCCTTTCGGTGCGCACCACGCTGGAGCCCAAGCTTCAGCGCCTCGCCCGCAAGGTCATGCAGCGCGGCCTGATCAAATACGACACGCTGCGCGGCTATCGCGGCCCCGTCACCACCATCGACATGTCCGGCGACTGGGGCAAGCCTCTGGGCGAGGTGAAGGGGTTGAGCGACGTGCCCGAATGGTCGCTCGCCGTCGTCCTCGACAGTTCCGACAAGGGTCTCACCGTCGGTCTCCAGCCGGCACGTCAGGACTCTGGCGCGCTGGTCGACGAGCGCGTCGAGGGCACGGTCGCAAAGGCCGACATGAGTTGGGCGCTGCGCCACAAGAAGGACGGCAAGACCTTGAAGGCCAAGTCGCCTGCAGAGGTGCTGAAGGCCGGCGATGTCGTCTTCGTCGAGAAGAAGGACGACGGCGACGGCTATCTTTTGCGTCAGGTGCCGGAAGTGGAAGGTGGGCTCGTCGCCATGGATCCGCACACTGGACGTGTGCTGGCCATGGTCGGCGGCTTCTCCTATGCAGCCTCGGAGTTCAACCGCGCCACCCAGGCGATGCGCCAGCCGGGCTCCTCCTTCAAGCCGATCGTCTATTCGGCCGCGCTGGACAACGGCTACACGCCGGCTTCCGTCATCATGGACGGCCCGATCACCATCCAGACCGGCAACACCACCTGGACGCCGAAGAACTATGACGGCCGCACCGCCGGTCCCGCCACGCTGCGCTCCGGCATCGAGCGCTCGCGCAACCTGATGACGGTGCGCCTCGCCAACGACATGGGCATGAAGCTGGTGGCCGAATATGCCGAGCGCTTCGGCGTCTACGACCATCTGGCGCCTTATCTGCCGATGGCGTTGGGCGCCGGCGAAACCACGGTCATGCGCATGGTCTCGGCCTATTCGATCATGGCCAACGGCGGCAAGTCGATCAAGCCGTCGCTCATCGACCGCATCCAGGACCGCTACGGCAAGACCGTCTACAAGCAGGACGAGCGCAGCTGCGAAGGCTGCAACGCCACCGAATGGAAGAACCAGCCCGAGCCGGAGCTGATCGACAATTCCGAACAGGTGCTCGATCCGATGACGGCCTATCAGATCACCTCAATGATGGAGGGCGTCGTCCAGCGCGGCACGGCCGTCACCGTCTCCGAACTCGGCTACCCGATCGCCGGCAAGACCGGCACCACCAACGACGAGAAGGACGCCTGGTTCATCGGCTTCACGCCCAACATCGTCGTCGGCCTCTATCTGGGTTACGACCAGCCGAAAGGCCTTGGCCACGGCGCCACCGGCGGCGGCCTTGCCGCTCCCGTCTTCAAGGATTTCATGAAGACGTATCTGGTCGGTCAGCCGAAGGTCGACTTCAAGGTGCCGGAAGGCATGAAGCTGATCGCCATCAACCGCAAGACCGGCATGCGCGCCAATCCCGGCGATTCGGGCGCCTTCATCGAGGCGTTCAAGCCCGGCACCGGCCCGGCCGACAGCTATTGGGTGATCGGCATGGGCACCGACGGCTCCAACGGTCCGGGCGGGAACCTGTCGCCGGGCGCGGCACAAGCCATCGAATCGGGCGGCGGCGGCCTGTACTGACGCTTTCCCGAGCGGCATGCGAGCCGCTCGGGTCTGTCGGGGCCCGCTTTGCCGGCCATTTTCCTTTACACGCTCCGGCGCGCTGCCTATGTATCGCGCCGACCAGTCGAACTCTTGCATCGGGACAGCATCGTGCGCGCGGAAACGCAGAACATCGTCGACGAAATCAGGCAGGCCATAACCCTGCTGAGGAGGCATCTTTGACTGGGATCAGGCTGTAAAGAGGCTTGAGTACCTGAACGTCCGCGCCGAGGATTCCAGCCTCTGGAACGATCCCGCCGAGGCGCAGAAGCTGATGCGCGAGCGCCAGAGCCTCGATGAAGGCATCGGCGCGGTCAACAGCCTGACGCGGGCGCTCGAAGACAATATCGGCCTGATCGAGCTTGGCGAGGAAGAGGGCGACGAGAGCGTCGTCGCCGAGGCCGAGGCCGCGCTGCGCTCCATGCAGGGCGAGGTCAAGGCGCGCCAGATCGAGACGCTTCTGTCGGGCGAGGCCGACGCCAACGACACTTATCTGGAAATCCACGCCGGCGCCGGCGGTACCGAGAGCCAGGACTGGGCTTCGATGCTCCTGCGCATGTATACGCGCTGGGCCGAGCGCCGCCGCTTCAAGGTTGAGGTGCTGGAAGTCCACGACGGCGAAGAGGCGGGCATCAAGTCGGCCACCGTGCTCATCAAGGGCCACAACGCCTATGGCTGGCTGAAGACGGAATCGGGCGTGCACCGGCTCGTGCGCATCTCGCCCTACGATTCCAACGCGCGCCGCCACACCTCCTTCGCTTCGGCCTGGGTCTATCCGGTCATCGACGATTCGATCCAGATCGACGTCTCGGAATCCGATGTCCGCATCGATACCTACCGGTCGTCGGGCTCCGGCGGCCAGCACGTCAACACCACCGATTCGGCGGTGCGCATAACGCACCTGGCGACCGGCATCGCGGTCGCCTGCCAGGCCGAGCGCTCGCAGCACAAGAACCGCGCCAAGGCGTGGGAGATGCTGCGTTCTCGCCTCTACGAGGAAGAGCTGAAGAAGCGCGAGGCGGCCGCCAATGCCACCGAGGCCTCCAAGAGCGATATCGGCTGGGGCCACCAGATCCGCTCCTACGTTCTCCAGCCCTATCAGCTGGTGAAGGACCTGCGCACCGGGGTCGAATCGACCAGTCCGTCGGACGTGCTCGACGGCGATCTCGACGACTTCATGGAAGCCTCGTTGTCGCACCGCATCGAAGGCGGATCGGGCGAGCCGGTCGCCGACATCGACTGACCCTGGGATATCTGGCGGCGGGAACGGATTCCGTCGCCTTTTTTGCACGGTAACGATTTATTGACCGTGTTCCGGCCGTGGCGGCTTCGCGCCCTGCCGATCTCCGGCGTTCCGCCTTGCAACGGCTCGTTCGAGGCGATTATTGCCCAGCGACCGAAACCGAAACGGGCCGGCGCGGACCGGGGCAGGGACGTCGGCAGGAACCGGTATAGGGCAAGACACGTTTCCCGCACGGGTGGGCTTGGAAAAGCCGCTCGTTCGAAAGGAAACGACGATGTCTGCTGCCACCCAATGTTCGGCCCGAGCCGTTCCATCGGCGGGCCGACTTCTGTGTTCCCTGCCGGCTGCCGGGGTGCTCGTGTTTTTTGCCTTGCCGGCTTTCGCCCATGACGCCGCGCCGACGCCTGCCAAACCTCTTGGCTGGTCCTATCCGTTCGCCTGCTGTGCCAATTACGACTGTCGGGCCACCCACACAGGCGAGGTGCTGGAGCGCCCTGAAGGCTACGTCATCGCCGATACCGGCGAGGTCGTGCCGATGACCGACAGGCGCGTCAAGGACAGCCCCGATGGGCAGTTCCACTGGTGCGCCCATCGCTCCGGCATCGATGCCGGCCACACCATCTGTCTTTTCGTGCCGCCACGCTCGTACTGAGCGCCCCGTTGATCCAGACTATCCTGACAGGCGCCGGTTGCCAGTGGCAGGGTCCTGTGGTCGCATACCCGTCTTCAGCCAAGGAGAACGGCCATGTCGCTCAAGGGAAGCTGCCATTGCAAGGCGACGGTTTTTGAAGTGACGCAGGCGCCTGTCAGCGTGACCCGCTGCACCTGTTCGATCTGTTCGAAGAAGGGCGCGCTCTGGGCCTACTACAGCCCAGATGAAGTCAGGATCGCGCCGCAGCGGTCGAGCGCTACCTATCGCTGGCAATCGATGATGGTGAAGCACAATTTCTGCCCGACCTGCGGCTGCACGACCTTCACCGAATCGCCCGACTGGAGCACGGGCGAGCCGAATTTCGACAACATGCGCGTCGCCGTGAACGCGCGCCTGTTTGATGATTTCGACCTCGACGCGGTCGAGACAGTGACGATCGACGGCAAGAATCTCTGGTAGTTGCCGCATCTGAAGACAGATATGGGCTGAAAGCCGTGGATCACGGCCATCGGCGGCTCCGTTTTTCGCCGCATTTCGTGTTACAAGTCGGCCGGAAGGGTGACGGCGCGCTCGCGCCGCGATTTGAGAGGGAATTCCATGAAAAAGGCCGTGCTCGCCGTGATGGCGACGTCATTCCTGGTCGCTGCTTGCACCACCGATCCCTATACCGGCGAGCAGAAGGTGTCCAACACCGCCGGCGGCGCCGTGATCGGCGGTCTCGCGGGTGCTGCGCTCGGCACGCTGGCCGGCGGCAACGATCGCCGCAACGCCCTGATCGGCGCCGGTATCGGTGCGCTGGCCGGCGGCGCCGTTGGTTCTGTCATGGACCAGAATGAAAACGCGCTACGCGCGCAGTTGCAGGGCACCGGCGTCAGCGTCACCCGCACCGGCAACCAGATCATCCTGAACATGCCGTCCGACATCACCTTCGCCACCGACCAGGATTCGGTGAAGCCGGAATTCTATTCGGTGCTCAATTCGGTGGCGCTGGTGCTGAAGAAGTACAACCAGACGGTCATCGACGTCTTCGGCCATACCGACTCGACCGGCTCCGACCAGCACAATTTCGACCTGTCGCAGCGCCGCGCTTTGTCGGTCGCCAACTACCTGTCGGCACAGGGCGTGGATTCGCGCCGCTTCGCCGTCACCGGTTTCGGCGAGACGCGGCCGATCGCCTCCAACGGCAACGCCGAGGGCCGTGCGCTCAACCGCCGCGTCGAAATCCAGCTTTCGCCGCTCACCTGACCTGAGTGGCGGCACCGTTACGAATAGAAAAAGGCCCTTCGCGGGCCTTTTTCATGCGCGGAACGTAGATACCCGCGAAACCGATGGTGAAGGTCAGACCTTGACGGCGATCTTCATGAAGGCCGGCACGTCGTCGCCGAAGCCGACTGTCTTGTCGTCGTCCTCGTCGCGGCGGGCAGGGCGGTTGCGGCCCGGCCGGTCGGTGTCGCCGGATTTCTGCCCGCGCTCACCCTTGTGTCCGGCACCGCGCTGCGCGCCGCGCTCGGCATTGTCGGCGCGGATGGCCTGCTTGCGCTCGCTGCGGCCGGCGTCGGCCGCCGGCTCGGCCGAAACCGTCTCGGCTTCCTCCTGCACTACGGGTTTGCTGCCGCGTGCGCCGCGCTCACGGCGCCCGTCGCGCTCGCCGTCCTTGCGGCCGGCTCGGCGCGGGGCGCCATGGCCACGGCGCGGGGCGTCATCCCCGCTGTCGCTGGCCGGCACCGTCGAAAGGTCGCCGTCGTGCCATTCGATCTGCTGGCCGATCAGTTTCTCGATAGCGTCGATGTATTTGGTGTCGCTCTTGGTGGCGATGGTGAAGGACTTGCCCGACCGGCCGGCGCGACCTGTGCGGCCGATGCGGTGGACATAGTCTTCCGAATGGATCGGAACGTCGTAGTTGAAGACGTGGCTGACGTCGGGAATGTCGAGGCCGCGCGCGGCGACGTCGGAGGCGACCAGCAGCTTCAGCTTGCCGTCGCGGAAATTGGCCAGCATCGTCATGCGGGCGCGCTGGTCCATGTCGCCATGCAGGGCGCCGGCATTGAAGTCGTGCTTGACCAGCGAGCGGAACAGCTCCGAAACCTCGACCTTGCGGTTGCAGAAGATAATCGCGTTCTTGAGGCTGTCTTCTTCCTCGTGGATCAGGTTGCGCAGCACCTCGCGCTTGTCCCATGGCTTGGAGCCGGACTTGACCAGCCGCTGCGTCACGGTGGAGGCGGTGGATGCTGCCCGTGCCACCTCGACGCGCACCGGCGCGTGCAGGAACTGCTCGGTCAGCTTGGTGATCTCCGGCGGCATGGTGGCCGAGAAGAACAGCGTCTGGCGCGTGAAGGGGATGAGTTTGCAGATGCGCTCGATGTCGGGGATGAAGCCCATGTCGAGCATGCGGTCGGCCTCGTCGATGACGAGAATGTCGACACCGGTCAGAAGCAGCTTGCCGCGCTCGAAATGATCGAGCAGGCGGCCGGGCGTGGCGATCAGCACGTCGGCGCCGCGTTCCAGCTTGCGCTCCTGGTCGTCGAAGGAAACGCCGCCGATCAGCAGCGCGACGTTGAGCTTATGGTTCTTGCCGTAGCGGGTGAAGTTCTCCTCCACCTGGGCGGCAAGTTCGCGCGTCGGTTCGAGGATGAGGGTGCGCGGCATGCGTGCCCGCGCGCGGCCTTTCTCCAGCCGTGTGATCATCGGCAGCACGAAGGCGGCGGTCTTGCCGGTGCCCGTCTGGGCAATGCCCAGCACGTCCTTGCCCTGCAGGGCATGCGGGATCGCGCCGGCCTGGATCGGCGTCGGCTGCGTGTAGCCGGCATCGGTGACTGCCGAAAGCACCTTCGGCGACAGGCCGAGGTCCGAAAAATGCAACGCTTCTTGAGCGGTCTGGCTGTCTGAGGACAAAATCTGCTGTCTTTGGCTTTTCGGGGAAGCGCGGCGGTTTGCGTCGCGGCGGGCGCCTCGCGCCTGCGTCATGTTGCATCGCGATAGGCGCAAGTCCGCGGTTTGTCAACTTAAACGGCTGTAGTGAAGCTGCTTGCCGTAACCTAACCTTAACCATCAACGTTAATGTGCCGCTGGAATCAGTAGCGGAACTGCTCGCTCAGGATGCGCTCGTTCCACGAATGGCTGGGATCGAACAGCAGCGTCGCCGTCTTGGTCGGCGATTCGCGCACCGTCACCGACGTCGCCGCCTTGACCTCTGTATGGTCTGCGGCGGCATTCACCGGGCGCTTGCCGGGCTCGAGGATATCGAAGCGCACCGTCGAGCGGTTGGAGAGCAGTGCGCCGCGCCAATTGCGCGGCCTGAACGGGCTGACCGGGGTCAACGCCAGCAGCGGCGCATCCAGCGGCAGGATCGGGCCGTGGGCGGAAAGGTTGTAGGCGGTCGAACCGGCGGGCGTCGCCACCATCACACCGTCGCAGGACAGTTCCTCCAGCCGCACATGGTCGTCCACGGTTATGCGGATCTTTGCCGTCTGGTAGGATTGCCGCCACAGCGCGACCTCGTTGATGGCCAGCGCCGATACGGTTTCGCCGTCCTGAGTCACCGCCTCCATCTCCAGCGGTCGGATCGTCTCGGGCAGGGCGGCCGCGATGCGTTCGGACAGGCCGCCGACGCGATACTCGTTCATCAGGAAGCCGATCGTGCCACGGTTCATCCCGTACACTTTCCGGCCGCTGCTCATCGTCTCGCGCAGCGTTTGCAGGAGGAAGCCGTCGCCGCCGAGGGCGACGATGATTTCGGCCGCCTCCACCGCAACCTCGCCATAGCGGGCAGCCAGCGCGTCGCGTGCGGCGCGCGCATCCGGGGCATCGGACGAAACGAAGGCGAAGCGGCTGCTGTTGCTGCTCATGATCCCCGGCGGTCGCTGTCTTCCTGCGAGATGGTGGGGCAGGTAGCACGGGCGCGCGCCGCCTGCAAAGGAAACGCGCCGCGACTCGCTGCGCAGCCTCGGCGGAACAAAGGTTAACGACGCCCTTAAGTCATCGTAAAACCTCGATCGTCATGCTGACTGAGGGAGACGGGTGGCGGGGGCCAGACCGGTCGGGACACCGCGTTGCCACTGTCACGTTTGCTGTTTGTCTTGTTGCTCGTGTGCGGCTTTGCCGCCGCCTTCGCCGAACTCGTCGATCATTCCGACCGGCTGGGACCGCGCCAGTCCGCATCGGCCAGGTGCGGCGAAGCCGCCGGAGTGCCTTGTCCATCGCGAGCGATGATGGACTGAAAGCGCGGCTGGCAGCCGCCATTCGGCCAAAGCCGAAAGGCGCACTAAAATGTCACATTGAAAATATATCTTTTATGGTGATACTGGCGCATCGAACCTGTTTCGGGGAACGGCGATGGCCGAGAAGAATGAAGACAGCACCCTCCTGCCGATGCTGATCGCCGGCCTTGTGCTGGTCGTCATCGGTGCCATTGTGGTGATGATGTTCGTCTGAACGACCCAGGGTCGGCCGCTCGTGGTGGCGCTCCTTGATTGGAGTGTTGATGCGGACCAAGCTGCCGGCCCGAACCATGCGGAACACAACGATGGCCGGACGCATAGCCGTTGTCGACGGCACCGATAGCGAAACCATCCAGCGGCTGTTTGCGGCCGTCGCGGCTGATCTGGAGGCCGAAGGTGTCAAGGTGGCCGGAGCGCTTGCCGAAGCGCCGCCCCTGCAGGACAGCACCTGTAGCGCCGGGCTGTTGCGCACGCTTGGCACCGGAGAAGCCTATTCGATCCACCTGGACGCCGCGCCGGCCGGCACCTCTTGCCACCTCGATGCGCGAGGGGTGGAGCTCGCCTGCGCGGCTGTGCTCGGCGACATGCGCGGCTGCGACCTCGTCGTGCTCAGCAAGTTCGGCAAGCTGGAAGCCATCGGCGAGGGGTTGTTCCCGGTCTTTGCCGCCGCCGCCGTGGCCAGAACGCCGACCTTGACGACGGTATCGGCCCGGCATCGGCAGGCATGGCTGGCCTTCGCTCCGGATGCCGATCTTGTCGACGCGGACATAGCGGCGGTGAAGCGATGGTGGCACCAGGCTTCAAGGTTAAGCACCGGCGACCCACCGTATTGATCGTAAAACGGGCGTTTAAAGCATAAAGTAAAAGTAAGTTTACATCGATATTTTACGAACTGACGCGGGTGAAGAACTTCACCGTATCGGCAGGATTTCCATTTTCGATAGCTGAATTAGGGATTCCTTTGATATTTCGAATCCATCCTTCGCACGGGTTTGGTGCAGAAGGGGCGGGCTTTGTTCAAAGTCGTTTCATGTCTTGCCTACGAGCATGACTATTCGTTTGTCGTGGTCGCCGCCATCGTGTGTGTCGCAAGCGCGGTTATGACCATCCGCCTGTTCGACCGGGCGGGCCGGCTCTCCAGCGACGCGCGCCTGTCGTGGATCCTGCTGTCGGCCATGGCCTGCGGCGCGGCGATCTGGACGACGCATTTCGTCGCGATGCTGGGTTTCCGGCTGCCGATGGACCATGCCTTCGATCCGGTGCTGACCATCGCGTCGCTGCTGATCGCCATCGTCTTCAGCGCCGGCGGCCTGTTTATCGCCACCAGCCGGACGAAGGGCGTGCCGGGGGAATGCGGCGGCCTCGTCATCGGCCTCGGCATCGTGGCCATGCACTTCACCGGCATGGCGGGACTGGAAGTGGCGGGCCGCATCGAATGGGACTGGTGGCTTGTCGCCGCATCGGTGCTGTTCGCCTTCTGCTTCGGAACGGCGACGACCCACATCCTCACCCGGCACAGGTTCCGGTTCAGCCGGCCGCTGGCGATGGGGCTGCTCGTGCTGGCCATCTGCACCATGCATTTCACCGTCATGGGGGCCGCCACCCTGGTGCCAGATCCTTCCGTTTTCGTGGAGCCGCGCACGATGTCGAGCGAGTTTCTCGCCGTGCTCGTGCTGGCCGCGATGGCGATTATCGCTGGCCTTGCGCTCTACAGCGTGGATGCGCGCTCGCAGCGCGAGCTCATCGACGGCTTTCGCCACGCCGCGCTTCATGATGCGCTGACCGGCTTGCCCAACCGCGCCTTCCTGTCCGCCAACCTGCCTGCCATTCTGGAGCAGGATCGCGCCGGCGGCCTGCAAACGGCCGTGCTCGTTCTCGACCTCGATCGTTTCAAGGAGGTCAACGACGTCCACGGACACCACACCGGCGACTTCCTGTTGCAAGACCTTTCCCGACGCTTCACGCAACTGATGGGCAAGGGCGAGATGATCGCTCGCGTCGGAGGCGACGAATTCATCGCCGTCAAGCGGCAGGTTCGGGAGAGGGCGGAGGTCGATCAGTTCGCGCTGCGCCTCGTTGCCTGTGTGATGGAACCCCTGGAGCGTAACGCCAGCACCTTGAGCGTAGGCGCCAGCGTCGGCATCAACCTGTCATCGGGCGATTGCGGCGATGCCGAGGACCTGATCGGCGCGGCCGACCTTGCCATGTACCGGGCCAAGCGCTCGCTCGGCGACAAGATCTGCTACTACGAGCCGTCGATGGACGAGGGCCGGCGAGCGCGCAGCGCCCTGGCCATGGAGCTTCGCTACGCCATCGAGCGCGACGAACTGGAACTCTATTACCAGCCCCAGCTCGACGTTCGGTCGGGCCGGGTCAGCGGCTATGAGGCGCTCCTGCGCTGGCATCATCGCCAGCGCGGCATCATCTCGCCCGCCGAGTTCATCCCCATCGCGGAGGAAACGGGCCTTATCATTCCGATCGGCGAATGGGTGCTGAAGACCGCTTGCGCGGAGGTGGCCGGCTGGAAGAAGCCCTACAGGGTTGCCGTCAACATCGCCTCGGCCCAGCTGACCCAGGCCGACCTGCCGAAGGTCGTGCACGAGACGCTGCTGACGACGGGGTTGCCGGCTTCCAGGCTGGAGCTCGAAATCACCGAAGCCAGCATCATCGAGGACCGCGAGCGGACGCTGCACGTCATCCGCCAGCTCAAGGCGCTTGGCGTGACCATCGCCATGGACGACTACGGCACCGGCTATTCGTCGCTGTCGACCTTGCAGGTATTCCCCTTCGACAAGGTCAAGATCGACCGTTCCTTCATCGACGGGTTGCTCGCCGACGAGGCCGCGACGGCGATCGTCAAGGCGACCATCCTGCTCGCCTCCAGCCTGAACATCGCGGTCCTGGCTGAAGGGGTCGAGCGCCAGGAGCAGATCGATTTCCTGCAGGCCGAAGGCTGCACGGAAGCGCAGGGCTTCCTGTTCGGGCGCCCGCGCCCGCTGCCGGAGATCGCCGAGCAGGTCGGCCGCCGTGTGAAGCAGGCCGATCCGGCCATTTCGCGCGCTGCCTGAAATCGCCTTGAAAAGAAGGGCGATGTCAGGAGAGGGGCATCAGAACCGGATGTCGAAATCCGCCTTCGCGCCATTGTCGGTGGCGTTGGAGCCGAACTGGCCGCTGTAGGAGAGGCCCAGCGTGGCCCTGTCGGAGATGGCGAAGTCGAGCCCTGCTTCCAGCACGGCAGCGTCCTTGGCGATCGGCACGCCGGCGATGGTGAAGCTGTTTGCACCGGCAAAGGCAAAGGCTGGTGTGGCCAGCGGCGTGGTGTCGCCGAAGGCATGCCGCCAGCCGACCATGCCGCGTGCGGTGGCCGTCATGCCGCCGAGGTCGAAGCCGGTCGAGGCGCGGATGCCCAGCGTGGTGAAGGTGGTGTCGGTGGTATGGCCGGCGCTGGTCAGCGCCGCCGCACCGCCCTTCTCAGTGAAGCCGTCGGTGTGCAGGCTGACATAGGCGAGATTGGCGAAGGGCTCGAACGAGGCGCTCGCCGTGTCGATGCGGTAGCCCGCCTCGCCGAAGGCCTGGAAGGTGCCGGCATCGTAGTCGGCGCTCAGGCTATCGGCAAAGCCGGGGAAGGCGACCGAGCGGGCCGTCGAGATGTCGTGCCAGCTGTAGGCGAGGCCCGAGCGCAGGCCGAGCGCGCCCATCTCAGTGCCGCCATAGAGGCCCAGATGATAGCTGTCGCTGGAGCCGGAAGAGGCGCGGCCGTCGACGTCGAAGCTGGAATGGCTGTAGCCGGTCATGATGCCGAGGCGGAGATTTTCGGCAACCTGCCCATCGATACCTGTGAAGAAGCCGCCGGTGGAGCGGTCGAGCCCGGCGGCGTTGCCGTCGCCGTCGGTCGAGCCCCAGGAGCCGAAGACCGAGCCCCAAGCGGCGAGGCGACCGGTATCGGCCGGTGCCAGCGCGTGATTGAAGGCTGCCGTTGCAGTACCATCCGTTCCCGTCTCGCCATAGGCCAGCACCGGCGAAGCCGCTGCGCCAACACCGGCGAAGGCGGCCCGGATGCGCGCGTTCACCGCATCGCGCAGGAAGCGGCTGTCCTCCATCAGCGCTGTTTTGGCAGAGGCGTGGATCTCGCCCGAGAGACCGTCGAAGGCGCTTTCGGCTTGCGTGGTGCTCAACGAGACGACGGCATTCCAGATCGGATTGCCGGCGCCGAACAGATCGACGGTGCCGCCGACGCTGCGCTGGTTTGGCGTTTGGCCGGCAGATGCAAAGGTGACATCGTTGCGGACAAGCTTGAGATAGACGCTGGTGGGGTCGTAGGCCAGTTTCGGATCGAGGAACGCGAAACTGGAGGTGACTGTGCCGAAAGTGCCTGTCACGCCGGCGTCGGCTTTCAGGATCGTGTAGCTGGCGTTCGGCTCGTAGGTGCCGGCCTGGCCGACATGCACGACCTGGCCGCCATTGAGGAAAGCCTTTCCGGTCGCGTGGATCTGGTCGCTGCCGGTGCCGCCTGGTTCGACTTCCACTTCGTATGTCGAGTCCGATCCCAGGGTGATGTCGCCGGCCACGGTCAGCGTGCCGATTGAATTGCCCGGCGCAACGGTGCCGGCGACAGTCGTCGTGCCCACGGTCCCCGACCCCATCAGCCTGCCGCCCGACTGGACGTCGAGCGTGCCGCCGAGCGTGCCGTTGACGGAGAGCGCCCCGGCCTCGACCGTCGTGCTGCCGGAAAAGGCCGAGGACGGTCCGCTGAGCAGCAGGCGACCGTCGCCCTTTTTCATGATACCGCCGCCGCCCGTTATGGTTCCCGCGAAGAGTGCGTCGGCCGCCTGGTCGAATACAACGGCCGCGTCGTTGTTGAGGTTGCCGCGGATGGAATCCACATTGCCCACCAGCGTGCCGGCCTGCACCACCGTGCCGCCGATGTAGTTGTTGGTGCCCGACAGAACCACGGTGCCGGTACCGGATTTGACGAGCATTCCTGCCCCGGCCAGGTGGCCGCTGACGGTTCCGGCCTGCATGTCGAACAGCGCTGCCGCAGTCGCCGTGCCGGAAACCAGGCCGCCGGTGAGCTGATAGGTGCCCGCATCCGCCGTTCCGGCCATCGTGCCGCCGGACTGCTCTACTTTCGTGGCCGCGACCGTGCCTTGGGTCAGCCCGCCGGACTGGCTGTAGGTCCCTGCGGTCGCGCTGCCGTTCATCGTGCCGCCGGTGAAAACAAACTGCGTCGCGATCACCGTGCCGCTGGTGAGCCCGCCGGACTGTTGATAGGCGTCGGCGTGCACGGTTCCCGCCATCGTGCCTTCCACAAGGGCATAGAGCGGCGCGTTGCCGATCCCGCTAAGGCCTGCCACGGTGCCCGCCATGGTGGTGTTGGCGCCGTTCTGCGTCACCCTGCCACCGGGGATGACATTGTCGATATTGATGAAGCCGGCGGCGAACACTGCACCGTTGTCGGTCAGGTCGAACACGCTCGTATCGGCGCTGCCGGACAGTGTGCCGCCTGTGAGCTGATACTGCGTCGTCGCCACGGCGCCGGAAGTCAGCCCGCCGTCCTGTTCGTACTGGCTACTGGCAATGACGCTGCCGGACATCGTGCCGCCGGTCAGCGCGTAGTCGATACTGTAGGCGGTCGCCGCCATCGTGCCGCCCGACTGGGCAAAAGTTGAGACGTCACGAAGCGTGCCGCCGCGGATTTCTCCGTTGCCGGAAAGGTCGACAGCGAACTGGCTGACATCGAAGCCGCCGAGATCGGCGACGCCGCTGGACGTGACCTGCAAGGAATTGGCGGGATTGCCGAATGCCGAGGCGTTGCCCGCTTGCAACGTGCCGTTCGAAACCAGCGTCTGTCCGATATAGGTGTTGGCCCCGTTCAGCACCAGCGTGGCGCCGCCTTCCTTGGTCAGCGTGCCGTTGCCGGAAACGACGCCGTCGATGATCAAGTCGGCATCCGTCAGGAACGTGCCGGCACCATTCAATGTGACATTGCGCGTGGACGTGAAGGAAGCCGTGTTTTCCAGCGCGCCGCCGTTGAAGGTGAGGGCGCCGGCGCTTGCCCCGAGATTGGCCTCGGAGGACACCGACAATATGCCCTGCTTCAGCGTCCATGGCGTCACCGCCGTGGTCGTGTTCGTCAGCGTCCAGGTGCCGGAGCCGGTCTTCTCGTAGCTGGTGAAACCTCGATATTGCTGCGCGGTGCCGACTTTCGAGATGTCGAAACTGCCGTCGGCCGCCCCGCCGAGCGTCAATACGTTGCCGGTGCCCGTCGTTGCATCGACATTGCCGATGATCGTCGAGCCGGCCTGCAATTCCAGCCGGTTGATGCCGCCGGTGAAGGTGATGGCGTTTGCCCGCGCTGGCCCGTTACCGTTCAATCCGCCGGAAATCGTACCGGAATTGACGATGGTGAGGTTCGATCCGGTGATGCCGACGCCGCCGGCACCGCCGGCACCAGCCGTGGTGCCAGGAATGCCGGGATTGAAAGCCCCCCCGCCGCCGATACCGCCGTCGCCGCCGGAACCGCCGGAACCGCCCAAACCGTCCTCCCCCCCTCCGATAATCGGATCTCCAGGACTTCCGGTAGTGCCAAGCGTGCCGGCAACACCTGAGCCCGTACCGCCCGCGCCGCCATCGCCACCATCCCCGCCCGGGCCACCGGGGCCAACGGTGCCCGAGATGCTAGGGCTACCGGACCCGCCGTTGCCACCGTCACCGCCTTCCCCCCCGGCACCGCCACTGCCATTGACGGCATAGCCTCCCACGCCGCCCGGGCCGCCCAGGCCACCAACCCCGCCCGCGCCGCCTGGGCCCGTGTCGCCAGGGCCGCCCGTACCGCCCGAGCCACCGATACCGCCCATGCCGCCCGATCCACCGTCGCCAGCGACGCTTCCCCCTGTACCGCCTGCGCCCCCTGCGCCGCCGATGCCACCCGCACCGCCTGGTCCGGCGGCAGTGCCTGGAAGTTCGCCCATGCCCAAGCCGCCAATGCCGCCACTGTCGCCATTGCCGCCGGCGCCACCAAAGCCAATCGTGCCGGCGTTGCCGCCAGCCCCGCCAACCCCGCCAGCTCCACCGGTGCCTCCGAGGGGGCCACCACTGGTGCCAGCTCCGCCATTGCCGCCGGAACCGCCATTGCCGCCGCCGGTATTCTGGAGGCCCGCGGAGGCGCTGCCACCAGCCCCTCCGTCGCCGCCGGCAATCGTGCCGGTGTTGATCACTGTCCCGTTGCTGCCGCTCACCGCGTTCCCGCCGGCGCCACCCGTGCCCGCCGTTCCGGAAGCTCCCCCGGCGCCCAGATCGCCGCCGTCGCCACCACGACCGCCCGCGCCGCCCGAGACACCGGCGCCACCGGAGGCGCCATTGCCGCCCGCGCCGCCGTTGCCCGCCGCACCGCCGGTGCCGCCACTGGCATCGCCGCCCGAGCCACCCAGGCCGCCGACGATCGCCCCGGCATTCTGCAGGGTGAAGCCGCTGCCGGTGACCGCCGCGCCGCCGACACCGCCGGTGCCGGCCAGACCGCCGGCTCCTCCCGTCCCGCCGTCGCCGCCATCGCCGCCGGCACCACCATCGCCGCCAGAGCCGGCTGCGGCGTTCGGACCAGCTAGACCGTTGAGGCCGTTGCCACCGGCACCGCCATTGGCGCTGCCGCCGGCTCCGCCGGTGCCGCCGATCGCAGCCGTACCCGCGTCGATGGTCAAATTAGCGCCCGGCGCGGCGGCGCTACCACCCGTTCCGCCCACGCCGCCGTTGGACGCGGCGCCTCCCGATGTGCCGTTGCCGGTTCCGTCCGTCACTCCCGCAACGCCGTCGCCGGCGGCGCCGGTCGACCCTGCGACGCCCTGGGTACAGGTCGTGTAATTCACGTCGTTGATCGTGCAACCCGCGCCCCAGGCAGGCAGTGCGTATGACCCCGCCGTGAGCGCCGTCGAGCACAGCAGGACAAACGCCGCCCGGTCATGCTTGTGGAATGAATGCTTCACCATGCTCCCCCGGCGCGCCCAAGATCGCGCCGTCCCCTCAGCAAAAATCCGTCAGACCTTCAGTCGGGTCAAATTCCTCCAGGACTGTCAAATCTATCGGTTTGCGATCTTTCGGCTACACGTTACTTCCATGATTTCGCTGTCTTCAAGGAAAAACGGTCCGCATCCCCGACATAACCTCGAATTCTCAGGGGTCGCCGGCGGCCGAAAGCGTCCACCGGCAGGGGAGGCCGTTCGGTCCGGTCGGGAAGCAAGGCAATAGTCGGGTCGGGGAAAATGGTGCGGATGAGAGGACTCGAACCTCCACGCCTTTCGGCACTGGAACCTAAATCTTCTCCGCTACCGGAGGCAGTGTGGGTGGTGCGGGTAGAGGGACTCGAACCCCCAAGCTTTTTCAAGCACTTGGACCTAAACCAAGCGTGTCTACCAATTCCACCATACCCGCCGGAATTGTCACTTTGTCACCGTTTGTCACGGCGATTGTCACAAGTCAACGAGAGGTGTCCGAGACCACTTCCAGCTTCGGTTTGGCCGGCTCGATCATGCCGCCGAGGATGTCGGCGCAGGCGTCCAGATCGCCGGTCCCGAGCTTCGCATAGATCAGCGTCGTCTCAATCCGCTTGTGGCCGAGCCACGTCTGGACGCGCTTCAGGTCCACCCCGGCCTGCACCATCCACGACGCACAAGTGTGCCTCAAGGTGTGGATGACGACGTCGTCATAGCCGAGCTGCTTCTGCATCCGATCCCACGTATCGCGGAGCCGGCTGCACTTCGACGACGTGTCACTCTTGAAGTGGGCGAAGGGTCCCTTGCTGTCAGGGAAGGCGGCCTTCATGGCGATGACAGCGTCCTTGGCCGGCTGCGACAGTGGCAGGGTGCGCGCCTTCGACTTCTTGTCGCCGCCCCAGAACAGCACCGTGTTGAACCCCGGCCCGAAGGCGTTCCAGCGGAGGTCGAGGATCGCCCCCAGGCGCGCGCCTGTATGGAGGGCGAAGACCGTGAAGGCATGGATGTCGTCCTGGTGCCACGCGCGCCACAGGGCCAGTATCTTCTGGGCCTCCTCCTTGGTCAGGAAGCGGATGCGTTCGTTCGTCTCGCCCGACATCGGTATCTTGGGCTTGCGGGGGATGACGCCCTTCTCGAACGCGAAGGCGAGCATCTTCGAGATCGCGGCCAGCTTCCGGTCGGCCGTCGCGTAGGTGCGGCCGCTGTCGACCACAGCTCTCGCGAGGCGGCGCAGCTCGTCGGTGTCGATGTCCTTCACCAGCGTGTTGCGGCCGAAGAACTCGACGCACTCACGGCCCGAGGCGATGGCCGTCTCGGGGGCCTTGATCTTGGGATTGTTCTCCCAATGGTTCCGCTTGGTGTAGTCGAAGAGGGCCCCGAGGGTGTCCAGAGCACCACCCGTCTCGGTGCGGCCGTTCTTGGGGGCAGGGGGCTCCGATCCCCGGACCAAGGCTGCGCGGGTTTCAAGCTCCCACGCCTTCGCCTCGGCCTCGGTGTCGAACGTCTCGCGATAGCGATGGCCGGCGATCATGAAGTCGGCCATGAAGGTGGTGCCGCGCTGTCTTACAGCCATTGTCAGCTCCCGAGCAATTGAATGAGGCTATTGTAGACCCTGATGCCGCGCGGCGTGGGCTTCACCCGCTTGTAGCGGCGATCCACCGGGTCCTCGTAGACCTCGATAAGGCCGTGTCCGGGGACCATTTCAACGACCGCTTCGCCGGTCTTGGGGTCCTTCTTGGAGACCCGCTTGGTCTCCGAGAGGCCGTCGAGGTTACGCGATATAGGGCCGCCCACACCGAGACCGGTGCGCTTGGCGTATTCTTGGATCGTCAGGTCAGGCATCGCAACGACGTTGAGGAACAAGCTGATCTGCTGGACCTGCATGTTGGCGTCCAGCTTTCGGAACTCTTCTATGAAGCCGATGAACTTGCGGGCGGTCTTGTTCTCGACGCCCTTCGTGGAACCTACCATTTGAACTCTCCCCTCACGGTATAAGATACGCTACCGCTGTTACTCCATACTCGCAGTATCTGCAATGAGGGAGACGTTGGAGCGTCTCTCCTCACCGCATCGTGTCGTCTCCTAGTTGATACGCTCGGCCAGCAGCCACTTGGGATAGGCGTTGATCTCCCCGATGCCGATCTCCTGAAGAGCCTCGGGGGCTCGGACCTTGTGGACGGGGATGTCCCGCCGATGGGCCTGATGGGTCAGCCAGTGGCCGTCCCTTAGGGTCCCGGTGATCGGGTCGTCCATCATCTCGAACGCGCTGGGCATGTTCTTGGAGAAGTAGCCCAGCACCGTGTCGTACCCCTTGGGCACGTCAGGGCTGGCGTAGGGGTTGCTCGGTACATCCGCGCTGACCCCCGGCGCGGCGGCATGATTGCCTTCCAAAATGTTGGCAATACGGGTGAGTGCGCCGAGGATTGCCTCAGCCTGCTGGTCGTTCATTCCTATGTTTCCCTGAAGTTGCCCGCTGTCCCACTTCGGGACGGGTCGGGGCGGTCGGTTACAGCCTGTTAAGATATGTGTCCAGCACTTAAGTGCCCATTTTGGACACTACGGCAGCGGTGGACACGACGAGTGCTTCGAGGCTGGCGAGGAAGCGGCCGATCTCGGCGGCGTCCATGCTCGTCGGCAGCGGCACAGACCGCCTCCCGATCCTCGTTGCTGCCATCCGGTTTAGGCCCTCCAAAGCCTTGATGTGCCGGTTGACGGTGGACCTGGGCAGCCCGGTCATGGTGGCAATCGCGGAGACGTCCAGCGGACGCTTCTGATACCACCCCAGCCGAACCGCCAGTGCCACCAAAGTCACCTCTGGAGCCACGCTCAGGCCATCCAGAAGCCGCCATGCTCTGATCACCATCTGGCTCAGGGCGATGACGCGATCTCTCTCCTTGTCGATTGCAGTTGACATGCTCCCTCCTGGCCGCCCCCGGCGCTCTGCCGAAGGCGGTCTGTTGGTTGAACTTGTGGTTGCTCCCCGAGGGGCCCTTATGCCACCTGAAGGTGGTACCGGGCGTAGCGCTGGCCGGTGTTGTCCACCTTCATCTCCGTCACGATCTTGTGACCGAGGTGCTTCAGGTCGAGGATGCGGCGGGCCAGCGAGCGGCACCGAAGGACGGCTTGGGCTTCCACCTGGGTGACCGCGCCCTTACGACGCAGGAGGTCCAGAACGGCCGCCGTCATGGGTGCCGAGGGTTCGCGGACGGGTGCCTTGACGAGGGTGCAGTAGTCCAGGTCGACATACCAGCCGGTCAGGTTGAGGCCTTTCGGGCAGACCTTCAGGGCGAGGTCTCGCTCTTCCCCGTGGGGTGGCCAGCCGTCCCCATCGAGCCGAACCATCATGTGGCCGTTGATGGCTTCCCCGGCGTAGATGCCTTCGTGTTCGGCGTGGTCCTTGATGGTGTCTCCGATGTTGAACTTGGTCTTGCTCATGGGGTTCTCCTTAGGGATTTGCTGGAAGTTGGGGCCCGGCATCACCATCGTTCGGCGTGTCGGGAAGCTCGGGTAGCGCATCAGTTGATGGCGAAGCGGGAGCCGGCGACCTCCCAATACTGGCCGCAGCGGGACCGGCGCTTGGTCAGCCGGGTGCCGAAGATCGAGGGCCGGTAGCGGTCGCAGTAGTCGCGCATGAACTTGCGGGCCTTGTCCTCGGTGAGGAAGAGTTCGTTGACGGTGTGCATGGGAAGATAATCCTATGGATCGGGCAGCCGTGGACAACCTTGCGAGGGTGACGCAAGGTCCGCTGCGGGTTTGAGGTGGATTTGGGTTGAGGGTTATCCCCGCTGGAGCAGCCAGTAGCTGCCGAGGCAGACGAGGGACCAAAAGGCGATCCACCCGAGGAAGAAGGTCTGGACGGTCACTGCCTGTCCTCCAGATAGTCGGCCCATGCTCGAAGGGCCTTGATGACGTCGGCCGTGGGCCGGTCGGTCAGCATGAGTTCGATGGAGGCTTGCAGGGCGTTGTCGCTGTTGACCCTGTGCATCGCCTCGGTGGCGGCCTTGGCGGCAGCTTCGAGGGTGACGTGCATCAGCCTCCAGCCCCCGCTGTTCCACCGCCACGCTGGCGCTTGATGAATGCCTGGGCGGCGCGGCGAAGCTCGTCCCGCCGATCCATCCACTCGCGGTAGGCGTGGAGGCGGACGACACGAACGTCCAGGCGGGGCTTCTGCCGGTCATGGTCGATGATGACCTTGAAGAGTTCCGGGAGGCGGACCATCAGACCCTCCATGCGTTCGGGAGTTCGATCTTGTCCCGGACCTCGACCTTGCCCCTCCAGCCGGCGAGGACGCGCGCCACGGTGATCGCAGCCTTGCGCTTGAGGTGGAACCCGAGGGTGACGCGGCTGCCGTCAGGGTGTTCCCTGAAGAGGTGCCACTGGTTGCCGCGCTCGGTCGGCGCGATCTTCTGGATGACGAGCTTGAGGGTCATCGGTGATCTCCGAGAGGATGGAGGCAGGGACCACCGTCCCCGCCCCCTGTTGGTGGACTTACTTGGCCTCGTGGCCCGACGTTGCGGAGTGACCGCTGGTGCCGCCCGAGGCATTGCTGCCGTGGTCAGCGCCGGCCGCCGAGGTGCCCGACTGGTTGCCCTTGCGGGTGTCCGGGGTGCGGGCCGGCTTGGCCGGGGCGACCTTGTTCTGGACGTGGTCCTTGACCTTGGCCTTCGGGGTCGACGTCGAGGGTGCCTTGACGGTGTCCTGCTGGGTGACCGAGGGGACCGTGACGATGGTCTTGCCGTGGTCCTTGGATGCCGCCGAGGCAGCGCCGATGAGGGCGACGGAGGCGATCAGAGCGAGGGTGAGCTTCTTCATTGGTAGTCCTTTCGGGGCAGCACAATGGGTGACAAGACGTGGCCCCCGCGCTGCCTGTACGGGGCGTCCTGTTCTTCAAATCGGGTTGTCGGTGGGCGGCCTTACGGGTAGCCGCGATCTCGGCGGCGCTGGGCCTCGTCGAGGAGGAACTTGGGTATCCAGTCGGGGACGTCGATCAGGGGCGACACCTGGGCTCGGGCGTTGACCTCGGGAGGCAGGATCGCCGGACCAGTCAGCACCGTATTGGCCTGCATCGCCTCGACCTCGCCGGCCCCGCACAGGGCGTTCAGCAGGCCGGCAAGCTCCTCTCTGCTCTCAATACGGAGTGCAACTATCGCGGCCGGCTTCAGCCCCTCGGCCTTCCGATAGGCGTCCGCGTCGTTCTTCATGGTGAACCAGCGCCGCTTGACGTTGTAGACAATCATGACCCCAGCCCCGCCGCGCGGAAGACACCAAGCTTCCAAGCTAGCCGGGGTTTCTCAAGCTCCGAGAAGCGCGCAGCAAGGATGCCAGATTGCATATAGTCGCCGCGCTCGTAGGCCGCCTGGGCCATGCTGAACACCTCGTCGTTCGCCTTGCGCCACCGGTCATCGTAGTCGACCTGAGCGGGTGTGGCGATTTCATCGAAGGTCTTGCTAGGGCGTTCGTGCGGGCTCATTTGCTTGCCTCGTTCAGTTCGCGGACGGTGGCCTCAATGTCGGCCTGAAGGTCCGTCGTGGTGATGATTTTGAGGTGCCGCGCCTCCCAGCCGCTGTCGCGGTAGATGTCGCGCTCCTCCTTGACGGTGGCGAGGTCGTAGTCCCCGAACTCGATGGCCCACTGGCACCCCGGCGATCCGTCGTAGGCCAGCAGCGTGTAGTAGGGGCGCGGCTTCTTGGGCTTGCGCATGGTCAGAACTCCAGATGGAGGCAGCCAGCGTCGACTTCGCTGACCTTGGTTGCGTGATCGCGGTCGAAGACCAATTGCTGAAGGCCGATTGCGACGTGCTCGTCGGGCACCTCGTAGGTCACCAGAAGGCCACCCCTCTTGCCCATTGCGGTGCATCCGGCAGGGCTGAAGAACCATTCCCGGAGCTGGCCGAGGGACTTGGCACCGAACCGCCACTCGGCGCGCGGGCGATCCCTGAGGGCGTTCTTTATGGCCGGATAGCCTTGAAGGCTCTCGCCCGTGGCGCTCGGCCCGTCATAACTGGATCGGTAGAGGTCACCCGGAACTTGCTGGTCATGGGCGACGGCCAGTCCGGCCCCGAAGGCCCCACAGCCGGTCGAGGTTTCAATGCGATAGACCAGCATCAGACCGGCCCCCACACGCTGTCGAGAAAGCGGTCCCATGCCTCGACGGCCCAGCCGCCCCGATTGGCCGGGAAATGGTTACCCGTCTCGGTCGACACGAAGGTGCCCCGCTCGGTCGGATGAGGCGTCACGACATGGTAGGTGTCGAACTGTCCCGGCCCGATCTGCTGCCACCGCACCGCCCGTTCGGCGTTGGCCTTGGTGTAGGGATCGAGGTGGACCGGCGAGCAGTCCTTGTAGCCGTAGACGGCCAGACAGAAGAATTTCTTGGTCATGAGAGCCTCGTGAAGAAAGGGACGCACCGACCGGCGCTGGAGGTTCACCAGCCGGTGCGCTTCAGGGAACTTGTGTTGGCGTATTGGCTACGCTTGCGGAGACATCAGCCGACGACAAAGCCAGTGGTGTCGTGCTTGGCCGGCCCCTTTGCGTAGAGCCCGACGATGACGCCGCGCGGATCGGTGAAGCGCATATCGGTCTCGTCACCGTCGATGACGCAGCGGCCAAGCGTGGTTCGGCCGTCGCCGTCCAGCATCTCGGCGCAATCGACAATCTCGTCCCGGTGCGCTTTGGATCGGTAGACCACGGCGACATTAACGCCCGTATCCACCGCCGTCTGACAGACCGCCGCCGCATAGGCCGGATTTGCCTCGCTATAGGACAGCGTCAGGGCGTAGTTGGCCGGAAGCGGGCGATAAGCGCGCTTGTAGACCTTGGTGTAGTCGTAGAATTGCACCTCAGGGAACGCCTCGAAGATGCTGGCATATCGCCAAGAGGTGTTACCATATGGAACTAGCTTGTGGGTGCGGTAGCACGGATGTGCCACTTCCCATTGAATGTCGCTGGTGCCGTTCAACCGCACGGCAGGCTTGACGCCACGGCGGTCGCAGTACTTCACAAACGCCTCGATATCCTTGACCAGCTCAGCCATGAACGCCGCGCGGTCCCTGAAGTAGCGTTGCGTCTTCGCTATGCGCGCCTTCTCAATCGAGGTGAAGATGGCCGCACGGCCAGCCTTGGACAGGCAGGCAGCCTCACAACCGGCCATCTTTGCCATTGGGCAGACGTTGCCCATAAGGGCTTGTGAAGCTGGCGCAAGGTACATGATGGCGGTTTCGTAGACGCCGCCCTTGTCGCCCTTGACGGTCTTAGCGTTGCCGCCTGACCGGATGAGAGTGCCACGGTACATGGTGATTATCCTTTCGAGTTGCCCTTATCGATACGTCACCGGATTATCTCCCTTGGCGTATTGGTAAGGGCAAAAGAAATGGCAGGAGCCGAAGCCCCCGCCGATCCCTTGAATTGGTGTCAATGGTGTCGCTTCACCTAGACCGGTTGCCCGGTTATACGCCGTCGACGCGGCGGCCTAGCCATCAGGTCATCTAGACATGGACCATGAAATTGATTTGGAAATTTGCCTTGTTTGGTCGCGTTGGACTGGCGCTTGCCCGAAGATTTCGGCACCCCTTCCGCGTTCGCCGTTGCCCGTTTCCATCCGGTATCTGGCTAGGGTCTCTCCCCTTAGGTCATCGGTTGAGCCATCCCGGCCGCCCCTTTGGGTCATCCTCAACACCACCGCCTTTGAGAAGCTTGCAAGGCCGCCGTGGTCTAGGGCTTCCACCATCCCCTAGTCGCTTGCTCCCGTTCCCGCTGCGGCCAGTCCGTGGCCAGTGCGTTTCCGTTCGATGACCAATGTATGTCATAGCCGGATTAGATACGCAAGCGGAGATATTGAAAAAAATAGATGGGAAGGCCCATTTTGAGCCTAAGTCATTGAATTGACAGCGAAAGAAATTTTGAGGGGAGGGCCTAAATTGGGCTTTGGGCCGGCGAAAGGTGCGATACCAGGGCGAATTTTGTCACCAAAGGCCGGACCCTACCAAGGCGACAACGATGGCCGCACCGATCAAAGCCCATCCGGTCCACTTGGTTTGATCCCGTCCGGTTCGATCCCCTTCAGTCACCAAACGCCACCCGCCAAGGGCAAGCGCTAGGGCGACCATGAGGGCGACGACAAGGAACGCGGCGAAGGGCAGAGAGGAAACCATGCGCGCACCCTTACGCGCGGAGCTAGAGACAGGCAAGGGTTTGGCGAGGGTGGGCTATAGGTGGACGTTAGGTGATAGGCAAACACACCGATTGGAAGCCATGGGAATGAACATTCGTTCCATCGGTGGAATAGACGTTCCCTCATGGTCCCCTCAGTCCACCTAACAGGCACCTATCGGATACCGGTTCTAGTTCCGCGCCTTGATTTCGTTGGATAATCCGCCATGGCGTGACAAAAGGCGTGACAATGGGGAAACCGAACGCGCCCCATGCGGTCGACGAGAGGGGTGGCACGGGGGGCTTTTGCGCGAGCCGATCATCCGATCCCTCGCTCAGAAATTTTTACCAAACATTCCGACCCCCTCAGGTGCCCCTTCAGCCGCCCCTTAAGGCCCCCGCTGGGTGTCCCTGGGGTGGAGGAGGTCTATGGGAGGACCCTTACTACCTGGGCCCCTTCAGCCAACCCCCGGTCACCCCTGAGGAGAACAGCAGGGGGACCTGGAGGTCAGCTTGGGGAAGGCTCTCAGGTGACACTTAAGGGGTACCTTAGGTTTCCCATCAGGTGTCACCTTAGGTATACCCTATAGGGGAACCATAGGGGACCTATCCTATTGGGCAACCTATTCCCCCGAGGGTGCCCGAAGGCTCCCCCAGGGGTTTGGCTTAGAAGAACCGAGGGGACGACTGTAAGGAGGCCCCGAGGGCATTCTCCATGAACCGAGCCAGCTCCTGGTCGAGGAGGTCCTGCTTGCGTTGGTCAGCAGCAGTGGTCTGGTTCCTGGCCATCCATTCAGTCCAGTAGTGGACAGCCCCAGCTACAGCATCGAGCCTGTCGTCATGGGACAGGGCTCCCCGTGCCTTGGTGATACGGGTCATCTGGTAGAAGAGACGCATACGGTTCTGATCCTCCAGGGGGTACCCGGTGGTGCTGTCGTAGTCCTTCTCGATGACCTCGGAGAGGACAACCAGGCGGTGCTGGTTCATGATCGGCTCCAGGGTGTCGATGATGCGGGCTTCCTTCTGGGCCTTCGACCATTCGGCGTCCTCAATGGTCACCGGGTAGACGAGCTGGGCCCGAGCCCTGAGGAGCTGGGCGAACATGCCGTCACCGAAGTTGGGCTCGACCAGGATCAGGTTGACGCCCTGTTCCTTGGCATCGATCAGGATGCGGTCCAGGACCTTCTGGTCATAGCCCTGGTCCCTGGAGGCACCCACGCGGGTCAGGTAGAGGGCCCCGTGGAGCATCTTGACGATGGCCCATGCGGTCTCGTCCTTGCCTCGGCCCGAGGGGTCGACGAACATGACCGAGCCCTCGAACGGGAGGAGGTCCCTGGAGACGTACATGGGGCGGTGGAAGCGGTCGCCGGGGAGGCCCACCATGGGGAGCTTCTCGATGGTCTGCTCCGGGGATGAGGCCCACGAGACCTCGCTGGGGCCCTTCCTGTGGTCGGCTTCCCAGACGATGAGGTCCGACAGCTTCAGGGGGTACTTGTCCTCGTCGGAAAGGCTGGTGTCGAGGTAGAACTGTAGGGCAAAGCCGGATCGTCCGTAGGACAGCTCACGCTCGTCCAGGTCAACCTCAGAGAACCGCTGGGGGTCCGTGGACTTGCCGACGACGTCTTCATTCTCGTCCAGCTCGCGGCCGATCAGGGGGGCCAGCTTCGAGCCGTACTTAGCCCTACGCTCCTCGTCGGGATAGCGCGCCGGCCAGATGCGGACCTGATAGCCGCGATCCGGCAGGAGGTTGTAGATCGACTGCTCGGTCTGCGGAGTGCCCAGGTAGATGATTCGGCCACCCGGCTTCAGAACCGCGTCGAACTCCTTGATCTGCTCGGAGAGCTTCTCGCGCTTGAGCGCCGTGTCGGAGTTGTTGGGGACTTCAATGTCATCCGCGATCAGCACGTCAGCGCGGCTGCCGGCGATCTGCGAGGTGATGCCCAGCGACTTCACAGACGGCGCGTGAGAGGCACGAGCGGGTCCGACGTCGAAGGACACCTTGGACATGCGCTGGTCGCCCGTGGGCCTCAGGTGGGCCAGCATGGGCATCTCGAAGATGAGACGCATGGTGAAGGTGGAGAAGTCGTCAGCGCGCTGCTTGGAGGCCGAGACGACGAGGATGTTGAGCTGTGGGTCGCAGTAGAGGAGCCAGCAGACGAAGGCCGAGGTGACCCAGGACTTCCCGACGCCACGGAACGCTTCGATGATCGAACGCTTCGGGCCGTGCTGGAGGAAGCGGGCAATGTCGTATTGGACCTTGGTCGGGTCCGGCAGGTTCAAGTGCTTCCAGACGACGTAGAGGAAGTTCCTGAAGTCCGCCCGTAGGGGATCGTGGGCCGTGGACATGGAGGTCCCCGACCGCAAAGCAGTCTTGGTCATAAATCCCTTAGGAATGGGGGCAGAGAGCGCCGTGGGAGAGCGTTGCGAGCTTGGGGCTACGGTTGGAGGTCAGTGACCTAGCGCCCTCCCACGGGCGTCTGTGTGCCCGTCAGAGCAGGCTCTTGCCGAGCCTTAGTGGGCGTAGTCGGAGCCGTGTTCCGAGCCGTCGAACGGGAGGTTCGCAGCGATGTCGTTCACGACTGGATTGGTGCCCGGTGCGGGGGCTGTGCCGGTGTCCTTGAGGAACTGGCGGATGACGTTCAGCGAGGCCGCGTCGGGCGTGAGCTGGACCACTTCGCCCTCCTTGTCGACGACCGTTCGGCCCTCGGTGAGGATGGTCTTGAGCTGGTCAGCGAAGGCGTCGAAGAGGCTCTCCAGCGACTTGCTATTCGTCTTCATGCCGGTCCTCCTTGTGGGTGGCCGACCAGACCTTCACGGCGATCTGCACGATCAACCATGCGGCACCGAGGATCGGCGTCCACTTGGCCGCGAGCATCGAGACGGTGTCCAGCGAGGGTAGCCACGCCGGGGACGTGACCGAGGCGGCAGCTACGACCGACGTGGTGCGGTCAGTGATGGTGTCGCCAACGATGGCGGCGATGTTCATAGTTCTGAAGCCCATGTCCACAGAGCATCGATCTGCTCCGGGGTGATTTGAAGTTGAACGCCAAGGGCGTCGATGAGGGGATGGGTGCGGTTGTATTGGGTGGCGTACTGCCACTCCACGAGCCCCGCAGGGTCCCCCGCCAGGAGCCCTTCGACGTCCCCTTCGGTGATCCCGATGGAGAGCAGGCCGAGGCGCAACTGGCGAGGCGAGAGTGCCGGGAAGTTGGCACGGAGTTCTTCGGAGGTCGGCGGGGTGAACTCAGCGATGGGCCCGTAGGTCCCCGCCAGGGCGTTCTCCCAGACCAACCTACCGTGGGCCGTATCGGCACCGTCGTGGGTCGTGAAGGGGAGCGCGCCGAGGGGTTCGAGTTCCCTGAAGAGGACGTCAGCGGTGAGCAGGGCGTGGCCAGCGTCGTTCCACCTGAGGTTCTCGACGGACACGACGGTGCGGTTGTGGAAGTCCTCAAGGACCTCCTGGGGGATGGTGTCGATCATGCGTATCTCGCGAAGAGGGTGGCGGTGTTGGCGGCGTTGATCACGCCCATGCAGACCCAGGAACCACCGGGCGCACTACCAGATGCGTTGTTGGTCGAGCTGTAGCGGAGGTCGCTTCCGGCCACCCCTTGACCAGTGCCAATGGAAGAAATTGTCGCCGGGCGAAGGAAGGCATAGGAGCCTACAGCACCCAGGGAATAGGTGGCGTGGGTGTTGTAGAGGTAGGTGGAGAGGTACCCGCCCCAGGCAGTGCCGTAGACGTTGCCGTTGGTGTGGAGGTACGACAGGCCGGAATAAACTAGACCGGTGGCCTTGATATCCCCGTCATTGTAGAGTTCTCCTCGACCGAGGAACGACCGGGAGTTCCCGTACCCGAGGATGCCGTAGTTGTACCCGTTCTGGGCGTAGCCGAGGACCGCTCCCCAGGCAGCCGAGTTGGCCTTGAAGGTGGCCGCGTAGTCGTCGGTCGGGCCGTCCTGGACTACAAACCTCCCGCCCACAAACGTGGCAGGACCGGAATTGAAGAACGCCCCTTTCCCATAGAAGGAATTGGCGTTGTTGTAGCCAAGGATGCCGTAGTAGTCCCCGCTCTGGGTGCTGCCGATAACAGCACCCCCCGAGGTTCCGGTAGGCTGTGCGGCAATCGTGTAGCCATTGGGACCCATGGCCTTGATGCTGAACGCTTCCGCGTCCGTCAGGATGGAGGCCCAAGCCCCCCAGGTCCCACTGTAGCGGCCCCGCATCCTGATCCGGTTGCCGGGGCTTGCATAAGCGAAGGCGATCTGGGTGATGTTGGTGCCGCCATACGTCAAGTCCAGGACGTGGTAGTAGGTGCTGTCCCCCGGCCCGTTGGGATTGGTGCCGAGGTAGATGTAGGGCTGCCAGCCGGTGGTCTCTAGGGTGTTGAAGTCGGCGGTGCTGGTAGTGGACATCGCCGGCAAGACCCCAGCGATCAGAGGGCCGGCAGGGCCGGTATCGCCTTTGTCGCCCTTCGGGCCTTGGATGCCTTGATCCCCTTTGTCACCCTTAGGTCCCTGAATGCCCTGCGACCCGGTGTCCCCTTTGGGTCCCTGGATGCCCTGTTCGCCCTGCGCTCCGGTCTTCCCAGGGGGGCCGTCAAAGCCCGCCCTGGAGTTGATGTCGGAGCCGGCGTCGAGAGAGCCAGCCTCAATCATGTCGGACATGGATTAGGCCACTCGCTGGACCAGCATGATGCTGTTCCGGGAACCACGGCTGCGCCACGTCCCGGCCTGAACAAGGGAGACCGTCTGGTTGTAGTCGGTGCCACCAGTGACGAGCATGTAGTGCCCGACCGGGTAGTTCTGCTCCAGCGAGTTCGAGCCGCCGTAGATGGCAACCGAGCCGGCCGGACCAGTGGCCCCGGTGTAGCCCATGGGACCCTGAGCGCCCTGCGGACCCTGAGGACCAGTGGGACCGAGCGGGCCAGTCGGACCCTGCGGACCAGCCGGACCCTGCGGACCCGTAGGACCAACCGGGCCGGTAGCGCCGGTCGCACCATTGGTACCCGGAGCGCCCTGATCGACAACCTTCGCCCAATAGGCGGTGTTGCTCGGTTGGATGCCCTGGGCGCTGGCTGCGGTCAGGATGTAGCTGGCACCGAGCCAGTAGACGACGTCCTTCTGGAGGTAAGCCTGGGTGCCGACGTACTGGCCACGCCAGACCATGCCAGGGGTGCCTGCGGGGCCCGTAGCGCCGGCAGGACCGGTGGGACCAACGACACCCTGGACACCCTGAGGACCGGCAGGACCGGTTTCACCCTTGGGGCCAATAGGGCCGGTCTCGCCGGTTACCCCCTGGGGGCCCTGAACGCCCTGCGGACCCTGACCGAAGGCGACACCCTCGGACCAGTCGCCGGCCGTGGCGCTGAGCTTCCAGTACATGAGCCCCTCGTCCAGCGAGAGGTAGGCGAAGCCCTGGGCAGCGTTGTCGTAGGCCGCACGGTCAACACCCGTGCCAAAGGCGTCCGGGTTGAACGACGGGCCGATGATGCCCTGCGGACCTTGCGGGCCGGCGAGGCCACGGGGACCCTGAGGACCCTCGGGGCCACGCGGACCAGTCGGGCCGGTCGGACCCTGGGGACCCACGATACCCTGCGGGCCCTGGTCGCCTGTCGGACCCTTGTCGCCCACAGGCCCACGCGGGCCGGACGGCATGTTGTCCTCGGTGTAGATCATGAACTGGCCGTCGCTATCGAAGCCCATGATCTTGTTGCGTCGATCTTCGATTGACGGGATGATCAGGTTAACGCGGCCGGCGTCACTCTCCGGGGCGATGATGGTGCTGGTGGCGACGTACTCGGCCACGTCGTCCGCCTCTTGGGCGATGAAGAGGGCCTGGAGGTTCGCCGTGTTGAGATCGACAGCGCGCAGCGAGGAGCCGTCAGCGATGGTCACCAGGGCGACATCGCGGGGCGTCTCTCGGCAAATCTTGATCTTGCCTTCGGTAAGCGCCGTGTTGAACCGGAGCTGGCCCGCGCCCATCCACTGGAAGTCGCCGTAGGGTTCTCCGTCCACGAAGACCTTGACGTGGTCTCTGGACAGGTAGGGGAAGTCGAAGGTCCAGTCCTTCGTGACGCCATCAGCGTCGTAGAAGACGATGGACTTGAGGGAAGATGCCATAGGCTCCTTTGGTGAAACAGAAAGGGCCCCGGAGGGGTTAGCTCCAGGGCCCGTGAAGGTTGGTTGTTAGGTCAGTGACCGAAGATGGACTGCTTCTTCTCCCGGTCGTATTCGCGGGGAGCGAACTCGGGGAGATTGGCGATCAGCGGGTTGAGACCCATGACCAGCGGGAGGACGTTGCCGAACGGAAGGACACGGGTGATTGACCGAGCCTCCTCCTGCGACCAGCCGTCCCCTCGGGACAGTCCAGCGCCGGCCTTGAGTGCCTGTAGGACGTCCTGGTAGCCGCCCGTCGTCGGGTTGCCCCAGAGGGCGTCGGAGACCTGTCCGGTGGTTCGGGTGTTGGAGAACCAGCCGTCGTTCCCGGTGACGTAGCGCCCGGTATCGAGCATCATCGGGAGGATCGACGAGTAGCCGGCACGGGAGAAGGCCGCCGCTCCGATCTCGCCCCAATTCAGATAGCGATCCTCGTAGTCCTGCTGATCGCCCCGACCAATTGCCTGTATCTTGCGCTGGACGATGTAGCCGGCTGCCGCCAACCCTGAGGTCAGGACGAGCTGCTTAACGGCCACCGCATCGCGCATGTGGAGGTTCTTGAGGGTCTGGTTGGTCCAGGCCCCGAGGGTGAACGTGCGGAACTGTAGGAACATCCTCGCGGCCGGCTTCGACATCCACTTGGCGAACTGACCGAAGTCGTTCTTCTGGATGATGATGTTGCTCAGCCGGTAGGCGGCGTTGAGGAAGGCCGTCCTGGCTTCCTTGTCCGACCACTTGTCGAAGTTGGCGCGGACCACCTTCTTGCCGCTGATCCAGTTGGGCTCGTAGGCGAAGTTGCCGGGTTCCTTGAACATCTTCAGGACGCGCTCGGTCATCTTCTCGTCGAGCCCCAGGTCGGCCAGTCGGTCGGCGCTGAAGCCCTTCGATCCCTGCGCCATGTTGGCGAACTTTTGGACGATGGACGCGGCGGTCCACCGCTGCTGCATGTTGGTGATCTGGGCCATACCGGACGCTTCCGCAACAACCCGCTGGCTCTTGTCCATGAAGCTCTCCACGCGGCTCCCGAGGGTCTTACTCTTGGGATCGTGGAGGTAGTGGCCCATCTCGTCGAAGCGATACGCCGGGTGGGCGCTGAAGCGATCCGTGCCGGCCGCCAGCCAGACCTCAAGGTCATCGGCGAGGCCGGACCTCAGGATGGTCTCTCCCTTCTGGGTGACGATGCGCCGTAGGGCCGGCGACTGCGTGAACGCAGCCTTGACCCCGAGGGTGGCAATCGGCATCCCGATCTCGGAAATCTGCGCGAAGCCGACCTGACCCATGAGGCGCAGGAAGTTGAACTTGCGGATGTTCCGGGCCCACCAGCCGAAGCGCGTAGCCTCGGCACCGTCATGGAGGGGTCTCCCCATGATGTGATTGTAGATCAGGTTGAGCCGGTCGATGTCATCTTGCTTGGCAGCCTCGGCGGCCTCGCGTGTCAGCTTACCCTCCTTGACCAGATCGCCATACTTCTGGACGACCTTATCGAGGTACTGCTGCCACTCGCCATCGGAAGTGAAGCCGTTGACGAGGACATCGTCGGTCACCGGGTCCTTGAACCTGTAGCGGGACAGAGCCCAGCGCCCAGACACGTTGCGCATGTAGCGCCGGTAGACGCTCGACACGTTGGTGTCCATGAGGTCGGTGAGGGTCAGAGGCTTGTCGCCACGGACGCCTTCCCTGGGCCTGTAGGGGCCGGATATGGAGGCGTTCTCGTCGAGCAGGACGCGCATCTTGTTGTGGCCTTCACGGCCGGCGTCAGCGGTCTTCTGGAACGTCCTCAGGATCGCCTGGGCGTCAGCTTCGGGCATCCCTCCGTTGTCCCTAAGGACCTTGACGAGTGCCTCGACGTTGTCCGAGCCGAGGACCCTGTGGGCCATGTCGTCGAGCCCGTGGGCCCGGTTGATGATGGCCTTGGTGAAGCCCTTGGCCACTCGCTGCACGAGAGCCTCTTCCCAATCGGCATGAGCCGACCGGAAGCCACGAGCGAACAGCTCCTCGACGGTGTCCTGGCCGAACTCTTGGATCGCCTTGACGATCTTGTCGGCGTCCCAATGGCGGGGGACATAGTTGTCGTTGGTTTTGATCCCCTCGGTGCCCTTGACGGCGCGGCCGAGAAGCCCCTCGTTGCGGAAGGGGTTCTGCTGATCCAGCAGCGCCTCCTTGAACAGGGGGGCGAGCTTGTCTCCCACCTTGACGACGGACGGCCGATAACGGTCGGCCCGATCTGCCCCGGTGTCGAGCATGTAGCGATAGACGCTGTCATCGAAAGCGACAGCAGCCTCTTCCCTGCGGTTCCAGGGGGTGCCCGTCTCCTTGATGTATTCCTTGAGCTGCGGCGTGTAGGTCCGCATGAAGCTCTGGTTCTTGCGCAGGAAATACAGCTCCTGCTCCTCGGTGACCGCAATCGAGTTGATCGCGCCACCCTTCTTGCCGACGCCGTCGCGGACGAGGCCAGCAGCCACCCGAGTGACCGGGTTGGGAGACGTCTGGACGGCATTGGAGATGTCGAAGCGGCCCTCGGAGAAGGCCGTCTTGTCGAAGTCATCGACCCCCAGCAGTTCCAGTGCGCCGTCGTTCAGGAAGGGCTCTTCGACCCTGACCTTAGCGGCACCAGTCGATCCCGCCTGGGTCACCCCAGCGAACTCGTCAGCGCCCCTCTGGGCAGCCTTCTGCAACCTTGCGCTCTCCGCAATGGTCGCCGGATTGCGCCTCAGGGCCCCGATAGCGCCACCCACGCCGAACCCGAAGACAGCCCCGGCGAAGATGTCGGAGCCCGTCACGTCGTCGTTGTAGGCCGCCTGAACGGTAGTCGAAGCAGTACCGCCAGCGGCACCAGCCAAGCCGGACGCCAGGGCTCTGCCGAGGATGCCCCCGCGCTTGGCGAGAACGTACCCAGGGACCATGGAGGAGACCGCAATGTCAGTCGCTACGGTCACCGGATCGAGCATCTGAGCGCCCACGTTGAGGAGCGTCCCGGTCAGGCCAGCACCCTCTAGACGCTTCAGGCGATCCTGGTCAGCCTGGGCTGTCGCGAGGAGTTCCTGATAGTGCTGCTCGGAGTGGGCCTCACCGAAGCTGTCGGCGTACCTGTCGTAGTCCAGACCGCGATCCTTGAGGTCTTTCTCCATGCGGTCATAGCCGAGGGCGAAGTTGGGATCGGGCTGGCTGTCGGTGCCGCCACTGAACATCTTGGCGGTCGTGGTGCCGGCCGCTGCGTCCCATGCGACCTGACCCACAGCGGACAGGTTGATGCCGTTCTCGGGGGTCCACAGGGGCGACTGGTTGTAGTTCTGGTCGTTGGTGTAGGTCGGGCGCTCAGCGAAGGTGCGCTGGGAGGGCGCGCTGTTGAACGTGTCGTAGTCGGGGTAGGCCACCGGCTGCGAGGAGACGGGCGTGAACTCCATGTTCAGGAGCTTGGCCGCCTTCCGGCGCTGGGCCGCCATGCCGGAGCTTTCGACCTTCTGGCGCACCGAGGTGCCGCCATCCATCGCGCCGTACTTGCCGGGAGCCCCAGCGTTGATCGTCGAGTACATGTCGAGGAGGCTCATGCCCGACTTCCAGCCGTGTGCCTCCAGGTAGTCGAAGGAGGACTTCACGGCGGCTTCAGGGGAGATGCCGGGGGCGTAGCCGAACTGCTTGCGCTGCGGCTCGCCCATCTGGATCAGGCCGACGTGCTGGCCCCATTTGGTCCGGGGTCCCTTCTGCCAGACGTCGAAGGTGCCGCCTGTCTCGAAGCCCACGAGGGTAGCGAAGTCGAGCGGATCGGCCCCACGACGCTTGCTCTCGTCGATGATGGCCTGTGCTAGTCTGTTGTCCATTATCCCTCTTGGGTGAAGTGAAAGGCCCCCGGAGGTGATCCGAGGGCCGTGAGGTGGTTAGCGGTTGGCACCGCCAAGGTTGTTCGGCATGAGCTGCTTCTGGCGCTTGCCGGTCTTCTTCCAGGTCGGCGTGGTGGCGTCGTCGGGGAACAGAGGCTCGACGATCTCGCCGGACTTCTGGTCGACCCAGACGTCATCCTGACCGGGCACCGTGGAGAACACGATCCCGTTGGACTTGGCGCTGGAGCGGATGGCGATGTCACGGTTGCGCAGCTTCTTGTCGTGCGCGTCCATGTCCTTCGCTATCGCGGTCACGTCGGACAGTTTGAAGGTCCGGTAGTGGCCGTTGTTGTCGAGGATCGGGGTCCCGTCAGCCTCCACCAGTCGGAACTTCCCGCCGTCGCTGGCGTCCGCTTCGATGGTGATCTCGGAGGGGTCGATACCCTCGGCCTGAAGGAAGCCGGCGTTCTCCTTGGCGTACTGCCCGATGAAGGCGTCCATCACCTTCGGGAAGTTGTCCGGCACGTCGAGGCCCTGGAAGTCGAGGAGCTGCCCACGGTAGGTCGTGGAGGTCTCCCGGACGGCGTTGAAGGCCATGTCGAGGGCCTGCTCAGGTTCAGCCCCAGCGTCCACCATGCGGTTCGCTAAGGAGACCACGCGGTTCCTGGCCTGTGACCAGTTGTTGGGGGAGACCGTAGCCGTCCAGCTCAGGATCGATCGATCCTTGGTGCCGACGCTGTTGATGTAGTTGTCGACCGCCTTGTAGTCGAGCGGCGGGGTGCCCTCGGTGGAGACCTTGCTGGTTGCCTTGTAGGCGAACTGAAGGGCCTCCTCGTCGTTGTAATGGTAGCCCGTGCCCGAGTGCTTCAGGTACTTCTTGGCCATCCAGTAGGTCTCGTAGAAGTCCCGGTCCTTGTCGGTCGTGTAGGCGATGGCGGCGTTCTTGCTCTCGCCCTTCAGCCACTCGTATTGCTTGGCGCTGTCGAGTAGCCGCTCCCGCTGGTTCGGGTCAGCAATGGCTTCCGGGGAGACCTTATCGGCCACGCCCTTGACCATGGCTTCGAGCCTGGGGTGCTTCTCGCCACTGGAGCGGAAGACGTTGAACTCGCGGCGATAGGTCTGCTCGGGGGTCTCCCGGTTCAGCTTTGCCTCAGACGGGGACTGAGCCAGGAACAGCCGTTCGGCCTCGTCCTTCCGATCCTTGGCGGTGCGGACCTTCTCCTCGCCCTTGTAGTCCGTGTAGTGGTAGTCCTCGATCTTGCTGAGATCGCCGGACTTGAACGCTTCCACGTCCTCGCTGGTCTGCTTGTCGAGGGCAGCTTCCTGCTCCCGCTTGCCGATGGCCTGCTGGGCGACATGAAGGGCCCGAGCGCCGGCATCACGCAGCTCAGGGGTATCCATGAAGGAGACCTCCTGGCCGTTGCGCAGCTTGCGCTTGGACATCAGGATCGCGACCGCGTATTCGGGATTGGTGGACGCCAGCTTCTCAGCCGTGTTCATCATCTCCCGGTCGAGCATCTCCTCGCTGGCCCCGAGGGACCCCTTAGGGCCGATCTCGGTGCGGGCCTTCACGAGGCGCTTGGCGACCTCATCGGGGTCCACGCCCTGGTCGATCCACTTCGAGGCGCTGTCGCTCATGACGGTGAAGGCGGTGTCGGAGGTGGACTGGTTCGTCCGGTTTATCCGATACTGCTGCTGCCGGTTGAGGACGCTGGCCTTGTATTGGTCGAAGGTCCTGGAGGCGGCCGAGATCGCGTTCGGATCACTCAGTCCACTCTCTTCAATGGCCTTCTGGAAGTGCTTCGCGAGGAACGCCTCGGGGTCACCGCTGTCCCAATCGAACTCGGTGTTCAGCAGCTCGTCCATGCGGGTGGCCTCGGACTGAGCCCACTTGCTGCCATAGACGCTCTGCCTCGCGGCGTTGGCGAACTTGTCCTGAGTGACGTCCATGCGGCCGGCCTTGATGTCGTCGCGCACTTCGTCGAGGGTCTGGCCGGCGATCTTCTTCTGGAAGATGGCGTCCTGCCGTTCCCGTTCCTCCTTCGAGGTCTTGCCCACGACACCCACAAGGCCCCCTAGCGTCTGCGAGAAGGCACCCAGAGCGTCGGCCAGACGGGCCGTGTTGGGGTTCACCTCGGGGCGCGGCGGGGGAGCGTAGGTGTCCGACTGGATCGGAGCCGGCCGAAGCCTGATGTCGGACTGAAGGTCCCCGACCTGGACACGTCCTTGTGCCATTAAGCGTAGCCTCCAGCCTTGGCGCGTTGATACCCGCCGTATGCTTCAAGGCCCCCTCCGAGGATACGGATGGCGGCGTCTGCGAAGGACGGCTTCTGACCCTGCTCGACGGAGTTGATGCGGCCCTCGGCCTGCGCCTGGGTGGCGTCCATCTCTCCCCGGAGGTAGTCAGCGTTCATCTGATAGTTGTTGTCGAGGGTCCGCTCGTAGCGCCCCTCCTGGCCGTAGTAGTCTGCAATGAGTGCGTCGACCGAGAGCCCCGTTACGCCAGCCTCGCCGGCCGCCACCTCGGCGGTGGATCGGGCACGAAGGGCGTCGGTGTTGGTCTTCTGGAGTTCCTGCGAGGCCGCAGCACGTTCCTGAAGGGCGCGGTTCTGGTTCGATGCGTAGGTGTTGACGGCAGCCTTGTTGGCCGCCTCACGGTTGTTCTTGTAGTATTGCTGCTGCGCCTCGTACTGCTGCTGCTGAGCCTGATAGCCGACAACGGCAGAGGCGGCAGAGAGCGCGAACTGTGCAACAGCCATACCCACAGCGCCGATGCACATGCGTGGTTATGACCTCAGTCTTGCAAATTCGTGGAAGGGACGTCGCTCGGCCCCATGGTCAGGGATCGTCTTGAGGAAGACGAAGCCGAGCCTGCGGAGCCAACGGACATGGAGGGTGTTGCGCGCGTCGATGCGGTTTCCCAGCAGGGGACGGATACGGTGCATCCTGGCGAGCCACTTAGGGGCCAGCCGGACGAGGTCCCGCTTGTGCTGGAGGACGGCATCACTGGTCATCATCCAGATCGTCCCGAAGTGCCTGTTGGCCTTCACGACGTCGACCCCGAAGAGGCCCTGGACGATACCCTCTTGGTCTTCGGCGGCCCACACATAGGAGCCCTGTTCAACCTGAAGGGGTAGGAGCAGCTCGGGGGAAGCCCCTGCGGCTGCGAAGCATTCGGCCCGATCTGCATCACGCAAACGCGGGGCCAAGGAGACAGCATCGGCCACCTTGGCCCTGCGAATGGTGAGCATTAAATCCTCTTGGATCGGGGGACGTAGTTGGCCACCCACTCACCGCTCAGGATCGAGCAGGGCAGATAGCTTTCGTTGACGACATCGATCTGGACGCGGTCGTTCTTCGACAGGATCGGCACCCGGAGGGTCCCGTCACTCGGCGTCACCATGTCGACCCGGTTGTTCGGGTCACCCATCATCCGTCCGTTGGAGACGTAGCTCCGGGTCTCCTGCGCCAGCGGCGTCACCTCCACACGGAAGTAGGCCGTCCGGGAGAACAGGACGAGGAGCTGGATGAGCTGGAGCCGGCCTTCGGACACGACCGTCACGCCACCACCCTTGCTCTCCTGTCGGATGAAGATGGTGGAGAAGCGATAGCGCATCTCGTAGGGCACCCCGAAGTAGAGCGGGACGCCCCTGAAGTCGCCCTTCAGGACAACCTCGGTGGCCGTCTTGGAGATCGGGTCCACCCTCAGGCCGACGTTCATCTTCTCGACCGCAGCACCGGCAGTCACGCAGAGGTAGTCCCCAGCGGTGATGTCGGCGGGCATCGGGATGGTAGTGATGTTGTCGAACGGATCGTAGGCGTAGGGAGCCGTGTCCGTGTCGGTGACCATGAAGCGTCTGTCGAGATGGGTGATGAAGGACGAGTAGGGATCGACCCCACCCGGCTCCACGTCCATGACCTCAAGGGACACCTCAGTGTTCCGCTCGAAGACCAGCACGAGTTGCGATCCGATGAACCCGAAGTCCATCACGCGGGTCACGCCGGGGAACGTCCACTTCGACCACGAGGCTTGGAGCTTCTGGTCGTTGGCCCAATAGTATTTGTAGACCCACAGGGTCCCCAGCTCCCCTTCGGCCTGCACCACAAGAATGTCCTCGTGGGTCGATGCAGCCATCTTGAGGATGGACCCTGGGATGTATTGGGGGACGTGGCCCGTGATGTCCTCGGCCGAGGCGTCTCCGGTTGCCCGGTCGATCCGGTATTCGCGGATCATCGAGAACTGGCCCCGGTCCACCGGGAAGAACACCGCGTCACCCACGGCCACCGGCCTTGCCTTGCTGGACGTCGCATAGGACGTCGAGGCTCGGATAGAGGCGGTCTTGGGGGTCAGCAGCTCGTTGCCCTGAAGGTAGAACTGGACCTGATCTGCGAACAGCACGAGGCGGTCGGAGTAGCCCACGCCAGCGCGAAGGACCGAGACGCCGCTGTCAGTGGCCGCCACGTCGATGGGATCATCGTCGAGCAGCGCAGTAGCCGTGGCGCGGAAGAAGTCGAAGTAGGAACCCGCGCGGGACAGGATCACGTTCTCGCCCGACAGGAACCCAAGACGGTTCTTGAAGAAGACGATCTCGTTGACCGTTTGGCCGACGAACGACGGCGGCGGGGTGATCACGTCGTCACCGCACTTCCGCTGGTCCCATTCGGCTGCCTTGAAGGTGAAGGTGCCGTCAGCCTCGCGAACGAGGACATGCGGCATGGTGGAGGCGTCGAGGGCCTTCACGATCCCCGGCTTGGGGATTTCCTTCCAGACACCTGGTGTGCCCTCGGCGGCCGGCTTGGAGAACCGCACGTAGTAGTCGTCGTACTCGGTGGAGACCGAGCCGGTGACCTGGACCGCCATGCCGTCCTCGCAGTAGGCCGGGAGGTTGGAGAAGTCCTGCACCGACTGCTGGATCGCCTTCATGGCGTTGCCGTTGTAGCCGTCCTCGACCGAGATCGAGAACGCGGTGCCGTTGTCCCTCTTGAGGTAGATGGTCCCCTTGGTGACCTTCACGGTCCATCCGTTGGCGGCCGTGATGCCGTTGGCGACGAGGTTCGTGTCGCTGGCCTTCCAGGTCCAGTCGCCGTTCGGCTTGTCGTTGACCGTCGTGGCCAGCGCCACGGTCTCGCCAGTGGCAAGCCGCCGTGCGATGTAGTTGGTGTCGACAGCCGGCGACTGAGCCGCGCTGGTGCCATCGGGGGTCCGATACCAAGCCACGACGAAGCCGTTGAGCAGGACCTTGTAGTCCTTGCCGTAGTTGCCGGCCATGACGTGAATGATGGCCTCGCTGGGGGACGGCTGCTCGATGACCGAGGCGTCCAGCCCGACCGTCTTGGTGGTGTTCGTGATGAACGTGTAGTCGCCCACCGTAACGGCCCTGTAGGGTGGCCGCTGGGGGTCCCCGGAGTAGCCGAGGTAGCCGAAGCCCGAAGGCGTGTTGACCACCTTCTCGTTTCCATCCAGGTCGTAGACCAGGATGCCCTGCTTCGAGAGCATGACCTCGTAACGCTCGGCGGCGTCTCGGTTGATCATATGGGTGTGGACGGCGCGGCCGAGGTTGGACCGAAGGATGGCCCTGCGCTGGGTCGGCGGGCGCTTCCTGAGGCCGTCCACGACGGTGGAGTAAGCGTTGACCTGAAGGTCGCCCTGGGAGGCCAGACGGAGGGCCATGGCCTGCTGCGAGACGCCGTTGGCGAGGTTCGGGATTGAACCACTCACCTTGGCCATTACGAGCGGCCCCGGAGGTTCGTCATGAACTGGCTGTCCGTGAGCATGTTCGGGTCACGGCTCTCGATCTCCTCATCCATCATCGCGGCCCGAGCGATCAGCTCGTCCTGAAGGGTGTAGGAGTGAGTGTTGGGGTCCCCGAAGTAGCGGTCTTGGTACTTCCTGGCGGCCTTGATGGTGATGTAGAGGCGCGCCGTGGAGGGCAGCTCCTCGAAGTCCAGGCCGTAGGTGATGTCGACGAAGACCGGGCCGTCGAACAGGTAGGTCTTGTCGGTCTTGTTGTAGAGCCGAGGTCCCCGCTGGACGCCGTTGATGGCGGCGCTCTCCCCCGTGGTGTCGATCTTGAGGGTGTTGCGGGGGAGCCTGATGTAGCCCTCTTGGTCGGGGGCGATGGACAGGTTCTCGTCGGTGTTGAAGTTCCAGCCCTGCGTCTGGACCTCCACGGAGGTTGCGCGGAGCGTGTTCTTTGCGAGCGAGGCGTCGATGATGACGTTGTCCTCAAGCGTGGAGATCGGGCTGTCAGCGCCCGTCGCGAGGATTTCGTTGATCGCCTCAAGCTCAGTCAGGGGTGCAAGGCCATTGGCCATTGGTCCTCCGGGGAGCGTGAAACAGAAAAAAACCGAGGCCCCCTAAGGAGCCCCGGTTCAGTGGTGGGTGCGGTGGATTAGGCCGTCTTCAGCTCAATCGCGCATTCGGGACGGAGCTGGCCGTGGCCGACAGCGTACTTGGCGACGATCAGGGTGCCCTGACGCGAGACCATGTATTCGCTCTCCAGCGCCACATCGAGCAGCTTGACCGTACCGGCCGCGCCCTTGTGGAAGATGACGCCAGCGGTCTTCGAGAAGTCGCCCTGGTACTTGGCCGGACCCGTGGAGATGGTCTGGCCGTTCGGCAGGTTCAGCGACTTGAACACCGGAATGTCAGCGATCTTGACGACCGAGCCTTCGGCGTAGGAGCCGCGACCGTCCCAGTCCTTGTTGATCACGTTCTTGTTCTGGGCAAGGGCGTAATACTGGACCGGCTTCAGCGCACCCCAGCGGTCGCCCGCAGGAATGTACTTGTCATCGAACACGGCGGCGGCGTCGAAGAACGCAGCGGCCATTGCATCGCTGTCCGTCAGGAAGTTGGCGTTGGTGAGCGAGCCGCCACCCGGCAGACCGTCCACGACGGCCGAGCCACGGGAGGCCAGGATGATGGTGCGAGCGACGTTGCGGTCGTAGGCCTGAGCCAGCTCTTCACCGAGCTGCTTGGTCATCTCCGAGCGGGTCTCGAAGTGGTTCATCGCCTCGAAGATGTTGGCGGTGAAGTAGTCCGTCAGGAGCAGATCGTCGATGGTGATGACGCGCTCGTTGAACTTGGCGACGGTACCGAGGACCTGATCGCCGGGGGTGTGGTAGCGGGCACCCGAGGTGCGGCCCGTGACCGGGAAGGAAGCGGACTTGCCTTCGCTGATCGAACGGGTCATGTGCTTGTCCGCGTATTCAACCGTGCGGCTGAAAGCGGTGAGGATTTCTCCGGTCGCGACCTTGACGAAGTTGGCGGTAACGTCGCCGGCTCCGTTGGCCTGACCGAGATTGGATACGATGCCAGGATTGGCCATATGTGTATTCCCGTGGTTGTTCTGAGGTTTGCGCGGACCTCGGAGCAGCACTGGAAGATGCGTTGGGATTGTCCGGCTTCCGGCCCCTCAGGGCACGGTCGGCGGGTCTCCAAGTTGTCTTCTGTGAGACTTCCTTGGTTCCATGATCACCGCCTAAAGAGGGGTGTGATCTGCTCGGAACATCGGGACGGGAAAGGTGGTGCCGGTGGTCCATGCCGGCGAGCCCAGCCGTGTCATTAAGCGCCAGGACCAGGGACGCCGCATCACGGTGGGGAGTTCAGTGGGCGAGACTGTCGTAGAAGGCGATCAGGCGCTTGCCGCAATCGGTCTTCTGGGTCTCGGATCGTTTCAGCTCAGCGATCTTCAGGATCACCTGAGCCTTCGTCATGGGTCCCTGCTTGGGGGCCGGCACGACGGTCTCGAAGCACACCCGCAGATCGGCGGGCAGCTCGGGGTAGGAAGGCGCGACGAGCTTACTGCCAGAGGTCGCGCAGCCGCTCAGTGTCAGCACCAGTAAGGCACTGGCTATCGCGGTCTTGAAGCGTGTCCACATAGTCGTTCAGTTCGTCGATCTTGGTTGTGAGGGCGGCCTGTCGTTTGGCCGCTTCGGCGGCGAGGATGGCGTCCTGTAGACGCGCCGCGCGCTCTGCCTGGATGACACCCTTGGCGGTCGACAGCTCAGACTGGACGGCTGCCAGTTCCGCGGAATGCCGAGCATCCAGCCGCCCCTTGCCGTAGATCACTCCGACCACGGCGATGATGGCCAGGAGGCCAGCGAGATAGGCGTATATGCGAGGGATCACTGGACCCCTTCGAGGCATAGCTTGCGTTCAGCGGCGCGTCGGTTGATGAGCCCCTGGACAACACGCCCACCGGCCTTGTTGAACGCCGGGAGGCGATTACAGGCACCCTTGATGTCCCCGGCGTTGATCCTTGCGGCCACCGAGGATTTGCAGAAGGTCGGCTCGCCAAGGTTATAGGCGAGTGACAGGAAGGCCACGTAGCTCTTGTCCGGGATGGACGCGGGAGCCTTGAGGCACTTGTTGATGTTGGTCGAGAACTCCTGGAGCCTCTTGCCGAACATCTCCTTGCACTCGGAGACGGTGTAGGTGTCCCCCAGCTTGACGCCTCGGGTTTCCCCGAAGCAGACCGTTGGGACGTCGCCCTTGATCGGGATATACGCCTTGGTGCGCAATCCCTCCCAGGACCCTACGAAGGTGACGGCCAGAGCGAGTGCCCCAGCCGCCAGCGTCTTCTTGTAACCCATTATCGGATGTTGTCCGACCGTCCCAGCTTGGCCGCGACCTTCGCGCGGAAGGCGTGATCCTTCTGATATTCCGGCTTGCCCATGTCGGCCTGGACCTCAGCCCAGCTCGTGTAGGCATCGACGGAGTTGCCGGGAGGCTTGCCGCCGATCAGCTTCGGTTCCTTGCCGTTCGCGGCCTCATACTTGGCCTTGAGGGCACCCATGGCGGTGACCGCAGCTTCCACGTCGGCTCCTTCCATGGTGGCGTTGAAGGTGTCGATCTCGGCGCTCGTCAGACCGGTCTTGGCCCACACGAACATCGTGTCCATGGCTTCCTTGCCACCGGCAGCGGCCGTGATCTTCTGGGTAGCCGCCTCAGCGAGGGCCTGCTGGCCAGCGATGAAGGCGTCCACCGTTGCACGGTCGTGGCCGATCTTCTCGGCAAGGGCGTAGTCCTCGTCGGACAGCTTGCCGTTGGCGGCGAAGTTCTCGTTCAGCTTGGCGACGACGTCGGATGCCTTGGGAGCATCGCCCTGTTCGTCAGCCTTCTTGTCCTCGGGCTTCTGCTCGTCGCCCTCGGTCTTCTTCTCTTCCGGCTTCTCCTGGGTGCCGAGCTTGGCCTCCAGTTCCTTGTAAGCCTTCGCGAGGTCTTCCGGGGACTTGAACTTCTCGTCCAGCCACTCCGGTCGGGCCGGCGCGTCCTCAGCCTTCGGGGCCTTCTTGGCGGCCTCTTCGGCGGCGATCTGCGCCTGGGCCTCGGCCTCGTTGGTCGGGGCAGTCTTGGCAGCTTCGGCCAGAGCCGCAGCAGCTTCCTCGGGGGACGGCTGCTGGGCCTGGACCTGGATGGTCTCTACCGACATCAATTGGCCGTGTAGACGTTGCCGCTCAGGAGCTTGACCGACTTCTCGTCAGCCTTCGCTCGGGTCTTCTTCGGCTCCGGCTTGGGAGCCTCGGGGGTGACCTCAGGGGCCACTTCCGGTTTCGTTTCGTCAGCCATTCTGTTCTCCTGTGGCTTGCTGCTGTTGGGCCTGAAGCTTCATCTGGTCCCTCCCGGCACCGCCGAGCTGGCTGATTGCCTGGGGACCGAGCTTCTCGATCATTGCCTGTTGCTGGGCCTGCTGATCGGCCTGGGCGATCTCTTCGTCCGTCCTGACCAGCCCACCAGCGTCGATGCCAAGGGCAGCCGAGCGGCGCTTGTAGTATTCGCCGGGGTTGATGTAGCGGGACGTGACCTGAGGTCCGAAGATCTGATTACCTCCAGCCACGAGGGCGTCGAGGTTGGCCAGATCATTGCCCCGGCCTAGTGCGTCGAGGCCCGTCACGATTGCCGTGGAGGTGATCTCCTTAGGCAGCGGGGGGACCTTGCGGAGGAACTCCATGCGCGCCTCGAAGAGACGGGCGACAGGCATCTGGAACTCTTCAGCCAGCAGCGAGTAGACGCCGCCGAGGCCCTGGTCGAGTTCCGCAGCCATATACCTGATCTCCTCGGCCGTCACTCGTTCGCCCTTCCGCTGGATGGCGGTGTTAAGGAGGAACGCGAAGGACAACCTTTCGGAGACCTGTTGGATGAACCTTTCGGCCACAGCGAAGTCGGCTTGCTTCTCCAGACGGAGAGGCTGGATGGCGTTGATGTCGCCCTGGACGAACCCACCGTTCTCGGCCTTGGCCAGCTTGACGACTGACACGGTCGAGTTGGGGGATACGATCCAGACAACCTTGGCACCCTGAACGGTCCCGTCACGGAGAGCTTCGGTCAGCACGTCGAGGGAGTTGAGGTCCCCGATGTATTCGTCCACGAAGCCTCGGCCGTAGCTCTCGCCCTCCACGTAGGAGAAGCGCAGCGGCAGCCAGGGGAGTTTCTCAGCCGGATAACTGCCGGAATACTCCCCGTCGATGAGGGTGTCCTCGATCTCCTGGGTGACGATGTATTGGTTCGAGGCGTCGTCGAGGGTGATCTTGGTGTAGACGTCGACGGTGGCCTTGGGGTCCGGTGCGCCGGCCTTCTCGGCTGACCCGATCTTTGACTTGATGTCCTCGCTCAGGGCGGCTCGGGCGACCTCTTCCTTGATCACGATGTCCAGCACGTTGCCGGACGGATCGCGGTTGACCACGTAGGAGGTCAGGCGGAAGCCACGGGGCTTGCCCTTCTTCGGGATGAAGATGAGATAGTTGCCGGCAACGACCAGTTGGCGACATGCCTCGAAGGCGATGGGCCGGAACATGGAGGCGTTCATCACGGAGATGACTGCGCGCTCACGGGCGCTCAGGGCCTTCTCGACTTCACCACGCTTGTCGGTGGCTTGGGTCAAAGCCTGGAGTGCCAGGTCGTCGACCTCGTATTTGAAGAACGGTGCGTTGATGGGGAACAGGCTGATGCTCAGCTTGGAAGCGAGATGCCTGACGCCACGAGCGCCCAATCCTTGGTTCGGCTCCTCGAACGTTGTCGATCCCGTGGTGCCTTCTTTGGGCACGAGATACGGGACGGTCAGCTCAGCAGCCCGACGAGCGCGCTTGAGGTAAGCGTCTCGTTCGGTGACTAGCTGATCGTAGAGGGCCTTTGCGGTAACTTGATCAACCTGATCGGCCACAGGTTACCGGGGGATGTTGATGCCAGAGGCCCCAGATCGGGCCAGGGGGATGGTCAGCGCCTTGCGGCCACGACGGGCTGCGGCGGCACTCTCGCCTTCCGCGTTGGCGGTGCGAGCGGTCTCGTTCAGGACCGGAGCCATGGGCTTGTCGATAGCCGGGGGAGGAGCAGGCGCGACAGCGTCGGCCTTCTCGATCTTGGGCTTACTGCCGATGCACATTGCTGAGGAGGTCTTCTTCCTGTTCTGAAAGGATGGCCGCGAGGTGAAGGATCACCTGCTGTTGTCCGATCAAAGCCCCAAGCTCACGGTCGGAAATGGAAATCGATGGGAGAGCGTCTCGGTAGACCTGTTGGAGATACCGGACCAACTCTCGGGAAACTGGAGGAGGACTGAGAATGCCCTCCGTAGTGCTATTGGGCAACCTATTCGTCACCCCAAGCGATCCAGTTCACGTTGAGCGAAGTAGATGATCTTCTTCAGGTCGTAGGCGCGGGAGGTTCCCTCCTTGGAGCCGAGGCGATAGCAGGCTTTGAAGATGTTCCCGATGCTGAACCCCATGTTCTTGTGTTCGATCAGGTCCATCAGCTCCGTCGCCCCTTCCGGGATGAGGTAGTAGGACGAGGAGCCCCCGTCCGATTTCACTGGCGTTGCCAATCCAACTCCTCGCGTGTCTCCTTGATGATCTTCTGGCACTGGATGGTCGGATATCGCTTCATGCGGTCCTCGACTTCAGCGAGGGCCTCGGCGTCGGTCGTGGCCTGTAGCTTGGTACGGCCGAAGCCGGTTATGACGTAGTATCGGGTGTCCACAGAATGACCTTCTTGTTGGCGTGGTCGTAGTCGTCGTTGTGGAGGATGCGCGCGAGGCGGGCCTGGAGGAGCGCGTCTTCGGCGGTCAGGCCGGCTTTCTCGTAGGTGGCCACGACGGCAGCCCACAGGTCACCGTTCGGGGCCCCGTCGAGGATCGCTTCGGCCTTCTTCGGGCCAATGCCTGGGCACCCTGGATAACCGTCCGTAACGTCGCCCGTGAGGGTCTGGACGAAGCGGCGATAGGTCGCCTCCTCGGGCGTGACCTCGACGATCTCTCCGTTGCGGTAGAGCTTGCCGGGGATGGTCAGCATGTCCTTGTCGGCGGACACGATGATCTTCTCGCCCTTGATGATCCGGGGGTTGGTCGCGAGGATGCCCATGACATCGTCGGCCTCGATACCCGGCTTCATCTTCGCGCCGTGCTCTTCGATCAGCCAGCGTTTGACCTCATTGGTCCCCACCGGCTTGCGGGATCGGCCAGCCTTGTAGGGCGGGTATATTTCATGGCGGAAGGTCAGGCCCTTGGACAGGGTGATGACCGAGGCGTCGGCATCCAGGTCCCGCTCGATGCGGCGTATGGTGGCCAGGATGGTGGCTTTGACTTCCCCGACGTCGCAGGTGAGCGTCCACTCATCCTCACCCCAATCGATTTCTTTTTCCAGGGCCGCCCCGGTCGATACGACCAGGATGTCCCCGTCAATGAGTAATGTTCTCACCATCTCTCCGAATTGATGTTATTGCTTCCACCGCGTACTCCGGCGTGGCCAAGAGCCACTCGGTGGCTCCTACCCGCAGGTCAGCGATGAGTTTGTGGACAGCCGCTTCAGCGGCGATGCTGTCGGGGAACTCCTCGACATGATGAAAGGAGTACCTCCGCAGCGGGTCCCCGACGTTGTAGTCTTGAAGACGCTTGAGAGGATCGGTAGACCGGCCCACCTTGACGTACCCAGGGAACAGCGGATGTGTCAGGACGTAGACGCACTCTCGGCGTCCCTTTCGCGCCCTATAAGCCCTTGCTTCCGCGTTCACACATTGGAAGCATCGAGCCTTGACCCGTGGGGCGGCGCGGTCCCGGCTGATCGGGAACTCAGACAGGCTCTTTGTCTCACCGCACTTGCGGCACACCCTAGAAGAAGTTGAGGTGGCCACAGTGGACGCAGCGGTCGACGTAGACTTTGGCGATGGCGTTCGGCGTGTAGACCTTAGCGACCACCAAGGGGCGGCTTCGGTGGAACCCAAGGCGGCACAGGAGGCGGCGGATCATTCCGGTGTTCTTGCTTGGTCTCACTAGAGGCGCGTCTTCAGCCCGACCTTCTCGGACGTGGCGTTGAACTTGCGGATGATGGCGTCCTCGACAAACGTAGGCCCAACACCCAGGCTGGAAGCCAGCAGGTCGGCGCATATGTAGACGTCGGCCAGTTCTTCGAGGAACTTCGTCATAGTGGTGCGGGAACCCTTCACCCCGCAGCGTTCTCGCTCCAGCTTCTTGACCTCGTTGAGCAGCTCGCCGGCCTCGCCGCCAAGCTCCATCGCGCGCCACGTCGGGGTGTCGGTGACGCCGTCAGCATCCCATTCCGCCTGCCGCTTGTTGTTGGCATGACGCAGTTTGTGCAGCATCACTCGATCTCCCTGATCCCGTACTTACTCGTTAGGGCCGCTTTCATGGCCACCCGATCCTGCTCCTTCAGGCGACCCGCTATGGAGCCGTCTGAGCATCCCGGCAGCATCTTCGGGGTGGAGGTCGAACCATTCCGTGCCGGCAATGCGATGGCCAGCCAGCAGCTCGTGAAGAACTGCCTCAGCTTCTTTCCGATCATTAAATCTCCTCGTTTCATGGAAGTGGTACGACCGGTCAGGGTCGTTGGTGTTCATCTGCCTCAGCCTGTTCTTCAGGTCCTTGGCGAGCCCGACCTTGCAACGCCCCGGCCACGCGGGGTTGACCGCGATGTAGACGTAGCCGGGTGCGTTGAGGGGGGCCTTAGTGTGTCTCTTTCCAGCTCTTTCCCACGACGGAGTTGCCCGCGAGGACGCAGCGGAAGGAGTAGTATTCACCGGCAAGTCTGATCGCCTTCTCGGCTTCCAGGCCCACCAGCGTGGCAATGTCTTCATTGACCTCGATCTGCCACTCGTCGTGGATATTCCCGACGAACTCGTAGTGAGTTCCAGGGACGTACCCGAGGGACTGCAAGTTGTTGTCGAGGATGACGAGTGCCCGTTTCATTTGGATCGCCCCAGCGGATTGCAGGAGCGTGTTGAGGGCGGCATGTTCGGAGCGAACCGTGAGGATGCGCCCGTCGAGACCCTTCAGCCACCCTTGGGTGCGGGCCTTCTTCTTGACCGCGTCGACCAGCTTGGCGAGCGCGGGGAGTGCCTTGAGGAACTTGGCACGGGAGGTCTTGCCGGCAGCGGTAACCTGCTGCTTCGAGCCCTTGACGCCCAGGATCAGGCCCAGCTTGAAGTCGCCGGCCCCGTAGATGAAGGCGTAGAACCAGACCTTGGCGGTCGGTCGATCACACCCCAGCGCCGAAGCGTTCTGGGTGTGCATGTCGGTCCCGTCTTCCTTCTTCCCTTCGAGGACCGTCTTGATGTACGCGCCACCGTCGTAGGCGGCCATGTACCCGGCGAGGTCTCGGAGTTCCAAAGCGTCGGCATCGGCACCGACCAGCTTCTTGCCGGCAGGGACGATGAACAGGGCACGACACTCGTTGCCGTAGGGTGCCCCGCTGCCGGGGACCTGGGCCATGTTGGGGCGGCTGTGGGTCATGCGACCGGTGACCGCGCCGTTGGTGTTGACCGAGCCGTGGATGCGGCCGTCAGCCTTGACGTTCTTCAGCCACGCTTCCTTGCCGTCCGCGAGCTGGCCCAGGCGCTTCTGCACGAGCAGATAGCGGGTGAGCAGCTTGGCTTCCGGGTAAGGCAGCGAGGAGAGAACCTCTTCGTCGACCTTGGCGTGACCGTCAGCCGTGAACTCCTTGGGCTTCCACCCCCGGAGCTTCTTCAGGCGATCCGCGATGTCGAGCCGGGAGCCCGCGTTGAACGGGACCAGCTTGATCTCGGTGTAGGGAGCGTCGGGGCTGAACTCGCACTTCGGGTAGATCGGGATCGGCAGGCCGGTCTTCTTGTTGAGCTTGGGCTTGCCCTTCCGATCGGTCTCCACGCCGATGGCCGGGAGGTGGCTTTGGGAGACCCGGCGCTTGGCCGTTGGGGTCTTCCTGCCGAGGTCCCTGAACCATGGACGGAAGGCTGCCTGAAGTTGCTTCTCCAGGTCGGCCTTCTCCTGGGACAGGATGCCCAGCAGCTCGACCGCAGCCTTGTTGTCGAAGAGGAACCCGTAGCGTTCCTGCCGGCTGATGATGCGCCGGACGTCATGCTCCAGGTTGACGCTCTCGGCCGAGAAGCCCTTGCGGTTGAGCTTGTCCCAGAGCTGGGTGGTGACCTCGACGTCCTGGACGCAGTAGTCCTGCATCTCCTGGGACCACGAGCCCCAGACGAACTGGACGAGGTCCTCGCCCCTCAGCCCAAGGGCCTTGCCCTCGGCCTCCCGCTCCTTGCCGTAGTCACCCTTCCAGCAACCGAGGCGTTGGCCCCAGCTTTCCAGCGAGTGACGGCCAAAGAGCTTCTGGTCGATCCACTTGCCCTTGCCCTTCCGCTTCTCTTGCCGGAAGTCGGCGTCGGTCATGTCGGCGTACATGAGCCGGGACATGACGATGGTGTCGCGGACCAAGCCCTTCGGCTGGAACCACGGGTAGAGCTTCTGGATGGCAGGGATGTCGAAGTCGACGATGTTGTGGCCGACGATGGTGTCGGCTTCCATCAGGAGGTCGAGGCCCCCCCGGACTGAGAGGTAGTCGTCGCGGTGGTTGGTACAGGACCAGACTTGTCCGGTGTCGGCGTCTCGAATGACCAGCGAGTGGATCGTGGTCAGTTCGGGGATCAGGCCATTCGTCTCGATGTCGAAGACGAGGGTGGTCTGACCCATCAGGCTGTGGCGTCGATCTCGTCGAGCAGGATCAGGTCAGCTTGAAGGCCGGTCAGGCCGGCAGGGATGGGCTTGTTCGGCACCACCATACGCCACCCTTCATACCGCTCGGAGAACCTCTCCCAGCGCCTCAGGCTGCGCGAGAACTGCGCCTCATCGAAGGGCTCTCGGGTGTACGTGAAGGTGTAGTTCAGGAAGTCCTTCTCGAACGCCTCGGTCTTGAACAGGCCGTCCGCGTCGAGGGCCACTTGGCAGATGCCGAAGTCGCACCGCTCGGCCACGATCTCCTTGCGGAAGTCGAAGTCCTGCGAGAGGACCACGAAGTTGACCGTGGGATCGACTGGCGCGCTGACCTGAACCGACTTGTAGACGTCGGGGAAGTTGCCGTAGCCGATCATCTGTTCGAGGACGAAGACCTCACTGAAGAGTGCGTCGGGGTCCTTGTCATGCTGATCCTTCAGCCGGCCGATGTAGGCGTCGATGGCTGCGAGGTTGGCCGGCGTGTATTCGCAGGCGACGTCAATGTCTTTGATCGGGCCTCGGCCGGTCAGGGTGTCACGAAGGCAGCCGCCATAGACGATGCCCGTGCCGCCGAGCTGTTCAAACTCGGCCAGCACCTTCAGGAACTGGTTCATTCTGCATTACCTCAGTGATTGCGCTCACAAGGTCCTTCCACTGCTCTGCGAACAGGACGATGCGGGCAGTTCTGCCTTGAAGGATGAGGGAGGAGCCTTCGCGCCGAACGATCAGCGCGGAGGGTATGTCGTTGTTGGTGTGGTCGAAGGTCAGGGGAAGATCATCCAGACGACGAACAGGATTGACGCCAATAGGGTCAGGAACTCACACAGCAGGGTCACCGGACGTGGGACCATGTCTTCCCCTGAACGAGGCGGCTTATGGTCCCGCTATCCATTCCGAACTCACGGGCTACCTGACGCACGGTCGTTAACCCGGAGGAGATACGACTACGGATTAGGCGGACGTCCTTCTCGGTGAGCTTGGCCTTCGGGTGTGCGGCCCCCCGTTTGTAGATAGAAGGATCAACGCCCACCTGATTGAAACGTGGTGTCAAGGCCCGTATGAGATCGGCCTCCAGGCGGAAGCCCTCAGCCCTGCTCAATCCCTTCTGGACGATCTCCACCCAATCTCCGGGGCAATACCCATGCACCTCCAAGGATCGCATGTATTCGACGTGGTCTTGTTTCCTATGGAGTAAGGTCCACGCCCTCTCGTCCTGCCCGAGCCCCACGTACAGGGTCTCCCCAGAACGGGGGTCTAAGTGTTTGTAGACGTAGGTTCTGTTCACTGATCCTATGGGTTAGAAGTCGGGGGTGGTCGTCTCATCCGAGAAGCCATGTTCTTTCGCCTCCTTGTCGCTGAACGGATCATCATCCTTGACAGTCAGGCGTCCGGTCTCGGTGTCGAAGCCGAGGGCCAGGGTCTTGCCGGTAGCGTTGCCGGTGTAGCGGTCCTTGAGGACGCGGAAGGTTGTCGTTGAGGCAGCCACAGGGTCTTCCGCCTGCTGGTCTCTTTCGAGGCCGAACATGCTGTGGGACCAGAAGCCGATTGCCCTGGAACCCCGGAAGTGACGGATGGTGACCCGCCCGCCTTCCTCGTGGGGTTTGCCGTCAGGGGTGGTGAGGTGGGAAATGAAGTGGATGATGATACCCAGCTCGTTGGCGAGCCCAGCCATCTCCTTCATGATCGTGCCCAGCTCCTCAGTCTCCTCGGCAAGCGCCGTGAGATGGTCGAGGTAGAAGGACTTGATCCCGAGGCTCACCGCCATGTAGCGGATGTGCCCCTTCACGATCTCCCAATCGGTCTGCCCGAAGTTGTCGTAGAAGTAGACCTTACCGGCCAGCTCGTTGACAGCGCGGGCCAGCTCCTCCTTCGTCCAGCTCCCATCGGGAACGTGGAACCGCTTACCGACGAACTTGCCGGCCGCGCGCTTGGCGGTGTCCCTGGGCTTCTGTTCGAGGAACAGGCAGCCACAGGTTAGGCCCAACTCGACCACGTCGAAGGCGAGCTGCTGAAGGAACCAGTCAGTCTTGCCGATGCCTGTGCCCGCGCCGAAGCCGTAGACTTCGCCGTAGCGGCGGCCGAAGGTGATCGCGGTCAGGCGCTCATCCCACCATGGGAGGCCCTTCTCAGGGTCGGCCAGGACCTCGTCCAAGATGTCGCTGATCCCGACGAGACCGTCAGGGCGGTAGACCTTGGCACCCCAGATGGCGTCGATGGTCTCCTTGACCCGGCCCGCCTGGAGCATCTCGTTGGCGTCCTTGAGGGGGAGCGTGGCGATGCGCAGCTTGCCGGGGGTGAAGGGGATCGTCTTGCAATCCTCGACGGCTTCCTGACCGGGTTCGTCCTGGTCGAACAGAAGGACGATCTCCTCGAACTGTTCGAGCCACTGGAGGTTCTTCAGGAGGGCCTTACGTGCCCCTTGGCAGCCAGTCGGTACGGAGACCACAGGCCACTTATGGTCCTGCATCTTGGAGAGCGAGATCGCGTCCATCTCGCCTTCGGTGATGACCACGCGCTTCCCGCCGTCCCGCCACAGGTGCATCCCGTACAGGCCGGCTTCTTTGGCATCGCCTATGAAGCGGAAGTCTTTGTCTTTGAAGCGGACCTTCTGTGCGATGACCGCGCCGTTCGGGGAGCGATAGTTGAAGAGCCGAACGCGCGCGCCATTGTAGGTGCTTCTGGTGAAGCCCCACTTCTCAGCGGACTGGAGGTCGATGCCCCGGCTTTCCCATGCGGAGGGTTCACCCAGGGGCAATAGGTCCTTGCTCTTGGAGGAGCCCGAAGGCTCCCCCGAAGTGTCTGTCATGTTGTCTCCGGGTTCGTAGTGGCCGCAGCCGAAGCACCAGCCGTGGCCATCGTCGTATCGGGCGAGGTTGTTGCGAGAGCCGCACTTGGGACACCCCTCGTGGCGGAGGAACTCGCTGTCAGTCTCGTGTTGGTGCAAAGATCAGATGGCGATCTTGATGATGTTGGACGCCTGAGGGATCACGGCCAGCGGCGAGCAGAAGGGTTGGTTCCGCACGATCTTCAGCGCGCCGTGTTCGATGTAGACGTCGATGACCCCACCGAACGCACTGAAGGTGATCAGGCTGTTAGGGTGCAGCTCCTTGTCGAGGTGCCCCGGTTCATAGACCGAGATCGACGGCTTCATCCCACGTCCTCGATCCGCATCGAGTTCGCCACCGACATCAGCCGATGGTGGACCTGATAGGCGTTGGTGAAGATGATCCGAGCAGCCTCGGCGGCCTCGTAGACGTCCAGAACGCTACCACCCCGGCTCTTCTGGATGGCCTCGGTGCATTCCTTCAGGGGCATCGACAGGATGTCTCGGGCGCTCCTCAGGAACTCCCCGGCCAACTGTTCGGCCAGCTCCTTGCCGGTGGTCAAACGGTCACCTTGACGAGAACGTCGTGGTAGAACCAGGCGGTCACCTCAACGCCGTCGATCCGGGTCCGACGAGCGCGGAACTCGATGGTCTGGTAGTGGATGGTGGCCATGTCGAGGCGCGGGTCGACGTGGTAGTATGGGCTCAGGGCCGGCGCGATGGCCATCTTGTAGTAGCGCCCGTCGTCGAAGGATGCGGGCAACTTCTCGGCGTACTTCTTCAGGTCGCTAAGCGAGATCGCTTGGCGCATGTCTTGTTCTCCTAGCAGTCAGGGAATGTGGAAGGGGCCGAAGCCCCCTCCGTCAGGACACAGCGGCGATGGCCGCGATGATCGAGCAGACCGCGAAGGCCCAGCAGAGCAGGACCGCAGCGATTGCGAAGTTGGTCGGCCTCTCATGGCCCACGGCGCTGACCGAGGCGGCGTAGCCCGAGCCCAGCGACAGGAACCCCAGCAGGACACCTCCAGCGGACCCGTGGGTCGCGTTGAGGACGATGGCCAGGGTGACCATGACGATGCCCGTGAGGATGGCCCCGAGGCAGTGGATGAGGCGGACGGCCTTGTTCATAGTCCGCTGATCTCCACCGGCTGACCGAGCTGGTCGTTGAGGTAGACCATCAGGTCCCGGTCGGACGACAGGCTGGCGATGGGCTCCATGCGATCACCCGGATGGTAGTAGCCGCCGAAGATAATCCAGCCGCCGTTCTGGGCCGGAACGACACGGAACTCGGTACGCTCCTCGACGCTGATCTCGATGGATTTCTTCTTGGTGACGACGATGCCGTCCATGGATCAGGCCACCAGCTTGCGGATGCGCTTGGCGATCTTGTCGGCCTCGGACGCGCGGTCCTTGGCGGCGGCTTGGGCGTTGACCTTGGCGGCGATCTCGGCGTCGAGGCTCTCGACCGTGGCATTCTCCAGGGCTACGACAGCGTCCAGCTCGTCGATGGCCTTGTTGAAGGCGGCGATGGCGTTGGCGGTGGAAGGCTTGCGGAACAGGTTCATTTCTTCGCTTTCACAGGTTGGTTTTGAAGGATGTACGCGAGGGCTTCCGAGCGGCCGGCAGTCGGCGCTTCGTCGATCCAGCTTTGGGGGATTGAGCGGTCGGCGTAGAGGAAGCCGTGGGTGTCACACCAGTTGGCGTAGGTCGTCTTGGACTGCTTCGAGATGCGGGTAGCCGAGCGGGAGAACACGAACCGGATGTCCAGGTTCGGGTGCTGCTCCTTGATCAGCTTGTGCTTCTGTCGGTCGGCCGTGACGAACTGGCCCTTGGTCTCCACGATGATGCCGTTGCGGAGGAGGTGGAAGTCCGGCGTATACCGGGCCAGCCTCGCGGGCACCTCGTAGGCGATCTTGAAGGTCTCGTAGGTGTAGGGGACGCCGGTATCATCCAGCTTCCCCGCCACCACATCTTCGAGCCCAGAGCGGTACCCCTTGGCGACAGCTCGCTGCCGCGTAGAGGTACGCTTGGGGGTCACTGGCCTGGGCAGGCTTAGAAGTCCTCTTCGCCGGCCGTCGTGCCGTTGTCGTCCGAGCCGTCCGCGTCCTTCGACGTGGTGTCCTCGTCCTCGCGGTAGTCGTCGGGATCGTAGCCGAAGCCTTCCTCCTCACCGAAGCCGTAGCTGTCGGCCGAGCGGGCACCCTCGGACACGAGGTCGATGACCTGGACGCCGTTGAGCATCAGGGTCAGGCCAGCGGCGGCGGTGCCAGCGACGAAGTACGGGCGAACCGAGAAGGCCACCTTGCCGACCGTGCCACCCCAGATGTTCACGCCCTTGCCGATCTTGCGGCCCTTGGCGTCGAACAGGTCCGGCTTGCGGTGCCACTTCTGGCCAGCCTTCGGGCCCTTCTTGAACTCGCCGGACGCCTTCATCTTGAACTTGAACTCGACCTCGCCGGTCGGCTCCTCGCTCTCCGGGTCGTAGAGGACCGTGAACAGGTCGTTCGGCTGGACCTCCTTTAGCTTCTTGCGGCTCTCGACCTTCAGCTCACCGAACTGACGCTCGGCGTCACGCAGCGCCTCGTCGTAGAGGCCCTTCAGCGAGACGAAACCGTTGTCGAACTTGACGTCCTTGCGGATGAACTCTTCGGCGTCCTCAAGGGACATGCGGCCCTTCAGCGAGTATTCGCCATCGGGCTTCGGATAGTCCTTCGTGCCGTAGTCCGGCTCGGACAGCTTGGGGTAGACGAAGGTGAGCTTGGAGGTGGTGAAGGACGGGAGTTTGGTCTTCTTGGTTTCAGATGCCATGGATGTCTTTCGAGGTTGGATCAGTTGACGGAGTATCGGCGTTCGAGGGCGGCGACGTCGTAGCCCTGGTCGGTCAGCTTCATGTAGAGGTCGACCGGGAGTGGCTGACCGCGCTTCCAGAGGAGCTTGGCGATGGAGAGGTAGGTCACTTCCCAGCGCGCCGGATCAGTTCGTGCTGAGCGGCTGCGGCCCCGAGGGAGCCACTGGAGGCGATCTTCTGGAGTTCACCTGAGGTCTTCTTCTGGAAAGACTGAGTGCGCTTGACGTTCACGCCCATCAGTTGGCCTCCTGCTTCAGGACCAGCTCGACGGCCGTGCCGAAGGTCTGGACGATCTTGGTGACCGTGGCGTCGATCCCGAGGGTCTCCTTGACGTAGGTCGTGAGGGCCTGGAGGATGACCGCATCGGCGGCCTCTTCGGTGACCTTGACGGAGACGATGGGGGACGGCTTCTTGGCCGCCTTGGCCGCCTTGACGGCCTTGACGGGCTTGGTGGCCTTGGCGGGTGCAAGGTCGATCATGTCCGGTCGGACGTAGCCCGTGCCTTTGGTGAACCTCAGGGTGATCGGCAGGTAACCACCGGAGGCACGGATGTCGGTCACCGTCGCGACGTCGCCGGCCTTGAAGAACCAGCCCTTGGTAACCTTGTCGTTGACGACGACGCGGTCCCCGATCTTGAACTGCGGGTGGACCAGCTCCAGGTTGCAGGGCTCGTTACCACCCCGGTACTTGGCCGTGTAGACCATGCCGCTGCTGACCTCGGTCACTACATCGACGGCTCCGAGGGGGAACTCCTTGCCGTTGTTGAAGTTGATGCGGCGGACGGTGTCACCAATCTTGAACGTCTTGGTCATGCAATTTCTCCCTTCAGGTAAGCCGTGATGGCGCGGAACTCGGCTCGCTTGCCGTCGTCGCCGTTGATGAGGTTCTTGGTGGCCGTGAAGGCTTCCTGAGCAGGAATGCCAATGTGTTCAGCCAGTTCGAGGAAGACTGCCGCTGCACCCATGATCTGGATTTCAGGGCGGAAATCTTGGAGGCGGTCGAGGACCGTCATGGACGCCATGGCTACGTCGCGGGGACCAGCCATGTTCATGACGTCCCGGTTAAGACGGGGCATGGGGACCTTTCGAGTTGAGGTGAATGAAGATGATGAAGGTGGCCACGAGGGCAGCCACGAGGATCGGGTCGAGGTTCACCGGGCCATCCAAGCGAGACCGAGGATCGTTCCGCAGAACATCCCGCAGATGATGATGGGGGTCAGGTTGAGGGCTTCGATCACGCGACCGCCCTCCGCTGCCGGAAGATGGCCTTGCGCTGCTCCTTCTTGCCGAAGTAGCCGTTGGCCTTCAGGCCCTCGATCAGCTCCCTTCGGACCTCGTATCGGTCGGTCTTCGAGGCAGCCGCGAGGTCGATGTTCAGGGCACCGACAGTGATGTCCTGGTAGGCTGCACCCATGCGGATGGTGATGTTGTTCATGTGTGAAATCCTTCGAGAGATGTTTCGTAGGGCTATTGGGCAACCTAATCTCCGATGACGTAATGAGTACGTTAACGGAGATGATTAGGCGAAGAAGAAGTCGGACTGGAGGACTGCTTGGAGGTCTAGGTCTCCTTCAGATGGGAGCTGGTCTAGGATCAATCCCGTCTGCTCTTCGAGTTGATCCCGAAGGCGCGTCAGGGGTCTCTCCTGGTACATTTTGACGAACACCTCGCGCAGCGTGTGGGCGAGGAGCGTCGTATTGCAGGCGTGGGTGCCGTAGCTGTCATGGATCATGGCAAAGCTGGTGAGCCCAGCGTCGGCCAATTCCGCCACGGTAAGGATCATGGCCGAGGCGTCCATGGAGTGGACGTAGTTGGGGCTGATCGACGTCGCCTGTTTGGCTGCGTTGATCTTGTCCGTCTCCCCGTACACCCGCAGGAACGTCAGGGACCCCGCGATTTTGGCCTTTATCCGGTGCGACCGCATGTCGACGTAGGATTGGTACGCCACGAACCCAGAGGGCGTCGTCCAGTGCATCGGAAGGTTCTCCTTGCCGATTGCCCTAGCCGTCCCCTGAAGCCACCCCATGGCGTCCCTTGCGGCGATGACGACATCCCCGATGGACGACCACACGAGACCCGCTAGGAACCCGATGGCCTTCCCCAGCTCGTCTCCAAGGTTGTGCTGCTGGCCGCCCTTGATGCGCTCGTTGACCGCCTCCTGGACGTACTTGAGGCAGGACCGAGGGGTGCCGCCGTAGGGCAGGACCATGACCGGCCGCTTGGTCAGCTTGCGGTCAATTCCGAAGTGGAGCCACTCATAGGCCCATCGCTCCTGTTGCGGATCAGCTCCGTTGCCGGAGACGATAAGACGCAGTTGTACTATCACCCGGTCAGCGACCACCTGATAGATGTCCTGCGGCTTCTCCGCTGGGATCAGGTTCACGGCTGCCCCGCCGACGCTGTCGAGGAGCATGGCCGAGAAGTGCTGGAGGCCGTTGCAGGACCCGTCCAGGGCGATGGGGAGGTGCGAGACGAAGTCCTCACCATATGCCTCCTTGGTGATCTTGGCTGACCACTCGAAGCAGAACGCGAGGAAGCACCACGGCTTGTCGGCCTCGGTCCACCAGAGGTTCCCAAAGGGGTCGTCCGCGACATAGGCTATATGCTGCTGATGCTCTCGAACCCACTGGACCCGCTCGTCGAACGACACCTTGTCGACGCCAAACGTGTTGGCCCCGTGGATCGCCAGCCAGCGTTCCCCATCTTCCCCGAGAGGCTTCCCCTGGGCAAACCTCAGCAACCCCTTCACGGCATCGCTGCCCTGCGGGTTGAGGACGTCCGGTACCGGGTAGGCTCGGCCACGGAAGTCCAGGTTGTGGGGGAAGTAGATGGCCTTCTCGTCCCGGAAGCGGGAGGCGAGCTTGAGCATCTGCTCCTGCTTCATCCGATCCTGACGGAGCTGGAGGTTGTCCGCGTAGACGTCCCGAGCGGCCCACTTCCATTCCCGGAAGGCTTTCTGAAGTGGCTCCGGGAGGGTCTTGATCTCGACACCCTCGGGGATACCCATCGGTCGTTCAGGCAGCGGCTTGTCACCCGGCACGAGGCCGGCGATGCCCGCGTCCGACCTGGCCAGCTCCAGCATCACGTCGAGGACCGCGCCGTTTATCTGCCACGGTGTCGCCTGGATGGCGTTGAGGCCCTTCAGGAGACGCTCGGTGTTGGCCTTCTCCAGCAGCGCGAGTTGCTCCCTTCGGGACCGGCGAACGAGCGGCAGGGGTCGGTCGAGGTCGGTGTAGTAGCCGCCACCGAACAGGCCTTCCCACGGCTTCGGCGGGATCAGCGTCGGGAGGTACTGCGGGAACAGATACTCCCCACCCCGGACGGACTGGTCTATCCAGGCGTTCGCCCGGTCGGTCAAGGTCACGAGGTACTGCGAGGGTCCCGCTGCCATGATGGTGCGTCCACCTTCCTCCCCAATATGCGCCATACCGATCTCGGCCAGCCCGGTGCGCTCACAGAACAGCTCGACCAGCTTGATACCGAGATGGATCATCTCAGTCCTGCTCCAGCGATCCCACGGGATGCCGCACTTGCCCATGGCGTAGGTCAGGACGGCTGCCTTGTGCGCCTCGGTGGCACCGTCGTCGGACAGGCGCTTCAGCTCGAAGTCGAACTTCTTGGCGTCCTGGTTGCGGAACTCCGTGAAGCGCGCCTCCAGTTCCACCGCACGGGCGACCTGGACGGCGAGCGTCATGAGGACCGGGGCGCGCGGCTTCATCATGCGCCCGAGGATGGCCCTACAGGCGAGGTAGGAGACCACATAGGGGTCCATGTCCTTGATCAGGCGAGCGGCCACCGCGCGGGGACCTGGACGGCCTCCGTAGGTCTCTTCGAGGAAGGCGGTGATGCCGTCCGCTACAGGACCGAAGGCCGACTGGAGGATCGCGCGGCCGGTGTCGGTCTCGTAGCCGCGCTCCTTGTCGATGTTCTTGCGGACCTGCGACAGGTAGTTGTCACGGCCGAGGCCGGACATCTCGATCTCCAGGGCGACCTGACGCTGGAAGAGGGGGTCGTGGTAGGTCAATCGGTTCTCCTGAGCCCGTAGTCGGGAGGGCAGTAATCCCTGATGTCCATCGCCAGCTCAGAGGCTCGCTGCGGCGCGTCGGGGGTGTTCATCATGATCTTGAAGAGGACGAGCTTGACGTCGGCGTAGGAGCGCCCTGACGCTTCGGAGAGGGCGTGGACCCCGGTGCGGTTCTCGGCCATCAGGAGAGGTACTCCTGGGCGACACTGTAGTGCCTTGGGAAGGCCCACTGGCTAGGGCGGCCAGCCATCGTCAGCCAGTGGACCTCCAGCGCTTCCCCGTCCATCCCCTCAGGCCGGTACGCGATGGGGACCCCGGAAGACGCGATGAGGAGATTGTTCCCGTACTCATCTGTAGAGAACCCGTGCTGGTACATGTCGTTCGGATCGATCACGTACCCGGTCTCTTCCAGCACCTCCCGAGCGCCGGCCTCCTGCCAGCTTTCACCCCGCATGTGGTAGCCGCCCGGCAGCCCGAGCAGCCCCATACCGGGATCATTCGCGCGCCTCACGGCGAGGAGCCTGTGGTGGAACATGTGGGGCACTCGGACGACGACCACGGTGGGCGCATTGTCGAATAGTGGTCGACCGTCAGCGGTGTGTGCAATTGGCTTGTCGTTCACGTCTCGTTCTCCTGATTGTCACCGTTGTCACAGACTTTTGTCACAACGCACGTTTGTCACCGCATCTATCTCCGCGACCGGAGATATTGCCGAATAGAAAAAATCCTTTGGTTTCCCAAGGCTTTAGGGGTGTTTTGGGGAGTAGATACGGTAGCGGAGGGGACTAGGATTAGAACCTAAATCCAGGGCGTCTACCAGTTCCGCCACATCCGCTGCGCCTGCGGCAATCCCATGTAGCCATCATTCTGTCAATGTCGGGGCCTTGATTGCGCTCGTCCGCAGGCGCGAAGACGGTTGAAAATTGGCCTCGCCTGTGACAGAAGGCGTGTCGAATGTGACGGGATGAGACGATCCGCTTCTGGAAGATGTGATAAGAAGTCGGAAAAACAAAGACTTAATCACATTTTGGAGCGTGTTTCGGATGCTTTGGCCGTATCGCGGCCGGCTTTCCGGGTCCCGCGCCAAAGCTATCCTGGCCAAGACTGTTCCACAGGCTGCAAACGGCGAACACCGTTTTGACGGCCTGATCGATTGAAACAAAGGTTTGATGATGCAGGTCACCGAAACGCTCAATTCCGGCCTCAAGCGCGAGATCAAGGTCACCGTACCGGCCGGCGACATGGAAGCCAAGCTGATGGCGCGGCTGTCCGACGCCAGGGACAAGGTCCGCATCAACGGCTTCCGTCCCGGCAAGGTGCCGGTGCAGCACCTGCGCAAGGTCTACGGCAAGTCGTTCATGGCGGAAGTGGTGAACGAGATTCTCAACGAGTCGCGTTCGATCATCACCGGCCGCGGCGAGAAGGCTGCCATGCAGCCCGAGATCGTCATGACCGAGGACGAGAAGGAAGCCGAGAAGATCCTCGCCGGCGGCACCGACTTCGAGTTCAAGCTGAACTACGAGGTCATCCCGCCGATCGAGATCAAGGACTTTGCCGACATCAAGGTCACCCGCCCGGTCTACGACGTGCCGGAAAGCGAGATCGACGAGCAGGTCAAGCGCGTCGCCGAATCCGCCCGCACCTATGAGCCGAAGGACGGCAAGGCCGCCGAAGGCGACCGCGTCACCATCGACTATGTCGGCAAGATCGACGGCGAGGCTTTCGCCGGCGGCGCCGGCAACGACCAGCCGCTGGTGCTCGGCTCGAAGGAATTCATCCCCGGCTTCGAGGACCAGCTTGTCGGCACGAAGGCCAGCGACGAGAAGCAGGTCACCGTGACCTTCCCGGAGAACTACCAGGCCGCGCACCTCGCCGGCAAGGAAGCCACCTTCGACGTCACCGTCAAGGAAGTCGCCAAGCCGGGCGCGCTGGAGGTCAATGACGAGACAGCCAAGAACCTCGGGCTGGAGTCGCTGGAGCGCCTGCGCGAGGTGGTCAAGGGCCAGCTCGAAAGCCAGTTCGGCTCGATGACCCGCCAGAAGGTTAAGCGCCAGCTTCTCGACCAACTCGACGCCGCCTACGCTTTCGAGGCACCCTCCAAGCTGGTGGATGCCGAGTTCAACAACATCTGGGCGCAGGTCAACCGCGATCTCGAAGCCGCCGGCCACACCTTCGCCGACGAGGACACCACCGAGGAGGAGGCGCGCGCCGAGTACACGCGCCTTGCCGAGCGCCGCGTGCGCCTCGGCCTCGTGCTGGCCGAAATCGGCGAGAAGGCCGGCGTCACCATCACTGACGACGAGTTGCAGCGCGGCTTGTTCGAGCAGATCCGCCGCTTCCCGGCCAACCAGCAGCAGGAAGTCTACGAGTTCTACCGCTCCAATCCGGATGCGCTGAACACGCTGCGCGCGCCGATGTTCGAGGAAAAGGTGGTCGACCACCTGCTCGGCCAGATCTCTGTGACCGACAAGAAGGTCAGCAAGGAAGAGCTGACGGCCGAGGACGACGAGGACGAGGTGAAGGCCAAGCCGGCCAAGAAGGCATCCGCCAAGAAGGCCGACAAGGCCGAGAGCACGGAGGTTGGCGAGGAGCCGAAGAAGAAGGCGGCGCCGAAGAAGAAGGCCGCCAAGGACGCTGAGTAACCTGTCCCGCGATCGTTTTTAAGAAGGCCGCCGCGAGGCGGCCTTTTTCGTTACGGCCTTCGCCGTCACGGAAGCAAAAGCCCCTGCAACGCCCGCCTTTACGGCCCGGCGGCACAGCCGTTTGATGTTGGAGCTGCCCGAGAGCCGGCTGGTGAAGGCCCGTCGTGCCTGCCACCACGGTTAAGTGGCCCGTCGGCTTCTGCCGGCGGGCCGCGTTGGGCAGGGAAATGTTAAATCGGGACCTAGTTGGCGCCGCCAAGCTTCTTCGTCTTTTCGCAGAAGTCGTTATGCAACTTCTCGGTATCCGTGTTGCATTCCTTCGTTATCATGTCACGATCTTCCTGTTTCATCGCCATCCATGCGGCTTTGAATTCGTCGTCCGATTTCATCGTCTTCATGTTGGAGTCGGTGTAAAACGGCGCCATCATATCCTTGTTGTCCAAGGCTGAAGTCGTACCACCGGCGGCCAACACCGAACCGGTCATCATCGTGAGCGCAAAGGCGCTGATAAGCAGCTTTTTCATAGCTCGTTCCCTTCAGTTTTTTCAATCACGGCGATCTTGAGACTACGGCCACAACGAACCTGCGGCGTTCAGGTTCCGAACGCTCGGTTGGCAAGCTCGGTGATCCTGAGCAAGTTCAGTTCGCTGGTGCCCGAACCAGGCTCGATAGCGGCGAGGGATGGTCTGCGGAGCTTTGGGCCCGTCCTGGTCGGGGCGACCGTGAAGTGCATGGGTTCGTCGGCGCGGGTTTCGCAAGCTTCCAACCCAGCTTGCGCGCCAAGATCAGATCAGAAGCAGGCCCTTCATCGACACATGGCCTTTCTTGCCGATGATGATGTGATCGTGAACGGCGATGCCCAGCCGCTTGCCGATCTCAACGATCTCCTTGGTCATATCGATATCGGCCCGTGACGGCGTCGGATCGCCGGAAGGATGGTTGTGGACCAGCACGATGGCCGTCGAAGAAAGCTCGAGCGCCCGCCGCACGACCTCGCGCGGATAGACCGGCGTGTGATCGACGGTGCCGGTCTGCTGCACCTCGTCGGCGATCAGCGCGTTCTTCTTGTCGAGGAACAGGATGCGAAACTGCTCGCGTTCCTCGAAAGCCATGGCGGCGCGGCAATAGTCCAGCACCTGCGCCCACGACGACAGCGTCTCGCGCCCCTTGATCTCGGAGCGTAGCATGCGCTGCGCGGCTGCGGCAATGATCTTCAGGTCGAGCGCCACCGCCGGGCCGATGCCCTTGACCTCCCGCAAGAGGTTTTCGGGCGCGCCCAGCACCTCGGCCAGCGTGCCGAAGCGCGCCAGCAGGGCCTTCGCCACCGGCTTGGTGTCGGCGCGCGGAATGAGGCGGAACAGCAAAAGTTCCAGGAGTTCGTAGTCGGGTAGGGCGCTATGCCCGGCGCTGGCGAAACGCTCGCGCAACCGGTCGCGATGACCGAGATAGTGCGGCTTCTGTTCGGCGGTCGGCGGCGTGACGGCCTGCTCCGCCAGGAATCCAGCTTCTTGTCGCCTGTCTGCGCCCACTTGCACCGCTCCCTGCCGGCATCATGATAGGCGATGTTTCCGGCACGTTGAACGGGCGTGGCGGCCTTTTTTCCACAGGACCGCGCGGCAGGCAGTTGTTGAAATCAGGCGGGCAGGCCGGGCCGGTCCAACCCCTTGGGCGAGAGCGTGAAGATCTCGCAGCCGGTCTCGGTCACGCCCACCGTATGCTCGTACTGCGCCGACAGCGACCGGTCGCGCGTCACCGCCGTCCAGCCGTCCGACAGCACCTTCACATGCGGCCGGCCGAGATTGATCATTGGCTCGATGGTGAAGATCATGCCCGGCCGCATCTCGACGCCTTCGTTCGTGTGGCCGTAGTGCAGGATGTTCGGCGCGTCGTGGAACAAAAGGCCGACGCCGTGGCCGCAGAAGTCGCGCACCACCGAGCAGCGTTCGCCCTCGGCATAGTTTTGGATCGCGGCGCCGATGGCGCCGGTGCGGGCGCCGGGCCTGACCGCGGCGATGCCGCGCGTCAGGCATTCGTGCGTGACCTCCAGCAGGCGCTCGGCCGCCCGCTTGATCTGGCCGACCGGATACATGCGCGAGGAATCGCCGTGCCAGCCGTCGAGAATGTAGGTGACGTCGATGTTGACGATGTCGCCCTCGCGCAGCGGCTTGTCGTCGGGGATGCCGTGGCAGACGACATGGTTGATGGAGGTGCAGGATGACTTGGTGTAGCCGCGATAGTTCAGCGTTGCAGGCAGGGCGCCGTTGTCCATGCCGAACTCGAAGACGAAGCGGTCGATCGTCTCGGTGGTAACGCCCGGCTTCACCAGCTCGGCGAGCTCGTCCAGGCAGCGCGCCGTCAGCTGGCAGGCCTTGCGCATGCCGGCGAAGCCGTCCTCGTTGTAGAGGCGAATCTGGCCGGTATTACGCAACGGGGCGGTGGCGGCGTCGAGATAGGTGGTCATGAACGGTGCGGCAGGGTTTGTTTCGATATCGACCCTTCATGTGACATCGAAAGGCGCGTTCTTCAACCTTCAATATCGCGCGATGGCCTTGAAGCGCCCGCATGGAAGCCACAATTGAGGGCGACAAGCGCCCGATCAATCGCAACCTTTCACCACGCTAGGCGTTGCCGTCGCACGACGGGCCCGGATTAAAAGACGTTCCATGAGCAGCCTGCAATTTGCCATTCCCGTCAGGGTCCGCATGGCGGACGGCCTGCCGATCGAGGAAATCTACGGGGTCGAGCAGGCCCTCGACCTGTTGGCCGAATGGCCTGTGGGTCGACAGGGCAAGCTCTACCAGATGGCCTTCAACGCCTGTTTCAGCGCCAGTGTCGGCGTGGTCGACGTCGAGGAAGCCGGCCGCGCCTTTACAGCATTCTGCCGCGTCGGCGGCATCCTGGCCAAGGACATGATGTGGCAGGCCAAGCGCGGCCGCGACAGCCGCAGGCCGCTGTCCGCCTGATCGGGCGCACCGTAACCTGAATTACGGATGCTTCTCCTGCGGCCGGAACGTGATGTGCCGGTGGCCGAGGTAGTTCACCAGCGCGCCAGCGGCGATGCCGAGGGCATGGGCTGCCGCTTCGGAAAGCGTCGCGGGGACGGAGAGCGACGTCAGGCTCCAATCCGCAGCGACTGCCACGGCAAGGGTGACGGCCGCGCCGCCGGCGTTGACGAGCAGGAAATCGCGGATTTCCGCCAGCATGGAGCGCGTGCCGGAAGACACGAAAGCCCATTGACGATAAATGACGAAGCCGTAGGCCATGCCTACCGCAAGCGCCGCCAGGACCGCGATAGGATAGGGCATCACCTGGCTGAGCGGGAAGCGCACCAGCCAGTTGAGCAGCGCGGCGCTGCCACCGGCCAGCAGGAAACGCACGCGCGCATCGCCGAGCAAGCCGTGTCTGGTCAAGCGATCGCTCCCATCCATGCCGCCACGAAACATACCGTAAGACCGGCGCCGAGCGCCAGGCTTGGCCGGTCGCGCACGGCGAAGGCGACCGGATCGCTGTCCATCTCGCCGCGCTGGCACATCAGCCAGATGCGGCACACAAACAGGAACAGGATGGCGGGGAAGCCCCACAGCCATGCCGGGTTGCCGTAGAAGCTCTGCCGGAAGGCATCGTCTATGATGTAGAGGACCAGGATGAGGACCGCGCACATGCCGGTGGCGACGCCGATCGCCAGGATCAGCGGCAAGTCGACGGTCTTGTAGCCGCGGCCGCGTATCTCGGTGCCGCCGCGCTCCAGCACGCCGGCCACTTCCGTGTGCCGCTTGGCAAAGCTCAGCGAGGCGAACAGGAACATCGAAAAGACCAGCAGCCACGGCGACGGCGGCGCGCCGCAGGCAAGGATGCCGACGCCCAGCCGAAGCGTGAACAGGCTGGCCAGCGCGAAGGCGTCGAGGATCGGCAGCCGTTTCATACCCAGCGAATAGGCAAGCGTGCCGGCGATGTAGAGGCACACGCCGGCCAGCGTGCCCATGCCGGCCAGTGCCGCCAGGCCGAGCCCTGCAATCAGTCCGACCGGAACCATCGCAAGCCCCGCCAGCAGCGGCAGGCGCCCGCTGGCCAGCGGGCGCTCGCGCTTCGACCAGTGGCGGCGGTCGTCGGCGAGGTCGAGCAGATCGTTGATGAGATAGGTCGCCGAGGCCACCATATTCATGGCCATGAAGGCGGCCATGCTGGCAGCCAGCGCCGCCGGATCGCCGAGCTTGCCGGAAAGGATGGCCGGAACGAACACCAGTGCGTTCTTGGCCCACTGGTGTGGGCGCAGGCTCCTGATCACCGCCCTCAGCATCGCCGGGCGAGGGAACACGCGCACGACGTCGGTGATGCGTCCCGCGGCTGCAACGACGGCGGGCACGGCCTCGACCACCACCGCGGCGTGGGCGACCTTCCAGACCGCCAGGTCGGCACGGGCGTCGCCCGCATAGTCGAACCCGTCCGGAAAGCGTTCTGAAAGCGCGCGCGCCTTGGCTTCACCCTTCAGGTTGGTGCGCTCGTCGCTGGCGATCACGCCGGAGACGAAGGGAATGCGTTGCGCCACCTTTTCGGCAATGGCACGGTTGGCGGCGGTGGCGATGAATATCCGGCGGCCCTTGCCCGCCTGTTCGGCGGCGTAGGCGACGAGTTCATGGTTCAGCGGCAGCGATTCCACGTCGACGCGCGCTCGTGCAGCCAATTGGTGCTTGAGAACAGCCCGCCCTTGCAGCAGCCACATCAGGACCATGAAAATCTTCAGCGGGTTAGCCTTGAGAAAGGCCAGCGCCGTTTCGACAAGCAGGTTGCCGCGCACGACCGTGCCGTCGAGGTCGAGCACCAACGGCGTCGGCAGGTCGGCCGATTCAAGCGGGCGTTCGATTTCGAGTTCGGCAGCAGCGGCGGCGGGACGCGGGGAGGCAACGGTTTTTCGCACGTCAGTTCACTCCCTTGCGAACATAGAAATCCCAGCAGTTCGTCAAAGGAAGCTGCTCGAAGTCGCTTCGAAGGACGGGTTCGAAGGCGTTGCGGATGCCGGTGTCGGTGAGGTCGCATGTGCTGACGAACACGCCGTTGGCCGAGCCGAGATAGGTGCGCGCCTCAGCGGGCGAAAAGGCGGGAATGGTGCGGTCGATGTCCATGACAAGCGCCGTACCGGTGGCTGGCGTCAGGTGCAGCAGCCGCGCGAAAGGATCGGCGAAAGCCAACGTCGTGTAGTGCGTGGCACGGTTGCGATAACCGCGCTCATCGAAGGCACGGGCGGCCTCGACGGCGCCTGTTGCCCAGGCCAGTTGGACGGCGGGCGCATTGCTGGTCGGGTCCGGGGTGAGGAAGAAGCGCGCAGCCTCCACCTGCCTCGCCAGCGGCAGCCATTCCTGCGCGATCCTGGCAAACAGGCGCGACCCTTCGTAGGTCGACAGTGGCACTCGCGTTCCGGGCATCAGTTCGGCCAGCGCCTGTTCGGGCGCCGCCTGCCGTTCCCGTGTCAATGTCGTGAGTGGGCGCTTGACGGCGATGTCGAGGACCGGGAAGCAGATCGCTGCCATCAACAGCGCCGTGAAGGTCTTGTGCGGACCCCAGGCGGCAGGATGGAAGAACAGAGCCGCTGCGGCGATGAGGCCAAGGCCGCCGGTGTTCTGGCTTTCGGCAAACAGCGCGGCCGCAACCAGCAGCACCGCGTCGACCGCGAAGGCTTGTTGGTTCAACAGTGTACGCACCGTTGCAATCGGCCGCAGGCGTATGCGATCCGTCTGTTTCGCCGCTGCGGCGATGGCTGAGATCGCCAGGCCAGCCGTCATGACCAGTCCGAGCCAGTTGCGGAAGCCGGCGAAGAACAGGGCATAGATGGCTCCGCCCTTGTTGAGCGCGCTCATGGTGGCGATGTCGCCGAGATAGGCCGATACGATTCCGTTCGTCGCCTGAACCGCCATCAGGGCGAGCGCGAAGGAAGCGAGGGCCGCAATCGCACAGCGGGCGCTGCTGCGGCCCAGCACGACGGCCGCCACCAGGATACCCACCGCCACCGCCGCCGCCGTGATCTTCAGGAAGAAGAGGAGCAGCAGCACATAGGCCAGAAGGAGCCAGTCATGGCGCGATTTCGGCAGGACCAGCCATAGGCCCGTCAGGAACAGCAGGCCGCTTGCGAATCGGTTGTAGGAAGCGAAGTAGCTGATTTCGGAAAGGTGCGTGCTGTCCAGCGTCATCGGCAGCAGCACCATCAGAGCCAGCAGGCCGAAGCCGGCGAGGAAGGAAACGTTGCTGCTGAACCTCGGTGCAAGGGCGGCCATGGCCGGCAGCAGGAGCAGCCACATCAGGACGTGCAGGCCCACGAATGCATTGCCACCCGGAAAGAGCGTTTCAGCGGCGAGCGTCAGATAAGGGGTGAGTGCGCCGATCGGCGAGGCGAAATCCACATGTGGCACCTGTCCCAGGGAAATCCGATAGGCGCCGTCGAGGACGAAAACGAAATCCCATATGGCGCGGCCGTAGGGAATGGTCGTGACGGCGAAAGCCGCAATCAGAGCAACCACGGCGCTCGCGGCAATCCAGCCCCAGCGCACGCGCCGGCTGTCCGTCCGGTTGCCGACATAACCGGAGATTTCGGAATAGGTTGACATTATCCACCCGCCAAATGGGAAGGTAGGATAATACGAATAGAAATCCTAATATCTACGCCAAGAAGTCGAGTAGGTTAATAATAAAATTTTAATAAAAATAGAAAATGCAAGATGAGAAAATAATATTTCCGTTATATTGAAATTATTGTTGAGGACGAAGTCGTGATTCATGGTGACGGCATCGCATCCAGTCTTTGCTGAGCAAGATATCAGCCGCACCTGACAGGCCGATGGTCGTCCAAGCGGTCGAACTCGCGTCAGGCGCGCTGCGCGATGGCACGCCTTCCCGGAATTGGCGTCGGGTGCGGCGTCATCTTGGCGGGCAAGCGGGCAAGCCATTTCACATGGCCATGTATGGCCAGGGAAATGACGAGGAACATCAGGAAGAAAGACGATGTCGAGCGGCCTATCTGGTTCTCTACCAGATTGCTGATCAGGAACATCATCGTGAAGGCGAAAGCGACGCTGAGATAGGCGTCCCTGAGATGACCGACCGAGACGAGAAGCAGCAAAAGGATAAAGCCGATCGCCGTGAGCATCAGCAGCAGGCCAACCAGCCCACCCTCGATGAGGATGGTGATGTAGCCGTTGTGGAAGTTGTCCAGCACCCAGCCGTGGAGGTCGTTGAAGGCGATCAGGCGAGCCGGTGTCCAAAAACCGCCGACGCCGAAGCCAAGGAGCAGGTGGCTCTGGAGTTGGTCGAGACCGTAGAACCAGAGCGTCGTGCGGTTGCTGGTGTTGAGAGTCGTGCCCAATACGCCGATCTTGTCGTCGGTTAAGGAGATCGTCGAGAGCACGAGCTGAATCAGCGGCACCGAAAAGACGACAAGCGCGACGAGTATCAGGCGCTGCAAAGTCTTCGGCAGGCGCGAGCAGATAAGGGAAGCGACACCGACGATCGCGATCAACTGGCCACCGCGCGATCCTGAATTGATCAGGCAAACCATGGCGATGGCGATGTTGATCAGCCGTATCGACATGGCCAGCCGGCCGAGTCCAACGGGCAGGGCGAGGGCGCCAACCACGACGAATGCCGAGATTGCTCCCAGTTCGTTCTTTTGCGCGGCAAATCCCTTCCAGTCGCCTTCCAGTTCCCAGCCCGTTTCGATGCCTTGCGCCGGAAACAGCACCACGATGACCAGAGATACGACCACGAAGACGCAGGCCAGCGTATAGAAAACGACGAGAAGTTCATCGAGCCGCTTCAGGTTGACGATGCAGATCGACACCGTGAGGGTGAAAAGGATCAGCACCGCCTTGATCATTCCGTTCGCGCCGCCGTCGCCCCACAGGGCCGACAGCGCGGTATAAAGCAGGAACGCGATCAGCAATGCCCAGTCGGCGGACAACGATATCCTGATACGCCGCGCGAAATAGGTATAGGCGATCAGCGTCAGCGAGATGCCGGCGAACAGGGCGTAGCGGATCGGTTCGCCGAGGCTGCCGAGCGGCGAGTCCGGAGCAGGACTCCACATCGAGACGATCACCAGCGCATAGATCGCGACGCTTTCGAATTTCGGGAATGTCATGGCCTGGTCCGAACATCTGCGCGGGTGCTACCGCCTGCGGATGCGGTCCGCGCGCCATGGTTGCCGACAATGGTAAACAAATTCGGAACTAGGGTCGGCGCCAGGCGCTCCGTTGCCGCTCGAAACCGAAAATTAAATACGCTGCCGATAATGGAGCTGAGGGATTTTCCGCGGGGTGCGGAGATTCGCTGTAACGCGAGGTTCGCATACCGATGAACCAGGACCACGACCCGAACCCGTACGGCACGCAACAGCGTAATGGGTGGGACGCCGTCAGCGCCTATCTGCTGGTCGACCTGCCGCGCCTTTTCTTCTGGCTGCGAAAGGGTGTTCGCTGGATCGTTCTTGCCATGGTCGTCGGCCTGCTGGCGGGCGTATCGTACTCGATGCTGTCAAAGCCCCGCTACACGGTAACGACCGACATATTGATGAATCCGGCAGGCCTGCAAATCGTCTCAGACGACCTCTTCAGGCAGAACGACCAGCAGCGGGACGCACAGCTTCTCAACGTCGAGAGCAAGCGGCAGACGCTGGTTTCGCGCAGCGTGCTTCTCAGGGCCATCGCCGCACTCGACCTCGAGAACGATCCGGAATTCGTGCCGCCGCCATCCGCTTTCAGCATCGGTCGGTTGCTGGGCCGCAGCGGCCCCTCGCAAAGCAACGAGGTGATCGCTCTCGGCAATCTCATGAAACGCCTGAGCGCCCGTCGCGACGAGCTTTCCTTCGTCGTCACCCTGTCGGTTTGGACCAACAACGCCGACAAATCGATCCGCATTTCCGAAGCGATCATCAAGGCCTTCCGGGAGGAACTGGTTTCGGCCGATTCCGAAGGCGCCAGCCGCACCGTGGACGCGTTGACCGACCGCATCGGCAAGCTGAAGGCGGATGTCAACGCCGCCGAGGAAGCTGTCGAGGCCTTCCGCCGCGAGAACGGACTGCAGGCCATCCAGGGGGAACTCGTCTCCTCGCGCTCCATGTCGCAGATCAACCAGCAGCTCGTCGAGGCGCGGCAAAAGCTGATCGCAGCGCAATCGCGCTATCGCGAACTGTCTTCCGGCAACGCCGATGCAGTGGCGATGCAATCGCCGACCGTCTCTGCTCTGCGCACGCAATATGCGACGTTGAAGTCGCAGGCGGACGCCCAGTCGATGATCTACGGTCCCCGGCATCCGCGTGCGTCGTCGCAGCAGATCGAATTGCGTGCCCTGCAGCAGGAGATCGACGCCGAGACGAAACGCATCGTGCTCGCCGCCAAGAACGATCTGGATCAGGCGCAATCCAATGCCTCGTCGCTCGAAGCCGAGGCCGCCCGGGCAGGTTCGGGTGTGTTCTCGGACAATGACGCTCAGGTACGGCTGCGCGAACTCACGCGTGAAGCGGCGGCCAAAACCGCCATCTACGAGGCCTTTCTTGTCCGCGCGCGCGAGGTCACCGAGCGCCAGCAACTGGATACGACCAACATCCGCATCATCTCACCGCCGGTGGAGCCCAGGTCCCGCAGCTGGCCGCCCCCGACGATGCAACTGGGTGCTTTCGGCGCGCTCGTCGGAATGGTGCTTGGCGTCCTCGGCGTTCTCGGCAGGGGCATTGCCATCGATATGAAGGGGCCACGCCGTCCGCCCACGAGGCCGATGGATTCCGCACGGCGCTCGCCGGCCCAGGCCCGCTTGCACGAACTGCTGCGGACCTCGCCGTCACCTGCGGCTGTTCGCGCGCCGGCCCACGCCCGTTCGCTGCTCGATCCATGGTACGCAAGCGCACAGGAGCCTGCTGTATCCCAGCGACATGATCCCCGGACGTATCGCGCCGCGCCCGCCTATCGTCGATAGTACGATTTCCGTGGCGGCATCCGAGCCGCCTCGCTTTCGCCCTGCACGAATCATCGGCCGAGGCAGGCGACATGGCGTAATTTGCCGACCGATGGCGGCCTGGAACCGGTCAAGGATTTTTTGCACGGCTAATGGACGTCGATCGGATCGCTGACGACTTCGTCGCCTTGCTCAGGGCGGTGCCATGAACTTGTGCCGGTTCGCGCGCCAGCGCTGCCCTGATCCGCAATAGTCGCTATTGATGGAAACTGGTACGTTCAAGGGCAATCGAACCCCTGTTACCACCGTGAAAGGGGCAAAGAAAAGGCCGATCGGATGGCACTACCAGCCTTCAGTACCTACACTTGGCTATGGCCGGCTGTTTGATTCCCGCAATTTTGATGACCTTCGGTGCCGCCATCGGTGCGATTGTCGGCAGTGACAGTGGAAGCGTCTACGGTGCGTTCATCGGCCTTGCAGTTGGCATGCTCGCTATGGTGGTCCTGGTCTTTCTGATGTCTATGGCGAAGCGATAGCCGTAGCATGAGCAATCTCAGCACCCTGGTCGCCAAGGTCACGGCTCGGCAGGAGATCAAAAAGAGCCGCTTTCTTGCGGTCGCCGGGCCGGTTTCGGATGAAGCCATGGCGAAGGCCTTCATCACGGCGAACTCGGATCAGACAGCGAACCATAACTGCTGGGCCTGGCGGATCGGGCAATCCTACCGGTTCAACGATGACGGTGAGCCTAGCGGAACGGCAGGCAAACCGATCTTACAGGCCATCGATGGGCAGTCGCTCGATCGCGTTGCCGTTGTCGTCACGCGTTGGTTCGGCGGTGTGTTGTTGGGCGGCGGCGGGCTGATCCGTGCATACGGCGGGACGGCCGCCATGTGCTTGCGGGAGGCTGGAAAGGTGCGGCTTGTCGATACCGTCGCGGCCACGGTCACATGCGCCTTTGGTGATCTGGCGCTTATGCAGGCTCGGCTTGAGGCGCTTCCTGGAGCGCAGGTCCGCGTTCAGTCATTCACAGATACCGGGGCGGAACTGATCGTCTCGGTGCCGGAGGACCAAGCAGACGGCATGGCGCGTATGGTCGTTGATCTGACGAGCGGCCGAGCGGCAATCAAATTCGGCGAATAGCCGTACCTGCCGCAAGCGTCCATAGATCTTACGGAGCAGGCGAGTTGGGGGGGGGCGAATTGTCCTGTCTGAAGGATTCACGCCTCGTTTCCAGGCGAATTTCAGGGATTCGTTTGCCACCGTTCACAGCCGTGCAAAGGCGTATATTCGACTTATATTTGATCGTGCGAGTTCTTTGGCTCGCTAAATAACTGAAACATGAGAGGAAAATTGGTACGCCCAAGGGGAATCGAACCCCTGTTACCGCCGTGAAAGGGCGGTGTCCTGACCGCTAGACGATGGGCGCAGCCAAGCGCGCTTATAGTTGCGTTGAACGCGGCGGGCAACCCCGTGCAGCGCGCTTGTGACGAACTTTTTCGCTGTTATTTGCGCCGGCGGCAGCGCCAGTTCCAGTCGCGCTCTGGGCCGACGTCGACATGCACGGATTCGGTGTGGCAGTAGGTGCCGACGCCGCCACGGCCGGGCATCGATCGCACGTAGTTCGCTAGGTCCCACTTGCTGACGCCGGGAATCTGGATGTCGGCCGCCGCGCAGTACATATGCAGCGAATTCTTGGCGCCACGCGCGCGGCGGTTGCGATTGGGATCGCGATAGCCGGAGGTGACGATCATCTTGCGCCCGTAATGCCCCTCGATGGTCTTCAGCACCCGGACCAGCGAGGGCTTGAGGCAGGCGACGTCGACGCTTTCGGTCTGCTTGAGCAGGCCGTTGGGTGCAAGCCGCGCCATGCCGGCGGCGGAAGCCACCTGGTAGGGGCCGCCTTCGTCTTCGTTGAGATCGACGTCGCTGTCGTCGTCGATGCCCGAGCGGCGCCGAATCTCGAACAGCGCCGTCTGGCGCACGCCGGGCAGGGCGTTTTCGGAACCGAGCGAGACAAGCGGCTGCGTGTCCCCGCCGGTAGAGGCAAGCTGCACGATCGGCGTCACCGCCTGGCGCGCTGCATCCGGCTCGATGATCGGCTGCGGCTGGCGTGCCGGCGCCGGAACGATCGGTGTCGGCGCCGCAGCCGCTTTGGCCTTTGCCGGCGACGACCCGAAGAAGGCGGCGAGGAAGGTTTTCTTCGGCTTCACCGGCTCGGCGGCGGGCATCTCGCCAGCCGTCACGTAAACCGCGTTGTCGGTAGCCGTTTCCGCCGAGGCGGCCGCTTGCTCGGCCTGCTTCGTCGCAGATGCTTCAACATCGCCGGCTGCGATCTTCTGCGCCGCAGCGGTAGTCTCTTCGGCACTTTGCGTCGGAGGCACCAGCGGTTGCGGCGTCGTGCCGGCGATGGATTGCGCCTCGACCGGGGCGGGGATGGCAAGCTCGGCCGGCGTGCCGGGTTTCTGCGTAGGGAAATAGGCGATCTGCTCGGGCAGTGCGGTGTCGCCTTCGGCGCTCATAAGCGCCTGCGGGCCGCTCGACACCGTCGATTCGCCTGCTTCCGGCTGCGCCGACGCGGCCGCCATATCGCCGGCGGTGGCATTGTAGCCCGGCATTCCGACCGATAGCGACGGGTCGTTGACGGCGGTGCAGGAGGCGGCGAGCACAGACAAAAGAGCCGCCAAGACAGCGCGGCGTCCTTCTCGTGCGAGACGCGATCCCGTTGAATTCAATGCGTTTCCCCCTCGCTATCCGCCTCGGATGACCAGCGGCGCACCGTTTGCACGGTCGCTTCCGCAAGGTCGTGTTTCCGCGATCGGAAACGAGATCTGTATCAAATCCGCCAGCCTCGACGAAAAACGTCAGCGACACGCGGATAGAGTCAATTTCATGCTTGACCGTGACCATTTCGCCCGCTTTGCGGACGCCGTCAACTCACCACACATTACAGCGTGTTACACGCGCACCTTGACATAGCTGCCGGGTGCGTCGCCCAGTGTCTTGGCGCCGGGCTGGCGCGCCGGCACGCGCGTTGCATCTTGGTCCTCGATCCAGCGCTGCCAGTGCGGCCACCAGGAGCCGGCGTGTTCGTGGGCTGCGGCCAGCCAGTCTCCCAGGCTTCCGACCGCCTTGCCACCGGTCCAGTACTGGTACTTCTTCAGCGAAGGCGGATTGACGACGCCGGCGATATGGCCGGAGCCGGAAAGGACGTACTCGACCTCGCCGCCGAAATAGCGGCTGCCCTCGAAGGCCGATTTGGCCGGCGCGATATGGTCTTCCTTGGTGGCGAGATTGTAGACGGGGATGGTGATGTCGGAGAGCGACAGCGTGCGGCCGGCCAGTTCCATGCGCCCAGCCGACAGGTTGTTCTCCAGATAACAGTTGCGCAGGTAGAAAGAGTGGTTGGCGGCGGCCATGCGGGTGGAATCGGCATTCCAGTAGAGCAGGTCGAAGGGCAGGGGGTCCTTGCCGCGCATATAGTTATTGATGACATAGGGCCAGATCAGGTCGCCCGAGCGCAGCATGTTGAAGGCGGTCGCCATCTTGGTGCCTTCGAGGTAGCCGCGCTCGTTCATTGCCTGCTCGAGGGCGGCGATCTGCTCCTCGTCGACGAACACCTTGAGGTCGCCCGCATAGGTGAAATCGACCTGCGTGGCGAAGAAGGTGACGGAGCGGATGCGGTCGTCGCCTTCCTGCGCCAGGAGGGCGAGTGCCGCGGCGAGCAGCGTGCCGCCGACGCAGTAGCCGATGGCGTTCACCTCCCGCTCTCCGGTGGCCTTCTCGATCATATCCAGCCCGAACTGGACGCCTTCGCGCGTATAGGCCTCCCAGGTCTTGCCGCCGTGCCGCTCGTCCGGATTGACCCAGGAGATGACGAACACGCTGTGACCCTGCTCGACGGCCCAGCGGATGAAGGATTTCTCCGGGTTGAGGTCGAGGATGTAGAACTTGTTGATCCAAGGCGGGCAGATCAGCAGCGGTCGCTTCAGTACTGTTTCGGTGGTCGGCGTGTACTGGATGATCTCGGCGATGTCGCTTCGGCCGATCACCTTGCCGGGTGAGACGGCGATGTTCTTGCCGATCTCGAAGCGCGTGTTGTCGGCTTGCCTGAGTTTCAGGTCACCCTTTCCGGCGGTGATATCCTCGGCCAGCATCTTCATGCCCCGCACGAGGTTCTCGCCGTTCGAAGCGATCGTCTCGCGGAACAGTTCGGGATTGGTCAGGACGAAATTGGAGGGCGAGAGCGCGTTGGTGACCTGCTTGACGTAGAATGTCGCCTTGTGGCGGGTGTGCTCGTCCATGTCCTCGGCATGTTCGGCGAGATCGGCCGCCCAGCGCGCGGTGACCAGATAGGCCTGCTTGAGGAAGTCGAAGAAAGCGTTCTTGCCCCATTCGGGGTCGAGGAAACGCTTGTCGCCCTTTTCGGGTTTCACCACGTCTTCGATCTCGGCGGCGCCGCTGACGCGGTCGATGGCGTTTGCCCAGACTTGCATGTAGCCGGAAAACAGCCGCGTCTGCGCCTCCAATGCACGCGAAGGGTCGGATAGCCAGTATTCGGTCAGCTTGGAAAAGGTCCTCACCATGTCCGCCGCTGGCTCGGCGACATGGTCGCTGCGCTCGCCCTTTTCGCGCGGCTCGGCCCATGCGGAAGCCGCCTTGCCGGCCTGCTCGATCATGCGCGCGATGTTGAGCGCGAACCGCTCCGGATCCTTGACCAGATATTGCTCGACGGACGCGGTGTCCGGAGCCTCGGTCTTGCCAGCGTCTTTGCCGGATCCGGCTGTATTGGGCATGATGGACGGGGCTCCTCCCTGAAGCGTTTTCTTGACACATTATCATGAGACGTCGGATACGGTCCAATGCCGATCAACAGCGGCCAGTCCGACTTTCGGGGCAAGACAATGAGATATCGCGCCGGCCAGCCTGCCATCTTCGTCCTTGGATCGTTTTGCCGCAGCCTTGCCGCGGTCGCCCTGCTTGCGGCAGCGGCCGGCTGCACCAGCACCAGCATCGAGGACGCTGCCCCCCAGTCGGCGACGGTAACTGGGCCGAAGGACACGGGAAGCTACCCCAATCTCAATATCCCTGCGCAGCAGGCTGCCGAGCAGTTCACCGATGCCGACAAGAACGCCAAGCTGGCGGCTCTGCAGGCGGACCAGACTGCGGCCAACGCGGCTGCGGGCAATGCGGCCGGCACACCCGATTCGGCCGAGCTCGACCGGCTTGCCAAGACCCACGCCTCGGACGCGTTGAAGCAGATCGAAGGCAAGTGCGACCCCGCCCTCGACCCTACCTGCAAATAAGTGTATATGGCGCGCCCAATCCCTCCTTCGACCGGAAACTGACATGGAAGAGTTTCACAAGGTCCGCCGGCTGCCGCCTTACGTCTTCGAGCAGGTCAACCGGCTGAAGGCCAGCGCGCGCTCGCGCGGCGCCGACATCATCGACCTCGGCATGGGCAATCCCGACCTGCCGACGCCGAAGGCGATTGTCGACAAGTTGGTCGAGGTGGTGCGCGATCCGCGCACGCATCGGTATTCCTCCTCGCGCGGCATTCCAGGCCTGCGCCGCGCCCAAGCCGCCTATTATGCCCGCCGTTTCGGCGTGAAGCTCGATCCCGATACGCAGGTGGTCGCCACGCTTGGTTCGAAGGAAGGCTTCGCCAACATGGCGCAGGCGATCACCGCGCCCGGCGATGTGGTGCTGTGCCCCAATCCGACCTATCCGATCCACGCCTTCGGCTTCATCATGTCGGGCGGCGTCATCCGCTCGATGAAGGTCGAACCGGACGACGGCTTCATCCCGGCGCTGGAGCGCGGGGTGCGGCATTCCATCCCGAAACCGCTGGCGCTCATCCTGAACTATCCGTCCAACCCGACGGCGCTTGTCGCCTCGCTGGATTTCTACAAGGACGTCGTCGCTTTCGCCCGCAAGAACGACATCATTATCCTGTCCGACCTCGCTTATTCCGAGATTTATTTCGACGGCAATCCGCCGCCTTCCGTGCTGCAGGTGCCGGGCGCGATGGATGTGACCGTCGAATTCACCTCGATGTCGAAGACCTTTTCCATGCCCGGCTGGCGCATGGGCTTCGCGGTTGGCAACGAGCGGCTGATCTCGGCGCTGACGCGCGTGAAATCCTATCTCGATTACGGCGCCTTCACGCCGATCCAGGTTGCCGCGACCGCCGCGTTGAACGGCGACGGCGCCGACATCGCCGAAGTGCGCGACATCTACCACAAGCGCCGCGACGTAATGGTGGACGCGTTCGGTCGTGCCGGTTGGACGATACCCGCGCCGGCGGCCTCTATGTTCGCCTGGGCGCCGATCCCCGAACAGTTCCGACATCTTGGCTCGCTTGAGTTTTCCAAGCTGTTGATCGAGCATGCCGACGTGGCGGTGGCGCCCGGCGTCGGCTTCGGCGAGCACGGCGACGATTATGTGCGCGTCGCCCTGGTCGAGAACGAGCACCGCATCCGCCAGGCCGCGCGCAACATCAAGAAGTTCTTGGCATCCAGCGCCAAGCAGCCGAACAATGTTGTGCCGCTCGCGGCGCGTCGCTAAATCGCCGTGCGTCTTTTCAGGCGCACAAAGGACGATCTAGCACTTTGATCGAGCATCGGAATATTCCGAAAACCGGATTCCACTTTTCGGTCCGATGCTCTAAACAGCCCGCATCAGCGACGAATCCGGGAACGGTGCCTGTCATGGCCGAAGCATTGCGTATTGGAATTGCCGGACTCGGCACGGTTGGCGCGTCGGTTGCGCGCGTGCTGCGCGACAAGGCCGGTGAACTCACCCGCCAGTGCGGCCGTCCGATCACCGTCACCGCGGTTTCGGCGCGCGACCGCGGCAAGGATCGCGGCGTCGATCTTGGCGATATCGCCTGGTTCGACGATCCGGTCGAACTCGCCCGCTCGAACGGCATCGACGTATTCGTCGAACTGATGGGTGGCGATGAGGGCGCACCGCGCGAGGCGGTCAAGGCGGCGCTGGAGTCCGGCCGCCATGTCGTCACCGCCAACAAGGCGCTGCTGGCCAAGCACGGCGTTGCGCTGGCCGAGATCGCCGAGAAGAAGGGCGTCCTGCTGAACTACGAAGCCGCGGTGGCCGGCGGCATCCCGGTCATCAAGACCATGCGCGAGGCGATGGCGGGCAATTCCGTGTCGCGCGTCTTCGGCATCCTCAACGGCACCTGCAACTACATCCTCACCCGCATGGAGGCCGAGGGCCTGACCTTCGAGGCCTGCCTGAAGGATGCGCAGCGGCTGGGCTATGCGGAGGCCGATCCGACCTTCGACATCGAGGGCAACGACACGGCCCACAAGCTTTCCATCCTGACCAGCCTGGCTTTCGGCACCAGGATCGCCGCCAACGACATTTATCTGGAAGGCATTTCCAACATCACTCAGGCCGATATCCGCGCGGCGAGCGATCTCGGCTATCGGATAAAACTGCTGGGCGTGGCGCAGCGCACCGAAAGCGGCATCGAGCAGCGCGTCCACCCGACCATGGTGCCCACCGCCTCGGTGATCGCACAGGTGCATGGCGTCACCAACGCCGTCGCCATCGAAACGGATATTCTCGGCGAACTGCTGCTGTCCGGTCCCGGTGCCGGCGGCAACGCCACGGCGTCCGCCGTGGTCGGCGACATCGCCGATATCGCCAAGAGCCGCCCCGGCTTCCAGCACGGCCCGGTGTTCGGCCGCCCGGCGAAGGAGTTGAAGCCCTACAAGAAAGCGCAGATGCGCAGCCATGCCGGCGGCTATTTTATCCGCCTTACCGTGCATGACCGGGTCGGCGTCTTCGCCGCCGTCGCGCGGCGCATGGCCGACAACGACATCTCGCTGGAATCGATCGTCCAGCACGCCGCCGGGGCGAACGGCGACGACAAGAAGACCGTCATCCTCGTCACCCACGAGACGACCGAGGCGGCCGTGCGCAAGGCCGTCGACGGCGTCACCAGGGACGGTCATCTGGTCGACAAGCCGCAGGTGATCCGCATCGAGCGTGCGGGCTAGGCCATTCGCCTTTCAATCGATTGATATTCCTGCGTTTTCGAAAAAGCGTGGGAATGGCCTTGCCGTTGTCGCACGGCTTTGACAAAAGGCGCCCACATCAGGCCGGAAGCCGGAGGATATTGCCCATGACCATCGCCCAGACCCTTTCCACCGGCCTCGACCGCGTGCTGACCATGGAACTGGTGCGCGTCACCGAGCGCGCGGCGGTGGCGGCTGCCCGGCTGCGCGGGCGCGGCGACGAGAAGGCCGCCGACCAGGTCGCCGTCGACGCCATGCGCCAGGAGCTCAATCGGCTGGCCATCAAGGGCACGGTGGTGATCGGCGAGGGTGAACGCGACGAGGCGCCGATGCTGTACATCGGCGAGGAGGTCGGTACCGGCAAGGGACCGGCGGTCGATATCGCGCTCGACCCACTGGAAGGCACGACGATCTGCGCCAAGAACCTGCCGAACGCGCTGGCGGTTGTTGCCTTGGCCGAGAAAGGCAGCCTGCTCAACGCGCCTGACGTCTACATGGACAAGATCGCCGTCGGTCCGGGTTACGCGACCGGCGTCATCGACATCGACGCGCCGCCGGCAGACAACATCGCCGCCGTCGCCAAGGCCAAGGGCGTGCCGGTCGGTGAGGTCACCGCCTGCATCCTCGATCGCCCGCGCCACGCCAGGCTGATCGAGGCGGTGCGCGCCACGGGTGCTGCGATCCGCCTGATCGGCGACGGTGACGTCGCCGGCGTCATCCACACCACCGATCCGGACGAGACCGGCATCGACATCTATCTCGGCACAGGCGGAGCGCCTGAGGGTGTGCTGGCGGCGGCCGCATTGCGCTGCACCGGCGGTCAGATGCAGGGGCGACTGATCCTCGACACGCCGGAGAAGGTCGAGCGCGCGGCGCGCATGGGCGTCGACGATCCGCGCCGCATCTACCGCGCCGAGGACATGGCGCGCGGCGACGTGCTGTTTGCCGCCACCGGCGTCACCGACGGCAACATGCTGGCCGGCGTCAAGTTCGGCCGCACCTTCATCACCACCCACACCATCGTGCTGCGCTCGTCGTCCCGCACGGTGCGCGAGATCAAGGCCCGGCACCAGGATCTGGAAAAGTTTTGATTTCGCCCGGCCGAACGGCGCATAGTGCCCCGCACGCAGGATAGGCGTGCGGCAGCTGTAATGGCGGGTGAAAAGCGTTTCTTTCTCGATGTCCGGCGCTCTGCGACCGGCTTGGCCTGGGCGCATCGGCTGAGCGAGCGCCAGGACATGGCGGCGCTGGCCATCGCGCAGGGGCAGGGCGTGCCTGATATCGTGGCGCGCGTACTTGCAGGCCGCGATGTGCTGGCGCACGAGGCCGCCCGCTTCCTCGATCCAACGATCCGCGACCTGCTGCCCGATCCGGCCTCGCTGACCGACATGGAAAAGGCCGCCGCCCGCCTCGCCGAGGCGGTCTTGGCCCGGGAAAAGGTCGCGATCTTCGGCGACTACGATGTGGACGGCGCTTCGTCCTCGGCGCTGCTCAAGCGCTTCCTTGGACATTTCGACGTACCGTCCGAAATCTACATTCCCGACCGCATCTTCGAGGGGTACGGACCGAATCCCGATGCGATGCGCGAACTGGTGTCGCGTGGCGCCAGCCTGATCGTCACAGTCGACTGTGGCACAAACAGCGCCGCCTCCATCGACGCGGCGAAGCAGGCCGGCGCCGACGTCGTCGTCCTCGACCATCATCAGGTCGGCGGTACGCTGCCGGCGTCGGCCGTCGCCGTCGTCAACCCGAACCGGCAGGACGACCTGTCGGGGCAGGGGCATCTCTGCGCCGCCGGCGTCGTGTTCCTGGCGCTGGTGCAGACGGCCAAGGTGCTGCGCTCCCGCATGCCCGGTACGCCGCCGCCGGACCTGCTCTCGCTGCTCGATCTGGTGGCGCTCGGTACCGTCTGCGACGTCGTTCCGCTGACGGGCGTCAACCGGGCCTTCGTGGTCAAGGGCTTGCAGGTGATGCGCAAGCAGTCCAACCCCGGCCTTGCCGCGCTGGCCAATGTCGCGCGCATCGGCGAGCCGCTCGGCGCCTTCCACCTCTCCTTCATGATCGGCCCGCGCATCAATGCCGGCGGTCGTATCGGCGACGCCGCGCTCGGCAGCCGGCTGCTTGCGACAGACGATCCCGTCGAGGCGCGCGCGATCGCCGAAACGCTCGACCGGCTGAACCAGGAACGGCAGGCGATGGAGCAGGAGATGCTGGCCGAGGCGCGCGCCGAAGCGGATGCCGAACTCGCCGGCGGGCAGGGGCCGGCGGTGATCGTGACGGCGAGCACCAACTGGCATCCTGGCATCGTCGGGCTGATCGCCTCACGGCTGAAGGATTATGCCCGTCGTCCGGCTTTCGCCATCGCCTTCAATGCCAACGGCGTCGGCACCGGCTCAGGCCGTTCAGTTGCCGGTTTCGACCTCGGACGGCTGGTGCGCGAAGCCACGGAAGCCGGGTTGATCGTCAAGGGCGGCGGCCATGCCATGGCTGCCGGCATCACCGTGGAGCGTTCCAAGCTCGGCGCCCTGCGTGCTTTCTTCGAGGAACGCGCCGCGGCCGACGTCTTTCGCCTGCAGGACGAGGAAAGCCTGCTGGTCGACGCGGCACTCGCCGCCGAGGGCGCGACGCTCGATCTGGCGGATGCGCTGGAGAAGGCGGGGCCTTTCGGCGCCGGCCATATCGCGCCGCTGTTCGTCCTGCCGCGCCATCGGCTGGTGGATGTGCGGCCGGTCGGCACGAATCATGTGCGGGTCGATCTGTCGTCCGAGGCGGGCGGCCGGCTGCAGGGTATCGCCTTCAGGGCCGCCGGCACGCCGCTCGGCGAATTCCTGCTCCGCAACAGGGGCAGCACCGTGCATGTCGCCGGTTCGTTGTCGGTGAACCACTGGAACGGCAGCCGCAACGTTCAATTCCGCATCGTCGACGCGGCCCAGGCCTGACTATCTCTTTGTTTTCCGCAATTCCGGACGGAAAGCCGCTTCACACTTTTCCTGGATTTGCTCTACACCAGCGCCGACTGCAGGCGCTCCAGTTCGCCGATACGCGCCGTCGCTGCCTCATAGCCCATGCGGATGGCTTCGTCGGCGCGGTGGAATTCGGTCATGCCGACATGGCCGAGCTTCGGTTGCAGCGCGAGGTCGGGCGGGTCTCCGGCAAGCCGGGCGCGCGAAATGCGATCCTGGATGATGTTGAAGGCTTCCACCATGACGCCGGTGATGCCGAGCTTGGTTTCGCGCGCCTGGTGTTCCAGGTCTGTGCCTTCCGGCGGCGGCGCATCCTTCTCGGCGACGAACTCGCCGGCATTATGCCGGATCACCGCGGCGCGACCGAAATTGTCGTTGTTGAGATTGACTGCCACCACCAGCGGCTGCTCGTAGGCGCGGCAGACCGATACCGGCACCGGATTGACCAGCGCGCCGTCGACCAGCAGGCGGCCGTTACAATTGACCGGCTCGAACACGCCGGGCAGCGCATAGGAAGCGCGCATGGCCGCGATCAGCGAGCCGGCGGTCAGCCATATCTCGTGGCCGGTGCGGATCTCGGAAGCGACGCAGACGAACGGCTTGGGCAGGTCTTCGAGGCGCACGCCTTCCAGATGCTGGCGCAGCCGGGCGTCGAGCCGCATGCCGCCGAGCAGGCCGCTGCCGCCGAGCCGGAAGTCGAGCAGGCCGAACATGCGCCGACGGGTGAGCCCGCGGGCGAAATCCTCCAGTTCGTCCAGCTTGCCAGCGAGATAACAGCCGCCGACGAGAGCGCCGATCGAGGTGCCGGCGATCATCGAAATCTCGATCCCGGCCTCGTCCAGGGCACGCAGCACGCCGATATGGGCCCAGCCGCGCGCACATCCGCCGCCGAGCGCCAATGCGATCCCGGCCTTCTTCTGAAGCCGGTCACCGGCGAGGCTGCCGGAGGAGAAGCCATCGGCTTCCCGAACATCCGGTCTGCTGCGGAATGACGCCCATTCGAGCATCATTTTCTCCCTTGTCCCACGGTTAGCCTACAGGCGGGCCGTATCGAAATGGTGAATCTGTGTGGCGGGAACTGGGCAAAGGGATTCACGAAGGATTTCGGTACGTTTCTTCCGCATCGAACAGCGGCGCACTGCCGTCGCTGGCAAGGGTTGCCTTGCCGTCCTTCAGCCCCACCGTCCGATAGAAACAAGAACGTCTGCCGGTATGACAGGTTGCATCGTGGCCCAACACATTCACGCGCAGCCAGACGGCATCCTGGTCACAATCCGTGAGCACGGCGACGACCTTCTGCACGTTGCCGGACGTCTCGCCCTTTTTCCACAGCGCCTTGCGCGAACGCGACCAGTAGTGCGCGATGCCCGTCTCCAGCGTCAGCGCCAGCGCCTCGGCGTTCATGTGCGCGACCATCAGGAGCTTGCCGTCGCTAGCGTCGGTGACGACGGCCGTGACCAGCCCGCTCGTATCGAAGCGCGGCGTAAAGACCTCGCCGTCTTCGAGCGTCTTCTTGTCGGAGGAGGGAGGATCGAACGCAAAGGCCGGCATGCTTGACTGCCGACCTCAGCCGGCTCCTTTACTGTGACGACGACCCGGCCGCTTAGCCGATGCCGCCGCCGCGCACCATAGTGACGAAGCGCAGCTGCTCTTCCGGATGGTCGCGGAAGACGCCGGTGAAGGTCGAGGTCAGGGTGGTCGAGCCCTGCTTGCGGATGCCGCGCATGGCCATGCACATATGCTCGGCCTCGATCATGACGGCAACGCCGCGCGGGTTGAGCACGTCCTGGATGACGCCGGCGATCTGCGCCGTCATCGCCTCCTGCGTCTGCAGGCGGTGAGCGAAAATGTCCACCACGCGGGCGATCTTCGACAGGCCGACGACCTTGCCGTCGGGCAGGTAGCCGACATGCGCCTTACCGATGATCGGCACCATGTGATGCTCGCAATGCGAATGGAACTGGATGTCCTTGACCAGCACGAGATCGTCGTAGCCGGCGACTTCCTCGAAGGTGCGGCCGAGTTCGTCGGCAGGGCACATGTCGTAGCCGCCGAACATCTCGCGATAGGCTTTGGCGACCCGCTTCGGCGTATCGACCAGGCCCTCCCGGTCGGGGTCGTCGCCCGTCCAGCGGATCAGGGTGCGAACGGCGGCTTCAACCTCGGCCTGGCTCGGCCGGTCGGTCACCGGCTTGTCGAGGTAAACAGAGGGCGGCATGATTTTCTTGGCAACGGCGTCCATCAAAGGCGTCTCCCGTAGTCCCTTGCGCGAAGGGACGAGTTGAACGGACCACAGCCTTCCACGGAGCGGCTGCCCCGAAAGCGGCGTGACATGGTTCCGGGTCTTGGATGCGTGGATCGCCTTGCCGTTCCCGGATTGCAACCATTATATATGGTGGTGCCGAGCGAATGAAAGGCTGGCCAGCGGCAAAGCTTGTTCGCGGCGCGGCGATGGACCGAAAAATCATGATCGACGACGTCTACAACGCGAAAATTCTCGGTTTTGCCGGCAACATCGCCCGTATCGGTCATCTCGATCATCCCGACGCCACCGCGAAGGCGCATTCAAAGCTGTGCGGCTCGACCGTCACCGTCGACCTGAAGATGCAGGACGGCGTCGTCACCGACTTCGCCCATGAGGTGAAGGCCTGCGCGCTCGGCCAGGCCTCGTCGTCCATCATGGCACGACACGTCGTCGGTGCCACGGCCGAGGAACTGCGCGCCGTACGCGAGACGATGCTGAAGATGCTGAAGGAAGGCGGCCCGCCCCCGGCAGGCCGTTTCGAGGAACTGAAATATCTGGAGCCTGTGCGCGACTACAAGGCGCGCCACGCTTCCACCATGCTGACCTTCGACGCCGTGGTCGATTGCATCGGCCAGATCGAAGCCCGGCACGCCGGCGAGGCGGCCTGACATTCACAACTTTCTTGGGAGCCGCACGTCGCCGGCCGGCTGACGTTCGGATAGGAACGGGTGGTTATCCCTCGTTCCTCCCGGAGGCCCCATGTTCTTCAAAACGCTTGGCCTGGGCGTTCTCGCCCTGGCCGTTCCCGCTGTTGCGATGGCACAGCCGATCGCTCCGAAGGTGATGGTCATCACCATGTTCGGGGCGGAAACCAAGCCGTGGCTCGACAATCTTCAACTCCCCGAAAAGGTCGCGGTGCCGGGCTTGGCTGCAGACGCGCCCGAAGTCTCCTGCAACGGCGACCTGTGCGTGATGACGACGACGATGGGCTTTGCGGATGCTGCGACCTCGACCGCAGCGGTCGCCCTGTCGGACAAGTTCGACCTGTCGAAAACCTATTTCATCGTTGCCGGCATCGCCGGTATCGATCCCTCCAAGGGCACGCTCGGTTCGGCCGCCTGGGCCGACTATGTGGTCGACGGCGGCCTGTTCCACCGTCTCGGCAAGGCCGACGCCCCCGCTGGCTGGACCTCGACTGTGGTCGAACTGGGCGCGAAAGCCCCCGGCGAAAAGCAGGCTTGGGGCGCCGGGACCGAAGTGTATGAGATGAACAAGGCGGTTCTGGATGCCGCAGTCGCCGCGAGCAAGGCCACCGAACTTGCCGACAGCGAGGATGCCGCCGCCTATCGTGCGCTTTATGCGCAAGAGGCTGCGAGGGCCAAGCCGGGCGTGACGGTCTGCACGACCGTATCGGCGGACACCTATTGGCACGGCGCCGAGATCGCAACGGAAATGGCGGCTCACGCCAGGACCCTGACCGACGGCAAGGCCGACTACTGCACCAGCCAGATGGAGGATAACGCGACGCTGACGGCGCTGAAGCGCGCGGCGAGCGCCGGAAAGCTGGATTTCAACCGCGTCGCGGTGTTGCGCACGGCTTCCAATTTCGACCGGCCCCATGACGGCCAGGGCGCGGCCGAATCTCTTGCCGCCAAATCCGGCGGCTTCGGTCCGGCGACCGAGAACGCCTTCCGCGTCGGCAATGCCTTCGCGCAGGACATTGTCAAGAACTGGGACCGTTACGAAGCTGGCCTCAAATAGCCGGCGACTGGCGTAGAAAAAAGGCCGGCAGCAATGCCGGCCTTTTTGTTGGTTTGCAATTATTCGCAGGCAAACCGTCAGGCGGCCTTGTCCTTCTCCGCCAGCATGTCCCGTACCATCGGGATCACCTTGGTGCCGTAGAGTTCGATGCTTTTCATCATCTTCTCGTGGCTGGTGGTGCCGGCCGAATATTTCAGGTCGAAGCGGTCGTTGCCGAGCGCCTTGATCGTGGCGGCGATCTTCTTCGCCACTGTTTCGGGCGAACCGGCATAGGTCGAGCCTAGTTCGATCTCGCGGATGAAACTATCCTTCGTCGTCTCCGGCCAGCCGCGCTCGCGGCCGATGCGGTCGTGCATGGCCTTGTAGCCGGGCCAGAGCTCCTCGCGTGCCTGCTCGTCCGTCTCGGCGACGTAACCCGGCGAATGCACGCCGAGCGGCATCGCCTCCGCGCCCATCTGCTGCTGGGCGCGCTTGTAGAGATCGACGAAGGGCAGGAACCGCTTCGGGTCGCCGCCGATGATGGCGAGCGTCATCGGGATCCGGTAGTGCACGGAACGGACGACCGATTCCGGCGAGCCGCCGACGCCGATCCAGGCGCTGAGCTTGCCGTTTTCGATGCGCGGATAGACGGTGACGTCCTTGAGCGGCGGCCGAAGCTCGCCCTCCCAGTTGACCGGGCCGTCGGCGAGCAATGCCGCGAACAGGTCGAGCTTCTGCTCGAACAGCACCTCGTAATCGCTGAGCTTGTAGCCGAACAGCGGAAAGGATTCGGTGAAGGAGCCGCGACCGAGGATCACCTCGGCGCGCCCGTTCGACAGTGCGTTGACGGTCGAAAAACGCTCGAACACGCGGATCGGGTCGTCGGAAGACAGCACCGTCACCGCCGAGCCCAGCTTGATGCGCTTGGTGCGGGTGGCGATGCCGGCCAGCACGACTTCCGGCGCCGAGACGGCGAAATCGCCGCGATGATGCTCGCCGACGCCGATGAAATCCACGCCCACCTCGTCGGCGAGGATCGCTTCGTCCACCACGTTGCGGATGACTTCGGCCTCATGCAGCAGCTTGCCATCGGCATCGACGGTGACGTCGCCGAAAGTGTCCATTCCGAATTCTATTGGCTTGGTCATGGTCGTTCTCGATCCGCGGGAAATCCGGTCCGGCCGGTCGCGAAAGGGGCGCTTGACCGAAGGGTTCGGACGATGCGCCAGGTTGTTTGCAGGGCAAGATAGGGGGCGTTCCGGCGTTATTCAAATTGAACGGACAGCACTCACTGTTCACTCCTGCTTGACGATCTCACCTTGACGGAAGGACACGCCTCGCGCCGCGAGGGCGAAGCGCCTATCTTGAGCCCATGCACGACCATCCTCACGCAAAGCCGGCCGCGAACCGCTCCCGCAACTGGGCCGGCCCGTGGCCGCGCACGCCGGCGCGCCTTGCCGGCACCGGGCTGGTGCGGCTCTATCAACTCACGCTTTCCGGCTTCGTCGGCAACACCTGTCGCCATATGCCGACCTGCTCGGAATACGCTTATGAGGCGATCGCCCGGCATGGCCTGTGGGCAGGTGGCTGGCTGGGCCTCTTCCGCGTGCTACGCTGCGGGCCGGGCGGCACGCACGGCATCGACAACGTGCCGGAGCGGCTGACCGCCGATCTCTCCTGGTGGGCGCCCTGGCGCTACTGGCGGGTGGGCAGGAAGCGCAGCGATGCCGGCGGATGACGAGGGCGCCACGCCGTATGCCGCAATCGTTAATCTTCGCTTCATGATTTGTTAGCGTGCTCTTATCACAGTCCGGCCGGAAGGCCGCCGGTCCGCATCGCGATGCGCGCCGCTCTTGGCCGTTGTTGCTTTGGGAGAGGGGGCCAATGAGCGTCTTTATCGAACGGCGTGTCCGGCATGTCTTTGCGGTCCTGTTCATGGCTGCGGCCGTGAGCCTCGGAGCTGGCGCCGCAAAGGCCACGTCCTGGGCGGTCCTCGATGCCGATAGCGGCGTCTTTCTGGGCGAGGATGGCGGCAACCACGTCCAGCCGCCGGCTTCCCTGGCCAAGATGATGACGCTCTACCTGGCGTTCGAAGCCTTGCGCGACGGACGCCTGCATTGGGACGACCGTATCACCGTTTCGCGCAACGCGTCGGCCAAGATCCCGATGAAGCTTTGGATCAAGCCGGGCAAGACGATCAGCGTGCGTGAGGCCGTGGACGGCATGATCGTCATTTCCGCCAACGATGCCGCGGCCGCCATCGGCGAGCATCTGGCGGGATCGGAAGCCGCCTTCGGCCGTCTGATGACGAAGCGCGGCCGGCAACTCGGCCTTAAGAACACGATCTTCACCAATCCGTCCGGCCTGTCCGACGGGCACAGGCAAACGACGACGGCGCGCGACATGGCAAGGCTGGGTCGTGCTTTGCAGCGTGATTTTCCCAAGGAGTACAAGCGGTTTTCGCAGGCCTCCTTCGTCTATCGCGGCAAGCGGCTGAGGGGCCACAACAACCTGATGTACCGCTACGACGGGGTGGACGGCATCAAGACCGGCTTCACCAATCTGGCCGGCTACAACATCGTCAGTTCGCTTAACAGCGGTGGCCGCCACCTCATCGGCGTGGTGCTGGGCGGCAGGACTGCGCGTAAGCGCGACGACCGGATGGCGGCGCTCCTGACCCGCTTCGGCAGCAAGAGTGCCGCCCAGCCGCTGATCGCCATGCGCGTGCCGTTGCCGACCCCGCGGCCGTTGGAAGACGTCGCCATGGATGATTCTCTCATCGAGCAAGGCGACGGCGGCGTGGTGCCGGCGATCTCCGCATGGAAAATCCAGATCGCAGCGCTTCCCAGCGCCGGGGCAGCCCGCGCGTTGCTCGACAAGGTCTCCGCGCTGGCAGGTTTCGCGCGGGCCGGGCTGACGGCGAGCGTCGAGCCGGTCGTCGCCGGCGGCAAGAAGCTCTACCGCGCCCGCTTCGACGGCTTTGAGGATCACACCGCTGCCGGAAAGGCTTGCGCCGCGCTCAGGCAGCGCAAGTTCGACTGCATCACCGTCGAGGCACCCTGAGAGACTGGACCTGGCGGCCTGAGAAACCGGCGGCTGCCGCTTTACGACCTCCGATCTGCTGACTAAAAGACACGGCGCTGCCGGACCTTATCCGGCGATCAACCACCCGCGCTCGTTTGCGGGACTGGATAGGAGTGAAGAATGTCCCAGGTTTCCCTCACATTTCCCGATGGCTCCGCCCGCGAATACGACGCGGCGACCACCGGCGCGCAACTGGCCGAATCCATCTCCAAATCGCTGTCGAAGAAGGCGGTCGCCTACACGTTCGATGGTACGTTGCGCGATCTCGCCGATCCGCTGGGCAGCTCCGGCGCGGTCGAGATCGTAACCCGCGACGACCCGCGCGCACTGGAACTGATCCGCCACGACGCCGCGCACGTTCTGGCCGAGGCGGTGCAGGAACTGTGGCCGGGAACCCAGGTGACCATCGGTCCGGTGATCGAGAACGGCTTCTATTACGACTTCGCCCGCAACGAGCCGTTCTCGCTGGAGGATTTCCCGGTCATCGAGAAGAAGATGCGCGAGATCGTCGCGCGCAACAAGCCGTTCACCAAGGAAGTCTGGGCACGCGACAAGGCCAAGAAGGTCTTTGCCGACAAGGGCGAGGCCTACAAGGTCGAGCTGATCGACGCCATTCCCGCCGATCAGGACGTGAAAATCTACCATCAGGGCGACTGGTTCGACCTCTGCCGCGGCCCGCATATGGCCTCGACCGGGCAGATCGGCTCCGCCTTCAAGCTGATGAAGGTGGCCGGCGCCTATTGGCGCGGCGACAGCAACAACCCGATGCTGACGCGCATCTACGGCACCGCATGGGCCGACCAGGTGCAGCTCGACGCCTATCTGACGATGCTGGAGGAGGCCGAGAAGCGCGACCACCGCAAGCTCGGCCGCGAGATGGACCTGTTCCATTTCCAGGAGGAGGGGCCGGGCGTCGTCTTCTGGCATGCCAAGGGCTGGCGGGTCTTCCAGAACCTGATCTCCTACATGCGCCGCCGCATCGACGACGACTATCAGGAAGTCAACGCGCCGCAGGTGCTCGACAAGTCGCTGTGGGAGACGTCAGGCCACTGGGGCTGGTATCAGGAGAACATGTTCGCGGTGAAGTCCGCGCATGCCTTCACCCATCCCGACGATCCAGACGCCGACCAGCGCGTCTTCGCCCTGAAGCCGATGAACTGTCCCGGCCATGTGCAGATCTTCAAGCATGGCTTGAAGTCCTATCGCGATCTGCCGATCCGGCTTGCCGAATTCGGCAACGTCCATCGCTACGAGGCGTCCGGCGCTCTGCACGGGCTGATGCGCGTGCGCGGCTTCACGCAGGACGACGCGCACATCTTCTGCACGGAAGAACAGCTTGAGGCGGAAATCCTCAAGATCAACGACCTGATGATGTCGGTCTACGAGGATTTCGGCTTCGACGAGGTCGAGGTCAAGCTCGCCACGCGCCCGGAAAAGCGGGTCGGCACCGATGCGATGTGGGACCATGCCGAGGATATTTTGCGGCGGGCGCTGGCGAAGATGGCGCGCGAGGATAACCGCATCAAGACCGGCATCAACGAGGGCGAAGGCACCTTCTACGGCCCGAAGTTCGAATACACGCTGAAGGATGCCATCGGCCGCGAATGGCAGTGCGGCACCACGCAGGTCGACTTCAACCTGCCGGAGCGGTTCGGCGCCTTCTACATCGGCTCGGATTCGGAAAAGAAGCAGCCGGTCATGGTGCACCGCGCCATCGCCGGCTCACTGGAACGGTTCTTCGGCATCCTGATCGAGAACTTTTCCGGCCATTTCCCGCTCTGGTTCGCGCCGATGCAGGTGGTGGTGGCGACGATCACCTCGGATGCCGACGATTATGCCGCCAAGGTGGTCGCGCGCCTGAAGGCCGCCGGCCTGACCGCCGAGGCCGACCTGCGCAACGAGAAGATCAACTACAAGGTGCGCGAGCACAGCTTGGCCAAGGTGCCGGTGATCCTCGTCTGCGGCCGGCGCGAGGCGGAGGAGGGCACGGTCAACCTGCGCCGCCTCGGCTCGCGCGACCAGCAGTCGTTGACGCTGGACGAGGCGATCGCCGGCCTGGTCGAGGAAGCCGTGCCGCCGGACCTGCGCCGCAAGCGCGCTCTGGCCTGATGCCGTGAAACGGACGGCGGCGGACTGCTTCGCCGCCGTTCCAACTGTCGGCAAGCGCGGTGCGGTTCCTGTGTTCGACTATTCCAGCCCGAAATCGCTCTTGCGGTAAAGCCGCCCCTCAAATTCAATCCTGCTGTAGCCGTCGGGGCGAATGTCGCCGTTGTAGTGATCTCCGAAGACAAGCAGAGTCTCCACCGCAAGCATCTCAGCTTGGCGGCGAAGTAGAGGATTGTCGAAGCGATACGGGTCAATTCCCTCCCAGGATTTGGCTGCATCTGATGCACCGAATGAACCAAACTTAGAACAGTACCAAATTTCGCCAGGAGGTTCGTCCCGAACCTCGGTTTGAATCACTTCAAAGGGAATGATGTTGCCGTTCCAAACAAGCTTCATGACCCGCGTGCCGTCCCTTTGACTACAGACAAACTGAAGCCAGACGTCCCTCTCGTGATCGATCACTCTTTTCTGCGGTTTGCCGAGCACGGGATCGTTCCACGGTGTCGGCTCGATCCTGAACATTCTTCCCCTCGCGTCGATTGTTCGCGCCGCCCCTTCGTCATGCGCAGGCTTGTCTCCAGGTATCTACGCACGGAGTCGGGTCAAAGTCGAATTTCGGCTATTGAGTGACCTTGGCAGGTATTCTGGACAGGCCCGAGGACGACAGCGCCCTGATACCGGGCGGGGCACTCAGTCCGCGCCTTCGTCGGGGTCGATGGCCGAGGCTTCCGAGGCGATTACCTCGACTTCCGTGTTCTTGCCGGCCTCGACGGCGAAATCCTTCTGGTAGATGCGGTCGCGGTTCTTGGCGATGACCGTGTACTGGCCTTCGGCCAGAACCATCGGGGCATAGGCGCCGACGGCTTCCTTGACCGGGTCGCCGGCCCCGTTGAGCACCGACCATGAGGTGTCGGCGATCGCCTCGCCGCCATCTTCGCGGACCAGCTTCATGGTGACTTCGGCGGCGTGATGCTCGACCGTCGCTTCGGTCAGCTTGCCGGCCTCGACGCGGATGTCGGAGCGCACCACCGCGTTGGTGGCGCCATAAGTCGAGACGACGTGATACGTGCCGGCATTGAGCCGGACGACTGTGTTTGGCTTGACGTTCGGAACGATCAGCGCTCGTTCGCCACCGGCCTCGGCCTTTCCCTCGTAGATCGAGAAGCGAAGCTTGCCGGGCGGGATGCGCTGGCCGCCGGCAAGCACGGCATCCAGTTCGAGGCCGCCGGCGTCTAGCACCAGGCTTTCACGCTTGGCCTCGCGGCCGACGGTGATTCGCTTGGTGGCGCCGGCACGCCCGTAGGAGGCGTGCACCAGATAGCTGCCGGGCTCCAGCGTGAAAACGGCCGTGCCGCCATGCGCCGAGGCGACCATCGGCAGCTTGCCGTCGGCGCCCGGTTCCGGCTTGAAGACGCGCCAGACGATACCGCGGGTGATATCGGCGCCCTTGTCCATGAGCTGGGCGCTCAGCGTCACGTCGCCATGGGTGCCTAAGGCGAGCGACTTGTCGCCATGGGGCGACGCATAGCTGGAGATATCGGGAAGGTTGAGGTTCTTCAGAACGTCCTTTTCCTGCGCGCTCGCGGGTTGGCCGCCGGCGGCTAGCAGCGCCACGGCGCAGGCAAGCGATAAAAGCTGGAAACCTCTCAAGATCATGCCTTGCGTTGAAGCCCAATGCGGTGGCAATTTCAAGGCCTGCCGGCGCTCTCGCGCCACGCCCGAGCCGCCGATTCTTTCCCAAAGGGCGCGCTTCAGCCAAATCCCGTTCAGGAGAACCGCGCCATGTCGTCGCCCATCATCGATTTCCTGCTGACCCGCAGTTCGGCTCCCATTTCGGAATTGCACGAACCGGGGCCGAACGACACCGAGATCGCCACCATCATCGCGGCGGCCTCGCGGGTGCCCGATCATGGTCGACTGCTGCCGTGGCGCTTCATCCTCTATCGCGGCGAGGCCCGCGTCCAGATCGGCAGGAAACTGGCCGAACTGGCCGAAAGCCGTGAAGGGCCGCTGGCGGAAAACCGCCGCAACCAGGAACTCGCGCGATTCTCGCGCGCGCCGCTGGTCATCGGGGTCGTCTCCAGCCCCAAGGAAAGCCCGAAGATCCCGCAATGGGAGATGTTCCTGTCGGGCGGCATGGCGGCGATGAACCTCGCGCTCGCCGCCAACGCGCTCGGCTATCGCACCAACATGATCACCAACTGGTATTCCGACGTACCGGAGGGCCGGGCGATCCTCGGCCTCGCGCCGCATGAGCGTGTCGTCGGCTTCGTTCACATCGGCACCTTCTCCGGCGCCGCGCCGGAGCGGCCGCGTCCCGATCCGGCGACGCTCGTTACCGACTATTCAGGCCCTTGGGTTGAGTAAGCGCCGGCCGCTTTCGCCCGTGCCAGCAGCCGTTCGGCGAGCCTCAGGTGCGGGCGGTCGAACATCTTGCCCTCGATCGAGACGACGCCCGGATTGCCGGCGGCCGCGAAGGCGGCCACCACGGCCGCCGAGCGCTCGACCGCCTCGCGCGACGGCGTGAAGGCCGCGTTGATGACCGGCACCTGGTCGGGATGGATCGCCATCTTGGCGGTGAAGCCGTCGCGCTCGGCCTCCGCGCATTCCGCCGCGAAACCGGCGGCGTCGCGGAAATCCGGATAGACCGTATCGACTGCCACGACCTCGGCCGATGAGGCGGCGAGCAGTGTGAGTGTCCGCGCCAGCCGGAACACGTCGGTGTAGCGTCCGCTGCCATCGCGGGCGGCCTGCGCACCGATCGCCGCCGAAAGGTCCTCCGCGCCCCAGGTCAGGCCGGTGAGCCTGGCGCTTGCGCCGGCGTAGCTCGCGGCGGCAAGAACGGCGCCGGCGGTCTCGGTGATAATCGGCAGGATATTTATCCCGCCGTCCGGCAGGCCGGCTTCGGCCTCATGCACCCTGAGTTTGGCCGAGAGCTGCTGCACGTCCTGCCCGCCGCCGGACTTCGGCAGCATGACGCCGTCGGGTCGCACCGGCACGAGTGCTGCGAGATCGTCGTCGGTCAGGCCGCTCAGGAGGTCGTTGACGCGGACATAGACGGTCGCCTGCGTATCCCCCCTGTGCGCTGCAATGAAATCCGCCGCGACGCGGCGCGCCGCCTGCTTGTTGGCGAGAGCCACGGAGTCTTCTAGATCGACGATCACCACGTCCGCCGGCGAAGCGAAACCCTTTTCCAGCTTGCGCTCGGAATCGCCGGGTACGAACAGCAGCGAGCGCATCAGGCTGGCTTCTTCAGCATCATCGCCTGGCGCACGCATTTGGCCACCAACGCGTCATCCTGATTATAGGCGCGATGCTCGAATTCGACGATGCCGCGATCCGGCTTCGATTTCGAGTCGCGCGCCGAAACCACGGTCGTCTCGACCCGGATCGTGTCGCCGTGGAAGACGGGATGCGGGAAGACCGTCTCCTTCATGCCGAGGTTGGCGACGGTCGTGCCGACCGTGATGTCGTTGACCGAAATGCCGATCATCAGGCCGAGCGTGAACAGCGAATTGACCAGCGGCTTGCCCCATTCGGACTTGGCAGCGAAGTCGAAATCGATGTGCAGCGCCTGCGGATTCAGCGTCATCACCGAAAACAGCATGTTGTCGCTTTCGGTCACGGTCTTGCGCAGCGTGTGCCTGAAGACGTGGCCGACGGTGAATTCCTCGAGATAAAGTCCGGGCATGATGTCCTCCGTTGACGGTTGATAAGACGCCCGGCCGCGGCCATCAAGCCGGTTAAGGAACATGGTGAACCGTTCGTAAACCAATTCCCGTCTAACGTCGCCGTGGGTCAACGGGCGGGCAGGGGCATGGCGGCAGGAATGGTCGTTTCGCATTTCCTTCATTGGATCGACACAGCGAGGGTCGCCGAGCGCGCCGCCGCCGCCACCGCGCTCGCCAGGGCCTATGTCAATGCCGAACTGCCGTTCGAGGATCGCTGCGCGGCCGAGGCAGCGCTGACGCTGCTGCTGGACGACGCCTCGTCCAAGGTGCGGCAGGCGATGGCCGAGGCGCTGTCGACCAGCTATCACGCGCCGGTGCAGATCGTCGCGGCACTTGCCGCCGACCAGCCGGAAGTGGCCGGTCCGGTTCTGGCGCGCTCGCCACTGCTGACTGATTCTGACCTCATCGACCGCGCGGCGGGCGGCACTCCGGCGACGCACCGGCTGATCGCCGACCGGCCGACGCTGTCCATGGCAGTCTCCGCAGCACTTGCCGAAATCGCCGGCCCGGAGGCCTGCGTCATCCTGGTTGCCAATTCCGGCGCCGACATTGCCTCGCTGAGCTTCCGGCGCATGGCGGAACGCCACGGTCATGTCGCGCTACTGCGCGAAGCCCTGATCGGCGATCCGCGCCTGCCGGCCGATTGCCGTCACATGCTTTTGACCAAGCTCGGCGAAGCGCTGACGGGCTCGCCGCTGGTGCTGGCGCTGATGGGACGGGCGCGGGCCGACCGGGTCATGCGCGACGCCTGCGTGAAGGCATCCGTCACCCTGATCGAGAACACCCGCGCCGGCGAGCATCCGGCCCTCATCGAGCATCTTCGCCTGCGCGGCGACCTCACGGCCTCTTTCCTCATCCGCACGGTGGCGCACGGCAAGATCGATTTCTTCGGCTCGGCGCTGATGGCGCTGACCGGTCATTCCGGCGAGCGGGTGCGCTCGCTGCTGGCCGGCGGCCACGACACGGCGCTGCTTGCGCTCTTCGGGGCCGCCGGGCTCGCCCGGTCGACGCACGCCATCATCCTGCGCGCGCTGAAGGTGTGGCGCGAGGTGGCCAACGGCAAGCGTGTCGCCGGCGTGCAGGAGGTGAGCTGGCTGATGCTGAAGGAACTGGGCGGCCAGGGCACCGAAGGCGACCTTGCCGTGTTGGTCAAATCGATCCATCTCGATGCATTGAGGCAGAACGCCCGCGGCCACGCGCTGGCGATCGCCGCAGCCTGAGCCTATTTCGCCCGGAAGAAGGCCGGATGGTCCTCTATCGCCGCCGCGATGACGCGCAGCGAGGCGCCTGCGTGAAGCGACGACACCTGGCCATCGGTCGCGATGTCGTCGGCCCTTGCCCGCATGGCGTCCGCCGTCACCAAGGGCCTGCTGCCTCCGGGCCGCACCAGCAATTCGCGCGCGAAGAGTTTTAGGAAATCGCCGATTGCGCCCTCCGCTTCCCGCGTCAGGTTATGGGTCGGCAGCAGCGCGCGCAGCCTGAGCAGTTCCAGCCCGACGGCGACGGCCGCGATGCTGCCCTCGAACAGCGCCTCGCCTTTCCGGCCGGCGCGGGCGGCGAGCGGCAGGAGCTGGTTGATACGGTCGTAGGCGAGGCTCTCGAAAGCCGAGCGGCGCGGCACGCGTTCGTGCAGGCACAGCCGCACCAGATCCTCGCGCATCGCCTGCACGATCCGGCCGACGGCGGCGGCGGGATCCACCGGTAGCACGGCGAGATAGACGCCGATGGCAAGCAGTTCGCCGACGAGGATCGACAGCGAGCCGGCGGAGAAGACGGCGGGGTTGTAGGCCATCGTCTGGTGCGGGCTGAGGAAGGCGAGGAAGTTGATGGCGAAGGCGGTGGCGACGCCGACGGTGCGCGGGTTGGCCATCGCCAGCGCCGCCGGAATCAGGATCGGCACGACGAAGACCATGAACCAGCCGAAGCCGGGCAGGGCGGGCAGGACGAGCTGGCCGACGACGAAGGCGAAGGGCAGCGCGTAAAGCGTGCCCTTGAAGAAGCCCCAGGCGACCTGCACGGGATCGGGGCGCGGTGCAAACAGGCTGGATACCACGGCGATGATGATGACGACGCCCTCCAGTTCGGACCAGCGCGTCGCGATCCAGAAGGCAGCGACCAGCATGGTGGCGATGGTGGCGCGAACGGCGTTGCGCCAGGCGCCGTGGTGGTCGCGGTGGATGACCAGCGCCGGCTGGCGGCGGTCGCGCGCGCGCCGCGATGGCGGCCGGCGCAGCGCATCGAGCCCCAGCAGCACCTCGCGCAACGCTTCGGCGAATTCGCCGGCGATGGTCAGTCGCGAGACGGTACCGATGCGATCGGCGCCTTCCGCGCCGCCCGCCGCCGGCACCTTGCGCGCTTCGTCGGCGATCGCCGTCAGCCGCTCGATCCATGGCCGGGTATCGTCCAGCGGGCTGGCCGCCAGTTCGACCAGCAATGCCCGAAGGCGCTCGCGCACTGGCATCAACGCCACGTTTCCGGGCGCCGAATGGGCGCGCAGCATACGTGCCGCCGACAGGGCGGACAGAAGGTGGCCGATGGTGCGCCGCACCGGATGGGCGCGGGTCGCCTGGCTCGGCGCTTCCAGCCGCGCATAGGCGCGCATTTCGCCCAGCGCGCCGGCATCGGCGACCAGCTTGCGGTAGAGCGCTTCCAGTTTCGCTTCATCGCCGGCGCCGAAAGCGTTGGCGCCATAGGTGGCGAGGTCGTTGACGCAGCGCCTGAGCCGCGCGCCCATGGCGTCACCGGCAAGCTGCGGCAGGATCAGCCGGCTGGTCACCGCCGCGCAGACGATGCCGATGACGATTTCCGCGCAGCGGGCGGTGGCGAGCTCGGTCAGTAGATGCGTTTCGCCGAAGGCCGGCAGGGCGATGATCGTGGCGGTGTAGCCGGCAAGGGCCGCACCATAGGCTTCCGGATTGCGCAGCAGCGACGAGACAAAGGTGCAGATGCCGATCCATAGCGACAGCACCGCCACGAACAGCCACGGATTGGCGCCGAACAGCCAGGTCAGCGCGATGGCGGCGGTGGCGCCGGCGAGCGTCCCGGCCAGCCGGTAGAACCCCTTGGCCAGCACCATGCCGGCGACAGGCTGGGCGACGATGAAGACCGTCATCATCGCCCATTGCGGCTCGCCGATGTTCAGCGCGTAGGCGATAAGCAGCGCGATCAGCCCGGCCGAGACAGTGCGCAGCGCGAAAATCCAGTCCGAACGGGTGGGGCGCGGCACGCGGCCGAGCCAATCGCCAAGGACGCCTGCCGGCCACGCACTCACCGCTCCACCTCCGCGCTGGGCAGGTAGGCTGGACGCACCCGGCTCAGATGTCCAGAACCTCGGCCTCGGCGAATTCGGCGCGCTCCTGGATGAAGCGGAAGCGCGCCTCCGGCTTGGTGCCCATCAGCGCGTCGACGGCGTCCTTGGTGGCGCTTTCCTCGTCCAGCACCTCGACCCTCAGCAGCGTGCGCTTCTTCGGGTCCATGGTGGTTTCCTTGAGCTGGCCGGCCATCATCTCGCCCAGTCCCTTGAAGCGGCCGATCTCGATCTTGCCGCGCCCGGTGAATTCGGTACGCAGCAACTCGTCCTTGTGCGCGTCGTCGCGCGCATAGGCGACCTTGCCGCCCTGGCGGATGGAATAAAGCGGCGGCACGGCCATGTAGAGATGGCCGTCGCGGATGAGCTGCGGCATCTCCTGGTAGAAGAAGGTGATGAGCAGCGAGGCGATGTGGGCGCCGTCGACGTCGGCGTCGGTCATGATGATGACGCGGTCGTAGCGCAGGTCGGAATCTCGGTATTTAGAGCGGGTGCCGCAGCCAAGCGCCTGGATCAGGTCGGAAATCGTCTGATTGGCGGCCAGCTTGTCGTTGCCGGCGGAGGCGACGTTGAGGATTTTGCCGCGCAGCGGCAGCACCGCCTGCATGGCGCGGTCGCGCGCCTGCTTGGCGGAGCCGCCGGCCGAATCGCCTTCGACGATGAAGATCTCGGCGCCGGCCGCCGCGTTCTGCGTGCAGTCGGCCAGCTTGCCGGGCAGGCGCAGCTTGCGCACGGCGCTCTTGCGCGAAATTTCCTTCTCCTGCCGGCGCCGCACCCGCTCGTCGGCACGTGCGATCACCCAGTCGAGCAGCTTGGTCGCTTCCTGCGGATTGTCCGCCAGCCAGTGGTCGAACGGGTCGCGGATGGCGTTCTCGACGATGCGGATCGCCTCGACGGTGGCCAGCCGGTCCTTGGTCTGGCCGACGAATTCCGGCTCGCGGATGAACACCGAAAGCATGCCGGCGGCCGAGATCATCACGTCTTCCGAATTGACGATCGAGGCGCGCTTGTTGCCGGTCAACTCCGCATAGGCCTTGAGGCCGCGCGTCAGGATGTTGCGAAAACCTGCCTCGTGCGTGCCGCCTTCGTGGGTCGGGATGGTGTTGCAGTAGGAATGGACAAAGCCGTCGCCGCCGTACCAGGTGACGGCCCATTCGATCGACCCGTGGCCGCCCTGCTTTTCGCTTTTCCCCGCAAAGACTTCGCGCGTGACCTGGAAGTCGCCGTTGAGGGAAGCGGCGAGATAGTCTTTCAGGCCGCCAGGGAAATGGAAGTCGGCTTTCGGCGGAGTGTCGTCCTTTTCCTTTAGCAGGGCCGGATCGCACGACCAGCGAATGTTGACGCCGCCGAACAGGTAGGCTTTCGAGCGAGCCATGCGATAGAGCCGCGCCGGTTCGAAGGCGGCCCCTTTGCCGAAGATTTCGGGGTCGGGATGGAAACGGGTGCGCGTGCCGCGACGGTTGTGCACCTCGCCGAGCTTTTCCAGCGGTCCCTGGGGGATGCCGCGCGAAAAGCGCTGGCGGTAGAGCTGCCGCCCGCGCGCGACCTCGACTTCGCAAGAATCGGACAGCGCGTTGACCACCGACACGCCGACGCCATGCAGGCCGCCGGACGTTTCGTAGACCTTGGAATCGAATTTGCCGCCGGCGTGCAGCGTCGTCATGATGACTTCCAGTGCCGACTTGTCCTTGAATTTCGGATGCGGATCGACCGGGATGCCGCGGCCGTTGTCGGTGACGGTGAGAAAACCGTCGGCCGAAAACTCGACCTCGATGAAGGTCGCGTGACCGGCCACCGCCTCGTCCATCGAGTTGTCGATGACCTCGGCGAACAGATGATGCAGCGCCTTGTCGTCGGTGCCGCCGATATACATGCCCGGCCGCCGCCGCACCGGTTCCAGCCCTTCCAGCACCTCGATGTCGGCCGCGCTGTAGCCCTCCGACCCGTCGCGCGGCGCGGCCTTCTTCGCGGCAGCTGCCTGCACCAGCAGATCGGCCGGGCGTGAAGGCGGGCGTACGGCTTGCGGCTGCTTGTCCGAAGTGCCGAAGAGGTCGTTCATGTCGTCCATGCGGGAGGCGAGGTCCGATGTTGCGAATCACAAATGATATTGCCACGCTTTCAGCGCGGAGGCACGGAAGTTCGCGTTCCGTTCGCGCGGTGCGCCATGCAATGCCGGTGCACCGCCGCAGGTATGGAACTGCAATATCCTGCGGGAAAATGCAAATTTGAATGAAGTGCGGTAATCGTCTGCAAAGCATTCTCCTGTAGGGCTGACCCTGTTCAGGCGCGGGAGGTCAAAACTGCCGGATTTCACATCCATGTTGCTGGCTGTCGGCTTCTCGGGCGTTTGCCTGAGCGCGACCCTGCTCGGCGTATGGACCTCAACGCGCCGGGACAGCTTCCTGCTGACCTGGGCGCTGGGCGTCCTGTTGCTGGTCGGCCATGTGCTCGTCTACTGGAATTATGTGCAGGCCCCGTCGCTCCCGCTGCTGGCGGGCTTCATGGCCTTCCTGGCCGCCGGCCTTGCCTTGCTCTACGGAGCCGCCCGGCAGTTCTGCGCGGGGTTGTCACCGTTGCGCCCGTCGCTGCTGGCCGGCCTCACCGTCTTCGCCCTTGAAGTTCCCTTGCTGCTCATCGGTTATGACGGCGCTGCCATGATGGTGGAGAACTTCGGCGCGCTTACCGTGCTGGGCCTGACCGCATGGGTTTATTTCCGGCATCGGTCCGATGCGCCGATCCCGATGGCCGCGCTGGCGGCGATGTACATGGCCTGCGCCGTTTCGTTCGGATTATGCGGGCTGATGCTTGTGCTGAATGGTCAATGGATCATCGGCCATGCGCCGCAGAACTGGGCCGAGGACCTGAGCATCATGGTCGCGGTGGCCAGCATGACCGGCATCGGCGCGCTCTCGCTGGCGCTCAACCAGGCACGCAACGCCGCCCGCCACCGCGCCGCGTCGCTGCGCGATCCACTGACGGGAGCGATGAATCGCCGGGCGCTTTTCTCCCGTCACGGCGAGCGATCCTTCGGCGCCTATATGGCGATCGCCATGTTCGACCTCGATCATTTCAAGCGCATCAACGACACCCATGGCCATGCCACGGGCGACCGGGTGCTGTTCAGCTTTGCGGAAGTCGCGAGGCGTCGCTTGAGGGCGAACGACGATCTGGTCAGGCTTGGTGGCGAGGAATTCGCGCTGGTCATGCCGCGCATCACGGAAGAGCAGGCGCAGGCGCTGGTGCGTCTTATCTGCGAAGACTTCGCGACCACGGCGATGACGACCGATCTCGGCCCGCTGTCCTGCACGGTCAGCGCCGGCATCGGCTTTGGCCAAGCCGAAGGGGTGAGGCTTGAGGAAGTGCTGCACAAGGCTGACGCCGCGCTCTATGCGGCCAAGCGCAATGGCCGCAACCGCATCGAATACAAGAACTGGCGCCTCGTCGGCTGAGCCGGGTGGGTTGCATCGACCCCGAAAAAGGCATCAGGCCGGCGTCGCCGCCGGCCTGATGTGAAAATCACTCCGCTGCGTCGGAATATTCCGACAGCGGCGGGCAGGAGCAGACGAGGTTGCGGTCGCCGGCGACGTTGTCGATGCGCGACACCGGTGGCCAGTATTTGACCAGCGTGTCGGCGTTGCCGGCAGGGTAGGCCGCTTCCATGCGCGAATAGGGGTGCGTCCATTCGCCGGCCAGCGTTTCGGAGGCCGTGTGCGGGGCGTTGACCAGCGGGTTGTCGTCCGCCGGCCATTCGCCCTTTTCCACCTTGGCCGCCTCGTCGGCGATGGCGATCAGCGCTTCGCAGAGGCGATCCACTTCAGCTTTCGGCTCGGATTCCGTCGGCTCGACCATCAGCGTGCCGGCGACCGGGAACGACATGGTCGGCGCGTGGAAGCCGTAGTCGATCAGCCGCTTGGCGATGTCGTCCACGGTGATACCCGAGCGGTCCTTGAGCACGCGCGTATCGAGGATGCACTCATGCGCCACGCGTCCGCCGCGGCCGCGATAGAGCACCGAATAGTGGTTGCCCAGCCGCGCCACCAGATAGTTGGCCGACAGGATGGCGATCTCGGTCGCCTTCTTCAGCCCGTCCGGCCCCATCATGCGGATATACATCCAGGTGATGGGCAGGATGGATGCGCTGCCGAAGGGGGCGGCCGCCACCGCGTGCTCCGACCCTTCCGCGACGTGGCCCGGCAGGTGCGGCGCCAGATGCGCCTTGACGCCGATCGGGCCGACGCCCGGTCCGCCGCCGCCATGCGGGATGCAGAAGGTCTTGTGCAGGTTCATGTGGCAGACGTCGGCGCCGATATCGCCCGGTCTGGCAAGCCCCACCAGCGCGTTGAGGTTGGCGCCGTCGAAATAGACCTGCCCGCCATGCGAATGCACGATGGCGCAGATATCCTTCGCGCCTTCCTCGAACACGCCGTGCGTGGACGGATAGGTGAACATCAGCGCGGCGAGGTTGGCGCCGTGTTCGGCGGCCTTCGCCTTCAGGTCGTCGATGTCGATGTTGCCGTCGTCGGTGCAGCGCACCACCACCACGCTCATGCCGGCCATCGCGGCACTGGCCGGATTGGTGCCGTGCGCGGAGGAGGGGATGAGGCAGATATTGCGATGCCCTTCGCCGCGCGCCTTGTGATAGCCGCGAATGGCGAGCAGGCCGGCATATTCGCCCTGGCTGCCGGCGTTCGGCTGCAAGGTCACTGCGTCGAAGCTGGTGATTTCGGCCAGCCACCCTTCGAGTTCATCGATCATGGCGCGGAAGCCGGCCGAATGCGCCTTCGGCGCGAAGGGATGCAGGTTGGCGACGCTAGGCCAGGAAACCGGGATCATCTCGGCCGCCGCGTTGAGCTTCATGGTGCAGGAGCCGAGCGGGATCATGGCGCGGTCGAGCGCCAGGTCCTTGTCGGACAGCCTGCGCAGGAAGCGCATCATGTCGGTTTCCGAGCGGTTCTCGTGGAAGACCGGCTGGGTCAGGAATTCCTTGCCGCGCGGCTTGCCCGGCAGGCTGCTTGCCGTGGCCGGCTTCGCCTTGGCGCCGAACAGGGCGGCGATGGCCGCGAGGTCGTCGGCCGTCGAGGTCTCGTCGAAGGCGACGCTGACGTGATCGGCGTCGATGACGCGCAGCAATCTGCCGCCCTTTTCGGCCTCCGTGGCAATGACTTGCGCCTTGCCCTTCACCTCGACCGTCACGGTGTCGAAGCGGCTGTCGCCAAGCACCTTGACACCGGCGGCGGCCAGCCCCTCAGCCAAGCCGGCAGCCAGCGCATGAATGCGCGAGGCGATGCCTTGCAGGCCGGCCGGGCCGTGCCAGATGGCGTAGGCCGTCGCCATGTTGGCGAGCAGCGCCTGCGCGGTGCAGATGTTGGAGGTCGCCTTGTCGCGGCGGATATGCTGCTCGCGCGTCTGCAGCGCGAGCCGGAAGCCGGGCCGGCCCTTGGTATCGACCGACTGGCCGACGAGGCGGCCGGGCATCAGGCGGGTCAGCTTGTCCGAAACCGCGCAATAGGCGGCGTGCGGGCCGCCGAAGCCCATCGGCACGCCGAAGCGCTGCATGGAGCCGACGGCAATATCGGCGCCGAGGCTCGCTGGGGCGGCGGTGACGGCGAGTGAGAGCGGGTCGGAAATGAAGACGACGACGGCGCCGGCGGCCTTCGCCTTCTCGATCGCCGCCTTGTGGTCGCCGTAGACGCCGTTGGCGTCCGGCCAGGAAACGATCAGCGCGGCGGTGTTGTCGTCGATGGTGTCGCCGTCGATCTCGATGCCGAGCGGTTCAGCGCGCGTGTTGAGCACGTCGAGCGTCTGCGGCAGCGGTACGCCGGCAAGTGCCACCTTGTGGCGCTTGTCGCGATGATGGCGCACGGCGATGCCGACCGCCTCGGCGGCGGCCGTCGCCTCGTCGAGCAGCGAGGCCGACGCCACCGGCAGGCCGGTCAGTTCCGCCACCAGCGTCTGGAAATTGAACAGCATTTCCAGCCGGCCCTGGCTGATCTCGGCCTGATAGGGCGTGTAGGCCGTGTACCAGGCCGGGTTCTCGAACATGTTGCGCAGGATGACCGGCGGCACCACGACGCCGTGATAGCCGGCGCCGATGAAGCTCTTCATCACCGTGTTCTTGGCCATCGTCGCCGAAAGCTCGGCGAGCGCCTCGGCCTCACTGGCCGGCGCCGGCAGGCCGAGCGGCCGGTCGAGCCGGATCGACTTCGGAACCGCCTGGTCGATCAGCGTCTCCACCGAAGGAACGCCGATTCGGGCGAGCATGGCGCGGATGTCGTCGTCGCCGGGGCCGATATGGCGATCCGAGAAAGCGTAGGGTGCCGTGGTCATCTCATTCACCCGTCAGCCGATATGGGCCTGATAGCCGGCCTCGTCCAGAAGCCCGGCGAGTTGGCTTTCGTCGGCCAGCTTCATCTTCCACAGCCAGCCGTCGCCGGTCGGCGCGGAATTGACCAGCGCCGGGTCGGCCGAGAGCGCCTCGTTGGCCGCGGTGATCTCGCCGTCGACCGGCGCGTAGACGTCCGAGGCCGCCTTGACGGACTCGACGACGACTGCGGTGTCGCCCTTGGAGAGCGTCTTGCCGACTTCCGGCAGTTCCACGAAGACGAGGTCGCCGAGCTGTTCCTGCGCGTAGTCGGTGATGCCGACGGTGGCGATGCCGCCCTCGACGCTCAGCCATTCGTGGTCGGTGGTGAAATAGGTCTTGGCCATCGGAATCATCCTTTGTGGTAGCGATGGGGTGAAAAGGGCAGGGCGGCGACGTCGACGGGAACCTTCGTCCCGCGCACGTCGGCGAACAGTTTCGTGCCGGCCTTGGCCAACGGGGTCGCGACGTAACCCATGGCGACCGGGTGGCCGACCGAGGGGCCGAAGCCGCCGGAGGTCACTTCGCCGGCAGGGTTGCCGTCGGCGTCGGTCAGCTTCGTGCCGGCGCGCACCGGCTGGCGGCCTTCCGGTTTCAGACCGACGCGCTTCGTCGCCGGGCCTTTTTCGAGGATGGCGCGTAGCGCGTCCGCACCGACGAAGGTGCCGGACGCGCGAAGCTCCTTCGGGATCGCCCACATCAGCGCAGCACTTGCCGGATCGGTTTCGGTGGAAAGGTCCTGCCCGTGCAGACAAAGGCCGGCTTCCAGCCGCAGGCTGTCGCGCGCGGCAAGGCCGACCCACTGGACGCGGTCGTCACCGGTGATCTTTGCCAGAAGCTCGCGAGCGTCCTTTTCCGGCAGGCCGATCTCAAAACCGTCCTCGCCGGTATAGCCAGACCGGCTCATGAACCAGTTCGCGCGCGGCTCGACGCCGTGCATGAAGGTCAGCGCATCGACGTCGAGGCCGGCGGCGCGCAGCATCTGCGCCGCTTCCGGACCCTGGACGGCGAGGAAGACGCGGTCGAGCGGTTCCACGTTTGCGTCGAAGTCCCTGGCGAGGCTCTTCAGGTGCGCTTCGTCGGCCGCGGCGTTGCCGGCGTTGGCGACCACCATGAAGCGCTCATCGCCCAGCCGCGTGACGATCAGGTCGTCGCGGATGCCCGCTTGATCGTTGAGGAAGAATGTCAGCTTCGATTGCGACTGTTCGAGCGCGCCGGCATCGATGGGGCAGGCACGGTTGATGAGTGCCGCCGCGCCCGGTCCCGTCACCAGGAACAGCTTCATGTGCGAGATGTCGAACAGGCCGACATGCTCGCGGCAATGCTGGTGCTCCTTCATGACGCCGGCCGGATAGGTGAGCGGCATCGACCAGCCGGCGAACCCGCCGAACCTGGCGCCCGCGGCCTTGTGCACATCTTCGAGAGGAAGGGTCTTTAGGTGTTCATCGCCCGCCATGAGGCCTCCAGATCAGAACAGCACGTATCGACCGCTTGCGCGGCCCGTTCGTGCCCCTCTGTCTGAAGCCTGAGAGACTCGGCGCCCCGGAACTCTGTCGGGGAGCCTTACACCTTCGGCGCGGGGCGGAACCCCCGACTTTCCAGAGCGTCTTTCCCGTCTACGGTTCTTTTGCCTGAGAGATTTCGGGCGATTTCCCCTTCGGCGGCAGCTTTCGCTGCTCTCTCCCGCAAACGGTAGGAGCCCAAAGGCCCCGGACGAGTCACCCATAGCCCATGGGCGACACATTGTCACCTCTCGGCGACACAGGAAAAATCCGGGCCAGAAAGGGCGGCTTAGTCAGCCGGGGACTGGGCGAGCCTGTCGAGCCGGCCTTCGATGCGGCCGATGAGTAGGCCGGTTTCCGCATGCAACTGTTTCAGCTTGGCCAGTTGCTCGCCGACCAGCTTCATGGCCGTTTCTTCTTCGGGATCGGTGGGTGCGGTTCCCACGCCGTGCAGCAGCCAGGACAGGCTGACGCTCAGGATGCCCGACAATTTGTCCATGCGCAGCGCGCTGGGTTGGGAGCGATCGCACTCCCAAGCGTTGATCGTCGAGGATTTCACCCCTAGCCGCCAGGCGACATCCTTGGTGGAGAGGCCGGTGGCCGCGCGGGCCCGCGAAAGCCTGCCGCCGAACGTGTCGAGATCCTGTTCCTGTTCAAAAATAGTCGTGGTGTCGGACACCCGAAACACCTCCTTGTTTGTTGGTTGAGGGAAAATGCCGGCCCTCGTGACCGGCTCATAAAGCATGACCATGCAGCCGGCAATCGCAAGCCGCGATTGCGAATTTGTTCATAGACTATTGAAAACAAACGAAACTAATTGTGCTGAAAGCAACGGGTCAGATGCCGCCGTACCAGTCGTAGCCGTAGTCTTCCCAGTAGCCGCCGCGCCCTCCGCCCATGGCGGCGAAGGAGGAAACCAGCTCGACCTTGGCCAGGTATTTCGGCATCTTGTAGCCAAGTTGGCGCTCGACGCGAGCGCGCAGCGGCGCGCCGTTTTCCACCGGCAGCGGCTTGCCGTTCAGCCCGTAGGCGAGGATGGTCTGCGGATGGCGGGCGTCGACCAGGTCGATGGAGCCGTAATATTTGACGTCGCCCGACTGGTTGCGGTCGATCGTGTCGAGGCAGTGGAACACGATGTAGCGCGCCTGCGGTTTCACCACCGCCTGATCCAGCACCAGCGACAACGGCGTGCCTGTCCATTTGGCGATGCAGCTCCAGCCTTCGACGCAGTCGTGGCGGGTGATCTGCGTGCGCGACGGCATGGCGTGAAGCTGGTCGAGGCTGAGTGACAGCGGCTTTTCCACCAGGCCCGTCACCTCCAGCCGCCAGTCGGCAAAATTGTTGGAGAGCAGGGCCTTGTAGGTGTCGTCGTCGGGCGCGGTGATGCCGTTCGGCCGCATCGGCTGGCGGACATCGGCTTCAGAGAATTCCGGCGCCAGCGTATCCCGCGTCAGCAGCCGCTGGGCGCGGTGGGTGAGGTCGTTCGCTCCTTCGAGGAAGGAGCGCAAGCCGTCGCCCATGCCGAGATGGCCGTCGAAGGCGTCGCAACCGCCAAGCAGCAGGCCGGAAGTGCCGAGGCTCGCGGCGGTGAGGAACTTGCGGCGGCTGAGCTGGAATTTTCCCATGTCAGGCGCTCCTTTCGCCGTCGTTACTACGGTCGGTTCCGGGCGGATCGGTACGATACCAGCCGGTGACGATCGAGCGCAGTTCGTTGATCGGGCCGGCCGCCAGGATCATCAGCATGTGGACGATGAAGAACAGCACCAGCAGCACCATTACCGTGAAATGGATGGTTCGCGCCGTCTGCCGTCCGCCCAGAACCTCGTTCAGCCACGGCAGGAGGGAATCCATCGATGGCGACATGGCGAGCCCGGTCACGATCATCAGCGGCAACAGGATGAATAGCACGCTGCCATAGGCCAGTTTTTGCAGCGTGTTGTATTCGCGCGCGTGGTGGAATTTCAGCCGCAGGTGGGCGGCGATATCGCCGGGCAGGCGCCTGAAATCCTTCATGCGCGGCCACAGGTCGCGGGCGATATGGCCGTTCAGCAGGCTGGCGACCAGCCAGACCAGCAGGGTCGCGCTGAACACCCAGGCGAAGAAGAAGTGGATCACCCGCGCCGTGCCGAGATCGTAATAGGACGGGATGGTCGCCCAGGAAGGAAAGGCGCGTGCCCGTTCCTGTCCCGGCGGGCCTGACCAGCCGAGGACACCGGTGGTGTCGAAGGTGTGACCGAAAATCCGCGTGAAGCCGCGCGGACCGTTTTCGGTGTTCATCGCACCGATCTGGAAAACGGTGTTGTCGTAGCCGAAGCCGGATTCCTGGCCGATATAGAGCTGTGGTCGCGCATTGAAAATCTGCAGGCCGGACAGGAGCATGAAGAACAGCGCGAGCGCCCAGATCCAATGCGTCAGCCGCGTCCAGCGCGACTGGCGATAGACCAGCGGCCCCTTCGATGAAGCCTGTTCCAGCTGCGGCGATTGATCGTGGACGGCGGCATCCATGTCGCGAGCCCTTCTGCCGCTCCCATGCGGCGCATGTTTTCATCTACCCCAATACGAGGCGACCGAAGCCGATGTTTCGGCTCTTCACGAATTGTTGTTGCGGCCGCTCAGCTGCCGAGGCTGACGGCGAGATTGACGGCTGCCGCGACGATCACCGTGTTGAAGAAGAAGGACACGACGGAATGCAGCAGGACGATGCGGCGCATCTGCGTGGTCGAAACCTCCGTGTCGGAGGTCTGCGAGGTCATGCCGACGGTGGTCGAGAAATAAAGGAAGTCCCAGCCCTCCGGCCGTTCCTTGCCGGCGAAGATGAGCCCGCCGACGGGCTTATTCTTCTTCGAAGAGCTGTCGGTTTCGTTGTCGTCGATCCAATAGACATGCGCGTAATGCAGGGCCGTCATGGCATGGATGGTGAACCAGCCTAGCGGAATGGAAAGCAGCGCGAGGGCGAGTTCCAGCGGATGAAAGCTGCCCTTGCTGTTGATGATTTGGAACAGCGACAAAAGGGCAGCGGCAACGACGCCTGCTGTGAGGGCGAAGATCAGCAATACCGGCAGGTCGGCGGCGCGCGCTCTTTTGCTCAGGTAGTCCGCTGTCAGTTTCGGCATTTCGCGCAGCACCAGCACGCAATAGACGGCGAAGGCGACATCGGCACCGGCCGGAAAGGCGAGGCGCAGGCTGAAGAAACCCGCCACCGCCGCAGCGGCGATACCGCAAACCGCGGCCACCACGAACTGAAGATGGCGCGCGAGGAAGGTGTTTTCGGAACCGGACATGCCGTCAACCCGCCGCCCTGATTGCCCGGCGCAGGATGCGGTCCAGTTCGCCGAGGAAGCGCGAACGGTCTTCGCGCGTGAAGCCGGCATTGTAGCCCTTGCTTTCGCCGGTCTCGCGCAGATGCTGTTTGAGGTCGCGCATCGCCACCGCCATGCCGATCGTCTCCGGCGTGAACGGCCGCCCGGTCGGCCCCAGCACATGCGCGCCCAGCGCCACCGCGCGCGCCGCCAGGGGAATGTCGGCCGTCACCACGACATCGTTGGCCTTGGCGTTCTCCACGATCCAGTCGTCCGCCGCGTCGGCCTTTTCCTTCGGCACCACGACGTTGCGGATCATCGGGTCGCGCGAAGGCCGCACCCCGCCGTTGGAAACGAAGGTGACGGGCAGGCCGTGCCGCTCCGCCACCCTCACCACCTCGTCCTTCACCGGACAGGCGTCGGCGTCGACGAGGATCTGCGGTCCGCTCAAGCCGGCAGCGCGCCCGACTTCTTGGCCGTCCATTCGGCGATATAGTCCATCAGGCCTGGCGACAGGCAGTCGTAAGGGGCCAGACCCGCCTTCGCCAGGCGGTTGCGGATGCCCTTCATCTTCGCAGGCTGCACACCGGCCTCGATGATCGACGACACGAAGGCGGCGAAGCCGGGCGGCGCCCAGCCGCTTTCCTGGAAGCGCTCGGGATGGATGAAGGACAGGCCCTGGAACGGATGCTCGCGCTCCACCGGCCCGTACATGTGGACGCCGCAGGCGCGGCAGGCATGCCGCTGGATCAGCGCCTTCTTGTCCACCACCTTGAGCTTCGACTTGTTGGCGGTGACCTTGACGTTGTCGGTCGGCACTACGGCGACCACCGAGAACAGCGCACCGGCCGGCTTCCAGCACTTGGTGCAGCCGCAGGCGTGATTGTGCAGGACCTGCCCGGTGATCTCGACTTCTACCGGGTTGTTGACGCACTCGCAGACCAGCGTGCCGCCCTTGAAGCGCGCGCTCTTCTTCGGCAAGCCCTTATCGATACTCGGATGCAATTTCTCAGCCATTCTCAGTCCTCCCTGTTGGCCGTTCAACGCGAAGTCGCTGGCCTGTGCGGTCGACGGCTTTTTCCTCCTGAAATCAATAAACCACGACGCTGCGGATCGACTTGCCTTCATGCATCAGGTCGAAGCCCTTGTTGATGTCTTCGAGCTTCAGCGTGTGGGTGATCATCGGGTCGATCTGGATCTTGCCGTCCATGTACCAGTCGACGATTTTCGGCACATCCGTGCGACCGCGCGCGCCGCCGAAGGCGGTGCCCCGCCAGCTGCGGCCGGTGACGAGCTGGAACGGCCGCGTCGAAATCTCCTGGCCGGCGCCCGCTACGCCGATGACGATCGACTGGCCCCAGCCACGATGCGAGCATTCCAGCGCCTGGCGCATGACGGTGACGTTGCCGGTGCAGTCGAAGGTATAGTCGGCGCCGCCGATCTGGTCGGCGCCGCGCTTGGTCATGTTGACGATCTCGGCGACGACGTTGTCGACCTTCTTCGGGTTGACGAAATGCGTCATGCCGAAGCGCTCGCCCCACGCCTTCTTGTCGTCGTTGAGATCGACGCCGATGATCATGTCGGCGCCGGCGAGCTTCAGGCCCTGGATGACGTTGAGGCCGATGCCGCCGAGGCCGAATACAGCCGCCGTCGCCCCTTCCTCGACCTTCGCAGTGTTGATGACCGCGCCGATGCCGGTCGTCACGCCGCAGCCGATGTAGCAGATCTTGTCGAAGGGGGCAGCGGGATCGACCTTGGCCACCGCGATCTCCGGCAGCACCGTGAAGTTGGAGAAGGTCGAGCAGCCCATGTAGTGGAAGATCTTGTCCTTGCCGATGGAGAAGCGGCTGCTGCTGTCCGGCATCAAGCCTTGCCCCTGTGTGGCGCGGATGGCGGTGCACAGGTTGGTCTTGCGCGACAGGCAGGACGGGCACTGACGGCATTCCGGCGTATAGAGCGGGATGACGTGGTCGCCTTTTTTGACTGAGGTCACGCCCTTGCCGACATCGACGACGACGCCGGCGCCCTCGTGACCGAGGATGGCTGGGAAGATACCTTCCGGATCGGCGCCGGACAGGGTGAATTCGTCGGTGTGGCAGATGCCCGTCGCCTTGATCTCGACCAGCACCTCGCCCTCGCGCGGTCCGTCGAGGTCCACCTCCATGATCTCGAGCGGCTTTCCGGCTCCAACAGCCACGGCGGCACGGGTTTTCATGGCATTCTCCTGCAAGGATTCGTCGACGGCACGCTATCAGCCGGTTGCGCGCGGGGAAAGGGCGCAAGGTGGCCAACGGCAGGCGAAACCGCGCACAGCCGTCTAGACCGTTCGTCGGCTTGAGCACACCGGCGGAACGTCATAAAGAAAAATCCCAGCCGGAGGACGATGCACGCATGTTCAAGAAGATCCTGATCGCCAACCGTGGCGAGATCGCCTGCCGTGTCATCAGGACGGCGAAGAAGATGGGCATTGCCACGGTCGCGGTCTATTCCGACGCCGACCGAGACGCCGTGCATGTCGAGATGGCAGACGAGGCTGTGCATATCGGCCCATCGGCGGCGGCGGAAAGCTATCTGGTCGCCGACAGGATCATCCAGGCCTGCAAGGACACCGGCGCCGAGGCCGTGCATCCGGGCTACGGCTTCCTGTCCGAGCGCGCCTCCTTCTGCGCGGCACTTGAGAAGGAGGGCATCGTCTTCATCGGCCCGAAGGTGAAAGCCATCGAGGCGATGGGCGACAAGATCGAATCGAAGAAGTTCGCCAACGCCGCCAGGGTCTCCACGGTGCCCGGCTATCTCGGCGTCATCGAGAACGTCGACCATGCCGAGAAGATCGCCGACGAGATCGGCTATCCGGTGATGATCAAGGCCTCCGCCGGCGGTGGTGGCAAGGGTATGCGCATCGCCTGGGACAGGGCGGAAGTACGCGACGGCTTCGATCGCGCCCGCTCGGAGGCGAAAAGCTCCTTCGGCGACGACCGCGTCTTCATCGAGAAGTTCGTGGTCGAGCCGCGCCATATCGAGATCCAGGTTCTGGCCGACAGCCACGGCAACGCCGTCTATCTCGGCGAGCGCGAATGCTCGATCCAGCGTCGTAACCAGAAGGTCGTGGAAGAGGCGCCGTCGCCGTTCCTCGACGAGAAGACGCGGGCCGCCATGGGCGAGCAGGCGGTGGCGCTGGCCAAGGCGGTGGACTACCAAAGCGCCGGCACGGTCGAGTTCATCGTCGACAAGAACAAGAATTTCTACTTCCTTGAAATGAATACGCGTTTGCAGGTCGAGCATCCGGTGACCGAGTTGATCACCGGGGTCGATCTGGTCGAACAGATGATCCGCGTGGCGGCGGGCGAGAAGCTTGCCATCGCGCAGAAGGACGTGACGCTGAACGGCTGGGCGGTTGAAAGCCGGCTCTATGCCGAAGACCCGTATCGCAATTTCCTGCCTTCCATCGGCCGGCTGACGCGTTATCGTCCGCCGCAGGAGGGCCGCTTCGGTGACGTGATCGTGCGCAATGATACCGGTGTCACCGAGGGTTCGGAAATCTCGATGTTCTACGATCCTATGATCGCCAAGCTGTGCACCTGGGCGCCGACCCGTGCCGAGGCGATCGACGCCATGTCGGAAGCGCTGGACGAGTTCGTCGTCGACGGCATCGAGCACAACATCCCGTTCCTGTCGGCCCTCATGCAGCATCCGCGCTGGCGGGAAGGGCGGCTTTCCACCGGCTTCATCGCCGAGGAATATCCCGACGGTTTCGCGCCGATCGAGCCGGGCGCCGGCGACAAGGCGGTGCTGGCGGCCATCGCCACGGCCGTCGAGATCCTGCGCCGCGACAGGCTCGACCGGCTGACCGGGCGGCTGGCGCCACATTCGGGCGCCCTGAAGACGGAATGGGTGGTCAAGATAGGCGGCGACTACCTCGCCGTCTCGATCCGCGACGAGATGGTTTCGATTCCCATGGAGGTCGACCTATCGGTCGAGAGCGGCAAGCCTTTCACCGTGGCATCCGAATGGCGGCCGGGCGAGGCGGTGTGGCGCGGCACGGTCGGCGGCCGCACGGTCGCCGCCCAGCTTCGGCCGCTGCCGAATGGCCTGCGCATTGCTTGGAAAGGCATGTCGGTCAACGCTTTGACGATGCTGCCGCGCACTGCCGAACTGGAAAGGCTGATGCCGGTCAAACTGCCGCCCGATACGTCGAAGCTGCTTCTGTGCCCGATGCCGGGCCTCGTCGTGTCCATCTCCGTCACCGAAGGGCAGGAGGTCAAGGCAGGCGAGACGCTGGCCGTGGTCGAGGCGATGAAGATGGAGAACGTGCTGCGAGCCGAGCGCGACCTGACGGTCTCCAAGCTGAATGCCAAGCCCGGCGACAGCCTCGCCGTCGATGCCGTCATCATGGAGTTCGCATAGGCTTGTGCTGTGAACTGGGGAATGTTCGGCTGGCATCGCCGGGCCGGGCCTAATACATTCGAGGCCTGATCCCCGAGTCCTTGCAAGCTGCGCGACCCCATGTCGGATGAAAGACTTCCCCGCGACCCCCTGAAGCGCGAGGCCGCCGCGCAGGCGGCCAAGCCGGAAAGGCCGAGCCGCCCGTTCATCCATCTGCGCGTCCATTCCGCCTATTCGCTGCTGGAAGGGGCCTTGCAACTCGGCAAGATCGTCGGCCATGCTTTGAAGGACGAGGCGCCTGCCATCGCCGTCACCGACACCAACAACCTGTTCGGCGCGCTGGAATTCGCCCAGAAGGCGACGAAGGAGGGCGTCCAGCCCATCGTCGGGTGCCAGCTCGACCTGGCGTTTTCGGGCGAGCCTGCCGACGGCCAGCGTGACAGGCGCCGGTCCGGTCCGGATTTGCGCCCCGTGGTGTTGATCGCGGCGAGCGAGGCCGGCTACGCCAATCTCGTGCGGCTGGTCAGCCGCGTCTATCTCGACACGCCCTCGGGTGAGGCGCTGCATATCTCCACCGACATGCTGTCGCCCCTTGCCGAGGGCATCATATGCCTGACCGGCGGGCCGCGCGGGCCGATCGGAAAGGCGCTCGGCGACGGCCACGCCGAACTGGCCGACAGCCGCCTGCTGGCGCTCAAGCGCCTGTTCGACGGCCGGCTTTATGTCGAGCTTGAGCGCATGGGGGGCTATGACCGGGCGATCGAGAAGGCGACGCTGGAGCTGGCCTATCGGCACGAATTGCCGCTGGTCGCCACCAACGAGGCGTTCTTCCAGGCACGCGAGGACTACGAGGCGCATGACGCGCTGATCGCCATCGCCGAAGGCGCGGTGGTCGCGGCCGACGACCGCCGCCGGCTGTCGCCGGACAACCACCTGAAGAGCCAGGCCGAGATGGCGGCCTTGTTCGCCGACCTGCCGGAAGCGCTGGACAACACCGTCGAGATCGCGCTGCGCTGCTCCTATTATCCGGTGAACCGCAAGCCGATCCTGCCGCGTTTCGCCGGCGCAGGCGTCGCCGACCCGGAGGCCGCCGAAAGGGCGGAAGCGGAGGAACTGAAACGGCAGGCGCGCGAAGGGCTTGTGAAGCGGCTGGCCGCACACGGCCCAACCGCCGGCCACACCCAGGAAGACTACGACAAGCGGCTGGAATACGAGTTGGGCATCATCGAGAAGATGAAGTTCCCCGGCTACTTCCTGATCGTGTCGGACTTCATCAAATGGGCGAAGGCGCACGACATTCCGGTCGGACCGGGGCGCGGCTCGGGTGCCGGCAGCCTCGTCGCCTATGCGCTGACCATCACCGACATCGACCCGTTGCGTTTCTCGCTGCTGTTCGAGCGCTTCCTCAACCCCGACCGCGTGTCGATGCCCGACTTCGACATCGACTTCTGCCAGGACCGGCGCGAGGAGGTCATCCACTACGTGCAGGGCAAATACGGCCGCGACCAGGTCGGCCAGATTATCACCTTCGGAACCTTGCAGGCGAGGGCGGTGTTGCGCGATGTCGGCCGCGTGCTGCAGATGCCCTACGGACAGGTGGACCGGCTGACCAAGATGGTGCCGCAGAACCCGGCCAATCCGGTCAAGCTGGCGGACGCCATCGCCAACGAGCCGCGCTTTGCCGAAGAGGCGGAAAAGGAGCCGGTCGTCCAGACGCTGCTCGCCATGGCGCAGAAGCTGGAAGGGCTCTACCGCCACGCCTCCACGCACGCCGCCGGCATCGTCATCGGCGACAGGCCGCTGTCGGAGCTGGTGCCGATGTACCGCGATCCGCGCTCGGATATGCCGGTCACCCAGTTCAACATGAAATATGTCGAGCAGGCGGGGCTGGTGAAGTTCGACTTCCTCGGCCTGAAGACGCTGACGGTGCTCGACATCGCCGTCAAGCTGATCCGCCGCGGCGGCGTGGAGATCGATCTGGCGCATATCCCGCTGGATGACGAGAAGACCTATTCCATGCTGTCGCGCGGCGAGGTTGTCGGCGTGTTCCAGGTGGAAAGTGCTGGCATGCGCAAGGCGCTGATCGGCATGAAGCCGGACCGCATCGAGGACCTGATCGCGCTGGTGGCGCTCTATCGCCCCGGCCCGATGGAGAACATCCCGACCTACAACGCCCGCAAGCACGGCGAGGAGGAAACGGCCTCCATCCATCCCAAGATCGACCATCTGGTGAAGGAGACACAAGGCGTCATCGTCTACCAGGAACAGGTCATGCAGATCGCGCAGGAACTGGCCGGCTATTCGCTCGGCGAAGCCGATCTGCTGCGCCGCGCCATGGGCAAGAAGATCCGCGCCGAGATGGACAAGCAGCGCGAGCGTTTCGTTTCCGGCGCCGTCGAGCGCGGCGTTTCGAAGCCGCAGGCCGACTTCATCTTCGACCTTCTGGCCAAGTTCGCCGACTACGGCTTCAACAAGTCGCACGCCGCCGCCTACGCGGTCGTTTCCTACCAGACGGCCTATCTCAAGGCACATTATCCAGTCGAGTTCCTCGCCGCCTCGATGACGCTCGATATGGCCAACACCGACAAGCTGGCCGACTTCCGGCAGGACGCGATGCGTCTCGGCATCGAGGTGGTGGCGCCCTCGGTGCAGACCTCGTTCCGCGATTTCGAAGTGGCGGAAAACCGCATCTTCTATTCGCTCGCCGCCATCAAGGGTGTCGGCGACGCCGCCGTTCATCACATCGTCGAAAGGCGCGGCGACAAGCCGTTCAAGAGCCTAGCCGACTTCTGCGAGCGGATCGACCCCAAGATCGTGGGAAAACGCGTCTTCGAAAGCCTGACCATGGCCGGCGCGCTGGATTGCTTCGGCCATGACCGCGCCGCCATGATAGCTGGCGTGGATCGCATGATGGGGTTGGCGGCGCTGGCGCATGAGAACGCCGTGCTCGGCCAGGCCGACATTTTCGGCGCCTCGCTTGGCGCACAATCGCAGGCGCTGGCGTTGCCGGCCGCCGAGCCGTGGCTGCCGGCGGACAGGCTGCACCGCGAATTCCAGGTCGTCGGCTTCTATCTCTCCGCGCATCCGCTGGACGAGTACAAGACGGTGATGGAAAAGCTGCGCGTGCAGAACTGGGCGGAGTTTTCCGCTGCCGTCAAGCGCGGCGCCACGGCTGGCCGGCTGGCGGGCACGGTGACCTCGAAGCAGGAGCGCAAGACCCGCACCGGCAACAAGATGGGCGTCGTCAACTTCTCCGACATGACCGGCCAGTACGAGGCCGTGATGTTTTCGGAGACGCTGGTGCAGTACCGCGACATGCTGGAACCCGGCAAATCGGTGGTCATCACCGTCTCGGCGGAAGACCGGCCGGAGGGCATCAACATGCGCATCCAGACCGTACAGTCACTGGACGATATGGCCGGCCAAGTGCAGAAATCGCTGCGCATCTTCCTGCGCGATGCCGGCCCCGTCGGCACGCTGGCCAGCCAGCTCGGCGTGAAGGGCGAAGGCCAGGTGAGCTTCGTCATCATCAAGGGCGATGCCCAGGGTGAGGTCGAGGTCGCGCTTCCGGATCGCTATCGCATCGGCCCGCGCGAAGCATCCGCCCTGCGCGCCGTTCCGGGCGTGGTCGAAGTGGAACTGGTGTGACCGGCGCCGAAGCCAAGGAGCAGGAGCAGCTGACCGGCCTGCCGTGGCTGCGCGATATCTTGCGCAAGCTCTACCACGGCACGTCGCCCGCCGCGTTTCGCTTCCAGTTCGCGGCCATCATCGTCGATCTGGCGATCATCGCCTTCTTCATAGCGACGCCGGTATTGCAGGAATCGCGGTCGTTCCTTTGGCTGGACTATACAGTTGCGGCTCTCGTCGCCGCCGATCTCGGTGCCAGGTTGCTCGCTTCCACCGATCCGCTCCGGCTGATGAAGCAGCCCGCCTCGTGGGTGGACGTTTTCATCCTCGTCACGCTGCTTTTCCCGACCGCGCTCGCCAATCTCGGCTTCCTGCGCATCCTGCGCCTGTGGTCGCTGTCGCGCGGCGGCGCGATCTGGCGCCATTTCAGGCGCGGTAAGGTGCGCGAATGGCGCGATGCCAGCCAGGCGGTCGTCAACCTGGTGACGTTCCTTCTGGTGGTTACCGGCTTCGTCTATACCTTTTTCTTCCGCACCGGCGCCGGCATCGCCGGCTATGTCGATGCGATGTATTTCACGGTCGCGACGATAACCACGACCGGCTTCGGCGATCTCGTGCTGCCGGGCGTCGCGGGAAAGCTCACTGCCATCGTCACCATGCTCATCGGCATCTCGTTGTTCGTGCGGCTGGCGCAGGCCATCTTCAGGCCCTACAAGGTCTACTTCCCGTGCCCGCAATGCGGCCTGTCGCGCCACGAGCCGGACGCCGTGCACTGCAAGGCCTGCGGTCACTTGCTCAAAATTCCCGATGAGGGGCAGTAGTCCGCGGACGGACGTCAGCTTGCGGCCGCTTCCGCCGGCCCCGGCTGGCGGCGCTGGATGTTGAGCAGGTTGCCGGACAGCACCAGTACTGCGCCGAGCGCGGTAAAGGCGTCGATCTGCTCGGAATAGACGGCCCAGCCAAGCAGGGCCGACAGGGGCACGCGCAGGAAATCCATCGGCGACACCAGCGTCGCGTCGGCATAGGTCAGCGCCCGCGCCAGGCACAGGTGCGACGACATGCCTGAAAAGGCGATGACCACGATCCAAGGCCACAGGTAGAGCGGCGGATTCTGCCATTCGTAGAGGGCGGGAACCAACCCGATGATGGATTGTACGACCAGCATCCAGAAGATGATGCGCAGCACCATGTCCGTTCGCGTCAGCGACTTCACCATCACCATCGAGATGCCGAAGCAGACCGCGGCTCCCAGCACCACCAGATGGCCGGTGCTGAGCGACCCCGCGCTTGGCCGCACGATGATGACGACGCCGATCAGGCCGAGCACGACGGACGCGACGCGCGCCTTGTCGAGCTTCTCGCCGAGGAAGGCCACGGCGAGCAGGGCCGTCCAGATCGGCGTCGTGAATTCGATCGAGACCAGCACACCGAGCGGAATGAGCGTCAGCGCGTAAAGCCATGCGCCCTGGCCGACATAGTGGACGGCGTTTCGCGCGATGTGCAGCGGAAGGCGCGACGAGCGCACCGAGGCGAACCCTCCTGTGGCCAGAACCGCCGGCAGCAGGATGAACCAGCCGATCACCGAGCGCAGTTCCAGCACCTGGAAGACATTGAGGACTCGCGTGGTTTCGCGCCCGGCGACCGACATCGCCAGGAAGGAAGCGATGGACAAGGCCATCCAGAAGGCGGCTTTCACGATGGAGGGTTGGGGAGCCATGGCCGCTCTTTGACAGGCACACAATCAGGCCGCAATCGCTACCGGGTCATCTTCGCATGGGCCAGAGGCGATATAACCAAAAGGAACCGGGCTTGGCCGGTAGCGTTGCGCCCGGTACTTTCCGGACCCAGGACAGGAGAACGCATTGAGATCGATCCCGTATATTATGGCCTTGGTCGGCTGCATCATGGCCGGCGCCGGCTCGGCCTACGCCGACGAATCGGCTTTCCTGAAGTCGATGGAAGGCAGCTGGGTCGGTAAAGGCTCGGTCAAGGTGCGTATCGCTACGCCGACAATCCGCGTTTCCTGCAAATTCAAGTCGGCCGCCACCGCCGGCTCTCTGGTGCTGGATGGCGACTGTCGGGGCTTTCTTGTTTTTTCCCGGCATTTCAGTGCGACGCTGAAATCCAGCGGCTCGAAATATTCGGGTTCTTATGTCGGTTCCGCGACCGGTCCGGCAGGGCTGAATGGCGTGCGCAAGGGCAGTGCGATCAATCTCGGCATCACCTGGGCAAAGCCGGTCAACGGCGACCGCACTGCCAGGATGACGGTGGAGAAAAACGGCGACGACGGCATGACGCTGACCACGACCGACACCGATCTCAGGACCGGTGAGGCCGTGGTGACGAGCCGGATCGATCTGAAGCGCATGTGAATGTCGGGACGACCGGCACGTGGTTGGGACGCGGATTTCTAGATTCGCTCCCACGGGTGCTGGACTTCAGGTCCCTCATCCTCGTCAGGCCTGGCCGGGCGGCCGCGATGCCCTTTGCCGAAGGTGTAACCCGTCTCGACCGCCTTGCCGCCGAACTTGTCGCGTAGCGCATCGATGGCGCCTTCGGCAAGCGCGCGCTTGCGCGCCTGCACGTCCACGAGGTCGGGCGGGTCGGCCTTGTCGTCGTCGGTTATGTCGCTGACGCCGATACCGAGCAGCCGGTAGCGGGTGCCGTCCATCTCGCGGCGCAACAGGTCGAGACCGGTGGAGAAGATGCGGTCGGCCAGCCGCGTCGGGTCGCCGAGCTGCCGGTTGCGGGTGCGGATTTTGAAATCGGCCGATTTCAGCTTGAGCACGACGGTGCGGCCGGCAAGCCCGGCTTTCCTGAGCCGCGCCGCCACCTTTTCCGACAGTGAACGCAGCACCGGCACGAGGTCGTCGGCCGAGGCGAGGTCCATGTCGAAGGTCGTTTCGGCCGAAACGCTCTTGGTGTCGCGGTCGGCGTGGACGCGCCGGTCGTCCTCGCCGCGCGCGAGGTGGTAGAGCCGGTCGCCCATCGTGCCGTAGCGGCGCATCAGTTCATTGCGCTCCATGCGCTGCAACTGGCCGATCAGGCGGATGCCGTCGCGCTCCAAAACGGCGGCGAAGGCCTTGCCGACGCCCCAGATCAGCGTCACCGGCTGCTCGGCCAGGAAGCTCTGCGCTTCCCCCTCGCCGATGATGGAGAAGCCGCGCGGCTTGCGGAAATCCGACGCCACCTTGGCTAGGAACTTGCAGTAGGAAAGACCGGCGGAGACGGTGATGCCGATCTCCTTTTCCACCTGCAGCGCGAAGCGCGCCAGCACCAGTGCCGGCGGCAGGCCGTGCAGCCTTTCTGTGCCGGCGAGGTCGAGGAAGGCTTCGTCGATCGAGATCGGTTCGACCAGCGGCGTCAGCGCCTGCATCATGGCGCGCACCTCGCGCCCGACGCGGACGTACTTTTCCATATCCGGCTTGATGACGATCGCTTCCGGACAGGCTTCCAGCGCCTTGAACATCGGCATGGCCGAGCGCACGCCCTGGATGCGGGCGATATAGCAGGCGGTGGAAACCACGCCGCGCTTGCCGCCGCCGATGATGACGGGCTTGTCGCGCAGTGCCGGGTTGTCGCGTTTCTCCACGGCCGCATAGAAGGCGTCGCAGTCGATATGGGCCAGATGCAGCCGGTAGAGTTCGGCGTGGCGGGCGAGCCGGGGGCTGCCGCAGCGCTCGCAACGGCAGACCGACCCGCTTTGCAATCGCAGGCAGTCGCGGCAGAAACCGTGTTCCGGATCGTTGACAGGGATCGCCATGGATGCGAACATAAAGAGAACAATTGCAAATCTAGTCTACATGATCGGACGGGACAAGGCGACCGGACCCATGGCCATTTCGATCGAACCTGTGACGGCTGGATTATGGCCGGCCTTCGAGGACCTCTTCGGCAGGCAGGGCGCCTGTTATGGCTGCTGGTGCACGCATTTCCGGTTGCCTCCGGCGGTGCGCCGCGAGAACAACCGCGAGCGCAACAAGGATCACATCCGCGCGCGCATCGAGGCCGGACCGCCACCCGGTCTGCTTGCCTTCGACGACGGACAGGCGGTCGGCTGGATGCAGGTCGGCCCGCGCGCCGACGTGCCGGAGTGGAACAACCAGGGCAGGGGATCGGCGCCGCTGGAGCAGGCCGACGCTGCCGATCCAGCCGTCTGGGCGATCTCGTGCTTCTTCATCCGCACGAAGGCGCGCGGTCACGGCCTGACGCATCGATTGGTGGAAGGCGGCGTCGGGTTCGCACGCGAAAGCGGCGCGCGCTACCTTGAGGCGTGCCCAATGGACCTTTCGAAGGATTCGCGCTCCATCGGCCTGTTCGTCGGCTCCTCGCGGGTGTTCGAGAAGGCCGGATTCCGGCGAGTGGCGGAACGCAAGGCCGGCCGGCCGTTGATGCGGCTGGTGCTTTAGATTCCAAGCGCCTCAGCGATCCTCGGCGTAGCCTCGCGCCAGTCGTGGACCGGAACGATATCGTCCGGCAGCGGCGGCAGGAAAGCGCGCAGCGAATTATCGGCCATCAGGTGGAAAAGATGCACGTCCGGCACCGACTGGCGTGCCGAGACGAGGTTGTTCGGCTGGTCGTCGACAAAGGCGACGGGGCGTCCGCTGGCACCGCGCAGGCGCGCGACAGCCGGCCCCTTGGCCATTTCCGTGGTGAGCAGCGGGTAGGGCAGGCCGAGCGCATCGAGATGCGCTCGCCGGGCGGCGCGATGGCGGTGGAACATTGCCGTCAACAGCACGATCTCGACCTGCTCGCCGAGCACGGCCAGCGCTTCGGCGGCGCCTTCCGTTATCGTCTGCCAGTCGGACTGGCCGTCGAAGAAGGCATCGAGCAGAGCCGTAACTTCCGTCTGTTCCACCAGCCGCCCGGTCGCCGTCTCCGCGATGTTGCCGGTCAGCCGGAAGGACGAGATGGTCAGCTTGAAGCCCTGCTGCTCGAGGAATCTCGGAAACGGCCGTATGAACTCCAGCACGACGTCGTCGACGTCGAGCACCAGCAGCGGCCGGTCGTCGGCCGCGAGTTCCTCGATCTGGCGCAGCGTTTCGGGATCGTCGCTCATATCGATCGCTCGTGGTTGTCGTCGCCGGCCGGCAGCGCTTTCAGCGCCATGCCCACTGCCGGTGGCGGCGTTCCTGTTTCCTCGCAGAAGCGCATCAAGGTCGGTTCGTGCGCCAGGACGAATTGCAGCACGCCGGCCAGGAAACCGGGCTCCGCGGCGGCGCGGCGGATGGACGACGCTTCGATGCCGGTGAGTGCCAGGAAGCGCGGCAGAAGCTCCGGATCCGCCGCCAAGAAGCCCAGCGCGCGGATCGCAACGGCTTCCGCCTCCTCGCGCATTGACGCTGGATTTGCCATCACTACCTTTGGCTTGCGAGTGATTGAGTCTGCCTTCCGCAGTAACCGCAAGTGCCCGACACGACAAGGCCGGTGTCAGCCTCGCACGGGAATCGAGCGCCTTTTCAACCGCCGGTTTCCGTTTCGTCAATTATCTTGCGGTAGGTTCGGAGCCGGGTTTGGTGCGTTTGCCCCGCGAACGCGAACGGCGGTGTTCGGACGAAGGCCGCCGGGACGGGAAGTCGATGCCGAAGAAGGTCATGATAGTCGAGGACAACGAGCTCAACATGAAGCTCTTTCGCGACCTCATCGAGGCCAGCGGCTACGAGACCGTGCGCACGCGCAACGGTCTGGAGGCGCTCGACCTGGCGCGCACGCACAGGCCCGACCTGATCCTGATGGATATCCAGCTTCCCGAGGTGTCGGGGTTGGAGGTGACCAAGTGGCTGAAGGAGGACGACGAATTGCACGTCATCCCCGTAATCGCCGTCACCGCCTTCGCCATGAAGGGTGACGAGGAGCGGATCAGGCAGGGCGGCTGCGAGGCCTACATCTCCAAGCCGATCTCGGTGCCGCGCTTCATCGAAACGATCAAATCCTACCTGGGCGACGCCTGATGCCCATCTGCCTGCCGACCGGAGCCGCTTTGAGATGACCGCCCGCATTCTTGTCGTCGACGACATTCCGGCCAATGTGAAACTGCTCGAAGTGCGGCTGCTGGCCGAATACTTCGAAGTGCTGACGGCGACCAACGGCGCCGAGGCGCTCGAAACTTGCGAGAACGGCAAGGTCGACGTCGTGCTGCTGGACGTCATGATGCCCGACATGGACGGCTTCGAGGTCTGCCGCCGCATCAAGAACGATCCGGCCACCTCGCATATCCCCGTCGTGATGATTACCGCCTTGGATCAGGTTTCGGACCGTATCCGCGGGCTGGAAGTCGGCGCCGACGATTTCCTCACCAAGCCGGTCAACGACTTGCAGTTGATGACGCGGGTCAAGAGCCTGGTGCGGCTGAAGATGCTGACCGACGAATTGCGGCTGCGCGCCTCGACCACGCGCAACATCGGCATCGAGGAATTGTTGAGCCGCAGCTTCGCAGCCGCCGACGCCGTGCCGAAGGTGCTTCTGGTGGACGAGCGCCCGTCGTCGTCCGAGCGCACGCGCAAGCTGCTGCGCGGCATGGCGGAACTGGACATCTGCCCCGATCCGCATGCCGCACTTTTCCAGGCGGCGGAGACGGCTTACGAATGCGTGCTGGTGTCGACCGGATTCGCCGACTTCGATCCCCTGCGGCTATGCTCGCAGCTTCGCTCGCTCGACCGCACCCGTTTCATGCCGATCATCCTTCTGGCCGAGGAGAGCGAGGATGAGCGCATCATCCGCGGGCTGGAACTCGGCATCAACGATTACCTGATGCGGCCGATCGACCAGCAGGAACTGACCGCCCGGCTGCGCACGCAGGTGCGCCGCAAGCGCTACAACGACCAGCTTCGCGCCAGCGTCACCGAAACGATCGAAATGGCGGTCACCGACGGGCTGACGGGCCTGCACAACCGCCGCTATCTCGACAGCCATCTGGAGACGCTGTTCGACCGCGCGGTTGCGCGCCGGCGCCCGCTGTCGCTGATGATCACCGACCTCGACCGCTTCAAGTCGATCAATGACACCCATGGTCATGACGGCGGCGACGACGTGCTGCGTGAATTCGCCCGCCGGCTGCGTAAGAACGTGCGCGGCATCGACCTCGCCTGCCGCTTCGGCGGCGAGGAATTCGTCGTCGTCATGCCCGATACCGAAGGCCATATCGCCGAGAAGGTCGCCGAGCGCATCCGCGCCGAGATCGAGCGCGAACCGTTCGCCATCGGCCACGACGGCAAATCGATCCCCGTCACGGTCAGCGTCGGCGTGTCGTCGCTGCTCAAGGGGCTGGATACGGTGGAGGGGCTGATGAAACGGGCCGACCTCGCTTTATACGAAGCCAAGAACGGCGGCCGCAACCGGGTCGTCGCCAAGGCGGCCTGAACGCGTCACCGGCGCCCCGGTCGACTCGAATACTGGGCGGCCGTTTGCAATTTTTCAGCGTCGGTGCAGGCCATCACGGTTAGCGGTTTACCTTAACCCAAGCGATTCGCGAGCCGTGGTTAAGAAAGTGTTGATTTTCATAAGCTCTTGCGCAAATGTTCCATGACGTTCAACGGATGGAACCGGCGGGGAGGGCAAGCCGGACGTTCCGAAATACCCCATGATGCTCAGGTCCGCCGCATCTCCTGGGTCCGTGGGGTCGGCCGGCCGGCGCTGGCACATAGTGGCCTCCTCGTACCGCTGCCAGATTGCCGACCGGCCCCCTTCTTTCCAGCATAAACGTTCCGCGAGACGGACTTCCGGCCTCGCGACCGGCCGTCTTGCCGGCACCGGCTATGCCATGCGTCCGATGACCAGGCCGCCGAACACCGCCACGACTACGACGGTCCACGGCGGGGCTTTCCAGACCATGAGAAGCAGGAAGCATGCGAGTGCCAGTGCGAAGTCGTGCAGTCCGGCAATCGCGCTGGTCCATATCGGCTGATAGAGGGCGGCGCCCAAGATGCCGACGACTGCGGCGTTGCTGCCGCGCATGAATGCCTGGGCGTTCGGCTGCGCGCGCAGGGCGTCCCAGAACGGCATGACGCCGACCAACAACAGGAAGCCGGGCAGGAAGATCGCCACGAGCGCGATCGCCGCACCAGGGAGCCCGTTGGGCTCGGGGCCGAGACTTGCGCCGAGATAGGCGGCGAAGGTGAAAAGGGGACCGGGAACTGCCTGCGCCGCGCCATAGCCGGACAGGAACGTGTCCGTCGACACCCAGCCCGGGTCTACAGTCCCCGACTGAAGCAACGGAAGCACGACATGGCCTCCGCCGAAGACCAGCGCGCCGGCACGGTAGAAGGAATCGAAAACGGCAATGCCTTGCGACTGCAAGACCGCCGCCGCGGCGGGCAGGCCGAAGAGGAGGACGGCGTACAGCAGGAGGCAGATTGTCCCGACCGAGGGCGAAATGGCGAACGTCAGATGGCCGGAGATCGCCTCGCGGTCAGATCGGCACAACCACAAGCCGGCAAGCCCGCCAGCCAGGATCGCCGCGACCTGGGCGAACGCGCCCTGTGCGAAGACCACGACCAGCACGGCGCCGAGTGCGATGCCGGCGCGCGTCCGGTCCGGGCACAGGGTCTTCGCCATGCCCCACACGGCCTGGGCCACGATGGCCACGGCGACGACCTTGAGGCCATGCACGATATCGGAATCGGCTGCCGTTCCTGATGCGGCGGTCGCAAATGCGAACAGCATCAGCAGGATTGCCGACGGCAGCGTGAAGGCGGCCCAGGCGGCCGCGGCTCCCAGCGGCCCGCCGCGCAGAAGCCCGAGCGCGAAGCCGACCTGGCTCGATGCCGGACCCGGCAGGAACTGGCACAGTGCAACCAGATCGGCATAGCCTTTCTCGTCGATCCAGCGCCGGCGAACCACCAGTTCATTGCGAAAGTAGCCGAGATGGGCGATCGGGCCGCCGAAGGAGGTCAGGCCGAGTTTGAGGAACGCGGCGAAGACTTCGCCTGCGCTTCCCTTTTGCCGCTGAAGGCCTGTCCCTGTGTCAGGATCGTTCATCTTTCACCGCTGCGATCCGAGGGGGAGGTCAGTTCATATTCGCCCGATCGGCAAATCCGGTCGAAGCGTTTCATTCCGACCCGTCATGAACAGGGCCTGCATGACAGGCATTTGACGTCGCCGGCCGGTGGCCGAAACGAAAAACGCCGCCCGGAGGCGGCGCTTTCGCAAAAGGACAACAAGACCAGGATTACTTGATCTTGGTTTCCTTGAATTCGACGTGCTTCTTGGCGACCGGGTCGTACTTGCGGAACGACAGCTTGTCGGTCTTGGTGCGGCTGTTCTTGCTGGTGACGTAGAAGAAGCCGGTATCGGCGGTCGACAGAAGCTTGATCTTGATGTTCGCGGCTTTGGCCATGGGTGTTCGTCCGTTGAATGTCGTGAAATTCCGGCGGCCGGAAGATCGGGAAAACGACCGGGCGCGAAAACTTGGGCGGACACATAAAGATTGTGCCCGGAAAGTCAAGCCGGGCCGGGCGTTCGCGCACCCCCGACCTGCTTTTTCAGCTCGTATGCTGCGGCTTTTCGGCCGTCTCGGGGAAGAAGTCGGGCGCCGCGCGGCGCTTGCCGAACATCATGTCGTACTGCAGGAAGCGAAAATCGCGGATCCCCGCATCGATCTCCTTCTGGCGCGCCCAGTCCATGGTGGCTTCACCGTCGCGGGCCAGAAGCATGTTGCGGTCGACCACGCTGTAGCGCTCGTTCAGTTCGCCGAGGAAGCCGGTGTAGTAGGGGTGCGTGATGCCGGCCGTCTTCAGGATATGATAGGGCAGGAAGGCCGGACTAACGGGACCGAGGTCCGTCTCCGGACCGGTCCTGTTCGACCACACTACCAGCGGCGTCTGGTGGTGCTCGAGCATCTTGTCGGCGGCTTCCCTGCGCGGCGCGACATTGTTCTTCAGGAAGCCCGTCTCGACATAGACAGGCCCCAGCGGCGGCAGATGGTCGCCGAAGAAGGCGATGACGGTCGGCCGTTCGCGCTTCTTCGCCCACTCGATCAGCCGCTGGAGGCCGTGGTCGGCGTCGGCCGCGCCCTCGGCATAGCTCGCCAGCGAATCGCGCGCCCACTGGCTGGTTGGCGCCTCGACCTTGTGCGAGGTGTCGCTATAGCGGTGCGGCTCGTAGGGGCCGTGGTTCTGCAGGCTGACCGCGAAGAAGAAGAACGGCTCCTGCGTGGAATCGGCTTCGCGGATGATCTCGTCGGTCATGGCGGCGTCCGAGGCCAGCGGCCCGCGCTTGGCCATCGGCGGCAGCGTCTCTTCCGACTTGAAGTCGTCGAAGCCGAAATCGGCGTAGACGTTGGTACGGTTCCAGAACCAGTTGGTGCCGGGATGGATGGCCCGCGCCTCGTAGCCTTCGCTCTTGAAGAAGGTCGCGAGCGACGGGATCGGCGCGCGCACATACTGCTGGTAGGGGATGGAGCCGGCCGGCAGGAAGGCGTTCGAGAAGCCGGTCAGCGCCTCGAACTCAACGTTGGCGGTCATGCCGCCGAACTCGGGCGAGAACATCGAGCCTGAACGCAGCGAGCGCACGGTCGGCATTGGGTCGGGCGTGATCTTGACGCCCGGCAGTTGCGTCGGATCCCAGAAGGATTCGCTCATCACCACGATGATGTCCGGCTTCTCGGCCGGAATGGATGTCGTGACCTGCGGCTTTTCGATCGCTGCCATCGCCTTTTCGGAATAGCCGGCCGGTGCCGAGACGTGCGCCATCGGCACGTTGAGGGCGAAGGCGAGAGCGAAGCCGTTGGAGGCGTAGTTCTCCTTCTGGTCCCACATCATCGGGATGATCTGCAGCCGGTCGCGGGTCCACGAGAACGTGGCGTAGTCCATGATCGAGACGAAGAAGGCGAGCAGCGGCAGGCACAGCGCCAGCCGTGCGACCCTGCCTTTATAGGTAAGCCTCGGCATGCGGCGGCGGCATTGACGCCATGCAAAGACCAACAGCGTCAGCCCGGCAAGCAGCCCCACAATCATGGCAAGCGCCGTCCATGGCCGCTCGCGCACCAGCAGCGGCATCAGGTCGACGATCTGGCGGGCATAGAGGAAATCCGTCGGATAGAGCGGATCTCCGAGATAGTTGGATTTCTGGTGGCCGATGAAGGCGAGCGCCAGCGTCAGCGGCGCCATGACCATCAGGCCTTGGTGTCTGCGTCCCAGCACGGCGTCCAGTGTGACGAGGATCAGGGTGAACAGGATGACGGTCGTCCAGCCCGGCTTGAACGGCTGCAGGAAGAAGCCGACGGTCGCTGCGACATCGCCGCGGAAGATGAGCTCGATGGCGAACACCAGCACCGCCGAAGCGAGCAGCGAGATCAGCCCGTAACGCAGGGCCGCACCATAGCTGTACGTGCGCTTTTCAGCGCCCGAAGCCATGCCGTCCTGTTCTTTTGCCGTCTTGTTCACGTCCGCACCGTTTTCTACTGACATGATGCACCCGTGCATCGTCACGGAAGTGTCATTAAAATGACGCGAGACACTAACGGTTGCGCAAAAATTGAAAAGAGCCGGCAAAAAATCGTGTTCGGTTTTAATCATGAGTGATCGGTGAAAAGCCCTGTGGAACAGGCGTTTGCGGGGCGAACGCCGGAAAAGGCGGGCTTGACTTGGCGGGCCGGCTTGCGTCACACGCAATCGAGAACCGAAAAACCGGGATAGACCATGGCGATCGCATTCACCTTTCCGGGCCAGGGCAGCCAATCCGTCGGCATGGGCAAGGACCTGGCGCAAGCCTTTCCCGAAGCGCGGCGCGTCTTCGAGGAAGTCGACGATGCGCTGGGCGAGAAACTGTCCAGCCTGATCTGGGAAGGGCCGGAAGAAACGCTGACGCTCACCGCCAACGCCCAGCCGGCGCTGATGGCAGTGTCGCTGGCGGCGATCAGGGCGCTGGAAGCGCGCGGCTTTTCGCTGAAGGACAAGGTGGCTTATGTCGCCGGCCATTCACTCGGCGAATATTCGGCGCTTGCCGCTGCCGGCTTCGTATCGGTCGCGGACGCCGCCCGGCTGCTGCGCATCCGCGGCAACGCCATGCAGTCGGCCGTGCCGGTGGGTGAGGGCGCCATGGCCGCCATCATCGGTCTCGAGCAGGATGGTGTCGAGGCCGCCTGCAAGGAAGCCGGACAGGGCGCCGTCTGTCAGATCGCCAACGACAATGGCGGCGGCCAGCTCGTCATTTCGGGAAGCAAGGCGGCCGTGGAACGCGCTGCCGCGCTCTGCACGGAAAAGGGCGCAAAGCGGGCGTTGATGCTCCAGGTGTCCGCCCCCTTCCATTCGGCGCTGATGCAGCCCGCTGCCGATGCCATGCGCGCAGCCCTTGCCGCGGTGAAGAAGAATGCGCCCGTCGTGCCGGTGGTGTCGAACGTGTCGGTGACCCCGACGACCGATCCGGAAGCGATCGCCGCGCGGCTTGTCGAGCAGGTGACCGGGCGCGTGCGCTGGCGCGAGACGGTGGAGTGGTTCGGCGCCAACGGCGTTGCCACGCTTTATGAAGTGGGCGCCGGCAAGGTGCTGTCGGGTCTGGCACGGCGCATCGATCGCGACATTGCCACCGCCAACGTCGGCTCGCCGGCGGATATCGACGCGGCGCTGGCAGCACTGGGCTGAACTGATACAGTCGACCCGCCCGTGTGAAGGGTGTGCCTTCAAGGAGAAAAAGATGTTCGATCTGACCGGCCGCAAGGCGCTCGTAACCGGGGCCACCGGCGGCATCGGCGAAGCGATCGCGCGTACGCTGCATGCTCAGGGTGCGCTCGTCGGCCTGCACGGCACGCGCGTCGAGAAGCTGGAGGCGCTGGCCGCAGAGCTGAGCGACCGCGTCAAGCTCTTTCCCGCCAACCTGTCCGACCGCGACGAAGTGAAGGCGCTCGGCCAGAAGGCGGAGGCCGAGCTGGAAGGCGTCGATATCCTCGTCAACAATGCCGGCATCACCAGGGACGGCCTGTTCGTGCGCATGTCGGATGCCGATTGGGATGCGGTGATCGACGTGAATCTTGGCGCTGTCTTCCGCCTGACGCGCGAACTGACGCATCCGATGATGCGCCGCCGCCATGGCCGCATCATCAACATCACCTCTGTCGTCGGGGTGACCGGCAATCCGGGGCAGGCCAACTATTGCGCCTCCAAGGCCGGCATGATCGGCTTTTCCAAGTCGCTGGCGCAGGAAATCGCCACGCGCGCCATCACCGTCAACTGCGTGGCGCCCGGCTTCATCGAATCGGCCATGACCGACAAGCTGAACGACAAGCAGAAGGAGGCGATCATGGGCGCCATCCCGATGAAGCGCATGGGAACCGGCGCCGAAGTCGCCTCGGCCGTCGCTTGGCTCGCTTCCGACGAGGCCGGCTACGTCACCGGCCAGACGGTGCATGTCAACGGCGGCATGGCGATGATTTGAGGCTGAAATGCCGGCCCGAACCGCCTTGGCGGGACGGACCGGGAAAAAGCCGGCTGCCGCCTTGGATGCCGGGCGGTTTTCGTGTATTGCGCCCCGAACCGCGCGGTTTGCGGCAAAACCGGCCTGCCGGAAGGCTTTCGGCAAGGCCATCTTTGAGCTTGATTAGCGGCATTCGGCCCGCTAACGAAGACAGACAAACATTGGACGAGGATGCCCACATGAGTGACACCGCAGAGCGCGTCAAGAAGATCGTTATCGAGCATCTGGGCGTGGATGCCGACAAGGTGACCGAACAGGCGAGCTTCATCGACGACCTGGGCGCGGACAGCCTCGACACGGTCGAACTGGTCATGGCCTTCGAGGAAGAATTCGGCGTCGAGATCCCCGACGACGCGGCCGAGACGATCCTCACGGTCGGCGACGCCGTGAAGTACATCGACAAGGCTTCGGCCTGATCCTGCCTGCGGTCGTCGGCGAGGATTTTCGGCTATGAGGCGTGTCGTTGTTACGGGCCTCGGCCTGCTATCGCCGTTCGGCATGGGCTTCGAGCATAGCTGGAAGGAACTGCTGAGCGGCCGCAGCGCCGCCCGGCGCGTTACCGAATTCCAGGTCGACGACCTTCCCTGCCAGATTGCCCACATCATTCCGCGTGGCGACGGCAGCGACGGCACCTTCAATCCCGAGGCCGTTCTCGAGCCTAAGGAACTCCGCAAGATCGGCAGCTTCATCCTCTACGGCATCGCCGCGGCGGATGAAGCGCTGAAGGATTCCGGCTGGGCCCCGAAAACGCACGAGGAGCAGTGCGCCACCGGCGTCATGATCGGCTCCGGCATCGGCGGCATCGAGGGCATAGCGGAAAATGCGCTGATCCTCGAACAGCGCGGTCCGCGCCGCATCAGCCCGTTCTTCATTCCCGGCAACATCATCAATCTGGTTTCCGGCCAGGTGTCGATCCGGCACGGCCTGAAAGGGCCGAATCACGCGGTCGTCACCGCCTGCTCGACCGGCGCGCACGCTATCGGCGATGCCGCCCGGCTGATCCAGTTCGGCGATGCCGACGTCATGGTGGCCGGCGGCGCGGAATCTGCGGTATCGCGCCTTTCGCTGGCCGGCTTTGCCGCCTGCCGGGCGCTGTCCACCGAGCGCAACGATACGCCCGAGACCGCCTCGCGGCCCTACGACCGCGACCGCGACGGCTTCGTCATGGGCGAGGGCGCCGGCGTCGTGGTGCTGGAGGAACTGGAGCACGCCAAGGCGCGCGGTGCCAGGATCTACGCCGAGGTCGTCGGCTACGGCCTGACCGGCGATGCCTATCACATCACGGCCCCGGCCGAGGATGGCGACGGCGCCTTCCGCTGCATGACGGCGGCACTCAAGCGGGCAAATCTTTCGCCCGCCGACATCGACTACATCAACGCGCACGGCACTTCGACCATGGCCGACACGATCGAACTCGGTGCCGTCGAGCGGCTGGTCGGCGATGCCGCCTCGAAGGTATCGATGTCGTCGACCAAGTCGTCGATCGGCCATCTGCTGGGTGCCGCAGGCGCCGCCGAAGCGATCTTCTCCGTCCTGGCCATTCGCGACAACATTGCGCCGGCCACCATCAATCTCGACAATCCCGAGCGCGAAACGGCCATCGACCTCGTGCCGAACAAGCCGCGCAGGCGCGACATCGATGTGGCGCTGTCCAATTCCTTCGGCTTCGGCGGCACCAACGCTTCGCTTGTCTTCCAGCGATACGATGGGTGACGCGGCGGGCGCTCGATCAGCCCGTTTCGCACCCGCCGTCTGCTGCCAATTTTGCCATATTCGCCCCTACTGTGCCGAAGGGGATTCGTCGAAAGATCAACGGTAGGACGCCATGAACACCAGTCCGGCGGATAATGGAGGCGTTGGGGAAAGCGCCGAGGCAGGCTTCGGGCAGCGGCCGGCACCGCCGGCAGCGCCCCTGATGCCGAAGACGGCCAGCGAGGCCTTGCGGCCGGAGGCGGGCACGCCGCCCCCTCCGCCTTCAGGCAAGCGCTCGCGCGCCTCGCGCAGCCAGATCGTCGTCTTCATGAATTTCGTCGTCTCCTGCGTCATGCTGATGGTGCTGGCGGCGGGCGTGGCGCTTTATTTCGGCAAGCAGGCCTTCTATGGCCCTGGACCCTCGGACAACGGCGGCACGTTCCTGGTCAAGCCGAACAGCGGCGTGGCCGAGATCGCCGACCAGCTCGAGCGCTACGGCATGATATCGGATGCCCGCATCTTCCGGCTCGGTGTGCGCGCCTCCGGCAATGACCAGGCGCTCAAGGCCGGCGAATACGACATCAAGCCGAAGGCTTCGATGCGCGACATCATGGAATTGCTGAAGAGCGGCAAGTCGGTGATGTATTCGCTGACAATCCCGGAAGGGCTGACGGTCGAACAGGCGTTCCAGCGCATCGCCGAGCAGGAGGAACTGACGGGCGATATGCCGGCCGCCATGCCCGCCGAGGGCAGCCTCGCCACTGACACGCTGCGCTTCACCCGCGGTGCGACCCGCCAGCAGATGGTGGACAAATTGCTGGCCGACCAGAAGAAGCTGGTCGAGGACGTCTGGGCGCGGCGGGCACCCGACCTGCCGCTGGCCAATGTCGACGAATTCGTCACGCTGGCCTCGATCGTGGAAAAGGAGACGGGCAAGAACGACGAACGATCGCGCGTCGCGGCCGTCTTCCTGAACCGGCTCGCCAAAGGCATGCGCCTGCAGTCGGACCCCACCATCATCTATGGCCTGTTCGGCGGCAAGGGAAAGCCGGCCGACCGGCCGATCTACAAGTCCGACATCGACAAGCCGACCCCTTATAACACCTACCTGGTCAACGGCCTGCCGCCGACGCCGATCGCCAATCCCGGCAAGGCGGCGCTGGAAGCTGTCGCCAATCCGTCGAAGACGAAGGACCTCTACTTCGTCGCCGACGGCAGCGGCGGCCACGTCTTCGCTGCGACGCTGGAAGAGCACAACGACAACGTAGCCCGCTATCGCGCCTGGCAGAAGAAGCAGGCCGAGGAAGCCGCCAAGGCGGGCAAGGACGCGCCGGCGACCGAAGACGGCGCCGGCACGGGAGTCGTTCCGGTCCAGTAATCGGATCGGGGCGAGGGGGAGCGAACCGCATGAACCTTCAAAGCATGACCGGTTTTGCCCGGGCCGCGGCCGAGCATTCGGGTGGCGCCGTGGCGTGGGAACTCAAATCGGTCAACGGCAAGAGCGTCGAAGTCCGCCTGCGCCTGCCGACGGGTTTCGAGCGTCTCGAACAGGCGGTCCGGCAGGCCGTGCAGAAGCACTTTTCGCGCGGCAATTTCCAGGCGACCCTGACGCTTGGCAAGGCTGCGGCGGCTCAGGCGCAGCCGGTGGTCAACGAGGCTTTCCTGAAAGATCTGGCGGGCCTTGCCAAACGCTTGCAGGAGCAGTTCGGCACGGCTCCCGCCAGCGCTGACGGGCTGCTGGCCCTGCGCGGCGTTCTCGACGTGCCGGAAGCCGTCGAGACTGAGGAAGAACGCGCCGCCGCCGATGCCGCGATCCTGACCTGTTTCAACAAGGCGCTCGACGGACTGGAGCAGGCGCGAGTCGACGAGGGCGCTGCCCTGAAAGGCCTCCTGTCGGGCCATATCGATACCATCGAGGCACTGACGCTGCGCGCCGAGGCCGATCCATCGCGCGAGCCGGCTGTGATCCGCGCGCGCATCGCCGAACAGGTCAGGCTCCTCATGGATGCCTCGGCCAATCTCGATGAGGCGCGGCTCAATCAGGAGGCGGCCTTCCTCGCCACCAAGGCCGATATCCGCGAGGAGATCGACCGGCTGAAGACGCATGTCGCCTCGGCTCGCGCGCTCTTGGCGACCGGTGGTGCGGTGGGCCGTAAGCTCGATTTTCTGGCGCAGGAATTCAATCGCGAATCGAATACGCTGTGCTCCAAGTCGAACGCCGCCGCCGTGACCGCTATCGGGCTGGAACTGAAGGCCGTGGTCGACCAGTTTCGCGAGCAGGTCCAGAATCTGGAGTAGTCGATGGCGTCCAAGGACACCGCTTCCCGCATTCGCCGCCGGGGGCTCATGCTCGTTCTGTCCTCTCCCTCGGGAGCGGGGAAGTCGACTATCGCCCGCAACCTGATCGAGAGCGACCAGGGATTCGAACTGTCGGTCAGCGTGACGACGCGGCCGCGCCGCGGCAGCGAGATCGACGGCATCCACTACCATTTCCGCTCCCGCCGTGAGTTCGAGATTCTGCGTGACAACGACGAGTTGCTGGAATGGGCCGAGGTCCACGGCAATTTCTACGCCACGCCGCGCGAACCGGCCGAAAAGGCCATGGCCGAGGGCCGCGACATGCTGTTCGACATCGACTGGCAGGGGGCCAAGCAACTCAAGGAGAAGATGCGCGGCGACATCGTCTCCATCTTCATTCTGCCGCCCTCAATGGCCGAGTTGAAGGCGCGGCTGAAGCGCCGCGCCGAGGACCAGGAACAGGTGATCGAGACGCGGCTGAAGAACGCCCGCACCGAGATCGAGCACTGGACGGAATACGATTTCGTCGTCGTCAACGATGATCTCGACCGAGCCTTCGCCGAAGTGCGTGCAATCGTCTCGGCCGAACGCCTGCGCCGTGACCGCCGGCCGGGCCTGTTCGATTTCGTCTCCGGCCTGCTGGACGAGAAGGTCTGAAGCTTTCTCCTCGTTATGGAAAAGGAAGCTAGATCGCGTTCGCCAATCTGACGAATTCCTCGATGCTGAGCGTTTCGGCCCGTCGTGTCGGGTCGATGCCGCAACGTTCGAGCAGCGCTTCGCCGCCGAGGCTTTTCACGCTTTGCCTGAGCATCTTGCGCCGTTGCCCAAAGGCAGCCTCGGTGACACGCCCGAGCTTGCGAACGTCCGCCGGCAAAGGCGCTTCGCGCGGCACCAGATGGACGACCGAAGACGTCACCTTCGGCGGCGGCGTGAATGCCTGTCGTGGCACGTCGAAGGCAATGCGCGCTTGCGCGCGCCAGCCGGCAAGCACGCCGAGCCGACCATAGGCATCGCTGCCAGGCTTTGCCACGATGCGTTCGGCCACTTCGCGCTGGAACATCAGCGTCAGCGATCGGTAGAAGGGCGGCCAGGCCTCCGGCGTCAGCCAGCGCAGCAGAAGTTCGGTGCCGATGTTGTAGGGAAGGTTGGCGACGATCTTCACCGGACCGACGGCGAGGGCTGAAAAATCCGTCTTCAGTGCGTCGCCCGAAATGACGTCCAGCCGTCCCGGATAATGCGCCGAGATTTCGGCGAGCGCCGCCAGGCAGCGTTCGTCGCGTTCGATGGCGATCACCTTGCGGGCGCCATGGAGAAGCAGCGCGCGCGTCAGGCCGCCTGGTCCCGGCCCGACTTCGATGACAGTCACGTCGTCAAGATCGCCGGCGGCGCGCGCCACCTTGCCGGTGAGGTTCAGGTCGAGCAGGAAATTCTGGCCGAGCGCCTTCTTCGCCTGCAGGCCATGGCGTTCGATCACCTCGCGCAACGGCGGCAGTCCGTCCGCGCTCATGAGTGCTGCCCTCTGGTCGAACTGCCGGCCAGCCGGCGCGCCAGCTTCAGCGCCGCGATCAGGCTGTCGGGACGCGCCACGCCCTTGCCGGCGATGTCGAAGGCCGTGCCGTGGTCCGGCGAGGTACGGATGAAGGGCAGGCCGAGCGTGACGTTCACCGCCTCGTCGAAGGCCAACATCTTGGCCGGGATCAGCGCCTGGTCGTGATACATGCAAAGCGCGGCGTCGTATCCTTGACGGGCGCGGGCGTGGAACAGCGTATCGGCGGGCAGGGGGCCGAAGGCATCGATGCTTTCGGAGCGCAGTTGTTCGATCGCCGGTGCGACGACGCGCAGGTCTTCCTGCCCCATCGTGCCGCCTTCGCCGGCATGCGGGTTGAGGCCGGCGACGGCGATGCGCGGCGTGGCGATGCCGAATCGGTTCCGCAGGTCCCCGGCGAGGATGCGACCGGTGTCGACGATGAGTTCCGATGTCAGCGCCTTGGGCACTTCCGCGAGCGCGATGTGGATGGTGACCGGCACGGTGCGCAAATCCGGCCCGGCAAGCATCATCACCGGCTGGACGGTCCGGCCGAAGTGCCGCGACGCCAGATGCGCCAGATATTCGGTATGGCCGGGAAAAGCGAAGCCGGCGTCATAGAGCGGCTTCTTGGCGATGGGGCAGGTGACGGCCGCCGCCGCTTCGCCAGCGAGGCAATCGGCCACGGCGCGGTCGATGGCCTCCACGATGCCGGCGGCGTTGGCCCGATCCGGCACGCCCGGCGTGTCGGCAAGTCTGGTCGCCAGCGGCACGACCGGGAGCGCGCTGGAAAACGCTTCGGCCGCGGACCGCGGTGTCGTCTCTGCGATGGCGAGGGAGACGCCAAGCCTCTGCGCGCGCGACGCGATCAGATCTGGATCTGCCAGCAGGTAGAAAGGCGGGATCGCCGCCTCGTTGCGCAGCCGCCAGGCTGCGATGGCGATTTCGGGGCCGACGCCGGACGGGTCGCCGACGCTGAGAGCCAACGGTGCGGCGGCGGCCGGCGAAGGAACGACCACGATTGCCTCAGCGCTTGACGATGCGGGCCTTGGCTTTCAGTTCCGCAACGTATTTCTTGGTCAGTTCGTCGTTGGCGCCGCCGCCTTCGAGTCCTTCGCTCTGCAGGACAAGCTGCGCGGCCTTGTCGTCCGAAACCTCGCGCGCGCTGCAGATGCCGATGAACTCGACGCCGCGATCGGTCTCGCGCACTGCGGTCGCCCCGCCGGTCTTCGTCTTCTTGATCTGGTCGGCCCAGTCGGGCGGCAATTGCGGTGCCAGCACGCGGCCGAGGTCGCGCACGGTGACATCGATCAGCCCCTTGGCGAACTCTCGCGTGGTGTTGCAGCCGTTGAAGCGGGCGCGCATCGCTTCGGCTTCGCGCTTGCGCTTGCCGAGCGTCGCGCTGCGTTCGGCCTTCGGCACAACGAAGATCACCTGTTGAAGCATGTATTCCGTGGCGGACGGCTTGTTGCCGCTCTTGTCGAGCATCTTGCGCACGACGTCGGTCTCACTCGACCCGCTGCCGCCCTGTTCGGCGCGATAGCGGGCGCCGACGGTCTGGTTCCAGGCCATCTGGGCCCGGATATATTCCTTGAAATGCTCCTTGGTGACGCCGGCCTTCGCCATGATGCCGTCGAGCTGGGCAAGCTTCATCTTGTTGTTCGAGGCGAACCGCGCATAGGCGTCGTTCACCTGTTGGTCGGAGATACGGATTCCCAACCGCTTGGCCTCGGCGACCTTCAGCGTCTGCTCGATCATTTCGTCGGAGGCGTTGCCTTTCCTGTGCTGAAGACGCAGGAAGGCGGCCCGATGCTGGATGTCGGTGCTGGTGATCGGAATGTCATTGACCACGTATTTGATCGAACTTGCGACAGCCGGAAGCGTCGGCAGTACGATCGAAACGGAAGTTGCCGCGACAAGCAGGGCAAAACTCGCGGAGAACAGGTATTTCCTCATCTGATGTTCCCGATCTAGTTCCGACCTCGGCCAATCATGGCCTGATATGCCCGGTGCATGCCTGCTTTATGCGGCGAAAGCATGTCGACAGGGGTTGCGCCTTATTCCGTGAAGTTGCTCGACGACGTACCGAAGTCGCCAAGGGTCCGGAACGACAGGTTGAAGCCGATGCTCTGGGTCGGCTCCGCTCTGATCTTGGTGATGGGGTCGGCGGTCTGGCTCTCGGAGAAGGACATCATGTAGGTGAAGCACTCGTCGTCGTAGGCGAAGCCGATCCCCTTGCTGGTGACCAGGTCGGTGTGCAGATCGTAGGTGCCGGATCCGAAGACGCGCCAGTTCTGGTTGATCCGCGCGCTGCCGCCGAGGGTCACTTCCTCACGGTCGTAGGGAAGACCGTAAAGCGGCTGGCTCTCGATGAACGCGTACTGGGCACTGACCGAAATCGGAGAGGCGCCGCTGTAAGCGAGCTTGACCTCGGTGCGCCGTGATTCGAACGTATGTTCGTCGAACCTGCCGCTGAGCGAGGCCGAGAAACCGGTCGGGGTCGTCGCGCCGATCAGCCCGACGAAATCCGACGTGGCGGTCTCGAGGCCGGATTCGGCGCCCGCATTCACCAGGTCGGGTGAGGCGAAGGAATTCACCCCGGCGAGCTGGTAGGACTGGCCGAAGATCGCGTTCGTCGTCCAGCCATTGTCGTAGCTGCCGGAATAGCGCACGCCGACATTGGCGCGGGTACCGCCCTCGATGCGGTCGTAGCCGGAGAACTTGTCACGCTCGAACAGCGTCGAGGCGTCGAAGACGAAGCTCTGTGCGTCTTCGTTGGGAATGGCCAGGCCGCCGATATACTGTTCGTTCGGCCTCACGAAAAGCTGCGCCATCGGCTCAACGATGTGCGAGGAGCCGATCCCCGAGAAGAGCACCGGCCAGCGCATTTCCAGGCCGGCCGTCGCCATGTAGCGGGCAAAGGAAGAACGCATGTCGGCAGTGGTGTTGATGGCCGGGTTCGCGGCCATCTGGTTGACGGCGGCTAGCGAGCTTCCCGACACCGAGACGTAGTCGACATCACCCTGGAAGGCCAGAAGCGGCGTGACGACAAGCCCGCCATCCGTGATCAGCGAGCGCTTCCATTCAACTTCGCCGGTCAGCCGGCCTGAATTGCCGGCCAGGCCGCGCACCCGCTGGACATCGGTGGTCATGTCGTAAGGCGTGGCGAAGGCACGGTCGAGCCTGTCGCGCTGCAAGACGCGCGTGTTCACGTTCACCGAAAGCTGGCCGCCAGCAAGCGGCATATCGGGGATGTAGGCGTAATCGACAGATGGCAGGACCCAGGGCTGCGAGGGATCGCGCGCATAGGGGCTGTCCGTGCCATCGGTCAGCTTGTCCGGCGTCGATTCCTGGACGTCGAAATGCATGACGCGCGCATCGAAATAATTCCGATCGTTCAGGCCGGTCAGATAGACTTCCGAACGATAGACGGTGTCGGCATAGCCGCCGATGTGATAGGTGTTGGAGAAGTTCTTGTCGGTCTGGAGCATGACATTCCAGCCGAAATCCCAACGAGAATTGATGGCGAACTGGCCCTTCGTGCCCATCATGGCGCGCAGCCGGTTGGGATCACCCGTCGGCCCCGAATCGACCGTGTCGGCGACGAATGCGTCGGGCTTCTGCTGCGAAATGCCGGCGATCTTGATGCTGTACTCGCCGGTATTGAAGCGTTGGCGCCACTCGGCCTCGCCGAGGAAGCCCTGCTTGGAATAGTAGGTACCGCGCGCGGTGAGATCGTAGGTGGGCGACAGCGCGAAATAATAGGGAATGGAAGCACCGAAGCCGAGCTTGCTGCCATAGGCGATGCCGGGCATCAGGAAGCCGCTTTTGCGCTTCACCGTCGGGTCGGCGATCTCGAAGGCCGGCAGATAGGCGATCGGGAAGCCGAAGAACTCGAAATTGGACCGCTCGAAGCGCACGGTATGCGTCTCGCCGTTCCAGACGATCTTGCGCGCCTTGACCCGCCAGATCGGCGCCTTGTTCGGCTTGTCCTCGCAAGGCTCGCAGGCGGTGTAGACGCCGTTGTGGAACGTCGTCAGCACGCCGCCCATGCGCTCGGCGCTCTCGGCGCCGAAATAGGTCTTGTCCGGCGTCTCGACACGCAGCGCGTTGACGAAGCCGTCGGCGAAATCGTCGGTAATGTCGATATGATCGGAGTTGATCTTGGTCCCGTCGCTCTGGACCATCTGGGCGTTGCCGGTGGCGACCAGCCGCCGGGTCTTGCGGTTGTACTCGACCCGCTGCGCGACAAGGCGGTTGCCACCGTATTCGATCTGCACGCCGCCGACGGCCGTCACCGTCTGGGCGTCGTTATCGTAGACCAGCGTGTCGGATTCCAGAAGCATCTGCGAGTCGGCGGGAACGCTGGGAGCGAGTTCCACCGCCTGGGCAAGGGCAGGCTGTGCATTCAGGCCGCAAGCGAGCAGGCACGCCAAGGCGCTCACTCCGCACAGGAGCGCGCTTCGGACCGGCTTACGGTTTTGCAGAACCGCCCCTCTCACTAGCCGTCTTCCTTGTACAACAGGAACGTCACCCCGAAAAACATCGCCACTACGACCGGAAACCAGGCCGCGACGACGGGTGGCACAAGCCCGGCCACCCCGAACGCCTTGACAAGGACCGACACGACATAAAGCAGAAACCCGGCCACGATGCCACCTAAAATCATCGTACCCGACTGCCCCATTCTTGCAAATCGCATCGAAACGGTCGCCGCGATCAGCGTCATCGCCACCAGAAGGAAAGGCAGCGCCAGCAGCGAATCGAACTGCATGGCGAAAGCATTTGCCTTGGCGCCGAACGAGCGGGCAACCGCAATCTTGCCGGGCAGGTCATAAAAGGGGATCGTTTCCGGCTCGGCCAGCCGGTCCTGGACGAATTCCGGCTTGAGATCCGTGGCGATCCTGTCGCTTGCCTTCTTGGACAGCGAACCGCTGGCGTCGAGCACGGTCACGTCCTGCAATTCCCAGTATCCGTCGCGCAGATAGGCGCGACGCGCATCCTTGCGCGCGACGATGTTCCCATCCGCGTCGATCTGGAAGAACGATGCGTCGGCCATCTCCAGGCCCTGCGACAGGATCGCGCGGGCGCCGATAATGGTGTCGCCTTCGCTGGTCTTTTGCCGCAGCCATGGAACCGAGGCCGCAGACACCTCATTGGAGTGGCCCGAGCGCAGGTCGCTTTCGATCATCTCCGAGCGCGACAGGCCATAGGCCGCGAGCGGGTTCATGACGCCGACCGCCAGGACGCCGAAAGCCAAAGCGCCGACGCAGGCGGGCAGCAGGAACTGCCAGGCGGATATGCCGGCGGAACGGGCGATCACCAGCTCGTACTTGCGGTTCAGCGACACCAGCATCGCCATGGCCGAGAACAGGCCGACGAATGGCACCATCTGCAATGTCAGCATCGGCGCCCGGAGCGCCGATATCGTCAGCGCGATCGGATAGGTGAAGCCCGGCAGGCGTGCCGTGCGGCCCGCCAGTTCAGTGAAATCGATGAGGAAGATAAGCGCCGCGATGCCGAGGAAGAACCATGCGGTGATCGCCACGTAGCGGAAGAAGAAATATCGTCCCAGCGTCCAGCCCATCACGCGGCTCCTCCGCGCGAGCGGGCAAGGCTGGCCCGCAGCGCCGTGAGCCGCCGGTTGACGCCCCGGCCGAACTCCATCAGCGCATCGGTCCAGCCGACCGGCAACTCCATCGCCTTCTGGCGATAGATGAACCAGGCGCTTACCAGCGACATCACGACCGGCATTGCCGCCATGGCGTAGTTGAATGCCGGGTTGGTCTTGGCCTTGCCTTCGAAGAAGAAGGTCAGCCAGAAGGTTATCAGCGCAATGCTGATGGAGGTCACCAGCGGATGAAGGCGCGCCTCGCGGTGTGAGCGCGCGTCGCCGGCCACCGCCAGCGCGATCAGCGCGAAGGTCACGGGGAAAAGCCAGTCGGAGAAGCGCTTGAAGAGCTCGGTCCTGTAGAGGCCGGGCTCATGCTGGAAAACGGGATCGTTCGGATCCGGATTGAGCAGATATGCGGTCGTCTGGTCCTTGGGCAGCAGGGTCTGGCGCTCCGCGTCGGCCGAAAATGCCGAAAGATCGAAGGCATAGGAGGTGAAGTGGATGACCGAGACCTCGCCGGACGGCGTCTTGCGGTGAACGACGCCGTCGCTCATCAGCAGCACCTTTTCGTCCTTCCGGTCGACGATGGCGCCCCGCTTGGCATAGTAGACGAGGTCGACGCCTTCCTCGCGCGAATCGGCCACGAAGATGCCGCCGAGCTGGTTGTCGGGCAGGCGTTCGCCGACCTGCAGGAACAACCCGTCCTCGACCTTGCGGAACGTCCCTTCCTGGATGACGAGCGACAGAAGGTCGGCGCGGGCGGAGGCGACGAGTTCGCGGTTCTTCTGCCTTGCATAGGGATCGACGCCGTTGTGCACGACGAAGCAAAGGACGCTGGCGCAGAGCGCCAGAAGCAGGATCGGCCGCGCCACCATCAGGCGTGACGCGCCGGCGGCGTTGATGACGACCAGTTCCGAATCGGTGTTCATCACGCTCAGCGTCTGGGCCACCGCCACCACCACCGAGAACGGCACGACGATCGGCACCACCGACGGAATGATGAGCGTGGCGACCTTGAAGAAGGTCAGCGCCGATTGCCCGCTGTCCGTGACGAGATCGATGCGGGCAAGCACCTGCGTCGTCCAGACGATCGCCAACGTCCACGCCAGCGCGCCCAGGAAGAGCACGAGCGCGCGCTGCAGGATGTAGCGTTCAACGACCTTCATTCAGGATTGTTCTTCTCGAGCGATCCGACCGGTAGCCTCTTGGCGGAAAATAGCTTTCCGGCGATGCGCGCACAACCGGAGCCAGCTGGTTCCTGTTTCAACGATGATGTCCCCGGCAGGCAGAGTCTCGGCAATATTGGCTAAGAAAGGGCCAATATCCTTGGTTAACAGAGGGTTGCGGCCGAAATGCGCACCGGAACGCAATCGAATGAGGTAAGGATCGAACGCGCCGTCACGTTTGTTGACGCCTTGCAAAACGCCGCAAAACCGCCAAAGGTCGCGCCTCGACCCCGACCATCGCAGCAGGTTATCCATGAGCGCCCAGCCTTCCGTGTCCTTCGCCAGATTCGCCGTGCCGCGCAAGGGGACGGTCTTCGTCCTCTCCGCCGAAGGCGGCGGTTTGGAGGAACATGCCAAGGCATGCGACCCGTCCGGCGTGCTGGCTCGGGCGGCATCGGTAGCGGAATTCTCCGGCAAGCCGGGCAGTAGCCTCGACGTGCTGGCGCCTGAGGGCAGCGGGCTGGACAGGCTGGTGGCGATCGGCACCGGTAAGGTAACGGCGCTCGGCGAGCACGACTGGCTGAAACTCGGCGGTGCGATCGCCGCTGGCCTGCGCAAGGCGAGCGAGGCGACCGTGGTGCTGGACGTGCCGGGAGCCGACGTCGGACCCGGGGAGGCGGCAAACCTCGCCGCCGGCATCCTCCTGCGCAGCTATGCCTTCGACAAGTATAAGACCCGCAAGGACGACGCAGAAGGCAAGTCGGCGAAAAAGCCGGCCCGCATCACCATCCAGACCGGCAATCCGGCCGGCGCGAAGAAGGCCTTCGCAGAGGTCGAGGCGGTGGTCGGCGGCGTGCTGCTCGCGCGCGACCTCGTCAACGAGCCGGCCAACGCGCTGGGCCCGCTCGAATTCGCCGCGCGGATCAAGGAACTGGAAGCGCTCGGTGTCACCGTCGAGATCCTGACCGAGAAGGAGATGAAGAAGCTCGGCATGGGCTCCCTTCTTGGCGTCGCGCAGGGGTCGCCACGCGGCGCCCGCCTGGCCGTCATGCAATGGAAGGGCGGCAAGGCGAAGGACACGCCGGTCGCTTTCGTCGGCAAGGGCGTGACCTTCGACACCGGCGGCAATTCGATGAAGCCGGCCTCCGGCATGGAGGACATGAAGGGCGACATGGGTGGCGCCGCGGCTGTCACCGGCCTCATCCACGCCCTTGCCAGCCGCAAGGCCAAGGTCAACGCGGTCGGATTGGTCGGCCTTGTCGAGAACGCCGTCGATGGCCATGCCCAGCGGCCGGGCGACATCGTCACCTCGATGTCGGGCCAGACCATCGAGGTGCTGAACACCGACGCCGAGGGCCGTCTGGTTCTCGCCGACGTGCTCTGGTACTGCCGCGACCGCTTCCAGCCGAAGTTCATGGTGAACCTGGCGACTCTGACGGGCGCCATCATGGTGGCGCTCGGGCAGCACTACGCCGGCCTGTTCTCCAACGACGACGAACTGGCGGGGTGGCTGACCGAAGCCGGGCAGGCGACGCAGGAGCGCGTGTGGCGCATGCCGCTTGGCCCGGAATACGACAAGCTGATCGATTCGCGGAACGCCGACATGAAGAACATCGGCGGCCGCTATGGCGGCGCCATAATCGCCGCCCAGTTCCTGCAGCGCTTCGTCAAGGATACGCCGTGGGCGCACCTCGACATCGCCGGCACGGCGATGGGCGCGGTGGCCAGCGAAATCAACCAGTCATGGGGTTCGGGCTTCGGCGTGCGGCTGCTCGACCGCCTCGTGCGCGACCACTACGAGGGCTAGACCGCATTCCGTCATGGCCGATGTGCTGTTCTATCATCTGACCGAATCGACGCTGGAGGAGGCGCTGCCCGGCCTGCTGGAGCGCTCCGTGGCGCGCGGCTGGCGCGTGGCGGTGCAGACCGGCACGGAGGAGCGGCGCGACGCGTTGGACACGCATCTTTGGACGTTCCGCGACGATTCCTTTCTCGCTCACGCGACCGATCGCGAACCTTATCCGGCCGAGCAGCCGATCCTGTTGACCACCGGCGAGGACAACGCCAACGAGGCCCGCATCCGCTTTCTGGTCGACGGCGCCTTGCCGCCGACGCTCGACGGCTACGAGCGTGCCGTGTTCATGTTCGACGGCCACGACGCGGCGCAGGTCGAGGCGGCGCGTAGTCACTGGAAGGCGATGAAGGCCGCCGGCCACGAGGTGACCTACTGGCAGCAAGGGCCGGATCGCCGTTGGGAGCGTAAGGCCTAGCCATGGCGCAAATGCCGAAACCCGATCGTCAGGCGGCCATATGCGTCTCGTATTCCTGATCGTCTTCCTGGCCGGCATCGCGCTGGCCGGCTCAAACTGGCTGGCCAGCCAGGTACTCAGCCGCGATATCGGCCGCTGGCGCCTCTATGACGCCGGGACCGGCCCGCTGCCGGCGCAGCTGACCCTGGCTGACAAGGATGCGCCGCTGCGTGCCGTCGTCGATCTCGGCGTGGCCGGCCTTCAGGCCATGCGGGCGGGCCGGGCCGTCGTCACGCTGACGGCGGCGACGGACGGCAAGACCGTTCTCGCCAAGGCGATGGATTTCGCCGGGACGCAGCCGCGCGACACCAACATCCAGATGCAGGAGCGGGCCTTCGTGGAGACGGCCGGCATCATCGATCCCGTCGTTTCCGGCACCTACGTCTTCACCGCCGGGCTGGGCGATGCCGAGAGCGTATCGATCCGCTATGCCGATCTCGTGCTGCGTCACGAGTGGGGCGGAATGGATCCGCGTTACCAGCCCATCGGCTATGCGTTGATGGCGGTCGGTTTCATCGGGCTGGTGCTGGCGTTCCGGCGCGGTGGCGGCCGTCCGCAGAATCCCAATTCGCAGCCGCCGCCACCCCGCTGGGGCCGGGGCGGCGCTTCGGCGTGATCCGATGAACTATCGCCACGCCTACCATGCCGGAAACTTCGCCGATGTCGTCAAGCACGCCGTGCTTGCGCGGCTGGTCGAGTATCTGAAGCAGAAGGACAAGGCTTTCCGGGTCATCGACACCCATGCCGGCATCGGGCTCTACGATCTGGCCTCCGTCGAGGCACAAAAGACGGGGGAGTGGCACGACGGCATCGGACGTTTGCTGGACGCTGCGATCGAGCCGAAGGCATTGGCGCTGCTTTCGCCCTATCTGGACGCGGTGCGCGCCTGCAATCCGGAAGACGGGTTGTTACGCTATCCGGGCTCGCCGCTCATCGTGCGCCATCTACTGCGCAGGCAGGACAGGCTGTCTGCGATCGAATTGCATCCCGACGACGCGGAACGGCTGAAATCCCGCTTCGACGGCGATTTCCAGGTCCGCGTCATGCAACTCGACGGTTGGCTGGCGCTGGGCGCGCATTTGCCGCCCAAGGAAAAGCGCGGTCTGGTGCTGGTCGATCCGCCGTTCGAGGAGCAGGGCGAGTTCGCCCGAATCGTCGACGGTCTTGTGAAGGCGCACAGGCGCTGGCCGGGCGGGCTTTATGCGCTCTGGTATCCGATCAAGGACGGTGATGCGGTCGCGGCATTCCGGCGGGACCTTGCCGCGAGCGGAATCGCGAAAATTCTCGATATCCGTTTCGAGGTGAGGGCGCCGTCGCCGGAGCCGCGCCTGTATGGCTCGGGAATGGTCGTTGTCAATCCGCCCTTCACGCTGGAGGGCGAACTGAGTGACCTGCTGCCGACCTTGCATCGGCTCCTGGCCGAGGAGGGCAAGGCGCAATGGGCGCTGCACTGGCTGGCCGGCGAGAAAATCCATACCGCTTGACCGCGGGGCACTTGCTGCGCACAGTGCGCGAATATCGCAAGAGGCCGTCATGACTCGCTTCGCCCGCACCCTTCTCGCCGCGCTGATCGGCGCCGTCGCACCGCTCTCCATCGTGCCGCCCATCCATGCGGCCGACCTTCCCGCCTATGTCGACGAAGGCGACACGGGCGTGTGCTCCGAACCGTGGGTTCTCAACCGCATCACCAGTCGCTTCCGCTACCAGGTGCAGCATGTGCCGCACCTGCCGGATGTCGAGATCGTCGATTTCCGCCGCATCCACCAGCACCGCTATCTGCCGGCGCTGGGCGAGAAGCGGCCGATCGCGCGGCGCTATTGCGGCGCCAAGGTCGCCCTGTCGGACGGACGTGAGCGCGCCGTCTGGTATCTGGTCGAGGAAGGCCAGGGCTATGCGGGCATGGGCGACAATGTCGAGTTCTGCGTTTCGGGCTTCGACCGCTGGATGGTCTATAACGGCCATTGCCGCGTCCTGCGCTGACTGCGGATTCTGATCTCTAGCACGGGGGCGGCGGGCTCCGGGCAATTCGTCTGGCGGGGCATTTTCGCTGCGCTGGCCTTTGTCGGTTGCGGCAAGGCGGCCGATGAATGCGCGCCCGCAGAATCCCGGAGATCCCGATGCAGCTTTTCTACGCTTCCGCTTCGCCCTACAGCGCCAAGGTCCGCATGGCGGCCGTTTATGCCGGTGTCCTCATTGAGGCCGTGCCGACCAAGACCGACGACGAGCCGCCGGCGCTGTTGTCCGCCAACCCGCTCGGCAAGATCCCGGTCCTGCTGCTCGACGACGGCCAGGCGGTTTTCGACAGCTGCGCCATCACCCAGTATCTCAATCGGCTGTCGAAGAACGCGCTGTTCCCGCGCAACCCGGCCAAGCGCACGGAAGCCGAAGTACTGGAGGCGCTTGCCGACGGCATTTGCGACAGCGCGCTCGCCATGGTCTACGAACGCCGCTACCGGCCCGAGGAAAAGGTTTCGCAGCCTTGGCTGGACAAGCAGTGGAGCAAGATCGGCCGCGCACTCGACATGCTCAACGCCAATCCGCCCAAGCTGCCGAAGAAGATCACCGCTGGTCACATGGCGCTGCGCGCGGCGCTGGGTTATCTCGCCCTGCGCTTTGCGGGAAAATGGGAAAAGGGCCGGGGTCGGCTGGTGCGTTGGGCCGCCCGCTTCGACGAGAAGTTTCCCGAGCTGAAAGCCTGCATCCCCGCCTGAAACGTAATCGGTATCACGCAAAGAAAAAGCCGGGCACAAGGCCCGGCTTTTCCACTCGTATACTTCTACGCACTCAGAACTTCATACCGACGCCGAACATGATCCGGTTGTCCGTGTCCTTGACCTTGCCGACATTGTCGAAGGTCGCCGAACCGAAGTCTGTGTAGCGGTACTCGACACGGCCGAACACGTTGTCGGTGAACTTGATGTCCGCGCCGGCACCGGCGGTCCAGCCGAACATGCCCTTACTGGAGCTGGTGCCGAGCACTTCGTCGGTCACCTTCAGGTCCTCGCCTGCGCCACCGGCCGTGCCGTAGAGCAGGATGTCGGGGCTGACGGCGTAACCGAGACGGGCGCGGATCGAGCCCTCGAACCCGGACTCGGACTTGTAGCCGTCGGCTCTTCCGTCCTTGCCGTTGTAGCCGAGGTCACCTTCGATACCGTAGACGAAGTTGTCCATCTGCCAGTTGTAGCCAGCGAAAGCGCCGCCCACGAAACCGTCCGTCTTGATATGCGTGTCGGTGACGGTGTCGGGAAGCTTGGTCTTGCCCGAGAAGTCGTAACCGATCTGAAGACCGGCGTACGGACCGGCCCACGACGCCACGGGGAGTTCGGCGATCGGGGCGGGCGCCGGCGGTTCTTCCGTCGCAATGGCATCGGCGGCATAGGCGGGGATCACGCCCACGAGAGCCGTCAGGCCCAGTGCCGCAGCGAACGGCCGCGCGAATTTGAGGTTGGCTTGCATTGTCATACTCCTTAGCCGCACACAGGGCTTTGTTGTCATGAACGCCCCCGAAACCGTCCGGGGGGAGAAACGGTCGCGGCGTTCATCGGTTCCGGAATGTGGGCAGGAAATGCGGCTGAAGCGAACCTGAACTTGGGTCATTCCCCGGCACGAATGAGGCTGAAGCTTGACGTTGCGATTCCGCAACAGCCTTGTCAGGAGACTGCCGGCCGGCGGACTGGAGCCCGGTTGGTGTAAGGAGTTGCGGCGCCTATATAGCTTTCGGGGTCGCCGCCGGCGCCCCGGTCCGGCAGGCCGGAAAGGCAGTTTCGCCACATTCTTGCCCCAGCAAATAACGGAAGTTTGCGCCGGCACGTCATATTTCCCGTGCGCGGGTGCAGAAAGGAGCTTGACCGATGAACGACACGACCGCCACGGCGCTGGTGACGGGCGGGGCTAGGCGCATCGGCTGGGCGATCGTCGAGGACCTTGCCGCGCATGGTTTCGCCGTCGCTATCCATTCCAATGCATCGGCGATCGAGGCCGAACGATTGGCCGATTCAATCAACCGCGCCGGCGGTAGAGCCGCGGCACTTGTCGCCAATCTGACCGACATGGCCGCGACGGACGGGCTGGTCGCCGCGGCGCAGACGGCGCTTGGCCCGGTAGCGCTGCTGGTCAACAACGCCTCGGTGTTCACCGACGACACCGTGCAGGATTTCGACTGGAACGGGTGGGACCGGCACTTTGCCCTGCATGTGAAGGCTCCGGCGCTGCTGGCGCGACGCTTCGCCGAGGCTTTGCCTGCCGATCGTGAAGGATTGATCGTCAACATCATCGACCAGCGCGTCTGGCGCCTGACCCCGCGCTATTTTTCGTACACGCTGTCGAAGGCAGCACTTTGGACGGCGACGCAGACGATGGCGCAGGCACTGGCGCCGCGAATCCGCGTCAACGCCATCGGGCCGGGGCCGACGCTGAAGAACACGCGCCAGGAAAACGCCGATTTCGCCGCTCAGGTTGACGGGCTGATCCTGAAGCATGGCCCCGAGCTTGCCGAATTCGGCGCGACGATCCGCTATCTGTGGCAAGCGCGCTCGGTGACCGGGCAGATGATCGCTCTTGACGGTGGCCAGCATCTTGCGTGGCAGACGCCGGATGTGACAGGCATGATCGAATGAATGCAAACGGTTCGAGACGCGGAACGCGGGGCCTGACGGCGTCCGGGGACCTGCCGGATACCGACTTCGAAGGTGACGACGACCCCGGTGAGGAGATTGCCGTGCCGTCCGGGCCGGATGTCGCCTTCACGGCGCTCGACTGGACGGCCCGTGCCGACGACGCCGGCGACGGCAAGGTTGGCGCCGAGGTCATCCAGGCGCTGGTCAAGCGCCTGCCCAATGCGCCCGGCGTCTACCGCATGATGAACGCCGCCGGCGACGTGCTCTATGTCGGCAAGGCGCGCAGCCTGAAGAAGCGCGTCACCCAGTATGCGCAGGGGCGATTCCACACCAACCGCATCGGCCGCATGGTGCGCGAGACGGCGACGATGGAGTTCGTCGTCACCCGCACCGAGATCGAGGCGCTGCTGCTGGAAGCCAATCTTATCAAGCGCCTGCGCCCGCGCTTTAACGTGCTTTTGCGCGACGACAAGTCGTTTCCCTATATCCTGTTGACCGCCGACCATCCGTCGCCCGGCATCTACAAGCATCGCGGCGCGCGCTCGCGAAAGGGCGACTATTTCGGCCCGTTCGCGTCCGCGCAGGCTGTCGGCCGTACCATCAATTCGCTGCAGCGCGCCTTCCTGCTCAGAAGCTGCACCGATTCGTTCTTCGAGAACCGCACGCGGCCGTGCCTGCTTTTCCAGATAAAGCGCTGCGCCGCCCCCTGCACCGGCGAAATCTCGCACGCCGCCTATGCCGGACTGGTGGAGGAGGCCAAGGAATTTCTCTCCGGCCGCAGCCAGAAGGTGAAGACCGAAATGTCGGCCGCCATGCAACAGGCGGCCGAGGACCTCGACTTCGAGCGCGCCGCCGTCTTCCGCGACCGTCTGGCGGCGCTGTCGCATGTGCAGAGCCATCAGGGCATCAACACGCAGGCGGTGGAGGAGGCCGACGTCTTCGCCATCCATCAGGAGGGCGGCCAGGTCTGCATCCAGGTGTTCTTCTTCCGCACCGGCCAGAACTGGGGCAACCGAGCCTATTTCCCCAAGGCCGACCCGGCGCTGGAAGCCTCCGCCGTATTAGGCTCCTTCCTCGCCCAATTCTATGACGACAAGCCGACGCCGCGCGCTATCTTGCTGTCGCATGCCGTGGACGAGCAGGAATTGCTTGCCGAGGCGCTGTCGGCGCGCGCCGGCCGCAAGGTAAGCGTGACCGTGCCGCAACGCGGCGACAAGAAGGACTTGACCGACCACGCATTGCAGAACGCCCGCGAGGCGCTCGGCCGCCGGCTGGCAGAAACCTCGACACAGGCACGCCTGCTCTCCGGTCTGGCTGAGACGTTCGGGCTGGAGAAGCCGCCGGAGCGCATCGAGGTCTACGACAACTCCCACATCATGGGCACCAATGCCGTCGGCGCGATGATCGTTGCCGGCGCCGAGGGCTTCGTGAAGAACCAGTACCGCAAGTTCAACATCCGCTCGAACGACATCACGCCGGGCGACGACTTCGGTATGATGCGCGAGGTCATGCAGCGGCGTTTCTCGCGCCTCATCAAGGAACATGGCGATCAGATGCCGGGCGGCGAGACTTCGATGGAAGATGCGGCCGAGGACGACATGGCCGGCAACGGCTTCCCGGCATGGCCGGACGTGATTCTGATCGACGGCGGGCAGGGGCAGATGACGGCGGTGCGCGCGATCCTTGCCGACCTAGGCATCGAGGACCGCGTCGCCGCCATCGGCGTCGCCAAGGGGCAGGACCGCGAGGCCGGCCGCGAACGCTTTTTCGTGCAAGGCAAGCCGTCCTTCACCCTACCGGTGCGCGACCCGGTGCTCTATTTCATCCAGCGGCTGCGCGACGAGGCGCACCGCTTCGCCATCGGCTCGCATCGGGCGCGGCGCAAGAAGGAGATGGTCAGGAACCCGCTGGACGAGATCGCCGGCATCGGGCCGGGCCGCAAGCGCGCGCTTCTGCTGCATTTCGGTACCGCCAAGGCGGTCAGCCGCGCGGCGATGGAAGACCTGATGACAGTGGAAGGCATTTCGGAGTCCGTCGCGCGCACGGTCTACAACCACTTCCACGAAGGCTGACGGTGAGAATTCGCCGCTTGGCGCGGCATTTGCGCCCGCCGACTGAATTCGCCAGTTGACCCCCGATAGGCGCTTCTGGTTTGAGTACGTAGCGACGAATGAGTTTTGACGATGGCCAAGCGCGCATTCAACCTGCCCAACATCCTCACCTACGCCCGCATCGTCGCGGTGCCGCTGGTGGTGTTGTGCTTTTTCCTCGAAGGTCACCTGAAGTCGAGCGATTTCGCCCGCTGGTCGGCGCTCGTCATTTTCATCGCGGCCTCGGTGACCGACTACTTCGATGGCTATCTGGCGCGCGCCTGGCAGCAGACGTCGAACATCGGCAGGATGCTCGATCCCATCGCCGACAAGCTGCTCGTGTCGACGTGCCTGTTGCTGCTGGCCGCCGACACCGACCGCCACGCCGGCATCGCCGGCTGGTCCCTATGGGCGGCCATCATCATCCTGTGCCGGGAAATCCTGGTTTCCGGCCTGCGGGAATATCTGGCGGCGCTGAAGGTCTCGGTTCCCGTCACCAAGCTCGCCAAATGGAAGACGACCATCCAGATGATCGCCATCGCCTTCCTGCTCGTCGGCCCCGCCGGCGACAAGATTTTTCCCTACACCACGCAGGTCGGACTGGTGCTGCTGTGGGTGGCGGCGGTGGTGACGCTCTACACCGGCTACGACTATTTCCGCGCCGGGCTGAAGCATATCGTCGACGAATAGGGCCATGAAACTCGTCTATTTCGCCTGGGTGCGCGAACGGATCGGCAAACCGCAGGAAGACATCGATCTTCCGGCGGACGTCGAGACGGTCGCCGACCTGCTTTCGTGGCTGCGCACGCGCGGCGAGGAATACGAACACGCGCTCCAGCATCAGACGATCATCCGCGTGGCGATCGACCAGGAGCATGTCGAACACGGCGAGAAGATCGCCGGCGCCCGCGAGATCGCCCTGTTCCCGCCGATGACGGGCGGCTGAGCGATGTCCGTCGCGGTCCGCCCGACGATCCGCATCCAGGCCGGCGATTTCGACACGGCGGCCGAGGTGGCGGCCATGACCGAGGGGCGTACTGACATCGGCGCCGTCGTCACTTTTTGCGGCCTGTGCCGCGACGAGGGCGGGCAGCTTTCGGCGCTGGAGCTGGAACATTATCCGGGCATGGCCGAGGCCGAGATCGGCCGCATAGCCATGGAAGCGGCCGGGCGCTGGCCGTTGCAGGGCGTGACCGTCATCCATCGCTACGGTCGCATGAAACCGGGCGACAATATCGTGCTCGTGGTCACCGCCTCGACGCATCGGCAGGCGGCTTTCGAGGCGGCCAGCTTCCTGATGGATTACCTGAAATCGCGCGCGCCCTTCTGGAAGAAGGAACATGGCGCCGATGGCACCGCAGGCGACTGGGTCGACGCCAAGGAAGCCGACGACGAGGCGGCGGCACGCTGGCGCCGATAACGGCGCCACCACTCAAATTTCCTTTTCCGGTCACGGTTTACCCGCAATCGTCCGATCATCCTGTCGGGATAAAGGAGAGTATCCAATGCTGGACCGGATCGCCGAGTTCTTCGTCTTCGGCCTCGTGCCGCTGGCTGTCGGCATGCTGGCGACGCCGGTTGCTTCCGTGGCCGCCGAACAGGTGCTGAAAGGCGAGGTCGTCTACCGCGAGCGCATCGCCTTGCCACCCGGTGCGAGAGTGACCGTACAACTCACCGACGTCTCGCTGGCCGATGCGCCGGCGGCGATCGTCGCCGAGCAGAAGATCACGCCGACAGGTCAGGTTCCCATTCCCTTCGAGCTGAAGTTCGATACCTCGGCGATCCTTGAGAAGAACACCTACGCCTTGCAGGCGCGCATCGACGTCGACGACAAGCTGATGTTCATCAATGACGAAAGACATCAGGTCGATCCGCTGGCCGCCGATGGACCGCAGACGATCCTGGTCAAGATGGTCAAGGAGCAGGCGGACAGCGGCGACGCGGCCTCCATCTTCGATCAGACCTGGGCTTTGACCTTCATCGACGGCCTTGGCGCCATCGAGGGATCGAAGGCCACCTTCCGGGTCGAGGAGAACGGCAAGATCACCGGCCGGGCGCCGTGCAACGGCTACTTCGCCAGCGCCGAGATCAAGGGCAAGGAGATGACCATCGCCAAGCCGGGTGCGACGATGATGGCTTGCGAAGAGGCGTTGATGAAGCAGGAGCAGGCGTTTTTCGCCGCTTTCGAGAAGGTCGCCGGCTTCAAGGTCGAGAACGGCGCGCTGATGCTGACGGCGAAGGACGGCCGCGTGCTGCTGAGGTTTGCCGCCACCGCCTGACCGTTTCCCAACAAAAAAGCCGGGCAGGGCGCCCGGCTTTGTTTGTGGTCCGATCCTGTCGGATCAGCCGACGATCTCGGTGTCGGAGAACCAGAAGCGGATTTCCTGCGCCGCCGTCTCGGGCGCATCCGAACCGTGCACCGAGTTCTCCCCGATCGACAGCGCATGCACCTTGCGGATGGTGCCTTCGGCCGCGTTGGCCGGGTTGGTGGCGCCCATCACTTCGCGGTTCTTCGCGATGGCGTTTTCGCCTTCCAGTACCTGCACCACAGTCGGCGCCGACGACATGAATTCCACCAGCTCCTCGAAGAAGGGGCGGCCCTTGTGGACGGCGTAGAAGCCTTCCGCCTCGCGACGGCTCATCCATACGCGCTTGGAAGCGACGACGCGCAGGCCGGCCTCTTCCAGCATCCTGGTGATGGCGCCGGTCAGGTTGCGCTTGGTCGCGTCGGGCTTGATCATCGAGAAGGTGCGTTCGATCGCCATGGGAGGTCCTTGCAGATTGGATTGGACGGATTGGGTTGATTGGAGTGGCGGCTCTATACAAGCCGCCCCGCATATTGCCAAGGGGAGACGGCTTTCATCGGGTCAGTGCATGCGGTGCTTGCGTGCAGACCATGTTTTGCTAAACTGATTGCATTTCGCAATTGGTTTAAGGAGAGCTGCGATGGGCAGGATCGTCTTCGGCATGATGTTGTCGCTGGACGGCTACATCGCCGGTCCGAACGGCATCGCCGATCTGCCGGAACCGGAGCCGGAGTTGCACTGGTATTTCAACAATCTGGTGAAGCGGACTGCCGTTTCTCTCTACGGCCGCCGCATGTACGAGACCATGAAGGTCTGGCAGGACTGGGACAGCCAACCGGATGTCTCGGAGGTGTTGGCCGACTTTGCACGCGCCTGGCGCGCCGTGCCGAAGGTCGTCGTCTCGACCACGTTGACCGAGGTGGGACCGAATGCCAGCCTCGTGCGCGACGATGTCGAGGCGGCGGTCCTCAAGCTCAAGGCCGATACGCAGGGCGAGATTGCCGTTTCCGGTGCTGCTTTGGCCGCCAGTCTTTCGAAACTCGGCTTGATCGACGAGTACCAGCTCTTCTTCCGACCTGTCGTCGTGGGCGGCGGCACGCCATTCTTCGAGCTGGGCACGCGACTGAACTTGAAGCCGCTCGGTTGGGAGGAGCTTCCGCAGGGTACGAGGCTGTTGCGCTACGGCCGGGAAGATTGATCGCCGGCAGGTTGCATGATCCGGACAGTACTCAGACGGCGGCCGGCGTGGCGCGGCCGATTCCGCCGTGAAGGTCCAGGCAGCGCTCGAACCACGGCAGGATCGGATCGCCGGACTGTAGGAATTCGTAGGTGGATGTCACCCGCACCCATTGCAGCGCGGCGAAGACGATGTAGTCGGCAAAGAGCGGTGCCGCACCGCCGATGAAGGGCTGGTAATCCAGCATGCTGCGCAGCGGCTCCAGTTTCTTGCGGAAAGCGGCGAGATGCGCGTCGCGCTCGGCTCCGACCGCCTCCAGCGTCTTGCCGTAGCGCTCTTCGCGGCTTTCCCGGAAATAAATGCCATTCTCCTCGTCCTGCAGCCGGTAGATCTCCAGTAGCGCGGCCGAGCCGAGAAAGGGATGCAGCTGCGTTTGCGACCAGCGCTCGATGAAGCGCGCCATAGCCTTGCCGCCGTCGCCGCCGAACAGGGTTGGCCGCTCGGGATAGGCATCTTCCAGGTAAAGCGCGATGGCGAAGGAATCGGCCACCACCCGCTCGCCGTCGCGGATGACGGGTATCGTCTTGGAGATGCCGTCTTCCACCTTCGGCACCTCGATGAAGCGCGTCGGCACGGCGCGGTAGTCGAGCCCCTTGTGGGCGAGCGCCATCCTGGCCTTCCAGCAATGCGGGCTGAAGGGACGCGCCGTATCGGCCGGGACGAGATCGTAGAGCAGAATGGTCATTGGCGGTCGGCCTCATGAAGGTTTAGGTATGCGCGCAAACGGCGCATGGGAAATTCGATGAAGCAGCATTTCATGATGTTCGCGGCCTACAATCAATGGGCCAACGAGCGCATCTACGATGCCGCGCTCGATCTCACCGATGAGGAGTTCGGCCGGCCGGTCGGGGCCTTCTTCGGTTCGCTGATGGGCACCCTGAATCATCTCATGGTCGCCGACCGGATCTGGATGAAGCGGTTCACCGGCGACGGCGATGCGCCGGCCACGCTCGACACGATCGTCCATCGCGCGCTCGGCGCTCTGCGCATGGCGCGCGAGGTGGAGGACAGGCGCATCGTCGAATGGGTCGGGGGGCTGAGCGAAAAGGCGCTGGCCGGGCGTTTCACCTACATGACCGTGACCGACATGCGCACCGTCTCGCAGCGGCTGGCGCCGGCACTGTCGCACCTGTTCAACCACCAGACGCACCACCGCGGCCAGGCGCATACGATACTGACGATCCTCGGTCGTCCGTCGGTGCCGCTCGACCTGATCTACTTCCAGCGCACGGAAGAGGGCAGGGCCTTCGCCTGACGAGCCCGGCTGCCCTTGCGAAGTTGGCGGGGACCGTGCAAAACCCCGCCCGCTATGCTGACCATAAACGACCTTTCGCTCCGCATCGCCGGGCGCCTGCTTCTCGACCATGCCTCGCTGACGCTGCCGGCGGGCACCAAGGCCGGGCTTGTCGGCCGCAACGGCACCGGCAAGACGACGCTGTTTCGCGCCATCACCGGCGACATGCCGACCGAGACGGGCTCCATCGACCTGCCGAAGAACACGCGCATCGGCCAGGTGGCGCAGGAAGCGCCCGGCACCGAGGAGCCGCTGATCGAGATCGTGCTCAAGGCCGACAAGGAACGCGCCGCGCTGCTGGAAGAGGAAAAGACCGCCACCGATCCGCACCGCATCGCGGACATCCATATCCGCCTCGCCGATATCGACGCCCATTCGGCCGAATCACGCGCCGCGACCATCCTGGCCGGCCTCGGCTTCGACGACGATGCGCAGCGGCGGCCGGCCTCGTCCTTCTCCGGCGGCTGGCGCATGCGCGTGGCGCTCGCTTCGGTCCTATTTTCGCAGCCGGATCTTCTGCTGCTCGACGAGCCGACCAACTACCTCGACCTCGAAGGCACGCTGTGGCTGGAAAACTACGTCGCGAAATATCCGCACACCGTACTTTTGATCTCGCATGACCGCGACCTCTTGAACCGCGCCGTCAATTCCATCGTCCACCTCGACCAGAAGAGGTTGACGTTCTGGCGCGGCGGCTACGACCAGTTCGAGCGCCAGTGGACCGAGCAGCGCGAGTTGCAGGAAAAGAGCCGCGTCAAGCAGGAAGCCGCGCGCAAGCATCTGCAGTCCTTCGTCGATCGCTTCCGCGCCAAGGCGTCCAAGGCGAGGCAGGCGCAGTCGCGCATCAAGGCCTTGGAGAAGATGAAGCCGATCGCCGCCCTCGTGGACGACACGGTGCGGCCGTTCTCCTTCCCCGAGCCGGTCAAGACGGTCGCCTCGCCGATCGTCGCGCTGTCGGGCGTCGATGTCGGTTATGCGCCGGGCAAGCCGGTCCTGAAGAAACTCACCCTGCGCATCGACAACGACGACCGCATCGCGCTGCTCGGCGCCAACGGCAACGGTAAGTCCACTTTCGCCAAGCTGCTCGCCGGCCGCCTGAAGGGCGAAACGGGCACGATCACCGTCGCGCCCGGCCTCAAGGTGGCGATCTTCGCCCAGCATCAGCTGGACGACCTGCGCCCTGAAGAGAACGCCTACGAGCATGTGCGCCGGCTGATGCCGGAAGCGCCGGAATCAAAGGTGCGTGCCCGCGTCGCCAATTTCGGCCTGGCGACCGAGAAGATGAACACGGCCGCCAAGGACCTGTCCGGCGGCGAGAAGGCGCGGCTCCTGATGGGGCTCGCCGCCTTCGAGGGGCCGAACCTGTTCATCCTCGACGAGCCGACCAACCACCTCGATATCGACAGCCGCGAGGCGCTGGTGCACGCGCTGAACGACTTCCCCGGCGCCGTCATCCTGATCTCGCACGACCGGCACCTTCTGGAGGCGACGGCCGACAGGCTGTGGCTGGTCAAGGACGGTACCGTCGCGCCCTATGATGGCGACCTCGACGACTACAAGACGCTGGTAACAGGCGTCTCGGTCAACAGCCGCGAAAAGCGCGAAGCCGAAAAGGCGTCCAAGGCCGACCGGCGCCGTGAGGCGGCGGCCCGCCGCGCGGCACTTGAGCCGCTGGCCAAGGAAATCCGGACCACCGAGGGGCTGATGGAGCGTCTGCGCAAGCGCATCGACACGATCGAGGACCAACTCGCCGACCCGGCGCTCTATGAAAAGGACCCGGTCGGCGCCACACGGCTCGCCAAGGAACGCTCCGACCTTTCCGGCCAGCTCTCCCGTCACGAGGAAAAGTGGCTGGAGATGAGCGCGGAATACGAAGAGGGGATTGCGGAGTAATCTGTCGGAGCCGGACCTCATCGCCGGTCCATGCCGCCAGGCAATCCAACTCGCCGTCGGTGGTGAGCCGTGATACCTTATCCGCATCGGTGCGGGATGAGCGGCAGCCACGGGTGGCCTCCATGCCTACGCATGATCCGAATCTGTGGGGCGCGGGCGACGCCTACGAGCGGTACATGGGTCGATGGAGCCGTGGGATCGCTCCCATCTTCATACGATGGCTCGAGGTCGCGCCCGGCGCACGGTGGGCCGACATCGGCTGCGGTACGGGTGTCGTGACTCAGGCCGTTCTCGCCGCCTGCGATCCGTCCGATGTCCTCGGTATCGACAGTTCGGATGTGTTCTTACGATCGGCTGCGGCGAACGTTGCCGATCCGCGCGTGTCGTTCAAGCAGGGCAACGCCCAGGCAATCGCGGAACCCGACGACGGGTTTGACGTGGCGGTGTCCGGCCTTGTGTTCAACTTTCTTCCGGACAAGGACGCGGCGATCCGGGAGATGGCGCGCATCGTCCGGCCGGGCGGCACCGTCGCCTTGTATGTCTGGGACTATGCCGGGCACATGCAGGTGATGCGCAGGTTCTTTGATGCTGCAATCGCCCTCGACCCGGCGGCGGCCGAGTATGACGATGGGACAAAAGCACCGATCTGCCGGCCGAAAGCGCTCGTGGAAATCCTGACGCGTTCCGGTCTGCGCGATGTCGAGGTCCGTGCGATCGACATTCCGGCGGCATTCGACAGCTTCGACGATTACTGGACGCCGTTTCTGGGAGGTACCGGATCCGCGCCGAAATATTGCATGTCGCTCGACGAGCCGGCGCGCGACCGCCTGAGGCAGGAGGTTCAGCGGCGACTCCCGACAGGCCCTGATGGCGAAATCCTCTTGTCCATAAGAGCGTGGGCAGCGAAGGGGCGTGTGTTTTGACGATTCTGTCACGGATTGCTGGCCCTACACCGCCCGGCGAAACCGGACTATAGAGTTTCCCATGAACCAGCATGCTCCCGTCACGAAAGCCGGTGTCAGCGTCGGCTATTCGGCCTGCCCGCACGATTGTCCTTCCACCTGCGCGCTCGACGTCGAAGTGCTTGCGCCCGACCGCATCGGCCGCATCCACGGTGCGCGCGACAACAGCTATACGGCCGGCGTCGTCTGCGCCAAGGTCGCGCGCTATGCCGACCGGGTGCATCATCCGGATCGGTTGCTCAAGCCACTGATCCGCGCCGGCGCCAAGGGCGAGGGCGTCTGGAAAGAGGCAAGCTGGGAAGCCGCGCTCGACTTCGTGGCGGAAAAGTTCGACGCGGCCGAGGCGAAATACGGCTCCGAAACGGTGTGGCCGTATTTCTACGCCGGCACGATGGGGCTGGTGCAGCGCGACGGCATCGAGCGGCTGCGGCATGCGAAGAAGTATTCCGGCTTCTTCGGCTCCATCTGCACCAATCTGGCGTGGACCGGCTATGTCATGGGCACCGGTTCGCTGCGCGGTTCGGACCCGCGCGAGATGGCGAAGTCGGATTGCGTGGTGATTTGGGGCACCAATGCTGTCGTCACGCAGGTCAACGTGATGACCCACGCCATCCGCGCCCGCAAGGAGCGCGGGGCCAAGATCGTCGCCATCGACATCTACGAGAACGCGACGGTCAAACAGGCCGACATGGGCCTTGTGCTGAAGCCGGGCACCGACGGCGCGCTGGCCTGCGCGGTCATGCACATCCTGTTCCGGGACGGCCTTGCGGACTGGCCCTATCTCGAAAAATACACCGACGATCCGAAGGGGCTGGAAGCGCATCTGAAGGACAAGACGCCGGAATGGGCGTCCGCCATCACCGGTCTGTCGGCGGCGGAGATCGAAGCCTTCGCCAATCTCGTCGGCACGACGAAGAAAACCTTCTTTCGCCTCGGCTACGGCTTTTCGCGCCAACGCAACGGGCCGGTGAACATGCATGCCGCGCTCTCCATTGCCGCCGTCACCGGCTGCTGGCAATATGAGGGCGGCGGCGCCTTCAACTCCAATTCGGGCGTCCTCAAGCTCGATACGGGGACGCTGGAAGGCGTGACGCTGCGTGATCCCTCAATCCGCTATCTTGACCATTCGCGCATCGGCCCGGTGCTGATGAACCATGAGGACGCGTTGTTCGGCGGTCCGCCGGTGACGGCGATGCTGATCCAGAACACCAATCCGGCCAATGTGGCGCCTGAGCAGCGGTTGGTGAAGCAGGGGTTTTTGCGCGACGACCTGTTCACCTGCGTGCATGAGCAGTTCATGACCGATACGGCCAAGCTCGCCGATGTCGTGTTGCCGGCGACGATGTTTTTGGAGCACGACGACATCTACAAGGGCGGCGGCAACCAGCACGTCACGCTGGGGCCGAAGGTGATCGAGCCGCCGCCGGGGCCGATGCCGAACCATTTCGTCATCGAGGAGCTGGGCAGGCGGCTCGGCGTCGCGCACCTGCCGGGCTTCGGCCTGACGGAACGCGAGCATATCGACATCATGCTGGCCAGGCGCGGCCTGAGTTTCGACGCGCTCAAGGCGCAGCGCTGGGTGGATCTGCAGCCGCCGTTCGAGGAGGCGCATTTCCTCACCGGCTTCGGCCACCCGGATGGGAAATACCGCTTCAAACCGGAATGGGTCGGCGGCTTCGCGCCGAACCGGCCGCCGAAGGTGATGGGCAAGGCGTTCGGGCCTTATGACCGACTGCCGCGGTTCCCGGATCATGTCGACCTGATCGAGGTGGCGGATGCCGAGCATCCGTTCCGGCTGGCGACCTCGCCGGCGCGCAACTTCCTCAATTCCAGCTTCACCGAGACGCCGGTGTCGAAGGAGAAGGAAGTTCGGCCATCCCTGCTCATCCACCCCGAGGACGCGGCGGCGCTCGGCATTGTCGAGGAGGGGCGCGTCGAACTCGGCAATGGGCGCGGCGAGGTGGTGCTGCATGCGAAACTGTTCGATGGCCTGAAGCGTGGTGTCGTCATTGCCGAGGGCGTGTGGCCGAACAGCGCGCATGAGCGCGGCGAGGGCATCAACGTGCTGACCGGCGCCGACGCGCCGGCGCCCTACAGCGGTGCCGCCGTGCATGACAGCAAGGTGTGGGTGCGGCGCGCGGCTGACTAGCCGTGCTGCCCGGTTCGATAACGTTCGCCCTTCGATTCTTGCGAATTTTTCGGGGGGATCGTTCAAAAGCGTTCTTTTCTGGAAAGGGCGGCTGCACGACTCACCGGTACATGATCGGCGCGTTTGCTGGAGGCGTCGCATGGACCATTCGCCGGGATTCGATTTTCGCCGCTGGAAGGGCATCGCAGGCTTTGCCATGCTGGGCGTGGCGGCGTGCGTGTGCCTTTCGCTGGTGCTCAACTACCTGCTCCTCTTCAGCGACAGGCTCGGCGCCTTCGAGCGCGGCGTGATCACCGCGATTGCCGTGCCGCTGCTGATCGGCGTTCCGCTGTTTGTCGCTCTCGGAATGAAGCTGGCGGAAGTGCGTGGCCTCAGGCAACGGCTCAATCGCTCGACCACCTACGATCCCGTCACCGACTGTTTCCGCTCCACCGCGTTCACCGGTCTGGTGGAGACGCGGCGCAAATATGTTCCTACCGGCCCGATGGGTCGCAGCGGCGCGCTCCTTGTCGTCCATGTCGAGGGATTGATGTCGGTCGGCGCCCGTTTCGGCCTGAGCTGGAAGGATGAGGCGTTGCGGCTCATCGCTGACACGATCAAGCGCTCTGTACGTCAGGACGATGTGGTCGGCCGCGTTGGGGAGGCCGAATTCGGCGTGTTCCTGCCTGGCGCCACCGAGCGGGACGCCAAGGAAATCGGCAATCGCATCGTATCGGCCGTCGGCGCGGTCTATTTCGCTCCCGCCGAGCAATCGGAAGCGCTGGTGGTGCGGGTCGGGGGCGTGCTCTATGAGAAGCAGGTCGAATTCGACGACATGTTCAAGGTGGCGGCAAGGCAGGTCGACCTTGCGGGCACCGGCGGCGAGGATAGCTTCCGCCTCGTCCCGCTGCTCACCGACACATCCGCCTCGCCGGGTGCCGTCCAGTAGACCTTAAGGTGTGATGCGCGCCAGCTGCTCCAGGTCCACCTCATCGCGCAGCGGGCTCGGCGCCATCACCACGGCCGCCGTATTGCCGCTGTCGTCGGAGAAACCGGAGAGAGCGACATGGCCGCTCTCCATGCGGGCCTTGCCTTCGGCCACCAGCCGCAGCGCCATCGGGTAGAGCTGGTGTTCGGCCTTCAGGACCCGCGCTGAAAGCGCGGCTTCGTCGTCGCCCAGCATGACAGGCACGGCCGCCTGCGCGATGATCGGCCCGTCGTCCATCTCCGGCGTGACGAAATGGACCGTGCAGCCATGCACGCGCATGCCAGCCTCGAGCGCGCGCCTGTGCGAGTCCAGCCCTTTGAACAAGGGCAGCAGGGCAGGGTGGATGTTGATCATGCGGCCTTGCCACTTCTCGACGAAGGGCGTCGTCAAGAGCCGCATGTAGCCGGCCAGCGCCACGATCTCCGCGCCGAGCTTCGTCAGCGCCTTGTCGATGGCCGCATCATGGGCCTCCTTGCTGGCGAAATCGCCGCGCGCCACCACCTGCACCGGCACGCCGCGCGCCGCAGCTATGCCGAGGCCGGCAGCGTCCGCCTTGTCGGAAATGACGCCGACGATTTCGGCCGGATAGGCGGGACCTGCGGCCGCCGCGATCAACGCCGTCATGTTGGAGCCGCGTCCGGAAATCAGGATGACGGTGCGTTTGCGGGTCATAGGTCGATCCTGCCGCGATAGATGACGCCGGCGTCGCGGCGCGGGACGATGCGGCCGATCGGCGCCACGGTCTCGCCGGCCTCCTGCAAGACGGCAGCAACCTGCGCCGCCTGTCCCGAAGCCACCGCGATCACCATGCCGATGCCGCAGTTGAAGGTGCGCATCATTTCTTCCGGCGCGACACCGCCGGTCTTCGCCAGCCAGGAGAAGACCGATGGGACGTCGATGGCGTCGAGATCGAGCTCGGCCGAGAAATCCTTCGGCAGCACGCGCGGGATATTGTCGGGAAAGCCGCCGCCGGTGATATGGGCGAGCGCCTTGATGCCGTGCGTATTGCGGATCGCCTTGAGGATGGATTTCACATAGATGCGGGTCGGCTCCAGCAGCGCCTCGGCCAGTGTTTCACCGCTGCCAAACGGCACCCTGGCGTCCCACGCCAGCCCGCTCGTCTCGACGATGCGGCGCACCAGCGAGAACCCGTTGGAATGGACGCCAGACGAGGCCAGGCCAAGCAGCACGTCACCCTCGGCGATGTCGTCGGTCGGCAGGAGTTGTCCGCGCTCGGCCGCGCCCACCGCGAAGCCGGCGAGGTCGTAGTCCTTCTCCTGGTACATGCCCGGCATCTCGGCCGTTTCGCCGCCGATCAGGGCGCAGCCGGCCTGGCGGCAACCGTTCGCAATGCCGGAAACGATCGCCACGCCCTGCTCGGGGTCGAGCTTGCCGGTGGCGAAATAATCGAGGAAGAACAAGGGCTCCGCGCCCTGCACGACGAGGTCGTTGACGCACATGGCGACGAGATCGATGCCGATGGTGTCGTGCTTGCCGGCCTCGATGGCGACCCTGAGCTTGGTGCCGACGCCGTCGTTGGCGGCGACCAGCACCGGATCGCTGAAACCTGCCGCCTTCAAGTCGAACAGGCCGCCGAAGCCGCCGATCTCGCCGTCCGCGCCCGGCCGCCTCGTGGCGCGCACCAGCGGCTTGATCTTTTCCACCATGAGGTTGCCGGCGTCGATGTCGACGCCCGCCTCGGCATAGGTAAGCCCGTTTTTGGCCATCGCGGTTCCCTACCTGGAAGCGGGTCTTTCTGGAAGCGGGGTCTTCGCATGAACCGGCAGGAGCCGCAAGAAGCGCGGGGCCTGTCGTTGCCAAAACCGTGGATAGCGAGGATGCGCGGCAAGCCATTGCGCTCGCCGCCGACTTCGCCCATCTATAGCGAAAGGTCCTGACCCCGGGTGGCCGCTCCTTGGTGACTATCCCCAACCTGATTACCATCCTGCGCTTCCTGCTGGTGCCGGCCGTGGTGCTGGCCATGCTCCAATCGCGCTGGGAATGGGCTTTCTTCGGTTTCGTCGTGGCGGGCGTTTCGGACGGTGTCGACGGTTTCATCGCCCGCCAGTTCAACCAGCGCTCCAGGCTAGGCGCCTACCTCGACCCGATGGCCGACAAGGTCCTGCTGGTCAGCGTCTTCGTCGTGCTCGGCATCGGCGGGCAGTTGCCGTTATGGCTGGTGGTGGCGGTCGTCTCGCGCGATGCGCTGATCATCTGCGCGGTGCTCCTGTCCACCGTCATGGGCCATCCGGTAGAGATGAAGCCGCTGATGGTGTCGAAGGCCAACACCGCCGTGCAGATCGTCGTGGCGGCCGAAGTGCTGGCCGAACTCACCTTCGGCTTCGACCTCGGATTGCTAAGACGCGGGCTGGTCCTGCTGTCGGGCCTCTTGACCGTGGCTTCGGCGGCAGCCTATCTCGTCGCCTGGCTGAGACATATGAGCGGTTATGGCGAAGGCACCCACCCGAGCAACTGAGCAGGAAGCGGCCGAAGCGGCGGTCTCCGCAGCCTTCCGGCGGCAGTTCCGTTTCTGGCTGGCCAGCGTGGTCGTGCTGGCGCTCTTCCTTTACGTTTTCAGCGACATCCTGCTGCCGTTCGTCGCCGGCATGGTTCTGGCCTATTTCCTCGATCCGGTGGCCGACCGGCTGGAACGGCTCGGCCTGTCGCGTGTCATGGCGACGGTCGTCATCCTGTTCGCCTTCATCATCGTGCTGGTGCTCGCCTTCGTCATCCTGATCCCGGTGCTGGCCTCGCAGATGGCGGATTTCGCCGGCAAGCTGCCGGACTACCTGACGCGGCTGCAGAACCTCATCACCAGCTTCGATCCGCAGTGGTTGAAGGAAAGGTTCGGCGTCGATCCGGCCAGCCTGCGCGATGGCCTGAATTCGTTGCTGACGTCCGGCTTCGGCCTGCTCACAACGGTGTTCGAATCGATCTGGAATTCCGGCAAGGCGCTGGTTTCCGTCGTCAGCCTGTTCGTGGTGACACCGGTCGTCGCCTTCTACATGCTGCTCGACTGGGACCGCATGGTGGCGGTCGTCGACAGCTGGGTGCCGCGCGACCACGTAAAGACGGTGCGCCAGATCGCCACCGACATCAACACCGCCACTGCCGGCTTCGTGCGCGGGCAGGGCACGCTTTGTCTTGTCCTTGGCGCCATGTACGCCATCGGGCTCACGCTGACGGGGCTGAACTTCGCCATCCTGATCGGGCTGTTCGCCGGCCTCATTTCCTTCATCCCCTATGTCGGTTCGTTGACTGGGCTGGTGCTCGCCGTCGGCGTCGCCTTCGTGCAGTTCTGGCCGGACTGGCAGATGGTGGTGGCGGTCGCGGCCGTCTTCTTCGTCGGCCAGTTCATCGAGGGCAACATCCTGTCGCCGAAGCTGGTGGGCAAGAGCGTCGGCCTGCATCCGGTCTGGCTGATGTTCGCGCTGTTCGCCTTCGGCGCGCTGTTCGGCTTCGTCGGCCTGCTAGTGGCGGTGCCGGCGGCGGCGGCGATCGCCGTGCTGGTGCGCTTCGCCATCGCCCGTTACCTGGAATCGCCGCTCTATAAGGGGCACGATCCCGAGCCGCCGCCACCGCTGCCGCGCCGCCTCGACAGGGTGCGGAAAACCAAGTGATGCGGGCTGTGCAAAAGCCGCGCCAGCTTCCCCTCGATCTTGGCCACGGCACCGCCTATTCGCGCGACGATCTCGTCGTCTCACGCGCCAATGCCGAAGCAGTGGCGTTGGTGGACCGCTGGCCGGACTGGCCGGCGCCGGTGGTCGTGCTGGCCGGGCCTTCGGGCGCCGGCAAGACGCATCTCGCGGCGATCTGGCGCGAGGCGGCCGGCGCGCTCGCCATTTCCGCATCGGCTATCGGCACTGCAGCCGCCGGCATTGGCGGCCATCCGGTGCTGATCGACGATGTCGATTCGGCGCCCATCGACGAGCCGGGCCTGTTCCATCTCATCAACGCCGTGCGCGGCGCCGGATCTCATCTGCTGCTCACCGCCCGCGGCTTTCCTTCGGCCTGGAGGGTAACGCTGCCCGATCTCGCTTCGCGCCTGAAGGCGGCGGCCACGGTCGAGATCCACGAACCGGACGATCTTCTGCTCGCCGGAGTGCTGACGAAGCTGTTCGCCGACCGTCAGGTCGAGGTCGAACCGCACGTCGTGCAATATCTGGTGCGCCGCATCGAGCGCTCGCTGGCGACGGCGATGCGCGTCGTGGAGCGCCTCGACCGGGCAGCCCTGGAGCAGAAGACGCGCATCACCCGCGCGCTCGCCGCCGAGGCTGTCAGCGCCATGGATGAAGGGCAGGGCGAACTGGATTTTTGAGGCTCGGCCGAATGGGGCGGCAGGATTTGAACCTGCGACCCCAGGCAAGCGCGCCTGTTCTTCAAATTTTGGAGAAAATTGGTCGGAGTGGAGAGATTCGAACTCCCGACCCTCTGGTCCCAAACCAGATGCGCTACCAGACTGCGCTACACTCCGAACCGCCACGTTGCCTAGTGGTTCGCTTGCTGCAAGGCAAGCGTAAAATGGACGAAGCCTTGCCCTTGCCGCGGTTGCACAGTAAGCACAGGGCAAGCAAGGCCCGTTCGGCCGCAGCCACTATGAGGTGCAAATGTCAGCGCGCATTTTCAGCCCCGCCAAGACCGCCATGCAGTCGGGCAAGGCCAAGACCGGTTACTGGGTGCTGGAGTTCGATCCTGCGCAGCCCCGCAAGATCGATCCGCTGATGGGCTACACGTCCTCCGGCGATATGAGGAGCCAGATCAGGCTGTCTTTCCCGACCAAGGAAGAAGCGGTCGCCTATGCCGAGCGCGAGAAGATTCCCTATCGCCTCGAAGAGCCGAAGGAAGCCATGCGGCGGCAGATTTCCTATTCGGACAATTTCCGCTATGACCGCCGCACGCCCTGGACGCACTGATAACCGCGGCAGGGTCGCCGTCGGCCCGCATGTTTGCGTGGCGGGTATCCTGCGCCAGATGTCATGGTCAAGTCGGTCCCGTAGCTCAGTTGGATAGAGCAACAGCCTTCTAAGCTGTGGGTCGCAGGTTCGAGCCCTGCCGGGATCGCCAGCAATTTCAGTTGGTTGGCAAATTCTCTTGCAGGAGGTTCCGAGCCGCCGACGGTAACGCCGGTCAGCCGGCCTTGCCGTAGAAAGGCCGGCTGATCGGTCCAAGCCCGTCACTTGCCGCAATAGTGGTCGTTCGGTCCCGAAGCCGTATTGGCGTCCGGGCCGAGGCTGCCCGGAGCAGAAGCGCAAGGCGCCATTTGCTCTGGCCCGTACGGGCTCGTCATGCCCATGTCGTCGGGATAGATGCTGCCCGTGGTGCCCATGTCGACCGGCTGATCGATCGTGGCAGGTGGAGGGCCGTTCATGTCCTCGGCGTCGCTCGCCGTCGATTGCGCCATAGCCGCCGAAGTGGCGAGGCCGAGCGCGAGCGTCGAGGCTGCGAGAATTCTGATAAGCATCGTTCTCTCCTTTTTCGTGCGCCGCAGCATTGCGACAGGGAGGGAACAAAACAGGATTGGAAAGGTTCCGCAGCCGTTCCGGCGGCAGGCGCCGGAGGCTTCACACCCTTGTGAGGGCTGGCGGGCCATTGTCCCGCAGTTGCAATGTTTGTCTTCAGGCAGAAGCCGCCGCCAGGCCGCGAAGCAGGTCGGCCTTCAGGTCGGCAACGTCTTCGAGACCGATCTGCAAGCGGATCACGGGACCTTCTTCAGGCGCCTTCGCCACCACCCGGTCGCCGAGGAAGACCGGCACGGCAAGGCTTTCGTAGCCGCCCCAGGAGTAGCCGAGGCCGAAGATCGTCAGCGCATCGAGGAAAGCGTGCTGTTCCTTCTGTCCGCCGGCCGCGAGAACGATCGAGAAGATGCCGCTCGAGCCGCCGAAGTCACGGCGCCACAGCGCATGGTCGGGATGGCTGGGAAGCGCCGGGTGCAGCACCCGCGCCACGCCGGGTTGCGCCTCCAGCCATGTGGCGATCTCCAGTGCGCTCTTGCGGTGGTGTTCGAGCCTGACGCCCATGGTGCGAAGGCCGCGCAGCACCTGATAGACGTCGTCCGGACCGGCGCAGCAGCCCAGCGTGACGAAGCCTTCGTAGAGCCGCTCCCAGCAGGCCTGGTTGGCCGAGACTGTGCCGAGCAGCACGTCGGAATGGCCGCCGGGGTACTTGGTGGCGGCGTGGATCGAGACGTCGACACCGTGGTCCAGCGGCTTGAAATAGAGCGGCGTCGCCCAGGTGTTGTCCATCATGACGACCGCGCCGGCCGCCTTGGCGGCTTTGGCGATGGCGGGGATATCCTGCACCTCGAAGGTGTTGGAGGCGGGCGATTCGGTGAACACGACGCTGGTGTTCGCCTTGATGAGCTTCGAAATGCCGGCGCCGACATGCGGATCGTAATATTCGACCTCGACGCCCAGCCGCTTCAGCATCGTATCGGCGAAATGGCGGGTGGGGTGGTAAACCGAATCGACGATCAGCACGTGGTCGCCGGCCGCCGCGAAGGCGAGCAGCGGCACAGTGACGGCGGCAAGGCCTGACGGCACGACGATCGTGCCAGCGGAGCCTTCGAGCGAATCGATGGCCGCCGCGAGCGCGTCCGTCGTTGGCGTGCCGCGCGTGCCGTAAGTGTATTTCTGCGAGCGCCCGGCCATGGTCGCGGCGTTGGGGTAGAGCACGGTCGAGGCATGGACCACCGGCGGGTTGACGAAGCCGAAATAGTCGCTCGGGTCGTTTCCCTCGTGCGCGAGCCTGGTGTTGATGCCCCATGTTCCGTCGTTTCTGGCCATTTATTTCGCCGTCCTGTGGCTCGTCTTTCCGAAGGCGAAAGGCATAAAGCGCACAAGCGGCGCGTGCAACGGCGCCGGCCCTGTCAGCGCCGCGGTTCCGATGGGCCAAAGCGCCTGTCGGGACGACACGCGATGTCGCAGAAGGGTTTGCAAGCGTCTCCGCGCGCGTAGAAGAGACGCATCGGCCAAGCCATAAAATATAGTGTAATCGCTTGTATTCCTGTCGGTTTTGGCATTCCTTTTTCAAACCGGCGGGGCCTCGGTCATTTTTCTTGACCTCACGAGAATAATCGCCTTCGATGCGGTTCGTGAATGGGAGCAGCGTGCATGTCGGTTTTCGGCGCCACGTTCCGGAAATGGGCCGGGACGGGAAGCTGCGTTTCGCACGGCAATAATCAGGGCATCACCTGAGCATCAGAAAAAAGGGTCTGTGGGTTATGAAACACATTGCAATCGGTATTTTGGGGGCTGCCGCGCTTGGCTTCGCGGCGTCGGCCGCGTCGGCCGACACTTTGAGCGACGTGAAGGCCAAGGGCTTCGTCCAGTGCGGCGTCAACACCGGCCTGGCCGGCTTCTCCGCCCCTAACGACAAGGGTGAATGGACGGGCATCGACGTCGATTTCTGCCGCGCCGTCGCGGCTGCCGTCTTTGGCGACGGCACCAAGGTGAAGTTCACCGGCCTCAGCGCCAAGGACCGCTTCACCGCGCTGCAATCGGGCGAAATCGACATCCTGTCGCGCAACACCACCTGGACGATCAACCGCGACACCGCGCTCGGCCTCAACTTCGCCGGCGTCACCTACTATGACGGCCAGGGCTTCATGATCAATTCCAAGAAGCTGCCCGGCGTCAATTCCGCGCTCCAGCTTTCGGGCGCGGCTATCTGCGTGCAGTCCGGCACGACGACCGAACTCAACCTCGCCGACTACTTCAAGGCGAACAAGATGGAATACAACCCGGTCGTCTTCGAGAAGTTCGAGGAGGCCAACGCCGCCTACGACGCCGGCCGCTGCGACGCATACACGACCGACCAGTCGGGCCTCTATGCGGTGCGCCTGCAGATGGCTTCGCCGAACGACCACGTCGTCCTGCCTGAGATCATTTCCAAGGAGCCGCTCGGTCCGTCCGTGCGCCAGGGCGACGACAAGTGGTTCGACATCGTCAAGTGGACCTACTACGCGCTGCTCGACGCCGAAGAGGCGGGCGTCACGCAGGCCAACGTCGACGAGATGAAGAACTCCGACAATCCCGACATCAAGCGCCTGCTGGGCACCGAGGCCGAAACCAAGATCGGTACCGACCTCGGCGTGTCGAACGATTGGGTGGTCAACATCGTCAAGGCGACCGGCAATTACGGCGAGATCTTCGAGCGCAACGTGGGCTCGGGAAGCCCGCTGAAGATCGCGCGCGGCATCAACGCCCTGTGGACCAAGGGTGGTCTGCAATACGGCATGCCGATTCGCTGATCGGTTGAAGCGGGCCGGGGCATCATGCCTCGGCCCGTTTCGGTCCTGGCACGCAAGAAGAACACAAACGGCCAGACTGACGGGAAGGGGAACTCCTGTGTCACAAGAGGTCATCCATGAAGCGACGCCCCAAAGGGCATCGCTGCTCTACGATCCCAGGGTGCGCGGTATCGTCTTCCAGGTGGTGCTGGTTGCGCTCCTGGCGCTCGGCATATGGTGGATCGTCGACAATACGGTCGAGAATCTGCGCCGCTCCCACATTGCGACCGGTTTCGGCTTCCTGAAGGGTCGGGCCGGATTCGACATTGCCAATACCCTCATCGACTACAGCTCTGACAACTCCTATGGGCGCGCCCTTGTCGTCGGTATCCTCAACACGGCCATCGTGGCGATCACCGGCATCGTCACCGCGACCGTCATCGGTTTTCTGGTCGGCATCGGACGGCTTTCCAACAACTGGCTGATCCGCAAGCTGGCGACCGTCTACATCGAAATCTTCCGCAACATCCCGCCGCTGCTGGTCATCCTGTTCTGGTATCAGGGCGTTCTGGCCCTGCTGCCCAACGTGCGCGACAGCATCGGCCTGCCGTTCGGCTCCTTCCTCAACAATCGCGGCTTCTATTTCCCGCGCATGGTCTGGAGCGACAGGGCGTGGCTGGTCGCCGCCGGGCTGGCGGCAGGCATCGTGCTGAGCTGGTATGTGGCGCGCCGCGCCAGGGCGCGGCAGATGGCGACCGGCCAGCAGTTCCCGGTCTTCCTCACCAGCTTGGCGCTGATCGTCGGCATGCCGTTGCTGGGCTTTGCGTTGGCCGGCTTTCCGCTCACCTTCGAGTTTCCGCAGAAGGGCACGTTCAACCTGACGGGTGGCGTCAACGTCAAGCCGGAGTTCCTGTCGCTCTATCTGGCGCTCTCCTTCTACACGGCCGCCTTCATCGCCGAGATCGTGCGCGCCGGCATCGTCGGCGTGCCGAAGGGGCAGACGGAGGCTTTTTCCGCGCTCGGCCTGCGCTCCGGTCAGGGTTTGCGTCTCGTCGTCATCCCGCAGGCGATGCGCATCATCATTCCGCCGCTGACCAGCCAGTATCTCAACCTGACCAAGAACTCCTCGCTCGCGGTGGCGATTGGTTATCCCGACCTCTACGCCATCGGCGGCACGATCCTGAACCAGACCGGCCAGGCCATCGAGGTGGTGGTCATCTTCATGGTCGTCTATCTCGGTATCAGTATCCTGACCTCGCTCTTCATGAACTGGTTCAACACCAAGATGGCGCTGAAGGAGAGGTGAGCCATGCAGGAACATGACATGTCCTGGGTGCGGACCGAAATGGCGCTGGCGCAGGCTGCGCCGCGCTCGCAGGTTGGCTTCGGCGCCTGGGTCCGCAGAAACCTTTTCGCCACGCCGGTCGATTCGGTGCTGACGGTCCTGGCGCTGCTGGCGGTCGCCTGGGCGCTGCCGCAGATCCTCAACTGGGTGTTCTTCGACGCGGTGTGGACCGGTGCCGACCGCACCGCTTGCCTGACGACGGAGCAGGGCGGGCAACTTCCCGTCGGTTGGTCGGGCGCCTGCTGGCCGTTCGTCAGCGGCCGGTTCGGCCAGTTCATGTTCGGCCGTTATCCGATGGACGAGCGCTGGCGCGTCATCCTGACCGGCATCATCTTCATCGCCCTCCTGGCGCCGCTGCTGATCCCGCGCGTACCCTACAAGGGGTTGAACGCCATCCTGTTCTTCGTCGTCTTCCCGTTCATCGCCTTCTACCTGCTGGTCGGCGGCTTCTTCGGGCTGTCCTATGTGGAGACGCCGCGCTGGGGCGGCCTGATGGTCACGCTGGTGCTGTCCTATGTCGGCATCGTGGTGTCGCTGCCGCTCGGCATCTTGCTGGCGATGGGCCGGCGTTCGAAGATGCCGATCGTCAAGCTCTTGTCGGTGGTCTTCATCGAGACCGTGCGCGGCGTGCCGCTGGTCACGGTGCTGTTCATGGCCTCCTTCATGCTGCCGCTGTTCGTGCCGCCCGGCATGTCCTTCGACAAGCTGCTGCGGGCCCTGATCGGCGTCGCGCTTTTCGCGGCCGCCTACATGGCCGAGGTGGTTCGCGGCGGTCTTCAGGCGATCCCGAAGGGACAGTACGAGGGCGCCGATTCGCTCGGCCTCGGCTATTGGCAGAAGATGGGCTTCATCATCATGCCGCAGGCGTTGAAGCTGGTCATTCCCGGCATCGTCAATACTTTCATCGGCATGTTCAAGGATACCACCCTAGTCCTCATCATCTCGATGTTCGACCTGCTCGGCGTGGTGAAGCAGAACATCTCCGGCGACCCGACCTGGGCGACGCCGCAGACGGCAAAGACCGGATATGTGTTCGCCGCGGCGATTTTCTGGATTTTCTGCTTCGGCATGTCGCGCTATTCACAGTTCATGGAACGCCGGCTCGATACCGGCCACAAACGATAGACACGGCAAAACAAAGGGAACGGGCACATGGCCACGGAAAACGCAGTCGGCGCCGAAGAAATCAAGGCCGATACCAAGAAGATGCACGTCTCCGACACCGAGGTCGCCATCGAGATCGTCGGCATGCACAAATGGTACGGCGAGTTCCATGTGCTGAAGGACATCAACCTCAAGGTGATGCGCGGCGAGCGCATCGTCATCTGCGGGCCGTCCGGTTCGGGCAAGTCGACCATGATCCGCTGCATCAACCGGCTGGAAGAGCACCAGAAGGGCAAGATCGTCGTCGAGGGCAAGGAACTCACCAACGATCTGAAGAAGATCGACGAGGTGCGCCGCGAAGTCGGCATGGTGTTCCAGCACTTCAATTTGTTCCCGCACCTGACCATACTGGAGAACTGCACGCTGGCACCGATCTGGGTGCGCAAGATCCCGAAGAAGCAGGCCGAGGAGACGGCCATGCACTTCCTCAAGCGCGTCAAGATCCCGGAGCAGGCGAACAAGTATCCGGGCCAGCTTTCAGGCGGCCAGCAGCAGCGCGTGGCGATCGCCCGTTCTCTGTGCATGAACCCACGTATCATGCTGTTCGACGAGCCGACCTCGGCGCTCGATCCGGAAATGATCAAGGAAGTGCTGGAGACCATGGTGGGCCTTGCCGAGGAAGGCATGACCATGCTGTGCGTGACTCACGAGATGGGCTTCGCCCGCAAGGTCGCCAACCGCGTCATCTTCATGGATGCCGGCCAGATCGTCGAGCAGAACACGCCGGCCGAGTTCTTTGATCATCCGCGCCATGAGCGCACGAAGCTGTTCCTCAGCCAGATCCTGCACTGAACCGCCGGCCGCTTGCGGCGGCCTGCAGGTATGCCCATGCGAAAAGGCCCGGTAGCGTCCGGGCCTTTTTCCTGGTTCTTTCGCCGCTGCGTCTCAGTCGGGCAACCGCCAGCCGTAGAGCCAGTCGAGGTCGGCCGCGAGGCTGTCGCCAGACCGTAACCTGAGTAGCAGATTGCGGCCGAGTGCCAACGGGCCGGCGGCATTCCACGCCAGCTTGTTCAGCGTTCCGCGCCGCGCCACCTTCGCTACGCGCGCTTTCCGATCCCGCTCCCACGCTGCCAGCGCACCGGCAAGACTATCCGGCGTGCGGGCGACGGACTGCGCCAGCGTTGCGGCATCCTCGATGGCCATGGCTGCGCCTTGTGCTGCGAACGGCGTCATGGCGTGCGCGGCATCGCCGATCAGCGCGATGCCGTCGGCGCGGATCCATGGCCCGTTCGGATCGACCGTGTTGAGAGGCCATGTCGTCCATGTGCCCGCCTGCTTCACGACATCGGCCAGCACCGGCGGGGCGCGGTGCATCGCGTGGGTCAGTACGGCTATGTCGGCGGCGCTCGACCGGCCGTCCGCCGCGGTCGGGCCTCTGGTGAAGGCCACGAGATTGAATGTCGTACCGCCGCGGACCGGATAGGCGACGAGGTGGAAATGCGGATCGAGGAACGTGGTCACGCAATCCGGCGAGGTGATGGCGCAGAACGCCTGTCCGGCTGGGCTGTCGGTCGCCACCGTCGCCCGCCAGGCCAGCGAGCCGGAAAAGCGGCGCTGCCGATCCGGGAAAAGCGTCGTGCGCAGTTCGGACCAGACGCCGTCGGCGCCGACCAGCAGCCGTGCATCTTCTGCCTCAAGACGGCCGTCACGTGCGAAGGTGGCAGCCAGAAGGCCGCCACGGCTGGCAATCTCGCCGCTCGCCCGCGCACCGGTGACGATCCCGATCGTCGGGCTCTGTGCTGCCTTTTCCGCCAGCGCCGCATGCAGGTCGGCGCGATGGACGGAGAGATACGGCGCTTTCCAGCGCCGTTCGGCCATCTCGCCCAGCGGAATTCGGGCAAGGACCTTCAGCGTTGCGGCATCCCTGAGCAACACCGCGTCCGGCTGCGCAGCCTTCGGCCGCAGCAGCGCAAGTACGCCCAGCCGGTCGAGGATATGCGTGGCGTTCGGCGAAAGCTGCAGGCCGGCGCCGAAGGGTTCGAACTGCCGCGCCTGCTCGAAGACGCGGATCGGGAATCCCAGTCGTGCAAAAGCGAGCGCAGCCGTCAGCCCGGCGATGCCGCCGCCGGCGATCACGACGGGGCGGGATCGCGCATCCGAGGTCATGACCGACCGGGAAAAGGAATCAGGCCGCGCGGTCGATGTAGAGGCAGCCGGCCGGCACCGTCTCGTCCGCCTTGAGATTCGGCGAATAGCGGTAGAGCGTCGAGCAGTAGGGGCAGACCTTCTCGTTGTCCGCGCCGAGGTCGAGGAAAACGTGCGGATGATCGAAGGGCGGGTTGGCGCCGACGCACATGAATTCCTTCACGCCGATCTCGATCGCCGGGTGCCCGGCATCGTTCTGGAAGTGCGGAATGGAACCGCCGGCCATCATCGTCTCCCGTCTCGTTTCGGTCGATAGCATGCGTTTGAAGCATATCGGGCCTGTTTGCAAGTTCGATGAAATGAAACTGTCGCAAAAGCCTGTCAGTGGATAAATTGAGCCGGATAACCGGCAAGCCGCCGGAGGAAGCCGTGACATGAACGAACTGAAGCCTGTCCAGACCGAGTTCACCGTCAGCGATACCGCGAGTGCCGAAAGTGGCAATCCGGACCGCTTCGTCAATCGCGAGTTTTCCTGGCTCCAGTTCAATCGCCGGGTGCTGGAGGAAGCGCAGAACGGGCGCCACCCGCTTCTGGAGCGGGTGCGCTTCCTGTCGATCTCGGCCGCCAACCTGGACGAGTTCTTCATGGTGCGCGTCGCCGGCCTCGCGGGCCAGATCCGCGAGCGCATCGTGCTCAGGAGCCCCGACGGCCGCACGCCCGAACAGCAGCTTGAGCAGCTTCTGCGCGAGGTGGAGCGCCTGCAGGAGGACCAGCAGAAAAGCCTTTCGACGCTCATGTCGCTGCTCGAAAAGGAAGGCATCGAGAGCATCGCCGGCGATGCTATGACCAAGGATGAGAAGGTCTGGCTGGAGGAACACTTCCAGGAGCAGATATTCCCGGTACTGACTCCGCTCTCGATCGATCCGGCGCATCCGTTCCCGTTCATTCCCAATCTCGGCTTTTCCATCGCCCTGCAGCTTCAACACCGCAAGAACGGCGAGCAGATGAGCGCGCTCCTGCGCCTGCCGCCGGCGCTGAAGCGATTCATCCGCCTGCCGGACCGTAAGGGCCACGTCCGTTTCATTCCGCTGGAGGAGGTGGTCGGCCTTTATATCGGCAAACTTTTCCCGGGATACGAAGTCAGGGGCTCGGGCACGTTCCAGATCATCCGTGACAGCGATATCGAGGTCGAGGAAGAATCCGAGGACCTTGTGCGGCTGTTCGAAACCGCCCTGAAGCGCCGGCGCCGCGGTTCGGTGATCCGCATCGAGTTCGACCACCGCATGCCGGAGGAACTGCGGGAGTTCGTGGCCGGGGAACTGGGCGTGTCCGGCAACCGCGTCAGCGTGCTCAACGGGCCGCTGGCGCTCAGCCAGATTTCCGAGATCGTCGCCGTGCCCCGAGACGATCTCAAGTTCGTGCCCTACAATCCGCGTTTCCCCGAGCGCATCCGCGAGCATGGCGGCGATTGTTTCGCGGCCATCCGCGAGAAGGATATCGTCGTCCACCATCCGTACGAATCCTTCGACGTGGTGGTGCAGTTCCTGCGCCAGGCGGCGGCCGATCCTGAAGTTGTGGCGATCAAGCAGACGCTCTATCGCACCTCCAACGACAGTCCGATCGTGCGCGCGCTGATCGACGCGGCCGAGGCCGGAAAATCGGTCACGGCGCTGGTCGAGCTGAAGGCGCGTTTCGACGAGGAGGCCAACATCCGCTGGGCACGCGACCTGGAGCGGGCGGGCGTACAGGTCGTGTTCGGCTTTCTCGAATTGAAGACGCACGCCAAGATGTCGCTCGTGGTACGGCGCGAGGACGGCCGCTTGCGCAACTACGTGCATCTGGGCACCGGCAACTATCATCCGATCACCGCCCGCATCTATACGGACCTGTCCTTCTTCACCACCGATCCCCGTATCGCCCGCGACGTGGCGCAGATCTTCAATTTCATCACCGGCTATGCCGAGCCGACCGGGGAAATGTGCATCGCGCTGTCGCCCTACACACTGCGCAACCGCATCCTCGGCCACATCGCCGACGAGATCGGCCACGCGAAGGAGGGCCGTCCGGCGCGCATCTGGATGAAGATGAACTCCCTCGTCGATCCCATCGTCATCGACGCGCTCTACGACGCGAGCCGTGCCGGCGTCGAAATCGATCTCGTGGTGCGCGGCATCTGCTGCCTGAGGCCGCAGGTGCCGGGCCTTTCGGAAAACATCCGCGTCAAGTCCATCGTCGGGCGCTTCCTCGAACACAGCCGCATCTACTGCTTCGGTAACGGGCACGGCCTGCCGTCGGACGAGGCCATCGTCTACATCAGCTCCGCCGACATGATGCCGCGCAACCTCGATCGTCGCGTCGAGACCATGGTGCCGATCACCAATCCGACTGTGCATGAACAGGTGCTCGGCCAGATCATGCTGGGCAACATCGTGGACAACCAGCAGAGTTTCGAGGTACTGGCTGACGGCACTTCGCGCCGGATCGTGCCGGACGAGGGCGAGGAGCCGTTCAACGCGCAGGAATATTTCATGACCAATCCGAGCCTTTCGGGACGCGGCGACGCGCTGAAATCCCACGCGCCCAAGCGGATCGCCCAGTTCCGGCGCCGCAAGAAGACGGCCGCGGCGGACTAGGGGGCCGATGCTGGCGAATTCCCAGGGTCGGCTTCAGGACCGGCGGCCGCTGTCGATCATCGATATCGGCTCCAACTCGATCCGCGTTGTCGTCTATGAAGGTCTGGCGCGCTCGCCGACCGTGCTGTTCAACGAAAAGATGCTGGCCGGTCTCGGTCGCGGCATCGTCTCGACCGGCAAGCTGGACCCTGAGGCGGTGACGCGCTCGATGGAGGAATTCCGCCGCTTCCGCAGCCTGTCCGCCCAGGCGGGCGCTGAGAAGATGTACGTGCTTGCCACGGCTGCCGCGCGCGAGGCTGTCAACGGGCCGGATTTCATCCACCGGGCGGAGGATGTCCTGGGCACGGAAATCCGTGTCCTGTCGGGCCGGCAGGAGGCCTATTTTTCCGCGCTCGGCATCATCTGCGGTTTCCATCCCGCCCATGGCATAGCCGGCGACCTCGGCGGTGGCAGCCTGGAACTGGTCGATGTCGCGGGTGAGGCGGTTGGTGACGGCATCACTCTTCCTCTCGGCGGCCTGCGCTTGCAGGACATGGCTAAGAACTCGCTGCCGCAGGCCCAGAAGATCGCACGGGCCGAACTGACCAAGGCAAAGCTGCTCAAGACCGGCAAGGGCGAAACCTTCTATGCCGTGGGCGGTACGTGGCGAAACCTGGCGCGCCTGCACATGCAGATGACGGGCTATCCCCTGGACGTGATGCACCACTACCAGTTGGACGTCGAGGCAGTGGCGCCGTTCCTGCGGCAGGTTGCCAAGGGCGAGGTCGAGAAGGTCAAGGGCATCGAAGGCGTGTCGAAGAACCGCCGCTCGCTGTTGCCTTACGGCGCGGTGGTGATGCAGGAGATCATCGCCGCCATGCAGCCGTCGCGCATCGTCGTTTCGGCGCTCGGTGTGCGCGAAGGCTTCCTCTATTCGCTGCTCGACGAGGAGGCGCGCAAGGCCGACCCGCTGATCTCGGCGGCCGAGGAACTGGCGCGGCTGCGCTCCCGCTCGCTCACTCACGCCCATGAGCTTGTCGACTGGTCCGGCAGGGCCTTCCGCACCTTCGGCATCGACGAGACTGAGGACGAGGCGCGCTACCGCCAGGCGGCCTGCCTGCTGGCGGATATCGGCTGGCGCGCGCATCCCGAATATCGCGGCAAGCAGTCGCTCAACATCATCGCGCACGCCGCCTTCATAGGCGTCGATCATCCGGGCAGGGCGTTCCTGGCACTCGCCACCGCCTATCGCTACGACGGCATCTTCAACGACGGCGTGTCGTCGGAAATCAAGGCTCTTGCGACGCCGCGCTATCTCGAACGCGCGCGCGTGCTGGCAGGCCTGATGCGCGTCGTTTACCTGCTGACGGCGGCCATGCCGGGCGTGATGCCGCGCCTGAAGTGGGAAGACAGGGGCGAGGGCACGCTGGCGCTGGTAATACCGGCGGACCTTGCCGGCCTTTATGGAGAACGTCCGGCCGGGCGTCTGGCGCAGCTCGCCAAGATCGTCAATCGCCGGCTGGTATTGGCTGTGGAAGGCGGACCGAGCGTCACCGTCAAATGATCGCAGTCTACCGCGACGCGGAAGGGCGGGGATAAGTCGAAATGAAAAGGGCGCGGAAACGATCCGCGCCCTCGTCCTGTGAGGCGATGCTTTGGCCGAAAGATCAGCCGCGCTTGGCGTCGATCGAGTAGGCGCCGGCGCCGAGCACGGCGAGCAGCAGGAAGCCGCCGGCCAGGCCGAGGTTCTTCTGCAGCATCAGGGCATTGCCGGCCTGCGAGAAATCGAGGTGGGCGACGGCCGTGGCGCCGAGGATGAAGATGGCGAGCACGATGGCCGCGATGCGGGTCTGGAAGCCGATCAGCACGGCGAGGCCGCCGAGCAGTTCGACCAGGCCGACGACGACGGTGGTTACGGTCGGCATCGGCAGGCCGATGGAACCGAACCAGCCGGCGGTGGCCGAGATCGCCGTCAGCTTGCTGTAGCCGGCGAGGATGAACAGGATCGACAGCAGGACGCGGCCGACGAGAATGGCGAGCGAGGAATTCGAGGCGGTGCCGGAAGCGGCGGCGGTGTTGGACATGGTCGGGACTCCGGATTGGCGATGACGACCAGATAGCCTATTTCGGTCGTTCACCAAAGATGCCGATCCGTCGACACATCGTTCACTGAAGTCGGACTATTCAGCGATATGACAATCGGCCGGGCTGAATCAGCCCGGATGCGTCATGTCCTCCGGCCGCACCAGACGGTCGAAATCGGCGTCGCTGACATAGCCGCCGCCGACGGCTTCCTCGCGCAGCGTGGTGCCGTTCTTGTGCGCCGTCTTGGCGATCTTGGCGGCGTTGTCATAGCCGATCTTCGGCGCCAGCGCCGTCACCAGCATCAGCGAGCGCTCGAGCGCGGCCTTGATGTTGTCTTCGCGAGCCTCGATGCCGACCACGCAGTTGTCGGTGAAGGAGACGGAGGCGTCCGCCAGCAACTGCACCGACTGCAGGAAATTGTAGGCCATCAGCGGGTTGTAGACGTTCAGCTCGAAATGGCCCTGGCTGCCGGCGAAGGTCAGCGCGGCGTTGTTGCCGAACACCTGCACGCAGACCTGCGTCATCGCCTCGCACTGGGTCGGGTTGACCTTGCCCGGCATGATCGACGAGCCCGGCTCGTTTTCCGGCAGCGCCAGTTCCCCCAGCCCCGAGCGCGGGCCGGAGCCGAGGAAGCGGATGTCGTTGGCGATCTTGAACAGGGCCGCCGCCGTCGCATTGATCGCGCCATGCGAGAACACCATGGAATCGTGGGCGGCCAGCGCCTCGAACTTGTTCGGCGCCGAGGTGAAGGCGATGCCGGTGATGGCGGCGATGCGGTCCGCCACCTTCTCGGCAAAGCCGACCGGCGCGTTGAGGCCGGTGCCGACGGCGGTGCCGCCCTGCGCCAGTTCCTGCAAGCCGGGCAGTGTCAGCTCGATGCGCTTGATCGAGGAGGCGACCTGCGCGGCATAGCCTGAAAATTCCTGGCCGAGCGTCAGCGGCGTGGCGTCCTGCGTATGCGTGCGGCCGATCTTGACGATCGACGCGAATTCCCTGGCCTTGGCGTCCAGCGCCTTGTGCAGGTGCTTCAGCGCCGGCAGGAGATCGTGGACGATGCGCTCTGCGCAGGCGATGTGCATGGCCGTCGGATAGGTGTCGTTCGACGACTGGCTCATGTTGACGTGGTCGTTGGGATGCACCGGCTTCTTCGAACCCATGGTGCCGCCGAGCAATTCGATGGCGCGGTTCGAGATCACCTCGTTGGCGTTCATGTTCGACTGCGTGCCCGAACCGGTCTGCCACACGACCAGCGGGAAATGGTCGTTCAGCTTGCCGTCGATGACTTCCTGCGCGGCCTGCACGATGGTCTTGCCGAGCGCCGGGTCGAGGCGGCCCAGTTCCATGTTGGTTTCGGCGGCCGCGCGCTTGACGATGCCGAGCGCACGCACGATCGCCGCCGGCTGCTTTTCCCAGCCGATCTTGAAGTTGCCGAGCGAACGCTCAGCCTGCGCGCCCCAGTAGCGGTCCGAGGCGACCTCGATCGGGCCGAACGTATCGGTTTCGGTTCTGGTCTTGCTGGCGCTCACGATCTTTCTCCGATGGCTGGGCGGGCAGGGCGGTGCGGCCCCGCGCGGACGGCATCGGCGTATCGCGTTGCACAATGGCCTTCAAGAGGAGAATGCGGCGGAGCGGAATGCAAATCGTTTAAGGCTCTGCCCGGCAAGCATTTTCATCGCCACGCTGCCTTGCGGCCCTGGCCATTGTCGAAGAACTGACCTCGGAGTGTTGAGGTCGGGAAGCGGGCGTGGGATGCCGTGCCTTCCGAGTGTAAAAGTGCGGCGCGGTTTCCCACGCCCGCCGGCGATTTCTGTTCCCGTCCGTTCCGCTTCACCGCAGCTCACGATGCCGGCATTGGCGCCGGCACCGGCCGATGGCTTGCAGCGCTTGTCCAGCGCACACGGGCCGTAATACCCGTAGGGGAACCCTTGGACGGAACCTCCCCGGCCGATCGCCTACGTTTGACGACCAGCGGAGGCGCCGGCTCCCCGCCACGCAATCACCGTCATGACCGGTGTTCCCGCGCGGGAAGCTGTGACCGAGTATGGGACGGGTTCAAAGGACGTGGATAAGTTTCGGGGAAAAATCTTTCTCAGGCCGCACTCCGTCCAGCGCCCCTCATCCAACCTCGCTTCGCTCGGCGCCGAGACGGATGAGGGGCGCTGGACGGAGTGCGACTGGTTCTGAGCCTCATGGCGTCCAGCTCCCGTCATGGGAGCCGGAGCGCCGAAGACGGCCGATCTACAGCGAATCCTTGATCTTTTCCTTCACGTCGCCATAGGTCTTCTGCACCTTGCCGGCGATCTTGTCGGCCGTGCCGTTCGCTTGCGTTTTCTTGTCGCCTGTCGCCTTGCCCGCAGCTTCCTTGATGGAGCCTTTGACCTGCTTGGCGACGCCAGAGACCTGATCCTTGTTCACCATTTGCGCATCTCCTGGACGGTTTCGATTGGCGGTGGAAAACGGCCCTACCGACGTTCGGTTCCACGATCAGGAAACAGAATCAGCGATTTGCGGTGAGATGCGGAAGTAAGGAATAAAAAGAAAACGCCCCCCGCTTCTTTCGATACGAGGGGCGTCTTTTGTAGCCAGCGCATCTCCGGATTGCTCCTTCGATTTGCTTTCTACATCCCGATAATGCGCCGCCGAAAAGATGGTTCCGCCATCGGTGGAATTTTTTGCAATGACCCTCATCCCCGCCGCAAATGCAGAAAGGGCGGCATCGCTGCCGCCCTTTCGTAAGCTTCGAGGCTTGTGGACTTCTTAGAAGTCCATGCCGCCCATACCGCCCATGCCGCCGCCGGGCATAGCCGGCATCGGGGCGTCCTTCTTCGGCGCCTCGGCGATCATGGCCTCGGTGGTGACCAGCAGGCCGGCGACCGAAGCCGCGTCCTGCAGGGCAGCACGCACGACCTTGACCGGGTCGACGATGCCGAGGGCGATCAGGTCGCCGTACTCGCCCGTCTGGGCGTTGTAGCCGAAGTTGGCGCCCTTGTTCTCAAGGATCTTGCCGGCGACGATCGAGGCTTCCGCACCGGCGTTCGAGGCGATCTGGCGGGCCGGAGCCTGCAGGGCGCGACGAACGATGTTGATGCCGGCAGCCTGGTCGGCATTGGCACCGGTGACCTTGATGACGGAAGAGGCGCGCAGCAGGGCGACGCCGCCGCCGGCGACGATGCCTTCCTCGACCGCGGCGCGGGTGGCGTTCAGCGCGTCGTCAACGCGGTCCTTCTTTTCCTTGACCTCGATCTCGGTCGCACCGCCAACGCGGATGACGGCGACGCCGCCAGCCAGCTTCGCCAGACGCTCCTGCAGCTTCTCGCGATCGTAGTCGGAGGTGGTCTCCTCGATCTGCTGCTTGATCTGGGCAACGCGGCCCTGGATCTCGGCCTTCTTGCCGGCGCCGTCGACGATGGTGGTGTTTTCCTTCTCGATACGCACGCGCTTGGCGCGGCCGAGCATGTTGAGGCCGACGTTCTCAAGCTTGATGCCGAGGTCTTCGGAAATCACCTGGCCGCCGGTGAGGATGGCGATGTCTTCCAGCATGGCCTTGCGGCGGTCGCCGAAGCCCGGAGCCTTGACGGCGGCGATCTTCAGGCCGCCACGCAGCTTGTTGACGACCAGCGTGGCCAGGGCTTCGCCCTCGACGTCCTCGGAGATGATGAGGAGCGGCTTGGAGGTCTGCACGACGGCCTCGAGGACCGGCAGCATGGCCTGCAGGTTGGAGAGCTTCTTCTCGTGCAGGAGGATGTAGGCGTCCTCGAGCTCGGCAACCATCTTGTCGGGGTTGGTGATGAAGTAGGGCGACAGGTAGCCGCGGTCGAACTGCATGCCTTCGACGACTTCCAGCTCGGTCTCGGCGGTCTTGGCTTCCTCGACGGTGATGACACCCTCGTTGCCGACCTTCTGCATCGCCTCGGCGATCATCTTGCCGACCGACTCGTCGCCGTTGGCCGAGATGGTGCCGACCTGCGCGACTTCCTCGGAGGTCTTGATCTTCTTGGCGGACTTGCCGAGAGCGGTGACGACTTCGGCCACGGCCACGTCGATGCCGCGCTTCAGGTCCATCGGGTTCATGCCGGCGGCAACCGCCTTGGCGCCTTCCTGCACGATCGCCTGGGCGAGAACGGTGGCGGTGGTGGTGCCGTCGCCGGCGATGTCGTTGGTCTTGGAAGCGACCTCACGAACCATCTGCGCGCCCATGTTCTCGAACTTGTCTTCCAGCTCGATCTCCTTGGCGACGGTGACGCCGTCCTTGGTGATGCGCGGGGCGCCGAACGACTTGTCGATGACGACGTTGCGGCCCTTGGGGCCGAGCGTGACCTTCACCGCGTCGGCGAGGATGTTGACGCCGCGCAGCATGCGCTCGCGGGCATCACGGGAGAATTTTACTTCTTTGGCAGCCATATCTGTACTCCTGGATCTTCAGATCCGAAATTGCGTTTGGCGTTGTGAAGAAAGGGCGTCGGCCGATCAGCCGATGATGCCCATGATGTCGGATTCCTTCATGATCAGAAGGTCCTGACCGTCGAGCTTCACTTCGGTGCCCGACCACTTGCCGAACAGGACGCGGTCGCCGGCCTTGACGTCCAGCGGGACCAGCTTGCCGGCCTCGTCGCGGGCGCCGGAACCGACGGCGACAACTTCGCCTTCCTGCGGCTTTTCCTTGGCGGTATCGGGGATGATGATGCCGCCCTTGGTCTTCTCTTCGGAATCGACGCGCTTCACCACCACGCGGTCATGCAGCGGGCGGAACTTCGACTTTGCCATTTGCTTTCCTCGAATGAGAACGTGAGAAAGGATTTCCTCCGTCCGGCCGGACCGGACATGGTTAGCACTCCCCATTGATGAGTGCTAACGTGCCGGTGAGATAGGCTGGCCATCTTTGCAAGTCAAGAAGGCGAGGGCGCCCCGCGGCCGCTAAATTTCGCGGCGGTCCGGATTTCGTCGAGAACGTCGTTCGTGTCGCAACGAATTGACGCCGAAATTTCGCCGTCGGAGCGAAATCCGTATCGCCCGTCAATGGCGTTGCACTGAACCGCCGGCGGTCTGTGCCGGTCTCGTTGTGCGACCCGACGCTAGAATGCCCGGTCGGCAAGGCGAGGAAGGCCGGTTCTTCGATTATTCGCGCGGTGTCGCCGGCCCCGGGGCTGGCCGCTTGTTGGCGACAGCCAGGCTGAGGCTGGCAAGGATCAGAACGACGCCCACCACGAACGTCAGGCCAAGGCGGTCTCCGAAAAGAGCCGATGCGGCGGCGATGCCGAACACCGGTTGAAGGTATTGGACGCTCGCCGCGACCCGCGCCGGAACTGCCCGCAGCAGGTAAAGCCACAGCAGCAGGCCCGCGACGGTGACCATGACGCCGAGATAGATGACCGCCCACACCGCTTGCGTGGTGATCTGCACGGATGTGTGCGCCAGTTCCCAGCCTGACAAAGGCAGGATCGCGACAAGCCCCGCCAGGGCATTCCATGCGGCCACGGGCAACGTGCCGTACTTTTCGGTGAGTTCGGCGCTCCAGATATAGTAGAATGCGATGGCGACGGCCGAGACGAGCATCCAGGCCACGCCTGGGCCGTCGTCCTGGTCAGGTCGTCCGTTCCCGAACCGCTCCCGACAGCCACCAGCGCGATCCCTGCGAAGGCTCCGAGCAGGCCGAACCATTGCCGGCCCGTCACGGGCTGCTTGAGGCGGATGGCCGCGAAGATGACGATGAAGATGGGGATCGTCGCCGAGATGATCGTTCCCGCTGACGCCGACGTGCCTTGCACGCCGAAGGATTGGGCGACGTTGCCAAGCGTGATGCCCATCACGCCGAGCGCGATGATGCTGGGCACTGCCCGCCAGGGCACGCGAAGCCGCCCCGCCGCCAGAACCATGAACAACGGAACCGCCACCAGGAAGCGCATGGCGGTCAGCGTCAGGGGCGGGATCGCTTCCAGCCCCAGCTTCGTGATCGGGATCGACAGGCCCCACATGATCGCCAGCAGCAGCATCGCGCCCAGGCTCCGCGCGGAGATGGCTCGGGCAGGCACGGCAGCGGGGGCAAGGACTGCGGCATCGGCGGCGTTCTGGGTCATGGCGTCATTCGATGCGGTTGGCAGGTGCGTGCATCTGTGTCATGTCTACCGGCCGTGAAGTGCTACCGACAAACGAATAGTCCTCACAAAATGCGTGAAGAAACATCACGCATAGAAACCCATGCCTGACCAACTTCCTCCCATGCAGACCCTTCGCGCCTTCGAGGCGACGGGGCGACGATTGAGCATGACGCTGGCGGCGGAGGAGCTGCACCTCACCCACGGCGCGGTCAGCCGCCAGATCAAGGCGCTGGAAGACAATCTGGGCGTCCAGCTTTTCCGCCGCATGACCCGCAGGATCGAACTGACGGACGCGGGCTTGTCCTTCTTCGGCGCTGTCACCCGCCTGCTCTCCGAACTCGCGCGCGAGGCGGAAAGCGTTCGCCGCCGGAACGACGACAGCCGCCTGGTCGTGAACTCGGGCGTCTCGTTCGCAAGCAAGTGGCTGACGTCGCGTCTGCACAGGCTGGTGGCACGCTACCCGGATTTCGACGTCCTTCTGGAAGTCGCCGACGCTCCGGTGGATTTCGCCGCCGGCCATGTCGATGTCGCCCTGCGTTACGGCGCCGGCCACTATCCTGCCGCGGCCGCCGAGCGCATCATGAACGAGACCGTGTCGCCCGTTTGCGCGCCCGACTACCGCGCCCGCATGGGCGGCCTTCGGTCCCCCGCCGATCTGGCCAAGTGCCAGCTGATCCATGAGATCGGCATGAACGCCACCTGGGAGCGCTGGTTCTCGATGATGGAACTGCCCTATCCGAGGGCGCGAGGTGCCGGCTACAACCTCGGGAGCATGTCCATCGAAGCGGCGATCCGGGGCGAAGGCGTGGCCCTTGGGCGGAGCGTGCTGGTCGCCGAAGACCTCGCCGCCGGTCGTCTCGTGTCACTGTTCCCGAAAGCGAGGCTGGAGGTCGAATGGGGCTACGACCTCGTTTACCGGACAGGCAATCAGGACGATCCTAAAGTCCGTGCGTTCCGGAACTGGGTAGCCGACGAGGTCCGGGAATTCATGAGCGCCAATTTCCCGCGTTGAACGCCGGGTGCAATCGTCAGGGACCGCGCAGGCTGGCGGCGATGGCGCCGACCAGCGGATCGTATTTGGCCTTCAGGGCCTTGGGATAGGTGATCTGGAGGCCGTGGATGATGTCGGTCGGGCCGATCACCTGGCGCTGGTAGAAAACCTTGCCGTCCTCGAAGCCCGACAGCACGACCCAGTTGCGGCCGGTCTTGGCGTAAGTGACGGTGCGGCCGGGCAGGGCCTTGCCGCTGGCCTCCAGGCTTTTGGGCGTGTCGTCCATCACGTTGTAGGAGCCGTAGATGGCGATCTCCGCGCCGTCCTTCGACAGCCAGCGCAGGCCGTCGCCGTTCTCCGGCGGCTCCTGCTGTTCGGTGAATATCTCGTGCGGGAACGTGGCCGAGGTGCCGAAGCGCTCGTTCGTATAGGTGAACGGCTCGGCTAGAGCAGCGCCGGTGCCCAGCACCGCACCCATGAATATGGAAAGCAGGAAAGCGCGCATCGAGCCGTCTCCGGGAATGTCGGCTGCGAAGTTTGACACCAAAGGCGGCGAAAATCAGCCGCCGGTGACGCTCATGTGGCGGGAAACGGAAGGGCGGTTGGTGCGCCGGTCGATGACGAAGTCATGCCCCTTGGGCTTGCGGCCGATCGCTTCGTCAATGGCTTGCGCCACGAGGTCGTTGCCTTCCGAGGCGCGCAGCGGAGCGCGCAGGTCGGCGGCGTCTTCCTGGCCGAGGCACATATAGAGCGTGCCGGTGCAGGTGAGCCTGACGCGGTTGCAGCTTTCGCAGAAATTGTGCGTCATCGGCGTGATGAAGCCGAGCCGGCCGCCGGTCTCGGCGACCTCGACATAGCGCGCCGGGCCACCGGTCTTGTAGGGGATGTCGGTGAGGGTGAATTGCCGTTCCAGTTGGGCCCTGAGCAGAGACAGCGGCAGGTACTGGTCCGTGCGATCCTCATCGATCTCGCCCATCGGCATGGTCTCGATGACGGTCATGTCCATGCCGCGGCCGTGCGCCCAGCGCAGCATGTCCGGCAGTTCGGCGTCGTTGAAGCCTTTCAGCGCCACCGCGTTGAGCTTGACCTTTATGCCGGCGGCAAGGGCCGCGTCGATGCCGGCGAGCACCTTTTCGATATGGCCCCAGCGGGTGATGGCGTGGAATTTTTCCGGATCGAGCGTGTCGAGCGACACGTTGATGCGCTTGACCCCGTAATCCGCAAGTTCGCCGGCGAAGCGCGACAACTGCGAGCCGTTGGTGGTCAGCGTCAGTTCTTCCAGTGCGCCGCTTTTCAGGTGGCGCGACAACTCATGCACCAGATGCATGACGTTCTTGCGCACCAGCGGCTCGCCGCCGGTGAGCCTGAGCTTCCTGACGCCCTTTTCGATGAAGACCGAGCACAGCCGGTCGAGTTCCTCCAGCGACAGCAGGTCCTTTTTCGGCAGGAACGTCATGTTCTCGGCCATGCAGTAGGTGCAGCGGAAATCGCAGCGATCGGTCACCGAGACGCGCAGATAGCTGATCGTGCGGCCGAAAGGATCGATCATGTCCATGCTTCGTTTCCGTTCCTCGCATGGGGCGGTCTCGCGAAAACTGCCCACGCACTGGTGCGTCGTTATATATGACTATGTGATACGATCCAGCGTGCCGTTCAAGATAGACGGCCTCGATCTTTCGTCATATCCCGGAAACGACGTCGCCCGGTCGGCCGCTGTGCCTCGCGGTGATTTGCACGGAAAAACAAAGTTATGACGCAGAATATTTATGACGACCCTGAATTCTTCGACGGCTACAGCGGCCTGCCGCGCTCGGTGAAGGGGCTGGACGGCGCGCCCGAATGGGCTTCGCTGCGTGCCTTGCTGCCGCCGCTGGAGGGCAGGAGCGTCGTCGACCTCGGCTGCGGTTTCGGCTGGTTCTGCCGCTGGGCGCGCGGGCAGGGTGCATCCGATGTGCTCGGCGTCGACGTGTCGGAAAACATGCTGGAACGCGCGCGCCGGGAAACGCACGATCCGGCGGTCCGCTATCAGCGCGCCGACCTGGAGGATATCGCCCTGCCGGCGACGTCCTGCGATCTTGTCTACTCCTCGCTTGCCTTCCACTATGTCGTGGAACTCGGCCGGCTCCTGAAGGTCGCGCATGCGGCGCTGCGCCCCGGCGGCCGGCTGGTCTTTTCCGCCGAGCATCCGCTGCTGACGGCGCCGTCGCATCCGGGCTGGGTGACGGGAGCCGACGGCCGCGCGGCGTGGCCGGTGGACGATTATCTGGTCGAGGGGCCGCGCGTGACGAACTGGTTCGCGCCCGGCGTGGTCAAGCAGCACCGCACCATCGGCACCTATGTGCGACTTCTCAGGCAAGCCGGCTTCACGCTGACGCATCTGGAGGAATGGGGGCCGAGCGACGCGCAGGTCGAGGCCGATCCGGCCCTTGCGCAGGAGCGACAGCGGCCGACCTTCATGCTGTTTGCGGCGGAGCGATGAGCGCGCTTTTGCACCGGACGAAATCGGCGTAAGCCAATCCACGGACAGCACAGGACAGACCATGGCCGCTCCCAGCGAACTCCGCGTTTCCAAGGACCGCAAGCTTCTGACCGTGACCTTTCCCGGCCACGCCCCGTTTGAACTGCCGGCCGAGATGCTGCGCGTGCTCTCGCCATCGGCGGAAGTGCAGGGCCATTCGCCCGAGCAGCGCGTCACCGTGCCGAACAAGCGCGATGTGGCGATCCTCAAGGTCGAGCCGGTCGGCAACTACGCGGTGCGCATCACCTTCGACGATTTCCACGACACCGGCATCTTCACCTGGGCCTATCTCGCGACGCTCGGCATGGAAAAGGCGGAACGCTGGCAGGGCTATCTCGACGAACTGGAAGAGAAGGGGCTTTCGCGTGGTTAGTCTTTCCAAGACTTCGAACCTCGTCACCACGGTCGAACAGCTCGAAGCGCTCTACGGCCGGCCGGGTGAGACCTCGCTGGTCAAGGAACTCGACCACATCATTCCCGAATACGCCGCCTTCATCGAGGCGTCGCCCTTCGTCGCGCTGGCGACCGGCGGGCCGGAAGGGCTCGATTGCTCGCCGCGCGGCGATCGCCCCGGCTTCACGCGGATCGTCGATCCGTACACGCTGATGATGCCCGACCGCCGCGGCAACAACCGCGCCGATTCGCTGAAAAACGTCATCGAGGACCCGCGCGTCGGCCTGCTGTTCCTTGTGCCGGGCTCCGGCACGACGTTGCGTGTCAACGGACGCGCCCAGATCTCGATCGACGCGGACCTGTGCGAGTCCTTTGCCGTGGAAGGCAAACCGGCGCGCTCCGTTCTCGTCGTCGCGGTGGAAAAGGTCTACTTCCAGTGCGCAAGGGCGATCCACCGGTCGGAACTGTGGAATGCCGAAAGGCACGTCGATCCGAAATCCCTGCCGACGCCCGGCCGCATCCTCGAAGTCGCCAGCCGCGCCGGCATCGACGGCGCGGCCTACGATCAGGAATGGCCGGAGCGGGCTAAGAAATCGATGTGGTGAGAATGCCTTTCCTCGCTCCGTTTGCGGGGAGAGGATGTCGGAGCAGCCGACAGGTGAGGGGCCGCGCCGACTTTTGAAGGTTCGCGCTGCCCGTGACCTCAGGCCGTCTTCACCACTTCGGCGATCTTGCGCATCTGGTCGCCGATCATATCGCATTGCTCCGGCGTCGACTGGCCCATCGCCACCTCGATCAGCGCCGTGTGCACCTTCAGCGCCTCGGTGAGCAGCGCCTCGCCTTCGGCCGTCAGGGTCAGGCGCAGGATGCGCTTGTCCTTCTCGTCGCCCTCGCGCCTGAGCAGGCCGCGCGTCTCGAGCTGCGGCAACAGCATGGTGATGTTGGAACGGCCGACCAGCAGCCGGCGGGCGAGGTCGTGCTGCGACATGCCCGGATGCCGGTGCAGGTTCATCAGCACGTCGAGCTGCGCCGGCTTCAGGCCGAGCGGTGCCAGTTTCGTGGCCAGCGCCCGTTCGAGCGCATGGCAGGCCCGCGCCACCGCGACCCAGTTGCGGAAGCGCGGATTGTCCCACGGCGGTTCCGTGTCAGTAGGATGGACGGCGGGCGATTGCAGTTTGTTCATCTTTGAACTATCATGTTCACACTTGAACCGTTTGACTGGTCGTTACTATGGCACCCTTTGCTTTGAAGGTCACTCGCACCGTCTTCGGCGCGGCCGAGCGTGTGGCGCCTTCGCTGGCCGGGAGGGCCGCCTTTGAATTGTTCTGCCGCACGCCGAACGTCAATCGCCCGACGCCGGGCGAGCGGCGCGCCGTCGCGCAGGCGGCGGATTTCATGGCCGAGGCCCGCCACCACCGCCTGACGACGAAAAGCGGCGGCTGCGTCGCAGTCCACGAGTTCAGGCCCGAGCCCGGCGATCCGCCGGATGACGAACCGCTCGGCACCGTTCTTGTCGTTCACGGCTGGCGCTCGCGCACCGAATATATGCGCGCGCTGATCTCCGGATTCCGCGATGCCGGCTACAGGGTCGTCTCGCTCGATCTGCCGGGCCACGGCCAGTCGCGCGGCCGCCGCCTGAACCTCGCCATCGCGGTGGAGGCGGTGAGGGCGGCGGGCGACTGGTTCGGGCCTTTCGCGGCGATCGTCGGCCATTCCTTCGGCGGCGCCATCGCCGCCAACGCGGTGGCCGGCTCGGTCGCTGGCATCGCGCCGCTGGCCGCCGGCCGGCTGGTGCTGATCGCGGCGCCGAGCTCGCTGCCGGTGCTGTTCTCGGATTTCAGCCAAATGCTGAACGTCGGGCCGCGCGCGCAGGCGAAGATGGCCGATATCGTCAAACGGATCGCCGGCCATCCGCTGAGCGACTATACCGGCGCCCGGCAACTGGACGCCGCGCGGCTGCCGACGCTGGTGGTGCATGCCCGGGACGACCGCGAGGTGGCGGCGCAGCATGCCGAGCTTTACGCCGGTGCCGGCGATCACGTGCGCCTGCACTGGGCCGACGGGCTCGGCCACCGGCGCATCCTTGCCGACCGCAATGTGGTGCGGCGCGTCGTCGAGTTCGTGCTGCGGCAGGAGCAGCCCGCGCATCTGTGCTGAGGGTCGCTACTTCTTCCGTTCGCCGGATTCGACCGGCAGGCCGGCGGCTTTCCAGGCGCCGAAGCCGCCGAGGATGTGCTTGACCGGCTCCAGCCCCATGTCCTGCGCCGTCTTCGTCGCCAGCGCCGAGCGCCAGCCGCCGGCGCAGAAGAAGACGAAGCTCTTGCCGGAGGAGAAGAACGCCTTGTGGTACGGGCTTTCGGGGTCGATCCAGAATTCCAGCATGCCGCGCGGGCAGGACTGGGCGCCGGGCATCCGCCCCTCGCGCTCCACCTCGCGCGGATCGCGCAGGTCGATGAAGACCGTCTCCTCGTCATCCAGCAAGGCGGCTGCCTCGTCCGGGGAAATGGCTTCGATCTCGGCATTCGCCTCGTCAAGCAATTCGCGATAGCCCTTCTTCACGCAATCCTCCGTCCATCTGGCCTTAGTCCATCCGGCCAGAATGGATTGATGGCATAAAGCCGCGGCCGTCGCCATTGCAATTGCGCCGTCGCCGCGACGCAGCTGCGGTGCGCATCCTGCTCCCGTCGATTGTCGCGATATGGTGACACCGGGAGTGGTATCGAAGGCGGAAAGTTCACCGAAGCTTAACCAAATCGGGTTGAATCGATATAGTCGCGCCACACATCCGCCATTCCCTTGGCGAGATCGTAGAGCCGGCGGAACGGGATCCGGCAGAATGCCGGAGAGGGTGATCCATGAAGGTTTTCTGGAAGACGAGCGTGCTTGTGCCCGCGACCGCACTGGCCGCGACGCTGGCGCTGGGCGCGCCGCAGGCGGGTGCGCAGACCTTCCTCGATATGCTGTTCGGCGGTCCGGTGCGGCACGAAAAGCCGCTCAAGGGGGAATTTCCGCCGCCGCCGAAGCGGGCGCCCAAGGTCGCTCCCGCCCGGATCTCGGCGCCCAGTTACAACACCTACAAGCCCGACCGGCTGGTGCGCGTCGATTTCGCGGCACTGGCCACGCCGCAGACGACCGGAGCGACAACCGCCGACGCCACCCCGCAGGACGCCGCGTTCCAGCCCCAGCCGGACGGCGCCGCGTTCCGCCAGGCGCTGGCGGGACTGGACGGCTACGAGCTGTTCGCCGAGTCGGGCATCGCCAAGGCGCTGGTTTCTTATTACTCCGCCAACCCGGACTTCATCTGGGTGACGGGCACGGAGCCGAACGCGCGCGCCGCCGAGGCGCTTCGCGTCCTCAACGACGCGGCGAGCTACGGCCTTTCGCCCGCCGACTATACGGTGGACCTGCCGCCAGCCGCACAGGCGGCCGGCGATGCCGCCGCGCGCGCCAACGAGCTGATTCGCTTCGAGATGGCGCTGTCGGCGCGGGTGCTGCGCTACATCCACGATGCCCAGGACGGCCGCATCGACCCCAACCGGATTTCTTCCGGCTATTACGATTTCCCGGACAAGCCGCTCGACATGGCGGCGGCCCTCCAGGCGCTTTCCCATACCACACAGGTGCAGACCTACCTCGAATCGCGCCATCCGCAGAATCCGGAATACCAGGCGCTGCGCACCGAGCTCGAAGGTCTGCGCGCCAGCGAGGAGAACGAGATCGTCGTCGACCCGAAGCTGCTGCTGAAGCCGGGCGAGACGAGCGCCGAGCTGCCGAAGCTGCTCACGCTGATCGCGCGCGATCTCGACGACGACATGGGCGGCGCCTATGGCGAAACCCTGTCGCATCTCGTCAACAGTGAAACCTACGCTCCCGAACTGGTGCCCGTCATCGAGGCGGCGCAGAAGAAGGCCGGCCTGAAACCCGACGGCGTCATCGGCCCGCGCACGGTGGAGGCGCTGGCCGGCAGCTCGAAGGCCGACCGGCTGGCCAAGGTGCAGTATGCGCTGGAGGAACTGCGCTGGATGCCCTCCGACCTCGGCAGTCCGCGCGTCTTCATCAACCAGCCCGCCTTCACCGCTTCCTACATCGAAGGCGGCGAGGAAAAGCTCAAGATGCGCGCCGTCATCGGCAAGGTGACCAACCAGACGGCGTTCTTCTACGACACGATCAAGACCGTGAACTACCATCCCTACTGGGGCGTGCCGCAGTCCATCATCGTCAACGAGATGCTGCCCAAACTGCGTTCCGATCCCGGCTATCTGGACCGCGCCGGCTACGAGGTGACCGATTCGCACGGCAAGCGCATCCCGTCCTCGGCGATCGACTGGGGCGCCTACGGCGCCAAGGTTCCCTACAACGTTCGCCAGCAGCCGGGCGAGGCCAACGCCTTGGGCGAACTGAAGATCCTGTTCCCCAACAAGTTCGCCATCTACATGCACGACACGCCGCAGAAGTCCTTCTTCAAACGGGATATGCGCGCCTTCAGCCATGGCTGCGTGCGGCTGGAGGACCCGCGCGGCATGGCGGCCGCCGTGCTCGGCAAGAGCGTCGACTACGTCGCCGACAAGCTGAAGGGCGGGCATTCGGAGGAGAAGGTGACGCGCAACGTGCCCGTCTACGTCGCCTATTTCACCGCATGGCCGACCATGTCGGGCAAGGTGGAATATTTTCCGGACGTCTACGGCCGCGACGCGAAGCTCCAGCAGGCCATCGACGCCACCGCACAGGTGCGCGCGCCGACGAGCTGAGAGCCCGTGCCGAAATTCGCTCCGGCGAGCCGCCCGACGGCCGCGGAAACAGAATTTCCGGACCGGCTCTGAGGTGTTGACTTAAGCAGCCGCCCTCCCTTATATCGCGGCGCGCTTCGGCCTTCGGGCCGCGGGCGGGCGATTAGCTCAGCGGGAGAGCACACCCTTCACACGGGTGGGGTCGTAGGTTCAATCCCTACATCGCCCACCATTCTTCTTTCGCTTCTTACCGAGTTGTGATCGTCCGGCGGGCCGCAAGGCACGACAAGCTGCCTCCGATCGGCTATCATCCTTCCTGTTCAGCAAGTGGCAGCCTCGGGCGGCCACCGTGGCGGTGACCGGCCCCGCAGCAACGGGAGGATGGTTATGGCCAGCTTTCATGTCATGGCGGACGCGCGCGGCATGCGTGTTCAGCCCGTCGTGCGTCGCATTCATGTCGCCGATCTCTGGGACGCGCTCCGGCTGGGAGCCCAGGATTTCTGGGCCAAGCCCTCGCATTACGTGTTCCTTTGCCTGATCTATCCGATCGTCGGCCTGATCCTGACCCAGTGGTCGACGGGTTCGAACGCCATCCATCTCGTCTATCCGCTGATGACCGGCTTCGCACTGGTCGGCCCGTTCGCCGCGATCGGCCTTTACGAGATCAGCCGGCGGCGCGAACTCGGCATGAATTCGAACTGGCACCATGCGCTGGACGTGCGCCATTCGCCAGCGCTGCCGTCGATCGCCGTCATCGGCGCCTTGCTGGTGGTGCTGTTCCTGTTGTGGCTGTTCACCGCGCAATCCATCTACACGAACCTGTACGGCGACACCGCGCCGGCTTCGATGACGGGCTTCCTCAACGAGGTGCTGACGACGGAGCGCGGCTGGCGGCTGATGCTGTTCGGCAATGCCGCCGGGCTCGTTTTCGCCATCGTGGTGCTGGCGACCACCGTTGTCGCCTTTCCCCTCATGCTCGACCGCGATGTCGGCGCCGTCGCGGCGATAGAGACATCGGCGCGGGCGGTGATCGCCAATCCCGGGCCGATGGTGGTCTGGGGTCTGACCGTCGCCGTCCTGCTGGTGATCGGCTCCATACCGCTGTTCGCGGGGCTGGCGGTTGTCGTGCCGATCCTCGGCCACGCCACCTGGCATCTATATCGCAAGGTGGTCGAACCGGAACGCGGCCAGCCGGTCCGGCGGCCCATGTAGGCCGGTTCGTAATGAACAAAGGCCGGCCCGTTCAACCGGACCGGCCTTCGGATGGCTAAATGCCACTCTACGTCGTCAGCCGACGATCCGCAGGTTGGAAAGCTCGTCGGCGATCTCCTTGAATTTTTCGGAGAGATCGGCGCCGGTGGCGTTCCAGTAGAGTTTCGCCGGCTTGGACGGGTCGCCCGGATCCTTGCGGTAGCGGGACTCAGAGGCGCAAGACTTCAGGCCGTCGATCTGCGCCTGCGCCGCCGCCCGGTCGGTGGCGTTGGAGATTTTGCTCGGATCGATGTCCAGTGACACCGTCATGATGAGGATCTTGGAAGCCTTGGCGTTCGCGCACAACGTGGCCATCTGGTCGTTCATGGCCTTGGTGTAGTTGTCGTTGCTGAAGGTCCCGCTCCCGCTTTTCGTGACCGTGTTGCCGGTGTTGAGAAACATGCGGGGTGAATATTTGCTGTCGGCGTTGTAGGGCGCCAGGAAGCCGTAGTCGGCATAGGTGGATTTGACGCCGGCGTTGTCGCTGGCTCCCAGAGAGCCCGGCGTGTAGTAGGTGTTGGCGCCGTCCGTCAGCACGATGACGACCTTGTCGTTGCCCTTTTCCGTTTCGGGGCGGCCTTCCGTGAAGGGCGCGCCGCTGGAAACGACACGCCAGCCCCAGGCCATGCCGCTGCCCACGCTGGTGGCCCCCGACGGCTGCATGGCGTCTATGGCGTCCTTGACCTTTTTCATGCCGTCGACGTTGGTGACATCCGTGAGGGGCGTGATCGGTTGTGTGGAGCAGCTCGCGTTCGGCCCGCTATCCAATCCTGCCTTTTTGGTCCCATAGGCTCCGACGTAGCCGATGGTCGAAATATCGAAATATTTCGGCATGTAAGCCTGCCGCTGCGCGGCGTTGTAGTCCCTGGATGACACCACCTCGTCCCAGTAGTGGTTGTAGTCGCCGCTTATCTGGTCGGGCGCGAACATCGGCACGAACAAGCTGGCCGGGTCGTAGACGCTTGCCGGCGCGTCGTTGACGTCATAGGGGCTGGGGCGCTGCTCGACGCACCCTTGCCAGGACGTATAGGGAGCTTTGTTCTTCTTGGCGCTGTCGGTGTAGTACTTCATCTCGTCGAAAAGAGTGAAGCGCGTCACTTTCTCGTTTTCCTGGGTTCCCCAGTCGCTGCCCTTCTTTACGAACATGCCGGTCGTAGGATCCTTGACGACCCGGCGATTGCTCTTGTTGTTGCTGTAGGCAAAGCTGTCCCAATTGAAATTCTCGTGATGGATCGGTGAGATGCCGTTGGTGTCCATCCATGAAGCGTTTTTGTTGGCCGACCCTACGTTGACGGCAGCCGCGAACGGCACGAGCCCGAAGCGGACGGGCTCGGCGACCTGTTTGACCAGCGCGGCCTGTCCGGCCAGCGTGTCGATCAACTGCTTGGCGGCGGCTTTCAGGAGGTCGATGCGCTTCTTGCCCGAGCCGGTACCGTAATAGTCCATGGAGCCGGAGTTATCGAGCACGAGCGCGACCTCGACCGTGTTCTTGAGCTGGATTTCGGAGCTTGCGCTGAACGTGAGCGCCTTGCTGCTCTTGCCGATGAGCATGGCGGCCGTCGGGAGGAAATAGGGATCGTATGTCAGGTTGGCGGTCAGTTTCAGCGTGCCGCCGCCGGTATTGTTCGTCGGCAGGAGCACGTTCAGCGTGACGTTGGACGGAGAGACGGCACTGAGGTTGGCCATGAAGAAATCGTTGGCGTAGCTGACCGCCTGCGCGTCCGTGGCGCCTGACGAGATGTAGCGCGCCGTGGCGATGCCGGCGGCGTCGAGCGCGTTCAGCGTATCCTGCTTTTCACGCACCATCTCGGTGTAATCGACTGCCAGCGCCACGCTGCCCATGATGGGAATCATGGCGATGACCGTCATCATCGCAAAGTTGCCCCGCCGATCTTTCCAGAAACTCCGCAACATGAACTTGATCCTGCCACCCACACGATGGCGGCAAGATCGCAGAAAACCTTAAATTTCAGGTTCCTGAAATGCCGGTAAAGCTGAACTCGCCGTTGCATCTTCGTTAACCCTGTCCGGTGCGGGTCGCCACGGGCCGTTCGGCAGGCATCGCGCTATGCGGGGCGAAAGCTGGTGACAGGATGGAAAGCTTCGGTTAATTCGTGCTGCCGGCCGTCCGCCGGCACTATCCGGAAGCATGGCGCATGGGACGCGGTATGGCGCAGTTGCCCGAAACGATCGGTTCTCTCGATGCGCTCAGCCCCCGCTATGCGGCGCTGCTGTGCGACGTGTGGGGCGTGGTTCACAACGGCGAGACGCATTTCCCGGCCGCCGCCGCCGCCTTGCAGCGCGCGCGCGAGGCCGGGCTGGCGGTCGTGCTCGTCACCAATTCGCCGCGGCGCAGTGACGACGTGACTACGCAGATCCGCGCCATCGGCCTTCCGACTGAGGCCTTCGACCGCGTCGTCTCCTCCGGCGACGTCACCCGCGACCTGATCGCCCAGGGCCCGCGCAAGGTGCTGCATATCGGTCCGGACCGGGATTTCAGCCTCTATGACGGGCTCGACGTCGAACTGGCCGAGGAGTTCGAGGCACAGGCCGCCGTCTGCACCGGCCTCTATGACGACGAAACCGAGACGCCGGAAGACTATCGCGACCTGCTCATGCGGTTGCGGGCGAGGAACCTGCCGTTCATCTGCGCCAACCCCGATATCGCCGTGGAACGGGGCGAGCGGCTGATCTGGTGCGCCGGCGCCATTACCCGCGACTATGCCCAGCTCGGCGGCCGCACCCTGATCGCCGGCAAGCCGCATGCACCGATCTACGACGTCGCGCTGAGGGTGGCCGGCGAGGTGCTCGGCCGTGAGCTTGCGCGCAGCGAGGTGCTGGCGATCGGCGACGGCATGATGACGGATGTGAAGGGCGCCGCCGACAACGGCTTCGACGTGCTCTACGTCTCCGGCGGCCTGCATGCGCGCGAATACGGCGAGCCGCTGGCGCCCGATCCCGCGCGCCTTGCCGCCTTCCTGGAAACGCATGGCGGCTACCGGCCGGTGGCGATCATGCCGAGGCTGCGGTAGGCGTCCATGGCAGGCTCGTTCATGCACCTTCCGGCTGACGCGCCGCTGCCGCAGCACCTGCGCGGCGGGGTCGTGGCCATCGGCAATTTCGATGGCGTCCATCGCGGCCACCAGGCGGTGCTCGGCCGCGCGCTGGAGGAGGCGACGCGGCGCGGGGTGCCCGCTTTGGTGCTGACCTTCGAGCCGCATCCGCGAAAAGTGTTCCGGCCGGACCAGCCGCTGTTCGTGCTGACGCCGCCGCGGATGAAGGCGCGGCTGCTCTCGCTGCTCGGCTTCGACGCCATGGTCGAGCAGACGTTCACGCGCGCCTTCGCCGCGCAGTCGCCCGAGACCTTCATCACCGACGTGCTGGAGCGGTGCCTCGGCGTCACCCATGTCGTCACCGGCTTCGATTTCCATTTCGGCAAGGACCGCCAGGGCGGGCCGGCCTATCTCATGGAAGCGGGCGAGCGGCACGGCTTCGGCGTGACGCTGGTGGACGCTTTCCGCGACGAGGGCACGGACGTGATTTCGTCCAGCCGCATCCGCAAGCTGCTCACCGAAGGAGACGTGGCCGAGGCCGCCGGCCTGCTGGGTTACCGCTTCACCGTCGAGGCCGAGGTCGTCGGCGGCCAGCAGCTTGGCCGCACGCTCGGCTTTCCGACCGCGAACATGGCGCTGCCCGCCGACACGGCCTTGCGGCACGGCATCTATGCGGTGCGCTTCCGCCGCGCCGACGGCACGCTGCACGACGGCGTGGCCAATTTCGGCCGTCGCCCGACCGTCGACGACAACGGCGCGCCGCTTCTGGAAACCTTCCTGTTCGATTTCTCCGGCGATCTCTATGGCGAGACGTGCGCGGTGTCGCTGTTCGGCTGGCTGCGCGGCGAAGTGAAGTTCGACGGGCTGGATGCGCTGGTCGCCCAGATAAAGCGCGACGACGCGGAAGCGCGGGCGCTGCTTTCCGGCGTGCGCCCGCTGTCGGAACTCGACGGGAAAATTACCTTTTAGACCGCCTTCTTCAACGCCAGGCCGAAGGCGATGAAGGTCCAGCCCTGGAACACCAGGTCGATGGCCAGGAACAGGCCGAGCACCCACAGGCTGTTGACCGGCCAGTGCATGGCGATGACCAGACCGGCCAGCGCTGTGACCACGCCGGCGGTGACGATCCAGCCCGAACCCTTTTCCGACCAGTGCTGGTAGCCGACCCAGGCCCTGAGCAGCCCCGCCGCGATCAGGGCGACCGCCAGCAGGAATGTGAACACCGCCGAGGCGAGCAGGGGATTGTAGAAGGCGAAGAAGCCGGCCACGGCATAGAGCAGGCCGGACAGGAACCAGTAGAAGAACCGTCCCCACGTCTTGACGCCGAACGAATGCACGATCTCGATCGCGCCGGCGAACAACATCAGCCAGCCGATCATGTAGACCGACGCCACCGTGGCGATGAACAGGTTTCCGAAGGCGATGCCGCCGAAGATGAGCAGCAGCACGCCGAGCGCGATGAACCAGCCCCATTTGTCGCGGGTTTCGCCGATGGCCTTTTTCAGGGAGTCGCCTTGCAGTGTCATCGTTCCAGTCTCCGCCGCAGGAAGTTGAACCACGACTGAAAAGCTAGCGCCGGTTGTGGTCGGCGTCCATGGGCAAGTTCGCGCCGGCTCGCCCCCGGGGATCGAAGGGAATTAAATCAAATTTTACCGAATTCGGCGCAAGGCTTCCCGTCAACGGCAAGTTGTGCGTAAGGTGCCAGAATGACTCGTTCTTCGATGGTGGCTGCGGCCGCGGCTCTGCTTTTGATGGCGCCGGCGGCAGCCGAGGCGGGCGAGGGGGCATCCGGCTGGCTTTCCGGCGACTGGTATCTGACCGTCGGCGTGACCGGCCTCGTCGCGCCGAATTTCGAGGGCAGCAAGAAGTATCTGCTCAGCGCCCAGCCGATCATTTCCCTGGGCAAGGCCGGCCCCGAAGCGCGTTTCTCCTCGCGCAACGACAACATATCGCTGGCGCTGATCGACGACGGCCATGTTCGCGCCGGCCTGACCGGCAAGTTCCTGTGGGGACGCGACAACTCCACCGAGGAACTCAAGGGGCTGGATCCCGTGAAGTGGGGCGGCGAGGCCGGCGGCTTCTTCGAGTTCTATCCCACCGACTGGATGCGCGTGCGCTCCGAAATCCGCCACGGCATCCGCTCCCATGACGGCGTCGTCGCCGATTTCGCCGCCGACGCCTTTTATGATGTGACCCCGGACGTGCGCATTTCCGGCGGTCCGCGCCTGTCGCTGGCCACGGCCAAATATTTCGATGCCTACTATGGCGTCGACGCCGCGGAATCGGCGGCTTCCGGCCTTGGCGAATACCATCCGGACAGCGGGCTGAAATCGGTCGGCGTCGGCGGTGCCATCACCTGGAAGGTCACGGACCCGATGACGGCGAGCCTGTTCGGTGAATATACCCGCCTGATGGGGCCGGCTGCCGATTCCAGTCTGGTGAAGGAGCGCGGCTCGCCCAACCAGTTCATGATCGGCGTGTCGACCTCCTATCGTTTCGATTTCTCGATGTGACGGCTTTATTCCGGCCGCTTCATCCGCTAGAAGCCGGCCCATGACGTTCCGGCGTGCCATCGCGATACGAATTACCGGCCCGGTGTTCCGGGCGGCCTAAAGGTCATAGACCTGACAGGCTGCCGGAGCCGCCGGGATTTTTCGCGCGACGAACCCCTCGCGCTTTTTCCAGAACATGATAGTTCAACGCCCGGGCTTTTCGCGGCCTTTGGGCCAACGCATATGGCAGACCGATGACCGACACTCCCAGCACCGAGACGATCGACTATTCCAGGACGCTCTACCTGCCGCAGACGGAGTTTCCGATGCGCGCCGGCCTGCCGGAGAAGGAGCCGCTGCTGGTCAGGCGGTGGCAGGACATGGATCTTTACCGGCGCCTGCGCGAGACCTCCGCCGGCCGGCCGAAATATGTGCTGCATGACGGCCCGCCCTATGCCAACGGCAACATCCATATCGGCCACGCGCTGAACAAGATCCTCAAGGACATCATCAACCGCTCCTTCCAGATGCGCGGCTACGACGCCAACTACGTGCCGGGCTGGGATTGCCACGGCCTGCCGATCGAATGGAAGATCGAGGAGGAGAACTACCGCTCCAAGGGCAAGGCCAAGCCCGACCTCACCGACCCGGCTGCGATGATCGAGTTCCGCCGCGAATGCCGCGCCTATGCCGAGCATTGGATCAAGGTGCAGGGCGACGAGTTCCAGCGGCTCGGCGTCATCGGCGACTTCAAGAACCCCTACCTGACGATGAGCTACCACGCTGAGGCGCGCATCGCCGGCGAACTGCTGAAATTCGCCGCCAGCGGCCAGCTCTATCGCGGTTCCAAGCCGGTCATGTGGTCCGTCGTCGAGCGCACCGCGCTGGCCGAGGCCGAGATCGAGTACCACGACTACGAGAGCGACACGATCTGGGTGAAGTTCCTGGTTGCCGGGGGCTCCGGCGACGTCGCTGGCTCGTTCGTCGTCATCTGGACGACCACGCCGTGGACGATCCCCGGCAACCGCGCGGTCGCCTATTCCCCGCGCATCGCCTACGGTCTCTATGAGGTCACGGCCGCCGAGAACGATTTCGGCCCGCAGCCGGGCGAAAGGCTGATCTTCGCCGACGCTCTGGCCGATCCCTCGGCCGAGAAGGCCAAGGTAACCTTGAGCAGGGTTCGCGACGTTTCCGCCGAAGAGCTTGGAAGCCTTACGCTTTCCCACCCCTTCAAAGGGCTCGGCGGTGGCTACGAATTCGCCGTTCCGATGCTTGCCGGCGACCACGTCACCGACGACGCCGGCACCGGTTTCGTCCACACCGCGCCCGGCCATGGCCGCGAGGACTTCGAGGCGTGGATGGATCATGCCCGCGAGTTGCAGGGCAGGGGCATCGATCCGGCGATCCCGTTCACAGTGGACGACGGCGGCTATTTCACCAAGGATGCGCCCGGCTTCGGCCCGGATCGCGAGGGCGGCCCGGCGCGCGTCATCGACGACAACGGCAAGAAGGGTGACGCCAACAAGGCCGTCATCGAGGAACTGATCGCCCGCAACGCGCTGTTCGCGCGTGGCCGGTTGAAGCACAGCTATCCGCATTCGTGGCGCTCCAAGAAGCCGATCATCTTCCGCAACACGCCGCAGTGGTTCGTCTACATGGACAAGGAGCTGGGCGGGTACGGTCTTCCATCGGAAGGCCAAGCGATTGCCTCCGGCGAATCCGATACCCTGCGCAACCGCGCGCTGAAAGCCATCGACGACACGCGCTTCGTGCCGGCGGCCGGGCAAACCCGGTTGAGGGCGATGATCGAGGAGCGGCCGGACTGGGTGCTGTCGCGCCAGCGCGCCTGGGGCGTGCCGATCGCCGTCTTCGCCGACGCAGACGGCAATGTCCTGAAGGACGATGCGGTCAACGCCCGCATCGTCGAGGCCTTCGAGAAGGAAGGCGCCGACGCCTGGTTCGCCGCCGGCGCGCGCGAGCGTTTCCTCGGCTCCCGCGCCAACGAACCTTGGGTCATGGTCAAGGACATCCTCGACGTCTGGTTCGATTCCGGCTCCACGCACACCTTCACGCTGGAGGACAGGCCTGACTTGAAATGGCCGGCCGACGTCTATCTCGAAGGATCGGACCAGCATCGCGGCTGGTTCCATTCCTCGCTGCTCGAAAGCTGCGGCACGCGCGGCAGGGCGCCCTACAACGCCGTCATCACCCACGGCTTCACCATGGCCGAGGACGGCCGCAAGATGTCGAAATCGCTGGGCAACCAGGTGTTCCCGCAGGACGTCATCAAGCAGTCGGGCGCCGATATCCTGCGCCTGTGGGTCGCCACCACCGACTATTGGGAAGACCAGCGCCTCGGCAAATCGGTGATCCAGACCAACGTCGACGCCTATCGCAAGCTGCGCAACACCGTCCGCTGGATGCTGGGCACGCTGGCGCACGACGAGGGCGAGGACGTGCCGCTGGCCGATATGCCCGAACTTGAGCGGCTGATGCTCCACCGCCTGTCGGAATTGGACGAGATCGTGCGCGTCGGCTACGACGCGTTCGACTTCAAGCGGGTCGCCAAGTCGCTGCTCGACTTCATGGTGGTGGACCTGTCGGCCTTCTACTTCGACATCCGCAAGGATGCGCTCTACTGCGACGGGCCGTCGAGCGTGAAGCGCAAGGCTGCCTTGCAGGTGGTGCGCCACCTGTTCGAGTGCCTGACGAAATGGTGGGCGCCGATCCTGCCGTTCACCACCGAGGAGGCATGGCTCGACCGCCACCCCGACGCGCAATCGCTGCATCTCGACCAGATGCCGGATGTGCCGGCGACGTGGCGCAATGAGACGCTCGCCGGAAAATGGCGTAAAGTCAGGCAGATGCGGCGTGTCGTTACCGGAGCGCTGGAAATCGCGCGCGCCGAAAAGCGCATCGGTTCCTCGCTGGAGGCCGTGCCGGTGGTCTATCTCGGCAACCGCAAGCTGGAACAGGAACTCGCCGGCGTCGACATGGCCGAGATCGCCATCACCAGCGGTCTCGTCTTTTCCTACGACGGCGCGCCGGCCGAAGCCTTCAGGCTCGACGACGTCGAGGGCGTCGCCGTGGTGGTCGAGCGGGCCGAGGACAAGGGTCTGCGCAAATGCGCTCGGTCCTGGCGCTACACCGACGATGTCGGCTCCGACCCGGCGTTTCCCGACGTGTCGGCCCGCGACGCCGCGGTGCTGCACGAACTGCAGGCGCTCGGCCGCCTGTAGGCGGTGCACAAATGTCACGGCCGGATCGATAAGACCGGCCCTGCGTTGCCCCCGGCCGGCTGTTGAGATAAACACGCCCGAGCCGTGCCGGACGACGCGCAAGACAAATTGTCGCCGGATTTCCGTCGGATGAGCGGGCGGGCACGATGCCGGCAACGACGGCATGGCAGAGAGCGAGAGTGGGATTTTGGGTATGAACCACGGACATTGCAGGCGCGCGGCTCTTGTGGCGCCGCTTGTCGTCTCGGCGCTGGCCCTGGCCGGCTGCATGGGTTCGCCCACCTACGGCACCGACAAGACGGCGGCCGAGCAGCTTGCCGGGGACCTTAGCGGCGCACTGTCGCTGGCGCCGCAGAAGCGTGAGCACATCGATTACAAGCCGCGTCCCGAACTGGTGAAGCCGGCGCCGGGGCAGAAGGAATCGCTGCCGCAGCCGCAGGACAGCATCACCCAGACCGCCAGCGCCCAGTGGCCCGAATCGCCGGAGCAGCGCCGCGCGCGCCTGCGCGCCGAGGCGACGGCGCACGAGAACGATCCGAATTATCAGGCGCAGATCGTCGAGGACGATCCGAATGCGGTTCCGACGGCTGAGCATGGCAAGGCACCGAAGTTGGGTCATGACCGTTCGCCGGCCTGGTCGCCCGAGGACTCCGGCGGCGCCACGGCGCGCCGGGCCGCGATCAACGCCAAGCTGGCCGAAAGCAGACAGGGCAGCCCGACGACGCGCAAGTATCTGAGCGAACCGCCGCTGACCTACCGCCAGCCTGCCGCCGACGCTCCGCAGAACGACATCGGCGAGGACGAGTACAAGAAGGAGCGCCGCCTGAAGAGGGAGGCGCGGGGCAAGAGCAGCTGGGGCGACTGGTGGCCCTGGTAAGGGCGGCCACGTAAGGAGCATTGTCCGCCGGACGCCAGGCTGCGAAAGGCCTTTCGTCAGCGTCGGTTGCCGAAGAACGTCCTGAGCATCGCCGCCGATTCGACCTCGCCGAGGCCGGCATAGACATCCGGTACGTGGTGGCAGGTAGGCTGGGCGAAGAAGCGCACGCCGCTCGTCACCGCACCGCCCTTGTCGTCGGCGGCGCCGAAGTAGAGCCGCCGCAGGCGCGCGAAGGAAATGGCTCCCGCGCACATGGTGCAGGGCTCCAGCGTCACATAAAGGTCGCAACCGGCGAGCCGTTCGCTGGCGAGCGCGCGGCAGGCCTCGCGGATCGCCAGCATCTCGGCATGCGCGGTCGGATCGGCGAGCTCTCGGGTGCGGTTGCCGGCCGAGGCGACGACCTTATCGCCCTGGGCGACGACGGCGCCGATCGGTACTTCGCCGCGCGCCGCCGCCGCTTTTGCCTGTTCCAGCGCCAGGGCCATGAAATTCGGTCGTTTCACGCGTTGTCGGGTCCCGATTAACCTCGCCTCCCGGCGACGATCCTGTTATCTAGCCGCGCAAACGGGCAAAGACCATGGACGATAGAGACAACAAACCGCCGCGCGGCCGCAAGCCGGGCGGACAACGCCCCTCAGGTGCAGGCCATTCCGGCCCGCGCTCCTCTGGCGCCGGCAAGGGCGGCAAGCCAACCTTTGGCGGCGGCAAGAAGCAATTCGGCAAGCCGCGCACGGCTGCCGGCGGGGCGGAGCGCGATTTCAAGCGCGACCGCAAGCCCTACAAGCCGCGCGAAGAGCGAAGCGGCGAGCCCGGCGAACGGCCGCAGCGCGCCTTCGCAGGCGAGCGTCCGTTCCGCAAGGATGCGACGGCCGAAGGCGGGGAGGCGCGGCCTTTCCGCAAACCGTATCAGAAGCGCGAGGAAGGCGACCGCCGACCGTTCGCCGGCGACAAGCCCTACCGGACGCGGGAGGGCGGCAAGCCCTACGAAAAGCGCGATGAAGGGCGCAAGCCGTTCAGGCCGCGTGGCGAACGCCCGGCCGGCAATGACGGCGAAGGGACGGGACGCCCGTTTCGACGCGACGAGCGCCCGGAAGGCGAAAGGGCAGGCGGTGGATTTCGCGGCGATCGCAAGCCGTTCCAGAAGCGGGAAGGGGACGACAGGCGATCGTCCGGTCCGCGCCCCGGCCGTTTCGAGCGCAGCGCGGCGCGCGGCGATGCCGATGCGGTCCGCGGCGATCGTCCGCCGCGACAGTTCTCCGACGGGCCGAGGCCACCGCGCAAGCCCTACGACAAGGCCGCGGGCGGGGAGCGGGAGGCTCGCTTCGACAAGCCGAAACGCGATTTCGGCGACCGTCCGAAGCGCGATTTCGAGGATCGCCCCAGGCGCGACTTCGGCGACCGTAAGCCCGGCGGCTTCAAGCCGCGCCCGCGCATCGAGGATGCGGCCGAGGAAAGCGGCGAGCGCATCGCCAAGCGGTTGGCGCGTGCCGGCATCGCCTCGCGCCGCGACGCCGAGGAGCTGATCGCCGCCGGCCGGGTGAAGGTGAACGGCAAGGTCGTCGAGACGCCTGCCTTCAACGTCTCGGCAAGCGACGTGATCCATCTCGACGGCATGGAGATCCCGCCGGTCGAGCGCACGCGCCTGTTCCTGTTCCACAAGCCGGCCGGCGTGGTGACCACCAACCGCGATCCGGAAGGGCGAAAGACCGTGTTCGACGTCCTGCCGGCCGACCTGCCGCGGCTGATGACGGTCGGACGGCTCGATATCAACACCGAGGGCCTGCTGCTTCTGACCAATGACGGCGGCCTGTCGCGCGTGCTGGAGCTGCCGGCCACCGGCTGGCTGCGCCGCTACCGCGTCCGTGTCCACGGCAAGGTGGAGGAATCTGCGCTGGCGGGCCTGAAGGACGGCATCGCCGTCGACGGTGTCTTCTACGGCGCGGTCGAAGCCTCGCTGGAGCGCACGCAGGGCAGCAACGCCTGGCTGACCATCGGCCTGCGCGAGGGCAAGAACCGCGAGGTGAAGAACATCCTCGGCGCGCTCGGCCTCGACGTGACGCGGCTGATCCGCGTGTCCTACGGGCCGTTCCAGCTCGGCGAACTGCCGGAAGGCCATGTGCTGGAGATCAAGGGCCGCACGCTGCGCGAGCAGCTTGGCGAGCGGCTGGTCGAAGAGTCCGGTGCAAATTTCGAGGCCGACGTGCTCAAGCCTTTCTCCAACAAGCCGGTGCGCCGGACGGAGCCGAGGCCGGAGCAGCCTGAGCGCGCGCGACCGGTGCGCGACGGCAACCGCCAGCCGATCGGCGAGGGCGGGTTGATCAAGGCGCGCAAGCGCCGCGAGAACAGCCGCGACGAGGCGCTTGGCAAGCTTTCGACCCGACCGGAGCGAGGTGGCCTCAGTGAAAAGTCGGGGTTCGGCGGCAAGCCGGGCCGGGATTTCTCCGACAAGCCCAACCGGGGTCCCGACCGTGGCCCGGCGCGTGGTGGCAAACGCGAGCGCGACGAGCGCCCGATGGACCCGCCCGGCCAGCGCCGTGCCAATGTCTGGATGGCGCCGGGGGCGAGGCCGCAAAGCAAGAAAGCCGAGGACGAAGAAAACCGCAAGCCGCGCAATGCCCGGCCGCCTCGCTCCGGATCGGGCGGCGATCGGCCGCGCCCGAAGTCGGGCGGACCGAAGAAGCGCTGATGCGCATCGTCGGCGGCGCCTTGCGCGGACGGCCGTTGGCGACGCCGCGCGATCACTCCATCCGCCCGACCACCGACCGCGCGCGCGAGGCCGTCTTCAACGTGCTGGCGCATCGCTTCGCGGATCGGCTGGAGGGCGCGCGGGTGCTCGACCTGTTCGCCGGCACCGGCGCGCTCGGCCTTGAGGCGTTGTCGCGGGGAGCTGGCTTTGCCCTGTTCATCGAGGAATCGGCCGAAGGCCGCGGCCTAATCCGCTCCAATGTCGAGGCCTTCGGGCTCACCGGCCGCACCAAGATATTCCGCCGCGATGCCACGGCGTTGGGCGAAGCGGGCACGATGGCGCCTTTCGGCCTGGTCTTCGCCGATCCGCCATACGGCAAGGGACTGGGGGAGCGCGCGCTGCGATCGGCCGCCGAAGGCGGCTGGCTGGCGCCCGGCGCCCTGTGCGTGGTCGAAGAGGCGGCCTCCGCTCCGTTCGAGCCGGGAACCGGCTTCGCGATCATCGACGAACGCGGCTACGGCGAAACCGTCATCCGCTTCATCGAGGCCGCATGACGGCGCTCTGCCCGACTTCGGCCGCGTTTGCCGCGCAGATGACGGATAATTCATTTCCCGCGCCTTTGCGCCCAACCTATCGTTTCGCAATGATTTTCCACCGGAGTCGTCGATGACAATGCTGGCCGCGAGGCTCCGCTCTTGGTTCGTCGTCCTGGTGCTGGTGGCAGGCTCCGTCGTTCCGGCGACGGCCGAACAGAAGGCCGGGCAGGCCGATATCACCGACTTCACCCTCGCCAACGGCATGCAGGTCGTCGTCATTCCCGACCGCCGCGCGCCGATCGTCACCCATATGGTCTGGTACAAGGTAGGCAGCGCCGACGAGCCGCCCGGCAAGTCCGGCATCGCCCATTTCTTCGAGCACCTGATGTTCAAGGCGACGAAGACCTATCCGGAAGGCGCCTTCGACAAGGCCATCGCAGCCATCGGCGGCAGCAACAACGCCTTCACCTCTTACGACTACACTGCCTTCTATGAGACCGTGCCGCCTGCGGCGCTGGGCGAGATGATGGCGTTCGAGGCCGACCGGATGCGTAACCTCATCCTCGACGACAAGACCATCGTTACCGAGCGCGACGTCATCCTGGAAGAGCGCCGTGCCCGCGTCGACAACGATCCGAGCTCCCTTCTGGAGGAGGAGGTGGACGCCACGCTGTGGCAGAACCAGCCCTATCGCATCCCGGTCATCGGCTGGAAGCAGGAGATCGAGAAGCTGGACCGCGCCGACGCGCTGACCTTCTACGACCACTACTATCGCCCCAACAATGCGATCCTCGTGGTGGCCGGCGACGTCGATGCCGAGACGGTGCGCGCGCTGGCGCAAAAGACCTACGGCAAGCTCGAGCGCGGACCGGACCTGCCGCCGCGCATTCGCCCGGTCGAGCCCGAGCAGGACACGCGCCGCACGGTGACGCTGACCGACGCCCGTGTCGGCGAGCCGAGCTTTTCGACGCAATGGGTGGTGCCGTCCTACCATACGGCAAAACCCGGCGAGGCCGAGGCCCTGGACCTGTTGTCGGAAATCCTCGGCGGCGGCCCGCGCAGCCGGCTCTACCAGGAACTCGTGGTCAGGAAGAAGATCGCCACCAGCGCCGGCGCTTCCTTCCAGGGCAGCATGCTGGACGATACCAATTTCGCCGTCTACGCCGAGCCGCGCGACGGCAACAGCATCGCCGATGTCGAAGCGGCGGCCAATGCCGAGGTGGCGCGCATCGCGACTGCCGGGGTCACCGCAGAGGAACTTGAACGCGCGAAGGACCGTTTTATCCGCTCGACCGTTTTCGCCCGCGACAGGCAGGATGCGATGGCCAACATGTATGGCGCGACGCTTGCCACCGGCGGAACGATCGAGGACATCACCGACTGGCCCGACCGCATCGCCAAGGTGACCGCGGACCAGATCAAGACGGCCGCGGCGCGTTATCTGGTGCCGGAACGCTCGGTGACGGGCTATCTTCTGCCCAAGACGCAGGTGGCCAACTGATGGAAGCCGCTCCGAAGCCTTTCCACGCGCGCCTTGCTCTCGGCGTCGCCACGCTTTTCCTGTCGGCTTTCTTCCTTGTCCTGCCGGCGCTTTCGGCGCGCGCGGCTGTCGCCATCCAGGAAGTGAAATCGGACAAGGGCGTCACCGCCTGGCTGGTCGAGGACTACACCGTGCCGATCGTCGCGGTGCGTTTCGCCTTCGACGGCGGTTCGACACAGGACCCGCCCGGCAAGGAGGGGCTGGCGAACCTGATGACCGGCCTGTTCGACGAGGGGGCCGGCGATCTCGACAGCGACGCCTTCCAGACGAGCCTCGACGACGCCGGCGCCGAGATGAGCTTCAACGAGACGCGCGACGCCGTCTACGGCTCCATGCGCATGCTGGCGGAGCGCAAGGACAAGGCTTTCGACCTGCTTCGACTGGCTATCCAGCATCCGCGCTTCGACAAGGCACCGATCGACCGTATTCGCGCCCAGATCGTCGCCGGTATCGTTTCGGGCGAGCGCGATCCCGACACCGTTGCCGGCCGCAAATGGGCCGAGGCGATCTATGGCAGCCATCCCTATTCGCGCTCCGGGCAGGGCACGAAAGAAAGCGTCGCGTCGCTGACCGCCGACGACCTGCACGCCTTGCACAAGGCGCTGTTCGCACGAGACGGCCTGCATGTGGCCGTTGTCGGGGCCATCGACGCGGCGACGCTGAAGCGCAAGCTGGACGAAGTGTTCGGCGACCTGCCGGCGGAGCCCGCGCTGCAGGCCGTGCCGGACGCCGAGCTCAAGCTCGGCCAGCGGCTTGAGGTGAACTACGATCGCCCGCAGACCTCGCTGCAGCTGGCCTATCCGGGTATTCCTCGCGATGCGCCGGAATTCTACGCGGCAGCCCTGATGAACGAGATCCTCGGCGGCGGCACCTTCACCTCGCGGTTGTTCAAGGAAGTGCGCGACAAGCGCGGACTCGCCTACAGCATCAGTTCCGGACTGATGAACAGCGAGCATTCGTCCTCGCTGGTGATCGGCACGGCGACCCGCTCCGACCGCGCCGCCGAGACGCTGGCCGTCATCCGCGACGTGGTCAAGGGCATGGCCGGACAGGGATCGACCGAGGAGGAACTTGCCGCCGCGAAGGCCTATACGGTCGGCGCCTACGCCATCAACAACCTGGATTCGTCCGCGTCGATCGCCTCGACGCTGGTCGAACTGCAGATCGAAGGGCTGGGTATCGACTACATGCAGCGGCGCGCCGGCTATATCGACGCGGTGACGCTGGACGAGGTGAAGGCCGTCGCCCGCAAACTTCTCTCGGTCGACCCCGCCGTCATGATCGTCGGCCCGCCGCTGCCCGACGGGGGCAAGGGATGAGCCCGACCTTCGGCATCGCCTTCGGTGGCGGCGGTGCGCGCGGCCTTGCCCATATCCATGTCATCGAGGCGCTGGACGAACTGGGCATTCGCCCGGTCGCCATCGCCGGCTCGTCCATCGGCGCCATCATGGGGGCCGGCATGGCCGCCGGCATGAAGGGCCGGGACATCCACGACCATGCCCGTTCCATTCTCGGCACACGCGCGCAGGTGGCAAGCCGCATGTGGAGGGCGCGGCCGGGCAGCTTCGCCGAAGCGATGCAGGGCGGCCTGCATGTCAGCCAGTTCAACGTCGAGCGCATCCTCAAGGCGTTCCTGCCGGAAGCCGTTCCGGATCGTTTCGAGGACCTCGCGATTCCGCTGAAGGTGACGGCCACCGACTATTTCGGCCATGAGCTGGCGGTCTTCGACAGCGGCGACCTGCATTCGGCGCTGGCGGCCTCGGCGGCGATCCCGGCCGTCTTCCGGCCGGTCTCGCGTGACGGCCGGCTGCTGATCGACGGCGGCATCTACAACCCGGTGCCCTTCGACCTGATCGAGCGCGATGCCGACATCGTCGTCGCCGTCGACGTCGTCGGCGCGCCCTCGGAGGCCGAGCGCAAGCGGCCGAGTTCGGTCGACCTCATGTTCGGCGCCACGCAGCTTATGATGCAGTCGATCATCGCCAACAAGCTGATGCAGTGCCGCCCGGATATTTTGATCCGGCCGCCTGTCTCGCGCTTCCGCGTCCTTGATTTCCTCAAGATCGACGCGGTCATGGCCGAGACGATTGCCGTGAAGGATGAAGTGAAGCGCGAGGTCGAGCGGGCTCTGGCTGCGCACTACCAGCCGCAGAAGCACTGAGGTGCGGCCGACGGCGCCCGCCATTGCACAAGCCGGGTCGGAACAATAGATGGTGGTCCGGGAAACAGGAAAATGGACATGACCGACAGGCTGGATTCGGCCAAACTCACCGATCGCGTCGCCGCCCTCGTCGAGGCCGCCACGCGTGCCGGCGCCGATGCGGCCGACGCCGTCGTGGTGCTCGGCCGCTCCACCGGCGTCTCGGTGCGGCTGGGCAAGGTGGAAAATACCGGCGCCTCCGAGAACGAGGACGTGTCCCTGCGCGTGTTTGTCGGCAAGCGGGTGGCGAGCGTTTCGGCCACTGCCGCCTCCGACCCGAAGGCTTTGGCGGAGCGCGCGGTGGCGATGGCGAAAGTCTCGCCGGAGGACCCGTATCAGGGACTGGCCGATCCGGCGCTGCTCGCCAGGGCGCCCCGCGACCTTGACCTTTTCGATGCCACGGAAGTGTCGGCCGAGCAGTTGAAGAGCGATGCGCTGGCCGCTGAGGAAGCAGCCCTTGCGGTGAAGGGCGTGACCAATTCCGCCGGCAGCGGCGCCAGCGCCGGCATGGGCGGGCTGGTGCTCGCCACCTCGCACGGGTTTTTCGGCCGGTATGTCGCCACCCGCTTCTCGCGCTCCGTCAGCGTGATCGCCGGCGAGGGCACCGGCATGGAACGCGACTACGAGTTCTCCTCGCGCCAGCATTTCGCCGATCTCGACGCCCCCGGCTGGATCGGCCGTTCGGCCGGCGAGCGGGCGGTGAAGCGGATCGGCGCGCGCAAGGCCGCGACCGGCCCGGTCGACGTGGTGTTCGATCCGCGCGTGGCGCGCGGCATCGCCGGCCACCTTGCCGGCGCGGTCAACGGCGCTTCCGTCGCCCGCAAGACCAGCTTCCTGCGCGACATGATGGGCAAGCAGGTGGCGTCCGCCGCCATCACCGTCACCGACGAGCCTTTGCGCGTGCGCGGCCAGGCGTCCCGGCCGTTCGACGGCGAGGGCGTCGAGGGCGAGCGGCTGCTGCTGGTCGAGAACGGTGTCTTGAACCACTGGACGCTTTCCACCTCGGTCGGCCGCGAGCTCGGGCTGGCGACCAACGGGCGCGGCGCGCGCAGCGGCTCGCAGGTGTCGCCGTCCTCCACCAACCTCGCCATCGAGCCCGGCAGCCGCACGCCGCAGGACCTGATCGGCTCGCTGAAATCCGGCTTCTACGTGACGGAGGTGTTCGGGCAGGGCGTCAACATGGTGACGGGCGAATACAGCCGCGGCGCTTCCGGTTTCTGGATCGAGAACGGCGAACTCGCCTACCCAGTGTCGGAGGTGACCATCGCCTCCAACCTCAAGACGATGTTCCTCGCCATGGAAGCCGCGAACGACCTCGACCGCAATTTCGGCACCGCGGCGCCGACCCTGATGATCACGGGCATGACCCTTGCCGGAAGCTGAGACACGAGCGCGGATCGATCTGGACGCCGACCTTGCCCTGCTGCGCGACGCGGCACGGCAGGCGGGCGCGATCGCCTTGCGCTATTTCGGCAGGAACCCGCAGGTCTGGATGAAGGAAGGCGCTTCGCCGGTCAGCGAAGCCGACTACGCCGCCGACGCCTATCTGCGCGAGACGTTGCTTGCCGCCCGTCCCGACCATGGCTGGCTGTCGGAGGAAACCGCCGACGATCCGGCCCGGCTGAAGGCGCGCCGCCTGTTCGTCGTCGACCCGATCGACGGCACGCGCGGCTTCCTCGAAGGGAAGGACACCTGGTGCGTCAGTGCGGCCCTTGTCGAGGACGGCCGCACCATCGCCGGCGTGCTCGAATGCCCGGCCAAGCGGGAAACCTATTGGGCGCTGCCGGGGCAGGGCGCGTTCTGCAACGGCCGGCGTATCACAGTACGCGCCGCCTCGGCGCGGCCCGACGTCGCCGGCCCGAAGCCGATGCTGGACGCCCTGCCGCCGGAATGGGGCGAGCGCATCCATCGTGCCGCCTACGTTCCCTCGCTCGCCTACCGGCTGGCGATGATCGCCAACGGTTCGCTCGATGCGACCTTCGTCAAGCCGAACGCGCACGACTGGGACATCGCCGCCGCGGATCTCATCCTGCACGAAGCGGGCGGGCGCCTGCTCGACCGTGAGGGCCGCCGGCCCCGCTACGGCGGCGCGGAAATCCGTCACGGCGCGCTTTGCGCGGGCAGCGGCGCGCTGCTGGACGTCATGGCCGAGGTCGTCGCCGGCTACGGCCGTTGATATTTCAATGGTTTCAAAGTGACGCGCTTTGTTCTAGAGCATTTTGCAGCCGGGCGGAATCGTCTGGCGTCGCATGAATGCGGCAAGGGAAATCAGGCTGGAGCAGCGGCATCGCGTTCGCCGGAACGCACGCTGCTTTAGAGCGCCCAAATCGAAAAGATGCGAAGGACGGTCCATGACCGGCGAGAATGCGAACAAGCAACTGCTGCACCTCGTCTTCGGCGGCGAGCTGAAGACGCTCGGCGGGACGGAATTCCGCGACCTCGACCAGCTCGATATCGTCGGCATCTATCCCGACTACGAGAGCGCGAAGACCGCATGGAAGGCCAAGGCGCAGGCAAGCGTCGACAACGCCCATATGCGCTATTTCGTCGTGCACCTGCACCGCCTGCTCGACCCCGAAAGCAAGGCCGGCGCGTGACGATGGACGAACGGGCGGCCGATCCGCGGGCAGGGCAGACCTCGGCGCCGAAGAAGCGCGGCGCGGTCAAGACCCTGTGGAAGCGGATCCGCGCGCCGCTGGCGCAGTCCAGGCTGGTCAAGAACATGATCGCCAGCCTGATCAAGCTGGCCATGCACTTCATCCGGCTGACCAACCCGAAGGTGGCCGGCCAGCCGGCCTTCGAGAACACCGTCTTCGAGCGCGAGGAACCAGCGATCCTGGCGCTGTGGCACGGCCAGCACATACTGCTGCCGGCCTTCTATCCCAGCCGCAGGCCGCTGGTCGCCATGGTGTCGCGCAGCGCCGACGCCGAGATCAACGCGCTGGTGGTCGAGAAATTCGGCATCGAGACCGTGCGCGGCTCCGGCGGCCGCGAGAGCGCCCGCAATCTCGACAAGGGCGGGGCGAAAGCCCTGATCGCCCTGAAAAAGGCGCTGGTGGCGGGCAAGAACGTCTGCATGATCGCAGATATTCCGCACGGCACGCCGCGCGACGCCGGTCTTGGCGTCATCCTCCTGGCCAAGCTCTCCGGCCGGCCGATCTATCCGGCAGCCCTTGCGACCAGCCGCCGCAAGGTGCTGGAGAAAAGCTGGGACAAGACCACCATCAACCTGCCTTTCGGCCGCTCGGCCCTGATCGCGGCCCAGCCGATCTTCGTGGCGTCCGACGCCGACGAGGCGGAGATGGAGCGCAAGCGCCTTGAGGTGACCGACGCGCTGAACGCCGCCACCGCCGAAGCCTACCGCATGGTGGACGGCACGAAATGAGCGAACGCCGGGCCCGCGCGCTGCTGTCCATGTACCGGTTCGCCGGCGCGGCGGCCTATCCGCTGATCGGCCCCTACGTCGCCTGGCGCGCCTCCAGGGGCAAGGAAGACCGCGCCCGCAGCCGCGAACGCTATGGTTTCGCCGGTCGGCCGCGCCCGGAAGGGCCGCTCATCTGGGTGCATGCCGCCAGCATCGGCGAGATGATCGCCGTCGTATCGCTGGTGGAAAGCATACTCGACCACGGCGTCAACATCGTGCTCACCACCGGCACGGTGACGTCGGCCAAGATCGCGGAGGAGCGCCTGGGCGCGCGCGTCATCCACCAGTACGTGCCGCTCGACCTGAAGCCGGCGGTCAGCCGCTTCCTCGACCACTGGCAGCCCGACCTCGCCGTCATCGCCGAGTCCGAAATCTGGCCGATGACAATCCTCGAACTCGGTGCGCGCAGCGTTCCGCAGGTGCTCGTCAACGGCCGCCTGTCCGACCGCTCCTTCGCCTCGTGGAAGAAGCGTCCCAGCCTGGCCGAGGCGCTGTTCGAGAACCTCGCCCATGTCGTTGCCCAGTCGGATGTCGACGGCGAACGCTTTCGGGCGCTCGGCGCGCGGCCGGTGACGGTCTCCGGCAACCTCAAAGTCGACACGCCGCCGCCGCCGGTGGATGAGCGCGCGCTGGCTGCCTTGCAGCGGCAGATCGGAGACCGCCCGAGCTGGGCGGCCGTTTCCACCCATGACGGCGAAGAGATGATCGCGGCGGAAGTGCATGTGACGCTGCGCCACCGCCATCCTGGCCTGCTCACCATCATCGTCCCGCGCCATCCTGACCGCGCCGAAGCGCTGCTGACCGCCTTCGAAGGCATGGAACTCAAGGTGGCGCAGCGCAGCAAGGGCGAAAAGATCACCGCCGACACCGACATCCTGCTCGGCGACACGGTGGGTGAAATGGGCCTCTATCTCAGGCTCACCGAGATCGCCTTCGTCGGCCGCTCGCTGACGTCCGAGGGCGGCCAGAATCCGCTCGAACCGGCCATGCTCGACACCGCCGTGCTGGCCGGCCGCAACGTGCAGAATTTTCGCGAGTCCTACCAGAAGCTGCTCGACAGCGGCGGGGCCAAGCTGGTGCGCGACCGCAACATGCTGGCCGGCGCCGTCAATTTCCTGCTCTCCAATGAGGCGGCGCGGCACGACATGATGGCCGCAGGCGCCGCGACCGTGGAGGAGATGCGCGGCGCGCTGGCCAGGACCCTGAAGGCGCTCGAGCCGTTCATCCAGCCGCTCATCGTCAAGGCGCGCCTCAAGGGCGCCAACGGCAAATAGAGCCTTGGCTAGCGAAGCGCCTCCTTTCTGGTGGGAGAAGGCGGACTGGCGCGCTTTCGCCCTGTCGCCGCTGTCGCTCGCCTACGGCATGGTCGCCGGCCGGCGCATGAAGAAGGCGCGGCGGCAAAAAATCGGCGCTCCGGTGCTGTGCGTCGGCAACTTCACCGTCGGCGGCAGCGGCAAGACGCCGGTTGCGATTGCGCTGGCCGGGCAGGCGAGGCACATGGGGCTCACCCCCGGCTTCCTGTCGCGCGGCCATGGCGGCAGCTTTTCCGAACCGCATGTCGTCGATGCCGCGCACGACAGCGCCAGGCATGTCGGCGACGAGCCGCTGTTGCTGGCCGAGCACGCGCCGGTCGCCGTCACTGCCGACCGCGCCGCCGGAGCGCAACTGCTGATCGACCGGCACGGATGCGACTTCCTCATCATGGACGACGGCTTCCAGAGCGCGCGCATCCATATCGATTTCGCGCTGCTGGTGGTGGACGCCCGCTACGGGCTGGGCAACGGCCATGTCATCCCCGGCGGACCGTTGCGCGCGCGCCTCGGCGATCAGCTCCTTTTCGCCGACGCGCTTCTGAAGGTAGGTGAAGGAATCGCCGCAGATGCCGTGGTACGCCGCGCCGCACGCGCCGGCAAGCCGATCTTCGACGCCCGCACGCGCCCGCTCGATGGACAGGACCTCGCCGGCCGGCGTTTCCTCGCCTTCGCCGGTATCGGCCATCCGGACAAATTCTTCGCCAGCGTGACGGAGGCGGGCGGCGAGGTGGCGATGGCGCGCGCCTTCCCAGATCATCATTTCTACGCCGCCGACGAGCTCGATGAGTTGGCTGCTACGGCACGCAAGGAAGGGCTGTCGCTCATCACCACCGCGAAGGACGCGGCGCGCCTTTCTCACGACACGGCGCCGCCGGCGCTGCTCGACCACCTCAAAATCCTGCGGATCGGTACGGTCTTCGACCTCGACCATGCGCCCGAGCGCATCGTCGAGGAGACACTCGCCGCATGGCGTCGCCGCAAGCTGAATGCGCTCGAAAGGGGAGAGTGACGACCCGCGCCGCTCACCGTTTCCGTAAAATGGTCAAGCGATCTAGCGCCTCTGGCGCAGGCCGGGATTCATCGCGATCTCGCGGTCGAGCGAAACCGCCGCGCTGACATACGGCTCCTGACGGGCGACGCTCCAGTAGCGCAATTCGTCGAGCGGAATGGATTCGCCCGTCACCGCGCAGCGCACGAAGGCGCCCGGACTGGTGACCTGGAAATCGCCGTCGAGATAGCGGATGCCGGCCTCGCGGCCGCCGGGGCCTTCAAAGCGGTTCATCATTGCGCAGGGTCCATCTTCATGCCCGCCATCGGCCACAAATGCGCGGCGAGGTCAAGCGGACACGACGCCCGCGGATATGCGCCATCCTATTCCTCGGCGGCAAGGAAGGCCTCGATCCGCTCCGCCGGGACACCGGCCATGCGGCCCAGGCGATGCGCCAGTTCGCCGGCTGCCGCTCGCGGCCGGCCGATCGGCCGGTCGAGCCAGTAGGAAACCGGGTTGAGAACCTTCCGTTCGTCCACCGGCACGATACGGCCGGCGGCCAGCTGCCGCTCCGTCAACGGCGGGCGCGCGAGCGCTATGCCGAGCCCGTAGGAAGCGGCGTCGAGAACGAGGTTGTAGTCCTCGAAGCGCCGGTCCTGCGGCCGGGGATGGTAGTTCATGCCGAACTGGCCGAACCATGCCCGCCAACCGGAAGCGTCGGAATCGTTGATGAGCGGATAGTGCAGCAGGCGTGCCGGCTCGCCGTAACCGATCTTCGCCGCCAGGTCCGGCGACGCGACGGGGAAGATGTGCTCCTCGAACAGTTGCAGCGAGATGCGCTCGGCGATGCGCCCGCGGCCGCAGCGGATCGACAGGTCGAAGCCTTCGTCGGCGAGGTCCGACTGGCGGATATCGATGTCGAGCATGATGCGCAGGCGGGTGTCGCCGTTCTCCAGTACTGAGAGCCGAGGCATCAGCCACAACCCGCTGATCGAGGGGATCGATGTGAGCTTGACGACGGCGCTGCCGCGCGGTTCCACCCAGCGGTCGGAATGGCTGGAGATCAGCGCGAAGGCCTCGCTGACGCGGATATGCAGCCGGTTGCCCTCGATGGTGAGGGAAACGCCGCGCGCGCCGCGCTCGAACAGCTTCAGGCCGACCCAACCCTCCAGCTTGGCGATCTGCCGGCTGACCGCGCCATGCGTCAGGTTCAGCCGCTCCGCCGCCGCCGAGAAACTGCCGGTGCGCGCCGCCGCGTCGAAGGCGCGGAGCGTTTCCAGCGGCAGCATCGCTTCCAAGCTGTGATCCATGCTCACAGCTGATCCTCGATCAACTCGTTTGTCAACGGCGCGAAACAGGTGTCATGTGCCGGGCGAAAACGCTACAGCAGCACGAATTTCCCAAGGAAATCATCCGAGGGAACGCACAAGGGCCGTTCGATGAGCACGACGACAGCGACCAGCGACACGAAGGGCTTCGACATCGTGGCCGCCGCCGCCATCACCTTGACGGTGATCGGCTGGGCCTCCGCCTTTCCCGGCATCCGGGCGGGGCTCACCGCGTTCGGCCCGCTTGAACTCGGGGCGTTGCGTTTCGCCATCGCCGCGGTGCCCGCCGCGATCTTCCTGGCCGTCCGCCGCCCGGCCATGCCGCGGCTTGGCGACTGGTGGCGGCTGGCCTTCGGCGGCGCCATCTTCGTCGCGCTTTATACCGCCGTCCTCAATATCGGCGAGACGATGGTCTCGGCGGGCGCGGCGGCCTTCATCATCAATGTCAGCCCGATCCTTACCGCCTTGATGGCCATGCCGCTGCTCGGCGAGCGGTTCTCGACATGGGCGTGGATCGGCACGTTCCTGTCCTTCACCGGCATCGGCATCATCGCCATGGGCGAGGGACACGGGTTTCATATCAATGCCGGCGCGCTGCTGGTGCTCGTCGCAGCCCTGTGTTCCTCACTCAACACCATCGTGCAGAAGCCGCTGTTCCTGCGCCTCAAGCCGCTGGACGTGGCCGCCTCCAACATGGTGCTCGGGGGGCTTTGCCTGTCGCCCTTCCTTCCCGAGGCGCTGGCGCAGGCACGGGTGGCCGACACGGCCGGTCTCGGCGCGGTGATCTATCTCGGCATCGTGCCCAGCCTGATCGCCTACGCGGCCTGGGCGGTGGCGCTGTCGCGCCTGCCGGCCGCGCGCGCCACGAACTTCCTCTATATCGTCTCGCCGACCGCCGTGCTGATCGGCTATTTCTGGCTGGGCGAAGTGCCGACGCTGATGGGCATCGTCGGCGGCGTGCTGGCGCTCGGCGGCGTGGCGATCGTCAACCTGAAACGGTAAACCGTCACCGCCGCCCGAACAGTCTTTCGATATCGGCGAGCTTGAGTTCGATATAGGTCGGGCGGCCGTGGTTGCAGGTGCCTGAGCCTGGCGTCGCCTCCATCTGCCTGAGCAGCGCGTTCATCTCTTCCGGCTTGAGCAGCCGTCCGGAGCGCACCGAACCGTGGCAGGCCATGGTTGCGGCGATGTGGTCGAGCCGTTCCTTCAACGTATCGACGGTGTCGTTGTCGGAGATCTCGTCAGCGAGGTCGCGCACCAGCCGTCCGATATCGACCTCGCCCAGCATGGCGGGCGTCTCGCGCACCGCCACCGCGCCCGGCCCGAAGCGCTCCAGCCTGAGCCCGAAGCGGGCCAGCGTGTCGCCGTGCAGCGCCAGCCGCTCGGCGTCCTCCTCGGGCAGGTCGACGATTTCCGGCAGGAGCAGCATCTGCGAGGGCAGGGCGCGCGAATGCAGTGCCTGTTTCAGCGCCTCGTAGACCAGCCGTTCGTGTGCCGCGTGCTGATCGACGATGACCAGCGAATCGCGTGTCTGCGCCACGATGTAGTTTTCGTGCACCTGTGCGCGGGCAGCACCCAGGTCGGTGTCGAGCAGCGATTCCTCGACAATGCCGTGGCCGGCGCGGGCATCGGCGCTGGCGAGCGGTCCGGCGTCGAAGCTCACCTGCGAAGTTTCGCCGAAACCGTTCGCAAGCGGCGCCTCGAACGGCCGGTAGGGCGAGCGGGCCGGGTCGAAACCGACCGGTCCCGAGGCGCGGAAGCCAGCCTCATGGCTGCGATGGCCGTTGGCCTGCGCGGGATGGTCGTAGGCAGGGCCGCCCGGCCGGAACGCCGCCATCATGCCGGCGGCGCCCGTGGTGGAGGGGCGGATGCCGGCGCCGGCAAGTGCGGCGCGAATGGCGCCGACGATCAGCCCGCGCACGAGGCCGGGATCGCGGAAGCGCACGTCGGCCTTGGCCGGATGCACGTTGACGTCGACCAGCGCCGGTTCGAGTTCGAGGAACAGCGCGGTCACCGCATGGCGGTCGCGCGGCAGCACGTCCGCATAGGCGCCGCGGATGGCGCCGGCAAGCAGCCGGTCGCGCACCGGCCGGCCGTTGACATAGACATATTGCAGCAAGGCGTTGGCGCGCGTGAAGGACGGGATGGAGACATGGCCGGAAAGCCGCACGCCCTCGCGTTCGGCGTCGATGGTCAGCGCGTTGTCGGGAAATTCCGCGCCCATCACCTGGGAGATGCGGGCAAGCTGGTCTTTTTCAGCGACGGCCGGCAGTTCCAGCGTCGAGCGGTCGGACCCCGCCAGGGTGAAGCGCACTGTCGGAAAGGCGACGGCGATGCGCTTGACCACGTCGGTGATGGCGGTGGCCTCGGCGCGCTCGCCCTTCATGAACTTCAGCCGCGCCGGCGTGGCGAAGAACAGGTCGCGCACTTCGACCGTGGTGCCACGGTTCGCGGCGGCGGGGCGGACCGCAGAGACGTGGCCGCCGTCGATGCCGATCTCGGCGGCGCTGTCGCCGTCGGCGGTGCGCGAGCGGATCGACAGCCGCGCCACCGAGCCGATGGACGGCAGCGCCTCGCCGCGGAAACCGAGCGAGCGGATGTCGTGGATGTCCTCGGACAGTTTCGAGGTGCAGTGGCGGGCCACCGCCAGCGCCAGTTCCGGCTCGGCGATGCCGCCGCCGTCGTCGGTGACGCGGATCAGCGACAGGCCGCCGCCGGCCGTGACCACCTCGATGCGTCGTGCGCCGGCGTCGAGCGCGTTCTCCACCAGTTCCTTGACCACGCTCGCCGGACGCTCGATGACCTCGCCGGCGGCGATCTGGTTGATCATCGTTTCGGAAAGCTGGCGGATGGGCATGATCCCAGTATAGGAAGATTCGCCCGCCAAGAGCAGCCGAAGCAGGGCGTAGCCGTAAAAAAGCCGGGATGACAGGAGTTGTCTGTGGACAGCCGGGTTAAGTTCGAGGGGACGGGAATGAAACGCGCGTCGATTGCCGCTCTTGTGTGCCTGCTCGCTCCGTCTGCGGCGTTTGCCGGCCCGGCCTCGAACGCGGTGAAATTCTTCTATACGCCGCAAGTGCGCTTCGAGCCGGATCCGAAATATCGCGACCGCTTCACCGAACCGGTGACGAAGCTTTTCGAACTGAACGATGAAGCGGTCCGGAAAAACCCGGACGTGATTGCCTGCATCGATTTCGATCCGGGTCTCGACGCGCAGGATTTCGACCAGAAGACCCTCGATCGCACCTTGAAGCTCTCCGAGGCGCTGGATGGGGATACCGGTACGGTCGTCGCCACCTTCGATCTTTTTCCGGATGCGCAGGAAGGCGCCGCCCGCGAGATGGTCTGGTCGGTGAAGAAGGTCGACGGCAAGTGGAAGATCGCCGACATCGCCTCCAAGACCAATGGCTGGACGCTCAGCCAGCTCCAATGCATGACCGGCCAGAGCCTGGAATAGGCTGATGCGGGTGACCGTCCGGCTGCTGCTCGTCCTTGCCTGCGCGGTGGGATGTTGCAACGCCGCCGTAGCGGACGGCTTGCTGGGGACCGCGCCTGCCAAGCCGTCGTCGGCGGCGCAGCCGAGCGGCAATACCCCGGTCGCAGCTCAGCCGGGCTCGCCGACCGCCCTGATTAAACCCTTCTATGAACACTTTGGCCTTGAACGCGATCCGGCCCAGCGCTCCAACTTCGTCGATCCGGCGAAGAAGGTGCTGGACGACGCCGAGGCGCTGGAAAAATCGGGGCAAGGCGAATGCCTCGACCCCAACATGGCGCTCGACAACGCCGACGCCGACAAGGACGCCATCGCCGGCAGCCTGAAGATGCTGGAGGCAATCAACGGCGACCGTGCCAAGGTGGTCGTCGCCTTCGCCGAGGGCGGCCACCCGCACCGGCTGGAATGGAAGCTCGAAAAGGTCGGCAATGCCTGGAAGATCGCCGACCTGCTTTCCGTCACCGGCGAATGGGAACTCAGCCAGTACCAGTGCGAGTAGTTCAGCCGCGCCCGCGATAGGGCGCGACGCCCATGTCCGGCAGCCAGGCGCCTTCCGGCGGCGTTCCGGTCTGCCAGAACACGTCGATCGGGATGCCGCCGCGCGGATACCAGAAGCCGCCGATGCGCAACCACAGCGGCTTCGTCGCTGCCACGATGCGTCGTGCGATCGTCACCGTGCAATCTTCGTGGAAGGCCCCATGGTTGCGGAACGAGGTCAGGAACAGCTTCAGCGATTTCGATTCGACCAAAGCCAAGTCGGGCGCATAGTCGATGACGATATGGGCGAAATCCGGCTGTCCGGTGACCGGGCAGAGCGAGGTGAATTCCGGGCAGGTAAAGCGCACGATGGCCGGCGGGCCGTCGCCGCGTTTGAACGGCACCGTTTCCAGGACCGCTTGATCCGGGCTTTCTGGCGTCTCGACCCGGGCGCCGAGTTGAGTAAGCTTCTCTCTGATGGTCATCGGGCAGGCTCCTTTGCGGGCGGCTCCTAACAGCAATCGGAACGCCAGCATATGAACGCCAGCAACGATCCGCTTCTTCAACCCTATCAGCTCAAGCATCTGACGCTGAAGAATCGCGTCATGTCGACCAGCCACGAGCCCGCCTACTCCGAGGAAGGCATGCCCAAGGAGCGCTACCGGCTTTACCATGCCGAGAAGGCCAGGGGAGGCATGGCTTTGACGATGACGGCGGGTTCGGCGATCGTCAGCAGAGACAGCCCGGCCGCCTTCGGCAACCTGCACCTCTACGACGACGCCATCGTTCCGTGGCTAAAGGAACTGGCGGACGACTGCCATCAATACGACTGCAAGGTGATGATCCAGATCACCCATCTCGGCCGCCGTACCGGCTGGAACAAGGCCGACTGGCTGCCGGTGCTTTCCGCTTCGCCGGTGCGCGAGCCGGCGCACCGGGCTTTTCCGAAGACGGCGGAGGACTGGGACATCGAGCGCATCGTCGCCGACTATGCGTCGGCCGCGCAGCGTTGCCAGGAGGCCGGGCTGGACGGCATCGAGTTCGAATCCTACGGCCACCTGATGGACGGCTTCTGGTCGCCGGCCACCAACCACCGCGACGACGAATTCAACGGTTCGCTGGAGAACCGGCTGCGCTTCACGCATATGGTGCTCGATGCGGTGCGCAAGGCGGTGGGCGAGAAATTCGTCGTCGGCATCCGCATGGTCGCCGACGAGGATTTTTCCGCCGGCCTGTCGAAGGAAGAAGGCGTCGAGATCGCCCGGCTGCTGGCCGGTTCCGGCAAGGTCGATTTCCTCAACATCATCCGCGGCACCATCGAGACGGACGCGGCGCTGACCAAGGTAATCCCGGTCACCGGCATGCGCTCCTCGCCGCACCTCGATTTCGCCGGCGAGGTCCGGGCGGCGACGAAGTTCCCCACCTTCCACGCTGCACGCATCTCCGACGTGGCAACGGCCCGCCATGCCATCGCGACGGGCAAGCTCGACATGGTGGGCATGACGCGCGCCCACATCGCCGACCCGCATATCGTGAAAAAGGTGATGGAAGGCAGGGAGCATGAGATCCGTCCCTGCGTCGGCGCCACCTACTGTCTCGACCGCATCTACGAAGGCGGCGAGGCGCTGTGCGTCCACAATGCGGCGACCGGCCGCGAGGCCTGGATCCCGCACGTCATCCGCAAGGCCGATGGACCGGAAAAGAAGGTCGTGGTGGTCGGCGCCGGCCCGGCCGGCCTGGAAGCGGCGCGGGTGACGGCCGAGCGCGGCCACAAGGTGACCGTGCTGGAAGCATCCGGACAGGCCGGCGGGCAGGTGCGGCTCGCCACGCACAATCCACGCCGCAAGGAACTGATCGGCATCGTCGATTGGCGTCTTGCCGAGTTGGAGCGACTCGGCGTCGAGATCCGCTACGACACCTGGGCGGAAGCCGGCGACGTGTTGGCGCTGTCGCCCGACGTCGTGATCGTCGCCACCGGCGGCCTGCCGCAAAACCCGCCGCTGGAAGCTGGCGACGACCTGGTGACGTCGAGCTGGGACATCATGGCCGGCAGCGTCAAGCCGGCGGAAACCGTCCTGCTCTACGACGACAATGGCGGCCACCAGGGCATGGGCGCGGCCGAACTGATCGCCAATGCGGGATCGAAACTGGAACTGCTCTCGCCGGAACGTTTCTTCGCGCCCGAAATGGGCGGCTTGAATCACGCGCCTTACGTGAAAGCCTTCCACGAGAAGGGCATCACCGTCACCATCAATACTCGTCTCAAGGCAGTTAGGCGCGATGGAAATCAACTGGTTGCGACGCTTTTCTCCGATTTTGCGGAAGGCTGGTCAGCGGAGCGCCGCGTCGACCAGGTGGTGGTCGAACACGGCACCGCGCCGCTGGACGATCTCTATCTTGCGCTGAAACCGCTGTCGAAGAACCTCGGCGCGGTGGACTACGAGCGGCTGGTGAAGGGCGGCGCCATCTTCCCCGACCGGAACGCCGAGGGCCGTTTCGTCGTCTGCCGTATCGGCGACGCGGTCGCCTCGCGCAACATCCACGCGGCGATCTACGACGGCATCCGCTTCGGCATCAGGGTCTGAATGCGCGCGGCCGTCGGCACGAGAGCCCTGTACCGAAGGCCGCGCGCTGCGCACGCCGGTTGCATGGACCCTGGCCGATGCGGGAGCGAGCGCTGTCGGGCAAGTTTTCAGAACATCCGCGCGATCGCCATGCACAGCACCGTCAGGGCGAGCAGACGGGCCGCGACGCGCTCGCCCTTGGCCATGGTGCCGCGCAGCGCGGCGGTCGTCGCTTCGTCCGCGCCGGCAAGCTGCCGCCGGGCCGGTCCGACAAGCGCGCCAAGCACCCCTGCCGCCGCAAGGGCAGCGAGGATGCCGATGCCGAGCACCAGTTCCATGTTGCCGAAGACGCCCTGATGGAAGAAATACCAGAGCAGGGCGCCGGTGATCAGGGCAAGCGTTGCCGAGCCCATCTGCGGGCCGAAGAAGCGCTCGGCTTTGATCTCGGGGTCGCGGGCGATGGTGAAGGTCGTGCCGGCCCAGAAGACGCCGGCCATGACATGCAGCCCGAGAACGACGATATAGACATATTCCATGATCGGTTCCTCGCTTCCGTTCATGCATATTGATAGATATCGAATGGTTAGACGTCAATTGTTTGGAGTGAATTTGCCGTTATGATCCTGCCATGAAGCTGACATCCGTCCCCATCGGAATGGACCTTTTCCGCACCACGAAAGTGCTTTCGCAGGCCTTCGAGGCGAGGCTCGTCGAGGCCGGCGGCGGCCTGCCGACATGGCTCACCCTGCTGTCGATCAAGTCGCAGGCGACCGCCAACCAGCGGGAACTGGCAGGCATGATCGGCATCCAGGGCGCGACCCTGACGCATCATCTCAACGCGATGGAAAAGCAGGGCCTGTTGACGCGGCGGCGCGATCCGGCCAACCGGCGCGTGCACAGGGTCGAGCTGACGGATGCGGGGGAAGCGCTTTTCCTGCGCCTGCGCGATGTTGCGGTGGCTTTCGACAAGCGGCTGCGTGCCGGAATTCCGGACGACCGGATCGCTCAGATAGCCGCCACGCTTGCGACGTTGCGGGCCAATGTAGAGGACTGAACGCCGCGCTGGCTCCGTCAGGCGACGTTGCCTTGCACGACGGTGAGCTTCGCCTTTTTCGGCGCGCGGGCGGTGAGCCAGGCGCGTGCCTCGTCCTGCGGCATGGGGAAGGCGATGGAATAGCCCTGCACCTGATCGCAGCCGATGGCCAGCAAAGAGTCGAGTTCGGCTTCCGTCTCGGCGCCCTCGGCGACGATGGAGATGCCGAGGCCGCGCGCCAGCTCTGTGATGGCGCGCACGATCTTGGAGTTGTCGCCGTTCTGGTGGATGTTCTGGACGAAGCGCCGGTCGATCTTGAGGCGGTCGATCTCGTTCGGATTGACGTGGCTGAGCGAGGCGTAGCCGGTGCCGAAATCGTCCAGCTCCAGATGAACGCCGGCAGAGCGGATGTGCCTGAGCTTGGCGGCGATGCCCGTCTTTTCGTCGTCGAGGATGACGGATTCGACGATCTCCAGAGACAGTCTGTCTGCCGGCAGTCCGGCCTCTTCCAGCGTGCGGAACAGGAAGGCGTCGAAGTCCGGTTCACGCAGCTCCGTGCCGGAGACGTTGACCGCCAGGCGTCCGAAGGCGATGCCGGCGCGATGCCACTCCGCCGCCTCTGACACCGCCTTGGCGATGACGATGCGGCCGATATCGGCCATCAGGCCGCATTTTTCGGCGACGGGAATGAATTCGCCGGGCGAGACCATGCCGCGCGTCTTATGCTTCCAGCGCACCAGCGCTTCGACGCCGCTGATAGAACCGTCGACGAGCGAGACCTGCGGCTGGAAGAAGACCTGGAAGCCCTTTTCGACGATGGCCGTGCGGATGTCCTGTTCGAGCTGCTTGCGATGATCGAGTTCGAGGCGCAGCTCTTCCGAGAAGAAGGAGAAGGTGCCGCCGCCGAGCTTCTTGGCCGAGTAGAGCGCGAGATCCGCGTGCACCATCAGGTCCTTGGCGTTGTCGGCATCGACGGGATAGACGGCGATGCCGGCGCTCGCTCCCGGCAGGATGGTGGTGCCCTGGAAGACGATCGGCTGGTTGACGCGCGCCAGGATGCGCCGGGCCACCATATTGATGTCTTCGGTGTCGCCCGCGCCGTTGAGGATGATGACGAATTCGTCGCCGCCGAGCCGGATGCACAGGTCGGAGGCGCGGCAGGATTCGCGCATGCGCTGGGCGGTCGCCACCAGCACGTAGTCGCCGGCCGCGTGACCCAGCGTGTCGTTGATCTGCTTGAAGCGGTCGAGGTCGAGCTGGATCACCGCCAGCCGCTCGCGCCGGCGATGCGCACCCTTGATGAGCGTGTCGAAATGGTCGGTGAGGAAGGCGCGGTTGTGCAGCCCCGTCAGCCCGTCGTGCACGGCGATGAAGGCCATGGAATTGCGTGCGTCGATGAGTTCGTAGGTCTTGCGCAGGATGGCGTTCGACATCGGTCGGAAAATGAACAGCGCGACCAGTATGATGACGCCGATGGTGGCGAAGAACAGGTTGCGATGCAGGTTGAGCATGCCCTGCGAGCGCTGTTCGGCCATGGCGCTGATGCGCTGGCCGAGCGCCGAGTAGCCCGACAAAGTGGCGTTGGCGAGCGAAGGATCGAGAGCGGCATACTCGCCGCCGGCCTTGCGGGAATTGGCGCCGGCATAGCTGCGGTCGAGTTCCGCTTCCAGCGCTGCCGTCAGCCGCCGGCCGTTGGCCGCGAGACCGACGGAGAAATAGTCGAGATGGAACGGCTTGGCATAGAGTACGCTTTCGATCGAAGTCGGGTCGAACCGCGCCGGTGAGGTCGGATCGGCGTCGGTGTCGTCGACGAACAGATCGTAGTTCTTCTCGAATTCCTCGGTGGCCGCCTTGAGGTCGCGGACGAACGCCGGCTTCCTGTTGGGCGAAGCCGTTTCGGCGGCGTTTGCGAGAAAGACGATGCGCTGCGACAGGGCTTTTTGCGTCGACACCATGTCGAGCACGGCGCCGTCGCGCTGCTGGGCCGCCATCATCTCCTGCAGGAGCACGAAGGAGGCGACCGCCATGGCCGCGATGATGAGCAGGGCAACCCAATAAGCGCTCTTGATCAGGAGCACGAGCCGGCCGGAAACGGCGGCTTGCACGGATGGCTGCGACATCGACGGATTGCTTCCCCAAGATGCGTTCTGCTCGAGATCGTGGGCAGGCAATGGTTAAGGTGTGAAGAAAACACGCGGCCTGCGCCGCACGGCCGATGCCGAAAAAATGTGCGATGGTTATCGACTGGTTGCGAAAAGCGCATCCTTTGCCGCAATTTCCGCGATCGCGTGTTTTGCGGTGGATTTTTGTTGCGCCCGGCGCGACAGTCGCGCGCGACAAAAGGGGTAGCGCATGACCAAGGCATTTCTCTCCCACATCGACGCCGAACTCGAAGGATTGAAGGCCGCCGGCCTCTACAAGGCCGAACGCGTCATCACCTCCATGCAGTCCGCCGAGATCGAGGTGGCGGACGGGGCGAAGGTGCTGAACTTCTGCGCCAACAACTACCTCGGCCTCGCCGACAACGCGGAACTCAGGCAGGTGGCGAAGGCCGCGCTCGACCGCTACGGCTACGGCATGGCGTCGGTGCGCTTCATCTGCGGCACGCAGGAGGAGCACAAGCAACTGGAGGCGAGGATTTCGGCTTTCCTCGGACTGGAGGACACAATCCTCTATGGCTCCTGCTTCGACGCAAACGGCGGCCTGTTCGAGACGCTGCTCGGCGAGGAAGACGCCGTCATCTCGGATGCCTTGAACCACGCCTCGATCATCGACGGCGTGCGCCTCTCCAAGGCCAAGCGCTTCCGCTACGCCAACAACGACATGGCGGCGCTGGAGGAAGAATTGAAGAAGGCAGAGGGCTGCCGCTTCAAATTGATCGCCACCGACGGCGTCTTTTCCATGGATGGCATCATCGCCAACCTGAAGGGTGTGTGCGACCTGGCTGAGAAGTACGGCGCCATGGTCATGGTCGACGATAGCCACGCCGTCGGCTTCGTCGGCAGGCATGGGCGCGGCTCGGCCGAGCATTGCGGCGTCGAGGGCAGGGTGGATGTCATCACCGGCACGCTGGGCAAGGCGCTCGGCGGTGCGTCCGGCGGCTACACGTCCGGCAAGCGGCAGGTGGTGGACTGGCTGCGCCAGCGTTCGCGACCCTACCTATTTTCCAACACGCTGATGCCGGCCATCGCCGCCGCGTCGCTGAAGGTCTTCGACCTGATCGAGCACGGCGACGGGCTGCGCCAGAAGCTTTACGACAACGCGGCGCGCTTCCGTTCCTCCATGACGAAGCTCGGCTTCACGCTTGCTGGCGCCGATCACCCGATCATCCCGGTAATGCTGGGCGACGCGGCGCTGGCGCAGGCCTTTGCCGCGAAGATGCTGGAGCGAGGCATCTACGTGATCGGCTTTTCCTTCCCCGTCGTGCCGAAAGGACAGGCCCGTATCCGCACGCAGATGTCGGCCGCGCATTCGAGCGCCGACATCGACCGCGCGGTGGACGCTTTCAGGGAAGTGGGCAAGGAACTGGGGATTATCTGATGTCCAACATGATGCGTGCCTTGGTGAAGGCAAAGGCCGAACCCGGCATCTGGATGGAGCGGGTGCCGGTGCCCGAGATCGGTCCCAACGACGTGCTGATCAAGGTGAAGAAGTCCGCCATCTGCGGAACGGACGTCCATATCTACAACTGGGACAAGTGGGCCGAGAAGACCGTGCCGGTGCCGATGGTGACCGGGCACGAGTTCGTCGGCACCATTGCCGATGTCGGCTCGGCCGTGACCGAATACAAGGTCGGCCAGCGCGTCTCGGGCGAGGGCCATATCGTCTGCGGCCATTGCCGCAACTGCCGGGCGGGCAGGGGACACCTGTGCCGCAACACTTTGGGAGTCGGCGTCAACCGGCCGGGTTCATTCGGTGAATATGTCGCCATTCCCCAGCACAATGTCGTGCCGATCCCCGACGACGTGCCGGATGAAGTGGCGGCGATCTTCGATCCGCTCGGCAACGCGGTGCATACCGCACTTTCCTTCGACCTCGTCGGTGAGGACGTGCTGGTGACGGGCGCAGGCCCCATCGGCATCATGGGCGCACTCGTGGCGCAGTGCGTCGGCGCACGCAAGGTGGTCATCACCGACATCAACCCTTACCGGCTCGACCTCGCCCGCAAGGTCGGCATCCATCACGTCGTCGACGCTTCGAAAGAGAAACTGCGCGACGTCATGGGCCAGGAAGGCATGACCGAGGGGTTCGACGTCGGGCTGGAAATGTCGGGCTCGGCGGTCGCCTTCCGCGACATGATCGACACCATGAACAACGGCGGCAAGATCGCCATCCTCGGCATCGCGCCGACCGGCTTCGAGATCGACTGGAACAAGGTCATCTTCAAGATGCTGACGCTGAAGGGCATCTACGGCCGCGAGATGTTCGAGACGTGGTACAAGATGATCGCGCTGGTGCAGGGACCGCTTGACGTCGCCGGGCTGATCACCCACCGTATCGGCATCGACGACTACCAGGCCGGCTTCGAGGCGATGAAGAGCGGCAATTCCGGCAAGGTGGTGATGGACTGGTGAGGGCGACAAGTCATGTTCATCCGTCGCCGTCGCGCATGAATTCTTCCAGCCGTTCCAGCCCGTAATCGAATTCGGCAAGGCGCGCCGCGCCCATGGCCTGCGACAGGCGCCGCTCAAATGCCTTGGCCAGCGGCACCATCTCGCCATAGGCGGCGAGTCCAGCTTTCGTCAGCGTCAGGTGTTCGATGCGGCGGTCATTGTCGTCTGGCGTGCGGGTAAGCCAGCGCCGCCGCTCCAGTTCCGCCACGGCGCGCGACACCTTGGTCTTGTGCATGGCGGACTGTTCGCCGAGCACCTTCGCGGTCAACCTGCCATGCTGGCCGAGCCCAGCAAGCACGCGCCATTCCGGCCGCGTCAGGCCGAGCCTGTCCTTGTAGACGGCGGCGAATTCCCGGCTGACCAGATCGGCCAGCCGATAGAGCCGGTAGGGCAGAAACGTCTCAAGCTCTAGAATGCCGGTCTCCATCGTTCCGCTCCCAGGGGTCGTTGATAGTTACAAAATCAATGGTTACGGATGAAACAAATCTGGTCAATCCGGGAGGATGTTATGGCCTTTTCCTACATGCCGGGCTTCGGCAACGATTTTGAGACGGAAAGCCTTCCGGGCGCGCTGCCGCAGGGCCGCAATTCGCCCCAACGGCCGGCCTACGGTCTCTATGCCGAGCAGCTTTCCGGCTCGCCCTTCACCGCGCCGCGCGGCACCAACGAGCGTTCCTGGCTCTATCGCATCCGCCCGAGCGTCAAGCACACCGGCCGCTTCAAGGGCGCCAGCTATCCACATTGGAAAACGGCACCGAACCTCGGCGATCATGAGCTGGCGCTCGGCCAGTATCGCTGGAACCCGATGCCGATGCCGTCGGAGCCGACCGATTTCATCGCCGGCATCCGCACCTTGACGACGGCCGGCGACGCGCTTGGCCAGTCGGGCATGGCGGGGCATGTCTACATCGCCAACAAATCGATGGCGGACGACCATTTCTTCAACGCCGATGCCGAAATGCTGATCGTGCCGCAGGTCGGCCGGCTGAATTTCGTCACCGAGATGGGCGTGATCGAGATGGCGCCCGGCGAAATCTGCGTGCTGCCGCGCGGGTTGGTCTTCAAGGTCGAACTCGTCGACAAGGAAGTGCGCGGTTACATCTGCGAGAACTACGGCGCCAAATTCACCATGCCCGACCGCGGGCCGATCGGCGCCAACTGCCTCGCCAATCCGCGCGACTTCAAGACGCCGTGCGCCTGGTTCGAGGACAGCGACCGGGCAACCCGCCTGATCGTGAAATGGTGCGGCGCCTTCCACGAAACCATGCTCGACCATTCACCGCTCGATGTGGTCGCGTGGCATGGCAACTACGCGCCCTACAAATATGATCTCGCGACGTTTTCGCCGGTCGGGGCGATCCTGTTCGACCATCCCGATCCGTCGATCTTCACCGTGCTGACGGCGCCGAGCGGCGAGGAAGGCACGGCCAATGTCGATTTCGTCATCTTCCCGCCGCGCTGGCTGGTGGCGGAAAATACGTTCCGGCCGCCATGGTATCATCGCAACATCATGAGCGAGTTCATGGGCCTGATCCACGGTCAGTACGACGCCAAGGAGGAGGGTTTCGTTCCCGGCGGCATCTCGCTGCACAACATGATGCTGGCGCACGGCCCCGACGCGCCGGGCTTCGAGAAGGCGTCGAAGGTGGAGCTGAAGCCGGTGAAGCTCGACCACACCATGGCCTTCATGTTCGAGACGCGCTTTCCGCAGATGCTGACGCGCTACGCCGCCGAGGCGCCGACCTTGCAGGAGGACTATATCGACTGCTGGAGCGACCTGAAAAAGCGCTTCAACGGGTCGGTGGAAGGCGACTGGAGTTGAGGCCTGCTGATCCCTCTCGCTCCGAGGATGGGGAAGCGGTAAGGATAGGACCGAAGACCACGCAATTCGAGAGGAACGCGTCTTGAAGCTTGCCACATTGAAGGACGGAACGCGCGACGGGAAACTGGTCGTCGTCTCGCGCGACCTGACGCGCTGCACCGATGCCTCGTTCCTCGCCCGCACGATGCAGGCCGCGCTCGACGACTGGACCCGCGTCGCGCCGCACTTGGCGGCACTGGCCGAGTCGCTGGAGCACGGTTCAGTGCCGTCCGAGCGCTTTCACGAGAGCGATGCGCATTCGCCGCTGCCGCGCGCCTACCAGTGGGCAGACGGCTCGGCCTACGTCAATCACGTCGAACTGGTGCGCAAGGCACGGGGCGTCGAGATGCCGCCGAGCTTCTGGACCGATCCGCTGATCTATCAGGGTGGTTCGGACGCCTTCGTCCCGCCGCGCGACCCGATCCGCATGGCCGACGAAGCCTGGGGCATCGACTGCGAGGCCGAAGTGACGGTGATCGTCGACGACGTGCCGATGGGCGTAAGCGCCGAGGAAGCGCGCGAAGCCATCCGCCTCGTCATGCTGGTCAACGACGTGACGCTGCGCGCGCTGACCGGCCCGGAACTCGCCAAGGGTTTTGGTTTCTTCCAGTCGAAACCGTCTTCGGCTTTTTCGCCGGTGACGGTGACGCCGGACGAACTCGGCGACGCCTGGGACGGCGGCAAGGTCCATCTGCCGCTGATGGTCGATCTGAACGGCAAGCCGTTCGGCCGCGCCAATGCCGGCATCGACATGACCTTCGATTTTCCCGCCCTGATTTCCCATGCGGCGCGTACGCGGCCGCTTTCGGCCGGCACGGTCATCGGCTCCGGCACCGTTTCCAACAAGATGGACGGCCAGCCGGGCAGGCCGGTATCGGAGGGCGGCGCCGGCTATTCCTGCATCGCCGAGCAGCGCGTCATCGAGACGATCCAGCTTGGCGAGCCGAAGACGCCATTCCTGCGTTTCGGCGACACGGTGCGCATCGAAATGAAGGACAAGGCCGGACATTCGATCTTCGGCGCCATCGAGCAGACGGTGGAGAAATACGAGCGCTGAGCGCGCGGTCGTCACCTTGCCTGATTTGCAGTGCGCATTAAGCTGTAGACAAGGTGGGGAGAAACGGCATGGCAGCGAGCGCCTGGTTCTATGCGTTGGCGGGGGTATGGGCGCTCGCCATGCTCGCCGTCTTTATCCAGGCAGTCCGTCTATCCTATCGCATCGAGGCGCGCTCGGACGGCTTGCGCAACCGCACAGGCCTGCCGCGCTATGCGGCCATGCCATTTACCGTGACGAACTGGAGGGTGGCGCGCGATCCCGAGACGCAGGCGTTGCGCCGCAGGATGCTGACACTGCTTGGCATCAATGGCGGCGGCTTCGCCTTGCTGTGGGCGGCCCTTGGCGTTATCGGCATGGGGGATGGCTGACCTGCTCGACCATTTTCGCCGCATGGCGGCGAACAACCTGTGGTCCAACGACCGGCTTTACCGTGCAGTGCTTGCGCTTGGCGCTGGCGAGTTCGAAGCCGACCGAACGAGCTTCTTCCCGTCGATCCGGGAAACGCTGAACCACGTCCTGGCGGTCGACCTGCTTTATCTGGACTTCCTGGGAGAGAGGCTGCTCGGTGCGGCCGCGTTCGACGATTTCGTCGCCTTCGATGCGCCGGCTCCGCTGTTCGAGGCGCAAACGGCTGCGGACCGGCGGCTGATGGCGTTCTGCGACAGAATTACTCCGGCCGATCTCGATCGCCGCGTCGTCACCGACCGGCGGGAGGACGGCAAAATCCCCGAACGCATCGGCGACCTGCTGGCGCATCTGTTCATTCACCAGATCCATCATCGCGGCCAGGTGCACGCCATGCTCGCCGGCACGCCGGTGCCGCCGCCGCAACTGGACGAATTCTTCCTCGACTACGACCGGAAGTTCAGGAAAGGCGAGGTCGAGCGGCTCAAACTGTGAGCCGCTCGACGGAAAAGATTACTCCGCCGCCTCGACCTTAATGACGCCGCGGCGAATCTGGTCTTCCTCGATCGATTCGAACAGGGCGCGGAAATTGCCTTCGCCGAAACCTTCGTCGCCCTTCCTCTGGATGAACTCGAAGAAGATCGGGCCGATGACGGTCTTGGAGAAGATCTGCAGCAGGATCTTGGTCATGCCGCCGTCGACCACGCCTTCGCCGTCGATCAGGATGCCGTGCTTCTTCATGCGCTCGACCGGCTCGTCATGGCCGTTCACGCGCTCGAACGACTTTTCGTAATAGGTATCGGGCGGGCCGGGCATGAACTTCAGCCCGTTTTCGGCCAGCCTGTCGGTGGCGTCGTAGATGCCGTCGGTGCCGACGGCGATGTGCTGGATGCCTTCGCCCTTGTACTTCTTCAGGTATTCGACGATCTGGCTCGTCTCGTCCTTGCTCTCGTTGAGCGGAATGCGGATTTTCCCGCAAGGAGAGGTGATCGCGCGGCTGACGAGGCCCGTGATGCGGCCGTCGATGTCGAAATAGTGGATCTGCGTGAAGCCGAACAGGTCGCGATAGAAATCCCACCACTTGTCCATGTTGCCGCGATAGACGTTGTGGGTGAGGTGGTCGAGATAGTAGAAGCCGACGCCCTCAGGCTTCGGGTTCTTCTCGCCGATCCAGTCGAATTCGGCATCGTAGGCCGAACCCTTGGCACCGTATTTTTCGATGAAATAGATCAGCGAGCCGCCGATGCCGACGATGGCCGGCACGTCGAGCGCCTTGTCGGTACCGGTGTAGGGCTCGGCACCCTTCGACACGGCATGGTCGAAGGCGTGCTTCGCATCCACCACGCGCCACGCCATGGAGGCGGCGCAGGGGCCATGCTCATCAACGAACTTCATCGCATGCGATCCGGGCTCGGCGTTGACGACGTAATTGATGTCGCCCTGCCGCCAGACGGTGATGGCCTTCGTCCGGTGCTTGGCCACCGGTGAATAGCCCATGCGCGCGAACAGCTCTTCGAGCTTCTGCGGCTCCGAATGGGCGAATTCGACGAACTCGAAGCCGTCGGTGCCAGCAGGGTTCTTCTCACTGATCTTTGCCGGCGGTGCGTCGTGCGGGAAGGGACCCATGGCTTTCTCCTCATCTGTTACCCATCCTCGTCCAGGAATCTGGCGAGGGTGCCCGCGCAGCGCGACGGGGAGGCAATTTCAGGGAATCATAGGCCGAACGGCCCGCACGGTGCTTGCATTCAACCGCTTCGAATAACCCTTACATGCACGAATTGTGCATGATATGATAAGTTCATGGCCGAAAGAGAAGATATAGACCAATTCGACCGCAAAATCCTCGCGCTTCTGCAGGCCGATGCGCGGCTCACCAACAACGATCTGTCGGAGCGGGTGAACCTGTCGCCGTCGCAATGCTCGCGCCGCCGCCAGCGGCTGGAGGAGAGCGGCGCCATCAAGGGCTACCGCGCCGTGCTGGACCGCGACCGGCTGGGTTTTCCGCTGGTCAACGTCATTTCGGTGACGCTGGCCACCCACAACCGCGACAACGCCCGCCGCTTCGGCGAGTTGCTGGCGCGGCTGCCGGAGGTGCAGGAAGCGCACGCGCTGACGGGCGAGATGGATTACATTCTGAAAGTGGTCACGCCGGACCTGAAATCGCTGTCGGACTTCGTCAACGGCGTGCTCCTGCCGCACGAGGCCGTGCAGCACGTCAAGACGGCGATCGTCCTGGAAACGCTGAAAGAGACCGGAGAACTGCCGCTCGCCGGCAGTTGAGATCAGACGAAGCCGACCGCGACGCCTTTCTTCCTGAAGTAGGATTGCATCAGCTTGCGGCCCTGCCGGTTCGGCTGGACGAGCTTGCTCGTCTCGAAGGTGGCCTCCTGCACGCCCTCCCGCGCCATGGCGCCCTTGAGCGCGGCAATGTGAGTGTCGATCTCCTCATTGTCGTTGCGAAGGGAGGTGTAGATGGCTTCGATGGCCTGGGCGACGGTGATATCGGTCACGGGATTCGATCCTTGAGAGTGCCGCGTGACTAACCCCGCTTGCGTTCCTGCACAAGGGCATAGAGGTTGGTGCAGCGCGCACCGGAGCGGCAGAATGCGAGCACCGGCGCTTCGAGCTCATCGAGCGCAGCGGCTTGGTCCTCAACATTCTCCACCGTCATCTGGCCGCTGATGACCGGAATGTAGCGGAAGGCCAGCCCGGCGGCCTCGACCGCAGCCTTGATGGTGTCGTGCGACGGCTGGCCGGGCTGTTCCTCGTCCGGCCGGTTGCAGATGACGCTCCTGAAGCCGGCCGCCTTGATGGCGCCGACGTCTTCGGCCGCGATCTGGCCCGATACGGCGTAGTCTTCGGTGATCTGGCGATATTCCATGACATCCTCGCAAGCGTAAACGTGGCGCGCAGTCTTGCCAGTCCCGCGTCGCGGCGGCAACGGTTTTATCGGTCGTCAGGCCGCCTTGTGCGACGCGAGGCGCGCTTTCAGGGTACGGGCGACGATAATGCCGGCGACCACCGCCGCCACGAAGACCGGCACTTGCCAGTAGCCGAGGCCGAGCGCGGGTATCGAGGCGCCGGGGCAGAAGCCGGCGATGCCCCAGCCAACCCCGAACAGCGCCGCGCCGCCGACCAGTTCGCCGTCGATGCTGTGGCGGGTAGGCAATGAAAAAGACGGCTCCAGGATGGGTGCTCTGCGGCGACCGAAAACCAGCCGGTAGCCGGGCAGGGCGACGGCAAGCCCACCCGCCATGACGAAAGCCAGGCTCGGGTCCCATGTGCCCGCGAGGTCGAAGAAGTTCAGCACCTTGGCCGGATCGATCATGCCGGAAATGGCAATGCCGAGGCCGAACAGGCCACCGATGAGAAAGGCTGAAACGACTCTCTGCATCGTCATGCCCCGATCAGATGGCGGATCACGAAGACGGTGACGAACGCGGCGGCCATGAAGGTGGCCACAGCGGCGAACGAGCGTGGCGACAGGCGGCCTATGCCGCATATGCCGTGGCCGCTCGGGCAACCGCCGCCGAAATGCACGCCGATGCCGACGAGTAAGCCGCCCACGATCAGCGCCGCCGGCGAGACCGGGACGTCGAAGGAAAAGCTTCCGCCAACGGCCATGTAGACGAACGGGGCGACAATCGCGCCGGCAAGGAAGGCGGCCCGCCATGGCCAGTCGGCGGCAAGCGGCGGGATCAGGCCGGACAGGATCCCGGTCATGCCGGCGATGCGCCCGTTGAACGCCATCAGAAGCACCGCCGCGAATCCGATCAGGGCTCCGCCGAACAGCGATTGCCAGGGGGTGAAATCAGTCATGGCGGAAACCCTTTCGATGCGGGCAGATATAGGTTGCCCGCATCGATCGTGCGAGTGGCATCCGCTCGACGGGTCAGCTTCCCAGGATCGCGCCTTTGATCTGGCGGATGTTGTTTTCCATCATGTCGATATAGGTCGCCGCCGGGCCGCCCGGACCTGAAAGCGCGTCCGAATAGAGCGAGCCGCCGACCTTGATGCCGGTCTCGGCGGCGATCTGCTCGATCAGACGCGGATTGGTGATGTTTTCCACGAAGATCGCCGCGGCCTTGTCGTTCTTCACCTGTTCGACCAGCCTGGCGACGTCCGCGGCGGAGGGGTCCGACTCGGTCGATATTCCCTGCGGGGCGAGGAAAGTCAGGCCGTATTCGTGCTCGAAATAGCCGAAGGCGTCATGCGAGGTGATGACCACGCGTTTGTCTGCGGGAATCGCGGCGATGGCCGCGCGCACCTCACTATCGAGCGCCTTGAGTTTTTCCGTGTAGGTCTCGGCGTTCTTCCGATAGGCGTCGCAACCCTCGGCATCGGCCGCACAGAAGGCGTCCGCGATGTTGCGGACGTAGACCTCGGCGTTCGGAACGGACTGGAACGCATGCGGGTCCGTCGCGCCGTGGTCGTGGCTGTGAGCCGCGTCCTGGTCATGATCGTGGTCCTCGGCGCTGGCCTTGTCGTGATCGTGGTCGGCATGGCCTTCATCCGCTTCGGCGAACTCCGGCTTGAACTCGATCGGGGTGACGCCCTTCGACAGCTCGACGGTCGTGGCCTTGGTGGCGCTGGCGTCGACCAGCCGCTTGAGGAAGCCTTCGAAATGCAGGCCGTTGACCAGCACGACGTCGGCCTTGCTCATGGCGACGGCATCCGCCGGGCTCGGCTCGTAGACATGCGCGTCGCCGTTCGGTCCGACGATGGTGGTGACGGCGACGCGATCGCCGCCGACATTCTTGGCAAGATCGGCGATGACGGTGAAGGAAGCCACTACCTTCAGCGGCTCCGCGAAGGCCTGCGATCCCCCGAGTGAACTTAATGTTATAACAGTCAGGGCAAGGGCGCGGCGAAAGGTCTTCAGCATGAGCGTGTCTCCTTGGGAATCAGGCGGTTCTGTGGCGGTGGGTGACCAGGCGGGCGCGCAGCGCGCCGCGCGTGCCGGCCAGCACGGAAACGAGATAGACCGCGCCGGCCGACAGGATGATGGCGGGGCCGGAGGGCAGGGCGGCATGGTAAGACAGGAGCAGCCCGGCGACGCAGGAGGCGAAGCCGATCGCCACCGCCGCGGCGCACATGGTCTCGACGCGCGCGGTCCAGAAGCGCGCGGCGGCCGCGGGCAAGATCATCAACCCGACCGACAGCAGCGTGCCGAGCGCCTGGAAGCCGCCGACGAGGTTGATGACGACGAGGCCGAGGAAGATGAAATGCACCGGGCTGCCCAACCGGCTGACGGAACGCAGGAACAGCGGATCGAGGCATTCCGCCACCAGCGCGCGCCAGAAGACGAACAGGATCAGGAGCGTTATCGCGGTGATCGAACCGATCAGCCACAATGCTTCGTTGTCGAGCGCCAGAACCGTGCCGAAGAGGACGTGCATCAGGTCGACGCTGGAGCCGCGCACCGACACCATCAGCACGCCGAGCGCCAGCGAGATCAGGTAGAAGGCGGCCATGGAGGCGTCCTCGCGCTGCACGGTGAAGCGCGAGACGGCACCGGCGCCGAGCGCCACGACGATGCCGGCGACAAGGCCGCCAACGGTCATCGGCAGGATTTCCAGTCCGTAGAACAGGAAACCGGCGGCGGCGCCCGGCAGGATGGCGTGCGCCATGGCGTCGCCGGACAGGCTCATGCGCCGCAGCATCAAAAAGACGCCGACGGGGCAGGCGCCGGCCGACAGCAGCAGCGAACCGAACAGCGCCTTCTGCATGAAGGCGTAGTCCACGAACGGGGCGACGAGGAGCGCGTAAAGGGTTTGCATCACGCCGCCTTCGGTCCGTTCGCGGAGGCAAGGGCATCGGCGTCATGCGCGTGATGGTGGGCGTGACCATGATCGTGCGCATGATGATGGGCGTCCGGCTCGCACCACGGCGCGTCGTCCTCCCAGGCTTCATGGAAACGCCTTGCGCGCGCCATGTTTTCCGGTCCGAGGGTGGTTGCCGTCGCACCCCATGCCACGGGCTGTCGGGCGAGCAGCAGCGTTTCGGGGAAATTGTGCCGCACGAGATCGAGATCGTGCGCCACCACCATGACGGTCCGTTCCTCGCCGTGCCAGCGCTTGATCAGGGCGATCAGGTCGCCGACCGTCTTGGCGTCGACGGCATTGAACGGTTCGTCGAGCAGGATCAGTCCGGCATCCTGCACCAGAACGCGCGCGAACAGGGTGCGCTGAAGTTGGCCGCCCGACAGGGTGTCGAGCGCGCGCGTCTCGAAACCTTCCAGCCCGACGGCGGCCAGCGCATCGGCGACCGCCGCCCGGTCCTGTGCCGTGTGGCGACCCAGCAGGCCGCGGCGAGGCCACAGACCCAGCGAAACCAGGTCGACCACCCGCGCCGGAAACGACCGGTCGAGTTCCGATTGCTGCGGCAGGTAGGCGATGCGCACGCCGTCTGCCTTCGTCACGGTGCCGGCCATCGGCTTCAGTGCGCCGACGATTCCCTTCATCAGTGTCGACTTGCCCGAGCCGTTGGCGCCGACGACCGCCGTCAGCGAGCCCCTGCGCACCACGCCGTCGAGGTGATGCACTGCCGGATGGCTGCCGTAGCCGAGCGTCAGGTCACGAAAGGTGAGGCAGGCCTGGTTCATCGATCGTCCAGCGGGAAGTGGTTCGGCGTTGGGTATGTGATGTTATTACATTTGTCAATCGCCGCGTCGCTTCTTCTTCACGGCGAGACTGTGCGGCGAACGGCTGGCTGGACCACAGATCGCTGCCGCGCATGGCTTGCCGCCGGCGGCTGCCGCCACTACACAGGCGCCGAAGCAACCTGGAACCACGAAAGGAAATATCCATGACCGTTCGTCGCATCGATGTCGGCCCGCGCATGAGCCAGATCGTCATCCACGGCAACACCGTCTACCTGGCTGGCCAGACCGGCGAGGGCGAGGGCGTCGGCGCGCAGACGCGCGACATCCTCAAGGCCATCGACGAACTGCTGGCCAAGGCTGGCACCGACAAGACGAAGATTCTCCAGGCCATCATATGGCTGTCGGACATGGCGACCTTCGACGAGATGAACAAGGAGTGGGAGGCCTGGGTGCCGCAGGGCCACACGCCGGCCCGCGCCACCGGCGAGGCGAAGCTCGCCGCACCGAAATACAAGGTGGAAATCATCATCACCGCGGCAATCTGAGCCGGCTTTCTGTTTTCATCCAGCGGCCCGCGCGACCATCGCGCGGGCCGTTTTCGCACGATGGATGCAAAACGATTAAAACCTGTCTTGAAGTGTTATCGGCGGGTTGGGGGAATCCGGGCCTGCTGACGACATTGCATCACGAAAAAGCCCCAATCCTTTCCCTTCGATCCGCCCGGCATGTGCAGGGGCGCATGCCCGGAGGTTGTCGGGGGGACAACGCCTGCTATTGTGCGTCGGGATGAAAGCGCTGCCTCACTCGACATCCATCGCAATGCAACCAATCGCAGTCGTATCGGTTTTCGCACTACGATCCGCGGCACCGTCGCGGGTCATTCCCGCCTTTTGGACTCTTCGATGAACATTCAGACCAGCCCCAAGCAGCTAGAATCGACCGGCACGGGGTTTCCCGCCTCGCCGGAAGACCCGATCCGTGCGCAGTTCCTTCCCGAGGAACGCCTGCGCTCGCTCGGCGAGAAACTGGCGGGCGGAGAGGTTACCGAGCTCGAAGGGCTGGGCGATTTCGATTTTCAGGCGCGCATCCGCGACAACGCCAAAAAGATCCTGGAAGTCTACCGCACCGTCAACGCAGCCCAGGGCAAGGGCGAAACGGTCACGCCGGCGGCGCAATGGCTGCTCGACAACAACTATCTGGTCGAGGAAACGATCTACCAGATCAAGCGCGACCTGCCGCGCCGCTTCTATCGGCAATTGCCAACGCTGCAACTCGCGAACGGCAAGAGAGTGCCGCGTGCGCTCGCCCTTTCGTGGGCCTATGTCGCGCATTCCGACAGTTCGGTATCGGCCTCCATGTTCAAGGCGATCGTCGAGGGATTCCAGTCCGTCGAGCCGATGAAGATCGGCGAGATCTGGGCACTGCCGTCGCTGCTGCGCTTCGTGCTGATCGAGAACCTGCGGCGGCTGGCCGTGCGGGTTTCCCGCTCACGCTCGATGCGGCTGATCGCCAACGAGGTCGCCGACAAGGTTCTGGCCGACCGCAAGGACGACGATCTGGCGCTGCTTTCGCCCTATGCCGCGCATGCCCGTGACACCACCTTCGCCACCCAGCTTCTCTACCGGCTTCGCGACGGCTCGCAGAATGCGGGCAGGGCGCTGGAGTGGCTGGAGGGCGAACTGGAGAAATCGGGCTCGGACGCCGAGGAGATCATCATCGCCGAGCACCAGACGCTGTCGAGCGGCAACGTCACCACCGGCAACATCATCCGCGGCCTCAGGCTCATCAACGACATCGACTGGACGGTCTGGTTCGAGGAGGTCAGCCGCATCGATGCACTGTTGCGCGAGCGCACCAATTTCGCGTCCCTCGATTTCGCCTCGCGCGACCAGTACCGCCAGGAAATCGAGGAACTGGCCAAGCGTTCGGACAAGTCGGAATATGTCGTCGCCGAAAGGGCGACCGATCTGGCCGGCTACGCCCAGCGGCCGGGCGCCGCGCAGGGCGACGTCCTGCCGGCGGAGTGCGTCGATGTCGGCTTCTTCCTCGTCGGGCCGCGCCGCCTCGAGCTGGAACAGGCGATCGACTTCAAGCCGGCTTTCGGCCTTCGGCTGAAGCGCGCTTTCGGCCGGGCTGGCTGGCTCGGCATCGTCGTGCCGGTCTTTCTGCTGACCGTCCTCTTGATGTGGATGGCGGGCAGCGCGCTCGCCGCCCTGAACCTTCTGTCGCCGACCGCCATCGGGCTGATCCTCGTCCTGTTCGCGGTGCCGGCCAGCGAGGGCGCGCTGGCCTTCTTCAACACGATGGTGCTGCTGTTCCTGAAACCGTCGCGGCTTGTCGGCTATGAATACAAGGACGGCCTGCCGGTCGAGGCACGCACGCTGGTGGTGGTGCCCTCGCTGATCGGCTCGCGCGACGACGTCGAGGAAAACATCCGCAACATCGAGGTGCATCACCTCGCCAATATGTCGGATGAACTCCACTTCGCCCTGCTCTCGGACTGGCCCGACAGCAAGCAGGAGATCAGCGCCAACGATACCGAGATCCTTCAGTTCGCCCGCGAACAGATCGCCCGCCTGAACATGCGCTATCCCGCCGAAGGCGGCGTGCCGCGCTTCCACCTCCTGCACCGCCGCCGGCTCTACAACCCCGCCCAGGAGTGTTGGATGGGCTGGGAACGCAAGCGCGGCAAGCTGCACGAGCTGAACCTTTTGCTGCGCGGCGACAGCGACACCACCTTCATGCCGCTCGACGCGCCGCTGCCGGAAAACATCGTTCATGTCATGACGCTCGACGCCGACACCCGCACCACGCGCGACGCGATCGTGCGGCTGGTCGGCAAGCTGATGCATCCGCTGAACAGGCCGCAATTCGATGCCGGACGCCGCACCGTCACTGCCGGCTACACGATCCTGCAGCCGCGCATCACCCCCTCGCTCACCACCGGCGACGAGGCATCGTTCTTCCAGCGCGTGTTTTCCGCCAATCGGGGACTGGACCCTTACGTCTTCGCAGTCTCCGACCTTTATCAGGACGTGTTCGGCGCCGGTTCCTTCACCGGCAAGGGCCTCTATCACATCGATGCCTTCGAGGCGGCGTTGAAGGACCGCATCGACGAAAACACCGTGCTCAGCCACGATCTGCTGGAAGGCGCGCTGGCCCATTCGGCGCTCGTTACCGACGTCGAACTGGTCGAAGACTATCCCACCCGCTACTCGGTCGATGCCTCGCGCCAGCATCGCTGGGCGCGGGGCGACTGGCAGCTCCTCAATTTCATCCTCGACCCGCGCTCCGGCGTACCGGCGCTGTCGCGCTGGAAGATGGTCGACAACCTGCGCCGCTCGCTGACGCCGATCTTCTGGGTCATGGCCTCCATCGCGGGCTGGACGCTGCTGCCCTTCACGCAGGCTGCGCAATGGCAGGCGGTGCTGATCCTGACGCTGTTCATGGCGCCCACCTTCGACATCGTGAACGCCATGGTGCCGAAGAACCTGGACGCGACGGCGCGCGGCCACTTCTCGGCGCTCGTGCGCGACGTCGCTTTCGGTACCGCCATGGTGGCACTCAAGGTGGTGCTGATGGCGCATCTCGCCTGGATGATGGGCGACGCCATCGCTCGCACGCTCTACCGGCTGTTCGTCAGCCGCAAGAACCTGCTCGAATGGCGCACCGCCTCGCAGGCCTACAAGAGCGGCAGCAATGACTTCGGTTCCTATTACGGCATGATGTACGGCGCCGTCGTCATCGGCGTGATCGGTCTGGCGATCCCGGTCCTGGCCGATTCGACCGGCGCCTTCGTCGCCTTCTTCTTCGCCCTGTTCTGGATCGGCTCGCCCGCCTTTGCCTGGCTGATCAGCCGTTCGGCCGAGACGGAGGACCGGCTGCATCTGTCGCCGCAGGACGTGCATGCGCTGCGCATCGCGGCGCGGCGCACCTGGCACTATTTCGAGACGTTCGTGACGGAGGAGCATCACCACCTGCCGCCGGACAATTTTCAGGAAAATCCGCTTCCCGTGGTCGCGGCGCGCACCTCGCCGACCAATGTCGGCGTCTATCTCCTGTCGGTCGTGTCGGCGCGCGATTTCGGCTGGATCAGCCTCACCGACGCGGTCGCCCGCATCGATGCCACGCTCTCGACCATCGAGGGGATGCCGCGCAGCCGTGGCCACCTCTACAACTGGTATGAGACGCGCGACCTCAAGCCGCTCTATCCTCTCTACATTTCGGCCGTGGACAGCGGCAACCTCGCCGGCCATCTGGTCGCCGTGGCTGCCACCTGCGCGGAATGGGCGGAGGCGCCTTCGGTGCATCTCCAGGGCGATTTCGACGGCATCCTCGATATCGTCTCCATCCTGGAGGAGAGCCTTGACGAACTGCCGGATGACCGGCGCCAGCTCAGGCCGCTGAGGCAGAGGCTGTCCGACCGGCTGGACGGCATGCGCCGCACCGTGCGCACCATCAAGTCGCAGCCGGAAATGGCGTCGATCCGCACCATCAACCTGGCCGTCCTGGCCGGCGAGATCCGCAAGCTCGCCGCCGCCATTCACACCGAGGCCGGTTCGACGCACAGCGACATCATCGCCGATTGGGCCGCAAGGCTGGAGGCAACCTGCGAGGCGCATGTCAGCGACGCCCACAGCGACGACAAGGCGGTGGAAGGATTGCGCGCCAAGTTGCTGGAACTGCGCGAGCGCGCCCGCCGCTTCGCCTTCGAAATGGATTTCTCCTTCCTCATGCGGCCCGAGCGCAAGCTTCTGTCGATCGGCTACCGGGTGGAGGAACACCAGCTCGACGAGGCCTGCTACGACCTTCTGGCCTCCGAGGCGCGACTGACCAGCCTGTTCGCCGTCGCCAAGGGCGACCTGCCGACCGAGCACTGGTTCAAGCTTGGCCGCCCGATCGTCGAGATCGGCTTCCGCGGCGCGCTGATGTCGTGGTCGGGCTCGATGTTCGAATACCTGATGCCGCCGCTGGTGATGAAGGAGCCGGCCGGCTCCATTCTGAACCAGACCAGCAATCTCATCATCAAGCGCCAGATCCAGTACGGCCGGTCGAAGAACGTGCCGTGGGGCATCTCGGAGGCCGCCTACAACGCGCGCGACCGCGAGATGAACTACCAGTACACCAACTTCGGCGTGCCGGGCCTCGGCCTGAAGCGCGGCCTTGGCCAGAACACGGTGATCGCGCCTTATGCGACGGTTCTCGCCGCGCAGTTCATGCCGCGCGAGGCGGTGGAGAACCTGAAGCGCCTGAAAGCCATCGGCGCGCTGGGCCGCCACGGCTATTACGACGCCATCGACTTCACGCCTCAACGCGTGCCCGAAGGCGCCACGCACGCCGTGGTGATGAATTACTTCGCGCACCATTCCGGCATGTCGATCGCGGCCGTCGCCGACGCCGTGTTCGAGGGACGCCTGCGCGACCGCTTCCACAGCGATCCCGTCATCGAATCGGCCGAACTCCTGTTGCAGGAAAAGGCGCCGCGCGAGATTCCCGCCGATACCGTCCGCACCGAAGCGGAAGAGCGCACCTCCGTCGACGAGACCGTGGTGCAGAGCCCCGATACGCGCGTCATCCTCGACCCGGCGCTGGCATTGCGGTCCACCAATCTCCTGTCCAACGGCCGCTATTCGGTGATGGTCAGCGCCACCGGCTCCGGCTACAGCCGCTGGGGCGAACTTGCCGTCACCCGCTGGCAGCCGGATCCGACGGAAGACAGGCTGGGCTCCTTCGTCTTCCTGCGTGACGTCGAGACCGGTGACTGGTGGTCGGCAACCACCGAACCGCGCAAGGCGCCGCACGAAACGGCGCAGGCGCTGTTTTCCGACGACAAGGCAAACTTCATCAAGAGCGTCGGCTCCCTGCGCTCCGAGGTCGAGTGCATCGTCGTGTCGGAAGGCAACGGCGAGGGCCGCCGCGTCACGCTCTACAACGACGGAGCGACGGACCGCCACATCGAGGTGACGTCCTTCGCCGAACTCGTGCTGGGTTCGGAAGCTTCGGACAACGCCCACCCCGCCTTCTCCAAGATGATGGTGGAGACGGAGATCTCCGCCGACAACGCCGCCATCTTCGCCACCCGCCGCAAGCGCGACGCCGGCGAGCCCGACATCGCCATGGCGCATTTCGTCACCGACCCGTCTAGCTTGGCCCGCGACACCGAGGCCGAGACGGACCGCCGTGCCTTCATCGGCCGCGGCCGCGGCATCGCAGACGCGGCCGCTTTCGATCCGGGCGCGCGGCTGAGTGGCGGCGCCGGCTTCACGCTCGATCCCGTCGCGGCACTGCGGCGGCGCGTGCGCGTGCCGGCCAACAAGAAGATATCGCTGGTGTTCTGGACCGTCGTCGGCGCCAACCGCACGGAAGTGGAGGAGGCGAGGGCGCGGCTGGATCATGGCGAAAGCTTCGCCCGCCAGGCCATGCTCGCCTGGACGCGCTCGCAGGTGCAGACGCGCCATATGGGCCTTTCGCTCACCGACGCCGCCAACGTCCAGCAGCTCGGGCGATACCTGATCTATCCCGATCCGTTCCTGAGGCTGCCTTCGGAAGCGATCTCGTCGGGGCTGGGCAAGCAGTCCAGCCTGTGGCCGACCTCGATTTCGGGGGACTTCCCGATCTTTGCGGTGCGCATCGCCGATGTCGCCGACCTGGAGATCGTCGCACAGGCGCTGCGCTTCCAGGAATATCTGCGCGCCCGCGGGCTGATGGTCGACCTCGTCGTCGTCAACGAGCAGGCCTCTTCCTACGTGCAGGATCTCCAGCAGGCGATAGAGGCGCTGTGCGAGAACAGCCGCGTGCGCGGCACCGAGCTCGGGCCACGCCAGCACATCTTCGCCGTGCGCCGGGACCTGATGGACGAGCCGACCTATCGCACGCTGCTGGCTGTCGCGCGCGTCGTCCTGCACACCCGCAACGGCACCATCTTCGACCAGATCGAACGGGCCGAGGCGACCGCCTTGCAGGCCCGCGACGAGATGCGCGCCCTCGGCGGCGCCGAACCCGCCAAAGCGCAGCCGGCGCGGCATGAACCGGCCATGGACGTCGCGGCGGACGGTTCTGGGCTCAGCCACTGGAACGGCTTTGGCGGCTTCGACGGCGACGGTCGCCACTACGTCACCCGCCTGACCGGCCGGCGCACCACGCCGCAGCCCTGGATCAACGTCATTTCCAACGCCGCCTTCGGCTTCCATGTCTCGGCTGAAGGAGCGGCCTTCACCTGGAGCCGCAACAGTCGCGACTACCAGTTGACGCCGTGGTCGAACGATCCGGTCACCAACCGGCCGGGCGAGGGTATCTACATCCACGACCTCGACAGCGGCGAGGCCTTCTCGCCGATGGCGGCTGTCGTGCGTGACCCCGCCGTGACCTACGAAACCTGGCACGGGCAGGGCTTCTCGACGTTGCGCGCCACGCGCGGGGCGCTCGCCATGGACCTGACCCATGTAGTCGATCCTGACGATCCGGTGCGTGTCTCGCGCCTGCGTATCCGCAACGAAGGCTCGTCGCCGGCAAGGCTGCGCATCTATGCCTATGCCGAATGGGTGCTCGGCACCCATCGCTCGAAGACGGCTGGAACCATCGTGCCCTCGCAGGACGCCGCGACCGGCGCGCTGTTCGCGCGCAATCCCTACGGGCTGGATTTCGGCGGCCGCATAGCTTTCCTCGCAGCGGACGACCAGCCGCAATCCGTCACGGCCGACCGCCAGGAATTCCTCGGGCGGCATGGATCGAGCGAGAAGCCGCAGGCTGTGCTCAACGGCTCGGCGCTTTCCGGACGCATCGAGGCCGGTGACGACCCGTGCGCAGCGCTGGCGCGCGATGTCGAGATTCCGGCTGGCGGCAACGTCACGCTTTTGTGGCTGCTGGGCGACGCGGCCTCGCCCGAGGAAGCCGGCGAGTTCATCCGCCGCAATCGCGAGAAGGATTTCGACCAGCGCCTTGCCGACAACGAACGCGACTGGCGCGCTTTCCTCGATACCGTCCAGGTCGAGACGCCTGACAAGGCGCTGAACGCCGTGGTCAACCACTGGCTGCCCTATCAGGCGGTCGCCTGCCGCATCCGCGCGCGCTCGGCATTCTACCAGGCAAGCGGCGCCTTCGGCTTCCGCGACCAGTTACAGGACACGCTGTCGTTGCTCATGCACGATCCGGCGCTGGCGCGCGAGCAGATCCTGAACGCCGCCGGCAGGCAGTTCCCGGAGGGCGACGTGCAGCACTGGTGGCTGCCGCGCACGGGCGCCGGCGTGCGCACGATGATCTCCGACGACGTCGTGTGGCTTGCCCACGCGGTCAGCCGCTATGTCACGGTGACCGGCGACAGCGCCATCCTCAAGGAGCCGCTGCCCTTCATCGACGGGCAGGCGCTGGCCGAGGGCGAGCACGACGCTTTCTTCGCGCCGGAAGTCTCCAAGCGCTCGGTTTCGCTCTATGAGCATTGCGCCCGCGCGCTCGACCTCGCCATCAAGCGCAGCAGCCCGGCCGGCCTGCCGCTGATCCTCGGCGGCGACTGGAACGACGGCATGAACCGCGTCGGCGAAAAGGGCAAAGGCGAGAGCGTGTGGCTCGGCTGGTTCCTGCTCGGCACGCTGCGCGACTTCGCCGCCGTCGCCAAGGCCGAAGGCGACGACAAGCACGCAAAAGCCTGGGAAAAGCATGCGGACATGCTGAAGCGTGCGCTGGAGAACACCGCCTGGGACGGCGAATGGTATCGCCGGGGCAGTTTCGACGACGGCACGCCGCTCGGCTCGCACGACTCCGCCGAATGCAAGATCGACTCGATCGCGCAATCGTGGAGCGTGCTGTCGGGCGAGGGCGATCCGGCGCGCTCGCGCACGGCCATGGATCAGGCAAGACGCATGCTGGTCGACGAGGATCTCAAGATCGTCAAGCTGTTCACGCCGCCTTTCTCGAAGACCGACAAGGATCCGGGCTATATCAAGAGCTATCCGCCCGGCGTGCGCGAGAACGGCGGCCAGTATACCCATGCCGCGACATGGTTCGTGATCGCGCTGGCCGAGATGGGGCAGGTGGACGAGGCCTATCGCTGCCTGTCGATGCTTAACCCGGTCAACCACGCACTGGACGAGGCGGCTGCTGAGCACTACCGCGTCGAACCCTATGTGGTTGCCGCCGATATCTATGCCGGCGACAAGGGCGGCGCGGACGACAAGGGCGGGCGCGGCGGCTGGACATGGTATACCGGCTCGGCAGGCTGGCTCTACCGCGCCGCCGTCGAACACGTCCTGGGCATCGAACGGCAGGGCAAACGCATCGCCTTCAACCCGAAAATCCCAAGCGATTGGGACGGTTATTCGGCCAAGCTCACCTTGCTTGGCGCGCGCTGCTCGGTGCGTGTGGTGCGTGCCAAGGCGGCCAAATCCGTGTCGCTCGAGGTCAATGGCGCAAAAGTGAAAGGCGCCTCCCTGGACTTGAAGAAGGGCGGAAACTTCGACGTCGTGGTAAAAATCCCCGGCTGAAACAGCCTTTTCACGGCCGCCCGAACCGGGCGGCCGAAAGCGCGCCGCTCAAAATTGCCGTAACGGCAGCGGTTGCCGCAATTTCGCCGCAGAGCAGGCATTTCACCTTTTATCTCAACTCGTTACCGTTCACGGCAAATTTCCGGCCGTTGCCATCTTTTGTTCGCCGAATCGGAACGCAAGGGGCTTTCGGCCATTGTTTTCCGACCTGCCGAACGATACTTGTTCACGCCGAATGGGACAGCGCACAACTGATAGGTTCGTGGAGTAGCCAAGGTGTCCATCCTTCAGATCTACTGGCGAGCGCTGGGTTATCTTGCCGCCGACAAGAAGCGGGTGTTCTTCATCTGCTTCGCCAACGTAGCCCTCGCGGTCATCGCCATCCTTGAGCCGATCATGTTCGGCCACGTGATCGATTCCATTTCCGACCACACGGACGTCGTGCCGCCGCTGGCCATGTGGGCCGGTCTCGGCGCCTTCAACATCGTCGCCTTCGTGCTGGTGGCGCGCAGCGCCGACCGGTTCGCCCATGCCCGCCGCAGCGAGGTTCTGTGCGAGTCCTTCGAGCGCATCATCACCATGCCGCTCTCGTGGCATCACCAGCGCGGCACGTCCAATTCCCTGCATACGCTCTTGAGGGCAGTCGAGACGCTGTTCAGCCTGTGGCTGGAGTTCATGCGCCTGCATCTCTCCACCGTCGTGGCGCTGGCGCTGCTGATCCCGACAGCGTTGTCGCTGGACCTTCGGATGTCCGTGGTGCTCATCGTGCTCGGCGTTCTCTATTTCGCCATCGGCCGCCTCGTCATGCGCCGCACCAAGGAAGGCCAGGCCAGCGTCGAGCGCCACTACCACAAGGTGTTCGCGCATGTGACCGACTCTGTCACCAACATTTCGGTGCTGCAGAGCTACAACCGCATCGGCCACGAGACCGAGGCGCTGAAGCGCTACGCAACCGATCTCTTGAAGGCCCAGAACCCGGTGCTCGACTGGTGGGCTATCGCCAGCGCGCTGAACCGGCTGTCCTCCACCATTTCCATGATGGTGGTGCTGATGATCGGCGCCTATCTGGTCACGCAAGGGCAACTGCGCATCGGCGAGGTGATCGCCTTCACCGGCTTCGCCACGCTGCTGATCGCGCGTCTCGATCAGGTCTCGGCCTTCGTCAACCAGATTTCCGAGGCTCGCGCTAAGCTGGAAGAGTTCTACCGGCTGGAAGACTCCGCTGTCGACGAGGCCGAGCCCGAAGGCCTGCGTGACCTGAACGCCGTCACCGGCCATATCCGCTTCGAGAACGTCGGCTTCGAGTTCGCAGCTTCCAGCCAGGGCGTCGAGGATGTGTCCTTCGAGGTGCAGGCAGGCCAGACGGTCGCCATCGTCGGGCCGACGGGTGCGGGCAAGACGACGCTCATCAACCTCCTGCAGCGCGTCTACGCGCCGCAGAAGGGCCGCATCCTGATCGACGGCGTCGATACGCGCACCGTGACCCGCAAGTCGCTGCGCCATGCCATCGCCACCGTTTTCCAGGACGCCGGCCTGCTCAACCGCTCGATCGAGGACAACATCCGCATCGGTCGTGCCGACGCCAGCAACGATGACGTCCACGCCGCCGCCGAGGCCGCCGTGGCGCAGGATTTCATCCTCGCCAAGAGCGAAGGCTACGACACCATCGTCGGCGAGCGCGGCGGTCAGCTTTCGGGCGGCGAGCGCCAGCGCATCGCCATCGCCCGCGCCGTCCTGAAGGATGCGCCCATCCTGGTGCTGGACGAGGCGACGAGCGCGCTCGACGTCGAGACCGAAGGCCGCGTCAAGGAGGCCATCGACGACCTGAGGCGCGATCGCACGACCTTCATCATTGCTCACCGGCTCTCGACCGTGCGCGATGCCGACCTTGTGATCTTCATGGACAAGGGCCAGGTCGTCGAGCAGGGCGGCTTCGTCGAGCTGTCGATGCGCAACGGTCGCTTTGCATCGCTGCTGCGCGCCGGCGGCCTGCTCAACGACGAGGAGGTTCGCCGCATGAGCCGCCTTTCCGCCGTGCAGGATGCGGCCGCCTGACGAGCCCTGTCCGGTCGGCGGCGCTTTGGAAGCACCGCCGCCGCGACAAGCCGTCGATTGCCCGAACCGTCCCGCCGGTCTATGTAGCGGCCTATGAGCGAGACGAGCGCACGCCCGACCGGCTGGATGGACCTGGCGAACCCGACCCGGTTCGCCGCCTTTGCCACGCGGCTGGCGCCGTGGCTGTGGACGATAGCCGCAATCATCCTGATCGGCGGGCTTTACCTGAGCTTCGCCGCGCCCGGCGACTTCCAGCAGGGCATCACCGTGCGCATCATGTATATCCATGTGCCGTTCGCCTGGCTGGCGATGCTCTGCTACACGCTGATGGCCGTCTCGGCGCTCGGCACGCTGGTATGGCGTCACCCGCTGGCCGACGTCGCGCTGAAATCGGCCGCGCCCATCGGTGCCGCCTTCACCGCGCTGGCGCTGATCACCGGCTCCATCTGGGGCAAGCCGATGTGGGGCACGTGGTGGGTGTGGGATGCCCGGCTGACCTCGGTCTTCGTGCTGTTCTTGATGTATCTCGGCATCATCGCGCTGACGCGCGCGCTCGACGATGTCGGCCGCGCCGCCTGGGCGGCGGCGGTCATCACGCTGGTCGGCTTCGTCAACATCCCCATCATCAAGTTCTCGGTCGACTGGTGGAACACGCTGCACCAGCCCGCTTCGGTGTTCAGGCTGGATGGCCCGACCATCGACATCTCCATGCTGGTGCCGTTGCTGGTCATGGCGATCGGGTTCACCGTGCTCTTCTTCGCCCTGCATCTCACGGCCATGCGCACCGAGATCCTGCACCGGCGCATCGTCGCCATGCGCCGCATGGCGGCGCGCCAGGCAAGCGCATAAGCGGCATCGACACGCCCGGGCCATTCCGCTAATGCGGACAGGTCGTCCAGCCGAGCCCGGGAACGCCCATGAAACGGTCCGCCGTCAACGCCATCATCCGTGAAGCCGACGCCTTCATCCGCTCCTTCGGCTATGTCATGCCGCCCTTCGCCTACTGGTCGCCCGACGAGATGAAGGCGCGCCGGCAAGGTTCGGCCGGCATCTTCGCCTCCCGCCTCGGCTGGGACATCACCGACTACGGGCAGGGTAAGTTCGACGAACTGGGCCTGTTCCTGTTCACCGTGCGCAACGGCCGCTTCGAGGACATGAAGAAGGGCGCGGGTATGCTCTATGCCGAGAAGATCATGATCTCGCGCAAGGATCAGCTTTCGCCCATGCACCGCCACGTCATCAAGGCGGAGGACATCATCAATCGCGGCGGCGGCAAGCTGGTGCTGGAACTGTTCATGCCCGACGCCGAGGGCGGCATCGATCCGAACGCCGAAGTCTCGGTTCCGGTGGACGGCACCATCCGCAAGCTGCCGGCCGGCGGTCTGCTGAAGCTCGATCCGGGTGAGAGCGTGACGCTGCTGCCAGGCGTCTGGCATGCCTTTTGGGCCGAGGGCAAGGACGTGCTGATCGGCGAGGTTTCGACCGTCAACGATGACCTGACCGACAACATTTTCCGCGATCCCATCGGCCGCTTCGCCGCTATCGACGAGGACACGCAGCCGCTGCACCTCCTGGTATCCGACTATGAGAAGTGGGTGGGCTAGCACGACCGGAATGCGCAAGGCGGTGCGGAAGACATGACTGCGACGGCAGCCGGGTTCGGATTGACCTGCGGCACGCTGCCGGCCGGCCAATGGAATGCGATCACCGATGTGCCGGGCGTCCGCGTCGGTCACTGCACTGTGCGCGAAGGTGATGTGAACACCGGCGTCACCGCGATCCTGCCGCATGGCGGCAACCTGTTCCGCAGCAAGGTGATGGCCGCCTGCGACGTCATCAACGGCTTCGGCAAGACGACCGGGCTAGTGCAGGTGCAGGAACTCGGCACCATCGAGACGCCGATCCTGCTCACCAACACACTGTCTGTCGGCACCTGCCAGACCGCGCTGGTGCGCGAGGCGATCCGGCTGAACCCGGATATCGGCCGCACGACCGGCACGGTGAACGCCGTCGTCGGCGAGTGCAACGACGGGCCGCTCAACGATATCCAGGCCCTTGCCGTGACGGAGGCGCATGCGCTGGAAGCGCTCGCCGATGCCCGCGAAGGGACGGTCGAACAGGGCAGCGTCGGCGCGGGCACCGGCATGACCTGTTTCGGCTTCAAGGGCGGCGTCGGCACCGCTTCGCGCAAGCTTTCCCTCGGCGGAGGCGATCACCATCTCGGTGTGCTGGTCCTGTCCAATTTCGGCCGGGCCGGCGATCTCGTGCTGCCGGACGGTCGCCGCCCCGATCCGCGTCAGCGCCAGGACGCCGAACGCGGCTCGATCATCGTCGTGCTGGCGACCGATGTCGCCATGCAGCAGCGTCAGCTTGCCCGCGTCGCCCGCCGCGCCGGCGCCGGCATTGCGCGGCTCGGCGCGTTCTGGGGCAACGGCAGCGGCGATATCGCCATCGCCTTCAGCACGGCGAATAGCAGCGACCACGACGAAAAGCGGGATTTCGTCCCCATGCTGGCCCTGAATGACGCCCGCATCGACCTGCTGTTCCGGGCTGCGGCGGATGCGACGCAGGAAGCGGTACTGAACTCCATGCTGGCGGCTGAGGCCTGCGTCGGTCGCGGCGGCGCACGTCGGGCTTCTCTGGCCGATTGGCTGCGCGAGCACGCGCCGGCTCGCTGAGGCCAGCAGACGACGACAGTCAGGCTGTCGGTAAGCCCTTTGACCTTAGGTCGGGTTTCAGAGAACCAGGTCTTTGCGGGCAAATCGAAGCAATCCCGGCGCCGGTCCTTGAAAATCAGCGACGGATCGCGGTGCACCTGAAGCCAGACGTCGGCTGACGCCAATCGTCTCACAATCGGTTCTGTCGGCGCTCATCCGGAGGCGAAATATCCAGTCCGGAATTGCGCAGCATGAATTCCTTCATGCTGTCGAGAAGCTCGATCTCGTCGTGTACTCCGGCACCGAATAGCGACATCAGGGCGCGCGCCACGTCGTCGGCGGCGCGGCTACCGCATTTTATGTCGTTCTCCTGGCAAACGCGGTCGAAGACCTGCTTCAATACCGTCATGTCGCTCGGATAGGCGATGCCCGAAGAGGATTTGAATGGTGCTTGCATAGCTCCACCCTCCATATTGGGGCGGAAGCATGGTGCTCGCTCACAGCCGTCGGCGCCCTGTGTCATTGCCGACGATTAAAACATTATACACCGGTTGCCGGTGCCCGTCTGCTCACTTTGACACAGCGCGGGCAAAATCCCGCCGGCTGGGATCGATTGACCCGGTGACGTCGGATCTCTTTTGAAATCCGTGCGAATTCCACGCAACCGAATGAATGGACCGGCGTTGTGTCCGCCAGGCTGGAGTGCGGGCCACGGCCTTTTGAACAACGTGGCCGCCGGAATGCATCGCGGGAAACAGGGAAAAGCCATGACAAGGGTCTTGTACGCTGCGGCGATGATCGCCGCCTTTGCCGTCATCGCCTTGCTGCTGGTTACGCCAAGGACGCAGCACACGGTAGACACGACCGAAACCGCATCGATCGTGGTGGACGACTAGCGAAATCGTGCATTCGCAAATGACAGCGACCGAAGGCTAAGAGTTTTTCCGCCTCTCTCTTTGTTGTTTCTGCGCCAGCTTGCGCCTCACTTCCTCAAGAGCGATGGCGAGCAGGTTATCCACCTCTTCCAGCTCGGTCTTCGCCTCGCAGGTCGAGATATAGCGACGCAGTTCTTCGATGGTTGCGCGGACGTGCTTCATCAACGTCTCCCGTGCAGGGATAGCTACAACACCCCGCGCCCTTGTTCGTTCCTCACCACCTATTTCCGGTTAATCTCCCATCTGGTTTGCCGTCCGTTCGTAGACGGTGAGACCGGTTTCCATATCTACGCCCGCCAGGCTGACGTCATAGCCCCAGAGCTTGCGAACGTGACGCAGCGTTGCGTCGCAACCGATCTCCTCCAGCACGATGCCGTCCTTGATCTTGTGCTGAAGGCGCAACTGCCGGTCGCCGAGGAGGTCCACGTCCACGACCTGGATGTTCGGCCGGGTCAGGCCGATGTCGTAGCTGTCGGCCAGCGCTGACCGTACCTTCTCGTAGCCGCGCTCGTTATGGATCGAGGCGACTTCGTAAAACGGCTCGCCGGCCGTATCGGCAAGAACGAAGAAGCGCCATTTCCGGATCAGGGCCGGACTGAGATACTGGTGGATGAAGGACTCGTCGCGGTGGTTGGCCCATGCGTCGAGCAGGACGTCACGCCAGTCGCCGCTGCCGGCGATATCGGGAAACCAGTCGCGGTCCTCGGCCGTCGGCTCCGTCGCGATGCGCTGGATATCCTGCATCATGTCGAGGCCCAGAGCATAAGGATTGATGCTGGAAAAACGCGGATCGTCGAACCCCGGCTGGAAGACCACGTTCGAATGGTTCTTCAGGATTTCCAGCATGGAGCCTTCGCCGATCATGCCGCGGTCGAACAGCGTGTTCATCAAGGTGTAGTGGACGAAGGTGGCGCAGCCCTCGTTCATCACCTGTGTCTGGCGCTGCGGATAGAAATACTGCGCGATGACCCGCACGATCCTGAGGATTTCGCGCTGCCACGGTTCGAGGATAAGGCTGTTCTTTTCAAGGAAGTAGAGCAGGTTCTCCTCGGGAAGGTTCAGCGTCTCCTTCCGCTCCGCCGCGCCGTCGTCCGGTTCGTCGTCCGTGCCGTCCTTCGAAGCGGGCAGGGTGCGCCACAGGTCGTTGTAGGACTGTTCCTCGTATTCGAGGCGCTCGCGTATCTCCTCCCTTCGCTGTTCCGAGGTCAGTTTCGGCGGGCGGTGGTAGCGGAACACGCCCTGGTCCATCAGCGCATGGGCCGCATCCAGGATAGCCTCCACTTCGGCGAGGCCATGCCGTTCTTCGCACTGGGCGATGTAGCGCTTGGCGAAATCCAGGTAACTCAGGATCGAACTTGCGTCGGTCCATTGCCGAAACAGGTGGTTGTTCTTGAAGAAATGGTTGTGGCCGAGCGCGGCATGCGCCGTCACCAGCGCCTGCAGGGCCATCGTGTTTTCCTCCATCAGATAGACGATGCAGGGATCGGAATTGATGACGAGCTCATAGGCGAGGCCGCGTCCGCCCTTGCGATAGAGCAATTCCTGATGGAGGAAATGCTTGCCGAACGACCAGTGACGATACATCAGCGGCATGCCCACCGAAGAGTAGGCATCCAGCATCTGCTCCGACGAGATGATCTCCATCTGCACGGGATAGACGTCGAGATGAAGGTCTTCGACCGCGATCGCCTCGATGGCGTCATAGACCTGCGACAGCAGCCGGAAATCCCAGTCGGAGCCCGAAAACAGCAATTCGGATCTGGCGGCAGGCCTTGTCATCCCCGTTCCTCTCAGCCGTTGTGCGCATCCGGCTGTCTGGTGAACAACTGGCGGAACACCGGATAGATGTCCGCCGGCGTGGCGATGCGGCTCATCTGGAAGTTCGGCCATTGTGCGCTGACGGCCTCATAGGCATGCCAGAGGGACGTGCCATTCTCGGTCGAACCAAAAATATGGCTCTCCCGCTCGTCGATGATTTCGACATAGGCGAAATACTGGCAGAGCCGCATGATCTCGCCGTCCAGCAGCGCGATGCAGCGCTCGGAATCGGTGGCGAAATTGTCGCCGTCCGAGGCCTGGGCCGCGTAGATGTTCCATTCGCTGCTGGGGTAGCGTTCGCCGATGATGCGGCGCATTTCCTCAAGCGCGGTCGAAACGACCGTTCCGCCGCTTTGGGTGCTGTAGAAGAAGGTCTCCTCGTCCACCTCCTGCGCCTGATGCGTGTGGCGGATGAAGACGATCTCGGTGGCGTCGTAGCGGCGTTTCAGGAACAGGTGCAACAGCACGAAGAAGCGCTTGGCCATGTCCTTTTCGCGCTCGCCCATCGAGCCGGACACGTCCATGAGGCAGAACATGACGGCGTTGGCATTTGGGACGGGCTGGGCGTCGAAGCGGTTGTAACGTATGTCGACGGGATCGACATAGGCGATCAGCCGCCGCCGGCGCTCCAGCCGTTCCAGTTCCGCCCTCAGGGCGGCGATCCGCTCCCGTGCCGCCGCGCTCGGCGCGCCTTTTTCGAGAGCCGTGATTTCGCGCGCGATCGCATCGAGCTCTTCCTGTTTGGGCCGCTTCAGCGCGATGCGGCGGCCATGGCTGTTGCGCATGGTGCGGCCGACATTGATGCTGGTCGGCGAACCGGTTGCCGTGAAGCCGGCCCGGCGCGGCTTGAAGGCAAGGATTTCCTTCAGGTTGACCTTGACCAGGTCGGGCAGCTCCAGGTCCTCGAAGAAGAGATCGAGCACTTCCTCGCGCGACAGCACGAACCGGAAGTCGTCTTCCATCTCTTTCAGGCCCGGCCCGGAACCGGGCATGCCCGGAGCCGGCCTGGGCAGCCGGTCGCCCGGCGCGAAATGCTTATTGCCCGGCAGCACATGCCGGCGCCGGCCGCTATCCCTGGCATCGCTGAAGCTTGGCTCGCTCGTGCCGTTGGCCGGCATCGAAACGGTATGTTCGGCATCGACATCGGCGATCTTGCCTGACCGGACCTGTTCGCGGATGCTTCGCTTGAGCTCGTTGCGCGCGCGCCGGATAAAGCGCTGGCGGTTGCCCAGGCTCTTGTCCTTCGGGTTCAGTCGGCGGTCGATGAAGATTGGCATGACGAGCCCCTAACCTGGCTTCGACCGGTTTCAGCCCGCCTTGTTCACCCGCATGTACCAGTCTACCAGCCGGCGGACCTGACGCCTGGTGTATCCTCGCCCGACCATGCGCTGGACGAATTCAGTGTGCCGCTTCTCGGTCACGCTGTCCTGCTTGGAGCCGAAGCTGATGACCGGAAGCAAGTCCTCAACCTGGCCGAACATCCGTTTTTCGATCACCTCGCGCAGCTTTTCATAGCTGGTCCAGGAGGGGTTCCGGCCGTTGTTCCTGGCCCGCGCGCGCAACGTGAACTTTACCACCTCGTTGCGGAAATCCTTCGGATTGGCGATTCCGGCCGGCTTCTCGATCTGCGACAGTTCGTTGTCCAGCACTTCCCGGTTGAGGATCTGGCCGGTATCGGGGTCCTTGTAGTCCTGATCCTCGATCCAGGCGTCGGCATAGGCGATATAACGGTCGAACAGGTTCTGGCCGTATTCGCTGTAGGATTCCAGATAGGCTTTCTGGATCTCGTGGCCGATGAATTCGGCGTAGCGTACCGCGAGTTCCGACTTGATGAAGTCGAGATACGCCGTTTCCGTTTCCTTCGGGAACTGCTCGCGCTTGATCGCCTGTTCCAGGATGTACATCAGATGGACCGGATCGGCCCCCACCTCCTGCGTGTCGTAGTTGAAGGTCTGCGACAGGATCTTGAAGGCAAAGCGCGTGCTGACGCCGGTCATACCCTCGTCGACACCGGCGGCGTCGCGGTATTCCTGGACCGACTTCGCCTTGGGATCGATTTCCTTGAGGTTCTCGCCGTCGTAGACGCGCATCTTCGTATAGAGCGGCGAGTTGTCGTGCTCGGCCAGCCGGGTCGAAACCGTGAAGCGGCTGAGAATATCCAATACTTCCGGCGCGCAGGGGCTGCCGGCCAGTTCGCTCTCGCGCAGCAGCTTGTCGTAGATCTGCCGCTCTTCGGCGACGCGCAGGCAGTAAGGCACCTTGACCACCAGGATGCGGTCGAGGAAGGCCTCGTTGTTTCTGTTGTTCTTGAACTGCAGCCATTCCGACTCGTTGGAATGCGCCACCACGATGCCCTGGTAGGGGAAGGCGCCGAAGTTCTCCGTGCCGTTGTAGCTTCCCTCCTGCGTCGCCGTGAGAAGGGGATGCAGAACCTTGATCGGCGCCTTGAACATCTCGACGAATTCGAGCAGCCCCTGCGTGGTGCGGTTCAAGCCGCCGCTGTAGGAATAGGCATCCGGATCGGACTGGCTGAAATTCTCCAGCTGCCGGATGTCCACCTTGCCGACGAGGGCGGAGACGTCCTGGTTGTTTTCGTCGCCGGGCTCGGTCTTGGCGATGCCGATCTGGCGCAGCCGCGACGGCATCAGCCTGACCACGCTGAACTTGGAGATGTCGCCGGCCAGCTCGTCGAGGCGCTTGGCCGCCCAGGGCGAGATCAGGCCGTTCAGCCGCCGCCGCGCGATTCCGTATTTGTCTTCCAGGAGGTCGGCCATGCGATCGGGATGGAAAAGGCCGAGCGGGGACTCGAAGACCGGGCTGATCGCCTTGCCGACCTTCAAGGTGTAGATCGGCCGCTCCTCCATGAGCTTCTTCAGCCGCTCCGCCAGCGACGACTTGCCGCCGCCGACGGGACCGAGCAGGTAGAGGATCTGCTTGCGCTCCTCCAGTCCCTGCGAAGCGTAGCGGAAGTAGCCGGCGATGCGCTCGACCGTGTCTTCCATGCCGTAGAAATCGGCGAAGGTAGGATAAATCTTGATCGTCCGGTTCGAGAAAATCCGGCCCAGCCGCTCATCCTTGCTGGTATCGACCAGCGTCGGCTCGCCGATGGCGTCGACCATCCGTTCGGGCGCGGAGGCATAAAGCGATTTGTCCTCGCGACAGGCCAGCAGATATTGCTGGAGGCTCATCTCCTCCTCGGCCGCGCTTGCATAGATCTCCGAGAAAAGATCGAAGACGTCGGAATTTTTCTCGATCATGGCTGCCTCGCCTCGGGACCGGTCCGGTTACGGTCACCCGTTCTATCAACTGCCGGATACCCGCGTGGTTCCGTTCACAAGTCGGAGATCGCACCGGCCGCCGGTTCTGGGTCGATCGCGCGGCAGGCTTTCAGCCGTCCGTTGCCGGTCGACACGGCGCCAGGGCCAGTCGAGAATTGGCCCTGACGTGCCGCCCGCGCCTTGGGCAACAGGACCTCCGGTATCTATCTAGGCGGTGTCCTGGATCACCAGCGTCAGTATACCCGTCGGGTCGACGGCTGCCGCCACCACCTGCGTGACGTTGAGCCCGTTCTGTGCAAGCATGGTCATCGCTGCCGGCGATGTCTGGATCGATGCCTGCAACTCGCGCAGATCGTTGGCGCTGGTCTCATGCAGCTTTGTCTCGACCACCGTCTTCAACTGCGGCGGCAGGTCTTCGAGCCGCACGATGTTGATGACCGTCACGTTCTGGTCCGGAGCAGCCTCGGGCGTTTGCTGTGCAGGCGGCTGGGCAGGAAGTTCATCCGTTGGCGCCTGTGCCATCGCCGATTGAACACCGGCAACAACAGAAAGGACGGCAACGAGCGTCAGAATACGCATGGCTTCGCCTTTCACGTGGTGATGCCATAACCCGCCCGGACGTGGCAGGTTCCGAACCATTTCAGTCGGATTGGCAAGTGGGAAGGCAAACATTTGATCTTGCTAAGAGAAATCTTCTCGGCAGAGCGGCTTTTGCTGCGATTTGTATATGACGTGCGTGCCCGGCCTCTATGCCCGTCACCAGAACCCGATGAGTGTGCCACCAAGGCTGCCGATGTTCCCAATCGGCGAGAAACGAAAGCGGCGCCAGAGACAAAACCCGGCGTCGCCGAGACGCCGTCACGAGCCTAGGTAGGCTATGGAGGCCATCAGGTTGACGGCCAGCGCTGTAAGCAGAATCAGGAAGACGGCCATGTCAGGCCGTTTGCCGCCGGCTTCCTTTTCGGTCCGGATGAACCCATCCGGACCGCTCGTTCCTGTGCAAAGGCACATGATGTCGACTTCGTCAGTTCTTGCGGCAGAAGCAGGAGAACTTTATGGAAACGTCGCTCGCTTTCTCCAGCTTCTCGATTTTGGCGCGAACTGTTTCCGCCTCCGTTTCGCGGCCGAGCTTCTGCAGGCATTCGTGGTAGCCCTTGAGGCTCCAGATGTTGTCCGGGTGCTGACAGGCGCGCGGCAGCGTCTTGTTCAGCCCGAGATCGGCTTCGTAGACTGCCAGCGACTCCTCGACATGGCCCTGTTCCAGCATCAGCGCGCCAAGCGCGTGGCGCGCCGGCTGCATCCAGCCCCACGGCTCGTCGTAGGGAAGGGCGTCGTCGAGCGCGACGGCGTTGCGCAGATGTTCGAATGCCTCCGGATAGTGCCGCTCGCGATAGGCGATTTCGCCCAGCATCATCTCGCGGGCAACGGCCAGGATGTCGGTGCAGCGGTTGTTGAACAGGTAGCGGCTTTCCTGGACACGCAACAGCGCGGCGTCGAACTCGGCCGCGCAGGCTTTGGCATCCGCGACGTTGCCGAGGACGCCGTGGGCGACCGCCTTGGCGTACCAGATCATCGCCGTGGTCACGCTGAACAGGCCTTGGTCGGCGGGCAGGTCCTGGCCGATGATCTCGTTCCAGCGGCCGAATCTCACCAGCACATGTTGCTTGACCGAGACGAAGCCTTCGAGCCAGTCGGCCATCGGCGGCGATTCGACCCGCAGAAGGTCCTCCGGCAAGGTCGAGAGCATTTCGTTCGCCGTGGTGATCGCGGTCTCGTACTGCCCCGCGAACATCGCGCCGTAGATCTTGAAGTGATAATTGTGGCAGCGATAGAGGGAGTAGAAATTGAGCGGCCCCCTCATCGCGAGGAACCTGCCGTCGGCCTCGATGCCGGCAGTGTTGGAATCGATGGCCGCTACGTAGTCGCCGACGAGCACGTCGATGTGGCTCGGCATATGGTTGAGGTGCCCGGCATCAGGCACGAGTTTGCGCAGTGCGTTCGCCGCCGGCAGTGCGCGCTCGGGATAGGGCGACATCTCCATCGCATGGATATACATATGCAGGATGCCGGGATGGGTCATGCCGCCGGCGTTCAAGGCCTTCTCAAGCACATCGAGGATTTCCTGCGTGTCGGCTCCGTCGGCTATCCGGCCGGCGTTGATGTTCCATAGCTGCCATGGGGTGCGGTTCATCATCGCCTCGGCGAAGATGGTGGCGATCTCCAGGTTGTCAGGCATTTGCGCGTAGGCCTTGCGCATCTCGCCGGCAAAATCGTCGTTCCACCTCTCCAATTCGTCGCGCGACGATCCGGCCTGGTATCTGTAGGGCAACGCTTCGATCAGCAGCCGCTCGAATTGCGAAGCTCCCTCGCGCAGGTCCATCGCCTTCTGTGTCGCCTCGATCGCCTCGTCGATCGAACGCGCGGCATCTGCTGGGTCGAAGGCGACCCAGGGCTTGTTGTAGTTGCAGCCGAGAACGAAGGCCTTGCCCCAATAGGCTATCGCGCAGCCCGGATCGGCTTCGAGCGCGACGTTGAAGCACTCATAGGCTTCCTGGTGGTTGAAGGCGTAGCAAAGCACCAGGCCCCGATTGAACCAGAGTTGCGCCTCCGGCGAGGCGGTCGTGATTTCGACTCGAAAGGTACCGAGGTCGAAGTAATCCGATGCCATTCGTCTCTCCCATTCTTGACGGTTGGAATTCTGTTCGTCTTGCCCGCGGATTTCGCCCGCTCCTGAAGAGGCTGCGGCCCCGCCATCAAGGGCAGGGCCGCCTTGCGATGTCAGTCCTGCGTCTCGCTGCCGGAATGGAAGTTGAAGACGGCGCCTTCCTTGATGCCGCTCGGCCAGCGGGTCGTCATCGTCTTCAAGCGGGTGTTGAAGCGCACGCCTTCCATGCCGTGGATGTGGTGGTCGCCGAACAGCGAGCGTTTCCAGCCGCCGAAGGAATGATAGGCCACCGGCACCGGGATGGGCACGTTGACGCCGACCATGCCGATGCGGACGCGCGAGAAGAAGTCGCGCGCGGTGTCGCCGTCGCGGGTGAAGATCGAGGTGCCGTTGCCGTATTCGTGGTCGTTGATCAGCGTGACCGCCTCTTCATAGGATTGGGCGCGCAGAACAGACAGCACCGGCCCGAAGATCTCGTCCCTGTAGATGGACATGTCGGACGTGACGTTGTCGAACAGGCAGCCGCCGAGGAAATAGCCATTCTCGTAACCTTGCAGCCTGACATTGCGGCCGTCCACGACCAGTTTCGCGCCGGCGCGCTCGCCCTCGGCGATGTAGCCGAGAATCCGGTCCAGGCTCTGCTTCGAGATCACCGGGCCCATGTCCGACGTCGGGTCGTCATAGGGAGCGACCTTCAGCGCCTCGACGCGCGGAGCGAGAACGTCGATCAGCCGGTCCGCGGTTTCGGGGCCGACCGGAACCGCGACGGAGATCGCCATGCAACGCTCGCCGGCCGAACCGTAGGCCGAGCCGATCAGCGCGTCCGCGACCTTGTCCATGTCGGCATCGGGCATGACCACGAGATGGTTCTTGGCGCCGCAGAGTGCCTGTACGCGCTTTCCGTTGGCGGTGCCACGGCCATAGATGTACTGGCCGATCGCCGTCGAGCCGACGAAGGAGACCGCATCGACATCCGGATGGTCGAGCAGGGCGTCGACCGCTTCCTTGTCGCCGTTCACCACGTTGAACACGCCGGCAGGCAGGCCTGCCTCGTGCAGCAGCTCGGCGATGCGGATCACGACGGAAGGATCGCGCTCCGAAGGCTTCAGCACGAAAGCATTGCCGCAGGCGAGCGACACCGGGTACATCCACAACGGCACCATGGCCGGGAAGTTGAACGGAGTGATGCCGGCGACGACACCGAGCGGCTGCCGGATCGAGAAGCTGTCGACCTGGGTCGCCACCTGCTCGGAATATTCCCCCTTGAGCAGATGCGGAATGCCGCAAACGAATTCGACGACCTCGATGCCGCGCGCGATCTCGCCCTTGGCGTCGGACAGCGTCTTGCCGTGTTCGCGCGACAGCAGTTCGGCCAGCTCGTTCGTGTGGCGCGTCAGCAGGTCGCGGAACGCGAACATGACGGCGGCGCGCTTTGCCGGCGGCAGCGCGCCCCACTGAAGCTGGGCCTTCCGGGCCACCGCAACGACGTGGGCGACATCGTCGGCACCGGCAAGCCGCACGCTGCCGATGACCGCCCCGGTCGCCGGGTTGAAGATGTCGGCGGTGCGGGTGGACGATCCGGCCCAGAGGCTGCCGTCGACGAAGTGTTGCACGGTGTTCATTCAGCTTTCCTTTTCACTTGAAAATATCACGGCGATGCCGGTGGCGGTGGGCGGAGTGAGTTCATCGGCGTCATGCCTGCCGTTTCCTCATAGGGCGAAAGTCAGAAGCAGATAGCTGACGCCGGAGATGAACACGGAGGCGAGGGCGGCGACGAGCAGCGGCCTCGCGCCGCGCGCCTTCACCGCGCCGAAATTGGTGCCGAGGCCCAACGCCCCGAGCGCCGCCGTCAGCATGATGGGCGTGACGTTCACCATCAGTGCCTTGAGGTGTGCGGGGACCAGACCGAAGGTGTTGAGGATCATGCACAGCACGAAACCGATCACGAAGCTCGGGACGATCTGCGAGAACGCCATCTTGCCCGCGGCGTCACCGGATCGGCCGGCCGACAGCACGGACATCCCGATCAGCAGCGGCGCAAGCAGGATCACGCGCGACAGTTTGACGACGACGCCCTGTTCTCCGGCGACATCTCCGTGCTGGAAACCGGCGGCGACGACCTGCGCCACCTCGTGGATGGAGGAGCCGACCCAGAAGCCGTAGTCGACGGAGGAAAGGCCGGCCATTTGCCCCAGTAGCGGATAGGCGAGCATCGCGACGGTACCGAAGACGGTGACGCAGGCCACGGCATAGGCGACATCCTCGTCATTGGTCCTTTGCACCGCGTTTGCCGCCGCAATGGCCGAGGCGCCGCAGATCGAAGTGCCCGCGGCCAGAAGCCTGGCCAGGCCCGGATTGATGCCCAGCAGGCGGCCCAGCAACAGCGCGGCCAGAAAGGTCGTGGCCACCAGGACGCAGACCGCCAGCATCCGAACGACGCCGACCTCACCCAGTTGCCCGAGCGTAAGCTGGACGCCGAGCAAGACGATCGCCAGCCGCAGCAGGTTCTTGCCGAAGAGGGCGACACCAGGTTTGGCGGCGGCCGGAACCGTGGTGAAGCTGGAGAACGCCAGGCCGATGAAAATGGCCGTTATCATCGGGCTCAGGGCCGACAGTCCGGGAACCTGCCGCAGCCCGTAAGCGGCGGCGGTTACAATCGCCACCAGCGTGAAGCCAGGCAATATCGCCTCCAGACGTCTGAACGGTGACGCGGGAGCGGCATCGGCGACCGAGGGATGGTTCAAGTTCAAGATGCGACTCCGGCGATAGCGCCGCATCGGCGCCGGTCATCGATTCGGCGACGGGCGCAGCACCGCGGGCCGGGCGGTTCGACGCCTCCGACGGCGGGCGATTCCTTCGACTTGAAAGTGATCGACCGGACCGTGCGGACACGGGCGCATGCCAGGCGAAAGCCGGCGCCTTCCCCCTCACGCTCGCTCAAACAAACCATTACTCACTCCCGCCATTTCGAAACATTGCGTATCACAATAATTAATTGTTGACAATTATATGAAGATCGCATTCCCTCACATCCGTCGGGCGCTCCGCCGTCAAGCGACGAGCGCACTGCCGGAAATATTGGGAGGAGCCGGATCGTGCCGGCATCGGGACCCGCAACGGGTATCAGGACAGTTTTTCCGTTTCGGGGTTTCGGAGCGGGATCGTTTCAGGGCAGGCGGGCCTGCCATGCGCGGAGAGTGGTTGTGAGCAGATCGAGATCAGGAGCTGGCGACATCATGGCGATGCCCGAACTGCCGCGTTCGGTTGCCGCCATCGCCGCCCAGCATCTTGAGCGCGAGATCATCGAAGGGCGCCTCAGCCCCGGTGCGCGCCTGATCGAAGAGGAATGGGCCGAGAAATTCGGCATCAGCAGGGGGTCGTTCCGCGAGGTGTTGCGCATCCTCGAGACGGCGAGGCTGGTGGAGATCATCCCACGCCGGGGAGCTCATGTCGCACGGGTCAACCGCAGGGACGTCGAGGAAATCTACATCCTGCGCAAGCACCTCTTCGAACTGGCCTACATCTATGCGACGGCCAATATGACCGACGCGCATCTCAAGGCGTTCAGGCGGATCGTCGAAGACATGGAGCGTGTCACGGCGCGCGGCGATGTCGTCGAATTCAGCGCCCTGTCGGAAAAGTTCGACGACCTGGTGCTCGATGTCGCCGACATCGTCCGGCTGCGCATGGTCGTCGAGTTCCTCGGCAAGCAGACGGTCCGCTACCGCTATATTGGCTTCAAGGTCCCCGGCCGCGTCGAGCGCTCGCTCGCCGCGCACCGCGTGATCCTAGAGGCATTCGAGGCGCGGGACGGGGAGCGTGCCGGCGCCGCCGTCTACGACCTTATCGAACTGGCGGGCAAGGGCATCCTGGCGAGCGTCTTCGGCGACAGCGCCGAGGAGGCCGGTCTTTCCGGCGTGCCGCGAGAGAGGGAGCCGGCGCGCCCGGACCAGAGGAGATCGCGCCCATGAGCGGCATAGTCGTGAAGAACGTGTCCAAGTTCTACGGGACTTTCCATGCCCTTCAGGGCGTCAGCTACAGCATGGCCGAGGGCACCGTCACCGTGATCATCGGCCCGTCCGGATCCGGCAAGAGCACGCTGATCCGGTGCATCAACGGACTTGAAACGATCGATGGCGGTTCCGTTACCGTCAACGGCGTCGATGTGTTCGACAAGAAGACCAACATGAACAAGCTCCGGTCGTCGGTCGGCATGGTCTTTCAGCAGTTCAATCTCTACCCGCACATGACGATCATGCAGAACATCACCCTTGCACCGCGCAAGGTGAAGGGGATGTCGGCCGACAAGGCCGAGAAGCGGGCGCTTCAGTTGCTCGACAGGGTCAGGATCGCCGATCAGGCGCACAAACATCCGGCGCAGCTTTCAGGTGGCCAGCAGCAACGCGTAGCGATTGCGCGCGCCCTGGCGATGGACCCGAAGGTCATGCTTTTCGACGAGCCCACCAGCGCGCTCGATCCCGAGATGATCGGCGAGGTGCTCGACGTCATGGTCGACCTCGCGCGGGAGGGAATGACGATGATGGTCGTCACCCACGAACTCGGTTTCGCCAAGCAGGTGGCCGACGAGATCGTCTTCATGGATGGCGGCAAGATCGTCGAATGCGGCAAGCCGGAAGCCTTCTTCGCCAATCCCACGGACCCGAGGGCCAAACAGTTTCTTTCAAGCGTAGTGCACTGAACATCAAAGCGGGAGGTAAACTTAAAATGTCCAGAAACAGTTGGAGACTGATCTCCACCACGGCCGCCTGCGGCCTGGCGATCATGCTGTCGGCCTGTTCCTCTTCCGAGGAAAAGCCGAGTGGCGTCGATCCGTCGGCCGTGACCTGGCAGAACATTGAGAGCAAAGGCAAGGTGGTTGTCGGCGTCAAATACGACACCATCCCGTACGGCTATGTCCCACAGGGACAGGAAACCCCGATCGGTTTTGACATCGACCTGGCCACGGAGATCGCCAAGCGCTGGGGTGTCCAACTCGAGCTCCAGCCGGTGACGAGCGCCAATCGCATTGCCAACCTGACCACATCCAAGGTCGACTTCATCGCCGCGTCCATCGTTCACACACGCGAACGCGACGAGAAGATTGACTATTCGGTCACGTACATCGCCGAGTCGATGAAGCTGATGGTCCCGATGGATTCGGCGATCAATACCATCGCCGATCTTGACGGCAAGACGGTCGCCCTCGCGCAAGGGTCCATCCAGTCGCAGATGATGAAGCAGATGAACCCGCAGGCCCGCGTCCTGGAGATGAAGGATTGGGCCGATGTCTATGTGGCCGTCCAGCAGGGGCGCGCCGAGGCGGCCTTCGACACAGCCGGATCGCTCGGCTCAGCGGTCGCCGCGGCCAAGGAGGCCGGCGTCTCTCTGAAGGTCGTTGGCGAGGACGGGATCGGCAACTCGCCCTTCGCGTTCGGCGTCCGCCAGGGCGACGCGCTCCTCCGCGACAAGCTGAACTTCACGCTGATGGAGATCGTCGAAGACGGCACCTACGACACCATCTTCAAGAAGTGGTGGGGCGATCTGTACGCCAAAACCTACCAGGTCGAAGTCTGGCCGAAGTAACACATCGGAATCAGGAACATGGGCTCCGTCAACTGGAACGTTGTCTTTGGTCCCGAAGGCCGGGCGCTGTTTGCGTCGGGCCTCTGGATCACCGTGCAACTCGCGTTCTACGCCATTGTCTTCTCGACGTTGATCGGCAGCCTGATCGCGTTTGGGCGGGTGTCGAGATCACCCGCCCTGCGCCCCCTGCGTGTGGCATTGACCGCACTTGTCGAATTCATCCGCAATGTCCCGGTGCTGGTGCAACTGGCATTCTGGTATTTCGGCGTGTTCGGCCTGTCCACGGTCCAGTGGCTCGTGTCGCCGCTCACCGGCATCTACAGCATCGAATTCATCGCCGGCACCTGCGCGCTGATCGTCTATCGCAGCGCGTACATCGCCGAAGCCGTTCGCGCCGGTCTCCAGTCGGTGCCGCGTGGGCAGTATGAAGCCGCGACGGCAAGCGGGCTGGGATACATGACCACGATGGTCCGTATCATCATGCCGCAAGCCTACAGGATGGCACTGCCGACGCTGATCAACCACTATGTCGGCGTGACCAAGAACACCAGCATCGTCCTGGTCATAGGCGTGCCCGACCTGGTTTTCCAAGCCTATACACTCACTTCCCGCACCTTCGAGGTCTTCCTCGTCATGGGCGCGGCGGTCGCGGTCTTCGTGGTGCTTTGCACTCTCGTCAGCGCCGGCTTCAACGCCCTGGGGCGCTATCTTGACCACAGGTGGGGATATGCCCGGCGCTCGACCGGACCCCGGTCCATAAGGTCCTGGCTGGAGGCGTGGGCGGCATGAGCGCCATCTTCAACAACTGGGAATACATGATTTCCGGCCTGCGCTACACTTTCCTGCTGGCGCTGATCGGGATCGTCGGCAGCTTCCTGCTGGGCTGCGTCATCGCCACCCTGCGCCTGTCGCCCTACCTGCCTGTACGGCTTTTCACCAAGGCCTTCATCGAACTCGTCAGAAGCGTACCGCTGCTGCTGTTCATCTTCTTCACCTACTTCCTGATGACGGAACTGGGCTACAACGTCTCCGCCTTCGTGTCGGGAAGCATCGCGCTCGCGGTCTTCACCAGCGTCTATGTGGCGGAGATCATCCGCAGCGGCATCCTCGGCGTTCATCCAGGCCATGTGGAGGCGGCGCGGGCGAGCGGACTGAGCTATCTGCAGACCATGCGCTACGTCGTCCTGCCCCAGGCGGTTCGGCGCATGATGCCGTCGCTCTCTTCCGAATTCATCATGCTGGTCAAGGAAACCTCGCTGGTTTCTGTCATCGGCGTGCAGGAGTTCTACGCACGGGTGAGCATCACCAATTCGCGCGTCCTCGTGCATCCGTTCGAACTGCTGGCATTTGCCGCGGTCGTCTACTTCTGCATCTGCTTCGCGCTCAGCCTCGTGGCGAGGCGATACGAACTCAGATCCGACCTGTGATTGCAGCCGTCGGATCGTTCTCTTGAAATCCACATGGAGTCTGTAGTGAAGGAAGACGGTTACACTCTCAGCAGCCCTCTTTTCGAGGATCTGTGGTCCAGGGCGCCGATGCGCCGGAAGTTCAGCGACCTCGACATGGTCGGCGGATGGGTCCGGGTCGAGGTTGCGCTCGCGCGCGCCCAGGCAGCCGTCGGCCTGATCCCCGCCCAGGCGGCGAAGGCCATCGAGGAGACTGGCCGCACCCACGTGTTCGACATGGTGGCGATGCGCTATGGCGTCACCGCGACGCTTCACCAGCTGATGCCCTTCATCAATCAGTTCCGTGACGCCTGTCCGGATGATGCGGGGCAATATCTCCATTGGGGTGCCACCACCCAGGACATCATCGATACCGGCGCCATGCTGCGGTCGAGGGAAGCGATGTCGATGATCCTCGAAGGGCTGACGACTCTCGAGGCGGCACTGGCGGTTATATGCGACCGCGAGGCCGAGACGGTGATGGCCGGGCGTACCCACGGGCAACAGGCGCTGCCGATCACTTTCGGCTTCAAAGTCGCGAACTGGCTTTCGGAGGTTCGACGCGGCATCGACCGGCTCAAGGCTATGTCCGAGCGCGTGTTCGTCGTCAGCATAGTCGGCGCGGTCGGCACCTCGGCCTATATGGGGCCAAAGGGCCTTGAGGTCGCGCAGAAGGTCGCGGCCGATCTGGAGTTGGGCTGGGATCCCGTTTCATGGCAGGCCGCTCGCGATCGCCTTGGGGAAATGCTGTCCGGCATGATCCTGCTCGGTTCGTCCCTCGGGCGTATCGGCCATGAACTCGCCGCACTGCAGAAGACCGAACTGTCCGAGGTGCACGAACCGCACGGTCCCGAACAGGTCGGCAGCAGCACCATGCCGCAGAAGCGCAATCCAAGCATTGCCGAAGGCGTGCTGTCGGCCGGTCTGATGCTGCGCGCGCAGGCGGGCCTTGCGATGGAACTCATGGCGACCGAACACGAGCGCGACGATTCCCGCTGGCAGATCGATTCACGCATCGTGCCCGAGGTGTTCCTGCTGCTCGACGGCCAGATCGGCAATCTGACCTATCTGGTCGAAGGGCTCGAAGTCGACCGCGCACGCATGCGTGCCAACATCGTCGCCGAGGTGGCGGGAGAGCCGATGATGCGGGCGCTGGCCTCGTTCCTCGGCCGCCACAACGCGCATGACGTGCTGCACGAATGCTTCATGCTTGCCCATGAAAAGCGCGTGCCGATCCTCGACGTGCTGAGCGCGAACGAAAGCGTCAGCGCCCATCTGGACAAGCAACAGCTTCAGGCGCTGATGGACCCGTCTTCCTATCTCGGCGTCGCCGTCGATGTCGCCCGCAACGAGGCTCGCCGGGCCAGATGAAGCCGTCCGCCGAACGCCGGGTAGAACTCCACCCGGCGTTCTGCAGGAGGCGGATCGGAAAGGATGGAAACCCATCCAACCATCGGATGAACTCTGCAGGAGACCCAATTGGTCAGTGGTACTGGGCAGGCCGACGAAAATGCCGGGCGGGATGACGCCGTAACGTCCGTCCTCGCTCGATACTCGCTGGGAGACGTCGCACATCACCTGACGGCGGAGGCGGCACGGCAGGCCGCAGACACGCTTCTGGATGCGGTCGGCGTGGCGCTGGCCGCCAGGAACTCCGAACTTGTAAAGGTGCTTGCCAGGACACATCCGGGCCTGGATTCAGGCACTTCGACGATCTGGAGCAGCGGCAGTCCGGCGAGCGCCGAAACGGCGGCCATGGTGAACGGCGCGACCGTGCACGCGCTCGACTACGACGACACCAACGAGTCGATCCGGGGCCATCTCGCCGCCACCATCTGGCCCGTGCTGCTGGCACTCGGCGAACACATCGGCGCTCGCGGTCGGGCGATGAGCGAAGCCTACGTGGTCGGCGTCCGCACCGCGGTCGCGGTTGCGGACGGAATGGTTATCGACGACCACTATGCGCACGGCTGGCACTCGACCTCGACCATCGGGGTGGTCGCCGCAACCTGCGCGGCCGCGCGGCTGCTCGGCCTGACGCTGGATCAGACACGGCATGCGCTGGGCCTGGCGGGCAGCATGGCGAGCGGCAGCCGCCAGAATTTCGGCACGATGACGAAACCCTTCCATGCCGGCCTCGCCGCGCGTAACGCCGTACTCGCGGCCAATCTAGCCCAGGCCGGCTTCACCGCCGATCCCTCGATGCTGGAGGGGCGATTGGGGTACTATGCCCTGTTCGATGGAAGGGATCATCTGGCGCGAGTGGCACGCAGTCTCAATGATGACTGGACACCGTCGCGCCACGGTGTCAGTCTCAAGAACTATGCCGTCTGCTACAATCTCCATCGCATGTGCGAAGCCATGGCCAACCTCAAGGCGCGCACCGATATCCAGCCGGGCGACATCGCACGCATCGACGTTGCAATCGAGCCGCAGGGAAGGGCGCCGCTCATCCAGCGCCTCCCGATCGCCCCGCTGGAATGCAAGTTCAGCGCCGAATACGTTCTTGCCGCGCTGTTGAGTGGCCGCACGCTCGGTCCCGCCGACTTCGCGGAAGGAATGCTGGGAAACGAGGCCCTTCTGACTCTCATGGCTCGGATCGAGGTCTCCGAATGCCAGGTCCCGCCGGTGGGAATGTCGGAATGGCATGAGGGGTTCGCCGTGGTCTCGGTCGAACTGGATTCCGGTGACGTTCTGTCGGAACGTGTCGACAATCCGAAAGGTCATTGGGGAGCGCCGTTCTCGCCCGAGGACATATCGCGGAAATTCCGCGATTGCGTCGCGTTCGGATTTCCGGGTGCGGACGCCGCCGCGCTGGAGCAGGAAATCCGGGATGTAACGCAGACCGATCGTTTCGCGGGCTTTTCGTGTCTTCTATCACTGGCGCCGCACTGACCGGCTGTGCAGCGAGGATTTCAAAGCCCCGATTCTTTCAACGCCTGCCGTTTCTTTCATCCGTGGCCACCGGCTTGCCGGAATCGTCTCCAAACACGCTCTCGATGATGGTTTTTCCGGCAAGTTCGATGACGTCGTAGACGATGGCGCCGGCACGCTCTCCGTCTCCGGCCCGAAACGCGGCAATGATCTCCCTGTGTGCCGCCAGCGAGCGATCGACCCGGCCGGCGATCTTGAATCCCATGTAGCGATACCGGATCGTCTGCTTGCCCAAAAAATCGACGAGCATGCGCAATCTTGCGATGTCGGCGACATCCAGGACCAGTTCGTCGAATTTCTGTGATAGCGCGCTGAATTCAAGTGCATCGCCCCGTTCGGCGACGCGCTCCATATCGTCCACGATCGACTGGAACTGATCCAGGTCGTCGCCGCTCATGTTCCGCGCCGCGTAGACGTAAGCAAGCTGGAAGAGGTGCTTGCGGAGAATGTATATTTCTTCGACATCCCGTCGGTTGACATTTGCAACCTGGGCGCCGCGTCGTGGAATGATTTCCACCAGCTTGGAGGTCTCGAGTATTCGCAGGACCTCGCGGAACGTCCCCCGGCTGATGCCGAATTTTTCGGCCCATTCCTCCTCGATAAGACGTTCACCCGGATCGAGGCGACCCTCTATGATCGCACGCTCGAGATGCTGAGCCGCGATGGTGGCAAGCGACCTCGGCAATTCGGGTACCGCCGCGATGCCGTCCGATGATGATTTCGATTTGTCCACCTTGTCCCCTCCGCATCAGTAGGCCTGGGCGCTTAGGATTCAGTATAAGAGCGCATCTCCATGCGTATAGTTGAGAATTTTTTGAGCGGCCATCGCGTCGCCTGAAAGCCCGAGGGCCTGCAACTGCGCGATCAAGCAGAGCATGCCGGCGACAGTGGCGGAACCTACGCTTTCCTTCACCGTTGCTCTCCAGATGCAATCATTTGTGTCGGCACCCGTAACGGCAAAGGGGATCCGAGATGCGATTGGCCATCCTGCTCCTGGTCCCGCTGGCCCCTTGCTCTTTCCGCCTGCGACAAGTCGAAAGACAACGGAACCGAGTCCTCGCCGCAGGTCGAGGAGAACGCCGCTCCAGATACATCGACCGGCGGTGACCAGCAGGGGATCATGCCGACCCAGCCGACCAATCCATAGGGGGTTCCGAATGACAGCCCATCCAACGAAGATCCCGGGCATCGAACCTGCAGCCGCCACGCGGAACACAGACGAGGAGGCGGCCGGTCAGGGCCGCTCTTGGGAAAAAGGGCCACGGCCGCAACAGCGCAATGAATCCGGCTTCGGCTCGGCCATCAGGCCCGTCGGATCGAAATTGTCGGCTGTCGGCACGAAACCGATCGTCTTCTATGGTGCTGCCATCGTGCTTCTGGGAGCCGCGATCATAGCTATGGGAGCCTTCGTATAGGAATAGCGGGGTCGGCCGGATTCTTGTCCGGCCGTTCTCTGATCTTGCCGCCCGGCGGCTTTAAAGCACCTGTCCCGCGCTGTTTCATTGACGATCAACGCCCGCGAGACGCACAGTGGCGACTCTGCAAATACCAGGAGGTCGAGACGTGTTCGCGGCAAAGCGCATTGAAGAGGATCATAAGCCAACCTTCTATGACGAGTTGTGCCGTCAACTTTCGGGCCTGCTGCATGGCGAGAACGACGCGATAGCCAATGCCGCCAACACGTCCGCGTTGATCTTCCAGACATTGCCCGGCCTGAACTGGGCCGGCTTCTATTTCCTGAAGGAACCCGGCGAACTCGTGCTCGGGCCGTTCCAGGGCAAGCCGGCTTGCGTGCGCATCACGGTCGGACGCGGCGTTTGCGGCGCCGCCGTAGCGCGCAGAGAGTCGCTTGTGGTCGAAGATGTCTATGCCTTTCCCGACCACATTTTCTGCGACGGGGATTCGCGCTCCGAACTCGTCGTGCCGCTCATCCGCGACGACACGGTCCTCGGCGTCCTCGATCTCGACAGTCCGACGACGGGCCGCTTCGATGATGACGACCGGGCCGGTATCGAGCGGATCGGCCGGATTTATGTTGCGGCCAGCGCGTGGACCTCGTGAACCGGATCAAGAAAGCGAATCTTGAAGGTTTGATCCTTTCGGGATGATCCTCCCAGGGAAGATCGCCGGGCATGGCGCCGATACAGCAGCGGCAGGCAGCGCGACGGACGGCATGTGCTTGAGGCGGGCTTTGGCTTCGCGGGAGAGGTGTTGACCGATTTGTGATCCATTCGTGTTGCCCAATAGCGGTTTTGTGTTTTCCGCGCCAACAATTTGCCATTTTCAGTATTGTTTGAAGTTTATTTATGGGTTCTGACAAGCGCCAAGTAATGGCCGGGCTCATTACATCGAATTAATTTGAAGCCGGGCGGGTGCAGCGCTAGCTCTTTGATCGAGGCCGGGAAACGCCGGCGGCCAAAAGACGAGGCCGCGACCCGACGCTACCAGACGGCTAGCCGATGTTCCACGGTTCCGGTGCGGCATCGGTGACAGGTCCTCCCAGGAGACACTCCATGTCGAACCAGTCTTTCACCACCCACCGCAACCGCATCCTGGCACTCGCCGGCGTCGCCCTGCTGGCCGTCTCGCTGGCTACCGGCACGGCGCTGACGACCGGCGCCGCAAGCGCTGCCGGCACGCCGCAGACGACGCAGGAAATGCACTCCTATGCCGACATCGTGGCGGCCGACAAACCGGCCGTCGTCACCATAACCACCAAGATGAAGGTGCAGGACACCTCCGCCGATGGACAGCAGCAATTCGAGCAGCAACTCGGCCCTAACTCGCCCTATGACGAATTCTTCCGCCAGTTCTTCGGGGAGGAGAACCCGTTCGGCCATCTGCCGCAGCAGCGTCGGCCGAGCCAGACCGCCATGGCGCTCGGCTCGGGCTTCATCGTCTCGTCCGATGGCATGATCGTCACCAACAACCATGTCATCGACGGTGCCACCGATATCCGCGTGACGCTGGACGACGGCCAACAATACAAGGGCACGCTCGTCGGGCATGATGCCAAGAACGATCTCGCCGTAGTCAAGATCGATGCCGGCAAGCCGCTTCCGACCCTTTCCTGGGGCGATTCCGACAAGCTAAGGGCAGGCGACGCCGTGCTTGCCATCGGCAATCCTTTCGGCATCGGCACGACGGTCACCTCCGGCATTGTCTCGGCGCGCGGCCGCGACCTGCACAACGGTCCCTATGACGACTTCATCCAGGTGGATGCCGCGATCAACCACGGCAATTCCGGCGGCCCGCTGGTCGATGCCGACGGCAAGGTGGTCGGCATCAACACCGCCATCTATTCGCCCAACGGCGGCAATGTCGGCGTCGGCTTCGCCATCCCATCCGACCAGGCGGAGGCCGTGGTCGCAAAGCTGGAGACCGGTGCCAAGATCGAGCACGGCTATATCGGCGTCGAAATCCAGTCGGTGACCAAGGATGTCGCCGACGCGATCGGCCTCAGCAGCGAGTCCGGCGCACTGGTCGCCCAGGTCGTCGATGGCTCGCCGGCCGCCAAGGCCGGGTTGAAGAGCGGCGACGTCGTCACCGAACTCGGCGGCAAGCCGGTCGCCACGCCCAAGGACCTGTCGCGGTTGGTCGCCGACATGGCTCCCGGCGACAAGGCCGACATCACCGTCTGGCGTCATGGCAAGTCGCTTGATCTGTCCATCGCCGCCGGCAAGGGCAGTGACGAACGGCAGGCATCTGCCGAGAACGGTAACGGCGCGCAGCCGGGCTCTGCCATGCAGTCCGACTCGGCACTGGGCATCGGACTTGCCGGTCTGACGCCGACCATGCGCGACCGCTTCGGCATCGATCCGTCGGTCGAGGGCGTCATCGTCACGCGGGTCGCCAGCGACAAGCCAGCCGCAGACAGCGGCATCCAGCGCGGCGACATCATCGTCTCCATCAACCAGCAACCGATCGCCAGCGTCGGTGATGCGATGAAGGAGTTGAAGACGGCCGAAAAGGCAGGGCGCAAGTCCGTGCTGCTGCAAGTCGAACGCGGCGACAGCGAGATGTTCGTCGGCGTGCCGTTCGGCAACGCCTGATCCCGCTGCTGTTGCGACATGAAAATCGCGCCCGTGGTCACCCTGCCGCGGGCGCGATCTTCATGCGCTGCAAGCGAAGCGGGAGATGATCGTCCGGGCAAGGCAGGACGGGTATTTCCTTCCTTGCCTTTGCCACAATCTGGGCGCTTGCGACATTTGCAAGGCAAGACCCGGCCGGCAGACATGACTGACACAGACACTTCGCCCGATGATCGCCAGGCCGGCGGCGCTCTGGCGCGCGTCGTCGACCGCATCGTCGAGCCGCGCGTGCTCGGCCCGATCGTCGGCGCGGTGGCGGTGGCGATCGCATTGGTCGTCATCCACGAGATCAGCGGCAAGCTCCATCTGCACCAGATCGAGACGGCACTTGCCGCCACGTCGTTTCAGACGGTCGCACCGGCGCTTGCCTTCACCTTCGTCAGTTTCATCGCCATGGCTTGCTATGACGTCATGGCAGTGCGCCGTGTGGCGCCCGGCAAGGTGCCGGTCCGCCTTGCCATGTTTGCCGGCTTCGTCGGCTACGGCTTCTCCAACGCCATCGGCTTTCACGTCTTCGTCGGCGGTCCGGTGCGCTACCGCATCTACCAGTCTGCCGGCGCGGACGCGGCCGATGTCGGCCGCATCGTCGGCATCTCCTTCCTCACTTTCTGGGGTGGCCTGCTGACCATCGTCGGGCTCGCCCTTTTGTTCGATCCGGTCGGCTTGCCGGCGCTGGCCCTGCTGACGCCGGCCGGCGACCGCATCATCGGCGGCGCGATCATGGCTGGCCTGGCCGCAGTCATCGTCTGGCTGTCACGCGGCCACCACCAGGTCTCCATTCTCGGCTGGGATTTTCCGTTGCCATCCGCAGGCAGCGCGCTGGCGCAGATCGTCATCGGCGCCATCGACATCGGCGCGGCGGCAGCCGCCCTCTATGTGCTTCTGCCGGCCGACATCGCCCCGGGCTACGCGGTCTTCCTCATCCTGTTCGTCGCCGCCATCATCGCCAGCCTCATCAGCCATGCGCCGGGCGGGCTCGGCGTGCTGGAAGCGACGATCCTGCTTGGCCTCGGCGCCGGAACGCGGCCGGACGTGGTGGCGGCGCTCGTAATGTTCAGGCTCGTCTACTACCTGCTGCCGTTGCTGCTGGCGGCTTCGGCGCTGCTTGCCTTCGAGATCTATCGTGTCCGCTCCACCGTCTCGACAGTTGCGGGCCGCACGCTTGCAGTGACGCGTCATGTGGTGCCGCCGATCACCGCAACTCTCGCCTTTGCCGGCGGCATGGTGCTGCTTCTGTCCGGCAATACGCCTGCCGCCGTCGAACGCACCGACTGGCTGAGCGATATCCTGCCGCTGCCATTCGCAGAGGCCTCACACCTGCTTGCCTCGGTCACCGGCCTGCTTCTGGTGGTCATCGCGCGTGGCCTTTACAGGCGTATCGCTTTCGCCCGCATCGCGGCGATAGCGCTGCTCTTGTCGGGCGCCGCCTTCTCGTTGCTGAAGGGTCTCGACTGGGAAGAGGCGGTCGTCCTGATAGTGGTCGCGCTGGTGCTGTTCGTGTACCGCCGAGCCTTCTACCGGCGCGGAGACTGGCGCTCGTTTCGCCCCGATCCGACCTGGATCGGCCTCATCGCCATCGTCATCATCACCGCCACGCTGGTCGGCCTGCTCGCCTACCGGCATGTCGAGTACCAGTCGGACCTGTGGTGGCAATTCGCCTGGGACGGCAATGCACCGCGCTTCCTGCGCGCCACGCTGGCGCTCGCCATGGTCGCCGCCACGATTGCCGCCGATGCCATCATCAACCGGCCGAGGCAGGCGAAGCATGCCGGACGGGAGCCTATCCCGGAGGCCGTGCGTCACGTTCTGGAAACCTCGTCCGACACGCAGTCCTGCCTGGCGCTGCTCGGCGACAAGACCTTCATGGTGTCGACCAGCGGCAGGGCTTTCCTCATGTACGCCGTCTCGGGCAGGAGCTGGATCACGCTCGGCGATCCGGTTGGAGATCCCAAGGCCGCCAGGGCGCTGATCTGGCGCTTCGCCGAGGCCGCCGACCATGCCGGTGTCAGAGCGGTGTTCTACGCGATCCAACCGGAATTCCTCCCGTCCTACCTCGACATGAACCTGGCGATTCTCAAGATCGGCGAGGTGGCTCGCGTCGAGCTTACGGGCTTCTGCCTGGAAGGAGCGACGCGACAGCCGCTGCGCTATGCCATCGGCAAGGCTACGCGCGAGGGGCTGGCCTTCTCCGTCATCCCCAAGGCCGAGGTGCCGGACGCGCTGCCACAGCTTCGCGCCGTATCCGACGCCTGGCTGAAGAGCAAGAACGGCCATGAGAAGGGGTTTTCGCTCGGCTATTTCGACGACGCTTATATGAGCGAGTTCGACTGCGCGGTGCTGAGCAGGGATGGCGAAATCGTCGCCTTCGCCAATCTGTGGCGCAGCGGCGACCGCGACGAGTGCTCCATCGACCTGATGCGCTACCGGCCCGGCATCTCCAAGGTGATGATGGAGGCGTTGTTCGCCTACCTGCTGCTTTACGGCAAGGCCGAAGGCTACCGTTGGTTCAACCTCGGCGCGGCACCGCTGGCCGGGCTTGCTGACCATCCGCTCGCCTCGACCTGGAGCCGCGTCGGCACCTTCATCTACCGGGCCGGGGATGAATTCTACAATTTCGAGGGCCTGCGCGCCTTCAAGCAGAAATTCGATCCCGTCTGGACGCCGCAGTACCTGGCATGCCCCGGCGGGCTGGCGATGGCGCAGGTCCTGCTCGACGTCACCACCCTCATCTCCGGCAGCCCCATCAGGATCTTCAAGCGATGAAACGCTCTCTTGCCTTTCTTCTTCCTGCCTTTGCGGCAATAGGCTCCGCCTCCGCCCAGTCAACCGCGTCGGCGACAACTGCAACCGTCACGGCGGGACGGCTGGAGAACGTGCGCCTGCTGGCGGCCGAGGGCGCGGCCAAGGCGATGGTCGTCTATTTCTCCGATCGCGCCGGCTGGACCGCCGCTGACGATGCGACGGCAGCTGCCTTGCGCAAGGACGGCGACGTCGTGCTGGGCGTCGATCTTGCCGCCTATGCGCAGGCGCTCGACAAGGCGGATGGCGAATGCCTCTACGTCGTCGGCGAGATCACCGACCTCGCGCAGACCGCGCAGCGCCAGCTCGACATCCAGACCTACCTGCCGCCGATTGTCGTCGGGCGAGGGGAGGGAGGCACTTTCGCCTATGCGGCCCTGGCCGACGCCCCGGCCAACACGCTGGGCGGCGCCGTCGCTTCCGGTTTCGCCAACAAGCTGACGCTCAGGCTGCCATTCTGTCCCGGTTCCACCGCCACCAGGGCGGCGGACGGCAGGAGCTACAGCTACGGCTTCGACGTGGCGTTGCCGGAGCCTGCCTCGCTCTTTGTCGCGGACGACGCGCTCGATGCCGTGCGCGGCCAGGCATCGGCACAGGACACCATCACCGTCGATACGCTGGATGCCGACGATCCGGCCAGCCAGATCGTCGCCGCCGTGTCGACGCTGGCGGACGCAATCGAACCCTTCGGCAAACTGCCGGCCATCGACCTGCCTGCCACTGGCGGCAAGCCGAGGGCCGTCGCCATCCTCGTCTCCGGCGACGGCGGCTGGCGCGACCTCGACAAGACCATCGGCGAATGGCTGTCGACGCAACGCATCCATGTCGTCGGGCTCGATGCGCTGCATTATTTCTGGTCGAAACGGACGCCGCAGGAACTGGCGACCGACGTGACGGCCCTGGTCAAGGACGCCGACCCGACGGGCCAACTGCCCGTGATGCTGATAGGCTATTCCTTCGGCGCCGACACTATGCCCTTCGCCTGGCCGCTGCTACCGAAGGCGTTGCAGGACCGCACCAAGGTGATCGCGCTGATGGCGCCGGGCCTGTCCACCTCCTTCCAGGTCACTATTTCGGGCTGGCTCGGCATCGACGACAGCGGCTACGACATTCCCAAGGCCATCGCCTCCCTGCCGGTCGAACGTGTCATCTGCGTTTCAGGCAAAGACGAAGACGCCAGTGCCTGCCGTGACCCGGCCTTGCAGACATTCACCCACATCGAAACCGATGGCGGCCATCACTTCGACGGCAACTACGAGGCGATCGCGCAGAAATTCCTCGACCGGCTTTAGCTGCCCCGATAACCTGACGCCCACCCGAGACTTGCTACCGCGAGTCATCGTTCATTTGAACGACTATGCAGCGGCCTATTTCCCCCGGACATTGCATCAAGCCTTCGGAAAGCGAGGCATAAAGCAAGAATAGCAGGGGGAACGGATGACGGGCCAAACCCGAGACAATTCCGGCATGGCGGTGTGGTCATGACCGCCTCGTCAGCCGCGCCGCTTCCGGCATCTCTTCCACGGATGACGCTGATGGCGCTTGTGGCTTTTGCCGCTGTCACGCCAATGGCGTTGCTCGTCGCGCCTGCGCTGGCCGCGCAGCTCGGCACGGAAATGGGGATCGGCCCGTCGCAGATCGGGACCTATTTCTTCGTGGAGAACGGCGCGTTCAGCGCCGCCTCGCTCCTGTCCCTTTTCTGGCTTGGCCGGCTCAACGTGCGGATCGTCGGGCTGGTCGCGCTCACCGTGTTCATCCTCGGTAACTTGACCACTCCGATGGTGCTGCCAGATTATACGGGCCTGCTCTTCATGCGGACCGTCACCGGTTTCGGCGGCGGCACCCTGATGGTCCTGTCGATGATAAGCGCCCAGGATGCCGGGAATCCGGATCGGGTCTTCGGCTACTGGGTCGTGGGCCAGCTCGTCGCCGGCGCGGTTGGGCTCGCCCTTCTTCCGCATCTGTTCGCCGCCTACGGACTGGCATCCTTTTACATCGTGCTCGGCACGGTCACGCTGCTGCTGTCGCCACTGTACAAGGGTTTCCTCGCGCCTGCGGCGTCGGAGGCGCCGAAACCGAACGCCGCCGCCCCGGGCAGCCGGTTCGTCGCACTCGCCATACTGGCCGTTGCCGCTATCCTGGCCTTCTATGTCGCGATCGGCGGCGTATGGACCTTCGCCAGTATGGCCGCGACGCAGGCCGGAATCGAGGGCGCCAGCGTTGGCACGATCCTCGCCATCGCCTCGCTGTTCGGCATAGCGGGATCGATGATCGCGGCTTTTCTGGGCGGCCGCGCCGCACGGCGCGCCATGCTGCTGCTCGGCTACGCCATTCTCGTCGTATCGATCGTCGCGGTGGCTACGCTGCACGGCGGCTCCGCCTATATCGTGGCCATCTGCACGTTCAAGTTCGCCTGGACGTTCGTGCTTCCCTTCATCATCGCGGAAGCCGCCAGTCGCGATCGTTCCGGCCGCCTTGTGGCTTCGACCACCCTGATCATCGGAACCGGCCTGTCCCTCGGTCCGCTCTTTGCCGGGAACCTGCTCGAGGCGTCGTGGAGCCTCGGCTCTGTCTTCATCGCGGCGGCGCTGTGCGGCGTCCTGTCCTTCGCCTGCCTCCTGATCTCCCCGCGGCCCGAAGAAACTTCGTGAGCGAATGGACAGACGATGAAGAAAACAGGTTTCTTTACCGACGAAAGAACGTTCTGGCATTCGGGCGGCATCCAATCGCTGGTGCTGCCTGTCGGAGGCTGGGTCCAGCCTCCCGCCGCCGCGGGGTTCGCGGAATCTCCGGACTCCAAGCGGCGCTTCCTGTCCCTGCTTCAGGTTTCCGGGCTGGCGGCGAAACTGGAGATACGCTCGGCTATCTCCGCCAACCGGGAAGATCTGCTACGCGTCCATCCCGCCAGCTATCTCGACGCGTTCAAGCGCGTCAGCGATGCCACCGGGGGTGATCTCGGCGTGAGCGCGCCCTTCGGCGTTGGCAGCTATGAAATCGCGGCGCTGTCGGCCGGGCTGGCGATGGCAGCCGTCGATGGCGTATTGTCCGGCGCGCTGAAGAACGCGTTTTCGCTGTCACGACCGCCAGGCCATCACTGCCTGCCGGATACCCCCATGGGCTTCTGCCTTCTCGCCAACATTCCCGTGGCGATCGAGGCGGCCCGCGCGAAACATGGTGTCGGACGCGTTGCCGTCGTGGACTGGGACGTGCATCACGGCAACGGCACGCAGGCCATCTACTACGAGGACCCCGACACGTTGACGATCTCGCTGCACCAGGACGGGTGCTTCCCGCCGGGATATAACGGCGCCGAGGATCGCGGTGTCGGGGAAGGGCAGGGCGCGAACATCAACATCCCGCTTCTGCCCGGCGGCGGCCACGCGGTGTATATGCGAGCGTTCGAGCGCATCGTCATCCCGGCGCTTGAGGCCTTCAAGCCGGAACTGATCGTGGTGGCGAGTGGTCTTGATGCCTCGGTCGTCGATCCGCTAGCACGCATGAACCTGCACAGCGACAGCTACAGGGCCATGACTGCGAGCATCGTCGATGCCGCCGGGCGGCTATGCCAGGGACATCTCGTGGTCGTTCATGAAGGCGGATATTCGGAAACCTATGTCCCCTTTTGCGGCCATGCCCTCGTGGAAGCCCTGTCGGGCGAAACCAGCGACGTCGTCGATCCGCTTCTACCCATGGCCCTGCAATGGCAACCTGCGGAGCGTTTCAACGCCTTGCAGTTCGAGATGATCGACGAAATGGCGGCGAGCTTGAAACTTTAGAAATTGACCCTTTTTGCGCCGGCGACCTATCTTCGGGCAACCGGCCGCAGATGACCTATTTGCTTGTTCATCACTCCGGATGGCCTCGGCTGGTGGAGCACAGGAGTGCGATGGCAAACGGCGTGGGCATACCGATGGCCGCCAGAGCCTCGACCGTGAATCCGAGGAACTTTTCGGAGCCGGTGAGGCTGGATCTCGTTGCCGATCCGGCGCGTCCGGCGCGCCGTACCGATTTTGCCGAGACGCTGGCGCACCCTAATACGACAAACAGCAAGCTCAGCGTTTTCCTGCTCGACCTTTACGCCGCAGCCGTACGCGAGGAGGTTGGCAGCTTCGAGCGGTCTTTCTTCATTTCCCTTGAGGATCTGCTCCCGTTCGATGCAGGCTGGACCGGGGTCGCGGCGCAGGAGGACAACCGCCCCGTCAATCACAACAGCTTCACCTATCGTTTGCCCGAAACCTTCTTCAGGGCATGGCTGGACGTTGTGGACCACGATCCTCTGGCCGATCTGTCGCGCATGGTCTTTGGGCAAGCCGCCGTCGTTGATATCGAGGACAGCCGGACCGACCCGACATTCAGGGCCTGGGCGAGAGGCTTCGGGCTGAGGCATCTCCTGCGGGTTTGTGCCCTCGACAACCGTTTCGGGATGATCGGCTTTCTGTCGATCTATCGCCGCGCCGCGGATGCACCTTTCACCGCAGCGGAAGTCGAGACGATGGAAACCCTCGTTCCGCATCTGGCTGCGGCGATGCGGATCAATCGCACGATGCGGCTGCTCCTGCGCGGTAAGGAAGGTGCTAACACGGTCAGGCGCGCGATCTGCGACACCTATGGGACCGTCCACCGCTCGGACAAGGAATTCGCCGATGGCGTCAAGGTCGAGTGGCCTGACTGGAACGGCCCGTTCCTGCCGGATGCATTGTGCCGTCACCTGAAGCAAGGCCGGATCAGCCATTCTGGGGAGACAGGCTCTGCGTCAGGATCAGCCCCGTTGCAGGCCTGTTCGTGATCGAACTGCACCCCCGGTCGCCGCTCGACCGCCTCGGGGCGCGGGAACTCGAGACGATCCGGCACTTCGCCAATGGCGCCTCCTACAAGGAGGTCGCGCGCCGGATGAACCTGGCGCCGGCAACCGTCAGGCATCACCTGCGTTCCGCCTACAGGAAGCTCGGCGTGCATGACAAGGCGCAGATGTCGCTTCTGATTGCCACCATGGCCGGCACATCGGATTTTTCCGAGGGCTGAGAAGCCGCGTTCTTGCGCCGTGTGGCTGCCCACCTGTCGTTTATTCCAAGATCCAGGCCACGGATCAGACGCACTCAGCCGCGGCGGACCTGGCCATGAGCCTGGGTTCTCTCACCGCGTGGCGATCCGAACAGATGCTCCGGCAATAGCCGCGCGACGCCATATGGGCGATGGCACCATGGGCAGCGCACAACGGCAGCTCTCGGCCGAGGGGCTTGGCAGGATGGGCAATAGTCGTGATTTGACACAATAAGCTCCTTGGCCCGGAAGTGTCATCCGAGCGCGTTTGACCATGTCTGGAAGTGGCGTCGTTGCCGGTGCCCAATCTGCTAATGATTGTCACCAAAATGAGGCGCTATGCTGCTGAACAAAAAGACGAAATGCCTCATCGACCCGGCATCGATAAGATGATCTGATATTCGTTTGCCTTACTCTGGGACGACGGCTGGAAATCCTAGTCCGGCAATTCGAGCTGATCCTCCGTCAAGGTCCACAGCGCCGTCGACGGGATTCTTGCGCCGCATATGGATCGACCGGATTCGTTTCTCCCTGATCACGAAGAACGTGATCGCGCACTCGCTGCCCCCGCGATGGACAGCAAGCTCCAAGGATGGGACTTGACGCGCGTCGCAGAACGGAGACCTGGCGAAAGGTCCGGAATCCCGCGGAGTTCAAGGATTTCTGGGAGCGGTTTGGCTGGGGAACCTGGACAGAAATCCAAGTCTTTCCAAGCCATTGAAATCAAAACAACATATTGCATTCATTGACGTTTTCGGCATATAACTCCCCTAGATTGGTCCCCTAGGTTGTAGGGGTAAACAGGGAACTGAAATGCCTCAAGTGTCATACCTGAAGAAGCGCGGCGGCGGCGTCTATTACGCTCAAATTGCCGTGCCGGTGGAGCTTCAGACCATCGTCGGCGCGAAGATGAAGGAGCGCAGCTTGCGCACCAAAGACCCGCGCGAGGCGAAGCGGCTCATGATGCCGGTGATTGCGGAGTGGAATGCGCAGTTCGATGACATTCGCGCTCGCCGGGCGCTCACCGACGCGGACAAGGCCGATGCCGTGTGGAAGCATTACACCGGCACCCTCGACCGCGACGACCAGACCCGGCAGATTATGCCCACCGCTGCCGACCTTGAGGCCATCACCGACCAGTTTGACAGGCTGGTGGCATCGAAGCGCCGCGACCTCGACGCCTACGCCCGGCGCGTGAAGCTCGACCACATGCGCCAGCACCTTGCGACCGGCGAGACGGCGCTAATCAATCATGAGGTTGACGCCTGCGCCGCCGACAATGGGCTGGTGATCGATCCGCTATCCCCGGATCGTGGCGACCTCGCCGGCAAGATGATGCGCGCCGAAATCGAAGCCCTTGAGCGCACCCTTGAGCGCGACCGGGGAGAATACGGCGGCACCCCGCGCGACCCTATCGTGAAGCCCGCCACCGGCGCGGCGAGGGAACAGGCGAAGCCGGGCGAAACCATCATGGAGCTTTTCGAGCAATACGCCGCCGAAAACCCGAAGGGCATCGCCACCGACACCATTGCGCAGGCTCGCCGCGACGTTGGCAGCTTCCTTGACTATGCCGGCCACAACCTGCCGGCTCACCGGATCGATAAGAAGGCCGTCCGCGAGTGGAAGGCGCTCTTGATGAAGTTCCCGGTGAAGGCGACCGAAAGCAAGGAATTCGCCGGGAAGACCATCGCGCAAATCGTCCGGCACAATGAGAAGGTCGGAAAGCCGGTAATCACTCACAGGACGGTGAACCGCTACCTGTCCGGCTTCAGCGCCTTTTGCTCATGGCTGGTCAATCACGGCTATCTCGACCACAACCCGGCCGATGGCATGTTCCTGAAGAAGCCGAAGGACAAGACCACGGTTCCCTTCACGGCCGACCAGATGAACGCCTTGTTCAAGTCGCCGCTGTTCACCGGATGCCGCAGCGCGGACGAATGGCGCAACGTCGCCAAGCCCGGCAATGTCATGATCCGCGATCACCGCTATTGGGTTCCGCTGATTATGCTTTACAGCGGCGCGCGCCCGGCAGAAATCGCACAGCTTGCCGTCGCGGACGTGCGGCAGGAACACGGCCATTGGATTTTCCATATCACCGAAGAAGGCGACGGCGAAAAGAGCGTGAAGACGGCCGGTTCCATGCGCGTCGTGCCCGTCCATGATGAGCTTATCCGGCTCGGCTTCCTGAAGTATCACGACGCCATGAAGAAGGCTGGCGAGGCCCGCCTGTTCCCCGAAGCGAAGCGCAACGCTCGCGGCCAGATGATTGCGGAGTTCTCGCGCGAGTTCGGCCGCTACCTCACCCGGCTTGGAATGAAGGACGGGCGCGGCCTGTCGCTCTATAGCTTCCGGCATGGTGCGGCCGATGCCCTTCGCCGCGCCGGCCATCTGGATGAACAGTTCGGGTTCATCCTCGGCCATACCAGCGCGACCATGACGGGCCGCTACGGCATCATGCCTCAAGGAATGCTTCAGCAGCGCGTCGAGCTTGTGAATTCCATCGCCTATCCCGGCCTGAAGATCGATCATCTTTACTGAAGAAAAATAGCATATCTATCAATTTTCTTGAATTGAGGGATTCACAACGGATTCAACCTGTGAGAGAATAAATTCCTATCTTGGTTCTCTCAGGGATGAAGTTGCGTTGCGTAATGGGTTCGGCCGCGTAGTTAAGGCCCTCGGCTTCGGATCGGAACAGAAGGCTTTGCCTCTGTCCGATCCTGCCATCTTCGAATTGTTCGGCGTCGTGCCGGCCGCGTCCGGCGTCACCGTCTCGGCAAACACGGCCTTGCATGTGCCTGCCGTCCTTCAGGCGGTGCGCCTGATTTCCGAAAACGTCGGTTCCGTTCCTTGCAAGCTCTACCGCGAGGAAGGCGACAGCAAGGAAGCCGCAAGCGATCACGCCGGCAATCGGCTTGTCCATAACCGGGCGAACCCTTGGACCAGCGCCGGGCAGCTTCGCACCGTCCTTACCATGGACGCCCTCATGCACGGCGCGGGCGCTGCGCAGGTTGTGCGCGTCGGCGGCGACCAGCCGGCCGAACTTCACCGCCTCACGCCCGGCACCGTGCAGCAGCGTTTCGAGGATGACGGCGAACCCTATTACCTTGTCCAGCCGTCCAAGGGCCGACAGGTCCGCCTGTCCTATCGCGACGTGCTCTATGTGCCCGCCTTCGGTGGCGTCTCGCCGATCACGCTCGGCAAGGATGCTATCGGCGTTGCCATGGTGCTTGAGCGCCATGCGTCCAAGTTCTTCGGTTCCGGTGCTCGCCCGTCCGGCACGCTGACCAATGACAAGCCGCAGGGCGGCGAGACTGGCGCGAACACCGCTGCCAATCTTCGCAAGTCGTGGCTTCGCTGGCAGTCCGATGCCAGCGGCGAACCGCTCATTCTGCCCGATGGCTGGAAGTATGACGCGCAGACGATGCCTAGCACCGATGCGCAGTTCATCGAAAACCGCCTTGAGCAGATCAACGAAATTGCCCGCATCTTCGGCGTGCCGCCGCACATGCTCTACCAGCTTGAGCGCGCGACGTGGAGCAACGCCGAACAGATGGCGGCGAGCTTCCTTCAGCTTTGCCTTCGGCCGTGGCTCGACCGCTGGCAGGACGCCTATGCGACCGTCCTTCTGACTGAAGACGAACAGGACGACCTCTATTTCGAATTCGTCATTGACGACCTTCAGCGCGCCGACGCGGCGGGCCGGGCGGAAATCTTCGGCAAGCTTGTCGCCATGCGCGCCATGACGCCGAACGAAGTCCGGGCCGCCATGAACCTGCCGGCCCTCGACGGCGGCGATGAGCTTGCGAACCCCTACACCACGACCACGACGACCGGGCCGGCCAAGGCACCGTTCGCCGCCAACAGCAACGCCGAACCGACCAAGGATGCAGCATGAGCGACACCCCTGACTGGCAGGAACGGATTATCCGCCGCATTTACGGCACCGACGCGGAAATGCTCGCCGTCCGCCTTGAGGCGCGGCTTGCCAAGTTTGAACAGGCGTTCGCCGCCGCAAAGAAGGGCAGCGCGAAATGAAGCACGTCGCCTTTTTCGGGGACGGCGAAAAGACCTTCGCCCTCGCCGGCCATGAAGTCGAGCTTGAGCGGAAGACCGGCGCGAGCATTGGCGCTGTCTACACCCGCGTCATGACGGGCCAGTTTAGTTTCGCCGACATCATCGAGGTGATCCGGCTCGGCCTTATCGGCGGCGGCACGTCGCCGAAGGACGCGGCTGACCTTGTGGAGGCCTACGCCCGCCCGACGCCGATCATTGAGGCGTTCCAGCTTGCGGCCGACATCCTTGAAGCCCGGTGGAGCGGCAAGGTCGAGGCCCCGGCACCCGACGCCCAGGTCGATTTGCGACAAGCCGCCGCGACCGGCGATTCCTCCGCAATCCTTCGCGCCCGTATCGCTGAAGCCTACGCCGATTTGCCCGATGAGGAAGCCGCCGATGACTTCTGAAACCCTTATCCTGAAGGGCGACGTTTCCATTGACGACGCCGGCACCGTGACCGGCATCGCATGGCCCTTCGGTTCGCCCGATAGCGTCGGCGACGTAATCGAGCCGGGTGCAATCAATCTCGTGAACACCCTGCCTATGGTGATGGAACATGACCAGAAGCAGGTTGTCGGTGTGTGGGAAACCGCCACCGAAACCGACAAGGGGCTTGAGGTAAAGGGCCGCTTGTTTGTGGAAGGCATCGCACCCGCCCGCGATGCACACCGGCGTTTGAAGGCCGGGCGCATGGGCGGCCTGTCGATTGGCTTCCGGCCCCATGGCTTCGAACCGCGCGCCGAAGGTGGCCGCGTCTTCAAGTCTCTCACCATCACCGAAATCAGTTTGTGCCGCTCGCCGGTCCACCCCGGCGCGCGCGTCACCATCGTAAAGAGCAAGGAAAATCCTATGGAAGACGAAATTGAGAATGCCCCGGAAGTGAAGGCCGACCCGGTTGTCACCCCGGATGAAGTGAAGGCCCTGAAGGCTCGGCTCGACAAGATCGAGGCGAAGGCCAATCGCCCGGTTGCGGCGAACAACAACCATCCGACCGCCGACAACGACAATGAGGTGAAGGCATTCACGTCCTTTGTCCGCAATGGTGATGCCGGCGAAGTGAAGTCGCTCGGCTATGCCTCGCCCTCGACGGGCGGCATTCTGGCCCCGGAGTCGGTTTCCACGTCCATTCTTGAGAAGGTCGCGGAATTCTCGCCGGTGCGCTCGCTCGCGCAGACCATCAGCATGGGCGGCCCGCTGCTTCAGCTTCCCCGGCTGGTGGATGAGGTGACGGTGGGCGAAGTCACCGAAACCGCCGCCCGCCCGGAGAGCGAACCGACCTTCGACCAGATCGACCTCAAGGCTTTCGAGATGGCCGTGACCGTTCCCGTCACGCGCATTCTCTTGGAAGACGCGCAGATCGATCTTGCCGCCTATCTCGGCAACCATATCGCCCGGCGCTTCGGCCAGAAGGAAGCCGGCTGGTTTGTGAAGGGCAACGGCACGTCGCAGGCGGAAGGCGTCCTTACGTCCGACGACATTGCCGAAGTCGAGGCCGACGTTGCCGCCGACGACCTCATTGACCTGTTCTACAGCATCAAGACCGCCTATTCGGCGAATGGCTCTTGGCTCATGAACCGCAAGACCATGGCGGCGGTTCGCAAGCTGAAGGACACGGACGGAAGCTATATCTGGCAGCCGTCGATTGCTGTCGGCGCACCGCCGACGCTGCTCGGCCGCCCGGTCTATGAAGGCGTGGACATGCCCGACCCGACCGAAGGCAACACGCCGATCGTGTTCGGTGACTTCGCCACCGGCTACGCCATCGCCGATCGCGTCGGTTTCGAGATCGTCCGCGACGACTATACCGGCGCTGCCAACGGCATCGTGAAGCTTCACGCCCGCCGCCGCGTCGGTGGCCGTGTCGTCATGGGCGAGGCCCTGACCAAGCTCAAGGTTGCGGCCTAACCGCCATGACCTTCGCCGCCCGCAACGATGAAATCACGATGACGCTCGGCCATGGTGCTCATGCTGTGCGTTGCCGTGCATCGTTGCGGGCGGCAACCCATTTCGTGCGCCTCGACGGCTTCGCCGATCTTCCCCGGCGCATCACCGAGTTCAATCTCGGCACCATCCGCGACCTGATCACCGTCACGGCGACCGACCGGCAGGAAGCAGCCGCCTTCCTCGACCAGATCGGCCGGACGCCTTTGCAGGCCGTCGCCGATGCCGTCACCGTGCCGCTCACCGCTCTTGTCGTCGGTTTCATCCCGGCGTCGGATGATGATGCCAAGCCCGATCCGAAGGCTAAGGCCGCGCCTATGCCGTGGCCGAAGTTTTACCGTGAGCTTTTCCGCACCGCGACCGGCCATCTTGGATGGACGCCGGAAGCAGCGTGGAACGCCACGCCGACCGAAATCAATGAAGCCGCTGCCGGCCTGTATGAGAAGCTTCGGCGTATCCACGGCGCACCGGAGAAGGACGCCGACCAGAAGCCCGACGCCTACAGCGCCGAACAGCTTCGGACGGTCGAGGAACAGGGCTTCGATCCTGCTTTCGACCGTGAAGGTTTACGTGCCCTGAAGGCCAAGCTTGCGAGGGCAGCATGAGCCGCCCGCCGCACCTTTGCTCTTGTGGCCTTATCGTCGCCCATGGGGCGCGTTGCGTGTGCCAGCGCACCGCAACCCGCGAGCGCAACGCCCGCCACGACCAGCGCCGGCCGTCCGCCCGCGAACGCGGCTATGATGCCAAGTGGGAGCGCGAGCGCACCGCCTTCCTCACGTTTCATTCGACGTGCCGGCATTGCAATGTCCGGCCGGCAACCATCGTTCACCACATCATTGCGCACCGTGGCGACCGTTCCCTTTTCTGGAACCGCAGCAATTGGATGCCGGTGTGCCAGCCCTGCCACGATGGACCTATCCAGCGGCAGGAACGTGCGCGTGAGCGTGCCCGGAGGAACCGCGCATGACCGAAGCACCCTTTGACGATGACCTGATTTCGCAGGCCGACTGCGAAAACCTGTGGCGGAGGGTTCTCGCGATGGCCGTTGAGGACGCCCTTCAGGGCAAGAAGATGGGAAGTGATACGGCCGCATCCCGCGTCCGGCTTATTCAGCAGGCTCGCGACTACATCACCATCCCGAACCGCGATTTCAACGAAGTATGCAGCCTTGCCGGCTTGGACCCGGAAGCCGTGCGCGAGCGTGTCGTGCCCATGATCGCCGCCGCACCCTCGCCGGAGGAACTTGCCGACCGGGAAGCGTCGTCTCGCCTCAATCGCCCTAGCAGGGCAAGGAAGGCGGACAAGCCTCGCGTCCCGCGTCCCGGCGCTCCCCGTTACACCTTCGACGGCAAGACCATGACCCTTAACGAATGGTCGGATCACCTTGGCGTTCGCGTAGAAACGTTGCGAGCGCGCCAGTCAAACGGCTGGCCGATTGAGCGCGTCCTGACCGCTGCCGATCACCGCATGAGGAATGCACAATGATCCGCCTCTATGAATTCCGTGGCACCCGTTACCTGCTTCGCGAACTGTCCGACCTGTCCGGCATCGAGCGCAACGTGATCCGTGCGCGCCTCGCCGATGGCTGGACCGTCGAGCAGGCCGTTTGCATCCCCAGCGTCCAGCAGCGCAGGCGGGGGGTGGTCTTCAATTTCCTGCCCTTCGAGGGGACCGGCGCGGGGAGCTTCCCGCAAGAGAGTCCCGAAATAACTTTTTCAGAACAGGCCGAAAACGCATGAGCATCGTCACGCTGGCACTGACCAAGAACCACATGAACGTCGATACCGACGCCGACGATGAGCTTATCCAGCTTTATATCGACGCGGCCGAAGAATGGTTCGAGGATTTCACCGGCCGCAAGCTGGACACGCTCGACCCGGTTCCCGCTCGGTTGAGACGCGGCGTCATGGAGCTTGCCGCTTTCTACTATGAGCAGCGCGAGGCCGCGTCCTTCGGCGTGACCATCCAGCTTGCGCCTTTCGGCGTGATGAGTGTGGCCGAACGCTACCGGGAAAGCTGGTTCGGCGAGGACGTTGACGATGCCGCGTAAGCCCGACAACGGCCTTGCCGGCTTCAACACCGCGCTCGACCGCATCCTGAAGGATGCCGAAATCCAGATCACGCCGGCGCTTGTGAAGGGCGGCGATGAATTCGCCACCTTGGCAAAGTCTCTCGCGCCGGTGGACACGGGCGCGCTTCGCGACAGTATCGCCGTGACGCCGCCCGGTGGCAGCACGCCCGCGTTCTCGCAGCCGGGCGGCTCGCGTGTCGCCGGCCCGACCGAAGTCATTGTCACGTCCGGCGATCATGAAGCCCGCTATGCGCACCTTGTCGAATACGGCACGTCCAAGAATGAGGCCGAACCGTTCTTCTGGCCGGCGTGGCGCGTGCTGCGCACCCGTATCCGCAACCGCATCAATCGGGCCGCCCGCAAGGCCGTCCGCGACGGATGGAGCGGCCGCCAGTGATCGAACCGACCCTTGCCCTTCAGACTGCTATTCGCTCCGCGCTCATTGCCGCGCCGGCCGTCACCGCGCTTGTCGATCCCGACCGTATCAGGGGAGGCTCGACGCGGCCCGGCACCGTGCCTGCCATCATCATGAGCGGCGGGCGGACCATCTTTCTCGGCAACGCTTCCGGTGCGCAATACCTCGCCCGCGTGTTCCTCGACCTGCATATTTGGGCCGTCGAGGATGGCGCGGACACCGCGCAGGCCATCGGCTTCGCCGTGTCCAATGTGCTGAAGGAAGCGCCCGACGCGGCCGGCTTCAGCTTCGATGAATTCGGCCTGCCGGCTATCCGGTGGATGCGCGACCCGGAACCGGCCGTCGCCTACACGCACGGCGTTTTCACCGTCGAGGCCGTCATGCGGTGGAGTATCTGACATGCGCGCCGGGAAGCTCGACCGCACCATTGCCATTGAACGGAAGACCGAAACCGTGTCGCCGACCGGCGCGGTAGTGTCCGCCTGGCTGAATATTGCCACGGTGCGCGCGGAGATCGTGCAGCAGTCCGCGTCCGAATTCCTCACCGGCTTCGGCGAGGCAGAAAGCGGCACCATCGTTTTCCGCGTCCGCTACCTTGCCGGCATCACCACGGCCGACCGCGTGACCTATGCCGGGCAGGTTTACGACCTGAAGGAAGTCACCGAAATGGGCCGCCGTCACGGCCTTGAGCTTCGGGCGGTGGCTACCGGATGAGCAAGCATGAACGCGGCGTGAAGCCGGCCCTTTCTGCCGACCATGAGGCATTGACCAAGGCCCCGACCGTCCCGGCACGGTTGAACGCCTATGCGCGCGCCGAATGGAAGCGGATTATGCCGCAGCTTATCGCCCGCCGCATCATCACGAAGGCCGACCTTGCCGGCGTCGAGAACTATTGCATGGCAGTCGGCACGGTGAACCAGATCGGCGACCTTATGGCCGAAATGGCTATCCCCGACCTGAAGCTCGGCGGCTTGCAAATCCGCTACATGCAGACGGCCCGGCAGCTTGCCGCCGAATACGGCCTGACCCCGACCAGCCGCGCCCGCGTCGGTGCAGCCGGCCCCGACGATGACGACGACAACCCGCTCGCGGTGGTGTGATGGCAAGCACGTATCCCGCATGGATTTTCGACAGTTCCCCGATTGATGACCCGTTCGGCTACGGCGAGCGGGCGGTGACGTTCTTGCGCCGCCTGAAGCACCCGAACAGCACCGCGCCGAAGAACGCTTTCCAGCTTTACGACTGGCAGGAGCGGATTATCCGTCGCATTTACGGCCCGCGCCACCCGGACGGTCGGCGCATGGTCGAAACCGTCTTCTGGATGATTCCCCGCGGGAACCGGAAGACCAGCCTCGCCGCGGCGCTGGCGCTGCTTCACACCATCGGCCCGGAGAAGGTTCCGGCCGGACAGGTGATCTTTGCGGCGTCAGACCGGGAACAGGCCGGCCTTGGCTTCAAGGAAGCCGCGAACATCGTGCGGATGGATAGGCGGCTTGTCGCTGCGACCCGCATCTATGACGCGCATAACAGCGCGAAGAAGATCGTCTTCAAGGCGCAAGGCGTCGAGCTTCAGGCCATTTCCAGCGACGGCGCTGCGCAGCACGGCAAGACGCCGGCCTTTGTGCTGGTAGACGAAATCCATGTGTGGAAGGGCCGCGACCTTTGGGAAGCGCTGAAGTCCGGCATGGTGAAGACCAGCGGCACCCTCATGGTGATTGCCACCACGGCCGGGCGCGGTTCCGAAAACATCGGGTTCGAGCAGTATGACTATGCCCGGCGCGTGGCGTCCGGCGAGATCGTGAACCCGGCCTATCTGCCGATCATCTTCGAGGCCGATCCGGCCGCCGATTGGCAGGATGAGGCCGAATGGCACCGCGTCAATCCCGGCCTGAAGTATGGCTTCCCGAACCTCGACGCGCTGCGCACGGCGGCGAAGGAAGCGGAACACCGTCCGGCCGACCGCTTCGCCTTCAAGCAGTTCAACTTGAATATCTGGCAGGCGCATTCCCGCGACCCGCTTTTCGACATGGCGACCTACGACGCCGGCAAGATCCCGCTCGACCTCGCCGACATGGAAAGCCTGCCGTGTTTCATCGGCGTGGACCTGTCCCGTTCCGGCGACCTCACCGCCGTAGTCGCCGCGTGGCGCAACCCGGATGGCACCATCACCGTGCATCCTCGGTTTTTCGTGCCGGGCGACGACCTGAAGGGCCGCGCCGAACGCGACGGCGTTCCTTATGAGCAGTGGCGCGACGATGGCCTGATTACGGTGATCGACGGGCCGGTGATCGAACCGGAGGAAGTAGAGAACCAGATTCGCGAGCTTTGCGCCCGCTTCGACGTGCGCGAAATTGCCTTCGATCCCTACGACGCCCGCATGATCATGCAGCACCTTCATGACGATGGCTTGCCGGCTGTCGAGATGAGGCAGGGGCCGCTTACCATGGGACCGGCCATCGCCGACCTTGAGCGCGTCGTGAACGGCCGGGCGCTTCGCCATGCCGGGAACCCGATCCTTCGCCATCACTTCGATAGTGTCGTCGTCTCGCGCGGCGATAGCGGGCTTCCCCGGATGCACAAGGGCAAGAACACCGACCGTATCGACGGCGCGGTGGCCGCCGCCATGGCCGTGTCGCGCGCGGCCCTCAACGACAACCGCAAGTCCTTCCTCGACATGGACCCCGACGAACTCGACCGGCTCATGGCCGAAGCAGCATAGGAAATCACGATGCCGGACAGTGCAGAACAGCGCCTTATCGTCAGCCTTGAAGCCCGCACCGCGAAGCTGGAAAAGGACTTCGCCCGCGCCCGGCGTGTCGCGAACGACAACATGCAGGGCATGGAGCGCCGCGCCAAGCAGTTCGCCGACAACACCGAAAAGGCGCTCGGCAAGAGCGTCGGCGGCATCGCCGAAAAGCTTGAAGGCGCGTTCGCGCCGTTCCTTCGCGGCGGCGTCGTGTTTGCCGGCATTGCGGCCGCTGCCGGTTCCGTCAAGCAGATCGCCGACAGCATCGCCGAAGTGGACCGCGAGGCCCGCAAGGCTGGCGTGTCGGCGAAGGTATGGCAGCAGTGGTCCTATGTCGCGACCGCCACCGGTGCGAGCGTGGACGGCATCACCGACGCCCTGAAGGAACTGAATATCCGTGCCAACGAATTCGCGCTCACCGGCAAGGGCAGCGGCGCGGAATGGTTCGACCGGCTCGGCTACAGCGCCGAAGAAGTCGGCCGGAAGCTCGCCGATCCGAACCGCTTCCTTGATGAGATCATCACCAAGCTTCAGAAGCTCGACGCCGGTTCGCAGACGCGCGCCCTCGATGAGCTTTTCGGCGGCACCGGCGCGGAGCAGCTTGCGAAGGTGCTTGGCCTTTCGGTCGAGGAAATCCAGAAGCTTCGCAGCGAGGCCGCGACCTTCAGCGACGAACAGATTGAGGCCGCAAAGAAGATCGACCGCGAGTTTGACACGCTTTGGCGGAACTTCACCGTGTATGCGAAGAAGGCCGCGCTCGAAAGCGTCGGCATCCTCGGCGACATCAAGTATTACCTCGGCGGTGAGTGGCTTCCCGGTTACGACAAGCAGCAGAAGGCGCTTGCCTACTACAGTTCCGACGAATTCAAGCTGAAGAAGGCGAAGGAACAGCGCGAGCAGCTTTTGAAGGACATTGCCAACGTCAAGGCCGACCCGGCGCTTGGCGGCATGGGATACGTCGAGGAACTGGAAAAGGAACTTGCCGCCGTCGAGGAACGGATTATCAGCCTTGGCGGTGGCAGCGACGAATTGAAGGCCGCGCTTAGCGAACTGTCCGCCATGACGCAGCGGGCGGGCGGCGCGTTCGATGGCACCGCCTCGCAGGCCGTGAACTTCAAGAACGCCCTTGCTTCGCTGAAGGCCCTTGTGCCGGACCTGAAGGCCGAACTTGATGAGCTCGGCAAGCTCGACGCCGTGGACGCGGCTTTCAGCAAGGCGTTCGACAACGCCCGCAACCTCGACGACCTTATCAGCGCCGGGAACATCGCTGCCCGTGCCCGTAGCGCTGCCCGCTACGGCGTCCATAGCAATATCCTCGACCTGATCGGCGCAGCCGAAGGCACCGACAAGGGGCGCGGCTACAACGAAACGCTGGACTATGGCCGGTGGACGGGCGCCGTGAACCTCACGTCCATGACGCTCGACCAGATTCTTGCGCTTCAGAGCCGTATGCGGACGCCCGAAAACCGCGCCCTGTATGGCGACGGCAAGGGTTCTTCGGCGCTTGGCCGCTACCAGATCGTAAGCGCCACGCTCAAGGACGCCATGAAGGATTTGGGGCTGACGGGCGACCGGCTGTTCGATGAAGCCACCCAGGACGAGATTGCACGCTACCGCCTTCGGCTTCGCGGCAACGATCCGGCCGGCCTTCGCAACGAGTGGGAAGGACTTCGCGGCGTCGATGATGAAACGATCCGCAACGCCTACAACGGCACCCCGACCGCCGCACAGAAGCTTGCGCCGACCGATGGGCAGCAGAAGCAGATTGACCTTGCCCGGCAGCAGACCGAAGCCCGGAAGAACCTGAATTCCGCCATTCAGGAAGGTCTCGACAAGGCCCAGTTCGAGCAGTCGCTTTCCGGCATGTCGGAAAGCCAGAAGCGCGTCGAGCTTCAGCTTTGGGAGTATCAGGCACAGGCGAAGCGCGCCGGCATCACGCTCACGGATGAAGAAATCCAGAAGATGCGCGAGAAGCTGACGCTCACCGACCAGCTTGACCAGAAGAACCGGCAGGCGGCGGCATCGCAGAACGCGCTTCAGCAGGCCGGCATGTTCTTCGGCCAGCAGTTCACGTCCAGCCTGTCGGGCTTGCTCACCGGCACCATGTCGGTAACGGATGCCGTTCGGAACCTCGCGAACGCCCTTATCGACGCCGCCCTTCAGGCGATGCTTTTGGGACAGGGGCCGCTCGCGGCGCTGTTCGGCACCGCTGGCGGCGGTGGCCTGTTCGGCGCTATCTTCGGCTTTGCCGATGGCGGCTATACCGGGCAGGGCGGGAAGTATGAGCCGGCCGGCATCGTCCACCGTGGCGAATACGTCATGTCCAAGCGGGCAACCGACAAGATCGGCGTCGGCAACCTTGAGGCCCTTCATCGTGGCGCGCTCGCGGGCTTCGACCGTGGCGGCTATGTCGGCAGCGCGCCGGCCGTGCGCCGCGCCCATATGCCGGCGAACAGCAGCACGCCCGTTGCGCAGCCGATCCAGATCAATGCGCCGATCACCGTGAACGGCAGCGCCGGCACCCCGGAGCAGAACGCCGACCTTGCCCGGCGCATGTCGAAGCAGCTTGAGCAGACCATGCGCGGCGTTGTGGCCGATGAGGTTCGCCGGCAGGCGCGGCCGGGCAACTTCCTCAACACCCGGAGCCGGTAGACCACCGTCGAGTGAATACGGCTTGTGAGTTGCTGCGGACCTAGAAGTTACTTGTCAACAAGTCGGCAAGACGCGCCTTTCCGTCCCATATGGCTGCGCTCCATCCTCGCGCGATGGCAGCTTCAACGTTGTGTGGTCCGTCATCGATAAAGAACAGATCGCTAGGCAGAAAGCCGGTGCGTTGCTCAATAGTCCTGAAAAACTCTTGATCGGGCTTTGCGCTGCCAAGGTCTGCCGCATAGTGCATGGCATCGAAATGATGCTTAAATCGCAGAGTGTTCCAAATGTATTTGGCGCGCTCATGTTCTTGGACCGTGGCAAGGTGCAGCGTCAAGCCCGTTGCCCGAAGCTTCGCCAGTTGGCCAAGCAAGTCCTGATCAACATGGGAATCCTTTTCAAACCAATACCGGATAAATGTCTCAACGCTCACGCCGTTGGAAATTTTCTCTAGCGTAGGGGCAAGTCGCGAATGCAAATCTGCACGGCCATGAATGATGTCCTGCCAATGCGGACGAAAGAATTCTGCCTGTAGAGTCGCCGGCGAGATACCGAGATCGCGCTCCAGATTTGCCGACCACCCCTGTTGATCAGGATGGACGATTAGCACACCGTCAACGTCAACCATGATGGCCTTGAAGCGCATTGCGCCGGTATAGATGACCGTCGGCGGGCTGGGAAGCGGAAGGGCATCCTCTTGGACACAGGGAAGCCCGTAGAGCAGCATTGGCGTCCGACGAGTCCCCTGAACACCCAGAACACGCTTAGCGCGTGCTGGTGACTCTCCCTGTCGGTTTCTGGCGGGCGGTGCGCAGCGGCGGCACCAATTCCTCATTCAATGGGAGATACACCGGAGCCGGGCGCGAAGCGCGCGGTTCCGGGGGAAGCTCTCGGCTTGATGATGGAAGGCGGTGCGCCGCAACCCTGTTCGGTTCCGGAAGCGGGAATAAGCGGGAACCGTCGCAGGATTTATTAGATTCTTAGAAGAAGAACATATTATATATGTCGTGACGGTTCCCGCTTAATCCCCTCCGGAACCCGCACCCAGCGGTGCGATACACCAGCCATCATCAAATAGGGATGCTCCGGCCGTTCGGCGGCTTCGCCGCCTCGCGACCTTCGCGGTCCCCTGTTGAATATGCCCGGTTCCGGAATCGGGCGAGCCGCCTCCCGTTCCAAAAATGTCAGCAGATGGCAGGATCGTCTGCACTCCAATTCGTGTCCCGCTATAACTCTACTTGAGCCATATCGGCCAAGGAAAGGAGTGCGGAATGACCGAAAGAAAGCGGCGTTCCCTGAAGCACATGACGCCGGACGAAAAGGCGGAATATGTGCGCTGGCGTGAACGCGAGAAGAAGGCCCGGCAGCGCGACCGGGAGAAAGTAGAAGGAAAGAAGCCCATGACGGAATCGCCTCAAGCAAAGGTCAATTGGCCGCGCGCCACGATCACCCCGGAGCTTGAGGAATTCATTGACGTGCTTGTCGGCATGGAACTGGGGCCGGCAGCGCACGCCCTCGCCTTGTGGGAGCGCGAGAACAAGCAGCGCCTTCGGCTCGACATTGTCCGGGTGCCGGATTTTGAGGCTCCCGTAACGGATGCCGAAAAGGAAGCGCACGGCGGGCCGTGGGCTGCTTTGAACGCGCGCGTGCGGGAATATCGGGCGAAGAAGAAGCGGGCCGACCGCTTCAGCCTGACCGGCTATTTCGCCAGCTTTGTGCTTGAGAATGAGAAGGCGCGCGAGCGCAACAAGCGCTACCTCGAAAAGGAAGCGGCCGAAGCGAACGCCCTCGGAATTTCCATTGATGAGCACAAGCGCCGGAAGCGGGCGAAGCGCGCGCCTCGGCGGCGCGAGGAACAGTTTGCTGTCGCCAAGGGCGTTCTGGAAATGCGGATCGAGCAGGCCAATGCGGCGGCGCTGAAGGAAAACGCGATTTTCTGATCTTTCGACCGCAGTCCAGGCGCACGGTTGCTATAATGAAGATGCCGGGCGGATGCCGACCGCTCGGAAGGCCTCTCATGGATTCAATCTCCCCATGAGGGGCCGCTTTACTTGGTTAGCGCCACCGACTTAAATAAGCACTTACTTACAATATTTTCAAATACTTAGCGCATTTTCTGCTTGCGTCGAATGATTCCGCCATGCGATTCCTTGCGTGCTGCTTCGGCAGCACAGGCAACCCTCACCGGAGACATCATGGAACCGCAAGCATACCTGCATTCGCACACCTATCACGCCACCGTCGATGCGCTGGAAAGTATCGCGTCAAGATTTGATGCCGGATCACCTATCGACCTTCGCACTCAAATCATCATGGCACTTGGAGAGATCGGCGGCATCTGGCCGATTTCCTGCTACAGCGGCGAGGAAGCAGGCCCTTCCATCTTGGTCAGTGCTTGAGCCGAACGCGCTATACATGCGCCTATATAATCCTATGGAAAACCAACATTTTCTGTGAAATATGGGTGGTCCCTTCAACCACCCTGAAAGGACAAGCAATGACTTCCCATCCCGTCACCGTCGAAACGCCCTATGGCGTCGTCACCGCGCACTGGCACCGCGAGGGGCGCATGATCTTTATCCGCTACGGCGAGCGCGTGAAGCGCGAGAAGGCCAGCCACGACGACGCCACGAATGATTTCGTCGCCCGCGACGTGCTTCGCCATTGGGTTGCGGCAGACCTCAAGGAAGGAGAGGCCGCGTGATGGCGCTCAATCCCGCACTCCGCAGCATGGTCGCCGCCGCTGCCGCCAAGTATCAGGTCGAACCGGCAACCGGCATCATTCCCTTCGAGCCGGCCGAAGTCGCGGCGCGTGACGTGATGATCCACCGGACGGCCGACATGATCAGCAAGGCCGTCACCGGCCCGGCCATCAGCGCCTATGACCTCGCCGAACGTATCGTTGACGAGGTGCTTGGAATTGATGCCGAATGGAATGAGAGTAGCGCCTAGCCGCCCGATCCTCGACGCGCCTACCAAAAGCCCGCCGCTCACCACGGCGGGCTTTTCTGTTCTACGTTTGTTTCCTATATTAGTGGCGTGGGATGGGGCGAGCCATGACAGAGCAAGATTCGGAAGGCGCGGAACAGCCAAAGGATTGGGACGGATATTTCGCCTATCGCGCCCAACTTGAGCAGTTGCGCGTTCAACAGGTCACGGCTTTCGACAGTTCGATTGTGAACTTGGCGTCGGGCGCACTGGGGCTTTCGGTTGTTTTGCTGACGGCGCTCGCCGCGATCATGAAGCCTGTATCTATAGAAGTGCTGTTCGGCGCGTGGATAGTTTTCGTTGTCTGCATCGTCGCCAATCTCATTTCGTATCAGACTGGCGCTAAAGCCGCCGAAGTGGAAATGGCTGCATTGGATGCAGAGATGCGGGGAGAACCGCCGCCATCGTCTTCAGGATGGAAAAAAATAACCCTATATTTGAACAGGTCAATTGTATCGCTTTTCCCGATAGGGGCAGTGTTGTTGCTGGTGTTCGCCGCACTGAATGCAATGGCAGTCGGGGAGCGCCGATCTTCCCCGGACATGAAGCAACCCACGGAGCAAACAAGCAGTGAAACCAAGTGAGGACGACATGAAGAAGATACTTGCAGCGGTAACGCGGCCGACGCCGGCCACGGTGCAGAACGGTATTACATCCAGCGGGAAGCCCGTCGCGCGTCCGACCGCAACTTCAGTCAAGCCACCGAAGGGAAGCTAAAATGGCAAGCTCGCCGCGCCCGCCTTCATCGAATCGCCCGACGCCGTGGACTGGCGTCGTGCCCAGCCCCAAGCCGGTTAAGCCGCCGAAATAGATGCCCGGCGACAAATGGTCCGATCACACCCCGGATATTGGATGGACCGGCCGGCTGGTGTTGCTCGCGCTTGTCGTGGTTTTCGGATTCGCCGCGTTCGGCTGGTTGCTGGTGTAGCCTGTCGGCATGACGCGAATCTTCATCACCGGAAACGCGGGAAGCGGGAAGACGACGCTGGCGAAGCATGTCGGCGAGCGCTTGAATTTGCCGGTCTTCGGCTTGGATGAAATCGTATGGCGGCCGGGCTGGCGAAAGAGTCCCGCAGACTGGCGCGCGGAAAAGATAGCCACGCTGGTCGCACAGGAAGCATGGGTGATCGAAGGCGTCTCGGCGACGGTGTTGGAAGCGGCCGACTTCGTTATCTTCCTCGACCTTGACCGCCGCACGTCTTTCTTCAGGTGCGCCCAACGCAACTGGCGATACCTGTTTCGGAGCAGGCCTGGCCTACCGGAGAACTGCCCGGAAATACTGGTTATCCCGAAGCTCATTCGCATCATATGGAACTTCCCGGCACGGATGCGGCCGGGGATTCTGGCGGCGCTGGCGGGAAGGGCGGATAGCTCATGGATCGTTCGCCGTCCGGCCGACTTGGAAGCAGCCCTTTCGGCGCTGTCCGTTGAACAGGCGAACTCCCCTAGAAATTCCCCTAATTTGGTCCCCTAGAATCGCCTACATCAGGAAATTGAAATTCCCGTAAGTGGCTGATTTTATTGATAAAATAAAGTGTGGCTGGGGAACCTGGATTCGAACCAGGACTAACGGAGTCAGAGTCCGTGGGTCTACCGTTAACCTATTCCCCAACGGGCATGTTTTTCAATGCCTTGGCATGATGGACTGAAGTGTCCGCCACCGCCGCAGGACGCGTCGACGAAACGCCATGCGCCTGTACGGCCCGCCTTTTAGCTGCCGCCTGAAAATAGTCAAGCCTGCACATGGGTTCAATCGGCGAAACGATCAATCGGCGCGCCGGCCGAACTGCGAGTGCTCGAACAGCACGACCACGACAAGGCCGAGGAGCAGCGGGATGATCAGGTAAAGCAGCCGGAACGCCAGCAGGGCCGCCACCACGCGGGCCGGATCCATGTCGGAAAGTCCTGCCAGAAACACCACTTCGAACACGCCCAAGCCGCCCGGCGCGTGCGATATCTGCGCGACGGAGAACGACACGAGGAAGATGCCCAGAACGACTAGGTAGCCCGGATTGCCGGCTTCGGGCAGGGCGAAGTAGACGATCCCGGCCGCCGCCAACAATTCCACCGGCCCGACCAGAAACTGGCGCGCCACGATCGGTAGGCGCGGATAGTGAAGCTGGAAGGCGCCCAGCCTGAGCGGCTGCAGATGCAGCCAGCTTCCGAACGCATAGGCCACGACGATGGCGATCATCGCCAGGCCGGCGCCGGTCGACAGCGATTCGTGGCCCAAGTCCGAAAAGCGGGCGAAGAGATGGGGTTCAAGCATCAGAACGATGCCGGAGACGAACAGCGTCGACAGAACGAAAGTGATCCAGCAGACGGCCACCAGCACGCCGACCTCATGCCCGGTCAACCCGCGGGAACCGTAGGCGCGATAGCGAATGACAGCACCCGACAGCACCGAGCCTCCGATGTTGTGCGACAGCGCATAGGTGGTGAAGGAACACAACGTCACGAACAGCCAGGGCAGGCGCTTTCCGATATGGATGAGCGCAATATGATCGTAGCCGGCGAGCGCGGCATAGGCAGCCACCGCGCAGAGCGCCGACAATAACCATCGATGCGCCGGGATCGCGGCGAGCCCGTCGCCCACATCGTCGATCGAGATACCGCGCAATTCGCCGTAGAGCAGCCATAGCGAGAAAGCGACCGCCGACAATCCGACCACCGGCCAGAAGAAGCGCCGTGTGATCATGAACCGAGGGTTTTCGGTTTTTGTTCCGGTCTTGCCTGACACCTTCCCCAACCCGTTCCGCTTTTCAGCAATGCCTCATCGAAGCCCTCACTTCAACCTTAGCCGTCTCAAAGGAGCTTTACGCTTGGTGATCGGGCAGGGCGCTGCTACTGTGACGCCAACTTAAGGATAGTGCGCCTGCGGCGTCCGGGTTTCCGGTTCGCGCGGCGCTGGAAGGATCGACAGTGGAAGACCGCGACGCCGGCGCCGATACGTCGGAAGCGGGCGAGTCCCGGCAGGTTCCGGCGCCATCGGCGTCGATGGGCCGTAAGTCCGTCGATAGCCCGAAAATCCCCGCCATGCCGTCCGCGAATGGATGGGCCGCCGACAGGCCGAACGATTCCGACGCGACGGGGCATCTCCCGAAAGGCCGCAAACGGCGCAAGCGTCGGCGCGGCCGCAAGGTTTTCGCGCGCGACGGCCAGCACCCCGCGACGGATGGCCCAGCGACGGGACCCATCGTCGTCCCGCCGTCCGCACCTGCGGTGCCTGCACCGTCGCAGGTCCTGCCTGCGATCGAGCAGCGGAGGCCGCGCCACGAACTGCCGGTCTTCGCCGCCCTTGACCTCGGCACCAACAATTGCCGCCTGTTGATGGCCATTCCGGCCCGCTACGGGCAGTTCCGCGTCATCGACGCCTTCTCGCGCATCGTCAGGCTGGGCGAAGGGCTGTCGGCGTCCGGCCGGCTTTCCCAACAGGCGATGGACCGGGCCGTCGAGGCGCTCAAGGTGTGCGGCGACAAGCTCAGGGCGCGCAAGGTCCGGCGCGCGCGGCTGATCGCCACCGAGGCGTGCCGCTCGGCCGAGAACGGCCAGGAATTCCTCGATCGCGTCGAGCGCGAGGCGGGACTGAAGCTGGAGATCATCGACCGCCAGACGGAAGCACGGCTTGCCGTCTCGGGCTGCGGTTCGCTGGTGGAGCGCAACACCAGAGGCGTGGTGCTGTTCGACATCGGCGGCGGCTCGTCGGAGATCGCGCTGATCGATTTGAGCCGCCACCGTTCGCCACGCCTGGCGAATCATATCGTGTCGTGGACGTCGCTGCCGGTCGGCGTGGTGTCGCTGGCCGAGCGCTATGGCGGCCGCACCGTCACCACCGACGTCTTCGATGCGATGGTGGCCGACGTCGCCGATCGCCTGCAGGCCTTCGACGGGCGGGGGCGGCTGGATCACCTCGTCAACGGACCGGACTTCCACTTGCTCGGCACCTCCGGCACGGTCACCACGCTGGCCGGCGTCCATCTCGAACTGGAGCGCTACGACCGCCGCCGCGTCGACGGCCTGTGGATGGACAGCGACAACGTCGACCGTATGGTGGCGAGGCTGCTCGGCTGGGATTTTCAGCAGCGCGTCGCCAATCCCTGCATCGGCGCCGACCGGGCCGATCTGGTGCTGGCGGGCTGCGCCATCCTGGAGGCGATCCGCGCCGTCTGGCCAGCGGAGCGCCTGCGCGTGGCAGACCGCGGCTTGCGCGAGGGTATCCTGAGCGAATTGATGGCGGACGAGGGCGCGTGGCGCGACCTGGCACGGGGGCGGTCGTGACGAAGAAACCGGGCAAGACAGGAGCGGCATCGCGCGTGCTGCGGACTCGCGTGAAGAAGAAAAGCGGCTTGAAGGAGTCGTCGCGCCGCTGGCTGGAGCGGCATCTCAACGACCCGTACGTGCAGCGTTCCAAGGCGGACGGCTATCGCTCGCGCGCCGCCTACAAGCTGATCGAGATCGACGACAAGCATCATCTGCTAAAGCCCGGCATGAAGGTCATCGACCTGGGTGCGGCACCCGGCGGCTGGTGCCAGGTGGCGGCTGAACGCACGAAGTCGAGCGCCGAGCATCCGCATGTCGTCGGCATCGATTATCTGGAGATGGACGCGGTGCCGGGCGCCGTCATCCTCCTGATGGATTTCCTCGATCCGGAGGCGCCGGCAAAGCTGTCCGAAGCGCTGGGCGGCGAGCCCGACGTCGTCCTGTCCGACATGGCCGCACCCACCACCGGCCATCGCCGTACCGACCATCTGCGCACCATGCATTTGTGCGAAGTTGCGGCCGACTTCGCCGTCTCGGTGCTGAAACCCGGCGGCCATTTTCTCGCCAAGACCTTCCAGGGGGGCACTGAAGGGTCGCTGCTGGATATGCTGAAGAAGAATTTCCGCTCCGTCCACCACGTCAAGCCGCCGGCCTCACGCGATGAATCGGTGGAGCTTTATCTGCTCGCCAAGGACTTTCGCGGCCGCACGCCGCCTATCTGAGCGCGGTCAGCCCGTCGTCGAAGTGACCGTCTCCTTCGTTCTGGTGGGTTGGCCCTTGTAGCCGGACACGGCATTGCCCGCATCCGGCGCCAGCCGCACGAACCAGAACGAGGCGGAAGCCGAAACAGCCGCCACCAGGAAGAAGGCGATGTGGAAATCGCCGAGCGTCAGCGGCCCGCCGTGGAGGCCGGTCAACGCTTCCAGGATGCCGCCGGCCAAAGCCACGCCGAGCGCGATGTTGAGCTGTTGCGCCACTGCCGCCAGCGGCGTCGCCTTGCTGATGTCTTCCGGCGCGATGTCGGCATAGGCCAGCGCATTGACGCCGGTAAAGAACATGGAGCGGATGAAGCCGCCCAACAGGATGATGCCGATCATCACGGCGTAGGGCGTCTGGGGCGTGAAGAAGCCATAGACGGCAATGGTACCGGCCGCGATCAGCGAACCGAAGATCAGCACGCGGCGGAAGCCGAAGGCGCGGAAAACCCATGCCGTCGTCAGCTTCATGCCGATGGCGCCGATGGCCGTGACGAAGGTGATCATGCCCGATTGGAACGGCGTGAGGCCGAAAGCGAGCTGGAACATCAGCGGCAGCAGGAACGGTACGGCGCCGATGCCGATGCGGAACATGCCGCCGCCTACCACCGATGCACGGAACACCGGATTGCGGAACAGATCGAGCGCCAGCAGCGGGTTCGCGGCGCGCCGGGCATGCAGCAGGTAGAGCGCGCCGCAGGCAAGGCCGACGAGTACGGTGATGAGGCCGGTGGCCGGCGGCAGGGCCGGCAGCGAGATGACCGACAGGCCGAAGACCACACCGGACGCGGCAATTCCGCTGAGCGCGAAGCCGATGAAATCGAGCGGCGGGGTCGGCTCCCGGTCCATGTCCGGCAGGAAGCGCGTCGCCAGAGCAATGCCGATCAGGCCGATCGGCACGTTGATGAGGAAGATCCAGTGCCAGGAGAAATAGGTGGTGATGAAACCGCCGACCGGTGGCCCCACAAGCGGACCGACTAGGGCCGGAACACTGAGCCACGACATCGCCGCCACAAGGTCGTGCTTCGGCGTCGAGCGGACGAGCACCAGGCGCCCGACAGGCGTCATCATCGCGCCGCCCATGCCCTGCAGGAAGCGCGAAACGACGAAGGCGCCGAGCGAATTGGAGAAGGCGCAGGCCACCGAACCGATGACGAAAACGGCGATGGCCGCGCGAAACACGTTCTTCGCGCCAAAGCGGTCCGCCATCCAGCCGCTGATCGGAATGAAGATCGCCAGCGACACCAGGTATGACGTCAAGGCGAGCTTGAGCGCGATGGGGTTGGTGTGGATATCGGCCGCGATCGCCGGCAGCGAGGTCGCGATGACCGTCGAGTCCATGTTCTCCATGAACAGGGCGACCGCAAGGATGAGCGGTATGATGCGATTCAAGGCCGTATCCGGAATGCGAGACCAGGAACGCCGACCGGGGGCAAAGTCGACCGGGCAGGGCCGTTAACACGCCTTGGCCGTACTGTCGCGTTAAATCCCTGTCACGTTCGCGCGAGGATCGAGCTGTTTTGGTCGCCGGGCGGACATCATGTCTGCTTTCCATCCGCGAAGAGACGTGTTACGAGCCGGCGCCAATCCTGAAAGGGAAGTTCACGAGTCGGCGCTGTCCATCCCCGGTTTGCAGCGCCTTTCCTGCATTCAAGGTGGCCCATGGCGAAAATCATCGAAACCGCGACCGGCGCTCTGGCGCTGACCTTCGACGACGTGCTGTTGCAGCCCGGCCATTCGGAAGTGATGCCGGGTGAGACCGATATCCGCACGCGCATCGCCGGCGACATCGACCTCAACGTGCCGATCCTTTCGGCGGCCATGGACACCGTCACCGAGGCGCGACTCGCCATCGCCATGGCGCAGGCGGGCGGCATCGGCGTCATCCACCGCAACTTTTCGCCGGCCGATCAGGCCGAGCAGGTTCGGCAGGTCAAGAAATTCGAGTCCGGCATGGTGGTCAATCCCGTCACCATCGGTCCCGATGCCACGCTCGCGGATGCGCTGGCATTGATGAAGGCGCATGGCATTTCCGGCATCCCGGTGGTCGAGAACGGCGGCAGCGGCGGCCACAATGTCGGCCGCCTCGTCGGCATCCTGACCAACCGCGACGTGCGCTTCGCCTCGGACCCGTCGCAGAAGGTCTACGAACTGATGACGCGGGAGAACCTCATCACGGTCAAGGAAACCGTCGATCAGGAAGAAGCCAAGCGCCTGCTCCACCGGCATCGCATCGAAAAGCTGCTGGTGGTGGACAAGCAGGGCAGGTGCGTCGGTCTCATCACCGTGAAGGATATCGAGAAGTCGCAGCTCAACCCGCATGCCAGCAAGGATGCGCAAGGGCGGCTGAGGGCAGCGGCGGCGACGAGTGTCGGCGACGATGGCTTCGAGCGCGCCGAACGGCTGATCGACGCCGGCGTCGACCTGTTGGTCATCGACACCGCGCACGGTCATTCGCAGCGCGTGCTGGATGCCGTCACGCGAGCCAAGAAACTCTCCAATTCCGTGCGCATCCTGGCCGGTAACGTAGCCACCGCCGAAGGCACGCAGGCGCTGATCGACGCCGGCGCCGATGCCGTCAAGGTCGGTATCGGACCGGGCTCCATCTGCACGACGCGCATCGTCGCCGGCGTCGGCGTGCCGCAACTGTCGGCCATCATGTCGGCTGTCGAAACGGCACAGAAGGCGGACGTGTCGGTCATCGCCGACGGCGGCATCAAATTCTCCGGCGATCTCGCCAAGGCGCTGGCCGCCGGGGCGGGAGCAGCCATGGTCGGCTCGCTTCTGGCCGGGACGGATGAAAGCCCCGGCGAGGTCTATCTCTACCAGGGCCGCTCCTTCAAGGCGTATCGAGGCATGGGCTCGGTCGGCGCCATGGCGCGCGGCTCGGCCGACCGCTATTTCCAGGCGGAAGTGCGCGACACGCTGAAACTGGTTCCCGAAGGCATCGAGGGCCAGGTTCCCTACAAGGGACCGGTGGGCGGCGTGCTGCACCAGCTTGCAGGCGGCCTGAAAGCCGCTATGGGTTATGTCGGTGCGCGTGATCTTGCCGATTTCCGCGAGCGCGCCACCTTCGTGCGTATCTCGAACGCCGGACTTCGTGAAAGCCACGCCCATGACGTCACGATCACCCGCGAAAGCCCCAACTACCCAGGCGGAGCCTGATCGGCCGGCGCAGGCGGGACACTTCCTGGACGCGGTGACCGGCCTGTCCCGCCACGCAGCGGCGCTCAGCCTTGCCTCGGTCGTGGTCTTCCTCGCCATGACGGCGCTGGAATTCCTCTATTTCGAACGCCTGAGCGGCGGCCTGCTGTCGTTGGACATGCGCATAACGGGCTTCACGCCGGACGACGCGATGGCCTGGCTGACGGCGCTCGGCCGGCGCGGCAGCGAGATCATTATCGTCTGGCATTACCTGACGTTCGATCTTCTGTTCCCGGCGCTGTTTTCAACGACGCTCGTCAGCCTGATCCTGTGGACCGGCCATCACCTGCCGCGCTTCGCCGCCTTGTCGAAGCACGGACAGGCGATGCTGGCGCTGGGCCTCGTGCTGCCCTACACGCTGGCCGACTATGTGCAGAACATCGTCGTCATCCGGCTATTGTCGGATTTCCTCAACGCCAATCCCGACTCGCTGGCATTCGCCTCGGCGTTGATCGTCACGCGCTTCGCGCTGGTGGTGATCCCGCTTGCCGTGATCGCGACGTTTTATCTGGCTGGGCGCAGACGGACCTGAACAAGCCTCGCGGCTTCACAGATCGAAGACGGCTATCCTGCGCTTGTCAAACTTGATGCCCAATTCACCGCGCACCAACCGGAGCGCGGCCTCGCCGAAGACCGCGCGTCGCCAGCCTTGCAGGGCAGGGACGTCTGCCTGCTCGCCTTCGGCGGCGATGCGGTCGATATCGTCGCTGGAGGCTAGGACCTTGGCGGCAACTCCCTGCTTTTCGGCGACGATGCGCAACAGCACCTTGAGCAGTTCGGCGGCCGCGCTCGTACCTTCCGGCGGCTGGAAGGTCTTGGGCAGCTTCGGCATCTCTTCCTTCGGGATGGCGAGGGCGGCATTGACAGTGCCGAGCAATCCGGCCGCACTCGACGACCGCTCCCAGCCCTTCGGCGTGGTGCGCAGCCGTGCAAGGGCAGCGGCGTCGCGCGGCTGCTGCTGTGCGATCTCGTAGATCGCATCGTCTTTCAGCACCCGTCCGCGCGGCACGTCGCGCTCGCGTGCCTCGCGCTCGCGCCAGGCAGCGACCGCCTGCAGAACGGCCAGTTCCTGCGGCTTGCGCAGGCGCATCTTCAGCCGCTTCCAGGCATCCTCCGGGCGCGGATCGTAGGTCTCGCGCGCCGTGAGCACAGCCATTTCCTCGTTCAGCCAATGGGCACGGTCTTCGCGCTCCAACTCTGCCGCCAGATGCTTGTAGACATCGATGAGATGGGTGACGTCGGCCAGTGCATAGTCGAGCTGCTTGTCCGACAGCGGCCGGTGGCGCCAGTCGGTGAAGCGCGAGGATTTGTCGAGCCGCGTCCCGGTGATCTTCTGCACGATCTGGTCGTAGGAAACGCTGTCGCCGAAACCACACACCATGGCCGCCACCTGGGTATCGAAAACCGGATGGGGAACGAGATCGCCGAGATGGACGATGATCTCGATATCCTGCCGGGCGGCATGGAAGACTTTTGTCACCTTCTCATTGCCCATCAGGCGGAAGAAGGGGGCGAGGTCGAGGTCGGGCGCCAGCGGATCGACCAGCGCGGTGACACCGGGTGCGGCCATCTGGATCAGGCACAGGATCGGCCAGAAGGTCGTTTCGCGGATGAACTCGGTATCGACGGTGACGAAGTCCGACTTCTCCAGCGCGGCAATGGCGGTTTCGAGTTCGGCTTGTGTGGTAATGACGTGCATCAAATTGCTTTTTCGATGAAGGAAACACCTCTTCCTTTCCAGCCGACAGGGCTTTCGTCAAGGCAAACCGGGCGATGATGGCGCGAAACCGGCCCGCCGCGACCGCCTCGCCTTGACAAAACGGACCTCCCATGCGCTTTTCGCGCCGATTTCGGGGCCGGATTCCAAGGCGCCCAACCATGATCTGAACGGAAAATCCGCCATGCACCGCTATCGCAGCCACACCTGCGCTCAATTGAGGAAGGCCGATGTCGGCCAGACCGTCCGCATCTCCGGCTGGGTCCACCGCGTGCGCGACCATGGCGGGTTGCTGTTCATCGACCTGCGCGACCATTATGGCCTCACCCAGATCGTCGCCGATCCCGATTCGCCGGCCTTCAAGGTGGCCGAGACGCTGCGCGGCGAATGGGTCGTCCGTATCGATGGCGAGGTAAAGGCCCGCACGGAAGAAGCCATCAATCCCAATCTCCAGACCGGCGAGATCGAAGTCTTCGCCAAGGAGATCGAGGTTTTGTCGGCGGCGAAGGAACTGCCGCTGCCGGTGTTCGGCGAACCGGATTATCCGGAAGACATCCGCCTCAAGTATCGCTTCCTCGATCTGCGCCGCGAAACGCTGCACAAGAACATCGTGGCGCGCACGCGCATCATTGCCGAGATGCGCCGGCGCATGGGCGATGCCGGCTTCACCGAGTTCTCGACCCCGATCCTGACGGCGTCCTCGCCGGAAGGCGCGCGCGACTTTCTGGTGCCGAGCCGCATCCATCCCGGCACCTTCTACGCTCTGCCGCAGGCGCCGCAGCAGTACAAGCAGCTGATCATGGTGTCCGGCTTCGACCGCTATTTCCAGATCGCGCCCTGTTTCCGCGACGAGGACCCGCGCGCCGACCGGCTGCCGGGCGAATTCTACCAGCTCGATCTCGAAATGAGCTTCGTCGAGCAAGACGACGTGCTCGCCACGATGGAGCCGGTCATGCGCGGCGTCTTCGAGACGTTCGCGGACGGCAAGCCGGTGACGCAGAGTTTTCCGCGCATCGGCTATGACGAGGCTATGCGCAAATACGGCTCCGACAAGCCGGACCTGCGCAACCCGATCGTCATGCAGGACGTCTCCACGCATTTCCGCGAATCCGGTTTCAAGGTGTTCGCCAACATCCTGGCGAATGACCCGAAGGCGGAAGTGTGGGCGATCCCGGCCAGGACCGGCGGCAGCCGCGCCTTCTGCGACCGCATGAACTCGTGGGCGCAGGGCGAGGGCCAGCCGGGCCTCGGCTACATCTTCTGGCGCAAGGAAGGCGAGAAGATCGAGGGTGCCGGCCCGATCGCCAAGAATATCGGCGAGGAGCGCACCGAGGCGGTACGCCGGCAGCTTGGCCTTGAAGACGGTGACGCAGCCTTCTTCGTCGCCGGCGATCCCAAGAAGTTCGTCGCCTTCGCGGGTGCTGCGCGCACGCGCGCCGGCGAGGAACTGAACCTTGTCGACCGCGACCGCTTCGAACTGTGCTGGATCGTCGATTTCCCGTTCTACGAGTGGAACGAAGACGAGAAGCGCATCGACTTCGGCCACAACCCGTTCTCCATGCCGCAGGGCGGTATCGACGCACTGAACGGCGCCGATCCGCTGTCTATCAAGGCATTCCAGTACGATATGGTCTGCAACGGCTACGAGATCGCTTCCGGCGGCATCCGCAACCATCTGCCGGAAACGATGGTCAAGGCCTTCGAGATCGTCGGGTTGGACCGCGCCACAGTCGAGGAGCGCTTCGGCGGCCTTTACCGCGCCTTCCAGTACGGCGCGCCGCCGCATGGCGGCATGGCGGCGGGTGTGGACCGTGTGGTGATGCTGCTGGTCGGCGCGAAGAACCTGCGCGAGATCACCATGTTCCCGATGAACCAGCAGGCCTTCGACCTCCTGATGAGCGCGCCTTCGGAAGCCACGCCGCAGCAGTTGCGCGAACTGTCGCTTCGCGTTGCGGCGCCGAAGAAGGAAGACTGATAGGCTTAGCCGCCCGGTTTTGAGCGATTGACCGCTTGCCGGATTTTTTCGGCAAGCTGTGTGGCTTCGGCCTCGGTGTTCACTGTCAACAGGAAACCCTGCGCCCGCACCGGATCAAGGATCTTCGGCGCCATGAGAATTTTGCCGCCTGCGATGACCGCGAGCGTCCTGCCCACGTTTTCGGTCGAGATTCGCTCGTACTTCTGCGCGCCGGCAGGTGTGAGCGCGACATTGAACCCCGGCTTGCCTTCGACCCATTCCACCTGGCCGACGCTGGTGAAGTCCGCAGGCCCCAACAATGTCCTCGGTTCGACTTCCAGCGTTTGACCGCTACCTTCGACGACAAGTCGCGGGCCGCTTCCGGCTGCCTGGGCGACAAGCCTGATCTCGATCGGCGCAAAGCCCGAATTGGCCTGCGAGATCGCGGGACCCGCAAGAAACATCACTAGCAGGAAAACAAGGCCGAAGGCCCAGGTCAGACGCATAGGCTTGCCTCCCGTTGATATCGCTACGGAATCGGCTCTCTGACGACTACATCGCCGGCGAATCCAGCCTTCGCCTAGTGCCTTGACTGCCGCTTCGGCTCGTAGTGGCCGTCCGGCCTGCGGTCGAACAGGTCGCGGATCTGCGGATGACGCACCGGCTCGTCGGAATCGTCTTCCAGCAGGTTCTGCTCGGAAACGTAGGCGATGTATTCCGTCTCCGAATTCTCGGCCAGCAGGTGATAGAACGGCTGATCCTTGCTTGGCCGCACCTCGGCGGGAATGGACTGATACCATTCCTCGGTGTTGGCGAACTGCGGATCGACGTCGAATATGATGCCGCGGAACGAGAACAGCCGATGGCGAACCACCTGTCCGATCGCAAATTTGGCTGTCTTCATCGTACTCATACTCGCACCTCAACGGCCTATTTGGCGCAGGTGCGCGACCAATTCAATCCCGCAGCGCTTGACGCGCAGGGAAGCTCGCAGTAGCGCCGGGGCCGTTCGACAGCTGTTTTCACGAGAGGACTCGCCCCGACGCATGACCGACGTCTTCGGCCTCGTCCTGCCGTTCTTCGGCCTCATCTTCGTCGGCTTCGTCGTGGCCCGCATCGCCCGCCAGCCGCTCGAAGCGCTGGGCTGGATGAACATCTTCATCATCTATGTCGCGCTGCCGGCCCTGTTTTTCCAACTTCTGGCCAAAACGCCGTTCGAGCAACTGACCGAATGGACCTTCATCCTCGGCTCTGTGGTTGCGACCTACATCGTCTTTTCGCTGATGTTTCTCCTTTCGATGCTCATGCCGGGCGGAAACATAGCCGAATCCACCATCAAGGGCCTGTCGGCCGCCTACGGCAACATCGGCTATATGGGCCCGGGGCTGGCGCTGCTTGCTTTCGGCGAACGGGCCGCTGTGCCGGTGGCGCTGATCTTCTGCTTCGAGAACATCGTCCACTTCACGGTGGCGCCGATGATGATGGCGTTGGCAGGCGACGACCAGCGCCCGTTACCGCAGCTTGCTCTCGGCGTGGTGCAGCGCATCGTGCTGCATCCTTTCATCATCGCCACTGCCGCCGGCGTGGGCGCGGCCTATTTCCGCTTCCAGCCGTGGTTGCCGGTGGAACGGCTGCTCAGTTACCTGTCGAGCGCGGCCGCACCCTGCGCGCTGTTCGCCATGGGCGTGACGCTGGCGCTCAGGCCGCTGAAGCGTATTCCATCGGAGATGGCACCGATCGCTATCCTGAAGCTGATCGTCCATCCGCTGCTATGCTATGTCCTGCTGAGCTGGATCGGCAATTTCTCGCCGGAATGGGTCTTTTCGGCGGTTCTGCTTGCCTCACTGCCGACGGCGACCAACGTCTTCGTCATCGCCCAGCAATATAACGTATGGGTTCAGCGCGCCTCCGCCAGCATCCTCATCACCACCTGCCTCTCAGTGGCGACCGTGACCGGCCTGCTCTTCATGATCCGCCACGGCGTCCTGCCGCCGGATCTGTTTCCTTAAGCCTCCGGCGAGCGCGGCGAAGCCGCTGCCGGGCTTCAGCCCCTCACGCATGAAGAAGCCGCGCAACGGCGAGAAACTGCCCAGCAGGGTAAGGCCGGCGCTGCGCGCCATCTGCGCCGGCAGGAAATCCGACAGCAGCGACATGTTGAGCAGGTTGACCGCGCCGCTGCGCGCCAGGATATCGGGGCGGCGGCGGACGTCGTAGGCGGCGAGCGCCGGGGCGGCGCCGGGATCATTCCTGTTTCTCGATGCGATATCAATGAGGTCGCCGACATCCCTGATGCCGAGGTTAAGCCCCTGAGCGCCGATCGGCGGAAACACATGCGCGGCTTCGCCGACCAGCGCGACACGATTGGCGGCAAAGCGATGGGGGCTGGCGGCCGCAAGCGGGTAGACCTGCCGTCCGGGCTCGACCGTCACCCGCCCGAGCATCGATTGCATCCGGTCCTCGACGCGTACGGAAAGTTCGCCCTCGTCCAGGGCGGTCAGTTCGTCGGCCGTCTCGGGTCGCACGACCCAGACAAGGCTTGAACGATGGCCGCCGGGCAGGGGCACCTGCGTGAAGGGACCGGTTTCGGTATGGAACTCGGTCGACGTGAAGGCATGGTCGCTGCGATGCCCGAAATTGAGCACCAGCGCCGCCTGGGGGTAGTTGCGAACCGACGTGCGGATGCCGGCTGCCTCGCGCGCCGGCGACAGGCGACCGTCGGCAGCGACCGCCAACAATGCGGAGACCGCACTGCCGTCGGCAAGCGTGGCGACCGCCCGTTCTGCATCAAGGTGCCAGTCCGAAACCACGGTCTTGCGCCAGTTGATACCAGGGTGAGCGGCGACCGCTTCGGCGAGCGCCGGGGTCAGCACTGCGTTCGGCAGGTTGAGCCCGAATTGTTCCTCGTCGATCTCGCCGGCGCGAAAGGTCACCGTCGGGCTGCGGATCAGCCGGTTCGTGGCATCGACGATGCGCATCACCTTCAGGGGGGCTGCCTCGTCGCGCAGGCTCTGGAGAACGCCAAGCCGGTCGAGCATGGCGAGCGCCGGATTCATCAGCGCCGTGGTGCGGCGGTCGCCGGTTGGCACCGGCGGACCGACAAGCGCAACGGCAAAGCCGGCCTGGGCGAAGCCGAGCGCCGCAACCAGTCCGGCCGGGCCGCTGCCGGCGATCAGGATCTGCGGTTCATGCGTGTCCAATTCGGCCTTCTCCGTGGCGGGTCCGGTTGCCTGCCGGATCGTGAAAGGGAATATAGACGCCCGGCCCATCCGATCAACGCGGCTTTTCAGCCTCAGGTCATGACGACGCAGGACAACGATTTCAGCCACCTCGATGCTGCCGGCCGTGCCGCCGCCGCTGTGGCGCGCAGCCCGCGCATCGCGGTGACGGCAGTTCTCGGCCTCGCCGTCCTGCTCGCATGGCTGGTCCTCGGCGCGATGGCGGTGCGCGGTGCCGAGGGCGGCCTGCCAGGTGCCGGCGCTCCCGGCGATTTCCTGTTGCGATACCTGCCGCCGCTGCCGCTTCCGGACGCGCTCGAACGCTTCGCGGCGCTGTGCCTGACGCCGCTACCGGTGAATGGCGGCTGGTCCGATGCAGAAGCCTCGGCTTTGGTCCTCATGTGGGTCCTGATGGCGATCGCCGCCATGCTCCCTTCGGCCGCGCCGATGATCCGTACTTATTGCGAGATCGCCGATACCGCCCGTGCCAAGGGCGAACCGGTCGTCCATCCGCTCGTCCTAGCGGGCGGCTACCTGACGATCTGGCTTGTCGCGTCGATCGCTTTCGCCGCGGTGACGCTGGCAGTCAGGTACATTGCGCCGGAAGGCCGGCTGCTCGATCCGATTTCCGGTCTGGCGGGCGCGGCAGCACTCGCCATTGCGGGCATCTATCAGTTCAGCAACCTCAAGCAGGCCTGCCTGACCAGATGCCGCAACCCTTTCTCCACGCTTTTCGCCCGCTGGAGCGATCGGCCAGGGCGGATTTTCCGGCTCGGGCTGGAACAGGGTGTCTGGTGCCTCGGCTGCTGCTGGGCGTTGATGCTGGTGATGTTCGCCGTCGGCGTGACCAACATCTTCTGGATGGCGCTCATCGGCCTGTTTGCACTGGTCGAAAAGCAGGTAGAAGGGCGGTGGACCAGTCGGGTGGCCGGCACGATACTGCTTGTGTGGGCCGCGATGCTGCTTGTAGTGTCCCACTGAGATCGGGGAATGCCTATGTCCAAGCCAAGCTGGGCGATGAAAGGAGAGCTTGTACTCTCCTGCAATTGCACGGTTTTTTGCCCTTGCGTCTTGTCGTTGGGCAATCATCCGCCAACCGAGGGCTATTGCCAGACCTGGGCCGGGTTCCGCATCGACGCCGGCCATTTCGGCGATACCGATCTGTCGGGCCTCAATCTCGGGCTGGTGATGGAGATTCCGGGCTATATGAGCCGCGGCAACTGGACGGCCGGGCTGTTCATCGACAAACGCGCTTCCGTCTACGCCACCAAGGCGCTCACCAATATCTTCACCGGCAAGGCTGGCGGCACGACCTCGCTGCTGTCGATCCTGGTCGGCAAATTCCTCGGCGTCGAGCAGGTGCCGGTCACCTATGAGACCGAGGGCAAGACGCGTGTTTTCCAGATCCCGAGGATCATCGACGGCGCGGTGACGCCGATCGCCGGCAAGGACAGCGAGCGCGACACCGTCATCCAGAATTCGCAATACTGGATCGCGCCTGAGATCATCGTGGCGAAGTCGGACCGCTCGAAGATGCGCGCCTTCGGCCGCAATTGGAATTTCGCCGGCCGTTCGGCCGAAATCTGCAAGCTGGATTGGCGCGGACCGTGAGCAAGAACACCACCAAGGCCCGGCCGGGCGAAAGGGCCAAGGCGAAGGCCAAGCAGATCGCCGAGCGCATTCCGCGCCCGAAAAAGAAGGTGACCTGGCCGCAGGCGCGCGCCTTTTCGGTCCATCTTCTCACCGCATCGGGCTCGTTCCTCGCCTTCGTCTCGCTTGTGGCGGCGAGCGAGGAGCGCTGGACCGCGATGTTCTGGTGGCTCGGGCTGGCGCTGCTGGTCGACGGCATCGATGGCCCCGTGGCACGCAAGCTGGAAGTGAAGGAAATCCTGCCGACATGGTCGGGCGAACTGCTCGACAACATCATCGACTACGTCACCTACGTGATGATCCCGGCCTTCGCGCTCTACCAGCGCGGCTTCATGGGCGAGGGGCTTTCCTTCCTGTCGGCCGCGATCATCGTGGTGTCGAGCGCCATCTACTATGCCGACACCGGCATGAAGACGAAGGAGAACTTCTTCAAGGGCTTCCCGGTGGTGTGGAACATGGTGGTCTTTACCCTGTTCGTCATCGAGCCCGGCCAGTGGACGTCGTTCGCCATCGTGGTCATTGCGGGCATCCTCACCTTCGTGCCGATGAACTTCATCCATCCGGTGCGGGTAGTGCGGCTGCGTTCGATCAATCTCGGTATGACGTTGCTCTGGTGCGCTTTCGGTGCGCTGGCGCTGGCGCAATCGGCAATGGCGCAGTTCTACAACCAGATCGGCGTGCTCGGCGAACAGGTCGGCATCTTCACCAAGGTTGGCATCACCGTGACCGGCCTCTACCTGTTCTTCATCGGCGGCGTCATGCAGCTGTTTCCCAAACTCGGCGCGAAGAAAGCCTGATCCATGTCCAAAGCGATCCGTATCCACGCCCATGGCGGTCCCGAAGTCCTGACCTTCGAAGAGGCCGATCCCGGCCGGCCGGGATCGGGGCAGGCGCTGATCCGCCACACCGCCATCGGCCTGAACTTCATCGACGTCTATTTCCGCACCGGTCTCTATCCAGCGCCGAACGGCTTTCCGCTGGTGCCGGGCGGGGAGGGCGCAGGCGTGGTGATCGAGGTGGGCGAGGGCGTCGACTGGCTGAAGCCGGGCGATCGTGTCGCCTACGCCGTCAACATTGGCGCCTATGCCGAGCAGCGCGTCATCGCCGCCGACCGTCTGGTCAAGGTGCCCGACGGCATCACCGACGAACAGGCGGCCGCCATGATGCTGAAGGGCATGACGGCGGAATACCTGCTGAACCGCACCTACAAGGTGAAAGCCGGCGATACCATCCTTTTCCACGCGGCGGCCGGCGGTGTCGGCCTGCTCGCCGGCCAATGGGCCAGGCACATCGGCGCCGTCACAATCGGCACCGCGGGCTCCGCAGACAAGGTGGAACTGGCCAGGGCGCACGGCTATGACCACGTCATCAATTACCGCGAGCAGGATTTCGTCGCCGAGGTGGCGCGCATCACCAATGGGCAAAAGTGCGAAGTCGTCTACGATTCGGTCGGCAAGGACACTTTCGAAGGGTCGCTGGACTGCCTGAAGCCGCTCGGGCTGCTGGCGCTGTTCGGCCAGTCGTCCGGTCCCGTGCCCCCGTTCAATCTCGGCGTGCTGTCGCAGAAGGGCTCGCTCTACATCACCCGGCCGACGCTGTTCGTCTACGTGGCGAAGCGCGAAGACCTCGTGGCGTCCGCCAAGGCGCTGTTCGATGTCGTTGCCAGCGGGGCGGTCGAAGTGCGGATCAACCAGCGCTATGCGCTGAAGGATGCCGCCAGGGCCCATGCGGACCTCGAAGCGCGCCGCACCACCGGGACGACGATCCTTGTGCCCTGAGCATTCGGCAGCCGGCTTTCCGCTGAAAATCTTGAAGCTCTTTCAAACGGCCGGCAGCTTTGCGTTTCTTGGCCGAGCCGCTTACCATCATCGCGGGAACACAGAACACGTCTGGAAAACAGACAGGGAGGAACTGTGAGTGAACAACTCGCGACCGGGAACCTCCTCGAGGTTCGCGGGCTCACCAAGATTTTTGGCTCGCTCACGGCGTGCGATCACATCGACCTGACGATTGCCAGGGGCGAGATCCATGCGCTGCTCGGCGAAAACGGCGCCGGCAAGTCGACGCTGGTCAAGATGCTGTTCGGCTCGCTGGAACCGCATTCGGGCGAAATCCTGTGGCAGGGACAGCCCGTCCGCATCCAGAACCCCGGCGTCGCCAAGAAGCTCGGCATCGGCATGGTGTTCCAGCACTTCTCGCTGTTCGAGGCGCTGACCGCTGCCGAAAACATCGCGCTGTCGCTGGATGACGGTTCGCCGATCAATCAGATCGCCGCCAAGGCACGCGCGCTCTCTTACAGCTATGGCCTGCCGCTCGACCCGGATTCGCTGGTCGGCGATCTGTCGGTCGGCGAGCGCCAGCGCATCGAGATCATCCGCTGCCTCCTGCAGGTGCCGCAGCTCATCATTCTCGACGAGCCGACGTCCGTGCTGACGCCGCAGGAAGCCGACAAGCTGTTCGAGACGCTGGAACGGCTGCGCGCCGAGGGCAAATCCATCCTCTACATCTCGCACCGGCTGGAAGAGGTGAAGCGCATCTGCGACCGCGCCACGGTGCTGCGCCACGGCAAGGTGGTCGGTCATTGCAACCCGCGCGAGGAAACGGCGTCTTCGCTGGCCCGTATGATGGTCGGCTCGGAGGTAAAGGCGGTAGTGCGCGCGCCGGTCGAGGGCATCGAGACGGCGGCTCCGCTGCTTGAAATCCGCAGCCTTACCCGCAAGCCGGCCACGCCCTTCTCGATCGCGCTGAAGAACATCGGCCTTTCGGTGCGCGCCGGCGAGGTGATCGGCATCGCCGGCGTCGCCGGTAATGGCCAGGGCGAATTTTTCGAAGCCGTCTCGGGCGAAGTCCAGCAACAGGACGCCGCATCGGTGCGCATTCGTGGCAAGGATGCCGGCCGTCTCGACATCACCGGCCGCCGGCTCCTCGGCGCTGCCTTCGTGCCGGAGGAGAGGCTCGGCCACGGCGCGGCTCCGCGCATGAAGCTGTCGGAAAACCTTCTCCTGTCGCGTCACGCGACCGATGGGAAGGCTTTCGTCGGCACCGGCGGCATGGTCAAGGCCAAAGCCGTCTACAATGCCGCCCAGCGCATCATCGAGGCGATGGACGTGCGCAAGAGCGCGCCCGATCCGGAAGCAGCGGCCCTTTCGGGCGGCAACCTGCAGAAATTCATCGTCGGCCGCGAACTGGACCGCAGACCGGCGGTGATGGTGGTGAACCAGCCGACCTGGGGTGTCGATGCGGGCGCTGCCGCCCACATCCGCCAGGCGCTGATTGAGCTGGCGCGCTCGGGCTCGGCCGTCCTGGTCATCAGCCAGGACCTCGACGAGCTGTTCGAGATTTCCGACGCCATCGCCGTCATGCATAACGGGGAACTGTCGAAGCCGCTGCCGATCGCAGAAGCCACCTTCGAGAAGATCGGCCTGCTGATGGGCGGTGCGGAACCCGGCCATGCCGAACACGCAGCGGAGGTCGCGTGATGCGCCTTGAACTGGTAAAACGCCCGCAGCGCTCGTCGTTATTCTCGGCCCTGTCGCCGTTTATCGCCTTCGCGCTCACGCTGATTGCCGGCGCCATCCTGTTCGCCCTGCTCGGCATCGACCCGGTATCGGCCTTCTACACCTATTTCATCTCGCCGATCAGCGAAGTCTGGCAGTTGCACGAACTCGCCATCAAGGCCGCCCCCCTGATCCTCATCGCGGTCGGCCTGTCGGTCTGCTACCGCGCCAACATCTGGAACATCGGCGCGGAAGGCCAGTTCACGCTGGGCGCCATCGTCGGCTCGATGGTGCCGGTGCTCTATCCCGAACTGGAAGGCCCGATCGTCCTGCCGCTGATGCTTGTGATGGGCATGATCGGGGGAGGGCTCTACGCCGCCATCCCGGCCTACCTGAAGGCGCGCTTCAACACCAACGAGATCCTGACCAGCCTGATGCTGGTCTATGTGTCGCAACTTTTCCTCGACTGGCTGGTCCGCGGCCCCTGGCGCGACCCTCAGGGCCATGGCTTCCCACAGACCGTGCAGTTCAACGACTCCGCCATCCTGCCCGAACTGATGCCGGCTGCAGGGCGCGCCAACTGGGGGTTCGTCTTCGCGCTCGTCGCCGCCGTCGTGGTCTGGCTCATGATGAGCCGCATGCTGAAGGGTTTCGAGGTGCGCGTGCTGGGCTCGAGCCCACGCGCTGGCCGCTTCGCCGGCTTCGGCCTCAACAAGATGGTGTTCTTCGCCTTTATCCTCTCCGGCGCGCTGGCCGGCCTTGCCGGAATCTCCGTGGTTTCCGGTGAAATCAACCAATTGAAGCCGGTCATTTCGCCCGGCTACGGCTTCGCCGCCATCATCGTCGCCTTCCTCGGCCGCCTCAATCCGCTCGGCATCGTCGCGGCCGGACTGGTGCTGGCGCTCACCTATCTCGGCGGCGAGGCGGCGCAAACCGCGCTCGGCGTTTCCGACAAGGTGGCGCGCGTCTTCCAGGGCATGCTGCTGTTCTTCGTGCTCGGCTGCGACACACTCATCCACTACCGCATAAGGCTGGTCGGCCTGCGCGCCAAGGCGCCGGCGACCGACGCCGCGACGGCCGGCAAGCTGGGGGAGGCACACTGATGGAAATCACGATCAACATCCTGCTGACCATCGCCACGGCGGCGACCCCGCTTCTGGTGGCGGCCATCGGCGAACTGGTGGTGGAACGTTCTGGCGTGCTCAACCTCGGCGTCGAGGGCATGATGATCATGGGCGCGGTGGGCGGCTTCGGTGTCGGCTATCTTACCGGCTCGCCCTGGCTCGGCCTGCTCGCGGCCATCGTGGTTGGCGCGGTTTTCTCGCTGCTGTTCGCGGTCATGACGCTGTCGCTGGCCACCAACCAGGTGGCGACCGGCCTGTCGCTGACACTGCTCGGCCTCGGTCTGTCCGGCATGATCGGCACCGGCTTCGTCGGCCTGCCCGGCGTCAGGCTGCCCGATCTGCACATTCCGCTGCTCAGCGACCTGCCCATCGTCGGCAAGCTCGTCTTCGGCCAGGATCCGGTCTTCTACATCTCGATCCTTTTGATCTTCGCCGTCGCCTGGTTCCTGTTCAGGACGCGCACGGGTCTCACGCTGCGCTCGATCGGCGACAGCCACACTTCGGCTCATGCGCTCGGTATCCAGGTCATTCGCTACCGCTATCTGGCGGTGATCTTCGGCGGTGCCTGCGCCGGCCTTGCCGGCGGCCAGCTTTCGCTCGTCTACACGCCGCAATGGGTGGAGAACATGTCGGCCGGCCGCGGCTGGATCGCCTTGGCGCTGGTCGTGTTCGCCTCCTGGCGGCCATGGCGGGTGCTGGCCGGCGCCTACATCTTCGGCGCCGTCTGGATCGGCCAGCTTCATGCACAGGCATTCGGAATTCCGGTGCCGTCGCAGCTTCTTTCTTCCTTGCCCTATCTGGCAACGGTCGTCGTTCTTGTTCTAATCTCGCGCAACAAACGTCTGACCATGATGAACACACCGGCATCGTTGGGCCAGCCATTCGTGCCGGATCGCTGATAACCAACGGGAAGTCTCAAAGGCACACGGAGAGGAAAAACACCATGAAGAAATTGCTCATTGCGATGATGACCACGGCAGCGGCGCTGTCCATGGCCGTCACGGCGGAGGCGGCCGACAAGCTGAAGGCGTGCTGGGTCTATGTCGGCCCGATCGGCGATTTCGGCTATTCCTACCAGCACGATCAGGGTCGTCTGCACGCTGAAAAGGAGCTCGGCGACAAGATCGAGACGGCCTATCTCGAAAACGTTTCGGAAGGCCCTGACGCCGACCGCGCCTTCGAGCGCCTGGCGCGCGAAGGCTGCAAGATCATCTTCGGCACCTCGTTCGGGTTCATGGACCCGATGGTGAAGGTCGCCAAGAAGTTCCCGGACATCAAGTTCGAGCACGCCACCGGCTACAAGACCTCGGAGAACCTCGGCGTCTACAACGCCCGCTTCTACGAAGGCCGCTACGTGATGGGCCAGATCGCCGCCAAGATGTCGAAGACCGGTGTCGCCGGCTACATCGTCTCCTTCCCGATCCCGGAAGTGGTGATGGGCATCGACGCCTTCATGCTCGGCGCGCAGTCGGTCAATCCCGACTTCAAGCTCAAGATCGTCTGGGTCAATTCCTGGTTCGATCCGGGCAAGGAAGCCGACGCCGCCAAGGCGTTGTTCGACCAGGGCGCCGACATCATCACCCAACACACCGACTCGACCGCCGCCCTGCAGGTGGCCGAGGAGCGCGGGCTGAAGGGCTTCGGCCAGTCTTCCGACATGATCAAGTTCGCGCCGAACGCGCAGTTGACCTCGAACACCGACAATTGGGGTCCGTACTACGTCGAGCGCCTCAAGGCGGTTCTCGACGGCACTTGGAAGACGGACAATGTCTGGTTGGGCATCAAGGACGGCGCGGTGGAACTGTCGCCCTTCACCAACATGCCCGACGACGTGAAGGCCATGGCCGAAGCCACCAAGAAGAAGATCGCCGACGGCTGGAACCCCTTCACCGGCCCGGTCTTCAAGCAGGACGGCTCGCAGTGGCTGAAGGACGGCGAAGTGGCCGACGACGGCACGCTTCTCGGCCTGAACTTCTACGTCAAGGGCGTGGACGACAAGCTGCCGCAGTAAGCGCAGGTTGCATCAGAAAGCAGGAAAGGGCGCCCTGGTGGCGCCCTTTCTTTTAACCGTCCTAGTAATTTACCCGCTGATCGTCGAGATCAGACAGCCTGGCCGTAAAGATCGTAGGCGTCGGCGCGGTCGATCTTGACCGTCACGATGTCGCCGGCCCGCACCGGCCGGCGCGACTGGATATGCACAGCGCCGTCGATTTCCGGCGCATCGTATTTCGTGCGGCCCTTGGCGGCGGTGCCATGCGCCTCGTCGACGATGACGGACAGGCGCTTGCCGACCTTCTTCTCCAACTGCGCGGCCGAGATCTTCTGCTGGCGCTGCATGAAGCGATGCCAGCGGGCTTCCTTGACTTCCTGCGGCACCGGCTCCAGCCCCATGTCGTTGGAGCGAGCGCCGGCCACGGGCTCGTACTTGAAGCAGCCGGCGCGATCGATCTTCGCCTCGTCCAGCCAGTCGAGCAGCATCTGGAAGTCTTCCTCCGTCTCACCGGGAAAGCCGACGATGAAGGTCGAGCGGATGGCGAGGTCGGGACAGGTTTCGCGCCATGAGCGGATGCGCTCCAGCGTCTTTTCACCGTGCGCGGGCCGCCGCATGTTCTTCAGCACCTGCGGCGAGGCATGCTGGAAGGGGATGTCGAGATAGGGCAGGATTTTTCCGCCCGCCATCAGCGGGATGACGTCGGCGACGTGCGGATAGGGGTAGACATAGTGCAGCCGTACCCAGATGCCGAGCTTGCCCAGTTCCTCGGCGAGGTCGAGGAATTTCGCCCGCACCTCGCGCTCGCCGAACAGCGACGTCTGGTACTTGATGTCGATGCCGTAGGCGCTGGTGTCCTGCGAGATCACGAGCAGTTCCTTCACGCCCGCCTTGGCCAATTTCTCCGCCTCGCGCAGCACATCTGCGGCAGGGCGCGAAACAAGATCGCCGCGCAGGGCAGGGATGATGCAGAAGGTGCAGCGATTGTTGCAACCCTCTGAAATCTTGAGATACGCATAGTGACGCGGCGTGAGCTTGACGCCCTGTGGCGGCAGCAGGTCGACGAACGGATCGTGGGCCGGCGGCGCGGCTTCATGCACCGCATCCATGACACTTTCGTAGGCCTGCGGCCCTGTGATCGCAAGCACGTTGGGGTGTTTTTCGCGGATCAGCTCGGGCGTGGCCCCCATGCAGCCGGTGACGATAACCTTGCCGTTCTCCTTCAGCGCCGTGCCGATGGCGCCGAGCGATTCTTCGCGGGCGGAATCGAGAAAGCCGCAGGTGTTGACGACGACGAGGTCGGCGCCGTCGTGCTTGCGGGCAATCTCATAGCCCTCCGCGCGCAGCCTTGTGATGATGCGCTCCGAATCCACGAGCGCCTTCGGGCATCCGAGGCTGACGAAGCTGACGCGAGGAGCTGACATCGGCGGGAACTTTCGACTTTTCTGGAAACGGCGGCGCACTACCACAGTTTTTTCCGCTTGTAATCCGTCGCGTGAACGATGCGCGGGTAAAGCGATCCCGGTTCGGCAAGGACGCGAAACGCGTAAGCTCAGCCCACGACGCCGTTCACATGCGGCCAGACTTCCAGCGCACCGCGATAGATCATGTCGAGCGCCACGTAGAGGATGATGAGCAGGCCGATATAGGCGATCCAGCGGTGGCGGTGCAGCAGCTTGGCGATGAAGGAGGCGGCAAGACCCATCAGCGCGATGGACAGGATGAGGCCGATGATCAGCACGGAGAAATGGTCGCGCGCGGCGCCGGCGACGGCGAGCACGTTGTCCAGCGACATCGACACGTCGGCGATGACGATCTGCGTGGCGGCCTGCATCAGGGTCTTGCGCGGCGCGCGGCCGGCGATCGTCTTGTCGTTGTTCAGGTCGGCATCCGACAGCGCTTCCGTCGCTTCATGCTCGTCTTCGTGCGAAGTGCGCAGTTCGCGCCACATCTTCCAGCACACCCACAGAAGCAGGATGCCGCCTGCCAGCAGCAGGCCGACGATGGCAAGCAACTTGACGGTGATGGAGGCAAACAGGATGCGCAGTACAGTGGCAGCAAGGACGCCGATCAGAATTGCTTTCTTGCGCTGATCGACCGGCAGGCCGGCTGCGGCAAGACCGATGACGATGGCATTGTCCCCGGCAAGGACGAGATCGATGGCGATGACCTGAAGGAGCGCCGCGAAACCCGCTGCGGTAAAGACTTCCATCGTCCGGGGCACCCCAAGGTTGTCGTGTCAGTGTTTCAATCGGCTACTGCTTCGCCTTGCTCCCTGTCAAGGAAGTTAACGCTCACGCCCCCAGCACGAGACGCTACAGCGGAATATTGTCGTGCTTCTTCCAGGGGTTCTGCAAATCCTTGTTACGCAGCATGCGAAGCGCCCGCGCCACCCGGCGCCGCGTCGAATGGGGCATGATCACTTCGTCGATATAGCCGCGCTCTGCGGCGACGAAGGGCGACAGGAAACGATCCTCATAGCGCTTGGTGTGGCTCGCGATCTTCTCTGCATCGCCGATATCCTTGCGGTAGATGATCTCGACCGCGCCCTTGGCGCCCATCACGGCGATCTGCGCGGTCGGCCAGGCGTAGTTCATGTCACCGCGCAGGTGCTTCGACGCCATGACGTCATAGGCGCCACCGAAGGCCTTGCGCGTGATCACCGTCACCTTCGGCACCGTGGCCTCGGCATAGGCGAACAAAAGCTTGGCGCCGTGCTTGATGAGGCCGCCATATTCCTGCGCCGTGCCCGGCAGGAAGCCCGGCACGTCGACGAAGGTGACGAGCGGAATGTTGAAGCAGTCGCAGAAGCGCACGAAGCGCGCCGCCTTGCGGCTGGCGTCGGAATCGAGAACGCCCGCCAGCACCATCGGCTGGTTGGCGACGAAGCCGACGGTGCGGCCCTCGACACGGCCGAAGCCGGTGACGATGTTCTTGGCGAAGGACGGCTGGATCTCGAAGAAATCGCCTTCGTCGCAGGTTTTGAGGATCAGTTCCTTGATATCGTAAGGCTTGTTGGCGTTCTCCGGGATCAGCCGGTCGAGCGACATGTCGTGCTCGGTGATCGGCTCGTAGCATTCCACTTCCGGTATCTCGGCCGTATTCGACGCCGGCAAAAGATCGACCAGCCGGCGCATCTGCAACAGCGCCTCGACGTCGTTGTCATAGGCGCCGTCGGCGATGGAGGATTTCGTCGTGTGCACGGAAGCGCCGCCGAGTTCCTCGGCCGTCACCGTCTCGTTGGTGACGGTCTTCACCACGTCCGGCCCGGTGACGAACATGTAGGATGTGTCGCGCACCATGAAGATGAAGTCGGTCATGGCTGGCGAATAAACGTCGCCGCCGGCGCAGGGGCCCATGATCAGCGAAATCTGCGGAATGACGCCGGAGGCGAGCACGTTGCGCTGAAAAATCTCGGCATAGCCGCCGAGCGCCGCCACGCCTTCCTGGATGCGTGCGCCGCCGGCGTCGTAGAGGCCGATGATCGGCGCGCGGTTGCGCAGCGCCATGTCCTGCACCTTCATCACCTTCTCGGCGTGCGCTTCCGAAAGCGAGCCGCCGAACACGGTGAAATCCTTGGCGAAAAGGTAGACCGGGCGGCCGTTGACCGTGCCCCAGCCGGTGACGACGCCGTCGCCGGCGATCTTCGTCTTCTCCATGCCGAAATCGGTCGAGCGGTGCTCGACATACATATCGAATTCCTCGAACGAACCCTCGTCGAGGAATATCTCGATACGCTCGCGCGCCGTCAGCTTGCCCTTCTTGTGCTGGGCGTCGATGCGGACCTGACCGCCTCCCGCGCGTGCCATGGCGCGGCGGCGCTCGAGTTCCTGCAACACGTCTTTCATGATGTCCTCCGGGGCGGGTCCTGCCTTGGTAACCACAGGGCGCAGCCTGCGCAAGCGCAGCTTTTGTCCTAGATCTGCCATGTTTCATGAGGTCGACTTTGCTGCGCTGCAACATAATGCTCTTGCTTTCCGCCGCCGACTCCTCCATATGCACAGACACAAGGCGCTTGGGCCGGCGAAGGAAGCCGGCTTTCTCTTGAGATTGAGACTGGTTGCGTCTGTTTCCGCCCCGAGAAGATCGGCCGGCGGAAAAGCCCCGCGGCAGGATGCCGTGGGCACGACAGCGCAGCCGCGCGGACGGTGTCCGCCGCCTTGTCGTTCACAGAATCCATTGCATCCGGCGGGTTGCGCCCCGCCGCGATCCTGTTTGCGGCCATCAGGCCGCTTGAAAGAAGAAACGTTTTGACCAACGAAAACAATGCGAAGCCGACCGGTTTCGCCGCACTTGGAATTTCCGGCCAGCTTTTGAAGGCCACCCATGCCGCCGGCTTCACCGAACCGAAGCCGATCCAGATCGAGGCCATTCCGGCCCAGCTCGAAGGCCGCGACGTTCTCGGCATCGCCCAGACCGGCTCGGGCAAGACGGCCGCCTTCGCGCTGCCGATCCTGTCGAAGATCATGGCGCTCGGCACAAGGCGCCGGCCGAAGACGGCGCGCGCGCTGATCCTGGCGCCGACGCGCGAGCTCGCCGTGCAGATCGAGGATACGATCAAGCTGCTTGCCAAGGGCGCGCATGTCTCCACCGCGCTGGTTCTGGGCGGCGTCTCCCGCTTCAGCCAGGTCAAGCGCATCGCCCCCGGCGTCGATTTCCTCGTCGCCACGCCCGGCCGCCTGACCGATCTGGTGCGCGAGAAGGACGTCGATCTCTCCGACACCACCTGGCTGGTGCTGGACGAGGCCGACCGCATGCTCGACATGGGCTTCATCAACGACGTCCGCCGCATCGCCAAGGGCACCCATCCGGGCCGCCAGACGGCGCTGTTCTCGGCCACCATGCCGCAGGAGATCGCCGATCTCGCCAAGGGCCTGCTGCGCGATCCGCTGCGCGTCGAGGTCGCCCCGCAGGGCACCACGGCTGCCGAGATCAAGCAGAGCGTTGTCCTCGCCCGCACAAAGCAGAAGCGCCGGCTGCTGTCCGCCATGCTGGCCGACGAGGCGATGCGCTCCGTCATCGTCTTTGCCCGCACCAAGCACGGCGCCGACCGCGTCACCAAGGATCTGGAGCGCGACGGCTTCGAAGCCGCCGTCATCCACGGCAACAAGAGCCAGAATGCCCGCCAGAAGGCGCTCAACGGTTTTCGCGACGGCTCGGTTCGCATCTTGGTCGCTACCGACATCGCCGCGCGCGGCATCGATGTGCCCGGCATCAGCCATGTCGTCAACTTCGACCTGCCGGACGAGGCTGAAAGCTACGTCCACCGCATCGGCCGCACCGGCCGCAACGGGCAGGACGGCGTGGCGATCACGCTGGTCGACCCGACCGAAAACGCCAAGCTGCGCCAGGTCGAGAAGATCATCCGCATGAAGCTGCCGGTCACCGCCGACCATCTCGGCGAGCCGGACCCCGCACGCGAACCGCGCCAGGACGGCGAGCGCCGCCTGGAGGCTGCCAACGACCGTCGGCCGCAGCCGCAGGGCCGCAAACCCGGCAACGGTGGACGGAACGAAAGCCGCGGTGAAGCCGGACAGGGCGAGCGCCGCGAGGGCGGGTTCGGCAAGAAGCGTTTCGGCGGCAAGCCGAACGGAAAGCCGGCCTTCGCCAAGAAGGGCGGGGCCGAACGTCCCGTCGACAACGGCAACGCCAAGCCGTTCCGCGGCAAGAAGCGTTTCGGCGGCCGCAACCGGCCGGCGCGCGCGGCCTGACCTGTCGCCCGACATTTCCCGGCGAGGCGCGGTTCCTCAGGAACGCGGGCGTCTCGTCCGGGGAAGGCTCGGCCGCGTTTTCCAGCCGGTGAAAGTCGTGATGAGCCAATGACGAAGCGAGCTGGGCAATAGCGCCAGCCCCTTCAGCCCGTAGACCAGCCGCCCGGGAAAGGCGATTTCGAAACCGCCGCTGGCGATGCCCTTGCGGATGCGGTGTGCCGCATCACCGGCCGACATCAGCGCGGGCAGTTTGAAATTGGTTCTCTGCGTCAGCGGCGTGTCGATGAAGCCCGGATTGACGACCTGCAGGCGGATGTTGACGCGATCGAAATCGAACCGCAGCGACTGCGCCATGGCGTTCAGAGCGGCTTTGGTTGCCCCGTAGGCGGCTGTCGTCGGCCAACCGAAATAGGCGCTGATCGACCCGATCATGACCACCTGGCCCTGGCCGCGCTGGCGCATGCGCCCGGCGACCGGCACCAGCCCGTGCACGACGCCCATGACGTTGACGTCGAAACTGCGGCCGAACTTGCGCACCGAGAGATTTTCGCCCGACACCGGCACGTAGGCGCCGGCATTGAAAACAGCGAGCACGATGGGCTGGCCGCTCGCTTCTATCGCATCGACGGTGGCCGCCATGCCCTGTTCGTCGCAGACGTCACAAGGATAGGAGAGGATGCGACCCGGCAGATCCTTCGTTTCCTCGATCAGGGAATCGATAGGGTCTTCCTCCCGCGCCGTGACGGCGACGGTGAACCCTTCCGCGGCGAGCTCTCTGGCCAGCGCACGGCCTATCCCTGAACTACCGCCGGTAATCCAGGCAACGCCGTCCTTCGGGCTGGCCCGATAGAGTGCCATTCTCTGTCCTGCTGAAGGTTGCCCCACAAGTGCTCTAGCCGGGGACAGGGCGGAAGGAAAGGATTTTCGCCGCGACAAGGATCAAGTCACCACAAGAACGCCTCCAACGGGATTCCATGGATAGCCATGCCACTGGTCCAGAGAAAATCCTTCCTTGAAACCGCCGCCTCAGGTTTTTAGACCTGTGGTATTGCAGCACGGAAGGAAAAATCATGCATCGTTCGGTTATCGAGGCGATCGGCAACACGCCGCTCATTCGGCTGCGGCGGGCATCGGAAGCGACCGGCTGTGAAATCCTGGGCAAGGCCGAGTTCATGAATCCCGGCCAGTCGGTCAAGGACCGTGCTGGCCTGTTCATCATCCGCGACGCTGAGAAGCGCGGCCTTCTCAAGCCCGGCGGCGTCATCGTCGAGGGCACGGCCGGCAACACCGGCATCGGCTTGACGCTGGTGGCCAAGGCGCTCGGTTATCGCACCGTCATCGTCATTCCCGAGACGCAGAGCCAGGAGAAGAAGGACACCATCCGCCTGCTCGGCGCTGAATTGATCGAGGTTCCGGCGGTGCCGTACAAGAACCCGAACAACTACGTGAAGCTTTCCGGCCGGCTGGCCGAGCAGATGGCGAAGAGCGAACCGAACGGTGCGATCTGGGCCAATCAGTTCGACAACGTCGCCAACCGCGACGGCCATATTACCACCACCGCGCAGGAAATCTGGGACCAGACCGGCGGCAAGGTCGATGGCTTCGTCTCGGCAGTCGGTTCGGGCGGCACTCTGGCCGGCATCGCCGCTGGCCTGCGCGGTCATAGCAAGGACGTGAAGATCGCCCTTGCCGATCCACTGGGAGCAGCGCTCTACAATTTCTACACCGACGGCGAATTGAAGTCCGAAGGCAGTTCCATCACCGAGGGCATCGGGCAGGGGCGCATCACCGCCAATCTCGAAGGCTTCCGGCCGGATTTCTCCTATCAGATCAAGGACGAGGAGGCGCTGCCCATCGTCTTCGACCTGATCCAGGAAGAGGGGCTGTGCGTCGGCGGCTCGACCGGCGTCAACATCGCCGGTGCGATCCGCTTGGCGCGCGACCTCGGCCCGGGCCATACGATCGTGACCATTCTGGCCGACTACGGCACCCGCTACCAGTCCAAGCTGTTCAACCCGCAATTCCTGCGCGGCAAGAACCTGCCGGTGCCCACATGGATGGAAGGCAAGAGCGACATTCCGGTTCCGTTCGCGGAGACGCCGTGATGGCGTTCCGGACCGAGGCGCTGTTTCGTGACGACGCCTATCTGAAGACCACCGAGGCCGAGGTCGTCGGGTTGACGGAACGCGGTGGCATCGTACTGGATCGCACGATCTTCTACGCCACTTCGGGCGGCCAGCCGGGCGACACCGGCTCCTTCGAACGCGCCGATGGCGGCCGCGTCGGCATCGCCGCCACCATGACGGGTGAAACGAAGGAGGAGATCATCCATCTGCCGGTGGACGGACAGGCATTGCCCGTGGTCGGCGAAAAGGTGAGACTCTCCATCGACTGGCCGCGCCGGCATCTCCTCATGCGCATGCACGCGGCCTGCCATCTGCTCAGCGTCGTCTGCCCGTTCCCGATTACTGGCGCTTCGGTCGCCGAAAACGACTCGCGCGTCGATTTCGACATTCCCGATACCGGCTACGCCAAGGAAGAGGTGACGGCGCGGCTGATGGAACTGATCCATGCCGACCACCCGATCTTCATCCGCTGGATTTCCGACGAGGAGTTCGCCGCTAACCCGGGTCTGGTGAAATCGAAGAATGTACGCCCGCCGAGCGGCACTGGCCGCATCCGGCTGGTCTGCATCGGCGAGAACGCCACCGTGGACAGCCAGCCTTGCGGCGGCACGCATGTGGCGAGCACCGGCGAGGTGGGTGAAATTCACATCGGCAAGATCGAGAAGAAGGGCCGTGAGAACCGCCGCTTCCGCATCAGGTTCGGACCGCCACCGGTGAATTGATCCATACCCCGGCTCCTGTGTATGAAGAAGCCTGAAGCAGGAGAACGCACATGGCCGAGGACAGCCCCTTCACCGTCGACGCCGACTGGCTCGAACAACGGCTCGGCCAACCGGGACTGAGCATCGTCGATGCCTCGTGGTATCTGCCGGCGCAAAAGCGCGACGCCCGGGCCGAACACGAGGCCGCACACATTCCCGGCGCCGTGTTCCTCGATCAGGACGACATTTCCGATCCGGACTCGCCCTTGCCGCATACGCTGGCCTCGCCGCAGCATTTTGCCCAGTATGTCGGCGCCAGAGGCATATCGGCCGACGACACCATCGTCGTCTACGACGGTCCCGGTTTCTTCTCGGCGCCGCGCGCCTGGTGGATGTTCCGCATCATGGGCGTTTTCCAGGTCTTCATCCTCGAAGGCGGACTGGACGGCTGGAAGGCGGCGGGGCGCAAGGTCACAGCCGAGCCGACCAGGATCGCCCCTTGCGTCTTCCACGCCGATTTCGACGCCGGACGCGTCGCCGGTCTGGACGACATGCGCCAGATCGTCGAGGCTGGCGACGTCCAGGTGGCGGACGCCCGCTCGCCGGGCCGCTTCGCCGGCATCGATCCGGAGCCGCGCGCCGGCGTACGTGGCGGCCATATGCCGGGCGCCCGTAACGTGCCGGCCTCCGCTCTCTCGGAGAACGGCATGCTCCTGCCGAAGAGCCGGTTGAGGGAAATCGTCGAAGGCGCCGGCATCGACCTGTCGCGTCCGGTCGTCACCTCCTGCGGTTCCGGCATCACGGCCGCTGCGATCACGCTTGCATTGGAAACGCTCGGCCACACCGACAACCGCCTCTACGACGGATCGTGGACGGAATGGGGCAGCCGCACCGACACGCCGGTAGCGACGGGACCGGCCGCGGCAGGCAAGAAGTGACGAAAGCAGCGATGGACACGCCCGAACCCATTCAGGTGACGGTCACTTTCCTGGAGATGGCGACGCCGCCAGCGCATTACCCGCCGCTGCCCTACGGCCGACAGATCGCACTGCTGCGCACGCACGACATACCGCTGCACTTCTATCGCTACCTGCTGGATCGGGTGGGACGCAAATGGCACTGGGTCAATGCGCTCAAGCTCTCCGACGAGGAACTGGTGGCCGGCCTGCACCGCGAGGATCGCGACATCCGCGTGCTTTATCTCGACGGCGCTCCCGCCGGCTTCTTCGACGTCAAGCCGCACCTGCCGCAAGAGGCCGATCTTGCCTATTTCGGCATGATGGAGCACGCGACGGGGCAGGGGCTCGGCCGCTGGTTCCTCGGTGCCGCCATCGAAGCCTGCTGGTCGCATGGGCCGAAGCGGGTCACGGTGCAGACCTGCACCCTCGACCATCCCGCAGCCCTTCCGCTCTACCAGAAGCTCGGCTTCCAGCCCGTCGCGCAGAAAAAGGAAGTAGTCCAGCCGATGACGTTCACCGAGCGCTCGCAAAGCGTGATGCGGTAACCATTCCTTAACCAAACGGATTCAGGATCGTACCTGACCGTCATCGACCTGCAACATTGATGCGGTAGACGTAAAAAGCGTCGAGGATATGCCGACCGCGGATGAACCGGCGGCGCCACGACGGACGAGGAAGCGGGGCTTTTGCTCCGCTTTTTTGTTGCCCGCGACAATGCCCTGCCGCCAAGAAAAATGCCCGCCGGTCTCCGGCGGGCATGCAAGGAAGGCCCTGCCTGCAAAAAGATCAGGCAGCCAGCACGGCTTTCGGCTCCGCCATCTCGTAGCCGAGCGATTCGGCGACCGCGCGGTTGGTGATCTTGCCCTTGTGGACGTTCAGGCCGTTGCGCAGATGCTGGTCGTCGACGATCGCCTTCAGCCCCTTGTCGGCGAGCTGGAGCCCGTAGTGCAGGGTGGCGTTGTTGAGCGCGTGAGCCGAAGTGACCGGCACGGCGCCTGGCATGTTGGCCACGCAGTAGTGGATGACGCCGTCGACCTCGTAGGTCGGATCGGCATGGGTGGTGGCATGCGACGTCTCGAAGCAGCCGCCCTGGTCGATGGCGACGTCGACCAGCACCGAGCCCTTCTTCATGCCAGACAGCATCTCGCGGCTGACCAGCTTTGGCGCGGCGGCACCGGGAATCAGCACCGCGCCGACGACGACGTCGGCGGAAAAGCATTCCTCCTCCAGCGCCTCGACCGTCGAATAGCGGGTGTGGACACGGCCGTTGAAAAGGTCGTCGAGCACGCGCAGGCGCGGGATCGAGCGGTCGATGATGGTGACGTCGGCGCCGAGGCCGGCCGCCATGCGCGCGGCCTGCAGACCGACGACGCCGCCGCCCAGCACCGTGACCTTGCCCGGCAGCACGCCCGGTACGCCGCCGAGCAAAACGCCACGACCGCCATTAGGCTTCTGCAGGGCCGTGGCGCCGGCCTGGATGGCGAGGCGGCCGGCAACTTCCGACATCGGCGCCAGAAGCGGCAGCCCGCCGCGATCGTCGGTCACCGTCTCGTAGGCAACCGCCGTGACGCCCGAGGCGATCAGGCCCTTGGTCTGCTCCGGATCGGGCGCGAGGTGGAGATAGGTATAGAGGATCTGGCCTTCGCGGAGCTGCGCCCACTCGCCCGGCTGCGGCTCCTTCACCTTGACGATCATATCCGACTTGGCGAACACCTCCGCCGCCGTCCTGGCGATCAGCGCGCCTGCCGCACGGTAGGCGTTGTCGTCGGCGCCGATACCGGCGCCGGCGCCCGTCTCGACCAGCACTTCATGGCCGTGCGCGACATATTCGCGGACGGAGCCGGGGGTCAGGCCGACGCGGTATTCGTTGTTCTTGATTTCCTTGGGGCAACCGACGCGCATTGCTTTAGTCTCCTCCTGCAGGCCATTCAGGCCATTTTCTGTATCAATGCATTGGACCATGAAAACGCCCGCATGTGTTTGCGAAATAAGCTTGCATGACGGGCGACAGATCAATAATCCTTGCGCGAAATCGGAAATTATTCGCAGGATTCACGAAGAATGGCGCTGGATAGGATCGATATCGCTATTCTGGACACACTCCAGAAGGATGGCCGCATTCCCAATGCCGCCCTTGCCGAGAAGATCGGCCTGTCGCAATCGGCCTGCTCCCGGCGGCTCGACAACCTCGAAAAGTCGGGCACGATCCGCGGCTATCACGCCCGTCTTTCCAACGCGGCGCTCGGTCACCAGATGACGGTGATCGTCCATATATCGCTGTCGGGCCAGTTCGAGAAGACGCTGTCCGATTTCGAAGCGGCGATCAAGCGCTGCCCGAACGTCCTGTCCTGCCACCTGATGTCGGGCGAATACGACTATGTGCTGCGCATCGCCGCCCGAGACCTTGCCGACTACGAACGCATCCACAAGGAATGGCTGTCGGCCATGCCCCATGTGACGAAGATCAATTCGTCGTTTGCGCTGCGCGAAATCGTCGATCGCACCGCGCTCGGCCTGAAACCGGAGATGGCCTGACCGCCGTCAGGCCTGGAAAGCTTCGCTGACGAAGCGATCCATCGGAATGTCGTACTGCTGCGGATAGATGGTCGGGATGCGCTGCAATTCGTAGCCGATGCCGATGACCAGCGGCTTGCGCGGCATCGCGGCCAGCGTGCGGTCGTAGAAACCGCCACCGTAGCCGAGCCGGTAGTTGTCCGGATCGATGCCGACAACGGGCGAAATGACGATATCGGGCAGGACCGGATCGCCCTGCGACGGGATCGGGATGTTCCACACGCCCTTTTCCAGCGGCTCGCCCGCCTTCCAGGCGCGGAAGACCAGCGGCTGGCCTTTCTCGACGACGAGCGGCAGGGCGGTGCGGCCGCCGCGCGCATTCACCGAAGTCATCCAGGGCCGCATGTCCGGCTCGCCGCGGAACGGCCAATAAAGGCTCACCATCTTGCCGGCGACGTCGCCGATCACCGCGTCCAGCCCCTCGGCGATACGGGCTGCCATGGCCGCACGCGCATCGGCCGACACGGCCAGGCGTGCCTGGATAAGTCGCTCGCGCTCGGCCTTGCGCCAGCGCCGCACCTCGGCCGGCATGGTCGCCGGAGCGCGGAAGGCCGGATCCAGCTCATGCATGAAACAGGGCGGCGAGGCGTATTGTGCCGGTATGTCGTCGTCGTCGCTTATCGCCATCTTCGCCTCCCGTTCGTCACCCGAAACCTATTCCTCTGCCAATGGCGGTGGTTGTCGTAATGCGACATAGACGCTCGTATTCGGCAGCGCAAAGGCGGTTCTGGCTGGGCGATGCAAAATGAGCTAAAAAGCAACTGGATGTCTTGCTGGTGGCGAACCCCGAGGGATTTCCGGCATGCGCTACGTCATCGTCATCGTCGGCTTTGCAGCCTTTCTGATCTGGGACGGAGTTTATAACGACAGCCACTACATCGACGCCGGCGTCAGAAGCCTGCGGCACGTCGTTGGCTACGTCGCCAGGTAAGCGTGACCGGCCCCGTATCGGCATAGCCGCCTAGCGAAAGCCGAGACACGAAAGAACCGTCACCACAACCACGCCGACGACACCGGCATAGAGTGCGTACTGCATTGCAACCTCCGAATTTGGACAAGTTCTCGGAGCTTGTTAGCCGAATGGCTGCCAGGTGACTTTGATCTGGTGCAAACGAAGGTGCCGCAGCGGTCCGAATACGCCTTCAGGAACACATGGCAGACCGCGCCGCGGCTTCAGCGGCGACCAAAAACAAAATGTGCGGCAAAACAGACTGAAATGGCTCCCCGGGCCGGATTCGAACCAGCGACCAACCGGTTAACAGCCGGTTGCTCTACCACTGAGCTACCGGGGAACGGAGGCTCGTCGTGCGGGGCAGCCTATAGCAAACCCATTTCGGCTTTGCAAAGCGACAATCTGCATTTTTTTTGCAAAGCTTAGCGCTTTTATCGGACAAGCGGCTCGGGCATAAATTTCCGGACCATGCTTGCAGCGGCGCAACCGCTGCCCACATTGAGCCTCCATGAAACCGGATAGATCGTCCGACATGAGTGCAGATATCGAAACGGACGCCATTCCGGCGCGCAAGATCGCCGTTTTCGGCCGCGAATTCACCATGCCGCGTTCGCGCGGTCTGCGCATCGCCATCGGCGTCGTCCTGGTTATCCTCGGCATTTTCGGCTTCCTGCCGATTCTCGGCTTCTGGATGATTCCGCTCGGCCTGCTCGTGCTATCCTACGAATTCGCCACGGTGCGCCGCTGGCGCAGGCGCGTGGTCGTATGGTGGGAGCGGCGCCGGCGCCCGAGCAAGTAGGGTAGCGCCCAGATTGGGCAGGGTAAGAGAATCTTCGCCTTTCCTACGCCTTTCAGGGGAATGTTTCGGTCAGCGGGTTTGCGTTCTTGACTGGCATTGCGGCCCAACCTATTGAGTTCGCCGGAAACGCCGGGAGCGATGAGGCCTCGTGGCGGAGTGGTTACGCAGAGGACTGCAAATCCTTGCACCCCGGTTCGATTCCGGGCGAGGCCTCCAAACGCCCCCGGAATTCCGCGCTTGCCGCAGCGATGCGGCATGTGCGTATGATGCGGAAAGATTCGGGGCGCGCGCGGACTGAACCATGAAGGCTGATTTTTCCGAACGTCGCGCCAAGATGGTGGACGGCCAGATCCGCACCGTCGACGTGACCAACGCCGCTCTGCTGGAAGCGTTGCTGACCGTGCCGCGCGAGGCTTTCATAGGCACCGCCAATCCTGATCTCGCCTATATCGACGAGGATCTGCGCATCGCCGACGGTCCGGACGGCGCGCGCTACCTGATGGAGCCCGGTCCGCTCGCCCGCTTGATCCAGCTTGCCAATGTGGGCCCCCAGGACAATGTGCTCGATGTCGGCGCCGGAACCGGCTACGCCTCGGCGCTGCTGTCGAAGCTCGCGCGCTCGGTCGTGGCGCTGGAGAGTGATTCGGCTCTGGCCGGCCAGGCGGCCGAAATTCTTTCGGCGCAGGGGTGCGACAATGTCACCGTCGTCACCGGGCCGCTGCGCGAGGGTCATCCGGCCGATGCTCCCTACGACGCGATCGTCTTCGGCGGCAGTGTCGAGGAAGTCCCCCAGACTCTGCTGGACCAGCTTGCCGAGAATGGGCGCCTGGTTGCCGTCGAAGGGCACGGCAACGCCGGAATCGCCCGTCTGTTTTTGAAGACTACTGGCGTGGCGACCGGGCGGCGTGCTTTTAATGCGGCAATAAAGCCACTACCTGGTTTTGAACGTGTTCGCGTTTTCGAGTTCTGAGTGATTTTGCCTTGCAGCCGACGCGTTGTCATGTTGGCTAATGCACAATGATCGTTGCTGAAGCGGTTCTCTTCTCGAGTGGGCCCGCACAGCAGGAACCGTAGGACGCGACATTGGCCCGCCGCCGGCGAAGCCGAGGTCGCGTGGTTCCCATGAAACGGATGAGGGACAAGCCGTGCCGTCTGTAACCAAGAGTCTCGCTGCCGTCCTGCTTGTTTCAGCAAGCCTGTTTCCCGCCGTGCCAGCATCTGCGGAAACCATCCTCGGTGCGCTCGCCAAGGCCTATCAGAACAATTCGCAGCTCAATTCGGCACGCGCCGGCGTCCGTATCACCGACGAGGGTGTCGCTATCGCCAAGTCCGGCTATCGTCCCACCGTCGCCGGTTCGGCCAGCATCGACTATTCCAACACGAGAAGCGCTGGCCAGACGGTGCGCCTTGGAACGGCCAATTTCGGCATCCAGCTCAACCAGACGCTGTTCGACGGCTTTCAGACCCGCAACAACGTCGCCGCCGCCGAAGCGCAGGTTCAGGCCTCGAACGAAAGCCTGCGCAACACCGAGCAGAACATCCTTCTCGCCGCGGCGACCGCCTATATGGACGTCATCCGCGACCGGCAGATCGCCGCGCTGACGGAGCAGAACCTGAAGGCCCTGACCGAACAGGTGCGCGCCGCGCGCTCACGGCTGGAAGTGGGCGAGGGCACACGCACGGACGTCGCCCAGGCCGATGCCTCACGCTCGGCCGCCGTCGCCAAGGCGAGCGCGGCGCGCGCGCAGGCGCTGGCCAGCGCCGCCGCCTACCACCAACTCGTCGGCGAGGACCCGGGCAAGCTGAAAGCCGCGTCGCCGCTCGCCAAGCTGTTGCCCAGGAGCCTCGATTCGGCGATCGGCATTGCCGCTGCCGAGCATCCGGCGATCCTTGCCAACGAACATCTGGTCGATGCGGCGTCGTTCTCGGTGAAGTCGTCCGAGGGCGCTCTGCTGCCGCAGGTCTCGGCATCAGCCGGCGTGTCGCAGCTCTACCGCGACCAGTCGCCGTCGTCGTTTAACAACCCCAACGGCGATTCCACCTCCGCCAGCATCGGCGCCACGCTGACGATCCCGATCTATACCGGCGGCCGTGGCGACGCGCTGGTGCGTCAGGCCAAGGAGACGCTCGGCCAGGCGCGCATCGAAGTCGATGTCAGCCGCGACCAGGTCCGCAACGCGGTCGCTTCCGCCTGGACCCAGTACACCGCCGCGCGCGAGGGCGTCGACGCCAACCGCGCGCTGGTGTCGGCCGCGCAGCTTGCGCTCAACGGCGTCATCGAGGAGCGCAATGTCGGACAGCGCACGACGCTGGATGTCCTGAACGCCCAGAACGACGTGATCACCGCCCAGATCAACCTGGCGACATCCGAACACGACGTCGTGGTGGCGAGCTACTACATCCTCAACGCCGTCGGCCATCTGACGACGGAGCGGCTCGGCCTGCAGGTGGCAAAGTACCACCCCGAGGAGCACTACAACGCCGTCAAGGACAAGTGGTTCGGCCTGCGGACGCCGGACGGCCGTTGATACCCGCGGCCAGTGTCGGGTCCAGCGTGACGCCGAAGCTTCCCCGCCAGCCTTGCTAATCTGTTGAAATCCGAAGCCCGCCGAGATTGGGGATTCTCGGTCGGCGATCCGTCGAGTACGCTTACCGAAATGATTCGAGTCCGGTCACCGGCCGGGCCGAAATCGGCAATGCGGTCACAAGGGCGGCGGATGTGACGATGGCGACGGCAAGCAGCGCACAGCGCGAACCTTCCATGGAAGAGATTCTGGCTTCCATCCGAAGGATCATCGAAGATAGCGATTCTGGCCGCAAGCAGGCCGACGAAGCGATCGAGGCGGTCCATGAGCCGGCCGAGGACGAAGTGGTCGCGCCCGTGGTCGAGGCCTTCCGTGCCGAGCTGCATGAAACGCACACCGAATCTGGAGTGACCGCACATACCGACACGCAGGCCGGGCTTTCGGCCGCCAACTCGGCGGAGCCGACGCCACGTCCAGCTATTACGCTGGCCGAGGTCGGGGCACGCATAGCTGCCGAGCACGTGGAAACCCCGAAGGAAACCACCGGCGCCGATGCGATCACGGCGGACTGGCAGCGCGACATCGCGGTCGCTGGCAGCTCTTCGCCGGGCGTGGCTCGCCACGCCCCCGTCGAGCTCGACACGAACGAGGCCGTGGACGAGCAGGTTTCGCCCGAGGTCGCGCAGCAGGCCGCGTCGCCGCAGGTGGCGGCAGGAGACGAGACACCGGCGAGATCTGCACTCGTTTCGGAACAGACCAGCCGGCAGGTCGCCGCCGCCTTCGGCGAATTGTCCGAGGCTTTCGCCTCGCGCAGCCGCAAAAGTTTCGACGAGATGGCCGAGGAGATGCTGCGGCCGATGCTTCAGGATTGGCTTGACAACAACCTGCCCACGCTCGTCGAGCGGCTGGTGCGCGAGGAAATCGAGCGCGTCGCCCGCGGCAGCTAAAGCCGGATATCGGGGCAGGGACTCAATCCCGCCCGACATTTCGTCATCCGGCGCGATCCACCCGCTTCATCAGCGCCTGGGCGCCAAAGGGCGCCCGAACCTTGCCTTCCGTGATGAAGTAGACGAATACGTCTCGCGGTTTTTCCGGCGCCGTGGTGCCGGTGTCCGCCTTGGGCAGGTCGGCGGGTTCCTTGCCGGCGGCCCAGCTTTTCACCCGGTCTGCCCATTGGTCGAGGCGCACCGGTTCGTAGCAGTCCGGATTGTCGTCCTTGCCGGTCTGCAGACGGGCATAGACGAAATCGCCGGTGACGTCGGCGATCGCAGGATAGGTCGCATGGTCGGCATAGACGATCGCGGCTCCGTACTTTCCGGCAAGCTCCGGAAACGCGGGCGTCACGAAGCTGTCGTGGCGGACTTCCAGCGCATGCCGCAACGCCACGCCGTCCTGCTTTTGCGGCAGCAGCTTCAGAAAAGCTTCGAAATCGTCGGGGTCAAAGCGCTTGGTCGGAGCGAACTGCCACAGGATCGGGCCGAGCTTCTCGCCGAGGGCTGCAACTCCGGAATCCAGGAACCGCACCATCGATTCGCCAGCTTCGCCGAGCACGCGCCGGTTTGTGACGAAACGATTGCCTTTGAGCGAAAAAACGAACCCGTCCGGAGACTCGTTCGCCCATTTGACGAAGGTCGGCTCCTTGAAGCTGGAATAATAGGTACCGTTGACTTCGATGGTGGGCACTTGGCGGGAGGCATAGTTCAACTGCTTCGCTTTCGGCAGTTTGTCGGGATAGAAGGATTTTTCCCACGGCTCGAAGGTCCAGCCGCCCATGCCGGCGCGGATCGTTCCGGTTTTGCTCATCGAATTCGTCCTTCTGCCGTCAATTTTCGACTTCGCTTGAATCCACAATGCGTCCCGCGCGGCCGCAGCGAAATCCTACAGCGCCCATAAAAACCACGACGGGTGTGATACCGCCATCCGAAAACATTTTCCGCGGTGATGCTCCTGCCAATTCCGGAAGAGGATTTGGCGCCCGACCGTCTTTGCCATTGGATCGTAAAACGATAAAATGAAACAAATAACCCAAATGGGGTATGCGCAACTTTCCGTTGCACTTTAAAGATTGATTCCTACGATCCCGGTTCTTTGGCTCGGGGGCATCGCATGGTTCCCAACGGCTGTGCTGTTGCTATACGCTGGGGGGCGAAACGGGCGGGTTGAAAAGCTCGCCCGTCCTTTTCTCAAGACTGACCGATCGCCAACGAACCCGCCGACAGGCGGCCGCAACTATTCGGCCGCTTCGCGCTTGCCTTTGGGCCGCCGCTCCAGAAGCTCCTTCAGGAACTGCCCGGTATAGCTGCGCGGCACAGCCACGATGTCCTCGGGCGTGCCGCTGGCAACCAGTTCGCCGCCGCCGTCGCCACCCTCGGGGCCGAGATCGAGGATCCAGTCGGCGGTCTTGATGACCTCCAGATTGTGCTCGATGACGACGACCGTATTGCCCTGGTTGACCAGTTCCTGCAGCACTTCCAGAAGTTTGGCGACGTCATGGAAATGCAGGCCGGTCGTCGGCTCGTCGAGGATATAGAGTGTCTTGCCAGTCGCCTTGCGCGACAGTTCCTTGGCCAGCTTGATGCGCTGTGCCTCGCCGCCGGACAGCGTGGTCGCCTGCTGGCCGATGTGGATATAGCCAAGACCGACATCCTTCAGCGTCTGCAACTTGTCGCGCACCGCCGGCACGGCCGAGAAGAAATCGACGCCTTCCTCCACCGTCATGTCGAGCACGTCGGCGATCGACTTGCCCTTGAAAGTGACGTCCAGCGTCTCGCGATTGTAGCGTTTGCCGTGGCAGACATCGCAGGTGACGTAGACGTCGGGCAGGAAGTGCATCTCGATCTTGATGACGCCGTCGCCCTGGCAGGCCTCGCAGCGGCCGCCCTTGACGTTGAAGGAGAAGCGGCCGGGCTGGTAGCCGCGCGCCTTGGCTTCCGGCAAGCCGGCGAACCAGTCGCGGATCGGCGTGAAGGCGCCGGTATAGGTGGCCGGGTTTGAGCGCGGCGTGCGGCCGATCGGCGACTGGTCGATATCGATCACCTTGTCGAGGAACTCCAGCCCCTCGATACGATCATGCTCGGCCGGATGCTCCCTGCTGCCCATGATGCGCCGCGAGGCCGCCTTGAACAGCGTCTCGATCAGGAAGGTGGACTTGCCGCCCCCCGAAACGCCGGTCACGCAGGCGAAGGTGCCCAGCGGGATTTCCGCCGTGACGTCCTTGAGGTTGTTGCCTCGTGCGCCGACCACCTTGATGCGCTTGCCTTTCTTGCCTGCGCGCCGCTGGTCCGGCACCGCGATCTCCAGTTCGCCCGACAGATACTTGCCGGTGATGGAATTGGGATTGGCCATGATTTCGCGCGGCGTGCCCTGCGCGATGACGCGGCCGCCGTGAATGCCGGCTGCCGGCCCGATATCGACCACATAATCCGCATGCAGGATGGCATCTTCGTCATGCTCGACGACGATCACCGTATTGCCGATGTCGCGCAGGTGTTTCAGCGTATCGAGCAGGCGGGAATTGTCGCGCTGATGCAGACCGATGGACGGCTCATCCAGCACGTAGAGCACGCCGGTCAGGCCGGAGCCGATCTGCGAGGCGAGCCTGATGCGCTGGCTCTCGCCGCCCGACAGCGTGCCTGAATTGCGCGCCAGCGTCAGGTAGTCGAGGCCGACATCGTTGAGGAAGCGCAGCCGCTCGCGGATTTCCTTGAGCACGCGCACGGCGATCTCGTTCTGCTTTTCGGTCAGTTGCTTCGGCAGTTCGGTGAACCACTGGTCCGCGTTGCGGATCGATTGCTCGGTCACCTCGCCGATATGCTTGCCGGCGATCTTCACCGCCAGCGCCTCAGGCTTCAGACGGTAGCCGTTGCAGGCGGGGCAGGGGGTGGCCGACATGAAGCGCTCGATCTCCTCGCGCATCCAGGCCGATTCCGTCTCCTTCCAGCGTCGTTCGAGGTTCGGGATCACGCCCTCGAAGGTCTTGGTCGTCTTGTAGGAACGCAGGCCGTCGTCGTAGTTGAACGTCACCTCGCGCTCGCCGGTGCCGCGCAGGATGGCGTCCTGCGCTTCCTTCGGCAGATCGGCGAACTTGTCCCCGAGCTTGAAGCCATAGACTTTGCCGAGCGCCTCCAAGGTCTGCACATAATAGGGCGACGTCGATTTGGCCCATGGTGCGATGGCGCCGTTGCGCAGCGTCGCATTCTCGTCCGGGACCACCAGATTCGGGTCGATGGCGCGCTGGCTGCCGAGGCCATCGCAGGTCGGGCAGGCGCCGAACGGATTGTTGAAGGAGAACAGGCGCGGCTCGATCTCCGGAATGGTGAAGCCGGAGACCGGGCAGGCGAACTTTTCCGAGAACAGGATGCGTTCGTGCGTGTCGTTGGCCGATTTGTTGGCCGCACCGCCTTCGGCGGTCTCTTCCTTCGGCAGCGGGCGGTCGGCGAATTCGGCCACGCACAGGCCGTCCGCCAGCTTCAATGCCGTCTCGACGGAATCGGCGAGCCGCGTGCCGAGATCCGACCGCACCGCGATGCGGTCCACCACGACGTCGATGTCGTGCTTGTACTTCTTGTCGAGCGCCGGCACGTCGGCGATCTCGTAGAAGGTGCCATCCACCTTGACGCGCTGGAAGCCCTTCTTCTGCAACTCCAGCAGTTCCTTGCGGTACTCGCCCTTACGGCCGCGCACGATGGGAGCCATGATGTAGAGGCGCGTGCCTTCCTCCAGCGCAAGCACCCGGTCGACCATCTGCGACACGGTCTGGCTCTCGATCGGCAGGCCCGTCGCCGGCGAATAGGGAATGCCGACGCGCGCGAACAGAAGGCGCATGTAATCGTAGATCTCGGTGACGGTGCCCACCGTCGAGCGCGGATTGCGGCTGGTCGTCTTCTGCTCGATGGAGATAGCCGGCGACAACCCGTCGATCTGGTCGACATCCGGCTTCTGCATCATCTCCAGGAACTGGCGCGCATAGGCCGAAAGGCTCTCGACATAGCGCCTCTGCCCTTCGGCATAGATCGTGTCGAAGGCGAGCGACGATTTTCCGGACCCCGAAAGGCCGGTCATCACCACCAGCGAGTCCCGCGGCAGGTCGATATCGACGTTCTTGAGATTGTGTTCGCGCGCGCCGCGAATGGAAATGAACTTGTGGTCGGCCATAGCCGGTCCGCCGCCTCGATTTTCACATTGTCGGGATGGCGGGGAGCCCCAGCCAGCCCTTCATGTAGGTATTTTCGCCGCCGCGTCGAGTGACGCCAGCCTCCGGAGAGGGTTTAACCGCCTTTGCCGCGCCCCGGCAAGCACAAAGAACAAAGGCTGAACGAGCTGCTGACAAGGTTATGGCAGGAATGGCGGCGGACCGGCACGTCCACAGCATGGGAACGAAATCGTTTCGATCACAATTTTGTCGGCTGGCCATCTTCCGGTTGACGCAGCGGCATTGCGGTATCAAACTGCAGGCAGTCGATGAAGCCGAGCCTCCGCGAGGCGCTCCGAGCCGACCGGCGGCTTGCGAGACGCCGCAAGCCACGAAGCAGGCTTCAGACGGCAGACACGCAATGGACAGAAGGAGCGAGGCATGACTCCACCGGACAGTCCCGAAAGGCTCCGCGTCTAGCCGGAGCCGCGGCGGAAACGGATGCCGTAGCCCAAGGCCAGCGGCGTGATCCATCTGCCGATTTCCCTACAATCAGAGACTGCTGTCGGATCGTCGGCTGAGTGCCGCGAAGCATCCGAATTCGAAAGCCGGTAAAACATTCCCGGCGAGGATATTGGGTTGACCCCAGAGAGGCCCCGTCCGCATTGCCAAGGCAGCGGCGGGGCCAATTCATGTGCGTCGCCAGACCATCTGATAAGGCGCGGGAGTGGATAGACGTCGATCCGGGGCGGACGCTATCGTCGAGGCGGCGGCAAGGAACCCGCGCCGATGTCGATCGTCACGCTTCCGCCGATCCGTACGTCCATGTCGCCGATCTTGAACTGGCCGGTTGGTGTGGAAGCGGCATCGTCGTCGGGCTCCGGCGCGGGTCGGACGATCCGATAGTCGCCCTGCACGCCGGGCAATTCCGTCTCTGCGGGGCGTTCAGCCGTCCCCGCGGCGAAAACCGCCGGCACCATGGAAAAGATCAGGATTGCCGCGAGCGGAAAGGGCGTGGAAAGCGATTTGCCGGTCATGGAGGAAGTATAGCGCCGAACGGGCGGGCGAGCCAATGGCGGCAGTCGACGACCATCGCGATGCAACCATGTCGGACGCGGGCTGTTCTTGACAGTATGCCTCGGCAGAACTAGAACATACAGAGAACAAAAACACTGTGGGTAAGCAGCGGCAAAACAGGCAGGCCGAGCCCTCAGGCTGTATGGTGCCAGAAAATTGGTTTCGGACGAGCGTGGAGAAAGTTCATGGCTGGCAGCGTAAACAAAGTCATTCTCGTCGGTAATCTCGGTGCCGATCCGGAAATCCGCCGGCTGAATTCCGGCGATCCGGTCGTCAACTTCCGCGTCGCCACATCGGAAACGTGGCGCGACAAAAGCTCTGGTGAGCGCAGGGAAAAGACCGAGTGGCACAACGTCGTTGTCTTCAACGATCAGTTGGCCAAAGTTGCCGAGCAGTATCTGAAGAAGGGCATGAAGGTCTATGTCGAGGGCCAGCTGCAGACCCGCAAGTGGCAGGACCAGAACGGCCAGGACCGTTACACGACCGAGGTGGTGCTGCAGAAATTTCGCGGCGAGTTGCAGATGCTCGACGCGCGCGGCCAGGGCGGCGAAGGCGGCCAGGTTGGCTATTCCGGCGGCAACCGCGACAGCTTCGGCCAATCGGACAGCTATGGCGGCCGCGGCGGCGGAAGCCCGGCCCGCAGCGGCGGGGGTGGCGGCGGTGGCGGAGCCTCCCGCGAACTGGATGACGAGATCCCGTTCTGATCACGGCCGTTTTGAAGGCAGGCGGCAACGTTTCGGATAAGGGGGTCGGCAGTGAGAGCTCGGGTCAAATGGGTCGAGGAGCGCACCTTCGTCGGTGAATCCGGCAGCGGCCACAAGCTCGTCCTGGGGACCGCTTCCGGTCCCGAGGGCCACACACCGGGGCCGAGCCCGATGGAACTGGTGCTGATCGGCACCGGCGGTTGCTCGGCCTATGACGTCGTGCACATCCTGGAAAAGGGCCGCGAAGCGATCGAGGATTGCGTTGTCGAACTCGACGCCGACCGCGCCGAGACCGAGCCGAAGGTTTTTACCCGCATCCATATGCACTTCATCGTCAAGGGCAGGGCGCTTTCGCACGACAAGGTCAAGCGGGCCATCGACCTGTCCATCGATAAATACTGCTCCGCCTCGGCGATGATGGCCAAGACGGCGACGATCACGCACGATTTCGAGGTCGTCGATACGGCCGCGAAGTAACGCCGCGGCCGCTCATCTATCCGGCTGCCAGCGCCTTGATGCCGTCGGCCACGAACTGCACTGCAAGGGCGGCCAGGATGACGCCGAGCAGGCGCGTCAGGATCGAGCGGCCGGTCTGGCCGAGCGCCTTGTCGATCCATTCGGAGAGCACGAACACCAGATAGGTGATGACCAGACACAGGAAAATGATGCCGACCAGAACCGCACGTCCGCCCACGCCGTGAAAGGAATCGGACAAAAGCACCGTCGCTGAGATCGCCCCCGGTCCGGCGATCAGCGGGATCGCCAGCGGGAAGGCGGCGATATTCTGGATATGATCGCGGGTGATCGCCACGTCCGAGATCTTCTCCTTGCGGTCCTGCCGCCGCTCGAACACCATTTCAAAGGCGATGAAGAACAGAAGGAAGCCGCCGGCGACGCGGAAGGCCGGCAGCGTGATGCCGAACACCGTCAGGATCGAGGCGCCGGCGATGGCAAACAGCGCGATCACGGCGAAGCCGATGATCGAGGCGCGGATCGAGACCTGGCTGCGCTGCTCGCGGTTCATGCCGCGCGTCACGGCCAGGAACAGCGGCGCCAGTCCGGGCGGATCGATCGTCACCAATATGGTGACGAAGGCATTGAACAGGCTGTCGAAATTCGGCATGGGCGCCCCGCCGGCCTTTTTCCCTGCTTGTCATTCGTAAAGCAAAGCGCCGGCCGTGAAAACAAGCGGACCTGCGAATTTCGCTCCGCTCGGACGGGGGCGCCGCGCCTGCCCCATACCGGCGGCACCCGGAGCGGTTGGTCATCTTCCGTAAGGGACGTTGCGCGTGGTTTCCGGCGCCATCTTCACCCCCTCGATCGGCATCGGTGTCCATCGTCGTTCCGAGGCTTGTCGAGGCTTTTTGATTGCCGGCCATATCCTCTTGAAAGAAAAGGCGAAAAGAGCGTTGGAAAACCATCCGTTTGAGGGCCGAAAAAGCCCTCTCGCATTGGAGAAACGAGCCACGTTCCTATATAAGGATCAAGTGATTCCCTTTTCCGTGTGATCCGTTTTGACCGACCAGAAGACACCGCGCGGGCCGGATGGCCCTTCCGGCATAGAACCGGTTTCCATCGTCGAGGAAATGCAGCGCAGCTACCTCGATTACGCCATGAGCGTGATCGTGTCGCGCGCGTTGCCGGACGTGCGCGACGGCATGAAGCCGGTGCACAGGCGCATCCTCTATGCCTCGCACGAGAGCGGCTATCACTGGAACCGCAAGCATGTGAAGTCGGCGCGCCCCGTCTCCGACGTGATGGGCAAATACCACCCGCATGGCGACGCCTCGATTTATGACGCCCTCGTGCGCATGGCGCAGGACTGGTCGTTGCGCGTGCCGCTCATCGACGGCCAGGGCAATTTCGGCTCCATCGACGGCGATCCGCCGGCGGCCATGCGCTACACCGAGGCGCGGCTGACCAAGGTGGCGCATGAGCTTCTGGAGGACATCGACAAGGACACCGTCGATTTCCAGGAGAATTACGACGGCACAGACAGCGAGCCGCGCGTCCTGCCAGCGCGTTTCCCCAACCTTCTGGTCAACGGTGCCGGCGGCATCGCCGTCGGCATGGCCACCAACATCCCGCCGCACAACCTCTCCGAGGTCTGCGACGGCGCCATCGCCGTCATCGACAATCCGGCGATCGACCTGCCGGACCTGATGGACATCATTCCAGGCCCCGATTTTCCCACGGGCGGCCTCATCCTCGGCCGCTCCGGCATCTATTCGGCCTACTCCACAGGCCGCGGCTCCATCGTCATGCGCGGCAAGGTGCATGTCGAGGAAATCCGCGGCGACCGCGAGGCCATCGTGGTCACCGAAGTTCCCTATCAGGTGAACAAGGCGACGATGATCGAGAAGATGGCCGAACTGGTGCGCGAGAAGCGCATCGAGGGCATCTCCGACATTCGCGACGAGAGCGACCGGCAGGGCTACCGCGTCGTCATCGAGTTGAAGCGCGACGCCAACGCCGAGGTCATCCTCAACCAGCTCTACCGCTTCACGCCGCTGCAAACCTCCTTCGGCGCCAACGTGGTTGCGCTGAACGGCGGCAAGCCGGAGGTGATGACGCTCATCGACATGCTGAAGGCGTTCGTCACCTTCCGCGAGGAGGTGGTGAGCCGCAGGACGAAATACCTGCTCAGGAGGGCGCGCGAGCGCGCTCATGTGCTGGTCGGCCTGGCGATCGCCGTCGCCAACATCGACGAGGTGATAAAACTGATCCGCAGCGCGCCGGACCCCCAGACGGCGCGCGACCAGTTGATGACGCGGCGTTGGCCCGCCGCCGATGTCGAGGGGCTGATCAGGCTGATCGACGATCCCCGCCACCGCATCAACGACGACGGCACCTACAACCTTTCGGAGGAACAGGCTCGCGCCATCCTCGACCTGCGCCTGCAGAGACTGACGGCGCTGGGCCGCGACGAGATCGCCGACGAGTTGAACAAGATCGGCGCCGAAATCGCTGATTTCCTTGACATATTGGCCTCGCGTGCGCGCATCCAGCAGATCGTCAAGGACGAGCTTGCCGCCGTGCGCGACGAGTTCGGCACACCGCGCCGCACGGAGATTTCCGACGCCGGCTCCGACATGGAGGACGAAGACCTCATCCAGCGCGAGGATATGGTCGTCACCGTCACCCATGCCGGCTACATCAAGCGCGTGCCGCTGTCGATCTACCGGGCGCAGAACCGCGGCGGCAAGGGTCGCTCCGGAATGTCGACCAAGGACGAGGATTTTGTTACCCGCCTGTTCGTCGCCAACACGCACACGCCGGTGCTGTTCTTCTCCTCGCGCGGCATCGTCTACAAGGAAAAGGTCTGGCGCCTGCCCATCGGCAATCCGCAATCGCGCGGCAAGGCGCTCATCAACCTCCTGCCGATCGAGAGCGGCGACCGCATCACCGCCATCCTGCCGCTGCCGGACGAGTCCGAGTGGGACAAGCTGGACGTGATGTTCGCCACCACGCGCGGCACGGTGCGGCGCAACAAGCTGTCCGATTTCGCCGACGTCAAGCGCAACGGCAAGATCGCCATGAAGTTCGAAGAGGAGGGCGACTCCATCCTCGCGGTCGAGACCTGCACCGACAACGACGACGTGCTGCTCACCGCCGACACCGGCCAGTGCATCCGGTTCCGGGTTTCCGATGTGCGCGTTTTCGCCAGCCGTGCTTCGCAAGGTGTGCGTGGCATCACGCTCGGCGAGGGCGATCGCGCCATCTCCATGACCGTGATCGAGCATGTCGAGGCAAGCCCGGCCGAGCGCGCCGCCTATCTGAAGCGTTCGGCATTGGAGCGGCGCGCCTCGTCCACAGAGGCCGAGGAAGAGGTGACACTCACCAACGAGGAGATCGGCGAGGAGGCGGAGCTTTCCGACGACCGCTACGAACTCCTCAAGGCGCATGAGCAGTTCGTGCTGACCGTCACCGAGTTCGGCTACGGCAAGCGCTCGTCCTCCTACGATTTCCGCCTGACCAATCGCGGCGGCAAGGGTATCCGCGCCACCGATGTATCCAAGGTGGACGAGATCGGCCGCCTGGTGGCGACCTTCCCGGTCGGCAACGACGACCAGATCATGCTGGTGTCCGACGGCGGCACGGTCATCCGGGTGCCGGTATACAACATCCGCTTCGCCAGCCGCGCCACCAAGGGCGTGACGATCTTCAACACGGCGGACGGCGAAAAAGTGGTGTCGGTCGAGCGCATCTCCGAGCCGGAAGACGAGGATGACGAAATGCCGGTCGAGGGCAATGAAACGCCCGCACCGGACGGAGCCGACGGTGCATGAAAAAGGCACCCGGGGCGGACAGCGATGGCAGGATCCGGCTTGCCGGACCTGACGATCGTGGTGCCATCGAAGCCCTGACCGAGGAAGCCTATCGGCCCTATACCGAAGTATTCGACGCGCCGCCGATACCCGTGACGGAAGACTATCGCCCGCACATCGCCGCCGGCGGCGTCTGGCTCCTGGAAAGCGAGGGACGCTTGGCGGGCGTGATCGTCCTGGAAAACGAACCCGACCACCTGATGATCTTCAGCGTGGCGGTCTCGCCGCATTTTCAGGGAAAGGGGTTCGGCGTCCGATTGTTGCGCTGGGCCGAGGAGCGGGCGAGGGCGACCGGTCTGCCGGAAGTCCGCCTCTACACCAATGCCCGCATGGAAAAGAACATCGCGCTCTACAGCGCTTTCGGATTTACCGAGACGGGCCGCCGGGCCAATCCCATGCGGCCCGGCTGGACGCTTGTCGACATGGCGAAGCGGCTGGAAGGATAGCCGCGAGCCACGTCTCGTTACGGGAATTCAAAGCAGGCGGGATCAGAAGCGGCGATGGCCGAAACGGTCGATGCGCTTCGGTTCGTATTTGAGGCGCTGGGCCTCTTGATGCATGCCGAACACGGTAGCGATCAGCATGGCGACGGTCATTGCGGCGGCGAGCATGAAGATCATCATGGTTTGGTTCTCCTGGTCCCAATAACGGCCGGGCCGCGAATTGGTTTCACCCCACGCGATCATGAGTATGTGAGCAGGGTTTAACCGCTCCTGACCGGATCGTTCATCCGCGGTTCATCATTTCCGACATGGTTTCCAAAAGGTTCATGTCAGGCCGCCGCCTGACATTCGTGGCGTCGACGATGCCGTCTTTTCTTTTTGCCGCTCATGCCTAAGCTTATGCACATGGCTGAGATTCTGGAAATTCATCCAAGATTGGTATTGCCGGCGGAGGCGCGCCTCGCGGCGATCATCGATTCCTCGTCTGACGCCATTGTCGGCAAGGATCTGAACAGCATCATCACGGACTGGAATCCGGCCGCAGAGAAGATGTTCGGCTATACGGCCGAGGAAGCGATCGGCCGTTCGGTGCTCATGCTCATTCCTGACAGCCTGCGCAGCGAAGAGATCGATATCATCGACAGGATAAAGCGGGGCGAGCACCTCGCCAGCTTCGACACCATCCGGCAACGCAAGGACGGTTCGCTCATTTTCGTCTCGCTCACCATATCCCCGATCAAGGATGCGGCGGGAAAGATCGTGGGAGCCTCCAAGATCGCCCGAGACATCACCGAGAAAAGAGAGTCCGAACGGCGCATCCGTACGCTGCTTCGCGAGGTCAACCACCGGGTGAAGAACCAGTTCGCCGTCATCCTGTCCATCATCCGGGAGACGGCGAACCGCACCAGCGACAAGGACGACTTCATCGAGCACGTGCGGGAGCGCATCACCGGCCTGTCGCGGTCGCACGACCTGCTGGTGTCCTCCGACTGGTCGGGCGCCAGCCTGTTCGAACTGGTGCAGGAACACCTGAAGCCGTTCGGCCATGAGGAACGGATCACGCTTTCAGGGCCGCTGGTGATGCTGGCACCGAACGCGGTGCAGTATCTCGGCATGGCGGTCCATGAACTCGGTACCAATTCCGCCAAATATGGCGCGCTCGCCGATGCGGTCGGGCGCATATCCATCACATGGCGGCTGCTGAAGCGCCCGGACGCAAACGAGGAGTTCCAGCTGGTATGGGAAGAAACCTCGGTGCCGCGGCAGACGGAAGCCGAAATGTCGAGGCGCGGCTTCGGCAATGTCGTGCTTCAGCGCATAGCGCCTCAGTCGATGAACGGCACGAGCACGATCACGCGCGAGCCCGGGCATGTGCGGTGGGAACTCCAGGCGCCTGCGACCGCCGTTCTCGTCCAGCCGCCGACGGCGGTGACCGAAGACGCTGCCGATTTTGTGCTGTAAGCGCGTGCCGTCCGGCGCACAAAGCCCGACGAGGCGAATTGCCTTTGAAAGATCGCCCGGCTAGAAGCCTGCCATGAGCGAACGCACCGCCCTTTACGCCGGCTCCTTCGACCCGTTGACCAACGGCCACCTCGATGTGCTCAAGGCCTCGCTTGCGGTGGCCGATATCGTATATGCAGCGATCGGCATCCATCCTGGCAAGAAGCCGCTGTTTTCCTTCGAGGAGCGCGTGGCGCTGATCGAAGCCGTCTCGAAAGCCGAATTGGGCCCCGATCACGCCCGCATCAAGGTCGTCGCCTTCGACGGGCTGGTGGTAGACTCGGCCCATAAACATGGCTGCACGATCATGATCCGCGGCCTGCGCGACGGCACCGATCTCGACTATGAGATGCAGATGGCGGGTATGAACGAGACGATGGCGCCGGACCTGCAGACCGTGTTTCTGCCGGCAAGCCCCTCGGTGCGCACCATTACCGCCACACTCGTGCGCCAGATTGCCTCGATGGGCGGCGACATCCGCCCCTTCGTGCCGGCCGCCGTTGCCGGCGCGCTTATCGCCAAGTTCGCGAAATAAGTTTCACTGGAGACACTCCATGAAGTTCAAGGGCCTTGCCGCCTTCGTCGTTCTAGCCGGCCTTGCCGCCGGTTCCGTTTCGGCGTTCGCCGCCGATGCGGAAAACACCATGGTCATCACGCTGAAGGACGGCGACGTGACGGTCGCGCTGCGGCCCGACCTCGCGCCCAAGCATGTCGCGCAGATCAAGAAGCTGGTGCGCGAGCATGCCTACGACAACGTCGCCTTCCACCGCGTCATCGACGGCTTCATGGCGCAGACGGGCGACGTCAAGTTCGGCAACATGAAGAAGGGTTTTGATCCGAACCTTGCCGGCACCGGCGGCTCGGACCTGCCGGACCTGCCGGCCGAATTCACCACCAAGGCGCATTTCGTGCGCGGCGTCGTCGGCATGGCTCGCGCGCAGGACCCGAATTCCGCCAATTCGCAGTTCTTCATCATGTTCGCGCCGGCGCCGCCGCTCGATGGCCAGTACACCATCGTCGGCGAGGTCGAGAGCGGCATGGATGCCGTCGACAAGATCAAGAAGGGCGACGACGCGCAGAACGGCGCCGTGGCCGACCCGGACCGCATGATCAAGGTCCGCATCGCGGCGGACAAATAATTTTCGATCCAATCACGAAGGGATTTTCATATGGCTGAGATCAAGGACCGCGAGAACGCGCTCATCATGGAAACGACCAAGGGCACGGTCGTCATCGAAATGTTCCCGGAACTGGCGCCGGGTCATGTCGCCCGCATCAAGGAACTCGCACGTGAGGGCGCCTATGACGGCGTGGTGTTCCACCGCGTCATCGACGGCTTCATGGCGCAGACCGGCGACGTCAAGTTCGGCAATTCGAGCAAGCCGTCTTTCGCGCCGTCGCGCGCGGGCATGGGCGGATCCGACAAGCCGGACCTGAAGGCCGAGTTCTCCAACGTCAACCATGGCCGCGGCACCTGCTCGATGGCGCGCGCCCAGAACCCGAACTCGGCCAACTCGCAGTTCTTCATCTGCTTCGACGACGCCTCCTTCCTGAACCGCCAGTACACGGTCTGGGGCCAGGTGATCGAGGGCATGGAGAACGTCGACAAGATCGAGCGCGGCGAGCCGGTCAAGAACCCCGACAAGATCGTATCGATGAAGGTCGCGGCGGACGTAGCGGCCTGAACACGGCTCTGGGAAATCGGTGATGGCGCTCGTCTGGTCGCTGCTCGGCATACTGTCGGGCGCCTTCATCGCCATTCAGGCGCCGATCAACGCGCAGCTGGCGCGCGGCCTCGGCCTGCCGGTGGCAGCCGCCTTCTTCTCTTTTCTCTCCGGCAGCGTGATCCTCGGCATCGTCACCGTTGCCATGACACGCGCCGGAGGGATTTCGCTCGACTGGAAGGCGCCGGCGCCGTGGCTGTTCATGGCCGGCGGCGTCTTGGGCGGCTTCTATGTCACGCTCTCGACAATCCTGGTCCCGCGCCTCGGCGCGGCGGCTTTGATGGCTTTCCTGGTCGCCGGGCAGCTAATCGCCGGCATGTTGCTGGACCGTATCGGCTTCCTCGGCTTTGCCGTGCGGGAAATATCGCTCGGCCGCATCGCCGGGGCGGTTCTGCTGCTTGCCGGCGCACTGCTGGTGCGGTTTACCTGAGAACCTAATTCTACTGCTTCGTCACCATGACATGGGTGGCGTTTTCCGTGGCTTCCTTCGAAGCGACGGCATAGCCAAGCGCGCGAAGGTCCAGCCCGGCGAACAGGTTTTCGCCCTGGCCAAGCAGCACCGGGCTGACAGCAAGGTGCATCTCGTCGACGAGCCGTTCCTCAAGATACTGCCGTACGGTCGACACACCGCCGCCGATCTTCACGTCGAGCATTCCAGCCGCGGCCTTGGCCTGTTCGAGCGCCGATCTGATGCCATCGGTGACGAAATAGAACGTCGTTCCCCCTTCCATCACGATCGGGTCGCGCGGGTAGTGGGTAAGAACGAAGGTCGGCGCGTGATAGGGCGGGTTGTCGCCCCACCAGCCTTTCCATTGATCGTCCGGCCATTCGCCGCGGATCGGGCCGAACATGTTGCGGCCGAGGATGAAGGCGCCGAAGCCGTCCATCGAGCGAAAGGCATATTTGTTGTCGACGCCGTCCGTTCCTTCCGGACCGCCCGGTTCGGCATGCATGGCGCGGAACGTCTTGGTGGGAAAGAACCATTGGAAAATTTCCGGCCCCCGCTTGCCGAGCGGGAATTCAAGGCTCTGGTCGGTTCCGGCTGAAAAGCCGTCGAGTGAAACGCCGAACCCGGCGACACGTACCTTTCCCACAACGCTCTCCCATGGCTGATCGTCTTCGAAAGCAGCAGAAGTCTACCAATCTGATTGCATTTTGCAATTAGTTAGATGACGCCTCCTGACATGACGCGGCAACAAGGCGGTGGCGGGAGGACGTGGATCGGGCTATGCCGCAGCCATGAAAGTGGACCTGTTCGATTTCGACCTGCCGGAAGACCGCATCGCCCTGCGCCCCGCCGACCCGCGCGACACGGCGCGGCTTCTGGTGGTGAAGCCCGGCGAGGAGCTGGCGGACCGCGCCGTGCGCGACCTTCCATCACTGCTGCACGCCGGCGACGTGCTGGTGTTCAACGACACCAAGGTGATACCGGCGCAGTTGCGCGGGCTTCGCCGGCGCGGCGACAATGTCGCCCAGGTCGAGGCGACGCTACACATGCGCACCGCGCCGGACCGGTGGTTGGCCTTCATGCGGCCGGGCAAGCGCATCGCTGCCGGCGACCGCATCCATTTCGGCCACGACGGCAATTCCTGCTTCCTCGGCCAGCTCGACGCCACGGTGCTGGAAAAGCATGACGGCGGCGAGGCGCTGCTCGGCTTCGACCTCTCCGGCGCGTTCCTTGACGAGGCGCTGCACGCGGTCGGCCACATCCCGCTGCCGCCCTACATCGCCTCCAAACGCGATGACGACGCGCGCGACCTGAAGGACTACCAGACCGTCTATGCGCGAGAGGAGGGGGCAGTGGCGGCGCCCACCGCCGGCCTGCACTTTACGCCGGATCTCATGGCCGCGCTGGATGCCGCCGGCATTGAACGCCGGTTCGTGACGTTGCATGTCGGCGCCGGCACCTTCCTGCCGGTCAAGGCCGACGATACCGCTGACCACAAGATGCATGCCGAGATCGGCACCGTGTCGCCGGAAACGGCGGCGGCGCTGAATTCGGCCAAAGCGAGGGGCGGGCGTATCGTCGCCGTCGGCACCACCTCGCTGCGCCTGCTGGAAAGCGCCGCAAGGGAAGACGGCAGCATTGCCCCGTGGGCCGGCCCAACGGACATCTTCATCACGCCGGGTTACCGGTTCCGCACAGCGGACATGCTGATGACCAACTTCCACCTACCGCGCTCGACGCTGTTCATGCTGGTCTCGGCGTTCTCGGGATTGGACACGATGCGCGAAGCCTACCGCCACGCCATCGAGACCGGCTACCGTTTCTACTCCTACGGCGATTCCAGCCTGCTGTTCCGGAACGGCGGCGCGGCGCCATCCGGCATTCAGAACCAGTAGTCGGCGACGCGTTTGCCGTCGCGCGGCAGGTCCTCGAAGGTATTCAGGCCGTCGAAATGATCGATGGGAATGTCGGCGACCGCTTCCGGTTCGGCCAGTCTGACGTTCACCGCCATGCGACGGCGACCGCTTTTCTTGCCCGTCCGGTTCGCCCGCCACGAAACGACGCAGCCGCACTCAGGACAGAAATTAAAATCCAGGTGCTTTTCGCCGCGCGCATAGGCTTTCGTCGGGCCGACTACTGTAACGTCCTCACCCTCGTGACCGTAGATCCACAGAACGCCGTAACGGCGGCAGACCGTGCAGTTGCAGGCCGTTGCGCCTTCCGGCGTCGCCTCGAAGCGCCAGCGCACGGCGCCGCAGTGGCAGGAACCCTCGATCATGCTGCGATCCTCGGTTCTTTGATCTCGCCGGCAGAGTATGAGGGCAGACCTGACCGGGCAAGTCGTGGAGCGACGCCCACTGGTCCGCGGCCTCCCGATTGTCTTGGGACGCCATCGCCGCTAAGGGCAGGGCATGAGCCAATCCTTCACGTTTTCCGTTCTCGCCACCGACAGCAAGGCCCGCCGCGGTGAAATCTCCATGCCGCGTGGCACCATCCGCACGCCGGCCTTCATGCCGGTCGGCACCGGCGGCACCGTCAAGGCCATGTATATGGAGCAGGTGCGCGGTGTCGGCGCCGACATCATCCTCGGCAACACCTACCACCTGATGCTGCGACCGGGCGCCGAGCGGGTGGCGCGTCTCGGCGGCCTGCACGAATTCGCCCGCTGGCCGTGGCCGATCCTGACCGATTCCGGCGGCTTCCAGGTCATGTCGTTGTCGAAACTCAGGAAGCTCACCGAAACCGGCGTCACCTTCCGCTCGCATATCGACGGCGTGCGCTATGAGCTGACGCCGGAACGGTCGATCGAGATTCAGGGCCTGCTCGATTCCGACATCCAGATGCAGCTAGACGAATGCGTGGCGCTGCCGGCGGAAAAGAAGGAGATCGAGCGCGCCATGGAGATGTCGCTGCGCTGGGCCGAACGCTGCAAGGCGGCTTTCGGCGACCAGCCCGGCAAGGCGATGTTCGGCATCGTGCAGGGCGGCGACGATGCGGCGTTCCGGGTCCGGTCGGCGCAGGCGCTAGCCGCCATGGACCTCAAGGGCTACGCAGTCGGCGGCCTTGCTGTCGGCGAGCCGCAGGCGGTGATGCTGGAGATGCTCGACATCACCTGTCCCGAACTGCCGGCGGACAAGCCGCGCTACCTGATGGGCGTCGGTACGCCGGACGATATCCTGAAATCGGTGGCGCGCGGCATCGACATGTTCGATTGCGTGATGCCGACGAGGGCAGGGCGGCACGGCCTCGCCTATACGCGGCGGGGCAAGGTGAACCTGCGCAATGCCCGCCATGCCGACGACCACCGCCCACTGGACGAGGAGAGCGCCTGCCCTGCGGCGCGCGACTACAGTCGCGCCTACCTGCATCACCTCGTGCGTTCGCAGGAAGCGCTCGGCGCCATGCTGCTGACCTGGAACAATCTCGCTTACTACCAGAGCCTCATGCAGGACATCCGGGCCGCCATCGAGGCGGGAAGCTTCGCTGCGCGAGCCGTCGAGATCACCGAGGGCTGGGCGCGCGGCGATATCCCGCCGCTTGCCTGACAGGAAGTTGATATTAAAAGTCATCTTTGTGAATTGCCTGCGGTGATCAAATCGCCGAGATGCCCGGTCACGCACCCAGAACCATCAACGCAAAGCGAGGACGAATGATTTCGGAAAACCAACTCGGCACCGTGTGGGCGCCGCGGCTGCTATCGGTGCTGCGCATCATGGCAGCCCTCCTGTTCATGGCGCACGGCACGACGAAGCTGTTCGGCTTTCCCGATTCCGGCAGGCCCGGTCCCGAGCTGTTCTCGCTGATGGGGTTCGCCGGCACGTTGGAAGTTGTCGGCGGCGCGCTCCTCGCAATCGGCCTTTTCACGCGCCCCGTCGCTTTCATCCTGTCGGGCATGATGGCAGTCGCTTACTTTATGGCGCACGCCCCGCAGAACTTCTTCCCCATCAAGAACGGCGGCGAAAGTGCCATCCTGTTCTGCTTCGTTTTCCTCTATCTGGTCGCCGCCGGAGCGGGATCGTGGAGCGTCGACGCCGCACGCCGATCGGCCGACTGAAACGTCCGATACTGGTGCTTGAAAGGCCGGCGCCTGTCTGCCACAAGGCCTGACGGCGGTGCGTTCAAGGCACCGCCGATAGCCAGCGAGGCGAGACGATGAAGACGTTTTTCGTGCAGTTCAAATGCGAGCTCGGCAAAGCTTACGAAGTCGCCAGCGCACTGGCCGATGCCGAGATCGCCTCCGAAATCTATTCGACCGCCGGCAATTTCGACCTGATGGCCAAGTTCTACATCGGCGACGATGAGGACGTCGGCCACTTCGTCAACGAGAAGGTCCAGGTCATTCCCGGCATCAAGGACACCTTCACGACGGTGACCTTCCGCGCCTTCTGACTGCGCGAGATTGCCGTTTCCGTGGGCACGGCGTGCCTGCGATCCGGCTTTTGCGCCCACCGGCTGGGCAAGACGCCCGCCGCCAGTATTCTTGTCCGGCAAATCACCGAATACGCTTGATTTTTCCGCACTTCCGCCCTTCAAATGGAGAAGAGGGGAGTGCGCGATTGGCAGCATTCGACGAAATGCTTCCGGAATCGTCCGGACCGAGGCGGCCTTACACGGCCTACGATCGCTGGCTGAAAGAACAGGACCCCGCCAGACTTACCCAGAAGACGCAGGATGCCGAGCGCGTCTTCCGCAAGACCGGCATCACCTTCGCCGTCTACGGCGAACAGGAAGCCTCCGAGCGCCTCATTCCCTTCGATATCGTGCCACGCATCATTTCCGGCCAGGAGTGGCGGCGGCTGACGCAAGGCATCGAGCAGCGCGTCCAGGCGCTCAACGCCTTTCTCGACGATATCTATCATCGCCAGGAGATCCTCAGGGCAGGGCGCATACCGAAGGAACTGATCGCCGGTAACGAGGCGTTCCTGCCGGAGATGATCGGGGTGCGGCCACCGGCCGGTGTCTACACCCACATCATCGGCGTCGACATCGTGCGCACCGGCGAGAACGATTTCTTCGTTCTGGAGGACAATGCCCGCACCCCGTCCGGCGTTTCCTACATGCTGGAGAACCGCGAGACGATGATGCAGCTCTTCCCCGAGCTGTTCCAGAAGATCAAGGTTCGCCCGGTGGAGAACTATCCGGCACTGCTGCGCCGCTCGCTGGCGGCGGTGAAGCCGGAAAGCACGAGCGGCGCTCCCACCGTGGCGGTACTGACGCCCGGCAGCTATAATTCCGCCTATTTCGAGCACGCTTTTCTCGCCGACCAGATGGGCGTCCAGCTCGTCGAAGGACCGGACCTGCGCGTCATCGACGGTCACGTCGCCATGCGCACCACGGAAGGCTTCAAGCAGATCGACGTGCTCTACCGCCGCGTCGACGACGCTTTCCTCGATCCGCTCACCTTCCGGCCGGATTCGGCGCTGGGCATCCCCGGCATCATGGACGTCTACCGCGCCGGCAACATCACCATCGCCAACGCGCCGGGCACAGGCATCGCCGACGACAAGGCGATCTATTCCTACATGCCCGAGATCGTCGAATTCTACACAGGGCGAAAGGCGATCCTCGGCAACATCCCGACCTGGCGCTGCTCGGAGCCGGACAGCCTTAGATACGTGCTGGAGCACATCGCCGAACTGGTGGTGAAGGAAGTGCACGGTTCCGGCGGCTACGGCATGCTGGTCGGGCCGACCGCCTCGAAGAAGGAGCGCGAGGCCTTCACCGAAAAACTAAAGGCAAGGCCCTCGAACTACATCGCCCAACCGACGCTGGCGCTGTCGACCTGCCCGATCCTGACCGAAAAGGGCCTGGCGCCCCGCCATGTCGATCTTCGCCCCTACGTGCTGGTGTCCGACCGCATCCAGATCGTGCCGGGCGGCCTCACGAGAGTTGCGCTGAAGGAAGGCTCGCTGGTCGTGAACTCGTCGCAAGGCGGAGGAACGAAGGATACGTGGGTGCTGGATGATTGAACTTGTTCGCGAGGCGAACTGACCATGCTTCTCGGCCGCAATGCCAACGGTCTTTACTGGATGAACCGCTATATCGAGCGGGCCGAGAACATGGCGCGGCTTGTGGATGCAGGGCTGCGCATGGCGCTGACCCGCACGCAGGGGGCAGCCGAGGAATGGGCCTCCGTCGTCATCAGCGCCGGTTCCGATGTCGCATACAGCCGGAAATACGAGGAGCATTCGGCAGCCAACGTTTCCGATTTCCTGCTTCGCGACACGTCGAATCCCTCGAGCGTGATGGCCTCGATCGAGACGGCCCGCTTCAACGCCCGCATGGTGCGAACGGCACTGACGCGCGAGACGTGGGAATCGATCAATGAAGCCTGGATGGCGCTCAAGCGCATGCTGGCCAAGCCAATCGACGAGCGCGACCTGCCGACCGTGCTCGACGCCATCAAGCGCGAGACGGCGCTGATCCGCGGCGCCTTCTACGGCACCATGCTGCGCAACGAGATCTTCGACTTCTCGCAGCTCGGCACCTATGTCGAGCGCGCCGACAACACCGCCCGCATCCTCGACGTCAAATACTACGTGCTTTTGCCGTCGATCTCATGGGTCGGTTCGACGCTCGACAACTATCAGTGGGAATCCATCCTGCGCTCGGTCTCGGCCCATCGTTCCTATCGCTGGGTCTACGAGGCCGAATACAAGCCCACTAACATAGCCGACTATCTCATCCTCAACGCGCGCATGCCGCGCTCGCTCACTTTCTGCTACCGCTTCGTCATCGAGCATCTCGATTTCCTCGCCCGCGACTACAGCGCCCGCCACGCCTGTCACGACACCGCCGAGTGCATCCACAAGATGCTCAAGGTCGGATCCATCAAGGACATCTTCGACGCCGGCCTACACGAATTCCTGGCGAGTTTCATCCGCGAGAACACGCGGCTTGGCGACCAGATCGCTCTCGACTACCGGTTCTACTAGCATGCAGTTGAGGATCACCCACCGCACCGAGTACAGCTACGACGCGCCGCTGGCCTATGCCTTGCAACGGTTGCGCCTCGTTCCGGCAGACGGACCGACCCAGACCGTGAAGTCATGGAGCCTGAGTATCGACGGGGCGGGCGAGGAACTGCGTTTCCAGGACCATTTCGGCAACGACACCAGGCTGCTCAGCGTCGAGGGCACGCCGCACACCATTGCCATCGAGGTTGGCGGCGAAGTCGACACGCACGACAAGGCCGGCGTGGTCGGCCCGCACCGTGGCTTCGCGCCGCTCTGGCTGTTCCGTCGCGAGACACCGCTGACCACGGCGGGCGAGGGGGTCCGCGATCTCGTTTCCTCCCTGCCGGACGGGTCCGAACTCGATCGGCTGCACTCCTTGATGGCTACGGTCGGTGTCCGCGTGCAGTATACGCCCGGCACCACCAGCACAGAAACCTCGGCCGAGGAGGCGCTGAAGCTCGGGGCGGGGGTATGCCAGGACCATAGCCACGTTTTCGTCTCGGCCGCGCGGATGATGGGGTTTCCGGCGCGTTACGTCAGCGGCTACCTGATGATGGACGGCACCACCGTCCAGGCGGCGAGCCATGCCTGGGCCGAGGCGCACGTTCACGGGCTGGGCTGGGTCGCTTTCGACGCCGCCAATGGCATTTCGCCCGACGAGCGCTATGTACGGGTGGCGACAGGTCTCGACTATCGCGATGCCATGCCCGTTTCCGGCATCCGTCTCGGGCAGGCTCAGGAACAGCTTGCGGTCACGATCACCGTAGAGCAGTAATCCCCCACCGAAGGATGCCAAGAGGGATTCGATGACCTATTGCGTCGGATTGAAGATCGACCGTGGCCTCGTGTTCATGTCGGACACGCGCACCAACGCCGGCATGGATTCGATCTCCACCTTCCGCAAGATGCATGTCTGGGAGCAACCGGGCGAGCGGGTGATCGTGCTGATGTCGGCAGGCAACCTGGCGACGACGCAAGCGGTGGTCAGCCTGCTCGACGAGCGCTGCAAGGCGATTTCCGAGCGTCACCAGACGGTGCTGGAAACGCCGTCGATGTACCAGACGGCGCGTCTTGTCGGCGACACGGTGAAGGAGGTGATCGCCTCGGCGGCGCCCGTCGGCGAGAAGGCGGATTCCTATTTCAATGCGTCCTTCGTTCTCGGCGGCCAGATCAAGGGCAGCGAGCCGCGCCTGTTCATGATCTATCCAGAAGGCAATTTCATCGAATCGACCGAAGACACACCCTTCTTCCAGATCGGCGAGACAAAATACGGCAAGCCTATCATCATCCGCGCTTACGACCGCGAAATGACCGTTGCCGAGGCGGTCAAGCTGATGCTGGTGTCCTTCGATTCGACGCTCAAATCCAACCTGTCGGTCGGCCTGCCGCTCGATCTTCTGTTCTATGGACGCGACAGCTTCAGGATCGAGCTGAAGCAGCGTATCGGCCAGGACGATCCTTACTACCGCACGATATCCGACGGCTGGTCGAAGGCGCTCAAGGCGGCTTTTCAGCAATTGCCGGATTTCCCCGGCTGAGCACATGCCGATATCGATGGCGGTTGGCCCAACAGTAATTTACGTGTTAATTATATAGCGTCGCCGCTGAGGCGGCGGACATGGCGAGCCAGGCGGAGGACGGCAATGGACGGCAAGGAATTTCGCGACTGGTCGTTGCGCGCAGCCGAATGGGGCGCCGCCTATCGTGCCTCCTTGCGTGACCGGCCGGTGCGCCCGCCGATGAATCCCGGCGCGGTTTTCGACAGTATCGCGGCCTCGCCGCCCGAGCATCCGCAGCCGATGGAAGCGATCTTCGCCGATTTCGAGCAGAAGATCGTGCCGGGCATGACGCATTGGCAGCATCCGCGTTTCTTCGCCTATTTTCCGGCCAATGCCGCCCCCGTCTCGGTGGTGGCTGAGTATCTGGTGTCCGCCATGGCGGCCCAGTGCATGCTGTGGCAGACCTCACCGGCAGCGACCGAACTGGAGACGCGCACGGTCGACTGGATGCGCCAGGCGCTTGGGCTGCCCGAAGGCTTTGCCGGCGTCATCCAGGATTCGGCGTCCTCCGCCACACTCGCCGCTGTGCTGACGATGCGCGAGAAGGCGCTCGACTGGCGGGGCAACGGCAAGGGGCTGGCGGGGCAGCCAGCGGTGCGCGTCTACGCTTCCGACCAGGTGCATACCTCGATCGACCGCGCCATATGGGTGGCCGGCATCGGCGAGGCCAATCTTGTGCGCATCCCGACCAAGGGGCGCTGGCGGGCAATGGATACTGAAGCGCTGGAGACAGCCATTGCCGCCGACCGCGCAGCCGGTCTGCTGCCAGCGGGCATCGTCGCCTGCGTCGGCGGCACCAGCACCGGCGGAACCGACGACATCGCAGCAACCGCCGAGGTAGCGCAACGCGAGGGGCTTTACCTGCATGTCGACGCCGCCTGGGCCGGTTCGGCGATGATCTGCCCGGAATTCCGGCATTTCTGGACCGGCATCGAGCAGGCCGATTCCATCGTCTTCAATCCGCACAAGTGGTTGGGCGCGCAGTTCGATTGTTCGATCCAGTTCCTGCGCGATCCCGCAAGCCATGTCCGCACGCTGGCGATCAAGCCCGATTATCTGAAGACGCACGGCCATGACGGCATCGTCAACTATTCCGAATGGTCGGTGCCGCTCGGCCGCCGCTTCCGGGCGCTCAAGCTGTGGTTCCTGCTGCGCGCGCACGGGTTGGAAAACCTCAGGAAAATGATCCGCAACCATGTCACCTGGAGCGAAACACTGGCCGCCCGGCTGGCGCGCGAGCCGGATTTCGAGATCGTCACCGAACCGATGCTGTCGCTGTTTTCCTTCCGCCACCGCACGCCGGCCGGGGCGGACGGCGACGCCCACAACCTCGCCATCGTCAACGCCATCAACGACGACGGCCGCATCTACCTTACCCAGACAAGAGTGGAGGGGCATGTCGCCATCCGCTTCCAGGCCGGCCAGTTCGAGGCGACGGAGGCCGATGTGGCGGGAGCGTTCGACGTCATCACCGAAATTGCCCGGCGTACCGCCTGAACAGCGACACGCCTTGCAACGACAAGGTTTTCCTTGCGACCAGTGCTTTCCATTAGTCGGCTCACGCCTTCCCAATGCTTTCGTTTTCGACTATGAATCCAGAAAACGAAAACGGGAGGGGTTTCAATGTATCTGCCGCCGCGCCATGCCGAGATCATCCAGATGGCCAAGGACAACGGCCGGGTACTGGTGGAGGAGCTGGCGGCGCATTTTTCGGTGACGCCGCAGACGATCCGCAAGGACCTCAACGACCTGTGCGAACAGCGGCAGCTTACCCGCATCCATGGCGGCGCGCTGTTTCCTTCCGGTATCGAAAATGTCGAGTACGAAGCGCGCCGCAAGATCGCCGCCGACGAGAAGGAGGCGATCGGTCGCGCCGCCGCGCGGCTGATCCCCGACAACGCCTCGCTGTTCATCAACATCGGCACCACGACGGAGGCGGTCAGCAAAGCGCTTCTGGATCACAATGGCCTGATGGTCATCACCAACAACATCAACGTTGCCAACAGGATGCGCGTCTACCCTTCGATCGAGGTGGTGATCGCTGGCGGCGTCGTGCGCGGTTCGGACGGCGGCATCGTCGGCGAAGCGGCGGTCGACTTCATCAGGCAGTTCAAGGTCGATTATGCCGTCATCGGCGCCTCGGCCATCGACCATGACGGCGCGCTGCTCGACTTCGATTTTCGTGAAGTGAAAGTGGCGCAGGCGATCATTGCCAACACACGCCACGTCATCCTGGTCGCCGACCAGACGAAATTCGAGCGGACGGCGCCGGTGCGCATCGGCCATCTCAGCCAGGTCAACACCTTCATCACCGATACCTGCAGCATTGCCTCGGTCCGCAAGGTTTGCCAGGAGGCCGAGGTGAATCTGATCGAAACCTCGCATTCCTGACGACGCTTGCGGCCGCAGGCGTTAAAGCCTACGATTTCGTTTGACATTCGTTATAAGCTCGAAATAATTCCCATCGGGTTTCGAAACAGCCAGAAATGCTGTGATACGAAATCGCGGGAGGCAAAGGTGGGCGAGTCCCCGATCCACGATATTTTCATCATCGGCGGCGGCATCAACGGCTGCGGCATCGCCCGCGACGCGGTTGGGCGCGGCTTCTCGGTCTTTCTCGCCGAAATGAACGATCTGGCGAGCGGCACATCCTCCGGCTCGACCAAGCTCATCCACGGCGGCTTGCGCTATCTCGAATTCTATGAGTTCCGCCTGGTGCGCGAAGCCCTGATGGAGCGCGAGGTGCTGTGGAAAAACGCGCCGCACATCATCTGGCCGATGCGTTTCGTGCTGCCTTATTTCAGCGGCGGCCCACGGCCGGCCTGGATGCTGCGGCTCGGCCTCTTCCTCTATGACCATATAGGCGGCCGCAAGTTGCTGCCGGCGACGCGCACGCTGGACATGCGCTCCGATCCGGCAGGAAAGCCGCTCAAGCCGCTGTTTTCCAAGGCGTTCGAATATTCCGACGGCTGGGTGAACGACGCCCGGTTGGTCGCGCTGAACGCCCGCGACGCCGCCGATCGCGGTGCTGTCGTGCGCACGCGCACCGCGGTCACCGCCGCGCATCGCGAAAACGGCCTGTGGTCGATCACGCTGGAGGACCGGCGCACGCGCAAGGTGGAAACGGTGAGGGCACGCTTGCTCGTCAATGCCGCCGGCCCCTGGGTCGACCGGGTGCTGTCGGGTGTCGTCGGCTGGAACGACGTCCACAACGTGCGCCTCGTGCAGGGCAGCCACATCGTGGTGCGGAAGAAATTCGACGATCCGCGTGCCTATTTCTTCCAGAACAAGGACGGGCGCATCATCTTCGCCATTCCCTATGAGGATGAATTCACGCTGATCGGCACCACCGACCGGGACTATGGCGGCGACCCGCACGACGTGAAGATCTCCGATGCCGAGGTCGACTATCTGTGTGCCGCTGCCAGCGAATATTTCGCCGATCCCGTTCGCCGCGAGGATATCGTATGGAGCTATTCGGCGGTACGTCCGCTGTATGACGACGGCGCGTCGAAAGCGCAGGAGGCGACGCGCGACTATGTACTCAAGGCCGACGGCGGCGGCGCCACCACCCCGCTGGTTAGTGCATTCGGCGGCAAGATCACTACCTATCGCCGGCTGTCGGAATCCATGCTGGAGAAGATCGAAGGCTTTCTCGGCAAGCGCGGCAAACCCTGGACCGCGTCCGCGCCGCTGCCGGGCGGCGATTTTCCGGCAACCGGCTTCAAGGCCGAAGTCGGCACGCTGCAGGCCGATTTTCCTTTTCTGGAGCCGCGCCTCGCGCACCGCCTCGTCAGGCTCTATGGCACGCGCGCCCGCACGCTGCTCGCAACCGCCAGGTCATATGCCGATCTGGGTCGCGATTTCGGTGGCGATCTCTACGAGGCCGAGGTCCGCTACCTTGTCGAGCACGAATGGGCGCAAACGGCCGAGGATGTGCTATGGCGCCGCACCAAGCGTGGCCTGCACCTGAGTCCCGGACAGGTGACGGCGCTCGAAGAATTCATGAGCAGCCTGAACGGTTCGCGCGACGAAGCGGCTGAGTAGGCCGCTCGGGGAGGGCGATATACCGACCGACGACGATCACCTTCCAATGCCTTACATCCTCGCCATCGACCAGGGCACGACCTCCAGCCGCGCCATCGTCTTCGATCGAGGCATGAAGATCGTCGGCGTCGGTCAGAAGGAATTCACGCAGCATTATCCCGCTTCCGGCTGGGTGGAGCACGATCCGGAGGAAATCTGGTCCAGCGTGCTCTGGGCGGTGAAGACGGCGCTGAAAAAGGCCCGGGTGAGCGCATCCGAAATCGCCGCCATCGGCATCACCAACCAGCGCGAGACGGTGATCGTCTGGGACAGGGCGACCGGCGAACCGATCCACAACGCCATTGTCTGGCAGGATCGGCGCACGGCACCGCTTTGTGCCAAGCTCAAGAAGCAGGGGCTGGAACCGAAATTCACGAAAAAGACCGGCCTGCTGCTCGATCCCTATTTCTCCGGCACCAAGATCGCCTGGGTGCTGGACAAGGTGAAGGGCGCCCGCCGCCGGGCCGAGAAAGGCGAACTCATCGCCGGCACCATCGACAGTTTTCTCGTCTGGCGGCTGACGGGCGGCAAGGTCCACGCCACCGACGCCACCAATGCATCGCGCACACTCATCTACAACATTGCCGCAAACGAATGGGACGATGAGATTCTGCGCATCCTGAACATCCCGGCAACGATGATGCCGGAAGTGAGGGATTGCGCCGATCATTTTGGAATCACGGATGAAAGCCTCTTCGGAGCACCGATCCCGATCCTCGGTGTCGCCGGAGACCAGCAAGCCGCCACCATCGGTCAGGCCTGTTTCCGGCCAGGCATGATGAAGTCGACCTATGGCACCGGCTGCTTCGCCTTGCTCAACACCGGCGCCGACATGGTGCGCTCGAAGAACCGGCTTTTAACCACCATTGCCTACCGGCTGAACGGCAGGACCACCTATGCGCTGGAAGGCTCGATCTTCATCGCCGGCGCCGCCGTTCAGTGGCTGCGCGACGGCGCCGGAATGATCGACAAGGCAGCCCAGAGCGGCGAACTGGCGGCCAAGGCCGACCCGACGCAGAACGTCTATCTGGTGCCGGCTTTCGTCGGCCTCGGCGCGCCGCACTGGGATGCCGACGCACGCGGCGCGATCTTCGGCCTGACCCGCAATTCCGGCCCGGCCGAGTTCGCTCGGGCCGCCCTGGAGTCGGTGGCCTACCAGACGCTCGACCTGCTCGACGCCATGAAGAAGGACTGGAAGGACGACTCGACGCACACGGTTTTGCGCGTCGATGGCGGCATGGTGGCGTCCGACTGGACCATGCAGTGCCTGGCCGACATCCTCGATGCTCCGGTGGATCGGCCGATCATCTTGGAAACGACGGCGCTGGGAGCGGCGTGGCTTGCCGGCTCGAAAGCCGGCGTGTGGCCGGATATGGCTGATTTCGCCCGAAGCTGGGCGCTCGATCTCCGGTTCGAACCGGCCATGGACGCCGGGACCCGAACGGCCAAGCTCAAGGGCTGGCATGAGGCGGTACGGCGCACGCTCAGCCATCGCTGATTCTTCACCAACCCGGAAAAAGGCCCGCGCCGTAGCGCGGGCCTCGTTGTTCAGGATACTGTCACCTCAATAAGGCGACACGCACTGCTGGCGCGGCCCATGATAAGGCTGGAAGGTGTTGTCGGACGCGCGGTACGACCGATAGCGGTCGTAGCACCAGCGCACATGCGCGCTGTCGCCGCGATAGACGCGCGGAGGCGGACGGTCGTTGGCGATAGCGCCGCTGATGATGGCGCCGGTCGCGAAGGCCGCGAGCGGGAACCAGAAGTCGCCATGCCGTCTATAGCCGGGACGCCAACGGTCGTAGCCGCGATGGCCACGCCAGTAGTGGGTGCGCCCGCGATCGCCACGCCAATGCCTGTTGCCATGTCGACGCCAGACCTGATCGGCGTAGTCGACCTTCATCACGTCGGAAGTCGTACCGGCCGGCGCGGCCTGAATCGGCTGCGCAGGAAGAGGAACAGCCGCCGCCGGAGCCATGGTCGCGACAGCGAAGCTGGCTGCCAAAGTGGTCGCCAAAAGGCTCGATACGAGTTTGTTCATCGTCTTCTCCTGAGGGCTTGATGGATGTCCCTTTGGTCACGAAACGATCCAGTGGCCTTATTGTTCCGGCCGGCGCGTTGCGTCCAGGAGCCGTGGATCGGGCTAACGCATGATGCGTACGCCACGCAGAGGACAACGGATTCGGGCGTTTTTCGAGCGGCTCTTTTTCGATTGACCCGCCATGGCACTCTCCCTATGTTCCGCCGCAATTTCGCGGGCGGTTTTTCCCTTGCGAAAGCGCGGCACGGCGGCCCGCCCGGGCGGTGATGCGCAAAGGTTCAGGCATCTTTTTGCGATCGGCGATCGCCCGAAGTTTTGCAGGAACGGGCCGGTAGCTCAGCGGTAGAGCACGTGACTTTTAATCATGTGGTCGAGGGTTCGATCCCCTCCCGGCTCACCACAGCAACAGTCTTGATGTGTCCCGTACAAGACCCGTATCGATTGTATCGAGGTTTGCCACCGCTGCGACCGGCGCTCCGGGCCATAATCTTGCCGGTTTCCCGCCACAATCGGTTAATAGCGTGATAAACAATTCCTGCGCACAAGGAGCGGAGTGGGCATCGACTTCCTTGTGACGCGATCATTCAGGCTCGGCTGACGTTCATGCGGCGGCCAACAGGGAATGGCAGGGGACAATTCCGAAATGCAGACCAAGGCGCGCAAGCCCCTTCGCCGTGCATCGACTTATCTGGTACTGGCTGCGGCGGCCGGGATGCTCGCCGCTTGCGCCACCCCCGAGCCCAAGGCGATGGTGCACAAGAAGCGCTCCAAGGAGTACTTCTCCGAAACCGATTACGGCGTGAAGGCGAGCCCCTATGTCGGCAACCGCAAGCTGGTCGGGCGGGACCAGCTCGGCAAGCCTTACCAGGTGCGGGGCAAGTGGTACTATCCGAAGGAAGACAAGAAATACGCCAAGGTAGGCACGGCCTCCTGGTATGGCGAGGCCTTCCACGGCCGGCTGACCGCCAATGGCGAGGTCTACAACGTCGCCGATATCACCGCCGCCCATCCGACCATGCCGCTGCCCAGCTATGCCCGCGTCACCAATCTCAACAACGGCAGTTCCGTGATCGTACGGGTGAATGACCGCGGTCCTTTCCACGACGGCCGGCTGATCGATCTGTCGAAACGTGCTGCGGATATGCTGGGCTATTCCAACGTCGGCACCGCCAAGGTCAAGGTTGAATATGTCGGCCGCGCGCCGCTGGCGGCGCATGACGAGCAATACCTCATGGCCTCCTATCACCCCGGCAATCGGGCTGCCGATCCGTCCGTCGGCCTGCCGACAGGCGTGATGATCGCCATGAACGGCTCGTCGCCCAGCCAGCCGGTGAGGGCAGCGGCCGTGCCATTCCCGGGCCAGTTGCGGGACTCGGCACCCGTTCCGGTGATGCAGCCGGTGATGACTGCGGACGCGCAATTGTCCGGCTTCCCGTCTCTGCCCGATTTCGGCCCCATCGTGCCGTCGCGGCCCGACGCAGAGATGCCGTCGCAGATTCCTTTCTCCGTCGCGTCGCTGTCCTATGCCGACGAGCGGGTGAACCGGGCGGCGCAGGCTTTCGCCGCTCTGGATTCGGGAATGACGTCGAGCGACGTGGAACAGGCCTGGAAGCGGCTCAATCCCGGTGCCGGCGCTTCGTCTGATTACATCGCCGCCGGCTCCTACCGAAATGCCGATGAAGCCCACGCGCTCGCAACGCGCCTTGGCGCTTACGGCAAAGTGGAAGTCGAGCGCACCACTCTCGATGGCGACGACTGGTACTCCGTCAATCTCTATCCGGACGGGCATGGCAGCCTGGACGACATGCTGAGCGCGGCATGGTCGCACGGTGCGCCGGACGCGCTGGCCGTTCGCGGCTGACAGGCGTTTGCGTCGACGGCCGGCATTGAGCCGCACAGTTGATCCCGAGCCGACAAGCCTGATAGCTTTGCCGGGCATGCCGCATCTCCGGCCCAACAGGGCATCTCCTATGATGTTTCGTCGCTTCCTGCCGCTCTTTGCGGCTCTCGGCCTCGCCCTGTCGGCTTTCGGCATATCCCCCGCCGCCGCGCAGCTTTTCGAGACGAAGGCGAAGCAGGCCTACATGATCGACGCCGACACCGGCACCGTGCTGTTCTCCAAAGACGCGGACGCATCGATCCAGCCCGCGTCGCTCGCCAAGTTGATGACCATGGAAGTGGCCTTCGACGCCATCAAATCCGGGCGGCTGAAGCTTGATGACACCTTCGTCGTTTCCGAGCACGCCTGGCGCACCGGCGGCGCGCCGTCCGGCACCTCGACCATGTTTGCCGCGCTCAAATCGGCGATCCGGCTGGAAGACCTCATCCAGGGCGTGGCGGTACAGGCCGCCAACGACGGCTGCATCATCATTGCCGAGGGCATGGCGGGCACGGAGGCGAATTTTGCCCTGCAGATGACCGAGCGAGCGCGCCAGATCGGCCTGACCGCATCGACCTTCGTCAACGCCACCGGCCTGCCGGGAGACGGCCAGAAGACGACGGTGAAGGACCTTACGAACCTGGCGCTGCGTCTGTGGCGGGACTACCCCGACCTCTACCGTTATTTCGGCCAGAAGGAATTCACCTGGAACAAGATCAGGCAGTTGAACCGCAACCCGCTGCTCAGCACGGACATCGGCGGTGACGGACTGGCCGTCGGCGCCAGCGAAGAGAACGGTTTCGGCATCGTCGGCTCGATCGCCAAGGACGGCAAGCGGGTGATCGCGGCCATGAGCGGGCTGGCCAACGATCGCGAGCGGGCCGAGGAAGCACGCAAGCTGCTGGAATGGGGCCTGCGTTCCTTTCAGAAGTCGGAGATATTCGCCCAGGACGAGATCGTCGGCGAGGCCGAAGTCTTCGGCGGCGAAAAGTCCGGTGTGGCGCTGAAAGCCAAGGGGCCGGTGGATATCTTCCTGCCGATCACCAACCGCGACAGGCTGACGGCGCGCATCGTCTACAACGGGCCGCTGCCAGCGCCGGTGGAAGAAGGCCAGCCGGTCGGTGCGCTCAAGGTGTGGATCGGTGACACGCTCAGCCAGGAAACGCCGCTCTACGCGGCCGAATCCGTCGCCGTCGGCTCGCTGCCGCGGCGCGCATTCGATGCCATCGAGGAACTGGCCATCGGCTGGCTGCGTTGAAGCGTGGATTTTTCGGCGCACCGAGACTATGACGGCGTTCGCGAGATACGGGAACCGCCAGTGGCCAAAGGATTCTTCATCACGTTCGAAGGCGGGGAGGGGGCCGGCAAGTCGACGCAGATCCAGCGGCTTGCACACAAGCTCCGCGCCAAGAAATACGACGTGGTGGTCACCCGCGAACCCGGCGGCTCGCCCGGCGCCGAAGCGGTTCGGCATGTCCTGCTTTCGGGTGCGGCAGAGCCGTTCGGCCCGAAGATGGAGGCGCTGCTGTTCGCCGCCGCCCGCTCCGATCATGTCGAGCAGGTCATCCGGCCCGCGGTGGAGCGCGGCGCCATCGTGCTGTGCGACCGCTTCATGGATTCCTCGCGCGTCTACCAGGGCGTGACCGGCGGGCTGGATCCGGCCTTCATGCAGGAGCTGGAGGCCGTAGCGATCAACGGCATGGTGCCGGACCTGACTCTGATCCTCGACCTTGATGCGGCGGAGGGGCTGCGCCGCGCCAACGCCCGGCGCGCGGCGGCCGACCGGCCGGACCGGTTCGAGAAAGAAACGCTTTCCATCCATGAGCGCCGTCGCGAGGCTTTCCTGGCAATCGCGAAAGCGGAGCCCGGACGCTGCAGGGTGATCGATGCGGCCGCGAGCGCGGACGCCGTCGAGGACGCCATCACCGACAGCGTGTTCGCCGCACTGGCCGCAAGGCTGCCCGCCCGGCAGGCGGCGCCGGCATGATTTTCGAGCGCCTCGCCCCGCAGCAGCACGACACGCTGGACGGCGTCCCTGAGCCGGCCGAGAACCCACGTCTTGTCGGCCATGCCGCCGTCACAGCGATGCTGACCCAGGCCTATCGTGCCGGCAAGCTGCCGCATGCGCTGATCCTCGCCGGGCCGCCCGGCATCGGCAAGGCGACGCTGGCCTTTCATCTGGCGCACCATCTTTTGAAATATCCGAAGGCCGCCGAGGCGCCAGCCGAGCTGGCGTCGCCCGATCCGGCCTCCTCGCTGTTCCGCCAGATCGCCAGCGGCGCACACCCTTCGGTGCTGCATCTGACCCGGCCGTTCGACGAGCGGAGCAAGCGTTTCAAGACCGTCGTCGCCGTCGACGAGATACGCAAGGTCGGCCAGTTCCTGTCGCTGACTTCGCACGACGGCGGCTACCGGGTCGTGATCGTTGATCCGGCAGACGACATGAATACCAATGCTGCCAATGCGTTGCTGAAGAATCTTGAAGAGCCGCCTGCACGCACGGTGTTCATTCTGATCGTCCATGCGCCGGGCAGCCTGTTGCCGACGATCCGCTCGCGCTGCCAGATGGTGCGACTCGGTCCTCTCGCGGAGGACGACCTGCTGTCAGTTCTGGAGGCCGCCGAGGCGCCGCCGCCGGACGATCCGGTCGCCCGCGCCGCACTGGCCGAGCGGGCAGGGGGCAGTGCGCGTGCCGCCATCCTGCTCACGCAATATGGCGGACTGGAGATCGCGCAGGCGCTGGACACACTGATGGGTGCTAAACGGCCGGATATCGCCGGCGCGCATAGACTGGCGGACGTCGTTGCCGGCCGCGATCAGGCGATCCAGTTCGACATCTTCAACCGCCGCGTCCTCGATCTGTTGTCGGAGAAAGCGAGCGAAGCCGCCATTGCGGGCGATCTCGGCCTGGCGAAATCGCTGTCCGACGCTTGGCACGACGCCGCAAATGCCATATCTGAAACCGAGACATACAACCTCGACAAGAAGCAGCACGCACTCGGCATGATCGACCGCCTGAATTCCGCAATGCGCCCGGATTTTTCGGGACGAATGTGACGCTCCCGCCGGGATGGCAATCGCCGTCCCGATGCGATACTGCACGCTCACCTCCATTCAGGCATTCATGACGGCCCCTCCATGTCCCGCGAAACCTTCTACATCACCACGGCCATTTCTTACCCCAACGGCAAGCCGCATATCGGCCATGCCTACGAACTGATTGCGACCGACGCGCTGGCCCGCTTCCAGCGTCTCGACGGCAAGGACGTGTTCTTCCTTACCGGCACCGACGAGCACGGCATCAAGATGCTCCAGACCGCGCGCAAGGAAGGCATTTCGGCACGCGAACTGGCCGACCGCAACGCCGCCGAATTCCAGCACATGGCCAAGGCGCTGAACGCCTCCAACGACGACTTCATCCGCACCACGGAAAAGCGCCACTACGCCGCCTCGCAGGCGATCTGGAAGGCCATGGCCGACAACGGCGACATCTACAAGGGCGGCTATGCCGGCTGGTATTCCGTGCGCGACGAAGCCTATTACGGCGAGGAGGAAACGGAACTCCGCGCCGACAACGTGCGCTACGGACCGCAAGGCACGCCGGTGGAGTGGGTTGAGGAGGAGAGCTACTTCTTCCGCCTTTCGGCCTATCAGGACAGACTTCTGGCCCTCTACGACAGCCAGCCGGACTTCGTCGGCCCGTCCGAGCGCCGCAACGAGGTCGTCAGCTTCGTCAAGGCTGGCCTAAAGGACCTGTCGATCTCGCGCACCACCTTCGACTGGGGCGTGCCGGTGCCGGGCGACGAAAAGCATGTGATGTATGTGTGGGTCGACGCCCTCACGAACTACATCACGGCAGCCGGATATCCGGATGAAAACGCTGACAAATGGCGTTTCTGGCCTGCCAACGCCCATATCATCGGCAAGGATATCGTGCGCTTCCACGCCATCTACTGGCCGGCCTTTTTGATGTCGGCTGGCATCGAATTGCCGAAGCGCGTCTTCGGCCACGGCTTCCTGTTCAACCGCGGCGAGAAGATGTCGAAGTCGCTCGGCAACGTCATCGACCCGTTCACCATGGTCGAGCATTACGGGCTCGACCAGGTGCGCTATTTCTTCCTGCGCGAGGTGCCGTTCGGCCAGGACGGCAGCTACAGCCATGAAGCGATCGTCAACCGCACCAACGCCGATCTCGCCAACGACCTCGGCAACCTGGCGCAGCGCTCGCTGTCGATGATCGCCAAGAACTGCGACGGTGTCGTGCCGAAGCAGGGCGAGCTTGCCGATGCCGACAAGGCGATCCTGGCGCAGGCCGAGACGGCGCTGGCGACGGCACGGGATGCAATGGCAGGGCAGGGCATCCATCACGCGCTGGCGGCCATCTTCGCCGTCGTGGCGGAGGCCAACCGCTATTTCGCCGCGCAGGAACCGTGGGCGCTGAAGAAGACCCACCCGGCGCGCATGGAAACGGTGCTGTGGACGACGGCCGAGACGATCCGGCGGGTGGCGATCCTTTGCCAGCCCTACATTCCCGGATCGGCGGAAAAGCTGCTCGATCTGCTGGCAGTGCCGGCCGACAGGCGCCAGTTCGAGCATGTCGCAGCCGGCCACGCCCTGACTGCCGGAACGGCTCTGCCGGCGCCGCAACCGGCTTTCCCGCGCTATGTCGAGCAGCCGGAAGCGAGCGCGTGATGCTGGTCGACAGCCATTGTCATCTCGATTTTCCGGACTTTGCCGAGGAGCGGGCGGCGATCGTCGCCCGCGCCCTTGCCGCCGGGGTCGGGCGCATGGTGACGATCTCGACGCGTGTGAAGCGCTTCCCGCAGCTTCTTGAAATCGCGGAGTCTTACGACGCCGTCTACTGCTCCGTCGGTACCCATCCGCACAACGCCGCCGAGGAACTCGACGTCACGGCTGAAGATCTTGTGCGGCTCTCCGCACACCCGAAGGTCGTCGCCATCGGCGAGGTTGGGCTGGACTATCACTACGACCACGCGCCGCGCGACGCGCAGGCGGCCGGCTTCCGCACCCACATCGCTGCCGCTCGCGAGACGGGCCTGCCGCTGGTCATCCATGCGCGCAGCGCCGACGACGACGTCGCCGCCATCCTCGAGGAGGAAACGGGGAAGGGGCCTTTCCCCTTCATCCTGCATTGCTTTTCCTCAGGGCGGCGGCTTGCCGAAGTGGGCGTGGCGCTGGGCGGCTACGTTTCCTTCTCCGGCATCCTGACCTTCAAGAATTCCGCCGAGCTGCGCGCCATTGCGGCGCAGGTTTCGCACGACCGCCTGCTGGTCGAGACGGATGCGCCTTACCTTGCGCCGGTGCCGCATCGCGGTCAGCGCAACGAACCGTCCTTCGTGGTGGAAACGGCGAAGGTGCTGGCCGAGACGATCGGCATCACGGTCGACGAGATCGCCCGGATCACCACGGAGAATTTCTTCCGCCTGTTTTCAAAAATGCCGAAGCCGTCCATATCAGGACCGGGCGGGCAGGGCGCCTGAGCATGGCCGCCCAAGGTGGAGATCGCCTGCGCCTGACGATTCTTGGCTGCGGCTCCTCGCCCGGAACGCCGCGCATCACAGGCGACTGGGGCAACTGCGATCCGGCCAATCCGAAGAACCGGCGCATGCGTTGCGCTGCGATGGTCGAGCGCATCTCGGCAAGCGGCACAACGCGCGTCGTCATCGACACCGGCCCGGATTTCCGCCAGCAGATGCTGATGGCCGAGGTCGAGCGCATCGATTCAGTCGTCTACACACACCCGCACGCCGACCATATCCACGGTATCGACGACCTGCGCAGCTTCGTGCTGGAGCAGCGCAGGATGATGGATATCCATGCCGACAGGCCGACGCTGGCGCGATTGCGCGAAGGTTTCGGCTATTGCTTCGAAACGCCGCCGGGCAGTTCCTATCCGCCGATCCTGCTGGCCCATACGATCGAGCACGACCGGCTGCTGACTATAGAAGGAGAGGGCGGTCCCCTCACCTTCGAACCACTGCCGCAGGTCCACGGCGACATCGTCTCGCTCGGATTTCGCATCGGCAGCCTCGCTTATTGCCCCGATGTCAGTGCCTTTCCCGACGCGACCGCCGCGCGCCTGACGGGGCTCGACGTACTGGTGATCGACGCGCTGCAATACAAGCCTCATCCCAGCCATTTCTCGCTTGCCGAAGCGCTCGAATGGATCGGCAGGCTGGCGCCGAAACGGGCCGTTCTGACCCATATGCACGTTCCGCTGGACTACGCGACCGTGATGGCGGAAACGCCGAGCAAGGTAGAACCCGCCTATGACGGCATGACGATCGAAATCCCTTATGAATCAGAGTGAAGAACGAGGAACTTCATGGCTGGAAGCATCGAACGTGTGACGCAGGCGGCTGCCGATGCCGGGCTCACCATCGAGGTCCAGCGCATGGGCGCTTCGACACGGACGGCCGAGGAAGCGGCTGCCCAATGCGGCTGCACGGTCGCCCAGATCGTCAAGTCGCTGGTGTTCCAGGGCGAAGCGAGCGGCAAGCTCTTCCTGTTTCTGGTCTCCGGCAGCAACCAGCTCGATCTGGCTAAAGCAGCACAATTGGCCGGTGAGCCGCTGAAACGCGCCGATCCGCGTCACATCCGCGACGAGACGGGCTTTGCCATTGGTGGCGTTTCGCCGCTCGGCCATCTCATCGCGATCCCGGTCTTCGCCGACCAGTCGCTGCTGGCGTTCGATGTCGTGTGGGCAGCCGCCGGCGCGCATGACGCCGTCTTCGCAGCCGAGCCGAGCGCGCTCATCGCGGCGGCGCTCGCCACGACGGCCGATCTGGCAGAATAGGATACAACGGCGCGGATCATTCGGATGATGCGGAGCCGATTCAGACATCCATCAGTTCCATAATCTATCTTATGCGACTTTTGTGTATGCGGAAGCCGAGGCCCAAAGGCGCTGGCGCAAGCGCGTCGATTTGCGTATCAAGCGCTGCACCCAACCGGCGCACCGTCGCGCGATGCGCATAATGCCGAGAAGCCCCTCCATGTTCGAAGACCTGAAGCCCGCCCCTGCCGACAAGATCCTGGCCCTGATCGGGCTCTACCGTGCCGATGAGCGCCCGAACAAGGTCGATCTCGGCGTCGGCGTCTACAAGGACAGCGCCGGCAGGACGCCGGTCATGCGCGCCGTTCGCGAGGCCGAGAAGCGGCTGCTCGCCGGTCAGGACAGCAAGTCCTATCTAGGGCTTGCCGGCGATACGGCTTTCAACGAGGCAATGGCGAAACTCGTCTTCGGCGCGAATGCCGATACGACACGCATCCGCGCCGCCCAGACGCCGGGCGGCTCCGGCGCGCTCAGGCTCGTCGCCGAACTGTTGAATCACGCCCGGCCGGACGCCACCGTGTGGGTGTCCGACCCGACATGGGTGAACCACGTGGCGATCCTGCGCGCCGCGGGGCTTCAGGTGCGGGAATACCCCTATTTCGATGCCGGCACCGGAACCGTTCGTTTCGACGCCATGCTGGCGGCGCTCAAGGGCGCGCCCGCAGGCGACGTGGTTCTGTTGCATGGCTGCTGTCACAACCCGACGGGCGCCAACCTCGACGCCGGCCAGTGGACTACCGTTTCCGATCTGCTGGTTGAAAAGAACCTGCTGCCGTTCATCGACATCGCCTATCAGGGCTTCGGCGACGGCCTCGATGCTGACGCCGAAGGCCTGCGCATCGTCGCCGCCAAGGTACCCGAGATGGTCGTCGCGGCAAGCTGCTCGAAGAACTTCGCCGTCTACCGCGATCGCGTCGGGGCAGCCATGGTCATGACGGCGAATGCCGCACAGGCCGACATCGCTTCGAGCCAGATGCTGGCCGGCGCGCGCACGCTCTATTCCATGCCGCCGGACCATGGCGCCGCCGCGGTGCGCATGGTCTTGCAGGACCCTGCCCTGCGCGCCGACTGGCAAGCCGAACTGGAAGAGATGCGCCAGCGCATGCTTTCGCTCCGGCAGCGTTTCGCCGAGGCACTGCGCCGCCAGTCCAACTCCGACAGGTTCGATTTCATCGCCGGCCATCGCGGCATGTTCTCGCGGCTGGGCCTGACGGAAAGCCAGGTGCAGCGCCTGCGCGAGGAGCATGCCGTTTATATGGTCGGCGACAGCCGCATCAACGTCGCCGGCCTGCCGGAGAACGGACTGGACGAACTGGCCAAGGCCGTCGTCTCGGTTCTGGACTGATAGCGGCGGCGGCTGTGGACAACATGGCCGCCGCCGCCGGTCCGCAATAGCCGCATCGCGGATGCCGCGATAGCATCCGCCGATGGAACCTTCCCGCGACATTTCCCGGCTGATCGAGATCATGGCGGCGCTGCGCGCGCCGGGCACCGGCTGTCCGTGGGACGTCGAACAGACCTTCTCGACCATCGCGCCCTACACCATCGAGGAAGCTTACGAGGTCGCCGACGCCATTGCCCGCGACGACCTCGACAACCTGCGCGAGGAAGTCGGCGATCTGCTGCTGCAGGTCGTCTACCACGCCCGCATGGCCGAGGAGATCGACGAGTTCGATTTCGGCGATGTCGTGGAAGCGATCACAAGGAAGATGATCCGCCGCCATCCGCACGTCTTCGGCGACGAGAAGGCGCGTAGCGCCGGCATGGCCAAGGGCATGTGGGAAAAGATCAAGGCCGAGGAGAAGGCCGAGAAGCGCGCCGCCCGCCTGGCCCGCGGCCTCGACCCCGAGGATCACGGCAAGGGTTTTCTCGATTCGGTGCCGGTCGCCCTGCCCGCCCTGACGCGCGCGCTCAAGCTCCAGGAAAAGGCCGCCCGCGTCGGCTTCGACTGGAGCGAGGCCGCACCGATCCTCGACAAGATCGAGGAGGAGATCGGCGAGTTGCGCGAGGCGCTGGCCGGTGGCGACACGGCCGCGATCAAGGACGAGTTCGGCGACATGCTGTTCGCCTTCGTCAACCTCGGTCGTCACCTGAAACTCGATTCGGAAGCGGCCCTTTCGGGCACCAACGAAAAATTCCGCTCCCGCTTCCATCATGTCGAACAGGCATTGGAAGCGTCCGGACGCTCGCTCGACGAGGCAACGCTGGAGGAAATGGAAGCGCTCTGGCAGCAAGCCAAGGGCCGCTAAAGCGGCAACCAGAGCATTTCCAGCAAAAGTGTGAAACGGTTTTGCGTCCGGAAATGCGGCTAAAACAAAGAGATAGAGCGGTTCTGCCGATTCCGCTAAAATCAGAACCGCTCTATGCCCTGCCCCGCAGCCGGCTTTCGATTTCCTCGCGGGCGTTTTGCGTGGCAAGCAGCGTGAGCGTCACGCTGCCATCCTCGTTGTCGGTGCGCCGGGTCACGTCACCGTTGCGATAGAGCCAGTCGATCAGACCGAGTTGGGCAGGCGTCAGCGTCACCGTGAGCGGGCTGAGTTCGCCCGAGACATGCGCCTCGATCGTCTCCATCAGCGTGTCCAGCCCCTCGCCGGTGATCGCCGATATGGCGACGGGCGGGCGCTTGCGCGCGGCGTCGTCTTCCAGCAGGCGGGCACGATGGTCCTCATCCAGAAGGTCGATCTTGTTCCACACTTCGACGACACGCTTGGAATCCTGGGCGTCGACGCCGAGATCGGCCAGGATCTGCTCCACGTCCTCGGCCTGGGCCGCCGTGTCGGGGTCGGAAATGTCGCGCACATGCAGCACGAGGTCGGCTTCGACCACCTCTTCCAGCGTGGCGCGGAAAGCGGCGACCAGATGGGTAGGCAAGTCGGAGATGAAGCCGACGGTGTCCGACAGGATGACCGGCGTGCCATGCGGCAGGCGAAGGCGACGCAAGGTCGGGTCGAGCGTGGCGAACAGCATGTTCTCCGCCAGCACCCCTGCCCCGGTCAGCCGGTTGAACAGCGTCGACTTGCCGGCGTTGGTGTAGCCGACGATGGCGACCACCGGAAACGGCACCTTCTTGCGCTTGGCGCGGTGCAGGTCGCGGGTGCGGCGTACAGTTTCCAGTTCGCGCTTCAGTTTGACGATCTTGTCCTGCAGAACGCGGCGGTCGGCCTCGATCTGGGTTTCGCCCGGACCGCCGAGGAAGCCGGCGCCGCCGCGCTGGCGCTCCAGGTGCGTCCAGGAACGCACCAGCCGCCCCTTCTGGTAGTTCAGATGCGCAAGCTCGACCTGTAAGGCGCCTTCCTTCGTGCGCGCGCGCTCGCCGAAGATTTCGAGAATCAACCCCGTGCGGTCAAGCACCTTGGTGTTCAGTTCTTTTTCGAGATTGCGCTGCTGCACGGGCGTCAGCGGATGGTCGACGATAACCAGGTCGGCCTTGCTGTCCTTCACGATTTCCGCGAATTCGGCCACCTTGCCGGTGCCGAGAAGCGTGGCCGGACGCGGGTCGTTGACGGTCACAACGGCCGCATGGACGGGATCGAGGTCGATGGCGCGGGCGAGCCCCACGGCCTCGTCGCGGCGCGCATCGGCAGAGCGCGAAAGGCGCGGACGCGAGACGTCGTCGTCCTCGCCACGTGGCTGGCGCGTCAGAACCGGCACGATGACCACGGCGCGAGTCGGCGCCTTGCGGTCCGTGCCATTGTCCTGTGCCGATCTTGCGCGGGCCTCGCGGTCCGCGTCGTCATGACGTGATGTCAATTAGCCGCCTTGGCTTTCCTCACCATCGAACATCTGAACCGGCTGGCTCGGCATGATCGTGGATATGGCATGCTTGTAGACGAGCTGCGAATGACCGTCGCGGCGCAGAAGCACGCAGAAATTGTCGAACGAGGTCACCACACCGGTCAGCTTCACGCCGTTGATGAGAAAGATCGTCAGTGGATTCTTGCTCTTGCGAACAGAGTTCAGGAACAAGTCCTGAAGATTTTGCGAACGCTCTGCCATTGTTCTGGTCTTTCGCCGATCCCCTTCGATTTGTCTGCCACTGCGCCAAAATACCGGGCGCATGTCAAGCGCACAAACCCCCTCGCCGTTCTTCACGACAAGCAGAACGAGATAGATTGATGTTCATTCCACTTAAGCGGTTATCAGGCCTTAATTTTTTCCGCAACGTCAAAAAACGCCTGCCGTAACGAAAGTGTAATGGAGCCCGGATGGCCGTTGGCGATCGTCGCGCCGTCGATTTCAACTATCGGCATGGCGATCGTCGTTGCCGAACTGATGAACACTTCGCGCGCAGCCTTGGCCTCGGCGACGGAGAACTTGCGCTCCTCTATCCGAAGGCCAAGCTTTTCGGCGACGTCGAACATGGTCGTGCGCGTGATGCCGCGCAGAATGCCGTGGTCGGCCGGCCGCGTCACCAGCACGCCGTCCTTGGTGACGATCCAGGCGTTGGACGAGCCGCCTTCCTTGACCATGCCGTCGGTGTCGATGAACCAGGCTTCCTGGCAGCCCGCCTCCTTCGCCTTCTGCTTGGCGAGCACGTTCGGCAGCAGGCCGGTCGACTTGATGTCGACCCGGTCCCAGCGGTTCTCCGGCACGGTGATGACCTTCAGCCCGTTCTCGACTCGCTTGGCGACGGCAGCCATGTCGAACTTCCGCGCGATCACCACCAGCGACGACGGCGTATCCGGCGGCGGAAAGACGAAATCGCGACCGGCGACGCCGCGCGTGACCTGCACGTAGACGAGCCCGTTGACGACACGGTTGCGCCGAATCACCTCGCGCATGACGACGACGAGCGCCTTGCGCGCCATCGGCCACGCTATCGACAGTTCACCGAGTGAACGGTTCAGCCGGTCGAGGTGACGGACCGTATCGACGACGAAGCCGCGCGCCACCTCGCAGACTTCGTAGACGCCGTCGCCGAACTGATAGCCGCGATCCTCGATATGCACGGCGGCGTCGCGATGGACGACGTAGCGTCCGTTGACATAAGCAATGCGCGGCATGGACTCACCTGAGAGCGGATAGGGAATAGGGACTAGCGAATAGGGGCCGGATCAGCAAGGCGAAGCAGATAAGCCAGCAAAACGCTGCCTGTTCGCTCACACCCCCAGCGATTTGAGTTTCCGATGCAGCGCCGAGCGCTCCATGCCGATGAATTCGGCCGTCTTGGAGATATTGCCGCCGAAGCGGTTGATCTGTGCCACCAGATAATCCTTCTCGAACTGCTCGCGCGCCTCGCGCAGCGGCAGCGCCATGATGTGCTGGTCCGATTGATTGGGCGTGCGGGGCATCACATCGCCGATTTCGGAGGGCAAAAGATCGGCGGTGATCGGCGCATCGACATCGTCGCTGCGCGTCAGAATCATCAGCCGCTCGATGTTGTTGCGGAGCTGTCGCACGTTGCCCGGCCAGTTGTGGGCCTGCAGCACCGCCATCGCGTCGTCGGCGATGCGGCGCGGCCGGATGCCGGTCTGGCGGGCGATCTGCTTCATGAAATTGTCGACCAGATAGGGAATGTCCTCGCGCCGCTCGGCAAGGCCAGGAACCGTCACCGGTACGACGGCGAGACGATGGTAAAGGTCCTCGCGGAAACGAGCCTCGGCGATCATCGCCTCCAGGTTCTGCGAGGTCGAGGAGATGATGCGCACATCCACCTTGACCCGCTTGGTGCCTCCTACCCGCTCGAACTGCTGCTCGACCAGCACGCGCAGGATCTTGTTCTGCGTCTCGCGCGGCATGTCGGCGACCTCGTCGATGTAGAGGATGCCGCGATGCGCCTCCTCCAGCGCGCCGACCTTGCGCTCGGTACCGTTGGATTCGGTGCCGAACAGCTCGATCTCCATGCGCTCGGGCGTGATGGTGGCGGCCGAAAGCGTCACGAACGGCCCGCTCTTGCGCGTCGACAGCGCGTGGATGGCGCGCGCGGTCAGTTCCTTGCCGGAACCCGACGGCCCGACGATCATCACCCGGCTGTTGGTCGGCGCGACGCGCTCGATGGTCTGGCGCAACTGGCTCATCGCCGAGGACATGCCGATCAGGTCGAACGTCTCGCCGCTGCGTTGCCTGAGGTCGGACACCTCGCGCTTGAGCTTGGACGTCTCCAGCGCGCGCTCGGCGACAAGGATCAGCCGGTCCGCCTTGAACGGCTTCTCGATGAAGTCGTAGGCGCCGCGCCGGATGGCCGACACCGCCGTCTCGATGTTGCCGTGACCGGAAATCATCACCACCGGCAGGTTCGGGTGCAAAGTCTTGATCTCGTCGAGCAGGGCCAGCCCGTCCAGACGCGACCCCTGCAGCCAGATGTCGAGGAAGATCAGCCGCGGCGCGCGCTCGGCGATCGCGGCCAGCGCACTGTCGGCATCGTGCGCGGTGCGGGTTTCGTGGCCTTCGTCGCTCAGGATGCCGGCGACCAGTTCGCGGATGTCTTCCTCGTCATCGACGATGAGAATATCAGACGCCATTGTCGACCTTTTCAGTTTCTCGTTCTTGCGTGTTCCGCCCGGCGCCAGGTGCGGCGGCCGGCACGATCATGCTGATCATGGCCCCCCGCCCACCGTGGAAATCCGCCGGCGCGTCGTGGAGTTCCAATCGCCCGCCATGGTCCTCGACGATCTTCTTGACGATCGCCAGGCCAAGGCCGGTGCCTTTCTCGCGCGTCGTCATATAGGGTTCCAGCAGGCGCTGGCGACTTTCGCGCGGCAATCCCTTGCCATTGTCGATGACATCGACCCGGTAGACGTCGCCCTCCCGGCGCGCCCGTACACGGATGACGCCATGGTCGCCGTCCTTCCACTCGATTCCTTCCATCGCCTCGGCGGCATTCTTGACGACATTGCCGAAAGCCTGTGCCAGAAGCCGGCTGTCGAACGTGCCCTTGAGCGGCTCGTCGCCGAAATCGCGCTCGAAAGTAATGTCGGGACGGCTGACTTCGACAAGGAACGACGCCTCGCGCAGCGGCTCGCGTAGGTCGATGGCTTTCATCTCGGGCTTCGGCATGCGTGCGAAGGCCGAGAATTCGTCCACCATGCGCCCGATATCCTCGACCTGTCGGATGATGGTGTCGGTGCACTGGTCGAAGACTTCGCGGTCCTCGGTGATGACCTTGCCGTAGCGGCGGCGGATGCGCTCGGCCGAGAGCTGGATGGGAGTGAGCGGGTTCTTGATCTCGTGGGCGATGCGTCGCGCCACGTCGGCCCATGCGGACGAGCGCTGGGCCTGCACGAGATCGGTGATGTCGTCCACCGTCACCACATAGGACGTGTCGTCGACGTCGCCCTCCGCCTGCTCCACCGTCACCTGCACATTGAAGGTGCGCTCGGCTCCCGTACGGAAGAAGGTGACCTGCTCGCGATGGACCGGCTTGCCGGACTTGCGGCCGATCTCGAACACCCGTCCGACGTGCGGCAGGATGGCGGACAGGTTCTTGCCGAGCGCTGCCGCCGACGAAGTGGCCAGCATCGACTCTGCGGAGCGGTTGACGATCGTGATGGTGCCGTTGGAATCGACGCCGATGACACCGGCCGTCACCCCTTCCAGAACCGCTTCCGAGAACCGGCGGCGCTCGTCGATCAGGTCCTTCGCCGAAAGCAACTCGTTGCGCTGGGATTTCAGCTCGAGCAGCATGTTGTTGAACGTGTCGCCCAGATAGGCCACGTCGCCGTCGGAGGGTCGCACCGGCACAGAGACGTCAAGGTTGCCCGTAGCCACTTCGTCCGCTGCCCCGATGAGTTGGCGGATCGGCCGCACCAGTCGGTCGGCCACGGCAATGCCGGTCCAGATGGCCGAAAGGATGATGATCAGCGTCAGCGACAGGTAGGGAAGCGCGAAGGCGACCTGCGAGGTGCGCCGGTTCTTTTCAAGGCCGCGATATTCGTCGGTGTTGGCGCGCACGATGGCGCGCGCCTTGATCACCTCGGGATCGACCAGCTTGATCGTGTAGAGGAACAGCCCGTCCAGTTCCTTGAGCTTGATGATGGCGCCCATGATGTTGCGGGTTTCCGGCGCGATCAGCAGCGGGCGGCCGTTCTCGGCCTCCTGGATCGACCCTTCCGGTGGCTCGGGCATCGGAAAATCGGTATTCGTCTTGGCGCTCATGACGTACGAGCCGTCTGGCTTCACCAGAGCCGCGTGCGCCAATCCCCTACCAATCGCCTCCTTGTTGAGCAGGTCGAGGAAACCGGTGCGGTCGAGACCGTAGAGCTGGCGGGCATTGTCGAGGTCGTAGGCCATCGACAGCGTCGTGCCCTGCAGGTTGCGGGCGTTTTCCTGCACATAGGCGTCGGCGATCGACAGCGAGGAATTGACGATCGTCTTGGTTCGGATCTCGAACCAGCGATCGAGGCCGATGTTGAGCGTGACCGAAGCGACGATCGCCACCATGATGGCGGGAATGGCGGCCACCAGCGCGAACATCGCCACGATGCGCACATGCAGCCGCGACGCCGCCCGCCCGGTGCGCCGCGCCATCAGGATGCGATGCACCTCGCGGCCGATCAGCGCCATCAGGCACAGAATGAAGACGGCATTGACGCCGATCAGCACCAGCGTGGTCGGCTCATCGGGCGTGATCGGCGTGACGCCGACGAGAATCGCGAAGGAAACGGCCGCCGTCAGCAGCGCGCCGGCGATGGCGATGACGCCGGGCATGGCCAGCAACCGCCGCGGATCACGGCTGCCTGCCTTGCGAAAAAGCGGTCCGGCCAATGTCGGAGCCTGTAGCGTCATCTTGTTGTTCGTCGCCATGGTCTGCGTCACATCTATGCAACGCATTGTGGCGATTATGCAACAAAGCGGCGAGCCGCTTAAATCTTTTGCCCGCTAATCCCAAGCCTTTTCCGGACTGGCCTAGCGAGCGGATTTGTAGACGTTGACGCCAAGCTCGCGGATTTTCTTGCGCAGCGTGTTGCGGTTCAGGCCGAGCAGTTCGGCGGCCTTGATCTGGTTGCCGCGGGTCGCCGTCATCGAGGCAAGGACCAGCGGATATTCCACTTCCGCCAGGATACGGTCGTACAGTCCCGCCGGCGGCAGCCCGCCGGCAAAGGAGGCGAAATAGCGTTGCAAATAGTGCTCGACCGCCTGGCCGATCGACAGGTTGTCGGGAATCAGGGCGTCACCGTCAGACACCACGGCCGTTTCACCCGTCTTCAGTTCGGCTTCGATCACTTCGGCCGAAATCTCGTCCTGCGGATAGAGCGCCGCCAGCCGCCGCACCAGGTTCTCCAGTTCGCGCACATTGCCCGGCCAGGGATAGCGTTTCATCAGTTCCAGCCCGGCCACGGAAATGCGCTTGGCTTGAAGCCCTTCCTTCTCGCCCTGCTTGAAGAAGTGCCGCACGAGATCGGGAATGTCCTCGGCGCGCTCGCGCAGACCCGGCAGCCGCAGCGGCACAACGTTGAGGCGATAGAACAGATCCTCGCGGAACAGGCCCTGGTTGATCGCTGCGCGCAGGTCCTTGTTGGTGGCCGCCACGATGCGCACATCGGTGCGGATCGGTGTGCGGCCGCCAACGGTGGTGTATTCGCCCTGCTGGAGCACGCGCAACAGCCGCGTCTGCGCTTCCATCGGCATGTCGCCGATCTCGTCGAGGAACAGCGTGCCGCCCTCGGCCTGCTCGAAGCGGCCGCTGGACCGGTTCTGCGCCCCGGTGAAGGCGCCCTTCTCGTGGCCGAACAGCTCCGATTCGATCAGGTCGCGCGGGATCGCCGCCATGTTGATGGCGACGAACGGCCCGCCACGCCGGCGGCCGTATTCATGCAGCGCGCGCGCCACCAGTTCCTTGCCGGTGCCCGATTCGCCAGAGATCATGACCGTCAGGTCGGTCTGCATCATGCGCGCCAGCATGCGGTAGATGTCCTGCATGGCGGCCGAGCGGCCGACCAGCGGCATCGTTTCCGGTTGCTCCTCGGCGCGCTGCTCGATCTTCGGCCGGCGCGGCTCGGCCAGCGCCCGGTTGACGATGCCGAGCAGTTCGGTGAGGTCGAAGGGTTTCGGCAGATACTCGTAGGCACCCGTCTCCGAAGCGCGGATGGCGGTCATGAAGGTGTTCTGCGCGCTCATGACGACGACCGGCAGGTCCGGCCGCGCTTTCTTGATACGCGGCAGCATGTCGAAGGCGTTCTCATCCGGCATCACCACGTCGGTGATGACCAGATCGCCCTCGCCCGCCGCCACCCAGCGCCACAGCGTCGAGGCGCTCGACGTCACGCGCACGGTATGGCCGGCACGCGACAGCGCCTGGTTGAGGACGGTGCGGATAGCCGCATCGTCGTCGGCGACGAGGATGTTGCCCTGCACGCTCATCGGCGATCCTCCATGTCAGGCCCGGATCCCGTCTCCTTCCAGGCCGGCAGCAGCACGCGGAAGGTCGTGCCGCGCGGCGTCGAATCGCATTCGACGATGCCGCCGTGCTCGCCGACGATCTTGGCCACCAGCGCCAGCCCGAGGCCGGAGCCGTTCTGCTTGGTGGTGATGAAGGGATCGAACAGGATCGGCAGGATGTCCTCCGAGACGCCCGGCCCGTTGTCGTGCACGCAGAATTCCAGCGGCAGGGACACGCGGTCCTGCGTTCCCGGCACCGACATGCGGATGCCCGGCCGAAAGGCGGTGGACAGCGTGATTTCGCCCAACGGATCGCCGCCGATCGCCTCTGCGGCATTCTTGACCAGGTTGAGGAACACTTGGATCAACTGGTCGCGATTGGCGTAGACCGGAGGCAACGATGGATCGTAGTCCTCCAATATCCTGATTTTCCTGCCGAAACCGTTTTTTGCGATGGCCTTCACATGATCGAGAACGACATGGATGTTGACGGGATAGCGGTCGATCGGCCGCTCGTCGGAAAACACCTCCATGCGGTCGACGAGGGCGACGATGCGGTCGGTTTCCTCGGTGATAAGCCGCGTCAGCGCCCTGTCCTCATCGGAGGCCGAAAGCTCCAGCAACTGCGCGGCACCCCGGATGCCGGAGAGTGGATTCTTGATCTCGTGCGCCAGCATCGACGCCAGCCCGGTAACGGAACGCGCGGCGCCGCGATGGGTCATCTGCCGGTCGATCTTGTCGGCGACGGAACGCTCCTGGAACATCACCACGACGGACCCCGGAAATTCCGGCACCGGCGCCACGTAAAGATCGACGACCTTCTCGATGCCGAGACGCGGCGACGACACGTCGACGCGATATTCATTGACGGGCGCCCGGCGCTCGCGCACCTGCTCGACCAGCGCCAGCAGCGGGCTGCCGAATGGAATGAGCTGTTCCAGCGTGTTGCGGGCAAGGATCGCGGCACTGGAGCGGAAGAAGTCCTCGGCATCGGCATTGGCGAAGGTCACGTGGCCATCCGGGCCGACCATGATCACCGGCCGGCGGATGGTGTTCAGCACGATCTGGGCGGCGTCCGCAGCGGCAGCAGCCTGCGCGGGCGCGTTCATGCCGCGCTCCTGAGCATGGGCGCATCGCCGGCGCGCGCAAACGCCTCGCGGATTCCGGCAACGACGCGCTGCGGCTCGAACGAGGTGAGGATCGCCTTGCGCAGATCCGGCGGGGTCGATGGTGCATGGCGGTCAAGATACCAGCCGAGATGCTTGCGCGCCTGCCGCAGCCCGCTTTCGACGCCGTAGAGCGCCAGCATGTCTTCGTAGTGGGCGACAACATAGTCGGCCGTCGCACCGGCACCTTCGGGGATATCTGTCGCCTCACCTGTGATCGCTCCGGCCGCCCATGGCGACCCGTAGTGCGCGCGGCCGACCATGACGGCATCCGCTCCCGACCGTTTGCGGATCACTGCTGCATCCTCGGCAGAGCAGACATCGCCGTTGGCGACGAGAGGAACCGAGATCGATTCCCTGACTCGGCGGATTGCGTCCCAATCCGCCTTGCCGTTGTAGAATTGGCAGCGGGTGCGGCCATGCACCGTCACCATCTTCACGCCGGCCTGCTCTGCGCGTGCAGCGAGGACCGGCGCGTTCAGTACCGTTTCGTCCCAGCCCAGCCGCATCTTCACCGTCACCGGCACCTGGACCGCGCCGATCACCGCCTCGATCAGCGACAGCGCGTGGTCAAGGTCGCGCATCAGCGCCGAGCCGGCATAGCCGCCGGTCACCTTCTTGGCTGGACAGCCCATGTTGATGTCGACGATGTCGGCGCCCTCGCCTTCCGCGATCCGCGCCGCCTCGGCCATATGCGCGGCCTCGCGCCCGGCAAGCTGCACCATGTGCACCGGCAGGCCGGAGTGGCGGATGCGCAGGTCGAACCCCTGCCGGCCGCGCGCGAGCTCGCCGCTCGCCACCATTTCCGAGACGACCAGCCCGGCGCCATGCTCATAGGCACGGCGACGCATCGGCTCATCGGTGACGCCCGACATCGGCGCCAGGAAGACCCGGTTACGGATATAGACACCGCCGACATCGAGCGGCTCAGCCAAACTCGCCAATTCAGTCATGCACAAAAACCAAGCATGTTTTCAGTCTGCATATTGTGTAGTCAGAAGTTCGGAATTGTGCAATGCAAAATAGCCCTCTGCGGTGTGCGCAAAGCGAAGGGGCTGGCTTTCGGCAGGCACCCCGACTAAGCCTTGCGCCATGACGCTGGCAAGCAAAAATCCAACGGACAGAACGCGCATGAAGGTCGCGGCAGTGATCGTCGCAGCCGGCCGGGGCGAGCGCGCCGGCCAGGCCGATGGCCCCAAGCAGTACCGCAGCATCGGCGGCCGCGCCGTCATCGCCCATACGCTGGAAGCCTTCCTGTCCCACCCGCTGGTGGACGTCGTGGCCGTCGCCATCCACGCGGACGACCGCGCGCTTTTCCAGCAGGCGGCGGCTGGCCTCGATCCACGGCGCATCATCCCGGTCGTCGGCGGGGCGACCCGCCAGCAGTCGGTGCGGTTAGGGCTTCTGGCGCTTGCCGGTCACGATCCGACGCATGTGCTGATCCATGACGCGGTACGCCCCTTCGTCGAGGTCGAGCTGATCGGCCGCACCATCGCAGCCATCGGCGAGAACGAAGGTGCGCTGCCGGCCCTGCCCATCGCGGACACGCTGAAGCGCGAAGCCGATGACGGCACAGTGGCCGGAACGGTGCCGCGCGCCGGCTTGCATGGCGCACAGACGCCGCAGGGCTTCCCCTTCGCGCCGATCCTCGCCGCGCACGAAAAGGCGCATCAGGCCGGCCGCAGCGACTTCACCGACGATTCGGCCATTGCCGAGTGGGCGAACATGCCGGTGCGGCTCGTCGCCGGCTCGCCCGACAACGTCAAACTCACCTGGGCGCGGGATATTGCCATGGCAGATCAGAAACTCGGGCACGGACGCTCGTCTTTTCCGGACACCCGTACGGGCAACGGCTACGACGTGCATGCCTTCGAACCGGGCGAACACGTGACGCTCTGCGGCGTCAGGATCGCGCACGACAAGCGCCTCTCCGGTCATTCCGACGCCGATGTCGGCCTGCACGCTCTCACCGACGCGCTGCTCGCCACTTGCGGCGCCGGCGATATCGGCACACATTTCCCGCCGTCCGATCCGCAATGGAAGGGTGCGGCCTCGCATCTGTTCGTCGAGCATGCGGCGGCAATCGTGCGCGGGCGCGGCGGCCGCATCGCCAATGCCGACATCACCCTGATCTGCGAGGTGCCGAAGATCGGCCCGCATCGCGCCGCCATGACAGCCACACTGGCCGAAATGCTGAAGATTTCGCCCGACCGCATCTCCATCAAGGCAACCACAAACGAGAAACTGGGTTTTGTAGGACGCGAAGAAGGCATCGCGGCGATCGCGACGGCCAGCGTCATCTACCCAGGAGAGGTTCCCGAATGAACGAAGCGGGCGTTGGTGAAGTGAAGGCATCGGAGATCGGCGAACTCGCCGACCGTTTCCTTAAGGCTTGCCTGAAGCACGAGATTCTTGCGGCAACGGCGGAAAGCTGTACCGGAGGCCTGATCATCGCGGCGATGACCGATATCCCCGGCTCGTCCTCGATGGTCGACCGTGGTTTCGTCACCTATTCCAACGACGCCAAGATGGAACTGCTCGGCGTTTCTCCGGTCACGCTGGACGCGCATGGCGCCGTCTCGGCCGAAACGGCGCAGGAAATGGTAACCGGCGCCCTCGCCCGCTCCCATGCCGGCATCGCGCTCGCCGTCACCGGCATTGCCGGACCGGACGGCGGCTCGCCGGACAAGCCGGTCGGGCTGGTCTGGTTCGGCCTGGCGATGACCGGACAGCGGATCGTCACAGAAAAGCGTGTTTTCGAGAATCGCGGCCGCGACTACATCCGCCGCCAGACGGTTCGGCATGCTCTGGAAATGGGCTTGAAGGCGCTTGCCGGCTGACCGAACGTCAGTTGGTGCCGTAGATCACATCCGCCCTTTTTTCAAAGGCTTCGGCGAACATGCGAAAGGCGCGGTCGAACATCGTGCCCATGACGGTCGCCAGGATGCGGCTCTTGAACTCGTAGTCGATGAAAAAGCGCACGAAGCAGCCGTCGCTCGCCGGCTCGAAGCCCCAGATGTTGCTGAGGTACTTGAACGGCCCGTCGATGTATTTGACGTCGATGATGCGCTCGTCCGGCTTGAGCAGCACCTGTGTGGTGAACGTCTCGCGGATCGCCTTGTAGCCGATGCTCATGTCGGCCACGAGCACCGTGCGCCCGTCCCGCTCCCGGCGCGAACGCACCACGAGGCGTTCGCACAGCGGCAGGAACTCGGGATATTTCTCCACGTCCGCCACCAGATTGAACATCTGCTCGGGCGTGTGCGCCACACGGCGCGTGGCCTCGAATTTGGGCATCAGCCGGCCGCTCAGGCCGACTTGGCGAGCTGCGCCTCGCGCGCGGCGCGCAGACGCGCGAAATCCTCGCCGGCGTGGTGGGACGAGCGCGTCAGAGGGCTCGAGGCCATAAGGAGGAAGCCCTTGGTTCTGCCGACCGTCTCGTAGGACTTGAACTCGTCCGGCGTAACGAAGCGCACCACCGGATGATGCTTCTTCGACGGCTGCAGGTACTGACCGATGGTCATGAAGTCGACATTGGCCGAACGCAGGTCGTCCATGAGTTGGAGCACTTCGTTGCGCTCCTCGCCTAGCCCCACCATGATGCCCGACTTGGTGAAGATCGACGGATCGAGCTCCTTCACCCGCTGCAACAGCCGGATCGAGTGGAAATAGCGGGCGCCGGGCCGCACGGTGAGATAGTTCGACGGCACCGTCTCCAGGTTGTGGTTGAAGACGTCCGGCTTGGCCGCGACGACGATCTCCAGCGCGCCTTCCTTGCGCAGGAAGTCCGGCGTCAGGATCTCGATGGTGGTTGCGGGCGTCGCCGCCCGGATGGCCCGGATCACCTCGGCGAAGTGCTGGGCACCGCCGTCGGCAAGGTCGTCGCGGTCGACGGAGGTGATGACGACATGGGTCAACCCCATCGTCTTCACCGCATCGGCGACACGGTTAGGCTCGTCCGCGTCGAGCGGCAGCGGAATGCCGGTGGCGACGTTGCAGAAGGCGCAGGCGCGCGTGCAGATCTCGCCCATGATCATGAAAGTGGCGTGCTTCTTGTCCCAGCATTCGCCGATGTTGGGACAGCCCGCTTCCTCGCAAACCGTCACCAGCTTGTGCGATTTCACGATCTCGCGGGTTTCCGCATAGCCCTTGGACACCGGTGCCCTGACGCGGATCCAGTCCGGCTTGCGCAGCACTTCCTGGTCGGGCCGGTGCGCTTTTTCAGGGTGGCGCGGACGCGGGGCCGGGGTAGCGGTTCTGTCGAGTACGGTGACCATTCAGTTCACTCCGCGGGCCTTGGCCCGGCCGAAAATCCACAGGATGACGATCGCGCCGATGACGGCCACAAGCAGGTTGCCGAGAAAGCCCTGATAGTGGACGTCGAGCAGGCTGGCCAGCCCGCCGCCGACGAAGGAACCGGCGATGCCGACCAGTATGTTCGTCAGAAAGCCGTGGTCGCGGTTCATCGACCGCTCGGCGATCCAGCCGGCGAGGAAGCCGATCACCAGCATGCCGAAGAAGCCGACACCCGGCATGGCCATGATCCCGACGCTCTGGTCCATTCCTGCCTCCTTCAAAAGCCGTCGCCCCGATATAGGTCAACGGGCGGGCGGCAAACACCCTTGCCGCGACAGGCCCGTCATGCGTTCAGCGCGCGCCCATAGGCGTCGAGCACGCTTTCCTTCATCATTTCCGACAGCGTCGGATGCGGGAAGACCGTGTGCATCAGCTCTTCCTCGGTCGTCTCCAGGTTCATCGCCACGACATAACCCTGGATCAGTTCGGTGACCTCGGCGCCGACCATATGCGCGCCGAGAAGCTGGCCGGTCTTCTTGTCGAAGATCGTCTTGATGAAGCCCTGGTCTTCGCCGAGCGCAATGGCCTTGCCGTTGGCGCCAAACTGGAAGCGGCCGACGCGGATGTCGCGGCCTTCCGCCTTGGCCTTCGCCTCCGTCAGGCCGACCGAGGCGACTTGCGGGCTGCAATAGGTGCAGCCGGGGATCATCGATTTGTCGAGCCCGTGCACGCCCGGAACGCCGGCGATCGTCTCGACGCAGATGACGCCCTCATGCTCGGCCTTGTGCGCCAGCATCGGCGGGCCGGCGACGTCACCGATGGCGTAGATGCCGGGCACGTTGGTGCGGCCATGGCCGTCCACCACCACGCAGCCGCGATCGGTCTTGACGCCCAGCGCCTCCAGCCCAAGGTTCTCGATGTTACCCTGCACGCCGACGGCCGAGATCATCCGGTCGGCGGTGATCTTTTCCGCCGAGCCGTCCTTCTTCTCGACGGTCGCGGTAACCGAATTGGCGCCCTTCTCGACCTTGGTGACCTTCGCTTCGAGCAGGATTCTCATGCCCTGCTTCTCGAATTGCTTCTGCGCGAACTTCGAGACCTCGGCGTCCTCGACCGGCATCACCTGCGGCATCACCTCGACCACGGTCACGTCAACGCCCATGGTGCGGTAGAAATAGGCGAACTCGATGCCGATGGCGCCGGAGCCCATGACCAGCAGCGACTTCGGCATCTCCTTCGGCACCATCGCCTCGAAGTAGGTCCAGATCAGCTTGCCGTCCGGCTCGATGCCAGGCAGCACGCGCGGCCGCGCGCCGGTGGCGAGGATGATGTGCTTGGCCGTGTAGGTGCCCTCGCCCTTGGTGCCCTTCGGCGCCGGCGGCTGCGGCTCCATCGGCTTCTTGGCGGTCTTGGAAACGACGATCTCGCCCGGTTTGGAGAGCTTCGCTTCGCCCCAGATCACGTCCACCTTGTTCTTCTTCATCAGGAAGGCGACGCCGCCGTTCAGCCTGAGCGACACTTTGCGCGAGCGGTCCACCACAGCGGCGGTGTCGGCCGTCACCGGTCCGCCGATCTTCAGCCCGTAGGCCTCAGGATGATCGGCATAGTGCTTGATCTCGGCCGAGCGCAGCAGCGCCTTGGTCGGGATGCAGCCCCAGTTGAGGCAGATGCCGCCAAGGTGCTCCCGCTCGACGATCGCCGTCTTGAAGCCGAGCTGTGCCGAACGCACCGCCGTGACATAGCCGCCGGGACCGGAGCCGATGATGATGACGTCGTAATTCTCAGCCACGGCTTGTCTCCTTGGTTTCCAGCATTGCGCGGACGACCGGGGCCAGCGCCTCGCCGATCTTTCGCGTGTTCTTCGCGTCGAGATGGATGCCGTCGAGCGGCGTGGTCGTCGCGACCGCAGCGGCGTCGAAGAAGCTGCAGCCCGTTTCCTTGGCGAGCGCGGCGAAAAGCGGAGCAAGGCGCTTCGACGACGCTTCGGCGCCCGCGAACATCGCCCTGTACTCGGCATTTTCGGTACGACCTGCCACAGGAGGCGCAACAATCAGGATTTGCGGCGGCGGCCACCCGTAGTCGTGGCTTCGCACGATCTCGATCAATCGTTGCATGCCCTGCTTCGCCGCCACCGGATTGCCGTGGATCCACGGCTTCATGTCGTTGGTCCCGAGCAGGAAGATGATCAGATCGATGGGCGTATGGGTCATCACGACGGTGGGCAGGATGCGCGCGCCGTTGCGGTCCGCGCCAGCCACGTATTCGTCGAAGGCGGTGGTGCGGCCATTCAGCCCCTCGGCGATGATCTGCACCGAGGAGCCCAGGGCCGCCTGGATAACGCTCGGCCAACGGTCCTCAAGGGAATGACGGCCGCCCTCGGGATTATAGCCCCAGGTCAACGAGTCGCCGTAACACAGCACCGTCTTCACGAGCCAAACCCTAGACGAGCATCGCCATCGGGTTTTCGACGAGCCGCTTGAAGGCCCCGAGCAGTTCGGCGCCGAGCGCGCCGTCAACGGCGCGGTGATCGGTCGATAACGTCACCGACATCACGGTGGCGACCTTGATCTCGCCGTTCTTCACCACGGCCCGCTGCTCGCCGGCGCCCACCGCCAGGATCGTCGCATGCGGCGGGTTGATGACCGCGGCGAAGTCCTTGATTCCGAACATGCCGAGGTTGGAAACGGCCGTCGTGCCGCCCTGGTATTCCTCGGGCTTCAGCTTGCGGTTGCGCGCGCGGGAAGCAAGGTCCTTCATCTCGTTGGAGATCGCCGACAGCGACTTCTCGTCCGCCTTGCGGATGATCGGCGTGATCAGCCCGCCCGGAATGGACACCGCCACGCCGACATCGGCATGCTTGTGCTTGACCATCGCGGCATCCGTCCAGGAGGCGTTGGCGTCCGGCACCGCCATCAGCGCCATGGCCATCGCCTTGATGATCATGTCGTTGACGGACAGCTTGTAGGCCGGCACGTCGCCCTTGTCGGTCTTTTTGGTCGGTGCGGCTGCGTTGAGCTGCGAACGCAGCGCCAGCAGCGCATCCAGCTCGCAATCCAGCGTCAGGTAGAAATGCGGGATGGTCGACTTCGCCTCGACCAGCCGCTTGGCGATGGTCTTGCGCATGTTGTCGTGCGGCACGAGCTCATAAGAGCCCTGCTCGAACAATTTCAGCACAGCGTCGTCCGACATCGCCTTCGGAGCCGCAGCAGGAGCGGCCGCCGGAGCAGCTTTGCCGGCGGGTGCCGCCTTGGCGCCGCCACCGGCGATGGCGGCTTCGACATCGGCCTTCACCACCCGGCCATGCGGGCCGGAACCAGAAACCGCCGCCACGTCGATGCCGGCATCCTTGGCGATGCGGCGCGCCAGCGGCGAGGCAAAGGTACGCTCGCCGCTCGCGGTGGGTGCTGCATTGGCAGTAACCGGGGCGGGCGCGGCTGCCGCAGCCGGCTCAGCCTTCGGCGCTTCTGCCTTGGGAGCCTCCACCTTCGGCGCTTCGGCTTTTGCCTCCGCCTTGGGGGCAGAATCACCGCCGCCCTTGGCGGCGGCTGCCGCATCCTCGCCTTCGCCGGCAAGGATGGCGATCAGCGCGTTGACCTTGACGCCCTCGGTGCCGGCCGGCACGACAAGCTTGGCAACGGTGCCCTCGTCGACGGCCTCGACCTCCATGGTCGCCTTGTCGGTCTCGATCTCGGCGATCACGTCGCCCGGCGAAACCTTGTCGCCTTCCTTGACCAGCCACTTGGCGAGGTTGCCCTCTTCCATCGTGGGCGAAAGGGCCGGCATGGTGATGTTGATCGGCATTGTTCCCTCCCGGCCGGCTTAGCGATAGGTGACGGCTTTGACCGCCTCGACGACCTCACCGATATTCGGCAGGGCCAGCTTTTCGAGATTGGCCGCGTAAGGCATCGGCACGTCTTTGCCGGCGACGGTGATGACCGGCGCATCGAGATAGTCGAAGGCCTGGCGCGACACCTGGTTGGCGATGAAATCGCCGACCGAGGACTGCGGGAAGCCTTCTTCCACCGTCACCAGCCGGTTGGTCTTCTTCACCGAGGTGATGACGGTTTCGAGGTCCATCGGACGGATGGTGCGCAGGTCGATGATCTCGGCGTCGATGCCCATCTTGGCCAGTTCCGCCTCGGCCTTGACCGCATAGGTCATGCCGATGCCCCACGAGACGATGGTGACGTCCTTGCCCGCCTTGTGGATGCGCGCCTTGCCGATCGGAAGGACAAAGTCGTCCAGCTTCGGCACGTCGAAGGAGTGGCCGTAGAGGATCTCGTTCTCGAGGAAGATGACCGGGTTCGGATCGCGTATCGCGGCCTTCAGCAGACCCTTGGCGTCGGCGGCGCTGTAAGGCATCACCACCTTGAGACCGGGGATATGGCTGTACCAGGCGGCGTAATCCTGGCTGTGCTGGGCCGCCACGCGGGCAGCCGCGCCGTTCGGGCCACGGAAGACGATCGGCGCGCCCATCTGGCCGCCGGACATGTAGAGCGTCTTGGCTGCCGAATTGACGATCTGGTCGATGGCCTGCATGGCGAAGTTGAAGGTCATGAACTCGACGATCGGCTTCAGGCCGGTCATTGCCGCACCGACGCCGACGCCGGCGAAGCCGTGTTCGGTGATCGGCGTGTCGACGACGCGCTGCGCGCCGAACTCCTGCAACAACCCTTGAGTGATCTTGTAGGCGCCCTGGTACTCGGCGACCTCCTCGCCCATGACGAAAACGTCCGGATCGCGGCGCATTTCCTCGGCCATGGCGTCGCGCAACGCCTCGCGCACCGTGGTCGAGACCATCTCGGTGCCGGCCGGAATATCGGGATCGGCGGCGGCTTCGGCCTTCGGCGCAGCCGGCACGGGCGCGGCCGCATCGCTGGCAGGGGCCTCGGCGGCCTTAGGCGTCGGCTCCTCGGCCTTGGCCGGCGCTTCGGCCTTGGCGGGAGCGGCAGCCTTGCCGATGTCAGCAGCGCTCTCGCCATCCTGCAACAGCACGGCAATCGGCGTGTTGACCTTGACGCCCTCGGTGCCGGCGGCGATCAGGATCTTGCCCAGCGTGCCCTCGTCGACGGCCTCGACCTCCATGGTCGCCTTGTCCGTCTCGATCTCGGCAATGACGTCGCCAGGCGCGACCTTGTCGCCCTCGTTCTTCACCCACTTGGCGAGATTGCCCTCTTCCATCGTCGGCGAGAGCGCAGGCATCAGAATTTCGATCGGCATGTCCCTGCCCTCCCCTTACAGCGTGATGTCGGTCCAGAGCTCGGACGCATCCGGCTCGGGATCGGTCTGGGCGAAGTCGGCCGCGTCGGCAACGATGTCGCGTACCTCCTTGTCGACAGCCTTCAGGTCGTCCTCGCTCGCCCACTTCTTCTCGACGAGCCGCGCCTTCACCTGCTCGATCGGGTCGTGCTCGGAGCGCATCTTCTGCACTTCTTCCTTCGAGCGGTACTTGGCCGGATCGGACATGGAATGGCCGCGATAGCGGTAGGTGTTCATCTCGAGGATGATCGGGCCGTTGCCCGAGCGGCACCATTCGGTCGCCATGTCGCTTGCCGACTTGACCGCCCGCACATCCATGCCGTCCACCTTGATGCCGGGGATCTTGAAGGACGCGCCGCGATTCGAGAAATCCGTCTCGGCCGAGGACCGGTTCACCGAGGTGCCCATGGCGTAGCGGTTGTTCTCGATGACGTAGATCACCGGCAGCTTCCACAGCGAGGCCATGTTGAAGCTCTCGTAGACCTGGCCCTGGTTGGCGGCGCCGTCGCCGAAATAGGTGACAGAGACGTTCTTGTTGCCGCGATACTTGTTGGCGAAGGCCAAGCCCGTGCCGAGCGACACCTGCGCGCCGACGATGCCGTGGCCGCCGTAGAAATTCTTCTCCTTGGAGAACATGTGCATGGAGCCGCCCTTGCCCTTGGAGTAACCCCCGCGACGGCCGGTCAATTCAGCCATCACACCGCGCGGCGACATGTCCATGGCAAGCATATGGCCGTGGTCGCGATAGGCGGTGATCATCTGGTCGCCTTCGACCAGCGCCATCTTGATGCCGGTCACGACGGCCTCCTGGCCGATATAGAGGTGGCAGAAGCCGCCGATGAAGCCCATGCCGTAAAGCTGGCCGGCCTTTTCCTCGAAGCGGCGGATCAGGAGCATGCCGCGATAGGCGTCGAGTTCCTGTTGCTTGGTGAAGTCTGCCGGCTTCGGGGTCATCAGCGCCGATTTGCTGTCGGCTTTCGATTTGGCAGGCGCTTTCCTGGCGGCGGTAGCCATCAATCACTCCCTGTTGGCGTCTCTTTGCGGACTGCGGAGGAGTGTCTCGCCTCCCCGTCGATTGAGGACACGCTAACATGCAATTTAGACGTTCGCCAATGCGGAAAAACGCATGGCTGTCATGCGACTAACCGGTTAAAATCATTGGAACTTAGCAAGATTAACCGGAATCCGGTTAATTCGCCGGACTCGACAACATGATCGTCACTTCGTCGGCATGCGAGACATTCAGTGCGCGCCGCGCCTGTTCGTCCAGCATGTCCTTCTCGAGCGTGCCGTCATGCAGAAGCTGCACCCGCCGCTCCAGTTCGATGCGCTGCTCCTTTATGGCAGCGACCTGCGCCTGCAGATCGGCCACCTGAGCCTGCATCCGGTATCGGGAATAGATGCCGAATTCGCCATGATAAGCATGAAAGCCGAAATAGGCCAAGACCGCCGCGCACAATGTCGGCACGATCAGCCGACCGGTGTTCCGCTGCTTGTGCTGCCGTGTCCACATGACCCTAGTTCTCATCCCTCCTTTCTCGCAGATTCTTGCTTAATGGACGGTTACGGATGCCGACGACTAGGACCCTCGGCCAAAAAGAAAAGGCGGCAAAGCCGCCCTTTCCTCCGAACCCTGAAACAGGCGCTCAGCCCTTGAGGATGGACGTGCCGGCGTAGCGCGCCTGGCTTCCCAATTCCTCCTCGATGCGGATCAGCTGGTTGTACTTGGCGATGCGGTCGGAGCGCGACAGCGAGCCGGTCTTGATCTGCCCGCAATTGGTGGCGACGGCGAGATCGGCGATGGTGGAATCCTCCGTCTCGCCGGAACGATGCGACATCACCGCCGTATAAGCCGCCTTGTGTGCCGTCTCGACGGCGTCGAGGGTCTCCGACAGCGAGCCGATCTGGTTGACCTTGACGAGGATGGAATTGGCGACGCCCATGCGGATGCCGTCGCGCAGGCGTGCCGAATTGGTGACGAACAGGTCGTCGCCGACGAGCTGTACCTTCTTGCCGATGAGGTCGGTCAAATACTTCCAGCCCTCCCAGTCGTCTTCGGCCATGCCGTCCTCGATGGAGATGATCGGATAGTCGCCCGCCAGCTTGGCAAGATACTTCGCCTGCGCCTTGGGATCGCGCGTCTTCTTCTCGCCCTCGTAGACGTAGGCGCCGTCCTTGAAGAACTCGGTCGACGCGCAGTCGAGGCCGAGCGCGATCTCCTCGCCCGGCTTGTAGCCGGCCTTTTCGATGGACTCCATGATGAAGTCGAGTGCCTGCGGCGCGCTCTTCAGGTTTGGCGCAAAGCCGCCCTCGTCGCCGACATTGGTGTTGTGGCCGGCATCCTTGAGCCGCTTCTTCAGCGTGTGGAACACTTCCGAGCCCCAGCGGACCGCCTCGCGCAGGCTGGACGCGCCAACCGGCATGATCATGAATTCCTGAAAATCGATCGGATTGTCGGCATGGGCGCCGCCGTTGATGATGTTCATCATCGGAACCGGCAGGACATGCGCGCCGGCGCCGCCAACGTAACGGTAGAGCGGCAGGCCGGCGGATTCAGACGCCGCCTTCGCCACGGCCAGCGAAACGCCGAGGATGGCGTTGGCGCCGAGCCGGCTCTTGTTGGGCGTGCCGTCCAGCTCGATCATCGTCTGGTCGATGTGAAGCTGGTTCTCCGCGTCCATGCCGCCGATCGCTTCGAACAGTTCGCTGTTCACCGCCTCGACGGCGCGCTCGACGCCCTTGCCGAGATAACGCGGGCCGCCGTCGCGCAGCTCGACCGCCTCATGCACGCCGGTCGAGGCGCCGGAGGGAACCGCCGCGCGGCCCATCGAGCCATCCTCCAGCACGACATCGACCTCGACGGTCGGATTGCCACGGCTGTCCAGGATTTCACGGCCCACGATATCGACGATGGCGGTCATTGGATGGTCCTCACGGCAATGGGTTGGAACGCGCCCGTCTTAGCCAAAGTGCTGCAAAACGCAATCGGCGGTCGCAAATAATGGAGGCCGGCGGAAGGAACCGCCGCAATTCCCGGGAAGATAAGGCATGGGTCGAACAGGCTCCGGTTGCAGGAAAGGCCCCGCATCCCGCAGGGCCTTTCCAGTATCGCTCATCGCCAGGCGGCGTGGATAAGACGGTCAATGCCAATAGGGCTGGACGCCGTAATAGCTGTAGGATTCGTCACGCGCCGTCTCGCCGTCGCCGGCCGTCAGTTCGTTGATCGAATGCACGGGTGCGGCCTTGAGCTGTTCCTTGGAGAAGGGCACGACATACCCGCCCCTGTCCTTGTCGTAGTCCAGCGTGGACCATGGCACGGCATGATACTTCTCGCCCATGCCCAGGAAGCCGCCGAAACCGACGACCGCGAACATGATGCCGTTGGACAGCTTGTCCAGCATCACGTCCTCGATTTCGCCGATGGATTCGCCGGCCGTGTTGTAGACGGACGTGCCGATCACGCGCGAGGCGGCAATGGCTTCGGTATGTCCGGTCTGGGTGGTCATGGCAGTCTCCTCGTTGTCGTTGAACATGCAGCGACAATGAGGGGCGTGGCCGAAAGTTCCGCCCTTTCCGATCACTCCTCGAGGACGAAGGTCACTTTCATATTGACGCGGTAGGCGACGATCTTGCCGTCGGCGACCTCGACCTTCTGTTCCTGCACCCAGGCGCCCTTGACGTTCTTCAAGGTCTTGCTGGCGCGCTCGACACCTTTCTCCAATGCGTCCTGGAAGCTGACCTTCGACGAGGAGGTGATTTCGGTGACGCGGGCGACGGACATGGTTTGCTCCTGTTGTTCGTTGACCCCCGGCTCAGCCTATAGACCGCTCCTCCTCGTCACAAGGCCGGCTGGGTCACGCCTTCGCTACCTGATCCAGCGCCATCAGTCGTTCCAGCAGCGCCGGCAGCTTGTCGAGCGGCACCATGTTGGGGCCGTCGGAAGGCGCGTTGTCGGGGTCCTGATGCGTCTCGATGAAGACGCCGGCGACGCCGACCGCAACGGCCGCCCGCGCCAGCGTCTCGACAAAGCGGCGCTCGCCGCCCGAGGAGCCGCCCTGCCCGCCCGGCTGCTGCACCGAATGGGTGGCGTCGAAGATCACCGGCGCGCCCATCTCGGCCATGATCGGCAGCGAGCGCATGTCGGACACCAGCGTGTTGTAGCCGAAGGAGGCGCCACGTTCGGTCACCAGCACATTGGCGTTGCCCGAACCTGTAACCTTGGCGACCACGTTCTTCATGTCCCACGGCGCCAGGAATTGCCCCTTCTTCACATTGACCACCTTGCCGGTCTTCGCCGCCGCAATGAGCAGGTCCGTCTGGCGGCTGAGGAAAGCCGGGATCTGCAGGATGTCGACATGCGGCGCGACAACGGCGCACTGTTCCTCGGTGTGGACGTCGGTAAGAACGGGCAGGCCGAACTCTTTTCGTACGTCGTCGAACACCGGCAGCGCGGCGTCGAGGCCCGCGCCGCGCTTGCCCGACAGCGAGGTGCGGTTCGCCTTGTCGAAGCTCGACTTGTAGACCAGCCCGATGCCGAGTTTCTTCGTCATTTCCTTCAGCGCGCCAGCCATATCGAAGGCGTGCTGGCGCGATTCGAGCTGACAGGGGCCGGCGATCAGCGCCAGCGGAGCGCGGTTGTCGAAGCGGACATCGCCGACGGCGACGGTAGGGTTCGGCTGGGTCATGCGGATTCCTCGAAGACGAAGGCGGCGCCCTGCCCGGCTGCGGCCGGAACGACAAGGCTTGCGCCGCTGAAATGGTGATCGACGCCCGCTTCGGCAAGGCGGCGCGCCACCGCCCGCGCGTCCGGCACGGCGAAGACGATCGCCGCGAAGCGCAGCGAAGAAGGCTTTGCCGCCAGGCCGAAGCGCCGCTCGAAACCGGCCGGCTCGAAAAGCGACAGGGTGGCGTTGGGCAGAGCGAGGCCGGTCGGTCCGATAGCGTCGGCCGGAGCGCCGGCGGCCTCGCCGAGCAGGCGCAGTTTGCCGTCGACGTCGTCGCTGACCCCGATCAGCGCACGGATGGCGGATACGCCGTTGGCGTGCGCCTGCAACGCCGTGCGGTCGACCCTCGGCGCGTTGGCACGCTGGCAGGCAAAGGTGAATGCGTCGGCCATGTCTGGCGCAGCCGCAAAGGCAAGGCGGAAAGACGCGGTGTCCTGCTTGCCGGAGACGTCGACGAAGGGCCGCGAGAAATCGAGCCTTTGGCCGGCGGAAATGCCGGACGCGACATAATGGGCGTGGTCCGCATCGGCGTCGTCGGTGCCGAACACGACGGCCGAAAAGCCTTCGTCGCCGTTGCGGGCGCGAAAGGCCCGGTCGCGGCCGACGAAGACGTTGCCGGCATCAGCCGCCTGCCTGGTCGCGTCGGGATCACCGATCGCCAGCGGTTCCAGGAAGGTGTCGCCACCGAAATAGACGCAGCAGTTGATCGTGCCGAACGGATGCGTGCCTTGCGGCGCAACGGTGAAGCCGAGCGCACCGAGCCGCGCCTGCGCGGTCTTGAGGTCGTGCGTGGGAAGAACCAGATGGTCGAGCGGATGGGTCATGGGCGTTTTTGTGTGCACGAAGTCCCGGCCCTGTTCAAGAGTTACCGTCGCCACGCTGCCTTTCGGCCCTGGCCATTGTCGAAGAGCAGACCTCGGAGTGTTGAGGTCGGGAAGCGGGCGCGGTTGCCGAGCCTGCTAGATTAAGTAATGGCGCGGCTTGCCGCGCCCGCCGGCGATTTCTGTTCCCGTCCGTTCCGCTTCACCGCAGCTCACGGCTTCGGTTTTCTTGCAAAAACCTCCACCGGCCGATGGCTTGCAGCGCTCGTCCAGCGCACGGGGACCGTAATATCCCCAGGGGAACCCTTGGACGGAACCTCCCCGGATGGCCGCTTACGTTGAGCAGCCACCGGAGGCGCCGGCTCCCCGCCACGCAATCACCGTCATGACCGGTGTTCCCGCGCGGGAAGCTGGGGCCAAGTATGGGGCGGGTTCAAAGGACGGGGATAGATTTCTGGCGAAATTTTCGTCAAAGCGCCCCGTCGAGCCGACGAAGGATGAGAGCGGCAGCACTTTTCCACAAGTCGATAGGCTCGCTCCACATTGAATATCTTTAAGCTGAAACGGCCTTAATAACCCGGTTCCGCTTCCCTAAGGTGAGGCGTACCCTTCCGTTCGCGAGCCAAACAGCCGCACGACCAGAAGGGGACCGCCTATGACGACCACCGACATGATACCGGGGGCATCTCCCGGGCTTTACAACGAAGACCTCGCCCCGGCGAAAGAACGCAACTGGGGGCCGTTTTCCATCTTCAACGTATGGACGTCCGACGTCCACAGCCTTTGGGGCTACTATCTCGCGGCCAGCCTGTTCCTGTTCTGCGGCGGCTTCGTCAATTTCATCGTCGCCATCGGCGTCGGCTCGCTGATCATCTATTTCCTGATGAACCTGGTCGGCTACGCCGGCGTGAAGACCGGCGTGCCCTACCCCGTTCTGGCGCGCGCCTCGTTCGGCATCTGGGGCGCCAACATCCCTGCCCTCGTGCGCGCCATCGTCGCCTGCTTCTGGTACGGCGCGCAGACGGCGGCGGCGTCCGGCGCCATCGTGGCGCTGCTCACCCGCACGCAATGGTTCGCGGACTTCCACGCCAACAACCATATGCTCGGCCACTCGACGCTCGACGTGATCTGCTTCCTGGTCATGTGGGGCCTGCAACTGCTCATCATCAGCAAGGGCATGGAAACGGTGCGCCGCTTCCAGGACTGGGCCGGCCCGGCGGTGTGGATCATGATGCTGATCCTCGCCATCTATCTGTGCGTCAAGGCCGGCACCTTCGCCGTCACCAGCGACATTCCCATGGACGTGCTCCTTGAGAAGACCAAGGACGCAGGCGTGCCCGGCACGCCGGGTTCGTTCGGCTCGCTCGCGGCCGTCGCGGCGATCTGGGTGACGTATTTCGCAGCCCTTTACCTGAACTTCTGCGACTTCGCCCGCTACGCTCCCGACAAGGCGGCACTGCGCAAGGGCAACCTGTGGGGCCTGCCGATCAATCTCATCCTGTTCTCGCTGGTCGCCGGCGTCACCACGATCGCAGCCTGGGACGTCTACCACGAGGTGCTGCTGCACCCCGACCAGATCTCGGCCAAGTTCGACAACTGGTTCCTGGCAGCCCTTGCCGCGCTGACCTTCGCGGTGGCGACGCTGGGCATCAACGTGGTGGCGAACTTCGTCTCGCCGGCGTTCGACTTCTCCAACGTCTTCCCGCGGCAGATCAACTTCAAGCGGGGCGGCTACATCGCGGCTCTGATCGCGCTCGTGCTCTATCCCTTCTCGCCTTGGGACGGCAGCGCGGCGAACTTCGTCAACACCATCGGCGCGACGATGGGCCCGATCTTCGGCATCATGATGGTAGACTACTATCTGATCCGGAAGGGCGAGTTGGATGTCGTCGGCCTCTACAAGGAGGACGGCGAGTTCCGCTTCCAGAGCGGCTGGCACGTCAACGCCTTCATCGCGGCGATCATCGGCGCGATCTTCTCCTCGATCCTGCCGAACTTCACCGACTGGCTGCCGGCCTGGTGGGGCGTCTACGGCTGGTTCTTCGGCGTCGCCATCGCCGGCGTCGTCTACTACGTGCTGCGCACGGCGGCACTGGGTGCCGGCGCCAAGGCGGCAAGGGCCTGAGGGCTCACCTATGACGACAGAAGGGCGGCTCCGGCCGCCCTTTTCATGTCTCCGAAAGCATCCGCGCCAGGTTGCGCACCGTATTCCAGTTGCGTGAGGTGCCGACGCCGAGACGCTTGTGGTTCATGGCCGCCAGCAGCCGCGAATTGGGCCTTTCGCGCGAGAAGACGATCCACGGATCGCCATTGACGATAGCGAACTTCTCGTCGGCCGCCTCAGCCTGTCCTCGGCGTCGGCAGGAACCGGGCTACGCATGACGCGCACCGCAACCTGGTCTGGCGTAGCGTTGGCTTCTTCAAGGAAAGGATTGGCGGCGGCCAGCGCCAGCCAGCCGGCAGCGTCACGCACGATGAAGTCGACATGCCGGCCGAAGGTCTTCGGAAAGGCCGCCTCCAGACGGCTTTCCAGGTCCGCGATCGCCGTCTCCGGCGCGTCGAAGACAAGATTGCCGCTGGAGACGAGCGTGCGGACATTCTCGTAGCCGAGACCTTCGGCCATGGCGCGAAGATCGGCCATCACCACCCGCTTCTGCGGCGTCAGGACGATGCTGTAGAGAAGCGCGACATAGGTCCGGCTCATGCGGCTCGCTGCCGGCCTACACCAGCCGGCTCTGCTCCACCGCCGCCGCGATGAACGACGCGAACAGCGGGTGCGGCTCCAGCGGCCGGCTCTTCAGCTCGGGATGGTACTGCACGCCGATGAACCACGGATGGTCGGCATATTCGACCGTCTCGGGCAGCACGCCGTCCGGCGACATGCCGGCGAACACCAGCCCGCATTCCTCCAGCCGCTGCTTGTAGTCGATGTTGACCTCGTAGCGATGGCGATGACGCTCGGAAATCTGCGTGTCGCCATAGATGTCGGCGATCCTGGAGCCGGGCGAAAGCCGCGCCTCGTAGGCGCCGAGCCGCATGGTGCCGCCAAGGTCGCCGGCCGCCTTGCGCTTCTCCAGCATGTTGCCCTTCAGCCATTCGGTCATCAGGCCGACGACCGGTTCCTTGGCCGGGCCGAACTCGGTCGAGGACGCGTTCTCGATGCCGGCCAGCGAGCGCGCCGCCTCGATGCAGGCCATCTGCATGCCGAAGCAGATGCCGAAATACGGCACCTTGCGCTCGCGCGCGAACTTGGCGGCGAGGATCTTGCCCTCCGAGCCGCGCTCGCCGAAGCCGCCGGGTACGAGGATGCCATGGACTTTTTCGAGATAGGGCGCGGGGTCCTCCTTCTCGAAGACCTCGCTTTCGATCCAGTCGAGCTTGACTTTGACGTGGTTGGCCAGGCCGCCGTGCGACAGCGCCTCGATCAGCGACTTGTAGGCGTCCTTGAGGCCCGTGTACTTGCCGACGACGGCGATGGTGACCTCGCCTTCGGGATTGTGGATGCGCTGCGACACGCCCTGCCACGGCTCCAGGCGCGGCTTCGGCGCCGGATCGATGCCGAAGGCGGCCAGCACTTCGCCGTCGAGGCCTTCCTTGTGATAGGCCATCGGCACGTCGTAGATGTGGCCGACGTCGAGCGCCTGGATGACGGCCGATTCGCGCACGTTGCAGAACAGGGAAAGCTTGCGCCGCTCCTCCTTCGGGATCGGCCGGTCGGCGCGAACGAGCAGGATGTCGGGCGCAATGCCGATGCCGCGCAGTTCCTTGACCGAATGCTGCGTCGGCTTGGTCTTCAGCTCGCCGGCGGTCGGAATGTAGGGCATCAGGGTCAGATGCACGTAGACGGCGTTGTTGCGCGGCAGGTCGTTGCCGAGCTGGCGGATCGCCTCGAGGAACGGCATCGCCTCGATGTCGCCGGCGGTGCCGCCGATCTCGCACAGCACGAAATCGTAATCGTCGTTGCCATCGAGCACGAAATTCTTGATCTCGTCGGTGACGTGCGGGATCACCTGCACGGTCGCGCCGAGATAATCGCCGCGCCGTTCCTTCTCGATGATGTTCTTGTAGATGCGGCCGGTGGTGATGTTGTCCTGGCTGTTGGCCGAGCGGCCGGTGAAGCGCTCGTAATGGCCTAGATCGAGGTCCGTCTCGGCGCCGTCGTCGGTGACGAACACCTCGCCGTGCTGATAGGGCGACATGGTGCCCGGATCGACATTGAGATAGGGGTCGAGTTTCTTCAGGCGGCAACGATAGCCGCGCGCCTGCAACAGGGCTCCGAGAGCCGCCGAGGCAATGCCTTTTCCAAGGGAAGAAACCACGCCGCCGGTGATGAAAACATATCGCGCCATGGGAGTCGGTGCTTAACGCGGCCTGAACGATTCCGCCAGTGGAAAAACCGCCGCTTGAGGTTTTTCCCGGCACTGTCGAATGAGCAAAACAAAAGGGCCGGCTGTTCACCGGCCCTTGTCGCAGTTTTTTCGCTGCTTAGAGGATGACCACCTTGGTGCCCATCTTCACGCGACGGTAGAGATCCATGACGTGCTCGTTGATCATGCGGAAGCAGCCGTTCGAGGCGCTGGTGCCGATGGTCTGCGGCGCGACGGTGCCGTGGATGCGCAGATGCGTGTCCGTCTTGCCCTGGTAGAGGTAGATGGCGCGCGCGCCGAGCGGGTTCTCTCCGCCGCCGGGCATGCCGTCCTTATACCGGCCGTAATGGCTGGGCTCGCGCTCCTGCATTTCCTTGGTCGGAATCCAGCGCGGCCATTCCTGCTTGTCGCCGACGGTCGTGGTGCCCTTGAACTGCAGGCCTTCCTTGCCGACGGCAATGGCGTAGCGGCGCGCCTTGAAGGCCGATTCCACAAGGTAGAGCCGCCGCTCGGTGGTGTTGATGACGATGGTGCCCGGCTCATAGCCCGAAAAGTCCACTTCCTGCGGTACGAATTCCGGCTTCACCTTGAAAGGCTTCTTGGCCTGCTTCTTGGCCAGCGCCGCGTCCAGCGCGCGGGTTTCCGGCAGGTAGGAGATCGACGAGGCCGTCGAGCCGCCGAACAGGCCGGCAAACAGGCCGCCCGAAGAGCGGGGCGCCGTTGCTGGCGATTCGGAACGAAGCTCGCCGTTGTTGCCGGTCAGTGCGACGTTCATCGCCTCCGCCGGCAGGGCCTCTTCCGCCTCCTGGATGGGCTCGGCCGGCCGCGCCGGCTCGGCCTTGGCCGTCTTCTTCTCGACCTTCACGGCCTTTTCGGCCGCCTTCTGGCTCTTGCTGGCGAGAAACGCCTCGCGTCGGGCGTCGGCTCTCGCTTTGGCTGCCTCGCGCATGGCCTGTTTCCGGGCTTCGAGTGCCTTGACCTTCGCTTCGGCCCGCTCGGCCTTGATCTGCTTTTCCAGCTCCTCGATGCGGGCGAGGTCCGCGTCGGTCGGCTTCTTCTTCTTTTTCAGCTGTTTCAGTTCCGCGGTCGGGCTTTTCGCCGCGACCTGCACGACGTCGGTCTGCGATGCGGCCTGAGGAGCCGTGGAGGACGGCATGGCCGCGTAAGCGGGCGCGCCGAGAAAGAGGGCGGCCGCGAAGCCGGCAAGGATGAAGCTGCGAAGCTGCATGGCGAAAATCCGATCAGATATGCGTGTTGCCCACGGCATAGCCCCGCCTCCCCCGCGAGGGAGCCGATCTGCCGCAGGCAAGCTATAGTCGAATCAGCGGATGGCGCTCAAGCGCACCGGTCCGCCATACCCGTTCGAATCTTTGTGATGACGCGGCATTTGCCGCGACTGTGTTCAAACGACAACAGATTTCGTCAGGCTGATATAAACCGTTATCGGAACGGCTACTGGTTGGGAACCTGCGGCGCGGCCGGCTTCATGGCGCCGCCGTCCGTAGCCGGAGCCTCGGTCGCCGGAGCTGCGGGAGCCTGCGGGGCCATCGTGGGCGCGTTCGCCTGCGGCTCGGTGGCCGGAGCCGGCGCGGTGGTGGCGGAACCGCCGTCGGTCGGCGGCGTCGCCTGGTTGGCGGGCGCGGCCGGAGCCGTCGAGCCGGGCAGCTGGTCGAGCACGCCCTTGCCGCCACCGCTCTGGCCCGAGCCGTCCTGGCTGGAGGCCGGCAACCGGTCGAGGATGTCGATCGGCTTTTCGCCGTAACGGGCGACGATGGACAGGATCAGCGAGGTGGCGAAGAAGATCGTCGCCAGGATCGCCGTCGCGCGCGTCAGCGCGTTGGCGGCGCCGCGCGCCGTCATGAAACCGGAACCGCCGCCGATGCCGAGCCCGCCGCCTTCGGAGCGTTGCAGCAGCACCACGCCGACAAGCGCGAGCACGACCATGAGATGGACGACGATCAGTACGGTTTCCATTATCTATCCCGGTAAGGCGTCCGGCCTGCGCGAACGCGACCGCTCGATTGGAGGCGGCTCAATACAATGCTTTCGTGGCATTTCCAAGCCCGTGCCCCGAATATGGGGGCCTCAAGCGGCTTTGCAACCGCACGGGCCGCTGCGCGGGCTCAGACGGCCTGGTAGGATTCCGCGATGCCGAGGAAATCTGCGGCCTTGAGGCTGGCCCCGCCGACCAGCGCGCCGTCGACATTGGCGACCGACAGCAGTTCGCGCGCATTCGACGGCTTCACCGAGCCGCCATAGAGGATGCGGGTCTTCGCCGCAGCCGGCCCCAGCTTCTCCACCAGCCGCGCCCGGATGTGCGCATGCGCTTCGGCGACGTCGGCGGCGGTCGGCGTCAGCCCCGTGCCGATCGCCCAGACCGGCTCATAGGCGAGTATTGTGTTGGCGGCGGTGGCGCTCACCGGCACCGATCCGGCGATCTGGCGCGACAGCACGTCGAGCGTGGCGCCGGCTTCGCGCTCGGCGCGCGTCTCGCCGATGCAGATGATGGCGACGAGACCCGCCCGCCAGGCAGCGGCCGCCTTGGCATGCACCGACGCATCGTCCTCGCTGTGGTCGGCGCGGCGCTCCGAATGGCCGACGATGACATGGCTGGCGCCGGCGTCCTTCAGCATTTCGGCGGAAATGTCGCCGGTATGGGCGCCGCTCTCCTCGGCATGGCAATCCTCGCCGCCGAGATGGACGGGCGTGCGCGACAGGATTTCCGCCGCCCGCGTGAGCAGCGTGGCCGGCACGCAAACCAGCGCTTCCGTCTCGGCGTCCAGGCCGCTCATGAAGCCGTTGCCGATCATCAGAAGCTGGTTCAGCGAGGCGCCGGTGCCGTTCATCTTCCAGTTGCCGGCGACGAGCGGGCGGATTCCGGGTGTCATGGGCTGTTGTCTCCGATGGCCGTTTGCCGAGCGTCCTCACTACCAAAAACAGGTCACAAAGCAATCGACACTGGAAAGGAAGGACGCTATTGCGCTTGGCGACAGGCAATTTGGACGGCATCATGCTCGGAACTTTGAGAAACGCGGCAGGAACCTGGGTAGCCAAGACCCTGCTGTCGATCCTGGTCCTCAGCTTCGCGGTCTGGGGCATCTCCGGCCGCATAGCGGGCGTCGCCGGCCACGAGTCGGTCATCACCGCCGGCGGCACCTCCGTTTCGGTGACCGAATACCGCCTCGCCTACGACCGCCAGATCAACGCAATGTCGCAGCAGTTCGGCCAGCGGCTGACGCGCGACCAGGCGAAGGCGCTGGGCATCGACAACCAGGTTCTGGCGCAGCTCGTCTCCGGCGCCGTGCTCGACGAGCAGGCGCGCAAGATGAGCCTCGGCCTCTCCAAGGACCGGCTTGCCGAGCTGACCCGCGAAGACCCCGCCTTCCGGGGACAGAACGGCCAGTTCGACCGGCAGATGTTCGAATATGTCCTGCGGCAGGTCGGCATGCGGCCGGAGGACTACCTGAAGAACCGCGGCCAGGTCGCAGTGCGCCAGCAGATCGTCGAAGCCGTTTCCGACGGGCTGAAGGCCCCCGACACCTTCCTCAAGGCCGTGGCGCTCTATCGCGGCGAGGACCGCACGATCGACTACCTCTCGCTGCCGAAGTCGATGGTCGAGCCGATCGAAGCCCCGAGCGACGACGTGCTGAAGGCCTATTTCGAGGAAAACAAGAAGACCTATGCGGCTCCCGAATACCGCAAATTCTCCTATGTTCGCCTCGAACCCGAAGACATCATGGACCTGAGCTCTGTCAGCGACAACCAAGTCCAGGAAGACTACGAGAAGAACAAGGAGCGCTATACGACTCCGGAAACCCGCACGATCGAGCAGCTGGTGTTCAAGACGCCCGAGGAGGCCCAGGCTGCACTCGATTCGCTCAAGGCCGGCGGCACCTTCGACAAGCTCGCGACGGCGCAGGGCAAGACCGAGGCCGACATCGCGCTCGGCACCTTGTCGAAGGACAAGATCGCCGACCAGGCGGTCGCCGACGCGGCCTTCGCGCTCGACCTCAACCAGGTCAGCGGCGTCGTCCAGGGCAGCTTCGGCCCGGTGCTGCTGCGCGTCACGGCGATCACGCCGGAAGTCGTCAAGCCGCTTGCCGAGGTCTCGGACGAAATCCGCAAGCAGATCGCGCTCGGCGAAGCCAACCGCATCCTGCTGGACGTGCACGATTCCTACGAGGACGCCCGCGCCGGCGGCGCAACCCTGCAGGAGGCTGCCGACAAGCTGAAACTCAAGGTCGTGACCGTCGACGCCGTCGACCACGCCGGCCAGCGGCCGGACGGCAGCGTCATCAAGGACCTGCCGGAATCGGCTTCCCTCATTCGCGCCGTCTTCGACGCCGAGGCGGGCATCGAGAACGAGGGGCTGACCACGGCGAACAACGGCTACCTGTTCTACGAGGTCGTCTCGGTGACCCCCGCCCGCGACCGTACGCTGGACGAGGTGCGCCAGAAGGTCGCCACCGACTGGACGGCCGAGGAAACCACCAAGCGGCTCTCCGCCAAGGCGACCGAGCTGGAGAAGCGGCTCAAGGACGGCACGTCGCTCGACGCGCTGGCAACCGAACTGAAGCTGGAAAAGCAGACCAAGCGCGGCCTGAAGCGCGAGGCCGACGACGCCGACTTCGGCAAGGCGGGTGCTGCCATCATGTTCGGCGTCGGCGAAGGCGGCACAGGCATCGTGCCCTCCCCGACCGGCGACGGCGAGATCCTGTTCAAGGTCGCCGAGGTGTTCGAGCCGGCAGGCGCCGATGCCAGCTCTGTTCCGGAAGATGCGCAGAAATCCTTCGCCGGCGGCCTTTCGGACGATCTGCTCGACGAACTCGTGGCGCAATTGCAGACGCAGTACGACGTGCGCGTCGACCAGGTCGCCATCGAGCAGGCGCAGCAATGAGCGCGCTCAAGCCGCATATCGCCAAGGTCGCGGCAGGCTCCCCGCTCACTTTCGCAGAGGCGCGCGAGGCGTTCGACATCATCATGTCGGGCGACGCGACGCCGGGCCAGATCGGCGGCTTCCTGATGGCGCTCCGGGTCCGCGGCGAGACCGTGGACGAGATTTCCGGCGCAGTCGCCACCATGCGCGACAAGATGTTGCGCGTCGAGGCGCCCGCCGGCGCGGTGGACATCGTCGGCACCGGCGGCGACGGCTCGCACAGCGTCAACATCTCCACCGCCTCAGCCTTCGTCATCGCCGCCTGCGGCGTGCCGGTGGCCAAGCACGGCAATCGCGGCCTGTCCTCGCAGACGGGCGCGGCCGACGTGCTGACCGCGCTCGGCGTCAAGATCGACCTCACGCCGGACGTGATCGGCCGCTGCATCGCCAGGGCTGGGGTCGGCTTCATGTTCGCGCCGGCGCACCATCCGGCCATGAAGCATGTCGGGCCGACGCGCGTCGAACTCGGCACGCGCACCATCTTCAACCTGCTCGGCCCCCTCTCCAACCCGGCCGGCGTCGACCGCCAGATGGTCGGCGTGTTCGCGCCGGAATGGGTCGGCCCTGTCGCCGAGACGCTGAAGGCGCTGGGGGCGACCCACGTCTGGGTGGCGCATGGCGACGGCTACGACGAGATCACCACGACCGGTGAGACGCATGTCGCCGAACTGGCGAACGGCAAGATCCGCACCTTCACGCTGACGCCGGAGGAATTCGGCCTGTCGCGCCACACCAAGGACGAGTTGCGCGGCGGCGACGCCGCCTACAATGCAGAGGCCCTGCGCGGCGTGCTCTCGGGCAAGCCGGGCGCCTATCGCGACACCGTGCTGATGAACGCCGGCGCCGGCCTCGTCGTCGCCGGCAAGGCGGCGGCGCTGAACGACGGCATCGCGACGGCGGCAGCGGCGCTCGACGCAGGCAAGGCGCATGCCGTGCTGGAAAAGCTGGTCAAGGTGTCGAACGAATAGAAGATGACCGACATCCTGAAAAAGATCGAGGCCTACAAGCGCGACGAGATCGCCGCCGCCAGGGCGCGCCTGCCGCTGGCCGAAATCAGGGCCCGGGCGAAGGACGCCGACGCACCGCGCGGCTTTCGCGCGGCACTCGAGCGCAAGCGCGCGCAAGGCCGCTTCGCGCTGATCGCCGAGGTGAAGAAGGCGAGCCCGTCGAAAGGCCTGATCCGCGCCGACTTCGACCCGCCGGCGCTGGCCCGCGCCTACGAAGCCGGCGGCGCCGCCTGTCTGTCGGTGCTGACCGACGCGCCGTCCTTCCAGGGCGCGCCGGAATTTTTGACCGCCGCCCGCGCGGCGACCGGCCTGCCCGCCTTGCGCAAGGATTTCCTGTTCGATCCCTACCAGGTCTACGAGGCGCGCGCCTGGGGCGCCGACGCCATCCTGATCATCATGGCCTGCGTAGACGACGCCATGGCGCGCGCGCTGGAGGATGCGGCGACCGAGCTTGGCATGGACGCGCTGATCGAGGTGCATGACGAAGCCGAGACCGAGCGGGCGCTGAAACTCACCTCGCGCCTGATCGGCATCAACAACCGCAACCTGCGCACCTTCGAGACGACGCTGGAAACCTCCGAACGGCTGGCGAAGCTGGTGCCGGCCGACCGACTGCTTGTCGGCGAAAGCGGCATCTTCGCCCATGCCGACTGCCGGAGGCTGGAGAAGGTGGGCATCGGCACCTTCCTCGTCGGCGAAAGCCTGATGCGGCAGCCCGACGTGACGGCGGCAACCCGCGCCTTGCTCGGCCTCGATGCCGCGATGGCGGCGCAGGCCTGACCATGGGCGGCGCTTCCGGCCTCACCCATATCGGCGCCCAGGGCGAGGCGCATATGGTCGACGTCGGCGCCAAGGCCGAGACCGAACGCACGGCGATCGCCGAAGGCTTCGTCTCGATGAAGCCCGAGACGCTGGCGACGATCGTGGCCGGCAACGCGAAAAAGGGCGACGTGCTGGGCACGGCGCGCATTGCCGGCATCATGGCCGCCAAGAAGACGCATGAGCTGATTCCGCTCTGCCATCCGCTGCTTCTGACCAAGGTTTCGGTGGACATCGAACCGATCGAGGCGCTGCCCGGCCTGAAGGTGACGGCGCTGGCGCGCGTCACCGGCAAGACGGGCGTGGAGATGGAGGCGCTGACGGCCGCATCCGTCGCCTGCCTGACCATCTACGACATGGCCAAGGCGGTCGACCGCGCCATGACGATTTCCGGCATACGGCTGGTCGAGAAGACCGGCGGCAAGTCCGGGACTTATAAGGCCGGCGAGAGCGGGGCCGACGACGGGGCAGCAGGCCGATGACGCTGGTACCTGTCGCGGAAGCGCTGACCCGCCTGCTCGACGGCGTCGAGCCGCTGCCGGCCGAAAGCGTGGCCCTGCATGAGGCCCATGACCGCGTTCTGGCCGAGCCGGTCACAGCACTGCGCACGCAGCCGCCGTTCGACGCATCCGCCATGGACGGCTACGCCACCCACGCTGCCGACGTCGCCGCAGCCCCTGCGCGGCTGACGATGATCGGCGCCGCCCCGGCCGGGCGCGCGTTCGACGGTAAGGTCGGGTCGGGCCAGGCCGTGCGCGTCTTCACCGGCGCGCCGCTGCCGGATGGCGCCGATACCATCGTCATTCAGGAAAACGTGCGCGCTCTCGGCGACGGCGCGATAGAGGTGCTGGAACCCACCGCCGCCGAGCGCAACATCCGTCGCGCCGGGCTGGATTTCCGCGAGGGCGACCTGCTGCTGGAAAAAGGCCGGCTGCTCGACCCGGCGGCATTGTCGCTCGCCGCATCCGCCAACCACCCGCGTCTTGACGTGGTGCGCCGCCCGCTGGTCGCCATCATCGCCACCGGGGATGAACTGGTGGCGCCCGGAAACGCCCTCGGTCCCGGCCAGATCATCTCCTCCAATGCCTATGGCGTCGCCGCCGCCGCCGCCTCGGTGGGCGCCGCAGCACTCGACCTCGGCATCGCCGCTGACCGCAAGGAGGCCATTGCGGCACTGGTCCGACAAGCGGTCGCGGCGGGCGCCGACGTCATCGTCACGCTGGGTGGCGCCTCGGTCGGCGACCACGATCTCGTCCACGACGTGCTGACAGGCGAAGGCATGACGCTGGATTTCTGGAAGATCGCCATGCGCCCCGGCAAGCCGCTGATGTTCGGCCGCATGAGCACCATCCGCTGCATCGGCCTGCCCGGCAACCCGGTCGCCAGCCTGGTGTGTTCGCAGCTTTTCCTGAAACCGCTCCTGGCAAAACTCGGCGGCCGCCCCTTCGCGCAAGACATTCGCGTGGCCCACCTCGGCGCCGCGATGCGAGAAAACGACCGCCGCGAGGACTACGTCAGGGCGGTCGTGAGCGAGGACGACGGCCGTCTCATCGCCACGCCCTTCGGCATCCAGGATTCCTCGATGCTACGCAAACTGGCCGATGCCAATGGCCTGATCGTGCGCGCGCCGCACGCGCCGGCCGCCGCCGAAGGCGACACCTGCCCGGTGCTGATGCTGCGCTGAACAAATCGTCGAAACATTCATGAAACTTTAAACGGTTGCGGAACACAACTGGAACAGATAGTGTTTGTTCCGGGTTTGTTTTCCGATTCTGTTTCGAGCGCCTGGGGGTCTGCCATGCTGACACGCAAGCAACACGAGCTTCTCCTGTTCATCCACGAAAGGCTGAAGGAGAGCGGTATTCCCCCGTCCTTCGACGAGATGAAGGAAGCGCTGGACCTTGCCTCGAAGTCCGGCATCCATCGGCTCATCACGGCATTGGAGGAGCGCGGCTTCATCCGCCGGCTGCCGAACCGGGCGCGCGCGCTGGAAGTGCTGCGGCTGCCCGATTCCATCGCGCCGGGCCTCAACGCGGCGAGGAAGTTTTCACCGGGCGTCATCCAGGGCGGCCTCGGGCAAGGCGGTCCGGGTGCCGGACGGCCCGCCAGGGAAGCGCAACGCCTGCATGCCGCCGGCAACGACGACGCCGGTTCGGCGGTGTCGATCCCCGTCATGGGCCGGATCGCGGCCGGCGTGCCGATCGCCGCGATCGAGCACAGGACGCATTCCATCACCGTGCCGCCCGAGATGATTTCCGGCGGCGAGCATTACGCGCTCGAGGTGAAGGGCGATTCGATGATCGAGGCCGGCATCTTCGACGGCGACACCGTCATCATCAAGAACGCCAGCACGGCGACGCCGGGCGAGATCGTCGTGGCCATCGTCGACGACGAGGAGGCGACGCTGAAGCGTTTCCGCCGCAAGGGCGCCTCGATTGCGTTGGAGGCCGCCAACCCCGCCTACGAAACCCGCATCTTCGGCCCCGACCGCGTCAGCGTGCGCGGCAAGTTGGTCGGCCTGATCCGGCGGTATTGAGGGAGCAGCGGCACCGACGCCGTCATTCCGGCCGTGAGGTTGTCGTCTTCCGCCGCTGTTCCTTGTCGCCGGTCTTGCGCTGGTAGGGCGCCAGTCCCCTCGCCTCGCGCGAAAAGGCGCGTTGGGCATGCCATGGGCGATAGTTTTCCTCGACCGCGAAACGGACCTGTGGCGGCCGGTCGGCCGTGGCCGGGTCGAAGGTGACGGCCGCGCTGCCGGAGCGCGCCAGATCGCGGGCGGTAACGACCGCGACAGGTAGATTCCGACAGGGATTTTTCGCGGTCGCGTCGGCGATAACGATCAGCGCCGCATAGGCGCAGGCCGGTCGCGCATCGCCGGCCTTCTGCGCCCACAAGACGATGGCGCCGAACGTGTGGCGGGCGATACAGAGCTTGCCCGCGCACAGGAACGGCGTTCCGGGCGGCAGATCGAGCGCGGCGTCGGTGGTGACGAAGCGCATATCCTTGCCTTTCAGCGCCTCGGGTTTCGCCAGGGTCTCGGCGTCGAGCGCGCGCCGCCAGTTGTCGGCGGTGAATTCGTTCGGACGCGCCCGGCTGACGGCGAGTTCGCCGCCGCCGATCGGCAGCGCCACCAGCCGCGCGTCCTCGGAAACCAGCACGTCCGGTGTCCTGACCTGATGGATCGTCACCAGCCCGGCCAGCGCGAAGGGCAGCGCCGCCAGCCTGAGCCACGTCGTCGTCATGGTGGCGATCACCAGCGCGACGGTGACCAGCAGGACCGACTGGACAGACACCAGCCCGACGGCATCAAGCGGCGAGCGCTCTGCGATCCAGCCGGAAATCGCGATCATCGCCGCCAGCCCCTTGCCCATGACGTAGAGAAACGGCCAGTCCGCTCCGAACGGCATGGCCAGCGCGGCAAACACGGCGAACGGCATCACCAGCACCGAGACGATCGGCATCACCGCGAGGTTGGCGAACAGGCTGAGCGGCGCGACGCGCTGGAAATGCCACATGGCGTAGAGGGTCGTGGCGCTGCCGGCGACGATGGACGTCACCGCCAGGGCGGCGGTCGCGGCCACCATCCGGCGCACGACGGCGCCCGGCCACGAACGGTTGGGCGGCAGCGTGCCGCCGCCGCGCGCTGCACGCCTGTCGCTCCAGCCGGCATAGGCGCCGACAAGGGCCGCGGTGGCGGCGAACGACATCTGGAAGCTCGGCCCGACGACCTCGTGCGGCGACACGACGACGACGGCGATGGCCGAAATCGCCAGGTTGCGCATGGTGAGTGCGGCGCGATCGAACAGCACGGCGGTCAGCATCACCGCCAGCATGATGAAGCTGCGCTCGGCCGCCACGACCACGCCGGAAATGAACAGGTAGGCCGCGATGGCGAACAAGGCCGCGCCCGCCGCGTACTTCTTCACCGGGCGGCGCGAGGAAAAATTCGGGAACAGCGCGAAGGCGCCGCGCAGCAGGGCCATCACCGTGCCGGCCACCAGCGCCATGTGCAGGCCGGATATCGAAATGATGTGGTAGATGCCGGTCTTGCGCATCGCCTCGTTGATGGATTCGGGAATGCCGGCGCGCACGCCCACCATGAGGGCCGCGGCGATCTCGCCCTCCGGCCCGCCGATGGCGGCGCGGATGCGGTCGGCGATGGCGTCGCGCGCGCGTTCCACCATCCCCGGCAGGCGTGCCGCGAGCGATGCCGGCACCGCTTTCTCCAGCTTGGGGTTGGAAAGGAAGAAACCGCTGGCGCCGATGCCGTCGAAATAGCTTTCGAAGGAGAAGTCGTAGCTGTCCGGCCGCACCGGCCCGGTCGGCGGCAAAAGCCGGACGAAGCCGCTCACGGTATCGCCGGCTGCCAGCCCCACAGGCACGGCGCGCGCCGAAAGGCGCACGCGCGCCGGCTGGTAGCGCAGCGTCGGACGCCGGGTGGAGAGGACATCGAGGGTGAGTCGCATGCGCCCGCTGGCCATGGCGTCGATGGCGACAACCCGTCCGGTCAGCCGTGTCGACACCTCTGCGCCGAGCATCGGGGTCGAGGCGCGCCAGGTCTCGACCTTCGCGCACAACACCCCCGCGGCCACCAGAAGCGCGGCCGCCAGCGCCAGTTGCAGCCGCGGACGCGAGCGCGCCAGCAGCACCGCGACGGCCAGAGCAACAGCGCAGGCGATCGGCTGGACAAAGCCGGGCTCGGCGGCAAGCGAGAAGTAGAAGACCGCGCCGCCGGACAGGAACACCGGCACCAGCAGGAAGGCAACGCCGCGATCCAGTTCCGTCGCGGCCGCCGTCGCCAAACCGGTCACCGCGCCGTACGGCGAGGAAATACGCGCCAACCGGCGGGCCTGTCGCCGGATGGTCGGCAAGCGGGCGGTCGCCGTCCGCCATGGCGAAACCGGTAGCTCTCCCGCCCCCTGATCGCCAACCGCCGGCGCGTCCGCCGTGGCTTCGTCCCCAACTGCGGGACGCCATAGTGCGGCATCCGGTTTTACCGGATCGTCGGATCGTCCGGGAAAACCCGGTTCCAAGGCAGGATCGTTGCCGGCTGACAGACGCGCATCTGGCGGTGCAAACAGCGCCCGTTCATTGACGCCGTCCGTTTCGCCTCTCCCACGCTCCGTTCCCCGGTCCCGCCCGGCCACCGGCCCTGCCCCTTGCGCCGTGGACCTCCTATGCTACATGAACGCGCGGCGCGGGAAAGTCCGGCGCCGCATCCGCACAAAGCCCGAGCTTTCTCCATGTCCGACACGGTCGTCACCCGCTTCGCTCCCTCGCCCACCGGCTTCCTGCACATAGGCGGCGCGCGCACGGCGCTGTTCAACTGGCTCTATGCCCGCCACACCGGCGGCAAGATGCTTTTGCGCATTGAGGACACCGACCGCGAGCGCTCGACCGAGGCGGCCACCGCCGCAATCCTCGATGGCCTGAGCTGGCTCGGCCTGACATGGGACGGCGACGCCGTCTCGCAGTTCCAGCGCGCGGCGCGTCACCGCGAAGTCGCCGAGGAACTGGTGCGCGCCGGCAAGGCCTACTACGCCTACGAGACGCCGGAGGAATTGACGGCGATGCGCGAAGCTGCGCGGGCGCAGGGCCTGCCGCCCCGCTACAACGGCCAGTGGCGCGACCGCGACCCAGCCGACGCGCCGAAGGGCGTGCCAGGAGCAGTGCGCATCAAGGCGCCGCGCGAGGGCGAGACGGTGGTGCACGACCTCGTGCAGGGCGAGGTGCGCTTCCCCAACAAGGATCTCGACGACCTGATCATCCTGCGTTCGGATGGCGTGCCGACCTACATGCACGCCGTCGTGGTGGACGATCACGACATGGGCGTCACCCACATTATCCGCGGCGACGACCACCTCACCAACGCCGCGCGCCAGACCGTCATCTACGAGGCGATGGGCTGGGCCGTGCCGAAGATGGCCCATATCCCGCTCATCCACGGCGCCGACGGCGCCAAGCTTTCCAAGCGTCACGGGGCGCTGGGCGTCGAGGCCTACCGCGCCATGGGCTACCTGCCGGAAGCGCTGCTCAACTACCTCGCCCGGCTCGGCTGGAGCCATGGCGACGACGAGGTGATGTCGATTGCCGACATGATTTCGTGGTTCGATATCGTCGACGTCAACAAGGGCGCGGCGCGTTTCGACTTCGCCAAGCTGGAGGCGCTGAATGGCGTCCACATGCGCGCCATGGACGACGCGGCACTGACGAATGCCCTGATCGAGACACTCCCGCACCTGCCCTACGGCGAGGCGCTGGCGGACAGGCTGGACGACAAGGCCAGGGCGCAGCTCCTCCAGGCCATGCCCGGCCTCAAGGAGCGCGCCAAGACGCTGGTGGAACTGGCCGACAGCGCTTGGTTCATCGTCGCCGACCGGCCGCTCACGCTCGACGAGAAGGCCGCCGCAATCCTCGATGCCGATGCCAGGGGCATCCTGAAAGCCATCCTGCCCGGCTTGCAGGCGCTTGGCGACTGGAGCGCGGCGAGCGCCGAGCAGGTGGTGCGCGTCTATGCCGAACAGGCAGGACTCAAGCTCGGCAAGGTGGCGCAGCCGCTGCGGGCCGCGCTCACCGGCCGTTCGACGTCGCCGGGCGTCTTCGATGTGCTGGCGGTGCTGGGACGCGACGAAAGTCTTGCCCGCATTTCCGATCAAATCGATTGATGGCGAACTGGCACAAGAAGTTTAACATTGAAAGGAGCGTTTTGCGGTGCAACATTAGGTGTGGACCCAGATAAGGGCCAGCCATCCAGATGCGATTGCGCTGCACGCTTTTCCGATCATTCGGCGGGTTGCTGCGATGCGGAATTCGCCTTGCCGCCCGGTGAGGAAACGATAAGGAGTTTGTGATGCCCGAAGCTGCGACGAAACTGGAATTCGACGGCAAGAACCAGCCGTCGGCCGCCAAGCTCGAATTCGCCGGCAAGACGCATGAGCTGAGCGTGCGAAGCGGCACCGTCGGTCCCGACGTCATCGACATCGGCAAGCTTTACGCCACCACCGGCGCCTTCACCTACGATCCGGGCTTCACCTCCACGGCGAGCTGCGAATCGGCCATCACCTACATCGACGGCGACGCCGGCATCCTCTTGCATCGCGGCTATCCCATCGACCAGCTCGCCGAGCACGGCGATTTCCTCGAAGTCTGCTACCTGCTGCTCTACGGCGAACTGCCGACCAAGGCACAGAAGGACGATTTCGACTATCGCGTCACGCGCCACACCATGGTGCACGAGCAGATGTCGAAGTTTTTCTCCGGCTTCCGCCGCGACGCGCACCCGATGGCGGTGATGTGCGGCGTGGTCGGCGCGCTGTCGGCCTTCTACCACGACTCGACCGACATCTCCGATCCGTACCAGCGCATGGTCGCCTCCATGCGCCTGATCGCCAAGATGCCGACGATCGCGGCGATGGCCTACAAGTACCACATCGGCCAGCCCTTCGTTTACCCGAAGAACGAGCTGAACTTCGCCGCCAACTTCCTGCATATGTGCTTTGCCGTGCCGTGCGAGGAGTACAAGGTCAACCCGGTGCTGGCGCGCGCCATGGAGCGCATCTTCATCCTGCACGCCGACCATGAGCAGAACGCCTCGACCTCGACGGTGCGCCTCGCCGGCTCGTCGGGCGCCAATCCTTTCGCCTGCATCGCCGCCGGCATCGCCTGCCTGTGGGGTCCGGCGCATGGCGGCGCCAACGAAGCGGCGCTGAACATGCTGGCCGAGATCGGCCATGTCGACCACATCCCGGAGTTCATCGCCCGCGCCAAGGACAAGAACGACCCGTTCCGCCTGATGGGCTTCGGCCACCGCGTCTACAAGAACTACGACCCGCGCGCCAAGATCATGCAGAAGACGGCGCATGAGGTTCTGGGCGAACTCGGCATCAAGGACGATCCGCTGCTCGACATCGCCATGGAGCTGGAAAAGATCGCCCTGACGGACGAATACTTCATCGAGAAGAAGCTTTATCCGAACGTCGATTTCTATTCCGGCATCACGCTGAAGGCCCTCGGCTTCCCCACCACCATGTTCACCGTGCTGTTCGCGGTGGCGCGCACCGTCGGCTGGATCGCACAGTGGAAGGAAATGATCGAGGATCCGCACCAGAAGATCGGCCGCCCGCGTCAGCTCTATGTCGGCGCGACCGAGCGCGACTACGTGCCGATTGCCAAGAGGTAAGACAACAAGGCGGTAGGACAGTAAGGCAGTAGGGAATTTCGCATACTGCCTTACTGCCTTCCTGCCCTACTGCCTTTCACCAGTTCCATTACCGCCGCCGCCGCGATCTCGCCCGATGGCTTCGCCGTCGTCATGCGGCGGCGCACTTCGGCGAAGCCGTCCTTCTGCCACCCGCGCAATTGCGTGTCGCTCCACAGCCCCTCGACGTAGCGCGCCAGCGACATCGGCCGCACATAGCTGTTGTAGCTTTCGGGCACGACCGGCCGATCGGCGATGAGGTTCGGCAGAACCCCCGTCCAGATCTTCACGAGGCTCTGCACCGCCTGCATGACCGGATCGAAGCGGTAGCAGGAGATCATCGGCACGCCGCTCAGCGCCAGTTCCAGCGAAACGGTACCCGAAGCGATCAGGGCTGCGTCCGCGAGGCCGAAGGCACGCCATTTGCCTTGCGGATCGGTGACGATTTCGGGGCGTTCGTTCCAGTTCGCCGTCGCCGAACGGACGAGATCGGCGACATGCGGCACGGTGGGCAGGATGAGCCGCATCTTGTGGCCGCGTCGGCCAAGGATGGCGACTGTTTCGCCGAACGGCTCGATCAGGCGGCGCACCTCGCCGCGCCGGGAGCCGGGCAGGATCAGCAGCGTCTTGGTGCGGTCCAGCGAGAAATCGCGCGGCTTCGCCTGCTCGGCGGCGGCCGCAAGCACGCCGGGGTCCTGCGTCAGGCGGTGGCCGACGAACGTGCCGGGTGGGCCGCCCAGCCGTTCCAGTTCCTTCGCCTCGAACGGCAGCAGGCACAGGATACGGTCGATATAGGGGCGCATCGCCGGCGCCCTGCCCGGCCGCCAGGCCCAGACGCTCGGGCAGACATAGTGGACGATCGGGATCGCGGGCGCGGCCGCGCGCACCTTGCGGGCGACACGCAGCGAAAAATCAGGGCTGTCGATGGTGACGAGGCAATCCGGCTTTTCCTGTGCGATAAGGCTCGCCACCTGGCCGATGCGGCGCATCAGCCGCGGCAGGTCGCGGATGATGGCGCTCACTCCGATCAGCGCGATCTCACCCGCGTCGAAGGCCGACTGCAGGCCGAGTTCCGCCAGATGCCGGCCGCCGACGCCGACCAGCCGCACCTCGCGCCCGGTAGCCTTGCGCAAGGCGCGCACCAGATCGGCGCCGAGCAGGTCGCCCGATTCCTCGCCGGCGACGATGGCGATCTTCAACGGCTCAGCCGCCATGACGCTCCTCCCGCGCGGACAAGCCGAGCGCGAACAGGCCGAGCGCATCGGCCCGGGCGACGAGCTCCGGCCCGTCGACGACCAGCGAGCGGCCCGCTTCCACGGCGATGCCGGACAGTCCTGCCGCATGCGCCAGCTCGATGGTGACCGGCCCGACCGTCGGCAGGTCGGCGCGCAATTCCTGTCCGGGCTTCAGGCATTTGACCAGCACGCCGCCCGTCTTGCCCGCCAGTCTTCCGTGGCCGCGCAGGTCGCGCACCCGCTCCAGCAGACCGTTCGTGCCCTCTATGCCCTCCAGCGCGATGGCGCGACCGCCGATGGCGACGGCGCCCTGCCCGATGTCGAGCGCGCCGATCGCCTCGGCAGCGGCGCGCCCGGCCTCGATGTCGCGCCAGTCCGCCGCCTTGGGCTTGGCCTTCGTCCAGGGCCCTTCCATGGCCAGCAGTTCCGGCACGATCTGATGGGCGCCGACGACATGGATGCCGCTGGCTTCCAGCCATCGCATGATCAGCCTGAGCAATCCGTCGTCGCCCTTGCCGAGGCCCGCGATGACGCTGGGCAGCAAGGTGACGAGGCCGAGACTGGGACGTATCGCCGACAGTTTCGGACGGCGGCGTATTTCGCCCGCCATCACCAGATGCGTGACGCGATGGCGCTTCAATATGCTGACGAGCTTGCCGATATCCTCCAGCGGGCGCGTCTCGTGCTCGCACGTCTCCAGCACGGTGCCGGGCTCTGCCTCGCCCTCCAGGATCACGACGAAGGGATCGCTGCCCAGGGCCTTGAGCGCCCGCGCCACCGCCTGCGGAAGCACGCCGCCACCGGCGACGATGCCGGGCCTTGCCCCGGATGCGAGTTGCAGGCCTTGCTGCGCCTCAGTCCTCGTCATTGCCGTCGCTGCCGCCACCCTTCAGCGGCGGCACAATGAAATAGCGCTTTTCGCGGGTGGAGAGGAAATCGACGATCTTCATGATGACCGGTGAACCGGAGAATTCGGCCCTCGCCTTTTCGACGTTCTCGGCCATGGGATGAGCATGGTCGAAGATCATCTTGTAGGCGCGGCGCATGGCATGAAGTTCGCTGTGCGGCATGCCCGAACGCTTCAGGCCGATGATGTTGAAACCGCGCAGCTTGGCCCGGTTGCCCGACGCCAGACCGTAGGGGATGACATCGCCGACGATGGCCGAACAGCCGGCTAGGAAGGCGTTGTCGCCGACGCGCACGAACTGGTGCACCGCGGTCAGGCCGCCGATGTTGACGTTGTCGCCGATTTCGCAGTGCCCGCCCAGCGTGGCGCCGTTGGCGAAGGTGGCGTTCCTGCCCACCACGCAGTCATGCGCGATGTGCGTATAGGCGAGGAAATTGCCGTTATCGCCGACGATCGTCTCGCCGCGGCTGGTATCGGTGCCGACGTGCATGGTCACGCCTTCGCGGATGATGCAGTTGGCGCCGATGACGAGCGTCGTGCGCCCGCCCGTATGCTTGTTGTTCTGCGGCGGAGCGCCGAGCGTCGCCATCGGATAGACCTTGCTGCCCTCGCCGATGGTGGTGGCGTTCAGCACCGAGACATGCCCGATCAGTTCGACCCGGTCGCCGATCACCGCATCGGCGCTGACGTGGCAGAACGGGCCGATGCGCACGCCGCTGCCGATCCGCGCGCCCGGCTCGATGACGGACGAGGGATGGATGACTGTCTGATCCTGCATGGATACCCGTTCTCTACTCGTCGACGACCATCATCGCCTGAATTTCGGCCTCGGCGACCTTGCCGCCGTCCACCATCGCCTCGCAGGCGAACTTCAGGAGGTTGCCGCGCTTCTTGAGCTTTTTTACCTGAATGCGCAACTGGTCGCCCGGCACCACCGGCTTGCGGAACTTGGCGCCGTCAATGGTGAGGAAATAGACCAGCGAGGGTTTGGCCACGCCGGCGGCACGGATGCAGATGGCGCCGGCTGTCTGTGCCATCGCCTCGACGATGAGCACGCCCGGCATCACAGGCAGGCCCGGGAAATGGCCCTGGAAATATTGTTCGTTCATCGTCACGCTCTTGATGCCGACGGCGGAATTGTCGCCGTCGATGTCGACGATGCGGTCGATCATCAGGAACGGATAGCGGTGAGGCAGGAGCTTCATCAGCCCCACGATGTCGACCGCTTCGAGCGTCGAGCCGGCCGCTTCAACCATGCTTGTCTCCCTTTCCATGCTTGGTGAAGTTGCGGATCGCCGACAGCTCGCGGAAGAAATCCCGCATCGGCTGGGCCGGCAGGCCCGCCCAGCGCTCGCCGGCCGGAATGTCGTACATCAGGCCGGCCGACGCCGCCACCTGCACCCGGTCGCCGATGGTCAGGTGGTCGGCGATGCCGACACGCCCGCCCAGCATGACGAAGTCACCGATGGTGACCGAGCCGGAAATGCCGCAATGGCCGGCGATGAGGCAGCCGCGGCCGATGCGCACGTTGTGGGCGATCTGCACGAGGTTGTCGATCTTGGTGCCCTCGCCGATGATCGTATCGGCCATGGCGCCGCGATCGACGGTGGTGTTGGAGCCGATCTCGACATCGTCCTGGATGATGACGCGGCCGACCTGAGGAATCCGCTCCGGGCCCTTGGCGCCGCCGACGAAACCGAAGCCGTCCTGGCCGATCTGGGCGCCGCCATGGATGACGACGCGGTTGCCGATCAATGCGTAGCGGACGCTGACGTTTGGCCCGATATAGCTGTCGCGGCCGATGCGGCACGAGTGCCCCACCACCGCATTCGGCGCGACGATGGTGCCGCTGCCGATGGCCGCGTCCGGCCCGACGACGGCACCGGCCTCAATGATCGCGCCGGGCTCAATGTGAGCGCTGGCGTCGACATGGGCACGCGGCGACACACCCGTCTCCGACGTCAGCGTGTCGGGCGTGGCGGCGGCCGGGAACATCAGCCGCCCGATCATGGCGAAAGCCTGCTGCGGACGCGGATTGACGAGGACGGCGACGCCGGTAGGCGCCTTGTCGGCGAACTCGCGCGGGCACAGAACGGCGGCTGCGTGCAGCGTCTCCATCAGCCCGATGTTGCGCTTGCCCTCGACGAAAACGAGCGCCGAACCGCCGCCGTCGCCGGCGGAGGCGATGGTTTCGATGACGGTTTCGGAATAGGCGGAATTGGACAGTTCCGAGCCGGTCAGGTTCGCGACCTCAGCCACCGTATAGCGGCGTGAAGGCACAAAGAACACCGGATCCTTCATTCGCGAGCAATGTCCAGCTAGTCGCTCGCCTCCGGGCCGGAAAGGTCCGGAGGCATCGCCTTGCGGCGATCAGAAGCGGGTCGATATGCCGAAGTTGAATTCCTGCACGTCGTCGGTGTCTTGCTTGGCGAGCGGGACCGCGTAGTCGACACGCAACGGGCCGAAGGGCGACGCCCAGATCAAGCTGACGCCGGCCGAGGCACGCCATTCCATTTCGGTGGATGATGCAACGACACCATTGACCTTGCTGCCATAAAGCGTCGCGGCATCGGCGAAGACGGCGCCGCGCAGGCCGAGGCTTTCGGGCACGATCGGCAGCGGGAACTGCGCTTCGGCCGAGGCATTGAAGTAGGTCGTACCGCCGAGGTGGTCGTACCCGGCCGCGCCGTCGATGCCGTTCTTGTAGGCAACGGGGCCGATGCCGTTGAAATCGAAGCCGCGGATGATGCGGTCGGTGCTCTGGAAATGGTCGAACACGCGCAGCTCGTTGTCGCCGTAGCCAGCGATGTAGCCGGCCCCGCCCGACACGAGGCCGACGATGTCCATCTCTTCCGACAGCGTCTGGTAGACCGAGGCGCGTGCGGTGAGCTTGTAGTACTTGGCGTCGCCACCGAGACCCGCGAACTCCGCGCCCAGGTTGGCATAGATGCCGTAATGCGGGTTCTTGGTGTCATCGATGGTGTTGTAGATCAGGTTGCCGGAGACCGAGGACTTGATCCACGGGCTATTGGCGATGCCGTCCTGAATAGCGCTAGAGATATAGCACTTGCCCGGATCGTAGTTCCCGTTCACATCCACGCAATTGTCATCGTAGGAGTATTTCTCCTCCGAGATATTGTACGCGACCTGCGTGGTGATGTTGGTGGTGATCGGCAGGCCGAAGCGGACGGTGCCGCCGGTCGTCTGGACGTCGTAGTCGTCGTATTCGCGCGTCGAACGGAACACGTCGAAGCCGGCCGCGATGCGCTGTCCGAGGAAATACGGCTCGGTGAAGGAGAAGCCGTAGTCGCGCGAATGCCTGCCGCCGCCGGCCGACAAGCGGATGAACTGGCCGCGACCGAGGAAGTTACGCTCGGTGATCGAGCCCTGGATCGACGCGCCGGGCGTGTCGCCGCCGGTCGAATAACCGGCACCGATGGAGAATTCGCCCGTGGACTTCTCGACCACGTCGACCACCAGCACCACCTGATCCGGCTCGGAACCGGGCGCCGTCGAGATGTCGACCTTTTCAAAGAAATCGAGGGCTTCCAGCCGCTTCTTCGCGCGCTGAATGAGAACCTGGTTGAAGGCGTCGCCTTCGCTGACGTCGAATTCGCGGCGAATCACGTAGTCGCGCGTGCGCGAGTTGCCACGGATCTCGATGCGCTCGACATAGGCCTTGGTGCCCTGGTCGACCGTGTAGACGACCGAAATGGTGTGGTTCTCGAAGTTGCGGTCGCCGCGCGGCGTCACCTGGGCGAAGGCATAGCCCTGGCCCGCCACCTTCTCGGTCAGAGCGATAATCGAGTTCTCGACATCCTTGGCGCTGTAGACGTCGCCCTTGCGGGACTCGACCACCGATTCCAGCGCCTTCGAATCGAGTTCCGGGATCGTGCTGTCGACGCTGACGTCGCCGAACGTGTAGCGATCGCCTTCGTTCACCGTGATCGTCACGGTGTATTCGTTGGTCTGGTCGTTCAGCTCGCCGAAGGCCGAGACGACCTGGAAGTCGGCGTAGCCGTGATTGTAGTAGAAGCGCCGCAGCAGCTCTTCGTCCGCCTTCAGCTTGTTCTCGTCGAAAACGTCGTCGCGCAGCACGAAGGACAGGATGCTGCTGCGCTTGGTGTTGATGATGTCGGCCAGCCGGCGCGCGGAATAGGCGTGGTTGCCGACGAAATTGACGGCGGCGATCTTGGTGCGGCCGCCTTCGGTGATGTTGAAGACGACGTTCACGCGATTGTCGCCCAGATCCATGATCTGCGTCGTCACGTTGGCGTCGTCGCGGCCGATATGCGCATAGGCCGCCTTCACCGCCTCGACGTCGGCGTCGAGCGCCGCCTGCGAGAAGGAAGCGCGCGGCTTCAGCTGCACCGTGTTGGCCAGTTGCGCGTCCTTGATCTTCTTGTTGCCCTGGAACAGGACCTGGTTGACGACCTTGTACTCCGAAACGGTGACCACCAGTGTCGAACCGACCTGGTTGATCTGCACGTCGGAAAACAGGCCGGTGCCGAACAGCGCCTTCACGGCTTGGTCGACGTCGCCGCTGGAGAAGGACTTGCCCGGCTTGATCTGGATGTAGTTGCGAATCGTCTCGGACTCGACACGCGTGTTGCCACGCACCTCGACTCGGCTGACCACCGCGGCTTCGGCAGACGAAACGGTGGCGAACTGAACGACCACGGCGCCCGGCACGACCAAAGCGGCGGACAAGGCCGCCGCGGACGCGGCGCTCAGAAGCTTGGATACTGCCTTCATCGGGCTTAAGAACCTTTTTCTCGTAGTCCCCACGGCGAGAAAACCGGACGTGCGGTCTATTTCCCGTACCGTAATAACCGGATTTTCCCTACACGCAAGGCTTCTGGTTAATTTGTATTTACTTCACCGTTCGGCGTGGCTTTCGCGTCACGCCTATCCCCCGGCATGGTAAACGGGCGCTGAACGGACATCGGCCTGAAGTCGAATTTCTTCATGATTTCAGCACCCAAACAGATCGTTCCAGAAAACGAATCCCATGAAGCCCAGCACCAGCACGAAACCGGTGCGATACATCGCCTCCATCATCCTTTCCGACACCGGACGCCGGATGACGGCCTCCACCGCGTAGAACAGCAGGTGCCCCCCATCGAGCGGTGGAATCGGCAGCAGGTTGAGGATGCCGATGCCGACCGACAGCAGCGCGACGAGCTGCACCAGCCACTCGAAACCGAGCTTGGCGGCCTGGCCGGCCATGCCGGCGATCTTCACCGGCCCGCCGAGCTGGCATTTGTCCTCGCGGCCGACGGCGAAGCGTTTCAGGAACTGGCCGGTGCGCTCGATGATATGGCCGGTTTCGGAGACCGCCGCGCCGAGCGCCTGGACGGGCGTATAGGTGACGAGGCGCGGCTGGCCGAATTCCTGGTTGTTGACGACGCCGATGACGGCAACCTGCACCTTGTTGCCGAGCGCGTCCTGCTGCTCCATCAGCCGGGGTGTGGCGACGACGGTGATTTCCTTGCCGTCGCGCAGCATGACGAAGGTGATGGCGTCGCCGCCACGGCCCGAGACCAGGCGCTGCACGTCGGCGAAGGTCTCCACCTTCTCGCCGTCGACGCTGACGAACCGGTCGCCGGGCATGATGCCGGCCTCGGCGGCCGGGCTGTCGGCGGTGACCGACGCCACCATCGGCTCGGCCACGTAGCGGCCATAGGCGGCGAACAGGACGGTGAAGACGGCGATGGTGAGCAGGAAGTTGAACAGCGGGCCGGCGAACACCGTCGCCGCACGCTTCCAGACCGGCTGGGTATGAAAAGCCACCTTGCGCTCGGCCTCGCTGAGCGCTGCGGTTTCCGGACTGGTCGGGCTCGACGTGGCGTTCATGTCGCCGACGAACTTCACGTAGCCGCCGAGCGGGATGGCGCACAGCTTCCAGCGCGTGCCGCGCCGGTCGTTGAAGCCGATCAGCTCGGGGCCGAAGCCGATGGAGAAGGCGTTGACGCCGATGCCGCAGGCCCGGCCGACGAGATAGTGGCCCATCTCGTGGACGAACACGACCACCGTCAGCACGAACAGGAACGGCACCAGCGTGCCGATCAGGATTCCCTCAGTGCTCGTGAGGGCATGCAAAAGTTCGTTCACCTGTCGCCCTCGATTGCCCGGATGCCTGTCGTCCGCCTGCCTGAATGTGCCGCCAATGCGGGCGAATCCGTGACGTTGCCTGCCCGCCGCATCTGGTCTCAGCCCGCGAAGAGGCCGTGCGCCGGATGATCCGCCGAAGCTGCCGCCCAGCCGATGAGGTACAGCGCGAAGGCGGCCGCGACAAGCCCGTCCACCCGGTCCATCACGCCACCGTGACCGGGGATGAGCTGGCTGGAATCCTTGCGGCCGTGGCGGCGCTTGACCCACGATTCGAACAGGTCGCCGGCCTGCGAGACGACGGAGAGGACAAGCGCGACGAAGCCCAGCCAGGCAAGGTTGCCTGCCCCCGCGATCGCCGCCAGAACGACGCCGGCGACCACGCCGCCGACGGCGCCGCCGAGCGCGCCGCTCCGCGTCTTGCCGGGCGAGACGGACGGCGCCAGCTTCGGTCCGCCGACGGCCCGGCCGACGAAATAGGCCAGGATGTCAGTCGCCCACACCACCGCGAACAGGAACAGGATCGCCAGCAGGCCTGAATGGTCGTCGCCGCGCAGTAGGGCGAGCGAGAAACCGGACAGGCCGGCATAGGCTATGCCGGACGCATCCCAGCGCCCTGCCCCGTCCCGGCGCATCGCAGCCACGATCGCGGCGACGGCCACCAGGGCGACGAGCAGGACGAGCAACGCCAGCGCCGGCAGGCCGGCGGCAAGGGCCGCGAGAAAGACCAGCATCAGCACGCCCGGCAGGAAATCGAGAGGCTTCAGTTCGCCGCCGAAGCGCGCCATGCGCGTCCATTCGTAGAAGACCGCGCCAGCGATAAGCACCGCGACGAGGCGGAACGGCAGTCCGCCATACCAGGTCGGCACCAGGATCAGGGCGATCAGCACGACCGCCGAGATGACCCTCACCTGAAGGTTGCTCATGATGATGCGCTCACAGGGCGATGTCCTGCGGGGCCAGCCCGCCGAAGCGGCGTTCGCGGCGACCGAAGGCATGCAGCGCCTCGGCAAGCTGCTCGGGGCCGAAATCCGGCCAGTAGCAGGGCTGGAAGACGAGTTCGCTGTAGGCCGCCTGCCACAGCAGGAAATTGGAAAGCCGCAGCTCGCCGCTGGTGCGGATGACCAGCTCGGGGTCCGGCAGGCCGGCGGTGTCCAGCGCGCCGGCGAAGCTGTCGGCGGTGATGGCGTCGGCCGCGATGGTGCCGGCAGCGGCAGCTTCGGCGAGCTTGCGCGCGGCGCGCACGATCTCGTCGCGGCCGCCGTAGTTGAAGGCGATGATGAGGTTCAGCGCGCCGTTGCGGGCAGTCAGCGATTCGGCTTCTTCCAGGAGCGCGCGGATGTCGGGCTGCAGGCCGTCGCGGTCGCCGATGACGCGCACCCTGACGCCGCTCTGGTGCAGGTCGGCGAGATCGCGGCGGATGAACAGCTTGAGCAGGCCCATCAGGTCGCTGACTTCCGACTTCGGCCGCGACCAGTTCTCGGAGGAGAAGGCGTAGACGGTCAGGTGCGAAATGCCGAGGCCGGGCGCGGCGCGGACGGTCTTGCGCAACGCCTCGACGCCGGCGCGATGGCCGGCGAGGCGCGGCAGGCCGCGGGCCTTCGCCCAGCGCCCGTTTCCGTCCATGATGATCGCGACATGCGCGGGAGTTGCCATCGTTCCGCTTTCGGCAGGTCCGCTCAGACCTGCATGATCTCCGCTTCCTTCTCGGTCAGAAGGCTGTCGATCGTGCTGATGATCTCGTCGGTCAGCTTCTGGACGCGGTCCGCCTGCTTGCGGTGATCGTCCTCGCTGATATCGCCGTCCTTCTCCGCCTTCTTCAGGAAATCCATGCCGTCGCGGCGCACATGGCGCGCGGCGACGCGGGCGTTCTCGGCATAGGTGTGCGAGATCTTCACCAGTTCCTTGCGCCGCTGCTCGTTGAGTTCCGGCAACGGAATGCGCAGCGTCGTGCCGTCGACGATCGGATTGAAGCCGAGATTGGATTCGCGGATGGCACGGTCGACGGCGCCGACCATCGATTTGTCCCACACCGAAACCGAAAGCATGCGCGGCTCCGGCACGGTGACGTTGGCCACCTGGTTGATCGGCATGGCCGAGCCGTAGGCCTGCACCTGGACGGCGTCGAGCAGGTTGGAGGATGCGCGGCCGGTACGCAGCGAGGCCAGATCATGCTTGAAGGCGGCAATCGCCCCGTCCATGCGCCGCTTGAGATCGTCGTAGTCACCAGTCATTTCCGTCTCCCGGCCTGTCGGTCGGCCTTGCTGTATTTTGTCCGAATCCGCTTCGGATCAATCGTCCGCGACCACCGTGCAGCGGCCGCCGCCTTTCAATATTTCGCCGAAACCGCCTTTTTCGTGGATCGAATAGACGATTATCGGGATGTTGTTTTCGCGCGCAAGGGCAATCGCCGCCGTATCCATGATGGAAAGGCCCTTGGTGATGACTTCGGCATGGCTGATGCGCTCGAAGCGGGTCGCATTCGGGTCCTTCTTGGGGTCGGCGGAATAGACGCCATCCACCTGCGTGCCCTTGAACAGCGCGTCCGCGCCGATCTCGGCCGCGCGCAGCGCCGCCGCCGAATCGGTGGTGAAGAAGGGATTGCCGGTGCCGCCGGCGAAGATCACCACCTTGCCCTGGTCCATGTAGGCGGTAGCCTGGCGCTGCGAGAAGCTCTCGCAAATCTCGGGCATGGCGATGGCCGAGAGAACAACGGACTCGACGCCGATCTTGTTGAGCGAGGTGCGCAGCGCCAGCGAATTGATGACGGTGGCGAGCATGCCCATGTGGTCGCCGGTCACCCGGTCGCCGCCCTTGGAGGCGACCGCCACGCCGCGGAAGATGTTGCCGCCGCCGATGACGACGCCGACCTCGACGCCGAGCGCCCTCGCCTCGGCGATGTCGGCTGCGATGCGGTCGACGACGGAAACGTCGATGCCAAAATGCTGCTCGCCCATCAGGGCTTCGCCCGACGCCTTGAGAAGCACGCGTCGGTAGAGGGACTTGGCCGTCATCTGGTCCTCGGGATCGTGGCGAAGGCGGCCGGACAAATCGTCCGACACCGCACGGCGCGTCTCAATGATGGGTCGACCCGATACACGAAGGGCGCCGCGATGTCACGCGGCGCCCCCGGCGGAAATAGCGTTCAGCGTTTCCAGGCGGCTGAGGTGCCGCCGCGCCGCGCATTCATGCCCGATCAGGATCTTTCTAGGGCAAGCCGCAGCCCAAGGCCGACGAGAACGGCGCCACCGGCCTTGCGCAAATATTGCTGGGCGCGGCCCGAACGCCTCAGCCTGCTCACCATGCCGCTGGCCAGAAATACGCACACGACGTCAGCCGAGGAAAACATCAGGTTGACCATCGTGCCGAGGATGACGAATTGCAGCCAGACCGGAAAGGCCGCCGACGCGTCGACGAACTGGGGCAGAAACGCCAGGAAGAACAACGCCGTCTTGGGATTGAGGACTTCGACGGTGACGCTTTCGAGAAACGCCCGCCTGCCCGGCTTCGGCCGGACGGGCTCTATCCCGCCATCGCCGTCCAGGCGGCTGCGGAACATCGATATGCCAAGCCATATCAGGTAGAGGGCTCCGCCGATTTTGACGGCAAGATACAATACCGGCACGGCATGAAACAGCACCGACAGCCCGGCCGCCGCGGCGAACACATGGACGTAGCAGCCCAGATGAATGCCGAGCGCGGCCATCAGGCCGGACGAGCGCCCGCCCGCAACTGTGCGGGCCGCGGTGTAAAGCATCGCCGGACCGGGAATATAGGCAAAGATCGCCGTGGTAACGGCAAAGGCGACCAGCAGTTCATGAGAAGGCATCGGGCTCACCTGCGCTCAGCGGATTTTTGAATATCACGCAAACAAAAGGGCCGCCAGCGAATGCCGGCGGCTCGAAGATGAAGCGGAATTCAGCCCGGCAGGGCTTACTTCTTGACCGCCGCCGCGACCTCGGCCGCGAAGTCGGTCTCTTCCTTCTCGATGCCCTCGCCCAGCGCGAAGCGCAGGTAGGCGGTGATCTTGGCCGGGGCGCCGATCTCCTTCTCGGCTTCCTTCAGCGCCTTCTCGACCGTCAGGTCGGGGTTGAGCACGAAGGCCTGCTTCAGGAGAACGACTTCCTCGTAGAACTTGCGCAGGCGACCCTCGACCATCTTCTCGATGATGTTCTCGGGCTTGCCGGACTGGCGGGCCTGCTCGGAAAAGATCGCCTTCTCGCGCTCGACGGCGGCCGGGTCCAGCGCATCGACGTCCAGCGACAGCGGGTTGGTCGCCGCGACATGCATGGCGACCTGGCGCGCGAAGGCGCTGGCCTTGTGCGCGTCGCCGGCCGTCTCGATGGCGACCAGCACGCCGAGCTTGCCGAGGTTGTCGGCGACAGCATTGTGGATGTAGGTCGCGACCGCGCCCTGCGCGACCGTCAGTTTCTCGGAACGACGGAAGCCGAGGTTCTCGCCGATGGTGCCGACGGCGTCCTTGATCGTCTCGGTGACGGTCTTGTCGGAGCCGGGATACTTGGCGTTGGCCACCGCCTCGGTCGAACCATAGGCGAGCGCCACCTTGGCGACGTTGGCGACGATCGCCTGGAAGGCGTCGTTGCGGGCGACGAAGTCGGTCTCGGAGTTGACCTCGACGATGGCCGCCTCGCGCACGCCCGCCTCGACGCCGATCAGGCCCTCGGCCGCGACGCGACCGGCCTTCTTGTCGGCCTTGGCGATACCCTTGGCGCGCAGCCAGTCGACCGCCGCCTCCATGTCGCCGTTGGTTTCGGCCAGCGCCGCCTTGCAGTCCATCATGCCGGCGCCCGTAAGGTCGCGCAGTTCTTTGACCTGTGCTGCTGAAATGCTCATTGAATGCCTCTTTATCTCGAAACGCACATCGTGCCCGGCTGGGGCTTCAATGCGCGGGCGCACCATCGAAACCTCGATGATGCGCCGTTGATTCAGGCGGACCGTTCTCTGCGCATTTCCGGACGCAAAACCGTTTCACACTTTTGCTGGAAATGCTCTGGCACGCCGTGATTTCAGGAATGTGAAGGCCGGAACCGGCCTTCGCCTTCTCAGGCTTCCGGCGCCTCTGCGGCCGGGGTCTCGGCGACCGGAGCCTCCTCCAGCGCCGGCTCGGCCGGAGCTTCGGCGGAAGCGCCGATGTCGACGCCCAGCGCGCCCTGCTGGCGGGCGATGCCGTCGATGGCGGCCTTGGCGATCAGGTCGCAGTAGAGCTGGATGGCGCGCGCGGCGTCGTCGTTGCCGGGGATCGGGAAATCGACCTTGTCCGGATCGCAGTTCGAATCGACGATCGCCACCACCGGGATGCCGAGGCGCTTGGCCTCGAGGATGGCGATGGCCTCCTTGTTGGTGTCGATGACGAACATCAGGTCCGGCGTCGAGCCCATGTCCTTGATGCCGCCCAGCGCCTTGTCGAGCTTCTCGCGCTCGCGGTCGAGGTTCAGGCGCTCCTTCTTGGTGAAGCCCTGGGCTTCGCCGCCGGAGAGCATCTCGTCGAGCTTGCGCAGGCGCTGGATCGAATTGGAGATCGTCTTCCAGTTGGTCAGCATGCCGCCGAGCCAGCGCGAATTGACGTAGTACTGCGCCGAACGCTGCGCGGCGTCAGCCACGATGTCGGAAGCCTGGCGCTTGGTGCCGACGAACAGCACGCGGCCGCCGCGGGCGACGGTGTCGGAAACCTGCTTGAGCGCCTGGTTGAGCAGCGGCACCGTCTGCGACAGGTCGATGATGTGGATGTTGTTGCGGGCGCCGTAGATGTAGGGCGCCATCTTCGGGTTCCAGCGATGCGTCTGGTGGCCGAAGTGAACGCCAGCTTCCAGAAGCTGGCGCATGCTGAAGTCGGGCAGAGCCATTCTCATTTCCTTTCCGGTTGACCTCCACGGACACTTGACGGTTTCGGCAAACCGGCCTGAAAGCAGAGCTGTTCAGATGGTCTGACCTCACCGCCACCGGAGGTTTCCGCCGGATTTCTCCCGGACAGACACCAAAGTCCGTGTGTGGAATGGGCGCGCATATAGTCTGTTGCGGTGCAAAAGGCAACCCGCCCACGCTCCAGGCCGCCGCCAGCGTCCGTGGCCGCAAATCAGGGCGTGCAGGCGACCTCGAGGGCGAGCCTCGTCATGTCCGTGAAAAGCGCCTGCCGCTCGGCGTAGTCGGTTTCCTCGCCGGTGGCGATGTTGTCGACCACCGTGCAGATCGACAGCGCCCGCGCGCCGAAGTGGCCGGCTATGCGGTAGAGCGCGCTGGTCTCCATGTCGACGGCGATGGCGCCGGCCGCCTGCGCCGCGGCGAAGCGGCTGATGCCGCTGCCGCGCGGATGATAGAAGACGTCGCTGCAAATGGTCAGGCCGGCCCGGCAGGCGATGCCGAGTTCCGCAGCCTTTTCGAGCGCCCGGCGCAGGAGATCCGGGGCGGGCCGGCAATCCCGTGCATCGTAGAGGCCGAAGACCTGGCCGCTCACCGAATCCTCACCCCGGACCTCGCTCGAGATCACCACGCTGCGCAGCGCGGCCGTCCCGGTCAGGCCGCCGCATGTGCCGATGCGGATCAGCGTTCGCGGGCCGAAGTGGTCCAGCAATTCATGCGTGTAGATGAGGAAAGACGACGCCCCGATGCCGGTCGTCTGCACGCTGACCGGACAGCCGCGGAAAGTGCCGGTGAAACCAAGAGCCTCGCGCCGCCGGTTGACGCAGCGCGGCGTTTCCAGAAACGTCTCCGCAATCCATCGGGTGCGCTGCGGGTCTCCCGCCAGCAGCACCGTCCCTGCATAGTCGCCCCTCTCGGCCTCGTTGTGCGGCGTCATCGCACCCCCACGATTCCATCATGCCATCACCGACGCGCGCCAACAATCGTGCGCCATGACGAAAGGCTCGTTTTTTGGACCTTTCGCGGGGTGTCGTGCGCCGTCAGGCCTCCAGCACTTCCTTGACGACGGTGGCGAGTTGCTTGAGCGAGAAGGGTTTCGGCAGGAATCCGAACTGCGCGTCTTCCGGCAGGTTCTTGGCGAACGCGTCCTCGGCATAGCCGGAGACGAAGACGAACTTGATGTGCGGCTGGCGCTTGCGCAGCTCGCCGAGCAGCGTCGGTCCGTCCATCTCGGGCATGACGACATCGGAAACAACGATATCGATCTTGCCGTCGAGCGAATCGAACACCTCCAGCGCCTCGACGCCGGACGACGCCTCATGCACCGTGTAGCCGCGCGAAGTCAGCGCGCGCATACCGCCCATGCGCACCGCGTCCTCGTCCTCGACCAGAAGCACGGTGGCAGAGCCGGAGAGGTCCCGGGCCTCGGCCGGCTTGGGGGCGGGCGCCGCCTCGGCGGGCCGCTCGCCGTCGACCGCAGTCGATCCCGTCTCCGCCGCCTTCTTCGCTTCGGCGATGTGGCGCGGCAGGAAGATGCGGAACGTCGTTCCCTTGCCGACCTCGGAATCGCAGAAGATGAAGCCGCCCGTCTGCTTGATGATGCCGTAGACCATCGACAGGCCGAGGCCGGTGCCCTTGCCCACTTCCTTGGTGGTGAAGAACGGTTCGAAGATCTTCTTCAGCACGTCCGGCGCGATGCCGCTGCCGCTGTCTTCCACCTCGACCAGCACATAGTCTCCCGGCGTCAGCTCGCGATAGGCCGCGAACGTGCCGCTCTCGTCGCCGGGCACGTTGCGCGTGCGCACCGTCAAATCGCCGCCCGAGGGCATGGCGTCGCGCGCGTTCACCGCCAGGTTCACCACCACCTGCTCGAACTGGCCGATATCGACCTTGACCGGCCACAGGTCGCGGCCGTGGTCGATCCTGAGCTTGATGTCGCTGCCGACGAGCCGCGCGAGCAGCATGCGCAGGTCCGCCAGAACGTCGGTCAGGGTCAGCACTTCCGGCCGCAGCGTCTGCTTGCGCGAGAAGGCCAGCAACTGCCGCACGAGCGAGGCCGCGCGGTTGGCGTTCTGCTTGATGTTCATGATGTCCGGGAAGGACGGATCGGACGGCCGGTGGTTGGTCAGCAACAGGTCGGACGCCATGATGATGGCCGTCAGCACGTTGTTGAAGTCGTGTGCGATGCCGCCGGCGAGTTGCCCCACCGCCTGCATCTTCTGGCTCTGCGCCATCTGGCCTTCCAGCGCCTTCTGTTCGGTCGTGTCAACCGCATAGACGATGGCAGCCTCCTCCGCCCCCTCCCCGCCGGTGCCGTCGGCGATGGCGTTGACGTAGAAGCGGATGTGCCGCTCCTCGTTGTCGGGCAGGACGGTATCGATGGGCGCGATGTCGGCCTGTCGCTGGCTGGCCTTTTCGAGCGCCGCCGCGAAAGCCGGGCGGTCGCGCTCGTGGATGACGGTGTCGAAGCGGACCTTGCGGTCCACCGCGTCACGGTCCACCACCGGCCCGAACAGCGACAGGAACGGCGCGTTGGTGCGCAGGATGCGGCCGTCGTGGTCGACGCCGGCGATCGCCATCGGCGTCGAGTTGAAGAAACGGGTGAAGCGCACCTCGGAGGCGCGCAGGTCAGCCGAGGCGTCCTCGCCCTGTGTGCGGTTGAGCACGATGGTGCGCGTCGGCCCGCTCGATCCCTCGCGGCTCGCCGTCAGCCGGTGCATGAAGCGCACCGGCAGCATCTTGCCGGAAGTCGTGGTGAGGTCGAGGTCGATGACGGCGTTGCGCGTCGTGCCGGGATCGGCCTTCACCGAACGGACCAGCGCCATGCCGTCGCCGGCGACGATTTCGGAAAGCGTGATGGCGCCCGGCGTGAAGGAGGCGAGGTCGATGCCCAGCCATTCCGCCAGCGTGGCGTTGATATAGGTGACGCGCCCCTCCTGGTCGGCCGAGAAGAACCCCGCCGGCGCGTGGTCGAGATGGTCGATCGCCTTCTGCAGGTCGAGGAAGAAGCGCTCCTGTTCGGCCCGCTCGTCGGAAATGTCGGCGAGCTGCCATGCCAGAAGCGGCTGGCGCTGGCCGGGCACCTTGAAGGTGCGCGCCCGCGTCCGGTACCAGCGTGCACCGGACTCGGCGCCGGGGCGGATCGAATGCGCGAGGCGGAATTCGCCGTCGCCGGGCTGGCCGTCGCGCAGGCCGGACGCCAGCCTGTCGATGGTGGCCGCCGCTTCCGGCACGTCCGACAGCAGGCCCTCGACGGTCCTCAGATCAGCGGCGGAGGCCGCGCCCGTCATCTCGGCATAGGCGCGGTTGGCATAGACCACCCGGCCCTTGGCGTCGGTGACCAGCAATCCCTGCGCCATGGAATCGACGAACGCCTTGGACAGCTCGTCACCCGACGAACGCGGCGAGAATTGCAGGAATCCGATCGCCGTGGCGAACAGGAAGCCGACGCCGATCATCGCCAGCACGCCCAGCATGCCAAGCAGGAACGGGTCGCCGAAGCGTTCGCGGAAGATACCGAACACGATCGCCGCAATGGTGAGGACGACGATGAAGATCACCAGCCTGGTCACCGCGCCGGGCCGCGTATTGTGATCGACGATCGGCACCGGGTAGAAATCGCCGCGCGTTTCCCTGGCCATCTGCCCCCTGCTCACGATTCCACTGTCCCGCCGGCAGCGGTTGAATCATATTCTCCCGACCGGGAAAAGGCCCAGCCGGCGTTTGTCCGCCGAAAAGCGGCCTCCAGCGGTGGACATATGCCCGCACCGGGCAAAGGCAACTTGCGATATCAGCTTTGTGCGGTCTAGTCTGCCCGCGGGTTCGATGGCGGGTTGGGGGAAGGTGATGCTGAACTGGTTGAACGACGTAGCGGGCCCGAATTACGCGCCGGCGATCCTGTGGACCTTCGCCGCACTGCTCCTGCTGATCTGCGTGCTCGTCGTCATCCGCCTGATTCGCGGCCTGACCTTCGGCACTTTCGTCGCCGGCGGCCGCAACCGCAAGACGCGGCTGGCGGTGATGGATGCCACGGCCGTCGACAGCCATCGCAGGCTGGTTCTGATACGGCGCGACGACATCGAGCATCTTCTTTTGATCGGCGGGCCGACGGACGTGGTGGTCGAACGCGATATCCGCCTGTCGGCGTCGCGCCGCCCGTCACTATCGGGCGACGCGCATGCGCAGCACCCTACCCCCGCTCCAAGGCCGCAACCGGCGCCGGCGCAGCAACCCGTCCGGCAGGCGCCGCGCCAGCAGTCGCCTTCCCCGCCGCACGCCTCTCCTCCGCCGGCTTCCGTCACGCCGATCCGCGAGGCGATGCCGCGGCCGGCGCCGCTGCGCCCGGTTCCCGCACCGCCAAACCATACGCCGCCTCACGGCGCTGCCGCGCACACGAAACCGGCGCCCCAGGTCGATATAGACGATGCGCTGATGAGCGAACTCGAAGTTTCTCTCGATGAGGCGCACGCCGCAGCAGCCAAGTCCACCACCGGCAAACAGGACTCGCTCGACGACGAGATGACCAAGCTGCTCGGCGAGCTTGCCAGCCACAAGCGCTGAGCGAACAGCAAAAGAGGAGCCGGCCAAACGCCGACCGCACAAGGGGAATTCCCCTTGCGCTACCCGCTATCGCCTACTCGCGTGCTCAGTCGTCGCGATAAACCTTCTCGCGGCGCTCGTGGCGCTCCTGCGCCTCGATGGAAAGCGTCGCGATCGGACGCGCGTCGAGCCGCTTCAGTGAAATCGGCTCGCCCGTTTCCTCGCAATAACCGTAGGTACCCTCATCCAGCCTCTGCAGTGCCGAATCGATCTTGGAGATCAGCTTGCGCTGCCGATCCCGCGCCCGCAGCTCGATGGCACGGTCGGTTTCCGACGACGCCCTGTCTGCAAGATCGGGATGGTTCGCGTTTTCCTGCTGGAGGATTTCGAGCGTCTCGCGCGCCTCTCGCAGGATGTCTGTCTTCCAGACGACCAGCTTCTGCCTGAAGTAGGATTTCTGCCGCTCGTTCATGAACGGCTCGTCTTCTGAGGGTACGTAATCGGAAGCTATGACTTCGCTCATTCGACTCACCCGACAACCCCAAAATTTGGCGCCTATATATTCGCCGTCAATCGTTGGCACAAGCGCAAACGGCAACAGGTCCACGCATTTGTCGGAAACGCCGACGACGGGATTCCACCCCTCGCCGGCGGTCGTTTCGAGCAGGCCAGCCATGCATGGCCGACATTGCGCAAAGGCTCCCCGCCCGCTAATTCTGCCGGCGCGGGGCGAGCGCCCGACTGTCGGAAGGAGGCCGGGTGAAAAGGCTGTATCTGCTGAGGCATGCCAAGGCCGGATGGGCGATGCCCGGTATACGCGACTTCGACCGCCCGCTGGACGAAGTCGGGCACGCCGATGCGGAAGCGACCGGCATGGCGATGGCCGCGGCCGGCTATGTGCCCGACCTGACGCTCTGTTCCAATGCCCGCAGGGCGCGCGAAACGCTTGAGGGAATCGCCGGCAACGCCGACATCGGCCGCGTGCTGTTCTTCGACCAGCTCTACACCGAGGACGCGACCGGCTATCTCGCGCTCATCCGCGAGCACGGCAGCTTCGGTTCGCTGCTGGTCATCGGCCACAATCCGATGATGGAGGACCTTGCCATGGCCGTCGCCGGCGACGGCGAGCAGGAAGCGCGCGACGCGCTGGCCAGCGGCTTCCCGACTTCCGGCCTCGCCGTGATCCGTTTCGACCACGGCCTCGACGAAGCCACGACCGGCACCGGCTACCTGGAAGCCTTCGTGACCCCGGCCGCCGGCTGAACTGTTCCAAAGCCGCCGCGCAGTCCCTATATCGGGAGGCCTTCATTTCGGAGGTCCCGCGCGAAAGGCCCCGACTTGGCATCATCGCTGACCACCATCACCGACGAGGCGCGCATCGCGCTCGACACGCTGTCCGGCCGCGCCGCCGGCCTGTTTTCCACACCCTCGGTGCGGCTTGGCGTGACCGGCCTGTCGCGCGCCGGCAAGACGGTGTTCATCTCCGCCCTCGTCCACAACCTCGTCCACGGCGGGCGCCTGCCGCTGTTCGAGGCGCAGAAGTCGGGACGCATCGCGCGCGCCGTGCTGGAGCACCAGCCGGACGACGCCGTGCCGCGCTTCCAGTACGAGGACCACGTCGCCGCCCTGGTCAAGGACCGTGTCTGGCCGGACTCCACCCGCGCCATCTCGGAACTGCGCCTCACCATCGAATACGAATCGGCATCGGCCTGGAATCGCATGTTCTCGGCCGGAAAACTGTCGGTGGACATCGTCGACTATCCCGGCGAATGGCTGCTCGACCTACCGCTGCTCGGCAAATCCTTCGCCGATTTCTCGCGCGAGGCCTTCGAGATGGCCGAACTGCCGGTGCGCGCCGACCTGTCGCACGACTGGCGCGCCCTGGCAGCGGAAGCCGTGCCGGACGCCGACGCCGACGAAATGACGGCGCGCCGCCTTGCCGAGAGCTTTTCCGCCTATCTCAAGGCCTGCAAGGCCGACGAGCGGGCACTGTCGACGCTGCCGCCCGGTCGTTTTCTGATGCCGGGCGATCTGGATGGCTCGCCGGCGCTGACCTTCGCGCCGCTACCGGGCCTGACGGGAGAGCGGCCCCGCGCCGGCTCGCTGGCGGCTATGATGGAGCGCCGCTACGAAGCCTACAAGACGCATGTCGTGAAACCCTTCTTTCGCGACCACATCGCCCGGCTCGACCGCCAGATCGTGCTCATCGACGCCTTGCAGGCGCTGAACGCCGGGCCGGCGGCAATGGCCGACCTGGAGCGTTCCGTCACCGAGATCCTCGCCTGCTTCCGGCCCGGCCGCGGCAACGTGCTGACCGACCTGTTCTCGCGCCGCATCGACCGCATCCTCGTCGCCGCGACCAAGGCCGACCATCTCCATCACGAAAGCCACGACCGCCTGCAGGCCATCGTGCGGCGGCTGGCCGACCGCGCCATCGCGCGCGCCAATTTCTCCGGCGCGGCCGTCGACGTGGTGGCCATGGCGGCGGTGCGGGCGACTCGCGAAGGCACCGTCAAACAGGGCAAGGAGACGCTGCCCGTCATCATCGGCACGCCGCTGGCGGGCGAGACGATCGACGGCGAAACCTTCGACGGCAAGACGGAAACGGCCATATTTCCCGGTGACCTGCCGGAAGATATCAATGCGGTTTTCGAACAGCCGGAACTGGCTTCGAAGCCTGCCGCGACAGATGCGCCGGTGCGCTTCGTGCGCTTCCGGCCGCCGAAGCTTGAGCGCACCGCCGAGGGGGTGACGCTGTCGCTGCCGCACATCAGGCTCGACCGGGCGCTGCAATTCCTAATCGGAGATCGCCTGGCATGACCCGCAAGCCCGCCGCCTTCCGCATCGAACCCGATGACGATGACCGGCCGGAGCCGAAGGGCACGACGCCGGCCGCGCCGCGCAAGCCCCGCTCCGTTGCGGGCGCCGTCGTGGTTCCGGCCGAAATCGACGTGTTCGACGAGCCGGATCTTGTCGCCGCCGAACCGCCGCCGGCTGTCGCGCCGCGCCAGCGGTCGTGGCTGGGCTCGATCTTCTTCGGCGCACTCGGCATCCTGGTATCGCTCGCCGTCGGCCTGTGGATGGACCGCCTCGTCCGCGACCTGTTCGAGCGCGAGGCGTGGCTCGGCTGGTTCGCCGCCGCGGTCGCCGCCATCGCCGTGCTGGCGCTGTTGGTCATCCTGCTGCGCGAATTCATCGCAATCGGGCGGCTGGCCGAGGTGGAGAAGCTGCAAGGCAGGGCGCTGGATGCGATTGCCCGCGACGATCCCAAGGCCGCGCGCGCCGTGGTCGACGAACTGTCCGCCTTCGTCGCAGCCAAGCCGCAGACCGCCGCCGGGCGCCGCGCGCTGGCAGACCTGCGCGGCGAGATCATCGACGGCGGCGACCTCGTGCGGCTGGCGGAGACGGAAATCCTTGGACCCCTCGATGCCGAGGCCAAGCAGATGGTGCTGGACGCGGCCAAGCGCGTGTCGCTGGTCACCGCCGTCAGCCCGCGCGCGCTGGTCGACGTCGCCTATGTGGTGTTCGAGGCCGGCCGGCTGATCCGCCGCCTGTCGGAACTCTATGGCGGCCGCCCCGGCACGCTGGGCTTCTTCCGGCTTGCGCGCAGCGTGCTGGCGCATCTGGCCGTCACCGGCTCGATCGCCGTCGGCGACAGCTTCGTCCAGCAGATCGTCGGCCACGGCCTCGCCGCCCGCCTCTCGGCCAAGCTCGGCGAGGGCGTCGTCAACGGCATGATGACGGCGCGCATAGGCATCGCGGCGATGGAGACGGCGCGGCCCCTGCCCTTTACCGCGCTGAGGCGGCCCGGCATGGGCGATTTCCTATCGGCGCTGACCAAATTCGCCTCGGCCAGGGCGTCCGGCAAAAGCGCCGCCGCCGATTGACGGCAACGCGAATTCCCGGCATTGCAGGGGCCGAGGTGACGAAGCATTAACCAATATTCTTCATGGTCGGGCCAGTCTCCTCCAGCGTTGCCATTGCCGGGTGTCGTTTATGAAAAGAGTGGTTCTGTCCGCCCTGTTGCCTGCCGCGATCGTCGCTTCGGCCGGCATTGCTACGACAGCGTTCGCCGCCGAGAAGGATCAGTCCTTCTTCCAGTCCGTCGAAGGCAAATGGGTCGGCCCCGGCGAGATCGTCGCCGGCAAGTACAAGGGCACCAAATTCACCTGCAACTTCACCGGCTCGACGCCTGACGGCAAGGTCGGCATGACGCTGGACGGCGGCTGCCGCGTCGGCGTCTTCACCCAGCCGATGTCGGCCACCGTCGAGCGCAAGGGCCGCAACGGCTATCGCGGCTCCTTCATGGGCGGCTCGAAGGGTTCCGGCCTGGATATCGTTTCGGGCAACGTCGTTGACGGCCGCAAGGTGGTCTTCGCCATCAACCGCAAGCAGCTCAACGGCGTCATGCAGGCGCGCGTGCCGGACGGCAATTCGATGATCGTCACCGTCTCGGTCCGCGTCGACAAGCAGATGGTGCCGGTGATCGGCATGAACCTGAAGCGCGTCGACGCCTCGGAAGTCGGCGCCATCGCAAAGAACTGACGGCAGCGGCCAACGGCCTTTGCCGGGTGTATGAAAAAGGCGACCGCCGTGAGGCAGCCGCCTTTGCCGTTTCGGGTTTACGGCAGGCTGATCAGCCCTTCACCGCCGCGATCACCTCGTCATAGGCCTTGCAGGCCTCGGCAGCGGTCGTGGCGCCCTGATACTTGGACGTGACGTCCTGCACCTTCGCGGTCAATTCCGCCGCCTTGGCCGGATCCTTGGTCACCGCTTCCTGCAATGCGGCCGTCAGTTCCTGCGCCTTCTTGGTCAATTCCTCAGTCGTGCATTCGGGGGCCTTGGAACAGGCCGAGCCAGCGAGAGCGGCAAGCCCGACGGCGATCAACAGAAATTTCTTCATCAAAATCATCCTTTACGGTGGAATGCGATCAACATCGCGATGGAATCCCCCGCCACCGACGACCGAGCCTCTATCGGCGGACCCGGCCGCCTGCAACTCACACGCGAGATTTAACGGTTACGCGCGTTACATCCTGATGACATCGGCCGCCCTTCCGCCCCGCGCCTTGTTATGGCAGGGGCGATGGCCCTATGTTCAGGCGCGACCTCCACCCTTCCAGCCCGGAACAGACCTATGGCCGTAGAGGCTTCCAGCAGCGATCTCGTCCAGGTGGTGGCGCTTCTGGCCGCCGGCGTCGTCGCCGTTCCCATCTTCAAGCGCATAGGCCTCGGCTCGATCCTCGGCTATCTGGCCGCCGGACTGGTGATTGGCCCGTTCGGGCTGCGCATCTTCTCCGACCCGGAAGCGATCCTGCATGTCGCAGAACTCGGCGTCGTCATGTTCCTGTTCATCATCGGGCTGGAAATGCAGCCGTCGCGGCTGTGGGGCCTGCGCCGCGAAATCTTCGGCCTCGGCACCTTGCAGGTGGCGATCTGCGCCCTGCTCCTAACCGGCGCCGGGTTCGCCGGCGGCTTCCCCGTCGCCCAGGCCTTCGTCGCCGGTGCCGGCTTCGTGCTCACCTCGACCGCCATCGTCATGCAGTTGCTGGAGGAGCGTGGCGAAATCGCCGTGCCGAAGGGCCAGAAGATCGTCTCGATCCTTTTGTTCGAGGACCTGATGATCGTCCCGCTGCTCGCGCTCGTCGCCTTCCTGGCGCCCGGCGGCGGCGAAACCACGCTGGCGGAACGGTTGCAGGAGGTCGGCATCGGCATCGCCGCCATCGTCGGCCTTGTCTTCGCGGGGCGCTATCTGCTGAACCCGCTGTTCCGCGTGCTGGCCGATTCGCAGGCCCGCGAGGTGATGACGGCCGCCGCCCTGCTAGTCGTGCTGGGATCGGCGCTCGCCATGCAGCTTTCCGGCCTGTCGATGGCCATGGGCGCCTTCCTCGCCGGTGTCCTGCTTTCCGAATCGACCTTCCGGCACCAGCTGGAAGCCGATATCGAACCCTTCCGCGGCATCCTGCTCGGCCTGTTTTTCCTCGCCGTCGGCATGTCGCTGGACCTTTCCATCGTCGCGGCCAATTGGCGGCTGATCGCCGTCTACGTGGTCGCCTACATGATCGCCAAGGCGGTCGGCATCTATGCCGTGGCGCGTTTTTTTAAGGCGCCGCACCGGGAGGCGCTGGAACGCGCCGTCTACATGGCGCAGGGCGGCGAATTCGCCTTCGTGCTCTATTCCTCGGCCATGGCCGTCGGCCTCATCGACGGCGCCGCCAACGCCCAGCTCACGGCAATCGTCATCATCTCCATGGTGCTGACGCCGCTGGCCATCGTCGGCCTGCGCTGGTTCGCCCCGCGCGACCAGCTTTCGCTGGAAGGCGTCGATGTCGCCGACGGCCTGACCGGATCGGTGCTCATCATCGGGTTCGGCCGCTTCGGCCAGATCGCCAGCCAGCCGCTCATCCTGCGCGGCGTCGACGTCTCCATCATCGACAACGACGTCGAGATGATCCAGGCCGCCGCCAATTTCGGCTTCAAGGTCTATTATGGCGACGGCACCCGCCTCGACATCCTGCATGCCGCCGGCGCGGGCGGCGCGCGTGCCGTGCTGATCTGCGTCGACAAGGCCGAAACCGCCGTGCGCATCGCCGAACTGGTCAAGTCGGAGTTCCCGCTGGCGACGGTGCTGGCGCGCGCCTTCGACCGCGGCACCGCGCTGCAGCTCGTCCATGCCGGGGTCGATTACCAGTTGCGCGAGACGTTCGAGTCGGCGCTGGTGTTCGGCGGCTCGACGCTGGAGGCGCTGGGCGTCGATCCCGACGAGATCGTCGACGTGATCGAGGACGTGCGCCGCCGCGACGCCGCCCGCTTCGAGGTCCAGCTCGCCGGCGACATCCGCGACGGCCGCAACTTCCTGAAAGGCAACATCGCGACGCCTGTGCCAGCGCCCGTCACGACGCCCCGGCAGCCGGGCCGCGCGCTCAACGAGGAAACCGCCGGCGTGCTCGGCAGACAACAGACGGAGTCTGGAACATGACAGCCACCATCGACGCCCGCGCCCTTGCCGTCACCCGCTTCTGGCGGGAAGCGGGGCCGGACGCGTGGTTCCGTAAGGACGACGCCTTCGACGCCGATTTCCGCGCCCGGTTCCTCGACCTGCACTATGCGGCGGCACGGCGCGAACTGGATGACTGGGCTGATCATCCCGAAGGCGCGCTGGCGCTGATGATCCTGCTCGACCAGTTCCCCCGCAACTGCTTTCGCGGCACCGGCCACATGTTCGCGACCGACCCGCTCGCCCGCCACCTTGCTGAAAAGGTGGTCGGCGCCGGCCACGACATGGCGCTGGAGGACGCCCTGCGCGCCTTCATCTACCTGCCCTTCGAGCATTCCGAAGCGATGGCCGACCAGGAACGCTCGGTGGCGCTGTTTTCGGAATGGGCGCCGCAGAGCTACATGCCCTACGCCGTCGAGCATCGCGACATCATCACGCGTTTCGGCCGCTTCCCCCACCGCAATGCGGCGCTCGGGCGCGAAACGACGGCAGAGGAACGGGCCTTCCTCCAGGAAGGCGGCTTTGCCGGCTGACCTGACGCCGGCGAATCCGAGTGCCGGGATCGACCGAACTCAGGCCTTGTGCGCGGCGCGGCCTTCGCCCAGGCGCTGCTCCCAATAGGCGATGCCGAACAGGATGACGGTCGTGGCGATGCTGAGCGGCAACGGCTCGGCGTAGGGGCCGACCAGCCCGACGAGCAGCAGCAGAGCCAGCCCGACCAGATGCGACAGCGGCACCATGCCCGAGGTCACTTTCTTGAACATGAGGTTGCCGAAGACGTAGAGCGCCGGGCCGCCGACCAAGGTGAGAATGGTCGCAAGGTCGGCATGGTGGCCGTCCGGATGCGCCACCGTCAGTTCGTCCGCGACGGCGGTGACGATGATGCCGCCGACCAGCAGCACCGGCAGGTAGGTGTAGGCGATGCGGGCGATGCGGCCGGGATCGTCGGAGGCCTCGATGCGATGGCGTCCGGTCTCGGCGCCGACGTTGAAATAGAGCCACCACATGGCGACCGAGGCACCGAACGAGGCGAGGAATGCCAGCACGACACCGGTGTCGAGTTCGACTTCGGCGAGCGTCGCGCCCATCACCACCACGGATTCGCCGAGCGCGATGATGATGAAGGCGGCACTTCTTTCGGCCATGTGGCCGCCGTCGATGTCCCAGTCGGTGGTCGGTGTGGCGCCGAGCCAGGGCGTCCAGAAACGCAGCGACGGCGAAATGTATTCCAGCACGAGGGCGACGATCCACAAGGTGAAGCGCGCCTCGCCTTCGGCCAGCGCGCCGGCGATCCAGAAGACACCCGAAAGCGCCAGCCAGGCCAGGATGCGGCACATATTGTGGTAGTTCGCCCGGTCGTGATGCCGGAACGCCCAGGCGGTGAAGGCGGTGCGTCCTACCTGCATGAATACATAGGCGCCCGCGAACATCAGGCCGCGTTCGGTGAACGCCTCGGGAATGGAGGTGGACAGGACCAGGCCCGCCAGCATCAGCACGAACAGCATGAACTTGACCGGTCCGCGTTGCGGATCCATCCAGTTGGTGACCCAGGCGGTGTAGACCCACACCCACCAGACCGCCATCAGCAGGAAAGCCGCCTGGAACGCGCCGAGCAGCGTCAGATTGTTGAGCAGCCCGTGCGAGATCTGGGTCACAGCGAAGACGAAGACGAGGTCGAAGAACAGTTCGACGAACTCGACTTTCGCCTCGCTGCCGGGCAACCGCTTGCGGCTCAGGTCTTCATGCGCGCCGAGTGTGGTGGTCATGCCTTTGCCCCGTCCCCTTCCGCTCCAAGCTGCCACCAATCGCGCCCCGAAGGCAATCGTTCGATGCCGGCGGCGTCGAGAGCGGCGAGGCGGTCGGCGGCAGGGGCGCCTTTCACCGTCAGGCCAGGGGCGATCTCGGCCAACGGCGCCAGCACGAAGGCGCGTTCGGCCATGCGCGGATGCGGGATTTCCAGCCCGGATTCGTGAATTTCGCGGTCGCCGAACATCAGGATATCGATGTCGATCAGCCGCGGCCCCCAGCGCTCGGCGCGCACGCGCTTGAGCCGACGCTCGGCCTCCAGGCAAAGCTCCAGCAGGCCGCGCGGGTCGCGGCCGGTCGAAAGCTCGGCCGCCGCATTGAGGAAATCCGGCTGGTCGGTCTTGCCCCATGGCGGCGTGCGGTAGAGCGAGGAGACCGCGACCACCTCGGTGGCTGGGTCCGCATCGAGCATGCGCAGCGCCGCCCCCATCGAAGCCGCCGGGTCGCCCAGATTGCCGCCGAGGCTGAGATAGACGGTGCTATTGCGGCCAGACAACGTTCACCTCGACGTAGTCGAGCACGCCGCGCACGGGCGCGTTCGGCTTGCGCACGGTGATCGACGCCTTCCTGATCTCGGGAAAGCGGGCCGCGAGCGCCTTGGCGACTTCCAGCGCAAGCGCCTCGATGAGGAAGCGGCGCTTGCCGGTGACGATCGCCTCGATGACGCCGAAGGCGACGCCGTAGTCGACGGTGCTGTCGATGGAATCGGCTTCCAGCGAGACAGCCGGCTCGACGGTCAGCTCGGCATCGACGTAGAAGCGCTGGCCAAGCGCCTCCTCCTCGTCCAACACGCCGTGCCGGGCAAAGAAAGCGCAGTTCTTCATGCGGATCGTATAGGTGGTCATGGTGTGTTCCGGCGGGCGGCCTCCAGGGCGAGCATAGCATCGGCGACGGCCAGCGCGTCCACGTTGATTGCGACATCGTGGACGCGAAACAGATGCGCCCCCTTGAGCCGCAGGATGACGCTGGTGGCGGCCGTGCCCGCCGCGCGGTCCGCCGCCTCGCGGCCGGTGACGGTGCCGATGAAACGCTTCCTCGACGTACCGGCCATGAGCGGAAAGCCGAGCGCCAGCAACTCGCCGAAGCGGGCCATCAGTTCGAGGTTGATTTCGGCCGTCTCCTTGGCGAAACCGAATCCGGCGTCGAGCACGATCCGGTCGTCCGGCACGCCGGCCTGCCGGGCGATCTCGAGCGACTTGCCGAGAAACATCGTCTGGTCGGCGATGACGTCGGCGAGCACGTCGCGTTCCCGGCCCGTGTGCATGATGACCAGCCCGGCGCCGGTTTCGGCGGCAACCGCGGCGATGTCGGGCTCGCGCTGGAGGCCCCAGACATCGTTGACGATATGGGCGCCGGCCGCCACCGCCAGCCGCGCCGTCTCGGCCCGGAACGTGTCGACCGAAATCAGCGCCCTGCCCTCGCCGGCCAGCCGCTCGATGACCGGCAGCACGCGCTTCTGCTCCTCGCCGGCGGTGATCGGCCGGGCGCCGGGCCTCGTCGATTCGCCGCCGACGTCGACGATCGCCGCGCCCTCGTCGATCATGCGCCGCGCCTGCTCGAACGCCTTCTGCGGCGCGTCGAACAGGCCGCCGTCGGAAAAGCTGTCGGGCGTGACGTTGAGGATGCCCATCACGACGGCCTTGGCGCCGAGGTCGAGATGGCGCCCGTGCGCCAGTTGCCATCGTCTCATCGTGATTGCCGGTCAGTCTCTTGGTGACCGATTTGCGTTGCACCGGCGACGGCCGTAACGCAAGGTGCGTTCAGGTCGTAATGGCGATTTAGCGGCAACATGATGATGCGTTTCCTGGTTTGCGCCCTGATATCCGCCTGCATGGCCGTTCCGGCCGGCGCGGCGAATCTGGTCAAGACATACGCCTATTACACCATTCACGGCCGCACGCTGGACGACATCCAGCATGAACTGGCGCGACGCGGCCCGACGGTGAAGACCACCGGCCTGCGCCATCCCGGCGCTACGCGCATGGCTTTCAACACCCGCATCGGCTACGCCGACCAGCCCGGCTCCTGCCGCATCGTCTCGGCCGTGGTGACCGTCAAGGCGCGTGTCATCCTGCCGCGCTGGCGCCAGCGCGGCCGCACCGACCGCGACGTCCGCATCTTCTGGGACACGCTGGCCGCCGACATCAAGCGCCACGAGGAGCGCCACGTCGAGATCGCCAAGAACCATGGGCGCCAGTTGGAGCAGGCGCTTCTGGCCATCGACCGGCAGGACAACTGCAAGGATGCGGCGGCCAAGGCGAAGGACGTCACCGCCCGCATCCTCGCCAGCCATGACCGGGCACAGGTGCAGTTCGACAAGGTCGAAGGCATCAACTTCGAAAGCCGCATCCTGCGGCTGCTGCACTACCGCATGGAGCGCATCGAGGCCGGCAAGCTGCCGGGCTGATCCCGGCCGAAACCGGTAACAATTTCGGCAGGCTCCGCCGTCGCGTCTCGACACCGGCCCCGCGTTTCTGCTAGGTCGCGCCCGCTGTTTTCAGGAAACGCACGCCGGTTGGTAGTCCGGCAATCCCGCCTGCGGGATCCGAAGCCCGCCAAGGTGCGCGGCCCACAGCCGGGTTGGAACGAATGCGCCCTGTCGATTCGCGACCGGTTCGCGCGACATCGTTCCAGATGGAAGCATGCAGGAAACAGCCATGGACCGGATCGTACAAGACCAGAATACCGCCCCCGGCCGAACGGCGCTGAGCGAGGGCGAAAAGAACATCATCATCGCCGGCGTGCTTTTGTCGATGCTGCTCGCCGCGCTCGACCAGGCCATCGTGGCGCCGGCCATGCCGACCATCGGCGCCGCACTCGGCCACGCCAGTTACCTGCCGTGGATCGTCACCGGCTATCTCCTGACCGCCACAGCGATGGCGCCGCTCTACGGCCGCATCTCCGACGTCTACGGCCGCCGACCGACCATGTATGCGGCGATCCTGATCTTCCTCGCCGGCTCGCTCATCAGCGCGCTCGCCACCAACATGCTGGTGCTCGTCGTCGGCCGCGCGGTGCAAGGCGTCGGCGGCGGCGGGCTGTTCGCGCTGACGCAGACCGTCATCGGCGACCTCGTGCCGCCGAAGGAGCGCGCGCGCTATGCGGCGTGGATCTCCGGCACCTGGGCTGTCGCCTCCATCGCCGGCCCCCTGCTCGGCGGCATCTTCGCCGAACACCTCCACTGGTCGCTGATCTTCTGGATCAACCTGCCGCTCGGCGCGCTCGCCATGCTCATCATCAACAATCCGCTGAAGAAGCTGCCGGTGGCGGCCAGGGATCACAGCATCGACGGCTGGGGCGCGACCGTCCTTGTCGTGGCGACCGCCTTGCTGCTGCTCGCGCTCAACTGGGGCGGCAGCACCTATTCGTGGTCGTCGCCGCAGATCCTTGGCCTGCTGGCGGTCTCGGCGCTGTCATGGGCGCTGTTCGCCGCCCGCCTCCTGCACGCCGCCGAACCTCTGATCTCGCTGGAGGTGCTGTCGAACCGCATCGTGCTCGCCGGCACGCTCTCCATGTTCCTGCTGCAGGCGGCCAGCATCGGTCTTTCCGTCTACCTGCCCGTCTATCTGCAGGCGGTCCTCGACCTGACGGCGGGCGAGTCCGGCATGGCGATGCTGGGATTGCTGCTCGGCACGGTCGCGGGCGCGACGACAAGCGGCAAGCTGGTCCCGCGGTTCGTCCACTACAAGCGCATCGCCCTGATCGGCATCGCCTTCGGCGTAATCTGCCTCGGCCTGTTCGCCCATCTTGCCAGCAGCGCGTCGCTGACGGTGGTGGAGGTGCTGACCACGCTGATCGGCTTCGGCATCGGCACGTCTTTCCCCGTCGCCACCGTCTCCGTGCAGAACGCCGTCGACCACGCGCATCTGGGCGTCGCCACCGGCGTGCTGACCTTCCTGCGTTCGCTGGGCGGCGCGCTCGGTGTCGCCGCCCTCGGCACCATCGCGCTCAGCCGCCACCTGCCGCTGGCCGGCGAAGGCATGGCCACCGGCGCCGCTCAGGTCACGGAAGGAAACGCCTTCGGCGTGATCTTCCTGTCCGCGGCGGCGATGCTGGCCGGCTCGTTCCTGATCCTGTGCCTTATGCCGGAAAAGCCGTTGCGCGGCGGCGCTCCAGTCGAAGCCCCGATGGTGGAATGATCCCGATAGAAGGCTGCGGTCGTCAGCCCTGCCGCTCGGGCACCCTGACGACGAGGCCGTCGAGTTCGTCACGCACCTTGATCTGGCACGACAGGCGCGAATTGGGCTGCACCTCGTAGGCGAAGTCCAGCATATCCTCTTCCATCGCTTCCGGCTCGCCCACGACGTCGGTCCATTCCGGATCGACATAGACATGGCAGGTCGCGCAGGCGCAGGCGCCGCCGCATTCCGCCTCGATGCCGGGCACCGCGTTGCGGATGGCGTTTTCCATCACGGTCGAGCCGTTTTCAGCCTCGACATCGAAGCGCGTGCCGTCGAAGGCGATATAAGTCAGCTTGGTCATGCGTCACCTGAAGGGGAATTGCAGCCGAGATAATGGCTCTGCGCGACAAGTCAACTGCGGCGCAAAACCGCCCTGTGATGACGCATTTGCGGAAAGCGGTTCAATCGGCCACGAAGCGGCGATGCGCTGGCCTTGCCGGACCAGATGCTAAGGCAAGTCTCCCGAAAGTGGGAACCGGTTTCGGGACGAAGACATGCGTAAATCAGGAATCTGAAGCGTGTCGAGCGAATCTGAAAGATCGCGACACGGTTCAGCGGCTGATGGCCGCTACGAAATCGCGGACGCTGTCGATCAGCCCGCCGAGCCGCCTGAGTGCGCGGCCGTCCTGCGGATCGCGCTCGATCTCGGCCGCGCAGTCGGCGACGGCGAAGGCGCCGATGCCGCGCGCGGCCCCCTTCAGCCCATGTGCCAAAAAAAGACGCCGCTTGGCGTCCGCCGCCGCGATTTCGTCGCGCACCGACAGCGCCTGCTGCACGAAAAGGCCGAGCACCTCGCGCTCCAGTTCGCGGTCGCCCATCGTCTGGCGGGCAAGGTGGACGAGGTCCACGGGCCGGCCTGGCGACTGGCCGCAGGCTTCCCCGCCTGGCATCGAGAACGCCACGTCCGCTTGCTTACGCACCATCGTCTGCTCCTGCCGGACCGTCGAAAACAAGGGCTTGAGGCTAGTTCGATCCGGTGGACGGCGGGTTAACGGCAGAACGTGAAAAATGTTGGGCGACAGGCCTTTGGCTCACGCTTCCGTTAACCTTATATTTAAAGTTTTACGTATGTCGCCGAATGCATGTTTTCTTTACCCACCTGTGTCACTACGATACGCAGGGTCCATATCAGCCTCATGCGCGGGGGCAAAAAACGACAATAACAGGTCCCGCAGCAGCTAGTACAGGGTAGCGAAGGCATGGCGAAGAAAACAACGACAACAAAATCCCTCGACAATGAAGTGGCCAAGGAACTCGAGGCCGCGCTGGACATCGATCTCGCTTCCGACAGCGGCGATCTGGACATCGCCGCATCGATGGAGGACCTGGAAGCCCAGATTTCGCAGGCCGCCGAGGAGCTCGCGCGCGCCGGCCGCGCGGAGAAGCCCGCGGCCGCCAAGCCGGCTCCCGCCGAGGCCGAGCCTGCCCGGCCCGCCGCCAACCAATCCAGGCCGGCGGACCTGCGCCCCGTCGAGCCGCGCTCCAACGGCACCCAGCCGGCAGCCTTCGCGCCTGCCAACGACGATCGCCAGAAGGACTACAAGTCCCTGCTGCACGGCCTCAACCGCCGCGCCTCCAACACCATCTACTGGATCGTCGCGCTAATCTCGGTGGTCTGGATCGCGGGCGCGGCTGCCCTTGCCCACCTGCTGTTCGGCCCGTCCATCTGGAACATCCGTACCCTCGACCAGCTGCTCGCCCGTCCCGAGCTGATCGGCGTCGCCGTCGCGGCAATCGTGCCGGTGGTGCTGTTCTGGGCCTTTGCCGCCATGGTGCGGCGCGCGCAGGACATGCGGCTTGCCGCGCAATCGATGACCGAGGTGGCCTTCCGCCTCGCCGAGCCCGAGAATCTCGCCCAGGACCGCGTCATGATGATCGGCCAGGCCGTGCGCCGCGAAGTGGCCGCCATGGGCGAAGGCATCGAGCGCACGCTCGCGCGCGCCGTCGAACTGGAAACGCTCGTTCACAGCGAGGTCAGCCAGATCGAGCGCTCCTATTCGGAGAACGAGGCCCGCATCCGTCAGCTGGTCGACGGGCTGGGCAGCGAGCGCGAGGCGGTGGTCAACCACGCCGAGCGCGTGCGTGCCTCCATCGCCGGCGCGCACGAGACGCTGCGCGACGAGATCGGCGCCGCCTCCGACCGCATCCGCGAATCCATCATGGGCGCCTCGACCAACCTGTCGATGACGATTACCAATTCCGGCGACACGCTGATCGACCGCATCAACGAAAGCTCGATGTCGATCTTCGATTCCGTCGAGACCCGGCTGGATACGATCACCGAGCGCCTGTCGACCTCCGGCGAGGCCTTCGCCTCCCTGCTCGACACCCGCATCGCCAAGCTGACCGACACGACCGACGGCCTGACCCGCTCGCTGACCGACCTGCTCGACGACCGCACCTCCGGCATGGTCTCGCTGCTCGGCGGTGCCGCCCGCAACCTCAGCGCCGAGTTCGAAGCCAGCCTGAACGGCATCGAACGGACGCTCGCCGAGCGCGGCCAGGCCCTGATTGGCGAGTTCCAGACCCGCGCCGAGGCGCTCGACACCGGCACGCAGAAGCTCAACGCGGCGCTGGAAGCCCGCGCCCGCCAGATCAACGAGACGCTGGTCGAGCGCGCCAAGGAGATCAACAACGCCTTCACCACCGGCCAGCAGACCCTTTCGGCCATGATCGACGACGGCAAGACGCGCATCGGCGCTGACATGGCCGATATCGTCAACTCCACTTCCGCCATGCTGGAGGCGCGCGCCAGCGACTTCGCCGGCCGCATGGAGGCCGCGCGCCACACCGTCTCGCGCACCTTCGACGCCGACATCGCGCGGCTTGCCGAGGCCCGCGCCGGCATCGAGGAGGCCGTCGAGAACCACAGCCGCAACCTCGCCGAAAGCAGCGAACGCATGGCCGCCGCCATGCATGCCGACCTTGGCAAGTTCGCCGAGGGCCGCGCCGAGATCGACGCCACCGTCACCGCGCAGGTGCAGAAGCTCGCCGAGGGCCGCAACCTGATCGCCCGCGCGCTGGAGGAAGACCTGCGCAAGGTCAACGAAGCCCGCGCCGCCATGGACGCCTCGCTGGGCAGCCACCTGGAGCGCCTCGAAGAAGGTCGCGGCAGGCTTGCCGTCGCCTTGAACCAGGATGCCGACAAACTTACCCAAGCACGTACGATCATTGACGAAATGGTCGCCGGGCACGTCGGCAAGCTGGCCGAGGGCCGCAACATCCTGTCGCGCGCCATGGAAGCCGACCTCACCAAGCTGGCGGAAAGCCGCGCCGGCATCGACAGCCTCGTCGCCGGCCAGGTCGAGAAGATCGCCGAAGGCCGCGCGGTGCTGGCCAGGGCGCTCGAGGCAGACGCCGAACGACTGAAGAGCCTGATGGAAAGCCATTCGGTCAAACTGGCCGAAGACCGTGGCGAACTGGGCCGGTCGCTCGAAAACGACCTCTCCAACATCAGGACGCTGGTCGCCGACCATTCCGACAAGCTGGCGCAGGAACGCTCGCTGCTGTCGCAGACGCTGGAATCCGACCTCGCCAAGCTGGCCGAAAGCCGCTCCAGCATCGACGGGCTGGTCGCCGGCCAGGTCGAGAAGCTGGCCGAGGGCCGCGACATCCTCAAGCGCGCCATGGAATCCGATCTCAACACCATCCGCGGCGTCATCGGCGAGCAGTCGCAAAAACTCTCCGAAGACCGCTCGCAGTTCGCCCAGGTGCTGGAAAGCGATCTCCAGAAAGTCAACGAAATCGTCCACGGCCATATGGAACGGCTCGCCGCCGAGCGCGCCGCCCTGTCGCAGACGCTGGAATCCGACCTCGCCAAGCTGGCCGAGAGCCGCTCCAGCATCGACGGGCTGGTCGCCGGACAGGTCGAAAAGCTGGCCGAAGGCCGCGACATCCTCAAGCGCGCGCTGGACTCCGATCTCAACACCATCCGGGGCGTCATCGGCGAACAGTCGCAGAAGCTCGTCGAGGACCGCGCGCAGTTCGCCAAGGTGCTCGAAGACGACCTCGGCGCCCTCAACCGCAGCGCGGAAGAGCACAAGGCGCGCATCGCGGCCGAACGCGCCACCCTCTCGCAGGCGCTCGACGCCGACTTCAAGAACGTCGACGGCCTCGTGCAGGAGCATATGGACAGGCTGACCGTCGGGCGCGCTGCGCTGTCGAAGGCCATGGAAGACGACCTCGCCAAGCTGGCGGAGAGCCGTTCCAGCATCGACGGGCTGGTAGCCGGCCAGGTCGAGAAGCTGGCCGAAGGCCGCGACATCCTCAGGCGCGCGCTGGAGAACGACCTCCACACCATCGGCGGCGCCATGGAGGAGCAGGCGCAGAAGCTCGTCGACGGTCGCGCCAGGTTCGCAAGCAGCCTCGAAGACGATCTGCGGACCGTCAACGAGCTGGTGAACAGCCATCAGGATCGCCTCGCCGCCGACCGCTCCACCCTGTCCCGGGCGCTGGAAGACGACCTCGCCAAGCTGGCGGAGAGCCGTTCCAGCATCGACGGGCTGGTCGCCGGCCAGGTCGAGAAACTGGCCGAAGGCCGCGACGTCCTCAAGCGTGCGCTTGAAGAAGACCTCGCCAAGCTGGCCGAAAGCCGAGCCGGCATCGACGGGCTGGTCGCAGGCCAGGTCGAGAAGCTCGCCGAAGGCCGCGATATCCTCAAGCGCGCTCTGGAATCCGACCTCGCCAAGATCGCGGAAAGCCGCAGTGGCATCGACGACATCATCGCCGGCCATGTCGGCAAGATCGCCGAAGGCCGCGATATCCTGACCCGGGCGCTCGACGAGGACCTCGGCAAGCTTGCCGAGGTGCGCGGCGACATCGACCGCGCCGTCACCGGCCACATCGACCAGATCGCGACGCGCAGCGCCCGCATCTCCGATGCCATCGGCGCCGACATCGAGAAGATGGAGGACGCCTTCAACCGCCAGACCGGCATCATCGAGGAACGCGCCGGCACCATGCAGAGGGCGCTGTCGTCCGGCGTGGACAACATCCGCGGCGTGCTGGAGCAGAGTGCGGTGTTCGTCGCCGGCGCGCTGCGCGAAAAGGTCATGGAAGTGACCAGCGCCCTGCACGAGCAGGCCGGGATCGCCTTCAGCGATGCCGACCGCAAGATAGCCGAACGCGCCGAGCAGACCTCGGCCGCGCTGCTCGCCCGTGCCGAGGACATCGCCCGCACCTTCGAGGAGGCGGACGGCCGTATGGCGGCACGCGCGCAGGACACGTCCAGCGCGCTCATCGCCCGCAACGAGGAAACGGCGGCGGAACTCGCCGCCCGGGCCGAGGCGATCGCCGCCACCTTCGACAGCGCCGACCAGAGGCTGGTGGCGCGTGCCGTCGAGACGGCGCAATCGCTGGCCGCCCGCGCCGGCGACATCCTGCGCAACTTCGAGGACGCCGACCAGAAGCTCGCCCGGCGCATCGGCGAATCGGCCGAGGCTCTGGCCTCGCGTGCGACCGATCTCGGTCGCATCTTCGACGGCGCCGACGAGCAGCTGTCGCAGCGCATCGCCGAGGGCTCGCAGGCGCTTTCGGCGCGCGTCGCCGAGATCGGCCAGGTGTTCGACGATGCCGACGGCAGGCTCGCCTCGCGCATCGCCGAGACGGCTTCCACCATCGGCCGGCAGGCCGACCATATCGTCGGCGCCTTCTCCGAGACGGAGCAGCGCGTCGCCGAGCATGTGCGCCAGACCGGCGCCCAGCTCGCCGGCCATGCCCGCGACATCGAACAGGCGCTTACCGGCGCCGACGAGCGGCTGGCCGCGAGCGCCGAGACGACGGCTGCCCGCGTTGAGGAGCATGTCTCCAACGCCGAGAGCCGGCTGGCCCGCTCGGCCGAGACCATGGGCCAGAAGCTCGGCGAACAGATCGCCGAAGCCGAAGGCCAGCTCGTGTCGCGCGCCAACGTCATCGCCGAAACCTTCACGGCGGTCGGCCAGCACATCGGCCAGAGCACCAACGATGCGGCAAAGACCATCGGCACCAATACGCGCGAGCTGAATTCCATGCTGGCCTCGCGTTCGGCCGAGCTCTCCAAGATCCTCGACGAGACGGCGCGGCCGCTGGTCGAGCGCTTCGCGGCGGGCGGCTCCGAACTGCAGCGTTCCATGGAGGAAGCGACCGAGCAGGCGACCGACAAGCTGCGCCGCGAGAATGCGGCACTGGTCGACGCCATCGCCGCCCGCACCGCAGAGACCCTTTCGGCGGTCGACGGCGCGCGCTCGACGCTGGCCGACAACGTGACCGACCTGATCGGGCGCATGACGGCCTCGTCCAGCCAGCTGGGCGAGCTGATCGAGAAGGCCGCCACCAATCTCGGCCAGGTCGAATCGCAGCTTACCGGCTCGACTCAGAGCTTCGCGGCGACCACCGAAAAGGCCGCGCAGACCTTCGCCAGCTCGGCGCGTCTGGTCGATTCCAACACGACGCGGCTGACCGAACTGTCCTCGGCGACCTTGCGCGAGGTGGCCTCCATCGCCACCCGCTTCGACGAGCACAGCCGGCTGCTGGCCAGCGCCTCCGACCTGCTCTCCTCCGCCCAGAGCAATCTGGAGCACACGCTGGAGCGGCAGTCCTCGCTGGAAGACCTCGCCGTCGGCCTGGTCAAGAAGTCGGAGGACCTGGAAAAGGTCATGCGCTCCTTCGAGGGCCTCGTCGGCAAGACGCTGGAGAATGCCGAGGGCAGGACGCTGGAGTCGGCCGACAAGATCCGCACCGCCATCGGCGAGGCGATCGAGTCCGCGACGCAGCGCTTTGCCAGCGCCACCGAGGAGATGCGCCACACCGCCAAGTCCATCAAGAGCGAGCTCGATCTCACCCGCGCCGAACTGCGCAAGGGCGTCATCGAAATGCCGGAAGAGGCCAAGGAATCCACCACGGCCATCCGCCGCGCCGTTTCCGAGCAGATCAACGCCTTGAAGGAACTGTCGGAGATCGTCGCCAAGTCGGGCCGCAGCGTCGACGTCTCGCCGCCGCGCGGCCAGCGCCCTGCCCCGCAGACGTTGCGCGCCGCCGCCGAACAGCAGCGCCGCCCGGCGGCCCCGCCCGCCCAGCCGGTGCGCCCGGCTCCGCAGGCGCCGGCCGGCGACGGCATGCGCGGTACGCTCGAACTCGAGCGGCAGCGCGAGACGGCTCGTCCGCAGCAGGGCGGCTGGGTGCAGGACCTGCTCGCCGGCGCCTCGCAGGACGATGCGGCAAGGCCGGCGGCGACGCCGCGCACCGAGGCGCCACGCCCGGCTCCCGCCCAGCGTTCGCCGCTGCATGTGGTCGAATCGCTGAATTCGCTGTCGGTCGACATCGCCCGGGCCATCGACCACGAAGCCTCGATCGAACTGTGGAACCGTTACCGCAAGGGCGAGCGCGACGTCTTCACCCGCCGGCTCTACACGCTGAAGGGCCAGCAGACGTTCGACGAGATCCGCCGCAAGTACCAGAGCGAGCCGGAATTCCGTGCCGCCGTCGACCGGTACTGCGACGACTTCGAGAAGCTGTTGAAGGACGTCTCGCGCAACGACCGCGACAACATGATGACGCAGACCTATCTCACCTCCGATACGGGCAAGGTCTACACCATGCTGGCGCATGCCGGCGGCCGGTTGCGGTAGACGCATCGGCAGAAAGACCGAGACGAAAAAGGCGGGAAAAATTCCCGCCTTTTTCTTTTCCCTGCAGGTCGCGCAGATGCGTCAGATGACCGAATCCGTCCAGCGCACGATATCAGCGGCCGCCTTGCCGAAGGCCGCGTCCAGCGCATCGACATAAGCCTTGTTGCCGGCGCCCGCGACGGCGGCGCTTGCGCTGAAGCTCCTGGCGGCGCGGACCTCGCCGTTGCGGTCGTTGAGCAGGCGCACGAGAATCTCCACTTCGGCGCGCTCGCCCTGGTCGGCGCGGATCTCGAACGAGCGGATTTCGCTGATGACCTGGTAGTCGATCGCCAGCCCCTCGCCCGGCTTGCCGACACCGGCGAAGCTGCCGGCGTTCTGGAAGGTCTGCGCCAGCCGTGCCTGCACGATCAGCGGCAGCCGGTCGGCCCATTGCGCGCCCTTCAGGTACTGGATCGCGCGTGCGCCGGTCTTGATGACGATGTTCTGGCCGTCCAGCGCCTTCAGCGCCGCAGGCTCGGCGATGAGGATCTGGCGGCGGCTGTGGCGCTGCGCCGCGACCTGCGGCGCCGACAGTTCGAACGTGTCGAGCGGCGCGGGGCCGCCTCCCGGAAGGGCCGCGCATCCGCCGAGCCCGAGGGCCAGCGCCAGCGCGATCGTTGGAAAGGTCTTGGACTTCACGCGCGATCCCCGTTGCCGCAAGTCTCGGCCGGCCCCTCCCGGCGGCTCATGTTCTTGGCCGTGGCGCGCAGCAAAGTCAACGCCGCGCCCTGCCGTCGTACTGGCGCACCTCGCCGTCGCCACCCGAAAGGATGCGCTGCGGGTTGCGTTGCAAGTCCGTCACCGCCTGCTCGATGCGGTTGATCGAACGGCGGCTGTCCTGCACCAGCGCGTTGACGTTGCGCAGGCCCTCGCCCGAGAAGCGCGCCAGGTTGTCGGTAATGGTGCCGAGGCGGGCGTTCAGCGTGTCGGCCACCTGCTTGAAGGATTTCAGCGTCTCGCGCGCATCGGCCATCACGCCGTTGGCCTCGCCCGAACCCAGCAGGCTGTCCACCTTGACGAGAATGCCGTCGACCCGCACGGAAGCGTTGTTGAGGCGTTCGGCAAGCTGCTTGGCGTCGCTGATCGTCTGGTCGATGTCGTCCGCGCGGCTGGCGAACTTGTGCGTCACCTCGGCGATATCGGCCGCCGCCTGGTTGGCGTTGTCGCTGGCTTTGTTGATGTTGGCCAGCGCCTGCCTCACGTCCTGCGGGTCGATGCTGTCGAGCACGCCGTCCACCTTGGCCAGCGTGCCTTGCGTCTTCTGCGCGAAAGCGTTGATCGAGCCGACGGCGGTGTCGACCTTGCCGATCACCGCGTCGAAGCGGTCGCTGGTCGCCTTCAGATTCTTCGTCGTGCCGTCGATGTTGGCGACGATCTCCTTGACCTTGTCGCGGTCCACGGCGGTCAAAAGATCCTGCGCCGCCGACAGAGTGCCGTCGAGTTTGCCCGAAACGCCCTGCAGCGTTTCCGAAAGCGAGGAGACGCTGGCGAGGAACTTGTCGACGCCGTCGGAATTGCGTGCCAGCGCGTCGGAGAATTTCTGCGCGTTCTGAACGGTCTGGGTCAGCGGGCCGCGCACGTCGGTCGTAAAGCCCTCCAGTTCCGAGATCACCTTGTCGGCGCGCGTGAAGATGTCCTGCGCAGTCTGCAAGAGATTGGTGACGGCGGAAGGATTGGCGACGATCTCGGCCACCTTGCCTTCCTCTTCGGCCTCGTCGAGCAGCTTGGGCTCCTTGGGATCGGCGCCTTTCAGCTCGATATTGGCCTGCCCGGTCAGCCCCGCCAGCCCGATATCGGCCTGCGTCGACTTGGTGATCGGCGTCATCCGGTCGACCTCGGTGTCGGCGATGGCGACGGTTGGATTGCTGACATCGATGTAGACGCGGCGCACGTCGCCCACCTTGACGCCGTTGAACATGACGAAGCTGCCGCGTCCGAGGCCGGAGGCGGACCCCGGTATGCGCACGCGCAGCAGCACCGTCTCGCCCTTGTCGCCGATCGCCGCCGTCCAGTAGACGAAGCCGAATGCCGCCAGGATCGCGACCAGCGTGAAGATACCGACGATGACGTAGTTGGCCCTGGTTTCCATCGCGCCCTAGCTTCTATGCCCGCGCCGCAAGATCAAGCTGCCGCGCCCGTTTTCCGCGGAAATACGATTTCACCCATGGCTCCTCGCTTTTCAGCATGTCCTCGATCGTGCCTTCGACCAGGATTTTCTTGTTGCCGAGCACAGCCACGCGGTCGCAGGCGGTGAACAGCGAATCGAGGTCGTGCGTGACCATGTAGACGGTGAGGTCCATCGTGTCGCGCAGCTTGACGACGAGTTCGTCGAACTCGGAGGCACCGATCGGGTCGAGGCCGGAGGTCGGCTCATCGAGGAAGACGACATCGGGGTCGAGCGCCAGCGCGCGGGCCAGCGCCGCGCGCTTGACCATGCCGCCGGAAAGCTCGGACGGGAATTTCCGCGCCGCATCCGGCGGCAGGCCGACCAGTTCGATCTTGAGCAGCGCCAGTTCGTCCATCAGCGCCTTCGGCAGGTCGAGATATTCGCGCATCGGCACCTGCACGTTCTCCAGCACCGTCAGCGCGGAAAACAGCGCACCGTGCTGGAACAGCACGCCCATCCTCATGTCGATGCGCAGCCGCTCGACATCGCTTGCCTTGTCGACGTCGACGCCGAACAGCTCGATCGTGCCGGCCTGCTTCTTGTTGAGGCCGAGAATGGTGCGCAGGAGCACCGACTTGCCGGCGCCCGAGGCGCCGACGAAGCCGAGGATCTCGCCACGGTGGATATCGAGCGAAAGCTTGTCGAGGATGACCTTGTCACCGAAGGCGACGGTGATGTCGCGCGCCGAGATGACGATCCCGTCACCCTCGGCACCATTCAGGCCAGCCTTTTCTTCTGCAATGGCCATGTCAGAACTCGATGGCCGCGTAGAAGATGGCGAACAGGCCATCGAGGATGATGACGATGAAGATCGACTTCACCACCGAAGCCGTCACATGCAGGCCAAGCGATTCGGCGCTGCCGCCCACCTTCATGCCCTCCACCGAAGCGATCGTGCCGATGATCATGGCCATGAACGGCGCTTTTATGAGGCCGGCGAAGATGGTGCTGAGGTCGATGGCAGCGCGCAGCCGATCGATGAAGGCGGCCGGCGGAATGTCGGAATAGAGCCAGGCCGCCATCATGCCGCCGCCGAGGGCTGCGAAATTGGCCAGAATGGTCAGGCACGGCACGCCGATGACCAGCGCCACCAGCCGTGGAAACACCAGGACGCCGATGGGGTTGAGGCCGATGACCTTCAGCGCGTCGACCTCCTCGCGCATCTTCATCGAGCCGATCTCGGCGGTGATCGCGCTGCCCGAGCGGCCGGCGATCATGATGGCCGTCATCAGGACGCCGAGCTCGCGCAGCACCAGCACGCCGACGAGGTCCACCACGAAGATGTCGGCGCCGAAATAACGCAGCTGATAGGCGCCCTGCTGCGCAACGATCGCGCCGACGATGGCCGACATCAGCACCACGACGGGAATGGCGCCGACGCCCATGCGGTCGATCTGGTTGAAGATCGCCGCCGGGTTGACCGCGTGGCCGCGGCCGAGCTTCATCTGCGCGCCCCGGATGGTGGCGCCGAGTATGTTCATGGCGGCGATGAAATCGTCCCGCATCTCGTAGACGCGACGTCCGATCGCCTCCAGCGCGCGGATGACGACGTTGGGCGGCCGCTCCGGCGGCATGTCGTCGTTGCGCCGCGCCGCCTCGCCGACGGCATCGAGCAGGATCGACGTGATCTTGCTCTGGCCCTGCACCTGGACCTCGACACCGCGCTTGCGATTGGCTTCCGTCAGCCGGTCGATCAGCCAGGCGCCGGCCGTGTCGATCTTCTCTATTCCCGAAAGGTCGAGCGCCAGCGTCTTGAATCCGCTTCGCTTTTCGATCGCACGCATGTCGGCGTCGACATCGGCGACGGTACGCGTTGTCCAGGTGCCGGCCAGAGCGCAGCCGAGCACGTCGCCGTCCTCGCCGACGGCAAGGCGCGCCCGCCGGCCGTTTGGCGCCTCCCCGCTTGCATCCGACTTGCCGATCGTCAACATGGCACCTGTTTAGCCTGACAGGCCCGGCCTGTCGATTTGCGCCCCGGCCCCTGCGGGGGCAGCGGAGGAAGAAAAACATGGTGCGTGGCATTTCGGTCGACAAGGAAAGCTTCCCCATCGCCGGAACCTTCACCATCTCGCGCGGCTCCAAGACCGAGGCCGAGGTGGTGACCTGCACGATCAGCGAGGACGGCCATGCCGGTCGTGGCGAATGCGTGCCGTACCGCCGCTACGGCGAGACGCTGGAAGGGGTGGTCGCGGCGATCGAGGCGATGCGCGGCGCCGTCGAAGGCGGCATCGACCGCGACGAATTGCTGGCAGCGATGCCGGCGGGTGCGGCCCGCAACGCCATCGACTGCGCCTTGTGGGACCTCGAGGCCAAGGCGAGCGGCGTAGCCGTCTCCGCACGGCTGCGCCTTGCGCCAAGGGCGCTGGAAACCGCCTATACGCTTTCCCTCGGTTCGGCCGAATCGATGGCCGCGCAGGCGCGCGAAAACGCGGCGCGGCCGCTGCTCAAGGTCAAGATCGGCGGCGGCGACGGTGACATCGAGCGCATCCGCGCCGTGCGGCAGGCCGCCCCGGCAAGCCGCCTCATCCTCGACGCCAACGAAGGCTGGACGGACGAAACCGTGGCAGCCAACCTCGCCGCTGCCGCCGAACTCGGCGTCGCGCTGATCGAGCAGCCCCTGCCCGCCGGCCGCGACGGCATCCTCGCCACGATCGCCCATCCTGTGCCGATCTGCGCCGACGAAAGCGTACATGCGGCCAAGGACCTGCCGGCGCTCACCGGCCTTTACGATGCCGTCAACATCAAGCTGGACAAGGCCGGCGGCCTGACGGAGGCGCTGAAATTGCGCGAAGAGGCGCGGCGGCTGGGCTTCGGCGTGATGGTCGGCTGCATGGTCGGCACCTCGCTCGCCATGGCGCCGGCCGTGCTGCTGGCGCAGGACGCCGATTTCGTCGATCTCGACGGCCCGCTGCTCCTGGCGCGCGACCGCGTCCCTGGCTTGGCCTACAAGGGCTCGCTGGTTTCACCGCCCGAGCGCAGCCTGTGGGGTTGAGCGCGCGGCGAGGCGGATGAGCACGAAACCGGCCAGCGCCACCGGCACCATGGCGTAGCCGCCGTCGAAGCCGAAACGCGCATAGAGCGGTCCGGAGGCCAGCGTCGCCACTGCGGTGAAGAAATAGTTCGAGAAATAGGCGATGCCTTGCGCCGCTCCCGTCTGCCTGTCGGCGACCGTCTCACCGATCATCTTCTGCAGGCCGATCAGCACCAGCGCGGTGGAAACCGCATGCAGCGCCTGCACGGCGAAGAAGCCCGGCACGCCGAGGCCGAACGGCCAGATCAGCGGGAACAGCGCCCAGCGCAGCGCCGCCCCCACGGCGGCCGCCAGGATGAGCGTGGCCACCGGAACCTTGCCGAACAGGCGGTTGAATCCGAAGAACATGCCGACCTCGGCGACCACAGCGAAGGCCCACAGCATGCCGATGACGGAGTCGCTGATGCCGATCGATCGCCAGTAGATCGAGGCGAAGCTGTTGATGAAGGAATGGCTGGCGATGACGACGCCGGCTCCAAGCACGAAATAGAGAAAGTAGCCGTTGAGCAGGCGCGGCGCCGCCTCCTGCATCCCGGTTGCCGAAAGCGGCGAGGCAAGGCGCGGCGGGCCGAGGCGCGGCGCGGCAAGACCGACGACGAGCGTCAGGCAAAATGCGCCGAAAACCAGGACAGGTACCGCGTCGGCCCCCGCGGCTGCGAGAATGAAGCCACCGGCGAGATTGGCCAGCAGGAAGGAGATCGAGCCCCAGATGCGCATCGCCGTGTAGTTGGCGCCGAAACGGCGCACGCCCGAAAGCGCCAGCGAATCGGCGATCGGCGAATGCGGCGTCCACACCGCCGCCAAAAGCAGCGAGACGGCGAGAACGACGGCGTAGGTGGGCTTCAGGAAATAGCCGGCAGAGACGACCACCGAGGCCGCGACCAAGGCATTGTAGACATCTGCCCTGTCACGCGCTCTGTCGGCGAGCGCGGTGAAAACCGGCGTCGTCGCCACGCGCAGGAACATCGGCGCCGACAGGATAACGGCGATCTCCTGCGGGCCGAAGCCGTGGCGCTCCAGCCAGAGCGGAAAATAGGGAACGTAGATGCCGCCGGGAATGAGCAGCGTGAAGAACATCGCCGCCAGCCTCAGCTCGAAATAGCGAGGCTTGACCTTCTGTTCGGGCGAAAGCGGCGGCAGCGACATCCGGGAATTTCCGCGGCGACTCGAGCCGCATGGCCGGCGCCTGTTCGCCCCATATCACGCCCGAAAATCGTTCGGAATGGGCGATCAGGTAGTTTTTGATTCGATTCAGAGCTGTTGTTGCCTCGCCGTCCTTTTGGCTCACACCGGCTCATGCAACAGCGCTCGACAGTTGCGCTTGGTCCAGCGCCAAGGGTAGCCTCATACGGCAACAGGGAGAACGTTTGTCATGGATCTCGGCATAAGCGGCCGCAAGGCCATCGTCTGCGCGTCGAGCAAGGGGCTTGGCCGCGGCTGCGCGACGGCGTTGGCGGAAGCGGGCTGCAACCTCGTCGTCAACGGGCGCGACGCCGCGCTGTTGGCGAAAACGGCCGCCGAAATCCGCGAGCGCTACAAGGTGACCGTCACCGAGGTGGCCGGCGACGTATCCGACCCGAAGGTGCAGAAGGCGCTGCTCGCCGCCTGCCCCGAGCCCGACATCCTCGTCAACAACAACGGCGGCCCGCCCTTCCGCGACTTCCGCGAACTCGACCGCGAAAAAATCCTGGCCGGCGTCACCAACAACATGGTCACGCCCATCGAACTGGTCCAGGCCGTCATCGACGGCATGGCGGCGCGCGGCTTCGGCCGCATCGTCAACATCACCTCGCTGTCGGTCTACACCCCGCTTGCCGGCCTCGACCTGTCGTCGGGCGCGCGCGCCGGGCTGACCTCGTTCCTCGCCGGTGTCGCCCGCACCGTCGCCGACAAGAACGTCACCATCAACAACCTCCTGCCCGGCAAGCTGGACACCGACCGGCTGCGCGGTCCGCATGAACCGGGTTCGGTCGAGGACCCCGCTGCGGCGGCCGCGCGCAAGGCCCGCATTTCTGCGGACATTCCCGCAAAGCGGCTGGGCACGCCGGAGGAATTCGGCCAGATCTGCGCCTTCCTCTGCTCGGTGCATGCCGGCTACCTCACCGGCCAGAACATCCCCGTCGACGGCGGGCTTTACGTGAGCGCCTTCTGAGGCCGGCGTCAGCACGAACTTTCCGGCTGAAAATATTGAAACACATTCACTTCTTCGCCTTTGGCCCCGATCGCGCATTTGTCGCCTCGAAAACGCGCCGCTGCGTGCTAAAAGGAAGAAAAGGCTGATAGTGCGGGGACCGAGATGAAGGGTGAAAACAAGAAACCGGCGCGTTCCGACCTCGACGAGGCGGCGCTTTTCTTCCACAAGCACCCGACCCCCGGAAAGCTGGAAATCCAGGCCACCAAGCCGCTCGGCAACCAGCGCGACCTGGCGCTTGCCTATTCGCCCGGCGTCGCCGCCCCCTGCCTCGCCATCCAGGACGACCCGGCGCTCGCGGCCGACTACACCAGCCGCGCCAACCTCGTCGGCGTGGTGTCGAACGGCACCGCCGTGCTCGGCCTCGGCAACATCGGCCCGCTCGCCTCCAAGCCGGTGATGGAAGGCAAGGCGGTTCTGTTCAAGAAGTTCGCCGGCATCGACGTCTTCGACATCGAGATCGACGCGCCCGGGATCGAGCGCATGGTCGATACGATTTCGGCGCTCGAACCCACTTTCGGCGGCATCAACCTGGAGGACATCAAGGCCCCCGAATGCTTCGAAGTGGAGGAACGGCTGAAGGCGCGCATGAGCATTCCGGTGTTCCATGACGACCAGCACGGCACCGCCATCATCGTGGCGTCGGCGGTGCTGAACGCGCTGGAACTGGCCGGCAAGGAGATCGGCAAGGTCAAGATCGTCACCTCCGGAGCCGGTGCCGCCGCCCTTGCCTGCCTCAACCTTCTGGTTTCGCTCGGCGCCAGCATCGACAACATCTGGGTCACCGACCGCCATGGCGTCGCCTATAAAGGCCGCGTCGAGGAAATGGACCGCTGGAAGGACGCCTACGTCAAGGACACCGACGCGCGCACCCTGGCCGACGTGATCGGCGGCGCCGACATCTTCCTCGGTCTGTCCGCGGCCGGCGTGCTGAAGCCCGACCTGCTCGCCGGCATGGCGGAAAAGCCGCTGATCCTGGCGCTCGCCAACCCGACGCCGGAGATCATGCCGGAAGTCGCGCGCGCCGCGCGTCCCGACGCGATGATCTGCACCGGCCGTTCCGATTTCCCCAATCAGGTCAACAACGTCCTGTGCTTTCCTTACATCTTCCGTGGAGCGCTGGACTGCGGCGCCAGCGCCATCAACGAGGAGATGAAAATGGCCGCCGTGCGCGCCATTGCCGGTCTCGCCCGCGAGGAGCCGTCGGACGTCGCCGCGCGCGCCTATTCGGGCGAAACGCCGATGTTCGGCCCGGATTTCCTCATCCCCTCGCCCTTCGATCCACGCCTTATCCTGCGCATCGCCCCGGCTGTCGCCAAGGCGGCCTGCGAGACCGGCGTGGCGACACGGCCCATCGAGGATTTCGCCGCCTATATCGACAAGCTGAACCGCTTCGTCTTCCGCTCCGGCCTGGTCATGAAGCCGGTCTTCTCGGCGGCGAAGACGGCGAGCCTGAAGCGCGTCATCTATGCCGACGGCGAGGACGAGCGCGTGCTGCGTGCCGCCCAGGTGGTCCTGGAGGAAGGCATCGCCGAGCCGATCCTGATCGGCCGCCCGCACGTCATTGAAGTTCGCCTCAAGCGCCACGGCCTGCGCATCCGGCCGGGCGTCGATTTCGGCCTCATCAACCCGGAAGACGATCCGCGCTACCGACACTATGTCGACCTGCTGATGGAACTCGGCGGCCGCCGCGGCGTCACGCCGGAAGCCGCGCGCACCAAGGTGCGCACGGAAAACACCGTCATCGCAGCTCTTGCCGTCAAGCGCGGCGACGCGGACGCCATGCTGTGCGGGCTGGAGGGCCGCTTCGCCCGCCACCTGCGCAACGTCAACCTCATCATCGGCAGCCGGCCAGGCATCGAGGACCGCGATCTGTCGACGCTGTCGATGCTGATTTCGCAGCGCGGCGTGCTGTTCCTCACCGACACCCATGTGACGGTCGATCCGAGTGCGGAGGAAATCGCCGAGATGACCGTGCTCGCGGCGGAAGAAATCCGCCGCTTCGGCATCGAGCCCAAAGCAGCGCTGCTGTCGCTGTCGGACTTCGGCTCGCGCGACGTGCCAAGCGCCATGAAGATGCGCAAGGCGGCCGAAATCCTGCACCGCATCGCGCCCGACCTCGAATGCGACGGCGAGATGCACGCCGACACCGCGCTGTCGGCGCATCTGCGCCAGCGCGTTTACCCGCATTCGCGGCTGACCGGCGAAGCCAATCTTCTGGTCTTCCCGAGCCTTGACTCCGCCAACATCACCTTGACCGCGCTGCAGGCGATGCTCGACGCCCTGCATGTCGGCCCGATCCTGCTCGGCACCGACAAGCCGGCGCACATCCTGACCCCGTCCGTCACCTCGCGCGGCGTCGTCAATATGACCGCGCTTGCCGTCGTCGAGGCCTCGCAGCGGGCACAGGCGACACTGAAGCTCGACGCGCCGACAGCGTAAAGAACGGGTTAACTCGCCGCGCGGTAAGCTTTCGCCGGACGATTCTGGCGGCGGGAACCGAACCGGATGAAGGGCGAACGCAGGGCGCAAATGCTCGCTGCCGCGCTGATGGGCGCGGCGGTGCTGGTTGCATTCGCGCCGGCGGCTGCGCAGGCGTCCGCCCGCATCTGCCGCCAGCTGGAGGCGGAACTGGCCGGCGCACCGCGCGGTGGCTCCAGCCCCGCCCAACTCAACAAATACGCCGCCGCCATCGCGCGGCAGCAAAGCGAGATCGCCAAGGCGCGCAGCCAGGCGCGCGCGCTCGGCTGCGGCTTCTCGCTGTTTTCCAGCAATGTCAGCCAATGCGCCTCGCTCAATGCCGCCCTGTCGCGCATGAACGGCAACCTGGACAAGCTCGAGCGCAGGCGCGCCCAGCTCGCCGGCGGCGGAAAGCGCCGCAGCCGCGCCCGCCTGATGGCGCTGCTCGACAAGAACGGCTGCCGCGACCGCAAGGTGGAAGACAAGGCGGTGACGATCCGCTCCAGCGACGGCAGCGTCCAGCGCCTGCTCGGCGAAACCATCGAGCGCGTCGACAGGCCGAACGAGGTTCCCCTTCCGGGCGGTGGCGGCGAATACCGCACCATGTGCGTGCGCACCTGCGACGGCTATTTCTTCCCGATGTCCAACGCGGCTTCGGTCGGCGATTTTGAACGCGACCAGAAGAATTGCGAATCGAGCTGCCCCGGCGCCGCCATCCAGCTTTTCTACACGCGCGGAATGGACGAAGATTCGTCGCGCATGATCTCGGTGGCCACCGGCCGCCCCTACGGCGACCTTTCGACCGCCTATCTCTACAAGAACCCGAACGCCTCGGTGCCGCAAAGCTGTGGCTGCAACGCGCCGAGGGATTTTTCCATTCTCGGCGGCGGCTCCGGCGGCGATTCCGGGACTGGCCCGGCGTCTTCGCCGGCCATGCAGTCGCTGTCGCCCTCCGTTTCGATCATGCCGGCGGCAAGGCCGGATCCGGCGGCAGATCCCGAAACGCAGGCCAACGCCGAAGGCGGGCTCGACATCGAGACGATCAGGCGGCTGGCCGCCGAGAAGGCGGCGGAAAATTCGCCCGGGGACCGCAAGGTCAGGGTCGTCGGGCCAAAGTTCCTTCCCGACCCATCAGCGGCAATAGATCTGCAAGCTCCGGCCCCGAAGAAAGGCCCGTAAGCGCCAGCCTGAGCGGCATGAACAGCGCCTTGCCCTTGCGCTCGGTCATCTTTCTCACCTTGGCGGTCCAGGCTTTCCAGACGCCGGCATCCCACGGCTCCTCGGGCAGCATGTCGAAGGCGACGCGGACGAAGTCGCGGTCCTCGTCGGAGAGTTCCGGCCTCTCCTGCGGCCCTTCGTTGACGATCTTCCACCACTGGGCGGCATCGGAAAGCCGGTCGAGATTGCCGCGCACGGCGTTCCAGAACGGCTCCGCCCTTTCGCCGCCGATACCCAGGACGCCCAGGCGGTCGCGCGCGTCGGCAAACGCCATGTGATGCAGCAGCGCGCGGTTCAGCACCAGCAATTCGTCGGGATCGAACTTGGCCGCCGATTTCGATGTCGCCGCCGGATCGAAATGGTCTGCGAGCTCGGCCATGGTCGGCATCGCGTGCACGCTTTCCGACGTGCCGATCAGCACCGCCAGCGAGGCCACCGCCATCGCCTCGATGCCGTCCTCGCGCAGGCCCTGGATCGACAACGAGCCGGTACGCTTCGACAGTCCCTCGCCCGAAACGGTGGTGAGCAGGTTGTGATGGCCGAAGCCCGGCGGCACGGCGCCGAGCGCCTGGAACAGCGCGACCTGCACACCGGTGTTGGTGACATGGTCGTCGCCACGGATGACATGGCTGATGCCCATGTCGATATCGTCCACCACCGAAGGCAGCGTGTAGAGATAGGTGCCGTCCTCGCGCACCAGCACCGGATCGGAGACGGAAGCGAGATCGACCGTCTCCTCGCCGCGCACGAGGTCGTTCCAGCGGATTTCGGTGCGCATCGGCTCCAGCGGGTCGGAGACGAAGTTGGGCAGCAGGAAGCGCCAGTGCGGGCGGCGGCCGTCGCTTTCGTATTCCGCGATCTGGGCGGACGTCAGCGCCAGCGCCTCGCGGCCGTAGACCGGCGGCAGGCCACGCGTGCGGCGCACCTTACGGCGCAGGTCCAGTTCCTCCGGCGTCTCGTAGCAGGGATAGAGCACGCCGGCCGCCTTCAGCCGCTCCACCGCTGCATCGTAGTGGTCGAACCGCTTCGACTGGTATTCCGTGGCGTCCTGGAAGATGCCCAGCCAATGCAGGTCGTAGAGGATGGAATCGGCGTATTCCTGCTTCGAGCGGGCGACGTCGGTGTCGTCGAAGCGCTGGATGAAGCGGCCTCGGTGCTTTTGCGCGAACAGCCAGTTGAACAGCGCGGTGCGCGCGTTGCCGATATGGATGCGGCCGGTGGGCGACGGAGCGAAGCGGACGGTGACTGTCATGAAGGGGGCGTAGCGGATGCTCTTTGTGTTGACAAGAACCGCCCTACCCGCCCGCACTCATAGAGCCTTTCGGCGCGGGATGGAAGCACGGGCGCGGCTCACGCCACGCCCGTGCCGCAATCATGCCAGCCCCTTGGTCAGTTCCAGTGCCTGGCGCTCGAACAGCCGGCGGTAGATGCCGCCCTGCAGACGGATCAGCTCGTCGTGCGAACCTTCCTCGGCGATCCGGCCGCGGTCGAAGACCAGCAGCCGGTCGAGCGAGCGCACGGTGGACAGCCGGTGCGCGATGACCAGCGTTGTGCGCCCCACCATCAGCCGTTCCATCGCCTGCTGGATCAGCACCTCCGATTCCGAATCGAGGCTGGACGTCGCCTCGTCGAAAATCAGGATCGGCGCATCCGCCAGGAAGGCGCGCGCGATCGCCACGCGCTGGCGCTCGCCGCCGGACAGCTTGACGCCGCGCTCGCCGACCAGCGTGCCGTAGCCCTTGGGCAGCGCCGTGATGAAGTGGTGGGCGCTGGCCTGCCGCGCCGCCTCCTCGATCTCGGCCTGCGTCGCCGAAGGCCGGCCATAGGCGATGTTCTCCGCCAGCGAGCGATGGAACAGGATCGGCTCCTGCTGAACGATGGCGATCTGCGAGCGCAGCGACGCCTGCTGCACCTCGGCGATATCCTGGCCGTCGATCAGGATGCGCCCGCCGCTGACGTCGTAGAGCCGCTGGATCAGCTTGACGAAGGTCGTCTTGCCGGAGCCGGAGTGCCCGACCAGCCCCACCCGCTCGCCCGGCTCTATCCTGATGGAGAAATCCCGGTAGAGCGGCAGGCGGTGGTTGCCGTAGTGGAACGTCACATGGTCAAAGGTGATGCCGCCGTCGCCGATGCGGATCGGCCCGGCGCCCGGCCGGTCGTCGACATCCAGCGGCTGCGCCTCGAAATCGACCAACTCCTCCATGTCGTTGACGGAGCGCTGCATGTTGCGGATGTGCATGCCGATGTCGCGCAGGTAGCCCTGCAGCACGAAGAACGAGGTGAGCACGAAGGCGACGTCGCCGGCACTCGCCTGCCCCCAGCTCCACAGCACCAGCACGAAGCCGATGACGGCGGCCCTCAGGCCGAGCAGCATCATTCCCTGCGTCGTGCCGTTCACCGTGCCGCGCATCCAGGTGCGGCGGGTGCGGCCGCGCCATTTGGCAACGACCTCGGCGAAGCGCGCTTCCTCGCGTTCCTCGGCGCCAAAGCCCTTCACCACCGCGTTGCAGCTCACCGCGTCTGCCAGCGAGCCGCCGAGCTTGGTGTCCCAGATGTTGGCGAGCCGGGCCGCCGGCGCGACATAGCCGAGCGACAGCGCGGCCGTGATGGCGATGAACAGCAGCGAGCCGATGGCGATGACCAGCCCCATCAGCGGCCAGTACCAGCCAAGCAGCACGGTCGAGCCGACCAGCATGACCAGCGACGGGAACAGCGCGATCAGGATGGTATCGTTGAGCAGGTCGAGCGCCCACATGCCGCGCGTCACCTTGCGCACGGTCGAGCCGGCGAAGGAGTTCGCATGCCAGTCCGTCGAGAAGCGCTGGACGCGATGGAAGGCGTCGGCCGAGATGTCGGCCATCATCTTCAGCGTCAGGTCGGTGATGCCGACAAAGGCGATGTTGCGCATGACGACGGAGCCGAGCGCCAGGGCGATCAGCGTCACGAAAGCCGCTTTTGCGGCAGCCCAGGCCACGGCATCGGTGGCGGCGCCGGAGGCGACCGCATCCACCAGCCGTCCGGAATAGAGCGGGGTGAGCACGTCGGCCAGCGTCGCGACCATGAAGGTGACGACGATCAGCGCCAGCCGCCAGGGCTGGCGCCGCCAATGGCGGACGGTGAAGCCAAGCACGCTGGCGAAGGCGCCGCCGCCGAGGTCGGTTTTGAAACGAGTCATGATGTCAATCGGGCGGCAATTCGCCCGGCCTCAAAAATCAGAAATGGAAAGAACCGCTCGCAGGCGCTTCGCCTGCTGGTCGATGCGAATTCGACAATCGGCCGGAAAACCGGCGGCGATCGTGCCTAGGCCTTGCGGCCCCCTTTAGCGATGTCAAATCGTGGCATACGTGACCTCCCCCAACGGGAATCGCGGAATATCGGCTTATAGCCAGCGCTTTGAACCGCGCCAACCCCTTGCCGGGCAGAAATCACGGCTGGCTGAATCGTTGAGGTATATCTGCAACAGCGCTAGTCGCGGCTCCCCTCAACGTGGAAGGCAATCGGACGAGGACGGCAAATCCTTCGAGATCGCGTGTTGCCGGACTGCCGGCGGCGCGTCGTCGCTATGAGTGGGGTATCGAAAAGGCTGCGAGCCGAAAGGACTCCGGCTCGCCATTCTATAAAAAGGTCGTCCTAGTTGACTGTCGTTTCGGAGGCGGCGTCCGCCGTCGTCGCTGCCGGAAGTTCCGCGCTGGCAAGCTGCTGGGCGCAGAGTTCGGCCGCCCCGTCAACCGGCTTCTCCATCTTGGCGAAGGTGACCCAGCCGCCCTTCTCGACGAAGGTGTCACGCTTCCAGGTATCTTCCTTCTTCAGCTCCGCCAGCTGCGCCGAAGCGTCGGGCGCCGCAAGGAACCTGTGAACGCAGATATTGGCGGCAAGTTGTGCAGCCGCCTGTTCGCCTGCCGTTTCCGCCTGCTTGGTCGCGGTGCCGCCGGTCACCCAGCCGCCCCACGAGAAGCCGACGATCATGGTCAGCACGGCCGCGCCGACGCAGGACCAGAGCCAGACCGCCTTCGACGGCCGGTAGCCACTCCATTTTTCTCCCATGGACATTGTTTTCCTCCTCAGTCTCTTTTCGGGAATTGTCGCGACTTGATCAATCACGATGCGCAACAGAGTAACACAGTTCGTGATGATGACTACCCGTAATGAGCGGAAGAGGAAAAGCGTCAGACCTCCCGGCTGCTGCTAACCGGACCGGAGGAATGCAAAAAACGTCAAAAATCGATGGGAAAACAGAGAATTCTCTTGTCTCGATCTATCGATCGAGGCGCATTTCGTTGCCGTTGGTCACGCGGCGAAATCCGAAACGCTCATACAGGCCATGCGCATCGCTGGTGTTGAGCATCCAGGCGGAAACCGTTCTCAAATCAGGATGGTCCAGAAGTGCCGCGACAAGGGCTTTGCCGATCCCCTTGCCGCGCTGGTCGGGCCACACGATCACGTCGGAAATACGCGCGAACACCGCCCGATCCCCCGAGGTGCGCGCAAAACCCACCTGCCTGCCATCGATCCTAGCAATCGCGCAAACCGAATTCTCGAAGGCGCGGCGATTGACGTCGTCGCTCCTGCCTTTCCCCCAATAGCTGGCCCCAAGGAGGTCCGCCGTCGCCCTGAAATCGAGCAGGGCCAGGTCATGGACAATCTCGAGGCTCATCGGCTCAGCCCCGGTCGCGGAACCGGTTGGTGATCGGGTAGCGGCGGTCGCGGCCGAAGTTCTTGCGCGTGATCTTGACGCCGGGTGCAGCCTGCCGGCGCTTGTATTCGGCGATGTAGAGCAGGTTTTCCACCCGCGTCACCGTCGCCCGGTCGTGGCCGCGCGCGACGATCTCGTCGACGCCCATCTCGTGTTCGACCAGGCATTCGAGTATATCGTCCAGCGCCGGATAAGGCGGCAGCGAATCCTGGTCCGTCTGGTTCTCGCGCAGTTCGGCGGACGGCGCCTTGTCGATGATGTTGACCGGGATCACCTCTCCGCTCGGCCCCAGCGCGGTCGGCGGCACGTGGGCATTGCGCCAGCGCGAGATCGCATAGACCTGCATCTTGTAGAGGTCCTTGATCGGGTTGAAGCCGCCGTTCATGTCGCCGTAAAGCGTGGCGTAGCCGACCGACATCTCGCTCTTGTTGCCGGTGGTCACCACCATCGAACCGAACTTGTTGGAAATCGCCATCAGGATGGTGCCGCGCGCGCGGCTTTGCAGGTTCTCCTCGGTGATGCCTTCGCGCGTGCCCTCGAAAAGCTGCGACAGTGCGTGCGAGAACCCGTCCACAGGCTCGAAGATCGGCACGATGTCGTAGCGCGTGCCGAGCGCGCGGGCGCAATCCTCCGCGTCCTTCAGCGAATCCTTCGACGTGTAGCGGTAGGGCATCATCACGCAACGCACGCGCTCTTCGCCCAGCGCATCGACCGCCAACGCCGCGCAGATCGCCGAATCGATGCCGCCGGAGAGACCGAGCACGACGTTCTTGAAGCCGTTCTTGTTCACATAGTCGCGCAGGCCGACCATGCAGGCGCGGTAGTCCGCTTCTTCCTTTTCAGGAATTCTAGACTTCGGCCCCTGCGAACAGACCCACCCATCGGCCGTCCGCTTCCAGATGACGACGTCCACCGTCTCCTCGAACTGGCTCATCTGGAAAGCGAGCGATTTGTCGGCATTGATGCCGAACGAGGCCCCGTCGAACACAAGCTCGTCCTGGCCGCCGAGCTGGTTGGCCCACACCAGCGGCAGGCCCGTCTCGATCACCTGCTTCAGCACCACCTGCTGGCGCACGTCCTGCTTGCCGCGATAGTAGGGCGAGCCGTTGGGCACCAGAAGCATCTCCGCGCCGCTCTCGGCCAGCGTCTCGCACACGCCGAGATCGCCCCAGATATCCTCGCAGATCGGGATGCCGATGCGGACGCCGCGAAAATTCACCGGTCCGGAAATCTCCGGTCCGGCCTGGAAGACGCGCTTCTCGTCGAACTCGCCGTAGTTCGGCAGGTCGACCTTGTAGCACTCGCCGATGATCTTGCCGCCGTCAGCGACGACGACGGAGTTGTGCGTGCCGCTCTTGCGCTTCAGCGGCGTGCCGATGATGACGCCCGGCCCGCCATCCGCCGTATCCTTGGCGAAATCCTCGGCCGCCTTCTCGCAGGCTTTCAGGAAGGCAGGCTTCAGCACGAGGTCTTCCGGCGGATAACCGGCCAGGAAAAGCTCGGTGAACAGAACGAGGTCGGCGCCCTGCCGGGCGGCGTCCGCCCTCGCCTCGCGCGCCTTGGCGAGGTTGCCGGTGACGTCGCCGACCGTCGGGTTCAGCTGGGCGATGGCGATGCGAAGGATATCGGGAGCGGCTTTCTTGGTCATGAGCGGGATTTAGCCTGCCCTGAGCGCTCCGACAACGCCCCTTCGATTGGTCCTGCTATACGGCCCCGCCGGCCAGGCGCCCGGCGATGGCAACGATCCAGATGCCGGCGGCGAGAACGACGGCGATCAGCACCGCCAGCGAGCCGCAATCCTTGGCAAGCTGGATATCGGCGTCGAATTCGCGGCTCACCGCGTTGCAGGCGGCTTCGATGCCCGTGTTCAGAACCTCAACCAGCATCAGAAGCAGGACGGCCCCGACCAGCAGCGCATAGCCGCTCCAACTCGTCGAGACGAACCAGCCGACCGGCAGCGCCAGCACCAGCAGCGCCAGTTCCTGCCGGAACGCGGCCTCGCCGGCGGCCAGTCGATGGAAGGCGCGCAGCGAATTCTGCCAGGCATGGATGAGGCGCATCATGGGCGTGATCTTCTCCGCATAGCGCGCTTATCCGACGTCTTTCAGTCGCGGGCAACCGCAGCGGGCGTCTCGTAGTCGGTAAATTGCGGCAGCCTATCGCAGATTTCGTAGTAATCGCCCTTGTCGGCGACGAAGATATGGCTGTCGCCGACAAGCCCGGTAGGCCGGTCGAAGGCGCCGGCCATGATCGACGTGGTATCCGTCCCCACCTGCTTCCAAAACAGCAGCGAACCGCAGGTGCGGCAAAACCCGCGCCGGGCATCGGCGGAAGCCGCGTACCAGGCGAGATGCGGCCCGGTTTCAACAGCGAGGTCGGCGTCCGACGCGCTGGTGGCGGCGACGAAATGGCCGCTTTGGCGGCGGCATTGCGAGCAGTGGCAGAAGATCACGCCACGCAGCCTGCCGCGCGCCCTGAAGCGGACGCCGCCGCACAGGCACCCGCCTTCGTGAATCGTCTCCATCCGTCTCTCCTTCCTGCATGTCCGATGGACGGAGCATCCCACAGGATCGAGACGGCCGCATCGGCAAATACGACAGCCGGCGACATGGTCGCGGAATGCAATATATAGAATTGTATACACTTTATAGTAGAAATAGATGCCTTCAAACTCGCGGAATTAAGGAAGATTTAGCGATGCCGCATCTATGGTGATGCACGCGGAGATCGCAGCTGGGGGCGCGTTCTTCGTCATGTTTCAAGATCACTCCGCGCGCCCTCCATCGGCAAGGACCATCCGTGCGAACCGGCACAGAGTCTCAAGGGGAGAATGAAACGCGCATGCAGCCGGCCGCCGCCACGCTTGAACGCAGCACCGATCTGGCAACCGCTGTCGTCACGACCATGCGCCAGCTCGGCGTCATGGGCCTGCCGCGCAACTACGAGATTTTCTACGAGGCACTGAGCGGATCGAACCCCGCGCTCAGCCTCGCCGTCGTGGCTTTGAGCAACCGGCCAACCCAGGACGAGCTCGACGCCATCGGCCGCAAGTTCTTCACCCAGAACCATGGCCAGGGCATCGTCGATCAGGCGCGCGACGTTCTCGCCAGGGAACTGGAAGACGTCGCTGCGCTTTTGCGCAACGAGCGCAGCCATATCGAGAAATACGGCAGGATCCTCGACGAAACCTCCGGCGGCCTGCATAGCCGCAGCACGGTCTCCAAGGAACTTCTGGAAAAGATCGTCGGCGCGATTTCCGTCGCGACCGTTTCCACCATCGATCGCGGCAAGCAGGTCGTCACGACACTTGCCGACAAGTCGGCCGAACTCGAGAGCGTGAAGTCGAAGCTGGAGGAATACAAGCGCCTGGCCGACACCGACCCGCTGACGCATATCTGGAACCGGCGCGCCTTCGACAAGGAGATCGCGCGCATCTACAATTCGAACAAGGGCATCCTGTTCAACGCCCTGATCCTTGCCGATATCGATCGCTTCAAGGACATCAACGACCGCTTCGGCCATCCTGTCGGCGACAAGATCATCCAGATCATCGCCGACATCTTCCAGTCGAACAGCCATGCCGGCGTGTTCGTGGCGCGCACCGGCGGTGAGGAATTCGCGCTGATCGTCGAAGGGGCCAGCGAAGACACGACCTACCAGATGGCCGAGCGCATCCGCGCGCTGGTCGAGCAGACGCCGTTCGCCAGCCCCCAGACCGGCACGAACTACGGCACCGTCACCGTTTCGATGGGAATCTGTATGGCCTCGGAAGGCGACAGCCCGGAAGACCTCTACACCAAGGCGGACCGCGCGCTCTACCGATCCAAGGTGGCCGGCCGCAACCGCGTCACCCGCCACTCCACCATGGCCGGTCCGTCGGGCAAGAACTGGCTGCTCTACAAGAAGGAGTGAGCGGGAGCGCTGACCCGGCACAAGGAAAAAGGCGCCCTCTCAGGCGCCTTTAACTTTTCAACCGGCAATGCGGCCAGACTTACTCGGCCGCTTCCGTATGCCGCTGCCGTACCGGCGCGTTCTTTTTCAGCAGGTCCGACACCAGGAACGCCAGTTCGATCGCCTGGTCCGCGTTGAGGCGCGGGTCGCAATGCGTGTGATAGCGGTCGTGCAGGTCCTCGGCCGTGATGGCGCGCGCGCCGCCGGTGCATTCGGTGACGTTCTTGCCCGTCATCTCGATATGAATGCCGCCCGGATGGGTGCCCTCGGCCCGATGCACCTCGAAGAAGGTCTCCACTTCCTTCAGGATGCGGTCGAACGGCCGCGTCTTGTAGCCCGCCGCCGTGATGGTGTTGCCGTGCATGGGATCGCACGACCACACGACCGAGCGGCCTTCCTTCTCGACAGCGCGCACCAGCTTCGGCAGGTGCTCGCCCGCCTTGTCTGCGCCGAAGCGGTTGATCAGCGTCAGCCGGCCCGGCTCGTTCTCGGGATTGAGCAGGTCGATCAGTTCGATCAACCCGTCCGGCGTCAGCGAGGGGCCGCATTTCAGGCCGAGCGGGTTTTTGATGCCGCGGCAGTATTCGATATGCGCATGGTCGGGCTGGCGCGTGCGGTCACCGATCCAGATCATGTGGCCCGACGTGGCATACCAGTCGCCGCTGGTCGAATCGACGCGCGTCAGCGCCTCCTCGTAGCCGAGCAGCAGCGCCTCATGGCTGGTGTAGAAGTCCGTTTCGCGCAACGCGAAATTGCTCTCCGAGGTGATGCCGACGGCACGCATGAAGTCCATCGTCTCGGTGATGCGGTTGGCGAGCGCGCCGTACTTCTCCGCCTGCGGGCTGTCTGAGACGAAGCCCAGCATCCAGCGATGCACGTTCTCCAGGCTGGCATAACCGCCTTGGGCGAAGGCGCGCAGAAGGTTGAGCGTGGCGGCCGACTGGCGATAGGCCATCACCTGCCGCTGCGGATCGGGCACGCGCGACTTGGCGTCGAACTCGATGCCGTTGATGATGTCGCCGCGATAGCTCGGCAGCGTCACGTCCGCCTTCGTCTCGTTGTCGGACGAGCGCGGCTTGGCGAACTGGCCGGCGACGCGGCCGACTTTCACCACCGGCTGCGCGCCGGCATAGGTCATCACCACGGCCATCTGCAGAAACACGCGGAAGAAGTCGCGGATGTTGTCGGCGCCGTGCTCGGCGAAGCTCTCGGCGCAGTCGCCGCCCTGGAGGAGGAACGCGTCACCGGCGGCGACCGTCGCCAGCTGCTTCTTCAGCTTGCGCGCCTCGCCGGCGAAAACCAGCGGCGGAAAGCTGGCGAGCTGGGCCTCGGTGTCCTTCAGCACGGCCAGATCCGGATAGGCAGGAACCTGCTGGATCGGCTTGGCTCTCCAGGAATTCGGCGACCACTTCGTCATGTCAGCACCCGACGCGCCTTCAACGCGCTTTCAAAGCAGGCACGGTTGCCCGCAAAATCAATCCCCGTATGGGATGGCGGCTCCTTACAGGAAGCCCGGTTCCTATTCTAGTGCGGATTTTCCCGGCTTGCGACCGACGAGCCGCCGGCCTGCGGCAGCGCTGTCACGGACAGCTTCGTCCGGCGGCGATAAACGAAGCGCGAAAGCCTCGAATCAGGCCATGCCGAAAGCCGTCGAAATGCATCCGAAGGTCAATCACGCCGCCTCAAGCGGGCCGTCCCGGGGCATTCGACCGCTGAATTTTTCTTGCCAGATCTTCCCCAACGTAAGCACGACAGTTGCCGACGAAGCGATTCAACGATCTGAATTCGTTGACAAAAATGCGATTGCTGCAAAATTGTCACAGATGGCATCTGTTGCTCTCTCGCCACGTTTGCGCCGTCAATCCGCCATGCCCAAACAAAATTAATGGAAAATGATCAATTGGTGTTACCATTCGTAACAATACGAAAAAAGGTTTGGGCGGGATAGTGATTCGGAGCGGCAGACTGCGGCGCTCAATGTCGGAACAAAAAGGTGACGCCGCCCAGCCGGCGCCTTCCCGGAAGGCGGCCTCCACCCCGGTCTCTTCCATGCGCAATTTCTGGGGCCTTATGCGGGCCTACTGGTTCTCCAGCAGCTGGAAGGAAGCTTGGACGCTGACGGTGGTGATCGCCCTGCTCACCGCCCTGTCGTCGAAGGCGGGTGTCTGGTTCGCGGAAGCTTCGGGCGAACTGATCAACTCGATCGCCTTCTTCCACGATGCCGCCAACACCACGCCGCTGACCTCGCTGCTGGAGAACGCAGCCTTCCTCGTCGCCCTGGTGGTCATCAAGGACGCCGGCATCACCGGCAGCCGCACCTATGTTTCGGCCACCCTGCATCGCCGCTGGCGTGCCTGGCTGGACAACCGTTTCAATGAGGCGCTGCTGGACGCGAACCACAGCCATTTCCACGCGCAGCACGGCGCGGGAACGCCGGCGCCCGACAACATCGACCAGCGCGTCCAGGAATCGATCAAGGACATGACGGGCGGCGCCATCGGCCTTGCCATGGGGGTCATGGCGGTGGCGACCTCGCTGTACTTCGTCGGCCAGAAGCTGATCTCCTCCTCCACCGAGGTCGCCGGGCTCGAATTCCTCGGCAGCTACGGCAGCGCCGTGCTCGCCTTCGTCGCCGTCGCCGCCTACGTGCCGCTCAACACCTGGATCGCGGTCAAGCTCGGCGGCATGCTGGAACAGCTTTCGATCCGCATGCAGCGGGCCGAGGGAAGCTATCGCGGCGAGTTGACGACGCTGCTGCGCCGTTCCTTCCATGTCGCTGCGTCGCGCGGCGAGGACGTGCAGAAGGCCATGCACGAGCGCCTTTACGTCGATATCGACCAGACCTGGGGCCGCCACAACATCGTGAGCGCCAGCTATGCCTCTTTCGAGCGGGTCTACAATTTCGTCGGCGCCCGCATCATCGCCTATGGCCCGGGGCTGATCCCCTTCGTCCACAACCGCATCGATCTCAAGGGCTACATAACCGGCGCCGAGCTGGTCAACGCCCTGATCAGCCAGTGCTCGTGGTTCATCCACGTCATGCCCGCCATCGCCACGCTGCGCGCCAATTCCAAGCGCGTCATCGAAGTGGCCGTCGCCATCGAGAACGTGCAGAAGCCGGACGAATTCTACCGCCGGACGGGCCGCTCGGAGTTCCGTCGCACCAGCCAGAACCCGGTCTTCGGGCTGACCATTCAGAACCTGGAGCTGGCGCACGAGGGCCACGACACCACGCCGTTCCTGACCATCGACCAGTTGCGCTTCCGGCGCGGCGAATGGATTTTCCTGCGTGGCGAATCCGGTTGCGGCAAGACATCGCTGCTGAAGGCCATCAACGGCCTGTGGCCCTACGGGCGAGGCACCATCGTCCTGCCGGAGGGCGTCAAGAGCTTCTACGCCGCGCAGGACGTGCGCTTGCCGCAGGTGTCGCTGAAGGAACAGGTCTGCCTGCCCGACGCGCCCGAGGACCATTCCGACGCGCACGTCGCGGCAGCCCTTCACAAGGCCGGGCTCGGCGAGTTCATCGAACACCTCGGCGACGTCACCCGCCAGGGCAAGGGCTGGGACCAGCAGCTTTCGGGCGGCCAGAAGCAGAAGCTGGTGGTGGCGCGCATCCTGTTGCAGCAGCCGGGCCTGCTGTTCCTCGACGAAGCGTCGGCCGCGCTCGATCCGGAGGGCAAGATCGCCTTCCACCAGGCGATCAAGGACAACTGCCCCAACGCCACCGTCGTCAGCATCATGCACGAGGCGACCCCGCCGCGCTCGGCCTCCGGCACGGAATTCTACGATTCGGTCGTGACGATCGCCGACGGCACCGTCAGCAAGAAGCCGCTCCAGCCGCCGCTGCCGGCCGAGATCACGGAGATCCTCAACCGGCCTCCCATGCGCCAGCCGACCCGTTCGCCGGCGATGGAAGAAGGCTGGCGCCGCATCACCCGCCTGCGGCTGAAGCAGAAGTAGGCGCGATACGCCCCAGGCAGTTTCCCGGAGCCTGTTTCGAAATTCGCTCCGATGAGCCATATGGTGGTGGTTTCGAGAACCGTCGCGCAGCGGACATTTGGTCCGTGAGCACGGAAGCCCAAAAACCGCCGTCGGATGGCCGTCAGAGTAGAATTTCCAAACGGGCTCTCAGCCGTCCCGCCGCGACAGCACCCTGGTCAGCATCGGCTCGACGCGTGACAATTCGTCGAGATGAGCGGCCGAAAGCTCGGCGAGCAGCGCTTCCGCCCGTTCGGTCAGGATCAGCATGACCTTGCGCTGGTCATCCTCGGCGTGCCGGCGCTCGACCAGCCCCGCCTCGCCCAGCCGGTCCACCAGTTCCACCGCGCTGTGATGGCGGATGCGAAGCCGCTCGGCAAGGTCTCCCACCGACACCGGCCCGCCGCCGGGAAAGCCCTTGATGGCCAGCAATGCCTGATGGTGGCGCGGCTGCAAACCAACCGCCTTGGCGGCGTTCTGGCTGAATTCGAGGAAACAGCGGATCAGGTAGCGGAACTGCGACAGCGCCTGATAGTCGGCCTGCGTGATCTCGGCGCCCCGCCGCTGTGGCTTTTCCGTACTCATGCCCGTTTCCACCCCATCGGTCCGCACACGGACCACATACGACTTGAATTTATATCGTGTTGCGATAGAGAGCGATCACCGTCGGCCCCTCGCGCAGACGGCCGGCAGCATAGCCGCCGATCCTGGATTCTCGAAAGACATACTGCAATGAAGACCGGCCAGCCAGACCAGCACGCCATGAGCGACTTCACCACGGATGCGCGCATGCTGCTGATCGCGGCGATAGCGGCGGTGGTGGCAACGGTGGCCGTCGGCGCCGGCGTGCTTCTGATGGACCTGATAAAGCTCGCCACCAACCTGTCCTATTTCGGCCAGGCGACGCTGGCCGACCTCAAGTTGCAGGATACCCCGCTCGGCCTGTTCGCCGTTCTGGTGCCGGTCGTCGGCGCGCTGATCGTCGGGCTGATGGCGCGCTACGGCTCGGACAAGATCCGCGGCCACGGCATTCCGGAGGCGCTTGAAGCCATCCTGCTCGGCCGCTCGCGGCTCTCCTTCAAGGTGGCGATCCTCAAGCCGCTCTCCTCGGCGATCTCAATCGGCACCGGCGGCCCGTTCGGCGCCGAAGGGCCGATCATCATGACCGGCGGCGCCATCGGCTCGCTGATCGCACAGGCGCTGCCCGTCTCCGACGCCGAACGCAAGACGCTGCTGGTGGCCGGCGCCGCCGCCGGCATGACCACCGTCTTCGGCACGCCGATCGCCGCCATCATGCTGGCGGTCGAGCTGCTGCTGTTCGAATGGACGCCGCGCAGCTTCGTGCCGGTGGCCGCCGCCGCCATCCTGGCCGATGTCGAGCGCACGATGCTCCACCTGCCCTCGCCGCTTTTCGCCACCCATGCCGAAATGGCGATCACACTGACCGGCCTTGCCGGCTGGATGTTCATCGGCCTGTGCGGCGGGCTTTTGTCGGGCCTGCTTACGCAGGTCGTCTATCGCTGCGAAGACGCCTTCCTGAAGCTGCCCATCCATTGGATGTGGTGGCCGGCCATCGGCGGCCTGATCGTCGGCCTCGGCGGCCTGATCGAGCCGAACGCGCTCGGCGTCGGCTATTCCAACATCGCCGAGATGCTGGCCGGCCAGACCGTCCTGAAAGCGGCGCTGCTGCTCCTGGTGGTCAAGGCGATCATCTGGTCGGTGGCGCTGGGTTCGGGCACGTCCGGCGGCGTGCTCGCCCCGCTGCTCATCATCGGCGGCGCCATGGGCACCGTTCTGGCCGGCGTGCTTCCGCCAGCCGACCCCGGCTTCTGGGCGCTGCTCGCCATGGCTGCGACCATGGGTGGCACCATGCGCGCGCCGCTGACGGCCACCTTCTTCGCCGTCGAACTGACCGGCGACACGCAGGCCTTGGTGCCGCTGATCGCCGCCTGCGCCACGGCGCATGCCGCCACCGTGCTGATGATGAAGCGCTCAATCCTCACCGAGAAGATCGCCCGGCGCGGCCTCCATCTGGTGCGTGAATACCGTGTCGACCCCTTTGCGCTGACCAGGGTCAGCGAGGTGATGACGACCGGCGTGGAGACGGTGCCTTCGGCAATGACGCTGCATGGCGCGGCTGCGCACCTGACCTCGCCCGACACGAAGCATCCCAGCTTCCCGGTTGTCGATGCGGAAGGTCATGTGCTTGGCGTCATCGACCCGCCTCAGATCATGCGCTGGCGCCGCCGCGGCGTGCATCGCCACGCAACGCTTGGCGAACTGCTCACCGGGGCCAAGATCACGCTGGCTTATCCAGACGAATATCTCGAAAGCCTGGCCGAAAAGCTGCAGACGGCGAACGTCTCGCACCTGCCCGTGGTGTCGCGCGAGGACAACGTGCTGGTCGGCTACATCGGCTGGAAGGACCTGATGCGCGTGCGCACCAAGGCGCAGGCGGAAGACCGCGAACGCGCGCGTTTCCTCGTCCTGCCCCGCCGCAAGGCTACCGGCGGCTGAGCCCTCGTTCCGGCCGCTTCGGGCCGCTCCGATCACAGTGTCGCGAACCCCGTCCGAAGACCACCTTGCGGGCGCAATTCCGATTGACTTGCAGGCGCTTGCTCCTATGGTGCGGCCGTTCGCCGGACCATTGTCCAGAACCGCGAACAGAAAGGTCACCGCGCCATGCCTGGCGACAGTTACAGTCGAACACAATCGCCGTCTGTCTGACGTGACCTGAAGGGCTCACGCCGGCCGGGCGGCAAGGAGTGAGCCATGAACGAATTCGCACGCGTCGCGGGCAGCGATGCCCTCGCCTTCGCCCGTATCCTCGCAAACGACCACATCGCCGACATCGTCGAGGCCCTGAACGGGGAACCGCACGACGTCGCCGCCGAATTGCTGGCCGAAGTGCCGTTCGAGCGGCTGGTCGAGATCTTCGACAAGCCGGAACTCGAGGCGGCCCCCGAACTGGTGGCCATGCTGCCGCGCGCGCGCGCCGGCAAGCTGCTGGCGGCGATGTCGGTGGACCGCGCGGCCGACGTGCTGCGCGAACTGGCCGAGCCGGCACGCTCCGAGGTGCTTGGCGAACTTTCCCCCGCCGTCAGGGCCACGCTGCTGTCCATCCTCGGCTATCCCGAGCACAGCGCCGCCTCCATCATGACGACCGAATATGTCAGCGTGCCGCCGGACTGGACGGTCGGCCGCACGCTCGACTACATCCGCAAGGTCGAGCGCACCCGCGAGACGATCTACGCCATCTATATCGTCGATCCCGGAACGCAGGAGTTGCTGCGTGCGCTGAGCCTGCGCCGGCTGATCACCGGTAACCCCGACGACCGCATCATGGATGTCGCGCCCGACCGCGCGCCGGTCAGCGCCACCCCGCTCACCGACCGCGAGGAGGTCGCACGCCAGATGTCGAAATACGACCTCCTGGCTCTCCCCGTCGTCGAGAACGGCCGCATGCTGGGTATCGTCACCGTCGACGACATCATGGACGCCATGATCGAGGAGACGACCGAGGACGTGCATCGCTTCGGCGGCATGGAGGCCCTGGACGAGCCCTACATGAAGATGGGCTTCCTGCCGATGATCGGCAAGCGCGGCGGCTGGCTGTGCGCCCTGTTCCTCAGCGAAATGCTGACGGCGAGCGTCATGCAGCACTATGAGGTCGAGTTGGAAAAAGCCATCGTGCTGACGCTGTTCATTCCGCTCATCATGAGCTCCGGCGGCAACTCCGGCTCACAAGCGACGTCGCTTGTCATCCGCGCCTTGGCGCTGCGCGAAATTTCACTCGCCGATTGGTGGCGGGTGGCCCTGCGCGAACTGCCGAGCGGCCTGATGCTCGGCACCATGCTCGGCCTGGTGGGCGTCGCCCGCATCACCCTTTGGCAACATCTGGACCTCTACGACTACGGCCCGCACTGGCATCTCATCGCCGCCACGATCGGGGTGGCACTGATCGGCATCGTCACCTTCGGATCGCTCACCGGCTCCATGCTGCCCTTCGTGCTGAAGCGGCTCGGCTTCGATCCGGCAAGCGCGTCGGCACCCTTTGTCGCCACGCTGGTCGACGTCACCGGCCTCGCCATCTATTTCTCGGTGGCGCTGGTCATTCTGCGCGGCACGCTGTTGTAGAGTCCCCCGGCGGGGCGGCGCGCGTCAGTCGATGCGCGCGCCGTCCTTCACCCGATAGGTCGGCTTGTACATGGTCACCAATTCCTCCGCCGCCGTGGGATGCACGGCCATGGTGCGGTCGAAATCGTCCTTGGTAAGGCCCGCCTTGATCGGAATGCCGAGCAGTTGCGCCATCTCGCCGGCATCCGGGCCGAGAATGTGCGCGCCGATCACCTTGCGGCTCTTGCCGTCCACCACCAGCTTCATCAGCATCTTTTCCTGGCGGCCGGAAAGCGTGTGCCGCATCGGCCGGAACAAAGCGCGATAGATTTCCAGCTCGGCGAACCGCTTGGCCGCCTCGTCCTCCGACAGGCCGACGGTGCCGATCTCCGGCTGCGAGAAGACGGCGGTGGCGATGGTGTCGTGGTCTGGCTTGGTCGGATTGTCCTTGAAGGCGGTTTCGATGAAGCACATCGCCTCGTGGATCGCCACCGGCGTCAGTTGCACCCGGTCGGTGACGTCGCCGACCGCCCAGATGTTGTCGACGCTGGTGCGAGAATACTCGTCCACGATGATGGCGCCCTTCTTGTCGAGCTCGACGCCGGCCTTGTCCAGGCCGAGCGATTCGGTGTTCGGGACACGGCCGATGGCGAGCATCATCTGGTCCACCGTCAGCACCTCGCCGCCGGTCACCGTCACGTCGAGCCGGCCGTCGGCATGCTTGACGACCTTTTCCGACAGCGAACGGGTGAGGATGCGGATGCCCTTCTTCTCCATCGTCTCGTGCAGCATTGTCCTCAGATCCATGTCGAAACGGCTGAGGATTTCGGTGCCGCGATAGATCAGCGTCGTCTCGACGCCGAGGCCATGGAAGATATTGGCGAATTCGACGGCGATATAGCCGCCGCCCTCGATGGCGATCGCCTTCGGCAGCTCCGCGAGATGGAACGCCTCGTTGGAGAAGATGCAGAATTCGTTGCCCGGCAGCGCCGGATGCGCCGCCGGCCGCCCGCCGGTGGCGATGAGAATCTGGTCGGCGGTGACGGTCCGGTTCAGGCTTTCCAGCCGCACCGTGTGGCGGTCGATCAGCGTGGCGCGTGTCTGGAAGGTTTCGCCGCCGGCGCCTTCGACGTTCCTTTTGTAGATCGCCTCCAGGCGGCCGATTTCCTTGTCCTTGTTGGCGATCAGCGTCGCCCAGTCGAAGCGCGCTTCAGGCACCGTCCAGCCGTAGCCGGCCGCGTCCTCGAAATGTTCGGGAAACTGCGAGGCGTAGACGAACAGCTTCTTCGGCACGCAGCCGCGAATGACGCAGGTGCCGCCGAAACGATATTCCTCGGCGATGCCGACGCGCTTGCCGAGCGCGGCCGCCACCCGCGCCGCACGCACGCCGCCAGAGCCGCCACCGATGACGAAAAGGTCGTAGTCGTAGGTCGTCATGGCGAACTCCCGAAGATGATGAACCGGTTTCACAGGTATGCGGCGGAGGGCCAAAAGAAAAGGCCCGGACGACGCCGGGCCTTTGACACAGATGTTTTGGAGGCTCAGCCGCCGTTGCCGCTGTCGGCCGGCTTGGCTGCGTCATCGGCGGGTGCGGCGGCGCCGTCGGCGGGCGCGGCAGGCGCCTTGGTCTTGGCGGCGGCGGCCAGAGCCTCGCCCACCTGCTGCGCCAGATCACGCGCGATGCCGTTCTGCCAGATGTCAGCGGCCTTGACCAATTCGCGCATGGCGAAAGGACCGGTTTCTAGCAGCTTCTTGCCCGACGGCGACGAATAGAAGGCGGCGATGTCCTTCAGCTCCTGCTCGGAAAACGACTTGGCGTAGGCCATGGCCGCCTCGTTCTCCAGATCGGAGCGGCGCGAGGCGAGCGCCAGCGCCTTTTCGGAGACGGTGGTGGTGATCAGTTGCTCCATGTCCGGGTTCTTCTGGATGAGCTGCTGCTGTAAGGCGCCCGCCGCCGAGGGCAGGATGCTGTCGAAGGGGTCGGTCGCGCGCAGCGCCGAAACCGCCTCGTGCGCCGCCTTGAGATGCGATTCGGATATGTCCTGCGCCAGTGCCGGCAGGGAAAAGGCGATGACGGCGGACGCCGCCAGCGCGGCTGCAAGGCACCGAACCCGCTTGTTCAACATCATGATCGACAGGACTCCCTGGTTTTATCGGGCGTGGACGGTCTTGATACCATCGCTGCCGGCGACGATCGCCGCCGAGGCCAGACCGATGAAAAGGCCGTGCTCGACCACACCCGGAATGGCGTGGAGAGCGTTCGAAAGTGCTCTTGTATCCGGAATGCGGCCAAAAGATGCGTCGAGAATAAAATGGCCGCCGTCCGTCACGAAAGGCGCCGCACCCGTCATGCGCAAGGCGACCGGCCCCGAAAGGCCCAGGTCTTCGGCAGCGGCGGCGATGGCGAGTTCGGTTGCCCTGAGGCCGAACTTGTTGACCTCGATGGGCAACGGGAAACGACCCAACGTATCGACGATCTTGGAAGCGTCGGCGATGACGATCATGCGATGCGAGGCCGCTGCGACGATCTTCTCGCGCAAAAGCGCCCCGCCGCCGCCCTTGATGAGGGACAAGTCCGGGTCGATCTCGTCGGCGCCGTCGATGGTGAGATCGAGTTCGGGCGTATCGTCCAGCGTCGAAAGCGGCACGCCCAGTTCCAGGCAGAGCGCCGCCGTGCGCTCGGAGGTCGGCACACCGATGACGGTGAGCCCGCCGGCCACCTTCTCGGCAAGAAGCCGCACGAACGCCTCGGCCGTGGAACCCGTGCCGATGCCCAGCCGCATGCCGTCGCCGACATGGGCAAGCGCTGCGCGGGCGGCTTCGACCTTCAGTTCGCTGGCATTCATGCAGACGGTTCCGCTTTTTCCTGCCGGGCTCCTAGCATTTTTGCGGAATGCGTCAAAGGGCAGTCTGTCCTGCGACTTGCCTGTCACGCCCGCAAGGACTATCCGGCAGCGGTAACAGGCGAAGGACCCGACATGCAGCGCCCCATCATCGTATTCGACCTCGACGGCACCCTGATCGACACCGCGCCCGATCTGCTCGAAAGCCTGAACCACAGCCTTGCCGCCGGCGACCTGCCGGCCGTCGACGAGATCGGCTTCAAGGGCTTCGTCGGCCATGGCGGCCGCGTCATGATCGAGCGCGCCTTCGCGGCGCGGCAAAAGGCGCTCGCCGTCGACGAGCACGACCGTCTGCATTCGCTGTTCGTCGATCACTACACGACCAACATTCCCGGCAAGTCGCGCCCCTATCCCGGCGTCCTGCCGGCCATCGCCCGTTTCGAGGAGGCCGGCTATCTGCTCGCCATCTGCACCAACAAGTATGAGGCGAATTCCGTGGCGCTGATCGAGGCGCTGGGCATGACGAAGCATTTCGCCGCCATCGCCGGCCAGGACACATTCGCCTTCCGCAAGCCGGACCCGCGCCACCTCGTTGAGACGATCAGGCGGGCCGGCGGCGATCCCGACCGTGCCGTCATGGTGGGTGATTCGCAGACCGACATCGACACCGCCAAGGCAGCCGGCATTCCGGTCGTGGCCGTCGATTTCGGCTACACCGACCGCCATGTCAGCGAATTCGAGCCGTCGCGGGTGATCTCGCATTTCGACGAACTGACGCCCGATCTCGCCGCGCGGCTGATCGCCGCCGCCCACCCTGCCCGGCAAATGCCATGATCGCCGCTATCAAGACGGTATGACCATCCGTTCCCCGCACAATCCGCCGACACTCTCCCGAACCGCCGCCAAAACGGCTATCGCGGGCCTCTGGCTGGCCGCATTGCTGGCCTTGCAGGCCTGCGGCAGCATGCAGCCGACAGGCGAAGGCGGCGGCGCGTCGCGCGCTGCGGCCGGCGCCCTCAATGCCTTTCGCGCCGAACAGGGGCTTTCCGCCCTGACGCCGGACCCGCAACTGGAACAGGCCGCCTTGCAGCAGGCCCGCTACATGGCCGCCGCCGGCCGCATGGAGCACACGACGGGCTGGGGCAAGGATTTCGCCGCCCGCGTGAAGGCCAACGGCATTGCCGGAGCAGCGGCCGAAAACATCGCCGCCGGCCGCATGGACACCGCGCGCGTGCTGAACACCTGGGAAAACTCGCCGCCGCACCGGCGCAACATGCTGGACCGGCGCTTTACCCGCTTCGGCCTCGCCTATGTCCGCGACGGCAAGAACGGCGACTGGCGCTATTGGGCGATGGTGTTGGGGAAGTAAGGATCAGGGCAGTAAGGCAATACGGTAGGGCAATAGGGAGGCATAGCCCTTACTCCCTTACTCCCTTACTCCCTTACTCCCTTACTCCCTTACTCCCTTACTCCCTTACTCCCTTACTCCCTTACTGCCTTAGTCCATATGCGCCGCCGGCGCACCGCCTCCGCCTGCCGGCGCGTGCTTGGGTTTGCGCAGCAGGAAGATCAGCGGCAGGGCGAGCAGGGTCACGCCCATCATCAGCTTGAAATCGTTGACGTAGGAGATCATCAGCGCCTGGATGTTGACCATCCCGTCCATCTGCGACAGCGCAGTGGGATCGCCCCCGGCCGCCGCCGGCGAAGCCGCCCGCAAGACCGGGTTGAAGGGATTGATGAAGGCACCCAGTTCGGTATGGTTGATCTGCACGTTGCGGGTCAGCACCACCGTCACGATCGAGATGCCGATGGACGAGCCGATGTTGCGCACCAGCGAAAACAGCGCCGTGGCGTCGGTACGGTAGCGCGCTTCCAGCGTTGCGAACGCCACCGTCGACAGCGGCACGAAGACCAGTCCGAGGCCGAGGCCCTGGACGACGCCGGTGGTGATGATCGGCCAGGCATCCATCTGCGGCGAGAAGCCGGACATGGTGTAGAGCGACTGCGCCGTTAGAAGCAGCCCCACGACCACCAGGATGCGCGCATCGACGATGCGCACGATGCGGCCGACGATCAGCATCGAGATCATCGTGCCGACGCCGCGCGGCGCCATGACAAGGCCGGTGGTGATGGTCGGGTAGCCGAAGATGGTCGACAGCATCGGCGGCAGCAGCGCGAGGCTGGCGAGCAGGATCACGCCGATGACGAAGATGAACACCAGCCCCGTCGCGAAATTGCGGTCGAGGAAGATCTTCGGATCGATGAAGGGATGCTCGGCCGTCAGCATATGGACGATGAAGACCCAGAAACCGGTGATGGCGAGCCCCAGTTCGATCCAGATCTCGACCGAGGAGAACCAGTCGGCATCGGCGCCGCGGTCCAGCATCAGCTGCAGCGCCCCGACGCCGAGCGACAGCATGGCGAAGCCGAAGAAGTCGAAAGACCTGATGCGCTTGGCGATGTTGGGCAGGTAGGCGGCCGAGCCGAGGAAGGCGATGATGCCGACCGGCAGGTTGATGAAGAAGACCCAGCGCCAGTTGAAGCTCTCGGTCAGCCAGCCGCCGAGGGTCGGGCCGATGATCGGGCCGACCATGATGCCGGCGCCCCAGATGGCCATAGCCTGGCCGTGGCGCTCGCGCGGGTTGATGTCGAGCAGGAAGGTTTGCGACAACGGCACGATCGCCGCGCCGAAAACGCCCTGCATCAGCCGGAAGGCCACCATGGACTCCAGGCTCCAGGCGATGCCGCACAGCATCGACATGACGACGAAACCGACGACGGAGGTCAGGAAGAGCTGCTTGCGGCCGAGCCGGTCGGACAGCCAGCCGGTCACCGGCGTCATGATGGCGGCGGCCACGATATAGGATGTCAGAACCCAGTTGATGGTATCCTGCGAGGCGCCGAGGTCGCCCGTCATCGACGGCAGCGCCACGTTGGCGATCGTCGTGTCGAGCACCTGCATGATCGTCCCCAGCATGATGGAGACGGTGATCAGGCCGCGATGGGGAACTTCGCTATGGGTTTCGGGCGTGCTCATTGTCTGGACCTTGCCGGCCGCGGCCGGGCTTTCAATCTTGCCGCCGGTGAACTGGGTTCCGGGTGGCCGGCTACGACGACGATCTCGCGACCGGCAACGGGGGGATAGCCGGTCCCGGGATCATCGGCTGATCGCCCAGCCACCCGGAGTACGGAACCGCACCTGTGGGGATGCTGTTCCGATGGGATCGGCCGCGGATGCCGCGGCCGGAAAACATCTACTCGCCTTCAGCCGCCACGGCGTGGCCACCAAGCAGGCCGGCGAAACCGCGCGTATGGCCGGTGTCGACGGTGACGTCGGCGCTCATGCCCGTGCGCAAGGCCAGCTTCCCGGCGTTGTCGTCCAGCTTCAGCCGCACCGGAATGCGCTGCGTAACCTTGACCCAGTTGCCGGTGGCGTTCTGCGCCGGCAGCAGCGAGAACTCCGCACCGGTGCCGGCGCCGATCGCCTCGACGGTCGCCTTGAAGGTCCGACCGGGATAGGTGTCCAACACCACATCGGCCGTCTGGCCGGGCTTCAGGTGGGTAAGCTGGGTCTCCTTGAAGTTGGCGTCGATCCAGGTGTCCTCGGTTTCGACCAGGGCAAACAGCGGCGTTCCGGTGGAGACATATTGGCCGACCTTGAACGAAGCGGCCTGATAGACGACACCGTCGGCGGGAGCGGCCACGGTGGTCTGCGACAGGTCGAAGGCCGCCTTGTCGCGCTGGGCGAGCGCGGCCAGAACGGCCGGATGCTTGTCCGTCTCGATGGCCGGATTGCCGCCGAGCGCGGCCTTGGCGCTCTCGATGCCCTGTTCCGCCACGGCCAGCTGCTGCTTGGCCTTGTCCAGATCGTTGCGGGCCTCGTCGAGAGCCGAGGTTGTGTTGATGCCCTTCTTGGCGAGGTCGGAAGCGCGGTCGAACTGCGACTGCGCGTAGTTCACCTCGCTGGCGGCCGACTTCTCCTGCGCCATCGCCTGGCTGTAGGCGGCGCGCAGCTGCTCGACATTGAGCCGCGCGTTGGCGACCGCGGCGTCCGCCTGCGACAGCGCGATTTGGTAGGGTTGCGGGTCGATCTTGAACAGCACGTCGCCCTTCTTGACCGACTGGTTGTCGGCGACATCGACCTCGACGATGCGGCCGGCGGTGTCGGCCGAAATCGAAACCCGCGCCTGCCGCAGGTTGGCGTTGTCGGTTTCCTCGTAGCGGCCGCCCGTCACCCAGACATAGGCGCCGCCAGCCGCCAGCAGCAGCGGCAGCGCGAACATGAGGATGAAACGGCTGCGGCCGCGCTTCTTCTTTTTCGGCTGTGCGGCCGGCTCCGGCAGCGGCGGCATGACCGCGGCAGGCGCCGCAGGTTGCGTCGGGGCTTCCATTTCCAGCTTCGTCACGTTCTCGTCGACTTTGGTGACCGCGTTCATGCTGTTACGCTTTCCGTCTTTTTTGCCATGTCGCAGGACGACGTCTCGCCGTCCCCGAGGTTCTCAACGATCTTGTCGAGGCAGACGATCAGCGTGCGCCGCTGATCCCGGGAAAGCCCGGCCAACGCCTCTTCGTAAACATCGCCCGCCATGCTTTTGACCGACGCATAGGCCTCGCGGGCCCTGGGCGTGGGATAAACCGTCCGCACCCGCCGGTCGGAAGGATCGGCTCGCCGTTCCACCCAACCGCCCTCTTCCATGCGGTCGACGAGGCGGGAGACGCTGATCGGCTCGATTTCCAGAAGTTCCGCCAGGCGAGCCTGCGTGATTCCTTCTTCTTTCGCCGCACGCACCATCAGCCGCCACTGCGCGGCGGACAGGCCGAAGGCGCTGGCGCGCGCGTCGAAACGCTTGCGCATGTGGCGCTGCACGTCGTGGATCAGAAATCCCAGTCTTTCTATGCCGTCGGAAACCATGAGCGCCATATATTATAAGCCTGCTTAGCTTTCAATATGCCGCAGCGCACAATCCTGTCATATCCGGACATGGCGGCCATGCGGATTTGCCGGGATACAGTCGTTTCCTGCTCCGTCGTGGCCGGTGGCCCATCGCTTTGGCGTTGCTGTCCCGTCCGTCTCGGGTAAAGGCTGGGCCATCCATCGACCATCCCGAACCGCCCGGTCGGAGCGTCTCGTGCCCCTTTCCCCCAACTCTCGCGGCGCGCTCTTCATGGTCGTCGCCATGGCGGCCTTCACGCTCAACGACGCGATCACGAAGTTTTCTTCCGAATCGATGAGCATGGCGCAGGTGATGCTGGTGCGCGGCGTCTTCGCCACCGTCCTGGTCGCCCTGCTCGCTTGGCAGCAGGGAGCGCTGGCGCGACCGCGTCTGGCGCTGCAGCCGCTGATCGCCCTGCGCGTCGCTGGCGAGGCCGGAGGCACCGTTTGCTATCTTCTGGCGCTCGCCCACCTGCCGCTCGCCAACGTCTCTGCCGTACAGCAGGCCCTGCCGCTGGCGGTGACGATGGGGGCTGCGCTGTTCTTCGGCGAGGGTGTCGGCTGGCGGCGATGGCTGGCGATCTCCGTCGGCTTCGCCGGCGTGATGGTCATCGTGCGGCCGGGTTTCGCCGGCTTCAGCGCCTATTCGCTGCTGGTGCTGGGCAGCGTATTCTCGTGCGCGGTGCGCGACCTCGTCACCCGGCGCATACCCGACGACGTCCCGACCCTGCTGATCTCGGGCGTGACATCGGTGGCCATGACGGTGCTGGGCGCCGCGCTGCTCCCCGTCATGGGCGGCTGGTCGCCGATGACCCGTGCAGATACCGGTTTCCTGGCATTGGCCGCCGTACTGGTGCTGATCGGCTACCAGTTCATCATCATGGCCATGCGGATCGGCGACATCTCCTTCATCGCGCCCTTCCGCTACACCGCCCTTCTGTGGTCGATCGTGCTGAGCGTGATGGTGTTCGGCGACTTCCCCGATTCCGCCATGATCCTCGGGGCGTTCATCATCGTCGGCTCCGGGGTCTATACGCTCTACCGCGAGCGCGTCACGGGTCGCGGCAAGGCGGCCTCCGAAAGCACTGGACCGAACCTCGCCCCGGACGGCATATAGGCCCGACCGGCACGAACGCGGTTTGGAACGGATATGAACGAGGGCGTTGCAGGCATCATCCTGGCGGGCGGCCTGTCGCGGCGCATGGGCGGCGGCGACAAGGCGCTGGCGCCGCTTGGCCGAAGCACTCTGCTCGCTCACGTCATTCAGCGCCTGCGGCCGCAGGTCGACGCCCTGGCCCTGAACGCCAACGGCGACCCCGCGCGCTTCGGTGCCCTGTCCCTGCCGGTGGTGGCGGACACCGTCCCCGGTTTTGCCGGGCCTTTGGCCGGGCTGCTCGTCGGCCTGGAATGGGCCGCTGCCGCCACGCCGTGCCGATGGCTCGTGACGGCGGCAGCCGACACGCCGTTCTTTCCCGAAGACCTCGTCCGACACCTGCTCGCCGCCACCGGGGGCCGGGCCGGCGCCATCGCGGTCGCCCGTTGCGGCGAACGCCGGCACCCGACCTTCGCGCTGTGGCCGCTGGCGCTTGCCGGTCCGCTGCGGAGCATGTTGATCGAAGACGGCAACCGGCGCGTCACCGCCTTCATCGATGCCAACGCGCATGTCGACGTCGATTTCCCGCTGGTAGAACTGGCTGGAGGCGGCACCTTCGATCCTTTCTTCAACATCAACACACCGCAGGACCTCGCCGAGGCCGAGCGGTTGTCGCGGAGCCTTGCATGACCGCCAGCCGCATCTTCGGCGTCACCGGCTGGAAGAACTCCGGCAAGACCACGCTGACCGAGAAACTGGTGGCCGAACTGGTGCGGCGCGGCTGGCGGGTGTCGACCGTCAAGCACGCCCATCACGATTTCGACATCGACAAGCCGGGCGCCGATTCGTTCCGCCACCGCCAGGCCGGCGCGACGGAGGTAGCCATCGTTTCCGGCCGCCGCTGGGCGCTGATGCACGAACTGCGCGACGAGGAGGAGCCGCCGCTGGCCGCGATCCTCCAGCGCATGGCGCCAGCCGATATCGTCATCGTCGAGGGCTACAAGCGCGAGGCGCACCGCAAGATCGAGGCCCGCAGGCGCGAGGCGAAGAGCCGAGAGCCGCTTTCGCCGTCCGATCCCAACATCGTCGCCGTCGCCGCCGATTCCGCCCAAGCCGGCGAGATGCTGCCGGTCTTCGACCTCGACGACATCGCCGCCATCGCCGATTTCGTCGAACGGGACGCCGGACTCGCCCGCTGATTTTATTCTTGTGCGGCGACAGGTTGCCGCAGTCTGTCAACGCATCGCCTGACCTCTGGCCCAGCAATACCCGCCAAAGCGCCGGACCGTGGTTTTGCAGTTGCTTTTTTGCTGGAAACAGTGGGAGTATCCGCCAGCGGACGGCCACAGGCGCCGTCCCAAGAAGCCGTTTGCAACAACGGTCAGGACCATTCAGAGAGGAACATCATGCGTATTGCATTGCGTATCGCCCTGGCGGCATCTGCTGCCATGCTGGCGCTGGGCGTCGCCCACGCCGAGGACAAGGTTCTCAAGCTCGGCACCGAAGGCGCCTATCCGCCCTTCAACAACCTCACCGCCGACGGCAAGCTCGAAGGCTTCGACATCGACATCGGGAACGCGCTCTGCGAGCAGATGCAGATGAAGTGCGAGTGGGTCACGCAGGACTGGGACGGCATCATTCCCGCCCTGCAGGCCGGCAAGTTCGACGCCATCATCGCCTCCATGTCGATCACGCCGGAACGCGCCGAGAAGGTCGATTTCTCCGGCAAGTACTACAACACGCCCTCGGCCATCGTCGTGCCCAAGGACAGCGACCTGAAGGGCACCACCAAGGCCGACCTCGCCGGCAAGACCATCGGCGTCGCCACCTCCATCACGCACTTCAACTACGCCTCGCAGACCTATACGGATTCGACCGTGAAGGGCTATCCGTCGAGCCCCGAGGAGCAGCTGGACCTCGTCAATGGCCGCCTCGACGCCATCGAGGACGACATCGTCGTGCTTTCGCAGTGGCTGGAGACGCCGGACGGCGCCTGCTGCAAGATCCTCGGCACGCCCGAGCCGCAGCCGGTCGATATCTTCGGCCCCGGCGCCGGCATCGCCGTGCGCAAGGGCGACAAGGAACTGGTGGACAAGCTGAACGCCGCCATCAAGGCCATCCGCGCCAACGGCAAGTACAAGGAAATCAACGACAAGTACTTCAAGTTCGACGTCTACGGCGCCGAATCCTGATTACAGCTCTGGTCGCGGTCGGCGGGGACACCTCCGCCGGCCGTGTCATCACCGGACCGCGCGGCGGGGAAAAAGACCGCGCGGCCTGATAGAAAAGTCACAGGGGAACGATCGAGCGTATGCCGGGCGCATGGACGCTATTGAGCTGGGGGCCGGAGGGGTGGCTCGATGATATCGCCTACGGCGTTTTCGTTACCGTCTCGCTGGCGCTTGCCACGCTGCCCGTCGGCCTGGCCGTCGGCTTCCTGGTCGCCCTCGCCAAGCAGTCGAGCGAGCCGTCGCTACGAATGGCGGGCAATGTATACACCACCATCTTCCGCGGCCTGCCTGAACTCCTGACGCTGTTCCTGGTCTATTTCGGCGGCCAAATCGGCCTGCAGAAGCTGTTCCAGCTTTTCGATCCCGGCGCGACGGTGGACGTCAGCGCCTTCGTCGCCGGCATGATCGCGCTCGGCGTGGTCTTTTCCTCCTACGCCAGCGAGGTCTTCCTTTCGGCCTTCAAGGCCATTCCCAAGGGCCAGTATGAAGGCGGCCACGCCGTCGGCCTGACCGCCTGGCAGACCATGCGCCTCGTCGTCCTGCCGCAACTGATCCGCATCGCCCTGCCCGGCCTCGCCAATCTCTGGCTGATCCTGCTCAAGGATACAGCACTCGTTTCGGCGATCGGCTTGAGCGATATTCTGCGCCAGACCAGCATCGCCGCGCGCGTCACCAAGCACGCCTTCCTGTTCTTCGGCTTCGCCACGCTGGTCTATCTGGTGCTGTCGGTCATCTCGTCCTTCGGCATCCGCGCCATCGAGCGGTCCGTCGACAATCGGGACATGCGCCGATGAGCGCCACCGGCACCGCCCTCGACGAAGCGCCTCCGCCGCTGCCGCCGCGCGGCTGGTCGGGGCAGCGGATCACCGGCCACATATTGGTGGCGCTGTGGATCCTGCTGGCCGTCGGCCTCATCTGGTTCCTCGTCACGTCCTGGAACCTTCCGCTGGTCGAGAAATACGGCCCCGGCTACCTGTACGGCCTTGGCGTCACCGTCGGGCTGGTGGCGGTCTCGATCGTCATCGGCGCTATCCTGTCGATCCCGGTCGCGCTTGGCCGCATGTCGAAGAATCCGGTCTTTTCGGGCCTCGCCTACGCCTATGTCTACTTCTTCCGCGGCACGCCGCTGCTGGCGCAGACCTTCCTCGTCTATTACGGCCTCGGTGCCTTCCGGCCCGAACTGCAGTCGGTCGGCCTGTGGTGGTTCTTCCGCGAGGCCTGGTATTGCGCGATCTTCGCCTTTTCGCTGAACACAGCCGCCTATCAGGCCGAGATGCTGCGCGGCGCCATCGAAAGCGTGCCGCGCGGCCAGTGGGAGGGCGCCGCCTCGCTCGGCTTGCACAAGCTGCAGACCATGTGGAAAGTCATCCTGCCGCAGGCGGCGGTGGTGGCCCTGCGCCCCTACGGCAACGAGGTGATCCTGATGGTCAAGGGCTCGGCCATCGTCTCAATCATCACCGTCTACGATCTGATGGGCATCACCCGCTTCACCTATTCGCGCACCTTCGACTTCCAGTCCTACCTGTGGGCGGCGGTCATCTACCTGATGATCGTCGAGACGCTGCGCCATGGCATCGAGTGGATCGAACGCCGCCTCACCCGGCACTTGAAGCGGTGAACGGCTGGTCCAGCCGCCCTTTCGCCTTCCCCTCGGCTTGTGCAATGCGGTAGAACGCCAGCGCAATCAGCAAGGGGATTATCGACATGGCGAAAGTGGCGTTTCTCGGTCTTGGCGTGATGGGCTATCCGATGGCCGCACACCTGAAGCACAAGGGCGGCCACGACGTCACCGTCTATAACCGCACCACCGCCAAGGCGGAGAAATGGGCGGCCGAGCACGGCGGCGCTTTCGCCCGGACGCCGGCTGAGGCCGCTGAAGGCAAGGACTTCGTCTTCTCCTGCGTCGGCAACGACGACGACCTGCGCGAGGTGACGATCGGCGCACAGGGCGCGTTCGCCGCCATGAAGAAGGGCGCGGTGTTCATCGACAACACCACCGCTTCCGCCGAAGTCGCACGCGAACTGGCGGCGGCCGCCACCGAGCGCGGCTTCTCCTTCCTCGATGCGCCGGTGTCGGGCGGCCAGGCGGGCGCCGAGAACGGCGTACTCACCGTCATGGTCGGCGGCGAGCAGGCCGTGTTCGACCGCTCGAAGCCGGTGATCGACGCCTTTGCGCGCATGGTCGGCCTGATGGGGCCGGCGGGCGCCGGCCAGCTCACCAAGATGATCAACCAGATCTGCATCGCCGGCCTCGTTCAGGGTCTTTCCGAAGGCATCCATTTCGGCAAGAAGGCCGGCCTCGACATCGAAAAGGTGGTCGAGGTTATCTCCAAGGGCGCCGCCGGCTCCTGGCAGATGGAGAACCGCCACAAGACCATGAACGCCGGCAAGTACGACTTCGGCTTCGCCGTCGACTGGATGCGCAAGGACCTCGGCATCTGCCTCGATGAAGCCGACCGCAATGGCGCCAAGCTGCCGGTCACCGCGCTGGTCGATCAGTTCTACAAGCAGGTGCAGCAGATGGGCGGCAACCGCTGGGATACCTCCTCTCTGCTGGCTCTGCTGGAAAGATAAGCGCCATGCCCAAGCCGCTCACGCCTGCGTCCACCGCGGCCGAGGCGATCGCGCGGTTAAGCGAGATGGGCACCGATGAGAACCGCGCCGGCATGGCACGCTTCGGCATCGAGACCGGCACGGCGCTGGGCATCGGCAACACCGACCTGCGGCGCCTTGCCCGCGACCTGAAGCGTGACCACGAGCGGGCGCTGGAGCTGTGGCGAAGCGGCATCCGCGAGGCCCGGCTGCTCGCCGCCTTCACCGACGAAGCGGACAGGGTGGGTATCGCGCAGTGCCGCCAATGGGCCGGCGACTTCAATTCCTGGGAGATCGTCGACGGCGTGTCGGACCTGTTCGTCGATACGCCGTTCTGGCGGGACCTGATCGACGAATTCGCCGCCGACGAGCGCGAATTCGTCCGCCGCACGGCATTCGCCATGCTGGCCTGGGCCGCCGTCCACCGCAAGAAGGAGCCGGACGCCACCTTCGCGGCGTACCTGCCCTTGATCGAAGCCCACGCCACCGACGCCCGCAACTTCGTCAGGAAGGCCGTCAACTGGGCCTTGCGGCAGATCGGCAAGCGCTCGACCGGACTGCACGCCCCTGCCCTCGTGCTGGCGCGCAAGCTGCCCGCATCTCCCGACAAGGCCGCGCGCTGGATCGGCAAGGACGCCGTGCGCGAACTCACCGACGCGAAAACGCTTGAACGGCTGGCGAAGAAGGCGACCGGCGACGCGCCTGTGAATTGACCTGCCGGCGGCGGCGCGATTAACTGCCCTGCGATGACTGCAAACATGCCTTGGAGAAGCGCGGCTTTCCTGGCCGCCCTGCTTATCGGCCTCGGAGTGGCGAATGCGTCGTCCGGGGCGGCGAGGAACGTCTCGTGGAAAGACCTGCGACCAGCCAGCCAGCCGGCGGCGCAGACCTTCAGCCGGCCGATGATCGCAGCCCTGCTTCCGGACCATGGCGAAACGCTGGCCTGGAACGCCGCCGACGAGACGGTCGAACTCAAGGGCTACGCGCTGCCGGTCGATCGCGACGGCGACCTCGTCTACCAGTTCCTGCTGGTGCCCTGGACGGGCGCATGCAGCCACATGCCGACGCCGCCGCCGAACCAGATCGTGCTGGTGACACTGCCGAAACCGTACCGGATGGAAAAGGCCTATCAGACGGTCGCCGTGACCGGCCGGCTGAGACCGGACATGGAGAAAAGCCAGCTTTTCATCACCGACGGCGTCACCGTCATCCAGTCCGGCTACGCCTTCAGCGGCGCGCAAGTAGCGAACATCGACAGCGTGCCCGAAACCGTCGAGTTGCAGCAGGCCAACCCCTGGAAGTTCCTCAAGAAGTAGATTTGGCCGGGCAGCGAAGGGCGCGAAACGTTAAACATTGCGCCTGTGCGAAAAATCTTCCCGAAATCTATCCCCGTCCTTTTCACCCGCTTCATACTCCTCGTCATCTCCTGTGCGGGAACGCGGGTCGCGAACCGGGCGCTTGTGGCGGGAGACGGTGCCGGGCTGGCAGCGTAACGGTGCGCTGCTGGGTGATGAGCCCCCAAGTCCGGGCCTCGACCGAGCCAGCGGGCCGAAAGGCAGCGACCCTCGGGGAGGCAAGAACACCGGCGGGCGCGGGATGCCGCGCCATACCTTAACTTAGCAGGCACGGCCCCCGCGCCCGCTTCCCGACCTCAACCGAAAGAGGTCTGCTCTTTGACAATGGCCAGACGGATGAAAATCCGGGCGTGGCGATGAAGACGTTTGCCCGAAAGCTCACGCCGCGCTTTGTCCGGCTTCCTTGTCCAGCACCATGTAGTCGAGCGGCATTTCGGTGGTGAACTTGATCTGCTCCATGGCGAAGGCCGAGGACACTTCGCGGATCTCGATCTTGGTGATCAGCCGCTTGTAGAAGGCGTCGTAGGCGGCGATATCCGGCACCACGACCCTGAGCAGATAGTCGACGTCGCCGCTCATGCGGTAGAATTCGACCACCTCCGGAAACTCCTGGATGACCTCGGAAAAGCGCCGCAGCCATTCGTGGCTGTGCGAGTTAGTGCGGATCGACACGAACACCGTCACCTTGACGTTGATCTTCTCCGGATCGAGCAGCGCCACCCGGCGGCGGATGACGCCCTCCTCCTCCAGCTTCTGGATGCGCCGCCAGCACGGCGTCGTCGACAGGCCTACTTTCTTGGCGACATCCGCCACGGCGAGCGTCGCGTCCTCCTGCAACAGGCGCAGGATTTTCCGGTCGAGGCGATCCATGAACAGCTCCCAGGAGAAAAGGTTCGCGATAATCCGCCTTGATAGCCGGTCAGGCAAGAAAGAATTTCTGCGAAATATCGGTATAGAGGGTGAAATTTTTCCACCACTCAGCCGAGACGGTGGCGAATTTCCCTCTTCAGGAAAGGCAGCAATTCCGTTTCAAACCACGGATTGCGCTTCAGCCAGGCAGTGTTGCGCCATGACGGATGCGGTAGGGGCAGCACCCGGGGCGAGACTCCCGAGGCCCACGCAACCCGCCAGTTGGCGACCGTCTCGCTCAGCGACCCATGCCGCTTTTCGCCCATGTGCCATTCCTGCGCATACATGCCGATGGTCAGCACGAGGTCGATCTGCGGCATCGCCGCCATCAGCTGCGAACGCCAGGCCGGCGCGCATTCTCGCCGTGGCGGCAGGTCGCTGCCCTTGGCGTCCTGTCCCGGGAAGCAGAAGCCCATCGGCACGATGGCGAACTTCTCCGCATCGTAGAATTCCTCGCTGGTCACGCCCAGCCAGCTTCGCAGGCGGTCGCCCGAAGCGTCGGTGAACGGGCGGCCACTGAGATGGACCTTGGTGCCCGGCGCCTGGCTGGCGATCAGGACGCGCGCCTGCGTCGACACCTGCAGCACCGGGCGCGGCTCGTGCGGCAGCGGCTTGCCGCGCGGCATCTCCACGCAGATGCGGCAGGCGCGCACGCGCGCCGCAAGCTGTTGCAGGTCTTCGGACATGGATCAGGCAGAGGCGCTCGGCCGGCTGGAAACGACCTGGTACCAGCGCCGGACGTTGGTGCATTCCTCCGGCATCTGGATGCGCGCCGGCTTCATGAAATCGACGGCGATCAGGCCGGTGATGTCGGCGATGGAATAGGCGTCGCCCGCCACGAATTCGCGCCCGGCCAATTCGCCGTCGAGAAGGTGAAGGAACTCCACAGCTTTCGGCTTGTTGGCCTCGCCCCATTCGGGAATTTGCGGCACCTCCCACTCTTTCATCGCCGGATGGATGTGCCGGAACGCCTGGGCCACGGGGAACATCAGGTTGAGTTCCATGCGCCGCTGCCACATCTCGACCAGCGCCTTGCCGAGCGCGCCCTGCCCAAACAGCGCCGGCTCCGGGTGAAGCTCCTCGAAATAGCGGCAGATGGCGACGGATTCGGTCAGCACCGTGCCGTCGTCCAGTTCCAGCACCGGCAGACGCCGGAGCGGGTTGCGCGAGCTCACCGCTTCCTGCCGGTGCTCCAGCGCGCCCATGTCCACCGGTATCAGTGGCACCTCGACGCCCTTTTCGGCGAGGAACACCCGCACCCGGCGCGGGTTGGGCGCGCGGCCGCCGTCGAAAAGCTTCATCCTCTTGTCCTCATGCCTTGATCCTCCGGTAACATTAGACCGTGCGTTCAGCGGAATCGAAACAATTCTCTCAAGCCGTTGACGATCCCGCCGAGCGGGTCGTGCCTCGGCTCGGGCTCGGCCCGATGCGTCCGCCGCCATTCCTGCGGCTGGACGAAACTGCCGCCCCAGATGCCGCGCCGGGCCGAACGCGCGGCCGCCTCCTCGCGCTCGAAACCGCCATAGGCAACCGCCCATCCGGCCTCCACCTGCGCCCGGTTGAGATCGACGTCGCCGGCCTTGCAGTCGCCGAGCAGCCGGCCGTAGCGGTCCGTCTGCCAACCGCTGCAATCGACCTTTCGCCTTCCGATCAGCGTAGCCAGCGCCTGCCGTGCCATCCTGCCGCAGGCATAGTCCGCGCCGTCGCGCGTGCAGGTTTGCGTGTATTCCGGTGCGTCGATGCCGCGCAGCCTGACCCGCACCGAACCGAGCGTCAGCGAATCGCCGTCGTTGATCACGGCGATCCCTTGCTCGCGGCGCGTGTTCAGCCGGTCGAGCCGCGCCGCGACCAAGGCCAGCAGGGCAAAGATGGCGATCGTCAGCGTGTAGTCGAACAGCCGCCGCCAAAGGCTGCGCGGACGACGCCCGCGCCCGCCATAGCGCCGGCGCGGAGACCAGCCGCTCATATGGCAAACCGTTGGTTAATCATTCAGCTTTAGCGTTAGCAATTGCACCCGCGGCCCGCACAAATTGAAGTTCATGTCTTTGCAACGCTCGAGTACGGCGGACAAGAATATTGTGGATCGCTCCAAGCCACATCGCAACAGCGACGTGGCGCGAGCGGTGAGGAAGACGCGCGACCGCCTTTCGCAGCAGTCCGGCAATCCCGATTTCGACCGCGAGCTTCTGAAGCTCCATGCGCGCGCCATGGTAAGCGGCGTCACCGCCATTCCCCTGCTCGTCGTGGCGATCGCCGCCGCCGGCCTGTTCGCCGGCATGGGTGTGGAAATCCTGATATGGGCGCTGCTCGCCGTCACCTGCTACACCGCGCTTGCGCTGATCGCCCGGCGCATCGACCGCACCGAAGCCGTCGATGTGAAGCCGGCGCAGGTACGGCGCGATTTTCTCATCGCCCATTTCGCCAGCGGCCTCGGCTGGGCCTATTTCGCCTCGCTCGGCTGCAATGCCTGCGCGCTCGACCAGTTCCCGATCGTCAAGGCGGTCATCCTGCTGCTCGCCATGGCCGCGACCGCCATCATGACCTCGTCGCTGAGCGGCGCGCTGCTCTCCACCTTCGTCGTGCCGGTCGCAGCCTATGCCGGGACCGGCACTCGCCTGTGGGTGCCGGCCGAGGCCATCATGCTGGCCCTTCTGGTGGTGGCGCTTTTGTTCTTCGCCTACGTGGCCCGCCACCTCAACCGCACCACTTTGATGCTTCTGTCCTTCCGCACGGAAAAGGACGGGCTGATCGCCGAACTCGAAACGGCGAAATCGATGTCGGACGAGGCGCGGCGCCGGGCCGAGGAAGCGAATCTCGCCAAGTCGCGCTTCCTCGCTTCCATGAGCCACGAATTGCGCACGCCCTTGAACGCCATCCTCGGTTTTTCCGAAGTGATGGCCAAGGAGGTACTGGGATCGATGGGCAATCCGACCTATCGCGACTATGCCGACGACATCCACGATTCCGGCCAGCACCTGCTCGACCTCATCAACGAGATCCTCGACCTGTCGCGCATCGAGGCCGGCCGCTACCAGCTCAACGAAGAGCCGGTGATGCTGCTGCACATCGCCGAGGATTGCTGCCACATGATGGAGCTGAGGGCGCGCAACAAGGATATCCGCATCACCCAGGATTTCGAGGCGACCCTGCCGCGCCTGTTCGCCGACGAGCGTGCCGTGCGCCAGATCGTGCTCAATCTCCTGTCGAACGCCATCAAGTTCACGCCGACCGGCGGCGAGGTGCGCGTGCGCGTCGGCTGGACCGCCGGCGGCGGGCAGTATGTCTCGGTCCGCGACAACGGCCCCGGCATCCCCGCCGACGAGATTCCGGTCGTGCTTTCGGCTTTCGGCCAGGGCTCCATCGCCATCAAGAGCGCCGAGCAGGGCACCGGCCTCGGTCTGCCGATCGTGCAGGGGCTGATCGCCATGCACGACGGCGAATTCCAGCTGCACTCCAAGATGCGCGAGGGCACCGAGGCCATCGCCATCTTCCCGCCGACACGGGTGATGGAGGAACTGCCCGCGCTGCCCATGCGGGCCGTCGCCGCCGGCCGGCGGCGCTGAGAAATTCAGCGCTTCACGGCCGCGGCCATGCCGGAACCGACAAGGGCTGCGGCCTTCACCAATCCTGCCGCAAGGGCGGCATCGACCCCGCCATGATGATCGATGCTGAGGTCGAGCAGCGGAACCAAGCCCAGCCGCGCCGCGGCCCGAGCCGGACCGGCCCGGTCCGGCAGGCCGGCCAACCGGCAGTGGTCGAGCACGGACGGATTGGCCGCGTGGAGCACGACCGCCGCCGCCAGCGCCGCATGGCCGCCGAGCAAAACCGGGATCTTTTCCATGCGAGCAGCGAGAATGGCGCCGGCCAGCGCCGCGAACTCGCGCCCGCCGACCCGCCGCAGTGCCTCCAGCGGGTCCTTCAGATGTACGCCATGCAAGGCCAGCGCGGCGTCCACCGCCCGCACCCTGCGCGCGGTCAGGCCGGCGTCGCTGTCGGGCTCCACCCAATCCGCGCCCGAGCCGCCGAAAAGCGCCGCGAACAGGGCGGCCGCGACGGTCTCGTTGCCGACGCCGAGATCGCCCAGGCAGACGAGATCCGTGCCGCCGGCCAGCGCCTCCATGCCGAATGCCATGGTGGCCGCGCAGCCGCGCTCGTCCAGCGCCGCCTCCTGGCTGATGTCGCCGGTCGGCAGGTGAAGGGCGAGATCGAATACCTTCAGGCCCAGATCGGACGCGATGCAGGCCTGGTTGACGGCCGCACCGCCGGCTGCGCAAAGCTCCACCGCTTCGGCTGTCGCCTCCATCGGTTGTGCGGAAATCCCGTGCCCGACCACGCCATGGTTGCCGGCGAAGACCGCGACCAATGGCCGGTTGATCGCCGGCGGCGCCCGCCCGCTCCAGGCCGCAAGCCAGACGGCGATGTCCTCCACCCGCCCCAGCGAGCGGTTCGGCGCCCCCGCCTCGGCGAACAGGCCACGCATTCGCGACGCTGCCGCCTCGTCCGGATCCGGCAGCGTCGCCAGAAGCGCGCGGAAATCATCGAAGGGCAAGGCACTGGTCATGGGCGGGTTCCTGATTGGCGTCGGCATAGCCTTCCCGCACCCGCGACACAATGCTTGCCGGCGACGATCCCGCGCCGGCAAGGGCTTGCATCGCGCTCCGCCTTGCACCATGTGGAGGAAGAGCCTCCCGCTCCGCGCCGGTGCCTTGCATGACCGCCATCGAATCGCCCTGTATCCTGGTCTGCTCGATAGACATGAAGACCGGCTATTGCTTCGGCTGCGGCCGCACGCGCGACGAGATTTCCGGCTGGATCGACATGACTCCCGAAGCACGCCGCGAGGTGATGGCCGAGCTTCCCGCCCGGCTTGAGACCGTCGAGCGCAAGCCGCGCCGCGAGACAAGGCGCGCACGCATGGCGCGCGAGCGGGACGAAACGGCATGAGCGGCATGTCCCGCTCCCTGTGGCTCATCCTCGGCGTGATCGGTTTCGCGCTGATCCTGCTGATCCTCAACAATTCCGCAGGAAACACGTTCGGCATCGAGAACAACGACTTCAGCCAGCTTGTCTGGCTTGGGCTGTTCGCCCTCGTCATCGGCGCCGGGCTGCTGCGCTCGGGGCAGCGGCTCGGTAAGTTGGCGCGCAATCTCGGCGCATGGGCGGTGGTGGTGCTCGCCCTGGTCGCCGGCTACCAGTACCGCTACGAATTGCAGGATTTCGCCAGCCGCGTAACCGCCGGCCTCGTGCCCGGCAGCCCGCTGGCGCTGGGCGAGGAGGACGGACGGGCGACCGTGACTCTGGAAAAGGGACCGAACGGCCACTTCCAGGCGCGCGTCTCGATCAACGGACAATCGATCATGACCGTCGTCGATACCGGCGCCACCAGTACCGTGCTGACGGCCGATGACGCCGTCACGGCCGGGTTCAATCCCGCCGCGCTGAGCTACGTCATCCCCGTTGCGACCGCCAACGGCATGGCCAACGCCGCGACCGTGCATGTCGGCGAACTGGCGATCGGCAACATCGTGCGGCGCAACATGACGGTCCTGGTGGCCGCGCCCGGCTCACTATCCCAGAGCCTGCTCGGCATGAACTTCATCGGCTCGCTCGCGGGCTTCGACGTGCGCGGCGACCGCATGATCTTGCGCGATTAAGGCTCGTCAAGCGGCCGCGCCTGTTGCTCCGGTGAGATCGACCGCTGCGAACGCCGCCTTGAGCACGTCCGACCCCGCGCCCCGCTTCGGCCCTTCCTCCGACAGGATCTGCCGCCAGCGCCGCGCTCCCGGCAGACCGTGGAAAAGCCCGACCATATGCCGGGTGACATGCGAAAGCCGCCCTCCCCGCGCGATGTGCGCGGCCGCATAATCGGCCATCGCGTCGATCAAGGCGCCGAAATCGAAGTCTGCCGCAGGCCGTCCATCGAGCAGCGCATCGGCACCGCACAGGATGCCTGGCGTATGATAAGCGGCCCGGCCGAGCATGGCGCCATCGACGTGCCGCAAGTGATCGATGGCTGCCTCGAACGTCGGGATGCCGCCGTTGATGCCGATGAAACGGTCCGGATAACGGGCTTTCAGCCGGTAGACACGCTCGTAGTCCAGCGGCGGGATGTCCCGGTTCTCCTTCGGCGACAGGCCCTGCAGCCATGCCTTGCGCGCATGCACCCACAGCGCGTCCGCACCCATGGCGAACACCATGTCGGCCAGCGTGTCGAGCGCCGCTTCGGGATCCTGGTCGTCGACGCCGATCCGGCACTTGACGGTGACGGGAACCGAAACGGCCGCCTTCATCGCGCCGACACAGTCCGCGACCAGCGCAGGCGTGCGCATCAGGCACGCACCGAAGGTGCCGGACTGCACGCGGTCCGACGGGCAACCGACATTGAGGTTGATCTCGCCATAGCCGCCCCCCTCGCCGATGCGAGCCGCTTCCGCGAGCTTCGCTGGTTCCGACCCGCCAAGCTGCAGCGCCACCGGCTGTTCGACGGGATCGAACCCCAGCAGCCGCTCGCGCGCGCCATGGATGGCGGCGTCGGCCACCACCATCTCGGTGTAAAGCAGCGCGCGCGCCGTCAACTGGCGATGGAAGAAGCGGCAATGCCTGTCCGTCCAGTCCATCATGGGCGCGATGGAAAAAGGATAATCGTAGGCAGTCACAGTGGTCGCGATCCGTTTCGTTTCGCGGTGATCTATTCATTGCGGCCGGTCGTGTCAAAACAACGGGAGCGAACGACACCCCAACAATGCGCTTCCGCCATGCGTCACCCGATGCTAAGCCCTCGACGATTGAAAACCGTGGGGAACCGCCTTGTCCGAAACAAACGATCGCCTGCCGCTCATCGAGATCTGCGTCGAGGGGATAGACGGCCTGCTGGCCGCGCAGGCGGCCGGCGCCGACCGGGTGGAACTGTGCGCCAGCCTGATCGAGGGCGGTATCACGCCGAGCCTCGGCACGGTACGCGCGGCGCTGGACCTGGCGAATATCCCGTTTCATGTGATCGTGCGGCCGCGCGGCGGCGATTTCCTCTACAGTGAAGCGGAATACCGGTCGATGCTGGCCGATGTCGAAACGTTGCGCGATGCCGGCGTAGCCGGCGTCGTGGTCGGCTGCCTGAAAGAGGACGGCACCATCGACGAGGATCGCATGACGGCACTCGCCAGGGCGGCCGGGCCGCTCAACGTCACCTGCCACCGCGCCTTCGACATGACCCGCGACCCGTTCGAGGCACTGGAGGCGCTGGTCCGCTGCGGCGTCGGCCGCGTGCTGACCAGCGGCCAGCGCGACACGGCGGTGGAAGGCGCCGACCTTCTGGCCGCGCTGGTGGAGAAGGCGGCAGGCAGGATCATCATCCTGGGTTGCGGCGCGCTTGCCCCGGACACCATCGGCGCGGTCCGCCGCAGGACCGGACTGACCGAGATGCACTTCGCCTCGCTGAAGGACGTGCCGAGCGCCATGCGCTACCGCAACCCCAAGGTTGGCATGGGCGGTAGCGATCTCGACCGCGAATACCGCAACACCATCACCGACGGGGACCTGGTGGCCGCCACCATCGCCGCCGCGCGCGCATGAATTCCGCTCCATTGCCCATCGAGCCGATCGGCGCGGCCGACCTGACCGCGGTTCTGGCGCTCAACAACGAGCACGCCGCCAAACTGTCTTGGTTGGAGCCGCAAGGGCTCTCCGGCCTGCTGGCCGAGGCTTTTCACACCCGGCGCATCGGTTCGGTCGAGGCCTTTCTGATCACTTTCGATCAGGACGCCGCCTATGACAGCCCGAACTTCCTGTGGTTTCGCCAGCGCTATCCGCGTTTCGTCTATGTCGACCGCGTGGCGGTCGCGGCATCCGCACGCGGGCGCGGCCATGCCAGGCGCCTCTACGAGGACCTGTTCGCCCGCGCCATGCAGGCGGGCCACACGCTGGTCACTTGCGAGGTGAACGCCGAGCCACCGAACCTCGCTTCGGACGCTTTCCACGCCGCACTGGGGTTTCGCGAGGTTGGAACCGCCGCCATTCATGGCGGCGCGAAGACGGTGCGCTATTACGAAAAGCCCCTGGCGAGTTGATATCGCCCGCGAAATGACAAGGGGGCGGCGACACGGGCGCCGCCCCCTTGCTTGATCGCTACGACCTACTGGAAGAGCTTCATCGCGTTGATCAGCGTTTGCAGCACGCCGAGCACCAGCGGGATGCCGACGAAACCCCAGGCGAGCACAAGTTGCAGGGTGGTGGTGCCGTTGCCGTTGTTGTTTTCCATCGTGTCCTCCCTACGCCCTGGCCGCTTCGCCGGCCGCATCCAGTGCCGTCCTATCCGCCTTCATGTGGAAGCGGGCATCGACCGCCTTGACCAGGAAGTTGCAGATGAAGCCGATCACCAGAAGCCCAGCCATGATGTACATGGTGTTGTTGTAGGCCTGCGCCTTCGGCACGCCATGCGTGACGTTGTATTCGCGCAGATAGTTGACGATGACCGGTCCGAAGATGCCAGCCGCCGACCATGCGGTGAGCAGCAGGCCGTGGATGGCGCCCACATAGCGCGTGCCGAACATGTCGCGCAGGTAAGCCGGCACGGTCGAGAAGCCGCCGCCATACATCGAGATGATGATGAGGAAGCACAGCACGAAACCGGCGACGCTGCCGGCGGCACCTGTCAGCGGAACCAGGCAATAGAGGATGAAGCCCAGCACCATGAACACGAAATAGGTGTTCTTGCGGCCGATATAATCCGACGTCGTCGCCCAGGCAAAACGGCCGCCCATGTTGAACAGGCTCATCAAACCGACCAGCCCCGCCGCCGCGACCGGCGTGATGTGTCCGGGGAACATTTCCTGGCTCATCGCCGAGGCCTGGCCGAGAACGCCGATACCGGCCGTGACGTTCAGGCACAGCACCCACCAGATCAGCCAGAATTGCGGCGTCTTCAACGCATCGTAGACGAAGACGTCGTTCTTGCTGATGAGCTTGTTCTCCTTGGGGGCGACATAGCCTTCCGGCTTCCAGTCGGCCGGCGGCACGCGCACGATGATCGAGCCGACGACCATGAAGATGAAATAGACGATGCCGAGCACCACGAAGGTTTCCATCACGCCGATATGGGCGTCGGTGGTGAACTTCTTCATCAGCCAGACCGACAGCGGCGCCGCGATGAAGGCGCCGCCGCCGAAGCCCATGATCGCCATGCCCGTCGCCATGCCGGGACGGTCCGGAAACCACTTGATCAGCGTCGAAACCGGCGAGATGTAGCCGATGCCGAGAGCGATGCCGCCCAGCACGCCGTAGCCGAAATAGATGACCCACAGATTGTGGATCGACACGCCGAAGGCCGAGATCAGAAACCCTGCGGCCCAGCAGCACGCGGCGGTGAACATCGCCTTGCGCGGACCGCCCTCCTCCACCCAGCGCCCGAACACCGCCGACGACACGCCGAGGAAGAAGATGGCGAGCGAGAAGATCCATCCCAGTTCCGTCAATTTCCAGTCGTCTGGGGCCGATTCGGAAATGCCGATGAGCTTGGTCATCGGCAGGTTGAAGACACTGAACGCATAGGCCTGGCCGATGCAAAGATGCACGCACAAGGCCGCCGGCGGCACCATCCAGCGGCTGAAGCCCGGTTTGGCCACCGTGCGCGAGCGGCTGAACCAGCCGCCGCCTCCCGATCCTGTATCCATGATTCCCTCTCCCTTTGTTTGTTATAGGCAAGGGACAGAGTAGTATCGGAGCACGATATGACAATTGCCAATGAATGGCATACGACGATAGTCGAAGATTCAAGCAATCGCTAAAAAACGACGGCCGGCTTCGCAGCCGGCCGCAAAACAGGCGAAGAGCCTGGGAGAAAGCGATTAAAGGGTCACCGGTTGGCCGCCGCTACCGCGCGCCGGGCCATCACCACGATCAGATGCGCACGATAGTCCGCCGAGGCGTGAATATCGCTCATAAGGTTGCCTGCCGGTACCTTCACGCTTTCCAGTGCGGAGGCGTCGAACTTCTTCGCCAGCGCAGCCTCGAGTGGCTTGGCGCGGAAGACGCCGTCGTCGCCGGCACCGGTGACGGCAACACGCACACCATCCTTGCCGCTGGCGACGAAGACGCCGACGACTGCATAGCGCGAGGCAGGGTTGCGAAACTTCTCGTAAGCCGCCCTGGCGGGTGCTGTGAAAGTGACGGCGGTGACGATCTCGCCGTCCTTCAGCGCCGTTTCGAACAGGCCCTTGAAGAACTTGTCTGCGGCGACCTCGCGCTTGTTGGTGACGATGGTGGCGCCGAGCGCCAGCATCGCGGCCGGATAGTCGGCGGCCGGGTCGTTGTTGGCGATAGAGCCGCCGATGGTACCGCGATGCCGCACCGCCGGGTCCCCGATCAGCGAGGCCAGATGCGCCAGCGCCGGGCAGGCCTTCTTCAGCTTCTCGTCGCTGGCGACCTCGAAATGCGTGGTCGCGGCGCCGATGGTCACCGTCTTGCCCGACACCTTGACACCTCTCAGCGCCTCGATGCGCGAGACGTCGACGAGATCCGAAGGTGCGGCCAGCCGCGTCTTCATCGCCGGGATCAGCGTCATGCCGCCTGAGACGAGCTTGGCGTCGCCGCTCTTCAACAGCTTGGCGGCGTCGGCGACGGAGGACGCGCGATGATAGTTGACCGAATACATGGGCTGCCTCCCTCAGTGCTTCGCCGCGCGGATCGCCGCCCAGACCTTGTTGGGCGTCGCCGGCATCGTGATGTCTTCCGTCCCGATCGCGTCGGTGATCGCATTGATGACCGCCGGCGGCGAGCCGATGGCGCCCGCCTCGCCGCATCCCTTGATGCCGAGCGGGTTGGATGGCGACGGCGTGCTCGACGTCGACAGTTTGTAGGACGGGACGTCGCCGGCGCGCGGCATCGTGTAGTCCATGTAGCTCGCCGTCAGCAGCTGGCCGCTGGCGTCGTAGCTGGTGCCTTCGAGCAGCGCCTGGCCGATGCCCTGCGTGACGCCGCCGTGCACCTGCCCCTCGACGATCATCGGATTGATGATGTTGCCGAAGTCGTCGGCCGCGACGAACTGGACGATCTCGGTCGTGCCGGTTTCGGGATCGACCTCGACCTCGCAGACATAGCAGCCGGCGGGGAAGGTGAAGTTGGCGGGGTCGTAGAAGGCGGTCTCCTTCAGGCCGGGCTCCATGCCGGCAGGCAGGTTGTGCGCGGTATAGGCGGCCAGCGCCATCTGGAACCACGGCACGTTCTTGTCGGTGCCGGCAACCTTCAGTGCGCCGTTCTCGATGACGATATCACCCTCGTCGGCCTCCATCAGGTGGGCGGCGATCTTCTTGGCCTTGGCCTCGACCTTGTCGAGCGCCTTGACGATGGCGCTCATGCCGACCGCGCCGGAGCGCGAACCGTAGGTGCCCATGCCCATCTGCACCTTGTCGGTGTCGCCATGGACGATGGAAATGGAGTCCATCGGCACCTTCAGGCGATCGGCCACCAGTTGCGCGAAGGTCGTCTCATGGCCCTGGCCATGGCTATGCGAGCCGGTCAGCACCTCGATGGTGCCGACGGCGTTGACGCGCACTTCCGCCGATTCCCACAGGCCGACGCCGGCTCCCAGCGAGCCGACGGCGGCCGATGGTGCGATGCCACAGGCCTCGATGTAGCAGGAGAAACCGATGCCCCGCAGCTTGCCGGCCTTCCTGGCCTTTTCGCGGCGCTTCTCGAAGCCGGCGTAGTCGGCCGCCTTCATGGCCATGTCGAGCGAGGTGGCGAAATCGCCGGCGTCATAGTTCATGATAACCGGCGTCTGGTGCGGGAAGGATGTGATGAAGTTCTTGCGGCGCAACTCGGCCGGCGAGATGCCGAACTGGCGCGCCGACACCTCCATCATGCGCTCGATCAGGAAGGCCGCCTCCGGCCGCCCTGCCCCGCGATAGGCATCGACGGGCGCGGTGTTGGTATAGACCGCCTTGACGTTGCCGAGGATGGCCGGGATGTCGTACTGGCCCGACAGCAGCGTCGCATAGAGATAGGTCGGCGTCGCCGACGAGAACAGCGACATGTAGGCGCCGAGATTGGCGATCGTCTCGACCTTGAAGCCGAGAATCTTGTGATCCTTGTCAAAGGCCATTTCGGCATGGGTGTGATGGTCGCGGCCATGCGCGTCGCACAGGAAGCTTTCCGTGCGGTCGGCGACCCATTTGACCGGCACGCCGGTCTTCTTCGAAGCCCACAGGCAGACGATCTCTTCCGGATAGATGTAGATCTTCGAGCCGAAGCCGCCGCCGACGTCGGGCGCAATGACCCGCAGCTTGTTTTCCGGCGCCACGTTGTAGAACGCGCTCATCACCAGGCGGGCGACGTGCGGGTTCTGCGAGGTCGTCCAGCAGGTGTAGTGATCCTCGGCCTTGTCGTAATGGCCGAGCGCGGCGCGCGGCTCCATGGCGTTCGGCACGAGCCGGTTGTTGACGATATCCATCTTGACGACGTGGGCGGCCTTCTTGAAGGCGGCGGCCGTCTCGTCGGCATTGCCGAGATCCCAGTCGAAGATCAGGTTGTTTTCGGCTTCGGGGTGGATCTGCGGCGCGCCCTTGTCCATCGCCTTGGAGGCGTCGACGACGGCCTTCAGTTCCTTGTAGGTGATCTCGACGGCCTCGGCGGCGTCGCGTGCCTGGCCCTTGGTGTCGGCAACCACGATGACGACGGCGTCGCCCACATAGCGCACCTTGTCAACGGCGAGCGGCGACCAGGCGCCCATCTTCATCGGCGAGCCGTCCTTGGAATGGATCATCCAGCCGCAGATCAGGTTGCCGATGCCGTCGGCCTTCAATTCCTTGCCGGTCAAGACGCCGATGACGCCCGGCATGGCCTTGGCCTTGGAAACGTCGATCTTCTTGATCTGTGCATGCGCGTGCGGGCTGCGCACGAAAGCGGCATGCTTCATGCCGGGGACCACCATGTCGTCGACATAACGTCCCGCGCCGGTGATGAAGCGCCTGTCTTCCTTGCGCGCCACGCGGGCGCCAACGCCTTCGATACCCATCAGAGACCTCCCTCGGAGCTTTCGGTGAATGGTGAATTGGAAAATGGTGAATGGACGAGGTCGAGGCCGTCAGCGGCGTCTTGACCGTTCACCATTCACTATTGGCCATTCACCGCTAAGCCGCCTTCTTCGCCTTACCCTTGGCTGCCTTGCCCATCGCTGCGGATGCGGCCAGGATCGCCTTGACGATGTTGTGGTAACCGGTGCAGCGGCAAATGTTGCCTTCCAGTTCCGCGCGCACGGTGGCCTCGTCGAGACCTTCCGGGTGGCGGCGGATCATGTCGGTCGCCGTCATGATCATGCCCGGCGTGCAGAAGCCGCATTGCAGGCCGTGATGTTCCTTGAACGCGGCCTGCACCGGGTGCAGGTCGGCGCCCTCCGCCAGCCCCTCGATGGTCACCACCGTCGAACCCGACGCTTGCGCCGCGAGCATGGAGCAGCTCTTGACCGCCTTGCCGTCGACGTGGACGACGCAGGCGCCGCACTGCGACGTGTCGCAGCCGACATGGGTGCCGGTCAGGCCCAGATGCTCACGCAGGAAATGCACCAGCAGCGTGCGATCCTCGACCGCGCCGCTAACCTGCCTCCCGTTTACCGTCAACGAAACTTGCGACATGAAGCCTCCCCTGGGTATTCAACCTTGGTATGCGGCAACGGCACGACGTAAGCCGCGTGCGCTATTCTAAGCACCAATAACGGGACAGCAACAGCCCGCGGCCTCCCGAGCCATATTGTACTTTAGGTCACGTAGTTTTTGCCGGCCGCTTGCCAAAGCCAGGCGCGACGATGACAATACCGAAGCTATCCGCTGGAGGCGCGGTAGCGGGAGGAGTTTCGGGAGAACGACGCTGGCCTGTTCGCGGACGCGCTATGCATGCGGCCTGACGGCGCTCACCACCGACGAGCCCGATATGGATGCCTTTGCCGAGGCCGTCGCCGCCGAGGCGGCCGCGACCGACGCCGCTTTCGCCCTGGTGTTCTTCTCCCAGAGCCTCGTCGATGCCACGGATCTTGCCGCCGCGCTGAAGGCGCATGCGCCCGGCTTGCGCCACGCCGGCTGCTCCACCGCCGGCGAAATCACGCCACAGGGACTGGAGGAAGGGCACATCCTGGCCATGCTTTTGCCGGCCCCCGCCTTCTCCGCGGCCAGCACCATGATCGACAACCTTTCCACCGTGGGAATGGACCGCATTACCAGCGAGGTCGAGAACCTGCGCAGAATGCTGCCGAAGGCCGGCGGCCCGGAGCGCCGCACCTTCGCGCTGTGCTTCATCGACGGACTTTCATACGCCGAGGAGGCCGTCACCTCCGCCATCCATTGGGGCCTGGACGACATACCCCTGATCGGCGGCTCGGCCGGCGACGACCTGAAATTCGAGACTACACGCCTGATCTGCGACGGCCGCGTCGCCACCGACAGCGCCGTCATCGTCCTCGTCGACACGCCGATCCCCTTCCATGTCTTCAAGACCGACAATTTCGTTCCGACCGACGAAAAACTGGTGGTGACGGCGTCCGATCCCGACCACCGCATCGTGCGCGAGTTCAACGCCGCCAACGCGGCCGGCGAATACGCCGCTTCCGTCGGCATCGTGCCCGAGACGCTGACGCCGCTGTCCTTCGCCTCGCATCCGGTCGTCGTCAGGGTGGGCGGCGAATATTACTGCCGGTCCATCCAGAAGATGAATACCGACGGCTCGCTCTCCTTCTTCTGCGCCATAGACGACGGCGTGGTGCTATCCATCGCGCAGCCGAAGGGGATGGTGGAAACGACCCGCGCCGCCCTCGACGACGTCGAGCAGCGGCTGGGCGGCATCGACATGATCCTCGGCTTCGACTGCGTGCTGCGCCGGCTCGACGCGGAGAACCGTCAGGTGCGCCGCGACATCTCCGAACTCTACCGGGACAGGCGCGTCGTCGGCTTCGGCACATACGGCGAGCAATACCGCTCCATGCACCTCAACCAGACCTTCACCGGCATCGCCTTCGGCCCGACGAGGCAGAAGCAGCGGCAGGCGGCGGAGTAGCGCCGTGCCCTTGCGCGACATCGACGACGTCGAGCGCCTGAAGAAGATCAACGCGGCGCTGGTCAGCCGCGTCGAGCGCTCGATGGACCAGCAGGGCAACGCCTTTTCGCTGTTCCAGACGGCGATCTCGCTGGAAAACCGCGTGCGCATGCGCACGGAGGAGCTTCACGCCACGCTCAGGCACCTCGAACAATCCAACATCGACCTATCGGCCGCCAAGGAGAACGCCGAGCAGGCGAACCTGTCCAAGACCCGCTTCCTGGCCGCCGCCAGCCACGACGTGCTCCAGCCGCTCAATGCCGCGCACCTGTCCGTTTCGGCACTGGCTGAAGTACAGACCAGCGAGGAAGGCAGGAAACTTGTTCTGCAGGTCGAGCGCTCGCTGCAAACGATGGAAGACCTTCTGCGCACGCTGCTCGACATTTCCCGCCTCGACGCCGGTGTCGTCCAGCCGGAAATCGTCGACGTCAGCCTGGAGACGCTGTTTTCGTCGCTGCGCTCCGATTTCCAGCCCGTGGCCGAGATCAAGGGGCTGGGACTACGCTTTCGGCCGGTCAATATCGCCGTGCGATCCGATCGTACGCTGCTCCGGCGCATCCTGCAGAACATCCTCTCCAACGCCCTGCGCTACACGCGCACCGGCGGCGTCCTGGTCGGCACCCGCCAACGCGGCGGCATAATCCGCATCGACGTGGCCGATACCGGCTGCGGCATCCCCGACGAGCAGCGCGAGGCGGTGTTCGAGGAATTTTCGCGCGGCAAGGCGCCGCCCGGCGCCGAACTGGCCGGCGGCGGCCTCGGGCTCGGTCTCGCCATCGTGCGGCGCATGGCCGGTGCGCTCGGTCATCCCGTCACCTTTTCCTCGCGCGTCGGACGCGGCACCATTTTCCATGTCGACGTGCCGCTGGCCTTCAATGCGGTTGTCGAGCCGCCACCCACACCTGCGGAAGCCGAACGCGCGCCCGGCTACGGCCTGTTCGGCACCAAGGTGCTCCTCGTCGAGAACGACATCGACGTCCTCAACGCCATGGCCTCGCTGCTGGAGCGGTGGCGTTGCGAGGTGCGCACCGCCACCTCGACCGGCGAGGCGCTTGAGACGCTGGGCGACACGGATTGGGTACCGGACATCATCATTGCCGACCAGCATCTCGACAACGGCGACCTCGGCATCCTCACCGTCGCCGAGGCGCGGGACTATCTCGGCCGTGACGTGCCAGCCCTCATCGTCACCGCCGATCCGTCCCAGGCAGTCATCGCCGCCGCCCGCGCGGCCGGCATCGAACTCATGCGCAAGCCGCTGAAGCCGGCGCAACTGCGGGCTTTGCTGGCGCATCTGCTGGCGTAACGTCCTCGCCATACGCCAACCCGCCGCACCCCTGCCTTGCTTGAAGTGGCGACGGATCGTCCCACATGCGCAGGGTTGAAAACCGCAAAAGGGAAACGGCACATGAAATGCCCAATCGACGACACCGACCTCGCAATGGCCGATCGCCAGGGCATCGAGGTGGACTATTGCCCCAAATGCCGCGGCGTCTGGCTGGATCGCGGCGAACTGGACAAGATCATCGAGCGGAACGCTGCAGAGCAGGCGCCTCGTTCGTCCGGCAGGGATCGCGACCGGGATAACGACCGGTATGACGACGATCGCCGCTATGGTTCAAAGCCCTACAAGAAGAAATCGCTGCTCGGCGAACTGTTCGATTTCTGATCCCGCAGGGCAATCGGGAAACATCGGGCCGGGTCGGATTCGATCCGGCCCTTGCCGTATTCAAAAACCCGCCTGCTCCCTGAACAGATCGGCATTGTCGAGCTTGGCCACCTCGATAACCGCCTGCGTGCGACTGTAGACGTTGAGCTTGCGCAGGATTTCCGAGACGTGCGCCTTCACCGTCGTCTCGCCGACCTGCAACTCGTAGGCGATCTGTTTGTTGAGCATGCCCTGGCGCAGCATCTGCAGCACGCGCAGCTGCTGCGGCGTCAGCTTCGACAGGCGCTGCACCATGTCGGCGCGGTCGGTCCGGTCGGCGTCGGCCGGCTGCGGCTGGTAGTTCTGCGGCACGTAGATGGCGCCATCCATGACCGAGCGGATGGCGGCGGCGAGGTCGTCCTTGCGCGCCGATTTGGGAATGAAGCCGGCCGCACCGTAGGACAGCGCCTCGGAAATGATCTTGGCGTCCTCATGGCCGGAGACGATCACCACGGGCAGGCGCGGATGGCGGGTGCGCAGTTGCAGCAAGCCGTCGAAACCGTGAACGTCCGGCATCGAAAGATCCAGCAGCGCCAGATCGAACGACGTGGCGCCGGCAAGCAGGTCCAGCGCCTCGGCGATTGAGCGCGCCTCGACGGTATCGACATCCGGATAGGCCATCTGCACGGCGCTGTGCAGCGCCTCGCGAAACAGCGGATGATCGTCGATGATCAGGAAGCGTCCGGTTTCGCTGGCTGCGGTCATGACACCCGTGGCTCTGCATTGTCGCGCGACTTGAGAATAGCGCCGGTGACGCCATCCGTTATTACCAAATAGTACAGCGCCGGCCGGTATCCGCAAAGCCGCACGCGCTTTGCCTGAAAATCGCGGCCGGAGCCTTGCCGCTCCGTGAAATCCGGTCGAATGTGCGGTGGACAACAGCAAGGTAAGTCATGACCGCTTTCGCAATTCCCGCCCCCGCCCAGCCGTCCGTCGCCGTCGCCGGCAGCGACCGCCGCTTTCCGGTGCGCCGCATCTTCTGCGTCGGCCGCAACTACGCCGCCCACGCCCGCGAAATGGGCAACGACGAGCGTGACCCGCCGTTCTTCTTCACCAAGCCGGCCGACGCCGTGGTCGATTCGGGCAGCACCATTCCCTACCCGCCGCTGACGAAGGACCTGCACCACGAGATCGAACTGGTCGTCGCCATCGGCAAGGCCGGTTTCCAGCTGGCTCCCGAGGCCGCGCTTTCGCATGTCTGGGGCTATGGCGTCGGCATCGACCTCACCCGCCGCGACCTGCAGGACGTCGCGAAGAAGGCGGCGCGGCCGTGGGACTGGGCCAAGGGTTTCGACCGTTCGGCCCCCTGCGGCCCGCTGGTTCCGGCCGAAAAGGTCGCGCATCCGACGAGCGGCCGCATCTGGCTTGCCGTCAACGGCGCAGTGAAACAGGACGGCGACCTTGACGAACTCATCTGGCCGGTCGCCGATATCGTTGCGATCTGCTCGCAGGCGATGGAATTGCAGCCGGGCGACCTGATCTTCACCGGCACACCCGCAGGCGTGGGGGCGCTGGTGGCCGGCGACAAGGTGACTGGCGGCGTCGACGGCATCGGTAGCATCGAGATCGCCATCGGGGCGCCGCGATGACGGGACTGGTGCTGCACAATTACTGGCGCTCCTCCACCTCCTATCGCGTGCGTATCGCACTCGCCATGAAGGGGCTGGACTACGAATACGTCCCCCATCATCTGCGCTACGGCGAGCATCTGGAGCCCGCCTACAAGGCGGTCAATCCGCAAGGCCTCGTGCCGGCGCTGATCCTGGAGGACGGCCGGCTGCTGTCGCAATCGCTGGCGATCATCGAATATCTCGACGAGACGGTGCCGCAACCGCCGCTTCTGCCCGAGACCGCGGTGGACCGGGCGCGCGTGCGCATGCTGGCGCAGATCATCGCCTGCGACATTCACCCGGTGAACAATCTGCGCGTCCTGACCAGCCTGCGCACAGTGTTCCGCGCCGGTGATCAGGACGTCATCAACTGGTTCCGGCACTGGGTGAACGAAAGCTTCGAGCCGCTTGAAACAATGCTTTCTTCGTCGTCCGAGACCGGCACATTCTGCCATGGCGACACACCCGGCCTTGCCGATATCTGCCTTGCCGCACAGGTGCTCAACAACACCCGATTCGGCGTCGACATGAGCCCGTATCCGGTAATTTCGCGCATCCACGAAGCCTGCATGGCGCAGCCGGCTTTCCAGCAGGCGGCGCCGAAGAACCAGATCGACGCCGAAAGCTGAGTCGAGGAGAAGGCCATGAAAGCCGTCGTCATGGAGAAGTTCGGCGAGACGCCGTCCGTCCAGACCGTGCCCGACCCTTCCCCGGCACCGGACGGGGTCGTCATCAAGGTCGAGGCGACCGGCCTCTGCCGCAGCGACTGGCACGGGCTGATGGGGCATGACCCCGATATCCGCCTGCCGCATGTGCCGGGCCACGAGCTTGCCGGCACGGTCGCAGCGGTCGGCCGCGACGTCACCCGCTGGCGCGCCGGACAGCGCGTCACCGTCCCCTTCGTCGCAGCCTGCGGGCGCTGCGCCGAATGCGCCTCGGGCAACCAGCAGGTCTGCGAGCACCAGTTCCAGCCCGGCTTTTCCGCCTGGGGCTCGTTTGCCGAATATGTCGCCATCGACCATGCCGACACGAACCTCGTCGCCCTGCCCGAGGCGATGGACTTCGCCACCGCCGCCAGCCTGGGCTGTCGGTTCGTCACCTCCTTCCGCGCCATCGTCGATCAGGGCCGCGTCCGGCCCGGCGAATGGGTCGCGGTGCATGGCTGCGGCGGTGTCGGTCTGTCCGCCGTCATGATCGCATCGGCCATGGGCGCCAACGTCATCGCCGTCGATCTTGTCGACGAGAAGCTGGATTTCGCCAAGAAGGTCGGCGCGGTGGCGACGGTCAACGCCTCGACCACGCCGAACGTCGTCAAGGCGATCAAGCAGATCACCAACGGCGGCGCGCATATGTCGATGGACGCGCTCGGCCACCCGGTCACCTGCGCCAACTCCATAAACAACCTGCGCCGTCGCGGCCGTCATGTGCAGGTCGGCCTGATGCTGGGCGACCACACGCATCCGCAGGTGCCGATGGCCAAGGTGATCGCCTTCGAGTTGGAAATCCTCGGTAGCCACGGCATGCAGGCCTGGCGCTACCCGGCGATGATGGAGATGATCCGTTCTGCCAAGCTCAAGCCGGAACTATTGGTCGGCCGTCACTATGCATTGGACGAGGCGCCGGCCGCGCTGATGGCGATGGGCAGTTTCGAGGGGCTGGGCATCGGCGTCGTCACGCGCTTCTGACCTGGCCCGCGGACCGAATCCTTGAAGTTGTTCAGGCGGTAGCAGCCGGCTTCTTGCGGCGCTCGTAGCACATCACCAGCGTCTCGGCGACCAGTGCCGGTTTCTCGCCGCCCTCAATCTCGACCGTGTTCGAGGCCTTGAGCAGGTATTGCCCCGGCCCCTTCTGTTCCATGGACATCAGCACCGTACGCAGCCTCACCCGCGAACCGGACTTGACCGGCGCAAGGAAGCGGACGCTGTCGATGCCGTAGTTGAAGGCGGCCTGTGTGTTCTCCGGCATGATTCCCATTTCGAGGATCAGCGCGCCGATGACGGAAAGCGTGAGATAGCCGTGCGCGATGGTCGTGCGCAGCGGGCTCTGGCGCCGCGCCCGCTCGGGGTCCGTGTGGATCCACTGACGGTCACCCGTGCACTCGGCGAACTGGTCGATGCGCGCCTGGTCGATCAGCGTCCAGTCGGAGACGCCAAGTTCCTGGCCAACCATCGTCTTCAACTGTTCGTAAGTCGGCGGGGTACTAGTCATGTTTCGCTACCTGCTTCACATGCATCGCGCCTCACGGCACGAACAATTCCAGCCGGACATCCCGTCCGACCATCGGCAGCAGGTCCTACCAGCCTTGTGCCGGGAAGTCAGCCTTTCTTGTCGTAACCCTGCCGGATCTCGGACATCGCCTCCTTGATGCGCTCGCGCAGGATATCGAGCGATTCACCACCGGACTTCTTCATCATTTCAGCCATTTCGCCGGTATTCTTCACCGCAGCTTCGAACGATTTGCGGGCGAAGTCCGCCTGCTTGGCCATCATCTCCTTCGGCATGCCCGGCGTGCGGTAGCTCTGCGCCATCTCGGCGATCTCGTGCAGCGATTCCTCCACCATCTCGCGCTGCCGCGCCATGATGGAGGAGGCGCCCGCAGCCGTAGCCTTGGCCGATTTCTCGAGCGCCTCGAGGTTCTTGCGATGGTGATCGAGGATGGCGTCGACATCAACCTTCGGCATTTTCAATTCCTTGCCGAATTTTTCGAACATATCCATGAAGGAATGGGATTCCGGTTGCTTGGCCATCGTCTGCTCTCCTTTGGCGCCGCGCATGTGAGCAACGGTACAACCGAGAATAGACCAGCGCGGCAAACCGTCAATGCGCGAAGAACAGTTGCTCGGCCACGTAAAGGACGAGTCCGGCAAGGCCGCCGACGATCATGCCGTTGAAGCGGATATATTGCAGGTCCCGGCCGATATTGATCTCCACCAGCCGGGTGAGTTGCGCCAGATCCCAGCGCTTGACCTGATCGGCGATGAAGCTCGACACCCCGCTCTTCTGGCTTTCCACGAAAGAGGCCAGCGCCACGACGAACCCCTGGTTCATGTCCGCCCTGATCGCCGGATCGCGCGCCAGTTGCCGGCCGGCCTCCGTCAGCAGGCCGGCCAAGTGCTTGGCTAGTGCGGAGTTCTCCGATTCGAGATCCTGCTCGATGAACAGCCTGAGACTTTCCCACATGTCGCCGGCGAGGCCGCGCACCTCTGCCCGCTCCAGAAGCGAGCGCTTCAGTTGCTCGGCGCGCCGTGCATAGGCCTTGGAATGTTCCAGCCTTTCAATGAATTGCTCCACGAAACGGTCGAATTCCTCACGGACCGGATGGTCTGGATCGGCGCGTATCTCCTCCAGAAGCGAGCCCGCCGAGGCGACGATCTTCTTCAGGAGATAGGCGTCGGCACGGAACAGGTTGAACATCGTCGGCAATTCTTCGCGGATCTTCTCACGCATGGCGGCCAGTGCCTGCTCGTCGTTCAGGAAGCGGCCGACGACCCTGGTGAGTTCGTCAAGCAGCTTCTGGTGGCGACGATCCTCGGTGAATGCCTTGAGCAGCCCCGCCGCGAACGGCGCCACCTCGATCTTCTCCAGTTGCGCCATCATGCGGGAACCGATGAAATCGCGCAGGCCGGATTGCTCGATGGCGCCGAGCATCTGCGGCACCAGCCGGCCGATGAAGCGCGACAGCCCGGCGGCGCGGCGCGGGTCTGAAAGCCAGTCGGCAACCAGGGTGGCGAAATCGACCTCGTTCAGCTTCTCGCGCACCGGGCCGGGCGACAGGAAATTGACCTCAATGAAGCGGCCGAGATTGTCGGCGATGCGGTTCTGGTTCGCGGGAATGATGGCGGTATGCGGAATGGGCAGGCCGAGCGGTCGCCGAAACAGCGCCACCACCGCATACCAGTCGGCCAGCCCGCCAATGGTCGCCGCCTCGGCAAAGGCCGCGACGAAGCCGAGCCAGGGATACTGCCCCTGGAACGACCGCGCGGCGGCAAAGATCGCCACGCACGCCGCCAGCGCCGCAGCCGCCGCCAGCTTGGTGCGGCGCAGGGAAGCGAGTTTGGTATCCGCCTCCCCACCCGGGCTGATGGCCGCCGCCTCCTGATTCGATCCCATATCCGGCATTCATTGTCCTTCCGAGGCGATAGCGGCCACGCGGTGAAACCGGACGGCCGTCCCGCTTTCACATCGGGTTTTTGAAGGCCGCAGGCAATGGCCGGCGGCTCCGCACCGCACGCAATGCGCCCTTTCCCGGCATCGATTCTCCCGGCCACCATAGCCGATCAAGGTATTTCCGTGCCGTTCCCGGACACTTTCCAGCACGCTCGTACTGGCGCGTACGGGATCGGTTCTGTAGTTGTTGCGTCCCGATAACAAAGATGAGGACAAGCGATGGCAAGCCAGAACATCGACAACGCCTTCACCGCCCGCTCCAGGACGGGGGCTTCCTCCGAACCGACCTATGCCGGCGCGCTCTCTTTCATGCGCCGCCGCTACAGCAAGGACGTGAAGGGCGCCGATGCCGTCGTCTGGGGCATTCCCTTCGATGCCGCCGTCACCAATCGTCCCGGCGCTCGTTTCGGGCCGCAGGCCATTCGCCGCGCCTCGGCGATCATGGACAACGACCCGCAATATCCCTTTCACCGCGAGCTGTTCGAGGCGCTGGCGGTGGTCGATTACGGCGACTGCCTGCTCGACACCGGCAACCATCAGAAAACGCCGGCCGCCATCGAGCGCGAAGCGGCCAAGATCCTCAAGTCCGGCGCCTTCTTGCTGACGCTGGGCGGCGACCATTTCGTCACCTATCCGCTGCTTAAGGCGCATGCGGCGATCCACGGTCCGCTGGCGCTGGTGCAGTTCGACGCACATCAGGACACATGGCCCGACGACGGCAAGCGCATCGATCACGGCTCCTTCGTCGGCCGCGCCGTCAAGGAAGGCCTCATCGATCCCGACCGTTCGATCCAGATCGGCATCCGCACCCATGCGCCCGAAACCTTCGGCATCAAGATCATCCACGGCTACGAAGTGGAAGAGATGCGGGCGTCCGACCTCGCCTACGCCATCGTCGAGCGGACCGGCGGCATCAAGACCTACGTGACCTTCGACATCGACTGCCTCGACCCGGCCTTCGCACCGGGAACCGGCACGCCGGTCGCGGGCGGCCCGTCCTCGGCGAAAATCCTGTCGACGCTGCGCCAGATCGGCCAGGTCGATATCGTCGGCGCCGATGTGGTGGAGGTTGCACCGGCCTACGATCACGCCGATATAACGGCTATCGCCGGCTCGGCCGTCGCCATGCACTATCTCGGCTTGCTGGCCGAGCGGCGGGCGCGTTACGAGGACGGCGGCAACGGCGTCCATCAGGGCCAGGATATCTGAGCCGGCCCACAGGCTTTCGCGAGACAGGCATGAAACCGAAAATCTTCATCGACGGCGAACACGGCACCACGGGCTTGCAGATCCGCGCGCTGCTCGCCGACCGCAGCGATATCGACGTGATCTCCGTGCCTGTCGAACGCCGCAAGGACACCGCCGCCCGTGCCGACGCGCTCAACGAGGCCGACGTCGCCGTTCTGTGCCTGCCCGACGATGCGGCGAAGGAGAGCGTGTCGCTGATCGCCAACGACACCACCCGCGTCATCGACGCTTCCACGGCCCATCGCACCGCCGAAGGTTGGGAATACGGCTTTGCCGAGATGGATGCAGGACAGTCCCGGCGCATTGCGGAAGCCAAGCGTGTCGCCAATCCCGGCTGCTGGCCGCAAGGCCCGATCGCCACCCTGCGCCCGCTCATCGCCGCCGGGCTCCTGCCGGCCGACTATCCGGTCACCGTCAACGGCATCACCGGCTACTCCGGCGGTGGCCGCCCGATGATCGAGGACTATGCCGCCAAGGGCGAGGACGCGCCGGAATTCCTGCCCTACGGTCTGACGCTGAAGCACAAGCATGTGCCGGAATTGCGCCGCTACGCCGGCTTGACGCGTGACCCGATCATGCAGCCTGCCGTCGGCAATTTCGCGCAAGGGATGATCACCGTCGTCCCGCTGCAACTGGAAGGATTGCCGAAGGTGCCGAAAGGCGCCGATCTGCACGCGGCACTCGCCGACCATTATGCCGGCATCGACAGCGGCGTGGTCGAGGTCGCGCCCTATGCCGACAGCGAGCGCCTGCCCGACCTCCAGCCGGAAGAATACAACGGCACCAACCGCATGAAGCTCTACGTCTTCGCCAACGACGCCCGCGCGCAGGCGCTGCTGATCGCCGTCTACGACAATCTCGGCAAGGGTGCGTCGGGGGCCGCGGTGCAGAACCTCGACCTCATGCTGGGCGTGAAGGCTTGACCCTGCCACGGCGCTTCCCGCGCCGCTGGAAGATCGCCGCTGCTGAACTGATCGCCGAGACGTTTTCCAGCCGCATCTGGAAAGTGACGCGCGAGAACGGCTCGTTTGCGGTCGTGAAGGCGCTCAAGCCGTTCGACGACGTCGAGGACGAATTGCGCGGCGCCTGGTATCTCGACTGGCGCGACGGCCACGGCGCCGTGCGTCTGCTCGGCCGCGACCGCATGGACATGCTGCTGGAATATGCCGGCACCCGCCACTTGGCCGCCGTGCTGGACGGCGACGGCGATGCGGCAGCCACCGAAATCGCCGCCGAGGTCATGGCGCGGCTGCACGCCCCGTCGCCGCGGCGGCGGGTACCTGCGGAACTGCAGCCGCTGCGCGAGCGGTTTTCCGCGCTTTTCGACAAGGCCCGGGCCGATGCCGCATCGGGCACGACCAGTCTCTACAGCGAAGCCGCCGCAATTGCCGAACGACTGCTGTCCGACCCGCAGGACGTGCGGCCGCTTCACGGCGACCTGCATCACGACAACATCATAGAAAGCCCGCACGGCTGGCTCGCCATCGATCCCAAAGGCGTGTTGGGCGACGCGGGCTTCGACGCCGCCAACCTGTTCTACAACCCGCTCGACCGCGACGATCTCTGCCTCGATCCCGACCGCACTGCGCATATGGCGACGGTGTTTTCGCTGAGCATGGGACACGACCCGCGCCGCCTGCTGGACCATGCCGTCGCCTACGGCGCACTATCGGCCGCCTGGCACGCTGGAGATCACAACGACGCGGACGAGCAGCGCGAACTGGCGGTAGCAAGCGCAATCCGCGCCGTACGCCTCAGCTTCTGATTTCGACCGCGTGCGGCAGCGGGTAAGCGCCCTTTGTGCCGCGCCAATGGGCGGTGGCGAAGATCAGCACCAGCATGGCGACGAACTGATGCGTCAGCGCCACGTCGATGGGCGCCTGCATCAGCAGCGTCCCGACGCCGATGGCGGCCTGCACCGTGACCAGCCCGAACAGCACCCAGGCACGCCGCGCATGGGTCGATCCCGGCAAGGCCCGCGTCACGGCCAGAGCATGCCAGAGCGCGACCAGAAAGACCGTATAGGCGAACATGCGGTGGATGAACTGCACGGTCTTCGGGTTCTCGAACAGGTTGCGCCACGCCGGCTCGATGACGAACAGATCGCCGGGGATGACCGCCCCGTCCATCAGCGGCCAGGTGTTGTAGGTCAGCCCCGCATGCAGGCCGGCGACCAGCCCGCCGAGATAGATCTGCACCAGCACCATCGCAACGAGGATGCCGGAAAACCGCTGGATGCCGCGGGACGCCGCTTCTTGCGAATATGTGGCAACGGCGCGCGCCATATAGGTCACTGCAACGATAATGACGCAGGCCATGGTGAGGTGCGTCGCCAGCCGGTACTGGCTGACCGAAACGCGCTCGGTCAGCCCCGAAGCGACCATCCACCAGCCGACGGCGCCCTGCAGGCCGCCCAGCGCCAAGAGACCGACCAGACGCGGCTTCATCCTGCGCTCCAAGCGTCCCGTCAGCCAGAAGAACACGAGCGGGATGGCGACAAGAAAGCCGATGCCGCGCGCCAGCAGCCGATGCGACCATTCCCACCAGAAGATGCCCTTGAATTCGCCCAGCGTCATATCCCTGTTGAGCTGCTGGAACTGCGGGATCTGCTGGTACTTGGTGAATTCCTCCTGCCATTCGGCCGCATTGAGCGGCGGGATGACGCCGTGGATCGGCTGCCATTCGGTGATCGATAGCCCCGACCCGGTCATGCGCGTAGCGCCGCCCACCATCACCAGCGCCACCAGCGCCACCAGCACCAGATAGAGCCAGGCACGCACCACTGCCCGGTTCCGGACGTCCCGGTCGCGGGCGGCGAGCGGCGCTGAGGTTTCGGCGATGGCGGCCATGACGGCTCCGGTCATTGAAGCGCGGATTGATGGAGCCAGCTTGGTGGACCAAGGTACGGCGGCTGGCAAGCCCGTGCGGCGCGGCACGCCGTCGCGCCGGCCGGAACGGGTTGCGCACGCCCGGCTTTGGCCCTATCGAGCACGGGTCGAAGCGAGGCCGATGCCATGCCCGTGCGCCTGAAGAAGCTGATCGGAACCGTCCTGCTGGTCGCGCTGGTGATCGTCTATGCGATCGTGGCGACGATCGTGGCGGTCGCCCAGCTTTCGGAATCCAGCCCGGTCGTCCATCTGCTGTTCTTCCTTTTCAGCGGCTTGTTGTGGGTGCTGCCGGCAATGGGCATCATCAAATGGATGATCGCCGAGCCGCGCGCGCGGCGCTGACCGGCTGGGCGGCGGCCCCTGCCCCACTTTGTCTTTCCTTCACTATTTGCGCCTAGCCTTCGCGCAATTAGGCGCTGACAAGCCTGAATACGACAGGCCCCGTCCGGGACAAGAGGCATGGCTGACGCAACCGCGTCGCTCAAGGAATCCGGCCATCGAGCCGCCATGACCTCGCCGCGCGCGACCGGGGACGGCCTTGCCACGGCCAGCGTTTCGCCGGTCTCGGATGAGGCACGCGCAGCCTATTCAGCCTTCTGCCGCACGGCGCTCTTCGCGCCGGCGCAGAGCCCGCAGTGGGTACACCACTGGACCGAGCAGATACACCCCGACGCCATCCTCGCCACGCTTGCGGGCGGCGGCCGGCCCCTGTTGAGCCTGGCGCTCGAAATCGAACGCCATGGGCCGTTCCGCATAGCGCGGTTCATGGGCGGGCGTCACGCCAACGGCAATTTCGCCGCCATGGACCCGGCCCGGCTGGACGAGATCGCCTGCCCGCAGATACGGACGCTGTTCGATGCCGTCGCGGCCGCCCGCCCCGACATCGACGTGGTTGCCTTGCAGCGCCTGTTGCCCGATTTCGACGGCACGGCGAACCCGCTGGCGAAGCTGCCTTCCTTCCCGAGCCCGAACCTTTCGCTCGCGGTCGATCTCGACGGCGGCTTCGAGGCCGTGCTTTCGCGCATGAGCGGCAAGCGCAAGAAGAAGAAGCACCGCTCGCAGACGCGCAAGTTCGAGGCGGCCGGCGGCTTCCGGCGCATCCAGGCGCGCACGCCGGAAGAAGTGCACAGTCTGCTCTATGCTTTCTTCGCCATGAAGGAGTTCCGCTTCCGGCGCATGGGCATCGCCAACGTCTTCGGCGACCCGCAGGTCAGGATATTCTTCCACAAGCTGTTTGCCGAGGCGCTGAAGGAGGTCGAGCCGCCCTTCCTCCTGCATGGGCTGGAGGTGGCCGGCAAGCTGCGCGCCGTGACAGGCTCCAGCATCGGCGGCCGGCGCCTGATCTGCGAGTTCGGCGCCATTTCGGAGGACGACCTTGCTCACGCCAGTCCCGGCGATTTCCTCTTCTTCGAGAACATCGCGGAAGCCTGCCGGAACGGTTTTTCCGTCTACGACTTCTCCGTCGGCGACGAACCCTACAAACGCCAGTGGTGCGATATCGAGATGAAGCATCTCGACGTCCTGGTCCCGCTGACGCTCAAGGGGCGCATGCTGGCCTCCGGCCTGCGCGGCAATGCGGGCATCAAGGCCTTCATCAAGAACAGCCCGAAGATCTGGAGCCTGACGAAGGCGCTGCGCCGCAAGACGGCAGGTAAAAGACCCCCGTCCGACGAAGATTGAGCCGGCAACCTGCCGGCGCTTTCCGTCCTACGCCGCCGACCGTCCGGGAACGGGCGTGCCCGGCGTCGGGCGACCGTCCGGCGTCACCAGCGTCAGGTCCGGATAGCCGTTCTCGATCAGCTTGACGGCGGCTTCGGCCACCGTGTCGTCGGGCTCTAGGACACTGACGAACACCTCCGTTCCCTCGCCCACCAGCCGGCGAATCCCCTGCGCATCCGTCGGGCCGCATTCGACGACGACGAGATCGTAGGCCGTCGTCAGCGACTGCATGATGATCGGCAGGCGGTCGGCGGCCCGCATGGCGCGCGCCGGATCGGCGGTGCCGACGGGAATGACGTGGCAATCCGAATAGTGATCGGGATGGATCACATCGCTGAACTGCGATTCCGACGCCAGAAGATTGGTGATGCCGGGCAACAGCGCACTGTCCAACATCGGGCGCGACGCCGCACCCGAAGCGGTCAGGTCAAGCAGCAGGACCCGCAAACCGGCATCCGCCACCTCGCGCGCCACCAGCACCGCCGTCGCCGCCGCCTCGTCACCCTCAGGCGACACGACGATGGCACGCGCCGCACCACCGGCGATCAGCTTTTCGGCGGCCATGGCGATATCGATCTCACCCAGCACGGACCGTAACGGCGCGGCCGCCGCGACGACCTCTGGCTCTTCGTAAGAGCCATCGTGCGGGCCGTGCCTGTCCAGCTCGGGCAGCGGCTCCTCCACGTCGTCTTCTAAAACGGGAGGCTGCGCGGGCGCCGCTGCCACAGCGGTTTCGACGACCTTCGGCTCAGGCGCGACGGTCACAACCGGCTCCTGCACCACCGGCATCGCTACTTCGGTAACGGGCTCAGGTCGCATCGTCCGCGCCGCCGGTCGCATGGCCCGGCCGGAGAACAGTTCGGCCAGCAGCGTTCCGATCGCCATAAGCAGCAGCGAAGCGACGAAGGCCGCGCTGACGATGGGAAGGACTTTCGGGAAGTAGGGCTCGGCCGGCGTCACCGCACGCGAGAAGATACGCGCATCGACCGGCAGGTAGTTGCGATCCTCGCGCGACGAAGCCTCGCGGTAGCGCGTCATATAGGATTCGAGCAGCTGGCGCTGGGCGTTGGCCTCGCGCTCCAGCGCATTCAACTCCACCTGCTCTTCGCCGGCGCGTGCGGACTCCGCCTTCAGCGTGTTGAGGTCCGCCACCAACTGGTTCTCGCGCGCCTGCGCGGTCTGCGCTTCCGTTCTCAACCCCGCCAGCACCTTCTCGGCCTCACGGCGAATCTGGTTGTCGAGGTCGGCAAGCTGCGAACGAAGCGAACGGATGCGCGGATGGCTGTCGAGCAGCGTCGTCGACAGGTCGGCGATCTGGTTCTGCAGCTGCACCTGCCGCTCGCGCAGCCGCTGGATCAGGTTCGACGACAGCACCTCGGGCAGCGAATCGAGCGAACCGCCTGCGGCCAGTGCCTTGCGCACGCTTTCCGCCGTCGCCTCGGCCGATGCCCGGCTTGCCCGAACGCGCGACAGTTCGCTGGAAAGTTCCGAAAGCTGCTGCGTCGCCAGCACCGAATTGTTCTGGCCCATCAGCAGGCCCGACTGCGCGCGGAAAGCCGCGACCTTGGCCTCCGCGTCCTTCACGCGCTTGGAAAGGTCCGCGATCTCGGGCGCCAGCCATTCGGTGGCGGCCGAGTTCGATTCCAGCTTCGCGTTGCCTTGCACGGCGATGTAGGTATCGGCGATGGCGTTGGGAATCTCGGCCGCCAGCTTCTGGTCTTGCGAAGAGAACTCGATGACGATGACGCGCGATTTGTCGACGCGGTAGACATTGAGCTTCTCCTGCATCTTCTTCAGCACCCGCTCGTCGGCGGGCACTTCATTCGGATCGCTTTTCAGGCCGGCGATCACCATGAGTCGTTCGGCCACCGACATGTCGACGGCTTCGTCGAACTCGGACAGGCGCGCCAGATCCAGTTTCTGCGCCACCTGCTTGAGAATGTCGGTGGACGAGATGACCTCGACTTGGCTGGTCACCCCCTCCTCGTCGAGGATGGGACGATTGGTGTCGGCTCCCGCGTCAGGACGGGTGAAGACCGATTCGCGCGTCTCGATCAGCAGTCGGGTCGAGCCCTTATAATACGGCGTGGCGAACCAGGCGGCGACCAGCGCCAATCCCGTTACGATCAGCGCCACCACGACGATACGCAGCCAGTTTCTCGCGAGACTCACGAAAAGCTGCCTGAGATCGACATCGAGATCGGCGGCGGTGGATTGTGCGCCAGACATGCAACCTGCTCCCCACGATGGGTCGGGCCGCACCGTAAACAACTATGGTAACTCAGCGGTTAAGACGGCGGATGCCGCCATGGCGTCTTCGGGCACTGCCAAATCGGCACATTCCGGCGCGCCGCCTTTACCGGCCATTAACCCTAACAGGGAGATAACGAGGCCGGTCTTCAAGTCCGCCGCCCGCTTGCGGCAAGTCGAAGGTACGTCACCGGTGATGAAACGCCCCACATCGCTTATCAGCGCCCTGCTTGCCGCCGCGCTGCTTGCCGGCTGCTCGAGCTACCGGCCGACGCCGGCCGCTTTCCACAAGGCGCTCGACCAGCCCTACAGGCTGGGCGCCGGCGACCGCATCCGCGTCACCGTCTTCGAGCAGGAAGGCCTGACCAACACCTACAGCGTCGATCAGTCCGGCTATATCTCCTTCCCCTTGGTCGGCGCGGTTCCGGCGCGCGGCCATACCGCCCAGCAACTCGAAGGCGAGATCGCGGCCAAGCTGCGCCAGGGTTATCTGCGCGATCCCGACGTGTCGGTCGAAATAGACCGCTACCGACCGATCTTCGTCATGGGCGAAGTGGGCGCCGGCGGCCAGTATTCCTACGTGCCGGGCCTGACGGTGCAGAAGGCGATCGCCATCGCCGGCGGCTTCTCCCCGCGCGCCAACCAGGAAAGCGTCGACATCACCCGTGACATCAACGGCAAGGTCATCACCGGACGCGTCCGCACCTCCGACCCGTTGCTGCCCGGTGATACCGTCTACGTCCGCGAACGCCTGTTCTGATCGCCGTGCAGCGGCTGCGGATCGTCCACTGTTTCCGGTCGCCGGTGGGAGGCATCTTCCGCCATGTGCGCGACCTGACGGACGCACAGATAGCGGCGGGACACCAGGTCGGCATCGTCTGCGATTCGACCACTGGCGGCGACTACGAGGAGCGCCTGTTCGAGGACATCAGGCCCAAGCTGGCGCTCGGCATCCAGCGCACGCCCATGCAGCGTCACATCGGCCCCGGCGACATCGCCTCGGCATGGAGAACCTATCGGATCATCAAGGAATTGCAGCCGGACGTCATCCATGGCCACGGCGCCAAGGGCGGCACTTATGCGCGTCTGTTCGGCTCACTGTTGCGGGTTTCAAGGTCTCGCGTGGCCCGCCTTTATTCACCGCATGGCGGCAGCCTGCACTATGACGAAAGCACGTTGACGGGAAAGCTGTTCTTCACGCTGGAACGCACGATGGCGCGCTTCACCGACTGCCTGCTGTTCGTTTCGGGATATGAGCGGCAGGCCTATCGTCGCAAGGTCGGCGAGCCGCCCATTCCCAACGCCCTCGTCTACAACGGCCTGAACGAGGACGAATTCCAGCCGGTATCCGTCCGTCCCGATGCCGCCGACATGCTCTACATCGGCATGATGCGCGACCTGAAGGGGCCGGACATCTTCATCGACGCGCTTGTCCAGGCGGAGGCGCTGGCCTCGCGCCGCATCAGCGCCGTCATGGTCGGCGCCGGCGAAGACCTGCCGCGCTACAAGCAGCAAGTCGTGCGGCTCGGTCTCGGCGACCGCGTCACCTTTCATGCGCCCATGCCCGCAAGGCAGGCTTTCGCGCTGGCAAGGCTGGTGGTCGTGCCGTCCCGCGCCGAGGCCATGCCCTACATCGTGCTCGAGACGCTGGCCGCGGGCGTGCCGATGATTGCCACCGCCGTCGGCGGCATTCCGGAGATATTCGGCGCCGATTCCCCTGCCCTGGTGAAACCCGATCCAGCCGAACTGGCGCACAAGATGGCCTTCGCCCTCTCCGACCCCGCGGCCTATCGGGCGCTGATGCCCGGCATCGCCGCGCTCAAGTCGCGTTTCGGTGCCGACGTCATGGCTAAGGCCATCGAGCAGGCCTATTTCGCCGCCCTCGCCAAGTAAGTCGTTTCCAAAGCGACCGGTCCCTTCAAGGGATTCTTAGCTCTCTTTTGCTACGCAGGTAGGAGACTTGCGGGCAGTATCCATGAACGAGATCGATCCCGCGCGCCGTTTCACCACCGCCGCGGTGCGCAAACTGGAGGCTTCGGCCAACAAGGAAACGCCGGCCGGCATCAACGAGGTGGCACGCCAGGTCGCCTCGCAGTACCGGCGCGACACCATGTCTCCCGTCATGGTCAGCGGCGTGGTGCGGCTGATCGAACTGGCGCTGCTGTTCGCCTCCGGCCTTGTGACCTATTTCTGGTACGTCGGCGTTTTCCAATACCTGCCGTGGCAGTATCCGCTGGCGATCGCCAGCATCTCGCTGCTCGCCGTCATCCTGCTCGACGTCGTCGACTGCTACCAGATCGCGGCGCTGATGCGGCCGTTCAACCATGTCGGCCGCATCGTGCTGTCCTGGTCCGCGGCCTTCGCGCTGATGGCCGTCGCCGCCTTCTTCATGAAGATGTCGCAGGACTACTCCCGCGCCCTTTTTGCCATCTGGTTCGCCGCCGGCCTTGCCCTGCTGCTGGTCTTCAGGCTCGTTCTCTCGCAGCTGATCCGGCGCTGGGCACGCAATGGACGCATGGAGCGCCGCGCCGTCATCGTCGGCGGCGGCAAGGCGGCCGAAACGCTGATCCGTTCCGTCGAGAAGCAGCCTTACAACGATATCCGCATCTGCGGCATCTTCGACGACCGCGACGATACGCGCTCGCCGCCCATCGTTGCCGGCTATCCCAAGCTCGGCACCATCTCCGAACTCATCGCCTTCGCGCGCATCGCCCGCATCGACATGCTGATCGTGTCGTTGCCGATCACCGCCGAAACGCGCGTTCTGCAACTGTTGAAGAAGCTGTGGGTGCTGCCGGTCGACATCCGCCTGTCGGCGCATTCGAACGCGCTGCAGTTCCGGCCGCGCTCCTATTCCTACATCGGCGCCGTGCCGATGCTGGATATTTTCGACAAACCGATCAACGGCTGGGATTCGGTCGCCAAGCGCGCCTTCGACATCGTCTTCTCGATCATCGGTATCGTGCTGTTCTCGCCCGTGATGCTGGCGACAGCCATCGCCATCAAGCTCGACTCCAAGGGACCGGTTCTGTTCAAGCAGAAGCGCCACGGCTTCAACAACGAGGTCATCGAGGTCTACAAGTTCCGCTCGATGTACGCCGACCAGTCGGACCCGACCGCCAGGAAGACCGTGACCAAGAACGACCCGCGCGTCACCCGCGTCGGCCGCTTCATCCGCAAGACCTCGATCGACGAACTGCCGCAGTTCTTCAATTCGCTGTTCGGGTCGTTGTCCCTCGTCGGCCCCCGCCCGCACGCGGTCGCCGCCCAGTCGCACAACCTGCTCTACAACGAAGTGGTCGACGGCTACTTCGCCCGCCACAAGGTCAAGCCGGGCGTCACCGGCTGGGCGCAGATCAACGGCTGGCGTGGCGAGATGGACACCAACGAGAAGATCCGCATGCGCACGGAATACGACCTATTCTACATCGAGAACTGGTCACTGTTGTACGACCTGAAGATCCTGCTGCTCACGCCGGTCAGGCTGCTCAATACGGAAAACGCCTATTGAGCGCGCTCGCCCATGACCTGCCCCCGGCAGCCGTCAACGCCAAGCTCATCGCGCTGATCGCCTCGGGCGCCATCTTCCTCGGCGTCTTTTTGTCAGGCTTCGTGATCCACGAGCCGGCCCCCTACGATCTCTACATGACCGGGCTCATCGCCGTCTGGGCGCTGTTCGGCCTGCGGATTTCGCGCGCGGCCATACCTTTGCTGACACTGCTGGTGGTCATGAACATCGGCGGCCTGATCGCCATGACGCAGATGAGCGACCTGATGGAGACGCCGCTCTATCTGTCCGTCTCTCTGTTCCTGGCGTTCACGTCGGTCTTCTTCGCCGCCGTCACCGAGGCACGCCCCGACGTCTACAGGCTGATCTTCATCGCCTATGTGGCCTCGGCCGTCCTGACCTCGCTGGCCGGCATCGCCGGTTATTTCAATCTCGTGCCGGGCGGCGAGATATTCACCAGATACGGCCGCGCCGCCGGCGTCTTCCAGGACCCGAACGTCTTCGGCCCGTTCCTGGCGCTGCCCGGCATCTTCCTGCTTTACCTGCTCTTGACCGGTCCGGTGTCGCGCATGCCGCTGCTGGCAGTGCCGCTGCTGATCGTCGTCGGCGGCATCTTCCTGTCGTTCTCGCGCGGCGCATGGGGCCTGTTCGCCGTCGCCGCCGTCCTGCTCACGGGTATCCTGTTCCTGCGAAGCCGCAGCGGCCTGTTCCGCCTGCGCATCGTCGTCATGACGATCCTGGCTATCGCGCTTCTCATCGTCGGCATACTGGTGCTGCTGCAGATTCCGGGCGTCGCCGACATGCTGTCCAATCGTGCGCAGCTTGCCCAGGATTACGATTCGGGTCGCCTCGGCCGCTTCGACCGCTACGCCATCGGCTTCCAGTTGGCACTGGAAAAACCGCTCGGCATCGGCCCCCTCGTCTTCGGCCAGATCTATGGCGAGGATACGCACGACATCTGGCTGAAGATGCTGATGGACTACGGCTGGCTCGGCTTCGTCTGCTACGTGACGCTCACGCTATGGACCGTAGCGGCGGGATTTCGCCTGTTGCTGCGCGACCGTCCCTGGCAGCCCTACGTGCTGTGCGCCTATGTCGTCTACATCGGCCATATCGGCCTCGGCACCTTCATCGATACCGATCACTGGCGCCATCTCTACATGCTGTTCGGGTTGATCTGGGGCGGCATCGCACTCGAATATCGACACCAGCGGCAGTTCCAGACAGAAACCGACCCCGCAGGGGCGTCCCTCTTACCGCGATGACCCCGCGCCGCCGATTCTAGCGGCCAGACGCGGCCAGGTTTCTATTGCGGGAATCCGTTGGCGCGCACGACGCTCCAGATTTCCCTGTTCACCCCGGCGACGTCCTCGATGCATTCGGAAATCCTGCCGACTTCCGCATCGTCCATGGCCTCGACCTTCCCGTATTTTATCGTGTCCTTGCCATCGAAAATGCGCATGAGGTGGGTGTGGGAAATGTCTCCCTTGTCGTCGAACGAATAGATGCAGTGATTGTATTTGTTGCGCAGGCTTGATTTCTGATTGAGCTTTTCCAGCAGCGCCAGAATGTCCTTCCGGCATTTTTCGGGGGTCTTCGCCATTTTCGCCAGCCGCTCGACGAGATCGATCCTGGCGCGCGTGGTGTTGAGCGTCAGGAATATGACGACCGCCGTTTCCTTATCCACTTTCGCCAGGCCGGCGATCAGGTGGATGAGCAGGCTCTCGGTGTTCGTCCAGGTGTAGTTCAGACGCCCGATCAGAAGCAGGATCTCGTCAAAGCGCTGCATCGTCACCTCTATCCATAGACTTCGCCCTAAAGTGGCGAATTCATTGCCCGCATTCAATCGCGCCGGCCTACCTCGGCCGACTGATCCGGCCGATCCGAGGCTCCGCCTTTCGGCGTAGCGGATTGGCCTATGAGCCATCTATCAAGCCCGTTTTGCGCAGCCATGTGGCCGATGACCCTAGGCCGATGCGCTGCCACCTAGCCCCATCGGGCAGCTAGGCCCCGCCCCTCCCTCGCGCCACACTGCCGCCATCTCGAAAATCCGGGATGCGGCATAATCCTGATTTCGACGACTTCACCCGGCGCGCGCAGTTGCTGGCCGGGAAAGGTGTCACCGGATGGCGGATGAAGCCGCCTTCATGCCAGGGGCATGGCGGTCGGATCATGTCCGCCCGTTTGTATTGAGTATCGCGGTGCTCCTGTTTCGCAACCGCCGGCGTGGTCAAGGCCCTCTGTGAGATGAATGGGGCATGCCAAACCGGCCTCCAACATGAGGTAGCGACATGTCTCCGAGAAATTCGACTTACAACACGAGCCTCTTCCCGATCGATCCGAGTCAGGATCAAAGCCAGGACCAGGATCAAGGTCAGGGACAAGGCCAGGCCGAGGCGCAGCTTCAGGCCGAACTGCAGGCTCAGGGTCAGGGACAAGGCCAGGGTCAGTACCAGTCGAGCGAGTCCAGCAACGAGAACGGCAATGGTAATGGCAACGGCAATCTCAACCTGAACGGCAACGGGAATGTCAGCCTGAACGGCAATCTGAACGCCAACCTCAACAAGGCGATCAACGAGAGCACCAACACCAATACGAGTACCAACACGAACCACAACACCAACACCAGCGACACCCATGTCAATGTCGATGTCGGCCTCGACCTCTCCGGCTACGCGCCGAGCAACCGCGACGTCACCGACGTCAAGCTCGACAACGGCTCGCGCATCGACCAGATGCTGGTCAATCACGACGGCCAGATCTTCTACAACCCGGGTGACGGCGCTTCGTTCAACGACTTCCTGAACGGTTCGCTCAACGGCGAAGGCAATGACACCGCCGTTTCGCTGGCCCAGATCAACAACCTGAGCGACAACGATTCGATCGACAGCGTATCCCTGTCGAACGACGGTGGATTCTGGCAGAACGGCGACGCCACTGGCGGTGCCGCGAGCTCCGGAACCGGCATCGATGCCGGCGGCAAGGGCGGAAGCGGTGGCGGAGCCGGTACGGCCAATGGCGGCGGCGGCGGTGACGGCCATAACTTCGGTGGCATCGGCATCGGCGGCTCGGCGATCGGCGCGGCCCAGGGTGGCAGCACGACCGGCGGCAATGGCGCGGCCGGCGGCGCCGGTACGGGTCTCGGCGTTGGTCTCGGCCTCGGTGTCGGTCTCGGCCAAGGCGGCGCGCAGGGCGCTGACGGCGGCAACGCCAACGGTGGCGACGGCAACGGAAACGGCGGCGCAGGCTCCGGCTCCGGCGCGTCGACGGCTACCGGCGGTGACAGCGGCAATGCAGATTCCGGCAACGGCGGCGACGCGGCAGGCCTCGGCCTCGGTGCCAGCGGCAGCGGTGACGGCGGCGGCGCCGGCAGCGGTGACGGCGGCGCAGGCACTGGCGCCGGTACGGGCGCCGGCAGTGGTACAGGCGGCAACGGCGGTGACGCCGATGGTGGCGGCGGCAACGCGCTCGGCGTCGGCCTCGGCCTGATCGGCGTCGGCGTCGGCGTTGCCGGGGATGCCGCGCAGGCGACCGGCGGCAACGGCGGCAACGGTGCCGGTTCGGGCGCCGGAAGCGGCACGGGTACCGGCGGAGACAGCGGCAACGCTTCGGGCGGCGACAGCGGCGATGCGGCCGGTCTAGGCCTCGGCCTCGGCCAGGGCGGAGACAGCGGCAATGCCAACACCGGCGACGGCGGCGCGGCTCATTCGCTCGGATTGGGCGCCGGCTTCGGCGGTGACGGCCCGCTCGGCGGTGCCGGCGGCACCGGCGGTGACGGCGGCGATGCCCTCGGTCTCGGCCTCGGTGCCGGAACCGGCCAGGGTGCCGGCACAGGCGCCGGCGTCGGCGGCGATGGCGGCTTCGGCGGCTTCGCCTTCGGCGGCGACACGATCGTGGTTCCCGTGGCCGGCGACGGCACCGGCGGCGCTGCGACCGGCGGCAATGGCGGCTTCGGCGGCATGGGCGGCATCGTGACCAACGGTGACGGCGGCGCAGGCGGCGACGGCGGCACCTGGGGCTCCAACAACGGCCACGACAGCTACGTCAACGGCCTGTCGCAAGCCCACGCGGATGCAACCATCGACACCAGCGCCTTCAACCAGAGCATCGTGATGGGCGCCAACATGATGGAAAACCTGCTCAGCCAGACGGTTGTCGGCGGAAACTACGACCAGATGGTCGACGGCGACCACACCGGCTGATCGCACCTTGTGAAACGACGGCTGCGCGGGCGATCCGCGCAGCCGTCATTCCGCTCTTCCGGCGGAAGACGGCGAAGCCTCTACACCGAAGAAGGAGGACAGTTCCGTGCATCTGGATCGGATCAGCGAGGCTATCGCTCATTTCATCGGGTTGTTCCAGATAGCCACAGAACAGGCGCGAATGCGCGACGACTATCTGGAATTCAAGGCGCTGCAGGCGATTTCCGACCCGACGCCCGCCGACGAGCACGTCCCCCTCTCCTTCCAGTCCCCCTACGATTTCGACGATCCGGATCCTGGTGTCCATTATGTGCCGGCAGGCCCGACGATCGAGACGATGACCGTGCCGGGCGGCGTGGCATTCACCCCGGTAGAGATTCCGGTCGTCCCGGCGGCAAGCCCGGCACTTTACGTGCCGTCGGAGTCCTACCCGGACTTTATCTCCCGGCACTTCACATTTGCGCATTCGAGCGGGTCGATCCAACTTACCCCACCCGGTTCGGTCGCCACGCATGTTGTGCAGATCAACACGCTTTCGGATAATGATTTCGTCAATGTCGGCGCCGGCAATCTAACCTTCCAAGCCATCGGCACGCCCAACCTCGACCTTGAGGCCCTCTACCAGGATGCGTTGCAGTTCCTTCCCATTCCGCCCGCCTCTTTCGGCTCCGCGGAAGACATAGGTTCCTTCGTCAGCGACGCAGCGACCTCGCTGAAAGCATTCGTCGCCGGGGTCGAGGCGGCGGGACAGGGAACGCCGGACGGCGGCGCCGAGATGTCCGTTCTGACCGATGACGGCGGCGTTTCCGTACAGACACACGTCTCCGCCTTCGATGCACCGATGGCGGATGCGATCTATGTCAACGGCCGGATCGCGGCGGAAGCGCCGAAGCTGGACGACGTGCTTCCGGCAGCATCGCCGCTCGTCAAGGAACCGGTGCAGGCGCTTTCCAGCTCCGACCCGAGCGGCGGCAGCAACCTGGTCGAGAACGGCGGCTCCGCCGCCAGCGGCGTCGTCATGCACGGAACGGGCAATGTTGCCGGCGAGACGTCGGTCAGCCTCAACACCGGAAGCAACGCCCTGGTCAATTCCGCAGCCATAATCAACGATATGCTCGAAGGCGGCGTCTTTGCCGTGGCGGGCAACCACTATTCATTGAACGCCATCGTCCAGATCAACGCCTGGGGCGATTCCGACTCGATCGGCAGCAGCCTGAGCGGCTGGAGCGGACAACAGCAGCCCGACACCACGGCCTACAACATCGCGCAGATGCTGAACATCGACACCAGCGAGACTGCCGGGTCGGGCAATTCCGGACAACCGAGCTTCCCCAAGGCCTGGGCGGTTACCGAGATCAACGGCGACCTCATCAGCCTGAACTGGACCCAGCAGGTCAATTTCCTGGTCGACAACGACACCGTCGTCGTCTCCTCCACATCCGGCGTGACGACGACGGTCGGCACCGGTGCAAACCAGCAGACCAACGCACTCTCGATCGCCGATCTCGGGAAATATTACGATCTCGTCCTGATCGGCGGCAGCTATTACGACGCGAACATCATCACGCAGACCAACGTGCTTCTCGACAACGACGTCGTGGGCGCACTGGCCAACTTCCAGACCCAGGGTCAGGGCTCGGTGTCGAACGGCGACAATCTGCTGTGGAACAATGCCAAGATCACATCCATAGGCAGCAGTGCCACCGCTGCATTGCCGAGCGGCTTTGCGAAGACGCTGGACGATTTCGCCCACGGCAACCATACGCTATCCAGCGATGTGCTGAACGACGAAGCATTCCAGGGCCTTGGCGGCCTCAAGGTGCTCTACATCTCGGGCAGCGTCTACGATCTGCAATACATCTCCCAGACCAATGTGCTCGGCGACTCCGATGACGTCGCTTTGGCGCTGAACGCCGCGCATGCGAACACCGACGCCAACTGGTCGATCGTGACTGGCTCGAACGCGCTGATCAATTCAGCGCAAATCATCGATGTCGATCCTGCGGCCAAAACCTATGTCGGCGGCGAACATTACTCGGACGAGCTGCTGGTCCAGACCGACATCATCCGCACCGACCACCTCCTGGAAACGCAGGATGCCGACCATCTGGTCAACGAGGCTGTGGCTTTCCTCAGCGACGACATGGCCGGTCCGGCTCACGAGAACCCCGCTTCGCAGCTCCAGGCCCCTCTCGACGTGCACCCTGCGCACAACGACGTCATGCAATCGGTAATTTCCTGAAATCGGGATATCGGAACGGCGATGAACGAGCGCGTAAACGGCTTGTCTGAAACTGCGGTGAAATTTGACCGTGCCGATCTCGACGGTATGGACAGGGCGACGCCCCAGCTGGACAGGCTCGAGCAAGAATTCCAGACGTTCATGCGGGAAGTGGATGAGGCTGCCGCACAATTGCGCCTGAAGGCGAAGCCGATCTGGTTCGGCCCCGTAAGGGCCGATATCGATGCCGAATCCGCGCTCCTCAAGGACGAGCGACACCAGGACGCGCCGCGGCAGGAGGAGGATGCAAAGATCATCCAACCCGAACGCCCGGAGCCGCCGCAGGAAAACGGGAAGTTTGCCGCGGGCAGCCTCAAGTCCATGGATGCCGACACCGGGCCGGTCAAAGCGCAACCGCAACCAGCCGGCACGGCGAAAATGCGCGAGGCCGAAAAGGCGGAAGGCGGCTCAAGCGACGTGTTCCATCGCCGTCTCGGCCCGATCAATCTCGCCGACAACCTGCAGGCGGGAATACGCGCCGTCCGCCGCAATCTGCTCGTGGTGATGGGTTTCACCCTGGCCACCAACGTGCTGGTTCTGGCCATCCCGGTCTATCTTTTCCAGATATCCGATCGCGTGCTGACGAGCCGCTCGACCGACACGCTGGTGATGCTGACGATCCTGATCGCCGGCGCCGTCATCCTCAACGCGGTTCTCGACGCCATCCGCCGCTTTATCCTGATGCGCACCGCCGTCGAGGTCGCCGCCCAACTCGGCGCGCCCATCCTGGGTGCCGCCGCGCGCGCTTCCCTGCACAGCAACGGCCGCGAATATCAGACGTTGGGCGACCTGCAGCAGTTGCGTTCGTTCCTCGTGTCGGGAACGCTGCTTTCGTTTCTCGACGCCCCGCTGACGCCGCTCTTCATGCTGGCCGTATTTCTGGTCCATCCCGACCTTGGCTACATCGCCGTCGTCGCGGCGCTGCTTCTGCTGGTGATCGCTTTCATCAACCAGAAGATGACGGCGAGCGCCTTCCACGAGGCCGGCAACTTCCAGAGCCGCGCCAACCTGCACCTCGATTCCATGTCGCGCAATTCGCAGATCATCAACGCGCTGGCGATGATTCCGGAAGCTGTGAAGATCTGGGGGCAGGATACGGCGGGATCGCTGAAGGCGCAGGTTCTCGCGCAGGACCGGAACGTCATTTCGGCTTCGGTTTCCAAGGCGGTGCGCATGCTGGCGCAGGTCGCCATGCTGGGCTGGGGCGCCTACCTCTCCCTCGAGGGCCAGTTGACGGGCGGCATGGTCATCGCCGCCTCCATCATCGCCGGCCGCGCGCTCGCCCCTGTCGAAGGCGCCATCGAAGGCTGGCACCAGTTCATCCATACCCGCTCCGCCTACGAACGCATCTCGGTCCTGCTCAAATCCTCCCCGCTGAATTTCGAGCGGCTGAAACTGCCGCGGCCGCAGGGACGGCTCGACGTGGAACGGCTGCTTTTCGTGCCGCAGGGAACCAAGCGGGTGGTGCTCAACGGCGTGTCCTTCACGCTCGCGGCGGGCGAGTCGCTGGCCGTCATCGGCGATTCCGGTGCCGGCAAGACGACGCTCGGAAAAATGCTCGTCGGCTCGCTGCTGCCGACGTCCGGCAACGTGCGGCTCGACTTGATGGACCTGCGCAACTGGGACCAGCGCCAGTTCGGCGAAAACATCGGCTACCTGCCGCAGGACGTGCAGCTCTTTCCCGGCACCATCAAGGCCAATATCGGCCGCATGCGCGACGACGCCAGCGACGAGGATATCTACAAGGCGGCCAGGCTAGCCGATGTCCACGAGTTGATCTCGACCTTCGCGCAGGGCTATGAAACGATGGTGGCGGCCGACGGCTCGCCGCTTTCCGGCGGCCAGAAGCAGCGCATCGCCTTGGCGCGCGCCTTCTTCGGCAATCCGCGTCTCGTGGTCCTGGACGAACCGAACTCCAATCTCGACGGCTCCGGCGACGCCGCGCTTCTCAGGGCGCTTTCGCACGCCAAGCGGGAGAAGATCACCGTCATCACCATCACCCAGCGCCCGTCGCTGCTCAATTGCGTCGACAAGATCCTGCTCCTTTCGAACGGCACGGTGGCGATGTTCGGCGTTCGCGATGAGGTCCTCAAGGCGCTTGCCCCGCTGAACGCTGCCAACGGACGCCCTGCGGTGGCTAACCAGACCCCGCAGGTGGCATGATGACCACGAGCGTCGCACACGTTCACGATATCGAATGGTACGGTCAGGTTCCGCGCTCGATCAACAAGCACGCGCTGGTCGGGCTGGTGTTGGTGCTCCTGGCATTCGGAGGGTTCGGCACATGGGCGGCGACGGCGCCGCTCGCGGCCGCCGTTATTTCCGCCGGCAGCTTCGTCGCGACCGGCGAGAACAAGGTGGTCCAGCACCTTGAAGGCGGCATCATCCAGGAAATCCTGGTCAGCGAAGGCGATCATGTCACCGCCGGCCAGCCTTTGATCCGGCTCGACGGCATCGCCGCGCAGGTGAAGCAGCGGCAGCTTTTCCTGCGTCAGGCACGGCTGGAGGCCAATGTCGCACGGCTCGAATCGCAGGTCGCCAACAAGCCCGACATCGCCTTTCCCCATATCATCTCCGACAACAAGAACGACGACGACATCGCCTCGATCATCGATGGCCAGGTCGCCAGCTTCCGGTCCGCGCAAAGCCGGATGGAAAGCGAGATCGGACTGCTGAAGCAGAATATCGAATCGCTGAAGTTCCGGGCGGAAGGCTTCCAGAAGCAGAGCGCATCCATGGCCGAGCAGCTTGTCTTCCTGAAGGAGGAATATTCGGGCAAGCTGAAGCTCCTCCAGCAAGGCCTCATCCGCAAACCGGAGATCAACGCCATCCAGCGCGCGATGGCCGACGCCGAAGGCCAGATCGGCCGGCTGGATGCCGAGGTCTCCGAGACGGACGCCCAGATCGAGAAATATCGCCAGCAGATCAACCAGACCGTCACCGAGCTGAACCAGAAAGCGCTCGACGAGTTGCAGGGCAGCCAGGGCGAACTCGATGCCGTGCGCGAGGAAGCCCGCCAAGCAAAAAATGTCATGCGGCGCTCGACGATAAACGCACCCGTCTCCGGCACTGTCGTGCGCATGTACTATCACACCTCCGGCGGCGTCATCGAAAGCGGCAAGAAGATCCTCGAGATCCTACCCGCCAACGTCCCGCTCATCATCGAGACCCAGGTTCAGCGCAAGGATATCGATGCCGTGAAACCCGGCCAAAAAGCCACGATCCGGCTGGTCGCACTCAACCGGCGCACCACGCCGGTTCTCTACGGCGACGTCTACTATGTCTCCGCCGACGCCCTCTCGGACGCCGCCATCCCCGGCACGGAGGTCTACCTCGCCCGTGTCCGGCTGCCCGCGAGCGAGCTTGCCCGGATACCCGGCTTCACTGCCACGCCGGGCATGCCGGTCGAAGTCATGATAGAGACAGCAGAGCGCACCTTCCTCGACTATCTGACCAAGCCGATCCGCGAGAGCATGTCGCGGGCATTCACGGAACGCTAGAGCATTTCCAGCAAAAACATGAATGATTGCGCACCCGGAAATCCAACCAGATCAAAGAGATAGAACAGCTCTAACGATTCCGCTCAAACAAGAACCGCTCTGAAAGAGCCGATCGCCGGATTCGGCGGCAGGATCACATTGTGAAGGGCAATCGGCATTGTTTGGCGGAGGGAGTGGGATTCGAACCCACGGTGACATCGCTGCCACGCCGGTTTTCAAGACCGGTGCCTTAAACCGCTCGGCCATCCCTCCATCGTGATTTTTCAATCACTTCGGATATTTGCGACCGTGCAGGCAAACCGGTTGGCGCCGAATTGGTGCCGGAGGCTTCCGCAGTCGTTCGCGGCCCATTCCTGTAGGCAGCGGCAGGGGCCACGTCAACCATCGCCATCGCCCTCCCCGCCGACCTGGAGCAAATGTAAGTGTCGAGCTTCATCACCAGATCAGAATGGTGGCCGGCGCGGGCGTATAGGCCTTGCACCGGCCGGCCATCTAGCCTGTCAGAACCTGACGCTGAGATTGGCCTTCGCGCCGTTGTCGGTTGCGTGTGCGCCGAACTGACCGGTGTAGGAGAGGCTGAGCGTGGCCCTGTCGGAGATGGCGAAGTCGAGCCCGGCTTCGAGCACGGCAGCGTCCTTTGCGATTGGCACGCCGGCGATGGTGAAGCTGTTTGCACCGGCAAAGGCGAAGGCTGGTGTGGCCAGCGGCGTGGTGTCGCCGAAGGCATGCCGCCAGCCGACCATGCCGCGTGCGGTGGCCGTCATGCCGCCGAGGTCGAAGCCGGTCGAGGCGCGGACGCCCAGCGTGGTGAAGGTGGTGTCGGTGGTCTGGCCGGCGCTGGTGAGTGCGGCCGCACCGCCCTTCTCAGTGAAGCCGTCGGTGTGCAGGCTGACATAGGCGAGGTTGGCGAACGGCTCGAACGAGGCGCTCGCCGTGTCGATGCGGTAGCCCGCCTCGCCGAAGGCCTGGAAGGTTCCGGCATCGTAGTCGGCGCTCAGGCTGTCGGCAAAGCCGGGGAAGGCGGCCGAGCGGGCCGTCCTGATATCGTGCCAGCTGTAGGCAAGGCCCGAGCGCAGGCCGAGCGCGCCCATCTCGGTGCCGCCATAGAGGCCCAGATGATAGCTGTCGCTGGAGCCGGACGAGGCGCGGCCGTCGACGTCGAAGCTGGAATGGCTGTAGCCGGTCATGATGCCGAGGCGGAGATTTTCGGCAACCTGCCCATCGATACCTGTGAAGAAGCCGCCGGTGGAGCGGTCGAGCCCGGCGGCATTGCCGTCGCCGTCGGTCGAGCCCCAGGAGCCGAAGACCGAGCCCCAGGCGGCGAGACGGCCGGTATCGGCCGGCGCCAGCGCATGGTTGAAGACTGCTGTAGCAGTACCATCCGTTCCCGTCTCGCCATAGGCCAGCACCGGCGAAGCCGCCGCGCCGACACCCGCGAAGGCGGCACGGATGCGCTCGTTCACCGCATCGCGCAGGAAGCGGCTGTCCTCCATCAGCGCACTCTTGGCAGACGCGTGGATCTCGCCCGAGAGACCGTCGAAGGCGGCGCGCGCCTGGTCGGCACTGAGGCCTGCGATCGCGTTGTAGACGGGGGAGCCGGGACCGGTGCTCTCGACGCCCGTGCCCGCTGCCTTCTGGTTCGGCGTTCGACCCACCGATCCGAAATCGACATCGTTGCGGGTCATCGTCAGCCAAACTTCGTCGGGAATGCCGTAGCTGAGCGAAGGCGTCAGGAAGGCAAGGTTCGACGACAGGCCGAAGTCGCCATTGCGGACGACGCCGCCGGCGGCGCTGAGGATCAGGTAGCCGGTCTGCGGCGCATAGCTGCCTGCCCCGGCCATAACCTGCACCGTGCCGCCATCGATGGTTGCCGTGCCGGTGGCGACGGTCTTGTCCGACCGGCCGTCCGCATCGATCTCGACCTCGTAGACCGAACCGACGGCGAAGGCCACATTGCCGGCGACGTTGATGGTGCCAATCGAGTTGCCCGGCGCCAGCGCGCCGCCGGAGCCGATCGTCGTATTGCCGATCGTGCCGATGCCACCCAGCGTGCCACCAGAGTTCACTATGGTCAGCGATGACGATGCGATCGAGCCATTCACTGACAGCATGCCGCCATTTACGGTCGTTGTGCCGGTATAGGTGTTCGTGCCGGATAGCGTCTGAGCACCGGCGCCGGTCTTGACGAGCGACAGAACTCCTCCCAACAAGCCGGGGAAGTCTGTGAGCTTTCCCGAGAAATTCGTCGTGCCGCTCGGAGGCGTGATCGTCAGCGTCGACGGCGCAAGACCGGCGCCGATCAAGCCGCTTCCCGCAAGCGATTTGATCGTATTGCTCGCTGCGAGCCCCAAGACCCCGTCAACGGTGAAGGCGGAGTTCGGCGACAGAGATCCGGAGATAGGGGCTAACAATCCGCTGCCAGTCGTCACCACCGTGGCGGCTGAATAGCTATTGTTGCCGTTAAAAGCCACGATGCCGTTGTTCAATGAACTTGTGATAGTCAAGACGCCGGGGCCTCCGCCGCCATCCACAATGGTGCCCGCCAATGCAGCGCTCTGGCCATTGGCATCGATCGTGCCACCTGCCGCATTGACGACTACCGTATTGGCAACGGTGAAACCGGCGCCGAACTGCAGCGTACCGCCGTCGATGGTCAGCGCGCCCGAGGCACTACCCAGATTGGCGTCCGAGGAAACGGAAAGAACGCCGCCGAGAAGTTGCGTGCCGCCGGTGTAGGTGTTGGCGCCGGACAGCGTAAGCTGGCCGCCGCCAACCTTCCTGAGCGCATTGCCGGTGCCGTCGACGATGGCAGAGGCAACGGTCGTGGTCACGCCGTTGTCAACGTTGAAGGTACCGGCCGTACCGCTTGCCGGATCGAGCGCCAGCGAGCCGCCGGTTAACGTGTAGCCATCGGCCTTGAACTGCAACGTGTCGAAACCTTGCGTGCCGGCGACCGTCACCGTGCCGGCGCCGCCCGAAAACACGCCAACCGAGCCGCCCCAGCCGCCATTGGCGCTGCCGGTGTCGTTCGTCCAGTTGGTCGCGAAACTCTGCCACGTTCCGGCGCCGCCATCGACCGTGCCGTCGGCGGTCGCATCGCCACCGTCCCAGAATTGCATGGTCTGCCCGGTCCCGAGCACCGACAGATTGACCTGATGGTTGATGTTGGTGCGGATGTCAGGGTTGGCAGAAAGCGGCGTGAAGCCGCCGGTGCCGGTGAGCGCGCCGCTGCCGAACGAGCCTGACAGCGTGCCGCCGTAGTTGAACAGCCGATAGTAGCCCGCCGCCGCCACGCTTGCTTCGAGCCTGCCGCCGAGGGTCAGGTCGCTCTGGACGTCGACCAGGTCGTTGCCGGCCGCTCCTGTACCGCCAACCACGCCGGGCGTGTTGAACTCGAACACGCTCGTCGCGCCGCCGTTCAGCGTCAGGTCGCCGGCGACCGTCAGCGTGCCCGGCGAATTGCCCGCCGACAACGTGCCGTCGACCACGGTGTCGCCGACCGTTCCGCTGCCGCCCAGCGTCGCACCGGCCCCCACCGTCGTCAGCGAAGACGCCGCGATCGAGCCGTTGACGATCAGCGAACCGCCGCTGACCGTCGTCGCGCCGGTGTAGCTGTTTGCACCCGACAGGATGAAGGCGCCTGTACCAACCTTTGTCAGCGAACCTAAGCCGTTGTAGCCAACATCGCCCGCGAAAGTGGTGCTCGTGCCACTCCCGCCTGTTGTCAGCGTCGCACCCGGGTTGAGCCATATGCGTGTGCCCGCAGCGCCAGCGAGCGAGCCGATCTGCTGGTCGGTGGTCGCCTGGAATTCCGACCCGACTCCGGTCAGGTTGACTGCCACCGTTGAAGACAGGGCATTGGCCGCAACGACGCCGAAACGGGCACCGTTGGAGATGTTGATGGCGGAGGAATTCTGGAGGGAACCGCCAGGGCCAATAAGCATCTGGCCGCCGGCGACACTCGTCGTGCCTGAATAGCTGTTGGCTCCGAGCAACTGGAGTATGGCGGCCCCGGTCTTGGTCAGGCCACCCGAGCCGGACACTGCGCCCCCAAAGCTGTTGTTCCCGGTATTGTCGACGGTCAGCGTCGCTGTGCCGAGAGCGATGTTCGTCCCGGCATTCCCGGTCAAGCCCTTGATGGTCTGATCGAAGTCGTTGAAATCCCAGGTGCCTACAATGAGTTGCATGCCGGACGAGGATGCAAGCGCGTTGGCCGCCCCCATCCGAATTGCGCCTCCAGAGAGGGTCGTTAATCCGGTGTAGCCCTGTACGCCGGACAGGGTGAGGTTACCGCCGTTTGACTTGGTGAAACTGCCGTCGCCCGATATGGTCCCGGAATAGGTGCCGGAAACTGCCTGAGCGAAGACGACGTCGCGCATACCGGCTCCGGTCGCGAAGGTCAGGTTGCCGGCGATGCTATAGGTGTTGCCGGTGAGCGTTCCTTCACTGATCGCCCAGTTCTGGCTGCCGATGCCCCCCAGAGTCCAGTTCGAGGCACCGGTTTTCTCGAAGGCCGAGAAGCCTCGATATTGTACCGCCGCCCCGATCCCGGAGACATTGAAATTCCCGTTGCTGGCGCCGCCAAGCCGGAATGTATCGGTGCCGGTACCGACGACATTGCCGAAGATGGTGGAGCCGGCCTGCAACTCGAGAACGTTGCCGCCACCGGAGAACGTCACGGCACTGGCGCGTGTCATGCCGTTGGCGGTAAGCCCGCCGCTGATACCGCCACTGTTGACGATGGTATTCTGGCCGCCGCTGACGACGAGACCAATGCCGCCACTTCCACCGCTTCCCGCGCCGCCAGTACAAAAAGTGTCGCATGGACCCGGCTGGCCGCCATCGCCGCCCAAGATAGTGCCGGTATTGGTCAGTTGAATCCGGCTACCGGACAGCGCGATGCCATTGCCGCCGTTGCCGGCATTGCCGCCGTGTCCATTGCCGCCGCCATTTCGCCCGCCATTGCCGCCATTCCCGCCGGTGACGCTGGCATTGTTCGTGATGGTGGTGGCGCCGGATGCCGTGGTAACGAATTGAACGCCGCCACCGCCACCGCCACCGCCGCCACCGCCGCTGCCGTTATTTCCGACGGCACCGACGCCCCCACCGCCGCTGCTGTTGCCGCCGGCGCCAGACGTCGTGTTGTAGCCACCGCCGCCGCTGGTGCCTCCGGCGCCGCCTGCGCCGCCGGTGATGGCAGCATCGATCGTCAACGATGTGCCAGTGGTGCTTGTTTCCATATACAGGGCTGACCCGCCGCCGCCGCCGCCGCCGCCGCCATAACTGCCAAAGCCGCCAACGCCGCCCGCACCGCCGGTAATGGCGGCATTGCTGCCCAGGCTGCCGCTGGCATTTGACAACACGGCTCCGAAGCCGCCGCCACCGGCGCCGGCGCCATCGGCCGGAGCGCTGCTGCTGCCATCGTAGGCATTGCCGCCGTCGGCGCCGCTGAGCGGCGCCCCGCTCAAGACGGTGCCGCCGTTGGCGCCGCCATTGCCGCTGCGGGAATCGGAACCCGCAGTCGGGCCGGTAATGCCGGCGTTGCCACCTGTGCCGCCGGCTGACACACCGCCGCTTGTCGCTCCGGAAGCGCCGCCGCCGCCATAGGCAATGCCGAGCGTCTGGGCATAGGACGGACCGCCGGCCAGCAGCAGGCATGCCAAGGTGGCAAGACTGAACAGCGGTGCCGCCCCGGCGCATCCGTGCTCGACGGCGGATGGCTGCGGTCGGAATGTTCGCGGGTTGCCGGAACCGGCGTTCCGATGTCTGGAATCGCGGGCCATGTCTGTCTCCTTCGGCCGATTGGCCGCTCGGCCGATGCACTGATTGCCCACTAAATTATGTTGATTCGACAAGGCGTTATGCCCCCCAAAACAGAGGACACGAACAGGCGCAAAGTGGGGTTCTGTCGCAAACTCGCCGTAACATCGGTCGGAGACCAGTTCGCGGCCGTATTGTAGTCGCCGGACGTGCCGCCCACCCACAAGGTTGCGGCCCGCGCTCCAGTGGTCGCCAGCAGCGGTGCGCTCACCACCGCAATGACGCCGCTCAGCAACAAACCCTTCAGTGACGTGAACGTCCGCAAGGCACGATGCGAACGGCTGAGCAGACTCACCCGTCCTGCCGCTCCGACAACAATACCAGTCCTCAATGCTGCTCCCATTCCGTCGAACCGATCGGACGGAACGCCCTCCCCATATTGCCTGACGGTGCGGAAGGTACGCTGGCGAGAGAACGTGTCGCAAGCAAAAGTTCTCCAGGCTGCTCAAGGGCGAGCGGGCAGAAGCCCGTTTCAGGCGTCGCAGCGCTGGAGCGGCAACGGGCTCACCATTGTCGGCGTCTGGTTCATCGTTCCGTAGAAGGCCGTGCTTATGAACGTTTCCCTGCCCCGCAGGATTGATCTCGGATGCAAAATCTGGTGAGTCTTCCGCCCATGAAAACGATCTGCGTCGCAGCGCTTGTCGGCCTCATGACTGCCGGCCCGGCAAGCGCGATGAGCAATACGTTGCGCACCGGCCTTCTGAAGCTCGATCCCGAAACCAGGCTCGAGCAGCGTTGCGACGCCGAAGTGCTCGACCGCATCACCCACGACGACCCACAATTCGAGGCCGACCGGGTGGTGGCCTACGCTTTCGCCACACCTGAAATGCACGAGGATTCGATCCGCAGCCCCGGAGCCGCCTTCCGCAGCAAGGGCGAATGGTACAGGCTGAAGTTCAAGTGCCGGACCGCGCCGGACCACATGACCGTGCTCGATTTCCGCTACCGGGTCGGCGAGCCGATCCCCAAGGACGAGTGGTCGAAGTACAATCTCTACGATTGAGGCAGCCGCCCGGCCGCCTTCCTTGTCACAACGTTGGCTCTCGTGCCGCCGCGCTCAGGCCGCCGCCTGGACGATCTCGTTGTAGGCGTCGAGGTCGACATAGAAGACGCGCGTGATCTCGCGGATCAGTTCGTCGTCGTCCAGGCCGCGCGATTTCAAGATGTTGACGGCGGTCATGATGTCGAAGCGCTCCGTCAGCCTTTGCTTCTGGTAGTCCTCGAGAAAACGCTCCATCGGTGCCCTCCCTGCGTCGAACCAACGCGGCTCTCGAAGGATGCTAGGAACGGGCGCTTGCGTGGAGCTTGCCGCCGCCGCTTCCTTCTCGATCTGCCCCAAACCGAACTCGGAAAAAGCGGCCGACTCACCATGGCCAAGGAAAGAATAACGCAACCGGACCGGTTGTGCAGGATGCGCCGGCGGGAGAATCCTCTTGCGAAACCCTGCTTTTCAGTCCTCGATGGCGAGGGTGTCCGATTTGCGTGCCGGAAGACAGAGGAAGGTCATGCCGCGATACGGTCCCGCAACCTGGAAAGCCGCCCGCCGATTGGCTGGGACCGGCGGTGCGGTCATCCTTTTGCTGCTGGCGCAACAAGGCGGCGTCCGCGCCGGCATAGCCGAAGGCACGCTGCCGGACGGCCCCTATCATTGCGAGGCCTATCTGCTCGGCCTGTTCCTCGATCTCGGCACCATCACCATCAAGGACAAGGTCTACAGCGGGCCGACCTATGGCGGCAGGGCCGCGCAAGGCTACAACTACCAGATCGACCGCAACGGAGAGCTGGCCTGGCTGGGACCGCTCGGCGGCTTCACCTCCGGTGGCAACAGCATCTCGCTGACGCAGGTGACGGCCGACGGAGACAAGGACGCCTCCTTCGATATCGTCATGCGCCAGCCCGACGGCGCCTTTACCGCGGCGACCTGCACGATCCGGCCGACCGCCGGCTGAGGCCTTTTGCCCAGGAGATTGCCGCGGACGCCGGATGCCGGCTCATGTCCGCTGCTTGCCGTTCTTCACCCGGACCCGCCGGAACACCGCCACGATCTCCTCGCGGCTGCATTCGACGGCGCCCAGCCTGACGGCGCGGTCACGCTCGAAGCCGGTGATGTCGTAGTGTGGCGCAGACGTCTTGGGCGGCCCCTGATAGGACGAGCCCTTGATTCCAAGCAGCGCGGCGAAGCGATGCAACTCATCCATGTCGTCGGCCAGCAGATGGCACCAACGGCGGCCGGCATAATTCCAGATCGCGGCATCGACATAGACCGCCATGGCGGCTGGCGGCGCTACTGGTTGCAGGTCTTCTGCGGCGCCGGATCGAACAGCGAAAGGTTGACCAGCTTGCCCGCCATGGAAAAATCGCCGTAATCCATCACCATGTCGCGGGTGATGCCGTTCTCGTGCAGCTTGAAGGAGATGCGATATTCCGGCGTTTCCTCGCCGCCGTCCTTCTTGCTCTCGTCGAAATAGGCGATGTCGACAGGCCAGACCTTGTCCTTGGAAAGCTTGGCCAGGACCGGAAGCTCCGGATCGTCCTTGGCGGCCGTGGCCGGCTTGCCGACGACGACGGTGGTGGTCATCACCTTGTCGGCATCGTCCGAACCGTCGAACAGGGTGGTCTGGTAGAAGCTCTCGCCCTTCTCCGCCTTGCCGATCATTTCGACCAGCTGCTGTGTGGGAAATTGCGTCGCCGCCAGGTCGAGACTGGTTTTCTGCGGCTTTTCGAGCTGGACCTTGAGGCCGTTCGGTTCCTTGGTCGCCGTTCCCTTGACCTCCTTGTCGAGCGCCTGGTCGACGAAGGATTTGGTCACGAACGAGAAGGTCTTGCCCTTCGCGTCCTCGAAGGTCGTCGTCTGCTGGTCGGTCATCCGGGACGTGTCGGTCGTCGCGATCTCGGTCACCATGCGGAACTTGACGGTGTAGCCTTCGCAGGGCGAACCGTTGAATTCGTAGACCATGCGCCCCGTGATCCCGGTGATGCCGGAGCGGTCGGAAGCCTTGTCGAGCGAGAGATCGTAGACGGCGCGATGCGGCTGCAGCGGAACGACCGCCCAGGCCGATGCCGTCGGCGCGACGGCAAAGGCAACGGCGGAGAGAAAGGCGAGGCGCGGTGCGCGCATGGAGAACTCCGGTCTTGCGGCTGATGGCAGCCGCCGAGGAAAGGTGGTCCAGCTTAAAAAAAGTCGTGGCGGAAGCGAGGCAAAAATAGCAATTTCAGCCCAGCCGACGCAGGCGTCATCAAGCAATAGGGAATTCACATGGGCGAAACAATCGAAAAGCGGCTGAGCGATCTGGGCATCGTCCTTCCCGCAGCAGCGGCGCCGGCCGCCAACTACGTGCCGTTCGTGCGCAGCGGCAATCTTTTGTTTCCGTCCGGGCAATTGCCCATCAAGGACGGCAAGCTTGCCGTGACCGGCCTGCTCGGCCGCGACGTCGATACCGCCGGCGGACAGGAAGCGGCGCGGCTGTGCGCCATCAACGTGCTGGCGCAGGCCAAGGCCGCGCTCGGCGACCTCGAAAAGATCCGCCGGCTGGTCAAGATCAACGTCTATGTCGCCTCGGCACCAAACTTCACCGAACAGCACCTCGTCGGCAACGGCGCCTCGGACCTGTTCGCCAACGTGCTCGGCGAGCGCGGCAAGCATGCGCGCGTCGCGGTCGGCATGGCCGCCCTGCCCCTGAACGCCGCAGTCGAGGTCGAAGCCATCCTCGAGGTCGAATAGGCAAATGGGCGACCTTTCCTGGCTGACCGCCAAGCCGGTGGCGCATCGCGGCTATCACGACCTCAACGACAGGCGCTGGGAAAACACTCTGTCGGCCTTCGCCGCCGCCGTCGAACGCGGCTACGCCATCGAATGCGATGTGCATCTGTCGTCCGACAACGTGCCGGTGGTCATTCATGACGACGACCTGAAGCGCCTGACCGGCGCCGACGGCTTCGTCTGGCAGCGCACGGTGGCTGAACTCGCCACCCTGCGCGTCGGCGGCACCGCCGACCATGTGCCGACGCTGGCCGAGGTCCTGGCCCTAGTGGCGGGGCGCGTGCCGCTGGTGGTCGAACTGAAGGGAACGCCCGGTCACGACACCGGGCTGGTGGCGAGCGTCGGGGCGCTGCTCAAGACCTACAAGGGCAAGGTTGCCATCATGTCGTTCGATCACTGGCTGATCCGCGACTTCGCCAGGGACGCGCCGGGCATTCCCGGCGGGCTGACCGCCTACGGCCGTGAAAACAAGCTGATCGAGGCGCATTTCTCCATGCTGGCGCACGATCTCGCCTTCACCTCCTATGCCGCAGGCGACCTGCCGAACCCGTTCGTGACATTTGTGCGCGACAGGCTGAAGATGCCGGTCATCACCTGGACCATCCGCGACCAGCCGGCGATCGACATCACCTTCCGCTATGCCGACCAGATGACGTTCGAGGGCTTCGAGCCGGAGACGATGCGGCTGGCCTGATGAACGCCTCGTCACTTGCATGGCCGCGCAGCAGGCTTAAGTAAGGCGCATGGATCAGGGCGAGGAGTCTGCAGGAGCGGGTGCGACGAACTATGCCGTGCGCGCCGCCGCCGGCATAGGCGCCTTCACCCGCGACGAGTGGGACAACCTCGGCGGCACGACAAGAATGTCGGCAGCCGGCTACAACCCGTTCCTTTCCTTTGCCTTTCTGAGCGCGCTGGAGGAAGCCGGCTGTGCCGTGCAGCGCACCGGCTGGCAAGCGCATCACCTTCGCCTGGAGAGCGGCGACGGCAGGCTGCTCGGCGCCCTGCCCTGCTACGCCAAGTCGCACAGCCAGGGCGAATATGTCTTCGACCACGGCTGGGCCGACGCTTTCGAGCGGGCCGGCGGCAGCTACTATCCCAAGCTGCAATGCTCCGTGCCGTTCACGCCCGTCACCGGCCCGCGCCTGCTGGTCACCCGCGGCGAGGACGAGGCTTCGGTCAAGGCCGGGCTGGCGGCAGCCTTGAAGGCGGTGACGGATCGGCTCGGCGTCTCTTCCGCCCACATCACCTTCCTGCCGGAAGCCGACATGCCGGCGCTGGAACAGGCCGGCTTTCTGCATCGCACCGACAAGCAGTTCCACTTCTTCAACGAGGGTTTTGCCAGCTACGATGACTTCCTCGCCACGCTCGCTTCCCGCAAGCGCAAGGCGCTGAAGAAGGAGCGGCGCGAGGCGCTTGCGGGCGGCATCGCCATCGAGCGGCTGACCGGCAAGGCGATCACCGAGCGCGCCTGGGACGATTTCTTCGCCTTCTACATGGATACCGGCTCGCGCAAATGGGGCCGCCCTTACCTCAACCGAAAATTCTTCTCGCTGATCGGCGAGCGCATGGCCGACGACATTCTCCTGGTGATGGCGAAGCGGGACGGCCGCTACATCGCCGGCGCCATCAACTTCATCGGCTCGGATGCGCTCTACGGCCGCAACTGGGGCTGCGTCGAGGACCACCCCTTCCTGCATTTCGAGGTCTGCTACCATCAGGCCATCGACTTCGCCATCGAGCGCGGCCTCAAGGTGGTCGAAGCCGGCGCGCAGGGCGAGCACAAGCTGGCGCGCGGCTACCGGCCGGTGACGATGCATTCGGCGCATTACATCGCCCATCCCGGCCTGCGCCGCGCCGTCGCCGACTATCTCAGGCGCGAGCGCGCGGAAGTGGCGGCGATGAGCGACTATCTCGACGAGCACACGCCGTTCCGAAAGGACGAGGTGCCCAGCATCGCCTGATGCGTCAGTGCACGACCGTCTTCGAAAACAGGTTGATGACGACGACGCCCGCCATGATCAGCCCCATGCCGACAAGCGCCGGCAGGTCTAGCTGCTGGCGGAACCACACCCAGCCGATGGCCGTGATCATGATGATGCCGGCGCCGCACCACAGCGCGTAGACGATACCGACAGGCATCGTGCGCAGCGGCAGCGACAGGAAATAGAACGCGAGCCCGTAGCCCGCCACGGTCACCAACGATGGCGCGAGGCGGGTGAAACCCTGCGTTTCCTTCAGCGCCGTGGTTGCCAGCACCTCGAAGAAAATGGCGACCAGCAGATAAAGATAGTTCCATGCCATGCGGGCCATCCGTTCGGCACATCCGCGACACGACCGGTTTGATGCCGCGTGCCGGACAGCTATAACGGATCAATAGGCTATCGCAGCCGAAACGGCGAGAGGCAGAGGATGAGCTACGACAATACCAATATCTTCGCGAAGATCCTGCGCGGCGAGCTTCCCTCGCATCGCGTCTACGAAGACGAGGCGACGATCGCTTTCATGGATGTGATGCCGCAGGGCATCGGCCATACGCTGGTGGTGCCGAAAGCACCGTCGCGCAACCTGCTCGATGCCGACCCGGCGATCTTCGGGCCGCTATTCGCGACGGTTCAGAAACTGGCCAGGGCGGTGAAGACTGCCTTCGATGCGGACGGCGTCGTCGTCATGCAGTTCAATGAAGCGGCGTCGGGCCAATCGGTCTATCACCTGCACGTCCACGTCATCCCCCGCTTCGAAGGCGTCCCGTTGAAGCCGCACACCGGCGCCATGGAAAAGCCGGAGGTGCTGGCAGAGAATGCGGAGAAGATCAGGGCCGCGTTGGCCGTGTAGCGTCCGGCGACCCGCCAACAAAAAAGCCCCGTTGCCGGGGCTTTTTCTTTGATCGGCTTTCGCCGCGATCAGTTCTTACGCGGCAGTTGCGGCACGAGGCTGCGCTTGCCGCCGTCCTTGCCCTTCGGCTCCGGCTTCTTGGCGACAGTCTTGGTGGCGGGGGCCTTCTTCGCGGAAGCCTTGCGGGCAGGCTTCGGCCGGTCGGCCGGCTCTTCCTTCTTCGGCTTCACCGGCGTCTCGTCGGCAAGCGATTCGAGCTTCAGGCCGGTCTCGCCGGTTTCCTTCTTCTCGACGCCGATACGCACCGTGCCGCCCTTCTTCAGCTTGCCGAACAGTACCTCGTCGGCCAGCGGCTTCTTGATGTGCTCCTGGATGACGCGGCCGAGCGGACGCGCACCCATGCGCTCGTCGTAGCCCTTGTCGGCCAGCCAGGCGATCGCCTCCGGCGCCAGCTCGAAGGTCACGCCGCGGTCGGCAAGCTGCGCCTCGAGCTGCATGACGAACTTCTGCACCACCTGATGCACCACCGGAACCGGCAGCGAGCCGAACGGGATGATGGCATCGAGACGGTTGCGGAACTCCGGCGTGAACAGGCGGTTGATCGCCTCGACATCGTCGCCTTCGCGCTTCGTCGAGCCGAAGCCGATTGCCGCGCGCTGGGCATCAGACGCACCCGCGTTGGTGGTCATGATGAGGATCACGTTACGGAAATCGATCGACTTGCCGTTGTGGTCGGTCAGCTTGCCGTGGTCCATCACCTGCAACAGGATGTTGAACAGGTCCGGATGCGCCTTCTCGACCTCATCGAGCAGCAGCACGCAGTGCGGATGCTGGTCGACGCCGTCGGTCAGAAGGCCGCCCTGGTCGAAGCCGACATAGCCGGGAGGCGCGCCGATCAGCCGCGAGACGGTGTGGCGTTCCATGTATTCCGACATGTCGAAGCGCAGCAGCTCGACGCCGAGCGAGGCGGCGAGCTGCTTGGCGACCTCGGTCTTGCCGACGCCGGTCGGGCCAGAGAACAGGTAGCAGCCGATCGGCTTTTCCGGTTCGCGCAGGCCGGCCCGCGCCAGCTTGATCGCCGAGGTCAGCGCGGTGATCGCCGTATCCTGGCCATAGACGACGCGCTTCAGTTCGACGTCGAGACCGGCCAGAACCTTCTCATCGTCGGCCGACACGGTCTTCGGCGGAATGCGGGCGATGGTGGCGATCGTCGCCTCGATCTCCTTGATGCCGATGGTCTTCTTGCGCTTCGGCTCGGGCAACAGCATCTGCGAGGCGCCGGTCTCGTCGATCACGTCGATCGCCTTGTCCGGCAGCTTGCGGTCGCTGATGTAGCGGGCCGACAGCTCCACCGCGCCCTTGATGGCGTCGTTGGTGTACTTGACCTTGTGGAACTCCTCGAAATAGGGCTTCAGCCCCTTCATGATCTCGATGGCATCCTCGACCGACGGCTCGTTGACGTCGATCTTCTGGAAACGGCGCACGAGCGCGCGGTCCTTCTCAAAGAACTGCCGGAACTCCTTGTAGGTGGTCGAGCCGATGCAGCGGATGGCACCCGAGGACAGCGCCGGCTTCAACAGGTTGGAGGCATCCATGGCGCCCCCGGAGGTGGCCCCTGCCCCGATCACCGTATGGATCTCGTCGATGAACAGAACGGCACCCGGATAGTCCTCCAGTTCCTTGACGACCTGCTTCAGCCGCTCCTCGAAATCGCCGCGATAGCGCGTGCCGGCGAGCAGCGTGCCCATGTCGAGCGCGAAGATCGTGGCGTCCTGGAGCACTTCGGGAACGTCGCCCTCGACGATGCGCTTGGCCAGCCCCTCGGCGATGGCCGTCTTGCCGACGCCGGGATCGCCGACATAGAGCGGATTATTCTTGGAGCGCCGGCACAGCACCTGGATGGTGCGGTTGATCTCCGGCCCGCGCCCGATCAGCGGATCGATCTTGCCGGACCGAGCCTTCTGGTTGAGGTTGACGCAGTAAGCCGTCAGCGCGTCCTGCTGCTTCTTCTTGGCGCCGTCTTCCTGCTGCTCGCTGCCGGCGCCGCCGCCCTGCTCGTCTTCCGCGCCGCGGGGTGTGCGGTTGTCGGACGAGCCGGGTCGCTTGGCGATGCCGTGCGAGATGTAGTTGACCGCGTCGTAGCGGGTCATCTGCTGCTCTTGCAGGAAATAGGCGGCGTGGCTCTCGCGTTCGGCGAAGATGGCGACGAGCACGTTGGCGCCCGACACTTCCTCGCGGCCGGAGGACTGGACGTGGATCACGGCGCGCTGGATGACGCGCTGGAAGCCGGCGGTCGGCTTGGAATCCTCGTCATAGCCGGTGACGAGATTGTCCAGTTCGGTATCGATATAGGTCAGCACGGTCTGCTTCAGGTCGTCGAGATCGACGTTGCAGGCACGCATGACGGCGGCCGCCTCGGTATCGTCGATCAGCGCCAGCAGCAAGTGCTCCAGCGTTGCATATTCATGGTGCCGTTCGTTGGCGAGCGTCAGCGCCTGATGCAGCGCCTTCTCCAGCCCTTGCGAAAATGCAGGCATCAAATCCTCACTTCTTTTCCATCACGCATTGCAGCGGATGCTGGTTCTGTCGGGCGAAATCCATGACCTGGGACACCTTCGTCTCGGCCACTTCGTAGGTATAGACCCCGCACTCGCCCACCCCATGATTGTGGACATGGAGCATGATGCGCGTGGCAGCTTCGCGGTCCTTCTGGAAAAAGCGTTCCAGCACGTGAACCACGAACTCCATCGGAGTGTAGTCGTCGTTGAGGATAAGAACCCGGTAGAGGCTGGGCTTCTTCGTCTTGGTCTTGGTGCGCGTGATGACGGCCGTTCCGCGCCCGGTACCATTACCGTCGCCACCGTTTTGCATGCGCGATGCACTGCCCGTGACTGCCTGACCGATGCTCACGTCACCTGTTCCGATCGAATCCCCATGCGAACCCGACAACATGTAGGTGTTCGATGCTGGATTTTAAGCCCTTCTGTTTGGCTGACAATATGGCGGGCATGCCAATCCGCGTCGATTTTCGCGATCGTGATTTGCGCAGCCCTATAAACGCGAAAACCCGGCCGCGTCACCGCTGGCCGGGTCTTCGGGCGGGCCGAAAAGGCCCGCGATCACACAGGATACTGTTTACTTCGCCTTGGCGACGAGCGATTCGAACGGCTTGTAGGCATCGCGGGCAAGGTCGGCGTAAAGCTCGCCGAACTTGGTCGCCTCGGCAACGAAGGACTCATAGGACTGCTTGACGTAGTCGGTCTGGATCTCGACGGCATTCTCGAACGACTTGGCCGAGAGCAGCTTCTCGACGAAGGTCGAACCGTTCTCGAAGCTCTTCTTCGTATAGTCGGACGCCTCGACGGCGAGCGCCTGCGCACCCTTGGAGAAAGAGGCCAGGCTGGTCAGGCCGGTGTCGGCGAATTCCTTGCCGAATTTGCTGAAGTCTTCGTAGTTCTGGGTCATGTCCGTTCCTTTCAAGGTCGAGGCGACCGGTCTTGTGCGATGCCAGAAAAGATATGTTGCACTGCACAAAAAGTCAAGGTGCAATCCGAAAGCCTGCGGCTGCGCCGTCAATCGCTAAAATTCACATAAAGATTGGCTCGAACCCGGCAAAAATGGTGAACGCGCCGGTTACCATAAACGGATTGGTAACATCGTCCGCGCTAGCCTGCGGCGAAAGGGAGGCAGGACCTTTGCCGCCTCCAGGCCAACGAAAATCCAAAGGAAGTAACAGTGAGTCAGGCGTTGTCGGGTATCGTTTCGAGGTCAAGGTTTTCCTTCAAGGCGGTCATCGTCCTCGCGCTCGCGGTTACGGTCGTCGTTGCCGATGCGAGTGCCTCTATGGCTGCGAAATCCGCGGCCATCGTGGTCGACGCAAGGACAGGCAAGACCCTTTACTCGAAGGACGCCAACGCCCGCCGCTACCCGGCTTCGCTGACCAAGATGATGACGCTCTACCTCACCTTCGAGGCGCTGGCGAAGGGGCGCATCAGCAAGGATACGCCGGTCGTCTTTTCGGCGAACGCGGCAGCCGAGCCGCCGACCAAGCTCGGTGTCCGCAAGGGCGGCGCGGTCACCGTCGAGACGGCGATCCTGTCGATGGTGACCAAGTCGGCCAACGATTCCTCGACGGCGCTGGGCGAGATGCTCGGCGGCTCGGAGCAAAACTTCGCCCGCATGATGACGGCGAAGGCCCGCAAGCTCGGCATGAACGGCACGGTCTTCCGCAACGCCAACGGCCTGCCCGACCCGGGCCAGTTCACCACCGCGCGTGACATGGCGGTTCTCGGCATCGCGCTGCGCGAGCATTTCCCCCAGTACTACGGCTATTTCTCGCAGCGCTCGTTCCGCTACGGCAAGCGCGTCATCAACGGGCACAATCGCCTGCTCGGCCGCATCAAGGGCGTGGACGGCATCAAGACCGGCTACACCCGCGCCTCCGGCTACAATCTGGTCAGTTCCGTCGCCATCGACGGGCGGCGTCTGGTTGCCGTCGTCATGGGCGGCAAGAGCGGCCGTTCCCGCGACGATCAGATGGCAGGCCTGATCCAGACCTATCTGCCGAAAACCAGCAGGCGTGGTGGCGGCGAGCTGATCGCAAGGAACGACTCGGCCGAACCGATGGCGGTGGCCGAGGCAACCCAGGAAGAAAGGATCGAGGCGCCGGCCAAGCCGATGGTGGCCGCCCTCCTGCCCAAGCGCCATGCGCCTACGCCCGATCCCAAGCCGGTCGCCGCGACCGAGGCCGTGAATGCCGTGGCCGAAACCACGGTCACTACGCCCGAAGCCAAGACCGCGACGATGACCGCCTATGCGGAGGCGACCCAGGTCGATCCGCTGGCGACGTCCTCCGTCGCCGCCGGAAGCTGGGTCGTGCAGGTCGCGTCCGCGCCCACGCAGGACGGCGCGAAGGCCTTCCTCGACAAGGCGACGAAGCAGGCGCCGCGCGCGCTGGCGGATGCCTCCGGCTTCACCGTCGCTTTCGAGAAGGGCGGCGTGACCTACTATCGTGCGCGCTTCGGCGGCTTCGGGTCCAAGAATGCCGCCCGCAACGCCTGTGGCGCGTTGAAGAAGAAAAACATCGACTGCTATGCCGTGCAGCAATAGCCGGCGGTCGATGCCGTCTCCAGGAACTGTATCTGCGTCGAAGGAGAATTAGCCGTGATCGGAGAGAAGAACGTCCTTGGCTTCGTCGATGCGCGCCGCCAGGAAAGACGAACGTTCGATGTCGGGGTTCAGGCGCTGCATCAGGCGGCGGCGCGCCTTGTGGATATCCGCCGCGGCGGCTCCCGCCTGAAGACCAAGGACCTTGTAGGCCTCCTCCTTAGTCATGGTGCGCGTACGTGGCGCAACTCCCAGCCCTTCGCCGTCGTCCGCATGCGCGTCGTGGCGCCAGACGGGAAACCGGCCGTCAAGATACGTCTCTAGCAGGCGCACGCTGTCGGGGTCCGGGGACAGTTCGCGATAGACCACGCGCAACTCCTCCAGCCCCATCGATCCCAGCGTCTTGCCTTCCGCACTGCCGGCCAGGACCAGCCCCTCCAGCGCTCCGGTATCGTGATCGAGTTCCATTTCGAGTGCCGCCGTACGCACCATGGAACGGCGGCTGGAAAGCGGCGTCGCGCGGCGGCGGTGTCGCGACAAGGTCCACCAGGCAAGCGCGGCCAGAAGGGCGGGCGCAGCGAGCGCGACACGCCCGCTGAATGCGGTCGCCGCGCCGGCCAAGGCAAGGATTGCAGGTCCCACAGCCCTGAAGCTGTCCGCCAGTCGTTGCGGATCGGCCCGCAAAAACAGCGCGAGCCCACCGAGGAACACGCCAAGCAGGGCGACGATTGCCATCAACAGGGTCATTTCTCTCCCGCTGTCCTCCAACGGCCGACAAGGATAGAACCACTTCACCGGCGTCGGCAATGCGGACGACCGACGCAGGGTCCTGCCATTCGCTGCCGACCGGTTCTCAAGGCGGTCGCCCCGATATCTAATCCGCAATCTTGACCTGGAAAGGGCACTGCCGGGGGCGGCAGAGGCGGCGCTTGTCAGAGCAGGCCGAGTTCTGCCAGTTCATGCCTGAGCTTCGGCGGCATGGCGACCAGCCCCGCCCTGCCCTGGCCGAGGTCGCGCGGCGCGTCGGCCGGCTTCAGGTAGCGCCAGCCCTGGAAAGCGCGGCGCGGTTGCCATTCGGTGCGCACCACCTCTGGGTCGAGCATGAGACGGCAGCGACCGATGCCCTGCGCATCGGTGAACGGCCTGATTTCGGTGATGCGCTGGCGGCACTGCACCGAACCCTTGATGACCCAGTAGAGCGAACCGCCGTCGACGATCTCGGCACCGCGCGTCGGCACCATGCGCGTGGTGTGCCAGTGCTCGACCGGCTCGCCCGCGCGGCGTCGCTCGTCGAGCTTGACGGCGATCCATTCCTCGAGGTCCTCGACGCTGTCGCTGCCGACGCACAATTTCAGGAGATTGAGTGCCATGTCCGGAATTTAGCGGCTGGCCTGCCCGCATTCAACGATGCCGAAAGTTTTGCACAGGCAGCTTTGCCCACCCCATTGACGGGTGAAGGAACTCAGCACTCCACCACGTTGACCGCCAGGCCGCCGAGGCTGGTTTCCTTGTACTTCTCGCTCATGTCCATGCCGGTCTGGCGCATGGTTTCCACCGCAGCGTCGAGCGGCACGAAATGCTTGCCGTCGCCCTTGATGGCGAGCGAGGCGGCCGTGACGGCCTTCACGGCGCCAAGCGCGTTCCGCTCGATGCAAGGCACCTGGACAAGGCCACCGACCGGATCGCAGGTCATGCCGAGATGATGTTCCAGCGCGATTTCGGCGGCGTTTTCCACCTGCTCGGGCGTGCCGCCCATGACCGCGCACAGACCGGCTGCCGCCATGGCCGAGGCCGAGCCGACCTCTCCCTGGCAGCCGACCTCGGCACCGGAAATGGAAGCGTTGGTCTTGATGATGCCGCCGATGGCCGCAGCGGTCAGCAGGAAATCGCGGATCGACGCCTGATCGGCCTCCGGATGGAAGTGCAGCCAGTAGCGCAGCACCGCCGGCACGACGCCGGCCGCGCCGTTGGTCGGCGCCGTGACGACGCGGCCGCCCGCTGCGTTTTCCTCGTTGACGGCCATGGCGTAGATCGACAGCCAGTCGTTGGCGAGCAGCGGATTGGGCCGGTTCTGCTGCCATTGCTCCTGCAGGCGGTCGTGAAGCTGGCGGGCGCGGCGGCGCACCTTCAGGCCACCCGGCATGATGCCCTCCTGCGACAGGCCGCGGTCGATGCAGCCCTTCATGGCGGCCCAGATGGCGTCCAGCCCCGCGTCCAGTTCCTCGCGCGTCTGCTGCGTCTCCTCGTTGACGCGCTTCATGTCGGCAATCGACAGGCCGCTTTTGGCCGCCATGGCCAGCATGTCGGCGGCGGTCCTGAAGGGATAGGGAACCTTCTTGCCCTCCGTCGTCACCGAGCCGCGCGCCTTCATGCGCTGCAATTCTTCTTCCGAAACAACGAAGCCGCCGCCGATGGAATAATAGATGCGCTTGAGCAGCAGCCGTCCGCCGGCGTCATAGGCGTAGAAGGTCATGCCGTTGGCGTGACCGGTCAGCGGCGTCTTCTTGTCCAGAACGAGATCGGTCCTCGGATCGAAGCGGTAGGAAGAATGCCCTGGCGGCGAAATCCGCTTCTCGGCGGTGATCCGCGCCACAATGGCTTCGGTCCGATCGGGATCGACCGTCTGCGGCGTCTCGCCGGCAAGGCCGAGCACGACGGCGCGGTCGGAACCGTGCCCGATGCCCGTATAGGCCAGCGAACCATGCAGGCTGGCGCCGAGACGATCTACCACGGCGCCGGACGGACGTGGCCAGTCGTTGCCGGCCACTTCATCGAGAAAGCGCCGCGCCGCCGTCATCGGCCCCATAGTATGCGAACTGGACGGGCCTATACCGATCTTGAACAGGTCGAAAACCGAGAGGAACACGCTGGCAAATCTCCCTGCCGAAATCCTGTCTTCATACAGGAGATATGGCGATCTTTCTGACGTTTTTCATGTCCCGAGAGCAGCGCCGACCGACCTTGCCTGCTCAGCGCGCGACATGTCCCTCGCCGCTCTATCGATCCGGCCCGGGAAACGGTGTGTCGATCTTGCCGGTGAGCCAGTAGGCGACGAGGCCGATCCATTCCCGCACGGCGATCATCGTCGTCTGCAGGGAATCGATCTCGTTGTCGGCAAAAAGCGAAACGCCCTCCCGGCCGGAGGTGCGGTAGTCCACCGGCCACGGCATCGTCGGGAAGCCTGCCTTGTCGAACAGCGCCTTGGAACGCGGCATATGGAAGGCGGAAGTGACGAGCAGCCATGTCTCGCCGGGCTTCGGCGTCACCAGCGCCTTGGTGAAGACGGCATTTTCGTAGGTGTTGCGCGACTGGCTTTCCAGGACGAGGCGTTCGGGCGCGACGCCCAGCGCCGTCAGCAGCCGCGGCGCGCTCACGCCGTCGCCCTCGCCTTCCAGCACGAGCGTCCCCGTGCCACCCGTTACCACGACTTTGGCATCCGGATAGCGCCGCGCCAGGATCGCCGTTTCGACGAAGCGGTCGCCGCTGGAGTTCAGCTCGTAGCCGCCGCGGGCAAGATTGATCGCCCCCTCGAAGCCGCCGCCCAGCACGACGATGCCGGCGACATGTTCGGGTGGAACCGCAGGTCTGGGAAAACGATCCTCCAGCGGCCCGATGAGCAGCGCGCCGAGTGATGTCCAAGTCGAAAAAGCGAGGATCAGGAATGCGGCGACTGGCCCGGCAACCCCCAGCCGGCGCCATCCGAACGCCGCCGCGACACCGCCGGCCAGCAGCAGGAAAATCGCCAGATTGAGCGGCTGGACGAAGAACCAGAAGATTTTCGACAGGGCAAAGAACACGCCACAATACCCCTCAGCCGAGGGCGAACACGCCCGCTTCGTCTACCACCACTTCTGTGGCTGGAAGCGGCCGGCCGCTTGTTCGATGACATGAGCGGTCTGGAACAGCGTCTCCTCGTCGAACGGCCGGCCGATCAGCTGCAAGCCTAGCGGCAGGCCGCTGGCGTCCAGCCCCGCCGGCACCGCGATGCCAGGCAGGCCGGCCATGTTGACCGTCACTGTGAAGACGTCGTTGAGATACATCTTCACCGGATCGGCGTTCATGTCCTGGTCGGCGATGCCGAAGGCGGCCGAGGGCGTCGCCGGCGTCAGGATGACGTCGACGCCGGCGTGGAAGGCGTCCTCGAAATCCTTCTTGATCAGCGTGCGCACCTTCTGCGCCTGCAGGTAATAGGCGTCGTAGTAGCCGGCCGACAGCACATAGGTGCCGATCATGATGCGCCGCTTGACCTCGCGGCCGAAACCGGCGGCGCGGGTGTTCTCGTACATCTCGACGATATCCTTGCCCGGCACGCGCAGGCCGTAGCGCACGCCGTCGTAGCGGGCGAGGTTCGAGGAGGCTTCCGCCGGGGCCACGATATAGTAGGCCGGTAGGGCGTATTTCGTATGCGGCAGCGAAATGTCGACGATCTCCGCGCCGGCCTCCTTCAGCCAGGCGATGCCCTTCTGCCACAGCGCCTCGATCTCCTCAGGCATGCCGTCCATGCGGTATTCCTTCGGGATGCCGACCTTCATGCCCTTGATCGGGCGGCCGATCGCCGCCTCGTAGTCGGGCACCGGCCGGTCGACCGAGGTGGTGTCCTTGGCATCGACCGAAGCCATCGACTTCAACAGGATCGCGGCGTCGCGCACGTCGCGGGCGATGGGCCCGGCCTGGTCGAGCGACGAGGCGAAGGCGACGGCACCCCAGCGCGAGCAGCGGCCGTAGGTCGGCTTGATGCCAACGGTGCCGGTAAAGGCTGCCGGTTGGCGGATCGAGCCGCCCGTATCGGTGGCCGTCGCGCCGGCGCACAGGAAGCCGGAAACGGCGGCCGCCGAACCGCCGGAGGAACCGCCCGGCACAAGCTGCTTGTTGGAGCCGGTCGCACGCCAGGGGTTGACGACCGGGCCGTAGTAGGACGTCTCGTTGGACGAGCCCATGGCGAACTCGTCCATGTTGAGCTTGCCCAGCATGACGGCGCCGTCCGCCCACAGGTTGGCGGTGACGGTCGATTCATAACGCGGCTTGAAACCGTCAAGCACATGGCTGGCCGCCTGGGTGTGGATGCCGTCGGTGGCGAACAGATCCTTGATGCCGAGCGGAATGCCCTCGAGCGCGCCGGCCTCACCCTTCGCCAATTTCTGGTCGGAAGCCTTGGCCATGGCACGCGCCTTGTCGTGGGTCACGGCGACATAGGCATTGAGCGAGGGATTGGCCGCATCGATGGCCGCCAGATACGCGTCGGTCAGCTCGGCGGCCGTAAACTCCTTGTCGCGCAGCTTGGTCCGCGCTTCGGCGATCGTCAGTCTCGTCAGGTCGGTCATCAGGAAAGCTTCTTTTCGTAAAACCGGGAAAAACCGGAATCGGGATAATCGAGCACGGCGCCGCAGCGGGTGAAGCCGCCGCGCTCATAGACTCGCCAGGCCGGCTCGAAGCCTTCCGCTTCGCCCGTCTCCAGCACCAGCCGCGACATGGCCTTTTCACGCGCCAGCGTCTCGATGTGCTGAAGGATGCGTGCGCCGATATGCTTGCCGCGCACTTCCGGCAGCGTGAACATGCGCTTGACCTCGCCCACTCCGGAACCGTGGTTCTTCAGCGCCCCCATGCCGACGGGATGCCCATCGGCCTCGCGGGCGACAAACAGTGTCACAGTCGGCTCCGCCATCTGCTCGACCGTCAGCTGGAACTGGAATTCGCGCGGCGTGAGCGGCATCATGGTGGCGTTGAGCGCCGCGACCATGGTCCGCACGTCGTCCTGCAACGGGGTTTCGATGGCGATTCCGGCCGCCATGGTCGCTATTCAACCACCTTGGGCACCAGGAAAAAGCCCTCTTCGGTCGCCGGCGCGTTGGCGACGATGTCAGCCGCCTTGTTGCCGTCGGTAACGACGTCCTGGCGTTTCTTCATCGCCATCGGCGTCACCGAGGTCATCGGCTCGACGCCGGACACATCCACTTCGTTCAGCTGCTCGACAAAGCCGAGGATAGCGTTCAGTTCGCCGGTCATGCGCTGGGCATCGTCCTCGCTCACCGCAATGCGGGCAAGGCGTGCGACGCGTTTCACCGTCTGGACATCGACTGACATGGCTGTGGTCCGGATATGGAAAGAAAACCTGCCCGGGCTATAGCGGCGGCGCGCCCGCCGCGCAACCGGGCGCGCGCTTCGGCCGCCTTCGCTCGGCCCATACCGGTCCGTCAGACCGTGATCGTCTCGCCGATCCCCGGCAGCGCCACCTTGACGCCCGAGCCCTCCATCCCGGCCACGAACTTGTCGGCGCTCTGGTCGATCATTGGAAAGGTGCCGAAATGGCAAGGCACCACCGTCTCGAACTTGAAGAAGCGCCGGCAGGCAAGGGCCGCTACCGCGCCGCCCATGGTGAAGCGGTCGCCGACCGGCACGATGCCGACCGTCGGCTCGTGCAGTTCATGGATGAGGGCCATGTCGGAGAAGATGTCGGTGTCGCCCATGTGGTAGAGCGTTTCGCCGTCGCTGAAATGCAGGACAAGCCCGCCCGGATTGCCGAGATAGGTGTTGCCACCGCCGCCGGATTGCGTCGAGGACGAATGCAGCGCCTGCACGAAGGTGGTGGTGAAGCCGCCGCAATCGACCGTGCCGCCGATATTGCCGGGACTGATCTTCTTGTCGCTGACGCCCTTGCCGACGAGAAACATGCAGATCTCGAAATTCGCCACCAGCACGGCGCCGGACTTCTTCAGAACCTCGACGGCGCCGCTGATATGGTCGTCATGGCCATGGGTCAAAAGGACATGCGTGACGCCTTCGGCCGGCCCTTCCCAGCCGCCCTGCCAGGACGGGTTGCCGATAAGATAAGGATCGATGAGGATATTGGCCCCGCCCGCCTCGATGCGGAAGGCGGAATGACCGTACCAGGTAAGCTTCATGGACGTCTCCTCGATTTCTGTCGCGTTGAAGGATAGAACGCCGGTAGGCCAAGTCAAAGGAAAGCCCCGCGCATGACCGTCATCGCCGTCGAGGACATCGCGGGCAGCCTCGCTCCCGGCAAGACGCTTGCCGGGCTCGACCTCGGCGACAAGACCATCGGCATCGCCGTCTCGGACGCCCGCCTTTCCTTCGCCCACCCGAGGCCGGTGATCGCGCGGAAGAAATTCACGCTGGACGCGGCAGCGCTGCTGGCTCAGCTGGAGAAAGACGACGTCGGCGCCGTAGTGATCGGCCTGCCGGTCAACATGGACGGCTCGGAAGGGCCAAGGGCGCAGAAATCGCGCGCCTTCGTGCGCAACATGGCGCCAGTGACCGCCCTGCCCTTCGCCTTCTGGGACGAGCGACTGTCAACGGTCGCGGCCGAACGGACCCTGATCGAAATGGATTTTTCCCGCAGCAAACGCGCCGGCAAGATCGATTCGGCCGCGGCCGCCTTTATTCTGCAGGGAGTTCTGGACCGGCTTCGTGCGCTGAACGGCCCTCCCAGCGGGTATATGCAGCCCTGACCCAGCCGGCTATGACGCGCCGGCGGCGGAAGGCCAGGATCGCCAGAACGATCAGCGAATCGAACACGCAGGCCTTGGCGACCATGCCGGGAATGATCGCCGGATCGACGCCCAGAATCTCGCCGTAGATCTGGAAAACGAGGTCGTGTAGCTGCCGGCTGAACATCACATAGCCGAAATTGAGATCGTTGAGCGACAGGAAGTACCAGCCCCAGAACAGACCGAGCGGCAAGGCCCAGAGCAAAAGCAGCGCGCGCATCAGGATTGTGCTCCAGAATCGGGCCGGCCGGAGATGCGAGACAGAAGGGACGCATGGGCGGCGCCCCTGGCCATCGCATGAATAGTCGTTCGACTTGCCGGGATAGATATGACCTTCGGCTGGGGAGCGGTCAGGCGTTCTCCCACGACAGCCAGATAGGACGCCGCAAGTGCCGCCAGATGCGCCGCCGAAGGCAGGAAAAGGCCTTCTATGCCCTGCGCTGTGCCGCAGATCAGCACCAGCAGGGATACGCCACCGGCGGCAACGAAACCGATCTTGAAGATGGTTTCGGTGCTTCCCGCATCCTTGCCCAGGAAGGTTTCGATCAGGGCCCAGCAGAACACCGCCGCGACCACGAGGAAAGCCGACGCCAGCGGCGCCGTCATCAGCATGCCATCCAGATGCAGGCTCTGCGGATCGGCATGCGTCGCACCGAACGATGCCAGCGTATTTTCCAGCGCGCCGGTGCCGGTCGTGCAGACAAAGCCCAGCAGGGCAAACAACGCTGCCCAGTGCAAGGCCAGAAAGGAACTTAGAAGGTGGCGCATGACGGTCCCGCTTGGTGACCGTAAACTGATCCTCGGGGCCGCCGACGGCAACGGAAACCATTTGTTAAGGTTAACGGCCATCCACAGGTGGGACGCAGGCCCTGCCTGGCCCGGCGCGCAACGCGGTCAGCTTGCCGGATAGAGCGTGTCGAGGATCATGCGCGCATCGTGGCGCGCGTCGATCATGCCGTATGTGGTGCGCCACTGGCCGGCCAGCCGCGTTTCGACGAAGGCGTCCGCGATCCGCCCTGCCCCCAGCCGGCGCAGCTCCGCCGCGGCCGCGGCCAGTGCGAGCTGTTCCGTCAAAAGCCGCGCCGATCCTTCGTCCGTCGCGGCCACCTGCATGGCCGCCTTCAAGACGCCGATGGTACCGCGCCCGCTGGCGCCGAGATCGCGGTCGATACCGGCCAGCACATCCTCGAACAGGGCGGGCGCACGCGACAGGACGCGCAGCACGTCGAGCGCCATGACGTTGCCCGACCCTTCCCAGATGGCATTGACTGGCGCCTCGCGATAGTAGCGCGCCAGCGGCGCCTCCTCGACGTAACCGTTGCCGCCCAGGCACTCCATGGCCTCATAGAGCAGTGCCGGCGCGATCTTGCACACCCAGTATTTGACCACAGGCGTCATGGCGCGGGCGAAAGCCGCCTCGCCGCGGTCGCCGGCGGCATCGTCGAAGGAACGCGCTAGCCTGAACGATAGCGCGGTGGCGGCCGCGACATCCAGCGCCATGTCGGCCAGCACGCGCTGCATCAGCGGTTGGTCGACGAGATTGGCGCCGAAGACCTTGCGCTGGCGCGTGTGGTTGACCGCTTCGGCGAGCCCCGCGCGCATGATGGCGGCGGAAGCCACCGCGCAGTCGAGCCGCGTCAAGGTCACCATGTCCATGATCGTCTTCAGGCCGGCGCCCGGTTCACCGACCATCTCGCCGATGGCACCATCGAACTCGACCTCCGACGAAGCGTTGGAGCGGTTGCCGAGCTTGTCCTTCAGACGCTGGAAGCGGAAGCCGTTGCCGGAACCGTCGCCGAGGATGCGCGGCACCAAGAAGCACGAAAGGCCTTCCGCCGCCTGCGCAAGCACCAGGAAGGCGTCCGACATCGGCGCCGACATGAACCATTTGTGGCCGCTGATGCGGTAGAAGCCGCTGGAGCCCGCGCGCTCGGCCTTCGTCGTGTTGGTGCGGACATCGGTGCCGCCCTGCTTTTCCGTCATGCCCATGCCGAGCGTCAGACCGGCCTTCTCGACCGGCGGCTTCTGGCTCTGGTCGTATTTGCGCGTCGTCACGCGCGGCGCCCATTCGCGGAAAATCTTGGGGTTGGCCATCAGCGCCGCCAGCGACGCGCTGGTCATGGTGATGGGGCACAAATGCCCCGTCTCCAGCTGTGCCGTCAGGTAGAAGCGCGCCGCGCGCACCTGGTGTCGGCGGCCGATCTCGGCTTCGCCGTTCTCCCAGACGGAGGAATGCAGCCCGATCGCCACAGAGCGGCGCAACAGCGCGTGATAGGCCGGGTGGTATTCGACCAGGTCGATGCGGCGGCCCTGCCGGTCGTGCGTGCGCAGCGCCGGCGTGTCGGTGTTGGCGAGCCGCGCCAAGTCCTGCGCCTCCTGCGTCAGCACGAAGCGGCCGAGCCCGTCGAGATCCTTGCGTACCGGTTCGGAAAAGCGTTCGGCAAGCTGGATCAGCAGCGGATCGCTGCGCCAGGCATTGCCGCCGGTCAACGGCTGGGACTGGTTCGATACCTCGTCTGTCACGCCTCATCCTTTACCTGGCTGCAAGATATATACGAATCCGCCGCCGTCGCGGCGTTATAGCGGAGGGTGGCCGCGGGCGCGATGAAAATACCGGTGGAAAGCCGCTCTATCCAAAGCGCGTGCTTGCAGCGCCCTGCCCCGCGCAATATAGCAGCGCCTTGAGATGACCGACGCTTCGCCTCTGCCGCTCTTTCCGCACCGCCATCTGCTTGGCATCGCGCCGCTTTCCCCCGCCGATATAGAACTTTTGCTGGAACGCGCCGACCGCGCGGTGGCGATCTCGCGCCAGCCGGAGAAAAAGACGACGGCGCTGCGCGGGCGAACGCAGATCAACCTGTTCTACGAGGCCTCGACGCGCACGCAGTCCTCCTTCGAGCTCGCCGGCAAGCGCCTCGGCGCCGACGTCATGAACATGTCAGTGGCGAGTTCCTCGGTGAAGAAGGGCGAGACGCTGGTCGATACCGCCATGACGCTGAACGCCATGCGGCCGGATATCCTCATCATCCGCCACCAGTCGGCCGGCGCCGCCGCCCTTCTGGCGCAGAAGGTCGGCTGCTCGGTGGTCAATGCCGGCGACGGCACGCATGAGCATCCGACACAGGCATTGCTCGACGCGCTCACCATCCGCCGCGCCAAGGGGCCGCTGTCGAAGCTGATCGTGGCGATCTGCGGCGACATCCTGCATTCGCGCGTGGCGCGCTCCAACATCATCCTGTTGAATGCGCTCGGCGCGCAGGTGCGCGTGGTGGCACCTTCCACGCTGCTGCCTTCCGGCATCGAGAAGATGGGCGTCATCGTCCATCGCACCATGGCGGAGGGCTTGAAGGACGCGGACGTGGTGATGATGCTGCGCCTGCAGCGAGAGCGCATGGAAGGCGCCTTCGTGCCTTCGGTGCGCGAATATTTCCGCTATTTCGGCCTCGATGCCGAGAAACTGAAGGCGGCCAAGCCCGACGCGCTGGTCATGCATCCCGGTCCGATGAACAGAGGCGTCGAGATCGCCTCCGAGATCGCCGACGGCCCGCAAAGCGTCATCCAGGAGCAGGTCGAGATGGGGGTGGCCGTGCGCATGGCGGTGATGGAAGCGCTGCTCGATCCGCGCCGCAACGAGGGGCGGCCGGCATGAGCTTCACCGTCTTCCAGAACGCCCGCGTCGTCGATCCCTCGCGCGGCATCGACGAGGTCGGCGCCGTCGTCGTCGACGGAAAGAAAATCGCAGCGGCGGGCAAGACGGCGCTCAACCAGGGTGCGCCGGAAGGCGCCACGGTAATCGATTGCGCCGGCAAGGCGATCCTGCCGGGCTTGGTGGACACGCGAGTCTTCATCGGCGAGCCGGGCGCCGAGCACCGCGAGACGATCGCTTCTGCGAGCATGGCGGCTGCCGCAGGCGGCGTCACCTCCCTCGTCATGATGCCGGACACCGATCCGGTGATCGACGACGTGGCGCTTGTCGAGTTCGTGCTGCGCACGGCGCGCGATACCGCCGCCGTCAACGTCTTTCCGGCCGCCGCCATCACCCGCCGCTTGGCCGGGCGCGAAATGACCGAGTTCGGCCTGCTGCGCGAGGCAGGCGCGGTCGCTTTCACGGACGGCCGCCATACCATCGCCAATTCGCTGGTGATGCGCCGGGCACTGACCTATGCGCGCGACTTCGGCGCAGTCATCGCCCACGAGACGCAGGACGCCGACCTCGGCGGCGCCGGCGTCATGAACGAAGGGCTCTATGCCAGCTGGCTCGGCCTGCCCGGCATCCCGCGCGAGGCCGAGACCATTCCGCTGGAGCGCGACCTGGCGCTGGCGCGGCTGACGCGCGGCGCCTACCACGCCGCCAAGATATCCACGGAAGCCGCGGCCAATGCCGTGCGCCGCGCCCGGAACGACGGCGCCAGCGTGACGGCGGGCGTCGCGATCCACAATCTGGCGCTCAACGAGAACGACGTCGGCGAATACCGCACCTTCTTCCGCCTGATGCCGCCGCTGCGCGCCGAGGAGGACCGGCTGGCGATGATCGAAGCCTTGCGCGACGGCACGGTGGGCGTGGTCGTCTCCTCACACGATCCGCAGGACGTCGACACCAAGCGCCTGCCCTTCGGCGACGCCGCTGCCGGCGCGATCGGGCTGGAGACGCTGCTTTCGGTGGCGCTGCGGCTCTATCACAACGGCGACCTGACGCTTCTACGGCTGGTCGAGACGCTGTCGACGGCGCCGGCAAAACTGTTCGGCCTGCCGGGCGGCAGGCTGGCGCCCGGCGCTCAGGCCGATCTGGTCGTCGTCGATCTCGACGAACCGTGGATCGTCAGCGAGACCGCAATCCGCTCGCGCTCGAAAAACACCTGTTTCGAAGGGGCGCGGCTGCAGGGCAAGGTCTTGCAAACACTGGTTGCGGGTCGCACAGTGTTTGCAGCCTGACCGCGGCCAAGCGCGGCTGGCAACGGGGGAGAAATGACGCTGTTTCCTGTTCTCGTGCTGATCGTCGGCTATCTGTGCGGCTCCGTTCCCTTCGGCCTGCTGCTCACGCGCGCCGCCGGGCTGGGGGACGTGCGCTCCATCGGCTCGGGCAATATCGGCGCCACCAACGTGCTCAGGACCGGCAACAAGGGGCTTGCCGCCGCCACGCTTATCCTCGATGCGCTCAAGGGCACGCTGCCCGCGGCGGTCGCCCTGCGCTACGGGCCGGAAGCCGGAGCGATTGCCGGCTTCGGCGCCTTCATCGGCCATCTCTTCCCGGTGTGGCTCGGCTTCAAGGGCGGCAAGGGCGTCGCCACCTATCTCGGCGTTCTGATCGGCCTCGCATGGAAGATCGCGCTGGTGTTCGCGGTTGTGTGGCTCATCATGGCGGCGATCTTCCGCTATTCCTCGCTCGCAGCCCTCGCCGCCTGCGTCATCGTGCCGGTGGCGCTCTACCTGACGGGCCAGGGCACGTTCGCGATCGCCTTCCTCGTCATGAGCGCGCTGGTCTTCTGGCGTCACCGCGCCAACATCGAGCGCCTGATGGCCGGCACCGAAGGCAGGATCGGGGCCAAGGGGTGAGCGAGCCCGTTTCCGGTCCGCGCCTCAGCGACCGGCAGCGGCTTGCCTGGCTTCGCCTGATCCGCACGCCCAATGTCGGGCCAATGACGTTCCGCCAGCTCGTCAACCGCTACGGATCGGCGGAAACCGCCCTCGCCATGCTGCCCGAACTGACGCTGAACGGTGGCGCGACGCGGGCCGTCCGCATCCCCTCGCCCGACGAGGCCGAAGCCGAGATGGAATCGGCGCGCCGCCTCGGCGCCCGCTTCGTCGCCGTCGGCGAGCCCGGCTATCCGCCGCTGTTGAGGAACATGGACCATCCGCCGCCATTGCTTGCGGTGAAGGGCGACGAAGGCGTCTTTAGCCTGCCCGCCGTCGCCATCGTCGGCGCCCGCAACGCCTCGCTCGCCGGCATCAAGATGGCGCGCATGCTGGCGGCTGAACTCGGCGCGGCGGGCTACGCCGTCGTCTCCGGTCTTGCGCGCGGCATAGACACCGCCGCCAATCAGGCAAGCCTGCCGACCGGCACCGTGGCGGCGCTGGCCGGCGGGCTGGACCGGCCCTACCCGCCGGAAAACGCCGCATTGTGCGAGGCGATCGGCGACCAGGGCGGCGGCATCGTGTCGGAAATGCCGTTCGGCTGGCAGCCGCGCGCGCAGGACTTTCCACGCCGCAACCGCATCATCGCCGGCATGGCACTCGGCCTCGTGGTCGTCGAGGCGGCGAATCGTTCGGGATCCCTCATCAGCGCGCGCCTGGCCGGCGAACAGGGGCGGCTGGTCTTTTCCGTGCCCGGTTCGCCGCTCGATCCGCGCGCGGCCGGCACCAACGGCCTTTTGAAAGACGGCGCCATTCTTGTCACCGAAACCGCCGACGTCCTTGCCGCGCTGGCGCCGCTTGCCGGAGCGCCGACGCCTTCACCCGATTCGCTGGCCGAACCGGAAGACTTCTCGAGCGTTCCACCGCCCGGCGAGGACGACCGCGCCCGGGTAGTCGAGGCGCTGGGGCCGACGCCCGTCGCCGTCGACGAGATCGTCCGCCACACCGGCCTTCACCCGGCGCAGATCCTCACCATCCTCCTGGAGCTCGACCTCGCCGGACGGCTGGAGCGCCACGCCGGCGGCAGCGTCTCGCTGCCGTAGGTACGACAAACGCTGTCACCGAGTCGGCATTTAGCGAGGCGAACTGATTTCCATCACGACGGAAGATAATTTGCGATCCGCCACCTCGTGAGAACGCTCGGTAGCGCCGGAGCCACCCTATTCCTTTTCTCGATTTCGTCCGATTGGGCCTTGCGCCGGAAGCGTCGAGAATATAGGGCTTCTCGCGGTTCGGAGTGTAGCGCAGCCCGGTAGCGCACTTGACTGGGGGTCAAGGGGTCGTGGGTTCGAATCCCGCCACTCCGACCATTCTTTTCTCGCCCATCCGGGCAACCCCATCCTCACTATGATGGATATCGAAAGAGGCGGCAATGCAATGCCGCCTCCCCCGTTCGAGCATCCGCCAGCGCCCATTCAACCCGGCGGAAATTGCCGCATCAGTTCTGCTTGTGCATCGGCTTGTGGTGCTGGCCGTGCTTGCCGTGCCGGTCATGCTTCTTGCCGTGGTGGCCGGCACGCAGTTCCTTGCGGTCGAGCTTGCCGTCGTCGTTGCGATCGAGCGCGGCAAACTCCTTTTCCTTCTGTTTCTGGATCTCGTCCAGCGTCACCTTGCCGTCGCCATTGACGTCCAGGCGGCGTTCCGCGCGGTTGGCCATCCGCTCGACCATGCGCTTCATGACCATGGCCTCGATTTCGTCACGCGACAGCGTGCCGTCGCCGTTCGTATCGGCGGCCTTCAACTCGTCCATCTTCGAGAACTGGGCGAGATCGACCGGACCGCGCTTGAAGACCTTGGCATCTTTCGACGTTTCCGCCTTTTCCTGCAGAACGTCAGGCTGATCTTCGCCCTGTGCGTATGTATATCCGACAGAGCTGATTGCAGTCAGGATGATAATAGATGCTGCGAGACGCTTCATTACTTAAACTCCACTTGTTTCCTCGTTCACGCCATGGGAGGACGCACACGCAATTTCGGAAAAACCGCATGAACCGGGGATGAATACCGGGATTAAAGCTCTGTAATGTTAGAGATTCCGGAAGTACGGCACGACCGAGGAAGCCGTACAGGATGATCATCTCGATCAGCGCCATGATGGCCAGCGGTTCAATTGCCAGCAACCTGCACGGTGTTTCGAATGATCAAAGGGCCTTTCCACGCACCCAAGTTCCGGTACCGAACCGACCCGAATGCGCTCCCGAGTTAGCGCCGGCTGAGAACGACGGTCGCCAGCAGCCCCAGAACCACGAGCCCGACGGCGGCGGCGGTCGCGGGATGATCGCGGGCGGTGGATTCGAGCGCGTGGGCGCGCCGGCGCAAACCGGGCAGCCGGTCACCGATCATGTCCTTGAAGTCGGAAAGATAGTCCATCGCGGCATCCCTGCCGTCGTCGTAATAGGCGCCGCCCCGCTTGGCGACGTCTCGCTTCAATGCGGAAAGTTCGCGCGACAGGGCCGCGACCTGCCTTTCCAGATCGAGGTCGGTCAAATTGGAAAGCGAAGCCATGAGCATGTCCTTGTTACGAGAGGACATGAAACGCTACGCCATGGGGAAGGTTCCTGTCGCCAGCGGATATGGCCGCACCTTTGAACCCGACAATATCTGCGAAGAGCCCTCAGCGCACCTGATCGAGCAGGCGCTTGCACTCGAGCAGGTCGAACAGCGCCTCCTGCAGCAGCGCGCGGTTGTCGCGCGACAGCCGCCCGCTGTCGGGCGCCACCGGCCCTTCCTCTTCAGCCTTGCCGAGACCGAAGAAGCGCCGGCTGGGCTTCACCTTGGGCTGGCCCACCAGCATCTCGTCGTCGCTACCGCGCGGTTGCGCGGCCGGCGTCAGCGGCACGGCATCAGCCTGCTTGCGCTGCGCGATCGCCTCGACCGCCGCCATGTCGCCGTTGCCGATGGCGACGAGAAACTGGTTGCCGTTCTCGCGCAGCAGCTTCTGCACGCCCTTGATAGTGTAGCCCTGGTCGTAGAGCATGTGGCGGATGCCCTTGATGAGGTCGACATCCTGCGGGCGGTAGTAGCGGCGCCCGCCACCGCGCTTCATCGGCTTGATCTGCGAAAAGCGCGTTTCCCAGAAGCGCAGGACATGCTGCGGCAGGTCGAGATCCTCTGCAACCTCGCTGATGGTACGGAAGGCGTCGGGGCTCTTGTCCATGGGATGAATCCTCGGGCTGGACGTAGATACGGCATCATAGCGCCGAATCGAGCCTTATTTCAGCGGTTTGTTGACCGATATTCAAGCCTGGCGTCAAACGCCGGCCGACTTGTCAACCGCCATCTGCCGTTGCGCGGATGGCTACTTGCTGCCCTTGGCCTTGTTCTGGTGCGCCTTGAGGATGCGGTTCTTCAAGACGTTCGACGCCTTGAAGGTCATCACCCGGCGCGGCAGGATCGGCACTTCCTCGCCGGTCTTGGGATTGCGGCCGATGCGCTCGTTCTTGGAGCGGACGTGAAACGTCGCGAAAGACGACAGCTTGACCGTCTCGCCGCGCACGATGGCCGTGCAAATCTCATCCAGCACCGCTTCGACCAGTTCGGCGGATTCCGTGCGCGACAGGCCGACTTTACGATAGACGGCTTCGGCAAGGTCAGCACGCGTAAGTGTCTTTCCCCCCATGCGACCGTCCCATCAGCTTAAATCGACAAATATACAAGGCGCGGCGGAGCGTAAGTAATTGAACCGCCTAGGTCAAGGACCGAACCGTTCGGTTCTCTCCTACCAGCGAATCAGCACCGCGCCCCAGGTGAAACCGCCGCCCATCGCTTCGAGAAGCACAAGGTCGCCGCGCTTGATGCGACCATCCGCCACCGCGATCGACAATGCCAGCGGCACCGACGCCGCCGATGTATTACCGTGCAGATCGACGGTGACCACCACCTTCTCCTCGGCTATCCCGAGCTTCTTGGCGGAAGCGTCAATAATCCGTTTATTCGCCTGGTGCGGCACGAACCAGGCGAGATCGTCGGCCGTAATGCCTGCCTGATCGAACGTCGACTCGATCACGTCGGTGATCATGCCGACCGCGTGCTTGAACACCTCGCGGCCTTCCATCCTGAGATGCCCGACGGTGCCGGTGGTGGACGGGCCGCCGTCGACATAGAGCTTTTCGCGATGCATGCCGTCGGAACGCAGGCTGGCGGCCAGCACGCCGCGGTCGGCGATGGAGCCCTCGCCCTCGCCTGCCTCCAGCACCAGCGCCCCGGCACCGTCGCCGAACAGGACGCAGGTCGAGCGGTCGGTCCAGTCGAGCAGGCGCGAGAACGTCTCCGAGCCGATCACCAGAACGCGTTTGGCCAGACCGCCGCGGATATAGAGGTCGGCCGTTGTCACGGCGTAGACGAAGCCGGAACACACCGCCTGCATGTCGAAGGCGAAGCCGTGGCGCATGCCGAGCCGCTGCTGGATTTCCACCGCCGTCGCCGGGAATGTGTTGTTCGGCGTCGAGGTGGCGAGCACGATCAGGTCGATGTCGTCGGGCGTCAGCCCGGCGTTCTTCAGCGCCTCGCGCGCCGCCGCCTCGCCGAGCGACGCCGTCGTCTCGTCCTCGGCGGCGATGTGGCGCTGGCGGATGCCGGTGCGCTGGACGATCCACTCGTCGGAGGTTTCGACCATGCCTTCGAAGTCGGCATTCTTCATGATGCGGCGGGGCAGCGCGGCACCGGTGCCGCGCACGATGGATCTGATCAAGGTCTTGTCCTACCTGTCCTCGCCGTCGTCGGCGACGGCGGGCTTTCTCGTTAGCTGAGATTGCGGGTTGCGGGCATGAAACAGATCGAGATCCGCCTCGATGCGATCGAAAAGCCGGTTGCGCGCCATGTCGTAGGCAAGTTCCACCGCCGCCGCGAATCCTTCAGAATCGGCCCCGCCATGGCTTTTGACGACGATGCCGTTAAGACCGAGGAAAACGCCGCCGTTGGCGCGGCTGACGTCCATCTTCTCGCGCAGCGTGTTGAAGGCGCTTCTGGCGAACAGGTAGCCGATGCGCGCCATCAGCGTGCGCCCCATGGCGGCGCGCAGGTAGCCGGCGATCTGGCGGGCCGTGCCCTCGGCGGTCTTCAGCGCGATGTTGCCGGAAAACCCTTCCGTCACCACCACGTCGACCGTTCCCTTGCCGATGTCGTCGCCCTCGACGAAGCCGTGATAGGTCATCGAGGCCATGTCGGCCTCGCGCAGCATGCGCCCGGCCTCCTTGACCTCCTCCTGGCCCTTGATCTCCTCGACGCCGACATTGAGCAGGCCAACCGTCGGGCGCTCGATGCCGAACACGGAGCGCGCCATGCCGGTGCCCAGGATGGCGAAATCGATGAGTTGCTGGGCATCGGCGCCAATGGTGGCACCGACGTCCAGAACCACGCTCTCGCCGCGCAGTGTCGGCCAGATGGCGGCGATCGCTGGGCGGTCGATGCTGGCCATGGTGCGCAGGCAGAATTTCGACATCGCCATCAGCGCGCCGGTGTTGCCCGCCGACACGCAGGCATCCGCCGTTTCCGCCTTCACCGCCTCGATGGCCTTCCACATGGAGGACTTCCAGCGGCCGTGGCGCAGCGCTTGGCTCGGCTTGTCGTCCATCTTGACCGCGACGTCGCAATGAACGAACTCGGATTTCTCCTGCAGCGCTGGGAATTTGGCGAGCTCGGGACGAACCGCCTCCTCCCGCCCGTAGACGATGAAGCGGATGTCGGGACGGCGAACCGCGACCAGCGCAAGCGCAGGCACAACCACGCCCGGCCCGTGGTCGCCGCCCATGGCATCGATGGAAATCCTGATCAAGCTGCGGTCATCTCACGGTTGGCTTCGGGCGGCGCTCGCGTCGGCGAAAATAGCGTTTTTGCGCCGCCGCACAACGAATTTTCGAGCGCTTTGCCGACTTTCAGGATTTTCCCAGCAAGGATTTGAGCTTGCGCTGGAATTCGCTCTCGGCGGCCTCCTCGCCACCGTTGTCCAAGACGGCACCCGGCTTGTGCGGATACGGGTCGATCGCCAGGCCGAAGAACTGTTCGGCCAGCGCGCCGACATCGATCGAGTCGCCCTCGAACGTCTCGGGCGCGTCCGGTCCTTCGGCATCCAGCAGGATTTCGCCGCCGCCCTCGAAGCCCAATCGGCCAAGCTTCGAATCGTGCGGCAGGAATAGCCCTTCGACCGTTTCGTCGATATGGGCCTGGACGGGATCGAGGCTCACCACGCAGGCCTGCGTGATATCGGCTTCCACCTTCCCGGCGACCTTCACCCCGTGGCGCTTCCACGGGCTTACCAGAAGGTCTGCCCGGTAGTTCTCGACCGACAGCAGGCCGTGCTCGCCTGCAAGCGCCTCGCGCTGCGCCGCATCCGCTTCGATCGTCACCGGCAGGCCGCTGTGCGGCAGCCGTGCCACATGGGCCAGGAACGACACCGGGCTTTTCGGCTCCTCATGCTGCATCGCCATCTCCTCGGCTCGCCGCCGGAAACGCCATCCGGCCAGCACAGATATCGGCCACCGGCTGCGCCGCCAACTCCTTCTCGACGTGGAATGCGTAGGCGGCCAGTTCGGTTGCCTGCGGCCATTCCGTCGCATCCGGCCGCACGTTGCGGGCAAGGGCGGCGGCAAGCGCGGCGCCATCCGCCTGGTCGAGCGCATCGGAATAGGCAGCGGTGCGCCCGTAAAACATCTTGGCGAGCCGCTTCATGCGCTTGGGCACGCCCGGATCGCTGATGCCCAGCTCCCTCAGCGAATGCTCGACGTCGGTGAAGAATTCGTCGATCAGCACCTGGGCGACTTCACGCGCCGGGCCGCCCTCGCCGCGCAGCCGGTGCTGGAACAACAGCATGACGAGCGACAACATCTCGAATCGACCGAGCGGCGTGTCCGGCACCTGCCAGTCGGAATAAAACGTCTCCTGCCGCGCCGCCGCCACGATTTGACCGTAGAGCGCGTCGGTGATGGCGCGGTTGGCGCGGCGTTCGCGGCCGAACAGGCGCTGGAACATGGAGAGCGGTCCCCCGGTGACCTGTTTGTTGGGCTGGCGTTGTTGCATCGGTGGCTAAGCTGGTTTACCGGTTTTGCCGTCTCGTGCAAGCCAGAGCCGACGATCGACTTCGGACGCGGGCTCTAGAGTGACGGAATGGAGTTGTTGTTGCGCGCGCTGAATTTCAAGTCGAGGTTTTCGTCCGCCCCGGCCGGCATCGCTTCGATGCTCGTCATCGTCTCGGCGCTGTCGGCCTGCAATTCGTCCAAGATGTTCGGTGACGTCACGCCCGGCGAGACGCTGAACCAGGGCTACATCATGGACCAGCAGGCGATCGACTCCGTGCCTGTCGGCTCCAGCCGCGAGCAGGTTCTTCTGGCGCTTGGCTCGCCCTCGACCACTGCCACTTTCGACAACGAGGTGTTCTATTACATCTCCCAGACCCGCAGGCGCGCGGTCGCCTTCGCCAACCCGTCGCTCGTCGACCAGAAGGTGCTGGCCGTCTATTTCGGCAACGACGGCCGTGTTACCCAGATCGCCAATTACGGTCTGAAGGACGGCAAGATCTTCGACTTCGTTTCGCGCACCACGCCGACCGGCGGCAAGGACCAGAACTTCCTGGCGCAGATCATCAAGGGCGCCGGCAAGCTGACGCCCGGCGCCGCCGGCAGCATGATGGGCGGCGGCTGACCGCTCTCGCCTCCGCAGCCCGGACATCCCAAAGCAAAACCCGCGGACTTCGATGAAAGTCCGCGGGTTTTTTTGTTGGTCCGCGCGGCCAGGGACCGCGCGGATTTATCAAACTCAGTTATGCGCCAGCACCGCCAAGAGAAGCAGGGCGACGATGTTGGTGATCTTGATGGCCGGGTTGACGGCCGGACCGGCGGTGTCCTTGTAGGGATCGCCGACGGTATCGCCGGTCACCGAAGCCTTGTGAGCGTCGGAACCCTTCAGGTGCTTGACGCCGTCCTTGTCGGTGAAGCCGTCCTCGAACGACTTCTTGGCGTTGTCCCAGGCGCCGCCGCCGGAGGTCATCGAGATGGCCACGAACAGGCCGTTGACGATGACGCCGAGCAGCGAGGCGCCGAGGGCTGCGAAGGCCGAGGCCTTCGAACCAGAGATCAGCAGCACGCCGAAGTAGACGACCAGCGGCGCAAGCACCGGCAGCAGCGAGGGAACGATCATCTCCTTGATCGCCGCCCTCGTCAGAAGGTCGACCGCCTTGGCGTAGTCGGGCTTGGCGGTGCCCTTCATGATGCCGGGATTCTCGCGGAACTGACGCCGCACTTCCTCCACGATGGAGCCCGCCGCGCGGCCGACCGCCGTCATGGCGATGCCGCCGAACAGATACGGGATCAGGCCGCCGAAGATCAGGCCGGCGACGACGTACGGGTTCGACAGGTCGAAGGAGACGGTGCCCATGCCCTGGAAGTAGGGATACTTGTCGCCGTTGGCGGCAAAGAACTCCAGGTCGTTGGAATAGGCCGCGAACAGCACCAGCGCGCCGAGGCCGGCCGAGCCGATGGCATAGCCCTTGGTGACCGCCTTGGTGGTGTTGCCGACCGCATCAAGCGCGTCGGTGGAGTGACGCACTTCGCTCGGCAGGCCCGACATCTCGGCGATGCCGCCGGCGTTGTCGGTGACCGGACCGAAGGCGTCGAGCGCAACGATCATGCCGGCGAGGCCGAGCATGGTCGTCACCGCGATCGCCGTGCCGAACAGGCCGCCGAGCTGGTAGGTGGCGATGATGCCGCCGACGATGACGATGGCCGGCAGCGCCGTCGATTCCAGCGAAACCGCAAGGCCCTGGATAACGTTGGTGCCGTGGCCGGTCACCGACGCCTGGGCAATGGAATTCACAGGCCGCTTGTCGGTACCGGTGTAGTATTCGGTGATGACGACGATCAGCCCGGTCACCAGAAGGCCGATGAGGCCGCAGACGAACAGGTTGGTGCCGGTCACGGCCATGCCGTTGGCGGTGCCGACCTCGTTCCAGCCGACCGTCATCGACGTAGCAGCGCCGAGACCGACCACCGACAGGATGCCGGTGACGATCAGGCCCTTGTAGAGCGCGCCCATGATCGAGCCGTTGGAGCCGAGCTTGACGAAGAAGGTGCCGATGATCGAGGTGATGATGCAGGCGCCGCAGATGGCGAGCGGATAGACCATCACCTGTTCGAGGTTGGCTGCGCCAGCGAAGAAGATCGCTGCCAGCACCATGGTGGCGACGACCGTCACCGCATAGGTCTCGAACAGGTCGGCGGCCATGCCGGCGCAGTCGCCGACGTTGTCGCCCACGTTGTCGGCGATGGTCGCCGGGTTGCGCGGATCGTCCTCGGGAATGCCGGCTTCCACCTTGCCCACGAGGTCGCCGCCGACGTCCGCACCCTTGGTGAAGATGCCGCCGCCGAGGCGCGCGAAGATGGAGATCAGCGAAGCGCCGAAGCCGAGTGCGACCAGTGAATCGATCACCTCGCGCTCGCCCGGCTGATGGCCGAGCGGACCGGTCAGCACCCAGTAGTAGACCGAGACGCCGAGCAAAGCGAGACCAGCCACCAGCATGCCGGTGATGGCGCCCGACTTGAAGGCGATGTCGAGGCCGGCCGACAAGCTGTTCGAGGCCGCCTGCGCGGTGCGAACGTTGGCGCGGACCGAAACGTGCATGCCGATGAAGCCGGCAACGCCCGACAGCACCGCGCCGATCAGGAAGCCGATAGCGGCCGTGCCGGACAGGAGCCACCAGGCCAGCAGGAAGACGACGACGCCGACGATGGCGATGGTGGTGTACTGACGAGTGAGATAGGCCTGCGCGCCTTCGCGGATCGCAGCCGAGATTTCCTGCATGCGTGCATTGCCCTGATCCGACGCGAGTACGGACTGCGTCGCCCAGATGGCGTAGAGAATTGAAAGCACGCCGCAGAGAATGACGACATAAAGCATGGTCATTTGCGGATTTTCCCCGATGATGCCGGCGGCGGACGCCCCGACGTTGAAATCGGGGCCGGATCCGCGAGCGAGCGGAAACCCGGCCCTCCGCAGGAGGCTTAGCGAAACAGGTTCGCGAACGTCAAGATAATGTTGGGTTTTTGCCCCGTTTTCGCCGCAAAAGTCCCAAGGCCGAGGGTACAGCGCGAAACGGCGGCGAGTTAGATCGATTAAACCCTCGAAAGAGGGCAGCACGCGCCTTGTCAGGATTCGCGCGCCACCCGCAAGTGCAGCGTACCCAGCGCGGCGAGGCAGACGATACAGACGGGGAAGATGATCCAGATCAGCATATCCCAACCCCAGCCGTTGTAGACGGCGCCGGACGACAGCGAGGAGAGCGCCACGGTGCCGAACAGGACGAAATCGTGAAAACCCTGCACCCTGCCCTTCTCGGACGGGCGGTAGCTGGCGGCGACGATCGCCGTCGCACCGATGAAGCCGAAATTCCAGCCGAGCCCGAGCAGGATGAGCGCGGTCCAGAACTGCCACAACGCGATGCCGGACAGCGCCACCAGTCCGCAGCAGACCAGCAGGACGAGGCCCGCGGCGACGATCCGCTCGGCGCCGAAGCGGTGGATCAATCGGCCGGTGAAGAAGCTAGGCCCGTACATCGCCATCACGTGCCAGGAAATGCCCAGCGTCGCCTGGTCGGAGGAAAAGCCGCAGCCGACCATGGCCAGCGGCGCGCCGGTCATGACGAAGGTCATCAGCGCATACGAGCAGACGCCGCACAGCAAAGCGACGAGGAAGCGGGGCTGCATGATGACCTCGCCCAGCGGGCGCGCGTCGCTTTCGTCCACGTCTTCTGCCTTGCCGGCCGGCGTCGTCGCATGCAGTCGGGAAAGCAGCAGGCCGCCGACGGCCGCGATGACCATGATGGCCGCGAAGGAACCGGCGAACGGCACCGGCAGCAGGAGGTCATGCGTGAAGATCACCGTCTGCGGCCCGACGATGGCCGTGATGATGCCGCCGGCCAGCACGAAGGAGATGGCGCGCGCCTTGAACTCCGGCGGCGCGTTGTCAGCGGCGGCGAAGCGGAACTGCTGCACGAAGGCGTTGCCGCCGCCGATGACGAGCAGGCCGAAGGCGAACAGCCAGAAGGCCGACTGGAACAGCGCGATGGTAGAGATCAGTCCGCCGCCGGCTGTCAGCAGCGTGCCGGTCATGAAGCCCTTGCGATGGCCAAGCGCCCGGATGGCATAGGCGGCAGGCAGGGCGCCCAGCGCCACGCCGACGTTGAAGCCGGTGAGCGGCGCCGTCGCCAGCGACTTGTCGGCTCCCAGCATGAAATAGCCGGCCAGCGCGCCGAGGGCGAAGCAGATCGGCCCGGTCGAGCCCAGGACCGCCTGCGCAGCGGCCAGGATCAGCGCCGTGCGGCGCGCCTCTCGCGCGACGGCGACGTCGCTGGCAGTCGTAGCGCTCATGCGTCCTTGCCCCGCCCCTCGCCGCGCACCCGGCGTGCCACGCGATCGAGCACGGCGTTGACCAGCTTCGGTTCGTCCTCTTCGTAGAACGCCTTGGCGATGTCTACATATTCGGAAACGATGACGGCCACCGGCACGTCCTCGCGCTTCATCAACTCGTAGACGCCGGCGCGCAGGATGGCGCGCAGCGTCGAATCCAGCCTGGACAGCGGCCAGTCCTCGGTCAGCGCCTGACGGATGATCGGATCGACCGTCTTCTGGTTCTCCACCACGCCGGCGAGAATGGCGCGGAACCACTGGGCGTCGGCCTCACGGTAGAGCGCGCCGTCCACTTCCTTGCCCAGCCGGAACGCCTCGTATTCGGCGGTGATCTCCAGCAATCCGCTGCCGGCCACGTCCATCTGGTAGAGCGCCTGCACGGCCGCGAGCCGCGCGGCGCCACGCTTGTTGGCCGGGCGGAACGGTTGGCCCGGTGCCACGGGTTCATTCACGACGGGGCTCCCAGGCGTTCCTTGAGCGCGATCATGGTGAGTGCCGCGCGCGCGGCAAAGCCGCCCTTGTCGCCTTCGCTGCGGCGCGCCCGCACCCAGGCCTGTTCGTCGTTCTCGGTGGTCAGGATGCCGTTGCCGATGCAGAGTGCTTCCTGCACGGCAAGGTCCATCAGCGCGCGCGAGGATTCGTTGGCAACGATGTCGAAATGATAGGTGTCGCCGCGAACGACAGTGCCCAGCGCCACGAAGCCGTCATAGGCCGTGCCGCCCTCGGCCGCGCCATCGAGCGCGAAGGAGATCACCGCCGGTATCTCCAGCGAACCCGGCACGGTGACGACGTCGTATGTCGCGCCCGCTTCCTCCAGCGCCTTCGTCGCGCCGTCGAGCAGCGCATCGGCGAGGTCGTCGTGGAAACGCGCCTCGATGACGAGCAGATGCGCCTTGCGTTTCGGACGGATGAACGCCTTGCCGTGTTGGGATGTGCCAGCCATGAAGCTCTCCGAAAGAAGCGCGTCACTTAGGCCGAAGCGCACCATACCGCAAGCGCCGCGGCGCAGGTGGGACGGAGAAATTCGGCCGCTGGCCTCAAAGCCCCTCTTTCGCCGCCTCCGCCAGGCGCGCGGCGTAGCGCGCCATCGTGTCGACTTCGAGATTGACGCGGTCGCCCGCCTTGCGTTCGCCCCACGTCGTCACCGACAGCGAATGATGGATCAAAAGCACGTCGAAGCGCGTGCCGGAAACCTTGTTGATGGTCAGCGAGGTTCCGTCCAGCGCCACCGATCCTTTCGGAGCAATAAATTTCGCAAGCTCGCGCGGCGCTTCCAGCGTGAAGCGGACCGCATCGCCCTCGTCCTCGCGCGCCACGATTTCCGCCGTGGCGTCGACATGGCCGGAAACGATATGGCCGCCCAGTTCGTCGCCGATCTTCAACGCCCGTTCCAGATTGATGCGGGTGCCGGATCGCCAGTCCCCGGCGGTCGTCAGCCGCAGCGCCTCCTCCCACGCTTCGACCTCGAACCAGCGGGCGTTCGAGCCTCCCTCAGGCAAGGCCGTCACCGTCAGGCAGACGCCGCCGCAGGAAATCGAGGCGCCGATGGCAATGGAAGCCGGATCGTAGGCCGTGTCGATGCGCAGGCCCACGCCCTCCTTGAGCGGCTTGACGCGCGCGACGGTGCCGATGTCGGTGACGATACCCGTGAACATCACATATCCCTTATCCACTCGCCGTAGAGGTCGTCGCCGAAGCGCATGTCTCGCACTCGCCGGAAGCCTGTCGGGATATGGTCCTCGTCCAGCGGGGCGGCAATGCCGCCCTCGCCCACCTCGACCGCACCGCGAAACAGCACGATCCGGTCGACCAGGTCGTCAGCGAGAAACGCCTTCGCGACTTCCGCGCCGCCTTCCACCAGCACGCTCGCCATGCCGAGCGCGGCAAGGTCTTCCATCAGTTCGGGCAGCGCCACGCGTCCCTCGACGGTTTCCGTGCCGATGAAGCGCACGCCAAGGCGCTCCAATGCGGCCTTTCGCTGCGGATCGGCCTGCTCGCAGGCGGCCACATAAACCGGCACGCGGTCAATGCCGGCCACCAGCTTCGACGCCTCGGGGAGTCGAGCATGCCGGTCGAGCACCACGCGGATGGGCGAACGGCTTTCCAGTCCCGGCAGCCGGACCGTCAGCGCCGGATCGTCCTCCAAGACGGTACCGATGCCGACCAGGATCGCATCGGCCTCCGCACGCATCAGATGCACCTCGCGCCGCGCACTCTCGCCGGTGATCGAAACCTGCCCAGCGCCGCGCCGGCCGATCTTGCCGTCGGCCGAAAGCGCAAGTTTCAGGATCACTTCCGGCCGCTTCCTCAACGAACGGCTCATATAGCCGGCCATCTGCTCGGCCGCCTCGCGCGCCAGCACGCCCTCCGTCACCTCGACGCCGGCGGCGCGCAGGATCGCATAGCCCTTGCCCGACACGCGCGGATCGGGGTCGCTGGCGGCACCCACGACGTGCGCCACGCCGGCGTTGACCAGCGCGTTGGCGCAAGGCGGCGTACGGCCGTGATGGGCGCAAGGCTCCAGCGTGACATAGGCGGTAGCGCCGCGCGCCAGTTCGCCGGCCTCCGCCAGGGCTTCCGTCTCTGCATGGGGGCGGCCGCCGACGGCGGTGACGCCGGTGCCGACGATGAAAGGCCCTGCCCCGTCGTCGCGTACGATCACCGTCCCGACCGAGGGATTGGTCGCCGTCCGCCCGGCATTGCGGCGCGACAGCCGAAGCGCCGCCGCCATGAAACGGCGATCGAGCGCGTCTCGTTCGGCCTTGTCCGCGGCCTTCGTCACGCCGCCGGTTCCTCGTCGCCTTTCAGCTCGCCGAGCAATTCGTGGAAATCCTTGGCCTCGCGGAAATTGCGGTAGACCGAAGCGAAGCGCACATACGCCACGTCGTCCAGCGACTTCAGCGCCTCCATGACCAGCCGGCCGATCTCCGCCGATGGGATTTCCGTTTCGCCGGAACTTTCAAGCTGGCGCACGATGCCGGTGACGGCGCGGTCGATACGGTCGGGCTCGACGTTGCGCTTGCGCAGCGCGATCTCGACCGAACGCAAGAGCTTGTCGCGGTCGAACGGCACCTTGCGGCCCGATTTCTTGACCACGACGAGATCGCGCAGCTGTACGCGCTCGAAGGTGGTGAAGCGGCCGCCGCAATCGGGGCAGACGCGCCGCCTGCGGATCGCCGCGCCGTCTTCGGCGGGACGCGAATCCTTCACCTGCGTGTCTTCGGACTGGCAATAGGGGCAACGCATGGGAACAACGCTCTCGAATCTGGTGAAGGACAGGCTTAGAGCCTTTTGCCGTTGCGGCAAAGGGCAGCCCGTCCTCCTGAGACTACAGATAGCGAGCGGCCGACACCACCGCCAGAGGCCTCGCCCTCACCCCAGATACGGATAGAGCGGGAAGCGGTCGGTCAGCGCCGTCACCTTGGCTTTCACCGCCGCTTCCACGGCGGCATTGCCTTCGTCGGAATTGGCCACCTTCAGCCCGTCCAGCACCTCGGCGATCAGCTTGCCGATCTCGCGGAACTCGGCCTGGCCGAAGCCGCGCGTCGTACCGGCCGGCGTGCCGAGCCGCACACCGGAGGTGACGAACGGCTTTTCCGGATCGAAGGGGATGCCGTTCTTGTTGCAGGTTATGTTGGCGCGGCCGAGCGCTGCCTCAGCCCGCTTGCCGGTGGCGTTCTTGGGGCGCAAATCGACCAGCATCAAATGGTTGTCGGTGCCGCCCGAGACGATGTCGAGGCCGGTTTCCTGCAACGAGGAGGCCAGCGCCTTGGAATTGGCGACGATGTTGGCCGCGTATGTCTTGAAGCTCGGCTTCAGCGCCTCGCCGAAGGCCACCGCCTTGGCGGCGATGACGTGCATCAGCGGTCCGCCCTGCAGGCCCGGGAACACCGCCGAGTTGATCTTCTTGGCGATGTCCTCGTCATTGGTCAGGACCATGCCGCCGCGCGGCCCGCGCAGGCTCTTGTGCGTGGTGGTGGTGACGACATGCGCATAGGGCAGCGGCGACGGGTGCTGGCCGCCGGCGACGAGGCCGGCGATGTGCGCCATGTCGACCATCAGGTAGGCGCCGATGGAATCGGCGATGTCGCGGAAGCGCTTCCAATCCCAGATGCGGGAATAGGCGGTGCCGCCGGCCAGGATCAGCTTCGGCTTGTGCTCGTGGGCCTGCCTTTCGATTTCGTCCATGTCGAGCAGGTGGTCGTCCCGCCGCACGCCATAGGAGACGACCTTGAACCACTTGCCGCTCATGTTGACCGGCGAGCCGTGCGTAAGGTGCCCGCCCGAATTCAGGTCGAGGCCCATAAAGGTGTCGCCGGGCTGCAGCAGCGCCAGGAATACGGCCTGGTTCATTTGGCTGCCGGAATTCGGCTGCACGTTGGCGAAGTTGCAATCGAACAGTTTCTTGGCGCGCTCGATGGCCAGCGTCTCGGCCACGTCGACGAACTGGCAGCCGCCATAGTAGCGCTTGCCGGGATAACCCTCGGCATACTTGTTGGTCATGATCGAGCCCTGCGCCTCCAGCACAGCGCGGGAAACGATGTTTTCCGAGGCGATCAGCTCGATTTCGTGGCGCTGGCGGCCGAGTTCGTCGCGGATGGCGCCGAAGATTTCGGGATCGGCCTCCGCGAGCGGCGTTTCAAAAAAGGACTCGAGATGATTCGAGGTGGCCGGTGCTGTTGCCATGGCTGGAACCCTTGCTGTCGGAGGAACTGCGCGCCCTTAACACAGTTGTCCGCGCCTCGCCATGTGGACCACGAATTTTGCTGGCCGGATTGCGCCAACACACCGCCGCGCAAAGAAAAAAGCCGCCCGAAGGCGGCCTTTCCTGAAAAACGACGAAGCGCTTACAGCGAAGACGTGATCTGCAGCTCGTCGACACCGTCGCGGCCGTAGATATCGTCGCGGAACTGCACCACGCCCGGCCCGGTCGACCAGGCCGAGATGTAGGTGAAATAGACCGGCACCGGATTGGTGACGGCAACCGGCGTGCTTTCACCGGTCTTGATCGCCGCCTCGAAGTGCTGGCGATCCCAGCCGGGGGTGTCGCGCAGGATCCAGGTCACCAGGTCGCGCACGTTCTGGACACGGACACAGCCCGAAGAATCGAACCGCATCAGCTTGCCGAACAGGCTCTGCTGCGGCGTGTCGTGCATGTAGACGCCGTCGGGGCTGGGGAAATTGATCTTCACCGAGGCCATGGCGTTGTTGGCGCCTGGATCCTGCCGGAAGCGGTACTTCACGGCATCCTCGGTTGACCAGTCGACCGTCATCGGATCGACTTCGCTGCCATCCGGCGCCAAGAGGCGGATATGGCTGTCCTTGAGGTAGTTCGGGTCCTTCCGCATCAGCGGAATGATATCCTTGCGCACGATCGAGACCGGTGCATTCCAGTACGGATTGACGATGATCTCGTTGATCTTGGAATTCACGATCGGTGTCTGGCGGTCGATCTTGCCGACGATGGCCGCATGGCGCAGCACGACACGGCCGTTCTCCACCGCTTCGACCTGCTGGGCCGGAATGTTGACCATGACGTAGCGTTCGCCGAGGAAGCCGCCCATCGAGCGCAGCCGCACGAGGTTCGTCTCAAGCTGGCCGAGACGAACCTGCGCCGAGACGTTCATCGCCGAATAGGTATACTTGCCGGTGACGCCGTCGTCCGGCAGGCCGTGACGGACCTGGAAGCGCTTGAGCGCAGAATCGACATAGGAATCGAAGGCGTCCGAAATGCCGGCATTCTGCGGCAGGTCGCCCGAAACCATCAGCCGCTTGCGCAACGGCACCACGTCGGGGTCGACAACGCCAAGCTTGAGCTTCTTGGTAGCCGGAACCGGCTGCCAGCCTCCCTGCGCGGTGATGCCGCGATAGAGTTCGATGGCCTGCTCGGTGTAGGAGATCGTCTGCGGGCTGAAAATGGGCAGCGTCGAGGCGACCTTGCCGTTGTTGCTGACGCGGGCGTCGAACGTGTCGTCCCAGCTCCCCGTCGATTTCAGGATGTCGCCGATCACGTCCTGCGCCCTGGCACCGCCCGAAAACGCGGCGGCGGCGAGCGCGGTGGCTCCGGAAAGGAAAAAGCGGCGACTGGTCATCATGGGCGGTCCAGACTTTTCTTGGCTGTTCGGCACTGGGCAGCTTGCGCCGCCGGGCATCGTGCGGATCGCCCGCATACTAGGGTGGGCACTGTTAACAATGTGCCAACCACGAAGGCATCTCGCCTCTTCCGCTATCACTGCGAATATGGCGGCAGCGTGGCACATTCGCAAATCAACTGTCTGCGCCGATCGGCAATAAGCGTGAGGCGTGGTTTTTCGGCAACCGTCGCCATCCGCCAGGCCGCAAAGAAAAGGGGCCGCAGCGTTGCCGCTGCGGCCTGACTGGAGGTCACCTTTTCCGGCGGCGCTTCTTTACGGCGCCGCTTGCGTCTCATTCACATCCGGTAGGCGATGGTGTCGTTCCAGAACCGGTCGAGGCGCTGCAGGGCACGGTTCATCTGCGCGAACTCGTCCTGGTTGATGCCGCCGACCTGCTCGATCGAACCGACATGGCGCTCATAGAGCCCGGCGACAACCTCGGCCACGTCCTGGCCCGTCTGGGTCAGGCTGATGCGGACGGAGCGACGGTCGATGCGCGAGCGCTGGTGGTTGATGAAGCCGAGGTCGACCAGCTTCTTGAGGTTGTAGGAGACGTTCGAGCCGAGATAGTAGCCACGCGACCGCAGTTCGCCGGCGGTGAGCTCGGCGTTGCCGATGTTGAACAGCAGCAGCGCCTGGATGGCGTTGATGTCGGAACGGCCCTGGCGGTCGAATTCGTCCTTGATGACATCCAGCAGGCGGCGATGCAGACGCTCGACCAGCTGGAGCGATTCCATGTACAGCGAACGGATCGCCTCGCGGCGGTCGTCGGATCCGGTAGCGGGCTTGGCAGCCTGGCGCGAATTGATCATTGTCTTTGCCTCTCGTTTGTCGCCCGGTGATTTCTTGTTTTTCTCACCTTGGTCGCGACCCTATCGAATACCCATAAAATTCGACTTAAACGCCAAGGCTAACAAGAGCTTACCGGTAAGAGGTTTGCAGACAGGCTTAACGAAATCCCATGCGGGGACGGACAATTAACCTCAATATTTACTGAACGTCCGGAAGGGGGATCCGCCTGATGCGGACGATGGGCCGGCCTATTGCTGCGCCTGCCGCTTCCGCCAGTGGAGGACGATCCGGAAGGCGACATAGACGAGTGCCACCGCCGCATGTGCGGCAACGATCGGCAGGCGCTCGCCGAAAAGCGGAGAGAGCCCGCCATACATCGCGGTTTCCGCCGCCGCGCAGATGAACCAGATGACCGGCCCCCAGGACGCCAGCATCCACAGGCCGGCGGCAGCGATGGGGAACAGCACCGCCAGCGTCACCGCCGCCACCTGCCAATGGATCGGCATCAGGTCGAAGCGCCACAGCGGGCCGGAATAGAACCCGACCAGCCGCACCCAGTAGAGCACGCCGAACAGCAAGCAATAGACGGCAACGATGCGCTGGAACCAGGAAAAGGCGACTTCTACGCCTGAGGGGCCGAGCACGCGCCGCGAGGTGGCGACATCGCTCACAACGCCAGTTCCCGCTCGCCCAGTGGTACGAAATAGGCGTCGATGTCCGCCGCGGAGATGTCCTCGATCCGCGACGGCTGCCATTTCGGCTGCCGATCCTTGTCGACGATGGCGGCCCGGATGCCTTCGTAAAAATCGTGACCGGCGAGCATGCGTACCAGAATGCGGAACTCCATGCGCATGCAGTCCGCCATCGACAGGTCACGGCCGGCCTCGATCTCGCGCCATGCGACCAGCAGGCTGGTCGGCGAGCGTCCTTCGATCGTCGCCAGCGTCCTGGCCGCGAAAGGATCGGCTGCGGCCTCGGCCTTCAGGCCCTCGATGATTTCCGGCAGCGACGGCCGCGCGAAATGGCGGCCGATGGCCTCCAGCACCGCCGCTTCCGTTTCGCGGGCGGGCGATACCGTCAGTCCTGCCAGTGCCGCATCGGCATCGCCGCTCTCGCACAGGCGCTCGGCAAAACGCTCCTGGTCGGCGGCATTGATGGCATGGGTGGCGAGACCGCATCCCAGCGCGTCGCCCCGGCCGATCCGGTTGCCGGTCAGGGCGAGATAGCGTCCGAAATGTCCGCCGAGCTTGGGCAGCAGATGGCTGGCACCGACATCGGGAAAGAAGCCGATGCCGACTTCCGGCATGGCAAACTGGGCGTTTTCGGTCAGCACCCGGTGCGAACCGTGGAAGGAGATGCCGACGCCGCCACCCATGACGATGCCATCGAGCAGCGCCACATAGGGCTTCCGGTAGCGCTCGATGTGGGCGTTCAGCCGGTACTCGTCGGCGAAGAAGGCGGCCGGCGGTTCCTCGCCGGCCCGGCGCGCCGCGTAAACCTGCATGATGTCGCCGCCGGCCGAGAACGCCCTGCCCTCGCCCCGGATCAACACGGCGGCGATGGCCCGATCGTCTTCCCAGGCTGCCAGCGCCTTCGCCAGCGCTCGCACCATGCCATGGCTCAGGGCGTTGAGCGCCTTCGACCGCGTCAGCGTGATCACGCCGACCTTGCCGATACGCTCGAAGCGGATTTCGTCGCCGCCGCCAAAATCCATCAACAGAATCCCTCCTGGCCCCCCGGTCCTGAAGTGCTAAGGGCCCTGTCCGCGCGCGTCAATCTTCCGGCCGGAGATGTACGCCCGGCAAAGCCGCTTCGTGGCACAACCATGCCGCATTGGTCTGCCGGGCGGCATCGTGATAAAAGCCCGCCTCGTCTGGAGAACTGCCATGAACAAATTCAGCGCGGCGAAGGCCGCCGGCACCCGCACCGTCGATGAAATCACCGGCTCGCGCCGCCTCAGGCGCATGCGCAAGGCCGGCTGGTCGCGCCGTCTCGTGCAGGAGAACCGGCTGACGGTCGACGACCTGATCTGGCCGATCTTCATCGTCGACGGCGAGAACGTGCGCCAGCCGATCGAGGCCATGCCCGGCGTCTTCCGCCTTTCGGTCGATCTGGCGGCCAGAGAGGCCGAGCGCGCCGCAAGGCTCGGCATTCCCGCCATCGCCACCTTCCCGAACGTCGAACGGTCGATGCGCGACCAGACTGGCTCGGCCATCCTCGACCCGGACGGCCTCATCAACCGCGCCACCCGTGCGATCAAGGCAGCGACGCCGGACATTGGCGTGATCACCGACGCGGCCCTCGACCCTTTCACCAGCCACGGCCATGACGGCATCCTGCGCGACGGCGTCATCGTCAACGACGAGACCGTCGAGCAGGTCGCGGCCGCGGCCGTGCTTCAGGCGGCAGCCGGTGCCGACATCATCGCCCCCTCCGACATGATGGACGGCCGCATCGGCGCCATCCGCGATGCGCTCGACGCCAACGGCTTCCAGGACGTGGCGATCATGTCCTACGCCACCAAGTTCCATTCCGCCTTCTACGGTCCCTACCGCGAAGCGATCGGCACCGCCGGCCTGCTGCAGGGCGACAAGAAGACCTACTACCTCGACCATGCCAATTCCGACGAGGCGGTGCGCGAGGCCGAGCAGGACCTTGCCGAGGGCGCCGACATGCTCATGGTCAAGCCCGGCCTGCCTTATCTCGACATCATCAGCCGGCTGAAGGACGAGTTCGCCATGCCGACCTTCGCCTACCAGGTGTCGGGCGAATACGCGATGATCGAGGCCGCCGCCGCCAACGGCTGGATCGACGGCGAGCGTGCCATGCTGGAATCACTTCTGGCCTTCAAACGCGCCGGCTGCGACGGCATCCTCACCTACTTCGCGCCGAGACTGGCTAAACTGCTCAAGGGCTGAGCGGCATCAGCCATGGCGCAATCGGAAACGACGGAGCAATCCGCCTACAACGTCCACTGGCAGCGCAATCTCGTCGTTTGCCTGCTGGGGTCCTTCACCACCATCGTGGCGATGACGCTGCTGCTGCCGTTCCTGCCGCTCTATGTGGAGGAACTGGGAGCAACGGGCCATGCCGCCATCGTCCAGTGGTCGGGCATCGCCTACGGCGCCACCTTTCTCGCCGCCGCGCTCGTCGCGCCGCTGTGGGGCAAGCTCGGCGACCGCTACGGCCGCAAGCTGATGCTGGTGCGCGCCTCGCTCGGCATGGCCATCTGCATGTCGCTGACCGGCATGGTGCAGAGCGTGTGGCAACTCGTACTTTTGCGCCTGCTGATCGGTTTCGCTGGCGGCTATTCCTCCGGCTCGACCATCCTCGTCGCCATGCAGACGCCGAAGGACCGCTCCGGCTGGGCGCTGGGCACGCTCTCGGCCGGCATCATGGCCGGCAACCTCGTCGGCCCGCTGGTCGGCGGCGCGCTGCCGCCATTGATCGGCATCCGCGCGACCTTCCTGCTCGCCGGCGGCGTCATCTTCCTCGCCTTCCTCGCCACCAGTTTCCTCATCAAGGAGGACGCGCACCCGGCGGCCACCAAGGGGCCGGGCGGCAAGGCGAAAAGCGGCTGGTCGCAGATACCCGACAAGCGGCCCGTCACGGCCATGCTGGCGACGGGCATGCTTCTGATGTTCGCCACAATGTCCATCGAACCGATCATCACGGTCTATGTCGGCCAGTTCGTCGAGGACCAGAGCCGCGTCACGCTGGTGTCGGGCATCGTCATGTCTGCGGCGGCGTTGGGCGCCATCCTGTCAGCGTCCTATCTCGGCAAGCTGGCAGATCGGATCGGCCACTGGACGGTGATCGCCGGCGCGCTTGCGGCAGCCGCCCTGCTGCTCATCCCGCAGGCTTTCGTGACGGCCGGCTGGCAACTCGTGGCGCTGCGCTTCCTGATGGGACTTGCGCTCGGCGGCCTGCTGCCCAGCGTCACCAGCGTCATCCGGCACAACGTGCCGGACGGCGTGGGCGGCAACGTGCTCGGCCTGTCGGTTTCGGCGCAATATGTCGGCCAGGTCGCCGGGCCGCTGCTCGGCGGCTTCGTCGGCGGCCATTTCGGCATGCGGGCAGTCTTCCTGATGACGGCGGTGCTGATGGCGGCCGGCGCCGTCTACAACTGGCTGGCGCGCGCGTCGCAAGAGAGGCGGTCGACACCCGATCGATAGCGAGCGATGGCGTTCAGGGACGGTTTGAAGAGCTGGGCGCGGTCGGTCAAACGCGACGTCCATGCGATCTATCTCGCGGCCAGGGATCCGCGAACGCCGTGGTATGCAAAGGCACTGGCGCTTTTCGTCGCCGGCTACGCGCTGTCGCCCATCGACCTCATCCCCGATTTCATACCCTTCCTGGGCTATCTCGACGATGCAATCATCGTGCCGCTCGGGGTTCTGCTCGTCCTAAAAATGATCCCGCCGAACGTCATGGAGGAGAAACGGGTCGAGGCAGCCGCAGCCCTCGACCGTCCGGTAAGCCGGACTGCCGCGACCGTCATCGTCACGCTTTGGATCGCAGCCGTCGCCTTGGCGGCTTGGGGCGGCTATCGCTACTTCTCCGCGCGCTGATCGATGATCCAAGTGTCGCCCACCGCGAAACCCTCGCCGCCGATCAACTTAGGTAAATGTTCGAGTTCCCTTGTCATTTCAATCACGTTTATGAGTCCGCCAACCTCGGATTTGTGTTCGGACTTGAGCGGAACGGAAGGCGCAGAGGCGTGTTCTCCATCGGATTCAACGATGGAGCATAAGATGAAAGCCATCCTCGCCGCACTTTTTCTCGCCACCGCCGCCGTACCGGCCACGATGACGCCCGCCACCGCTGCAAGCGTGACATTTTCCACGAATGGCGGCGACGACGTCGTCATCCGGCGCGATCACCGCCGCCATCACGATCGCGATTCCTGGCGCCACAGCGACCACCGGCGAGACTGGCGCAGGTATCACCAGCGCGATTGTCGCACCAAGGTGGTCAAGTCCTGGCATCATCATCGTCGGGTGATCCGCGAAGTGACCGTCTGCGACTGAAAGGCGGAGCCGCCGTGGGCGACATCGTGGCCCATGGCGGCCAATCCTGAAATCCCGCATGGTTGAGGCCGCGTTTCACACGAAGCAAGGCCCTTCATGACCGATTCGTATCCGCCTGCGGCACGACCGCTCGTTTTCGCCGCCGGCATCGCCGGCGCGGCCGGTATCGCCCTGTCGGCGGCCGAAGCTCATACCGGCGGCGCCTTCACCGGCACCGCCGCGACGATGCTGCTCGTCCATGCCCCGGCTCTGCTTGCGATCGGGCTTGTCGGCCGTAGCGCCCTCTTGCGGCTGGCGGGGCTGGTGCTGGTCGTCGGGTTGGTCCTGTTCTGCGGCGACCTTCTGGCACGAGACTTCCTCGGCCACCGCCTATTTCCCTTCGCAGCACCTACCGGCGGCACGTTGCTCATTCTAGCTTGGCTGGCCGCCGGCTGTTCGTCGTTACTGCGATCAAGGCCCTGAACCGCCCAGGAGGCTCCAGCTACAGTACAGGCCGCTATGGGTTCAGCGGCGGCGCCCTGCCTTGGAAGGCCGCAAGGGCATGGCCCTAAACAGGCTCTTCCGGCCCTTTGCGGCGGGCGTAATGCCCCAATAATTGCGGTAGATGTCCTCGAACAGATAAGTGACCGGGTGCATGATAATCTCCATCGCCTTGCTGTGGGTTTCATCACGAATTGGATCGATTCAAAATATGGGCACATTCATTCACGATTCAAGCGGATTTTGAATCGATCCAAGAAATTTCTCTTTCACGGAGGTCCTCATTCCGGGCTGGCCCGGTTGGCCGCGCCTGGGCTAAAGTGCCGGCAAGGAACGCTCGTCTGCCCAAACCGGCAGGCCAGCCCGGATTGTTGTTGAACGGGTCGGGAGGCATGATGGCTAGGCAGGCAGCGGCGACGACCCGTCCGATTCGACTCGCCGATGTCGCGCGCGCCGCGGGCGTCTCGCACGGAACCGCCTCCAACGTCTTCGGCCGCCCCGAGATCGTGCGCAAGGAAGTGCGCGAGCGCGTTCACGCCGCCGCCGAGAAGCTCGGCTACGCCGGTCCGGACCCGAAGGGCCGGCTGCTGCGCGCCGGTAAGGTCAACGCCATCGGCGTCGCTACCACCCAGCCGCTGTCCTATTTCTTCGAAGACCCCTTCGCCCGCGTCGTCATGTCCGGCATCAGCCAGGCCTGCGACGCCACCGGCGCCGGCATTTCGCTGGTCTCGGCGGCCAACCAGGAACATCTCGCCTGGAATATCCAGAGCGCGCTGGTCGACGGCTTCATCGTCTTTTGCGTAGAGGGGGGCTCGCGCCTCGTTGAACTGACGCGCGAGCGCAAGCTGCCTTTCGTGGCGCTCGATTTCGCCTTCGAGGACCAGACCGTCGCGGCCATAGGCGTTGACGATCGTGCCGGCGCACGGCTGGCCGCCCGCCACCTGACAGGGCTCGGCCACCGCCGCTTCGCCGTGCTTTCCCTGCCGTTTGCCGACGACGACGCAACCGGCCCAGTCTCGCAGGAGAGGCAGCGGCGCTCGATCTATGCGGGCACGCGCGATCGTCTGCTGGGCTATTTCGACGTCCTTGCCGAACACGGCGTCGAGACCGGCCGCGTGCCGGTCTACGAGACCCTGAACGACGAGAGCACGGTCCGCGCCGGGCTCGACTTCCTCTTTGCTCAACCGGACCCACCGACTGCCCTGCTCGCCATGTCGGACCGCATCGCGCTGGCCGCGCTGGATTGGCTACGCGAGCGCCGCCTTTCCGTACCCGGCCAGATTTCCGTAGCCGGCTTCGACGGCGTGCCGGAGGGAGCGATTTCCATCCCGCCGCTGACCACTGTCGTGCAGCCGATGGCCGAAATGGGCCGCCGGGCCGCCCGCGCCATCCTCGAGCACGACGGCTCGCTGCCGCGCGAGACGATGCCGGTCGAACTGGTCGTGCGCGGTTCGACCGGCCCCATCTGATCGTCTGATATCCGGAAACGCTTGAACGGCGCCGCCTGCCGCCCCATGTTTCTGCCGTGACCGCCACAACATGGCGGCCGAACAGAAAGGAAAGCGGACCACCATGAACGCACGCGTTCTCGACGGTGAGATCATCACGTCCCGGCTGGACGATGCACGGGCCTATGACGGGGTGCGCACGCGGCGCGTAGTGGCCTGCCTGATCGACTATCTGATCGTCGGCCTGCTGACCATTCCCTTCGCCATCCTCGTGCTCATTCTGGGCCTGCTGACGCTCGGCCTCGGCTGGATGCTTTTCACCGTTCTGGTGCCCGCCGTCGCCATCCTCTACATCTGGAACACGCTCGGCGGGAAGGACCAGGCCACGGTCGGCATGAAGATGATGGATATCCGCCTCGACCGTCTCGACGGCGCGCCCATCGACGGCATGACGGCGGTGGTGCATTCGGTGCTGTTCTGGGCCGGCAACGTCGTGCTGACGCCGCTGGTTCTGCTGGTGACGCTATTCAGCGATCGCAAGCGCACCCTGCACGATCTGCTGCTCGGCACAGTGGTAAGCCGCGCAGACCGCTGATCCGGCTGGGGTTTCCCGCGATTTTACCGGTATTCCCCGCTGCCAAAGGCGGGGTCTACACAATATTGTTGAATTTTCCGCCGCCCGCGCCAAAGGTATGACGATTCGTGAGGCCGGCTTGCAGACTCGATGACGCAGCACCCGACACAATCGCCGCAGTTCTTCCTGACAGCGCCCTCGCCCTGCCCTTATCTCGACGGCCAGTTCGAGCGGAAGGTCTTCACCCATCTCGTCGGCGACAAGGCGCCGGAGATGAACGACCTCCTGACGCAAGGCGGCTTCCGCCGCTCGCAGAACATCGCCTATCGTCCCGCCTGCGAAACCTGCCGCGCCTGCGTGTCGGTGCGCATCCTGGCCGGCGAGTTCACGCCCAGCCGCAACATGCGCCGTGTCCTCCACGCCAATTCCGACCTGGTCGGCGTCATGCACGACGCCGAACCGTCGACGGAGCAATATTCGCTGTTCCGCTCCTATCTCGACGCCCGCCACCGCAAGGGCGGCATGTCGGACATGACAGTCCTCGACTATGCCATGATGGTCGAGGACACGCATGTGAACACCAAGATCATCGAATACCGCCGCCGCGGTCCCGACACCTTCATCACCGGCCGCGGCCAGGGCGAACTGATCGCGGTGGCGCTATCCGACCAGATGGCCGACGGCCTGTCGATGGTCTATTCCTATTTCGACCCAGAACTGGCCGACCGCTCCCTCGGCACCTTCATGATCCTCGACCATATCAACCGCGCCAAGGCCATGGGACTGCCGCACGTCTATCTCGGCTACTGGGTCAACGGGTCGCGCAAGATGAACTACAAGATGCGCTTCATGCCGCAGGAACATCTCGGCCCCAAGGGCTGGGAACGCTTCGAAGGCTGATACCCGCCTCTGGCTGACAGAGTTTCAAGCCGTGGCCGCTTTGTTCGGGCTCCCGCTCCTGTAGAAGACGACCTTTCTCCAGCAGCGGGCGGCCCTCCTTGACGACCACTCACGACCACCATGCCAAGGGCCTGCTCATCACCGCCATCGGCGGCATGACGCTGACTGTCGACATCCCGCTGATCCGCCTGGCCGACGGCGAGACGTGGTCGATCCTGATGACCCGCACCGGCATGACCCTGCTGGCCGCCCTCATCATCTGGACGGTATGGCGCTCGCTCTCGCCGAAGGCCCCGCAACTCATTCCGGGGCGGGCGGGCCTCGCCGCCGCGGTGCTCTACGGCTTGGGGTCCATCACCTTCATCACCGCGGTCTTCAACACATCGACGGCGAACCTGGTCTTCATCCTCGCCTTCAACCCGATGTTCTCGGCCCTGTTGTCCTGGCTGTTCCTGGGCGAGCGTCCACGTCCGGCCACCTTCATCGCCATGGCGGCGATGATTGTCGGCGTCGCCATCATCGTCGGCGATTCGATGGGCTCCGGCCATCTGCTGGGCAACGTGCTGGCGCTGAGTTCGGCGTTCTGCGTCGCCGGCGCCATCACCATTTCGCGGGCCAGCGGCAAGGACATGGGCTTCACCGCGCTGGTCGGCGTCGCCCTGCCCCTCATCGTCGCCACCTTCATGGTCGGCAAGACCGGCTACCAGGTGACCGAGCCGTGGTGGATCATCTTCAACGGCGCCGTCATCATGCCGATCTCGTTCTTCTGCCTCGCGGCCGGCCCGCGCTATATCTCGGGCGCGGAAGTTTCCATGTTCTACCTTCTGGAAACGGTGCTCGCGCCGGTCTGGGTGTGGATGATCTTTTCAGAGGTGCCAAGCCGCAACAGCCTGATAGGCGGCACCATCCTGATCGTCTCGCTGGTGGCGCATTCGCTGTGGCAGTTGCATGAAGGACGTCGCCGGCGGGCGGCGACGGTGATGCGTCACCCAGCCTGAGACTTCCGCTCCGCGACGAGTTCGACCGATGCCGGCTCCTCGTCTTGCGCGATCACCGGCGGCGGCGCCGTATCCGTCACCTCGCGCAGCCATTCGCGCCAGATCGCGACCAGCAGCGCCATCAGCACCGGGCCGATGAACAGGCCGAGGAAGCCCATCGTCTTCACCCCGCCGATAAGGCCGAAAAAGGTCGGCAGGAACGGCAGCTTGATCGGTCCGCCGACCAGCTTGGGGCGGATCGTCTTGTCGACGATGAACAGTTCCACCGAACCCCACAGAAACAGCGCCAGCCCGGCGAAGGGCGAGCCGCTCGCCGCCAGGTAGATTGAGACCAGCGTGAACGACAACGGCGCCCCGCCCGGTATCAGCGCCATGATGCCGGTCAGTACTCCCAGCGTCACCGGCGACGGCACGCCCGCCAACCAGTAGGCGATGCCCAGCACCACCCCTTCGCCGATGGCGATGATGGTCATGCCGGTGACAGTTGACGAGATGGTCGCCGGCACCACGCGCGAAATGCGTTCCCAGCGCATCGGCAGGATACGCTCGCCAAGCTTGTCGATCTGCGCGGCGAAGCTTTCTCCGTCACGATAGACGAAGAACAGGGCGATCAGCATGAACAGGATGGTGAGCAGTAGAGAAAACGCGCTGCCGCCGGCGGCCAGAACCGTCTGGTAGATGGAGCGGATGTTGGCGCCGCTGACGATCTGGATCAGTTCGCCGATGCCGCCGCGATGGCCGAACTGCGCCTGCCATTGCTCGTTCAGCCATTCGCCGATCACCGGCAGGCTGGCGATCCAGTGCGGCGTCGGCGCGCCGGAGCGGTTCGCCTCGATTGCCCAGATGCCCCATTCGCGCATCTCGTGGACGGCATACTTGCCCGCAAACGAAATCGGAATGACCAGGAAGGCGAGGATGGACAGGATGGCGATGGTGGCCGCCCAGGTCCGGTTACCGCCGGCGGCGGCGAGCAGCCGCCGGTAGAGCGGCCAGCTCGCGAAGGCAATGACCAGCGCCGCCAGCACCGGAAACAGGAAGCCGTGGAAGAAATAGACGCCCGCGGCCACGATCAGCAGCAGCAGCCAGCGCGCCGCCGACAGCGGCGGCACGACGGCGGCCCTCAGCGGCGCCGATACGCCGAACAGACGCGGCTCCCGTTCGACCTTGCGGATTTCCCGTTCCTGCAAATGCGTTCCCCGACTGGCCGGCTTACGAAGCAACAGCTCTTGTCACAACATAGTGCAGCAATCGTGACCACAATCCAAATACGTTATGGGTCCTGCCCGCAGATCGCAGAGACAGCGGAAAACCGGCGCTGCGTCAGTCCGCGTCCCGCTTGCCGACAGGGCACAGCATGCCGATCAGCGTCGCCCGCACCAGTGTTTCCAGCTTCTCCAGCGGCACGCCGCGCGCCGGCAGGTCGTTCAGCGCCATGCCGTTTATGATGGCCAGCAGCGTCGGCACCACGACGTCGAGCTCGACGGCGGGATCGATCTCGCCACGATCCCTGGCCTTGCCAAGATAGGCACGGAACATGGCCTGCACCTGTTCGACGTGGCATCGGCATGTCGATTCGACGGCGTTGTTGCGGGCGGCCTCCGCGCAGATCTCAGCAAACAGCGGCGCGGCCCTGCTCTCGTGCATGTGGCGGATATGGGTCATCGCGCCGAGCACCATGCCCTCGATGACGTCCGTTTTGGCTGTCACCGCCTCGAACAGCGTCGCGTCCTCGCGCCGATCCGCCTCGCAGATCGCGGCGATGATCGCTTCTTTGGAGGCGAAATAGCGATAGAGCGCGCCCGGGCTCATGCCGGCCTCGGCGCAGATGTCGTGCATCGATGCTCCCTGGAAGCCGGCTCGGACGAAACAGGCCTTGGCCGCCTCGAGGATGCGCTGAATCTGACGCTCGCGCCGCTCCGGGCGTGTGCACGGCAACATGGCAGCAGCCTCGCCGTCGATCGCCTTTTGCAGGTTGCCAAGCAGAGTTTCCATTGCTATCCATTCGCGCGAATGATCGTTCGCTCTTTACGCGAATGATTATTCTCGTGCAAGATGACGCTACGGAATCAGAGAAGACACGATGGAGAGGCGCCGCTTGGGCTGGGGTAAAGCGGCGTGTCGACGCGACCATCAAGGTGGTAAGCGATGAACGGACCTGCAAGCATCCCCAACGATCATACTGACACCTGCCGCCGCCCGGGTGAGCCGCCGTACTTGACCTTCATCGAGGCGATGCGGCCGCTGACGGGCAAGTGGAAGGTCGAAATCCTCTGGGTACTGGCGCAGCGCACCCGCCGCTTCGGCGAATTGCGGCGTGCGCTGCCCGGCATCACCCAGCACATGCTGTCGCTCAGGCTGCGCGAACTGGAGGCCGACGGACTGGTGACGCGCACCGTCTACCCGGAGAATGTGCTCAGGGTGGAATACCAGATCAGCGAGGCCGTGCACGGCCTGAAGCCGGTCTTCCGCGCCGTCATCGGCTGGTCGCAGGAATACGGCCCCCTCGCCCGCAGGCTCCGGCAGGAAAACGACGCCGGCCCGGAGAGCGGCGACGACCTCGCCGCCTGAGGCTGTCAGTCGGCCGGGCTGTAACCGGCGATATGGCCGAAGGCGTAGCCTCTGGCGCGCAGGCCGGCAATCAATGCCGTCAGGTTGGCGACGCCGTCGAACTTGTCCTGGAACATCTGGTCGTGCATGAGCAGGATCAGTTTGTCCTTTTCCAGCATATGACCGTAGGCGAACAGGCGCGCGATCTCGTCCACCAGCCTTTCGGCCTTCTGCACCGGCTTGCCGGTGCCGTCGTGGAACCACTCGAAATCCCAGCCGTAGACGTCGAAGTCCGACGCCGCGACGAATTCGAAGTCGACCTGCTCGCTCGCCGCCTGCACTTCGCCGACGCTGAGGTCGTTGCGCGAGACGTAGCGCAGCCGGAACACGTCCCGCCCCGGCAGGCGCGCCGGCACCGGCTTCACCGTCAGGCCGAGCACAGCATTGGCCTTCAGCATATCGGCCACAACGCCTTCAGTATCGGCATAGAAGGCCTTGTAGCGGTTGTTGGCATGCGAAAAAGAGTGGTTGCCGACCGTCACCAGCGGCATCGCCTTGGCTCTTGCCAGCAGCGCCTTGCGTTCGGGCGACGCCAGAACATGTTGGCCGACCATGAAGAGCGTAGCCGGCACCTGCTCCTGTTCCAGCACGGAAAGCACGTTTGCCGTGCCGTCGAGCGGCCCGTCGTCGAAGGTGAGATAGACCGTGCGCTGCGCGGCCCGCGCCGGCGCGATGACCAGGAGAACCGCAAGCAAGACCGCCAGCGCCGCGCCTGCCGCAACCGGTAAGCGCGGGGCCGGCCTTGCCGTCATCCGAACCGGCCCGTCTTCGGGAAGCCCTTCGGAACCATGCGGCCGGCGGAGGCGCGCGCGCCGATCCATTCGGCAAGCTCCGCCTGGCTGCGGGTGAAGGTGCGGTCGGCCGAATCCTGCCATGACAGGCCGTCGGCCATGGCGAAGGTCTTGAGGTCGAGCATGCCGCCGCCCTTGTACTTCTGCAGCCGCACGCCCTTGCCACGCGTCATTTCCGGCACTTCGGCAAGCGGAAACACCAGCATCTTGCGGTTCTCGCCGACGATTGCGGCATGGTCGCCCGCCACCGGCACGCAGCGCTTGGCTTCGTCCGGCGCCTTGACGTTCATCACCTGCTTGCCCTTGCGGGTGTTGGCCACCACCTCGGTCTCCGGCACGATAAAGCCGTTGCCCTGATGCGAAACGAGCAGCAGCTTGCGGCCGGCATCGTGCACGAAAGCGGTGACGATGTCCTGGTCGTTCTCCATGTCGACGATGATGCGGATCGGCTCGCCATGGCCGCGCCCGCCGGGCAGCCGGTCAGCGCCGATGGTGTAGAACTTGCCGCCGGTGGTGAAGATGAGGATCTTGTCGGTGGTCTGCGCCGGGAAAGCGAGTTTCAGCGCGTCGCCTTCCTTGAAGGAGAACTGCGAATGGTCGGCGATGTGGCCTTTCATCGTCCGCAGCCAGCCCTTTTCGGAGACGATGACAGTCACCGGCTCCTTCTCGATCATCGCGTTATGGATTTCGGACAGGTCGTGTTCGGGCGCCTCCGCAAAGGTCGTGCGGCGCTTGCCGATCTCGGTCTCCGGCCCGAATTTCTCGCGAAGCTGGCCGATCTGCCACTTGATCGTCTTCCACTGCATCGCCTCGGAGGCGAGCAGCGCCTCGATCTGCTTCTTTTCTTCCGTGAGCCCGTCGAACTCCTTGCGAATCTCGAACTCTTCCAGCTTGCGCAGGGCGCGCAGGCGCATGTTGAGGATCGCCTCGGCCTGCGTGTCGGTCAGATCCCAGCGCGCCATCATGACGGCCTTCGGCTCGTCCTCCTCGCGGATGATGCGGATCACCTCGTCGATGTTGAGATAGGCTATGAGGTAGCCGGCGAGGATTTCCAGCCGGCGCTCGATCTCGCCCAGCCGGTGTTTCGAGCGGCGGATCAACACCTCGCGGCGGTGGTCGAGCCATTCCTGCAAGGCGCTCTTGAGGGAGAGCACGTTCGGCACCTTGCCGCGCGACAAGACGTTCATGTTGAGCGGGAAGCGGCTTTCCAGTTCCGTCAGCTTGAACAGCGATTCCATCAAAAGGCCGGGATCGACCGTGCGGCTCTTCGGCACCAGCACGATGCGGATGTCTTCCGCACTTTCGTCGCGGATATCCTCCAAAAGCGGCAGCTTGCGCGCGATAAGCAGCTCGGCCGCCTTCTCGATCAGCCGCGACTTCTGCACGCTATAGGGGATTTCGGTGACGACGATGACCCAGGTGCCCCGGCCGTGGTCCTCCTGATGCCATTTCGCGCGGACGCGAAAACCACCGCGACCGGTCTCGTAGGCGTCGAGGATCGACCTGCGGTCGTCGACGATGATGCCGCCGGTCGGGAAGTCCGGCCCCTGCACGAACTGCACGAGGTCGGCGACCGACGCCGCCGGATTGTCGATCAGCAGAAGCGCCGCATCCAGCAGTTCGGCCGCATTGTGCGGCGGGATCGACGTCGCCATGCCGACGGCGATGCCGGACGAGCCGTTGGCGAGCAGGTTCGGGAAGGCGCCGGGCAGGACGGACGGTTCCTCGTCCTCCTCGTTGTAGGTCGGGCGGAAATCCACCGCATCCTCGGTGATGCCGGCGAGCAGCTCGGTCGCCACCTCGGTCATGCGCGCCTCGGTGTAGCGCATGGCGGCGGCGTTATCGCCGTCGATGTTGCCGAAGTTGCCCTGCCCGTCGACCAGCGGATAGCGCATGGAGAAATCCTGCGCCAGACGCACCAGCGCGTCGTAGATCGACTGGTCGCCATGCGGATGGAACTTGCCCATCACCTCGCCGACGATGCGGGCGCACTTGGCGAAGCCCTGGTCGGGGTTGAGGCGCAACAGCCGCATAGCGTGCATGATGCGCCGGTGCACCGGCTTCATGCCGTCGCGCACGTCCGGCAGGGCACGGTGCATGATGGTCGACAGCGCATAGGCCAGATAGCGCTCTTCGAGCGCCTTCTTCAGGTCGACCGGTTCGATATTGTCGTCATCGCCGCCCCCCGGCGGCACAAGGCTCTTTCCCATGGTTTTGGACTAACCGAGTGGGTGATTCGCGGCAAGGGTTGATGGTGGCGCGGGCTCCTTAGCGCGGCGTCAAGCAATAGTTGGAGCTTCACACGGCGGCATCGGGCGGAGACCATCGCATAGGACGCTCCCCCTCTCCGTCACCGCTACGCGGCGCCACCTCTCCCCCCGTCCCGGGTGGAGAGGATAGGCCGGCCGCAACGCTTGGCTCCCATCCTCTCCCCTCACGAAGTTGGGGGAGAGGTGGCTCGGCGAAGCCGAGACGGAGAGGGGGCTTTGCGCCGACCTGAATGCCCTGTCACCTTAAGCCGCCGCCAGCAGACTCGCGTTCCCCCCGGCAGCGGTCGTGTCCACGCACACCGCGCGCTCATGCACATAGGCGGCGGGATAATAGACCTCGCCGACCAGCGGTACGATCGGCCCGTCGCGTTCGGCGATCACCTGCCGCACGACGCGCATCGCTTCCGCCGTTCCCGAGAACGCCACCACGTCGACCTTCAGCGCCCTCGCCTCGACCGGATCTGGCCGGCCGTCGATGGCCGCCAGCGGCAGGCCCTTGCCGGTCAGCGCCGAAAGCGCGGCCACGGCACCGGGCGCCACTGCCAGCACGGCATTGCCGGCGGCGAGCGCCTGGATCGTCTGGGCAAGCAGCGTCTCGGCATCCGGCCCGAGCGCCAGCACCCGGCCGCGCGGCGCCAGCGACAGCGTGTTGGCTTCGCCGGTCGGTCCCGGCAGGTCGATCTGGCCGTATTCGAGGCTGGACGCGGCGGCGATGGCCGCGGCGCCCTTGCCGCGCAGATGCTTGCGCAGGATGGCGATGCGGTCCGCGCGCGTCGACCAGCCGCCCAGCGCCGGATCGGGCAGGTTGTCGGCCAGTTCGCTCGCCGTCACCTTGCGGCCCTCTGCCACGTGCGTGCCGGCTTCCGCGCCCTTGCGGAAGCGGCGCAGGTAGTGCGGCCCACCCGCCTTCGGCCCGGTGCCCGACAGCCCCTCGCCGCCGAAGGGCTGCGAGCCGACCACGGCGCCGATCTGGTTGCGGTTGACGTAGATGTTGCCGGCATGGATGCCGTCGACGAAATGCTGCACCCTGCCCTCGATGCGCGTGTGCAGGCCGAAGGTCAGGCCGTAGCCCTTGCGGTTGATTGCGGAAATCACGCGGTCGATGTTCTCGGCCTCGAAAGTCGCGACATGCAGCACCGGGCCGAACACCTCGCGCTCCATCTCCTCGATGCCCTTCACCCGGAACACCGAGGGCGCGACGAAGCGGCCCTCGCCCGGCACGTCCAGCCTCGCCAGCGTCCGGCCCTGCCCGTCCATCGTCTCGACATAGGCGCCGATGGCGGCCCTAGCCTCGTCGTCGATGACCGGCCCGACATCGGTGGCGACCTGCCACGGATCGCCCACCTTCAGCGCCTCCATGGCGCCCTTCAGCATCTCCAGAACCTTCTTTTCCACGTCCTTCTGCACGTAGAGCACGCGCAGCGCCGAGCAGCGCTGCCCAGCACTCTGGAAGGCGGAAGCCAGCACGTCGCGCACCGCCTGTTCGGGAAGTGCCGTGGAATCGACGATCATGGCGTTCAGCCCGCCCGTCTCGGCGATCAGCATGGCGTCGGGCGCGGCGGTCTTGGCCAGTTGCTTCTCGATCAGCTTGGCGACCTCCGTCGAACCGGTGAAGCAGACGCCTGCGATGCGCGGATCGGCCGTCAGCGGCGCGCCGACGCTCGGCCCGTCGCCCGGCAGAAGCTGGATGATGTCTTGCGGTACACCTGCCTCGCGCAGCAGTTCGACGGCGCGGAAGGCGATCAGCGGCGTCTGTTCGGCCGGCTTGGCGATCACCGCATTGCCGGTGACGAGCGCGGCGGCGATCTGGCCGGTAAAGATGGCGAGTGGGAAATTCCACGGCGAGATGCAGACAATGGCGCCGCGCGCTTCGGTGCCCGCCTCGGCCTCCGCCGACTGCTGGGCGTAGTAGCGCAGGAAGTCCACGGCCTCGCGCACCTCGGCCACGCCGTCGGCCAACACCTTGCCGGCTTCGCGCGTGCACAGCGCGAAGAACTCCACCGCATGTTTTTCATAGAGATCGGCGGCGCGGCGCAGGATAGCGGCGCGCTCGGCGACCGGCGTGTTCGCCCAACCTTGCTGCGCCTCGACAGCGAGAGCGACTGCCTTGGCCGCCTGCTCCGCCGTCGCCTCGGTGACCGTACCCACCACCTCCGAAAGCTTGGCAGGATTATTGACCGGCCGCGCCTTGCCCTTGCCGGCGGCACGGGTGAGCGGCTTTGCATGCCAGTGGTCGGCGCCCGCGAACTTTTCGCGCTCCTTCTCGATCGCCGCCAGCGTCACCGGATCGGTGATGTCGAAGCCTTTCGCGTTGCTGCGGTTGCCGCCGAAGATGGCGGCGGGCGTGGGAATGTTGGGGTTGGCCGCCGGCCCCTGCGCTTCGACCACCGAGAGCGGGTCACGAGCGATGTCCTCCGGCGCCACGTCCTCGTCGGTGATCTGGTGGACGAAGGAGGAATTGGCGCCGTTTTCCAGCAGGCGCCGGACCAGATAGGCCAAAAGGTCCGAATGCGCGCCGACCGGCGCATAGATGCGGCAGCGCGTGCCCTCGGCCTTGCGCACCGTCTCGTGCAGGGATTCGCCCATGCCGTGCAGGCGCTGGAACTCGAAACTGTCGCGGTCCGTCGCCATCGACAGAATGGCGGCGACGGTGTGCGCGTTGTGGGTGGCGAACTGCGGATAGATGCGGTCCGTCATGGAAAGCAGCTTGCGCGCACAGGCGAGATAGGAAACGTCGGTATTCTGCTTGCGGGTGAAGACCGGGTAGCCCGGCAGGCCGAGCACTTGCGCACGCTTGATCTCGGTGTCCCAATAGGCGCCCTTGACCAGCCGCACCATGATGCGCCGGTCGAGCTTCTTCGCCAGCGCGTGCAGCCAGTCGATGGCATAGAAGGCGCGCGGCCCGTACGCCTGCACGACGACACCGAAGCCGTCCCAGTCGGCCAGCCGGGGATCGGCCAGCACGCGCTCGATGACGTCGAGGGACAGGTCCAGCCGGTCGGCCTCCTCCGCGTCTACGTTGAGGCCCATGCGGGCGTGACGTGCCTGCAAGGCCAGAGACAGCAGCCGCTCGGCCATCACCGGCAGCATCGTCTCCCTGTGCAGGATCTCGTAGCGCGGATGCAGCGCCGAAAGCTTGACCGAAATCCCGTGGTTCAGGCGGATATCGGGCCCGTTCGAGCCGGCATCGAGAGAGGAGATGGCGTCGGAATAGGCCTTCAGGTAGCGCAGCGCGTCCGTTTCGGTGCGGGCCGCCTCGCCCAGCATGTCGAAGGAATAAAGATAGCCCTTGCGCGTCATGCCGCTGCCGCGCTTCATCGCTTCGGCAATCGTGCGGCCAAGCACGAACTGCTCGCCCATCTCGCGCATCGCCGCCGCCACCGCCTTGCGGATGACCGGTTCGCCAAGGCGGCGCACCATGCCGCGCAACGTTCGCTCGATCGAGCCTTCGCCTTCCTCCAGCACCCGCCCGGTCAGCATCAGCGCCCAGGTCGAGGCATTGACGAAGATGGAGCTGGATTCGCCCGAATGCGCCGACCAGTCGTGCGGCGCGATCTTGTCGGCGATCAGGTCGTCCATCGTCTCGGCGTCGGGCACGCGCAGCAGCGCCTCGGCCAGGCACATCAGCGCCACGCCCTCCTTGGTGGAAAGCCCGTAGGCGGAGAGGAAAACCTCCATCAGCCGCGGATCGGTCGAGCCGCGCACCGCCCGCACCAGATCGGCGGCGCGCTTCGAGATCGCCGTGCGGTCATCCGCCGAAAGCCCTGTCGCCGCCGCCAGCCGCTGCACGGCGTCGTCCTCGTTCGGCAGATAGGTGGCGCGGATCTGTTGGCGGATCGTGTCGAGCGCGGGCATGGCGGTCCTGTCGAAATGCGCGTTGATAGGTGCGCGCGAGGCTAGCACAGCCCTCGGCAACAAACCGATCCAAAGAAATCGACAGCGAAGACCAACTGGTCTAATGCACGATACGATAACAATCGATTTGGATTGCATTCAGGATCATGGAAGACCATCTGGATCGCATCGACCGCAATATCCTTGTCGTGCTCGCGCGCAGCGGCCGGCTTTCCATGGCCGAGCTCGCCGAGCGCGTCGGCCTGTCGAAGACGCCGGTGCAGGCGCGCGTCAAGCGGCTGGAGAAGGACGGCTTCATCCGTGGCTATGCAGCCATCGTCGACCGCGAAAAGATGGGCGAAGGCCATGTCGCCTTCGTGCAGGTGAAGCTTTCGGACACGCGCTCGGCCGCGCTCGACGCCTTCAACCGCGCCGTGACGGGCGTGCCGGAGATCGAGCAATGCCACATGATGGCGGCGAGCTTCGACTATCTCCTGAAAGTGCGCACGCGCGACATAGCCGCCTACCGCCGCGTGCTGGGCGAACGCATCTCCGCCCTGCCCCATGTGGCGCAGACTTCGACCTTCGTGGCGATGGAGACGGTCAAGGACCGGTAGAGCTCACAACACGATGTTGAAGACGACAGAATCCGACCCCTGCGCGGCCGATACGGTCAACCGGAGCTGCCACCAGCCGCGCGTGGAGAATTTCACGCCGTCGATGCGGTAGCGTCCTTGCCCGAGATAATCCGCCACTTGCGGACTGGTCGGCAAAAGGTTGCTGTTGCGCGGCATGCCGCCTGAAATATCGACGGCCGCATACTCGACCGGCGCGCCAGCCTTGGTCGTCAGCGTCAGTTGCCAGCTTTGCAGTTCGCCGACCCGCACGGCCCCGCTCTGCGGCCGGATGGCGACGACGAACAGGCCGTTCGCGGTCGCCTTGGTACGGGACAGGTCCGGCCCCTGCCCGCTGCCGTGCAGATAGGCGACAAGCACGACACCCGTCAGCACCGCCGCCAGCCCGAGCACGGCAAGGCCATATCGCCAGATCGAGTTCAAACCGTCTCCTGTTCATGCCGTACGCACGAAGCGGTGACAGGCCGCATCTCACGGCGCGGGGCAACAGTCAAACGCGTTCCGGAGCATGGCGTTGCCGCGGCGAAAAGGCTACAGGGTCCGCAATCACGGCAGGAGGAATCGATGGCAACAGACAGCGCCCGCCCCGGCATCGCCACCATCGGCGAATGCATGATCGAACTGTCGGGCCACGGCGACGGCTGGAAGATGGGCTTTGCCGGCGACACCCTCAACACGCTGTGGGCGCTGCATGCGCTTTGCCCGGATCGTCCGGCCACCTATGTCTCCGCCTTCGGCGACGACCCCTTCTCGCGCGACCAGGTCGCCTTCTTCGGGCGCCACGGCATCGGCATCGGCGCCAGTCCGGTCATCGCCGGCGCACGACCGGGCCTCTACGCCATCACGCTGACCGGCGCCGAACGCGCCTTCACCTACTGGCGCGCCGACGCCGCCGCGAGGCAGCTCGCCTCCGATCCTACCGCGCTGGCGAAGAATCTTGAAAAACAGTCTCTTGTCTACTTTTCCGGAATCACTTTGGCAATTCTGGATGAGAGCGCGCGCGATAGCTTGTTCGCTGCGGTCACGGCTGCCAGATCGGCCGGCAGCCTGATCGCCTTCGATCCCAACTACCGGCCGCGCCTGTGGCCGAGCAAGGACGAGGCGCAGGCCGCGATCGCCCACGCACTGGAACTCACCGACATCGCCCTGCCGACCTTTCCGGACGAACAGGCGCTCTATGGCGACGCCTCCCCCGAAACGACGGCAGGCAGGATCGGCGAGCAGGTCAAGGAAGTGGTGGTCAAGAACGGCGAGCAGCCGGCGCTGATCCACGCCGACGGGCAGGCGCAGTCCGTCGCCGCCGTCCATGTCGCCCAGCCCGTCGATACTACCGGCGCCGGCGATTCCTTCAATGGTGGTTACCTTGCGGCTCGCCTCGCCGGGCATGCGCCGGCCGAGGCGGCACGGCGCGCCCACAACGTCGCCGCTGCCGTGGTCCAGGTGCGCGGCGCGCTCGCTCCGTTCGAGGTGCTGCGGGAGGCGTTCAGGGCTTAAATTCCCTCAATCCATCCGGAACCGGTATTCGGTGACGTGATGGTACGTATCCCCCGGCAGCAGCGTCGCTTGCGGGAAGTACGGACGGTTCGGCGCGTCGGGCCACACCTGCGGCTCCAGGCACAGGCCCGAGAAAGCGTCGTAGCGCAAGCCGCCGAGACCGGGCCGGCCGGGCTTGACGTGCTGGCCGGTATAGAACTGCAGGCCCGGCTCCGTCGTCCACACTTCCATCTCGACGCCCGAAGTGGCGCCCTGCACCCATGCCGCCTGCTTCAGCGGCCCGCGCGCAGATGCCAGGCAGAGGTTGACGTCGTATTCAAGCGGCTGGCCACCGGCCTCGGCCTGCAGCGAGCGGGCCTGGCGGAAATCGAAGGGCGTGCCTTCCACCGGCTCCACCGCGCCGGTCGGGATCATGTCCGCGTCGACCGGCAGGTAGGCCGATCCCTGCAGCATCAGGCGATGTCCGAGGATTTCGCCGGCACCGCCGTCGTCGAGATTGAAATAGGAGTGCTGCGTCAGGTTGCAGACGGTCGGCTGATCGGTCGTCGCGGTCAGTTCCACCGACAGCGTTCCCGGAATTTTCAGCCGGTAGGTGCAGGTCGCTTCCAGCGCGCCCGGAAAACCCATGGTGCCGTCGGGGTCGTGCAGGGTGAGCGTGACGAAATCGCGCCCATGCAGCGAAACCGCCCACGGCCGCCGTGAAAAGCCGTCCACGCCGCCATGCAGCAGATGCCGGTCGAGGAAGTTCCGGTCGGTCTGGTAGCGGCTGCCGAACAGCGTGAAGCGTCCGTCGCGGATGCGGTTGGCGTAGCGGCCGACGACGGCGCCGAAGAAGGCGGTGTCGTTCTCGTAATCGTCGAGGCGCTCGTAGCCGAGCACCAGCGGCGCGTCGTGCCCGGCCAGCCTCAGGTCCTGGATGACCGCGCCCCAGCCGATGATGCTGGCGGTCAGCCCGCCGCCGCGAATGGTAAAGCGGGGGATATCCTCCCCCGCTCGTGTCTTGCCGAAAATCTCGCCGTCCTTCATCAGGGTCAGGACCTGTCGTTGGGCCGAAATACTATCCGGACGGCGGGCAGGATCAAAGACCCAGGCCGCCGATGCAGACGTATTTCGTGTCGAGATAGTCGTCGAGGCCCTGATGGCCGCCCTCGCGGCCGAGCCCCGATTCCTTGACGCCGCCGAACGGCGCCTCCGGCGTGGTGATGATGCCCTCGTTGACGCCGACCATGCCGTATTTCAGCCCTTCCATGACACGGAAGGCGCGGCCGAGGTCGCCGGTGTAGAAGTAGCAGGCCAGGCCGAATTCGGTGTCGTTGGCGAGCGCCACGGCCTCTTCCTCGGTCTCGAACTTGAACACCGGGGCGAGCGGCCCGAAGATCTCTTCCTTCATGAACATCATGTTCGGCGTCGCGCCCGAAATCACCGTCGGCTCGAAGAACGAACCGCCCAGCGCATGGCGCTTGCCGCCCGACACCACCTTGCCGCCCTTGGCCTTGGCGTCCGCGATGAACTCCTCGACCTTCTCGACCGCCTTGACGTCGATCAGCGGGCCCTGCTGCACGCCGTCATCCAGGCCGGAACCGACCTTCAGCGCCTTCGAGGCCTCGGCGAGCTTCTCGACGAACTTGTCGTGGATGCCGGCCTGCACGAAGAAGCGGTTGGTGCACACGCAGGTCTGGCCCGAATTGCGGTACTTGGCGGCGATTGCGCCCTGCACCGCGCGGTCGAGATCGGCGTCGTCGAACACCAGGAACGGCGCGTTGCCGCCGAGTTCCATCGACACCTTCTTCACCGTCGACGCCGACTTCTGGATCAGCATCTTGCCGACCTCGGTAGAGCCGGTGAAGGTGATCTTCTTGACCAGCGGATTGGCGCAAATCTCGTCGCCGATCTCGCCGGCCGAGCCGGTGACGATGTTGACCACGCCCTTCGGGATACCGACTTCCTCGCACAGCGCACCCCAGGCAAGACCGGAATACGGCGTCTGCGAGGCCGGCTTGATGACGGCGGTGCAGCCGGCGGCCAGTGCCGGGCCGATCTTGCGCGACAGCATCGAGGACGGGAAGTTCCACGGCGTAATGGCGGCGATGACGCCGACCGGCTCGCGCGTCACCAGAACGCGGCGGTCCGCCCACGGCGACGGCACGACATCGCCGTAGGCGCGGCGTGCTTCCTCGGCGAACCACAACACATAGGCGGCCGACGAGCCGACCTCGCCCTTCGATTCGGTCAGCGACTTGCCCTGCTCGAGGGTCAGCAGTTCGGCCAGCGCGTCCTGGTTGTCCATGATGGCGTCATGCAGCTTGCGCAGCAGTTTGGAGCGCTCCAGCGCCGACGTCTTGCGGAACGACAGGAAGGCCTGCTGGGCCGCCTCGATGGCACGGCGGGTCTCGGCCTTGCCGGACTTCGGCACGGTGCCGATCTTTAGGCCGGTCGCCGGATTGGTGACGTCGATGGTCTGGCCGGAATCGGCCTGCACCCATTCACCGTTGATCAGGTTCGCCTGCTTCATGAACTGGCTGGTCTTCTGGAGCATCGTCTTGCCTCCGCTGGGGGCGCGCCGGCGGCGCGGGGCTGGAAATTCATTGCGGGATGCGCGCCCGGCCGATGGCTGCGCGCTGGACCACCGCTCTTACTCCACGGCAGGGGCCGCAATCAATCGATATAGGGCAGCCTAAGCAGTGGGCCAAGGCAGGCCATCGGCACAAAATTGTTTTTGTCAGACAAATAGGAAATTGGCGACAGCGAGCCAGAAAGATGTCGTGACGACGGCAAGTGCCGTGGTCAGCGTCATCTGGTTGGAGGCCAGGGCCTGTCCGGTGCCGAACTGCGCGGCGATCAGGTAGGAATTGACACCGGCCGGCAGCGCTGCGGCCAGCACCGCGACCTTGGCCGTCAGTGGCGGCAGGCCGAACAGCCATGCCGTCGCCAGCGCCGCGGCCGGCATCAGGAACAGCTTCAGCGCCGACAGCGCCATCGCCGGACGGATCGTGCCCGATATGCCGAAGCGGCACAGGCCGAGCCCCATGGCGAACAGCGCCACCGGCCCGGCAACACCGGCCAGGGCTTCCACCAGCCGCTCGGCCAGCGCTGGCAAAGGCAGGCCCGTCGCGCGCCATATCCAGCCGGCAAGGATGCCGATCACCAGCGGGTTGGAGAAGACGCGGCGCGCGAACACGCGCAGGACGCGCGAAAAGTGAACGCGGCCGTCGCTTTTCGGGCCGAACAGTTCGAACAGCACGATCGAGGCCAGGATCATCGTCGGCAGGTGCACCGAAACCAGCAGCGACAGCACCTCGAAGCCCGGCGTGCCGAAGACGCCGAGGATGAAGGGAATGCCGAGCAGAACGAGATTGGAGAAGGCCGAGGATACGCCGCCGACGACGCCGACGCGCGCATCCTGCCCGAAGACCCGCGTCACGAGCAGATGGCCGACGACCCAGGTGACCGCCACGGCGGAAAAATAAGCGCCCCAGAAGGCCCAGGGCGCAGCGCCATGGAAATCGGCCTTGAGCATGGTGCGGAACAAAAGCAGCGGCATCGCCACGTTGACGGCGAATTCCGCCACTCCATCGCCCGTCTCGGCCTTCAGGTATCCGGTCCTGCCCGAAAGATAGCCGAGCGCGACGAGGCCGAAGACGAACAGGACTGTGGCGGTAAGCGGGGACATGCCGGCTCCGGTTTGCGGGGCGCCTCCTGATAGGCGAGAGCCGGAAGGTGCGCAACAAGGGCCGATCTGTCGCCCGCCCGCATTTCAGCTATCCTGCCGGCAGCGGCATCGTTTCGATACAAAGCTCGGCCAAGAGCCGTGCCATCAAAGGACGGCTTGCGGCAAATGCCCAATTTTCCTCACGGTTGGCTGACAGCGTCGCTAAGGATTGATGGGTCGAACGGCAGGCGGGATCGGCACATGAGGGGCAGCATCGTCGGGTTCTGGCGACACACGGGCGCACCGGCAAGGATCGGCCTGCCGGCGGCCTTGCTGTGCTGCTTCCTGGCGACTTTCGCCAGCGCGGGGGAAAAAAGCCTGAAGGGCGTCGCGCTCATCATCGGCGAATCGAAATACGAGCACATCCCTGCCCTGCCCAATCCGGCCAACGACGCCCGCGACGTCGCCAGGATGCTCACCGATCTCGGCTTCGACGCCCGCAGCGTCAGCGACCGCGATGCGGCCAAGCTGAAACGTGACCTCGAACGCTTCGTCGAGGACGCCGAGGACGCGGACGTCGCCTTCCTCTATTATTCCGGCCATGGCATCGAAGCCGGCGGCGAGAATTACCTCGTGCCGGTCGATGCCGATGTCGACTCGCTGACCAATGCCGACGAGGCGCTGGTGCCGATCTCGGCCGTTCTGGACGAGCTGAAATCGACGGTGCCGGTGACCATCCTGCTGCTCGACGCCTGCCGCACCAATCCGTTTCCGCCGGATGCGAAGCTGCGCCGCAAGCCGACCGCGTCGGCCTCGCCGCTCAGCGCCGGCGGGCTGGAGCCGGTGCGCGGCGCCAAGGCGCTCGCTTCCGCTCCCGATGCCGCCGACAATCTCGGCACGGTCATCGGCTTCGCCGCCGAACCCGGCCAGCCGGCACTCGACGGAGCGGCGGGCGAGAACAGTCCCTATGCGGCGGCGATCCTGCGTCACCTGTCGGCCATGCAGGGCACGGAATTCGGCTCGGTCATGCGCATGGTGACCGAGGAGGTCTATCTCGACACCAAGGCCAGGCAGCGGCCGTGGACCAACGAGAGCCTGCGCCGGCTGCTCTATTTCGGCGCCTCGGTGGCGGAGCCGACCGGCGACGACGGCCTTATCACCGGCGAGCGCCGGCAACTGCTGCTCACCATCGCCGACCTGCCGGACCCGAAGCGCGCCCAGATCGAACTGGCATCGACCAAGGACGGCGTGCCGCTCGACGCGCTCTACGGCGTCCTCAGGGCCATGGGCACGGACAGGATTCCGGAAGATCCGGGCGAACTCGAAAAAGTTCTCGCCCAGCAGTCCGAGCGCCTCAAGAAGATGTTCGCCGAGCGGGACGCGCTGCGCACCGACGATCCCGAGATCAAGCGGCTGGTCGCTTCGGCCGACACCGCCGTCCAGCAGGGCGCCATCGTTGCGGCCCGCACCTTCCTGGATCAGGCCGTCGCCCGCGTCGAGGAAAACAGCGGCGCCGTCGACGACGCCGAGGAGATGATCCGGCAGAAGCGCATTGCCGACGCGGCGATCTACGCCAAGCGCGCCGACGCCTCCGCGCTCGTCTTTGACTACAAGGCCGCCGCCGGCGACTACGGCAAGGCGTTCGACCTTGTCGAGAAATGGGACGAGAAGCTGCGCTGGAACTACAAGAACCAGCAGGCGGAAGCGCTCAACGCCTACGGCACCGCCACCGGCGACAACGAAGCCATGGAACAGGCCATTGGCGCCTACAAGGTGATCCTGAACTTCATTCCCAATGGCGAGGAGAATCGCGACTGGGCGATCACCCGCAACAATATGGCCGTCGTCATCGAGACGGTAGGCGAGCACGACAAGGATACGGCTCGCCTCAAGCAGGCCGCCAAGATTTTTCGCGCCTCGCTCGCCGTCTTCGAGCGCGAGAAGGACGACATCAACTGGGCGGCATCGCAAAACAACATCGGCAACGTGCTGATGAAGGTCGGCGAGCGCGACAGCGATCCAGGCCAGCTCCGGCAGGCGATCGACGCCTTCCATGCGGCGCTGGAGAAGCGGCCGCGCGACAAGGTGCCGCTCGACTGGGCCTCGACCCAGAACAATCTCGGCATCGCCCTCTTCGGCCTTTCCGAGCGCGAGGCCAGCCCCGAGCGCCTGAAAGAGGCGGAGAGCGCCTATCGGCGGGCGCTCGAAGTCTACACGCGCGAGAAAGAGCCCGTGCAGTGGGCATTGGTGCAGAACAACCTCGGCAACACGTTGAACGCGCTCGGCGTCCAGGCCAACGACCCGGCCAGGTTCAAGGAAGCCGCGGACGTCTTCCGGGCCGCGCTCGAAGTCCGCACGCGCGAAACCTTCCCGCTATCCTGGGCCGCCACGCAGCTCAACCTCGGCAACGCGCTCTATCATTCCACCCGCTTCGACACCGATACCGGCACATTGGAGGATGTGGTCGCCGCCTACGACGCGGCGCTGACCGTCTACACGCGCGAAAAATTCCCGATGGAATGGGCCTCGGTGCGCAACAATTCCGGCTCCATTCACCAGGCGCTCGGCCAGCGCACCCGCGACGTGGCGGAATTCGAGAAGTCGGCGGCGGCCTTTCGTGACGCGGCGAGCGTCTACACCAGGCAGGATTTCCCGCTCGACTGGGCCATGACCAGCTACAATCTCGGCAACACGCTGCAACTGCTCGGCAATCTCAGCGAACAACCGGCGCATCTCGAAGAGGCGATCGCCGCCTATCGCGATGCGCTGGGCGAATACAAGCGCGAAACAGCGCCAAGGCCCTGGGCGCTGGTGCAGTCCGGTCTCGGCGCGACCCTGCAGCAGCTCGCCATGGCCAAGGGCGACATGCGGGCGCTGCATGATTCGATCGCGGCTCGTCGTTCCTCGCTGGAAGTGCTGACGAAGGAGAGCGCGCCGACCGACTGGGCCTCGACCCAGAACGGCATCGGCATGAGCCTCATCAACCTCTCAAGCCTGGAACGAACGCCGAAATATCTCGATGAGGCGGAGGTAGCGTTCAAGGCTTCGCTGGAGGTCTATACCCGCGAGACGGCTCCCATCCAGTGGGCCTTCGGCCTCAGCAACCTCGGCGACGTCTACTGGAACAAGGCCAGCTTCGGCGACGGCGGCAAGCCCGGCTACCGGAAGGCGCTCGACCTGTTCGGCCAGGCCAGGCAGGGGTTCGCCGATTCCGGCTACACGCTGCCGATCCAGTTGATGGACAACAAGATCGAGCTGGTGAAGAAGCAGCTGGCCCAGAAATAGCGCCTGCCGCGGCCGGCGCCTTGCTTTCGCGCCTGCCTTGCCCTCCCTATATCCGTTCGGCCATTTCGGCTGAAGGGATTCTCATGTTGCGTATCGTCCTGATGTTGTTGCTGCTCGCGGCCCCCGCGACTGCCCGCGCCACGGAAGCGGGTTGGGCGCTGCTGCGCGAAGGCGGCCGGGTGGTGCTGGTGCGCCACGCCTATGCCAACGGCAGCAGCGACCCGGCTAATGTCGATCCCGAGAACTGCGCCACCCAGCGCAACCTGTCGGAACGCGGCAAGCAGCAGGCGCGCAAGATCGGCTCGCTGTTCGCCGCCCGCGCGGCACCCGTCGAGACGGTGCTGTCGAGCCGCTATTGCCGCTGCCGCGACACGGCGCGCATAGCCTTCGAGGTCGAGCCAGAACCGTTCGCCGCGCTCGATCCGCCAAGCACGGACCCGCAGCAGAAGGCCGAGCAGATGGCCGCCATCGCCGCGAAAGTGCGCTCCTACACCGGCTCCGACACCATGGTCATGGTCACCCACCTGGAGGATATCCAGGCGCTCACCGGCGTGTCGCCGCGCGAAGGCGAGGCCGTCATCGTCGCCCCCGACGGCGAGAACCTGCGCGTCCTCGGCCGCATCGTCTTTTAGGCAACGGTCGCCACCCGGTTCGCCTGTCCCGACATTTCGGCCTTTTCCTGCCTCGAAAAACCGATTAGACAGCGCCCAACCGCACAAGTACGCATCAATCGAGGGAAAAACCTTGGCCACCACGTTCGAAAAAGTCGCCAAGATCATCGCCGACACCAGCGAGATCGACATCGACACCATCACGCCCGAGAGCCACACCATCGACGACCTGGGCATCGACAGCCTCGACTTCCTCGATATCGTCTTCGCCATCGACAAGGAATTCGGCATCAAGGTGCCGCTCGAGAAGTGGACGCAGGAAGTCAACGACGGCAAGGCGTCTACCGACGAATATTTCGTCATGAAGAACCTGTGCGCCAAGATCGACGGACTGGTCGCCGCCAAGAACGCCTGAGACCAGCATCGTGCCCGCTCCCTTGACGGACGGCGCCGGCTGACCGACAAGACCCGCCATGAGCCAGCACGACGTCGTCATTACCGGTATCGGCCTTGTTTCCTGCCTGGGCGAAGGCCCGGACGCGCATTGGCGCGCGCTGTCGGCGCCGGGCGCCGCACCGGTGCTGGACGCGGAACGCTTCGCGCCCTACACCGTCCACCCGCTGCCCGAGATCGACTGGAACCTGCAGATCGCCAAGCGCGGCGACCAGCGGCAGATGGAAACCTGGCAGCGGCTCGGCACCTACGCGGCCGGCCTCGCGCTGGACGACGCCGGCATCAAGGGCGACGAGGCCCTATGCGCCACCATGGACATGGTGGTGGCCGCCGGTGGCGGCGAGCGCGACGTCGCCGTGGATTCGGCCATCCTCGAAGCCTCGACCGGGCGGCCAGACTTCGACGTCCTGCTCAACGAGAAGCTGACCACGGAACTGCGCCCCACCCTGTTCCTCGCCCAGCTTTCCAATCTCCTGGCCGGCAACATCTCCATCGTCCACAAGGTAACCGGCTCCTCGCGCACCTTCATGGGTGAGGAAGGTGCAGGCGTCGCGGCCGTCGATATCGCCGCCGCGCGCATCCGCTCGGGACAGTCCACGCACATGCTGGTCGGCGGCGCCTTCCAGACCGAGCACCCCGACATGCTGCTCGGTTATGAGCTTGCCGGCTACCTGCATCGTGGACCGTGGAAGCCGGTCTGGCAGCGCCAGGGCGCGGAAGGCGGCGGCGTCGTCTCCGGTTCCGGCGGCGCCTTCCTGGTGCTCGAAAGCCGCGAGCACGCCGAAAAACGCGGCCGCAAAGCCTACGCCGAGCTTGGTCCAGTGATTTCTGGCCGTGCGCGCCGCACACGCGGCGAACTCGCGTCCGCGATCGATACCCTGTTCCAGGCGGCGAAACTGCCCGACGGCAAATTGCTGACGCTTTCGGCCGCTTCGGGTGGCCATGCCGCCACCAAGGCGGAGAAAGCTGCCCTCGACACCCGACCTGACCTCGCGGCGCGTGCCTTCGGCACGCTGACCGGCCACATGAAGGAAGCGCAGTTCCCCTTTGCCGTGGCGCTGGCGGCGCTCGCCGTCGCCAACGGCGCATCCTATCCGCCGTTCGACCCCGCCAACGAGGCCGCGATGGACGAAAAGCCGGGCAAGGCTCTGGCAACGGCGATCGGCTATCACCAATTCGAGGGCATGGCGCTCGTCCGCGCCGCCTGAACAGGAACGGGAACATGGCGAAGCTGAAGGATCATCTGGGCAGGCCGGTGGTCGCCGTCACCGGTATCGGTGTCGTCACCTCGCTGGGCGTCGGCAAGGCCGACAACTGGGCGGCGCTGACCGCCGGCAAGTCCGGCATCCACCCGATCACCCGCTTTCCGGTCGACCAGTTGAACACCCGCATTTCCGGCATGGTGGATTTCCTGCCCTCCAGCACCAAGGGCGCCTCCGCCCTCACCTACGAGCTGGCCGAAACGGCCGGCCGCGAGGCGCTGGATGAATCCGGGCTGGACGCCGAAAACTTCGGCGGACCGCTGTTCCTTGCCTCGCCACCGGTTGAACTCGACTGGCACGACCGCCTCGCACTCTACAAGAGCGGCGACAATGAAGACGCCGCCGAGCGCGTACTGGAGGCGGCGCGCACGCTGAATTCGTCCGACATGTTCGACAGCGCGCAGTTCGGCTTCATCGCCGACCGGCTGGCCGACACCTTCGGCGCCACTGGCCTGCCGATCACGCTTTCCACCGCCTGTGCTTCCGGCGCCACCGCCATCCAGCTCGGCGTCGAAGCCATCCGCCGCGGCGAATGCGACCGCGCTCTCGCCATCGGCGCCGACGGCTCGGCCACCGCCGAGGCGCTGATCCGCTTCTCCCTGCTGTCGGCGCTCTCGACCAGCAACGACGCGCCGGAGAAGGCCTCCAAGCCGTTCTCCAAGGATCGCGACGGTTTTGTGCTGGCCGAAGGCTCGGCCGCCCTCGTCCTCGAATCGCTGGAAGCAGCCCTTGCGCGCGGCGCCACCGTGCTCGGTATCCTGCGCGGCTGCGGCGAGAAGGCCGACGACTTCCACCGCACCCGCTCCAAGCCGGACGCCTCGCCGGCCATTGCGGCGGTCAAGGCCGCCCTTGCCGACGCCGGCCTCGCCGAAGACGAGATCGACTACATCAATGCGCACGGCACCTCGACGCCGGAAAACGACAAGATGGAGCACCTGTCGCTGTCCACCGTGTTCGGCGAGCGCATCGGCCGCATTCCCGTCTCGTCCAATAAGTCCATGATCGGCCACACCCTGTCGGCCGCTGGTGCCATCGAGGCCGCCTTCTCGCTGATGACCATGCGCGAGGGCGTCATTCCGCCGACTATCAACTACGACAATGCCGATCCGGCGATCCCGCTCGACGTGGTGCCCAACGTCAAACGCGAGGCGAAGGTCGGCACGGTCCTGTCCAACTCCTTCGGCTTCGGCGGCCAGAACACCTGCCTTGTCATGGCGCGGGAACCGGTCTAAGCGACCGGTTCCGACCCACCGGGACCCTTGGCACCCGCATGCGCGCCCTGCAACTCATCGAAGATCGCCGCCTCGAAACCGTAGATCTCCCTGCCCCGCCGCCCCCCGGCCAGGGCGAAGTGACGCTACGCATCAAGGCCGTCGCGCTCAATCACATCGACGTCTGGGGCTGGCGCGGCATGGCCTTCGCCAAGCGCAAGCTGCCGCTGGTGGTGGGCGCTGAGGCATCCGGCGAGGTCGAGACGGTCGGCCCCGGCGTGTCGAACCTGCTGCCCGGCCAGCTTGTTTCCATCTACGGCGCGCGCACCTGCGGGCTTTGCCGCGCCTGCCGCGAGGGCCGTGACAATCTGTGCGAGCATGTCTCGGGCGTGCACGGCTTCCACCTCGACGGCTTTGCGCAGGAGAAAATCAACCTGCCGGCGCGCCTGCTGGTGCCCGCCCCGCCCGGCGTCGACGCCATAGGTGCCGCCGTCGCGCCTGTCACCTTCGGCACGGTCGAGCACATGCTGTTCGACAATGCCAAGCTTGAGCCCGGCGAGACGATCCTCGTCCATGCCGGCGGCTCCGGCATCGGCTCGGCCGCCATCCAGCTGGCGAAGAAGATGGGCTGCACCGTCATCACCACGGTCGGCTCGAACGACAAGGTCGAGAAGGCCAAAGCACTGGGCGCCGATCACGTCATCAACTACCGCGAGGACCGCTTCGAGGGCGTCGTGCGCAAGCTGACGAAGAAGAAGGGCGTCGACGTGGTGTTCGAGCATGTCGGCAAGGACACCTGGGCCGGCTCCATGTTCAGCCTCAAGCGCGGCGGCCGGCTGGTCACCTGCGGCTCCACCTCGGGCGTTTCGACGGACGTGAACCTGATGATGCTGTTCCAGCAGCAGTTGAAGCTGCTCGGCTCCTTCGGCTGCCGCATGGAGAACATGGCCGACGCCATGCAGAAGATGGCGGCTGGTCTCGTTCATCCCGTGATCGACACCGAAGTCGGCTTCGACGGCATCGACACTGCGCTCAAGCGCATGGAAGGCCGCGACGTGTTCGGCAAGATCGTCCTACGGATCGATTGAGGCGCCGGGCTTGGCGATCCGGAAAACCAGCGGCCTGCGCTTCAGCCTGGCGCTCAAGCTGCGCAAGCTGAACTATTGGCTGATCGCCCGTGTGGCGATGGCGGCCATGACGGTGTTGCGTCTCCTGCCGATGGACAGCGCCCTGAACTTCATCGACCGTGCTGCCCGCCGCATCGGCCCGCTGGTCGGCCGCAACCGCGTCGCGCTCGACAACCTGCGCAAGGCCTACCCGGAAAAGAGCGAGGACGAGATCCGCGCCATCGCCTCGGACATGTGGGGCAACATGGCCCGGCTCGCCGCCGAATATATCTTCCTCGACAGGATCTTCGACTTCGATCCGGCCAATCCCGGCCACGGCCGCATCGAGGTGCCGCCCGACAGCGTCGCCCGCTTCGAGCGCATCGCCGGCGAGAGCAAGCCGCATATCCTGTTCACCGCACATCTCGGCAATTTCGAGTTGCTGCCCGTCGCCGCCGCCGCCTTCGGCATGAAGGTTACGGCGCTGTTCAGGCCGCCGAACAATCCCTATCTCGCCGACTACATCCTTTCCACGCGCCGCTCCAACATGGGCGATCTGCAGCCGTCGTCGACCGGCGCATCCTTCGCGCTCGCTTCGGTGCTGGAAAGCGGCGGCAATGTCGGCGTGCTGGTCGACCAGAAGTTCACGCGCGGCGTCGAGACGACGTTCTTCGGCCGCACCTGCCAGAGCAATCCGGTGCTCGGCATGCTCGCCCGCCAGTTCGACTGCGACGTCTATCCGGCACGCTGCATCCGCCTGCCCGGCAACCGCTACCGGCTGGAGATCGAGGAGCCGCTGGTGCTGCCGCGCGACCGCAAGGGGGCGGTCGATGTCGCCGCCGTCACGCAGATTCTCGCCGACGTGACGGAGCGCTGGGTGCGTGAGGACCCTGGCCAGTGGATGTGGTTCCACAAGCGCTGGCGCATCACCGGCCCCAGCCGAACCATGCGCAAGGCAAACTGACCAGAGCATTTCCAGCAAAAGCGTGAAGCGGTTTTGCGTTCGGAAATGCGGCTGAACATTGAGTTCAGTCGCCGTAGTAGTTCATCACCGCGTGGCGCGCTTCAGCGAAGAACAGCCAGCGCTCGGCAAGCACGCCGACGACATGGCTCGCCAGCGCCAGGCCGGCGACGAGAGCCGCGCCGAAGCCGGCCTGCGTGCCCGCCAGCAGCAACAAGCCGAACAGCACGAACGGCACCACGCCGCCGAGCGTCAGGGCAATGATCCACAGCTTCGCCGCGTGCTTGCGCGCGACGCGAAAACCCATCTCGCGCGTCAGGTAGTTTTCCGTCATATGCGGCCGCTCGAACAGCCGCACACGGCCGATGGCGCCGAGGCCGGTGGCACTTTCCGGCGTCGACAGCGGCGCTTCGGCCTGCATGCGGCGCCGCCATACCCGTTTCACCGCCCATGCGCCAACAAGCACCACGACAGCAACGATCGGCAGCCAGCGCACATTACCGCCGCCGCAAAAGGCGAAGAAACTCGCCGCGACCGCGCCGCCGGCCAGCGAGAACAGCAGGTAGCAGGTCGGCGTCAGCCTTGTGTGCCACGCATCGACCGATTTCAGCGAGGCGTAGATCATCGCCGTGCAGAACACCGTGCAAAGGCTGAGCACAGCACCAGTCAGCCCCGGCACGACGGCCTGCCGCCCCTCGATCACGCAGGCCCATGCCGTCATGATCAGCGGAATGAAGGTGACGATCGCCATCACCCCTTCCCGCGACAGCCAGCTCGACCGCCATTGCGAAAACGCCCGCCATGCGCGCTGCGGATTGCCGAGATGCAGCGTCGAGGACAGCAGCCCGCCGCCGATCGCCGTCAGTGCCGCAACCCATGCGATCTTGGTGGCGATGGCGGCCGGATCGAGCAGGCCGAGGCCGAGCATCACCGCCAGCCCGTAGCCGAGGCCGGACAGTGTGGTGAAGGCAATGATGGAAGGCGCGGGATGCATGGGTCAGATTCGGTCCAGCATCCTATCCAGCCAGGCGAACAGGCCGGTGGCGCCGGAGGTGTCCTCGCGCGGCAAGGCGTCGGCGCTCGCGGCCAGCGGCTTTCGGGCGCGCGGCGGCAGGTACTTGTTGACCGGCCGCGTTCCCTGCTCGGGCATCAGGTCGATGCCGCCGCGTTCCGCCACCATGATCGAAACCGCTGATTGCGGATCAGCAAGATCGCCGAAATGGCGGGCGTTGGCCGGGCATGTGCGCACGCAGGCCGGCTGGCGATCCGCTTCCTCGAAGGTCTCGTTGTAGATGCGGTCGATGCACAGCGTGCATTTCTTCATCACGCCGGCGGCCAGGTCCATTTCGCGCGCGCCGTAGGGACAGGCCCAGGCGCACAGGCCGCAGCCGATGCACATGTCCTCGTCCACCAGCACGATGCCGTCTTCAGCGCGCTGGTAGGACGCACCGGTCGGACAGACGGTAACGCAGGGCGCATCCTCGCAATGCAGGCAGGATTTCGGGAAATGCACGATGCGCGCCTCGCCCGCTTCGCCGACCACCTCGCCGCCTTCCGGCATCACCTCGAAAGAATGCACCCGATTCAGCCACGCGCCGGACGCGTCCGCGCCATACGGGTCCTGGTCCGACAGGGCGGCGCCATAGCCGCCGGTGTTCCATTCCTTGCAGTTGACCACGCAGGCATGGCAGCCGACGCAGACGTCGAGGTCGATAACGAGGCCAAGCTTCTTCGGAGTGGGGAGCGATGGAAGAGAGGTCATTTCGCCCACTCCTGCCCATAGCGCAGTTCCGCCGGATGCGGCTCCGGTTCCGGCTGCGCGAGGGGCGAAAACTGCGGCTCGCTGATCGCCTCGTCCGGTTCGGCTTTCTCGATCCGCACCCTGAGATCGTACCAGGCCGCCTGCCCGGTCACCGGGTCGGAATTCGACCAGCGCATGCCGTCTTCGCGCGGCGGCAGAAGCTCGGCGATCAGGTGATTCATCAGGAAGCCTTTTTTCGCCTCCGGCGCGTCCTTGTCGAGCGCCCAGGCGCCTGCCCGCTTGCCGACGGCGTTCCACGTCCACAGCGTCGAGGCATTAACCGCTTCCATGCGCGCCACCTCGACCTTGATGCGGCCGTGGTGCGAGATCACCCATGCCCAGTCGCCGTCGTCCGCCAAGTCGAGTTCGTCGCAGACTGGTCCCGGCACATAGAGCGGATTCTTTGTATGGATTTGCCTGAGCCACGCATTCATCGAGCCCCAGGAATGGTACATCGCCATCGGCCGCTGGGTGATCGCGTGGTGCGGATAGTCCGAACGATCCACCAGCGCCTCACTGAGCGGCCGATACCAGTCCGGCAGCGGATCGAATGCTTCCAGGATACGCTGCCGGTGCGTGTCGGGCGCCACCGGATCGCGCAAGTCCTGTGCCGACAGGCGGAACTTTTGCAACACCTCCTGATAGAGCTGGAACGTCACCGGCTGCGGCGTGTCGAAGAAGCCCATCCGCACGGCGAAGTCCTGGTAGGCCTGGTTGGCATGCTTGAAGAACTGCGCCTCCAGCGGGATATGCGCCGAAAAGAAGGAGCCGTTGTCGATATAGCGCTGCAACTGGTCGGCATTGGTCGCGCCGCGCCCTGCCCGCTCGCCCTGCGAGCCGCGAAAACCCGCCAGCGGCCCGATACCCGGCCTGCGCTCATGACGCACGATATAGTCGGCGTAGTCCTTGTAGAGCGGCTCGCCCATGCCGTCGGTAAAACCCGGCAACTTGAGCCGCGCGCCGAGGTCGATCAGCACGCTCTGGAAGGCGCGCACGTCGCGGTCCGGCTCCAGCACCGGCCAGCGGATAGCGTCCTGTACCGCGTCCGGCTCGGTGATCGGACGGTCGAGCAGCGAAATGCAGTCGTAGCGCTCCAGATAGGTCGTGTCCGGCAAAACGAGGTCCGCGTAGGCCACCATCTCCGAGGCGTAAGCGTCGGAATAGATGATCTTCGGGATACGGTATTCTCCCGTCTCCGGGTTCTTGTCCTCCAGCATCTTAATTGTGCCGGCGGTGTTCATGGACGAGTTCCACGCCATGTTGGCCATGTACATGAACAGCACGTCAATAGGGTACGGATCGCCGGCATGGGCGTTGGCGATCACCATGTGCATCATGCCGTGCGCGGCGATCGGCGCGTCCCAGGAAAATGCCTTGTCGATGCGTGCCGGTCGGCCGGCCTCGTCCACCAAAAGGTCCTCCGGCCCGCGCGGAAAGCCGAGATGCGGGCCGGCCAGCGGCTTGTCGGAGCCGAAATGCTCGGCGCGGCCATGCGGCGTCGGGTGCGCTGTCAGCGGCTTCGGATAGGGTGGCTCGAAACGGAAGCCGCCGGGGCAGTCGATGGCGCCGATCAGCACCTGCAACATATGCAATGCGCGCGTCGTCTGGAAACCGTTGGAATGGGCCGAAAGGCCGCGCATGGCATGAAACGACACCGGCCGCCCGACATAGCCCTGATGCCTCTGACCATGGATATCCGTCCACGGCTGGTCGATGACGATTTCCTCCTCGAAGGCGACGCGGGCGATCTCGGCCGCCAACCCGCGAATCGTCTCGGCGGCGACACCGGTTTCGCCGGCCACGGCCTCCGGCGCGTATTTCGGGTCGAGGTACTTTTCGGCCAGCAAGTGGAATGACGGTGAAGCAAAGCGTCCGTCCGGCAGCTCGAACCGACCCGAAAGCGCGGCCCGTGCGCCTCTCGTGCCGGTCGGCACGGCGCGTTCCGTCACCGTTTCCCACACCAGCGCCCTGCCCTCGCCATCTCGGGCGAACAGGCCGTGCTCGGGCGTGCCCGGCGCGTCGATCACCAGCCACGGCGCATTGGAGTAGCGCACCAGGTAGTCGACGTCGATTTTCCGCGCCTTCAGCAGTTCATGCACCACCGACAGGATCAGCAGTCCGTCCGTGCCCGGCCTTATGCCGATCCAGTTGTCGGCCACCGCCGAATAGCCGGTGCGGATCGGATTGACAGAGACAAAGCGCGCGCCGCGCTGCTTCAGCTTGGAAATGCCGATCTTGATCGGGTTGGAATCGTGGTCCTCCGCTACGCCGAACATAACGAACAGCTTTGTCCGGTCCCAGTCGGGCGCGCCGAACTCCCAGAACGCGCCGCCGATGGTCATGATGCCGGCCGCCGCCATGTTGACCGAGCAGAAGCCGCCGTGCGCGGCATAGTTCGGCGTGCCGTATTGCTGCGCCCAGAAGCCGGTCAGCGATTGCGACTGGTCGCGCCCGGTGAAGAAGGCCAGCTTCTTCGGATCGCGGTGGCGCACTTCGCCCAGCCATTCGGTGGCCAGGCCGAGCGCCTCCTCCCACGAGATTTCCTGGAATTGGCCCGACCCGCGCGGCCCGACGCGCTTCAGCGGCGCGCGCAGCCTCGCGGGCGCGTAGTGCTGCATGATTCCGGCCGAGCCCTTGGCACACAGCACGCCCTTGTTGACCGGATGGTCGCGATTGCCCTCGATGTAGCGGATCTTGCCGTCCTTGATATGGACATTGATGCCGCAGCGGCAGGCGCACATGTAGCATGTGGTCTTGCGGACCTCGTCGCCGACCGGTTCGGATAGCGCAACGCGCTCGCGTGGACTCAAAGGCTCGACCTCCCTTGTCGGGAGTCCTAGCGGTGCGCGAGCGGAAAGGAAATGCGCCTAAGCGGCGTCACGCGGCGATTTTCTTCTCCGCGTGAGCCGAATGGCGAAACGGCCGTTCTGGACAAAAGAGCGGCGCGACAAACCGGCGCGCAGTCAGTTCGTCACGACGATGCGCGTATTGCCCATGCCGGCCTGCTTCACCAGCGCATAAAAGGTCGCCGCATTCGCCGTATGCAGGCGCACGCAGCCATGCGAGGCCGGCCGGCCGAGCGACTTGACCGCACCGGTGCCGTGGATTGCGTAGCCGCCGTGGTAGAAGACCGAATACGGCATCGGCGACATCTCGTATTTGCGCGAATACCACATGCGATGCAGCCGCTGCGGCCGATAGGTGCCGCGCGGCGTGATGTAGCCCTTGCGCGCCGTGGAAACCTTCCAGCGATAGAGTACGTGGCCGTTCTGGCTCACCGTCATGGTCTGCGTGCCAACATTGACCTTGGCGACGAGGCTCGCCGCTTTTGCCCCGACCGAACCGCACAAAAGCATCGCCGCGGCAGCGGCGGCTGCAAGAACAGTCATCCTCATTGGTCCAAACCCCTGTTGTTGCCCTTTATTGCCCCTTGCCTTGTCATTCTCACGTTATTTTTCACCTTTTTGAAGACAGGTGATCGATCGTAGCGCAGACTTCTTGCCCAATTGGCCAACCCGGAAGCGAAAATTTGAACTTTTTCTCTCCTTAGTTGCAGCGATACCACGTCGGTCACGCCCTGGCGCAATTCACCACGTCCACCATCCCTCTTGCCTTACCGCTCCAATCGCTGCTCAATCCGGCGATGCATGACCAGCTCCTGAACGCCATAGACGCCCGCACCGACGATCTCGTCGCGCTCACCGCAGACCTGATCCGCTTCCCGACCGTCAATCCGCCGGGCGAGGCCTATCGCCCTTGCGCGGAATATGTCGGCGAACGATTGAAGAAACGCGGCTTCGGCATCGAATACGCGCGCGGCGAAGGAAGCCCCGGCGACACCGACCGCTACCCGCGCATCAACGTCGTCGCCCGTTTCGACGGGCGCTCGCCCGGTCCCTGCGTCCACTTCAACTCGCATATCGACGTGGTCGAGGCCGGCGACGGCTGGAGCCTCGATCCCTTCGCCGGCATCGTCAAAGACGGGCGGGTCTACGGCCGCGGCGCCTGCGACATGAAGGGCGGGCTGGCCGCCTCCATCGTCGCCGTCGAGGCCTTCATGGCGACTTATCCGGACTTTCCGGGTTCCATCGAGATTTCCGGCACGGTGGACGAGGAATCCGGCGGCTTCGGCGGCGTCGCTCATCTGGCGAAGCTCGGCTATTTCTCGAAGCCGAAGGTCGATCACGTCATCATCCCCGAACCGCTCAACAAGGAGCGCATCTGCCTCGGCCATCGCGGCGTCTGGTGGGCGGAGATCGAGACCAAGGGCGAGATCGCGCACGGCTCCATGCCCTTCCTTGGCGACAATGCCGTGCGCCACATGGGCGCCGTGCTGGCGGCCTTCGAGGAAGAACTGTTCCCGGCGCTGGACAGGAAGCAGACGAAAATGCCGGTGGTGCCGGAAGGCGCCCGGCGCTCGACCATGAACATCAACTCCATCCACGGCGGCCAGACCGAGGATTTCCGCCCGGGCCTGCCCTCGCCCAACGTTCCCGACTGGTGCCGGCTCACCATCGACCGCCGCTTCCTGCTGGAAGAAAAGATCGGCGACGTGAAATCCGAAGTGACCTCCATCCTCGACCGGTTGAAGCGCGAGCGGCCGAAATTCGACTACGAGATCCGCGATCTGATGGAAGTGCAGCCAACGATGACCGAGCGCGACGCGCCGGTGGTCAAGGCCGTAGCGCAAGGCATCATGGAAATCTTCGACCGCGAGCCGGACTACGTCATCTCGCCCGGCACCTACGACCAGAAGCACGTCGCCCGCATCGGCCATCTCTACGACTGCATCGCCTATGGCCCCGGCATCCTCGATCTCGCCCACCGGCCGGACGAGTGGGTCGGCATCGAGGACATGGTGCAGTCGGCCAAGGTGATGGCGCTCGGCCTCAACGTGCTCTTGCGCGGCGGCGCCGCTTGAACCGACCCGCAGGCAGAAGCCGGATAATTACACGCTGCACCGCAACATTGCCGTTTACTCTACGGCAATTTCACGCTTTGATCCGCGCCGGTTCGGGATTTTGGGAGTTGACCGATGACGCTATGGAAATCCGTTCTGGCCGCCGCTGCCTTGGTGCTCGCCTCGGGAAGCGCGGCACTGGCCGCGCGCACCGACCTCGTCCTCGGCATCCCGCTCGAACCGCCGCATCTCGACCCGACGGCAGGCGCCGCCGCGGCCATCGACGAGGTGCTCTATGCCAACGTCTTCGAGGGCCTGACCCGCATCGGCCCGAACGGCGAGGTCCAGCCCGACCTGGCCGAAAGCTGGACCATTTCCGACGACGGCAAGGTCTATACCTTCAAACTGCACACCGGCGTGAAATTCCACGACGGCACCGATTTCGACGCCAATGACGTGAAATTCTCGCTTGACCGCGCCCGCGCCGCCGATTCGGTCAATGCCCAGAAGGCCCTCTTCGCGGCCATCGACAGCGTCGATGTGGTCGACCCTGCGACCGTCAAGGTGACGCTGAAGAACCCGCAAGGCTCCTTCCTCTACAACATGGGCTGGGGCGACGCGGTGATCGTGGCGCCCGAATCGGCCGACACCAACAAGGAAAAGCCGATCGGCACCGGCCCCTTCAAATTCCAGAACTGGGCCAAGGGCTCCTCGATCACCCTGGTGAAATCGGACAACTACTGGGGCGAGCCGGTCTATCTCGACAAGGCCGAGTTCCGTATCGTACCGGATGCCGCCGCCGCCGTGCCGGCCCTGCTTTCCGGCGACGTACAGGCCTTCCCCTTCTTCCAGCCGGACGGCGTGGCGCAAATCGAGGGCGATCCGCGCTTCAAGGTGGTGGTCGGCTCGACCGAGGGCGAGACGCTTCTGTCCATCAACAACAAGAAGCCGCCCTTCGACCAGCTCAAGGTCCGGCAGGCGATTTCCTACGCGCTCGACCGCAAGGCGATCATCGACGGCGCGTCGAACGGGCTGGGCGTGCCGATCGGCTCGCACCAGTCGCCCGCCAGCAAGGCCTATATCGACCTGACCGGCGAATATCCGCACGATGTCGCCAAGGCCAAGGAACTGTTGAAGGAGGCCGGACTGGAGAACGGCTTCAAGGCGACGCTGAAGCTGCCGCCGCCCTCCTATGCACGCCTCGGCGGCGAGATCATCGCTTCCGAACTGCGCGAAGTCGGCATCGACCTCGAGATCATTCCGGTCGAGTGGGCGCAGTGGCTGGATCAGGTCTTCACCAAGAAGGACTACGACCTCACCATCGTCTCGCACACCGAGCCGAACGACATCGATATCTATTCGCGCCCGGACTATTACTTCAATTATCAGAACCCCAAGTTCAACGAGGTCATCAAGGAACTGGACGTCACCTCGGACGAAGCCAAGCGCATCGAGCTGCTGAAACAGGCGCAGAAGATCCTTGCCGACGATGCCGTAGTCGGCTTCCTGTTCGAACTGCCCAAGGTCGGCGTCTGGGACGCCAAGCTCTCCGGCCTGTGGGAAAACGCGCCGATCCAGGCCAACGACATCACCAAGGTGAAGTGGAACGATTGAGCCTCCCCTTACGGGGGTAAAGCGGCGCCATGACCGCCTATCTCCTCAAGCGCCTCGTCATCGCGGCCATCACGCTGGTGCTGGCCTCGATGGTGGTATTCGCCGTTCTGGAGATCGTGCCCGGAGACCCGGCGCGGCTGATGCTGGGCATGAACGCCAGCGCCGAGCAGGTCGAGCTGCTGCGCAGCCAGCTCGGCCTCAACGACCCGCTCGTCCTGCGCTACCTGCACTGGGCCGGCGGCCTGCTGCATCTGGATTTCGGCCGCTCCTACACCTATTCCGTGCCGGTTCTCGACCTCGTGCGCGAGCGCGTCGTCGTCTCCCTGCCGCTGGCGCTGATCGCGCTGGCGCTTTCCACCCTCATCGCCATTCCGGTCGGCCTCTATTCCGCCAGCCGCCGCGGCCACGCCGGTGACGCCATCGCCATGGGCGCTGCCCAGGTCGGAGTCGCGGTGCCGAACTTCTGGTTCGCGCTGCTCTTGATCTACTGCTTCGCCGTCTGGCTGCGCTGGGTGCCGGCCGGCGGCTTCGCCGGCTGGGGTGCCGGCATCTGGCCGGCGCTGAAATCGCTGATCCTCCCGGCGATCGCGCTCGCCCTGCCGCAGGCCGCCATCCTCGCCCGCGTCACCCGCCAGGCGCTGCTTGAGGTTCTGTCGGAAGACTATATCCGCACCGCCCGCGCCAAGGGCATGCCCTATCGCGCCGTCCTGTGGCGGCACGCGCTGCGCAACGCGCTGATCCCAGTTCTGACCATCATGGGCCTGCAATTCGCCTTCCTGCTCGCCGGCACCGTCATCATCGAGAACGTCTTCTACCTGCCGGGGCTCGGCCGGCTGGTCATCCAGGCGATCGCCCAGCGCGACCTGATCGTGGTGGAAAGCGTCGTCATGCTTTTGGTCGCGGCGGTCATCGCCATCAACCTGATCGTCGATTTCTCCTATGCGCTGGTCGATCCGCGCCTCAGGGGCCGCGAATGACGCTGCATACGGACGTGCCCGAAGAACGGCTGACCGACCTGATCGGCAAGGCGCTCGCCAATCGCTCCTTCGTCGTCGGCCTCCTCATCGCGCTTCTCGTCGCGGGCGCGGCATTGCTGTCCTTCGCCTGGACGCCCTACGACGTCGCCAGGCTGGTCATATCCGACAAGCAGCAGGCGCCGTCATGGGCGCACTGGTTCGGCACCGACCATTTCGGCCGCGATATCCTGTCGATGATCATGCTCGGCGCCCGCAATTCCATCGCGGTTGCCCTGGTTGCGGTCGGCATCGGCATGGGCATCGGCGTGCCGCTCGGCTGCCTTGCGGCGGCGCGCGGCGGCCTTCTCGACGAGGCGCTGATGCGGCTGAACGACCTCGTCTTCGCCTTCCCCGCGCTGTTGTCGGCGATCATGATAACGGCCATCTTCGGGCCGGGCGCGGTCAACGCCATCATCGCCATCGGCATCTTCAACGTGCCGGTGTTTGCACGTGTCGCCCGCGCGGGCGCGCTCTCCATCTGGCCGCGTGAATTCATCCTCGCCGCCCGCGCTGCCGGCAAGGGGCAGACAGCGATCACGCTGGAACACATCCTGCCCAACATCGCCACGCTCCTGATGGTGCAGGGCACCATCCAGTTCGCGCTCGGCATCCTCGCCGAAGCCGGCCTCTCCTACATCGGGCTCGGCGCCCAGCCGCCGATGCCGAGCTGGGGCCGCATGCTGTTCGATGCGCAGACCCGCATGGCCATCGCGCCATGGATGGCGATCTTCCCCGGCATGGCCATCGTCGTCACCGTGCTCGGCCTCAACCTGCTCGGCGACGGCATCGCCGACATCATCGACCCCAAGGCGCGGCGGCAACGATGACGGCAAGCCTGCTCGAAATCCGCGACCTGGCGCTGAAGATCGGCGACCATCCGATCCTGAAAGGCGTGGACCTGTCGATCGCACCCGGAGAGACGATGGGGCTGGTCGGCGAATCCGGTTCCGGCAAGTCGATGACAGCACTCACCGTCATGCGCCTGCTGCCCTTTGCGGCACAGGCCTCGGGCAATGTGCGCTTCGACGGCATCGACCTGCTTGCCGCGACCGAGGACCAGATGTGCGCGCTGCGCGGCGACGACATCGGCATGGTCTTCCAGGAGCCGATGACGGCGCTCAACCCGGTGAAAACCATCGGCGAGCAGGTCGCCGAGGGCATCCGCCTGCACACGGGCGCGGCCCGCGCCGAGGCCGAGGAACGGGCGCGCAAGATGCTCGACCGCGTCGGCCTGCCGGCGGAAAAATTCCCGCTGTCGCGCTATCCGCACGAATTGTCCGGCGGCCAGCGCCAGCGCGTCGTCATCGCGATTGCCTGCGCATTGAAGCCGAAACTGCTGATCGCCGACGAGCCGACCACGGCGCTCGACGTGGTGCTGCAAAAGCAGATCCTCGAACTCTTGAAGGACCTCGTGCAGGAAAACCGCATGGGCCTGCTGCTCATCTCGCACGATCTCGCCGTCGTCACCGAGATGGCCGACCGCATCACCATCCTGCGCCACGGCGAGGTGATGGAGGAAGGCGAGACGGCGCGCGTGCTATCGGAGCAGGTGCATCCCTATACAAGGCAGCTGGCGCAAGCCTCGATGCACGTGCCGAGGCGCCGCCCACTCTCCCCCCTTGAGGGGGAGATGTCGCCGAAGGCGACAGAGGGGATCACCTCAGGAGGCACCTTCAGCCCAACCCCTCACCTGGCGGAACCGCCCCCCTCTGGCCTACCGGCCATCTCCCCCTCAAAGGGAGAGAAAAGCGCCCTCCTCGCCGTCGACTCCGTCTCCCGCCTCTATCCCGGCCGCAGACTTTCCCTGTTTCGCCGCGATATACCGGTCCATGCCGTCGACGACGTGTCCCTTTCCATCGCGCCTGGTCGCTCCGTCGCGCTGGTCGGCCGTTCCGGCTGCGGCAAGTCCACGCTGGCCCGCATGATCTTGGCACTGGACAAGCCAACGTCAGGTGAAATCCGCTTCCGCGGAGAGCCCCTCACCGGCAAGGGCGAAGCAGAGTTAAAAGGCGCGCGGCGCGACATGCAGGTGGTGTTCCAGGACCCCTACGGCTCCTTCGATCCACGCCAGAAGGTCGAGCGGCTGGTGACGGAGCCGCTGCACCTGATGGAGAAAAAGCCGTCGCGCGCCGAACGCCGCGAAATGGCCGCCCGTGCGCTGGCCGAAGTCGGCCTATCGAACGCCGATCTCGACAAATATCCGCATGAATTCTCCGGCGGCCAGCGCCAACGCCTGTCGATCGCCCGCGCCATCATCACCCGGCCGAAGCTCGTGGTGGCGGACGAACCCGTGTCGGCGCTCGACGTGTCGATCCGCGCCCAGATCCTCGACCTGTTCGCCGACCTGAACGGCCGGCTCGGCGTCGCCTACCTGTTCATCACCCACGACCTCACCGTCGCCCGCGCCATCACCGACGAGGTGCTGGTGATGCACGAAGGCCGGATCGTCGAGCGCGGCGCGACCAAGGAGGTGCTCGATCATCCACAATCGCAAGCCGCGCAAGCGCTCGTCGAAGCCGCGCCCGATCTTCACCGGGCGATTGCAAGGAAGATGCAGGAACAAGGCTAAATCTGCCCGCTACTCCCGCACCAAGTCCACCGGGCTGATGCCGAGCAGGTCGAGCGTGCGGCGCAAGAGCCGCACCTCGTTCTCGGCAAGGTGCTCGTCCGCCTTGGCGATCTCGGCCATGTGGCGGGCCAGCAGCCGACGCCGCTCCACGTCCAGGTCGCGGAACATGGCGATCGCCTGCGAGCCGTTTGTCTCGTAGCCGAAATCGTTGAGATACTCGATGACGCCGTCGATGCTGGACTCAGTGATACCGAAGGACTCCCGGCAGATGCGGCGGAACGCCTGCATCTCGCTTTCCGCAACCTCGCCATCGGCAAGGATCATGCGAAACAAGAGCAGCAGTTCGGCCGACAGCACCGGATCGTCGGCCACCTTGCGCACGCCGGGGTCGCCGTCGAACAGGGCAAGGAACTGATCCAGCAGGGCAACCACCATCGGCCTTTCCCTCCTTGGTGCAGCTTACGTTAGCGCGGAATCGGCCTTGCGCAAACGGTTCCGCTATGGTCGAACGTCCGGACCCATCCCTCCGGCTTTCGCCGTCTCCATGTTCGATCTCGCAGCCCAGACCGTCGCCATGCTCGCCGTCGCCGCCTTTGCGGCCGGCTTTGTCGATTCCATCGCCGGCGGCGGCGGGTTGATTACCGTTCCGGCGCTGCTCCTGGCCGGCCTGTCGCCGGTCGAGTCGCTCGGCACCAACAAGCTGCAAGGTCTGTTCGGCTCGGGATCGGCCACGCTCGCCTATGCCGCCAAGGGCCAGGTAAACCCGGGAAAGCAGCTTCCCTCGGCGCTGATGGCCTTCGCCGGCAGCGCCTGTGGCGCGCTGGCCGCGACCGTCGTGCCCGCACACATCCTGAGTGCCGCGTTGCCTGTCGTGCTGGTGGCGATCGCCCTCTATTTCGCGCTGAAGCCCAACATGAACGACGTCGACCGCGCCGAGCGCGTCACCCCTTTCCTGTTCGGCCTCACGCTGGTGCCGCTGGTCGGCTTCTACGACGGCCTGTTCGGCCCGGGCGCCGGTTCCTTCTACATGCTCGCCTTCGTGGCGCTTGCCGGCTACGGCGTGCTCAAGGCGACCGCCCACACCAAGCTGCTCAACTTCGCCTCCAACCTCGGCGGCTTCGCCGTGTTCGCCGCCGTCGGCGTCATCCATTGGAAGATCGGCCTGATGATGGGTGCCTGCCAGTTCCTCGGCGCGCGCGTCGGCGCGCTTCTGGCGGTACGCATCGGCGCCCGCCTCATCAAGCCGCTGCTGGTTCTGGTGTGCCTGGCACTGGCCGCCAAGCTGCTGTCCGACCCGACGAACCCGCTGCGGGTGATGCTGGGTTTCTGACGCTCAGCGGGCCAGCGCAAACAGCGCCTCGCAATCGAGATTCCGCTCCAGTTCCTCGGCGATCTCGTCGAGCGCGGCTTCCACTGTGGCGCGATGATCGCTGCCGGCCCCGGTGATGCCCAGACCGGCAAGAAATCGGGCGCGAAAAGCGTCGGCGCCGAACAGGCCGTGCAGATAGGTGCCGAACACCTTGCCGTCGGCGGAAACCGCGCCGTCCGCGACACCGTCGACGATCGCGGCCGGCCGCGCGCAATCCGGCCCGGTGGTGCGGCCCATATGGATTTCGTAGCCCGACAACGGCGTATGGAAGATCGCCGAATGCGCCGTGACGTTGCGCACGGTCTTTTCCGGTTCCATCACGGTCTCGACATCGAGCAGGCCAAGCCCCTTGGCCTCGCGCACGCTGCCTTCAATGCCGTCAGGATCGCGCACGGTCCTGCCCAGCATCTGGAAACCGCCGCAGATGCCGACGACGGCGCCGCCGCGCACGCGATGCGCCGCGAGATCGCGGTCCCAGCCGTTGGCGCGAAAGGCCAGCAGGTCGCCGATGGTCGATTTCGAGCCGGGGATGACGACCAGCCCGGCATCGGCCGGCAGCGGCTTGCCGGGCGGCACGAACACCACCTCGACCGCCGGCTCGGCCTTCAGCGGGTCGAGGTCGTCGAAATTGGCGATGCGCGGCAGCATCGGCACGGCAACCTTCAGCGCTCGCTGCTCGCCATCGGCAAGCCGCTCCAGCGTCACCGAATCCTCGGCCGGCAGGCGCGCCGCCGCCTTCAGCCACGGCACGACGCCGAAGGAACGCCAGCCGGTGAAGCGAGTGATGGCGGTGAGACCGTCATCGAACAGCGAAACGTCGCCGCGGAACTTGTTGACGATGTAGCCGGCGATCGTCGCACGGTCCCCGTCGGGCAGGATCGCATGCGTGCCGACGATGGACGCGATCACGCCGCCGCGGTCGATGTCGCCGACCAGAACCACCGGCACGTCGGCGCGCGTGGCGAAGCCCATATTGGCGATGTCGTTGGCGCGCAGGTTGATCTCGGCCGGCGAACCGGCGCCCTCCACGACAACGAGGTCCGCCCCCTCGCCCACCCTGGTCCAGGAATCAATCACGGCGGCCATCAGCTTCGCCTTGAGCGCCTGATAGTCGCGGGCGCGTGCCTCGCCGAACACCTTGCCCTGCACAATGACTTGCGAGCCGATATCGGTCTGCGGCTTGAGCAGCACCGGGTTCATGTGCACGGAGGCCGGCACGCCGCAGGCCAGCGACTGCAGCCACTGGCCCCTGCCGATTTCCCCGCCGCCCGCTTCGCCCGGCAAGTCAGCGACGGCGGCGTTGTTCGACATGTTCTGCGGCTTGAACGGCCTGACCTTCAGCCCGCGCCGGTGCGCCGCCCGGCATAAGCCAGCCACCAGCACGGTCTTGCCGACATCCGAGCCGGTACCTTGCAGCATGATCGCGCGCGCCATGGCTCAGTTCCCGTCCCGTGCCGCGATGATCGATTTCTGGTCCAGCGGCCCGCCACGCCAGAGGTAGGCGGCAAGCAGCGGATCGTCGCCGGTGCGCATGGCATGGCTGACATTCGACGCATGATGCACGACTTCGCCGGCGGCGCGAAACCGGAAGGCTTCATTCCCCATCCGCCATTCGGTGCCGCCCGTCAGCGGGATGTAGATTTCTTCCGCGACATGGTGATGGTCCGGATAGACGATGTGCGGCCCGAGCAGCAGCACGCCCGCCGCGATCTCGTCGTGGATGAAATGGCCGCGCGTGCCGAACACTTCGAGCCAGCCGTAGTTGTCGACGAAGCCTTGCCCGAAATCCTCTGCCGTATAGGTCTGCCCCCAGCGGAAACGGTTGCGATTGCCGGCAAGCAGCTCAACCAGCGGCCGCGCTGCGGGCATGGCGGTGGCGGCCAGCCGGTCGAGATGGCGAAGCGCGGGAAGCACATGCGGCGTCAGCGGCCGCTCCGGCATCTCCCGGTCGACACGGCCGACGGCATCGCGCACCAGCGCATCGTCGACGCCATCCCAGAATGTCCTGAACGCCGCCAGCAGTTCATCGAAAATTGTCGGCACGTTGCATCTCGCGCATGAATTCACGCACAGCCGCTGCGCATAAAGCGTAGGTTGCGCGACCGCATCATTGGTCTAGATTGCCTCCAGCGCATAGCCGAAAACGGCTGGCCAAGCTAGGCGTGCGCAGGCAGGGAGGATGCCATGGACAGCGCCGTTCAAGCCGCAGGCGGACAATTCGAGCTGAACGAGGACCAGCGCGCCATCCAGGCCATGGCCGAGGCTTTCGCCGCCGAGCGCGTGGCGCCGAACGCGCTCGACTGGGACCGCGAAAGGCACTTCCCCGCCGACGTGATCCGTGAAACCGGCCCGCTTGGGCTGGGCGGCATCTATATACGCGACGACGTCGGCGGTTCGGCGTTGGGGCGGCTCGACGCGGTGTTGATCTTCGAGGCACTGTCGCGCGCCTGCCCAGCCTTCTCCTCCTTCATCTCGATCCACAACATGGCCGCTTCGATGATCGACCGCTTCGGCTCCGACGAGCAGCGCCAGCGCATCCTGCCGAAGCTGACCTCGATGGAGTGGCTGGCGAGCTACTGCCTGACCGAGCCGGGCTCGGGCTCGGATGCAGCCGCCCTCAAGACGAAGGCGGAGCGCAGTGGCGGCAACGGCTCGGACTATGTGCTGAACGGCGCCAAGCAGTTCATTTCCGGCGCCGGCGATTCCGACGTCTACGTCGTCATGGCGCGCACTGGCGCCGACGGCCCGAAGGGCATCTCGACCTTCGTCGTACCGAAGGACGCGCCGGGCCTCTCCTTCGGCGCCAACGAGAAGAAGATGGGCTGGCACATGCAGTCCACCCGGCAGGTGATCTTTGAGGACTGCAAGGTGCCGGCCGAGAATCTGCTCTCGAACGAGGGCGCAGGTTTCGGCATCGCCATGGCCGGCCTCGACGGCGGCCGCCTCAACATCGCAGCCTGCTCGCTGGGTGGTGCACAATCGGCGCTCGACAAGGCGCTGGCCTATGCCTCCGAGCGCAAGGCCTTCGGCAAGACGATCGACCAGTTCCAGGCGCTACAGTTCAAGCTGGCCGACATGGAGACGGAACTGCAGGCCTCACGCATCTTCCTTTACGCAGCGGCCTCGAAGCTGGACGCCAAGGCGCACGACGCTTCAAAGTGGTCGGCCATGGCCAAGCGCTTCGTCACCGACACGGGATTCAAGATCGCCAACGACGCCCTGCAGCTGTTCGGCGGCTACGGCTACCTACACGACTACGGCGTCGAGAAACTGGTGCGGGATCTCCGCGTCCACCAGATACTCGAAGGCACGAACGAGATCATGCGGGTGATCGTCGCGAGGCATCTTATTGGAAGGCAGTAAGACAATAGGGCAGTAAGGCAGTAGGTAAACAAACCAGCGCCTACTGCCATACTGCCCTAACGCCTTACCGCGCCCTGCGCGCCGGCTCAGCAGAAGGAAATTCGAATCATGACCACCCTAACCATCGCCTTCATCGGCCTCGGCAACATGGGCAACCCGATGGCTGCCAACCTCGTCAAGGCGGGACACGCCGTGCTCGGCTTCGATCTCGTGCCGGAGAACCTGACGGTGGCGAAGGATCACGGCGTCATCGTCATGGCGAATGCCGCCGTCGCCGTGAAGGACGCTGATGTCGTCATCACCATGCTGCCCGCCGGCAAGCATGTTCTTTCAGTCTACGAGGACATCGCGCCGAAGGCCAAGGCAGGCAGCCTGTTCATCGATTCCTCCACCATCGACGTCGAATCGGCGCGCAAGGCGCATGCCATCGCCCAGAAGCACGGCCATGCCTCCGTCGATGCGCCTGTCTCCGGCGGCACCGGCGGCGCTTCGGCCGGCACCCTGACCTTCATGGCCGGCGGCGCCGAGGATGCCTTCGCCCGCGCCGAGCCAGTGCTGAAGCCGATGGCCGGGCGTATCGTCCATTGCGGCGGCGACGGCGCCGGCCAGGCCGCCAAGATCTGCAACAACATGCTGCTCGGCATTTCCATGATCGGCGTGGCGGAAGCCTTCGTGCTGGCCGAAAAGCTCGGCCTCTCGCATCAGGCACTGTTCGACGTCGCCTCCACTTCGTCGGGCCAGTGCTGGTCGCTCACCACCTATTGCCCGGTGCCGGGACCGGTGCCGGCCTCCCCCGCCAACAAGGACTACAGACCGGGCTTTGCCGCAGCCCTCATGCTGAAGGACCTGAAACTGTCGCAGGAAGCTGCCCAGGCGTCCGGCGCCGTGACGCCGCTGGGCGCCGAGGCCGCGCAACTCTATGCGCTTTTCAACGCGCAGGGAGGCGCCGGCACCGATTTCTCCGGCATCATCAATTTCCTGCGCGGTGACGCTGCGTAAACCCCGAAGTTCATTCCGCTTTTTCTAAAATTCGCGGCGATAAAAGTTACAAATTTAGGTTTGCTTAAGCTCTCGCTAACCACGCGGTAACGATGTGCCTGTAGAACGGATCGCGAGGCGGACATCACGCACCGCCCGCGCTCCGGATCAGGTCTCGCGTACCGGAGCCGATGCCTTCGCAGCGTTTGTAAGCGTCGGCCATGCGTATCTGGCAAAGCCGCGTTCCCCGGGAGCGCGGTTTTTGCGTTCAGCCCGACGCTTTTGCCGACAGGCGCCTGTAGTTCGCCCGCACGCGCCGGCTTGCCGGGCGCAACGCCGCATCGAGCGAACGCTGGAGCGCGACGCCGTTCCAGATCGACGGCACCTGTCCAGATAGCAGCTCCGGCCAGAAAGAGGCCGCCGACATGGCCAACGAAATCTGCGCGGCGACAAGGCCTTCCGTCGCCGCTGCCGCCTTCTCCGCCACGGCGCGGAACGATTCGCGCGGCCAGTGATCGGGGTGGCGTGCCTCGCCCATCAGGGCCGGCAGCCTGAGCCAGACCACCATCGGCGCCAGCAGGAGATCGCCACCGGCAAGGCCGGTGCCGAAGCCCGTCCGTTTGTGCATGTTCGTCCCCGCCCCTCGATGCCCACCCGTCAATGAATGCGTGAAACACGCCACCGGGCGGATCGTTCCGTCCGGTGGCGTGGATCGTTCAGCGCCGCAGATCGGCTTCCGCGAGGTCGAGCGCCTTGCGGATGCGCTCGCAGGCCATGTCGATGGTATCGCGCGTCCAGATCAGCGGCGGCGACAGGATCATCGTGTCGCCGGTGGCGCGCATCATCAGGCCGTTGTCGATGGCGTGGTCGCGCACGACGACGGCCGCACTTCCCGACGGGCTGAAACGCTCCTTAGTCGCCTTGTCCTTGACGATCTCGATGGCCCCCATCAGGCCGAAGGAACGCACCTCGCCGACCAGCGGATGATCCGCGATGCGTTCCCCGAGCGCCTGCGCGAAATAGGGACCGGTATCGTTCTTCACCCGCTCCACCAGCCCTTCGCGGGCGATGATGTCGATGTTGGCAAGCGCCACAGCACAGGCCACCGGATGGCCCGAATAGGTGTAGCCGTGGGCGAACTCGCCGCCTTTCTCGACCAGCGTGGAGGCGATGCGGTCGCCGACAAGCAACGCCGACAGCGGCTGATAGCCGGAGGTCAGCGCCTTGGCGGTGGTGATCGTGTCCGGCCTGATGCCGAACGACTGCGCCGCGAACCATTCGCCGGTGCGGCCGTAGCCGGTGATGACCTCGTCCAGCATCAAGAGCACGTCGTATTTGCGGCAGATGCGCTCGACTTCCGGCCAGTAGCTCATCGGCGGGATCTTGACGCCGCCGGCTCCCATGATCGGCTCGCCGATGAAGGCGGCCACCTTGTCGGCCCCCGCCTCCAGAATGGCGTCTTCGACGGCCTTGGCCGCGCGCAGGCCGAAATCGTGGTCGCTCTCGCCGGGCAGCGCAAGCTCGTAGGCATAGGGCATCATCACATGCACGATGTTCGGCACGGCACCGCCGAGCTGCTTGTGCATGGCCTCCATGCCGCCGAGTGACGTGCCGGCGACGGTCGAGCCGTGATAGGCGTTCTTGCGCGAAATGATGCGGTTCTTCTCCGGCTTGCCTTCGAGCGCCCAGTAATGGCGCACCAGCCTCACCGCCGTATCGTTGGCCTCCGAGCCGGATGAACCGTAGAAAACCTGGCTGATGCCTTCCGGCGCGATCTCGACCAGCTTCTGCGAAAGCAGCACCGGCGTCGGCGTCGAGCATTTGAAGAAGGAATTGTAGTAGGGCAGTTCCTTCATCTGCTTGTAGGCGGCGTCCGCCAGTTCGTCGCGGCCGTAGCCGACGGCCACGCACCACAGGCCGGCCATGCCGTCGAGCAGCTCGTTGCCTTCCGAATCGTAGATGTAGGGCCCGTCCGCACGGGTGATGATGCGCGAGCCGGCCTCGCGCAGCTCCTTGTGGTCGGTGAAGGGATGCAGGTGATGCGATGCGTCGATCTGCTGAAGCTGCTTCAGCGAATAGTTCTGATAGCTCATGGACTTGGTCCTTCCTGTTGAATCTGTCCGGCAACACGGCCGGAGCGGACTTCAGGACAGGGCGGGCGGCGAATAGCCGATGCGCGCGCACAGCCTGAGCAGCTCGGCATGGCGCGTGCGCCGCGAGCAGGTCAGGAGCGTGATACCGGCGATGATCCCCTTCATTCGCATGCTGAAATCATGCCTTACCGCCCTTGCGGCGGCAAGAGGGGCGAAGCGGACGCACCACACCACCGCAATGTCGTTTCCCTTGCCCAACGGGTCGCCACCTCCGCAATCGCGCCGTCGGCGGAGGTCCATTATCGCCGCGCAATCGCCTATCGTGAGCCATCGTCATGACCGCAGCCCTGCCCGCCACCGAACCGACCGCACACGCCGAACGCACCCGCCGCGGCGGCCGGGCAGGCAAGCGTGCCGGCGGCGCGGCCGCCTTCGACCAGCCACCCTTCCGGCAGCTTCGGAACCCGCTGAAGCCGACCCCCTTCATCTCAGAGGACGAACTGGAGCACATCCATCTGGCGTCGCTCAGAGTGTTGAAGGAGATCGGCGTCGACGTGCTGCACGAGGAGGCGCGCCGCATCATGAAGGCGCACGGCGGCGACGTGCGCGACGGCATCGAGCGCGTGCGCTTCGACGCCGACATGATCCTGGAGCTGATCGCCCACGCGCCGTCCGAGTTCACGCTGCATGCCCGCAATCCGGCGCACAACGTCCGGCTCGGCGGCGACAACATCATATTCTCGCAGATGGCGTCGGCGCCGAACTGCTCCGACACCGACCGCGGCCGCCGCGCCGGCAACCAGGCGGACTTCCGCAATCTGGTCAGGCTCGGCCAGATGCACAACATCCTGCATGTCACCGGCGGCTATCCCGTAGAGCCGGTGGATATCCACCCGGCGGTCCGGCACCTGGAATGCCTGCGCGATTTCGTGCTTCTGACCGACAAGGCCTTCCACGCATATTCGCTTGGCCGCGAGCGCAACCTGGACGGCATCGAGATCGCCCGCATCGGCCGCGGCGTGCCGATGGAGCAGTTCGTCCTGGAGCCGTCGCTGCTCACCATCATCAACACCAACTCGCCGCTGAAGCTCGACATCCCGATGATGGAAGGCATCATCCAGATGGCCTCGCACGGCCAGGTGGTGATCGTCACGCCGTTCACGCTGGCGGGCGCCATGGCGCCGGTGACGGTCGCCGGCGCACTGGTGCAGCAGAACGCCGAGGCGCTGGCGGGCATCGCCTTCGCCCAGATGGTGAGACAAGGTGCGCCGGTCGGCTATGGCGGCTTCACCTCCAACGTCGACATGAAGTCGGGCGCGCCGGCCTTCGGCACGCCCGAATACATGAAGGCGCAGCTTGTCGGCGGCCAGCTGGCGCGGCGCTACAGAATCCCCTACCGCACCTCCAACGTCTGCGCCGCCAATTCCGTCGATGCCCAGGCGGCCTACGAAAGCGTCTTTTCGCTGTGGGGCTGCGTGCAGGGCGGCGGCAACTTCATCAAGCATGCCGCCGGCTGGCTGGAAGGCGGCCTCACCTGCTCCTACGAGAAAACCATCCTCGATATCGACCTGCTGCAGATGGTGGCCGAGTTCCTGACGCCGCTCGACCTGTCCGAGGCGGCGCTGGCGGTCGACGCCATCCGCGACGTCGGTCCAGGCGGCCACTTCTTCGGCACGCAGCACACGCAGGACCGCTACAAGACCGCCTTCTACCAGCCCGTCATCTCCGACTGGCGCAACTACGAAACCTGGGCCGAGCACGGCGCGCCGACGGCAGTCGAGAAAGCCAACCGCATCTGGAAGGACCGGCTGGCGAGCTACGAAGAGCCCTACATCGACCCCGCCACCCGCGACGAACTGAACGCCTTCGTCGAGCGCCGCATCGCCGAAGGCGGCGCGCCGACGGATTTTTGAGGTTCGACCCTCTGGTCCCAAACCAGATGTTTCAATCCAAAGTCGATTCAAATCCTGAGAATATGAGACGAACCACATGAAATCCCACGCAAAAGCGGTTGTCATCGGCGGCGGTGTCGTCGGCTGTTCGGTGCTTTATCACCTTGCCCGCGCCGGCTGGACCGACGTCATGCTGATCGAGCGGTCGGAACTGACGTCCGGCTCATCCTGGCACGCGGCAGGCGGCTTCCACACCCTCAACGGCGACCCCAACGTCGCCAAGCTGCAAGCCTACACCGTCCAGCTCTATAAGGAACTGGAAGAGCTTTCCGGCCAGTCCTGCTCGCTGCACCTGACCGGCGGCGTCATGCTGGCCGACAGCCCGGAGCGTATGGATTTCCTTCGCCTCGCCCACGCCAAGGGCCGCTATCTCGGCATGGACACCGAACTCATCACGCCTTCGGAAGCCAAGGCGATGTTCCCGCTGATGGACGAAAAGCACTTCGTCGGCGCCATGTGGGACCCGGTGGAAGGCCATCTCGACCCGTCCGGCACCACGCACGCCTATGCCAAGGCGGCGCGTAAGCTCGGCGCCGAGATCGTGCTGCGCAACCGCGTCGTCGACCTCACCCAGGAGCCCGACGGCACCTGGAACGTCGTCACCGAGCAGGGCACGGTGAAAGCCGAGCATGTGGTGAACTGCGGCGGCCTGTGGGCGCGCGAGGTCGGCCGCATGGTCGGCGTCGAGCTGCCGCTGCTGGCCATGGAGCATATGTATCTGCTCACCGAGCCGATGCCGGAAGTGGAAGCCTTCAACAAGGAAACCGGCCGTGAGATGGTCGGCGTGCTCGACTTCAAGGGCGAGATCTACACCCGCCAGGAGCGCAACGGCGTGTTGCTCGGCACCTATGAGAAGGCGTGCAAGCCGTGGTCGCCGGTCAACACGCCGTGGGATTTCGGCCACGAACTCTTGATCCCCGACCTCGACCGCATCGCGCCGTCGCTGGAAGTCGGCTTCCGCCACTTCCCCGGCATCGCCAATGCGGGCATCAAACAGGTCATCAACGGCCCCTTCACCTTCGCGCCGGACGGCAACCCGCTGGTCGGGCCGGTGCAAGGCCTGACTAACTTCTGGTGCGCCTGCGCCGTCATGGCCGGGTTCAGCCAGGGCGGCGGCGTCGGGCTGGCGCTGTCCAACTGGATGGTGAACGGCGATCCGGGCTTCGACGTCTGGGGCATGGACGTCGCCCGCTGGGGCGAATGGGCGAGCCTGCGCTACACCAACGCCAAGGTGCGCGAAAACTATTCGCGCCGCTTCTCCATCCGCTTCCCCAATGAGGAACTGCCGGCCGCGCGCCCGGCGCAGACGACGCCGCTCTACGACACGATGGTGGCGCAGAATGCCGTGATGGGCGATAGCTGGGGACTGGAGACGCCGCTGTGGTTCGCGCCGAAAGGCTCGGAGCCGAAAGACGTCGTCTCCTTCCACCGTTCCAACGATTTCAAGCCTATCGGCGAGGAAGTGCGCGCCGTGCGGACAAGCGTCGGCGTCACCGAGATCGCCAACTTCGCCAAGTACGAATTCACCGGCCCCGGAGCGGAAGCCTTCCTCAACCGCATCCTCACCAACCGCATGCCGAAGAAGGGTCGCATCGTGCTATCGCCGATGCTCAACGAGTTCGGCAAGCTGATCGGCGACTTCACCATCGCCCATGCGGGCGACGACCGCTTCATGGTCTGGGGCTCCTCGGCCGCCGCGAAGTACCACATGCGCTGGTTCGAAAAGCACCTGCCGAAGGACGGGTCGGTGCGCATCCACCGCTTCGACCAGACGCTGGTCGGCCTTTCCATCGCCGGGCCGAAAAGCCAGGAACTCCTGCAGAAGCTCGTGGACGTGGGCATATCGTCCAAGGCCTTCCGTTTCATGGACTTCCGCGAGATGGCGGTCGGCGGCGCGCCCTGCATGGTCAACCGCATCACCTATACCGGCGACCTCGGCTACGAGATCTGGATGCAGCCGGCCTACCAGCGCCTTGTCTACAAGGCGATCAAGGAAGCCGGCGCCGAATTCGGTATCGTCGATTTCGGCATGCGCGCGCTGCTTTCCATGCGGCTGGAGAAGAATTTCCCGACATGGTTCCGCGAGCTTCGGCCGATCTACGGGCCGTTCGAGGGCGGCATGGAACGCTTCATCAAGATGGAGAAGAACGACTTCATCGGTCGCGACGCCGCCGCCAAGGAACTGGAGGCCATGAAATCCGGGGAATCGCCGAGGCTGAAGCGCGTCTCCTTCGTCGTCGATGCGCTGGACGCCGACGTGATGGGCGACGAGCCGATCTGGGCGAAGGTCTCGACAGACTACGGCACGGTGGAAAAGCCGCACGGCTACGGCGCCCCGCGCTTCGACGCCAGAGGCAAGGAAGTGCGCGTCTCGGCGGCGGACGAAGGCGCCTCCTCCATCCGCGGCATCGTCGACGGCGACTGGCGCGTCGTCGGCTGGGTGACGTCGGGCGGCTACGCCCACCATGTCGAAAAATCCATGGCGCAAGGCTACGTGCCGGCCGCCCTTGCGGACAAGGAAGACGCAGGCCAGTTCGAGATCGAGATCCTCGGCAAGCGCCGCCCCGCCCGCATCAATACCGAACCGCTGTTCGATCCGACCGGCGAGAAGATGCGCGGCTAGGAGGCCAGCATTCCGGCTTCGGTTGCCGCCTCGCGCAAGGCGGCAACCGTTTCAGGCGGCAGGCCATGCGCGCAGATGTAAGGCAGCCCCTTGCGCCTGCCGGTCCAGCCGACGACGGCAAGCCCCTTCGCCGCAGGCTCGAAGCGCTCGGCCATCGCCCAGCTGCGGCAATCGATGGCGGCGACATCCGTTCTGCCCTCGGCAACGGCGACGATCGAGGCGCGGTGGCCACCGGTGACGATGCGTTCCGAAAAAATGCCGATGCCTTCGTCCAGCGCTTCCAGGTCGGATGTCAGGGCTAGGATGCCCGACATGGAATCGGTGCCGTTGAAGGCAAAGCGCTTGCCGCGCAAGCGGTCGAGGGGAAGCACCGCGCGGCCATCGGCGGACGCCGGCAGGCCGGCATGTGGCGTCCCGTCCCGCCGCATCACCACCGCGCTCGAATAGAGTTCGCCCTGCCCGCCCTCGAAGACCGAGTAGTCCGGCTGGCCGATCACCTGCACATGGTCCGCCAGCCCCAGTCCCATAGGCCCCCAGCAGGTCTGCGCGAACAATAGCGCCGGATCGCGCCACAGCGCGGCAGGCTCCAGCCTGCCATCCGGTAAATTGGCCCGCGTTAACGCATCCGGCGCATCCACGCTGTGACGGCGCAAGGCGTCCCGCAGCCGCGCCCATTGCGCATCGACCTTGGCGTGGACTTCCGGCCAGTCGTACATCGGCAAGGCGGCAATAAATCGGCTCATCGCATCATCTGCCGGGAGCGCGATCCCGAATGCAAGCCGGCAAAGCTCACTCTTTCGGCGGCTCGGCCGGCACGGGAACGGTGCCGGCGCCGGTGACGGAGCGCGCCCGCACCCGCGGCTTGAACGCCCTGCCCGGCTCTGGCTGACGCCGCAGAACGGGGTGCACCACCGGTTCCTTCGCCTTGAAGGCATAGGCCTTCAGCAGGGCGAAATAGTTCGCGTAGGCATAGCCATTGTTGGCCTCCAGCCATGCCTCGCGGTCGTCGCGGAACAGCCTCGGCAGGCTGTACCACGCCACGGTCGGCCTCTTGTGATGGACGAAATGCAGGTTGTTGTTGAGGAACAGCAGCGACAGCGGCGAGCGCTCGACGATGATGGTGCGCCCCTCCGGGTGCTCCGACCACTGATGCTCGGCGAAGGTGCGGATGGCGATCAGCGACTGGCCGAACCACATCGGCACCAGCACGTAGAGCCATAGCGGCATGCCGAAGCCGTAGGCGACGACCGGCAGCACTATCGCCAGGCCGATGCCGTGCAATAGCCAGGCCTTGCGGATCGCCCGGTCGCTCGCCGCGGCCTGGCGGAAGTCGTCGATGAAAAAGCCGATCATCGACAGCCACGGGCCGAGGAAAAAGCGCCCTGCCATGGTGTTGTTGACCTTGAGCAGCGCCTGCATCCAGCCCGGCAAGGCTTCGTGCATCCACAGCGCCTTGTAGTAGCTTTCGGGGTCGTCCAGCGGATCGGTCAGCCGTTCGTCGGCGTGATGGCGCAGGTGCAGCGTCTTGAAGCGACGGTAAGGCCACACAAGCCCGATGGGCAGGAAGACGAAGGCCTCGTTGACCAGCGCGTTGCGCGTCGGATGGCCGTGCAGAACCTCATGCGTCAACGACGAGTGGAGCGCGACGGTGAAGGTCAGCAGGACCAGCGCCAGCACCGGATAGGATGGCCAAAGCAGAAAGCCGGCCGCCAGCCACGTGCCGTAGCAGACGACGGCCAGCAGGACGGTCGGCCATTCCACCGCCGCCGCCCTTCCAGTCCTGTTTCGTCTATGCGCCATGCCTTCACCGCTTGCCGGAACCGCGATTCGACTCCTGACAGCATTGTGTCAGCAGAGACGAGGCAGTCGCAACGCGACAATGCGCACAAACTGTTGCGATTGCGCCGCTTGAGCATCAAATGTTATACTTAGTAAACAAATGGAAGGATTCATTTACCCGCTGTCGGGAAATACGCCCTGCACCGGGCAAAATTTTCCTCTAGCAGTGAGTTCGGCCCGATGGACAAGCGCGATCTCTCCACCCTTTTCCGCGAGCGCCTGAAGCTGCTCCTGACACGCTCCGACCTGAATCGGTCGGCCTTTGCCGCCACCGTCGGCATCGACCGTTCCGCATTGTCGCAACTCCTGTCGGGCGCCTCCACCCGCCTGCCGCGCGCCGAAACGCTGCTTGCCATCGCCGCCGAGTTCAAGGTGTCGCTCGACTGGCTGCTCGGTCTGTCGCACGACGAAGGCGTCACCGGCGAGATTCGCGAAAGTCTGGAGATCGAGGAAGCCTCGGGCGGCTTCGACCGGACCCTGCTGGCGAAATGGCACGCCGAGGCCGTCGGCACCAAGATCCGCTACGTGCCGGCCGGCATCCCCGACCTTTTGCGCACGGAAGCGCTGGTCGACTACGAGGCCGGCATCACCAACCGCAACCGCGAGGCGCAGGCCGACGAGACGCAGTACCGCATCGACTACAGCCGCCGTCCCGAAACGGACATGGAAGTCTGCATGCCGCGCCACACGCTGGAGATCTTCGCGCGCGGGCTCGGCATCTGGAACGGTTTCCCGCCGCAAGAGCGGCGTGCCCAGCTCCTGCACATGGCAGTGCTCCTGGACGACCTCTATCCGACCTTCCGCCTGTTCCTCTACGACGGCCGCATGCGCTATTCGATCCCCTACACCATATTCGGGCCGTATCGCGCGGCTATCTATGTCGGTGATATGTATCTGGTGTTGAACGCTCCGGCCCCGATCCGCACGCTGACCGGCCATTTCGACCAACTCATCCGCGCTGCGGAAATCAACGCCCACGAGGCCGCCGCCTTCACCCAGCGCCTGGCCGACGAGACATTCGCCGGCAGCGGCTGAGCATCGCTTTTGCGCAGCAAGGGAGACTTGTCATGCAGGAGACCGAACGAACCGTCATCCCCCGGCAGTCCGGCCACGCGTTCCGCCTTGCCAAAGGCCAGCAATTGCGTATCACCGATCCGAAGGGCGCGCAGGTGGCCGACCTGTGGGCGTTCTCGACCGACGGCAATCTCGACTGGCTGAGCGCATCGCAGACGCGCGACATTATCGAGCGGCTGTTCCCGACCGTCGGCGAGAGTTTTTACGGCATGTCCGGCGAAAAACTGCTCACCCTGGTCGAGGACGCCTCACCCGGTCCGCACGACATGCTCTTCCCGGCCTGCAATCCCGCACTCTACCGGCGTGCCGGCTTCGACGACCACCCCAGCTGCGCCGCCAACCTGCACAAGGCACTGACCGAGGCCGGCGTCTCCTTCCCCTTCACGCCCGACCCGGTCGACTTCTTCCAGAATTCGCTGCCCGCAGCGGATGGCACGCTGGTCGTCGCCGCATCCATCAACCCGCCCGGCGCCTATGTCAGGCTGCGGGCGGAGCGCGACCTGCTGGTCATCGTCACCGCCTGCAGCGTCGACCATCACCCGACGAACGGCGACGCGTGCACGGAGATCGAGGTGGAAGTCCTTCCCGCGGAGGACTGAGCGTCGACAAGCATTTCCGGAAAGGGTCCCGTTGACCACATATAAAGAATTCTTTATATCTTCATTCAACTCCCGATCCGGAAAGCGCCCTATGACGAACCCCATCGACGCCCTCATCGCAGAGAAAGGCGTGCTTCTGGCTGATGGCGCCACCGGCACCAACCTGTTCGCCATGGGGCTGGCCGCCGGTGAAGCGCCGGAACTGCTGAACGAGACGGCGCCCGAAACCATCGTCAAGCTGCACCAGGGCTTCGTCGATGCCGGCGCCGACATCATCCTCACCAATTCCTTCGGCGGCACCCGCCACCGCCTGAAGCTGCACCATGCGCAGGACCGCGTGTTCGAGCTGAACAAGCGCGCCGCCGAGATCGCCCGTTCGGTCGCCGACAAGGCCGGCCGTAAGGTCATCGTCGCGGGCTCGGTCGGGCCCACCGGCGAACTCTTGGTTCCGCTCGGCGCCATGACCTACGAGGACGCGGTGAACGCCTTCGCCGACCAGATCGAAGGATTGAAGGCCGGCGGCGCCGAAGTCGCCTGGATCGAGACCATGTCGGCGCCCGACGAAATCCGCGCCGCGGCCGAAGCCGCCATCCGCGTCGGCCTGCCCTACACCTACACCGGCTCCTTCGACACCGCCGGCCGCACCATGATGGGCCTGCTGCCGAAGGACATCCATGCCGTGGCCGAAGGCTTGGCGCAAGCGCCGCTCGGCGTCGGAGCCAATTGCGGCGTCGGCGCCTCCGATATCCTGGCCTCCCTGCTGGACATGACGGCGGCGAAGCCGGAGGCCACCGTCATCGTCAAGGGCAATTGCGGCATTCCCGAATTCCGCGGCTCGGAAATCCACTATTCCGGCACGCCCGAGTTGATGTCCGACTATGTGCGGTTGGCGGTGGACGCCGGCGCCAAGATCGTCGGTGGCTGCTGCGGCACCTCGTTCGCTCATCTGGCCGCCATGCGCCAGGCGCTCGACGCGCACGCGAAGGAACAGCGCCCGACGCTGGAAACGATCGTCGAGCGCATCGGCCCGCTGCGCAACAAAGCGGCCAGCGAGACCGGCGGCAGCGAAGGCGAAGGTCGCCGCGAGCGCCGCCGCCACCGGGCCTGACGGGCAGGTCCGGTCAGTCTTTCCCGGAATTTCCGGGAAACTCGCTCAGTACGCGGTGGTAGAACTCTTCCTGCTCTTTCAGCCAGGCATAGGCCCGCGGCCAGCTTCCCGGATCGGTCACCGGCAGTGGCAGGTTCACGAGATAGCAGCAGCCGACGTAGCCGCCCAGGCTGGCGCCGAGCACTTCGCCGAGTTGAGGTTCGTAGCCGGACAGGCGATTGAGCGTCGTGCGATAGTGCTCGCCACGCTGCCCCCTGACAAACAGGCCGACGCTGCGGTTCGTCAGGTAAAGCGAAATGACAAGGTCGTCCGACACCCGCCGCCAGCGCGAATAGAGGCTGCCGTGCTCGATCGGGACCGGACGGCGGTGAGCAATGTACCCGTCCCAGAAGGCCTTGATCTCCGGCGAGGAGATCGAACGCAGCCCGCGCCGCGCAATGTCCCATTCGTCCAGACCGCCGGTCGGCATGCCTCGCCCTTTGTCGTTCCATTGATCGGCGAGACCAGTTTCGCCGCGTCGACTGTATCTGGAACGTGCTTGCGCAACCACGCTTAGGTGCGGCTTGACGGAATTTTCAGTCGTTTTCGCCGTAGGCCGCGAACACCGAAGCTTGATCCGTGCGGGCACCGTTGTCGCCGCGCATCTGCATCAGCGCGTCGGACGCGCGCGGATCGCTGACCTTCGATGTCGAGCCGAAACCTTCGTTGCGCAGCGCCGGAATGGCGGCGCTCCGGCCCGGCTCGCCGGCGGCGTCGCGCCTGAGAAGAGCGACATCGGCGGGATGCGAACCGACCTTGTTGGCGCTCTCATAGGTGGAACCCGTCCCCCAATGCGACCGGTCGATCACCCTGGGCGCTGAACCGAAGATCTGCACGAACCGCTCCCTCAATGTCTTGCGCAGGACCGATAGCAACAGCGGCTTTCAAAGCCGTACCGGAAATCCACGGCATTTTATCCAACCGCCGGTTCAGGTAAAAAAAGGCCGGCAAGGTTTCCCTTGCCGGCCTGCCTCACCCGCCCGTAGGCCCATTCCCCGTATCAGAACGATCCCATCTGAAGGGAACGGGCCGTCATCGCCACTACCGCTTTCCGCCCAGCGCCGAGGCAAGGCGCACGAGAGAGAGGAACTCGGACCTGTACCCGAACGGGTCGGTTCCCCGGGCGGCGGTGGCAATCTCGGTGATCCGGTCGAAGCTGAACTTCGCCGTGGCGTCCTCGTCGCGCAGCTTCTGGCCGAAGGCGGCGACCGCGACGGAAAAACGCTGGTCGATGCCGGCGGCGTCGAAGGACGACACCTCGTTGGCGGCCGTCACCGGCGTGGTGATGAGCTTGGACGTATCTTCGTTCGGCAGCTTGTAGCGGATCTTGACGAAGGCGTATTCATCGGCGTTGGCCACGCCGCCATTGTTCGTCGAGGCATCGCCGTAGCGCAGGTCGTCGATCTGCTGCGCAGCACCCTTCGGCGTGATCTCGTAGATCGCGGTGACCGAATGGCCGGAGCCGATGTCGCCGGCATCGACGCGGTCGTTGTTGAAGTCCTCACGGTTGAGCGCCCGCGTCTCGTAACCGATCAGCCGGTATTCCGCGACCTTGGCCGGGTTGAACTCGACCTGGATCTTCACGTCCTTGGCGATCGGGAACAGCGTCGAGGAAGCATCCTCCACCAGCACCTTCTCGGCTTCCGCCAGCGTGTCGATATAGGCCGCCGTGCCGTTGCCGTTCTGCGCGATGGTCTGCATCATCCGGTCGTTCAGGTTGCCTCGCCCGAAGCCGAACACCGACAGGTAGACGCCGGTCTTGCGCTCCTCCTCGATCAGCCGTTTCAGGTCGTCGTCGTCGGTCTGGCCGACATTGAAGTCGCCGTCCGTCGCGAGCATCACACGGTTGACGCCGTCCTTGACGAAGCTCTTTTCGGCCAACCGGTAAGCCTCGCGGATACCCGCCTCGCCGGCCGTCGTGCCGCCGGGCTGGAGATTGTCGATAGCGGCGAGGATCTTGTCCTTGTCCACCACCTTGGTCGGCTCCAGCACCGTGCCGGCGTCCCCCGCATAGGTGACGATAGAGATGGTGTCGTCGGCCTTGAGCTTGCTCACCAGCAGTCGGAACGCCGATTTCAGCAGCGGCAGCTTGTCCGGTTCATTCATCGAGCCCGACACGTCGATCAGGAAGACGAGGTTCGCCTTGGGCTGCGTCGCCGGCTGCACGTCGTAGCCCTTGATGGCGACGTGCATCAGCTTGTGCCCGGCGTTCCACGGCGCCGGCATGACGGTGACGGTCGAGTTGAACGGCGTATCGGCTTTGTCCGGCCCCTTCCAGTCGTAGGGAAAGTAGTTGACCATCTCCTCGACGCGCACCGTATCGGCCTGCGGCAGGAAACCCTGCTTCAACGAACGGCGCACGAAGGAATAGGACGCCGTGTCGACGTCGATCGAGAAGGTGGAAACCGGGTCCTCCAGCGCCGAGCGCACCGGATTCGACTTGAAGTCCTCGAAGCGATCGCGGTTCTCCATCTGCGGCGCCGGCATATCGGCAGGCGCCGGCATCACCTCGGCCGAAGGCGCATAGACCTTGGGCTGGACCATGTCGCGGGTGCGGCTTTCGGCCTTCGCCATAGGCTCCGCTAAACCACGCATCAGAACCTGGTTCTGCGCATTGCCGGAGGCAATCGCGCTCTCCTGCGCCGGCGCAGCCGGCGGCGCCATGAGCGTCTCGTCGAGGTCGCGGCTTTCCGTATCGGCCTGCTTGTCCTTGTCGGCGGTGCTCGTTGCCACCGGCTTGGTGCCGGCCGGCTTTCCGGCATTCGTTTCGGTGATGGCGCTTTCCCCGCCGCCGAAATCGAACGACCGGTGGTCGAGCAGGTAGAGCGCCGTATAGCCGGCGATCGGCAGGGCGAGAAGGCCGGCGGCGGCCGGCGCGGCAATGAGCTTCTTCTGCATGATCTCCCTCCAGAGTTTTGCGGCTCGTGAGGTGAGACGGTGCGGCTCGGCGGTTCCTTGGGTCGCCACCGAAATTTTTTCCTGCGGCTCGTCGAAAGCGGTCAGCGCGGCATGCAGCGCGCCGATCTTCGCCTCGGGGTCCGGGGCGGGAATGCGCAAGCCGCGCAGCTTTGCCAGTTCCTTGTCGTCGACCATCGGTCAATCTTCCCCGGCTGAGCGCATCAGCACTTTCAGCCGCTTCTTCGCTTCATGGATGTGCCAGGACACCGTGGCCTCCGAGATCGCCATCGCCTCGGCGGCGGCGGCGTGGCTCAGGCCCTCGCCGTAGACGAGCAGCACGGCGTCGCGCTGCTTGTCCGGCAGTCGCCGCACGGCGCCCCATAGCACCTCGGCCTGCTCGTCCGGTTCCTCGGGCGCCTCGCCGGTGATCAGCGCATGCACGCCGTAGGCCTGCACCTTGGCGCCCTCACGCGCCGACTTGCGCGCATGGTCACGCGCGGCGTTCAGCGTCAGCGCATAGAGCCAGGTGGTGAAGGCCCCGCCGCCGCGATAGTCGCGGATGGCCCGGCCGATGCGCATGCACACCTCCTGGGCGATATCCTCGGCGTCGGCCTTGCGGCCGCACCACCGGTAGGCGACACGATAGACAAAGTCGTAGTGCCTTTCGACCAGCCTGCCGAAAGCCCCTCGATCCCCGTCCTTCGCCAGCCCGATCAGCTCGCTGTCGGAGGCTTCGCCTTCATCCAGCATCGTCGCCATCATTTGCCTGTTGGACGAAGCCTATCGGCGATTCCTTGGGGCAAAGGAAAGATTTTTTGCTGAAAGCCGGAAACGCCCCGCTCCTAACGCCAGGACGGCGCCTGCCGGATCAAAGCCGTTCCAGCGTCGCCGGGTCCTTCCGGCCATCGAAGAAACGGTCCAGAGCCCTCGTAAACAACGGCTCGTCCGGCGCCGCGGCTGCGAAGAGGGTAAGGCTGGAGCGCAGCTTCACGTCGTCGGGACTGCCGAAGATTTCATGCGCCGAACGGCCGGAAACGTCGAGCAGAGCCGCCGCGCACGCCTTGAGGCGCGGTCCCAGCACCGGATGGTCGAGATAAGCGCGCGCCTCCTCGATCGAGCCGATCGCATAGCGTTGCGCCATCGGGCTGGAACCCAGACCGGCGATCTGGGGAAAGACGAACCACATCCAGTGGCTTGCCTTGCGACCGGCGCACAGCTCCCGCAATACCGTCTCGAAGACCGGCGACTGGGCATCCACGAAACGTTGCAAGCCAAATGGGTCAGAGGGCTCGGTCACGGCTTTTCAGCCGCCCAGCGCTTCGCCGAAGAATGTCTCCAGCCGCTTCCAGTGCCGCTCGGCGCCCTTTTCGTCATAGACGGAATGGTCCGGCACGCACCAGCCGTGGCCCATGCCGACATAGTTCTCGATAACGGAATCCACTTCCGCCACCCGCAGCGCTTCGGCCAGCCGCGCCGACTGCTCCGGCGGAAAGCTGCGATCGACGCCCGCCGTGCCGACATAGACACTGGCCCTGATCTCGGCCGCGCGACGATGCGGGCTGTCCTCATTGTCACTGGCAAGGTTGCCGCCATGGAAGGAAGCCGCCGCCTTGATGCGATCGGGATAGGCGGCCGCGGCGTTGAGCGCCCGCGCCCCGCCCATGCAATAGCCGACCGCGCCGACCGGCCCGGTCGCACCATGTTTCGCCAGCACATCGAGGAAAGCTCCGGTATCGCGCATGCTCATTGCCTGCGTCGTGCCTGCGATCAGAGCGCGCAGCCGCGCGGCACTCTCCTCGTTTGCGAAAGCGGTTTTGGCCTCGAACGGTCCGTAAGGGGCCTCGCGGTAGAACAGGTCCGGCACCAGTACGACATAGCCCAGCGCGGCGAGCCGTTCGGCCATCCCGTCCAGCGCGGGGCGCGGCCCGAAGGCGTCCATGTAGAGGATGACGCCCGCCTTGGCGCCGTCGACCGCGCGGAAAAGTCCGGCGTGAGCCGTTCCGTCGGCGGTCGTGATTTCGATTTCCTGCTTCGCCACGATCCGCTCCCTGCTCTCGATTCCACCCCGATAGCCCGGTCATGATCCCGCGTCGAGCGCCGGGCACGCGCTACGCCGATGTCAGCCTTCAACATTTCGTGCGGGGAAGACGGTACCGCGTTTCCCGCTCCGGCTTGCCACCGGTGCTGATATCTGAAAGATCGCGCCATCACGCGAGACAGAGAATGAAATACCGATTGCTGGCTGCTCTCATGGGCATGGCGCTCGCTGGCTGCACGTCGCAACAGCAGCAGCCGAATCTCTTCTATTCGACCACTGCGGAACCGTTGCCACCGCCTGCCATGGCAGCGACCCAGCCTGTCTCGCCGCAATCCGTCCAGGCCATGGCGTTGCCGGCACCCGCCAGCCCGGCGGTTCCGGCCCAGACGGTCACCGCCGCCGGCTTTCCGGCCCCGCCCGCCTGTGGTGGCGGTTCGCTCGAACCCTCATGCGCGCCCGCCATACAGGAGAAGAAATGCCGCACGGTCGGCAACGTCACCACCTGCGACGTGCCGGCGGACCCGGATGCCGACAACCGGCTCTACACCAACTGACGCCTAAAGTTTCGCAAAGGCCTTCATGTGAAAGGCCTGCACCTCGGCCGGGTAGCGATAGGCAGCTCCGTACGGGCACGCATTGCGGTCGAGGCACCCGACGGTCCGGCAGGGTTTTCCCTCCGGCCCGCGCACATGGGCCAGGCAACCCTCATAGGCGAAGCCCGCCGGGGTATAGGCATCGACCGGACAGGCCTTCAGGCAGGGTTTTCCGACACATGCGTCGCAAAGGTGAATCGGCTTGTGAGCCGGTTCCACCGCGAGCTCGACATCGAACAGCAGCGCACCGCGATAGGCATGCCATAGCCCGTATTCGGGATGCATGAGGATGCCGAGCGGCGACGATTTCAGCCCTTCCGCCCGCATCGCCCATTGCTGGAAAGTCAGGAACGGTCGATCGGACGGCGACACCGCCCTCGCCCCGAAATCCTGCGCGACCCCGCCGATCACCTCACGGCACCAAGTATCGAGCGGATTTTCGAGATCTGCAGGCTGGCCGTCTCGCCAACGCCGGAAATGCGGCCATGGCGCAGCCCCTGCCTGCCCCACCAGTACGACTGCTCGCGCCGGTTGGCCGAACGGTCCTTCGGGAGCACTTTCGTTCGGATCGAAAGCGAATGCGCCGCGCAGGATGAGCCCATGAACGGCGAGCGCCGAGGACAGCCTATCGGCCAGGCTTTCCCGCACCGGCACGATCCTATCCCTTGTCCGGCGCCTTGAAAGCGCTGCGCCAGACTTCCTTGTGAATGATGTTGGCCACTTTAGCCCGGCCTGAATCGGGCTCCTTTCAAGTGAAGGCGTCGGGCATCGACTCCTTCTTCTTGGCGATGAAGTCCTTCAGGCCGTCGTCGATGCCCGGATCGAGGAACGGCGCCTCGTAGCTTTCCAGCCAGCTCCGCGCCAGCGCATTGGCGCGCTGGTCGGCGGTCTTCTCGCCTTCGGCCAGCCACTGCTCGTAGGAATTGTTGTCGGCGATCGAGGAGCGGTAGAAGGCGGTCTGGAAATTCGCCTGCGTATGGTCGCAGCCGAGATAGTGGCTGCCCGGCCCGACCTGGCGGATGGCGTCCATCGCCTGGCCGTTCTCGGACAGGTCGACACCCTCGCAGAACTTCTGCTGCATGCCGAGCTGGTCGATGTCCATCATGAACTTGTCATAGCCGGAGGAAAGGCCGCCCTCCAGCCAGCCGGCCGCATGCAGCACGAAATTGGTGCCGGCCAGGATGGTCGAGTTCAGCGTGTTGGCGCTCTCATAGGCCGCCTGCGCGTCGGATATCTTGGAGGCACAGAGCGAACCGCCAGTACGGAACGGCAGGCCGAGCCGGCGCGCAAGCTGCGCGGCGCCGTAGGATACCAGCGACGGTTCCGGCGTGCCGAAGGTCGGCGCGCCCGACTGCATGGAGATGGAAGAGGCGAACGTGCCGAACAGCACTGGCGCGCCGGGCCGGATCAGCTGCGTGAAGGAGGCGCCGGCCAGCACTTCGGCGAGAACCTGCGTCAGCGTGCCGGCCACCGTTACCGGGCTCATGGCGCCGGCCAGAATGAACGGCGTGACGATGCAGGCCTGGTTGTGGCGCGAATAGACCTTCAGCGCGCCCAGCATCGTCTCGTCGAAGACCATCGGCGAGTTGGCGTTGATGAGCGAAGTCAGCACCGTGTTGTTTTCGACGAAATCGTCGCCGAAGACGAGCTTGGCCATCGCCACCGTGTCCTCGGCCCGCTCCGGCGCGGTGACGGAGCCCATGAACGGCTTGTCGGAATAGCGGATGTGGGCATAGATCATGTCGAGGTGGCGCTTGTTCACCGGCACGTCGACCGGCTCGCACACCGTGCCGCCGGAATGGTGGATCGACGGGGCCATGTAGGCGAGCTTCACGAAATTCTGGAAATCCTCGATCGTGGCGTAGCGGCGGTTGCCGTCGAGGTCGCGCACGAAAGGCGGGCCGTAGACCGGCGCGAAAACGGTAGCGTTGCCGCCGATCTGCACCGAGCGCTCACGGTTGCGCGCGTGCTGGATATATTGCTGCGGCGCGGTCTTGAGCAGCGAACGGCACAGCCCCTTGGGAAAGTGCACCCGCTCGCCCTGCACGTCGGCGCCAGCCTCTTTCCAGAGCTTCAGCGCTTCCTCGTCGTCGCGGAATATGATGCCGACTTCTTCCAGCACCGTGTCGGCATTCTTCTCGATCAGCGCCAGACCTTCCTCATCCAGCACCTCGTAGAGGTTGATCTTGCGCTTGATGTAGGTGAGCTGCGTGCCCGGTCCGCCGCCGGCGCGCGCCGCGCGCCGTGCCGCCGCGCCGCCGCTTGCTCCGCGCCCTCGCCTGCCGCCTGATGCTTCGTGGTCGACCGCCGCCGTTTCGCTCATAGCCGTTCTTCCCTGGAAAAGCATATCGCCGCCCTGCAAGGCGGCCCTGCCCCGGATCGTAGTCATGCACCCTAGCCGAAACGGCCAGACAGCGCCAAGGCCTGTCCCAAAATCGACAAGAAAACCAATAGATTTGCAGTCGCTTTCCTTTTGCAGTAAGTCGCAAATCGGCTATGGAGGAGCGCCCGCCTCGCGATAGGTATTGAGGCGCATTCGCATCGCCCTAGAGGGCCAAGGAGCTGGGTCCATGTCCGACGACGAGATCATCCTGTCCGAGCTTGCCGACGACGAACTCGTGCAGCAGATGCACGACGATCTGTATGACGGGCTGAAGGAAGAGATCGAGGAAGGCACGAACATCCTTCTCGAGCGCGGCTGGGCGCCCTACAAGGTGCTGACCGAGGCGCTGGTCGAGGGCATGCGCATCGTCGGCGAGGATTTCCGCGACGGCATCCTGTTCGTGCCGGAAGTGCTTCTGTCCGCCAACGCCATGAAGGCCGGCATGGCCATCCTGCGTCCTCTGCTGGCCGCCACCGGCGCGCCCAAGCAGGGCAAGATGATCATCGGCACGGTCAAGGGCGACATCCACGACATCGGCAAGAACCTCGTCGGCATGATGATGGAGGGCGCCGGCTTCGACGTCATCGACCTCGGCATCAACAACGCCGTGGAGAAGTACCTGGCGGCGATCGAGGAGCACGAGCCCGACATCGTCGGCATGTCCGCGTTGCTCACCACCACCATGCCCTACATGAAGGTCGTCATCGACACGATGAAGGAAAAGGGCATCCGCGACGATTATGTCGTGCTGGTCGGCGGTGCGCCGCTCAACGAGGAATTCGGCAAGGCGGTCGGCGCCGATGCCTATTGCCGCGACGCCGCCGTGGCGGTCGAGACGGCCAAGGACTTCATGAAGCGCAAGCACAACCTGCGCGCCACCGCCTGAGGCCTGCGGACCTCAGGCGCGTACTGGATCGGCTGTTCATCTGGCTGAATTGGCCGCCGTCAGTTGTTGACCGTATCCTCGACGGCGTTCGCCGTGTTCTTGACGTCCTTGCCGACGCCGCGGACGGTGTTGGCACAGCCGGCCAGCATGAGCGCTGCGGCGACGACGGCAAGCGGGGCGATGCGGATGAGTTTCATGGACACTGTTCCCTCTCACGATAAGATCGCACCGCCGAAACGAGGAACGGCCGGACTGGTTCCATGATCAAGGCGCAAAAAGCGACGAACACCCCGGCGGACAAGCCCGCCGACCGGCTGCTGGTCATCGCCTGCGGCATGCTCGCGCGCGAGATTCTGGCGGTGAAGGAAGATCTGGGCCTCGACCACCTCGACCTGACCTGCCTGCCGGCCGAGTTCCATTTCTATCCGGACCGCATCGCGCCGGCCATGGACAAGGCGATTTCCGAGGCCAAGGCAAGGGGTTATCGCGATATCTTCGTCGGCTACGCCGATTGCGGCACCGGCGGCATGCTCGACACCGTCATCGAGAAACACGGCGTCGAGCGCATGGCCGGCCCGCATTGCTTCGCCTTCTACCAAGGCATGGAAGCCTACCGGAAGGTGGCGGACGACGACATGATGTCGTTCTACATGACAGATTTCCTGTGCCGGCAGTTCGACGCCTTCTTCATGAAGCCGCTCGGCCTCGACAAGCATCCCGAACTGATCGCCGACTATTTCGGCAATTACGAGAAGCTGATCTATCTCGCCCAGACCGACGATCCCGAGCTCGACAAGGTGGCCGAGGACGCGGCCAGGCTGCTCGGCCTCGCCTATGAACGCCGCCCGACCGGCTACGGCGATCTCGTCGGCGGGCTTGCGCGCGCTGCCGGCTCCGTGGCCTAATCGGCACGCACGGCACTGGGCCGTGCGTTTTCGACGGGGAAATCCATGAAATCGCGCATCGCCGTCCTCGCCGCTCTTGTCGGGTCGCTGGCCGTATCACTGGCGGCGCCGGCCCTCGCCGACGGCGTCGTGCAAAAGCTGATGACGGCGTCCGACAAGGCCAGACTGGAAAAATACGGCGAAACCCGCAAGACGGCGATCGCCGCGGCGCAGAAGGGCGAACCCGCCGAGGTGAAGGAGTTCAACGCCGTCCTCGCGCGGCCGCTCGTCGCCTTCTCCGACAAGGACCTCACCGGCAACTGGAAATGCCGCACCATCAAGGCCGGTGGCGACTTCGGCGTCCTGGTCATCTACGACTGGTTCAAATGCAAGGTCAGCGACGACGGATCCGGCTGGGTGCTGGAGAAACTGACCGGCTCGCAGCGCACCAAGGGCCGTTTCTACGACGACAACGCCAAGCGGGCGATCTATCTCGGCAGCTTCTTCGTCGAAGGAGATCCGATCCTGCCCTATGGCAGCGGGCCGAAGACGGATCAGGTCGGCTATGCCTTCCGGACCGGGCCGAATGCCTGGCGCCTCGAACTGCCCGCGCCCTACTACGAATCGAACCTCGACATCCTCGAATTCAAGCGCTGAGCCATGAGCGAGATCGACCATCGCGCCGTCATAGCGGGGCTACCGCCCGATACCAGGAGGGTCCTGACCGAGAAAAGCGACGCCCCTGGCCTCGTACGACTGGCGGTGTATCTCTCCCTGATGGCGGCCCTGGCAATTCTGATCGCCGTCAGGGTGCCGTTCTGGCCGCTGCTGATGGTGCCGCAAGGCATCCTGATCGTCTTCCTGTTCACCCTGGTCCATGAGACCATTCACGGTACCGCATTCCGTACGGATCGGCTGAACACCGTTCTGGCCAATGTCTCCGGTTTTCTGATCCTGTTGCCGCCGACATGGTTCCGCTATTTCCACTTCGCCCATCATCGTTACACCCACGATCCCGAAAACGATCCGGAGTTGATGAGCCCGAAGCCCGAGACGCTGACGCAATATCTCCTCTACCTTTCCGGCTGGGCTTACTGGAGCGGCATGGTCAGGACGATCGTCGTCAACGCAACCGGCAGGAACCATGACGTCTATGTTCCGCAAAAGGGCCGCCCCAAGGTAGCGACCGAAGCCCGGCGGTATCTGGCCGGCTATGCGCTTGCGGCCGTCGTATCTCTCGTCCTCGACACGCCGCTCCTAGTCTGGATATGGATCGTGCCGGCGCTGCTCGGCCAGCCTTTCCTGCGCGCTTACCTGCTTGCCGAACACACGCGTTGCCCGCACGTCGCCAACATGCTGGAGAACACGCGCACCACCTTTACGACCTCGCTGGTGCGCTTCGTGGCGTGGAACATGCCCTACCATGCCGAGCATCATTCCTACCCGGCGGTGCCGTTCCACCAATTGCCCCGCTTCCACGAGGTCGTGGCGGAACATCTGAGGACGACCGAACGCGGCTACATCCGCTTCCACGGCAAGCTCGTCCGCGATCTGGGCCAATCGGACGCAGCCGGCGACGCCGCGAAATCTTAACCCTTGCCCCTCGATACTCCGCGTGGGCTACGGGGGAAGAAATGAGCGAAGCGAGAACGGCCGGCCATCGCGTTGCCGTCGTCACGGCGGGAGGAACCCATGTCTGGGCCCTCGTCAATGCGCTGAGCGACCGCATCGGGCCGGTGACTGTCATTCTGGAGGAGCCAGAATCCAAGGGCGCCCTGCTGCGCGCCCGCGCCCGCCGCTTCGGCAGGATCGCCGTCGCCGGACAGCTGGGCACGATGGTGCTCACGCGGCTTTTCCGCCCCCTCTCCGGCCGCCGCCGGCAACGGACGGTCGAGGAATGCCGCCTGCGCACCGAGCCCGCGCCGGATCAGCACATCGTGCATGTCGCCTCGGCCGATTCGCCCGAATGCACCGACGCCATCGCGGCCATGGGCGCCGAGGTGGTACTGCTCAACGGCTGCCGCTTGGTATCGCGCGCCACGCTTGAGCGCATCGCCTGTCCGGTTCTCAACTTCCATGCCGGCATCACGCCGAAATATCGCGGCATGAACGGCGGCTACTGGGCTTTGGCGACCGGCGATGCCGAAAACTTCGGCGCCACGGTGCATCTGGTCGATGCCGGGGTCGATACCGGCGGCATCGTCCGGCAGGTCCGGTCGAAGCCGAAGCCCGGCGATTCCATCCCCAGCTACGCCATGACGATGGCCTCCTTTTCGGCCGACGCCTGCGCCGAAGCCATAGAGGCTGCGGCCTCAGGCCGCATCGAGATCCTGAAGACCGATCTCCCGTCGCGGCAGTGGTATCACCCGACGATCTGGTTCTATCTGTGGACCGGTTTGACGAAACGCGTCTGGTAATATTCCTTCGCTGCAAATCCCCCGTTTGCGACGCCCGCCTGCGTCGCTTTTGAAGGCCCATGCGTCGTCCCATGAGAAGCGGGCCGAACCTGCATGCGGCAATGCTCGAAACCAAGAGGAGTTCACCATCATGGCCGATCTGATCGTCGTCTACTGGCGCGACATTCCCGCTCAGGTCACCGTCAAGCGCGGACGGCTGAACGCCAAGCGCGAACTGTCGCTGCGCTTCACCGAAGCGATCGACATGGCCGCGATGAAGTCAGGGGCGGCCGCGACCGACGCCTACCTAGCCGAATGGCGGCGAGCCGACCCGGTACCGGTTGGCGACGACCTCGAAGCCGAAGCCGACAAGGCGGTGAACGACCTCGAAGCGGCATATCCGCGGGAGCGGCTGGTCGCTCTCGCCAAATCAGGCGGCAAGGAAAATGGATAGCACCCAGCCGAAGACGACCCCGCTGGAATCGACAACCGCCGCCGGCCCGGCGAGTGCAGCGGGCGAGGCCATACCGCCCGCAGCGGCGGGCGGCGTGACGCAGGCGACCATGGTCAAGAAGACCGCGCCGAAGACAGACTACAAGCCGGCCGACGTATCGCCGCAGCGGCGCGTGCAGCGTTCCTTCGCCGTCAGGCTGTGGTCGATCCGCCATTCACGGCTGCTGGAATGGTTCTACGCCCGCTTCGCCGACGCCTTCCTGATGCTGCATCCCTTGTGGAAGGGCATCGGCTACGGCCGTGTCGAGGCCCCGGTGAAATTCGTCGAGAAGCGCGTCAAGGGCTTCATGTTCGACTGCCGCATGTGCGGCCAGTGCATCCTGTCTTCCACCGGCATGTCGTGTCCGATGAACTGCCCCAAGCAGTTGCGCAACGGCCCCTGCGGCGGCGTGCGCGCCAACGGCCATTGCGAGGTGGAACCCGACATGCCCTGCGTGTGGGTGAAGGCCTGGGAAGGCTCGCGCAACATGGTCAAGGGCGACGCCATCCTCAACGTGCAGAAGCCGGTCGACCAGTCGCTGCGCGAAACGTCCGCGTGGCTGCGCGTGACCGCGCAGGCAGCCGCCGCGCGGGAAGCCGCCAAATCCGGAAACGCAGCATGACCTCCGCCCGCCCTCCGCAGCGCGACGAGAACCCGGCCGGCATCCACCTGCCGCTGGAGCCCCTGCCCGGCCATACCTCACGCGGCCGCCTAGAGCGCGTGCTGCGTCGCGGCGAGTTCGCCGTGACCACCGAACTGAACCCGCCCGACAGCGCCGACCCCGAGGACGTCTACAACCGCGCCCGGATCTTCGACGGCTGGGTGGACGCCATCAACGCCGTCGATGCCTCCGGCGCCAACTGCCATATGTCGTCGGTCGGCATCTGCGCGCTTTTGACCCGCATGGGCTACGCGCCGATCATGCAGATCGCCTGCCGCGACAAGAACCGCATCGCCATCCAGGGCGACGTGCTGGGCGGGGCCGCCATGGGCGTCGCCAACATGCTGTGCCTGACCGGCGACGGCGTGCAGGCCGGCGACCAGCCCGGTGCCAAGCCGGTGTTCGACCTCGACTGCATGTCGTTGCTGGAGACCGTGCGCGTCATGCGCGACAACGGCAAGTTCCTCTCCGGCCGCAAGCTGACGACGCCGCCGCAGGTATTCCTCGGCGCCGCCATCAACCCGTTCGCGCCGCCCTACGATTTCCGCCCGCACCGGCTCGGCAAGAAGATCGCCGCCGGTGCGCAGTTCGTGCAGAGCCAGTACTGCTTCGACGTACCGATGTTCCGCACCTACATGCAGCGCGTGCGCGACCTCGGCTACACCGAAAAGGTCTTCATCCTGTGCGGTGTCGGCCCGCTCGCCTCGGCCAAGACGGCGAAATGGATCCGCTCCAACGTGCCGGGCATCCACATCCCCGATGCCGTCATCAAGCGGCTGGAGGGCGCTGAGGACCAGAAGAAGGAAGGCAAGCAGCTCTGCATCGACATCATCAACGAGGTGAAGGAAATCCCCGGCGTCTCGGGCGTCCACGTGATGGCCTACCGGCAGGAGGAATACGTCGCCGAGATCGTCGATGAATCGGGCGTGCTGAAGGGCCGCCGGCCTTGGATACGCGAAGTGCGCGCCGACGACGCGCTGGTCGCCGAGCGCCTCGGCCGCTTGCTTCACGACGACATAACCGAAACGCAGGTGGACATGGTCAAGTCCGCGCATTGACCGGCGCCATCCCGAACCCACGCTTGAACGCAATCAGATAACGATATAAAGAAATCTTTATATCACGACGGAGACAATCATGACCCGCACCATCGTCGCATCCGCGACCCGCGAAATCGTCATCGGTTTCGACCAGCCGTTCTGCGTGATCGGCGAGCGCATCAACCCGACCGGCCGCAAGAAGCTGGCCGCCGAGATGATCGAGGGCAACTTCGAAACGGTGAAGAAGGACGCCATCGAGCAGGCCGCCTGTGGCGCCACCATGCTCGACGTCAATGCCGGCGTCACCTCCGTCAACCCGAACGAAACGGAACCGGGTCTTCTGGTTCAGACGCTGGAGATCGTGCAGAACCTCGTCGACCTGCCGCTGTCCATCGACTCCTCGGTTTCAGGCGCCATCGAGGCGGCGCTGAAGGTCGCCAAGGGCCGTCCGCTGGTCAACTCCGTCACCGGTGAGGAGGAGAAGCTCGAGGCGATCCTGCCTCTGGTGAAGAAATACAACGTGCCGGTGGTCGCCATCTCCAACGACGAGACGGGCATCTCCATGGACCCGGACGTGCGTTTCGCCGTCGCCAAGAAGATCGTCGAGCGCTGCGCCGATTTCGGCATCCCGGCGCATGACGTGGTGGTCGACCCACTGGTCATGCCGATCGGCGCGCTGGGCGACGCCGGCCGCCAGGTGTTCGCGCTGCTGCGCCGCCTGCGCGAGGAGCTCAGGGTCAATACCACTTGCGGCCTGTCCAACATCTCCTTCGGCTTGCCGCATCGGCACGGCATCAATGCCGGCTTCATCCCGATGGTGATCGGCGCTGGCATGACCTCGGCGATCATGAATCCGGTCCGCCCGCAGGAAATGGAGGCCGTGCGCGCCGCCAACGTTCTGGCCGGCACCGACAAGGACTGCATGACCTGGATCAAGACCTACAAGGACTTCAAGCCAGGCGAGCACGCCGCCCCGTCGCCCGTGGCAGTGGTTTCACCCAACGCCGATGGCGCCGCCGCCGCTGGCGGACGGCGTCGCGGCGGCCGCGAAGCCAGGATGGCGAGGGGGTAGGAATGGTCCGCAAAGCGGACAACAAGCCCTCTGTGGTCTTTCGACTAACGCAAGCCCCGAGCTATGGCAAAGGGCTTGCTTTGGCGCGAACGCGCGCCTCTCCCTACGTGGGGTGAGGAAGGATAATCATGAACGCTCCCGTAAACTCCACCGATCCTCTCGTCCTGTTCATGCCGTCCGGTAAGCGCGGGCGCTTTCCCGTCGGCACGCCGGTTCTCGATGCGGCGCGCTCGCTCGGCGTCTACGTGGAATCGGTGTGCGGCGGCCGCGCCACCTGCGGGCGTTGCCAGATCGAGGTGCAGGAAGGCAATTTCGCCAAGCACAAGATCGTCTCCTCGCTCGACCACATCTCGCCCAAGGGGCCGAAGGAAGAGCGCTACGAACGGGTGCGCGGTCTGCCCGAGGGCCGGCGCCTGTCCTGCTCGGCCACCGTCCAGGGCGACCTTGTCGTCGACGTGCCGCAGGACACCGTCATCAACGCCCAGACCATCCGCAAGGCCGCCACAGACCGGGTGATCGAGCGCAACGCCGCCGTGCAGATGTGTTACGTCGAGGTCGACGAGCCCGATATGCACAAGCCGCTCGGCGATCTCGACCGGCTCAAGGCCGTACTCGCCAAGGACTGGGGCTGGAAGGACCTTCTGGTCGCCCCGCACCTTATCCCGGAAGTCCAGAAAATCCTGCGCAAGGAGAACTGGGCCGTCACCGCCGCGATCCACCGCGACATGGAATCCTCACGGCCCTTTATCATCGCGCTCTATCCCGGCCTGAAGAACGAAGCCTACGGCATCGCCTGCGACATCGGCTCGACCACCATCGCCATGCACCTGGTGTCGCTGCTGTCGGGCCGCATCGTGGCGTCGGCCGGCGCGCCGAACCCGCAGATCCGCTTCGGCGAAGACGTCATGAGCCGCGTCTCCTACGTCATGATGAACCCGGACGGCCAGGGGGCGATGACGGCTGCGGTGCGCCAGGCCGTCAACGACCTCATCGGCAAGGTGTGCGCCGAAAGCGGCGTCGACCGCCACGACATCTTCGACTGCGTGTTCGTCGCCAACCCGATCATGCACCACCTGTTCCTCGGCATCGACCCGACCGAACTCGGCCAGGCGCCGTTCGCGCTCGCCGTTTCCGGCGCGCTGCAATTCTGGGCGCACGAGATCGGCATTGAGGTGAGCCACGGCGCGCGGCTCTATACGCTCCCCTGCATCGCCGGCCATGTCGGCGCCGACGCCGCCGGCGCCACGCTGTCGGAAGGTCCCTACCGGCAGAACCGCATGATGCTTCTGGTCGATGTCGGCACCAATGCCGAGATCGTGCTGGGCAACGACAAGCACGTCGTCGCCGCCTCCTCGCCCACCGGCCCCGCCTTCGAGGGCGCGGAAATCTCGTCCGGCCAGCGCGCCGCCCCCGGTGCCATCGAGCGGGTGCGCATCGATCCCGAGACGTTCGAACCGAAATATCGGGTCATCGGCGTCGACAAATGGTCCGACGAAGAGGGTTTTGAGGAAGCCGCCAAGGCCACCGGCGTCACCGGCATCTGCGGCTCGGCCATCATCGAGGTGGTGGCGGAGATGTACCTGTCCGGCCTGATCTCCGAGGACGGGGTCATCGACGGCGCGCTTGCGGCGCGCACGCCGCGCATCATCGAGAACGGCCGCACCTTCTCCTACCTGCTGCGCGACGGCCAGCCGCGCATCACCGTCACCCAGAACGACATCCGTGCCATCCAGCTCGCCAAGGCGGCGCTTTATGCCGGCACCAAGCTGTTGATGGAAAAGCAGGGTATCGAACAGGTGGACACCATCCGCTTCGCCGGCGCCTTCGGCTCCTTCATCGATCCGAAATACGCCATGGTGCTCGGCCTGATCCCCGACTGCGACCTCGCGGAAGTCAAGGCGGTCGGCAACGCCTCCGGCACCGGCGCGCTGATGGCGCTGCTCAACCGCGACCATCGCCGCGAGATCGAGCACGAGGTTTCGAAGATCGAGAAGATCGAGACCGCCCTGGAGCCGGACTTCCAGCGCCTGTTCATCAACGCCATGGCGCTGCCCAACAAGGTGGACGCCTTCCCCAAGCTGTCCGAGCAGGTGAAGCTGCCGCCGCGCAAGGCCATGGAAGCCGGCGCGGACGGAGACGGCGGATCGCGGCGGCGCGGCCGCGAGGGCCGGCGGCGTGGTTGATGCCGAAGGCGGAACGCTGAAACACAATCCGAAACAAAACCGCACCTGAGACGAAATCAAACCGATACATCTTCCTTCCATAGAGACGACCATTGTCGGTGTCCGTCGCACCGCCTGTCACTGAAAGGAAGAGATCGTGTTCGAGACAATCGGCCGTTTTGGTTCGGCTATGAAAAGCCACTACCGGCGCAAGCAGATCCTACGCATGCTCGATGGCCTACCGCCGGAAATCCAGAAGGACATAGGCTGGCCTTCACAGTCGCACCACGGCAAGCGGGACGATCTGCTGGCTGCCATGCGGGGCACCGCAAGGTGACGGACCGCGCTCCGACTGCCGGCTCGGCCCGGCAGTCGGCATGACCTTGGGGAGCTTCACCAAGGCGTGATCGTCATTGACTGGAAACCGCCATGCGTTTCTGCGAGGTAGCGGCAAAAGACCTCGATAAAAGCGAGTCCGATGCCCACCTCCCTTACGCGCCGCGGCTTTGTCATTGCGGTTCCCCTGCTTCTTGGCGGTTGTGTGTCCGCCGGCCGCTCCGCAACCGCCCCCAAGGCCAAGCGGGAAATTCCGCAATACTATCGCGACATGTACGCCGCCATCGACGACGAGCCGTTTCCGATTCCGGCGCCCGACCTGACCAAGATCGATCCGAAATATTACCGGCAGGAAGTCGCCTATAACGGCCCTGAGACGCCCGGCAGCGTCGTCGTCGATACGCCGAACCGCTTCCTTTACCTGCTTCTGGGCGAAGGCCGCGCCATGCGCTACGGCGTCGGCGTCGGCAAGGCCGGGCTGGAGTTCGAAGGCACCGGCGTTATTCAGTACAAGCGCGAATGGCCGCGCTGGACGCCGACACAGGACATGATCGCGCGCGAGCCGGAACGCTACGGGCCGCTGGCGCAAGGCATGGAACCAGGCCAGACCAACCCGCTCGGCGCCCGCGCGCTTTACCTGTTCAAGAACGGCGTCGACACGCTCTACCGCATCCACGGAACCAACGAGGACTGGTCCATCGGCCGCTCGATCTCCAGTGGCTGCATCCGCATGCTGAACCAGGACGTCATGGACCTCTATCGGCGCGTGCGCCCCGGCTCCCGCGTCATCGTCCTGCAGCAGGATACGTCTCCCGTGGCAGCCTGAGGCGACGCGCATACGCAAGACGGCGTAGCGCGACGATGCTTGACAGATCGGGCCTTCAAAACCAATTTTGACGGCGAAGGGAGGCGTTCATACAGCCGGCGCGACGCGCCGGGCGAGTGCCTGCCCATGCCAAGCCTGACCAGCCATGCCGTCGCCTTCATCCTGCGTCACAGCCGCAAGAAGGCTTTTGCCTCACCGGAAAACATGCAGCGCTGGATCGCCCACGCCCGCAAGAGACAGAGCCACCTGCCTCCAGCCTGGATGACGCAGCGCCTCGATATCCGCACGACGGACGTCGAGGGCTACCCCGTCTACGAGATCGCGCCCCGCACCGGCACCGCGAAGCGGATTCTCTACATGCACGGCGGAGCCTATGTCTTTGAAATCACGTCCTATCATTGGGCGCTGATTGCCGAGATGGCGGAGCGAACCGGCTACGGCGTCACCGTTCCCATCTATCCGATCGCGCCTGAGCACGATTTCCACACCATGTTCGGCATGGTCGGCGCCGTCTATCGCCGCATGCTTGAGAAGAGCGAGGCTGCCGATATCATCTTCATGGGCGATTCCGCCGGCGGCAACATGGCGGTCGTGCTGACCATGATGGCGGCGCGCGAAGGCCTACCCGCGCCGGCCAGCCACGTGCTGATCTCGCCCGGCCTCGATATGTCGCTGGCCAACCCGGCCATTTTCGAACTGGCCGAGCACGACCCGTGGCTGGACATTCCCGGCGGATTGGAGGCGATCCGCCTCTACGGCGCCGGCATGGACCGCGCCGACTGGCGCATCAGCCCGCTCTACGGCGACCTTTCGGTGCTGCCGCGCACGCTTCTGTTCACCGGATCGCGCGACCTGCTCTCACCCGACAACCTGATCTTCGCGGAAAAGGCCCGCGCTGCCGGCGTGGACGTCGAGGTCGTCTATGGCGAAGGCATGTTCCATGTCTGGCCGCTGATCCGCATGCCGGAAGCGCGGCTGGCCCGCGACCGCATGGTGGACTTCCTCGCCGCCGATGCGGCAAGGATCGCCCCGCGACACGCGCACGAAGCGGCCGAGAGCCCGGATTCTTCCAATCCGGTCCGGGATGCCGCCGAGTAGGCCTCTCAGAACTTGCCGGTGTTGCGGAACACCTCGAACGTCGCGCGGATATGATCGGCCACGGCCTTGACCGGCGCGCTGGCATCAGGCGTCACCACCATGGCAAGGCTGTAGTTGCCGATCTCCGGCATGCCGTCCTTCTGGCCGAGCGCGACCATGTCGCTGCCGATGAAAGAGCCCGGCAGGGGAGCGATGGCGAGGTCGGCCATGATCGCCGCCCGCTGGCCGGCGGTGTGGGCGCTCATATAGGCGACGCGGTAATTGATCCCCTGCCGTCCGAGCGCTTCCAGCGCCCCTGCCCGCCACACGCAGCCTTCCTCCCACACCGACACCGGCAACGGGTCGCGCAGGTGCGCCGAGCCGCCCTTGGCGCCCGCCCACACGATCGGCTCGGTCAAAAGCACCTCGGCGCCGATGGCGCTGGCCTTGTAGGAGTTGGTGAGCAGCGTCAGGTCCAGCGCCCGGTCGTCCATGCGCCGGCGCAGGTTGATCGACTGGTCGATGGTGACGTCGACGGCGATGGACGGATGCGACTGGGCGAAGCGCTTGAGCACATGCGGCAGCACCCGTTCGCCGTAGTCGTCCGGCGCGCCGAGTCGCACCACGCCGACGATGTCGGGCACGATGAACTTCGACACCGCCTCGCGGTTGATCGCGAGCAGCCGCCTTGCATAGCCGAGCAGCATTTCGCCGTCCGTCGTCAGCGATACCGAACGCGCGTCGCGCGCGAACACCGAGCGGCCGAGGATGTCCTCCAGCTTCTTGATCTGCATGGAGACCGCCGACGGCGTGCGATAGACGGCCGTCGCGGCGGTGGTGAAGCTGCCGGTTTCGGCGATCGCCACGAACGTGCGCAGGACATCGAGATCGAGCAGCGGCAAGGGATGATTGAGCGGCGCGTTCATGGTGTCGCTTTCAATTTTTCTGATGAAAAACATCATTCCATTTCGTTTGATTGAATAACAATCCGGGCTCATAGTCAATCCTGTCGGAAGGTGACGAGCGGCACCCCGATCAGGCCCTGAAGGCCCCTGATCCGCCGCCCAAGCCCGGAACGCCAAGGAGAAGGCCATGACATCGATACTGTCGACGATCGGTCGTATCGCGACCGAGTTCAACGCCGCCCGCACCCGCTACCAGACCGAGCGCGCTATCCTTTCGCTGCCGCAGGAATTGCGGAAGGATATCGGCTGGCCGGAAGCCAGCGAGACGCCTGCTGCATCGCGCGAGAAAGTTCTGCACTGACGCGACGGCCGACGCACCCCTGCCCGCCCCGGACAGGGTCGCCGGCCAGTCATGCCACCACTGCATGGCGCATATGAACAAATCGCATGGCGCTCGCGGCCGATAATTAATCGACTGTAAACACAGCCGATTTCGAGCGCCATGCCGGAAAACGACAGCATTGCGATGTCGCTTTTCATGCCAAGCGCTTCGCATTTGCGATTTCATCGTGCACTGCACAAGACTATATCGCGGTCAAACGAGCCGGCCCCACTCCATCACGCGAAGGCGACCCGTCTGAGCAACCGAATGGAGTTCGTCATGAAATTCTTCAGCCGCCTCTTCACCCGTCGCGAAGGCAACCTGACGACGGCGCTTGAGCGCCAGCGCCTCGGCCGCACCATGCCCGGCCAGACCGGCGCCGTCGCGGCCGCCCGCCTCGGCTTCGTCGCCTGAATTTCCGCGCCGCGTTCCATAGCGACGCGTGCTTCCTGAACCGCAACCGCCCCGGCTTCTCCGCCGGGGCGGTTTCGTGTATTTCCGTGTCGGGATATCCGGCGATGCAACCGCAGCGGGCAGCGCATGGCGCCGCCCTCCCATGGATTGCCCGTTTGCGACCCATGTCGCAAATTTAATTCTTGCAAAGCCGTCTAGCCGATTGACAGGAAAGGTTTTTCCTGATGACGCTATGCTGATCGCGACATTCTGATCGCGTCATCCGGGCCTCGGGAGGGTGCCGTGAACGCCAGCCAGCATTCCAGCAAGCGGTCGTTTGTCTTTTTTCTCATCCCCGATTTCACCATGGTCGCCTTCGCGACCGCGCTGGACCCGTTGCGGCTGGCCAATCGCATGCTCGGCTACGAAGCCTATAAGTGGCGGCTGGCCAGTATCGACGGCAAGCCGGTGCGCGCCTCCAGCGGCGTCGAGTGCGCGGTCGACACCTCGCTCGACGACGAGCGGCGCAAGATGGCCGGGCCGGACCGGCCGTCCATGGCAATCGTGTGCAGCGGCATCAACGTTGAGAAATACCACAACAAGTCGGTCTTCGCCTGGCTGCGCGAGGAGCACAATCGCGGCGTCGCCGTCGGCGGCCTGTGTACCGGCGCCTATGTGCTGGCCAATGCCGGCCTGTTGTCCAACAGGCGCTGCGCCATCCACTGGGAAAACCTGCCCGGTTTCCAGGAGGCCTTTCCGAAGGCCAACGTCTTCGCCGATCTCTATGAGGTCGACCAGAACATCTATACTTGCGCCGGCGGCACCGCGGCCCTCGACATGATGCTGAAGCTGATCGGCGACGATTTCGACGAGAACCTCGTCAACCGCGTCTGCGAGCAGGTGCTGACCGACCGCGTCAGGAGCCCGACCGACCGCCAGCGCCTGCCTTTGCGCGCACGGCTCGGCGTGCAGAATTCCAAGGTGCTCACCATCATCGAACTGATGGAGGCCAACCTGTCGGAGCCGCTGTCGCTGATCGAGATCGCCGACCATGTCGACCTGTCGCGCCGGCAGATCGAGCGGCTGTTCCGCTCCGAGATGGGTCGTTCCCCGGCCCGCTACTATCTCGAAATCCGGTTGGACCGCGCCCGCCACCTGCTCATCCAGTCGTCCATGCCGGTGGTGGAAGTGGCGGTGGCCTGCGGCTTCGTCTCGGCCTCGCACTTCTCAAAATGCTACCGCGAACTCTACGCCCGCTCGCCGCAGCAGGAACGGGTGGACCGCAAGCACCTCCTGGCGGCGTAGCCCGCTCAGCGGTCGTTGTCGTATAGCCAGCGGCGGTCGCGCCACATCTTCTCGCCGATCATGCAATCGACGCCGGGCTCCGCGGCGGCAAGCATGACAGGTGGCGCCCTTGCCGCTTCGGCGGCACGACGCGGCTCTCCCGCCAGTTCCATCACCAGCTTGCGCCGCACGGCCTCCGGAAACTGCATCCAGTCGTTGACCGGCACCATGAAGGCGCCCGGCCCGCCGATGACGCAATCGCCATAGTAGCGGTCGAGGTCGGCAACGTCGTAGATTGAAGAGAAGCCGCCGCGTGTCATCAGCGGCAGGCCGTTGATGGTGATGCCCTGCCCGATCAGTTCGTCGCGGATGCCGGCCACCGGAGCACCCTGGTTGTTCGGTCCGTCGCCGGAAATGTCGATGACGCGCCTGGCGCTCTGAAAGCCGCTCTCGGCGAACAGGTCGCCGCCGAATTCGAGCGCCGCCGAGATCGACGTGCGCCTGGCGCTGCTGGGCGGCCTGGCGCTCATCTGCGCGACGACGCGCTCGGCATCCTCACGGGTTGCGATCGTCGTCCAAGGCACGACCACGCGCTGCATGGTGGTGCCGGCCCATTCGACATAAGTGACGGCGATCCTGCCGTTGGCGCCGTCGGCGATGGCCTGCAGCACGGTCTTGTGGGTCAAGGCAGCGGCATAGCCGTGCCGCTGGATTTCCAGTTCCGCCGCCGACATCGACAGCGATACGTCGACCGCCAGCACAAGCTGCACGTCAACGGGCTCCGCAGCGTTGGCGCGCAAGGCCGTGAGGGCGAACCACACGCCGCTCAGGGCAACCCGCCATGGGCGAAGCCGACGAGACATGCCCAAGGATACGCCAAATTATCGCCGGGGAAAATGCCGGCTTCCTCAGCTCCTCGGCTTCAGGTTCTCCGGGTCATAGAGCGGCTTGTAGCCGACGCCCGCCACCTCGACCGGGAAGGTGTCGCCGAAATACTCGACCTGGAGCTTGCGGCCCGCCTCGCAGTAGCTCCATGGCAGGTAAGCGAGCGCGATGTTTTTTCCTATGGTCGGGCCGTAGGCGACCGACGTCGTGAAGGAACGGCGGCCGAGTTCGTCCACCAGCGTCTCGCCTGTCGCGGGGTCCATCACCGGCATGATGCCGACCGGATAGCGGGCAACGCCCTTGGAATCGCGGTTGTCGGTCATCACCAGCGTGCACAGCATCGCCGGCTGATGGTCGCGCGCCTTGTATTCCAGATGCTTTGCCTTGCCGCAAAAGTCCGCTTCCTTGACCTTCGGGCGGGCGAGATCGGCCTCGATCAGGTTGTATTCGGTCAGCAGGTCGGCGTTCTGCAACCGCAGGCTCTTTTCCATGCGGCGCGAATTGGCATAGGTCTCGACGCCGAAGGCCATGACGCCGGTGGAGCGGAGCGCGTCCCACACCGCCAGCCCATCTTCGTAGCGCATATGCAGTTCCCAGCCCTGCTCCCCGACATAGGAGAGGCGGAAGGCCAGCACGTCCTTGCCGGCGATGCGGATCGTCTTGATCGCCGCGAAGGGAAAGTTTTCCAGCGAAAGGCCTTCCGGATCCTCCACCACCTTCTGCAAGGTGGCGCGCGCGTTCGGCCCCCAGATGCCGACGGTGACGTACTTTTCCGTCACGTCGGTAACGGTGACGTCGAAACCCTTGTCCTCGGCTACGCGCTTCACATAGTGGAAATCACGCGGACCGGCATCGGCGCCGTCCACCACCCGGCAGCGGTCGGCCATGCGGATGACGGTCAGGTCGGCGCGCACCATGCCCTCGTCGTCGAGGAAGTGGGTGTAGATGCCCTTGCCGATGTTGTTGTCGCCGCCAATTTTCGCGGCGCACAGCCATTCCATCAGCGCCACATGGTCGGGACCGGCCACCTCGAACATGTAGAAATGCGACAGGTTCACGATGCCGCAATCCTCGCTCATGGCGAGATGCTCGGCGTTCGAGACGCGCCAGAAATGGCGGTTGTCCCACTCGTTCTCGCGCACCGGCACGCGGTTGCCGTACTTTTCCAGGAGGTGCTCGTTGGCGGCGTAGCCGTGTGCGCGCTCCCAGCCGCCCAGTTCCATGAAATAGCCGCCCAGTTCCTTCTCGCGCTCATAGAAGGGCGAACGCTTGACGTTGCGACCGGTGGCGTAGGGCTCGCGCGGGTGCACGGCCGGATTGTAGATTTTCTGCGCCGCCTCGCCGCAGCGTCCGGCGATGAAGTCTTCGGTGAGCTGGTGCGGATAGAAGCGGGAATAGTCGATCGAATTGTGGTCGATATGCGTGCGGCCGTCCGTCATCCAGTCGGCCACCAGCTTGCCGTAGCCCGGCCCGTCCTTGACCCAGATGGCGACGGCGTACCACAGCCCCCTCACCTTCTGGCTCTCGCCGATGGAGGCGCCGCCGGCGGCCGAGACCTGCAGCAGCCCGTTGAAGGAGCGCCGCTCGTCATAGCCAAGTTCGCCGAGGATCGGGGTCAGTTCGATGGCACGCTCCAGCGGCTCCAGGATCTGCTCCATGTCGAGGTCGCGCTGCGACGGCGACAGCCGCGCCTGGTCCTTTTCGAGCAGGTCGCGCGGATGGACGAGGCGTGGATTGGTCTCCTCGTAGTAGCCCCACTCGATCATGCCGCCTTCCGAGGTCTTCGGGTCGCCGGTGTCGCGCATGTAGGCGGAGTTGCCCTGGTCGCGCATCAGCGGATAGCCGATTTCCTTGCCGGTGCCGGCGAATTCCGTGTACGGGCCGAAGAAGGTCAGCGGATGGTCCACCGGCATCACCGGCAGGTCCTCGCCCGCCATCTCGGCGATCAGGCGGCCCCACAGGCCAGCGCAGACCACCACATAGTCGGCATGAATGGTGCCGCGACTGGTGACGACGCCCTTGATGCGGCCGTTCTCGATGATGAGCGACTTGGCCGGCGTGTTGGCGAAGGCCTTCAGCTTGCCGGCCTTCTCGGCCTGGTCGACCAGCTTGCCGGCGACCGTCTGCGAACGCGGGATGACGAGGCCGGCGTCGGGGTCCCACAGGCCGCCCTGCACCACCGATTCTTCGATCAGCGGGAACTTTTCCTTGATCTCGGCCGGGCTCACCAGCCGGGCGCGTGTGCCGAAGGCCTTCGCCGACGCCACCTTGCGCTTGATCTCGTCCATGCGCGCATCGTCGCCGACGCGGGCGACCTCGAGGCCGCCGATGCGCTCGTAGTGGCCCATCTTCTCGTAGAAATCGATGGAATAGAGCGAGGTCCAGCACGACAGGAAATCGTGGCTGGTCATGTAGCAGAAGTCGGACGCATGGGCGGTAGAGCCGATGTCGGTCGGAATGCCCGACTTGTCGATGCCGACGATATCGTCCCAGCCGCGCTCGATCAGGTGATGCGCGACCGAGGCGCCGACGATGCCGCCCAGCCCGACGATGACGACCTTCGCCTTGTTCGGAAACTCTGCCATTGCGCTCACTCCGAAGGGGATTCCGGGAAGTGGAATTTCGGGCACACTATAGAGCGGTGCGGCACGATTGCAGCCTGTTTGCGACATCGCCCGAACGCCGCGCGACCAGCCTTGCCGCGGCAGATGCCGGACACGTCAAGGCCGGGCGTCTGCCCAGCCTTTTCGTCGCGCGTTCAGGTGTCTTAAGCCTATTTGATCCTGGCGACACCACCTGAAATCTCGATGGTCTCGGCACCGGTCAGCGCCTGAAGGTCGCCGTTCGGAAAGGTGACGAAGCAGCCGTTGGGGCAGAATTGCGCCGTCTCGCCGGCGGCGAGCGTCAGTTCCGTCTTGCTGCCGCCTTCGGTGACGACCAGCGTGCGGGCCTCGTTGTCCCTGTTGACGGCGCTGGCGGCAAACGCCTGGCCGGCAGTGGCCGCAAGAACGGTCGCGGCAAGGAGCGATCTCCACATTGCAATCCCGGTGTCGCCACCGCCTCTGTTGTCCCAAGCAAGGCATCCAGCCATTGCGCGCACTGTATACGGGGATGAAGCTGAACCGCAACTGAATGCCGCATTCATGCCACAATCGGTTTCGCGGCGGCCGAGGCGGAGGGAAACCGGTCAGTTCGGGTCCGGCTTGCGGCCCTTGCGGCGGCTCTTGGCCTGCTGGCGCGCGGCCTCGGCCTTCGCCTCTTCCTGCTCGGCGGCCTCGACCTCGATGCGGTCGTCGTCGGTCGGCCACGGCTCCAGCGCCGGCTTCTTCTCAATGGCGGCGCGCACGGTCGAAGGGATGTCAATGCCCTCGCGATCGAACGCATCGAGAATGGCGAAGCGGATGTCGTTCTGCACGGTTCCGCTGTTGGTGATGTCGGCAAGGAAGACGCGCATCTCGAATTCCAGCGCCGCCGGACCGAAATTGGTGAACTGGACGAAGGGCTCGGGATTCTTCAGCACCATCGGATGGCCGCGCGCGATCTCGGTGAGCACCGCATGCGCCTTGTGCGCATCGCTGTCATAGGCGACGCCGACCTTGATCTCCATGCGGCCGAGCTTGTTGCGATGCGTCCAGTTGCCGACCGCATTGTTGATGAGGTTGGAGTTGGGCAGGATGACCGACTGGCGCTGGAACGTCTCAATCTCGGTCGCGCGCACGCTGATCTTCTTGACGGTGCCGGACACGTCGCCGGCGACGATCCAGTCACCCACCTTGAATGGCCGCTCGGCCAGAAGGATCAGGCCGGAGACGAAGTTGGAGACGACGTTCTGGAGGCCGAAGCCGATACCCAGCGAAAGCGCGCCGGCGACCAGCGCGAGATTGGACAGGTCTATGCCCGCCGCCGAGATGCCGACCAGCGCGGCCAGCGCCACGCCGGCATAGCCGACCGCCAGCCGGATCGAATTGCGCACGCCGGTATCGACCTTGCCGCGCGCCATCACCGAGCCGTCGAGCCAGCCCTGGAACCAGCGCGTCAGGAAATAGCCGACAACGAAGACGACGATGCCCGACAGGATGCCGGTGAAGGAAATGGTCACCGAGCCGATGGTGAGCCCTGTGGCGAGCCTGTAGCTCCAGGACTGGATGTCGCCCGGCTGGAAGCCCCACATCATCAGGATCAGCGGCAGGAAGACCAGCACGATCAGCACGTTGAGCGCGATCGAGGCTACCAGGCCCAGCTGGTCGAGCGTGTTGTCCTCTAGCGACGAGTTCTCCGCCAGCCAGCGGCCGAGCGAGGAATTGCCGAACCCGCCCTCGGCGCCGATGGCTCGGGCCGACAGAAGCCCGATATAGGCCGTCACCAAGATGGTGCCGGTGACGACCACCTGCAGCGAGACGAACGTGGCAAGGCCGATATAGCCCAGAAGGGCGGCGCCGATGGTGAAGGCGCCCAGCCCGTAGGCGCTGTAGCGCAGCCACGCCGGCCAGCGGCGCCATTCGCCTTCCTTCGTGCGGAACGGCTTCAGCGATCCCATGAGGATGAGCAGCACGCCGACGATGACGGCGGCCAGGAAGCTGCGCGCCACCGTCAGCGACAGCGGCGAGCCCATCTGGTTGTTGACGATGGCGAGGAAGCTGCTGACGCCGATGACGAGCGCCATCGCCGTGGTCAGCCGCACCAGCCAGCGCGCGGCTTCAGGTTCGACCGGTATCAGCCGCCACTGCGGCCGCGCCGGCGACAGCGCCGCATTGGTCAGCCGGTTGACGCAGAAGACGAGGCCGATAACCGTCATGGCGGCGGCCAGGAAGGTGCCGATGTCGCCGCGCAGCACGCCGTAGTAGTCGTAGAAGAAATAGGTCGCGGCGAAGAACACGCCCAGCGCCACCGTCGGCAGCAGCGTCGACCAGAAGGTGCGCGACAACCGGCTGAGATAGGACGGGCTTTCACCTCCGTTCGGGTCGATCAGGCGGCCGAAGACGCGGCGTCCGCCGAACATCAGCACGAAGGCGGCGATCAACGCCATCATCGTGGCGAGAAGCATCGGCTGCGCCTTGTATTTCAGCGCGAAGCCCAGCCAGGAGGAAATCGTGTTGTAGAGGGACGTCACGCCGGCATGGGCGTCGGACAGCACCTTGCTGCTGAAGGCATCCGTCAGCGCGTAGCGCCGCGTCAAAAGGTTGCGGAACAGGTCGCTGCGCGTCGTGGCGACCGTGTTGATGAGGTTGCTGATGCGCACCGACAGCGCCTGGGCCGAAGCGGTGACCGCGTTGATCTCGGCCTTTTCGGCAGCCAGCGCCTGGCGCTCGCTGGTGACGATGTCCGGCTCGGCGGGCTGCCCCTCTGCCGGGGGCGGCCCCAATTGCTCCAGCCGCTTGTTGATCTCGGCGATACGCGGCCGGAAGGCCAGCGCGCTCTGCAGGGCCTGCGGCGCCAGTTCCTCCAGTTGCAGCCGGATATCGACGAGCTTGTCGTCGTCTTCCTTGTTCTGCCCGATCTGCTTTTCGAGCCCGTCGACCTTGGCAGTGAGGTCCTGCAGCACCTTCTGCTGCGCGGCGACGATGCCGGCCGGCGCCTGGACAGGTGCAGGCTCGGCCGTCGCCTGTGCCCCGGCCGGCACGACGCAGGCAAGCGCCAGCACGAAGACCAGCAGGCGCAGCAGCGAAGGAAAGGTCGGGAAACGGCTCAACGGCGGCGACTCGGGGACAGATGGCGTTTCAGCGACCGCCATTGATAGAGACAGCACCGGCGGCGGGCAAGCGCGGGCTGGGATCGCAGCCGATCAATCGGGTCGGCCAACTGGTCGGCCAAACTGGTCGGCCTGTCGAAAAGCGATGGCGAAATATTGGCTTTGACCGTCCGGCCTGCTCTATAGTCTGCCCACGCCCCGCAACGGAAAATCACGATCATGGCGGAATACTCGGCCTTCGCGCTGCTCCGGAATGCGCTGTCGGGAAACAGGGACTGGAAACCGGCCTGGCGCAAGCCCGAGCCGAAGGCATCCTACGACGTCATCGTCATCGGCGGTGGCGGGCATGGCCTTTCCACCGCCTATTACCTAGCCAAGGAGCATGGCATCACCAACGTCGTGGTGCTGGAGAAGGGCTGGCTCGGTTCCGGCAATGTCGGGCGCAACACCACGGCCGTGCGCTCCAACTACCTGCTGCCGCCCAACACCCGCTTCTACGAGCATTCGATGAAGCTGTGGGAGAACCTCTCGCACGACCTCAACTACAACGTCATGTTCTCGCAGCGCGGCTGCCTCAATCTCGCGCATTCGCCGGCGCAGCTCGACGACTATGCGCGGCGCGGCAACTCCATGCGCCATCAGGGCGTCGACGCCGAGCTGATGACGCTGGCCGAGATCAAGCGCCTGATGCCGATGATCGACGTATCCGACGCGGCACGCTTCCCCGTCTATGGCGGCCTGATGCAGCCGCGCGCCGGCACCGCCCGCCACGACGCCGTCGCCTGGGGCTACGCGCGCGGCGCCGACCGGCGCGGTGTCGACATCGTCGAGAACTGCGAGGTGACGGGTTTCATCAAGGACGGCGACAAGATCGTCGGCGTTTCCACCTCGCGCGGCGAGATCAGGGCGAAGAAAGTCGCGGTCGCGGTCGCCGGTTCGACCGGGCGCGTCATGCAACTGGCCGGCATCGACCGGCTGCCGATCGAGAGCCATGTATTGCAGGCCTTCGTCTCCGAATCGCTGAAACCGGTGCTCGACACCGTCGTCACCTTCGGCATGGGGCACTTCTACATCTCCCAGTCCGACAAGGGCGGGCTGGTCTACGGCGGCGACATCGACGGCTATAATTCCTACGCCCAGCGCGGCAACCTGCCGATCGTCGAGGACGTCATGGCCGAGATGCTGGCGCTGTTCCCCTCGCTGGCGAGCGTGCGCATGCTGCGTTCGTGGGGCGGCGTCTGCGACATGTCGATGGACGGCTCGCCGATCATTACCAAGGGGCCGCTGCCGGGCATGTATCTCAACTGCGGCTGGTGTTACGGCGGCTTCAAGGCGACGCCCGCATCCGGCTTCTGCTTCGCCCACACCATCGCCCGCGACGAGCCGCACGACCTCAACGCCGCATTCACGCTCGATCGCTTCCATCGCGGCATCCTGATCGACGAGAAGGGCCAGGGCGCGACGCCGAGGCTGCATTAGGCCATGATCCCAGAAAGTGGATCCCGGTTTTTGGACAAGATCATGGCGAAACAAAAAGACGCAAAAGCATGCTGATCACCTGCCCCTATTGCGGCCCGCGCGACGTGTCCGAGTTCACCTATCAGGGCGACGGCAACCGCCAGCGCCCTGCCCCGAACTCGCAGAACCTCGATGCCTGGAACGAATACGTCTACGACCGGCTGAACCCGGCCGGCGACCACAACGAGATATGGCAGCATTCCGGCGGTTGCCGCATCCATATCCGCGTCGTGCGCAACACGCTGACGCATGCGATTTCCAGCGCTGTGGCAGTGCGCGGAGGCAAGGCATGAGCGCGCGCCGCACCGAAGGCGGCGGCCGAATCGACCGCGCCCGCACCATCCGCTTCACCTTCGACGGCGCCACCTACAGCGGCCATCCGGGCGACACGCTGGCCTCGGCGCTGCTCGCCAACGGCGTTTCCCTGTTCGGCCGCTCCTTCAAGTACCACCGCCCGCGCGGCGTACTAAGCGCCGGTGTGGACGAGCCGAACGCGCTGGCGACCGTCCTGCGCGGGCAGGCGCGCGAGCCCAACATCCCCGCGACGATGGTCGAGATCCATGACGGGCTGGTGGCCGAGAGCCAGAATCGCTTTCCCTCGCTGGCCTGGGACGTCAGCGCCGTCAACCAGCTTGCCGGCCCGCTGATCTCCGCCGGCTTCTATTACAAGACCTTCATGGGGCCGGTGATCGGGCCGCTGAAAGGCACCCGCTTCTGGATGGTGTGCGAGCGCTTCATCCGCCGCGCCGCCGGTCTCGGCCGGGCCGGCGCCGTTCCCGACAAGGCGCGCTACGAGCACATGAACGCCTTCTGCGACGTGCTCGTCGTCGGCGCCGGCCCGGCGGGACTGACGGCGGCGAAGGCGGCTGCCGAAAAAGGCGCACGCGTCGTCCTCGCGGACATCGAGCCGCGCCTCGGCGGCTCCGCCAACTGGTCCGGCGAGACCATCGACGGCAAGCCGGCGGCCGACTGGGCCGCCGCCGCCGTCAACGACCTGCGCACGGCGGACAATGTGCGCCTCCTGCCGCGCACCACCGTCTGGGGCTACTACGACGGCAACACGCTGGCTGCCCTTGAGCGCGTCAGCGACCACAAGCAGCACCCCGCCAAGGGCGAGCCACGCCATCGCTATTGGGCGATCCGCGCAAAATCGGTCGTGCTGGCGACCGGCGCGCTGGAACGGCCGCTGGTCTTCCCCGGCAACGATCGGCCGGGCGTCATGCTGGCGGGTGCGGCCGAGCGCTACGCCAACGAGTTTGGCGTGCTGCCGGGGCAGAAGATCGCCGTCTTCACCAACAACGACAGTGCCTACCGTGCCGCGCATGCGCTGAGGCAGGCGGGCGCTGCCATCGCTGCAATCGTCGACGTGCGAACGGACATTTCCGCCGACATGCTCGATTTCGCCGGCAAGGCAGAAACCGAGATGCTGACCGGCCACGCCGTCGTCGCCACCGAAGGTGGCAAGGCGCTGACCGGTATCAAGGTGCAGCGCTTCGACGCCGCTACCGGCGCGCTGTCCGGCGAGCCGCGCTCCATCCACGCCGACTGCCTGCTGATCTCCGGCGGCTGGTCGCCCGCCATCCATCTCGCCAGCCAGGCCGGCGCGAAAGCGGAATGGGACGAGGCGCTGCAAGCCTTCCTGCCGCCGAAGCCGAACCAGAAATGGACCGGTGCAGGCGCCTTCACCGGTGCGTTCTCGACCACCGACGCAATCGAACAGGGCCATGCCGCCGGGCTCGCGGCATCCGGCGCCAGATCGAAGCATTTCGATGCGCCCGCCGTCGAGGCGGCTCCCGGCGCGCCGGGCTCCGAACCCGTGTTCGAGATCGCAGCGCCGGGCAAGAGCTTCGTCGATTTCCAGCACGACGTGACCGCCGACGACGTCCGGCTCGCTCATCGCGAGGGATTCGTCTCGGTCGAGCACCTGAAGCGCTACACCACGCTCGGCATGGCGACAGACCAGGGCAAGACCTCCAACGTGCCCGGCCTCGCCATCATGGCGGCAGCGCTCGGCAAGGCGATCCCTGAGGTCGGCACCACCCGCTTCCGCCCGCCCTATGCGGCCGTTTCACTGGGCTCGCTGGCCGGTGAGCGTTTCGGCGACCTGAAGCCGGAACGGCTCACGCCCATGCACGACTGGCACCTCGCCAACGGCGCAACCATGTATTCCGCCGGCCTATGGTGGCGGCCGCAGATCTACGGCCATGCCGGGGAAACCGTCGAGCAGGCCTATGTGCGCGAGACGAAAGCGACGCGCAGCTCGGCCGGCATCGTCGACGTCTCGACGCTGGGCAAGATCGCCGTGCAGGGGCCGGATGCCGCCGAACTGCTCGACCGCGTCTACACCAACATGTTCTCCACGCTTGCCGTCGGCAAGGCGCGCTACGGGCTGATGCTGCGCGAGGACGGGCTGGCCTTCGACGACGGCACGACATGGCGGCTCGGCGAGCAGGATTTCCTTATGACGACGACGACGGCCAATGCCGGCAAGGTCATGCAGCATCTGGAATATTTCCTCGATGTGGTGTGGCCGGAGCTGAAAGTCACGATCACCTCCGTCACCGACCAGTGGGCGGGCGCCGCCATCGGCGGGCCGAAGGCACGGGAAATCCTCGCCGCCTGCGTCGAGGGCACGGCAGTGGACAACGCCACCCTGCCCTTCATGGGCATCGTCCACGGCGAGATCGCCGGCGTGCCGGTGATGATCTGCCGCCTCTCCTTCTCCGGCGAGATGGCCTTCGAGGTCTATTGCGGCGCCGACTGGGGCACGCATGTCTGGGAAGCGCTCATCGAAGCCGGCAAGCCGTTCGACCTCGTGCCCTACGGGCTGGAGGCGCTGGGCACCATGCGCATAGAGAAGGGACACGTCACCGGCGCCGAGATCGACGGCCGCACCACGGCGCGCGACCTGCATCTCGACTGGATGCTGTCGAAGAAGAAGCCGTTCATCGGCTCGGCCATGATGGACCGCGAGGGCCTGGTCGCCGCCGACCGCCTGCAACTCGTCGGCGTCGTCTCGCTCGACAACCGGCCGCTCAACGGCGGCGCCCATATCGTCGAGGAACTGGACGAAAAGAACCCGCACGGTTCCATCGGCCACATCACCGCCTGCTGCTATTCGCCCTCGCTCGGCAAATACATCGCGCTGGCGCTGGTCGAGGGCGGCAAGGCGCGCCACGGCGGCCGCACCTTCACCTCCGACCCGCTGCGCGGCCGCTTCGGCCCGGTCGAGATCGTCAGCCACCATTTTTTCGACCCCGAAGGGAGCCGCATGCATGGCTAGGTCAACCGAGGTCGAACGCCTGTCGCCGCTGGCGCCGGTCTACCGCGCCGGCCCGCACGGCAATTTCGAGGACGGCGTCGGCGTGGCGCTGTCGGAGCCGCGTCCCGGCTCGATCGTCCAGCTTGCCGCATGGCCCGGCGAGGAACGCAGGATGATCGAAGCGATCCGCACCGTCGCCGGCCTTTCCCTGTCCGACGGGGCCGGCAGCGGCGTCACCGAAGCCGGCCCCGTCGGACAGGGAAAGGCCGCCTTCGGCTTCGCGCCCGGCAAGTTCACCGTCGTCGACGAAAAGGACGGGCTGGCGGCCGCTTTCGCCAAGGCGGTCACGCCGGCGATCGGCACGGTGACGGACCTGTCGCACGGCCGCACCGTCATCCGCATCGAAGGGCCTGAGGCGGAATGGGTGCTGGCGAAGTTCTTCGCCATCGATTTTTCGCCGACCGCCTTCCCGCTCGACGCCGGCCGCTCGACGACGCATCACGACATCTTCGCCCAGATCCAGCGTAGCGGCCCGGACCGTTTCGACATCCACGTCTTCCGCTCCTTCGCGCGCTCCTTCTGGACGGCGCTGTGCCACGGCTCGGAGGAAGTCGGCTACGAAGTGGCATAAGAGGGAAACCAAATGGAGTTCATCAACTCTACGGCGGCCAAGGCCGTCAAGCTGCCCTTCAGCCAGGGGGTGCGCGTCGGCGACGTGCTTTATCTGTCCGGCGCGCTCGGCAACGTGCCGGGGAAGCTGGAGCTGGTGTCCGGCGGCATCGAGGCCGAAGCGCGCCAGACGATGGAGAACATCGGCGCGGTGCTGAAGGAAAACGGCCTGACCTTCGCCAACGTCTTCAAATGCACGGTGATGCTGGCCGACATGGCGGACTGGCCGACGTTCAACCGTATCTATCTTGAATATTTCGATCCCGACCGCCTGCCGGCCCGATCCGCCTTCGGCGCCAACGGGCTGGCGCTCGGTGCCCGGCTCGAACTCGAATGCATGGCCTATATGCCCGGTGCCAAGTGATGTTCGGCTGGCTGGCCTTACGATAGGCCGCTCCTGTTGCTTGAGGACGGCTGAGGCCGGCTCGATAGTCGCCTCAGGAATCGGCGGTTGCGACGACCGCCGACAGACCTGAAAGCGGCTCAATGCGTCGATCCTAGCCATCCCGCATGGATGCACACCGTTCCACGACTGTGACCGACTCTGCCGACCTGCCACCGGAAACGATATCGCTGCTGGTGCCGGTAACGGTGGCTTGCGGCGTCCTCATGACCAGCCTGGACCAGAACGTCGTCGTCACCGCCCTGCCGGGCATCGGCGAGACGCTCGGCCGCGCGCCGAGTGAACTCGGCCTGCTGATCACCGCCTACGTCGCCTCCCTCATCATCACCATGCCGATCGGCGGCTGGGCGGCGGAGCGCTTCGGCCTGCGCAATTCCTACTGCTTCGCAGTGCTCGTCTTCGGCGTCGCGTCGGCGCTGTGCGGCATGGCGAGCGACCTGTGGTCTCTGGTTGCCGCACGCGCCCTGCAGGGCTTCGGCGGCGCGCTGATGGGCACGCTGGGCCAAGTCACGGTGCTGCAGAGCTTCCCGCGCAACCGCACGCTGAAGATCAACATGTACATCTCGCTGGCCGGCCAGTCCGGCCCGCTGATCGGGCCGCTGCTCGGCGGCGCGCTGACGACATACGTTTCCTGGCGGTGGATCTTCTTCGTCAACATTCCGCTGGCGTTCGCCGCCGTCGTCGCCTCGGTCCTGCTGTTTCCGACCGGCACCAAGCCGGTGCGCCGGCCCTTCGACTTTCCAGGCTTCATGCTGGTCGGCGCCGGCATGGTGCTTCTGGTGCTCGGCATGGATTCGCTGGCCGCCAAGGATACCGCCGGCCTGACGACGACCGCGCAAATCATCCTCGCCGTGGCCGTTCTCACGATCGCTTCGCTCTACTGCCTGCGCAGTCCCAACCCGATCCTCGACCTCAACCTTTTGCGCATCCGCACCTTCCGCATCTCCTTCCTGACCGGCGGCGGGCTGGACACGATCGGCATGACGTCGGTGATCTTCCTACTGCCGCTGATGTTCCAGCTCGGCTTCGGCATGAGCGCGGTGGCCGCCGGCTCCCTCACCTTCATGGCCGCCGTCGGATCCATCATCGTGCGCTTCTTCATGCCGGCCCTGCTGAAACGCTTCGGCTTCCGGCGCGTGCTGGTCTTCAACACGCCGATCTGCGCGGCACTTGTCGCCGGCTTCGCGCTGATGCAGGCGACGACGCCGGTGTGGATCGTGCTCGCCTACATCTTCGTCTTCGGCGTGTTCCGCTCGGCGCAATGGGCCTCGACCGGCAACCTCGCCTATTCGGATATCGCTGCCGAACAGCTCGCCCGTTTCAGCGCGCTCTACTACATCCTGTGGCAACTCGGCGTGGCGATCAGCGTCGGCACGGCCGCCGCCCTGCTCTCGGTATTGGCCGGAAACGGACCGGCCGAGGCCGACGACTTCCGCATCCTCTTCGTCATCGAAGGACTGGTGACGTTCGCCGCCCTGTTCGCCTACCTGCACCTGACGCCACAGGACGGCACCAATGTGAGCGGGAACGAAGTGAGGGGAATGGGGGAGTAGGGCAGTAGGGCAGTAGGGCAGTAGGGCAGTAGGAAAGACTAACTCAGAACCCAGCCTTTCATATTGCCTTACTGCCTTACTCCCCTACAAACGTCACCCACTCCTCCAGCGGCGCGCGGTCCGTGCGGAAATCGTTCTCGGGCTTGGACGCATCCTCGTAACCGAGCGCCATGCCGCACACCACGACCTCCTCGTCGGTGATCGAGAGCACCGGCCTGATTTGCCTGTGGTAGGGCGCGAAGGCAGCCTGTGGGCAGGTGTGCAGCCCCCTCGCCCGTGCCGCGATCATGATGTTCTGCAAGAACATGCCGTAGTCGATCCACGAGCCCTGGTTGAGCCGCCGGTCGATGGTGAAGATCATGCCCACCGGCGCATCGAAGAAGACGAAGTTGCGGTCGTGCTGGGCGCGCATCCGATCCACCTCGCGCCGGCCGATGCCGAGCACGCCGTATAGGCCGAAGCCGTTGGCGCGGCGCCGCGTCAGGTACGGCTCGAAGAACTGGTCGGGATAGTATTTGTACTCGTCCCATTCCGCCTTTTCGGCACGGATGCCGGAATTGAGGATGGCATCGGTGATGCGCTGCTTCACCGCGCCCTTGGTCACATAGACCCGCCACGGCTGCATGTTGGTGCCGGAAGGCGCGCGCGCCGCGACCTTGAGGATATCGCGGATGGTCTCGTCGTCGACGGCATCGGGCAGGAAGGCGCGCACCGACCGGCGCGAGGCGATCGCCTCGTCGACCACGCTCGTTTCATCCAATGATATGTGATTTTCCGGCGCCAGCATCGGCCATTCCCTGCACCGGCCGACGGGCCAACAGCCAGCGAACCGGTAGATTGTAAAGCGGTCGTCCCCCTCGCCGTCCGCGCTGGCTTTGCCTCAACCGCCTGCGCACCGCAAGCGAATCTTGTGATGTCGTGAAATTCTTCTTGATTTTTTCACGAAACGGCGATCACATGAAAATCGCGTAAGACTTTTCATGGACCGCATCATGCCCCGCCTTGCCGCACGGCCGCAGACGGACACCGGCGAGCATCTGCTTGCCGGCGACATCCGCGCGCTGCGCAAGGCACGCGGGCTGACCTTGTCCGAAATCGCACTGAAGCTCGGCCGCTCGGTCGGCTGGGTCAGTCAGGTGGAGCGCGGCCTGTCGATGCCCTCGCTGGCCGACATGCGCGCCTTCGCTGCCCTGTTCGACGTGCCGATCAGCCTGTTCTTCGGCCATGACGTGGAGGACGAGCGCGAACGCGGCGTCGTTGTCCGCGCCGGTCGCCGCCGCGCCCTCGGCACCAGCGAGACAGGCCTCGTGGAAGAGCTTCTGTCGCCGGACCTCGGCGGCTCCTTCGAAATGGTTCGCTCCGAATTCGCCGCCGGCGCCGAGCTTGCGGCGCCCAACCTGCGCCAGACGGAGGAAGCCGGCTATGTCGTGTCCGGCGTCTTCGAGATCGAGATCGACGGCATATGGCACCGGCTGACAGCCGGCGACAGCTTCCGCTTCGAGAAGAAACCCCACCGCTGGCGCAACCCCGGCACGGAACCCGCCGTGGTGATCTGGGTCGTGTCGCCGCCGGTCTATTGAATGGCCGTTTATTGAATGGAATGGGGAGGAAAAAATGGCTGATCTTCCGGCACGCGCCCGCGTAGTCATCATCGGCGGCGGCGCCGTCGGCTGCTCCTCGCTCTATCATCTCGCCAAGGCCGGCTGGACCGACTGCGTGCTGCTCGAAAAGAACGAACTGACCTCGGGCTCGACCTGGCACGCCGCCGGCAACGTGCCGACCTTCTCCACCTCCTGGTCGCTGATGAACATGCAGCGCTATTCGACCGAGCTCTATCGTGGGCTGGCGAAGGCGGTGGACTACCCGATGAACTACCACGTCACCGGCTCGCTACGCCTCGCCCACACCGACGAGCGGATGCGCGAATTCCAGCGCGCCAAGGGCATGGGCCGTTATCAGGGCATGGACATCGAGGTGATCGGCGCCGACGAGATCGTCAAGCGCTATCCTTTCATCGACACGCACGACCTGAAAGGGGCGCTCTACGACCCCAACGACGGCGACATCGACCCTGCCCAGTTGACGCAGGCGCTGGCCAAGGGCGCGCGCGACATGGGGGCGAAGATCGTACGCTTCTGCCCCGTGACGGGCGTTCGGCGCGAGAACGACGAATGGGTCGTCGAGACCGAACAGGGCGAGATCCGCTGCGAGATCGTCGTCAACGCCGCCGGCTACCGAGCCGCCGAAGTGGGAAAGATGTTCGGCCGCGACATCCCCATGATGGTGATGAGCCACCAGTACATATTGTTCGAGGAAATCCCCGAACTCGCGGCGTGGTCGAAGGAAGCCGGCCACAAGCTGCCGCTGCTGCGCGACGTCGACACCTCCTGGTATCTCCGGCAGGAAAAGAACGGCATGAACCTTGGCCCCTACGAGCGCAACTGCCGCGCCCATTGGGCGAACGCCGACGACCCGATGCCGGCCGACTTCTCCTTCCAGCTCTTCCCCGACGATCTGGAGCGGCTGGAATGGTATCTGAACGACGCCGTCGAGCGCGTGCCGATCCTCGGCACGGCGGGCCTGTCGAAGGTTATCAACGGCCCGATCCCCTACGCACCGGACGGCAACCCGCTGATCGGCCCGATGCCCGGCGTACCCAACGCCTTCGAGGCCTGCGTCTTCACCTTCGGCATCGCGCAAGCGGGCGGCGCCGGTAAGGTGCTGGCCGAATGGGTGACTGAGGGCGCCACCGAATGGGACATGTGGAGCTGCGATCCGCGCCGCTTCACCGCCTTCGCCTCCGCGCCCGACTACGCAGTGGCCAAGGGCAAGGAGATCTACGGCCACGAATACGCCATCTCCTTCCCGCGCCACGCATGGCCGGCCGCGCGCGGCAGGAAACTTTCGCCGCTGCACGACCGGCTGAAGGCGCTCGGCGCCCAGTTCGGCGCGGCGAACGGCTGGGAGCGCGCCAACTGGTACGCTCATCCGGGCGACGATATTTCAGAAGAAGCGACGCAGACCTTCCGCCGCGAAGGCCCCTGGCAGACGCGCATCCGCCAGGAATGCCACGCCGTGCGCGACGCCGCCGGCATTCTCGACCTGCCCGGTTTCTCGCGCTTCCGCCTCGCCGGCGACGGCGCGCGCGATTGGCTGGCGACGCAGATCACCGGCATCGTGCCGAAGCCCGGTCGCATCGGGCTGGGCTACTTCGCCGACGACAAGGGTCGCATCGTCACCGAGATGTCGATCATGGCGCTGGAGGAAAACCTGTTCTTCCTCATCACCGCCGCCGTCGCCGAACTGCACGACTTCGAGTGGTTGCGCAGCCATCTGCCGCAAGGCACGGCAATTTCCCTCGAAAACGTCACCGAGCGGTTCTCCTGCCAGATCCTCACCGGGCCGAACGCCCGCGCCATTCTGGCCGAGGTGAGCGACGCCGACCTTTCCCTGCCCTGGCTCACGCATCAATCCTGCCAGATCGGCGGACGCTGGCTGCAACTGGTGCGCGTTTCCTTCGCCGGCGAACTCGGTTGGGAAATCCACACCAAAGTTGAAGACACCGCCGCCGTCTTCGACGCGGTTTGGGAAGCCGGCCGCAAGCACAGCCTGAAACCCTTCGGCATGTTCGCGCTGGATTCGCTCAGGCTCGAGAAAAGCTACCGCGCCTGGAAGCAGGACCTTTCGACCGACTACACGGTTCTGCAAGGCGGGCTTGAGCGCTTCGTGAAGTGGGACAAGCCCGACTTCCGCGGCAAGGCGGCACTGGCAAACGAAAAGCAGCAGGGCGTGAAAAAGCGCTTCATCACACTGGTGGTCGAGAACCCCGGCGAGTGCGACGCGCCCTACATGGCCACCCTCTGGCACGACGGCAGGATCGTCGGCGAAACCCTGTCAGGAGGCTGGGGTCACCGGGTGGACAAGTCGATCGCGCTGGGCATGATCCGGGCCGACCTCGCCGAGCCCGGTTCCACCGTCGAGGTCGAGATCTTCGGTGATCGTTTCAAGGCGGTCGTGCAGAAGGACGAGCCGCTGTGGGACCCCAAGAACGAACGGTTGAGAAGCTAGGATGCCCCACCCTTCATCCCGCATTTCCAACATCATTCCTTCCGGCAAGGACGGCTGGGAGGTGCATTTCACCGCCTGGCAACGCAAGGAGGCCGGCGAACCGATCATCATGCTGTCGGTCGGCGACCACGATTTCGATACGCCCACCGAGACGGTCGAAGCCTGCGTGGCGGCCGTGCGTGGAGGCCATCACCATTATACGCCGCTGCCCGGCATACCGGCGCTGCGCGACGCCATGGCGCGCATTTCAACGCAGTGCACCGGCGTCGAAACCACCGCCGACGAGGTGATCGTCACGCCGGGCGGACAGGCCGCACTCTACGCCGCAGTGCAGGGCGTGCTCGACCGAGGCGACCATGCCATCGTCGTGGCGCCCTACTACGCCACCTACCCCGGCACCTTCCGCGCGGCGGAAGCCGACTTCACCGTGGTCGAGACGCGCGCCGCGAACGGCTTCCAGCCGGATGCGGGGGCAATCGAAAAGGCTGTCAGGCCCAACACCCGCGCCATCCTCATCAACACGCCGAACAACCCGACCGGCGCCGTCTATACGCGCGCGGCCCTTGAAGGCCTGGCCGATGTCTGCCGCCGGCACGATCTCTGGCTGCTCTCCGACGAGGTCTACTGGACCCTCGGCGGCGGCGAGCATGTCTCGCCGCGCGCCCTGCCCGACATGGCCGAGCGCACGCTGGTCATCAATTCCATGTCGAAAAGCCACGGCATGACCGGCTGGCGCCTCGGCTGGCTGACTGGGCCGGCGGATTTCATAGCACTGACCGTCAACCTCAATCTGGTCACCACCTACGGCCTGACCGATTTCGTCAGCCATGCGGCGATCGAAGCGCTGAACAACGGCTATGGTGTCAAGGAGATCGCCGAACGCTATGCCGGCCGCCGTACCGTGTTCCTCGACGCCGTGCGCGGCATGAACGACGTCACCGTGCGCGGCTCGGAAGGCGGCATGTACGCCATGCTCGACGTCTCGGCCGTCGAACCGGACGACGAGAAGTTCGCCTGGGCCTTCCTTGATGCCGAGAAGGTCGCCGTCATGCCCGGTTCCTCCTTCGGCGAGGCGGCCGCCGGCCACATCCGCATCAGCCTGTGCCAGCCGGAGGACGTGCTGCGCGAGGCCGCCAGCCGCCTGCGCCGCTTCGCCTCCACCTACCGGAGCAAGGCGGCATAAGGCCGTAAGATCAACCTTCAAGGTGCCGAAACAACCATGACCTCGCTCCCCTCCAAAGCTCGTGTTGTCATCATCGGCGGCGGTGTCGCCGGCTGTTCGGTCGCCTACCACCTCGCCAAGCTCGGTTGGTCCGACATCCTGCTTCTTGAGCGCAAACAGCTCACCAGCGGCACCACCTGGCACGCCGCCGGCCTGATCGGCCAGTTGCGCGCCACCGCCAACATGACGCGGCTCGCCAAGTACACAGCCGACCTCTACGTCAAGCTGGAGGAGGAAACCGGCGTCGCCACCGGTATGCGCCAGTGCGGCTCGATCTCGGTCGCGCTGACGGAGGCGCGCAAGGAGGAACTCTATCGCGGCGCCTCCATGGCCCGCGCCCGCGGCGTCGATGTCGAGGAAATCTCGCCGGCCGAGGCCAAGGAAAAATACCCGCACCTGGAAATCTCCGACGTGGTCGGCGCCGTCTTCATCCCGAAGGACGGCCAGGGCGACCCGGCCAACATCACCCAGGCACTGGCCAAGGGCGCGCGCATGAACGGCGCCCGTATCGTCGAACAGGCCAAGGTGCTCGAAATAAACAAGGAAAAAGGCCACGTCACCGGCGTCACCGTCGAGCATGAAGGCGAGACGACGCACATCGCCTGCGACCACATCGTCAACTGCGCCGGCATGTGGGCGCATGGCGTCGGCCGCATGGCCGGGGTGACCGTGCCCCTGCACGCCTGCGAGCATTTTTATATCGTCACCGAGGCGATTCCCGGCCTCGGCCGCCTGCCGGTGCTGCGCGTGCAGGACGAGTGCGCCTACTACAAGGAGGACGCCGGCAAGATCCTGCTCGGCGCCTTCGAGCCGATGGCGAAGCCCTGGGGCATGCAGGGCATTCCGGAAGATTTCTGCTTCGACCAGTTGCCGGAGGATTTCGACCACTTCGAGCCGATTCTTGAGAAAGCGGTGAAGCGCATGCCGCTGCTCGCCACCGCCGGCATCCACACCTTCTTCAACGGCCCCGAGAGCTTCACGCCCGACGACCGCTACTATCTGGGCGAAGCGCCGAACCTGAAGAACTTCTGGGTCTGCTGCGGCTTCAATTCCATCGGCATCCAGTCCTCCGGCGGCGCCGGCATGGCGCTGGCTGAGTGGATGCAGGACGGCGAAGCCCCCTTCGACCTGTGGGACGTCGACATCCGCCGTGTCCAGCCCTTCCAGGGCAACAAGACCTATCTCTACAACCGCTCGGTCGAGACGCTCGGCCTGCTCTACGCCGACCATTTCCCCTACCGCCAGCCGGCAACGGCGCGCGGCGTGCGCCGTTCGCCGCTGCACGAGCACCTGAAGGCGCGCGGCGCCGTCTTCGGCGAAACGGCCGGCTGGGAGCGCGCCAACTGGTTCGCTCGGCCAAGCCAGGAGCGCGAATACCGCTATAGCTGGAAGCGGCAGAACTGGTTCGACAATGCCCGCGACGAGCACATGGCCGTGCGCACCGGCGTCGGCGTGTTCGACATGACCTCCTTCGGCAAGATCCGGGTCGAGGGCCGCGATGCACTGGCCTTCCTGCAAAGGCTGTGCGCCAACGACATGGACGTCGCGCCCGGAAAGATTGTCTACACGCAGATGCTCAACGCGCGCGGCGGCATCGAAAGCGACCTGACGGTCACGCGGCTTTCCGAAACCGCCTTCTTCCTCGTCGTGCCGGGTGCAACCCTGCAGCGCGACCTCGCCTGGCTGCGCCGGCATCTCGGCAACGAATTCGCCGTCATCACCGACGTCACCGCTTCCGAAAGCGTGCTGCCGGTGATGGGGCCGAAAGCGCGCGAGTTGATGAAGAAGATCAGCCCGACCGATTTTTCCAACGAGGCCTTTCCGTTCGGCACCGCGCAGGAGATCGAGGTCGGCATGGGCCTCGCCCGCGCCCACCGTGTCACCTATGTCGGTGAACTCGGCTGGGAGCTTTACGTGCCGACCGACCAGACGGCGCACGTCTTCGAGACGCTGGAAGAGGCCGGCGCCGACCTCGGCCTGAAACTGTGCGGCCTGCATACGCTGGATTCCTGCCGCATCGAAAAGGCTTTCCGCCATTTCGGCCACGACATCACCGACGAAGATCATGTGCTGGAAGCCGGCCTCGGCTTCGCGGTGAAGACGGCGAAGGGCGATTTCCTGGGCCGCGACGCGGTGTTGAAGAAGAAGGAGGCCGGGCTGGAGCGGCGCATGGTGCAGTTCCGCTTGAAGGACCCCGAACCGCTGGTCTTCCACAACGAGGCGATCGTCCGCGACGGCGAAATCGTCGGCACCGTCACCTCCGGAAATTACGGCCACTTCCTCGGCGGCGCGATCGCCATGGGCTACGTGCCTTGCGCCGGCGAGAGTGAGGCGGACGTGCTGGGCTCGACCTACGAGATCGAAATCGCCGGAGAGCGATTTGCGGCAGAGGCCTCGCTGAAGCCGCTGTACGATCCTAAGAGCGAGCGGGTGAGGATGTAGGCGCCAATCCCTCCCCCTTGAGGGGAGGGTGCCGAGCGAAGCGAGGCGGGAGGGGTCGCCGGTCGTAGAGCGAGGAGCTTTCTTTGCATCGGAGCGGTTGAGGTTACCCCTCCCGGCCGCTGCGCGGCCACCCTCCCCTCAAGGGGGAGGGATTGGCGCTAAAACCGCTCCAGCCTGCGCCTCACCGTCTCCAGAAACCGTTTCCGGCTCTCCGGCGTCGATGAATCCATCAGGTAGTGCGCCAGATAGAGCGTGCGGCAGCGCCAGCCGCAGAGCGCGCGGATGCCGCGCACAATCGTCTTGCGTCCCGGCTGGCCGACGATGACGCTCCACCACCAGGGCGCGCCGCAGGTCGTCACCACGGCGATCTTGCGGATATGCCCCATCAGCGGCGCGATGGACTGGCGCGTGCCCGCGAAGGTGAAGACGACGTCCTTCGCCCACACCCGGTCAAGCCAGCCTTTCAGCATCGCCGGCAGGCCGTACCACCAGGTCGGGTAGATGAACACCAGCGCCTCGGCCCAGCGCAGGGCTTCGATATGGACTTGCAGGGCCGGATCTTCCGGCGCGCTGTGGTTATAGGCCCGCCGCTCCTCCGGCCGCATCACCGGATCGAAATTCTCGGCGTAGAGGTCGAGCACGCGCGCCTCGCAGCCCTTGGCGCGGATTGCCGCGACCGCCGTGTCGCGCACCCCCGCGCAGAAGGAGTCTTCCACCGGATGGCAATAGACCACCAGCACCCTCATGATGCGTCCCCCGCCCTCCCCGTCATCCTGCCCTCTCCAGCCCCTTGAACAGGAAGGTGCGGCCGCTGCGGTAATCGTAGTCGGGGTTTTCCCAGGCGATCATCTTGCCGGGGTTGAGCAGGCCTTGCGGGTCGGCCTCGCGCTTGAAGGCAAGCTGCACGGCGTCCGTCTGCTTCATGCCGCCCTCTTCCAGCGTATAGCGATGCGGGTTGAAGATCGGGCAACCGTTTTCCTCGAAGGTGCGGATGATCTCGTCCAGCCGCTCCTCCGTGGTGAATTTTACGAGATTGAGCCCGAAGCAGGTGATGTTGCCGTCCAGCCGCACGAACTCCAGATGCGAGAACACCTCGCCCGGAAACATGCCGTCCATCCTCTCCACCAGCGCCAGCTGGTTCGGGAACGGGTAGAGCGATTGCAGGTAGGTGATCGACGGATCGACCCTGAGCGCCCGCAGCGTCGTATGGTTCCAGGCGAGCTCGTAGGTCGGCGGCAGACCCTTCTTCTCCTCGGGCGACAGGTCGGCCGCATTGTAAGCGATCGTCCCACCGGCGCGCCGAGTGAAGGCGAGAAAAGCGTCCAGCGACTGCGGCGCCACCATGACGAGGCAGATGCTCATGCCCTCGGCGAAGAATTTTGCGTGGCGCCTGAAGTAGAGCTGCGGCACCGGCGCCGCGATCGGCGTGATGAGTTTCGTCAGCAGCCCGTCCTGGCAGGCAAGGGCGTTGCCGTAGCGGGCCGCGCCCATAAAACTGTCGAAGCCGACGATCACGTCCACCCAGTCGTAGGCCGCCGTCAGCGGCATCTCGACCTCGGTGATGATGCCGTTGGTGCCGTAGGCGTGGGTCACCTTGTGCAGGTCCTCGCCGGTCAGGTCGATCAGCCGCGGCTCGGCCTCCATCGTGGCGACGCGCAGCCGCATGACGTTGCCGAAATCGCGCAGGCCGCCGAAGTTGATCGACCCCACCCCGCCGGACCCGCCGGCGATGAAGCCGCCGACAGAGGCGGTGTTGTAGGTCGAGGGAAAAAGCCGCAGTTCCTGGCTGGAATGCGCCCGCGTCGCCCGGTCGATGTCGGCCAGGATCGCGCCCGGCCCGCAGACCACCCGCCCCGGAGCGATCTCGGTGATGGCGTTCATCTCGGCAAGGTTCAGCACCACGCCGCCCGAGAGCGGCATCGCCTGCCCGTAGTTGCCGGTGCCGGAGCCGCGCGGCGTCACCGGCACGCCATGCCGGTGGCAGGCGGCCAGCACCCGCACCACCTCGGCCTCCGACTGCGGCGTGACGACCAGATCGGCGGTGACGGCGTCAAGTTGCCGTTTCAGCACCGGGCTGTACCAGTAGAAATCCCGGCTCTTCTGCTGAACCAGCTTGGCATTGTCCTCGATCTTCAGTCCGTCGAGGTCGCGCTTGAGCGCCGCAAGGTCCATCATCACACCATCAGATCGTCGAGTTCGGCATAGTCGGGCAAGGAACGATCGATGGCGCGCCCTTCGCGCACCACGATGCGATCCTGTTCGGGCCGCGACAGCAATTCCGTCCAGTTCCGCCCCCTGAAAACGACGAAGTCGGCCGATCCGCCTGCCCTCAGGCTTCCGGGGTTTTGTAACCGCATGATGCTGGCCGGTGTCGTCGTCATTGCCTTGGGCCAGTCGGCGACCGGATGGTCGAGATGCAGGATGCGGGTGGCGGCGCGGTAGACCTCCAGCATGTCGAGGTCGCCATAGGCATAGAAGGGATCGCGCGTGTTGTCGGAGGCGACGCAGACCGGAATGCCGCGCGCCTTCATCTCGTGCAGCAGGGTCACGCCGCGCCAGCGCGGCGTCGTGCCGTCGCTGCGGCGATCCTGGAGATAGAGGTTGCACAGCGGCAGCGACACGACGGAAAGCCCGGCCTCCGCCACCTTGTCCAGCGTGGCCTTGACCTCGTCGTCCGGCTGGCGCGCCAGCGAGCAGCAATGGCCGACGAGGATTTTTCCTTCGAAGCGATGGCGTAGCGCCGCCTCGGCGATCCTGCGCAGCGAGACCGCCTCCAGCGCGTCCGTCTCGTCGGCATGAAAATCGAGGTCGAGGCCGTGCTTCATGGCGGCCGAAAACATGCTGTCGAGCAACGCGTCGAGGTCCGGCGCCATATAGGTCACGGCGCCGAGCACGCCGCCCGCCGCCGCCACCCGCCGGACAAGGTTGCCGAACCAGTCCGCCTGGCCGGCGCGCTCGATGCCGAACAGGCAGGACGCCTGCAAGTCGATGCGCCCGCGCCATTTGTCCCGCATCGCCTCGAACACCGGCCAGGAGATATCCTCTTGCGGCGGGATGCTGTCGATATGCGTGCGCAGCGCGGCGGTGCCGTGGGCGTAGGCTGAGCGCAGCGAAAAATCCATGCGCCGGGCAAGGTCCTCGGCGGTCCAGTGCGCCTCGCGGTCGGCATCGGCGGCCTCGAGCGCGCCGAGAAAAGTGCCGTCCGGGTTCGGCTTGCGCGGCCAGATATGGCCCTTGTCGATATGGGTATGGCAATCGACGAAGCACGGCAGCACGACGCGCCCGGCAAGATCGACGGTGCCTTCCGACGTCGCCGCCCGCTGCGCGGCTTCGATGCGCACTATCATGCCATCCGCCACGTCGATATCGGCAAGGACAAAGCCCTCAGCGTCGGCAGGCGTTGGCAAGCCCGGCGTCAGCGAGGAATGCAGCCGCGCGTTGGCGAGCGTGAAGGACCCGGCTTCCGGGATGACTGCGCCGGCGTTCACCTCATCCCTCCTGCTTGAGCGCGCTTTCGTGCCAGCGGCGCAAGACGAGGTGCGAGATCAGCGACAGCACCAGGAAGATGACGATGCCGGTCAGCGAGATCAGGATGAGCGCGGCGAACAGGCGCGGCGCGTTGAGCCGGTAGCCGGCCTCGATAATGCGCGAGGCCAGGCCAGAGGCCTGCCCCGACGCGCCGGCGACGAATTCGGCCACCACCGCACCGATCAGCGACAGGCCGCCGGCGATCTTCAACCCGCCGAGGAAATAGGGCATCGCGGCCGGCAGCCGCAGGTGCCAAAGCTCCTGCCAGCGGCTCGCGCCGTTCAGCCGGAACAGGTCGCGCAGGTTGCGGTCGACCGAATTCAGCCCGAGCGTCGTGTTGGACAGGATCGGGAAGAAGGCGACGATCCACGCGCACAGAAGCAGCTTCGCCGTCTGGTTGTTCACATAGATGTTGATGAGCGGGAAGATCGCTACGATCGGCGTCACCTGCAAAACGATGGCGAAGGGGAAGAACGACATCTCCACCCATTTCGACTGCGCGAACAGCACCGACAGCCCAACCCCGCCGACGACGGCAAGCAGCAGCGAAAGGAACGTGATCTTCAGCGTGAACAAAAGCGAGGTGAACAGAAGCCCGGCGTCGTCGTGCAGGGTCCGCAACACTTCGAGCGGCCTGGGCAGGATGTATTTCGGGATCTCGTTCCATACGCAGATGCGGTCCCACAGCCAGATGGCGACGATCATGATCGCCAGAGGCAGGAGCCAGCGGCCGATCCGCTCCACGCGCTGCTGGCGCAGGCGCCGCGCCTCCTCGGCGTCGAGCCGCACGGCGCGGCTCTCAGTGGCCGTCATCACCGGAGCCTCCGTTCGCGTTCATCGCCGCCGACAGCACGTCCGAAGCCTCCCGGCAGAGCGCCGCATAGGTTGGCGAGGTGCGGAACGCCTCGTCGCGCGGATAGGGCGCATCCACGGGCATGTCCTTGAACACCCGCCCGGGCCGCGCCGCCATGACGACGATGCGGCTGGACAGGAACACGCTCTCGAACACTGAATGGGTGACGAAGATCGCCGTGAAGCGCTCGTCCTGCCAAAGCTCCAGAAGGTCGTTGTTGAGCTTGAAACGGGTGATCTCGTCGAGTGCGGCGAACGGCTCGTCCATCAGGAGCACGCGCGGCCTCGTCACCATGGCGCGGGCGATGGAGACACGCATCTTCATGCCGCCGGAAAGCTCGCGCGGCACGGCCTGCGCGAAACCGTCGAGATGAACCCTGGCCAGCATCTCCATCACCGCCGGCGCGGCCTTCGCCTTCGAGACGCCGCGCAGCCGAAGCGGCAGCCAGACATTGTCGAAGACGCTGGCCCACGGCAGCAGCGTCGGCTCCTGGAAGACGAAACCGATGCCGGAGCGGTCGAGTGCGCCGCCGCGCCAGTCGAGCCCACCGGAGGTCGGCGTCGACAGGCCGGCGATGATGCGCAGCGCCGTCGACTTGCCGCAACCCGACGGGCCGAGCAGGCTGAGGAAATCGCCCTCGTTGATCGCCAGGTCGACATTGTCGAGCGCGGTGACGCCGTTGGAGAAGGTCTTGCCGACGCCGTGCAAGGCAAGCAGCGGCGCACCGCTGCCCTGACTGCCGGCAAGGGTCGTTGGCACCGCCGCCTTCATCCTCGGGCTCGTCCCGAGGCTCTGCCAGCATCAACCAGGCAACTGAAACCGTTCACACAATTCACTTCTTCGATGTACGCAGCTGCCCGGGACAAGCCCGGGCATGATGGGAGGGCGATGTGGCCCGGCCTACTTCTTCAGGTCCAGCCCGACGCCCTTGTTGACGAACTGGAGTGTGTAGGCCTTGGAGATGTCGATGCCTTCCGGCTCGACCTTGGCCTTGACCATCTTGTCGTAGAAATCCTTCATGCGCGCGTCCGTCATGGCGCCGATGCCGAGCTTTTCCGCATCACCGGAATCGACGATGCCGTACTTCTTCAGCTGCGCGATGGTGAAGGCGATCTGCTCGTCGGTGATGTCGGGATTGTCCTTCTTGATCATCTCGTTGGCGGCCTTGTTGTCGCCGTAGAGATATTTGTACCAGCCCTTCGCCGAGGCATCGACGAAGCACTGCACCACCTCCGGCCGCTTGTCGATCGTGTCCTGCATCGCCTCGACCGTGGTCGAATAGGTGCTGTAGCCGTAGTCCGCCAGCAGGAAGACGTTCGGCATGAAGCCGCCTGCCTTCTCCACCGCGAACGGCTCGGACGTCACGTAGCCCTGCTGGATCGATTTCTTGTTGGCGATGAAAGGTGCCGGGTTGAACGTGTAGGGCACGCGCTTGCCGACATCGAAGCCGTATTCCTCCGCCATCCAGAGCAGGAAGCTCTGCGCGCCCTCGTCGCCGACGATGTACTGCTCGGCCTTCGGCAGGTCCTCCCACTTGTCCAGGCCCTCGCCCGGATGGGACATCATCACCTGCGGTTCCTTCTGGAAATGCGCGGCCACGACGCGCAGCGGGATGCCCTGCGCCACCGCGTCGAAGGCCTGCTGCATGTTGCCGCCCATGTAGAAGTCGATCTTGCCGGCCAGAAGCAGCGGCCGGCCGGCGACCTGCGGTCCGCCCTGCTGGATGGTGAGGTCGACGCCGCAGGCGGCGTAGTCGCCATCGGCCAGCGCCTGATAGTAGCCGCCATGCTCGGCCTGGGCCAGCCAGTTGGTTCCGAAGATGACCTTCTCATTGGCGAAAGCGCCGGTCGTGCCGAGCGCGAGCACCGCGCACGCAGCCGCCATCTTCAGCTTTCCGTTCATCGACTTGGACCCCCTGTTTGGCCGTCCGCAGCCGGACCGGCATCGGTATGGAAAAGACGACACAGAAACCGGTCGCCTCGCGGTTGGGCGCGGGCCGTCTCGGCTTCTGTCGTCGCGCGGCATCGTGCCCATTTTTCGGCACCCTGTCCACAATCGCTGCTTAGCACGCGCACCGATCTTGTGGACCACGGCCCCGCCGCCTAGTCTGGCGCCGAAACCGGCTCGTCTTCCATGCTGAAACCTCTCGCTCCCGCCTCCATCCGCCCGCCTTTCGCCCGCTACAGCCACGGCATCGAGGTGCCGGCCGGTAAAAGACTGGTGCTGTGCTCGGGCCAGCTCGGCGTCGCTCCCGATGATTCGGTGCCGGAAGACGTCGGCGCGCAGGCGGAATTTTGCTTCGCCAACATCGCCGCCATTCTCGGCGAGGCCGGCATGGGGTTGAACGACGTGGTGCGAATCAACGCCTATGTCACCGACCGCGCCCACATGCAGGGCTACATGGCCGTGCGCGACAGGCTCTTCACCGGCACGCCGCCGGCCTCGACGCTGATGATCGTGTCCGGCTTCACGCGGCCGGAATTCAAGGTCGAGATCGAAGTGATCGCCGCCGGCTGACGGCGGCATCGGAATCAGGAGTTGGAAATCGTGACCAGACGCGTTTGGTGGGGCGACTACCGCACCACGGAATATGCCTCGATCGACCCGGAGGCGACGATCGCCGTGCTGCCGGTGGCGGCGATCGAGCAGCACGGGCCGCACCTGCCCGTCTCCACCGACACGACCATCATGAACGGCATGCTGGAGACGGTGATTTCCCGCCTGCCCGCCGACCTCGATATCCGCATCCTGCCGGTGCAGTCGGTCGGCAAGTCGAACGAGCATGTGCATGCGCCGGGTACGCTGACGCTGACGCCGCTCGCCGCCATCCAGTCCTGGGCGGATCTCGGCGCATCGGTGGCGCGGGCCGGCGTCAGGAAGATCGTGTTCGTCAACTCGCACGGCGGCAACGAGGAGATCATGGGCATCGTCGCGCGCGAACTGCGCGTGGCGTTCAAGATGCTGGCGGTGAAGACGAGCTGGTCGCGCTTCGGCCGGCCCGCCGGCCTCTACAGCGACATCGAGGATCGCTACGGCATCCATGGCGGCGACTTCGAGACGTCGGTCATGCTGCACTTTCGGCCCGACCTCGTGGACATGGGCAAGGCGGAGAATTTCGTCTCCAGCGTCCAGCGCGCCGAGCAGGAATTCGAACTCCTGAAACCGACCGGCGCCCATGCCTTCGCCTGGATCGCCTCTGACCTCAACCCGACCGGCGTCGTCGGCGAAGCCAGGCTCGCCACGGCGGAAAAGGGCCGACTCACCGCCGAATACCAGGCCGACGGCTTCATCCGGCTCCTGCGCGACGTGAGGAAGGCGAAGCTGGGGGAATGGGTCGCCTAACGCTCCTTGCGTCATCCCGGGCCTTTTTACCCGTTGACCCTCAACCCGAACGGCACGCCCTCGAAGGCGTCCGCGCCCCGGCCGATGCCCTTGATCGCCGTGACCATGCGGCCGTTGCGTTCCAGCAGCGCGTCGGCGACGGCGATCAGCCTCGGGTTGGGCGTCGCGGACGGCGAAAGCCGGCGCAGCGTTTGCGCCAGTTCCTCCTCGTCGCGCTCGGGCGCAAGTGCCGCGGCGATGATGTAGGCGGCCGCCGTCGAGCGGCTGATGCCGGCGTAGCAATGCACCACCAGCGGCTGCGCGCGATCCCAGTCGCGCGCGAAGGCAAGCAGGCGGCTGACATGCGCCTCGCCCGGCAGCGTCATGCCTCCTTGCGCCTCGGCGATGTCGTTCATGGTGAGATGCAGGTGGTCCTCCGGCCGGATAACGGCGGGACGGGTCACCGCCGCGCCGGCGCCGAGCAGCGACAGCAGCCGCCGCGCCCCGGTGCGCGTCACCGTCTCCTCGATCCTCGACAGCGGGCAGACATGGATTTCGCTCAAGGCCGCGCCTCCTCGTCCTGATCTCGGCCCGTCCGCGCCCAGCCGGCAAGGGCGGCCTCCAGCCTCTGCCATTCGTCCTCGCCGCCCGGCAGGCCGGCGCGCAGCACGCTCGGCCGTTCGGCGAAATGGCGTAGCAAAATACCCCGCTCGCCGAGCGCGCGGAAAAGGCCGGACGCGACGGCGGAATCGATGAAGCGGAACAGCGGCGTGCCGCCGGCAACCGGAACGCCGAACCGGGAAAGCATGGCGTCCAGCAGCATTGCTTCGCCGACCAGCCTTTCGCGCATGGCCTCCTGCCAGTCGTGATCGGCAAGGGCGGCGACGCCGTATTCCAGCGCCGGCCCGGACACCGCCCACGGGCCGAAATCGCCGGCGAGCCGCGCGGCGGTCGCCGTGTCGGCCAGCGCGAAACCCAGCCGCACGCCGGCCAGCCCGAAGAACTTGCCGAACGAGCGCAGCACCACCATGCCGCCCGCCGCTACGTCGCCGGCTAGGCTTTCGGTGCGCGGACCGACATCCATGAAGGCCTCGTCCACCACCAGCAGGCCACCCTTGGCGCGTAGCCGCCCGGCGAGATCGAGCAGTCGCTCGCGCGACACGATCCGTCCGTCCGGGTTGTTCGGGTTGACGACGATGGCGAGGTCGAAATCGGCCAGCGCGTCGAAGTCGGCGACCTCGGCAACGCCGTGGCCGGCCAACCGCGCCGCTCGCGCGTGCTCGGCATAGGTCGGCCCCAGCACCGCTGCCCGGCCCGGCTTCACCATGGCCGCGACGCGCGGCAAAAGGATCTGCGTGCCGGGTGCTGCGACGACATGCGCCACCGAGGGCGCACCGTAGGCGACGGCCGCGATCCCTGTCAGTTCCGCGAGCCTAGCCGCCTCCGGCAGGCGCGTCAGCGCGGTGGCGGGCAGCTGAAAAACCGGATAGGAGTGTGGGTTGATCCCGGTCGAGAGATCGACGAACGGTTCGGGCGCGAATGGAAACAGCGCGCGCGCCCGGCCGAGGCTTCCGCCGTGATCCACCGCCGCCACTGCCTTGTCCGGAAGCCCCATGTCCGTGCTGACCGCCCTTCTGTCGCTGGCTGCTGAAGCCCTGTTCGGCTACCCCGACCGGCTCTACCGCGCGATCGGCCATCCGGTGACGTGGCTCGGCCGCCTGATAGCCTGTCTCGACCGGCGGCTCAACCGCGCCTCCGATACCGACAGCCACCGTCGCTTCGCCGGCATCGAAGCCCTGCTCGTCATCGTCCTTCTGCCTGCCGTGCTCGCTTTCCTGTTGCAGCACGTCGTCGAAGGGCTGCCGCTCGGCTTCCTGCTCACCGCGCTGCTGGCAACCACGCTGCTCGCCCAGAAGAGCCTCGGCCAGCATGTGCAGGCGGTGGCCGACGCGCTGGATTCCGGCGGACTGGAGGCGGGCCGCAGGGCCGTCTCGATGATCGTCGGCCGCGATCCCGACCGGCTGGACGAACCGGCCGTCTGCCGTGCGGCGATCGAGAGCCTGGCCGAGAACTTCTCCGACGGCGTGGTGGCGCCGGCCTTCTGGCTGGGCCTCGGCGGGCTCGCCGGTGGCGTCGCCTACAAGGCCGCCAACACCGCCGATTCGATGATCGGCCACAGGACGCCCCGGCACGAAGCCTTCGGCTGGGCCGCCGCCCGCTTCGACGACCTCGTCAACCTGCCCGCCTCGCGGCTGACCGGACTGCTGATCGTCGCGGCGGCTTATCTCATGCGCGACACCGACGCCGCTGCCGCGTGGGGCGCCCTGCGGCGCGACGCGAAAAAGCACCGCTCGCCGAACGCCGGCTGGCCGGAAGCCGCGATGGCCGGCGCGCTCGGCCTGGCGCTCGCCGGCCCGCGCACCTATGGCGGCGTGACGGTGGACGATGCCTTCATGGGTGAAGGCGGCCGCCGCGAGGTCGACAGCACCGACATCCGCCGTGCGCTCAGGCTTTACCGCATCGCCGACGCGCTGCTGATGGCGCTGTTCGCGGTGGCGTGGGTGGTTCTGCTGCTGGTTTGAGACGCGCGGCTCCGCAGCACAAAAAACTTATCCACGTCTCCTGCACCCGCTCCATACTGCCTGCCATCTCCTGTGCGGGAACGCGGGTCGCGAACCGGGCGCTTGTGACAGGAGACGGTGCCGGGCTGGTCGTCTACGGTAGGCGGCTGGGCGATGAACCCCCAAGTCCGGGCCTCGACCGAGCCAGCGGGCCGCAAGGCAACGACCCTCGGGGAGGCAAGAACACCGGCGGGCGCGGCAAGCCGCGCCACTATTTACTTAAGCAGGCACGGCCCCGCGCCCGCTTCCCGACCTTGTTCGCAAGGTCAGTTCTTTGACAATGGCCAGACGGACGAAAATCCGGGCGTGGCGACGACGAGATGCGCCGTCTTCCCCCTCCCCCTTGAGGGGGTCCGAAGGACGCCGGGCGAAGCCCGGTCGGGAGGGGTCGTCAACCGTAGAGCGCGACTTCTCTTTACGTCGGAGTGGTGGAGGTGACCCTCCCGTCAGGCCTTCGGCCTGCCACCCTCCCCTCAAGGGGGAGGGAAACGCCGGCGCGACGGAGAGGGGTTGCGGCCAAGCCGAGCGCTAACCTCTCAGAACTCAATCCCCTGCTGCGCTTTCACTCCCGCCGAGAAATGATGCTTGGTAACGCCCATCTCGGTGACGAGATCGGCGGCCTCGACCAGCGACGGCTTGGCGTTGCGGCCGGTGACGACCACATGCAGCCCCTCGCGGCGCGTTTTCAAAGCCGCCACCACCTTTTCGAGGTCGAGATAGTCGTAGCGCAGCGCGATATTGAGTTCGTCCAGCACGACAAGGCTGATCGTCGGATCGGCCATCAACTCCTGCGCCTTGCCCCACGCGGCCTCGGCGGCCGCGATGTCGCGCTGCAGGTCCTGCGTCTCCCAGGTGAACCCCTCGCCCATCGTGTGCCAGGCCACTCGATCACCGAAGGCGGCGAAGGCGTCCTTCTCGCCGGTGTGCCACTTGCCCTTGATGAACTGCACGACACCGACGCGCCGGCCGTAGCCCAGCATGCGCAGCGCCAGACCGAAGGCGGCCGTCGTCTTGCCCTTGCCCGGGCCGGTGTTGACGATCAGCAGGCCTTTTTCGACAACCGTCTTGCCGGCCACCTCGGCATCCTGCACCGCCTTGCGCTTGGCCATCTTGGCCTTGTGGCGTTCGGCCTCCGCAGCGTCGATCTCGCTCATGTCATTTCACCTTCAGCGGTAGTCCCGCCACCATCATCAGAACCGTATCGGCCTGCGACGCGACCTGCTGGTTGAGCCGCCCGGCCGCGTCGCGGAAGCGGCGCGCCAGCGCGTTGTCCGGCACGATGCCCAGGCCCACCTCGTTCGATACCACGAACCACGGGCCGCGAGGCCGCGACAGGACCGCGCCCAGCCTTGCGCATTCGGCCTCGACGTCGTGTTCGGCCAGCATATGGTTGGTCAGCCAAAGCGTCAGGCAATCGACCAGAACCGGCCGGTCGGCGGGTACGGAATCCAGCATGCCGGCAAGGTCGAGGGGCGCATCGAGGGTGTGCCACCCTTCGCCCCGGCGTGCCCGGTGCTGCGCGATGCGCTCGCGCATCTCCTCGTCGTAAGCCTCGGCCGTGGCGATGTAGGTCCATGGCGACGGCAGCGCCGTCGCCAGCCGCTCGGCATATGCGCTCTTGCCCGAGCGGGCACCGCCGAGCAGGAAGGTCAGGCTTGCGGATGCGGCCACGGTTCGTCCTTTGGGTTGCGGCGCGACTATAGGAACTGCGGCCGGCGGCGGCAAACGCCTCAGAGGGACTTCGGCAGATAGCGCCAGGCGACGATGCCGCAGCCGGCGGCAAGGAAGCCGAGTGTGGCGAACACCGAGCCGAGGCCGAAGAAGGCCAGCACCACCGAATAGACCAGCGGCGGTGTGAGTTCGGAAAAATCGAGATAGGTGCGGTAGACCGCCGCCATCTGCGGCCGCTCATAGGCATGCACGGCGCGCATGAAAACGGTCGATCCCAGCGCGTCGATCGCAATGGTGAACAGCGCGCCGACCAGGAGCAGGCCGGCCGTGACCAGCGGATACGTCGCGCCCACAGCGCCGGCCGCCCACAGCGCCACCGCCATGGCGATGAAGGAGAAGGAGATCACCTTGCGCAGGCCGTAACGCCGCCCCACCCGGCCCCAGAAGATGGCGCAGAACAACAGCGCGTTGCCGGCCGAGATGAGCAGGCCGCCGGCGAGTTCCCCCTGCCCCGTCACCACCATCAAGAGCGGCCCGTAGACGAAGAAGGTCGTCCAGTAGCAGGAGCGGCCGAAGGCGATCAGCCAGGCGAGCCTGAGCCGCGGCTGCGCGATGAAGCGGCCGATATTGGCGAGCGGATTGGAGGCGCGGCTCTTGCCGGCGGCGATCAGCGGGTTGTCGCTCAGCCGGTAATACCAGAACAGCGCCAGCAGGCAGAGCGCGAAGACGGCCACGGCGCCATGCGCGGCGTAGATGCCGTAATGCGTATAGAGGAAGATGCCGAGCGTCGGTCCGCCCGTCCAGGCGATCATCGACAGCGCCATGCGCAGCGATTCGGAGCGCGTGAAATCCGCCTTGCGGATATGGTCCATGATGTAGAGGTTGAGCGTGATCGACAGTGCGCTCGCCCCCATGACGCGCGCCAGCATGCCGAGCCATTGGCCGGCCAGCGTGTGGGTGACAAAGAACAGCGAGCCGACGGCCAGCAGCGCGGCCCCCGCCGTGTAGACCCAGCGCCGGGCGAAGCGGCGGATGAGCAGCGGCATGAACAGCGTCACCGAAAGCCCCATCAGCGAAACCACCGTGTAGAGGATCGAGACGGTCTGCTCGCTTTTCAGGATTTCGTAGGCCTGGATCGGAATGACGCTGGAAACCGTCGCCCGCGCGAAGGATTCGATGGCGTAGAGGGTGGCGAAAGTGCGCGCGTCCGCCGGCCGCACGGCGGGAAGCCAGATCGGGTGACGGACATGCGGGGCCATGACGACTCGGCAAAACAGGCACCGGGAAAATGCGCCGGCTCGATTCGAACCGGTATCAGGAAACCGACGCCATGCCGCCGAAATACGAAGCCGGCCAAGCCTTTATGGCCTCTGGCCCAACTTTACAGCCAACCGGTTTGGCCCTACCCCTCGTGACAGGGGCGTGAGAGACGGACGATGAGCGCTGAGCCGAATCTACCGGGCCGTAAAGGTTCCGGCCGCATCCTCGCCATCGACGTGGCGCGCGGCCTCGCCTTGCTTGCCATGGCGAGCTACCACTTCACCTGGGACCTCGAATTCTTCGGCTACGTCTCGCCCGGCCTCACCGCCTTCGGCGGCTGGAAGTTTTACGCGCGCTGCATCGCCTCGACCTTCCTGTTCTTGGTCGGCGTCAGCCTGGTGCTGGCGCATGGGCGCGGCATCCGCTGGCCCGGCTTCTGGAAACGGCTCGTTATGGTGGTCGCTGCGGCCGCCGCCATCAGCATCGTCACCCGGTTCGCCACACCCGACACCTTCATCTTCTTCGGAATATTGCACGAGATCGCGCTGGCGAGCCTTCTCGGCCTCGCCTTCCTGCGCCTGCCGGGACTGCTTACGCTGGTCGTGGCGGCACTGGTCGTCGCCGCCCCGCACTATCTGCGCTCGCCGGCCTTCGACCATCCGACGCTGTGGTGGCTGGGCCTCTCGACGATCGATCCGCGCTCCAACGACTACGTGCCGCTGTTCCCCTGGTTCGGCGCCGTGCTTGCCGGCATCGGCGTCACCCGCCTCGCCATATCCTCCGGCCTGATGGAGCGGTTGCGGCATTTTTCCGTTCATCGCCGCCTGAAGCCGCTGGTGCTCGCCGGCCAGCACAGCCTCGCCTTTTACCTGATCCACCAGCCGGTGCTGATCGCCTGCGTCTGGCTCTTCTCGCAGGTCGTGCCGGCGCCTGTGCTGTCGCCGCAGGAAAGTTTCCTGAGTTCCTGCACCGCATCCTGCCAGCAAAGCCGCGATCCGGCCTTCTGCCCGCGCTATTGCGGTTGTATGCTGGGGGAACTGAAGGACAACGCCATGCTCGAGCGATTGTTCAAAGGCGACCACGACACGGCCTTCCGCCGGCAGGTCGCCGATCTCGCCGGCACCTGCACGGTTCGTACCGACGAGGCGATGGAGGAGGAAAAGCCATGAGCGAGACCGTTCGCCATACGGGCTTCGTGCCCCTGCCGCCGCTGATCTATCTGGCGGCGCTCGTTGTCGGTATCGTGCTTGGTGTCTTCATCCCGCTGCCGTGGATCGGCGGCTTATTGGCCGACATCCTGCTCGCTTTCGGCTGGATTGCGGTCGTCGCGGCGCTGGCGCTGTGGTTCAGTGCCGTTCGTACCATGCGCCGCGCCGGCACTACGCTCAATCCGAAGGGCACGCCGGAGCATCTTCTGACTGGCGGCCCCTTCGCCGTCTCGCGCAACCCGATCTATCTCGCCGCGACGCTGCTCATGATCGGCATCGCGCTGGTCACCGCCAACGTATGGACCTTGCTGATGGCGTTCGTCGCGGCTTTCCTCACCGGCAAGCTGGCAGTGGAATACGAAGAAAAAATCCTCGTCCAGCGCTTCGGCAAGAAGTACCGGGACTACAGCAAGCGCGTGCGCCGGTGGATTTGAACGCGACGCGGAACGAGCTCAGGTATTGACGCCGAGTTCCGCCAGCCGCTCGACGCAGGACTCCTCGGCCTGGTCGAGTTCGGCCAGCGTCTCCTCCAGGTCGCGCCGCTTCTGCCGCAATTCCTCGCGCTTTTCCTCGATGCGGCGGATCATCAGCTTGAGCTGCCCGACCTCGCCTGGCGGCTCCTTGTATATCTGGATGATCTCGCGGATTTCGCTGATCGAAAAGCCAAGCCGCTTGCCGCGCAGGATCTGCCGTACAAGGTGTCGATCCGACGGCTTGAAAAGACGCGTGCGGCCACGCCGCACCGGCTGGATCAGCCCCTCGTCCTCGTAGAAGCGCAGCGTGCGCGTCGAAATGTCGAACTCGCGCGTCAACTCCGTGATCGAGTAGTATTCCCGCATCGTCATTCCTTGCGCTTGGCGAACCGGCATCGATCCTCCGGGCGGTCATTCGTAGCCGGCCCGTCGCGACGCGGCCGAAGCCAATGGTGCGGGAACCGCCAGATCGGCGGGGCAAATCGCCGGGCGACACTTGGCACCGCCTTTACGTAAAAGTCAATTGTGGGCAAACCCGATGTCGCCGCCAGGTCGGTTGCCCTGCCCGCCTCACGAAAAACCGAACCACCACGTCGCCAGACCGAGGAAGGCGAAGAAGCCGACGCAATCCGTCACCGAGGTGACGAACACGGCCGACGCCACCGCCGGATCGATGCCCAAGCGGTCGAGCAGCAACGGGATCAGGATTCCGGCCACGGCGGCGGCAAACATGTTGATGATCATCGCAGCCGCGATGATGCCGCCGAGATTGGTATCGCTGAACCAGAGACCGGCCACCATGCCGATGAGGATGGCGAAGACCGCACCGTTGATAAGCCCGACGCCCATTTCGCGCCGGATGACGCGCCAGGCGTTGTAGATGTCGAGGTCCTTCGTCGCCAGCGCCCGCACCGTCACCGTCATGGTCTGGGAACCGGCATTACCGCCCATGCCGGCGACGATCGGCATCAGCACGGCAAGCGCGACGATCTGCTGGATCGTCGCATCGAATAGGCCGATGACCGAAGCCGCCAGGAAGGCCGTCAGCAAGTTGACCAGCAGCCACGGCACGCGCGAGCGGGAAGTGGAGAAGATCGAGTCCGACAGTTCCTCGTCACCGACGCCGCCCATGCGCAGAAGGTCTTCTTCCGCCTCCTGCTGGATGACGTCGACGACGTCGTCGATGGTGAGCACACCGACCAGCCGCTCGTTCTCGTCGACGACGGCGGCCGACAGGAGGTCGTATTGCTCGAATTCGCGCGCCGCCTCTTCCTGATCCATCGTCGCCGGAATGGCGTGGCGCGTCTCGTGCATCACCTCCTCGACCTTCACCGCCCGCTTGGTGCGCATGATCTTGTCGAGGTCGACGGCGCCGAGCAGCTTGAAGGTGGGATCGATGACGAAGATCTGGCTGAAGCGGTCGGGCAGGTCGTTGTCCTCGCGCATGTAGTCGATCGTCTGGCCGACCGTCCAGAACGGCGGCACGGCGACGAACTCGGTCTGCATGCGCCGGCCGGCCGTCTCTTCCGGGTAATCGAGGGCGCGCCTCAGCCTGATTCGCTCGGTGAACGGAAGCTGCGACAGGATCTCGTCCTGGTCCTCCTGGTCGAGGTCCTCCAGGATGTAGACGGCGTCGTCGGAATCGAGTTCCTGCACTGCCTGCGCGATCTGCGCGTTCGGCAGGTTGTCGACGATGTCGAGGCGAATGGCCTCGTCCACCTCCGTCAGCGCCGAGAAATCGAAATCGGTGCCGAGCAGTTCCACCAGCGCCCGCCGCTGCTCCGGCGACAGCGCCTCGAGGAGATCGCCGAGTTCGGACTGGTGCAGGTCGCCGACGTCGCGCTTCAGGGTGAGCGTGTCACGGTCGGCAATCGCGGCACCGACATGGACCAGGAACGACTGGCTGATCACGCCGTCCTCGTCGTAGATGTCGGCGTGCGAGGGCACCGACGAAGCGTTGGCGGCAGCTTGTTCGTCCTGATTTTCCAAAGCCGCCTCACGCTACCGTCAAACTTGCGGGATGATGCCTCCGTAGCGCAATTCAGGCCGGATTTCCAAGAGAAACACCTATTCCGCCGCGTTCATCGCCACGCTTCCGAGCTTTGCCATAGGAGGCCTTTGTGCGCGCCGCGCAGGCCAAAGCAACACGAGAAGCAGAGAGAGGATGCCACCGACCGCCAGCGCGAACGGAAACGCAAGCAAGCTCCGCAAGGAAACGAGAGCGGTCGCGGTCGTCGGACCGGACTGCGGCACATAAAGCTCGCCTGCCATATCGGTCATGCGCGTCCGCGCACTCGACAGCAATTCCTGGTAAGACGCGGTCAGCTTTGCCAGTTCCGCGGCTGCGGCGGAGCGGAATTCGGGACTGGTGCGTGATTGCGTGGCTTCCTGCAACCGATCTATTTCCATCTGCAGGGCCGAAGTTTCCTCGACCATTTCCTGGCGCTCCTTGAAGACGCCCTTGACATAGTCCACCAGCGAAGCGCGGTTTGTCAGGTCGATGATCTGGTTCAGGGCTCCGTCAGCCAACTGGACGCCCTCCCCGCCCGTGCCGATCCCGCCTTGCGGCGGGTTATTACGCGCCGACGATGCCTTGCCCTGGAATTCCCTGAGGTCGGAAATGGTCTGGTCGAGCCCGGCGAGCTTTCTCTGCAAGTCCGCCAGGCTGAGGAGGCGCTCGCGCAGATACGACGCGAAAACGAAATCGCTTTCTTCACGAGCACCCGACAGGATCGGGTAGAAATAGACATTGTAGAATTGGGTGATTTCGGCCGACAGATCGGCAAACGACAGGCCGTCATGCGTCATCATCGACGACAATCTGTTGTCGCCCGAAAGAACCTTGAGACCTACGGTCATGCTCTTGAGCCGGGTATTGGCCGTCAGCACGCTTGCCGCCGTATCGAGCTTCTCCGGCGTCATCGTGACGGCCGCCCCCTGCAACCGCGGATCTATGAAAATACGGAACTGCTTCGAATAGATGTCGCTCCATAGCTGCGGAATCGCCACGGCGATCGCCGAGCCGGTCTCCTTGTCCACGCCCAGTCCCGCATAGTTCACATCGATGCGAAGCCCCGAACGCATCGTCGCTTCCAGTTCCTGCTTATAAGCGGTGTTGATCGCTTCCAACTCGACCTGGCTCAGGTTCCTTTCGGCGAGCCTCATCTGGTATTTTTCGGAAACGGCCGAAGCCAGCGGCGATCCGTAGTCGACCGCCAGATAGTCCTTCAGAGGAACATCATCGGGGATATGGAAGCGGCTCCGCAATCCGGCGATCACCTGGGGGATGAGAAGGTCGCCCGGCGAGAATGCGGCCCCGTTCTGGAAGCGGGAATTCTCGATATTCCTGAGGGTGACGTAATATTGGACAGGCGTATTGAAATTCGCCGCCTTCCCGAACACCCATGCAGCGGCGAACAGAATGCTCGCCAGTAGAATCACTACGATGGCACCGCGCAATTGCCACGCTCTTCTGACCAAATCCGAGAGCGTCAGCTCAGTCTCATCAGTCATGCCAATCCCCATTTGCCTGGCCCCGTAATGCTATCGCAACATGATTCCGTCAAGGAAGCGCAAGAAAACACCAGTGTTCCTGCCGGCGTTTTCAGGCACTTTCCCTAAGCTGTGACATGAACGATACATCGAAGGTGCCGTTTCCAACTTGGAGCCTCGGGCAAAACCGAAAGACATCGCAAAACGGCAGAAATGAAGTTGCCGGAATCCCGGGGAACCAACTCATGCCCCCCGGCGAGTATCCCTGCGCTCTCGCCAACTCATCCTGAATTGCGGCAGACAATCAATAATCGGCAGGAAAGCGCGGGTGGCCGAGATCGGAATCCGGCGACGCTCAGGATATGAGCCATATCGGCCCGAAGCCGCGCTACGAGCACGGCTATTGAAAGCGGGAGAATGGTGCGGTCGAGAAGACTCGAACTTCCACGGGTTGCCCCACAGCGACCTCAACGCTGCGCGTCTACCAATTCCGCCACGACCGCATGTGGTAGAAGCCGGACGCATCCGGCACGCGGCGTGTAGCAAATCGTTTATCGCGAAACAAGGCGTATCGATCATTCCGACCGCACTAAAATGACGGCACGGGAAAAGTGAAAAACCGCCGCTTCGACGCGACTGGACCTGGGCGGCAATTATCGCCATATGATCAACCGGAATTCCGAGATCAGCCATGCCTGAACGCAGCCAGCTCGCCACGTCCTTTCTGCCCGTCCCCGGATCGGAGCCTGTCGAATGGCGCATCGAACCCGGCCTGACGGACTATGCGACGGCGCTGGCCTTCATGGAACAGCGCGCCGAAGCGATCCGCTCGGGCGCGGCCGGCGAGATGGTCTGGCTGGTCGAGCATCCGCCGCTCTATACCGCCGGCACCAGCGCCCAGCCCGCCGACCTGATCGATCCCGATCGCTTTCCCGTCTACGCGGCGGGACGCGGCGGCGAATACACCTATCACGGTCCCGGCCAGCGCGTCGCCTATGTCATGCTCGACCTGAAGCGGCGGCGCGAAGACGTGCGCGCCTTCGTGGCGGCGCTGGAGGAATGGATCATCCAGACGCTCGCCGCCTTCTCCGTGCGCGGCGAGCGGCGCGAGGACCGCGTCGGCGTCTGGGTGGTGCGACCCGAACGCCCGCCGATGTTGGATGGCACGCCGGCCGAGGACAAGATCGCCGCCATCGGCATCCGCCTGCGCAAATGGGTCAGCTTCCACGGCATCGCCATCAACGTCGAACCGGACCTGACGCATTTCGGCGGTATCGTTCCCTGCGGCGTCGCCGACCACGGCGTCACCAGCCTCGTCGACCTCGGCCTGCCGGTGACGATGACCGATCTCGACCTGGCACTGAAGGTTGCCTTCGAAACGGTGTTCGGTCCCGCCGCGTCAGCCGAGGCTCCACCTGCCCGCAAGGCGGGCTGATTGCCCACGCTCTGCCCGTTTCGGGTTTTTCCTTCGACAGCGCCGGCATCATGCAGCGGCGCCACTTCCCATGCCGGTGTGCCGCACCGGCCCATTCTCACATTGCGCCGATCCACATCGCCATCGAGACGAGGAAGGTGCTCATGCAAACCAGCGAGACGACATCGTGAACCAGATCGGTCATAATTCTCTCCTGTTTTTAATATGTTCGTAATTTGTTCTATTTTTGTTCAAATGTCAAACGAAGAAAGCGGGCAAGGCGGCCGGTCGCCGCCTCGCGCGTCACAGGGTTAAGAAAAGGTTGCGGGTCCGGCTCCCGCACCGGCCGGACGAGATTAGGCAAGCAGCGAATTTGATTCGCGGGAATCCATTCCGGAAGAGAGATGGCGGGATTTCGAGAACGGACGCGCGGCGCCCACGACATATGAGCGCCGAAAGTCGCGCTCGACGTCCGCCGCAGTCAAATTACCAAACCATGCGCTAAAGCTGGGCGGCCTGCAGCGGCACCACCCTGCCCTCAGCCAGGGTGACGCGCCGGTCCATACGCGCGGCGAGTTCGTGGTTGTGGGTGGCGATCAGCGCAGCCAGACCGGACTGGCGCACCAGCGCCTCCAGCGCATCGAAGACGTAGGAAGCCGTGGCCGGATCGAGGTTGCCCGTCGGCTCGTCGGCGAACAGCACCAGCGGCGCATTGGCCACGGCGCGCGCGATCGCCACGCGCTGCTGCTCGCCGCCCGACAGTTCCGATGGCCGGTGCTGCGCCCGCTTGCCGATCTGCATGTAGTCGAGCAGCTGGGCCGCCCGCTCGCCAGCTTCCTTGCGCCCCAGCCCCTTGATGAGCTGCGGCATCATGATGTTTTCCAGAGCCGAGAATTCCGGCAGCAAATGGTGGAACTGGTAGACGAAGCCGACATCGTTGCGGCGGATGGCCGTGCGCTCCTCGTCCGACAGCCGCCCGCAGGCGCGCCCGGACAAGATGACGTCGCCGGCGTCCGGCCGCTCCAGCAGGCCGGCCGTGTGCAGCAGCGTAGACTTGCCGGTGCCGGACGGCGCCACCAGCGCCACCATTTCGCCGCGATGCAGCGAGAAGTCGGCGCCGTTAAGGATGGTCAGCCGGCGCGGTCCCTGCACATAGTGCCGCTCGACGCCGCGCAACTCGATAACGGTCGGTGCCGCCATCACTCATACCTCAAGGCTTCGACAGGATCGAGTCGCGCCGCCCGCCAGGCCGGAAACAGCGTTGCCAGGAACGACAGTACCAGTGCCATGGCGATGACCGACAGCGTCTCGCGCAGGTCCATGCGCGCCGGAAGCTGCGACAGGAAATAGAGCTCCGGATTGAACAGCACCGTGCCCGACAGCCACGAGAAGAACTCGCGAATGCGCTCGATGTTGAGGCACACGATCATGCCGAGGACCACGCCGGCTATCGTGCCGACGACGCCGATGGCGGCCCCCGTCATCAGGAAGATGCGCAGGATCGCGCCGCGCGTCGCCCCCATGGTGCGCAGGATGGCGATGTCGTGCCCCTTGTCCTTCACCAGCATGACCAGGCCGGAGATGATGTTGAGTGCAGCCACCAGCACGATCAGCGTCAGGATCATGAACATGACATTGCGCTCGACCTCCAGCGCGGAGAAGAAGGTCTGGTTGCGCTGACGCCAGTCGGTCATGTAGATTTGCCGCTGCGCCGCCGCTTCGACCTTCGGCTTGAGCGCATCGACATTGTCGGGATTGTCGACATAGATCTCGATGCTCTGCGCCTTGCCTTCCATATTGAAATAGAGCTGGGCCTCGGAGAACGGCATATAGATGATGGCGCTGTCGTATTCCGACATGCCAACCTCGAAGATGGCGGCCACCTTGTAGCCCTTGAGCCGCGGCGTGGTGCCGAGCGGCGTCACGTCGCCGTCCGGCGAGATCAGCGTGATGGTGTCGCCGACGACGAGGCCCAGCGCCTCGGCCATGCGCGTGCCGATCGCGACGCCCTCGCCGCCGTCGAAACCCTCCAGCGTGCCCTGCTTGATGTTGTCGGCCACCAGCGCCATCTTGCCGAGGTCGCCGCCGCGGATGCCGCGCACCAGTGCGCCGGTACCCGAACCGACATTGCCCTGCGCCAGTACCTGTCCGTCGATCAGCGGAATGGCGTACTTGACCCCCTGCACCTTGTTGATGCGCTCCGCCACCGCAGCATAGTCCTCCAGCGGCATGTCCACCGGCGTGACGATCAGATGACCGTTGATGCCGAGGATGCGGGTGAGCAGCTCAGCGCGAAAACCGTTCATCACCGCCATGACGACGATCAGTGTGGCGACGCCCAGCATGATACCGAGGAAGGAGATCGAGGCGATGACCGAGATCACCGTCTCCTTGCGCCGCGAGCGCAGGTAGCGCCACGCCACCATCCGTTCGAAACCGGAAAACGCGCCGGCACCGGCCTTGCCCTGCTTCGCCGGTGCGGCGGTTGCGGCGGTGCTGCTCACGCGGCCTTCTCCAGCGAGGCCAGCAGGTCCTCGATTTTACGGACATCGCGCTCGCCGGTCCTGCGGTTCTTCACCTCGACCGTGCCGTCGCCGACGCCGCGCGGACCGACGATGACCTGCCAGGGCAGGCCGATCAGGTCGGCGGTGGCGAACTTGGCGCCGGGGCGCTGGTCGGTGTCGTCGTAGAGCACGTCGCGTCCGGCCTTCTCATAGGCGGCGTAGAGCTTCTCGCAAAGCGCGTCGCAGCCCGCATCGCCGGGCTTCATGTTGATCAGCCCGACATCGAACGGCGCCACCGCTTCCGGCCAGATGATGCCGTTGTCGTCGTGACTGGCCTCGATGATGGCCGCCACCAGCCGGCTGGGACCGATGCCGTAGGAACCGCCGGAGACGAAATGGTCCTTGCCGTCCGGCCCGGTCACCTTGGCGCCCATCGGCTTGGAATACTTCTCGCCGAAGTGGAAGATGTGACCGACCTCGATGCCGCGCGCCGACAGCTTGTGCGTCTCCGGCACCTTGGTCCAGGCCTCTTCGTCGTGCATCTCGTCGGTCGCCGCGTAAGGCGTGGTCCATTCCTTGACGATGCCGTCGATCTCGGCGTCGTTGGTGAAATCGGTATTCTCGCCGGGCACCGGCAGCGCAAGATAGTCGCGGTCGCAGAACACCTGGCTCTCCCCGGTCTCGGCCAGGATGATGAATTCGTGGCTGAGGTCGCCGCCGATCGGGCCGGTGTCGGCGCGCATCGGGATCGCCTGCAGGCCCATGCGCGTGAAGGTGCGCAGGTAGGACACGAACATGCGGTTGTAAGCCGCCCGCGCCCCTTCGAAATCGATGTCGAAAGTATAGGCGTCCTTCATCAGGAACTCGCGTGAGCGCATGACGCCGAAGCGCGGCCGCACCTCGTCGCGGAACTTCCACTGGATATGATAGAGGTTGAGCGGCAGGTCCTTGTAGGAACGGACGTAGGAGCGGAAGATCTCCGTCACCATCTCCTCGTTGGTCGGGCCGAAAAGCATGTCGCGCTCGTGCCGGTCCTTGATGCGCAGCATCTCCTTGCCGTAGTCGTCGTAGCGGCCGCTCTCGCGCCACAGGTCGGCCGACTGGATGGTCGGCATCAGGATTTCCAGCGCGCCGGCCCGGTCCTGCTCCTCGCGGATGATCTTGCAGACCTTGTCCAGCACCTTCTTGCCGAGCGGCAGCCAGGAGAAGGAGCCGGCAGCCTGCTGGCGGATCATGCCGGCGCGCAACATGAGGCGATGCGAGACGATCTCGGCCTCACGGGGATTTTCTTTGAGAATGGGCAGGAAGTAGCGCGACAGACGCATGGACGATTCCGTGAGAGAGGCGGTGCGCGCCAGAATCGGCGCGAAGCAGGCTGTTTGCCTGGGCTTCATAGCCATTTCGTGGCGGAATGGAAACCCAAGCCGGCGCGCTTCAGGCACCTGGTTTTGACTGTTCAACAAGCAGTTCGAGCCTATTCATTGTGCAATGCAGCACATGAATGCTTGTTTCAAAGCAAAATTTTCCGTGACATCGCTGTGAAGCTTGGTCTAGTGTGCCTCGATAACCGAGAGGGCAGAGAACAATCTGCCTTCCTACGCGGTCAAAGTCTTGGGAGGATGCGATCTAGGCGCGGTCATTCGCTGCCGCCGGAATTCCGGAAACGGATCGGACGCGTTCAATTGCAAGGCTTCGTGCCTTGCATTTTTTTTGGAAAATCGACACTTGCGGCAAACAGTTCAGGCGCGGCCTGAAGATTTAAGCTTGCGCCTTGCTAGGCTCGATACCAGAGCATTGCCAGTAAAAGCGTGAAACGGTTTTGGGTCCGGAAATGCGGCCAGAAAGATGCTGCCGCGACAATCCCCGCTGGCGAACTACCGGCCGTAGGTGGGCAGGATCTGCGGAAGGTCGTCGAAGCCGAAGCCGAGCCCGGCCGTCACGCCATAGTAGGCGCCGAACACGATCAGCGACCAGACGGTCGTCCACAGGACGATATAGAGGAAGCGCAGCTTCTTGGGCGCACTGGCATGCGTACCCAGCACCACCTCTTCTTCATCCTGTGCGCGAAAGCTGAAGGGCAGGATCACGAACAGGGTGATCCACCAGACCACGAAATAGACCGCGATCAGGGAGATCCAATCCCAGGCGGTGAAGCTTCCTCCGGTCATGACTGCTCCAGTTCAACCAGCGTACCAGAAAAGTCCTTCGGATGCAGGAACAGCACCGGCTTGCCGTGCGCTCCTAATTTCGGCTCGCCGTCGCCGAGCACGCGCGCACCAGCGGCCTTGAGCCTATCGCGGGCGACGAGGATGTCGTCGACCTCATAGCAGACATGGTGCATGCCGCCGGACGGGTTCTTGGCCAGGAACGCTGCGATCGGCGAGCCCTCGCCCAGCGGCTCCAGCAGCTCGACCTTGGTGTTGCCGACATCGACGAACACCACCGTCACGCCGTGCTCCGGCAATGCCTGCGGCGCGCTGACGGGGGCGCCCAGCGTATCGCGATAGGTCGCCGTCGCCGCGGCAAGGTCGGGTACGGCAATGGCGACATGGTTCAGGCGGCCGAGCATGAGCAGCTCCGTGGGCAAGGCAGCAAGGCAATACGGCGGTATGGCACCAGGGAAACCGGAAAAGCGGAAAGCTTCCTCCAAAACATGCTGCCTTACTGCCCTATTCTCCTACTGCCCTAATTTCATCTCGTCACGAACACCGTCACCAGCGGCTTCTTGCCCCAGGCCTCGTTGGCTGCGGCACGCACCGCACGGCGCACGGATTCCTGCACGAGATCGAGGTCTTTTCGGCGCTGGCGGGGGATGGAGTCCACCGCGCCGATTGCCGCATCGAGCATCAGCTCCTCCAGCGCCTCGCCGGAACCGTCCGTTTCCGCCACGCCGATGGCGACCAGGTCCGGATCGCCGGCGAGTTCGTATTTCTCGTCCAGCACGACGTTCACCGCCACATGCCCGGCGAAGGAAAGCTTGCGCCGATCCTTGACACCCATGGCCTCGTCGGTGCCGATCAGCCTGCCGTCCTTGTAGACGCGGCCGAACGGCACCTGGTCGATGATGGTGGCCACGCCCGGCGCCAGCCGCAGCATGTCGCCGTCGCGGATTTGCGCCACCTGGCCGATGCCCGACATCGCCATCAGCGAGCCTTGCGCCACCAGATGCGCCGCCTCGCCATGCACCGGCACGCCGATCTTCGGCCGTACCCATTCGTACATCTGCTTCAGCTCGCTGCGACGCGGGTGGCCGGAGACATGCACCAGCGCGTCGCCGTCCTCGATGATCTTCATGCCGAGGTCGATCAGCCGGTTCTTGACCTCCAGGATCGCCTTCTCGTTGCCGGGAATGGTGCGAGAGGAAAAGATCACCGTGTCTCCCGCCGTCAGCGCCACAGACTTCATCTCGTCGCGCGACAGTTTTGCCAATGCCGCCTGCGGCTCGCCCTGGCTGCCAGTGCAGATGACGACGAGGTTGTCGCGCGGGATGAAGCCGTAGTCTTCTTCGGCGATGAATTCCGGCAGCCCGTCCAGATAGCCGAGCTCGCCGGCGACATCGACGACGCGCTTCAGCGAACGGCCGAGCAGCAGGCACTGGCGCCCGGCGTCGCGCGCGGCTTCGGCGATGGAACGGATGCGCCCGACATTGGACGAGAAGGTGGTGACGGCCACCCTGCCCTCGGCCTTGCTGATGATCTCCTTGAGGCTGGCGCCCACCGCCTGCTCGGTCGGCGACTCGCCTTCCCTGAGCGCATTGGTGGAATCGCAGACCAGCGCCAGCACGCCCTTGTCACCATAGGTGCGGAAGCGCGCCTCGTCGGTCTTCGGCCCGATGGCGGGCGCAAGGTCGATCTTCCAGTCGCCGGTGTGGATGACGGTACCGGCCGGCGTGGTGATCGCCAATGAGAACGGCTCGGGGATCGAATGCGCCACCGGGATCGCCTCGATCTCGAACGGCCCGAGCGTGAATTTCTCCCCGGCCCGGTAGACGGTCACCGGGATTTTCGGTGCGCCCTGCTCGCCCTGACGCTTGGCCTCCAGCATGCCGGCGGTGAACGGACTTGCCCACACCGGCACCTTCAGCTTCGGCCAGATGTCGTGCAACGCGCCGTAATGATCCTCATGCGCGTGGGTGATGACGATGCCGCGCAGGTTCGCCAGTCGCTCCTCGATGAAGCGGGTGTCGGGCAGGATGAGATCGACGCCGGGATGCGCCGGGTCGGGAAAGGTGACGCCGACATCGACGACGATCCACTCGCGATCGTCCGCCGGGCCGTAGCCATAAAGGGCGAAGTTCATGCCGATCTCGCCAACGCCGCCGAGCGGCACGAAGACGAGTTCGGCATTGTCTGATTTCGCCATGAGGGTTCCTTCCGTTCAGATTGCGCCGGCGCTCGCGACGGCACCGAAATGCACGTCTCCGGCGGCGATGGTCAGCCGCGCGCCACTTTCATCGCGGATCACGAAACGGCAGTCCTCGTCAATGGTCTCAAACGTTCCGCGCACCACATTGCCGTCAATCCTGACAGCAACCTCGCCGCCGAGCCCCGCCGCGCGCTCGAGCCAGCGGCGCCGGATGGCGACAAGGCCGCTTCCACCATCCCACAGCCGCGCGTTCTGGCTCCAGGCATCCGACAGCGCCAGGAACAGCGTTTCGGCATCGCAGGATGAACCGAGCGCCGCAAGCGACGTCGCCGGATACGGCAGGTCTTGCGGGTGCGCCACGACATTGACGCCGATACCGACGGCAACCGCGAAGCGGCCTTCCCCAAGAAGCGAGGATTCCAGCAGGATGCCCGCGAGCTTGGCGCCGGAAGCGAGCACGTCGTTCGGCCATTTCAGTTCGAAGCGGTTACGGCCCGAACCGGCACCGTCCAGACCGACCGCGATGCGCCCTCCCGGCACGACCGCGTCCAGCGCATCGGCCAGCGCCAACCCGGCGACGAAACCGAGCGTGGCCGCGCCCTTGAGGTCACCTTCGATGACGGCGAGAAGCGTCGCGGCGAGATTGCCCTGCGGCGTCGCCCAGACACGGCCGCGCCGGCCGCGCCCGCTTTCTTGGCGTTTCGATACAATCCACAGCCGGCCGGGATCGCCGGCTCGCGCATGGTCCAGCGCCAGCGCGTTGGTCGAGCCGACCACCTCATGGGCTTCGAGGCGAAAGCCCTCGGCGGCAGCCGTGGGCGCGAGCGTGAAGCCGGCCATCCGCTCTAGAAGAACGTCTTCGCGGCAGCTTCGGCATAGCCGGCGATGGGGCCGCCGATCAGCACGTAGAACAGCACGAAGGCGCCGGACAGGCCGAGGATCACGCGCAGTTCACCCGCCATCGGCTGGAAGCCGCCGGCCGGCTCGTCGAACCACATGATCTTGATGATGCGCAGATAATAGAACGCCGCCACCACCGAGGTCAGCACGCCGATGATGGCGAGCGGATAGAGCCCGGCATTGATGGCGGCGAGGAAGACGTACCACTTCGCCCAGAAACCGGCGAGCGGCGGGATGCCGGCGAGCGAGAACAGCAGGATGGTCAGGATCGTCGCCATTACCGGATTGGTGCCCGCGATACCGGCGAGGTCGTCGATGCTCTCGACCTGATTGTCGTTGCGCCGCATGGCGAGGATGAAGGCGAAGGTGCCGAGCGTCATCGCGACATAGATCAGCATGTAGATGGCGACGCCGCGCACGCCCTCCTGGCTGTTGGCCGCCAGCCCGACGAGGCAGAAGCCCATATGGCCGATGGAGGAATAGGCCATCAGCCGCTTGAAGTTGCGCTGGCCGATCGCCGCGAAGGAGCCGAGCGCCATCGAGGCGATGGAGATGAAGACGATGACCTGCTGCCAGTCGGCGGCGGCCGGATGGAACGCGTTCATCGTCACGCGCAAGATGAGCGCCATCGTCGCCACCTTCGGCGCCACGGCGAAGAAGGCCGTCACCGGCGTCGGCGCACCCTCGTAGACGTCCGGCGTCCACATATGGAACGGCACGGCCGAGATCTTGAAGGTCAGGCCGGCGAGGATGAAGATCAGCCCGAACAGCACGCCGAGTTGGCGTTCGGGACCGCTTACGGCGGCCGCGATCTTGCCGAAGTCGACGCTGCCCGTATAGCCGTAGGTGAGCGAGATGCCGTAGAGCATCATGCCGGTGCCGAGCGCGCCGAGCACGAAGTACTTCAGGCCCGCCTCGCTGGAGCGGGCGCTCTCGCGGTTGATCGCGGCTACGACATAGAGCGCCAGCGATTGCAGTTCGAAGCCGAGATAGAGCGAGATCGTGCTGTTGGCCGAGATCATCAGCATCATGCCGAGCGTCGACAGCGTGACCAACACCGGATACTCGAAATTGGCGTAGCGCTGCGCCTTGGCGTAGCCCGCCGACATGACCAGCGTCACCGCCGAGCCGAGCAGCGTCACCGTCTTCATGAACAGGGCGAAGTCGTCCTGCACATAGGCGCCGCCATACGCGCTGCCGCGCGCGCCCGACAGAAGCATCCAACCGCCGGCGATGGCGAGCACGACCACGGCGAGGCCGGTGACGAGCGTGCTGGCACCCTCGCGCGAATAGGCGCCGATCATCAGAAGCACCATGGCGCCGACCGCGAGGATCAGTTCCGGCGTGGAGAGTGAAAGGCTGGAATAAAGGTCCGGCGTCATGGTTCTCTCGATCAGTTCGCCGCCGCGGTCTGCGCGGAGCCGATGGAAGCGGTGACGTCGGTGACGAGTGCCTTGACCGACTGGGCGGTCGCATCGAACACCGGTGCGGGATAGACGCCAAAGAAGATGATCAGGACGACCAGAGGATAGAGGATCGCCTTCTCGCGCGTCGACAGGTCGAGCATGGCCTTCAGGCTGTCCTTGACCAGCGCGCCGAAGATGATCTTGCGGTAGAGCCACAGAGCATAGGCGGCCGACAGGATGACGCCGGTGGCGGCGAAGACGGCCACCCAGGTGTTGGCCCGGAAGGCGCCGAGCATCGTCAGGAACTCGCCAACGAAGCCGGACGTGCCCGGCAGGCCGACATTGGCCATGGTGAAGATCAGGAAGACGACGGCGTATTTCGGCATGTTGTTGACCAGCCCGCCATAGGCATCGATCTCACGCGTGTGCAGCCGGTCGTAGATGACGCCGACGCACAGGAACAGCGCGCCCGAGACGAGGCCGTGCGACAGCATCTGGAACAGCGAGCCCTGGATGCCCTCCTGGTTCATGGCGAAAATGCCCATCGTCACGAAGCCCATATGGGCGACGGAGGAATAGGCGATCAGCTTCTTCATGTCCTCCTGCATCAGCGCCACCAGCGAGGTGTAGATGATGGCGACGACCGACAGCGTGAAGACGAAGGGGGCGAAATACGCCGAAGCGTCCGGGAACATCGGCAGCGAGAAGCGCAGGAAGCCGTAGCCGCCCATCTTCAACAGGATGCCGGCCAGGATGACCGAACCCGCCGTCGGCGCCTCGACGTGCGCGTCCGGCAGCCAGGTGTGCACCGGCCACATCGGCATCTTCACCGCGAAGGAGGCGAAGAAGGCCAGCCACAGCCATGTCTGCATCGAGGTCGGGAAATCATGCGCCAGGAGCGTCGGGATGTCGGTGGTGCCGGACTGGAAGAACATCGCCATGATGGCGAGCAGCATCAGCACCGAGCCGAGCAGCGTGTAGAGGAAGAACTTGAACGAGGCGTAGACGCGCCGCTTGCCGCCCCACACGCCGATGATGATGAACATCGGGATCAGGCCGGCCTCGAAGAAGACGTAGAACAAAACGATGTCGAGCGCGCAGAACACGCCGATCATTAGCGTCTCGAGGACGAGGAAGGCGATCATGTAGGCCTTCACCCGCTTCTGGATCGATTCCCACGAAGCGAGGATGCACAGTGGCATCAGGAAGGTGGTGAGGATGACGAACAGCATCGAGATGCCGTCGACGCCCATGTGGTAGGAGATGCCCGAATCCAGCCAGCCGTGCTTCTCGACGAACTGGAAGCCGGCCTGCGAATTGTCGAATCCGGTCCAGATGAAGATCGAGATGACGAAGGTGATGATCGTCGTCCACAGCGCGATCATGCGGATGTTCCTGCGCGCATTCTCGCTCTCGTCCCGCACAAACAGGATGAGCAGCACGCCGACCAGCGGCAGGAACGTGACCGTTGAAAGGATTGGCCAGTCGGTCATCAGAGCATCATCCAGGTGACGAGAGCGGCAACGCCGATCAGCATGGCGAAGGCGTAGTGGTAGAGATAGCCGGTCTGCAGCTTGACCACGCGGTTGGTGACGTCGATGACGCGCGCCGACACGCCGTCGGGGCCAAGGCCGTCGATGACGGCGCCGTCGCCCTTCTTCCATAGCGTGTAGCCGAGCCACTTGGCGAAGCGCACGAACAGGAAGTCGTAGACCTCGTCGAAGTACCACTTGTTGAGCAGGAAGGCGTAGAGGCCACGATGACGCCCCGCCACCTCGGCCGGCAGCGCGGGCTTGCGGATATAGAACTGCCACGCGACCAGGAAGCCGATGACGGTGACGACGATCGGCGCCAGCTTCACCCACAGCGGCACGCTGTGCATCTCGTGCAGCACATGGTTGTCCGGCCCCGCGAACAACGCCGCCTTCCAGAAGTGCTCGTAGCCCTCGCCGACGAAATAGTAGGAGAACAGCACGCCCGCGAAGATCGCGCCGGCGGCCAGGACGTAGAGTGGCACCAGCATCACCGGCGGCGATTCATGCACATGGTGCATCACCTCGTGGCTGGCGCGCGGCTCGCCGTGGAAGGTCATGAAGATCAGCCGCCAGGAATAGAAGGAGGTGAAGGCGGCGCCGATGACCAGAAGCACGAAGGCGAAGGTCGCCACGGCGTTCTCGCCGACGAAGGAGGCCTCGATGATGGCGTCCTTGGAGAAGAAGCCGGCGAAGCCCACCAGCGTCATCGGGATGCCGACGCCGGTCAGCGCCAGCGTGCCGATGACCATCATCCAGTAGGTGTTGGGGATGAGCTTGCGGATGCCGCCCATCTTGCGCATGTCCTGCTCGTCCGACATGGCGTGGATGACCGAGCCGGAACCGAGGAACAAGAGCGCCTTGAAGAAGGCGTGCGTGAACAGGTGGAAGATCGCCACGCCATAGGCGCCGACGCCGAGCGCCACGAACATGTAGCCGAGCTGCGAGCAGGTCGAATAGGCGATGACGCGCTTGATGTCGTTCTGAACCAGGCCAACGGTGGCGGCGAAAAAGGCGGTGATGGCGCCGATGAAGGTGACGACCGTCAGTGCCGTATGCGACAGCTCGAACAGCGGCGACAGGCGCGCCAGCATGAATACGCCGGCCGTCACCATGGTGGCGGCATGGATCAGCGCCGAAACAGGCGTCGGACCTTCCATGGCGTCCGGCAGCCAGGTGTGCAGCGGCACCTGCGCCGACTTGCCCATGGCGCCCATGAACAGGAGCAGGCACACGACCGTCATCGCCGCGCCCTTGTCCAGCGCATAGCCGAGGAAGTTCAGCACCGCCGCCCCTTCCGGAGCGCCCTCGGCCGGGAGATAGCTCGCGGCATTGGCGAAGATCGTGGTGAGGTTGACCGAGCCGAACAGCACGAACACGCCGAAGATGCCCAGGATGAAACCGAAATCGCCGACGCGGTTGACGACGAAGGCCTTGATGGCGGCGGCGTTGGCCGACGGCTTCTTGTACCAGAAACCGATCAGCAGGTAGGACGCCAGGCCGACGCCCTCCCAGCCGAAGAACATCTGGATCAGGTTGTCGGCCGTCACCAGCATCAGCATGGCGAAGGTGAACAGCGAAAGGTAGGCAAAGAAGCGCGGCCGGTTCGGATCGTGATGCATGTAGCCGATGGAGTAGATGTGCACCAGTGACGACACGGTGTTGACCACCACCAGCATCACCGCCGTCAGCGTGTCGATGCGCAGCGCCCACGACGTGTCGATGCCACCGGACTGGATCCAGCGCAGCACCGGCACGGTGAAGACCTCGCCGTCGCCGAAAGCGACGGTGAAGAAGGCGACCCACGAAAGCACCGCCGAAATGACCAGCAGGCCGGAGGTTATGAACTCCGATGCCTTGGCGCCCAGCGAATTGCCGAACAGCCCGACGACCAGGAAGCCGATGAGGGGAAGAAAGACGATGGCCTGATACATGAAACGTCCCTCAGCCCTTCATCATGTTCACGTCTTCGACCGCGATGGTGCCGCGGTTGCGGAAGAACACCACCAGGATGGCGAGCCCGATCGCCGCTTCCGCCGCCGCCACCGTCAGCACGAACATTGTGAAGACCTGGCCGACGAGATCGCCGAGCGCCGCCGAGAAGGCGACGAAGTTGATGTTGACCGACAACAGGATCAGCTCGATCGACATCAGCATGACGATGACGTTCTTGCGGTTCAGGAAGATGCCGAACACGCCGAGCGTAAACAGGATCGCCGAGACGGTGAGAAAATGCGCGATGCCGACAACCATCTTCAGATCCCCTCGCCCGTCTTGACCTTGCGGATTTCGATTGCCGTGGCCGGCGTGCGGGAAACCTGTTCCGCAATCGACTGCCGCTTGACGTTCGGCTTGTGGCGCAGCGTGAGCACGATGGCCCCGATCATCGCCACCAGCAGCACCATGCCGCAAATCTCGAAGTAATAGAGATAGTCCGTGTAGATGATGTCGCCGAGCGCAGCCGTGTTGGACCGCGCCAGAAGGTCCGGGATCGGATGGGCCGCGCTCGCTGCCAATTCCGGCGAGAAGGTGTAGCCGCCGACGACCACCAGCAGTTCGCCGACCAGGATCAGCCCGACCAGTGCGCCGATCGGCGCATATTGCAGCGCGCCGCTTTTCAGTTCGGCGAAGTCGACGTCCAGCATCATGACGACGAACAGGAACAGCACCATCACCGCGCCGACGTAGACGACCAGCAGGATCATCGCCAGGAACTCGGCGCCCGTGAGCAGGAACAGCCCCGCCGCGTTGAAGAAGGTGAGGATGAGGAACAGCACCGAATGCACGGGATTGCGCGAGGAGATGACCATGAAGGCCGCCGCCACCGCGATGAAGGCAAAGAGGTAGAAGAAGGCTGCCTCTAGTCCGTTCAACATGGGTCTGTCCCCGGTTCCTTTTGTGACGGACCCGATGCCCCTGCATCCAGTCCAGTCCGACTCCGTCCCGCCTCAGGGCGAAATCGCGTGTTCCTTAGACGAGCCTTAGTGGCACGTCCATGTTTCCATTGTCCTTCTCCCCGTGAATGGGGAGAGGTGGCTCGTCACCTGTACGGCGCGTCCAGTTCCATGTTGCGCGCGATCTCGCGCTCCCACCGGTCGCCGTTGGCGAGCAGCTTGTCCTTGTCGTAGTAGAGTTCCTCGCGCGTTTCCGTCGCGAACTCGAAATTCGGGCCTTCCACGATGGCGTCCACCGGGCAGGCTTCCTGGCAGAAGCCGCAATAGATGCACTTCACCATGTCGATGTCGTAGCGCACGGTGCGGCGCGTGCCGTCGTTGCGGCGCGGGCCGGCCTCGATGGTGATGGCCTGCGCCGGGCAGATCGCCTCGCATAACTTGCAAGCGATGCAGCGCTCCTCGCCGTTGGGATAGCGGCGCAGTGCATGCTCGCCACGGAAGCGCGGGCTGATCGGCCCCTTTTCATGCGGATAGTTGATCGTCTCCTTCGGCGCCAGGAATTGGCGCACGCCCAGCACGTAGCCGATGACGATGTCCTTGAGCAGGAGCGACTTGGCGGCTTGTGACAGAACACCCATCAGGCAAGTCCCGTAAGCTTGAGGAAGGCGGCGGTGGCCACGACCATGAACAGCGAGATCGGCAGGAAGACCTTCCAGCCCAGCCGCATCAGCTGGTCGTAGCGGTAGCGCGGCAGCACCGCCTTCGCCATCGAGAAGATGAAGAAGACGAAGCACAGCTTGAGCACGAACCAGATCACCCCCGGCACCCAGGTGAAGGGCGCCACATCCACCGGCGGCAGCCAGCCGCCGAGGAACAGGATGGTGGTCAGCGCGCACATCAGCACCACCGCGACGTATTCGCCGAGGAAGAACAGCAGGAACGGCGTCGAGGAATATTCGACCATATGGCCGGCGACGAGTTCCGATTCGGCCTCGACCAGGTCGAAGGGCGGGCGGTTGGTCTCCGCCATGCCCGAGATCATGAAGATGATGAACATCGGGAACAGGCCGAGCCAGTGCCAGTCGAGCAGCGTGTTGACCGGCAGGCCGAGATGCGTGCCCAGCCCGTCCTTCTGCGACAGCACGATGTCGGACAGGTTGAGCGAGCCGACGCAAAGCAGCACGGTGACGATGACGAAGCCGATCGAGACTTCGTAGGACACCATCTGCGCCGCCGAGCGCAGCGCGCCGAGGAACGGATATTTCGAGTTCGAAGCCCAGCCGCCCATGATGACGCCGTAGACCTCCAGCGAGGAGATGGCGAAGACATAGAGGATGCCGACATTGATGTTGGCGATCGCCCAGTTCTCATTGACGGGGATGACCGCCCAGGCCGAGATCGCCAGCACCGCCGAGACCAGCGGCGCCAGCAGGAACACGCCCTTGTTGGCGCCCGACGGGATGACCGGCTCCTTGAAGACGAACTTGAACAGGTCGGCGAAAGCCTGGAACGCGCCCCACGGCCCGACCACGTTGGGGCCGCGGCGCAACTGCACCGCCGCCCAGATCTTGCGGTCGGCGTAGAGGATGTAGGCCACGCCGATCAGGAGGATGACGATCAGCGCGACGGACTTGATCAGGATGATCAGCGCCGGCAGCACGTAAGTTGCGAAGAAATCTTCCATCTTATTCCGCCGCCTGCCCTATTCCGCCGCCTGTTTGAAGCCGCCCTTGGCGAGAGCCGAGCACTCCGCCATCACCGCGGATGCCCGCGCGATCGGGTTGGTGAGGTAGAAGTCGCGCACCGGCGACACGAAGGCGCCCTTGGCCAACCGCCCGCCGAGCTTCGCGGTCTTCGCAACGTCGTCGGCGCTTCCGGCCTCGATCCGGTCGACGCGGGCCAGATGCGGAACCTCGCCATAGAGCTTGGCGCGCAACTGCGCCAGCGAATCGAACGGCAGCTTCTTGCCCAGCACGTCCGACAGCGCGCGGATGATCGCCCAGTCCTCGCGCGCCTCGCCCGGCGCGAAGCCCGCGCGGTTGGTCATCTGCACGCGCCCTTCCGTGTTGACGTAGGTGCCCGACTTCTCGGTATAGGCCGAGGCCGGCAGGATGACGTCGGCACGATGCGCGCCGGCATCGCCATGCGTGCCAATATAGACGACGCAGCCGGCGGAAACCTTGCTCATGTCCAGTTCGTCGGCGCCGAGCAGGAACAGCACGTCGCTGTCGGCCATCATGCCGGCGACGTCCTTGCCGCCCTCGCCCGGCACGAAGCCGATGTCGAGGCCGCCGACGCGCGCTGCCGCGTGATGCAGAACGGCAAAGCCGTTCCAGCCGTCCTTGACCGCGCCAACCGCGGAGGCAAGCTTCGCCGCTAGTCCGAGAACCCCCGCACCGTCGGCGCGCGCGATCGCGCCCTGCCCGACGATGACGAGCGGCTTTTCAGCCTTCTTCAACTTGTCGAAGAATTTGCCATTTCCGTCGGCGAGATCCTTCAGCGTCTCCGGTCCGGCGCCCAGCGCCTCGTAATCGTAGCGCAGGTCGCCCATCTCGCCGATCACGCCGATCGGCAGCGGACCGGCACGGAAGCGCTTGCGAATGCGGGCGTTCAGCACCGAAGCCTCAAAACGCGGATTGGCGCCGACGATGAGAATGGCGTCCGCCTGCTCGATGCCCTCGATGGTGGAATTGAAGATGTAGCTGCCGCGGCCCAGCGCCGGATCCAGCGCGGCACCGTCCTGCCGGCAGTCGATGTTGGCAGAGCCCAGCGAGGAAACCAGAAGCTTCAGCGCATACATTTCCTCGACGGCGGCGAGATCGCCGGCGATGGCGCCGATCTTTTCAGGCGCGGCCTTGCCGACCGCCTCCTTGATCGCGGCGAAGGCTTCGCTCCAGCTTGCCGGTGCGAGCTTGCCGCCCTTGCGCACATAGGGCCGGTCGAGGCGCTGCGTGCGCAGGCCGTCCCAGATGAAGCGCGTCTTGTCGGAGATCCACTCCTCGTTCACCTGGTCGTTGTTGCGTGGCATGACGCGCATGACCTCGCGCCCGCGCGTATCGACGCGGATGGCCGAGCCGACCGCATCCATCACGTCGATGGATTCGGTCTTGTTCAGCTCCCACGGCCGCGCCGTAAAGGCGAACGGCTTCGACGTCAGCGCGCCGACCGGGCAGAGGTCGATGACGTTGCCCTGAAGCTCCGACGTCATCGCCTGTTCGAGATAGGTGGTGATCTCGGCATCCTCGCCGCGGCCGATCAGGCCGAGTTCGGAAATGCCGGCCACTTCCGTGGTGAAGCGGACGCAGCGCGTGCAGTGGATGCAGCGCGTCATAATCGTCTTGACCAGCGGGCCGATATACTTGTCCTCGACGGCGCGCTTGTTCTCGTGGAAGCGCGAGGAATCGACGCCGAAGGCCATCGCCTGGTCCTGCAGGTCGCATTCGCCGCCCTGGTCGCAGATCGGGCAATCGAGCGGATGGTTGATGAGCAGGAACTCCATCACCCCTTCGCGCGCCTTCTTCACCATCGGCGAGTTGGTGAACATCTCCGGCGGCTCGCCGTTCGGGCCGGGGCGCAGGTCGCGCACGCCCATGGCGCAGGAAGCCTGCGGCTTCGGCGGACCGCCCTTCACCTCGACCAGACACATGCGGCAGTTGCCGGCGATCGACAGCCGTTCGTGGAAGCAGAAGCGCGGCACTTCCGCGCCGGCCGCCTCCGCCGCCTGCAACAGCGTGTAGTGATCGGGGACTTCGATCTCTTTCCCGTCGACCTTTAGCTTTGCCATTCGCCTAAACCCCTGCGGAAAACCGCAACTCTTGTCCGAAAGCGGCCGAAACCGCCCGTATCTCGTTCATCATCCCGTGGCGCGGCCCGCCAGATCGGCGGCCTGCCCCGTCCAGTCGTCACGCCCGATCCGGCCGTTGAAGCCCAGGTGCTCGTCCACCCAGGCGATCTCCTGTCCGGACCATGCCGCGACCTGCCGATAGGTCCAGATACCCAGCCCGTTCAGCACCTGCTCCAGCTTCGGCCCGATGCCGGAAATCGCCTTCAGGTCGTCGGGTGCCTCAGGCTTCGAGATCGCCTTCGGCTGCTTGCGCTTCGCCGGCACGCCCGCCTGAGGTGCGGCAACGGAAACCGGCTTCACGGCGACCGGCCTTGCCGCGCTGTCGACGGCTGCCTGTTCGACCACCGTGCGAGCGGCCACCTGGTTGACCTCACGGGCGACGGTCTGCGCCTGTTCCATCACGCTTTTCGCACGCGCCCTGACCTTGGCCGCGGCCACCGACCGCTCCGTCTTCGCATTGTCCTCAAAGGCCGCCTGCAACAGCCGCCCGGACGCCTCGGTGGCGCCGGCAACCGCACCGACCCACATGCCGAGCGCCTGGCTGGCGACGCCGAAACCGATGGCCGACAGCGCCGCCGCACCCGCCAGCGGATGCGCCATCAGGTTGACGGCGCTGGCCATCTCCTGCGGCATCTCCTTCCTGATGGGCTTGCTCATGGCTGCCTCACTCCGCCGCCGCCAGCACGGGCTGGACGCTGTGGGCGTTGCGCGTGAACTCATCGATGCGCCGTTCGATCTCCGGGCGGAAATTGCGGATCAGGCCCTGGATCGGCCACGCCGCCGCGTCTCCCAGCGCGCAGATGGTATGGCCCTCGATCTGCTTGGTGACGTCGAGCAGCATATCGATCTCGCGCTTCTGCGCCTCGCCGCGCACCAGCCGCTCCATCACGCGCCACATCCAGCCGGTGCCCTCGCGGCACGGCGTGCACTGGCCGCAGCTCTCGTGCTTGAAGAAGTAGGACAGCCGCGCGATCGCCTTCACGATGTCGGTCGACTTGTCCATGATGATCATCGCCGCTGTGCCGAAGGACGATTTCAGCTCGCGCATGCCGTCGAAATCCATCGGCGCGTCGAGGATGTCGGGTCCCTTGACCACCGGGCAAGAGGCGCCGCCGGGAATGACGGCGAGCAGGTTGTCCCAGCCGCCGCGAACGCCGCCGCCGTGCTTCTCCACCAGCTCGCGAAAAGTCGTGCCCATCGCCTCTTCCACCACGCAGGGCGTGTTGACGTGGCCGACCAGCATGAACAGTTTTGTCCCCACATTGTTCGGCCGGCCGATGGACGAGAACCACGCAGCGCCACGGCGCAGGATGGTCGGCGCCACCGCGATGGATTCGACGTTGTTGACCGTCGTCGGGCAGCCGTAGAGGCCGACATTGGCCGGGAACGGCGGCTTCAGCCGCGGCTGGCCCTTCTTGCCTTCAAGGCTTTCCAGCAGCGCGGTTTCCTCGCCGCAGATATAGGCGCCGGCGCCGTGGTGGACGTAGATCTCGAAATCGTAGCCGTTGACGTTGTTCTTGCCGATCAGGCGGGCGTCGTAGGCCTCGTCGATGGCGCGCTGCAGCGCCTCGCGCTCGCGGATGAACTCGCCGCGCACATAGATGTAGGCCGCCACCGCGCCCATGGCGAAACCGGCCAGCAGGCAGCCTTCGACCAGCGTGTGAGGATCGTGACGCATGATGTCGCGATCCTTGCAGGTTCCGGGTTCCGACTCGTCGGCGTTGACGACCAGGTAGCTGGGGCGTCCGTCGCTCTGCTTGGGCATGAACGACCATTTCAGCCCGGTCGGGAAGCCGGCGCCGCCGCGTCCGCGCAGGCCCGACGCCTTCATCTCGTTGATGATCCAGTCGCGGCCCTTGTCGATGATGCCCTTGGTGCCGTCCCACGAGCCGCGTGCCATCGCGCCCTGCAACGACTTGTCGAAGCGGCCGTAGATGTTGGTGAAGATGCGATCCTTGTCTGCAAGCATCGTTTCTCGCTCCTCAGACCGGCTTCTTGCCGAAGACGCGGATATATTCGGCCACGCCGCCCTTGGCGAGCGCCTTGGCCTGCTTGGTCCATTCCTCGCGCTCGATGCGGCCGTGGAAATTCAGGTAGACGTCGACCCAGTCGCGCTCGGCCTTCTTCCACGCAGCCACCTGCGCGAAGGTGAATATGCCGAGATCGTGCAGGATCTTCTCGTTCTTCGGCCCGACGCCTGAAATCAGTTGGAGATCGTCGACGGCCACCGGCTTTTCGATGCCCTTGGGACGGTTCTTGTCCTCCAGCGACGGCTTCGCCGCCTTGGCGACGACCTTTTTGCCTGCGGCGCCAATCGGCTCGCCCTTCAGCATTTCCGGCGCCTTGTAGGCACTCGCCGCGCCCTGCGGCGGGATCGGCCGCGTGCGCTGCTTGCCTTTCACGGCTTCCACCGCCGGCTCGGCCTGGTCCGCCTTCTTCTTGTCGAAGGCCGGCGCCGGCGAAATCGCTTCGGCGGCGGGTTTCGGCTTCGGCTTGGCGGGCGCCTTCAGCGAAGGGTTCGTCTCGGCCTTGTCGGTGGAAGGCTTGGCCGCGTTCGACGGTGGCACTTCGGCAGCTTTCGCAGCCGCCTTGGCCTCCTTGTCGCGGGTCGACTTCAGCACCGCCTTCTCGTCCTTCAGCGCGATGAAGCCGCCGGCCGGCGCGGAATAGAAGCGATCGACCTGCGGGCCGGGCTTGACGGAAGCGCCCTTGCCCGCCTCGAAGGCGTCGATGATCTCGGCCAAACGCTCGGGCGTCAAATCCTCGTAGGTGTCCTTGAACACCATCACCATCGGCGCGTTCACGCAGGCGCCGAGGCATTCGACTTCTTCCCACGACAGCGTGCCGGCGGCATTGGTGTGGAACTGCTCGTGATGGATCTTGGAACGGCACACATCCATCAGCTCGCCGGCGCCGCGCAGCATGCAGGGCGTCGTGCCACAGACCTGGATATGCGCGCGCGTGCCGACCGGCTTCAACTGGTACTGCGTGTAGAAGGTCGCGACCTCGAGCCCACGGATATAGGGCATGTCGAGCATGTCGCAGACGGACTCGATCGCAGCCTTCGTGACCCAGCCTTCCTGCTCCTGCGCCAGCATCAGGAGCGGGATGATCGCCGACTGCTGCCGGCCCTTCGGATACTTGGCGATCCACTTCTTCGCCGCCGCCGTGTTCGCCTTGTTGAAGGCGAAGCTGGCGGGCTGGACGCTGGCTTCTGCGAGACGACGTACGGACATTTAGCGGTCAACCTCACCGAAAACGATATCGAGGGAGCCGAGCACGGCGGTGACGTCGGCCAGCATGTGGCCGCGGCACAGGAAATCCATCGCCTGCAGATGGGCGAAGCCCGGCGCCCGCAGCTTCACGCGGTACGGCTTGTTGGTGCCGTCGGCCACCAGATAGACGCCGAACTCGCCCTTCGGCGCCTCGACGGCGGCATAGACCTCGCCCGCCGGCACGCGGTAGCCCTCGGTATAGAGCTTGAAGTGATGGATCAGCGATTCCATCGACCGCTTCATCGCCGCACGCTTGGGCGGCACGACCTTGCCGTCGATGTTGGACACCGGCCCGGTGGATTCCTTGCCGAGCAGCAGGTCGAGACACTGGCGCATGATCTTCGCCGACTGCCGCATCTCTTCCATGCGGATCAGATAGCGGTCGTAGCAGTCGCCGTTCTTGCCGATCGGAACGTCGAAATCCATCTCGGCGTAGCATTCGTAGGGCTGCGACTTGCGCAGGTCCCAGGCCGCGCCCGAGCCGCGCACCATCACGCCGGAGAAACCCCAGGCCCATGCATCTGCCAGCGACACCACGCCGATGTCGGCGTTGCGTTGCTTGAAGATGCGGTTTTCCGTCAGAAGCTCGTCGAGGTCGTCGATGGATTTCAGGAACGGGTCGATCCAGCGGCCGATATCCTCCAGAAGCTGCTTCGGCAGGTCCTGGTGAACGCCGCCCGGCCGGAAATAGGCCGCGTGCATGCGCGAGCCCGAGGCGCGCTCATAGAACACCATCAGCTTCTCGCGCTCGACGAAGCCCCACAGCGGCGGCGTCAGCGCGCCGACGTCCATGGCCTGCGTCGTCACATTGAGGATGTGGCTCATGATGCGGCCGATCTCGGAGTAGAGCACCCGGATCAGCTGCCCGCGCTTCGGCACCTCGATGCCGAGAAGCCGCTCCACGGCCAGGCAGTAGGCGTGCTCCTGGTTCATCGGCGCGCAATAGTCGAGCCGGTCGAGATAGGGCACCGCCTGCAGGTAGGTCTTGGCCTCCATCAGCTTCTCGGTACCGCGATGCAGGAGCCCGATATGCGGATCGACGCGGTCGACAACCTCGCCGTCGAGCTCGAGGACCAACCTGAGAACACCATGCGCCGCAGGGTGCTGAGGTCCAAAATTGATGTTGAAGTTGCGTACCGATGTTTCGGCCATGCCGCGCCTCAGTTCGTCTTGGCCTTCTCGTCACCCGGCAGCACGTAGTCCGTGCCTTCCCATGGGGACAAAAAGTCGAAGTTGCGGAATTCCTGCTTCAATTCCACCGGCTCGTAGATCACCCGCTTGGCCTCGTCGTCGTAGCGCACCTCGACGAAACCGGTGAGCGGAAAGTCCTTGCGCAGCGGATGCCCTTCGAAGCCGTAGTCGGTGAGGATGCGCCGCAGGTCCGGATGGCCGGAGAACAGCACGCCGTAGAGGTCGTAGGTCTCGCGCTCGAACCAGTCGGCGCCCGGCCATACGCCGGTGACCGACGGCACCACCGTCTCCTCGTCGGCATGCACCTTGAGGCGGATGCGCAGGTTTTTGGTCGGCGACAACAGGTGGTAGACCACGTCGAAGCGCTGATCGCGGTAAGGATAGTCGGCGCCCGAAACGTCCATGATCGACACGAAGCGGCACTTCGCGTCGTCGCGCAGGAAGGTCGCCGCCTTGACGACGTCGGCCGGAGCGACCTGCACGGTCAACTCGCCATAGGCGAGCACGCTGTCGAGCACGGCTTCGCCGAGCTTTTCGCGCAGGTGGGCGGCCAGGTCGCTGAGAGCTTCGCTCATGGGTCTCACCGCTCGATCGTGCCGGTACGGCGAATCTTCTTCTGCAGAAGAAGAAGGCCGTAGAGCAGCGCTTCCGCGCTCGGCGGGCAGCCGGGCACGTAGATGTCCACCGGCACGATGCGGTCGCAGCCGCGCACCACCGAATAGGAATAGTGATAGTAGCCGCCGCCGTTGGCGCACGAGCCCATCGAGATGACGTAGCGCGGCTCCGGCATCTGGTCGTAGACCTTGCGCAGCGCCGGAGCCATCTTGTTGGTCAGGGTGCCGGCCACGATCATCACGTCGGACTGGCGCGGTGACGCGCGCGGCGCGATGCCGAAGCGCTCGGAATCGTAGCGCGGCATTGCCTTGTGGATCATCTCCACCGCGCAGCAGGCCAGGCCGAACGTCATGTACATCAGCGAGCCGGTGCGCGCCCAGGTGATCAGCGCATCGAGCGAGGTGACGAGAAAGCCCTTGTCGGCCAACTCGTTGTTGACCTCGACGAAAAACGGATCGGTCGAGCCGACCGGCTTGCCGGTGGCAGGATCAAGAATGCCCTTCGGCTGCGGGGCGACGAGCGTGCCGGGGTTCAATCCCATTCCAGCGCTCCCTTCTTCCACTCATAGACGAAGCCGATGGTCAGCACCGCCAAAAATACCATCATCGACCAGAAGCCGAGCATGCCGATCTCGCCGAAGGACACCGCCCACGGAAACAGGAAAGCGACCTCGAGGTCGAAGATGATGAACAGGATCGACACCAGATAGAAGCGGATGTCGAACTTCATGCGGGCGTCGTCGAAGGAATTGAAGCCGCACTCGTAGGCCGACAGCTTCTCCGGATCGGGATTGCGGTAGGCGATCAGGAACGGCGCCACGATCAGTGCCAGGCCGACGACCATCGCCACTGCTATGAAGATGACGACGGGCAGATAAGAGCCGATGAGTGCGTTCATGCTCCGACTTTCCTTGCGCGGGTAGCCCGCTGCAAAAACCTACAGCACGAAACGATGGTCCGGAAGCGCGGCGTTTCACCGCTAAACCGCTTGAAAAAAGTCCATGCTGCAACGCGGCGAGGGTTAGCGCAGCGATCCCCCCGAAGCAAGTCAAACATTGGCCAAATTTACGTGCCGTCGCGGCAGATCACGCAAAACCGCGCCGAACCGCTCCCGTTTGATTTCCTTCGTCTTTTACTCCACTTTTCCTCCTGACACGAATACTGCCGCTTGCCTGCTAGGATGACGGGAATCAAATGGCGACGAGGCAGCCTGCCAGGCCGGAAAACGGAACGCATGAAGGAAAAAATCTCCCTCGCGGCGGCTCGCCGCATCGCGCTTGCCGCACAGGGTTTCGCCGACACCGGGCCGGGCACCACACCGGACCGCCGGCACCTCAAACGCGTGCTGGCGCGCACCGGCCTGTTCCAGATCGATTCCGTCGCCGCCGTGGTGCGTGCGCACTACATGCCGCTCTATTCGCGGCTCGGCCCTTACCCCGTTTCGCTGCTGGACGACGCAGCGGTCGGCCGCAAGCGGCTGCTGTTCGAATACTGGGCGCATGAGGCTTCGCTGTTGCCGGTGGAAACCTGGCCGCTGCTGCAATGGCGCATGGAACGGGCGCGCGCCAACGACCCTGCCGAGATCTACAAGGGGCTTGCGGAATGGGCCGACGGCAATCGCGCCTTCATCGAGGACATTCACAATGAGGTGAAGACGCGCGGCCCGATCCCGGCGTCCGACATCGAAGGCCACAAGGGCAAGGGCGGCTGGTGGGGCTGGAGCGACGCAAAGGCGGCCTTCGAATGGCTGTTCTGGGCAGGCTTCATCACCACCCACTCGCGGCGCGGCTTCGAGCGCTATTACGACCTGCCCGAGCGGGTGCTGCCGAAATCCGTCCTCGACCTGCCGGTGCCCTCGGCGCGCGACGCCCATCGCGAACTGCTCGCCATCTCCGCCCGCGCCCACGGCGTCGCCACCTATGCCTGCCTGCGCGACTATTTCCGTCTCGCGCCCGGGGAGACGAAGACGGCCCTCGACGAGCTGGTCGAGGACGGCACGCTCAAGCCGGTGCGCGTCGAAGGCTGGAACCGGCCGGCTTTCCTGCATAAGGATGCCAGGATGCCGCGTCGCATCGAGGCGCGCACGCTGCTCGCCCCCTTCGATCCGGTCGTCTTCGAGCGCGCCCGCGCCGAGGCGCTGTTCGGCTTCCGCTACCGCATCGAGATCTACACGCCGGCAGAGAAACGCCAGTATGGCTACTACGTGCTGCCCTTCCTGCTCGGCGACCGCATCGTCGCCCGTGTCGACCTGCGCGCCGACCGTCCGGCAAGCGTGCTGCGTGTCCACGCCGCCTATGCGGAAGAGGCCGCGCCCGCCGACACCGCCGCGCATCTCTTCGAGGAGTTGCAGTGCATGCAGGGCTGGCTCGGCCTCGAACGACTGGAAATCACGTCCGCCGGCGATCTTGGCCCGGCATTGCTGGATGTGGCCCGACAACCCGTCGCCAAAAGGGCATGACTGTTGTCATCCGGCGCGTGAGCCTGTACGCGCTGCGTGTGCCCGCTGGCACATTGTGCCGCCACCATTCCGATCCACATAGATCGCGATGCAGGACGAAAAACCAGAGCAGCATTGGCTTTCGAGATTTGCCTTGCCGGTTTCGGCCGGGCTGCATCTCGCCATCCTCGCACTGCTGATTTTCGGACTGCCGCACGCGCTCCAGAAACCGGAAAAGGACGAAGCGGTCGACGTCGCTCTCGTTCCGCCGCCTCAGCAGCCCCCCAAACCCAAGACGGAGCCTCCCGCGCCGAAACCGGAAGCCGAAAAACCACCGGAAAAGAAAGCCGAACCGCCTCCCCCGAAGGAAACGCCGGCCTCTCCAAGCCCGGCCCCGAGCTTCAATCCCGTCGTCCAATACGGCGAAAAGGACAGCGGTCCCAAGAAATCCCTTGAAGGAAACAGCGCCGAGGAAGAGGCGAAGCCTTCGGATGTGCAACAGCCGCCGGACGAGCAGGCCGAATCCGAAAGGGACGACACGGAGGCCGACGACGCGGACGTCGAGCTTGCGTTGCCCGATGCGGCCGCAACCCCGACCGCGAGGCCGACGGAGACGGCGCGACCGAAAGAGACGGCCAAAAAGCCGGGCACCCCGAAGCTCAGGCAGGCGAAAAAGCTGTTTTCGCCGTCGGCGAACGGCGCGCCGATGGCGACGACGGCGATGGGCGATCTGCCGCGCAGCGTGCGGGGAGCCACGCTGTGCGTGTCCGAACTGCGCGAACAGTTGCTGCGCAACGCCCCGCCCTATTTTGCCGACCTGCTGCCGTCCTCTCCGCTCGAAACCGGCAACGTGATTGATGTTCCAGGCGTGGCTTTCCGCGCCAACGGCCAATGGCGGGACCTGAGCTACCGTTGCGAGGTCGATAGCGACGCCACGAAGGTGGTGTCCTTCGCCTTCCGCATCGGAGAACCGATCCCGCCCGGCGAATGGCAGCGGCGCGGCCTGCCCTCGCGATGAGAGCCGTCGACGCCGAAGAAGCCGACATTGACAGTCAGCTTGCCCGCGGCCTAAATCCGGAATGGATGGTCTTCTTCCCCAACAGGAAGAAGCTAAGAGGGAATGCGGTGCGGGATCGCGAGGTCCCAAAGCCGCGGCTGTCCCCGCAACTGTGAGCGACGAGCCCGCGCCGAAAGCCACTGGAATTGTCCGGGAAGGCGGCAAGGGCGACGACCCGCAAGCCAGGAGACCTGCCATCCGCTGCTTGAGAATCCGATCGTCCGGCGGGTGCCCCGGACAAGGAGCCCGATTTGGATCGCGACGGCATCTTCCCGGCTGAACCGGCGGACCCTGTGTCCGAAAGCGAGCGCGACGCCCCAGTCGCGGGCGGAGTCACCATCCTCGTCTGCGCGACCTGTCGCGACGAAACCGGTTCCGACGCCCATCCGCGCGCCGGCGCCCTCCTCGCCCATGACGTCCAGCGCGCCGCAGCCGGCGACGCCATCCATGTCCGCACCGTCGAATGCCTCGGTAATTGCAAGCGCCGGCTGTCGGCCGCGCTGCTGCGCGACGGCTGCTGGAGCTACGTCTTCGGCGACCTCACGCCCGACAGCGGCGCCGATCTGGTCGCCGGCGCCCGGCTTTTCTCGACCTCCACGGACGGCCTGATCCCTTGGCGCGGCCGCCCCGATTCGCTCAAGCGCGGCCTCGTCGCACGCATCCCACCGCTCGCTTTCACAAAGGACGTCCCATGACCGCTTCCGCCGCCCGCGTTCCCTGCACCGTCGTCACCGGTTTCCTCGGCGCCGGCAAGACGACGCTGATCCGCCACCTGCTCGAAACCGCAAAGGGCAAGCGCCTCGCCCTGATCGTCAACGAGTTCGGCGATGTCGGCGTCGATGGCGAGATACTGAAAGGCTGCGGCATTGATACCTGCCCGGAGGAAAACATCGTCGAACTGTCCAACGGCTGCATCTGCTGCACCGTCGCCGACGATTTCGTGCCGGCGCTGGACCAGATTCTGGCGCGCACGCCGAAGGTCGACCACATCCTCATCGAAACCTCCGGCCTCGCTTTGCCAAAACCGCTGGTGCAGGCCTTCCAGTGGCCGAGCGTGAAGAGCCGCGTCACCGTCGACGGCGTCGTCGCCGTGGTCGACGGCCCGGCGCTCGCCGCCGGCCAGGTGGCGTCCGACATGGAGGCGCTGGCCGCCCAGCGCGCCGCCGACGACAGCCTCGACCACGACGACCCGGTGGAGGAAGTGTTCGAGGATCAGGTCGCCTGCGCCGACCTGATCATCCTGTCCAAGAGCGACCTGATGGACGGCACGGCATCCGCCAAGGCCAACGCCATTCTGGGCGAACATGTGAAGCCGGCGGTGAAAATCGTGCCGACATCGCAGGGCAAGGTCGATCCCTCCGTGCTGCTCGGCCTGGCGCTGGCGGTCGAGGACGACATCGAGAACCGCAAGAGCCATCACGACGGACTGGGCGACCATGAACACGACGACTTCGACACCTTCGTGGTCGAAATCCCGTCGATCACCACCCCGGAGGAACTGGCGAAGCGTGTCGCGGCGGCTGCCGAAGCCGAGAACGTGCTGCGCCTGAAGGGCTTCGTCGAAGTCGCCGGCAAGCCGATGCGGCTTCTGGTCCAGGCCGTCGGCCCGCGCGTCAACCACTACTACGACCGCGCCTGGACCGCCGGCGAGGACCGCCGCTCGCGGCTGGTGGTCATCGGCCTCAAGGGTCTGAACCAGCCGGCCATAGAGAAGATACTCGTCGGATGAACGGGAAAGCCGAAAACCGATAAGGTCGGCCCATGCACGTCCTGACCACGACCTCCGCCTCGCTCGACGACATCGCCGAGCCGGTCGACCTGCGGCAGGAACCGGCCGACATGGTGGCGCTGTCCTTTACCGACAGCGACCTTGTCGGGTTGGCGGCGGCATGGAAGGCGGAAGGCGGCGGCCTGCCCTCGATGCGGCTGGCGGCGTTGCGCGACCTGCGCCACCCGATGTCGGTGGACCTTTGGCTGGACAGCGTGGCGGCGCGCGCGAAAATCATCGTCGTGCGCATCCTCGGCGGCTACGACTGGTGGCGCTACGGCTGCGACCGGCTGGCGGCGCTGACACGGGAAAGAGGCATAAGCCTCGCCCTGCTTCCCGGCGAGGACCGCGACGCCGACGCCCGCCTCGCGCAAGCTTCCACCTTGCCGGCGGACGAACTTACCGAACTCCTCGGCTACTTCCGCCAGGGCGGCCCGGACAACATGAAGACACTGGTGCGCCGCATGGCGGGGTTGGCCGGGCAGGATATCGAGACGAGTGCACCCGTGGAGGTGCCGAAGGTCGGATATTACGAGCCGGGCGTGGGTGTGGTTCCCCTCCCCCTTGAGGGGAGGGTGCCGAGCGAAGCGAGGCGGGAGGGGGCGCCCGCCATAGAGCGAGGGCCATCGCCTGTTCCCCCTTCGACAGTTCATAGGCCCCCTTCCGCCGCCTTCGGCGGCACCTCCCCCTCGAGGGGGGAGGAAAGCCTTATCGTCCCCATCCTGTTCTACCGCTCGATGCTTCTGGCCGCCGACGCAGCGCCCATCGATGCGCTGGCGCAAGCTCTGCGCGACAAGGGCATGGCGCCGGTGCCGATCTTCGTTTCTTCGCTCAAGGACCCGGCCTCGCTGGCCTTCGTCGAGGCCGCACTCGAACTGCATCCCTCGGCAATCGTCACCGCCACCGCCTTCGCGTCGGGCGCAGAACCCGGCGCCGAGACACTCTTCGACCGCGCCGGCGTGCCGGTCTTCCAGGTCATCGTCGCCACCACGAAACGCGAAGCGTGGCAGACCAACCAGCGCGGCCTCGCCCCCGCCGACCTCGCCATGCACGTCGTCCTGCCGGAACTGGACGGCCGCATCCTCGCCGGCGCGATTTCCTTCAAAGCCGAGGGCGATACCGATGCCGAGCTTGGCTTCCGCGCCGTCGCCAATCGCCCGGAGCCGGACCGCATCATACAGGTCGCCGACCGCATCGCCGCCTTCCTGCGCCTGCAGAACACGCCGCGCGCCGAGCGCCGCGTCGCGGTCCTGATCCCGGACTATCCGAGCGCACCCGGTCGCACCGGCTATGCCGTCGGCCTCGATGTACCGTCCTCTGTGCTTGCCATGCTGCATGACCTCAAGGACGCCGGCTATGCCGTTGAAGGGATTCCGGATTCGCCTCGCGATTTGCTGGATTTGCTGGAGCAAGGCAGCGAGGGACTATCGCTGGAAGACTACCAACGCCATTTCGCTGACCTGCCCGCCGCCGTGCGTGAGGCAGTAGAGCAGGCATGGGGCACTACCGAGGCCGGATCCTTCCCCTTTCGAGCCACGGCCTTCGGCAACGTCACCGTAGCCCTCGCCCCCGACCGGGGCCGCTCCGAGGATCGCCGCGCCGACTATCACGACCCGACGCTCCCTCCCCGTCACGAACTGGTCGCCTTCGGCCTGTGGCTCCGGAAAAAGCGCGACGTCCACGCCGTCATTCATGTCGGCGCGCACGGCACACTGGAATGGCTGCCCGGCAAGACCGTGGCGCTCGGCCAAAGCTGTTTTCCGGAAATCGTCACCGGGTCCCTGCCGGTCATCTATCCGTTCATCGTCTCCAATCCGGGCGAGGCAGCGCAGGCCAAGCGCCGCATAGCTGCCGTCACCCTCGGCCACCTGCCGCCGCCGCTGGCGAGCGCGGGCTTGGACGAGAACCAACAGAAACTGGAGCGCCTAGTCGACGAATATGCACAGGCCGACGGCCTCGACCGCCGCCGCCGCGACCGGCTGGCGAAACTGATCGTCGAGACGGCGCAGGCCACCGGCCTGTCCGCCGAAGCCGGCGTGGCGAGAACAGACGCGCCCGACGAAGCCTTGCGCCGCATCGATGCCTGGCTGTGCGACCTCAAGGATTTCGCCATCAAGGACGGACTGCACGTCTACGGCCGTCAGGGCGACGGCGAATCTGACCCGCTACGCCTCGCCAGCGCCGCCGCCGAAAAGCAAAACCTGCTCGCCGCGCTCGACGGCCGGCATATTCCCGCCGGCCCGTCTGGCGCGCCCGCGCGCGGCCGCAGCGACGTGCTGCCGACAGGCCGCAACCTCTTCACCGCCGATCCGCGCACCATGCCGACGCCCACCGCCTTCGATCTAGCCAGGGCCGCCGCCGACGAGATCGTCACTTCCTATTTGCAGACGCACGGCGACTGGCCGCGGGCGCTGGTCATCGACCTGTGGGGCTCGGCCTCGCTGCGCACCGGCGGCGAGGAGATCGCGCAGGGGCTGGCGCTGATGGGCTGTCGGCCGCAATGGGATGCCGCCACCGGCCGCGTCACCGGCATCGAGGTGCTGCCGCCGGCAGCCCTCGGGCGCCCGCGCATCGACGTCACCTGGCGCATTTCCGGCCTGTTCCGCGACATGTTCCCGACCCAGATCGCGCTGATCGACGCAGCCGCCCGCGCCGTCGCCGAACGCGACGAGGACGATTCGGATAATCCGTTGGCAGCGAAGCGCCGCGCCACCGGCAAAGTCGAACCGCGCATCTTCGGCTCGTCGCCGGGAACCTACGGCGCCGGACTGGAAAGCCTGCTTGCCGGCGGAGCCTGGGAGCAGCGGGAGGACCTCGGCCGCGCCTATCTCGATGCCGCTTCGCACGCCTATGGCGGCGCCGAGGGCGAAGGGATTGCGGCGCCCGAAGCCTTTGCCGGGCGCATCGCCGACGCCGATCTGCTCGTCCACAGCGGCGACGATCCCGGCCGCGATATCCTCGAAGGCTCGGCCGACGTCGCCTTCATCGGCGGTTTTTCCGCCGCCGTCGCCGCCCTCGGCGGCAAGGCCGACGTCATCGTGCTCGACACCACCGACCCGCGGAAGCCGAAGCCGCGTTCGGTGGCCGAAGCGGTCGGCCGCGTGGTGCGGGCGCGCGCCGTCAACCGGCGCTTCATCGACGGCCAGATGCGGCACGGCCCGCGCGGCGCCGCCGAATTCGCCGAGACGGTGGACCGGCTGGTCGGCTTTGCCGAAACGACCCACGCTATTCCGGGTGCCCTCATCGAGGCGGTCCACGACGCCTATGTCGGCGACGAAGCCGTGCGCGCCTTCCTGCTCAGGGAAAACCCCGCAGCAGCCAAGGTCATCGCCGAACGGTTCCTCTCGGCGCGACGGCGCGGCCTGTGGCATCCGCTGCGCAATTCGATCGACGACGATCTCGCCGCGTTGATTGCCGAGGCTGAGACACGACAGGTCGCGAAATCGTCCCTTCCTGTTTCGGCGGCACTGTCGCCAACCCCCTCCGAGGCGGCCGAATGACCGCCTTGGCGCAAAGGCGCGGCGCCTGTCCTGCCTTGTCGGCCCCGATGCAGACCGGCGATGGCCTGCTGGTGCGCCTCAATCCGGTCGCTGCTGGTCTTCCCACCGATGCCCTGATCGGGCTTTGCGAATCCGCAGCCCGCCACGGCAACGGCATCATGGAAATCACCCAGCGCGGCTCGATCCAGATCCGCGGCCTGACGCTGCAAAGCGCCGGCCTGCTGGCCGACGACGTGAATGCGCTGGGCATAGCCGTGCGCACCGGCGTGCCGGTCGAGACGAGCCCGCTGGCGGGCATCGATCCGGATGAAACCGCCGATCCGCGCCCGCTGGCGGAGGCCATCCGCACGGCGATCGAAAATGCCGGCCTGTCACGCCGGCTCGGCCCGAAAGTGTCGGTGGTCGTCGATGGCGGCGGCCGCATCGGCATGAGCGCGCTTCCGGCCGATGTGCGGCTGACTGCCGTTCGGCGTGAGCAGGAAACATATTGGCATCTGGCCGTCGGCGGCACCGCCACCACCGCCCGGCCGGTGGGACCGTTTGCCGAAGCAGAGGCGTGCGAGGCGACCGTCGCGACGCTCGAAGCCATTGCCGCGCTCGGACACGAGGGGCGCGGCAAAAATATAAACGCAGGGCCCCCCCCCACCCCTAACCTCTCCCCCCAAGGGGGAGGGGAAGCTGCCGCGCCCAAGTCCCCCTCCCCCTTGGGGGGAGAGGTTAGGGGTGGGGGTGCACGACCGTCGCCGCTTGTCTCTGCCTTGCTCCTCGCCATCTTCCCCCTCGCCAACTCCACTCACGCCCTTGCCATCGCCCTGCCCTTCGGCTCGATACCTGCGGAAGCGCTTACAGCATTGGCACGAGCCGCCGCCGGTCTCGGCGCAACCGAAATCCGCCCCGCCCCCGGCCGCATGCTGCTCCTGCTCGGCCTCACCGCCGACTCCGCCGCGACGCTTCAGGCAAAAGCCGCCGCGCTCGGCTTCGTCACCGACGTCGCCGACCCGCGCCTCTCCATCGCTGCCTGCCCTGGGTCCCCTGCCTGTGCATCCGGCCATATCGAGACGCGCGCGCTGGCGGAACAGGTGGCACGGCAGGACGCCGGCCTGCTCGACGGTTCCTCAACGTTACATATCTCCGGCTGCGCCAAGGGCTGTGCCCATCCGGGCTCCGCGACCCTGACGCTCGTCGGCGGCGAGAACGGCGCCGGACTTGTCGTCAACGGAACGGCAAAAACCCTTCCGGCCAGCTACGCCTCAGGCTATGACGCCGCGCACGGCATCGACCGGGTGGCGGCGCTGGTGCGAACCGACCGCCGTCCGGGCGAAACCACCGCCGCCTGCCTCGCCCGTCTCGGCGCGGCAGCAATCGCAACCGCCTTCGCTGAAGGATGACATGACCGCCTACGACTATATCCGCGACGGCAATGCGATCTACGAGCGCTCTTTCGCCATCATCCGCGCCGAGGCAGACCTCGCGCGCTTCTCCGAGGCGGAGGCCGACGTCGCCATCCGCATGATCCATGCCTGCGGCCAGGTCGAGGCGGCGAAGAGCTTTGCGTTCTCGCCCGATTTCGTCGTAGCAGCACGCGCTGCCCTTGCCGCCGGCGCGCCGATCCTGTGCGATGCCGAGATGGTGGCGCACGGCGTCACCCGCGCCCGTCTGCCTGCGGGCAACGAGGTGATCTGCACGCTGCGCGACCCGCGCACCGCCGGAATCGCCAAAGCGATCGGCAACACCCGTTCGGCCGCGGCTATCGACCTGTGGGGCGAGCGCATGAAGGGTGCGGTCGTCGCCATCGGCAACGCGCCGACAGCGCTGTTCTACCTGCTGGAAAAACTGCGTGACGGCGCGCCGAAGCCGGCGGCAATCGTCGGCATGCCTGTCGGCTTCGTCGGCGCGGCCGAATCCAAGGACGCGCTGGCCGAGAATTCTTATGGCGTGCCGTGGGCCATCGTGCGCGGCCGGCTCGGCGGCTCGGCGATGACCGCAGCCGCCCTCAATTCACTGGCGAGGCCGGGTCTGTGAGCGCGCTGCCTGCATCCGGCCGCCTGATCGGCGTCGGCACCGGCCCCGGCGATCCCGAATTGCTGACGCTGAAGGCGGTCCGCGTGTTGGAACAGGCCGATGTCGTCGCCCATTTCGCCAAGCGCAACGCCAACGGCAACGCCCGTGCCATCGTATCCGCGCATATGAAGCCCGGCGTGACGGAACTGCCGCTGCATTATCCGGTCACCACCGAGATCGCCAAGGACCACGCCGACTACAAGGCGCAAATCCTCGCCTTCTACGAGGAGTCGGCCGCAAAGGTCGCCACCCATCTCGAAGCCGGCCGTACGGTTGCGGTGCTCTCGGAAGGCGACCCGCTGTTCTACGGCTCTTATATGCACCTGCATGTGCGGCTCGCCCACCGCTTCCCGACGCAGGTCATCCCCGGCGTCACCGCCATGTCGGGCTGCTGGTCGACCACCGGACAGCCGATCGTGCAGGGCGACGATGTACTCACCGTCCTGCCCGGCACCATGCCGGAAGCCGAGCTGACGCGCCGGCTTGAAGACACCGACGCCGCGGTCATCATGAAGGTCGGCCGCAATCTGCCGAAAATCCGGCGCGCACTGGCGGCCACCGGCAAGCTCGAACGCGCCGTCTATGTCGAGCGCGGCACCATGACGAACGGAGCGTCCACGCGTCTTGCCGAGAAGGCTGACGACAGCGCTCCTTATTTTTCCATCGTTCTGGTCGCAGGTTGGCTCGACCGGCCCGGCTCCGCTTCCGCCTCGGGAGCGGTGCTGTGAGCGGCCGGCTGACCGTCATCGGCCTCGGTCCCGGCAGCGCCGAGCAGGTCACGCCGGAAGCAAGCCGCGCCGTCGCCGAGGCGACGTACTTCTACGGCTACAAGCCCTATGTCGACCGGCTCGATCTCGGCGCCTACCAGATCCGCATAGCCTCCGACAACCGCGAGGAACTGGCTCGCGCCAAGGAAGCGCTGGAAAAGGCGGCCGAGGGTCATAGTGTCGCCGTCGTGTCCGGCGGCGATCCTGGCGTCTTCGCCATGGCCGCAGCCGTCTGCGAGGCGATCGAGGCCGGGCCGGCAGAGTGGCGCAACATCGAACTTGGCATCGTTCCGGGAGTCACCGCCATGCTGGCGGTTGCCGCCCGCGCCGGCGCGCCGCTCGGCCACGATTTCTGCGCCATCTCGCTGTCGGATAATCTGAAGCCGTGGGACCTGATCGAACTGCGCCTGCTGGCCGCCGCCGGCGCCGGCTTCGTCATCGCCCTCTATAATCCGATCTCCAGGGCCCGCCCCTGGCAGCTCGGCCGCGCCTTCGAGTGCCTGGCCGCCGTGCTGCCCGGCACCACGCCGGTGATCTTCGGCCGCGCCGCCGGCCGCCCGGACGAGCGCATCGAGGTGCTGCCGCTGGCGCTCGCCGATCCGCAAAAGGCCGACATGGCGACCTGCATCATCATCGGTTCGCCCGAAACCCGCATCATCAAGCGCGAAGGCCGCTCGACGCTGGTCTACACGCCGCGCTCCGCCACGGGTCCGAGCATATGACCGGCCATGGCGACGAGCTCATGGACCGTTGGCGCCGAGGGCACGTCGGGCAGGCGCGGCCGGCGTACCATGACGACCTCGATGCCGAGCGCGCGCGCAGCGGCGATCTTGCCGTAGGTCGCGGAACCGCCGCTGTTCTTCGACACCACCGTGTCGATGCCATGGCTCTCCAGAAGCGCCAACTCGTCCGCCGTCTCGAACGGCCCGCGCGCAAGGATGTAGTCGGCATCCGGCACGGCAAGCGGCGGTTCGATGGGATCGACGGAGCGGACCAGATAATGGTGCTGCGGCGCAGCCTCGAAGGCGGCGACCTCCTGCCGGCCGAGTGCGAGGAAGACATGACGGGGCGCCTGGCCCAGCGTTGCCGCCGCCGCCGGCACGTCCTCGACCTCGCTCCAGCGGTCGCCGTCAACGCGCTCCCAGCCGGGCCGGCGCAGCGCCACTATGGCCACGCCCGTCTCGCCGGCCGCACGCACGGCGTTGGTGGATATCTGCGCAGCATAGGGATGCGTGGCGTCAACCAGCAGGCCGACGCTGTTTTCCCTCAGATAGTCTGCCAGCCCCTCGGCACCGCCGAAGCCGCCGACACGTACCGGCACGCCCTGTCCGACGGGATTTCCGGTGCGTCCCGCCAGCGAAAGCGCAACCTCGCAATCGCCGCGCACCACGAGCGCGCCCGCGATCTGCCGCGCTTCGATCGTGCCGCCGAGGATGAGAATGCGGTGTGTCGTCATGCTTGCTGAAACCGCCGGCCGAGGCACCTGGTTGACCGTCGTCGGCATCGGCGAGGACGGTGTAGCGGGTCTTGGCGAGAACGCCAAGCAGGCGATTGCCTCGGCAGCGTTCGTCTTTGGCGGCGCCCGCCATCTGGCGCTGGCCGCAACGGTCATCGCCGGCGAAGCACGGCAGTGGCCGGTTCCCTTCGACAGCACGATGCGCGCCGTTCTTGCCCTGCGCGGCAAAAAGGTCTGCGTGCTCGCCTCAGGCGATCCTTTTCTCCACGGCGTCGGCGTCACGCTGGCAAGGCTAGTGCCGGCGACCGAAATGCGGACAATCCCGGCGCCGTCGTCCTTCTCGCTCGCCGCTTCCCGCCTCGGCTGGGCCCTGCAGGACACGCAAACGGTCTCGCTGCACGGTCGTCCCATCGATCTGATCCACCCTCTGCTGCACACGAACGCCCGCATCCTGGCGCTGACCTCCGACGGCAAGGCGCCAATGGAAATCGCAGCACTCCTCACCGCGCTCGGCTTCGGCGCCTCGCGGCTGACGGTGCTGGAGGCACTGGGCGGGCCGGATGAGCGCATCCGCACCGCCCGCGCCGACGCCTTCGACCTCGAAAACATCAATCCGCTCAACATACTGGCCATCGACGTTGAATCAGAGCCGCAGGCCCGCATCATCCCGCTTGCAGCCGGCCGCGCCGACAACCTGTTCGAGCACGACGGCCAGATCACCAAGCGCGAGGTGCGCGCCGTCACCCTTTCGGCGCTGGCGCCCCGACATGGCGAACTGTTGTGGGACATCGGCGCCGGCTCAGGCTCCATCGCCATCGAATGGCTGCTGGCGCATCCCTCGCTCAAAGCCATCGCCATCGAGGCCGACCCTGAGCGCGCCGCCCGTATCCGCCGCAACGCTTCCGCCTTCGGCGTGCCGCATCTCAACGTGGTCGAAGGTAAGGCGCCGGAAGCCTTTGCCGGCCTGCCGAAACCATCCGCAATCTTCATCGGCGGCGGCGGCAGCGACGAAGGCGTGCTCGATGCGGCGATCACCGGCCTGCCCTCGCACGGCCGGCTGGTCGCCAACGCCGTGACGCTCGAAATGGAAGCGCTGCTGCTTGCGCGGCACGCCGAACTTGGTGGCGAACTGATGCGTATCGCCGTTTCCCGCGCGGGCGCCGTCGGCTCGATGCAGGCATGGCGTCCGGCCCTGCCGGTTACGCAATGGAGCTGGATAAAACCATGATGGTCGCGGGCATAGGCTGCCGCAAGGGCGTCGATCAGGGACAGGTTCTGGCTGCCGTGGAAGCGGCGCTCGCCACGCACGGCCTGTCCGCAGCGGCCCTGTCGGCGCTGGCGACGGCGCACTTCAAGCATGCCGAGGATGCAATCGCCGCCACCGGCAAAACGTTGAAACTGCCGCTGCTTCTGGTCGACGACGCCGCCCTGCGCGCCGTCTCCCTGCGCGCGCTGACCCGCTCCGTGCCGTCGTTGCAGGCGACCGGCACGCCCTCCGTTTCCGAAACGGCGGCGCTTGCCGCCGCCGGACAGCACGCGACCTTGCTCGGCCCGCGCATCGCCGTCGGCCCCGTCACCTGCGCCATCGCCGTTGCGGGAGACGTCGCATGACCGTGCATTTCATCGGCGCCGGACCGGGCGCGGCCGACCTGATCACGCTGCGCGGCGCGCGGCTGCTTTCTCAATGCCCGGTGTGCCTCTATGCCGGTTCCATCGTCGCGCCGGACCTGTTGTCCCATTGCGGGCCAACTGCCCGGCTGGTCGACACCGCGCCGCTGTCGCTGGACGAGATCGAGGCCGAATACCTCGCCGCCCACGCCGCCGGGCAGGATGTCGCGCGGCTGCATTCGGGCGACCTGTCGGTATGGAGCGCCGTCGCCGAGCAGATCCGACGGCTGGAAAAGTACGGCATCCCCTACACGCTCACTCCCGGTGTGCCGGCCTTCGCCGCCGCCGCGGCGGCACTGCGGCGCGAACTGACCATTCCCGAACTGGCACAGAGCCTCGTTCTCACCCGCGTTTCCGGCCGCGCCTCGAAGATGCCGCCGGGCGAGACGCTGGCCAATTTCGGCCCCACCGGCGCGACGCTCGCCATCCACCTCGCCATCCATGCGCTGGAGCAGGTGGTGGCGGAATTGACACCGCATTACGGCGGCGAGTGCCCTGTCGCAATCGTCTTCCGCGCCTCATGGCCGGAGGAACGCATCATCCGCGGAACGCTGGCGACGATCGCCGAAAAGTTCGCCGACGAACCGGTCGAGCGCAGCGCCATCATTTTCGTCGGCCCCTCGCTGGCGGCGGAAGAGTTCACCGAAAGCTCGCTCTACGACGCCACTTACCAGCGCCGCTTCAGGGGGCGGGCATGACCCTGTCCGACACCGCCGCCAAACTCGTCGCCCACAAGCCGCGCCTTGAACCCGGTCACGTCTGGCTGGCCGGCGCCGGCCCCGGCGATCCCGGCCTGTTGACGCTGGAGGTGCTGGCGGCGCTCGCGCAAGCCGACGCGCTGGTGCACGATGCGCTGGTGTCGGATGAAATCGTCGCGGTCGCCGCTCAGGCGGAGAAATTCTTCGTCGGCAAGCGCGGCGGCCGCCTGTCCATCCCGCAGCGCGACATCAATGCCCTGCTGATCCGGCTGGCCAAGGAAGGCCGCAAGGTGGTGCGGCTGAAGGGCGGCCACCCGACCGTCTTCGCGCGCGGCGGCGAGGAGGCGGCCGCACTGGTCGAGCACGGCATTCCCTATCGCATCCTGCCCGGCGTCACCTCGGCCTTCGGCGGGCTGGCTTCCGCCGGCATCCCCGTCACCATGCGCGGCGTCAACGGCGCGGTGATCCTCGCCACCGGCTTCGCCGCCGTTTCAGACGACCGGCCGGACTGGGCCGCCCTCGCCCGGACCGGTCACCCCATCGTCATCTATATGGGCCTGACCCATCTGGCCGAGACTGTGGCGGACCTTCGAGCCGGCGGCCTGCGCGACGACACGCCCTGCGCGCTGATCGAGAACGCAACGCTGCCCAGCGAACGCACCGTCGTCGCCACGCTGGGCACCTTGACGGAAACCGCGGCGCGCGAAAACGTCGTCTCGCCGTCGCTCATCGTCGTCGGCGGCATCGTCGCGCTCCGCGACCAGATCCGGAGCCCGCAATGACCGCCCGCGCGATCCTGATCGGCGCGCCGCGCTCCGGCTCCGGCAAGACCAGCGTCACCATCGGCCTGCTCAGGGCTCTCGCCCGGCGCGGCGTGCGGGTGCGCGGCGCCAAGTCCGGGCCGGACTACATCGATCCCGGCTTCCACGAGGCGGCGACCGGCCTGCCCGGCGTCAACCTCGATTCCTGGGCGATGGCCCCTTCCCTGCTCAACGCGCTGGCCAAAGACGCCTCCGCCGACGCCGAGGTCATCGTCGCCGAAAGCGCCATGGGCCTGTTTGACGGCATTCCGGCCGGTGCCGGTCGCACCGGTTCCGGCGCCGATCTCGCCCGGCTTTACGGCATCCCGTCCCTTTTGGTGCTCGACGTGTCGGGCCAGTCGACCACGGCCGCCGCCGTCGCCAAGGGTTTCGCCACCTACGATCCGGCGGTGCGCATCGCCGGCATCGTGTTGAACCGGCTGGGCAGCGAACGCCACCGGCGCCTGTGCGCCGAGGCGGTCGCCGCACTCGGCCTGCCGGTGGTCGGCGCCATCCAGCGCGACCCCGACATCACCATGCCCGAGCGCCATCTCGGCCTGGTGCAGGCCTCCGAACATACAGGCCTGCATGCCTTCATCGACAAGATGGCCGACATGGTGGAGAAATCGGTCGACCTTGACGCGGTGATGGCGCTGGCCGGGCCGCTCGCGCCGCAGGCCGGCAGCTTCGCCGCCGCCCTATCGCCGCCCGGCCAGCGCATTGCGCTGGCGCAGGATACCGCCTTCACCTTCGTCTATCCGCACGTCGCCGCTCGCTGGCGCGCCGCCGGCGCCGAGATCGTGCCCTTCTCCCCGCTGGCCGACGAGGCGCCGCCCGCCGATTGCGACACCTGCTGGCTGCCCGGGGGCTATCCGGAACTGCATGCCGGCAGGCTCGCCGCCGCCGAAAATTTTCGCGGCGGCATGGCAGCCTTCGCGCGCGAAAAGCCGGTCCATGGCGAGTGCGGCGGCTTCATGGTTCTCGGCGAGACGCTGGAAGATGCGGACGGAACCACGCACCGCATGCTCGGCCTGCTCGGCCATTCCACCTCCTTCGCCAAGCGCAAGATGAACCTCGGCTACCGGCAGGCGCATTTGCTGGCCGATTGCCCGCTGGGACCGGCCGGCATGCGCGTGCGCGGCCACGAGTTCCACTATGCCCGCATCACCGAGCCCGGCAACGATGCGCCGCTGGCCGACATGGCCGATGGCGAAGGCCGCCCGCTCGGCCCCGCCGGCGCCCGGCGCGGTCACGCCAGCGGCACCTTCTTCCATGCAATTGCGCGGGACGAAGCGGGATGAACAGCGGAAACAGGCCGATCTTCCGCGATATCGCGCTCTGCCTCGTCTTCTTCACGCGGCTGCCGCTACCGGTCTTCGATTTCCGCGACCGCAGGCTCGCGGACGCCATCTGGGCGGCACCTTTGGCGGGCCTCGCCGTTGCCGGGATCGGCGCCCTCACCTACGCGATCGCCGCCTGGCTCGGCCTTGCCGCTGGTCCAACGGCGACGCTGGCACTGGTGGCCATGGTGCTCGCCACCGGCGCGCTGCATGAGGACGGCCTGTCCGACGTCGCCGACGGTTTCGGCGGTGGCCGAGACCGGGAGCGCAAGCTGGAGATCATGCGCGACAGCCGCATCGGCGCCTATGGCGCGGCGGCGCTTGCGCTGTCGCTGCTCGTCCGCTGGAACGCGCTCGCCGAAATCCGTGGCGGCTGGTCCGTGCTGGCCGCACTTGTGGCCGCACACGGCGCCTCACGCGGCCTGCTCGGCGTCTTCATGCACGGCCTGCCGCCGGCGCGCAGCGATGGGCTATCGGTCGATGCCGGCAGCGTTTCGCGGCAGACGGCGATTGCCGGAGCGGCGCTCGGCGCGCTTGCCCTGCTGCCGCTGGGGTTGAACGGTTTTGTCACGGCCGCGATCCTGCTCGGCCTCGTCTTCGTCGCCTTCACCGGACTTTGCCGGCGTCATATCGGTGGCCAGACCGGCGATACGGCCGGCGCACTCCAGCAAATGGCCGAGATTGTCGTGCTTCTCGTCGCCTCCGTCGCCCTGTCCTGATTCATTTCCGGAGACTTTTCGTCCATGCCCTTCAAATCGCTCGATGAACTGCGTGCAGCCTGCCATGACCTGCCGGCCGGCGACGACGATGCGGCGGCCGCCGTCGCCGCGCGCCAGAACACGCTGACCAAACCGCAGGGCAGCCTCGGCCGGCTGGAGGCGACCGCCGCCTGGCTGGCGCGCTGGCAGGGCCGCGCCATGCCAAAGCTGGACCGGACAAAAATCTTCGTCTTCGCCGGTAACCACGGCGTCACCGCCAAGGGCGTCTCGGCCTTCCCCGCGGAGGTGACGGTGCAGATGGTGGCGAATTTTTCCCACGGCGGCGCCGCCATCAACCAGCTGGCACGCATTGCAGGCGCGGAACTGGAGGTGATCGCACTCGACCTCGACCATCCGACCGGCGATTTCACCGAAACCGCCGCCATCGACGAGGCTGCCTTCCTCGCCGCCGTCTCGACCGGCTACGACGCGGTGGGCGAGGACATCGACCTCGTCTGCTTCGGCGAAATGGGTATCGGCAACACCACACCGGCGGCCGCGATCTCGGCTGCCCTGTTCGGCGGCGGCGCCGAGAAATGGACCGGGCGCGGCACCGGCGTCGACGATCATGGACTGAGGCGCAAGGTGGAGGTGATCGAGGCAGGTCTGGCGCGCCACACGGCCGCACTGTCGGACCCGCTAGCGATCGCGGCATGCCTCGGCGGGCGCGAACTGGCGGCGATCCTCGGTGGCGTGCTGGCCGCGCGCCACCACAACGTGCCGGTGCTGCTGGACGGCTTCGTCTGCACGGCGGCGGCGGCCCCTCTGGGGCGGCTTCACCCGCAGGGTCTGGCCCATACAGTCGCGGCGCACGTCTCGGCCGAGGCCGGCCATCGCAGCCTGCTGGAAGCGCTAGGCCTGCCGCCGCTGCTCGACCTCGGCATGCGGCTCGGCGAAGGCTCGGGTGCCGCCGTCGCCGTCAACATCGTGCGTGCCGCACTCGAATGCCACGCGCGCATGGCGAGCTTCGCCGAGGCGGGCGTCTCCGACAAATAGATCGGGCGCTAAGGCATGTTCCCCCAAAGCGACTTCGGCTTTGGGGCAAGGACATCCGTAAAATCAGACGGGGCTGAGGCCTACGGAGTGACTCCGAAAGAGCGCGGCGCGCTTCAGCCGAACCGGTCCAGCCGCTCGTCGCCCGGCGGCACCTGCGCATCGGAGCGGGCATTTTTCCGCTTCCGCTTTCCCGGCTTCAAGGCTGCCTTGAGGTTGGACGGCGACAGGAATTCGCCCGTCACCGTCGCCAGCCTCCAGGCGGCGAACCACAGCCAGCCGCCCGCCAGCCGGGCCAGCCGCCGTTTCAGGTCTCCGGGCTCATGCCGCCCGTCTGCATCGAGTTGAAACATCCGCATCTCGCTTTCACCCGCCATGCGAAGACGAGCAAGGAGCGCGCCAACGGGGCGGCTTGCGGCCCTCTCCAGCCGGGATTCGCCCCCGATGGCTAACCAAAGGTAAAGATGCGCCTGTTCGTTCTCTCACGGGCGACGCACGGAGATTTCACCTCTCCCTATGAACCCTTTGGGGCCGACAGGCGTTTGGTGCTATCGTCGGCATTCAAGCAATCGAGGCGACCATGACCATTCGAACGACCTGCATGACAGCCTTCGGCCTGGCCGTCGTTTTGGCCACGCCGTCCTTCGCCGGCGGCACACGATATGAGGACGCGCAGCCGCCTCGGGAACGGCACGTTCGCGCCGGCGACGACCTCGTCGAATGGCTGCTCGGCGGGCACCGCTATTACGACCGGCAGATGTCCACCACCGCCGTCGGCCCCTGCGCCTACCATCGCGTCGGTCCCGACGGTAACGCGGTCAACGACATCAACGACCACTACTGCGGCAAGTAGGCTAGCCGCATAGGGTAATCCGCTCACACGAGGAGCCGGCACCTGTCATGGAAGCAAGAAAAGAATGGTGGGTGTGCACAGGATCGAACTGTGGACCCGCTGATTAAGAGTCAGCTGCTCTACCAACTGAGCTACACACCCACACGGCCGGTAAAACCAGCTTGGGCGGGCATATAGCTGCCGCTTTTCGCCATGTCCAGCCCTGCGTCGGCATTTCCCGACAAAACGTTTTCCAGGGCGGTCTCAGGGCTTCGGCACACCTGACGCGGCGGTGCGCAACGGGCGGAAAATCACACCAAAAGCATTCCCTCCGCCACCCTTATCGCCTGCCCGCCGATGCGCGCGGCGGCGAGCTTGCCACCTTCGACATCGAGTTCCAGCCTGATTCGCGATGGTCGTCCCATCTCCAGCCCCTGCTCGATCCACAGGCGCGACAGGCCGTCTCCCGGCCGGTCGAAGTGCATGATCGCGCCGGCAAAGGCGGCGGCGGCGGAGCCCGTCGCCGGGTCCTCGTAGGACGGAGTTCCCGGCACGATCATGCGCACGTGGAAGGCGTTGTCGCGCCGCACCGTCTCGCGGCAGTAGACATAGGGACTGGCGAAGGCCCACTCGCTCTTCTTCGGCGCCAGTTCCGACCAGGCCTGGTTGTCGAGCCGCACCTTGGCCGCCGCGCCGAGGTCCTTCACCGGAATGGTGACGTAGGGCACGCCCGCCGACCAGAACGAGACGCGGTGATTCTCGAAGCCGATCTCGTGCGGGCCGAGCCCCAGTGCCGCGCCGATCGCCTCGGGATCCGCCGCAAGGTCCAGCCGCTCCGGCAGCTTCGCCAGGTCGAACTCGGCGAAGGTAGCCCCCTGCCCGCTTCCGACCGCACAGCGCACCGGGCCGATGTTCTCCTCCAGCACGAAGAGGCCGTCGCTCGCCTCGCCGCTCGCTTCGGCCAGCGCGACGGCCGTGCCGACCGTCGGATGGCCGGCGAAGGGCATTTCGTAGTCCGGCGTGAAGATGCGGACGCGCGCCCGGTGCTTGGGGTTTTCCGGTGGCAGCACGAACACCGATTCGGACAGGTTGAACTCGCGCGCGATGCTTTGCATGGCGGCGAGGTCGAGGCCTTCGCAGTCGAGCACGATCGCCAGCGGATTGCCCGCCAGCCGCTCGGCGGTGAAGACGTCGTAGACGCAATATCTGCGGCCCTGCATGGCTGTATTTCCCTTCGTTTCGGCCCGGGGGACTGCTGCCCCAATCCCGACATGAGCGAAAATTAATTTGAATTTCGAACCATAAGGCCCGATGTGGTCAGCTATAGGGACGTCACAGGCATCATAGGGGTCCGCCGTGGACCAGATTGTCAATCTGCCAGAGGCGCAATCCGCCGAGGCAATAGAGACGGCCCTCGGGCTCGACGCAAAGGGCAAGCGCAAGCATCGCCGCCGCTGGCTGTGGTACGGCCTGCTGGCGCTGGTCGTCGTCGCGGCCGGGCTGGCCTTCTACCAGTGGTATGCCGGTTCCGCGCCCAAGGTCAGCTACACCACCCAGCCTGCCGCGCTGTCGGACCTGACCGTCGAGGTCGCCGCTACCGGCACCTTGCAGCCCCTCACCCAGGTCGACATCTCCAGCGAGCTTTCCGGCGTCGTGCGCTCGGTCGCCGTGGACGAGAACCAGCAGGTCAGGCAGGGCGACGTGCTGGCCAGGCTCGATACCTCCAAGCTGGAGGCGCAGATCGAGCGCGCCAAGGCCTCCGCCAAGGCGGCTTCGGCCAGCGTCGAGACGGCTCAGGTCACGCTGAAGGAGAACGAGCAGGCGCTTGTCCGCGCCAGCGAACTGGCAAAGAAGGGCATGGCGACCCAGCAGGCGCTGGACGCCGCCACCGCCGAGCGCGACCGCGCCAAGGCGGCCCTCGACAGCGCCGATGCCAATCTCGCCATCGCCAATGCCGACCTGAAACTGCAGCAGGCGGACCTTGCCAAGAGCACCATCTATGCGCCGATCGACGGCATCGTGCTGACCCGCTCGGTCGATCCAGGCCAGACCGTCGCCTCCTCGCTGCAGGCGCCGGTGCTGTTCGTCATCGCCGCCGACCTCAGGAAGATGGAGCTGAAGGCGGCCATCGACGAGGCCGACATCGGCGCGGTCAAGGCCGGGCAGAACGCCCGCTTTACCGTCGATGCCTTCCCGGAGCGGCCTTTCAACGCTGAAATCCGCGACATCTCCTATGCCTCCGTCACCACCGACGGCGTCGTCACCTACGATGCGAGGCTGGACGTCGACAACGGCGAGCTGCTGCTGCGGCCCGGCATGACGGCGACGGTTTCCGTCGTCACCAAGCAGGCCAAGGGCGCGCTCACCGTCCCGTCCTCGGCCTTCCGCTACCGGCCGACGGAGACGCGCGAGCGCGGCTTCAGCCTGCTGTCGATGTTCACCGGCCGCGGCGGCCGCGGCGGCCGCTGGCGCAACAGCCAGCAGGACAAGCCGGCCGAAGGGCTGCGCACACTCTACGTGCTGGAAGGCGGCCAGCCGCGCCGCGTCGACGTCAAGGTCGGCGCCACCGACGGCGACGTCACCGAGGTGCTCTCCGGCCTGAAGGAGGGCGACAAGGTCATCATCGCATCCCGGCAGGGAGGCTGAACCATGGCGCCGCTCATCACCTTCGACCGCGTCTGGAAGACCTATGGCCAGGGCGAGGCCAGGGTGCACGCCCTGGCCGGCGTCGACCTCGCCATCCGCCAGGGCGAGTTCGTCGCCATCATGGGTCCGTCCGGCTCCGGCAAATCGACATCGATGAACATCATCGGCTGTCTCGACACGCCGACGGCCGGCACCTACCGGTTCAAGGGCGTCGACGCCGGCCGCCTCGACCGCAACCGCCGCGCCCTCCTGCGCAATCTCTACATCGGCTTCGTCTTCCAGGGCTACAATCTGCTGGCCCGCACCACGGCGGCCGAGAACGTCGAACTGCCGCTGATCTATCGTGGCGTGGCGGCTGCCGAGCGGCGGGAACTGGCGATGCGCGCCTTGGCCGAGGTCGGCCTGACCGGCCGCGAACATCACACTCCGGCCGAGCTTTCCGGCGGCCAGCAACAGCGCGTCGCGATTGCCCGCGCCATCGTCAGCCGCCCTACCCTGCTGGTCGCCGACGAACCCACCGGCAACCTCGACACCGCCCGCACGCACGAGATCATGGACCTCATCACCCGCCTCAACCGCGAGTTCGGGCTGACCATCGTCATGGTCACGCACGAGGCGGACGTCGCCGCCTATGCCCAGCGCACCATCCGCTTCCTCGACGGCCATGTGGCATCGGACGCGAAGAATCCGGAGATGGCGCAATGATCTGGGAAACCGTCCGCCTCGCGCTCCGTTCGGTGCGGCGCAACGCGCTGCGCTCCTTCCTCACCCTGCTCGGCATCGTCATCGGCGTCGCCGCCGTCATCGCCATGCTGACCATCGGCGCCGGCACCACCGAGAAGGTGAAGGCCGACATTTCCAAGCTCGGCTCCAACCTGCTGGTCGTGCGCGCCGGCCATGCGGCGGGCCGCGGCGGCCCCGACCAGACCATCCGCCCGTTGCAGGACAAGGACCTCGCAGCGCTCCGCGCGCATCTGGAAGGTGCCCGCGCCATCTCGCCGGCGGCGCAGAAACAGGTGCGCGTGATCTACGGCACCGAGAACATCACGGCCGGCGTCACCGGCACCGACAGCGCCTTCCTCGACGCACGCGACTGGACGCTCGCTTCGGGCCGCGCCTTCTCCGATTCGGAGGTGCGCTCGGGCGCCGGCGTGTGCCTGATCGGCGAGACGGTGCGCCAGCAGTTTTTCGGCGCCGGCGATCCCGACGGCGAGATCATCCGCGTCAACCGCTCGTCCTGCAAGGTGATCGGCCTCTTGGCGCCGAAGGGCTACACCGGCTTCGGCCAGGACCAGGACAACGTCGTGCTGATGCCGCTCGCCGCCTTCCAGCGCCGCGTCGCCGGCAACCGCGACATCGACAACATCTATGTCGCCGCCGACGACCGCACGCCCACCAGTGAACTCCTGCCGCGCGTGCAGGACATCCTGCGCGACGCCCGCCGCGTACCGCAGGACAAGGACGACGATTTCGACATCCGGGACATGACGCAGATCGCCGACACCATGACCTCGGCGACCTCGACCATGACCGGAATGCTCTCGGCGGTGGCGGCCGTGTCCCTGCTGGTCGGCGGCATCGGCATCATGAACATCATGCTGGTGTCGGTGACGGAGCGCACGCGCGAGATCGGCATCAGGCTCGCCATCGGCGCGCACGAGAAGCACATCCTCGTGCAATTCCTGGTCGAGGCGACGGTGCTGTCGCTGCTCGGCGGCATCATCGGCATCCTGATCGGGCTTTCGCTGGCCGGCATCGCCTCGCTGACGCTCGCCATACCGTTCGCGCCGAGCCCGGCCGTCATCCTGCTCGCCGTCGGCTTCTCGGCGCTGATCGGCATGGTGTTCGGCTTCTTCCCGGCGCTGCGCGGCGCCCGCCTCGACCCCATCGACGCCTTGCGGCACGAATAGGGGCGAACGGCCGCCGCCGTCAGTGGCGCTGCTGGCTGAAATGCCACTCGATCAGCGGCGGCATGTGCGGCAGCAGGTCGTCCGGCTGGTCGGCGGCGCTGTGGATGACGACGGGGCCGGAAATCTCCGGGTCCGTCTCGGCGGCGACGAAGGCGTTCACCCGGCTGACGATCTCGTTGGCCGAAAGCGGCATCCAGTACCGGCGGAAGATGACCGTCCCGCGCTCCGTCGACAGCACGTAGGCAAGCACGCCGCGCTCGGCGATGGCGAGATCGAGGCCGGTCTCCTCCTTCACCTCGCGGCGCATGTTGTAGTCGATGTCGACGACGCCGTTGCGGAAGTCGCCCGGCTCGAAGGAACCGGCGGCGAAGTAGATACGGCCCGCATTGACCGTATGCGGCGCCATGCGGATCGCCACCAGCGCATTGTCGGACGAGACGAGCATGGCATGGGCGTAGAAATGGCCGGTGCCGGGCACGTCGCGGTGGCGGCGCCAGTAGAGGAACGTCGCATAGCGCGCCGCATGGCAGTGGCCGGTGAGCCGCCCGTCCTCATAGGACATATTCGACACCAGCACGACCGTGCCGTTGAAGAGCCTGGGGTTGGAGGCGATCTCCCGTTCCCAATTGGCGGCGATCTCGGCCTTGTGGCTGATTTCCAGCGGATGCGGCTCCGGATCGAGCCTGATGTCGATGACCTCGACGGGCAGGACGATATCGCGGGGCAGGTCGACGCTCATGGTTGCTCCTCAAACCAGATCGAGTGACACGGCGACCGGACAATGGTCGGACGCCTTGGGCCGGTCCCAGCCGGCACGGGGGAAGCGTTCCACCTCCTGCCCGGCCGGAAACGGCGTGCGGAAAGGCTGGCCGTTGCGCACGATATCGGGCACAGCCGTGGCGTTGCGCTTGGCCAGCGCCGGCGAAAGCAGGATGTAGTCGAGCTGACAAAGGTGGCGTTCCTGCGGCCCGCGCGTGTGATAAAGCGTCCAGCGGTCCATTTCCGGCCGCCGCTCCACCACGTTCTCGCAAAAACCGTCGGCTGTAAGCACGTCGAGGCAGGATTGCGTCTCGCTTGCCGGCTCGAAGCGGTAGCCGGCATAGACGTCGCCGGTAATCACCAGCCGCTCGCGATAGTCGTTGAAGTCGCCACAGATCGCCCAGCGCTTGGAAGCAACGTAGTCCTTGCCGAACCGCTCCTCGATGATCCGCCGCACCGCCTTCGCCTCGGCGATGCGCAGCGGCATCGTCGCCTGGCGCCCGTCGAGGCCGTTGCGCGGCGAGCCCATCGACTTGAAATGCACCAGGTAGAGCGTCAAAGGCGCACCGCCGACCTTCAGGTCCACCTCCAGACAGTCCCGGCGGAAGATGCGCTCGGACGGCTCATGGCCGAACGACGCCAGCTCCGGCGTGTGCAGACCGAACTCCTCGAAGGTCACGTATGCGTGGCTCGTCATGCGCACGAATTCGATCGGCTGGCCGTGCGCGGTTTCCTCGCGCATCATCAACGCCACGTCGATGCCGCGCGTATCGTTGCCGGTGGAGGTGTATTTCTGCCGGTAGCCCTCGCCGATCATCTTGAACAGGTAGCCGTATTCGAAGGCCTTCAGCGCCTCGACGTTGTCGACCTCCTGCAGGCAGATGATGTCGGCGCGGGTCGCCGCGATCGCCAGCGCCGTCAGCTGGCGCGTATCGTCGGAATGGGCGATGACGCGCGCCTGCTCCAAGAGCCGGTATTCGGCCTCGGTGCGGATGTCGAACAGCGCCAGCGTGCGGTCTTCGTGCAACTGGTTGCGGAAACCGGAAAAATCGAACCTGTTCATCAGGTTCTCGACGTTGAAGGTGGCAAGGCGCAAGGACATGGGAGCGACCTTTGCCCGCAACCGGCCGCCAAGACAAGAGCCAGCGTCAACATGGTTGACGCAACCTTTCCATTCATTGCGCGTTCATCTGTCCAGCGCCAAAGTGTGTACAGGGATAGCGCGTGGGGCCACAGCTTTTGGAGTGTAAGATGAAAACGCTCTTTTCTCGTCCACTTGCCTATGGACTGGTCGCTCTCGGCCTGATCGCAGGAGCCGCCACGCCGCTGCAGGCCGGACCGCTGCCGTCGCCGCAGCTTCAGGCTCCCGTGACGGCCAATACGATAACGCCGGTGCGCGACAGCTGGGCCGGAGGCGGCCCGCGCAGCGACGAATGGCGGTGGCGCCGTGGCGGCGATCGCGGCTGGCGTCATAACCGTCACTGGCGCGGCGACTGGGAGCGACCTCGCTGGCGCAACGACGATTGGCGCTGGCGGCGCCATCACCGCCGCGAATATTATGGTCTGGGCGGCTTCGGCCTCGGCCTTGGACTGGGTCTCGCCGCCCCGCGTTACTACGATGACAACTACTATGTGGCGCCACGGCGTGTCTATCGCGGCCTGTCGCCGGCGCATGTCAGGTGGTGTTCCGTCCGCTACCGGACCTATCGTGCCTGGGACAACACTTACGTTCCGCGCGTCGGCTACCGCGCGGTCTGCCGCTCGCCTTACGGTTGAGCGACCGGCAGGCGACACCGCCCTACGGTGTCGCCTGTTTTCATGCCAATAGCCTCACACGAACTCCACGCCGACCAGCGTCGGCGTGCGCCAGCGTACGCGCGCCGGTCGCGTCCGGTCGCTGCCGTTGAACGTCAGTTCGAACATCGCCGGCACGGCGGACGTCTCGCCGAAGACGAGCAGCGCGCCCGTTTCCGATTCGTTGCACGCGACGCACTCCAGCGCCCCGTAGCCTCGGTTGAAGGACAGTTTCGCGCCCTTCAGGACGCGCCGGCGCGGCGCCGCGCGGCGTTCGGCGAAAGCCTTGCCGTCCAGCCCAATCGATTTTCGAGTGATCGCATCCATCGTTCCGCTCCTGTGGCCGATGCGATCGCCAAGCCAGAAACGTGCCAGCCCGCCTGTTCCGCAATGGCACAGGCGGGCTGGTCGAGATCGCTTCCGAAGCCGTCAGACCGTTTGCAGTCCGGCCTGACGGAATTTCAAAAGGCTAGTTCTTGGCCTTGTCGACCAGCTTGTTCTTCGAGATCCACGGCATCATGGCGCGCAGCTTGGCGCCGACTTCCTCGATCTGGTGGGCGTCGTTGTTGCGGCGGATGCCTTTGAAGCGCGACAGGCCGGCCCGGTATTCCTGCATCCACTCGGAGGTGAACTTGCCGGTCTGGATATCCTTCAGCACGCGCTTCATCTCGGCCTTGGTGTCGGCGGTGATGATGCGCGGACCCGACACGTACTCGCCCCACTCGGCGGTGTTGGAGATCGAGTAGTTCATGTTGGCGATGCCGCCCTCGTAGATCAGGTCGACGATCAGCTTCACCTCGTGCAGGCACTCGAAATAGGCCATCTCGGGCGCGTAGCCGGCTTCCACCAGCGTTTCGAAGCCGGCGCGGATCAGCTCGACCAGGCCTCCGCACAGCACCACCTGCTCGCCGAACAGGTCGGTCTCGCACTCTTCCTTGAAGTTCGTCTCGATGACGCCCGAACGGCCGCCGCCGACGCCGCAGGCGTAAGACAGCGCGAGATCATGCGCGTTGCCCGACGCGTCGTGGTTGACGGCGACCAGGCACGGCACGCCGCCGCCCTTCTGGTATTCGCCGCGCACCGTGTGGCCCGGGCCTTTCGGCGCGATCATGACGACGTCCACCGTGTCCTTCGGCTCGATCAGGCCGAAATGCACATTGAGGCCGTGGGCGAAGGCGATCGCCGCGCCGTCGCGGATGTTGGGGGCGATCTCGTTCTTGTAGATGTCGGCCTGCAGCTCGTCGGGCGTCGCCATCATCATCAGGTCCGCCCACTTGGCGAGATCCGCCACCGACATGACCTTCAGGCCGTCGGCCTCGACCTTCTTGGCGGTCGCCGAACCCGGCTTGAGGCCGATGGCCACCTCCTTGACGCCGGAGTCCTTCAGGTTGAGCGCATGCGCCCGCCCCTGGGAGCCGTAGCCGACGATGCCGACCTTCTTGCCCTTGATCAGATTGAGATCGGCGTCGCGATCGTAATAGACACGCATTGTCTTTTCCTTCCCGTGTTTAGAAACGCAGTCCTATTGCTCTTTCCTTGCCCCGTAGAGGACGAGAAACTGTCTGGTGGCGCGCGCCGCGTCCTCGGCGATGGCCGCTTCCGTCAGGCCCGGCCAGTCGCCGAGCAGCAGGCGGATCTGGACGTCGCGCCCGACCAGGCCGAAAAAGGTGCGGAACGCCGTTTCGGCGTCCTCGAAGGTGAGATGCCCTGCCCGCTTGCCGGCATCGAGCACCGGCTTCAGCCGCTTTGCCAGCGCGAAACGGCCGTTCTCGAGCACGATAGCGCCGAGATTGTCCTTGCCCGAGCCGGCATGGCTGACGGCGACGCGGTTCAGCGCGATCGACGTGTCGCTGGCGATCACCTTCAGCCAGTCGCGCGCATAGCCTTCCAGGCTCTCGGCCAGAGAGGCCAGATCGACCTTGCCGGGATCGACGGGCACGACCCGCACCTTAGAGGCCTGCCACTGGACTGTGGCGGTCAGCAGCCCGTCGCGGTCGCCGAACCACTTGTAGAGCGTTTCCTTCGAGCAGCTCGCGCGCCGCGCAACGCCCGCCATGGTCAGGTTGTCGCCTTCCTCGACCATCAGGCGCAGGGCCGCGTCCAGCACGTCGCGCTGGCGCGCCGTCCAATCTTCGCTCGCCTTGGCCTCGCCTGCCTTGGGCGCGTCCGCTCTGGCCTCGTTCATTCTGCGCCGATCCGCCTTCCGCCACCGGCATCGCCCCGCAGGCTCTCACACGAGCCGGAGACGTACCGTACGTTACGGTTCGGCTTATTGCCTAGACGGCCCGCGGACGCAAGAGGGAATCGACCGCCAGTCCGCTTCCGTCAGGCCGATCGACCCGAACGGATCGACGACCGTTCCCGCCACCATGGCCGCCAGCACCTGCGGCGCGGGGAAGATCTTCGCCGCCGTCGCCACCAGCCGGTCGCGGATGAAGGGCAAAAGCACCGAATCCGACTGGTAGAATGGCGTGAACGCCCGCGACAGCGCCTGGAAGGAGCGCACATGCAGCCGCCGCGAGCGGACATAGCGGGCAAGCGCTGCCTCGACATCGGCGGTCGTGGCCAGCGCATGCGCAAGGGCCGCCGCATCGAGCAGCGCCATGTTGGCGCCCTGCCCGAGCTGCGGGCTGGTCGAATGCGCGGCATCACCGATCACCGCAAGCCGTCGCCCGGCCGGTACCGCCAGCGTATGATGGCCGTAGCGCGCCAGCGTCAACTGATCGAAGGATTGGATCTGGTCGAGATAAGCCCGGCAGTCCGGCCACAGGCCGGCCACCCTCACCTTCCAGGCATCGAGCCCCGCCGCCCTCACGCTCTCGGCATCGTCCGGCTTGAGGCTCCAGAAGAACGCCGCCATCGGCGGCGCCTGCGGGGCCGGCCGGCCGATGGGCAGCACGCCGATCATCACGCTGGCGCGGTCGTAGCGTTGGGTGAGCGCATGCGGGTGAAAACCTTCGCCGCGCCAGTCGAGCGACGCCCAGAACGCCCCGTAGGCCAGCGGCACAGGTTCACAGGGGCGGATCGCATGCCGCCTGAGTTTCGAGCGCGCGCCGCTGGCGTCGACGGCGAGGTCGAAAGGCCCGAACTTTCGCCCGTCGCGGCAAAGCAGCGTCGGCCGTGCGCCGGCTTCCAGCCCGTCCAGCTCGACGCCCGTCTCGATGGCGATCCCTTCCCTCAGAACCGCCTCGTGCAGCACCGAAAAAAGGGCGGCGCGATGCACCGCCACACCGAAACGGCCGCCGCGGAGCGCATCGTAGCGCACGTCGAGCACCGTGCGTCCGGTCGTGGCGTCCGCACCATAGAGCCGGTCGATGCGGCTACCCAGTGCCACGATGGCGTCGAGCAGGCCCAGCCCGTGCAGCACCGACAGCCCGGTCGGTTGCAGGATCAGCCCCGAACCGACCGGCGCCGGCGTCTCGAAACGCTCGAACAGCGTGACGCGATGGCCTGCCCGCTTTAGGAAAAGCGCCGTCGCAAGGCCCGCCGGCCCCGCTCCGGCGATCGCAATGTCCAGTCCTGCCTGCAATCCCGCCCCCGTGGATACCCTAGCGACGTTCGGCAAGCGCCGTGGTCAAATCAAGGCGGCTCCCGGCGCTTTCCGGTGTTATCAGCGCCCGACGTTAAATGCGTCTTTAAAGAACATTCTGCCAGACTGGAGCAATTGGTGGTTGAGGCGGGACATGACGGACGACACGACGGCGCAAAACTGGGTCGAAATTCCGGGAGTGCCGGGCGTGATCCGTACCGTGGTGCCGAATATACGGGTCGAACTGCCTTTGGTGGCCCATAGCCACAAGCTCAAAAGCCTGGCCATGGCCATTCCCCTTCTATTTATCTCCATCATATTCTGTTTCGGAACTTTAGCATTTACAATTATTTTATTAGACTTTCAAAAACAATTTAAAGAATTGATAGAAATCATAATAGCAATAATACTGTTCTGGTTTGGCGCCATAGCGTTCTCAGGATTATTGTTGACCGAGGCAAGGGATATTTTTCGCCTAAAACCGTCCTTGATCATTCGCGAAACCGGTTTCACCGACCTACGCTGCAAAGTCTCCATGAACTGGTCGGATATAGCGAGCGGCACTCTGTCTGTTAATCGTAATGCCGTGCAGCTTCGACTACGCCGACCGGTCAGAACCTTCCAGAACCCTTTTCGCGTCGGTGTCTTCGGCGTCGTCTTTCGGCAGCGACCCGACCGTTTCCAGCTTTCCGTGGGATTCCTCGACAAAAGCCCGCATCTGCTGGCCTATACCATCCTGACGCTGATCAAACGGAACGGCGGCGAAGGGATCATCAAGGAGGGTGCCTTCGACCTGCCGCTGGACATTACCGGGCCGGCACGCTTGTAGTCGGCCGCCAGTCAGGCAGCACCCGCCGGAACACGGCTTACGGCCGGGTGCCACGAGGCACCAGGCCGCCCCCGCCTGCCCGGCTACTTCACCACGATGGCGACGCTTCCGGACTGGTACATATGGCCTTCCGTGCCGGGCGCGACGCCGGTCCCGTTGACGGCGCGGGTCGGCACGCGCTTGCCGCAATCGCGGCTGACGCGGCTCGACAGACCACCGTCGGAATATTTCACGACGGAAGACTTCGGCAGCCTGCCCTCGATGGCAGCGAAGCTCGGCGCCGGCGCGCCACAACTGTTGGCGCGATAGGCAGTGATGTGCTTGGTTTGGCCGACCTGCATCTCGACAGTCTTGTCGGCATTGCCCGGCGTGACGCAGCCCGCCAACAGCAGCGCAGCCGCACCGGCGGCAGCAGCAAAAACCAGTGAATTTCGCATCTGGGAAGCCCCTCTCCTGAGCCTTGAACGCCGATCGTCGCCATGGCTCGTTCAGCGACGATCCTTTCGACGTGCCAAATCCGCCCGCATCGCCAAACAGAAAAGTCGGGCAATCGACGGAAAATCCGGAAAAATGGGTATCAAGTTGATTGCTATCTCCATGAATCCATTTTCTATTCTGCAGGGAACGAGATGGGGTACTTGAGGCGTGCTGGAACAGGATTGGAGCCGGTTCGAGCGGTGGCATCGGTTGCTTGACGAACTCTGCAACCACCGCGGACATATCGACAACGCCTTGTTGGCGAGCCAACTCTGCCGCCGCCAGGGCAGGAACGGGCAAGACGAATTCAATGCCGCCGGCAAGAGCCTGCGCAACTGGCGCCTCGGCCGTCATGTCCCGCTGCGTCGCAATTTCATGCTGCTATCCGAACTGCTCGACGTTCCGGCCGACCCGGAACTCAGCCGGCACTGGAACCGGCTCTACGCTACCGCGCGCGGTCACGTTCCGCTGGAAGACAGCGAAGGGCCAGCCGCGGACCCGACCGCTCCCTTGCCGGCACGAAGCACGCGCGGGCGACTGGTATGGACGGCCGCAGCCCTTGTCGCGGTGCTCGCCGCCGCGGGCTTGCATTGGCTTATGGTCGATCCGCACAGGAACCTGCCGATGGTAGGGTATCAGGCCCGCGTGGACATGATGGTCGGCGAAACCCGATTGATCCACGGCGATCGCGGAAACTGCGACGGAACCATGGTGCCCGGCTGGAACAAGACGGCGCCGCGGGTGCCGGAAAGCCGCCTCGGCAGCTTTTCCGATGGCGGGCTGGCCCGCAAGATGAGCAATTTCTGCAATGCGGTGGTGCCGGTCCGGGCCGTCAAGTTCACCGCCAGGGAGCCAGGTGCCGAAGAAGTGATGCTGCTGGAAGACTTCATGAAAATCGTTGTGCGCGACTATCAGGGCAGCAGGATCGAATGACGATAGCGGGGGAGAGTCATGGAGGACGGCAAGTGGCAACAATACGCCCACTGGCACCAACTGTTCGACGAATTGTGCAACGGCGCGGGCTACTATGACACGGCGACGCTCGCTTCCGCCTATTGTGCGCTGACGGCCAACAGGGGCGAACGCCAGTTCGACACGGCCGTCCGCAATCTCAACAACTGGCGCTCCGGCCGGCACCTCCCCCGCACGAAGAACCTGCGGCTGCTGGCACGGCTGCTGAAGGTGAACGAAAACTCCGACCTGCAGCGGCATTGGAACGCGCTCTACAAGCAAGCCAACGAGATCGAGCCGACAGAAACCGCAGGCGGGCTGCCGTCGGTCGTGGCTCCCCGTGCGATTGACACGGACCATGACACGGCAAGGCCCCAGGCATGGGTCCCCGTCCTGTCGTGGCAGCCTTACCCGTCCGGACCGGCGCGCAAACGCTTTTCAGCGCTCGAAATGATGGCGGGCGGCGCGGCCATGCTCATTGTCGGGGCAGTCGTCGGCTCATTGGTCACCGCCTCCGGCTGGCGCCCCTGGGCCGGGCCGGCCGACAATGCGCCCATCGTTCCCTTCAAGCCGAAGGTGACGATGAAGGTGGGCGAAACGCGGCCGATCTATGCCGAACGCGGCGACTGCGGAAAGCTGCCGCGCGAATGGCCGCTTGTCGAAGCCGACCTGCCAGCCGTGCGAACGGGCACGTTCTCGGACGGAGGGCTGGCGCGCCGCTACAGCAAGTTCTGCCAGGGCCTCACCCCTGCCCGGGCGATCGTCTTCAACGCCACGCAATCGGGCGTCGAGGAGTTCGAGATACAGGGCGACTTCTTCCAGATGACGGTGACTAAGTAACGCTGGCCGTCAGATCGCCACCTGGGTGCCGATCTCGACCACGCGCCCCGTGGGAATCTGGAAATATTCGGTGGCGTCGGCGGCGGTGCGGGCAAGGCCGATGAACAGCTTGTCCTGCCACAGCGGCATGCCCGAATTGGGCGAGGTCTTCAGAGAGCGCCGCGACAGGAAGAACGACGTCGTCATGATGTCGAACTTCCAGCCCTGCTTGCGGCAGATCGCCAGCGCGCGCGGAATGTTGGGCTGCTCCATATAACCGAAGGTCAGCTTCACGCGCATGAACAGGTCGTTGATCGTCTCCATCTTGACCCGCTCACTGTCGGGCACCGTCGGCTGCGGCGCCGTGACCACAGAGAGGATGACGTTCTGCTCGTGCAGCACCTTGTAGTGCTTGAGGCTGTGCATCAGCGCCGTCGGGGCGCTCAGCGGGTCGCTGGTCAGGAATATCGCCGTGCCGGCCACCACCTGCGGCTTCTTCTTCAAAAGGTTGGCGGCGAGGAAATCGAGCGGCACCTCGTTGCGGCGCGTTTTCTCGAACAGGTAGCGGCTGCCGCGGATCCAGGTCCACATGATGAGACCCATCAGGCAGGCGACGCTGATCGACACCCAGCCACCCTCGAAGAACTTGACCACGTTGGCGCTGAAGAAGCCGGCATCGATAACGCCGAACAGCACGGCCAGAGCCAGCGCGCCGGCAAGCTGCCACTTCCACATCCAGCGCATGACGACGAACAAGAGGATCGTCGTCATCAGCATCTCGCCAGTGACCGAGATGCCGTATGCAGAAGCCAGCGAACTGGACGAACCGAAGCCCACCACCAGCAGCATCACCGCCAGCGCGAGCAGCAGGTTGACGCGCGGCATGTAGATCTGGCCCGACTGCATCTCGGAGGTGTGCTGCACCTCGATGCGCGGCAACAGGTTGAGCTGCACCGCCTGCCGGGTCAGCGAGAAGGCGCCGGAGATCACCGCCTGGCTGGCGATGACGGTGGCGGCGGTGGCCAGCATCACCATCGGCACCAGCGCCCATTCCGGCATCATCTGGAAGAACGGGTTGTGCGGCTTGCCGCCATGCGAGATGACGAAGGCGCCCTGCCCGAAATAGCACAGGAGCAGGCAGGGAAAGACGATCCAGAACCAGGCGAGCACGATGGGTCTGCGGCCGAAATGGCCGAGATCGACATAGAGCGCTTCGGCGCCCGTCACCGCCAGGAACACCGCGCCCACCGTGACGAACGCGCCGGTGGGCGTCGTCGCCAGATAGTAGAGCGCGTAATAAGGATTGATCGCGAAAAGCACCGTCGGGTCGTCGATGAGGTGCGACAGGCCGATCACTCCAAGCGACAGGAACCAGACGGCCATGATCGGGCCAAAGACCACCGCCACCCGGCCCGAGCCGAAGCGTTGCACGGCGAACAGCATCGCCAGGATGACCAGCGTGATGGGCACGACGTAGGGGGTGAAGGCCGGCGTCACCACTTCGAGGCCTTCGACCGCGGACAGCACCGAAACCGCCGGCGTGATGATCGAATCGCCGAAGAACAGCGAAGCGCCGCACAGGCCGATGCCGAGGATGTATTTCGAGCCCTTCGGATAGGCACTGCGCGCCAGCGCCATCAGGGACAGCGTGCCGCCCTCGCCCTTGTTGTCGGCCCGGATGACGAAGGCGACGTACTTGATGGTGACGATGATGGTCAGCGCCCAAACGATCAGCGACAGCACGCCGAGCACGTCCGACCGCGACACCGCCTCGCCGGAGGCGTGCAGGGCTTCGCGGAAGGCGTAGATCGGGCTGGTGCCGATATCACCGTAGACCACCCCCAGCGCGCCGAGCATGAGCACCTTCGTGCCGTGCTGCTCGACTTCGGGCTGGCTCGTCTGCTGATCGGCTTCTGCCTCACCATCCTTGTCGGCAAGGGCCATCGACGACACTCCGTTTAGGCGCGCGGTGCTCTACGCTTGCTGCAACGCAATATCAAGTACCGCAGCGTCAGGCCACCCCGGAGCGGCCGATCCGCACTACCAGCCACAGGCCTTGAGATAGCGGCCGACCGTACCGGCCATGCCGTGCTCCAGCGCGTCCGCCGTCAGGCCGTGGCCGATCGAAACCTCGGCGAGGTCGGGAATGCGCCGCATCAGGGCTGGCAGGTTGGCGACGGTGAGGTCGTGGCCGGCGTTCACACCAAGCCCCGCCGCGCGCGCCGCCTCGGCCGTTTTCTCCAATCTTTCCAGTGCCCTGCCGGCCTTTGCGGAATCGGAATGGCAACTGCCGTAGGGGCCGGTATAGAGTTCGATCCGGTCCGCGCCGGTGTCGCGCGCCGCATTCACCGCCGCGGGATCGGGATCGGCGAACAGCGAGACCCGGAACCCTCCCTTCTTCAGGCGCTTGACGATCGGCGTGAGGAACGCCGCCTGCGCGGCAAAGTTCCAGCCATGGTCGGAGGTGGCCTGTGCCGGATCGTCGGGCACCAGCGTCACCTGCTCCGGCTGGTGCTTTTCCACCAGTTGCAGGAAATCCTCGCCCGGATAGCCCTCGATATTGAATTCGGCCCGGGGAAACTCGTCGTCGATCAAGGCGCGAATTTCCGGCAGGTCGGAAAAGCGGATGTGCCGCTGGTCGGGGCGCGGATGGACGGTCAGCCCATGTGCGCCGGCGGCGAGTGCGATGCGGCCGAGCCCCGTGACGCTCGGCCACGGCAGGTCGCGGCGGTTGCGCAGCATGGCGACGGCATTGAGGTTGACGGAGAGCTTGGCGGGCACGACTGGTCTCCCGATGCGGTGTGCGCGGCATCTATACTGCCTTTGCCGGGAACAGACAGCCCATTTGTGTGTTCCAGATCGATCAGCGGCTGAACGAAAGGACCGCCCGTGAATTTTCTCGAAGATATGCCGGTCGTGCGCCGGATCGACACGAACCGCGACGACCTGTTCGCCGTCGAGCTTGTCGGTCACGTCCGCGCGCCCGATGTCGAAAACCTGTTCGGCCTGTTCGAGGCGGCCTGCGCGCAGCATCCCCGGATCGACGTGCTGGCGCGCCTTGTCGACCATGACGGCGTCGACTGGGCCGATATCGCGGCCGACACGCTCAAGCAGGGCAGCGCGGAGGCGGCGGACCATGTCTACCGTTGCGCCATAATCGGAGAACCGAGCTGGAGCGACAGGGTGCAAGGCTGGCTCGCCGCTCCCTCGGCCGTCGAAATCCGCCACTTCCCGCCCACAGGCGAGGCCGACGCCTGGGCATGGCTCGACGCGCACGAAAAGCCGGCGGACGTATAGGCGCAGATGGAACAAGAAGCGCACAAGCGCTTCAGCGCACCACCGTCAGCCGCTCCGCCGCCCTCGTGATCGCGGTATAGAGCCAGCGCTGGCGCGTGTCCTTGAAGGCGAAGCTTTCGTCGAACAGCACCACCTCGTCCCATTGCGAGCCCTGTGCCTTGTGCACGGTCAGCGCATAGCCGTAGTCGAAGTCGTCGAAGCGCTTCTTCTGCTGCCAGGGCACTTCCTCGTCCGGATTCTCGAAGGCGGCCTTGAGCAGCTTGATCTTGGCCACGCCCCGGTCCGGATCGTCCTCTTCCGGCGAGACGAGCAGGTTGATGCCGGGCTTCACCGTCTCGCGCGACGATGTCATGACCTTCCACAGCGAGCCGTTGAGCAGGCCCTTGGCCGGATCGTTGCGCAGGCACACCAGCTTGTCGCCGGCCTGCGGATAGTCGGCCGAAAAGCCCTTCAGTTCGCGCAGGCGCTGGTTGTAGCGGCGGCGCGTGCGGTTGGTGCCGACCAGCACTTGGTCGGCCCTCAGGACAAGGTCCTGTGTCACCTCCTCGCGGCCGATCACCTGCGCGCTGCCGAAATCGCCGCGCATGAACTCCCTGCCCTCGCGCACGTCCAGCGCCAGCCGGATGATCGGGTTGTCGCGCGCCTGCCGGTGGATTTCGGTCAAGAGATAGTCCGGCTCATGCTCGGTGAAGAAGCCGCCGCCCGAGATCGGCGGCAGCTGCGCCGGATCGCCCAGCACCAGGATCGGCGTGCCGAAGCTCAACAGGTCGCGCCCGAGCTGCTCGTCCACCATCGAGCATTCGTCGATGACGACCAGCGCCGCACGGCTGATGGGGCTCTGCCGGTTGAGCGAGAAAGTCGGGTTGATCGAGGTCTTGCCGGTCGTCTCGTCCTCGACGGCCTCCTCGCCGCGCGGCCGGTAGATCAGCGAATGGATGGTGCGGGCGTTGAGCGCGCCCTTGGAACGCAGCACCTGCGCCGCCTTGCCGGTAAAGGCGGCGAACTGCACCTGGCCATCGACATGCTCGGCGAAGTGGCGCGCCAGCGTCGTCTTGCCGGTGCCGGCATAGCCGAACAGGCGAAACACCTGCGGCCGCCCTTCCTTCAGCCAGCGTCCAACCGCCTTGAGCGCTTCATCCTGTTGCGGGGAAAAATCCATGGAACCGTGAGATCGGATTCGGTCGGCGAAGGCAAGGTAGATGCGAAACACCGCGTCGACTCAGGGAATAGACCCAAGCGACACCGGGCGGAACATATAGAGAACAATAAGGTGCCGGCAACCAGAGTCAACGGCCGCCGGCACGGTTTGCCTATTTCTGTTTGTTCTTCTCGATGAATGCCTTGAACGCCTTGCCGAAGGCCACCAGGAATTCTTCGGTGCTGTCGTTGGTGATCTGCCCGGTGCCGTCGAACAGGCTGCCGGTGTTGCCGACATAGGCTTCCGGCTGCGCCATCACCGGCATGTTGAGGAAGGCGAGCGACTGGCGCAGGTGATGGTTGGCGCCGAAGCCGCCGATCGCGCCGATCGAGGTCGAGATGACCGCCGCCGTCTTGCCCATCAGCGCACCCTGCCCGTAGGGGCGTGAGGCGACATCCAGGGCGTTCTTCAGCACACCCGGAACCGAACGGTTGTATTCGGCCGTCACGAACAGCACAGCGTCGGCTGCCTTGATCCGGTCGCGGAACGCCGTCCAGTCGGCCGGCGGATTGGCCTCGAGATCCTGGTTGAAATAGGAGACACCGCCGATATCGAGAAAGTCGAACGTCAGGTCGGGCGTCAGCTTGGCGACGGCGTTCGCAACCTTTCGGCTGAAGGATTCCTTGCGCAGGCTGCCGACGAGAACGGCTACGGTGGTCATGGGGCGAACTCCTTGCTTGGGGGATGAAGCATCAAGGCTTGGGCGAAACTCAGAGGGAATGCCGCTTTTCCAGCAGGTCGGCGTCTGGATCGTTCTCCAGCAGGATCGGCTTGCCGTGCGGCGTCGCATGCGCGGCACGCTGCCAGGCGGCCGCAAGCGTATCGACATCGGCCGGCAAGGCAGCCCCCTTCGCCGCGAGCAGCTTTTCCAGCGCCGCCAGCCAGCGTTCGTAATAATCGTGGCCATCGGCAGCCGCGTCCGGACGCTTCACTTCCGCCGACAGCGCCTCGGCCCACTCGCCCCACGAGAACAATCCGGCCTGGTGCAGCGATACGGTCATGGCGAAGGCCTGCGCCTGCCACGGTTCGGCGAAGGCGGGCTCGTCCATGCCCGGTGCCAGCGGCAGGCCGCCGTCCTCACGCGCGCTCAAGATAGCTCTCCCACGCATCGATGGAGACGGTCAGCGTCGGGTCAGCCCCCTCGCCCCACACCTCGCTTCCGTCGAAGACGACAGTGTAAAGCCGCTCGGGATTCTCGCCCTTTCCATGCGCATTGCTGTCAGGGAGAACGAAGCCGTCATGCACCGCCTCGATGGTGCCGAGCTTTCCGCGCGCGTAGCGCGGCAGGCGCGTGTGGCCGGTCGGATTGAAATTCTTGGTGCGGACCCGTTCCCCCGCCCGGAAACGCGCCGGCGCGGCGAGCGGCCTGTCGCACGGGCCGCCCTTGGCAAGCACGGCCGGCACGTCGGCCGCCTTCAGCACGCGCTTCGGCGTGGCGGCACCGTCGACGGCTTCCCCCGCGGCGAGATCGGCGTCGCTGAGGAAGCCATGGCGCGTCAGCAGCACCTCCAGCGCCCGGATCCAGATCTCGTAATAAGTCGCCGCATAATAGACCGCCGGATGCAGCGATTCGCGCGCGTGCCGGCTTTCGTCCAGGTTCCAGGCGCCGAAAGCGCCGGCGGCGAGCGTCACGCCAAGCGCCCGCTTTTCCCAGTCGGCATGAAAGAGCGGCTCGTCCTCTTCCGGTGCGACCGAGCCGAACCCCATCTGGCCGCCGAGATCCTGCGGCCCGTTCATGCCGACACCCGGGCCGGCACGCTGGCAAGGCCGGTGCCGATCATGGAATCGCGCGTCACCAGATCGGTTAGCGCCTCCTCGTCCAGCCCTTCGCTCCCCTCCGGGCGCATCGGCACCACCAGATAGCGCAATTCGGCCGTCGAATCCCACACGCGGACTCTTGTCTCGGCCGGCAGCGTCAACCCGAACTCCTCCAGCACGCCGCGCGGATCGATGACGGCGCGCGAACGGTAGGGCGGCGCCTTGTACCAGACCGGCGGCAGGCCGAGCACCGACCAGGGATAGCAGGAGCACAATGTACAGACGACGAGGTTGTGCGTATCGGGCGTATTGAACACCGCCTGCATGTGCTCGCCTTGCCGGCCGGTGAAACCGAGCGAGGCGATCGCCGCCGTGGCGTCGCGCTTCAGCCAGTCGGCATAATCGGCGTCGCTCCACGCCTTCGCCACCACTTTCGCGCCGTTCCTCGGCCCGACCTTGGTCTCGTAGGTCTCGACGATGGCGTCGATCGCCGCCGGGTCGATCAGGCCCTTCTCGGTCAGGATCGTTTCCAGCGCCCGCACCCGTGCGGCCATGGGATCGAGATGATTGTCGTGATGGTGGTGGTCGTCGTGATCGTGGCTCATGCAATCAAGCTAGGGCGGCGACGTCACCACAGCAAGCGCGTCGATTTGGGCCAACGCGGCATCTATTCGGCCGCAGCCCTTTCCGGCTCATCGAACAGCGATCGCTGTCCGTCTCCCTCCAAGAGGTTGAACTCCGGATTGCGCTTGCGGCCGAAGCCGAGCAGCCAGCCGGAGAAGCGCTCCATATAGACATAGATCACCGGCGTCACGAACAGGGTCAGCGCCTGCGAGGCGACCAGGCCGCCAACGACCGCGACGCCGAGCGGCTGCCGGAGTTCCGAACTGGCGCCGGCGCCAAGCGCGATGGGGATCGTCCCCATCAGGGCCGCGAGCGTCGTCATCATGATCGGTCGGAAGCGCATCAGGCAGGCCTTGTAGATGGAATCGACCGGCGAAAGCCCGTCCCGCCGCAGCTCCAGCGCCACGTCCACCATCATGATGCCGTTCTTCTTGACGATGCCGATCAGCATCAGGATGCCGATCACCGCGATCACCGAAAGGTCCATGCCGGCGACGCGCAGCGCCACCAGCGCGCCGAGCACAGCCGAAGGCAGGCCGGTCAGGATCGTCAGCGGATGGATGAAGCTTTCGTAGAGGATACCGAGCACGATGTAGATCGCCAGGATCGCCCCGCCGATCAGCAGGCCCTGGTTGGCGAGCGAATCCTGGAACGTCTTGGCGGTGCCGGCGAAGGTGGTGCCGATCTCGCGCGGCATGCCGATCTGTTCCTTCAGCGTGTCGATGTGGCTGACGCTGTCGCCCAGCGCCACGCCCTGCGGCAGGTTGTAGGAAATGGTCACGGCCGGAAGCTGGCCGAGCTGGTTGACCGTCAGCGCGCCGGCGGTGCGCTCGACACGGGCGAAGGCGCCAAGCGGCACCAGGCTGCCGCTGGCCGTCCTGATCTGGATCGCCAGCATGCGCTCCGGCGACCAGTCGATCCTGGGGTCGAGTTCCAGCACGACCTCGTAGCTGTCAGCCGAGCCGAAGATGGTCGAAACCTGCTCGGTGCCGAAGCCGCCATAGAGGCTGGAGCGCAGCGTGGCGGTGTCGACGCCGAGCGTCGCGGCCTTGTCGCGGTCGATCGCCAACGTCGCCTGCAGGGCGTTGTCCTGCAGGTCGTTGGTCACATCGGTAAAAATGCCGTGGTCCGCCGCCATCGCGTCGGTCAGCTTGCGCGCCCATTCGTCGGTCTGGCCGGTATCGAGCCCCTGCACGACGAGCTGGTAGGCACTCGCCGACGATCGCGACCCCAGCCGCAGGTTCTGTACCGGCTGCATGTAGCTGCTGATGCCCGGAACCTCGGCAAGCTGGCGCCGTAGTGTCGCCAGAACCGTCTCGAGAGCGGGCCGCTGATCCTTCGGCTTGAGCTGCACGAAGAGCTGCCCCTGGTTCAGCGCATGGGCCGCTCCGCCTCCGCCCACCGACCAGGCGACATGGGTGACGAAGGGCGAGTGCTCGAATACCTGCGCCACCTGGCCTTGCAGTTTCACCATGGCATCGAAGGAAATGTCCTGCCTTGCCTGCGTCGTCACCGAAAGCTGGCCGATATCCTCCTGCGGGAAAAAGCCCTTGGGCGAGACCTCGATCAGCCACACCGATAGCGCGGCCGTCCCGACGAAGATCAGGAAGACGAGGAACTGATGGCGGAGGCAGAAGCCAAGGGCATGACCATAGCCGCGCGTGAAGGCGCTCTGGTGGTGGTCGCCGTGGGCCTCACGCTCGGCCGGCGAAACCCTGAGCAGGCGTGAGCACAGCATCGGCGTCAGCGTCAGCGACACAAACATGGAGGCCAGGATCGAAACCGTGACGACTACCGCGAATTCGTTGAAGATCAGACCGATCACCCCGCCCATCAGGAGAACGGGGATGAAGACCGCGACCAGCGAGATCGAGATGGAAATGATGGTGAAGCCGATTTCGCGCGACCCCTTCAGCGCCGCCTCGAAGGCCGGCAGGCCGTCCTCCTCCATGTGACGGAAGATGTTTTCCAGCATGACGATGGCGTCGTCGACGACAAGGCCCACCGCCAGTGTCAGCCCCATCAGCGAGATGTTGTCGATCGAGAAGCCGAACAGATACATCGCCGCCAGTGTTGCGATCAGCGAAATCGGCACCGCCACGGCAGGGATGATGGTCGCCGTTACCCGGCGCAGGAACAGGAAGATCACCATCACCACCAGCGCGATGGTGAGCAGCAGGGTGAACTGCACGTCGTTCACCGCGTCGCGGATCGACGTCGAGCGGTCGTTGAGGAGCTTGATGGAAGCTGCCGCCGGCATCTGCTTCTCGAACGAGGGCAGCATCGTCTTGACGCGATCCACCACGTCCACGGTGTTGGCGTCCGGCTGGCGCTGCACCGCCAGGATGATGGCGCGCGTGCCGTCATACCAGCTTGCCGTCGTCGTGGTCTCGACCGAATCGATGACGCGCGTCACCTCGCCCAGCCGCACCGGATGACCGTCCTTGGTGGCGATGATGAAATTGGAGAAGCCGGCCGCATCGGTGAGTTGGGTGTCGGCAGTGATGGTGAGCTGCTGCTTGTCGTTCTGAAGCACGCCGAGCGGCGTGTTGGAATTGGCGGATGCGATCGCGTCCTGCAACTGGTCGATGGCGATTCCACGCGCCGCCAGCGCCACCGGGTCGATCTGGATGCGCACGGCATATTTCTGCTGACCGTAGATGGAAACCTGCGCCACGCCGTCGATGGTCGACAGCGACGGCGAGATGACGTTCTCGGCGAAGGCGTCGAGATCGGTCAGCGGCACCGTGTCGGAGACGAGCGAAAGAAGCAGGATCGGCGCGTCGGCCGGGTTGACCTTCCGGTAGCTCGGCGGACTGGTCATCTGCGGCGGCAATTGCCGCTGCGTGCGTGCGATCGCCGCCTGCACGTCGGCCGCTGCAGCGTCGATGTTGCGGCCGAGCGCGAACTGGATGGCGATCGAGGTAGAGCCGAGCGAATTGGTGGTGGAGATGGAATCGATGCCGGCGATCGTCGAGAACTGCTTGATCAGCGGTGTCGCCACCGACGTCGCCATCGTTTCCGGCGAGGCGCCCGGCAGCGAGGCCGAGACGTTGATGACGGGGAATTCCGCGCTGGGCAGCGCCGCGACCGGCAGGAATTTGTACGCGAACAGTCCCGCAAGCACGAGCGCGAACGACATCAGCAGCGTTGCGACCGGCCGGCGGATACAGAAGGCGGAGATCATCGCGCCGCCTCACCGTCCGCCTTCTGCACGACCTTGGCGGGCCGGCCGCCGGGCGATCCCGACGCAGCGCCACCTTCGCTGACCGCCGCGCCGTTCTTGAGGCGGGTCTGGCCTTCCACGACCACCTTCTCGCCGCTCTTGAGCCCGCTGGACAGCCCGCTGTCGGCTCCAGCGGTAAGCGCCACGGTCACCGGTCGCATCTCGACCGTGTCGTCCGGCTTGACGACATAGACGAACGGCCCTTTCTGGCTGGGCTGCACGGCCACGGTCGGAACCGACACCATGTCCGGCATCGTGCCGGCCTCCAGCGTGGCACCGACATACTGGCCGGGCCAAAGCTTGAGATCGGGATTGGGCACGCTGGCCCGGACCGCGATGGTGCCGGACGCGGTATCGACGCTGGAATCCACGAAGGTCAGTTTGCCGGTGCCGATCGGATCGGGCTCGCCGTCGTGCCGCAGCGTGACGACCGCACCCTCCGGCACCGAAAGCGCCTTCTGCACAAGCTGCAGGTCGTCTTCCGGCAGGCTGAAACTCACCTGAAGCGGGTCCATCTGCGTGATCGTCACCAGAGGCGTCGTCTGGCCGTTCCCGTTGGCCGTCGTCACCAGATCGCCGACGGCGGCGTTGACGGCACCCAGACGGCCGGCGATCGGCGCGGTGATGCGGGTAAACCCAAGCTGGACATTATCGGCCTCGATCGCGGCCTGATCCGCCACGACGGTCGCTGCGGCCGCCTTGGCGGCGGCCGCCGCCTGGTCGTAGGCCTGCTGCGTGCCTGCCTGCTTGGCGGCGAGGTCCGCTGCACGCTTCAGGTCGGCCTCGGCGCTGACCTGGAGCGCCTGATCCTTGGCAAGCGTCGCCTGGTCATGCGCCAGCGTGGCCTGAAGGGCGCGGTCGTCGAGCGAAAACAGCAGGTCCCCGGCCTTGACTGTCTGCCCGTCCCTGACGGCGATGGAGACGATCTGGCTCGCGAGGCGTGCGCTGACATTGACCACCGCCGGCGAGGAAATATAGCCGATGGCATAGCGCCGGATGGGGAAATCGGCCGTCGAGGCGGTCGCCGAAACGACCGTCACCGCCCTCGTCGTCCCACCCGTCCCGCGCGACGATGGCGGCCCGCTTTTCCCGCCGGCCGCTATCTGACGAACGGCTGCAAAACCGCTCGGCCACAGGTAGGTGCCGCCGACGGCCACTGAGGCCAGCGCGAGGATACCGATGACAATGACCTTCCCGCGCATCGCCGGGACCCTCCATCGCCGTGCGCACGCTGTCCGAGACAGGCAGCCGCCACGAATCCGCCTGACAGATAAGGCGCAGCTCGGGCGAAAAAGGGCCAAAATGCGGGATTACGAAGATTTAATGTGCGCCGCACAATGCAAGGGCCGGGCAAGGAACGGCGTCGACTGGCCTATTTCAGCATCGGCCACAGCGTCGCCGCCAGCAGGATGCCCATGGCGATGTTGAACCATTTCAGCCGCACCGGGTCGGACAGGAAGCCGCGCAATGCCATGCCGAAGCCGGCCCAGGTCGAGACGCTGGGCAGGTTGACCACGCCGAAAATGACCCCGATCAGCAGCACAGACAGGATCGGCGTCGCCGGATTGGAATAGACGGCCATCGCCGTCACCGCCATCACCCAGGCCTTCGGGTTGACCCATTGGAAGGCGGCGGCTTCGAGGAAGGTCATCGGCCGCGTGCGCGCCTCGCCGCCGTCGTCGAACGACCGCGCCATGGCGATCTTCCAGGAGAGATAAAGGAGATAGGCACCGCCGGCGACCTTGAGCGCCGTGTGCAGGGCCGGAAACGCGGTCAGCACCGCCCCCAGTCCCAGCCCGACGGCCAACAGCAGCACGACAAAGCCGATGCCGATGCCCAGCATATGCGGGATCGTGCGGGTGAAGCCGAAATTCACCCCCGACGTCAAAAGCATGAGATTGTTCGGCCCCGGCGTGATCGAGGTGACGAAGGCATAGGCCAAGAGGGCGAGCAGCGTGTCGGTGGACATTCGCCTATCCGGAAGGGGTTGGCTGGAGCGCTTCCAGCGAAAAATTGCGCCCGCAGATGCGGCCGGAACAAACAGAAGCCTATTTTCGACGAAAGGCCGGCTTGCCTACATGCCCTGCGAGCCGCGGTTCATCGCCGCCACGCCAGTGCGGCAGATCTCGATCAGGCCGAGCGGGCGCATGATGGCGATGAACTGATCGATCTTGGAGCCCTTGCCGGTGATCTGGAAAATGAAATGCTCGGTGTTGGCATCGACCACATGGGCGCGGAAGGCGTCGGCAAGCCGGAGCGCCTCGACGCGGTGGTCGCCGATGCCGGCGACCTTGACCAGCGCAAGCTCGCGCTCGAGCGGCCGCTCCTGGCCGAGCTCGTGCGCCCTGACGGTAAGGTCGACGACCCGGTGCACCGGCACGATGCGCTCGAGCTGGTGCTTGATCTGCTCCAGCACATGCGGCGTGCCGCGCGTCACGATGGTGATGCGCGACAGCCTCTGCTCATGCTCCGTCTCGGAGACGGTGAGGCTTTCGATGTTGTAGCCGCGGCCGGAGAACAGGCCGATGACTCGCGCCAGCACGCCCGGCTCGTTGTCGACCAGAACGGAAAGCGTGTGCGTCTCCGGCTTCTCCGTTTCCTTAGCGATGAAATAGGCCGAACCGGTGGGCTGTTGATGGGCATTCATGTGAAAATCTCTCTCGGATCAAGGCGTAACGATGGGAAGCGCGCCGGCTACCTTTTTAGCCCGGCGTTTGAAATCGGTGTCGAAGCTGGCCAGGCCATCGCATCCGTCCGAAGCCCTAAGATGCATGGCATCGGCGAAATCGAGTCCGGAGCAGTGCCATGCAACCACATCCGCAATGCCGCTGCGGTTCGAGAAGCTGACGTTGGCGCTGGCAACTAGTGTTGCGAAGGTTCGATTTATATGTGTCCTGTCCAGCTTCATGATGCTGCGAAGCAGCCATTCAGTCTCCAAAAGCACAGAATCGGGGATGAAGATTTCCCTCTCGCTCAACAGGGTACGAGACCGTTGCGCCTGATCGGAGCCGTCATCAACCAGGGCTCGTGCCAGAACATTCGTATCAACGGCGAGCGGCATCGAACCTCCGCGCCGCCTCGGCGAGCATCGCCTGATCGATTTCCTCGTCCGTCGGGAAAGGTCTGTCGATCCGCACGACGTACTTCATGAACGCGCCGGCCGGGACTTTGGGATATCTGGGATCGAAATCTTCAACCGGCTGTACAAAAAAGCCCCGTCCCTGCGGAACGAACTCTATCTCGGTCCCATCGACAATGCCCAGATCCTCCCGGATTTGCTTCGGGATAACGACCTGTCCCTTGCTCGACACCTTTGCCCGAACGTTCATCGTTGACTCCCGCCACGGAATGTAAGACGCAGTAAGACAATATACGCTTTACCGCGTCTTACTTCAATCACACCAACTCCCGGCCCTTGGCGTCGATGGCGTTGGCCACCGCCTCGTCGGTCGCCTCGTCTGGCAGGAGCATTTCGTTGTGCGCCTTGCCGGACGGTATCATCGGGAAACAGTTGGCGAGGTTCGCCACGCGGCAGTCGAACAGCACCGGCTTCTTGACCGAAATCATCTCCTTGATCGCGTCGTCCAGCTCGTCCGGCTTGTCGCAGCGGATGCCGTGGCCGCCATAGGCCTCGGCCAGCTTGACGAAATCCGGCATCGCCTCGGTGTAGGAATGCGACAGCCGGTTGCCGTGCAGTAGCTGCTGCCACTGGCGCACCATGCCCATGTACTGGTTGTTGAGGATGAAGATTTTGATCGGCGCGCCGTACTGCACCGCGGCCGACATCTCCTGCATGGTCATCTGCACCGAGGCGTCGCCGGCGATGTCGACGACCAGCGCTTTCGGATGGGCGATCTGCACGCCGAGCGCCGCCGGAAGGCCGTAGCCCATCGTGCCGAGCCCGCCCGAGGTCATCCAGCGGTTCGGCTTGTCGAAATGGAAGTGCTGCGCCGCCCACATCTGGTGCTGGCCGACCTCGGTGGTGATGTAGGTGTCGTGGTCTTTCGTCAGCGCGAACAGCCGCTGGATGGCATATTGCGGCATGATGACGTCAGGGTTCGGCTTGTAGGCGAACGAGTCGCGCGCGCGCCACTTGGCGATCTGCTCCCACCACGGATAGAGCGCCTTCTTGTCGGCCTTGGCGGTCGCCCGCCACAGCCGCACCATGTCCTCCAGCACATGGCCGACATCGCCCAATATGCCGATGTCGACGCGCACGTTCTTGTTGATCGACGACGGGTCGATGTCGATGTGGATCTTCTTCGAGTTCGGCGAGAAGGCATTCAGCCGGCCGGTGATGCGGTCGTCGAAGCGCGCGCCGATGCACACCATCACGTCGCAGTCGTGCATGGCCATGTTGGCTTCGTAGGAACCGTGCATGCCGAGCATGCCGAGCCAGCTCTTGCCCGACGCCGGATAGGCGCCCAGCCCCATCAGCGTCGAGGTGATGGGAAAGCCGGAGAGTTCGACCAGTTCGCGCAGCAGGTGGCACGCCTCCGGGCCGGAATTGACGACGCCGCCGCCGGAATAAATGACAGGCTTCCTGGCGCCGGCCATCAATTCGACCGCGGCCTTGATCTTGTCGAGGTCGCCCTGGACCTTCGGCTGGTAGCTGGTGCGCGGTGCCGTCTGCGGCGGTTCGTAGAGGCCGGTGGCGAATTGCACGTCCTTCGGAATGTCGACCACGACCGGACCGGGCCGGCCGGTGGTGGCGACGTGGAAGGCCTCGTGGATGGTGCGGGCGAGGTCGTTGACGTCCTTCACCAGCCAGTTGTGCTTGGTGCACGGCCGCGTGATGCCGACCGTATCGCATTCCTGGAAACCGTCGGAACCGATCAGCGTCGTCGGCACCTGGCCGGTCAGGCAGACCAGCGGAATGGAATCCATCAGCGCGTCCTGCAGGGGTGTCACCGCATTGGTGGCGCCGGGGCCGGAGGTGACCAGCATGACGCCGGCCTTGCCGGTCGAGCGCGCATAGCCTTCAGCCGCATGGCCGGCGCCCTGCTCGTGGCGCACGAGGATATGCTTGACGTCGTCCTGCTGGAAAAGCTCGTCGTAGATCGGCAGCACGGCGCCGCCCGGATAGCCGAAAATGTGCTCGACGCCGTTGTCCTTCAGCGCCTGCACCACCATCTCGGCGCCCGTCATCTCGCGCCGCTCGCTTTGTCCGTTGCTCATCGATCCGTTCCGTCTTCTGCCGCTTTTCCAAGCGTTTGGTGGTCGTTTAGTCCTGTTTCGGGCAATAAAAAAGGCCCCCGGAGGGAGCCTGTGTGCGCGCATGGGAGGATTTCGCCCGGCGGTTACACCGCCTTGCCCACGCGCCTTCCTACGAGAATGAGTGCCGTCTTCATGGGCGCGGATAATAAGGGCGCGGATACCCCCGCGTCAATGGCCGATTTTCGTTTCGGTGAAAACCGGGGCCACGACGCGCCAGACGCGCCGAAAATCCGGCTCGATCCGACTAACCCATTGAAAACAGGCCTAACTAATTGGGGGCATGACGCCACGATTTTTGCATCGATACTGATTGGCGCGCTCGGTGGAGGAACCGATCGCCGACGAAGTCACGCCATCCCCGGGAGGAACCGATGCTCGACAAGGCGCCGAACAAGAAACTCTCCGATCTGCTCGACACGTTCGGCGCGGCACTCGCCGCCGGCGATATCGACAAGGCGGTCGCCTGCTTCCAGGACGACTGCTACTGGCGCGATCTGGTGACCTTCACCTGGAACCTTAAGACGATGGAGGGCAAGGACCAGGTCCGCGCCATGCTGCAAAGCCAGCTCGCCGAAACGAAACCTTCGCATTGGCGCATCGCCGAAGGCGAGGACGCCACCGAAAGCGATGGCCTCATCGAAGGCTGGATCAGCTTCGAGACGGAGGTGGCGCGCGGCTACGGCCACATCCGGCTCAAGGACGGCAGGATCTGGACGCTGCTCACCACCATGGCCGAATTGAAGGGCCACGAGGAGAAATCAGGCTTCACCCGGCCGCTCGGCGCCAAGCACGGCCACGGCAAGGACCGCAAGAGCTGGAAGGAGGAGCGCGAGGACGAAATCGCCGAACTCGGTTTGTCACGGCAGCCCTACGCGCTCATCATCGGCGGCGGCCAGGGCGGCATCGCGCTCGGCGCGCGGCTGAGGCAGCTCGGCGTGCCGACCATCATCATCGAGAAGAACGGGCGGCCCGGCGACAGCTGGCGCAAGCGCTACAAGTCGCTCTGCCTGCACGATCCGGTCTGGTACGACCACCTGCCCTATATCGACTTCCCGAAGAACTGGCCGGTCTTCGCGCCGAAGGACAAGATCGGCGACTGGCTGGAAATGTACACCAAGGTGATGGAGCTGAACTACTGGTCCTCCACCACCGCCAAGTCCGCGAAATACGACGAGAAGGCCGGCGAATGGACGGTCGTCGTCGAGCGCGACGGCAAGGAAATCACCTTGAAGCCGAAGCAGCTCGTGCTGGCGACCGGCATGTCGGGCAAGGCGAACTGGCCGAAGTACAAGGGGCAGGACATCTTCAAGGGCGAGCAGCAGCATTCCTCGACCCATCCCGGCCCGGAGAAATACCGCGGCAAGAAGGTCGTGGTCATCGGCTCCAACAACTCGGCGCACGACATCTGCGCCGCGCTCTGGGAAGGCGGCGCCGACGTCACCATGGTGCAGCGCTCCTCCACCCACATCGTGCGCTCCAACACGCTGATGGATATCGGGCTGGGCGCCCTCTATTCCGAGCAGGCCGTGCAGAACGGCATGACGACGCGCAAGGCGGACCTGATCTTCGCCTCCCTGCCCTACAGGATCATGCATGAGTTCCAGATCCCGCTCTACGAGCAGATGCGCGAGCGCGACAAGGACTTCTACGACGCGCTCGAAAAGGTCGGCTTCATGCACGACTGGGGTGACGACGGCTCGGGCCTGTTCATGAAGTACCTGCGGCGCGGCTCGGGCTACTACATTGACGTCGGCGCCTGCGACCTCGTCATCGACGGTTCGATCAAGCTCAAGACCGGCAAGGGCGCGGCGGTGCAGGAGCTGACCGAAACCGGCGTCAAATTCGTCGACGGCACCGAACTGCCGGCCGATCTCGTCGTCTACGCCACCGGCTACGGCTCGATGAACGGCTGGGCCGCCGACCTCATCTCGCAGGAAGTCGCCGACAAGGTGGGCAAGGTCTGGGGTCTCGGCTCGAACACCACCAAGGACCCCGGCCCGTGGGAAGGCGAGCAGCGCAACATGTGGAAGCCGACGCAGCAGCCCGCACTCTGGTTCCACGGCGGCAACCTGCACCAGTCCAGGCACTATTCGCAGTACCTTTCACTGCAATTGAAGGCCCGGCAGGAAGGCATCGCGACGCCGGTCTACGGCCTGCAGGAAGTCCATCACAAGGCCTAGCAGCCTCCTGCGCCCCTGAGGCGGCATGGCGCCGCCTCGGGTCATTTGCATCGCATTTTCCTTATCGCGTTAACGACATCTGAACCACGCCGCCACACGTGGGCTTAACCCCGTGCGGTTTACAGTCGGGCCGGTGGGGTAAGGGAAATGACGGTCCATGTTCGTCGAACGTGAAGTCTCCGGCGGCGAGACGACATCGCAGGAGCGGCGCGACGCCGGCCAGAACGACGCACGCATCCTCGGCAACGTGGTCTATTGCGACGGCGCGCGCGCCACCATCGCAGCCTTCGCCGACGACGCCGAAGGCGCGGTGACGGCCCAGTGGAAAGTGGGCCGCATGATCTCCATCAACCTGGGCTCCACCCGCACCGTCGGGCTGGTTTACGCCATCGGCAAGTCGGAGCTCACCTGGAACGCCGACAGTCAGAACCCGATCGAGGTGTCGGTCGAGCTGATCGGCGAGGTCCGCGACCCGACGGAACCGGGCGGCAAACCGGTGTTCGACCGCGGCATCACCAACTATCCGCATGTCGGCGCCATCGCCCACTATATCCGCAACCGCGACCTGCAGGCGGTCTACGATCTCGCCGGTCGCCGCTCCATCACCGTCGGCTCGCTGTCGCAGGACGAGGCGGTCGACGCCAACATCGCCATCGACGACACGCTGGCGCGCCATTTCGCCGTCGTCGGCACGACCGGCGTCGGCAAGTCCACTGCCGTCTCGCTGTTGCTGCGCAAATCGCTCGCCGCGCGGCCGGACCTGAGGGTGCTGATCCTCGATCCGCACAACGAGTTCGCCGCTTCCCTGCCCGAACACTGCGTCAGGATAGACACTGCGAGCCTCGACCTGCCGTTCTGGCTGTTCAAGCTGGAGGAATTCACCGAGGTGCTGTTCCGCGGCCGTGAGGCCGCGCCGGAGGAAGTCGATCTCCTGCGCGACCTGATCCCGGTGGCGAAGAACCTCTACCGCAATCCAAACGCCGGCATGTTCCTCAAGCGCGGCGTCGACGCATTGACCGCCGATACGCCGGTGCCCTACCGCATCGCCGACCTCGTCAGGCAGATCGACGAGCGCATCGGCCAGCTCGAAAGCAAGAACGACCGGCCCGCGCTCAAGGCGCTCAAGACGCGCATCGAACAGGCGTCCGCCGATCCGCGCTACCGCTTCATGTTCAATTCGAGGCTGATCGAAGACACCATCCACGAAACGATCGGCAACATCTTCCGCGTGCCGCACTACGGGCGCCCCGTTACTTGCTTCGAGATGGCGGGCATGCCCTCCGAGGTGGTCAATTCCGTCTGCTCGGTGCTGGCCCGGCTCGCCTTCGACCTGGCGCTGTGGAGCAGCGGACGGCTGAAACTCCTGCTGCTTTGCGAGGAAGCGCATCGCTACATGCCAGCCGACAGCAAGCTGGGTTTCGCTCCCACCCGCCATGCGCTCTCGCGCATCGCCAAGGAAGGCCGCAAATACGGCTGTTATCTCGGCATCGTCACCCAGCGCCCCGGCGAACTCGACCCGACGATCCTGTCGCAATGCTCGACGGTCTTCGCCATGCGGCTGGCCAACGAGCAGGACCAGGCCATCATCCGCTCGGCCATCGCTGACTCGTCCGCCTCGACCCTGTCCTTCCTCTCCTCGATGGGCCAGCGCGAAGCGATCGCCTTCGGCGAGGGCGTCGCCACCACCATGCGGCTCAAGTTCGAGAAGCTGGACCCGGCCCTGATCCCCGGATCGGTGAAATATGCCGGCGACGTTCCGGCCGATCCGTCCGGCGACGACGTCGATCTGGCGGCGATCGTCGGCCGCCTGCGCAATGCGCCGAAGCCGCAGCCGGCCACCGCCTTCACCGAGATGGCCGACACCGACCGCCAGGCCGGCGATCCCGGCTATCGCAAGCCGGCCGCGCCGGGCATCCAGCCGAGCGACGACTTCGACCTGCGTTACGGCCTGAAGCCCGCCACCTTCGGCATGCGCCCGCAAAACGAATAATGCGAATCCCGTAGCCGCGGCCCGGCTCTCATGCTGAAAATTCGAAGTCATATCCCGTCGAGAAACTCGTCAGGCTGAGTCGGATGGAGCCATTTTTGAGAACCGGAGCGGAGCGTACGAAAGTATGAGAGCACCCGGAAGCACAGAAAGCGGCGCCAAGCGGCCAGCATCACGAATTTATCGACGGGATTTCAGGCGCTGATGCGGTTGCGGCCTTGCCGCTTTGCCTCATAGAGGTGGCGGTCGGCGCGGCGATAGAACTCGTCGGCCGTTTCCTTGCGGTTCCATACGGCCAGCCCGACGCTGGCGGTGACCGCCAGGCGCACGTTGCCCGAGAGCACCGCCATGCCGGCGATCGCCTTGCGGATGCGCTCGGCGAACCTTGCCAGTTGCTCGGCATCCATGTTTGGCGCCACCACGGCGAATTCCTCGCCGCCCAGTCGCGCCACCACGTCGTGATAGCGTGTCATGTCCATCAGGCATCGGGCCACCGCCTTCAGCACCTCGTCGCCGATGTCATGGCCATGCGTGTCGTTGATCTGCTTGAAATGATCGAGGTCGAGGATCATCAAGCCCATCGGCTTGCCGATGCGGCGGAATTCCTCGAGGTATTCCTTCAGCGCATCGTCGAAATAACGGCGGTTCTGCATGCCCGTCAGGCCGTCGGTCAGCGCGGCCTGCTCCAGCGTCTCCGAACGCGCCGAAAGCGATTCGGTCATGACGCGCAGCTTGGCCTCCTCCTTCACCTGCCGGCGGATCAGCGGATAGATGAAGAAGATGCCGAAGAAAAACGCCGTGGCGATCAGCACGCCGATCGCGAACAACAACTTGAAGAGATAGGCGATCTCGATGTCGTGCGACGGCCCGAACTTGCCCGCCGTGGCCTGCATGAAGTCGAAAGCATGCAGCGTCACCAGGCCGGCGGCCAGGATCACGAAGATGAACACGAAGAAGGCCGACTCGGCCTGGTGGAAACGCATCTGCCGCCCGAGAGAAGGAATGCCGAGCCCTTATGACACTGAGGGGCTTACGAGGTCCTTAATTGCAGCAACTTGAACGCGAAAATTTCCCAAAGAGCAACATGCGAGCGGTTGTATCCACAGTGACGCGTCAGATCGTGGTTTCCATATCGTCACCGGGCCTGAGGCGCCGCCACTCGTTGCCGAGCTGATGCCGGAACCAGGTCGCCTGCCGCTTTGCATATTGCCGCGTGGCGATCTTGGCGCGCTCGATCGCGGCCGCAGCACTCATCGTGCCGGCCAATGCCGCCTGGAGCTCGCGCACGCCGATCGCCTTCATCGCCGGCAGCGCCGGGTCGAGGCCAAGTGCCGACAGTTGGCGCACCTCCTCCAGCGCGCCGCCGGCGATCATGGCGTCGAAGCGCCGTTCGATACGGCCGGCAAGTGCCGCGCGATCCGGCTCGATGACGAGGAAACGCGCGCTGGCGCGGTCGATCAGCGGCGCAGCGCTATCCTTCTGCCACGCCAGGATGGAACGACCCGACGCCTCCAGCACTTCCAGCGCCCGTACGATGCGCTGCCCGTCGGAGACCCTGAGCTGCCGCGCCGCGTCGGCGTCCCGCCGCAACAGGATTTGATGGAGGGCCGGCGCCCCACGCTCGTTCATCTCGCGGCGCCAGTGCTGCCGGATCGCCGTCGGAATGTCCGGCATCTGCGGGATGCCTTCGGCCAGGGCGCGAAAATAAAGGCCCGTGCCGCCGACGAAGATCGCCCGCCGCCCGGTAAGCCGGCCCTCCTCGATCAGGCCCGTCACGTCGCGCAGCCACGCGCCGGTGGAATAGGCTATCGAAGGGTGCACATGGCCGTAAAGAAGATGCGGCGCGCGCGACAATTCCGCCCGCCCCGGCCGTGCCGTCAGCACGTCGAGGATCGCGTAACCCTGCATGGAATCGGTGTTGACGATGACGCCGCCGGTCTGTTCGGCCAGATCGAGCGCCAGCGCCGACTTGCCGCTGGCGGTCGGTCCGGCTATCAGGATCGCGTCTTTCACGCGGCCTTTGCCGGCCTGCCCCACCGGATCGTCCATGCCGCTCGTCGCCACGCTCATTGCCCATCCTTCACGCACGGCGCTCGACGCCGGCCTTGCGAATATGGCGGCAGCCGCCGTCGGCGCAAGGGCGATGCGCTGGCTGGACGAAGGCATCGCCTGCGATCTCGAGTTATCCGTCGACATCGATGCCGCGCCGGCCACGGCCGCGCTGCGAACGGCGCTTGTCGGCTCGCCGGTGGATGTCGTCGTCCAACCGCAGGAGAACCGACGCAAGAAGATCCTCATCGCCGACATGGATTCGACCATGATCGACCAGGAGTGCATCGACGAACTGGCGGACGAGGTCGGCCTGAAGGAGCACGTCGCCGCCATCACTGCCCGCTCGATGAACGGCGAGATCGCCTTCGAGCCGGCCTTGCGCGAACGGGTCGCGCTGTTGAAGGATCTCGATGCGACGGTCATCGAGCGCATCATCGCGAACCGCCTGACGCTGGCTTCCGGCGGCGCGGCGCTGGTCGCCACCATGCGCGCCAACGGCGCCTATACCGCACTCGTGTCCGGCGGATTCGATGTCTTCACCCGTCGCATAGCCGCCATGCTGGGCTTCCATGAAAACCGCGCCAACCATCTGGTCGAGGCCGGTGGACGCCTTGCCGGTGAAGTCTCCGAGCCGATCCTCGGCCGCGACGCCAAGGCCGCGGCGCTCAGGGAGATCGCCACGCGGCTCGGCCTGACGCCGGCGGATGCCATCGCCGTCGGCGACGGCGCCAACGATCTCGACATGCTGCGCCTGGCCGGCACCGGCATAGCGCTCCACGCCAAGCCTGCGGTGGCCGCCGAGGCAAAGGTGCGCATCGACCATGCCGACCTGACGGCGTTGCTCTACCTGCAGGGTTACGCTCGCGAGGATTTCGCCACATGAAGCCAATCCGCACGGAACGCCTGATCCTGCGCAACTGGCGCGACGAAGACCGGCCGCTGTTCCACCGCATCAACAGCGACGAGCGGGTGATGGAGTTCTTCCCCTTCCGCCGCAGCCGCGCCGAGGCCGACGCCAAGCTGGACGCATTCCGTACCGAAATCGAGCAGCACGGCTTCGGCTGGACCGCCGCCGAGGTGGCGCAGACCGGCGAATGCATCGGTTTCGTCGGACTGCATGGCGCCGAGAACAAGCCGCTTCCGAACGCCGGCGCGGTCGAGATCGGCTGGCGCCTGGCGCCGGAATATTGGGGCAAGGGCTACGTCAGCGAGGCCGCCCGCGCCTGGCTCGCCTTCGGCTTCGAGACGCTGGAGCTCGACGAGATCATCTCCTTCGCGGTCCGGAACAACACCCGCTCGACCGCCGTCATGGAACGCATCGGCATGCGCCGCGACCCCTCGCGCGACTTCGACCATCCGGGCGTGCCGGACAGCCACCCGCACCTCAAGCGGCATTTCTTTTACGCGCTATCCCGCGATGACTGGTTTCAAGCGTTGAAACCGACTTCGCCGCTTTCGTGATTCAGCCGGTCCGGATACCGCCATGGTCAACCCGATACCCGTTTTCGTCATCAATCTCGACAGATCGCCTGACCGGCTGCGCGCCATTCGTGAAAATGCGGAGCGATACGGTATCGAACTGATCCGTATCCCGGCGGTGGACGGCGCCAAGCTGCCTTCAGACCAGTCCCTTCCCGTCGACAGGAAGACCTTCGAACGCATACACGGCAAGCGCATCCTGCCAGCCGAGATCGGCTGTTATCTCAGCCATCTCAACGCGCTGGAGATGATTGCGAAGGGCGACGCGTCCCATGCGGTGATCGTCGAGGACGATGTCGGTTTCAACGCCGGCTTCGTTCCCTTCCTGGACAGGCTGCGCATCTTCGAAGGCTGGGACGCGGTGAAGCTGGTTAACCATCGTACACGCGGCTTCGTCGCGCATGCGCGCATTGACGATTCCGTCCGGATAGGCCGCTGCGCGCACGGGCCGTGCGGAAGTTCGGCCGCCTATGTGGTGACGAAGGCCGGCGCTGCGCGCCTGCTCGAGGCGTTGAGCCCGATGTGCCTGCCATACGATGTCGCCCTGGAAAGAGGCTGGGCCGGCAAGGGCTACGCCATATTTTCCACGGACAAGGCCCAGGTCGCCCTCGGCCCCGTCGAAGCAAGCACGATCGCAGCAACGTCTGGCGTCTACAAAAAGGCCGCCTTTCCGGCGTATAAGCGAATAAGGACGTTGCTTTTTCGGATTGGTGACTATTATCGACGCATAATCTATGCAATCCGTCGAGAAGAACTCCGCTCTATTCAATGAACTTATCCAGGTTTTTTCTTTTCCGGCGTCGCGTCGACAAGTGGGTCCTGTTTGTTGGCGCCCTGGCTCAGGCCGTCCGCAACGGCATCTCCGGCCTGGTCACCTTTGTCTTCTCCTGCATTGGTTTCTACCTGTGGGCAGGGCGGCACAGATCGGTCCGCCCTCTGTGCAGACCCTACCACTGGCTTGCACTTTGCTACGTCGCCTGGTCCTGCGGCTTGATCCTGCTGCGCAGCGAACACCCGTTTCATGACCGGCAGATGAGCTATTCGCTGCTTTGCGGCTTCTTCGCCTTTTGCGGAGCGGGGATGGTGCTGATTGCCGACCCTTTGCGAAGCTTCGTGCTCGGATCGAGGGTCGGAGTCGCCGTCGCCTTCGTCATCGGCCTGGGTTACGCGCTCTTCGAGCCAATAAGGCAGGGAATGGGCGGGAACGAAGCCGTCTTCGCCTTCACCGCCGCCATCTCGACGCTGGCCGCCGCCATTCCCTTGAAATCGCCGCCGCGCTGGGCGCCGAATGGCCCCTACTATCTGATAGCAGGGTCTCTCGCCGTCCTGTTCTCTGAAACCAGGGCAGTCTTCGTCCCCTTGCTGCTTGCCGCATTTGTCGAAATCGGATGGACGCTCCTGACCCGTCCGGGACGTTCCAAGTCGATAGCGTTGCTGGCGACGGCGGCTGGAATAGCCGTTCTGGTCGCCTTGCCCGTGACGAGGGACAGCCTGTACGCGCGTCTCTATCCGGTAATCGACTACATGGTGCCTGACCGGTCGGCCGCCGACCAGAACGTCCTTTCGCAATCCGACATGATCAGGGCCTACCTGTGGAGCGGAGCCGTAAAGGTCATCGCCGCGCACCCGATCGTCGGGGTCGGGTCCGAAGCGAAGATGCAGGAGATCATAGCGGCGCAACCGTCACCCGCGGAACGGCCGATTCTGGAATCCTTCATTCACACCCACAATGCCGTCCTGGACGAGCTGCTGAACGACGGCGCCGTCGGGTTGATCATCGTGATCGGCATATTCGGATCGATCACGAGGTATCTTTGGGCAGGCTTTGAAAGCAACGCGGAAAGAAGAAATCTTCTCTATTTCTTCCTGGTCTTCTTTTCCTACGGAATGCTGCACAATCCGCTTCTGCATGAAATGACGATCGCGACGATCTTCTTCTACCTTGGCGCGTTGCACGCCACCGTCGGCCGACGCCGCCGCAAACAGCGAATCGGCCTTCCGTCGGTTTCGCCGGCCGAAACCTCGCCCATGCCCGCATAGGCTAGTCAGCCTTCCAGACAGAACGCTTCCGCGCCTTGTGTGTGAAGAGCGCCGACCGGAGCCCATGCCCGGTCGGCGGTGAGCCTCAATCCATGCGGATCGTCACGAAGCGCAGCTCGCCGGTCTTGGAGGCCAGCATCAGAAGCGCGTTCTTGCGGCCCTGCTCCTTGAGCGCGCCGATTCGGTCCATGACGTCCTTCGGCGTCTTGACCGATTCCTGCGCGATCTCGGTGATGACCTCGCCCGGCTGGATACCGCGTTCGGCGGCCGCCGAATCCTTGGCGACGTCGGTGACGACGACGCCGGAGATATCGGGCGCGATGCCGAACTTGCTGCGCGCGTCGTCGTTCAGTTCGCCGATCGTCATGCCGAGCACGGAAGCGGTGGCGACCTCGGCGCCGTTGTCGCCGCCATTGTCCTCGCCGGCCGCGCCTTCCTCGCCTCCGGCCAGCTTCTCGCCGTCCTCGAGGCGACCGAGCGTGACCTGGACGGTCATTTCCTTGCCCTTGCGCACCAGCTCCACGTCGACGGCCTTGCCGACGGGGCTTTCGGCCACCACGCGCGGCAGGTCGCGCATCTCGTCGATCTCCTTGCCGTCGAATTTGGTGATGACGTCACCCGGCTGGATCTGGCCGTTATCGACCGGTCCGCCCTTGATGATGCCGGCCACCAGCGCGCCCTTGGCTTCCTTCATGCCGAGGCTTTCGGCAATGTCGTCGGTCACCGGCTGGATGCGCACGCCCAGCCAGCCGCGCCGCGTCTCGCCGTACTGGCGAAGCTGGTCGACCACGCCGATGGCAAGCTGCGAGGGGATCGAGAAGCCGATGCCGATCGAGCCGCCCGAGGGCGAGATGATGGCGGTGTTGATGCCGATGACCTCGCCGTTCATGTTGAACAGCGGCCCGCCGGAATTGCCGCGGTTGATGGCGGCGTCCGTCTGGATGAAGTCGTCATACGGCCCGGAATTGATGTCGCGGTTGCGGGCCGAGATGATGCCGACGGTGACCGTGCCGCCGAGACCGAACGGGTTGCCGATCGCCATCACCCAATCGCCGATGCGCATCGTGTTGGAATCGCCGAACTTCACCGCCGTCAGCTTGTGGCCCTTGGGATCGACCTTGAGCACGGCGATGTCGGTCTTGGTGTCGGTGCCGACGAGCGTCGCCTTCAGCGTCACGCCATCGGAGAAATTGACCTCGATATCGTCGGCGTCGGCAATGACATGGTTGTTGGTCACCACGATGCCCTGCTCGGCGTCGATGACGAAGCCGGAGCCCAGCGACTGCACCTTCTGGCTGCCGCCGTCGTTGTCGCCGCCGCGCTTGTTGAAGAAGTCGTCGAAGAAATCCTGGAAGGGCGAGCCTTCGGGAAGCTGCGGCATCGGCACCGCGCCCGGCCCTTCCGTGCCTTTCACCGTCTGAGAAGTGGAGATGTTGACCACCGCGCCGAGCAGCTTCTGGGCGAGATCGGCGACCGAGGCCGGCCCGTTGGTCGGCGGCGTCGCCTGGGCGAAGACGGGTGCGACGCTGGTCGCGAGCATCGCCGCGGTCGCGGCCGCGACGACGGTGCGCCTCGCCGCGCGCACAAGGGTTTCGGTCGTCATCGTAGGCCTCCCGGCAGTTTCGAGAAAAGATCCACTACGCCCAAGATGGCGCGTTGCGTCATGTTGGCAAGAAATGCGGCGCGTTTGCGGCTGCAAGGCCGGTGCGCCGACAAAATGCCGCCGTATCCGGCCTCATCCGCGCACCAGCCAGACGATACCGACACCGACGGCGGCAGCAACCAGGCCGGCGACCCGCAGCACGCCTTCCGGCATCGCCAGAACCTCGCTGGCGAGCTTGCGGGCGAGATTGGGAAAGCCGCCATAGACGACGCCCTCGATGACGAGGACAAGGCCCATGGCGGCCCAGAAGTCCTGCACCGGGTCTATTGTCCGGTGGCAGGTTGGGCAGGCGCCGGCGCGGCTGCGTTCGGCGCGGAACCGGCGGCCGCGGTGCCCTGCGAATCACGGAAGAAACGGAGGAACTCCGAATTCGGCGACAGAAGCATCGTCGTGCCGGTGTTGTCGAGCGCCGTGCCGTAGGCGCTCATCGAGCGGTAGAACTCGAAGAAGCCCGGATCGCGGTTATAGGCATTGGCGTAGGTGGCGCTGCGCTGGGCGTCACCCTGGCCGCGCAGGATCTCGGCTTCCTTCTGCGCCTCGGCGACGATCTCGATGACCTCGCGGTCGGCGCGCGCGCGGATGCGCTGGGCCGCCTCGTTGCCGCGTGCCCTCAGCCTTTCGGCCTCGGCCAGACGCTCCGCCTTCATGCGGTCGTAGGTCTGCTGCGAGACCTCGGCGGTGAGATCGGTACGGCGGATGCGCACGTCGTCGATTTCGAGGCCCAGCGAGGCGGCGTCGGGCCGGAGCTGGTCGCGCACCTCGCGCATCATGTCTGCGCGTTCTTCCGACAGCGCCGCCTCGAAGCCGCGCAGGCCGTAGACCCGGCGCAGCGCCGCGTCGAGACGCGTCTTCAACCGCTGCTCACCCAGTTCGATCGAGCCGGACACGGCGGAGCGGAAGACGCGCGGATCGGAAACGCGATAGGCGATGAAGGCGTCGACCTCGTAGAACTTGCCGCCCGAAACCTGGACGCGGATGTTGTCGAGGTCGAAGCGCATCACGCGCTTCTCGATCATCTGAACGTTGTCGGCCTCGAACATGGAGAACGGCAGCTTGAAATAGATGCCGGGCTCGGTCTTGACGTCGACGATCTCGCCGAAGCGCAGCACGATGGCCTGCTGGCGGGCGTTGACGACGAAGATCGAGGAATAGGCGAGGAACAGCACGATCGCCACAAGGACGGCGATGAAAGGCAGACGGTTGGCCATCACGGCGTCCCTCCGGCGTTCGCATTCGGTGCCTTCGGCGCCACTTCGGGCAGCGGCAGGTAAGGCAGCACGCCCTGCGTGTTGCCCTCGCCGAGGATGACCTTGTTGGAATCCTTCAGGACCTTCTCCATCGTCTCGAGATAAATACGCTTGCGGGTCACCTCCGGCGCCTTGGCGTATTCGTCGTAGACCGAGATGAAGCGCTGCGCCTCACCCTCGGCTTCCTGCACGACGCGATTCTTGTAGGCGGCCGCCTCTTCGCGCACCTGCGCGGCCTGACCACGGGCGCCACCCAGCTTCTGGTTGGAATACTGGTTCGCCTGCTCGACGAACTTGTCCTCGTCCTGCTCGGCGCGCTGCACCTCGTCGAAAGCGTCGGCCACTTCGCGTGGCGGCGCCGCGTCCTCGATGGAGACGGCGTTGATGTTCAGGCCCGCCTTGTAGCCGTCGAGGGTGGTCTGGATGATCTGGCGCACCGATTCGGCGATGCCTTCGCGATCGTCGCGGAAGATGTCCTGTGCGGGACGCCGGCCGACGGCCTCTCGCATGGCGCTCTCGGCCACCTGCCTCAGCATGCCGTCGGGGTCGGAAACGTCGAACAGATACTGTTTCGGGTCGGAGACCTGGTAGGCGACGGAGAACTGCACGTTGACGATGTTCTGGTCGCCCGACAGCATCAGGCCGGACGTGCCGGACGAGCGCGCGGCGTCGCCGATGTTGACGAGCTGTTCGGAAATCTTGGCGGTTTCGACCCGGTCGATCGGCCACCAGTGGAAGTGCAGGCCAGGCTCCGAAAGCTCGGCCTTGGGCTTGCCGAAGCGCAGTTCCACCGCCACTTCGTCCGGCTGAACCGTATAGATCGCTTTGAACGCCCAAAGTGCCAGAAGCACCAGCACGATCAGGCCGATCAGCGCCGGCGAGGCGCCGCCGCCGCCCGGAAGCGCCTGGCGCAGCCGGTCCTGTCCGCGTCGGATGATATCTTCAAGATCGGGCGGTGTTCCCTGCGGTCCGTTCGGTCCGCGTGGCCCCTGACCCCATGGCCCCTGATTGTTGCCGCCGCCACCCCACGGGCCGCCGCCTCCGCTCTTGTCGTTCCAGGGCATGATGTCCTTTCGCTGGGTTCCCTCTGGGCGCCGGGACGCAACGCCCCGAAACACAACTCCACTGTCCTTCTATAGGGACGCCGCCACGCGCTTTCAACGTGAAGCCTGCCGCTTCGAACCGTTTGAAATGCCGCACCCTGTCGATTGCCGTGCCCGGCGGGCCGCTCAGGCGGATTTCCGCCTGCGTTCGTAGACGACATGGCGCGTCGGATGGCTGTCCTTTTCGCCGGCCGGCACGTCCTCGGCGCTGACGATGCGCCAGGTCTCTGGATCGATCGGCGGGAAGCGCGTATCGCCGTCGACCGCAGCCTTCACATGGGTGACGGAGATCCGGTCGGCCAGCGGCAGTGCCTGCGCATAGATCTCGCCGCCGCCGATGACGCAGATCTCGTCGATGCCGGCCATGCAGCGCCCCCTCGCCCGTGCCAGCGTCAGCGCATCCTGCAGCGAATGCACCACCTCCGCACCCTCCGCCCGATATGAGGGATCGCGCGTCACGATGATGTTGAGACGGCCCGGCAGCGGCCGCTTGGGGAAACTTTCCCAGGTCTTGCGGCCCATGACGATCGGCCGACCCATCGTATCGGCCTTGAAGCGCTTGAGATCGGTGGAAAGCCGCCACGGCAGGCCGCCGTCACGGCCGATGACGCCGTTCTCGGCGATGGCGACATGGATCACGACGTCCATCAGCCGCCGTTCCCGCTGCCCAGATCCTGCGGCCTGTCGAGGAACAGGATATCGATATCGCGTTCGGGGTCGAAATCCTGCGCCTTCATCTCGAAGGTCGTCGGGCCGGTCTTCTTCACGCCCTTGCCGCAGAAGGAAACGAGGCTGGCGGGATAGGACTTGTCCACCGTCAGCTTGAACTTGCCGATGGTGCCGCCGGCCCAGTTGCCGCCGGTCGTGAGAATATAGGCCAGCCGGCTCTCATAACGCGGCGAATTGCCTTCGGGACCAGGTGCGGCCATGGCTTTGCGCACCGCCTTTTCGAAATCGGCATCCATGCAATAGCGTTTCTTGTAGGCGTCGTATTCGCCGTCGAACTTGCCGTCGCCATAGAAATTCAAGCCGACAGTGCCGCCGAGGCTCGGCTTGTAGCGGTGCGAAACGCGCACCGGCTTGCCCGCCGGAAAGGTGGCCCGCCACCAATAGGTCGACCGCAATTGCCAGTACGGCCTGCGCACCGTCTTCCAGCCCGAGCCGTCATCGAACTCATCGAGGACGATGATGCCGCGTGCCAGCCAGTCGTCGGCGATAGACTGCGGCAGCTTCGCCAGCGCATCGCTCACGGCATCCCCGAACGGATAGAACGGCACCTTCTGCGCCTTCAGGTCGGCGCTGACGTCGAGACCGGCGGCGAAACCCCGCTGTTCCAGTTGCGGCGTGAGCGGCTTGCCGTCCATCGTCGCCTCGAAATCGAGGAAATTGTCCCTGTCGTCGGGGATGGAGGGAACCTCGTTCGGGTTGCCCTCGATGTCCGGCATCGGGAAAGCGACGATGGTATCGATGGCCTTGTCGGAGCCGTTGCGGAACACGTAGTCCACCGTCACCTTGTCGCGCGACAGGAAAAGATCCTCGCTTTCCATGGAAATGGAATCGGAGCGCGCGAGCACAAGGCCGCCTGTTCCCAATTCAGCCACGGAATCGTTGGCGACCGCAGGTGTGCCCGCCACTACAATCGCCGCTACAGTCAGGAATCTGCGCATCATACCCCTCATGCCGTCGAACCTACCTGCTTGGCTGCCCTTCGCAAGCCTTGTCGGCCAAGTGCGGCGGCATCAAGTCCGCCACTGGACACCTTCGCCGCCTTCGGGCAGGACAACGCCATGCGAAAAATCCTCGTCGTCGGCATCGGCGCCGGCAATCCCGAGCACCTGACCGTCCAGGCCGTCAACGCGCTGAATCGCGCGGACACCTTGTTCATCCCCGACAAGGGCGAGCTGAAAAGCGAACTGGCCGAACTCCGCCGCCAAATCTGCGACCGCTTCGTCACCAATCCGGCGTCGCGCCGGATCGAGTTCGCCGTGCCGGTGCGCGCCAAGCCGACCGATTCCTATCGCCAGACGGTCGACGACTGGCATGCCGCGATCGCCGAAATCTACGAGCGCCTGATCCTGGACGAGATCGGCGAAGACGGCTGCGGCGCCTTCCTGATCTGGGGCGATCCCTCCCTCTACGACAGCGCGCTGCGCATCCTCGAGCGCGTCACGCAGCGCGGCAACGTCGAGTTCGCGCTGGAGGTCATCCCCGGCATCACCGCCATCCAGGCACTCGCGGCCGGGCACAGGATGGCGCTGAACCGCATCGGCGATCCGTTCCTCGTCACCACCGGGCGGCGTCTGGCCGAAGAAGGAATGCCGGACAATGCCGGCACGGCCGTCGTGCTGCTCGACGGCCAGCAGGCGTTCCTGTCCGTCGCCGACAAGGACACGACGATCCACTGGGGTGCCTATCTCAGCACGCCGGACGAAATTCTCCTGTCCGGCCGGCTGGGTGACGTAGAGGAAGAAATCGTGCGCGTGCGGGAAGAGGCGCGGCAGCGGCACGGCTGGATCATGGACACGTATCTGCTGAGGAAAGCCGGCAGCTAATTTCCACCAGCCGCGCCGCGCCTCACCGCGCCGCCGCCAACCTTCACCCGGCGTCAATCTCCGCCTGCAGCGCTTCCATATGCGCCGCCGCGGCCGAAGCGGCGGCCCGCTCGATGGCGCGGTAGCGGCTGACGACGGCGAGCCCCACCGGGGTCAGTTGCGCGCCGCCGCCCTTGCGCCCGCCGGTCTGCGCCGCAACCAGCGGCTTGCCGAACACCCGGTTCATGTCCTCGACCAGATCCCAGGCATGCTTGTAGGACATCTCCATACCGCGCGCGGCCGCCGAGATCGAGCCGAAGGCGGCGATCTGCTCCAGGAGCTCGATCTTGCCGGGACCGATGCGGCCGTCCGGGTCGAGATTGATGCGCAGGCTCAGCGACGGCATGACGGTCTCCTCGCCTCAGCATAGCGGCCTTCACAAGCAGCCGCTATTCCGAATCCGTATAACGCATGACGGCCGCTCATGCGTCGACCTCGACACGAAAGCCCGCCGCCGTGTTGGCGCGATCGAAGCTCAGCGTCTTGACCACGGCGAACACTTCCCGTCCTGGCTCCAGCCCCAACGCCAGTCTCGACTGGCGGGTGATGCGCGAAACGATCGTCGCGCCATTGCAATCCATGCGCACGTCCACCGAAGCGTCATCCTCCGGCTCGATCGAGACGACGCGCCCCGCCAGCACGTTGAGCGCGGAAAGCCCGTGCGGCCGCTCGGTGGCGATCATCACGTCGCGCGCGCGGATGCGCACCCGGACCGGCGCACCGACGGCAAGGCCGAGGCGCGGCACCCGGATCTCGCCGGCCGCCGAGGCCAGCACCGTCATGGCGAATTCCGCGTCATGACGTTCAACGACCGTCTCCAGCAGCGCACCGCCCTCACCACGCTCCTCGTCGGGCAGCAGGTCGAGCCGTTGCAGGATCGCCGCTGCCGGCCCCGCCGCCGTGACCTTGCCGGCGGAGAGCACGACGACCTCGCTCGCCAGCCGCGCCACCTCGGCGACGGAATGGCTGACATAGACGATTGGAATCTTCGTCTCGTCGCGCAGCCGCTCGATATAGGGCATGATCTCGGCCTTGCGCGCCTCGTCCAGCGAGGCCAGCGGCTCGTCCATCAGCAACAGCCTCGGGCTGGCGAGCAGTGCCCGGCCGATCGCCACGCGCTGCTTCTCGCCGCCGGACAGGCCGGAGGGGCGGCGGTCCAGCAGGGCGCCGATGCCGAGCAGGTCCACCACTGCGTCCATCTCGGCATAGCGCTCGGCCGCCGGCGTGAAGAAGCGGCCGTAACGCAAGTTCGCCGCCACGCTCATATGCGGAAACAGCCGCGCATCCTGGAACACCAGACCGACGCGCCGCTTGTGCCTCGGCACGAAGACGCGCTTCTCGGTGTCGACCAGCACGCGCCCGTCCACCACCACCCGGCCGCGCTCGGGTCTCGCCAGCCCGGCGATGATGTTGATGAGCGAGGATTTGCCCGAGCCGGAGGGACCGAACAGGGCCGTCAGCCGCCCGGCACTCTCGAACTGAGTCTCGAGCATGAAATTGCCCTGCCGGTGGGCGATGTCGATAGCGAGCGTCATGTCAGCTCAAGCCTGCGGCCGACGCGCCGTGCCAGCACTTCCGACACCACCAGCGCCGCCATCGAAATGATGATGGAGATCAGGGTGAGCCGTAACGCCCCCTCGTCGCCGCCCGGCACCTGGGTGAAGGTGTAGATCGCCGACGGCAACGTCTGCGTCTCGCCCGGAATGTTGGAGACGAAGGTAATGGTGGCGCCGAACTCGCCCATCGCCTTGGCGAACGACAGGATCATGCCGGCGATGATGCCGGGCACGATCAGCGGCAGGGTGACGGTGGCGAACACCCAGCCGACATTGGCGCCGAGCGTGCCGGCCGCCGCTTCAAGCCTGCGGTCCACCGCCTCGACGGACAGGCGGATCGCCCGGACCATCAGTGGAAAGCCCATCACCGCGCAGGCGAGCGCCGCCCCTGTCCAGCGGAAGGAAAAGACGATGCCGAAATGCTCGGCGAGAAACGCGCCGGCGGGTCCGCGCCGGCCGAAGGCGAGCAGGAGCAGGTAGCCGGTGACGACCGGCGGCAGCACGAGCGGCAGGTGGACGACGCCGTTGAGCAGCGTCTTGCCCCAGAACCGGCCCCGCGCCAGCAAAAGCGCGATCAGGATGCCCGGCGGCAAGCTCGCCAGCATTGCCACCGTCGCCACCTTGATTGACAGCCTGACCGCGTTCCATTCGTCGGGCGTAAGGTCGGTCAGCCAGTTCATGCACGGTCCAGAACGAGCGGGCGAGCCGCCTAGGGTCTTTTGAGATTCATGTCAGGGCGAGCCGGAATCGAAGATGGGCGCGTGGCGACCAAAATGACGGATTTCGAGAACCAAAGCGGAATGTACATGAAAGTACATGAGCATCGGAAGCGCAGAAAACCGTCATTTGCAGGCCGTCATGGCGTGAATATCAACAGACCCTAGTTGCTCGGGGCGAGCACGGTAAAGCCCTGCCCCCTGAATATCTCGGCCGCCTTGGCCGATTGCAGGCATTTCAGGAATGCCGGCGTCTCGGCATCCTTGGAATCGGCCGTCTGCGCCACCGGATAGACGATCGGCTTGTGCGAATCCTCCGGGAAGGTGCCGATCACCTTGACGCCGGGCTCGGCCACCGCGTCGGTGGCGTAGACGATGCCGGCCGCCGCCTCGCCGGTCGCCACCAGCTTGAGCGCCGCGCGCACGTTCTCGGCCTGCGCCAGCTTGCCCTCGACGGCGCCCCACATGCCGAGCGATTCCAGCGCTTCCTTGCCGTACTTGCCGGCCGGCACCGATTTCACCTCGCCCATGGCGAGCCTGCCGTCGCCGAGCAGGCCGGCGAGGTCGAAGCCCTTCTCAAGCTTGGCCTCGGCCGTCGAATCCTTCGGCGCCACCAGCACGATGGCGTTGCCGAGCAGCTTTACCTCCGTGTCCGGCTTCACCAGGTTCTTGTCGTGCAGGTACTTCATCCAGTCGAGGTCGGCCGAAACGAAGACGTCGGCCGGCGCACCGGCCTCGATCTGCTTGGCCAGCGCCGAGCTTGCCGCGTAGGAGATCGCCGCCGCCTCGCCTACTTCCGGCTCGCACGCCGCGTTCACCGCATCGAGCGCGTTCTTCATGCTGGCGGCCGCGAAGACCGTCACCTTGCTGTCGTCGGCACGCGCGGCCGACAAGCCCGCCGCCAGCGCCATCGCCATGCCGCCGGCCAGCAAACCCGCCACCGAAACCCTGCTCACGTTCATCGAACCTCTCCCTGTGTATCGAAAGCTATTCGGCTGAATGCCTGATAGCGATATATTCACATGAACATAACAATGAAAAGCCTCTTTGACCGTTTTAGCCGCACAAAGCGTTGAAATGGATCGGCAGAACGGCATACGATCGGTCTTGTCGGAAAGAACGAACGCACAGGAGATCGGCCGTGAAAATCAGCGCGCGCAACACGCTCAAGGGCAAGATTGTCGAGATCACCAAGGGCGCCACCACCTCGCATGTCAGGATCGACATCGGCGGCGCCACCGTCACCGCCTCGATCACCAACGAGGCGGTGGACGAACTGAAGCTCGCCGTCGGCAGGCAAGCCTATGCGGTCATCAAGGCATCGGACGTCATGGTGGGCGTAGATTGATCGCTATACCGCAATCGGCGCCTTGATGCTGGCATCGGCGACGTAGTTGTCCAGCCTGAAATCCTCGAAGCGGAAGGAAAACAGGTCCTTCACGTCCGGGTTGATCCACATCGTCGGCAGCGCCTTCGGCGTGCGCTGAAGCTGCTCGCGCGCCTGCGCAAAGTGGTTCGAATAGAGATGCGCGTCGCCCAGCGTGTGGACGAAGTCGCCCGCCTTCAGCCCCGTCACCTGCGCGATCATCATGGTGAGCAGCGCGTAGGAAGCGATGTTGAAGGGCACGCCGAGGAAGATGTCGGCCGAGCGCTGGTAGAGCTGGCAGGAAAGACGCCCGTCGGCGACGTAGAATTGGAACAGGCAGTGGCACGGCGGCAGCGCCATCTCGTCCACCTCGGCCGGGTTCCAGGCCGAGACGATCAGCCGGCGCGATTGACGATTCTGCCGTATCTCGTTCAGAAGATTCGCGATCTGGTCGATGGTGCCGCCATGCCCGTCGGGCCAGCTGCGCCATTGCTTGCCGTAGACCGGGCCAAGTTCGCCCTTCTCGTCCGCCCACTCGTCCCAGATGGTGACGCCGTGGTCGTTGAGATACCTGATGTTGGTGTCGCCGGCGAGGAACCAGAGCAGTTCGTGGATGATCGACTTCAGGTGCAGCTTCTTGGTGGTCAGCACCGGGAAGCCGCGGCCGAGATCGAAACGCATCTGGTGGCCGAACACCGAGCGCGTGCCCGTGCCGGTGCGATCGCCACGGTCGGTGCCGTAGTCGAGCACATGCTGGAGAAGATCGAGATATTGGCGCAACGGACGGCTCCGATTCGGGATCGGCCCATCATAGCGCAGTCGACCCCGGCTGCCCATCGAAGGCAGCCGTAGACCTTGCGATGCCCGCTATCCACAGGCCGGCATATGGCACCGGCCTGTCGACGGAGAAGGCCTCAGAGGCTCTTGAGCTTGCCCAGTTCCTTGGCGACCAGATAATAGAAGGTCACGCGGCCCTTGGAGTTGTCGCCGGCCATCGCCTTGGCGACCTTGGCAACGGCGGCTTCCGCCTTGGCGGCGTCGACGCCGAGCTTCTTCACGCCCCAGTTGTCGCGCACGCGGTCGAGTTCCTTCTGGTCGGTCGCCGATACCAGCGAGGAGTCGCGGTTCCTCAGCGCGATGCCCAGGTGCTTGACGATCTTGTCCACCACGGCGGCGTCGGCGCCGGCATCGTATTTCTTCACGTCTGCGAGATAGTCGGCCATCGGAAACTTCCCCTCGTCGGAGCCATGTTGACTGCCGGAGACCGGCCGGCGGCTCAGAGCCGGAACGGAATCTCCACACCGGCGGAGATTCCGGCGAGAGCGCGCCCGAGTCAACCCTGCGTGGCATTTTTGCCATGCGCCGCCACCGCCGCCTTTGCGGCCTTCCCTTTTGCCCGGCCGGTCCCTATATTCGGCGCGTCGGCTCGTCCGACTATGGCGATAAACAGGCGATGAAATAAACCGTTCGGACCCGGGGGCGGTACCCGGCGCCTCCACCAAAAGCCGCCGCTTCGTTCGGCGGCTTCTGCTGGGGGCGAAACAGGATCGACGAAGGTGTAAAGACCGTTCTTTTGCCCGGCATTGTACCACCGTTATCGGGCTAAACTTATAGTTGCCAACGACAACTATGCGGAAGCTCGTCTCGCTGCGTAATGCGGCGCGAACGCTTCAAATCAAGTCCTAGCGGTTCGCACTTCTAGGCGGGGTCCGGAGGCACCTGGCAACAGAAGCCTCCACTTCTCTCCCTCCCTGATCATTCTCGCCGCAACGCGCCGCCAGCCGGCGCGACGCGTGAATTGCAATGAAGGTCTTTCACATGGATCCCGATCGCTTCTTCGTGCTCACCGGCGGGCCGGGCGCCGGCAAGACGACGCTGGTCGAGGCCCTGCGCGCCAAGGGTTTCGCCACCACCGACGAGGCCGGGCGCGGCGTCATCCGCGAGGAGATGGAGGCCGACGGCGATGCCCTGCCCTGGATCGACCGCCAGCGCTTCGCCGAGCGCATGTTCGAATGGGAATTGTCCTCCTACCGACAGGCGGAACGGGAAGCTGGCGCCGTCTTCTTCGACCGCGGCCTGCCGGATACGCTCGGTTACCTCACACTCGAAGGGCTGCCCGTACTGCCCTGGATGGAGGAAGAGGCATGGCGGCTGCGCTACCACGGCCGCGTCTTCGTGGCCCCGCCGTGGCGGGAGATTTTCAGCGCCGACGAGGAGCGCCGCCAAAGCTGGCAGGTCGCCGTGCGCACATATGAGGTGATGATACGCACCTATGAGGATTTCGGCTACGACCTCATCGAGCTGCCCCGCGCCCCGGTCGGGCAAAGGCTCGCCTTCATGCTGAAGGAAGCCGGCCTGGCCGAATGAGGACAGATAAGTGAATAGGGCAGTAAGGCAGTAGGAAAGAGAGAACGGCTTCTTCTCCCCTTATTGCCTTATTGCCCTACACCCCTCCCCTGCTTATTCCGCCGGCACTTCGGCCGGCTGGCGCGCGCTGCCCAGCGTCAGGTGCGCCAGCGTGAAGGAAATCACCGCGCACAGAGCGATGCCGGCCACCATCGGCAGCGGCGTGCCGTCGGCGAACACGCCCGCCACCGCCATCGCCACCGCGCCGATGCCGAGCTGCAGGGTGCCGAGCAGCGCCGAGGCCGTGCCTGCAATCTCGCCATGCTCGTCCATCGCCAGCACCGAAGTGGAGGGGATGACGAGGCCGACGAAGCCGTAGCCGAAGAACAGCAGCGTCGCCAGCACGCCGAGACTGTCGAAGCCCGACGCCATCAGCGCGAACAACAGCACCATGACGCTGGCATAGCCCGTCACCGCATAACGCACGACCCGGTGAAGGCCGAAGCGGTCGGCAAGCCTGCCGGTCAGCTGCGACATGGCGAAGAACGACACCGCGTTGATCGAGAAGAACAGGCTGTAGACACGCGGCGTCAGCCCGTAATGGTCGATCAGCAGGAACGACGAGTTCGACAGGTAGACGAAGAAGGACGAGATCGCGAACGAGCCGATCGCTGTCAGCCCGAGGAAATAGCGGTCCCGCAACAGGAAGCGGTAGGCGCGGAGCGCCTCGCCGAACGAACTGCCGATACGTTCCTCCTGCGGCCGCGTTTCCTTGAGCGAGGTCGCCAGAAGCACCACCGCGACCAGCGCCGCCACCGTCACCGCCCAGAACACGCCGCGCCAGCCGAAGCTCTCGCTGATGGAGGAGCCCGTCAGCGGCGCCAGGATCGGCGACACCGAGAAAACCAGCATCAGGAGCGACATCAGCTTGGCCGCCTCGTTGCCGGTATAAAGGTCGCGCACGATGGCGCGTGGCACCACCAGCCCGGCGGTCGCGCCGATGCCTTGCAGGAAGCGGAACGCCACCAGCCATTCGATGGTCGGCGCCAGCGCCGCACCGACGCTGCCGACCAAAAACAGCGCCAGCCCGACATAGAGCGGCCCCTTGCGGCCGTAGATGTCGGCGATCGGGCCGACGGCGAGCTGGCCGATACCCATGGAGATGAAGAAGGCGAGCAGGCTCATCTGCACGCCCACCGGCCCCGCATGCAGGTCGCTGCCGATCGAGGGCATCGCCGGCAGGTACATGTCGATGGCGAACGGGCCGATGGCGGAAAGCAGGCCGAGGACGACCGCGAGGCCGAAAAATCTGGAATTCATGACGATGCTCTTTCGAATCCGGTTCGTCGCCGCGCATGCAATTCCGCGCGGTACGATCCAAGGACGCTTCAACCGGCAAGGCGCCGACTCTTCGACGCTGCCCTTGTTACTCCAAAAAATTAGACATCCTTGTCCAAATTGTCAAACAGGTTTATATAGATTTCATGACGACAGCTATCGCTCCTGACACGCTCCCGCCACCCGTTTCGCTCCCGCGCGGCCACGAGGCCAAGCGCGCCTCCATCCTCGATGCGGCCGGCTCCGTCTTCTGCCGCGAGGGATTTGCCGGCGCCAACATCGACCTGATCGCGGCCGAGGCCGGTGTCTCGCGCCAGACTGTCTACAACCATCATCGCGACAAGCAGACGCTGTTCCAGGCAGTCGTGCGCGACCTGACGGAGCGCTCCAACGCCGGCGTCTTCGCCACGCTCGCCACCTTCCCCGACCAGCCGAAGAACATCGAGGCCGATCTGATCGCCTTCTGCATGCGGCTGAACCGCAACTGCGTGTGCAACCGCGAGGGCAAGTTCCTGCGCAAGCTGATGCAGGCCGAGAGCGAGCGCTATCCGGAACTGTTCTCCGAATGGCGCGACCATGGCCCGGCCAAGACATGGTCGGCGCTGGCCGCCCGGCTGGCCCGGCTGGCCTATGCCGGCTATCTCGATATCGACGATCCCGACGTCGCCGCCCGCCAGTTCCTGGCGCTGGCCAACGCCGACCTGCACATGACCTTCCTGCTCGGCGGCACGCCGAGCGAGGCGGAGGTGCTTTCCTCCGCCACCAACGGCATGCGCGCCTTCCTGCGCGCCTACGGCACGGCGCGGTGCGTGGCCGAAAAGCCGCAGCCGGCCGCCGTCTGACACACTTTATTCGTCATTCCCCTCGTCGTCGCTCGCCGGCTTTCCATATTCGGTTTACGCAGCCGCCAAGCTTGATTACAGCTAGACCGACGATTCAAGGGAAGCCCGGCGCCACATGGCAGACGACCACATCCGCTATGACATTCTCGCCCAGGAGGCCCTGCGCGGCGTCATGCGCAAGGTGCTGGCCGAGGTCGCGCGCACCGGCCTGCCCGGCAACCATCACTTCTTCATCACCTTCCTGACCGGCGCGCCCGGCGTGCGCGTCTCCAGCCGCCTGCGCGAGCGCTATCCCGAGCAGATGACCATCGTCATCCAGTTCCAGTATTGGGACCTGAAGGTCACCGACACCGGCTTCGAGGTCGGCCTGTCCTTCTCCGACGTGCCCGAGAAGCTGGAAGTCCCCTTCTCCGCCGTGCGCGGCTTCTACGACCCGTCGGTCAACTTCGAACTGGAATTCGACGTCCGCACCGAAGGCGAGGCCGAGGGCGAGCCTGTCGCCGAGCCGGTGGCGCTGGTACCGGAAAAGAAGGCCGAGCCGAAGAAGAAGCAGGCCGAGAAGGAAAAGCCGGCCGCAGCGTCCGAGCCCGCCGCCGGCAAGGGCGCCGACGTCGTTTCCCTTGACGCCTTCCGCAAGAAGTAGCCGCCGGCGCCATGGCCGAGATCGTCAATCTTCGCCACGCTCGCAAGCAGAAAGCGCGCGCCGAGAAGGAACGCACGGCCGCCGGGAACCGCGCCGCTTACGGCCGCACGAAGGACGAGCGCGAGCGGCAGCGCCGTCTCGACGAGCAGGCCAACCGCTTCGTCGACGGCCATCGCCGCGAGCCGGCGCCGGACGAGACGTGAGCCGCGTCGAGAAGCGCTCGGTCACCATCCGCGGCCACCGCACCAGCTACTCGCTGGAAAAACCCTTCCACGATGAACTCGCGGCAATCGCCACCGAGCGCACCCTGCCGCTCGCCGCCCTCATCGCCGAAATCGACCAGAACCGCCCACGCGAGACGAACCTGTCCTCGGCGCTGCGGCTGTATGTGCTGGAGTGGGTGAAGCGACGGGGACCTGCCGGCGCCTCCTGAGCCCTGTGCCTATCTCATAGCTTTGCGCCAATTGCTGGCGCTGCAGCGATCTGGCCAGCCAGACAACGCCCCTATTGCAGCGTGTCGAAGAAATCTTCCATCGTCGACGGCGACAGCCTGACCGGAGGCGGCTTGGCCTGCGACGGCGCGGGCCGCGTCTGCGGCAGCGGAGCCTGTTCGATCTGCTCCAGTTGCTGTTCTCTCGCCTTGCGCTCGGCCTCCTGACGCGCCTTTTCAGCCTCGGCGGCGCGCTTCGCCGCCTCCGCCTTTGCCGCCGCATCGGCCTTCGCATTGGCCTCGGCTTGCGCCTTCGCTTCGGCCTCGGCCTGTGCCCTGGCGGCGGCCTCCGCTTCCGCCTGTGCCCTGGCTTGCGCCTCCGCGGCCACCTGCGCCGCGGCCTTGGCCGCTTCTTCCGCCTTCAGCCGTTCCTCTTCCTGCCGCTGCCGCTCTGCCTCGGCGGCGCGGGCGCGTGCGTCTTCGAGGGCGGCGTAGTAGCGCACCTCGCGCCTCAGCCGCTGCTTTTCCAACAGCGCCGCCTGCATCGCCTCGACGCGCCGCTGCTCCGTCTCCAGCGCGCGCTGGGTGAGGAACTGTGCCAGCGGCTGGCTGTCGAAGCGCCGTACGGCCGCCCCGAGCGGCCCTTCGACGGTGAAGTTCACGGCCGGCTCCGAGCCGACCAGGTCCTCGTCGCCGGGCTTGTAGGCGACGGTGCCCCTGGCCGAGACTGTGCCGGCGCCGAGATCGGCCGACAGGTCCGCCGTCAGCGTCGATGCCGAACTGGCGAGCGTGACTGGCGGCGCCCGCACGATCCCCGCCGCCACGGTGAAGGCGAGATCGGCCTGGCCTGCGGCGAAGCTGCCGCTGCCGGCGATGCCAGGCGCAAAGCCCGCCACCTTGCCGGCATCGATGTCGCGGCCGATCCGGTCGGCCTCGGCGAGGAAGGCCGGCAAGGCGTCCGCATTGAGATTGGCGACGGTCAGGCCGGCCAGCGAGGCGGTGCCGGAGCCCGCCAGCGCCGAGACCATCGCGTCGACCGACTTGCCGCTGCTCGACAGCGCGGCCGAAAAGGTGCCGGAGCCGCCGAGGCCCATATCGGGCAGCGCCTTGGCGAGATCGGCGCCCGCCAGTTCCATCTGGCCGTTGAACAGGCCGGTGCCGCCATTGTTCCTGAGGTCGAACAGGCCCGTCAGCGTGCCGCCGAACAGCTTGGCCTTCAGGTCCGACACGCCGAGCCCGTCCGGGGAAAGCCTGAGCGACAGCGAAGCGTCGTAGGCGGTCGCCAGCGGTCCGGCCACGACCGAGCCGGCCGAAAGGTCCAGATCCGCGCTGAAGGGTGCTACCGAGCGCTCGGCGAAGGCAGTCGACGGCCAGCCCGCGTCGCCTCCCGATGCCGCCTCGGTGGCGAAAGCGGCGTCGCCGAACAGCATCGAGGCCAGCGGGCCGAGGTCCAGCTCGTCCAGCGCCAGCGCGCCGGTCAGGTGCGGCTGTCCGTCCTTCATCTCGACATTGACGTCGCCCGACACCGCCGCCTCGTTCACGGCGCCGTCGAGGCCCGACAGCACCAGCAGCCCGCTTGCATAGTCGGCATCGGCCGACAGCGCGGCGGCCGTGCCGGTGCCCATGCCCGGCAGGCCGAAACCCGTCGTCATCAGCCAGGGCTCGATGTCGACGGCATCGATTGCCGCCTTGCCCTTGGCCGAAAGCCCTTCTGCCGTATCCGAGACGGTGCCGTCGAAGGTCGCCTTGAAATCGGCCCCGGTCAGGTTGAGTGCCGTCTCAAGCCCGCCGGCCAGCGTGCCCTTGGCCGAAAGGTCGGTGCTCGCCTCCCCGACCATGCCGAGCGGCAGCGCCGGCAGGCCGTAGAGCGCCAGAAGCGCGGTGCCGTCGTTGTTGCGGGCGCTGAAGGTCGCCGTCAGCGGCGAGGCAAGCGGATTGTCGGCGACCCCCTGCCCCGACAGCGAAGCCGAGAAGGCCGAGCCGCCCGCCGTGCCCTTGGCGGACAGCGCCACGCCCGTCGTGCCGTCGCCGTTTTCGGCAGCACTTGCCACGAGATCGACCTGTGCGTCCGAGAAAAGGCCCGGATAGGCCTTCGTCCGTGCCGAAAGCCCGGTCAGCAGCGCGTTGTCGGGGTAGCGCGCGGCGGCTACGTCGAGCAGTGGCGCCATGTCGACCGCGACCACCGAGGCGTCGAGATCGCCCGTCGGCCTGTCGGGAAAGTCCTTGATGCGCCCCGTCGCGCTGATTTCGGCGCCCGCCAGCCCGCCAACCGACAGCCGGTCGATCTCCAGCGTGCCGGCCCGGAGCCTGAGTGCAGTGTCGACCGTATCGGCGCTGAGGCCGGCGACGCTAACCGGCCCGGCCTTGACCGCAATGTCGAGGTCGCGGTCTGAAAAGCGGTTGGCGCCTTTGTCCGAAACGAACAGCGACGCGAAGGCGGCCAGCCCGCCGACATCCAGTTCCCCGCCTTCCAGCTTCATGGCGACGGAGGGGCGCTGGCCGTCCGGTTCGGCCGCCTCGACGCTGCCATGGAACTTCGCCTTGCCGAGGATCAGTTCGAGGTCGGAAAACGCCTGCCGCGCATCGGTCAGGTCGACATTCGCCTTGAAGCCGGCGGCCGGCAGGCGGCGGATCGCCTCGTCGACGTCCTTCGACAGCCAGGCCGCGAAGCCGGACGGCTGCGCGATCGCCAGCAGCAGCGAGCCGGTGAAGCCGAGATGGTCCCGCGTGGCGAGCAGCCCCTGCGCTTCCAGCGTCGCGCGGCCGGGCAGCGTGGCCGACAGCGACTTCACCGACCAGCCCTCGGCGGCGGGCTCGGCCGACAGGGCGACGTCGCGGATCGTCGTGTCGCCGGCGACGACGGCCGGCAATTTCACCTCGACGGTACCGGGAATGGCCGGCTTCGGCAGGCCGGCAAGGGCCGTCTCCAGCGCCGCGACGCGCCGGGCGAGCGTCAGCCCGCCGCCGGACTTGTCACCCCCCTGCTCGCCGGCCACCGCCTCGTCGAACTGCACCTGCGCGCCGCTCGCCTCGATAGCGAATCGCGGCTGCTGGCCGAGGTCGATCGAGGCCTTGCCGTCGGCGGTGTAGGGATTGTCGGTCGGCCCCGTCTCGAAGCGGAATTCGTTGACGGCAAGCTGGCGATGGTCGAGCCGGAAGGTGCCGTCGAGCCGATAGGCCGGCTCGGCCTTGCCGCCGCTCACCTTCACCGCTTCGCCGTCGTTGCCGCGCAAGGTGGCGCTGTTGCGGTCCTCGCCGGCGATGCGCAGGCGGCCCTCGTAGCTCAGGGCGCCCTTGTCGATGCCGGCGGTGCCGTCCGTCTCGATGGCGAGCGGATAGGCGTCCGGGTCGAGCTTCAGCCGCAGGCCGATCCTGCCGTCCGGGCCGGCCTTGCCGGTCGAGGCGGCGAGCCGGGTGCGCAAGCCGTCCAGCCTCAGCGCGCCGTCGAGCCGCCAGGGGCCGGCCAGCGACTTCGCCGACAGCGTGGCGTCGATTTCGGAAAGCACATGGCTGCGGCCGCCGGCGGCATGCGCCAGCACGATCTCGCCATCGCTTACCGTCAGTTTCTCGATCGACACCTGGGCGGGATCAAAGGGCGACGACGGCCGGACCGCCCAGTCGACCGTGCCGTCGGCGGCCACCGCGATCACCGCCTTCGGCCGTACCAGCCGCATGTCGAAGATCAGCACTTCGCCGCGCATGAACGGCGCGAGCTCGGCATCCATGGAGAATGTCTCGACGGTCATCGCCGGCTGGCCGTCGGGACCGCCGGCGACGGAAACGTCGGAGAAGGTCACCGAGGGAAACGGCAAAAGCCGCGCCGTCGCGGTTCCATGCACGGTGACCTTGCGGCCGAGGATGGCGCTCGCCTCGCGCTCGAAATCGGCCTTGTAGTTCGTCCAGTCGACGAACGGCGGCACCACCAGCGCTGCAAGCAGCACCAGCACGACGAAACCGCCGACAATGACGAACAGGCGAGAAAGCATAAGCCCCTGTCGATCCGTTTAGATCGCCATGCGTCCCGTCGGACCCACTAAGGACGATCTGACACTTTGAACGAGCATCGGAACAAGCCGAAAACCGGATTCCGCTTTCCGGTCCGATGCTCTGGTTGCGGCACTCTACCTGCATCGCCGTGTCGATAAAGAGGCAAATGGCCATGCCGGCGATGCGCCGCGCCGTGGCCTACCTCGTTTGGCTAAACTACCGCCGACAGGTGCAATCGTGGTACAATCTCCGGTCGGGATCATGTCCCGGCGAGAACCCAGGGAGGGTCAGATGACGTCCGCGAACTGGAGACTGGAAGGTGAGTGGATAAAGAACTGCAATTGCGCTTTCGGTTGCCCCTGTGATTTCAATGCAAGGCCGACCCAAGGCTATTGCCAGGGCCTTGTGGCGATGCATATCACGAAAGGCCACTTCAACGAGACGAAACTGGACGGATTGTGCTTCGCCGTGACCGTCCATTTCCCCGGCGCCCTGCATGAAGGCAACGGACAGGCGCAGCCCATTCTCGACGAGCGCGCCAGCCCGCAGCAGCGCGAGGCGCTGGGTGCGATCCTGTCCGGCGAGAATTCGGACGAAGGCACGCTTTTCAACATCTTCAGCCTGATCGTCACCACGATGCACGATCCCGTCGTGGCGCCGTTCGAATTCCGCTTCGACAAGAAGGGCCGCACCGCCCACCTCGTCATTCCCGGCGTGTTGGAAACCGATGTCGAGCCGATCAGGAATCCGGTGACCGGTGCACCGCACAGCATCCAGGTGGTCATGCCCGAAGGCTTCGAGCACAGGGGCGCGGAGGTCGCTTCCGCCGACATCCGCAGCCTGGGCGCGATCAAGTTCCAGACCAGGGCGACGCACAGCTCGCTTGCCCATGTCGTCCAGACGCCGCAAGGCGTGGCGGCCTGACGGTCCAGGCCGATGAGCCTGCTGGCCAATCTGCACCGGCATGACCGGTCGATCGTCGTTGCTCTCCTGCTCGGCGTGACGCTGGTCTGCTGGCTTTATCTTCTGGTCGGGGTCGAGATGCCGATGCCAGAGATGGCCGGCATGGCGATGCCGATGGCAACGCCCGGCTGGACCGCCGGCCACTTTTTCCTGATGCTCGTCATGTGGTCGGCGATGATGGCGGCGATGATGCTGCCGAGTGCGGTGCCGATGCTGCTGTTCTACGATTTCGTCGCACAGAAGCGCGGCAGCCCCGCCATCGGCCTGACCATGCTGTTCGCGCTCGGCTATCTCGTGGTCTGGTTCTGCTTCAGCTTCGGTGCCGTCCTTCTGCAATACGCCCTCGACCAGGGCAGCTTGCTGTCGCCGTCGATACGCACCACCAGCGCCGTGCTGGCGGGCATCATCCTGATCGCCGCGGGCCTCTATCAATGGACACCGCTGAAACAGGCATGCCTGCGCCGCTGCCGCTCGCCGCTGGATTTCGTCATGACCGAGTGGCGCAGCGGCAATCGCGGCGCCCTGTCGATGGGCCTTCGCCACGGCGTATTCTGCCTCGGTTGCTGCTGGATGCTGATGCTGCTGCTGTTCGTCGGCGGGGTGATGAATTTCACCTGGATCGCCGGCATCGCCCTCTTCGTCCTGGTCGAAAAGCTGGTCCCGGCCGGCCATTGGGTCGGCAGGGCCGCCGGCCTGATCCTGATCGGCTGGGGCGGCTGGGTGCTTGCTTCCCTCACCCCGATGGCCTGAGCGCCGAACGATTAGATCGTTTCATCGTTTCATGGAAACCGTGAAACGATCTATCTCTTTGTTTTAGCCGCATTTGTGCGACGCTAGACGATTCCGTCTGGCTGCAAAATGCTCAGGCCGGCAGCGTCTTTCCCGGATTGAGGATGCCGAGCGGGTCGAGCGCCTGCTTGATCTGCCGCATGACATCGACGCCGTGGCCGTGTTCGGCGCGCATGAAGCCGGCCTTGCCCTGGCCGATGCCGTGCTCGCCCGTGCAGGTGCCGTCCATGCGGATGGCGCGTTCGTTGAGCCGGGCCACGAACGTCTCCACCTTGGCGATCTCGGCCGGATCGTCGGGGTCCATCAGGCACAGCGTATGGAAATTGCCGTCGCCGGCATGGCCGACGATCGGCGCGATCAGCCCCATTTCGGCGATGTCGACCTCCGTCTCCGCCACGCATTCGGCCAGCCGCGAGATCGGCACGCAGACGTCGGTCGAAAGCCCCTTGGCGCCGGGGCGCAGCGTCAGCGAGGCCCAGTAGGCGTCGTGGCGCGCCTTCCAGAGCTTGCTGCGCTCCTCCGCCACGCTGGTCCACAGGAACGGCCCGCCGCCGTTCTCCTCGGCGATCATGCCGAAGGTCTCGGCCTGTTCGGCCACGCTGGCGTCCGAGCCGTGGAACTCGACGAACAGGCACGGGCTCTCGGGAAAATCGAGCTTGGAATAGTTCTTCATCGCCCGCATCTGCAGGGCGTTGACCAATTCGATGCGCGCCACCGGAATGCCCATCTGGATGGTGGCGATCACCGCCTTCGACGCCGCCTCCAGCGTCGGGAACGGACAAACCCCGCCCGAGATCGCCTGCGGGATGCCCTGCAGGCGCAGCGTCAGCGCAGTGATGATGCCGAGCGTTCCCTCGGACCCGACGATGAGGCGGGTGAGGTCGTAGCCGGCGGCGCTTTTCTTCGCCCGCTTGCCTGTCGTCACCGCCTCGCCGTCGGCCATTACCGCAGTCAAGGACAGCACCGCCTCGCGCATCGTGCCGTAGCGCACCGCGTTGGTGCCCGACGCCCGCGTCGCCGCCATGCCGCCGAGCGAAGCGTTGGCGCCCGGATCGATGGGGAAGAACAGGCCGGTGTCGCGCAGATGCCGGTTAAGATCCTCGCGCGTCACGCCCGGCTCCACCGTGCAGTCGAGATCCTCGGCGTTGACGGCCAGGATAAGGTTCATGCGGCTGGTATCGACCGAGATGCCGCCGCCCGGCGCGTTGACATGGCCTTCCAGCGAGGACCCGACGCCGAAGGCGATCACCGGCACGCGATGCGCAGCACAGGCGCGCACGATCTCCTGCACCTCCGCCGTCGATTCGGGAAAGGCGACGCCGTCCGGCGGCTGGGTGGGAAGATAGGTGGTGGTGTGGGCGTGCTGCTCGCGGATCGCCTGCCCGGTCTGGAAGCGCTCGCCAAAGCGCTGCTTGAGGATGCCGAGCACGGCGGCGATGCCTTCCTCATTGCGTTCCACCGGCCGAAGGTCGCTCAGCGCCATTGATTCCTCCGCGAATGGGCCAGCGTGGCCCTTGTCGCCGTTCTATAGCTGGGTAGTCTCACCGGCCGCACCTGTCCAGCAAGACCTGAAAGGTATCCATGTCCATACCCGCGCCCTTCCTGTCCAGCCCCATGACGATCGAGAAGGACTGGATCGACTACAACGGCCACCTCAACATGGCCTACTACAACGTGCTGTTCGACCGCTGCTCGGACGAGGCGTTCGAGGCGATGGGGCTCGGGCCGAACTATGCGAAGGAGCGGCGGCTGACCATCTACACGGCGGAAGTGCATGTCTGCTACGTGCAGGAAATCCACCTCGACCATCGCCTGTCGGTGTCCTTCCAGCTCATCGACCATGACGACAAGCGCCTGCGCTTCTACCAGGAGATCCGCCATGCCGAGGAAGGCTGGCTGGCCGCCACCTCCGAGCAGCTTGCGCTGCATGTCGACATGGCGGGGCCGAAGGTCGCCCCCTTCCCGCCCGACATCCTCGCCCGGGTCGAGGCGATGCGCACCGCCCATGCCGGCCTGCCGATGCCCGAGCGGGCCGGCCGCGCCATCGGCATCCGCCGCAAGAGTGGCTGATAAGCCGCACCGTTAACCTTAATTGCCCGTAAACGGGCAAAGCCTGTGGGTTGGCCCAATTGGCAGGTTGATCGAATCGGCGCTTGCCTGAAAAACGGATGAGGGCTGCGGCACGGAACGATTGGCAGGACAAGCGAGCCGGTTTGGAATGACCACGCGGATCGACATCGAGGCGACATCGGACAGGCTGGCGGCCGATGAGCGCATCAGCGACTACGAGTTCTGGCGTTCGCTGAAGAACCTCAACAACGAGATTTTCGAGATTGCCAACAGCAACGAGCCCATCCCCTTCGAGATGGTCCGCTGGCGCGCCATCCTCAAGCAGGCCCGCTCCAAGCGCGGCCGCGTTTAGACGGCAGCCGGCGCCGACAACGATTCAGAAAACGTAGGACAGCGTCGACGCGACTGCCATGATGGCCGCGACGCCGACCAGCACGGCATAGGTCCGCGGCAGGTCGAACAGCATCATGTGCCCGGCGATCCAGGCGGCGAAGCCGGACCCGAGCGCGAACAGGAAGCCGTTGCGGTCACCGACAACCAGGTTCGCAGCCATCAGCCCGCCGACGATGAGCGCGCCGAAAACGATGATGACGGCAATGGCTGCCTTGTCGAAATTGTCGTCCATTCTTCAATCCCTGCGGTCCGCATCGATGTACGCGCCATCCCATCCCCGGATGTCGAGGCCATCCGGCGCGCCGCCCGACAGACTTAATCCCTCACGCTGGACGGGCAAGGCCAAACCGGAGATGTGAACGACAAGATTCTCGCAAGTGTGGATTTCGGGAAACGCTTCCGCCCGGAATCCGGCCTTGCCATCCTACTCCTCCCGCAAGGCGGCCGCCAGCGGCGAGCGCGGCTTGACCGGCGAGGACTGGATGATGGCCGTGTTGGTCATGGCGAAGGGAATGATGCGGTCGATCACCTGTTCCAGTTCGGCCATCGAGGCCACATGCACCAGCGCGATGAAGCAATCCTCGCCGGTGACGCGATCGCATTGGGCGATCTGCGGCAGGGCGCGGATGATATCGGCGACGCGGGCCAATTCGCCCGGAACCGGCCGGATGCGCAGCCAGGCCGACAGCGGCAGGCCGAGCGCCTTGGCATCGAGGCGCGTTTCATAGGCCTGGATCACGCCGTTCTCCTGCAGGCGGCGCAGGCGCTCAGCCACGCTCGGCGCCGAAAGCCCGACGAAGCGCGCCAGCTCGGCGATAGTGGCGCGGGCATCCCCTTCGAGCCGACGCAGCAGCCTGACGTCCGTGGCGTCCAGGTCGCTGTTTTCATTTCGCAGGAAAGACAAGCTAAAAGCCTTTCTTAAGATGGAAAATAGCCGACATTATCAGGGAAAATCCATCCAGTGCGGGTAGCGAGCCTGCGATACTGCGCCGATGGAAAAAACCGCGCAAGCCCCGGCGCCCTCGCCCTCGCCTCAAGGCGCCCTCCCCATCGCGGCGGCCGCCGCCGTCCCGCCGCATGCCTGGTTCGCCGTCAGCGCCGTGTTCCACTATCTCGGGCCGGCTTTCGCGGTGCTGTTGTTCGACCAGGTTGGCGTGCTTGGCATGGCGTGGCTGCGCATCGCCACGGCGGCTCTGGTCTTTGCGCCGCTCGTCCGCCCGTGGCGCATCTTCGGGCGTGCCGACCGGCAGACCCTTCACCTGCTTCTCTCCTTCGGCGCCTGCCTGGCGGTGATGAATTGCAGCTTCTACCTGGCGCTCGAACGCCTGCCCATTTCGCTCGTCGCGGCCATCGAGTTCGTCGGCACCGTCGGCGTCGCGCTGGCGGGCCTGCGGAGCCTCCGCAACCTCGCCTCCCTCGGCATGGCCGTCGCCGGCGCGCTGCTCCTGATCGACGTTCGCTGGTCGAGCGATCCCGTGGGCCTTGCCTGGGCGATCCTGAACGGGGCGCTGTTCGTCGCCTATGTCGTGATCGGCCATCGTGTGTCGCGCACAACAGCCGGCGGCATCGCCGGTCTCGGCGCGGCCATGGCCGTCGCCTTCGCGGTGGTGCTGCCGATCGGCCTGCGTGATGCGCTGCCGGCCTTCGGCTCGCCGCAACTGCTGTTGGCCGCCGCCGGCGTCGGCATCTGCTCCTCGGTCATCCCCTACATCTGCGACCAGTTCGCGATGAGCCGCCTGCCCCGCGCGAGCTTCGCGCTGATGCTGTCGCTGCTGCCACTGACGGCCACGCTGATCGGCGCGCTGGTGCTGCGCCAGATTCCGGGCGTCCGCGACCTCGCCGGCATCGCGCTGGTGATGGCGGGCGTCGCCCTCCATCGCCCGGCGGCCCCGTCTTAGGCAGCCATCGTCCGCCAGAGCGCCACGACGCCGTCGTCCTTGCCGCTTACGGGATCGGTTTCGGGAAGCCGCAGCGCGGCGATCAGACGAGTCGCCTTGTCCGGATCGATCTCACCGGGCCGCACGATGTCGCCCTCCTGTCCCGGCGGGTAGCCGCCGGCCATCAGGAACCCGTTGCTTACCTCGAAGCGTCGGTGGCCGACGCCGGCCGGAATGACGCAGACGTCCCCGACCCTGACGTCGACACGGATGCCGCCGTCGCCGCCGAAGCCAATCGTAGCAGTGCCCGATACACAGGCCAGAACCTCATGTCCCTTGGTGTGGAAATGCCAGAACGGATAGACCGTGTAGACCCAGGTGCCGGTCCAGCCGTTCTTGCGATAGAGCGCGCCGGCAGCCGTCCCGCCACGCGCTTCCTGCGGCAGCCGGTCTCGCCAGAAGGCGAGCGGCAGGCGACTGTTGGGAATGGCGCCATCCGGCGTGAACAAGTGCGTCTCCACCGGCATTCAGGCAAGCTTCTCCTTCAGGAAAGCGATGGTGCGGCCCCAGGCAAGGTCGGCAGCCGCCTTGTCGTAGCGGGCGGCCGAGGTGTCGTTGTTGAAGGCATGGTTGACGCCGTCATAGACGTAGGCCGTGTATTCCTTGTGGTCTGCGTCCAGCGCCTTCCTGTAGGCCTCGATGCCGGCATTGATGCGCTCGTCCAGCCCCGCATAGTGCAAGAGCAGCGGCGCGTGGATCTTCGCGATGGCCGCCTCGTCCTTCGGCTGGGCGCCGTAATAGGCGACCCCGGCGTCGAGGTCGGCCGCGTTGACGGCCAGCATGTTGACCTGCCCGCCGCCCCAGCAGAAGCCGATCGCGCCGACCTTGCCGTTGCCGCCCTCGATCGTCTTCAGGTAGGCGACGGTGGCGACGCCGTCGGCTATCGGCTGGGCCGGATCGAGCCCGGAGATCATCTCGCGCGCCTTGTCCTCGTTCGCAGGCGTACCGCCCTCGGAAGACAGGAGGTCAGGCGCCAGGGCGATGAAACCTTCCAGCGCCACCCGCCGCGCCACATCGCGGATGTGCTCGTTGAGGCCGCGGTTCTCGTGGATGACGATGACCGCGCCGAGCTTGCCGGAGCTTTCTGCCGGACGCACCAGATAGCCCTTGATGTCGCCCTTGCCGCCCTTGAAGGTGACGTCCTCGCCCTTGATGCGCTTGTCGTCGGCCGCCACCTGGGCGGCACTGGCGGAATTGGCCGCCAGCAGCGGCATGATCGCGGCGGCGGCTGCACCCGAGCCGGCAAGCCTGGTCAGCCTGTCCATGAAGCTGCGCCGGTCGAGCGTCAGGTGGGTGTATTCGTCATAGGCGTCGATCATCGCCTGGGTGATCAGCGGCTTGTCCATGCACATCCTCCTTCGCCAAAGGAAGAAGGATAGGCGCCGGGCGCCACCCTTCCAATCACGACGAAGTGAATGGCATCGCCACCGTTGCAAGCCGACGTTCAAGCCATGCTATAAGCCCGCGACCAGGGCGTTCGGACGGCGCCAGAGAGGAACGATCATGAACGTGCAGGACATCATCTACACGATCTCCAACAAGGTCGACATCGACCCGACGACCATGGAGAAGGTGGTTGGAACCATCCTGTCCGTGCTCCAGCACGAAACGGAGGGCACCAGCGCCGAAGCGCTGTTCGACAAGCTGCCCGGCTCGCTGCAATTGGCGGAGAAATACGACGTCATGGCCGCAGGCGCCGCTTCCGGCGGTGGCGGCGGCGGCCTGCTCGGCTCGCTCACCTCGGCGCTCGGCGGCGCACTGGGCGAGAAGACCGGCGCGCTCGTCAACGGCTTTTCGCAACTCCAGGCATCCGGCCTGTCGCTCGACGAAATCCAGAAGGCCGGCATGGAACTCATCGAGCAGGCGAGGAAAGCCGCCGGCCCCAAGGCGGTCGACCAGGCGCTGGCGCAGGTGCCGAGCCTGAAAAGCCAGCTGGGGTTGTAGAGGCGAAGAAGGCCGTTCAGCGAGACATGGCTTTCGACCCGAAGTGGAACAGGGAGAACAGCTCGAAAAATTGCCCTTGACTTAGAGTGCGCTCGAAGAAGTAGTTCTCCTGCATCGTGATGAGAAGCAGGTGAAATGAAGATTGGCGAACTGGCGAGACGTTCGGGTTTGTCGACCCACACGATCCGCTATTACGAGCGGATCGGGCTGCTGCCCTATGCCGACCGCAATCAGTCCAAGCACCGCGACTACGATGCCTCGATCCTGGTGTGGATCGAGTTTCTCGACCGACTGAAGACGACCGGAATGCCTGTCCGCGACATGCTGCGCTACGCGGCGTTGCGCGCAGAAGGCGCCGGTACGGAAGCGTCGCGCCGGGAATTGTTGGTAAAGCACCGCGAGCACGTGCGTGCTCACGTGGCTGAACTCAACGCCTGCCTTCTCGTCCTCAATGCCAAGATCGACGGCTATGTCGAAACCGAGAAGAGGATTGAGATCCATGGCGCAGCATTCCATCAACGTCAACGAGAGCAGGCTGGAGCGCGGAAAGCGCGCGCTGGCTGAAATCGACGGCCAGGCAGGGCAAAACGTGATTGCCGCGCTGGCCGATATCGCCCCCGATTTCGCGACCTATGTGTTCGAATTTTCGTTTGGCGACATCTACTCCCGGGCGGGTCTCGGCCTGCGCGAGCGGGAGATCGCGACGATCGCTGCGCTGGCGGCACTGGGCAACGCGACACCGCAACTCAAGGTCCATATCGAGGCCGGGTTGAATGTTGGGCTGAACGAGAACGAGATCGTCGAAGTTCTCATTCAAATGGCGGTATACGCAGGCTTTCCTGCCGCGCTCAACGGCCTGTTCGCCGCGAAAGACGTGTTTCAAGCTCGCAGGCCCGCGGCCTAGCATTCGGAACCGCACGAGAAGCCGCGTCAGGACTTCCTTCCATCCCGACGGGGCGCGTTCCAGGCGGCCCTACTTCGGGAGCGTCCACGCCATCACGTAGTCGCCGGCCTTGGTGCCGACCGAACCGTGACCGCCGGCGACGATGAGCACGAACTGGCGCCCGTCCTGCGTCGTATAGGTCATCGGCGTCGCCTGCCCGCCGGCCGGCAGTCGCGCCCGCCACAGCTGCCTGCCGGTGGTCAGGTCGTAGGCGCGCAGATAGTCGTCCACCGCCGCGCCCAGGAAGACGACGCCGCCTGCCGTGATCATCGGCCCGCCGATGCCCGGCACGCCGACCTTGAACGGCAGCGGCAGCGGCGTCATGTCCATCACCGTGCCGTTGCGGTGCTTGTAGGCGACCTTGCCGGTCTTGAGGTCGGCGCCGGCGACATAGCCCCATGGCGGAGCCTGGCAGGGAATGCCGAGCGGCGACAGGAACGGCCCCATGATCACCGCATAGGGCGCGCCCTCGTTGCGGTTCAGCCCCTGCTCCGAACCGCGCCCCTCATCGTCCGGCGGCGGCACCTGATCGCGCGGGACCAACTGCGACTTGAAGGCGAGATAGGTCGGCATGCCGAACAGCACCTGCCGGACCGGGTCGACCGCCACGCCGCCCCAGTTGAAGGTGCCGAAATTGCCGGGATAGACCAGCGTGCCCTGCAAGGAAGGCGGCGTGTAGCGGCCCTCGTAGCGCAGGCCGCGGAACTCGATGCGGCAGGCGAGCTGGTCGAACATGGTGATGCCCCACATGTTCGCGCCCGTCAGCGGCTTCGGGTTGAAGGAGAGCGCCGATTCCGGCTGCGTCGGCGCGGCATGATCCTCCGGGATCGTCCCGCCGGGTGCGGGCACTTCCTTCACCGGCACGATCGGCTCGCCGGTCTCGCGGTTCAGCACGTAGATGTCGCCCTGCTTGGTCGGCCCGACCAGCGCCGGCACCACGCCGTTGTCGGTGGTAATGTCGACCAGCGAAGGCTGCGCCGGCACATCCATGTCCCAGAGATCGTGGTGCACCGTCTGGCGCACCCAGCGCAGCTTGCCGGTGTTCAAGTCCAGCGCGACGATGGAGGAGGAAAACTTCTCGACGTTCTCGCTGCGACCCATGCCGAGCTGGTCCGGCGTCTGGTTGCCGAGCGGGATGTAGACCAGCCCGAGCTTCTCGTCGGCGCTCGCAGTCGACCACATGTTGGGCGAGTTGTGGGTGTATTCCTGCCCCGCCGGCAGCGGCGCCGTCTCGTCCGGATTACCGGAATCCCAGTTCCAGACGAGCTGCCCGCTCTCGACGTCGAAGGCGCGGATGACGCCGGACGGCTCCTCGGTCGAATAGTTGTCGTTGACCGCCCCGCCGACGATGATCTTGCCGCCGGCGATCAGCGGCGCCGAGGTCGAATAGTAATAGCCCGCCTTCGGATAGGGCATGCTGGCCATCAGGTTCAGCGTGCCGTTCTCGGCGAAACCCGGGCACACCTGCCCGTTCGCGGCATCCAGCGCGATGAGGCGCGCATCCGAGGTCGGCAGGTAGACGCGCTCGGCGCAAGGCTGGCCGGCGGTGATCTTGGCGTCGTGATAATAGGCGACGCCGCGGCAGGTCTGGTGCTGGCGCGCCGCCTCCATGCCGACCTTGGCGTCGAAGCGCCATTTCTCCTTGCCGGTGGCGGCGTCGAGCGCGATGGCGAGGTTGTGCGGCGTGCAGAGGTAAAGCGTGTCGCCCACCTTCAGCGGCGTGACCTGATAGGTCGTCTCCGTCACGTCGTCGGGCCGGCGCAGGTCGCCGGTGCGGTAGGTCCAGGCCGGCTCCAGCTTGGCGACGTTGTCGGCGGTGATCTGGTTCAGCGGCGAGTAGCGCTGGCCGAACTGGGTGCGGCCGTAGAAATGCCATTCGCCGGGCGGTACGTCGCCGCCGAGGTTCGGTGTCTCGGCCGCCTTCTCGGTCGGCAGCGAACCGGCAAGGTCGTAAGGGTCGGCCGACATGGAATAGCCGGCGACGGCGATGGAGGCGAGCACGGCGAAGATCAGCGGCGCGCGGCCGTCGCGGCCGGTTAGCTTGCCGCGCACCCACGGCGTCAAAAGCCACAGGCCGACCAGCACGATGACGCCGCCGCGCGGCCCGAGCGACCACCAGTCGAAACCCGCTTCCCAGATTGCCCAGACGATGGTGGCGATGATGATGCCGGCATAGAGCCAGAGCGCCGTCGTGCTGCGCCGCCACACCAGAAATGCGGTGACGAGGAAGGCGAGGCCGGCGATCAGGTAATACCAGCTTCCGCCCAGCGCGATCAGCCAGCCGCCGCCGATGCCGAGATAAAGTCCGATGAGGGCGAGGATGAGGGTGGTGACGAGGATGGCCAAGATGAGCCTCCTTTGCTGCGGATGCGGCGGTGCGGATGGGCTATCAATGCCCGCCCGCTGTTTCCGTTCCTGCCCCGCGCAGCTTTTTCCCCTCGGCCGGCGCTGTCAAGCGTGGTGCCGTCCTTCGCTCACCGTGCCGTCAGAAGCAGGCTGTTGGGCACCTTCCACAGGCCGGTCACCTCCAGGCCGATGCCGCCGGCCAGAACCGAGATCTGGCTGGACGGCCCGCCGTCGAGATTGATCGCCCGCTCGCAACCGAGGCCGCCGCCGGCGTCGGGAGAAGACAGCATCTCGCCCACCTCGTAGAGGCTCAAGCCCCCGGACACCTGTACGATCACCGGTCGTCCGTCGCCCTGGATGCAGACGGCGCTGCGGTTCTGGCGGTCGAAATTGTTGCGGTAGATGCCGTTCTTGCCGCCCGGATCGACCACCAGCGGCCCGGTCTGCACCGCCGCCTCGAAACGCTCGTCCGGCCGGTACTGGGAGGCCGGCATGATGCCGAGCCTGCCATCGCGGCGGTAGAGGATACCGGTCAGCGGGTTCTTCGCCTTGGCGGCGTCGAAGGCGTTGATCTCGCGCCCGCCGACGACCAGCATGCCGACCGGCGACAGCCGCGACTCCATGTCGAGGTCGAAGAAACTGGCGTTGATGGCGAGCAGCGCGCCGGTTCGCTCGCGCAGTTCCTCCACCGTCTCGCCATGCACGGTGGAGGCTCTCGCCACGTCGAAGGCGACGGACGCCTCGTCGAAGCGCCAGGCAAGCACGGTGACGCCGTAGTCCTCGGCCTCGATGCGGCGGAATTCGAGGCCGGGCGAAAGCACGCTCCATGGCGCGCTCGCGCCGGCCGCGCGCAGCGCCGGCACCGGGTCGCCCATCTGCTGCTCGTCGAACAGGTTGAGCGAGGGATAGTCGGCGTCGATGGCCGCCGCCTCCTTCAGATACCCGTCCACCTCGTCGGCGCCGGCACCCAGCCGCGCCGCGATCTGACCGCGCGCGGCATAGGCGGAGGCGAAATCCGGGTCGGTCTCGATCGCCTTGTCGAGCAGTGCGGCCGCATCCTCGAATTGCCGGCGCGACGCCTTCTGCCGCGCCGCGAGGAAGAAGGCGTAGGCCTCGCCCACCTCGGTCGGCCGGTTGGCCGAGTGCAGCGGTTCCAGCGTCCTCAGCGACACGTCGAGCATGTATTGCACGATCTGCGGCAGGAATTTGTAGTTGTGCACGTAGAAGGCGCGCTCGCCGCCGAAGCTGGCTGTCGAAACCGTCTTGCCGTCGCGCCCGGTCAGGTCGATATCCACCTGCACGCTGTCGCCGAGAGCCGTCACCTTCGTGTGCAGGCGGTGCGTGGGCGGCCGCGCCGGCTCGCGGCCGGTCAGTTCGCTGGACACGTAGAGTCTGTTGTTGACGTAGTATTCGACGAGATTGCGAGCCAGCTTGTCGGCGATCAGGCCCGCTTCGGGATCGTCGCGCGCCACCTGCACCGGCTCGATGCGCAGTTCCGGCACGTCCTCCGCCACCGCAGGTTCGAGCGGCGAAAGTCCAACGGGCGCGGCGACCTCGGCCGGTCCCTCCTCCGAAGCGAAGCTGACGGGAAAGACGAAGTCGCCGCGATCCAGCCCGACGACGTTGGAGGTCGAATAGATCGGGTTCTGCCGCCCGCCGGTCTTGCGGCTGATCTCCTCGGCGAGATAGGCGCCGAGCCGCGAGCCGGTCAGGTAGCCGTCGGAACTCAGCGCCCGGCGATCCTTGCCGGTCAGCGCCGCGATGAAGGCTTGGCGGAAGCTGCCGTCGTCCAGCGCCACTTCGCCCGCACTTCCCGAGGCGATGAACTGGCGCGCAAGCTGCGTCGTCGCCTTGGAAACGGCGGCCGGCACGCTGGCGCGGCTGGCGTTGAAGACAGAACCGGAAAAGCACGAATCGAAGACGGCGATGACGTGCCTCGCCTTCACCTCGTTCATATAGCGCCCGAAAGCGGCAAGCGGCATGGCGGATGCCTGGAAGGCCGCCTCGCTGGCCAGCGTCTCGCCCGGCAGCGGCGCATCCTTCGGCACCAGATAGCCCTCGCCGCCGATCGTGTGGCCGTGGCCGGCGAACCAGATCAAAAGCCGCGCGTCGGGATCGGCTCCCTTGCCGTAGATGAAGGCCTTGATGGTGCGCTCCAGCTCCGCCTCGCCGAGGTCGAGCTTCAGGTCGACGTCGTCGAAGCCGCTCTCCTTCAGCGATGCCGCCACCTGCCGCGCATCCTCGGCCGCCATGCCGAGCGGCTTCCAGCCGTGGTCGTAGCCGTCGATACCGATGACCAGCGCATGCGAGGCCGAGAACGGCTTGCCGAGCGCCGGCGCCGGCACCAGCGTGCGCACGCCACGCGTCTCGGCATGGGCCACCGCCGACGCGGCGAAAAGAAGGATCGTCACGAACCAGCGGAGCATTCTTGGCGCCAGTGTTGCCCTGGAATGGGTATTGCCCGGAGTCGGACCGGCAACCTATCGCGAGACGGCGAGCCAAGGCAATCGGCGCGGTCGCGGATCAAAATCCCGTCAGGGGGTATGATCCCATATGGCGGCCGGCTAGAATGAAGCCGATGCGGCTTTGCGTGACTTTGACGGCGTTGGGATTCCTGCTGGTGGCGATCGCCGCCGGCATGTGGCCGTCATGGGCTCTGGCCTCGTCCCTGCCCGCGCCGCACTCGGATGTCACGGTCGAGGCATCGGCTGCCGCCATCGGCAAGCCCGCTTTCAAGCCCTGCTACAGTGCCGTGAGGACAGCCAGCGTGTCCTGCTTTCCGCAGCTTGGACTGCCGCAGGCCGCCGCGACCCGCACGCCCGCCGGCCGGCACTGCGTCGAGGCGACGGAGGCCCGTGCCATGAAGGTCGCCGCGCGTGAGACCGAGTTCAGGCCACCCCGGTCCGCCGGTTTCGCCTGAATTTCAATATCGCGAAGCCAACAGCCGCTCCGCGCACCCTTTCCCATCAGGGCGGCCATGCCGCTCCAGAGGTCATCATCATGCACAACGAAATCCCGATCGGCCGCCGGCGCTTCCTGCTCGGTGCCTCCACACTGGCGGCAGGCGCCCTGCTGCTGCAAGCCGGCCCTGCCCTGTCGCAGGAAGACCTGACGCCGGAGCAGGTCCTCAACGATCCCGACATGCCCTCCATCGGCCCCAGGGACGCCGACATCACCATCGCGGAGTTCATGGACTACAACTGCCCCTACTGCCGCAAGAGCCTTCCCGAACTGAAGAAGCTCTTGAAAACCGACGGCAAGGTCCGCATCGTCTACAAGGACTGGCCTGTCTTCGGCCCGGTTTCCGAATACGCCGCGCGCATGGCGCTCGCGGCCAAGTGGCAGGCCGGCTATGAAGCCGCGCACGATGCGCTGATGACTTCCCCCCGACGCTTCCAGCGCGACAAGGAAGTGCGCGCCGCGCTGCAAAAGGCAGGCCTCGACATGGCGCGGCTCGACAAGGACGCCAAGGCGCACAAGGCCGACATCGACAGGCTCCTGGCACGCACCAGCCTGCAGGCCGAAACCATCGGCCTGCAAGGCACGCCGTCATGGCTGGTGGAATCCTTCATCGTCTTCGGCGGCCTCGACCACGAGCAGCTGACCGAAGCCGTGGCGGAAGCGCGCCGCAGGAAGAAGGAAGGCACTGCCGGAAAATAAGCCGCATGGCCCATACCGAGGCTGCCGCGCCGGCCCGCGCGGCAGCCTCGGCATTCTGCCGGCAGCGACCGGAACCGAATTCAGGCATTGCGGCTTGCGGCGGAACAAAACGGCGACAACACTGGCCTTTCGGGGGCGAATCACTACATTCGGGGTCAAATGCCAGGCTTTCCCGACGATATGCCCTTCTTCGACGAGGACGAAGCGCCGCACGGCGTGCCCTCGCGCCCGGCCGCGCCTGCCGCCGGCCCCTCCGGTGGCGGTTCGGGCATCGCCGCGCGCGCCATGGCCGCCCGGCAGGGACAGAACGGTCCGCTCGACTATCTCAAGGGCCTGAACCCCGAGCAGCGGCTGGCGGTCGAGACCACCGAAGGCCCGGTTCTGGTGCTGGCGGGCGCAGGCACCGGCAAGACGCGCGTGCTCACCACCCGCATCGCCCACATCCTCGCGACCGGCAGAGCGTGGCCGAGCCAGATTCTCGCCGTCACCTTCACCAACAAGGCCGCGCGCGAGATGAAGAGCCGCATCGGCCACCTCGTCGGCGAGGCGATCGAGGGCATGCCTTGGCTCGGCACCTTCCATTCGATCGGCGTGAAACTGCTGCGCCGGCACGCCGAACTCGCCGGCCTGCGCTCCGACTTCACCATTCTCGACACCGACGACGTCATCCGCCTGATCCGCCAGCTGATCCAGGCCGACGGCATCGACGACAAGCGCTGGCCGCCGAAACAGTTCGCGCAGATGATCGACGGCTGGAAGAACAAGGGCCTCGGCCCGGCCGAAATCCCCGAAGGCGACGCCCGCGCCTTCGCCAACGGCAAGGGCCGCGAACTCTACGCCGCCTATCAGGAGCGGCTGAAGACGCTGAACGCCTGCGACTTCGGCGACCTCCTGCTGCACCCCATCCGCATCTTCCGCCAACACCACGACGTGCTGGCCGAATATCATAAAAAATTCAAATACATATTGGTGGACGAATACCAGGACACCAACACCGCGCAATATATGTGGCTGCGGTTGCTGGCACAGCGGCCGAAAGCATCGAGCGCCGTGCAAACGGCCGAAGGTCGAGTGGCCGACGGGCCACCCGAGCCGTTGCGAGGCCCCCGCGGAGCGCCCGCGCCGGCAGGCGCGGAACAGCGCGTGAGCGAAAACAAATCCACACAACAAATCAACATTTGTTGTGTGGGCGACGACGACCAGTCGATCTACGGCTGGCGCGGGGCGGAGGTGGACAACATCCTGCGCTTCGAGAAGGATTTCCCGGGCGCCACCGTCATCCGCCTCGAACGCAACTACCGCTCCACCGCCCATATCCTCGGCGCTGCCTCCCACCTCATCGCCCACAACGAGGGGCGGCTGGGCAAGACGCTGTTCACAGACCGGCCCGACGCCGACGACGCCAAGGTCAACGTCCACGCCGCCTGGGATTCCGACGAAGAGGCGCGCGCCGTCGGCGAGGAGATCGAGTCGCTCCAGCGCAAGGGCCATCTTCTGAACGACATGGCCATCCTCGTGCGCGCCTCCTTCCAGATGCGCTCCTTCGAGGACCGCTTCATCGAGATCGGCCTGAACTACCGCGTCATCGGCGGCCCGCGCTTCTATGAGCGGCAGGAAATCCGCGACGCGCTGGCCTACCTGCGCGTCGTCGCGCAAGGCGCCGACGACCTCGCCTTCGAGCGCATCGTCAACGTGCCGAAGCGAAAGCTGGGCGATTCCGCCACCAGCCAGATCCACGCCACGGCACGCGCGCTCGGCGTACCGATGCTGGAGGCGGCCGTCAACCTTGCCGAATCCGACGAACTGAAGCCGGCACAACGCTCGTCGCTGCGTGAAGTCACCGCCAACTTCGCCCGCTGGCAGAGCCTGATCGACACCACCCCGCATGCCGAGCTTGCCGAGACCATTTTGGAGGAGAGCGGCTACACCGACATGTGGAAGAACGACCGCAGCGCCGACGCGCCCGGCCGGCTGGAGAACCTGAAGGAACTCATCCGCTCCATGGAGGAGTACGAATCGCTGCGCTCCTTCCTCGAGCACGTCGCGCTGGTGATGGACGCCGAGCAGAACGAGGGCATGGACGCCGTCTCCATCATGACGCTGCACTCGGCCAAGGGGTTGGAGTTCGAGACGGTCTTCCTGCCCGGCTGGGAGGAAGGCCTGTTCCCGCACCAGCGCGCGCTGGACGAAGGCGGCCGCTCCGGGCTGGAGGAGGAGCGGCGGCTCGCCTATGTCGGGCTGACCCGCGCCAAGAAAAACCTGCACCTGTGGTTCGTCTCCAACCGCCGCATCCACGGCCTGTGGCAGTCGACCATCCCGTCGCGCTTCCTCGACGAACTGCCGGAAGCGCATGTCGAGGTGGCCGAGGGCGGCAACAGCTATGGCGGCTACGGCAACCCCTATGGCGGTTCCAGCTTCGCCTCGGGACGCGGAGGATTCTCGGCAGGCCGCCAGAACCCCTACGGCGCCTCGCGCTTCGACAGCGTCGGCTCGCCCTCAGGCGCCCGCGCCGCCAGAGGCGACCAGAGGGGCGACCAATCCGGCTCCGGCGGCGGCGCCTTCTCCAACACCTACGCCACCCCCGGCTGGCAGCGCGCGCAGCAAAACCGCACCGAGGCGACGAGCCGCAACTGGGGCACGCGCAGCGGCCACCAGGTCGAGCGCATCGGCTACGGCGAGGTGGATTCCGGCTACGGCGCCGGCAGAGGCTCGGTGAAGGGCCGCGTCATCGACGGCGAACTGGTGGCGAAATCGGTAGCCGACCCCCCCTCATCCTTCGCCGTCGGCGACCGCGTCTTCCACCAGAAATTCGGCAACGGCAATATTGCGGCAATAGAGGGGAATAAGCTGACGATCGATTTCGATCGCGCTGGGCAGAAGAAGGTGCTGGATGGGTTTGTCAGCGCGGTGTGAGAGGCTAAAACAGAACTTCGTCCGGTTCTAGGCTAACCACTTTTGGTCGCTCATCCCACTCCTTCCTACGAAGCTTTTCGGCTACCCAGCGCTTTCTCTGCCTTTTATCCCGCTGTTGGCGCAGTGAGTTCATTTCATCGGCAGCTTTTTTTCCCAACTTTGATGAGACTCCAGCAATTTGTCTCAATGTCCCGAGGTACGAAAGCAGACGTTGAGCTAAAACATCACGCTCATCATCAGTTAAGGCGGAATGATATTCCGCCCAACAGTCACGTATTTTTGTATGAAGACTATTAGGAGCTACAAGCGATGATCCAACCACACCAATGCCAGTGATGAAGACGGGCCGATTTCCACATCGATATCTTATCGAATGGGATTTCAAACCAGCAGTGCGAACTATTTCCCTGATTTGATTCAAGACCTCTCTAGGCACAAATCGGCCAGAGATAGTTAGATCGTCCACCCAGACCGAATACCGCAATCCTCTGCTGCGACAGACGGCAGCGATCCGATCAAATAAAGGTCGATGTATCAGACTACATAGTACTGGCGTCAACGGAGAGCCGAATGAAACTCGCCCATCGACGGTACTCAAATGAGCTAAGATGCCTGCGACGTCTTCTTCCATTCCCAAGTGGTCGCAGAACCATCGCTTGACCATCTGAAAGGTGGTCGATGGGTAAAACTGCTTCAAATCAAGGGTAAGGTACTGGTCCTGGTCTAGATGCAAGGCAGCATTGTCACGCTGCCCCCGATTCCGACGAGGACTGAAAAGATAGCTGGGTTGCTTAATCTTGTTCAAATGAAATTTGAGACGCTCATGCGCTGCGCGTAATCGACCTTCTGGATAAGCCAAGTCGCGCAGCTTTTTCTTTTTTCCGGTCTCAATTTGACGGCGGACTACAAAGTGCTCCTTGTAGTTGATCAGTCTGCGGACATCGTCCCTTGTCTCACCCAGCAGTGCCGCAACGTCACGTTGTGTTGGCCCTTGCGCGAATGGCGATTGGTACAACTCATAGCGTTCAGACCACCTACGCCGACGATGAGTACTACGCATCGGCAATTTCTCTTGGCGATAGCCTTTCGAGAAGAGACAAGACTCCGGAGGCAACTATCATCTTACCTTTACTTTTTACCGGTTCGTTTTCAAGCTCCTCGGCAAAAAATAGAAGTTGAGACATACGAACGTCGAAATTTTTACTATATCTCTCCAAAACTTCAATTGAGACTGATTTTGATCCGCTTTCAATCTCGGAAATCATAGATTGTGACAAATCCAGATCGGCCGCGATCTTCTTCTGGGAAAGCCCAAGATACAAGCGGAGCAAGCGAAGCGCGTCATTGATCATCGGGCGTTTGTTCTTATTCATTTTTCGCTCCTCTCGGCTATTTTCGAGGTCGCCGCTCATCTTCGGTCTGACCACCAGAACCAAAAACGGACAACATAGAATGCTGCCTGGCCAAGAACGACGATCAGCTTCCACAGCCAATCGCGGTTAGGCCGGCGGCGCCGCCGCTGGTGATGATTTTTTATGCTCATCGATATTTTCCTCTGCTCCGCCGGCTGGATTGCCGACGCCCGTAGAGACAGAGGTGCTGTTCAGCGACGTTTGACCTCGAATGTGCCGCACCCGGAGCCCGACGGGTGCGGCACGCGGCCACGGTCCCAGCCTGACACGGGATTGAGACGGGAACCTAAGCTCCCACAGGGCTCTAGGCCCCACACTTAGACGGGTTCAGCAATGAGCAATCACCACACGTGAATGCTGCCTGATTCTCAAATCTACGTCAAATAAAATATCACCGGTGGCGATATTTTGCGCAGCGTCATCACAGCGTCCACAAGGGGCAACGCGATAACCTGCGCCTTTAGCCAGTTCTCAAACCGTCTGAAAAGTCGTCCAGAACTCCGGGTTGAAGAAGTCTCGTCAGCCGCAGCGCCCCGTCGGGCTTCGTGCCGATCTTCTTCTTGGTGATCCGCTCGAAAGCGTGCATGGCTTGCAAAGCTCTCACGAAGCAACCGTAATTTTCTCGCCTAACCCTGTCGGCGTCGCTCCCCTTGGAACGTCCTATGCCTGGCCGTCGTTCAAGACGCGCAGTTAAACCAGCGAGGAGTTCCGCCCATGCCTGCCCCGAAAAACCAGATATGCCTGTGGTACGACAAGGACGCCGAGACCGCGGCGCGGTTTTATGCGAGCGTCTTCCCGGACTCTGAGGTCGGTTCGATTTGGCGCTCGCCCAGCGACAATCCGGGCAACAAGGAAGGCGACGTGCTGGTGGTCGAGTTCACCGTCTGCGGCATCCCCTGCATCGGCCTCAACGGCGGGCCGCAGTTCCCGCAAAGCGAGGCCTTCTCCTTCCAGATCGCCACCGACGACCAGGAGGAGACCGACCGCTACTGGAACGCCATCGTCGGCAACGGCGGCAGGGAGAGCGAATGCGGCTGGTGCAAGGACCGCTGGGGCCTCAACTGGCAGATCACGCCGCGCACGCTGACGGACGCGATGGCCGCCGGCGGCGCCGAGGCCAAGCGCGCCTTCGACGCGATGATGACGATGCAGAAGATCGACGTCGCCGCCATCGATGCGGCGCGGCGCGGCTGAAGCGTCGGCGTCGAAACTGTCTCCTCTCCCCGTAAACAGGGAGAGGAGCGTCGGCGGGCATCCCCTCCTGCAAATAATTTTCCCGAAATCTATCCCCGCCCTTCGGACCCGCATCACTCGGCCGCAGTTCCTTCCATGGGAACACCGGTCGCGACGGTGGACGTGTGGGAAGGGACCGGCGCCTCCGCTGGTCGTCAAACGTAGGCGATCAGCCGGGGAGGTTCCGTCCAAGGGTTCCCCTACGGGTATTACGGCCCGTGTGCGCTGGACGAGCGCTGCAAGCCATCGGCCGGTGTCGGCGCCAATGCCGGCACCGTGAGCTGCGGTGAAGCGGAACGGACGGGAACGGAAATCGCCGGGCGGCGGTCTTCGGATCGCAGTTACTAAACATTCGGCAGCGTTCCGACGACCGCCGTCTTCCCGACCTCAACTCACCGAGGTCCGCTCCCTGACAATGGCCAGACGGACGAAAATCCGGGCGTGGCGGCGGCAGGTTTTGCCCGCCCGCATCTTGCCTCATCTGTTCAGGCTTTAACGATCTTCTGCGACGGGAGCGCGCAAGAACTTGCATTTCCTTGACTTTCCCGGCAAAACCGGGCAGCAGAACCTCAGGAAACGGCGATTTTGCCGTTTTCCGATCGAGGAGGCGGCAACGCCCGCACGGGCACATGCCAAAAAATGAAGGGGACCGGCAAAGGGTTGGTTAACCATCTTTGTCCATCTTGAAAGTCAATCGGCAACATAACGACGGGCGCGGGGGCGCGCTGAGGGGTCGTTCCTGACATTCGCAGCGGCAAGCGTCGCAGGCTGGAAGGCCGATTGAGAAAAGATTGGTTTGGCATGGCGTTCTTGCGTATCGACACCGCTCATCGTGAGCTCTCCGGCCGCACCGGCCGTTCCTTCATCAAGCCCGAGGCGCTGCTGCGCTGGGTCGCCGTGCCCGGCGCGATTGCAGGCCTCGCGCTGTGGTCGCTGACCACGCTGTCCAGCGCCTATACGGCGACGGCGCCGGCCGCTTCCGCCACCTCCTTCATGCCGCACCTGCCGCCCGGCGCCATCGTCGCGCAGAACGGCGCCGCCGTGCAGCAAGGCAAGGCCGGGCGCGTCGCGCCGGTCCAGGTGGCCTCGGCTGCCGCCATGAACGTCTCGATCTTCCCTCGCCGCACGCTGAACGAACGTTTCGAGAAGGTCGCCTCCGCCGCCGACCTGTCGCCGAAGAAGCTGGCGAAACTGTTCGCCGGCGCCGGCCTGTCGCGCGCCAAGGCCGCGCACACCCCGCCGGCGCGCGAGCGCTTCGAGGCTGCCCACGCGGTGGCGGAAAACGGTCATACAGCACCGGTGACCAACCGCTTCGGCCCCGGTCCGGCCGAAACCGTGCGCGCATCGCGTCTCGCGCTGGCGCTCTCCGGTTCGGCCGACATCCAGCTCGCCTATGCCGATCCTTCGCCGGCGTCGGCCGCCTCCGCAGCCTTCGACGCGGTGCTGGTGGCGCCGCAGGACGACGCGCTGCAGGCCGATACGGGCGAGGACAGGCCGTTGTTCAGCGAACTGCCGGACAGCATCGCCCCGCCGCTGGCCCGCCCCCGGATCGCCAAGCCCCAGATCGCCCAGCCAGAGGCGCAGGCACCCGAAAGGGCCGTCGCCGAAAAGGACACAAAGCCCGCCGGCACGAGGCAGGCTGAGGATACGAAACCGGCCAAGCGCAGCAAGTCGCAGCAGATGCTGGCCTTCGCCAAGCCCGACAACCCGACTGAGCGCGGCGGGCTGGCCGGCGCCTTCTCCAACCTGTTCTCGCCCAAGCCGAAGCGCCCGCGCGCCGGCGTCGCCATCTACGACATCAGCGCCGCCAAGGTCTACATGCCGGACGGCTCGGTGCTGGAGGCGCATTCGGGCATCGGCAAGATGGCCGACAATCCGCGCTACGCCAACCAGAAGATGCGCGGGCCGACGCCGCCCGACACCTACAACCTGTCGATGCGTGAATCGCTGTTCCACGGCGTCCAGGCACTGCGCATGACGCCGACGGACGGCAAGGTCGAATTCGGCCGCAGCGGCATCCTCGCCCATTCCTACCTGCTGCGCGGCGGCCGGGCGGAATCGCATGGCTGCGTCGCCTTCAAGAACTACGACAAGTTCCTGAACGCCTTCAAGCGGGGCCACATCAAGCAACTCGTCGTCGTGCCCGGCTCGCGCGGCCGCAAGGCGCCCGCCACGACCGTGGCGCAGAACGGCCGCGGCGCCTGAATGCAGCCGGGCTGACAAGGCTCCGCGAAGGGCAGGATGGGCAAGGGACGGGTCGAAGCCTTCACCGATGGCGTCGTCGCCATCATCATCACCATCATGGTGCTGGAACTGAAGGTTCCGCACGGCGAGGACTTTTCAGCCCTGCTGCCGCTGTGGCCGGTCTTTTCCAGCTATGTTCTGTCCTTCATCTTCGTCGGCATCTACTGGAACAATCTGCACAACATGTTCCATGCGGTGCAGCGGGTCGACGGCCGCGTCCTGTGGGCCAACCTGCACCTGCTGTTCTGGCTTTCGCTGATGCCCGTTTCCACCGCCTTCATGGGCGAGAACCATTTCGCGCCCGCGCCCGTCGCCATCTATGGCATCGACCTCACATGCTGCGCCGCCGCCTACTGGATGCTGGCAACGCAGCTGCACCGGCTGCACGCCGAAGACACCGCTTTCGCCAAAGCCTTGGGAAACGACCGCAAAGGCAAGTTTTCCCTCGTCTTGTGTGTCGTGGGCGTGCTGCTGAGCTTCGTTAGCCCATGGCTGGGATTGGCCTGCTACGTGGCGGTGGCCGCGACCTGGCTGGTTCCTGACCGACGGTTCGAAAACCAGTTGGAATAGGCGCCGGGACGGCCTTCGCACGGACGACCGGACAGCGTAGGCCAGATCAGAGCATCGCTTTCAACTTCTCGGCGACGACGGCGGCAAGGTCGGCATAGCGCTCCTCCAGCCGCTCGGCGGCCTCGATGACGGGAAAGTCGTGGCCGGACGTTTCCAGCGCCATGCGCAGCTTCTCGGCGAAATCGGCCTGCGTCTCCAGCGCGGAGAACAGCGTGCGGACCTGCCGTTCGCTGATATCGGGATTGCCCAGCATGTCGGGAACTTCACGGGCCATCGTCTCGCCCGTCGCGGTCTGTTCTTCCAGGATCGCCAGCCAGTCCGTCATCGTCACCTCACATGGGGAACAATGGTCAGCCCCGCCTTCGCGGTCAACCCGGCGGCTATAGGGGCGTTTCAGGCGCGGGTCCGTTTGCCGGACTTGCCTTCCTCCTTCAGCACCTCGTGCGCGGTCTCCTTCGCCACCTGCTTTTCATGCCGCTTCACGGCATTCTCGCAGGTCCGGCGGATGTCCTCGACCTCGCTCTCGGTCAGGTGCTCGATGCCGATGAAATGGTTGTGGCCTTTGCTGACGCGGATCAATTCGTCGAGCTTGGCCTGCATGGCGGCGCCGTCGCGGTTCTGGGTGTTCTGGATCAGGAACACCATCAGGAAGGTGACGATGGTGGTGCCGGTGTTGATGATGAGCTGCCAGGTGTCGGAAAAGCCGAACACCGGTCCGCTCATCGCCCATATCAGCACGATCAGGCAGCAGCAGGCAAAAGTGACGGGCAAACCGGCGAGATGCGCGACCTGATTGGCGATGCGGGTAAACGTTCTCTCGATCATGGATATCCTCGGCCTCGCCAAGAACACGCAGAGCCGGCATCCGGTTCCCCCGCAGAAGATACAACTCGATACAACCAAAAAATGTATCCAATGCAACCTGCGCCTTAAAGGCGATATGCGAGAGTGATCTCGCAGGCAAGAAGCCTGCTCCTTCCGCCCAAGAGCGGTACCTCCGGCCCCTTCCGCCTCGCCACCCCCGCACGGCGGAAGGGGCTCATACCCCCCGGGAGAGGAACGATGGGTTCGGGACGGTCAGCATCGGGGCCTTGGACGAAGCATCTGCCTGCCCTTCCCCTGACAGCGATCAGCCTCGCCTTTTCCTGCTCGATGATCGGCCCCGCCTTGGCAGACGCCGAACCGCCTGCCCGCTTCACCGGCTCGCTCGAGCGTCACTACACCACCAATGCGCTGGACAGTGATCGCGCCGTGGGTGACTGGTACACGCTGCTGCGCGGCTCGCTTCGGCACGAGTTCGGCGAGGCCGACGCCAATGCGGTCCTCGGCGCCGATTTCGAAGCGACGCGCCACGATACCATCTCCATCGAGGACGACAGGACACTCGGCCTGTCGCTCACCGCTTTCCGGCGGCTGGAGACGAGGCTGGAGCTGAAAGGCACGCTGAGCTACCGCGTCACCAGCGACGGCGACGACCTCCCGATCGGGCCCGTTACGCTCGGCATGCGCACGCTCAAGCAGGTCGTCGGCGGCCATGGCCAGATCGGCATCGACCTAGGCAACGCCACCGCCCTGATCCTTGAAGCAGGCGATAGCCTGGAAAGATCCGGGCCGACGCGCTTCGAACGCGGCCTGCTTCCCGAAAGCCGACTCGACCCCGACACCAACAGGTTCCAGCTCGCCGCTCGGATCACGCGTACCTTCGGCCGCCTGGCGCTCGGCGCTTCCGCCTCCGCGCTGCTGACGACGGTCGAGCGACTGGGCTCCCCGCCGGTCGGCGTCTCATTCGAGCAATATGGCGCCCGCATGGAAGCAGCCTACACGGCTGCAGACGGAACGACGCTCGGCGGCGCCCTTGGCGCCGAACTGCTGGACGCCGCGGACGGGCTCTATCGCCGGGTCCGTCCGACATGGCAACTGACCTTCGCCAAGCCACTCCCCCACGGCTTCGACCTTAGAGGAACCTATTTCGGCCGTTACGAGAGCGCCGACAGCGACGATCCGCTGGCCTCGTGGCTGCAACGCGCCGAACTGGAAGGCGGCTTGCAGATACGGCCGGATTGGGCCCTGGCGGCCGGCCTGTTTTGCGAAGTGAAGGAAAATCTGCTGTTCGAGAACAAGGAGCGTAGCCGTGGCTTCTACGCCGAAGCGACCTATCGGGTGACGCCTTCCACGTCGCTCTTTCTGCGGCTGGACGCCTCGCGGACCGAGAAGACCGTCATCGACATCCGCGAAAGCACCGTCGACACGTTCGTCGGCCTGCGCGCGAAGCTCTGAACTTCCCAACGGCGTGAAAAGGCAGGGGGTTTGCAAGGCCCCCTGCCCGTCGATCCGGGTCTGCTCACCCGGAACGAGCGCTCAGTGCCGGCGACCCAGCTTGTAGGAGTGGTTGCCCTGCGACACGGCGTTTCCGACCGTACCGAGGATGCCGCTCAGCACATTGGTGTTGTTGCCGTTCAGGATGCCCGACACGGTGTTGCCGCTGAGGATGGCATTGCCGCTCAGCACGTTGTTGAGCGCCGTGACATCGCCGAGGCCGATCGACGGCGAAATGTTGATCAGTCCGCTCGAAACGCCGGTGTTGCCTCCCGAACGGAACATGTTGGTGCTGCCTTTATGGCCGAAACCACCGGCATAGGCACCCGCTGCCGAGAAGGAACAAACGGCGACGGTCAGTGCAAAAGCGTATTTCTTCATGACTACTCTCCTGTGTTGCCAATGTTTCCTTCCGTCCTTTGCAAGTATCTCCGCTTTCTGTACTGCCTGTCTGATTGCGATATTTCAACCGAAAATTGAGTAATTTATCCGATGCAACCAGTTTTCACATTCTTAACGCTAATGCTTTACCTTAAGCGGAATGGTTACCGCGCCGCTGCAACGAGCTGGGAAGCACACGCCGAAGACGCTCGCGGCTGCGGCACCGCTCCCGCCGCTTTGACAGGTCTTCGCCAAGCGGATATCGAGGCCACCAACCTGCATTCGCGGCGAACCGGATGACGCGCTACAGAAACCTTGCCCTCCTGCTGATCGGCTTCACCCTGGCGATCGTCGTCGCGGAGGTGATCCTGCGCCTCGCCGGCGCGCCGATCTCGGTCACCGACCGCAAGGGGCCGGGTGAGATGATCGTCTTCCTCATCGCCCTGCCCATGCTGGTCTGGTTCTCGGTGGCCGTCGGCGGCGTCAATCCGCTGGCCTGGTTCGGCGGCTACCTGCGCGACTGGCCCCGCATGCTGCGCGGCTTCCTGACCATGTTCCTGGTCGCGACGGCGACGATGGTCGTCATCTATCTGGTGCTCGGCCTGACGGGGAAGGTGCAGTGGTCCGAGGAGGCATGGCGGAACCTGACGCCGAAGATATGGTGGCGCACCGTCGTTTCCCTGCTGGTGGTCGTGGTGCTGGCGACGACGGAGGAAACGATCTTCCGCGCCTTCATCCTGCGCTACCTGCGCTGGAAAGCTTCGCCGGCGGTGACGGTGGCGGCGCTGCTCGTCTCGTCCGTGATCTTTTCCTTGTCGCACCTCATCGCGTTGCTCGGTTCGGTGAACCAGCCGGATTATCTGCCGCTGCTGTTCGGCCTGTTCCTGTTCGGCTTCCTGATGGGCACCGTGTACCTCGCCACCGGTTCGCTCTCATGCTCCATCGGCCTGCACGCCGGCCTACTCGGATTCAAGGTCTTCCTGCGGCGCACCGAGCTTCTCATCCAGCATGACAGTTGGCTGACCGGCGGCGCCGACCTGCGCACCGGCCCGGCCATGTGGATCCTGCTGCTGCTCGCGGCGCTGATCGTCTTTCTCTGCCGCAACTGGCTGTGGGCGCGCCTGTGGATCGAGAACGTCGTTTCCAACCGGCAGGATTCGCCCGAAGGACTCGGTTTCCGGCTGGGATCGAGGAACTAGTCCCGCTCCTCCCAGCGCGCCAGGAATTTGTCTATCGACAGGCTTTGCATGTCCGGGATCGCCTCGGCAAGCTGCTCGAACGGCCAGTCCCACCAGGCGAGCGCCTCGATGCGACGGACAATATCCGTCGGGAAACGTTGCCTGAGCGGCTTCGCCGGCACACCGGCAACGATGGCGAAGGCCGCCACGTCACGCGTGACCACTGCGTTGGCACCGATGACGGCACCATTGCCCACCGTCACACCCGGCAGGATGACGGCACCATGGCCGATCCAGACGTCATGGCCGATCGTCACCGGCCTGCCGCGGCGGCGTTCCAGAAAGCCTGAATCGACGCCCAGCCCGCGAAAATACTCGTTCGGCCGATAACTCACCTTATGCGTGGTGAGACGCTCGACCGGATGCTCCAGTGCATTCAGGCGCGTGTTGGCGGCAATCGAGCAGAACTTGCCGATGCTGGTGTAGGCCGCCTCGGCGTGCCGTTCGAAATAGGAGAAATCCCCGACCGTCACCTCGCGCAGGATGGCCCGCTCGCCGATGGCGGCATAGCGGCCGAGCCGGCAGCCCTTCAGTTCCGCCGTCGGATGGATGCGGGGCTCGGGTTGCCTGAGAAGCAGATGCGGGTCCATGGAGCGGGCTTTACGATGACAGGCGCAGGCCGGCAAGCCGACTCCGGCCTCGCCTCGTCGCCCGGCACATCCTACTGCGGCTTGCCCTTCGTCCACGTCACCTGCTGCCCGTAGAGCGGCACGCTGGTCAGCGCCATCTTGGCCGAGCCGTCCTGCACCTGCCGCGAATGCGACAGGTAGATCAGCGTGTCGTTGGCCTTGTCGTAGATGCGGTTCACCACCTGCTTCTTCCAGATCAGGCTGATGCCCTGCTTGAACACCTCCTCGCCGCCTTCGCTCAGATCGATGTCGCCGATGGTGACCGGCCCGGTCTGCTGGCAGGAAATGGCCGTGTCTGACGGATCCTCGAACCAGTTGCCCTTGCGCAGCCGGTCGATCACGCCGCGGTCGAAGTAGGAGACGTGGCAGGTCACGCCCTCGACTTTCGGGTCCTTGATCGCTTCCACGATGATGTCGTTGCCGGTCCAGTCGACGCCGACCTTGCCGACCTCCTGCGCCAGTGCCGTACCGGCGCAAAAAACCAATGACGCCGCCGCCAGCCAGCCGATTCGTTTCAGCAATGGAGCCTCCTGTGGAAATGGGTGCTGGCGTCAGGTGGGAGGGCGGCCCGGTTTTTGCAAGCCGCCGTCTGCGACAATGGCTGCACGGTCCCCTCCTTTGCGTGGCTTGCCCGAACGGATAAGATCGCGCGATGAAACCCGACCCGCTGTCTCGGCCAATCCCATCGCCATTCGCCCGCCGGCCCCTTTGAGGCCGCCGAAGCGCGAAGCCCAACCGGATATTGTTCCATGATGCGCTCCATCCTGATCGGCATACTCGTGCTCATGGCCGCCGGTATCGGCTGGCTCACTTTCGACTGGTATCGCGGCCACTATGGCGGCGAGCCGTTCGGCGCCCCCTTCGCGCTGACCGACCAGAAGGGCCAGCCTATCACCGAGGCCGCCTTCCGCGGTCATCCGAGCGCGGTCTTCTTCGGCTTCACCCACTGTCCGGAGGTCTGCCCGACGACGCTGTTCGAGCTTGCCGGCTGGCTCAAGACCATCGGCGACGAGGGCAAGGACATCCATGCCTACTTCGTTTCCATCGACCCGGCACGCGACACGCCGGACGTGATGAATACCTATGTCAGCAACTTCTCCGACCGCATCGTCGGCATCTCCGGCGACCCGGACAAGGTCTACGCCATGGCGAAATCCTTCGGCATCTACTGGAAGAAGGTGGACACCGGCGACGGCGACTATACGATGGACCATACGGCCTCCGTCCTGCTGCTCAACAGCAAGGGCGATTTCGCCGGCACCATCGCCTATGGCGAGAATGCCGACACGGCCATGACCAAGCTGAAGAACCTTGCCGCCAAGGGATAACGGATCGCTCCGATGGGACAGACCCGCCTTTACCTGACCGGCTCGAAGGTCGAAGCCGACCGCATCTACGCCGCGTTGGATCTCGCCTTCGAGGACGATGGACTGCCGCTCGCCGTCATCGAGATCGACGAGGACGACGACCTTCATGAAGTCTCGCTCTACGCCGAGAACGACGTCGAGACAGTCGAAAACCGCATCCGCGACGTGCTGGCGGGGCTTTCGCTGTCGCGCGCCGTGCAGCGCGAGGAATTGCCCGACATCGACTGGGTGGCGAAGTCGCTCGAAGGGTTGCAGCCGGTCCGCGCCGGCGGGTTCTTCGTCCACGGCGCACACGACCGCGACAGGATCGAGGAGACCGATATCCCGATCGAGATCGAGGCGGGGCTCGCCTTCGGCACCGGCCATCACGGCACCACCGCCGGCTGCCTGGAAACCATTGCCCGCGTCGTGGCCGAGGAAAAGCCGGCCAACGCGCTCGACCTCGGCGCCGGCAGCGCGGTGCTCGCCATCGCGGTGGCGAAACTGGCGCGCATTCCGGTGCTGGCGACCGATATCGACCCGGTGGCAACCGACGTGGCCGAGGCAAACGTGCGCCTGAACGGTGTCGGTGAACTCGTCGAAACCGTCACCGCCACCGGCTTCGACCATCCTGTTTTCGCAGAGAGCGGCCCTTTCGCTCTCGTCGTCGCCAACATCCTCGCGGGTCCGCTGATGGACCTCGCTCCCGACATGGCCGGGCACATTGCGCCGGACGGCGCGCTCATCCTCTCCGGCATCCTCGACCGGCAGGAGGATGCCGTGCTCGGCGCCTACGCCGCGCAAGGGTTCCGCCACATCGACACACTGCACCGCGAAGGCTGGGTCACCATCCGCATGAAGCGGTGACTCACTGGCCCAGCGCCGCCCGATTGTCAGCCGCTGCGCCTGCCGCTACGGTCGCGGCCCGTCAACCAGCGAGGCAAGCGGCAGCCATGTTCCAGACCTTCGATTCGGCCGGCGATCCGTCCGTCGGCAAGCCGCGCGTGGCGAAGCTGCGCGAATGGCTGGCGGCGCACGATCTCGACGGCTTCATCGTGCCGCGCGCCGACGAGCACCAGGGCGAGTACGTCCCGCCCCACGCCGCGCGGCTGAGATGGCTGACCGGCTTTTCCGGCTCGGCGGGTGCGGCCGTCGTACTGAAGGACCGCGCCGTCATGTTCGTCGACGGCCGCTACCAGTTGCAGGTGCGGCAGGAAACCGACCAGACTGTATTCACCGTCGAGAGCCTGATCGACAACCCGCCCGCCGCCTGGCTCAAGGACAATATCGGCAAGGGCGCGCGTATCGGCTTCGACCCGTGGCTGCATACCGTAGGCGAGGTCAAGGCGCTCAGGGCTTCGGCCGGCAAGGCGGGCGCCGAGCTGGTGCCGGTGACGGAAAACCCCGTCGACGCGATCTGGGACGACCAGCCGGCGCCGCCGCTGGAGCCGGTCGAGATCCATCCCATCGCCTTCGCCGGCGAACTCGCCAAGGACAAGCTGGCGAGGCTCGCGGCAGCGATCGAAAAAGACGGCGCCACCCACACGATCCTGACCGACCCCTCCTCCATCGCATGGGCCTTCAACATCCGCGGCAACGACGTGCCGCACACGCCGCTGGCGCTCGGCTTCGCCATCCTCGCCGCTGACGGCAGGCACCAGCTTTTCATGGCCGGCAAGAAATTCTCGCGCACGGTCGCCGCCTATCTCACCCAGCTTGCCGACCTGCACGAGCCGGCCGGCTTCGAGCGCGCCGTGGCGGCACTGGCCAAAGCCGACGCGAGGATCGCGCTCGATCCCACGCTGGCGGCGGAAAAACTGCGGGCTCTGATCGCCGACAATGGCGGCACGGTCGCCGAGGCTCCCGATCCCGCCCGCATCCCGCGCGCGGTGAAGAACGCGGCGGAGATCGCCGGCAGCCGCGCCGCGCACCGTCGCGACGGCGCGGCCATGGCTAAGCTCCTCGCCTGGCTCGACCGCCAGGAGCCGGGCACCACCGACGAGATCGCCGTGGTGACGAAGCTGGAGGAATGCCGTCGCCGGACCGGCGAAGAAACCCAGATGCCGCTCCGCGACGTCTCCTTCGACACCATTTCCGGCGCCGGACCGAACGGTGCCGTCATCCACTACCGCGTCTCGCACGCCACGAACCGGCCGCTCGCCGACGGCGAGCTGTTCCTGCTCGATTCCGGCGCGCAGTATCAGGACGGCACCACCGACATCACCCGCACCGTGCCCGTCGGCCGGCCGAGCGAGGAGATGCGCGAGCGCTGCACGCTGGTACTGAAGGGCCTGATCGCGCTTTCGATACTGCGCTTTCCCGCCGGCACGCGCGGCTCCGAGATCGACGCCATGGCGCGCATGGCATTGTGGCGGCATGGCCTCGACTATGCCCACGGCACCGGCCACGGCGTCGGCTCCTACCTCGCCGTGCACGAAGGCCCGCAGCGCATCGCCAGGAGCGGCACGGAGAAGCTGCTTGAAGGCATGATGCTCTCCAACGAGCCCGGCTACTACAAGGAAGGCGCCTACGGCATCCGGCTGGAGAACCTGATCCTCGTTACGCCGGCCGAGCCGATCGAAGGCGGCGATATCGCCATGCACGCCTTCGAGACGCTGACGCTGGCGCCGTTCGACCGCCGGCTCATCAAGCCGCACCTTTTGACGCGTGACGAACTGCATTGGCTCGACCAGTACCACGCCCGCGTGCTGGCCGAGATCGGCCCGATGCTGGACGGTGAAGCGCTTGCCTGGCTGGAAGCCGCCTGCGCGCCGTTTCCACAGGAAGAGAAAGGGTGAGCGGGGCTGTCAGCCCATGAATTGCCTAAGCGCGATCAGCACGGCCGCACCCGCCAGGAACATCGACATCAGCCCGCCGCGCAGCGACACCAGCGCCGCAACGACGATGGCGGCCCATTCGGCCGGGCCGGCGTCCAGCATGGCCGGCGCCACCAGCGTGGTCAGCACCGCCGCCGGCACGGCGTTCAGCCCGGCCTCGACGCGCGGATGGACGGTCTCGAAGCGCGAAATGACGAGATGGCCGCCGATGCGCGTCAGGTAGGTCGCCACCGCGGCGGCAATCGTGATCCAGAAGATGGTGCTCATGGCCGCGCCTCCCGCTTGCCCGAAGACGGCACCAGCGCGGCGAAGACGACGCCCGCGAAGGCGCCGACCGTGACGTGCCAGGGCGATCCGATCGTCTTATAGGCAAGGATCGAGGCGACGGCGCTGGCCGCCACCACCGGCAGCCACAGCGGCCGCTTGCGAAAACCCATCACCAGGCCGAGGAAGTAGATCGGCAGCAGGAAATCGATGCCCAGCGCGTGCGTGTCGGGGATCATCTGACCGAAGAAGGCGCCGAGCGCCGTCAGGATGTTCCACGACACATAGACCGGCAGCGCAGCACCCATATAGAAGGCGAAGCCGACCTTGCGCCCGCTCTCGGCCTTGCTTTCGGCGATGGCGTATTGCGGGTCCGTCAGGATGAAGTAGCCTACCGCCTGCTGAAGCAGCGGCCAATGCGCCAGGTGCCGGCCGATGGCGGCCGAATAGAGCACATGGCGGAAGTTGACGGCGAAGATCGACAGCACGATCAGCCACGGCGCCACATGCTGGCCGAACAGTTCGATGCCGACCATCTGGCTGGCGCCGCCGAACACCGTCGCACTCATCAGGAAGGCCTCGAAGACGGTGAAGCCGTTGCCCACGGCCAGCGCGCCGAACAGCATGGCGAAGGGGCCGGACGCCACCACGACGGGGATGCTCAGCCTGAAGCCTTCCCAGAAGTCGCCTGCGGCTGGCGAACGTTCGGCAGTAGCCTGCGATGACATTGGATTTCTTCCTTTGGGAGCGCCGTATGTAGGGACGGCGGCCGGCCGTGTCACACGAATTCGCTTGAGCCAAACGATCAGCGGAAGTGATGCCGTGTCAGGAGCGGCGTCAGGATCGGGCCACCCTGCCCTCGATCGCCCTGCCCCAGTCGAGCAATGGCCGGGCGCGCTGGACGAACGCGAACAACTCGTCGGCAAGCGCTGGCGAATGGACGCGCCCCGGCTCGATCTCATGGCGCACGACGAAATGGCGGTTGCGCACGGCCGCCGCCAGATCCGGCTCGGTCACCGCCTCGAAGCCGCGCGGCGCCCGCTTCAGCCGTCCCTCGGCACCGATCTCCAGCCCGTTCTTCTTCAGCGCCGAAATCATCGCCCGAAAGACCTTCGGCTTTTCCACGACAGCAGCGCGCATGGCCTGCAGCAGCGGCGGCGCCGGCTGCCACCAGGCCACGGCTGCGAAACAGCGTTCCAGCCCGACATGGACGAAGAACACGCCCTGTTCCATCTTGGTGCCGTCCGGCGACAGGATCGCCGAAACGTGGTCGGTGTAGGGCCGCTTGTCCTTGGAAAAGCGCACGTCGCGATTGATGCGGAACTGCGACTTCTTGCGGTCACCCCTGAGGGCAATTCCGGCCTCGCCGAAACGCTCGCTCAGAACGTCGATCAGGTCGCCCAGCGGCTCGCGCAGGTCCTGCTCGAACAACGCGCGGTTTTCCTGGAACCATTCCCGGCTCTGGTGGAAATTCAGCGCCTTGAGGAAGGGAATGGCCTTCTCGCCGAAGCCGTTGAAGACGGCCGCCATCAGGAACTGCGCCCCACGCGCTCGAGCCAGGCGTCCTCGTCGATCACCTCGATGCCGAGTTCGGTTGCCTGCTTCAGCTTGGAGCCGGCGCCTGGTCCCGCCACCACGAGGTCGGTCTTGGCCGACACCGAGCCGGCCACCTTGGCGCCCAGCCGTTCGGCCATGGCTTTTGCTTCCGAGCGCGTCATCTTCTCCAGCGAGCCGGTGAACACCACCGTCTTGCCGGCCACGACGCTCTCCGCCGAAACCGTAACGACATAAGGCTTCGGGCGAACCTCGGCCAGCAGCGCGTCCAGCACGGCGTCGTTGCGCTCATTGCCGAAGAAATCGCGCAACGCGCCGATCACCGTGTCGCCGATGCCGTTGACGGAGGGAAACACCGTATGCGGGTCCTCGGCGGCCGCCGTCTCCTTGCCGACGCGAATCCATTCCTCGACTGTCGAGAAGGTGCGGGCAAGAACCGCTGCCGTCGTCTCGCCGATATGGCGGATGCCGAGCGCAAAGATGAAGCGGTCGAGTTCCGGCTCGCGGCGCGCGTCGATGGCGGCAAACAGCTTGTCGAGGCCCTCGAAATTGCGCTGGTCGGCGCTGCGCACATTCTTGCGCTCCTTGCCCGACGCCGCCTCGCGCAGCTTCGCCTGCTCCTCGCGGCGCGTGGCCAGCGCCTGCTGTGCCTCGGCGCGGCGGTTCTTCAGGGTGAAGATATCGGCGGCGGTCCTGATCAGCCCGGCATTGAAGAACAGGTCGATGTTCTCCGCACCCAGCCCTTCGATATCAAAAGCGCCGCGCGACACGAAATGGCGCAGCCCCTCCACTGCCTGCGCCGCGCAGATCAGTTCGCCGGTGCAGCGCCGGCGCGAATCCTCCTTGCCCGTCTTCTCGTTGATCTCGCGCGTCGCCGGCGAACCGCAGACCGGGCAGGTATGCGGCATCCGATAGGGCTCGGCCGTCGCCGGGCGCTTGTCGAGCAGCACGTCGACGATCTGCGGAATGACGTCGCCGGCGCGCTGGATCACCACCGTATCGCCGATGCGGATATCCTTGCCGTCGCGGATCGGCTGGCCGGTGGAATCGATGCCGGCGATGTAGTCTTCGTTGTGCAGCGTGACGTTTTCGACCGTGACGCCGCCCACCGTCACCGGGTCCAGCCGTGCGACGGGGGCGAGCGTGCCTGTGCGGCCGACCTGGATGTCGATCTCCCTCAGAGTCGTCGTCGCCCGCTCGGCCGGGAACTTGTGGGCGATGGCCCAGCGCGGCTCGCCGGTGACGAAGCCCCAGCGCCGTTGCAATTCCAGCTGGTCGACCTTGTAGACGACGCCGTCGATGTCGTAGCCGAGCGACGACCGCTGCTCCTCGATCAGCCGGTATTGGACGATCAGCTCATCCACCGACTTCGCCCGCACCATCAGCGGGTTGACCCTGAAACCCCAGTCGCCGAACTTCTGCACCGCCTCGTATTGCGTCGGCGCTGGGTCTTCGGTGGTGAAGCCCCAGGCATAGGCGAAGAATTTCAGGTTGCGACTGGCGGTTACGGAGGCATCCTTCTGCCGCAGCGAGCCGGCCGCCGTGTTGCGCGGATTGACGTAGTCCTGCCCGCCTGTCGCCGCCGAGCGCGCCTTCAGCGCCTCGAACTCGGCATAGGTCATGTAGACCTCGCCGCGGATTTCGATCACGTCCGGCCAGCCGGACCCCTTGAGCCGATGCGGAATGTCGGCGATGGTCTTCAGGTTCGCGGTGATGTCTTCGCCGACGGCCCCGTCGCCGCGCGTCGCGCCCTGCACGAACACGCCGTTCTCGTAGCGCAGCGAGGCCGACAGGCCGTCGATCTTCGGTTCGGCGGTGAAGGCGATGTCGAAGTCCTTGTCGCGCTCGAAGAAACGCTTCGCCCGCTCCAGGAAATCGACGACATCCTGATCCGTATAGGCCTTGGCGAGGCTGAGCATCGGCACCGCATGGCGCACCTTCGCAAAGCCTTCCGCCGGCGGCGCACCGACCTTCTGCGAGGGCGAATCCTCGCGCACGAGATGGGGAAACCGGTCCTCGATCGCATCGTTGCGTCGGCGCAGCGCGTCATATTCGGCGTCCGAAATCGTCGGGGCGTCTTCTGTATGATAACGCCGGTCGTGCTCGGAGATCTCCGTGGCGAGCCGCTCCAGCTCGGCCGCGGCTTCGCTTTCGCTGAGGTCTTCGACGGGCTTTTCGGACATTGCGCTGCTTCCTCGGATATCGGACGCCACCATAGAGCAGGATCAATCGGCGCGGGAGCCGGAATTGGGGAAAACGCCACGCGAACAGCGGGATGGCCCCGCCTGCTGACTCACGCTGACAGGGATGGGATGGGAGGTGTCGAAGCGCGCCGGCGTTCCCCTCCCCCTTGAGGAGGAAGTCGGTACACTTCATCCTCGCCACGCTGCCTTTCGGCCCTGGCTATTGTCAAAGAACTGACCTCGTTTGCCTGAGGTCGGGAAGCGGGCGCGGGAGCCGTGCCTGCTAAGATAGTAATGGCGCGGCATCCCGCGCCCGCCGGTGTTCTTGCCTCCCCAAGGGTCGCTGCCGCCTTTCTGGGGCGGCCCGCTGGCTCGGTCGAGGCCCGGACTTGGGGGCTCGTCACCCAGCCGCCTACCGCAGACGACCAGCCCGGCACCGTCTCCTGCCACAAGCGCCCGGTTCGCGACCCGCGTTCCCGCACAGGAGATGACGAGGAGTATGAGGTGGGTGCGGGAGACGTGGATAGATTTCGAAGATTTTTGGAAGAGGGAGCGCGCCGTGGGTGCCCCTCTTCCCAGAAGCCTCAAACCGCCGTGTTTTCCCTCAGCAGCCGCTCGGCGGCGGCGCGGGCTTCTTCGGTGATGGTGGCGCCGGCAAGCATGCGGGCGATCTCCTCCTGCCGCGCGGCGCGATCCATCTCGGCGATGCCCGTCGCCACCCGGTCCGCGCCGCCGGCCTTGGAAATGAGGAAATGCGTGGCCGCGCGCGCCGCCACCTGCGGCGCATGGGTGACCGATAGCACCTGCACCCGGCCCGCCAGCCGCGCCAGCCGCTGGCCGATGGCGTCGGCCACCGCGCCGCCGACGCCGGTGTCGATCTCGTCGAAGACCAGCGTCGGCGCCGAGCCGCGATCGGCCAGCGCCACCTTGAGCGCCAGAAGGAAGCGCGAAAGCTCGCCGCCGGACGCCACCTTCATCATCGGCCCCGGCCGGGTGCCGGGGTTGGTGCGCACCCAGAACTCGACCTGGTCGATGCCCTCTTCCATGCGGCTGTCGGCCTCGCTGGAAAGCTCGACGATGAATTCGGCTCGCTCCAGCTTGAGCGCCGGCAGTTCGGCCATCACCGCCCTGGCAAGGCCGGTGGCGGCACCATGGCGCTGCGCCGAAAGCTGGGTGGCGGCTTCGTCATAGGCCTGCCGCGCGGCGGCGGCCTGTTTTTCCAGCACGTGCAGCTTTTCCTCGCCGGCGTCGAGGTCGGCAAGGTCGGCGGCCATGGCGTCGCGCAACTGCGCCAGGTCGTCGACCGCGACATTGTGCTTGCGGCCGGCGGCGCGCAGCGCGAACAGCCGCTCCTCCGTCCTTTCCAGCTTCTCGGGGTCGTATTCGGTGGCGCGCAGCGCTGCCTCGACGCCAGACTGCGCGGCGTCGAGCGAGATCATCGCCTCGTCCAGCGACTTCACCACCTCGTCGAGCAGGCCGGGCACCTCGCCCGCCTTGCGCTGCAGCCGGCGCAGCAGCGCCGCAAGCTGCGGCAGCGGCGATGCCGGGCCAGACAGCACATCCTCGGCGTCCTTGATCTCGGAGGCGATCTTTTCCGAGCGCATCATGACGGCGCGCTGTTCGGCGAGGTCGGTTTCCTCGCCGGGCTCGGGATCGAGCTGGGCAAGTTCGGCCACCGCCGCGCGCAGGTAGTCGGCCTCGCGCGCCGCCGCTTCCACCCTGGCTTTGTGGCGGGCAAGCTCGCTCTCGCAGGAACGCCAGTGGCGCCACGCCTCGCCGACGGCGCGCACCGAGCCGAAATGGCCGCCGAAAGCGTCCAGCAGGTCGCGATGCGCGGCCGGGTCGACCAGCGCCCGCTCGTCGTGTTGGCCGTGGATCTCGACCAGCGCATGGCCGATGTCACGCATCAGCGCAACGCTGGCCGGCTGGTCGTTGACGAAGACGCGCGTGCGCCCGTCCGCCATCTGCAGCCGCCGCAGGATGATGTCGCCGTCGTCCTCGATGGCGTTGTCGGCGAGGATGGCGCGGGCCGGATGGTTGCGCGGCACGTCGAAGACGGCGATCACCTGGCCCTGGGTGGCGCCGTGGCGCACCAGCGAAGCGTCGCCGCGCGCGCCGAGCGCCAGCGACAGGGCGTCAAGCAGGATGGACTTGCCGGCGCCCGTCTCGCCCGTCAGCACCGACAGGCCGGACGAGAAATCGATGTCCAGCTTCTCAATCAGGACGATATCGCGAATCGACAGTCTGGAGAGCATCGGCGCTCTATACCATCATACGCCGCCGGCGTGATGCCGCCCGCGTTGCGTCAGGCGCCGCCGGTGATCAGCTTGCCGGCCTTGGAAATCCACGAGCCGGCGTTCTCGCGCGGCTGCAGGCCCTTGCTCTGCAACAGCTTGTAGGAATCCTTGTACCACTGGCTGTCCGGATAGTTGGTGCCGAGCACCGCCGCCGCCGTCTGCGCCTCGTCGGTCAGGCCCATCGCGTAATAGGCTTCCGTCAGGCGCGCCAGCGCTTCCTCGATGTGGCGCGTGTTGGAGTAATTCTCGACCACGGTGCGGAACCGCTTGATGGCGGCGATGTATTCGCGCCGCTCCAGGTAATAGCGGCCGATCTGCATTTCCTTGCCGGCGAGCTGGTCGTTGGCGAAGCGGATCTTCGCCTTGGCGTCCTCGACATATTCGGAATCGGGCCAGCGCTGCACCAGATCCTGCATCGCCTGGATCGTCTGGCGGGCTTCCTTCTGGTCCTGCGTCACGTCCTTGATCTGGCGGTAGTAGGACAACCCGATGATATATTCCGCATAAGGTGCGTCCTCGGTCGAGGGATAAAGCGTCAGATACCGCTTGGCCGAGGAAATGGCGTCGTCGTAATTGCCCTGCCGATAGTTGGCGAACGCACCCATCACCATGGATTTGCGGGCATATTCCGAATAGGGATGCTGGCGGTCGACCGCCGCGAACTTCTTGCTCGCCTCTTCGAGGCGGCCGGCGTTCATATTGGCGAGCGCCTGGTTGTAGAGCACGTCGGCCGGGTCGGTCTGCTCGACATAGGTGGACAGGTCGACGTCCTTCTCCGACATGCAGCCGGATACCAGCAGCGGCCCGATTGCGGCCAGGGCGACTACCAAAGACTTTGCCGGCGCGGTCGTCATGTCGGCTTTCCTGAACAGCATAATCGGTTCTCGCCCTCTGCCGCATGTCTCCCGAAATGGCCCCGGTCTCGGGAAAGACATGCGTAAAATCAAAAAGCTAAAGCGTACCGGGCGATTCTGAAAGATCGCGACACGCTTTAGGCGCCTTGTCGATCGTCGGCGCGCAGCCATAGACCATAACCGCATCGCGCGGCAACGCCATGGCCCGGCAATCGCACATTTTTATGGCTTTTTGCAAAGCGCTCGCCTTCTCGCCATTTCCTCGGCCGGTGATGCAACGAGGCAACAGCCCGACCGGCGATGGGCGGGAGGCGGGAGATCAGAGAATCCAGGGCGCGTGCAGCGGCGCGCTCACCGCTTTCATTTCGGCGCCGCGGCCGCGTTCGCGCCGCGTCGTCTCGACGATCTCGAACGCCGAGCGGTCGGACAGCAGGCGCCGCAAGGCGGCGGCGTTGAGCCGGTGGCCGCCGCGATAGGAGCGGAAGCAGCCGATGAAGCAGGCGCCGGCCAGTGCAAGGTCACCCATCGCGTCGAGGGTCTTGTGGCGCGCGAACTCGTTGGAGAAGCGCAGGCCACCCATGTTGATGACCTTGTGGTCGTCGCCGATGACCAGCGAATTCTCCAGCGAGGAGCCGAGCGCATAGCCGGCGGCCCACAGCCGCTCGACGTCCTTCATGAAACCGAAGGTGCGGGCCCGCGCGATATCGTGGCGGAAAACGTCGGCATTGATGTCGGAAGCGAACTTCTGCCGGCCGATGGCCGGGCTCTCGAAATCGATCTCCACCTCGAAGCGCGTGCCGTCGTAAGGCCGAAACTCGGCCCAGGAGGCGCCGTTCTCGATTCGCACCGGCTTGACGATGCGGATGAACCGGCGCTTGACCGCCTGGGTTTCGATGCCGGCAAGGTCGATGGCCTCGACGAAGGGCATGGAGCTGCCGTCGAGGATCGGCACTTCGTTGCCATCGATCTCGATGACCAGATTGTCGATGCCGAGTCCGAACACCATCGCCATGAGGTGCTCGACGGTGGCGACATGGGGACCGTCCGGATTGCCGAGCATGGTGCACAGGTCGGTCGCGCCGACTTCCGAAACCAGCGCACGCAGCTCACGGACCTGGCCATCCTTGTCGGCGAGATGGAAGACGATCCCGGTATCGGCGTCGGCGGGAAGAAAATGGATGGAAACGGGCTTGCCGCTATGGACCCCCGTGCCGGAAAGAGTCGTGCGCGTTTTCAGGGTCGTTTGATAGTCGCTCAAAATGATCCCCATATGCCCGCGCGCTTCGGTCGGCCATGCCGACTCCCGGTCGTGATCTGCGATCGAAGCTGTTCGTCTGTTGGTACAGCGCCGGACCTCCACCCCAAGAGAAAACCCGCGCCGCTTATAAGATGCCGCGAAGATAAGCACGCCGCAGGCATCCTCCAAATCACGCTTTCTTACTTTTTGTAACGACGAACCCGATCACATCCCGCATCATAAGCAATTGTTTTAAAACGACAATAAAAGAAAGCGGGCAAACGGTCTCCCGTTTGCCCACTTACAATCGTCGCGATGCGCTTTCGATCAGTTGGCCTGGCGGCGCAGGAAGGCCGGAATCTCCAGCTGATCGTCCTCGTGAGTCGCGCGCGGCTGCGCCGCGATACGGCCGTGATCGTCGAGCTGGCCACGGCGCGGCGCGTAAAGCTGCGCGTCCTGCGGCGCAAGGCGGCGCACTTCCGGAGTCGCCTGGCGCAGCTTCGGCTCGCGCGGCTGCGCGGGCTGCAGGCGGGCCGGCTCTTCCTCGCGGCGGGTCAGGCCAGTCGTCAGGCGCTTGAGAAGCCCCATCGGCCCGCGATCCTCATGATCGATCGGGTTGGTCTTGGCCTCGACCTCGGCCTTCACCACCGGCGGGAAATCCTCGACGCGCGGCATGCGCTGCGGTACCGCGGCAACCGGCTGCGGAGCGGGCTCCAGGCGCGGCTGGTGGACAGGAGCGGCCATCGGCTGCGGCTGCATCTGCGGCTGGGCCGGCGGCGCCTGGAAGATGCGGTTCTGCGGATGGATGTCGTCGGCCGGCTGGTGCGCCGGCGCCGGGCGGGCCTGCGCCATCGCGGCGGCGTTGGCTTCGGCCTGCTGGATCGCTTCGGCCACCGGATCGGCGGCGCGCGGCTGCTGGACCGCCGACTGCGCCGCGACTGGACGCTCGTCGGTTACCGGCCGGCCGGCCGGCTTCGGCTGCGCCGGGCGGATGGCGATCGGGGCGGCCGCGATCTGCTCGGCCGTCTTGTCGATGCCGGTGGCGACGACCGACACGCGGATGACGCCTTCCAGTTCCTCGTCGAAAGTGGCGCCCAGGATGATATTGGCGTCCTGGTCGACCTCCTCGCGGATGCGGGTCGCGGCTTCGTCCACCTCGAACAGGGTGAGGTCGCGACCACCGGTGATGGAGATCAGCAGGCCCTTGGCGCCCTTCATCGAGGTCTCGTCGAGCAGCGGATTGGCGATCGCGGCCTCGGCCGCAGCCATCGCCCTGCCCTCGCCGGAAGCCTCGCCGGTGCCCATCATGGCCTTGCCCATCTCGCGCATGACCGAACGCACGTCGGCGAAATCGAGGTTGATCAGGCCTTCCTTGACCATCAGGTCGGTGATGCAGGCGACGCCCGAATAGAGCACCTGGTCGGCCATGGCAAAGGCGTCGGCGAAGGTGGTCTTGTCGTTGGCCAGCCGGAACAGGTTCTGGTTCGGGATGACGATGAGGGTGTCGACGCACTTCTGCAGTTCCTCGATGCCGAGGTCCGCCGTCTTCATGCGGCGCTGGCCTTCGAAATGGAACGGCTTGGTCACCACGCCGACGGTCAGGATGCCCTTTTCGCGGGCGGCGCGGGCAACGACGGGAGCGGCACCCGTGCCGGTGCCGCCGCCCATGCCGGCGGTGACGAAGCACATATGGGTGTTGGACAGGTGGTCGATGATCTCGTCGATGCACTCCTCGGCGGCGGCGCGGCCGACTTCAGGCTGGGAGCCGGCGCCGAGCCCTTCGGTGACATGCGCGCCGAGCTGGATCAGGCGCTCGGATTTCGACATGGTCAACGCCTGGGCATCGGTGTTGGCCACCACGAATTCGACCCCGCGCAGGCCGGCGGTGATCATGTTGTTGACCGCGTTGCCGCCGCCACCGCCGACACCGAAAACGGTGATGCGCGGCTTGAGCTCGGTGATGTCCGGCTTTTGCAGATTGATGGTCATTGTTCCTCGTCCTTTGCCTTTCCCGCCGCTTCGCCGCTGCGGCCGCCTATGGGGCTGTCCCCGTCAAACTTAAAAACTGTCTCTCAACCACTGACTTACGCGCTGTAACCGCCCCCCGGTTCCCGTCATCCTGAAGCGGAAACCGCCGAAAGCCGACTGGCTTTCGAAGCTCGCCATCTGCTGCGGATAGATGAGCAGGCCGACCGCCGTGGAAAACGCCGGTCCCTTGGCCGCTTCCGGCAGGCCGGCCACGCCGAGCGGGCGGCCGACACGCACGTTGCGGCCGAGCACGCGCCGCGCGGCTTCCGGCAGGCCGGCAAGCTGGCTGGCGCCGCCCGTCAGCACGACGCGCTTGCCGACCGCGTTGCCGAAGCCGGACTTGTTGATGCGCTCGCGCAGGATCTCCAGCGTCTCGTCGACGCGGGCGCGGATGATGCGCGTCATCACCGCGCGCGGGATCTGCAGCGGCGCCTCGCCGTCCTCGCCGATCGGCTGAATGCTGATGACGTCGCGGTCGTCGGCGATGCCGGGCAGCGCCGAGCCGTGCATGACCTTGAGCCGCTCCGCCGCCTCCAGCGACGTGGACAGGCCCTTGGCGAGGTCCAGCGTGACGTGGTTGCCGCCGACCGGGATCGAGTCGCCATGCACGAACTTGCCCTCGGAAAAGATCGAGATCGTGGTCGTGCCGCCGCCCATGTCGATGCAGGCCGCGCCCATCTCCAGCTCGTCGTCCACCAGCGAGGCCAGGCCGCTGGCATAGGGCGTCGCCACCATGCGCTCGACCGAAAGATGCGAGCGGTTGATCGCCAGCTCGATGTTGCGCAGCGGTGCGGCATCACCCGTCACCACGTGCATGTCCACGCCCAGCGTCTCGCCGACCATGCCGCGCGGATCGCGCACGCCACGCTCGGCGTCGAGCGAGAAGGCCACCGGCAGCGAATGGATCACCTCGCGCTCGGCCTTCAGCGCCTGCTTGGCGCCGGCGGCCAGCACGCGGCCGATGTCGGCTTCGTCGACCTCATGGCCGCCGAGATTGATGGTGGCGGCGAAGGTGTCGCTCCTCAGGCGGCCGGCCGTCATGTTGACGATCAGCGAATCCACCGTCAGCCCGGCCATGCGCTCGGCCGCGTCGACGGCCAGCCGGATCGCATGCTCGGCGCGGTCGAGATCGACCACGACGCCCGACTTCACGCCCTGCGACTTCTGATGGCCGATGCCGATCACCCGGGCGCGATGCGAGCGGCCGCGCAGAAGCTTGCCGTCGTCGCACGGCTTGAGCTGCGCGACCACGCAGCAGACCTTGCTGGAGCCGACATCCAGCACCGTCAGAACGCCGGAGCGGCGCGCGGCGGCATCGCCATGGGAGCCGAGCCAGTTCATATCTTGCGCTCCAGCTTGCGCTTCACGGCCTTGGGCTTGTTCTTCAGCGCCGCGACCCGCGCCTCGGCGGCATCGGGCGAAAGTTGCACGACCAGCCGGTCGGCGATGCGCATGTCGACGGCGACGATGTCGCGCGACAGAAGACCCTTGTCATGGTCCAGCCGGACCAGCTCGGCGATCGCCTGGTCCTCGCCGCTTTCCGGCAGCTTGATGGTGACACCGTTGTCCAGCCTCAAATCCCAGCGCCGCTCGCCGACGCGGATATAGCCCTTCACCCGCGCCGCCAGTTCGGGATAGCGGCCGATCCTGGCCATCAGGTCGGGCGCCTGCTGCGGCGCGCCGGTGCCGACCAGCAGCGGCAGGTCCGCCTGCTTGCCGCCCGAATAGGGCGCGATGATGCGGCCGTCCTTCTCGATGACGGAAAGCTCGCGGCCCTGCTGCCAGATGGCAAAGGCCTGGCGCTCGTCGACGCGGACTTCCAGCGTATGCGGATAGACCTTGCGCACCGCCGCCTGCTCGACCCACGGCAGCGAGGCGATGCGCTCGCGCGCGGCCTCGGCATCGAAGCCGATCAGCGAGGTCCAGCCGTCCAGCCCAAGCTTGTCCAGCACGTCGATCTCGGACGTCTGGCGATTGCCCACCACCTTGATCTGGTCGACGGCGAAACCGGTGCGCGCCGTCACGCCCTGCACGAAACCGTCGAGATGGCCGCCGAGATAGCCGCCGTAGGTGGCGCTCGAAGCCAGGAGCACGGCCGAAAGAACAGCCGCCGAGAACGGCGGCGCGGAGAAATCGTCCTCGCCGAGACGCGCGATGAGGCGCACCGGCCGGCGCAGCCAGCGCGGCAATACGAAACGCTCGAACGAGGGGAACGCGCCGAAGGCCGGGCGACGGCCCGCGCCCTTCCTGCTTTCCTGTCCCCACCTCAACGCAGGCACGAAGCGTCCTCCACCATCCAACTCAACAGATCGCCGAACGAATGTCCCGCATGCGCGGCGATTTCAGGCACCAGAGACGTCGGCGTCATGCCCGGCTGGGTATTGATCTCCAGCCACACGACCTCGCCATTTTCCGAATGGCGGTCGTCGTAGCGGAAGTCCGACCGGGAGACGCCCCGGCATCCCATAGCTTGATGAGCCTTGAGCGCCAGTGTCAGTATTTTTTGGTAAATATTCGGTGAAACTTTCGCGGGGCATTCGTGTTTTGAGCCGCCCGCGACATATTTCGAGTCGTAATCATAGAAGGCGTGACCGGTCGGGATGATCTCGGTGACGCCCAGCGCCACGTCGCCCATCACCGCGCAGGTCAGCTCGCGTCCATGCACGTAGCGCTCGACCATCACCGCGGCGCCGTATTTCCACTCAGCCGAGGAAATGACCTGCGGCGGATGCGACTGTCCTTCCTTGACGATGACGACGCCGAAGCTCGAGCCCTCGTTCACCGGCTTGACCACGTAGGGCGGCTTCATCGGATGCTCGCCGCCGATCGAGAAGCGGTCCACGATCCTCGATTCGGCGACCGGGATTCCCGCCGCCTTGGCGATCTTCTTGGCCTGCCCCTTGTTCATCGCCAGCGCCGAGGCCAGCACGCCCGAATGCGTATAGGGAATGGCGAGATATTCGAGGATGCCCTGGATGGTGCCGTCCTCGCCGAAGGGACCATGCAGCGCATTGAAGGCGACATCCGGCTTGAGGTCCGCCAGAACCGAACCGACATCGCGACCGGCATCGATGCGGGTCACCCGATAGCCTTCCGCCTCCAGCGCATCCGCGCATGCCGTGCCGGATGACAGCGACACCGGGCGCTCGGACGAAAACCCTCCCATGAGGACAGCGACATGCTTCTTCATACGCCGGTGATCCCCTCTCGCGGCGGCCTACACTCCTGTTTCCCGATTCAGAATCCGAGTCCTCCGGCAGGTGCCCCCTCCAGACGGAAAACGCGCCGTACGCGACGCACGACTCAAATCAGGAAACGCTTCAGGGCAGAGAATCAGAGAGTTGATTCCGTGGCAAGTCCTTAAGATTCCGAGAGATTCACTTTCTGAAAAAACTTTGAATAAAATTGTCCGCGCGGACCCTCAGAGCAACTGCCCGAGGAACTCCTGAACCTCGCGTCCCGGCCGGAAGGCGCCGATGCGCTTGATCTCCCAATGCAACCGGATGCCGGAGTTTTCCAGCACCCGTGCCCGCACGGTTTCACCCAGAAATTCAAGGTCGTAGCCGGTGGCGTTGCCGGTGTTGATCATGAAGTTGCAGTGCATCGGCGACATCTGCGCGCCGCCGACCATCAGCCCGCGGCAGCCGGCCTCGTCGATCACTTTCCAGGCCGAATGGCCTTCCGGGTTCTTGAAGGTCGAACCGCCGGTCTTCTCGCGGATCGGCTGCACCGTCTCGCGATGATGCTGGACGGCGTCCATCGCCGCCCTGATGGCGTCCTTGTCTTCCGCATAGCCCTCGAACACGGCTGACGTGAAGATCAGCCCGGCCGGAGCCGAGGAATGCCGGTAGGCGTAGCCCATCTCGGCGTTGGACAGGACATGCAGATTGCCCTGCCGGTCTAGCGCGCGCACCTCGACAACGCGCTCGCGCGTCTCCACGCCGTTGGCGCCGGCGTTCATCCTGAGCGCCCCGCCGAGGGCGCCCGGAATGCCGTGATAGAAGTGGAAGCCACCGATGCCGGCTTCCAGCGCCGCCGCCGCCAGCCGCTTGTCGGGAAGTGCGGCACCGGCGCGGATGCGCGTCGGCGACACCACTTCCGCCTCACCGAAACCCTTGGCCGAAAGCCTGACGACGAAGCCCTCGATGCCGCCGTCGCGCACCAGAAGGTTGGAACCGATGCCGACGACGGTGAGCGGGATGTCCTGCGGCACCGCCTTCAGGAAGGCGGCGAGGTCTTCCTCGTCGGCCGGCTGGAACAGCGCGTCCGCCAGGCCGCCGGCGCGGAACCAGGTGATCTTGTCCATCTCGGCGTTCGGCGTGATACGGCCGCGCAAGGTCGCAAGCCGGTCGCCCAGCGAGGCAAGAAGCTTTTCGCCGCGCGTCATGAGGCCTCTGCCCCCGCCAGTTCCTTCGGCAGCGCGTAGGCCCATTGGGTGATGTTGCCGGCGCCGAGGAAGATGACGAAGTCGCCGGGCCTTGCGATCTCGCGCACGATCGGCGCGATCGCCGCCGGGCCTTCGATGTAGCGCGCGTCACGATGGCCGCCGGCGCGGATGCGCGCCACCAGCGCCTCGCCGGTCACGCCCTCGATCGGGTCTTCACCGGCCGTATAGACCGGCGCCACCATCACCGTATCGGCGTCGTTGAAACAGGCGGCGAATTCGTCGAACAGGTCGTGCAGACGGGTGAAGCGATGCGGCTGGGCGATCGCGATGATGCGCCCCTTGGTGGCGTCGCGCGCCGCCTTCAGCACCGCCTTGATCTCGACCGGATGGTGGCCGTAATCGTCGAACACCTCCACGCCGTTCCACGAACCGGTGTGGGTGAAGCGCCGCTTGACGCCGCCGAAGGACGACAGCCCCTTGCGGATGTCTTGCTCCGAAATGCCGAGTTCGTTGGCGACCGCGATGGCGGCCGTGGCGTTGGAGACATTGTGACGGCCCGGCATCGGCAGGCGCAGGCCGGCAATGGTCTTGTCCGCGCCGCTCTTGCGGTTGCGGATCGTCACGTCGAACAGGGAAGCGGCGCCGTCCATGCGATGGTTGACGAAGCGCACGTCGGCCTGCGCGTTGCCGCCATAGGTGACGACGCGGCGGTCGCCGATGCGCGACACCAGCGCCTGCACCTCCGGGTGGTCGGTGCACATGACGCCGAAGCCGTAGAACGGCACGTTCTCGACGAACTGGCGGAACGCTTCGCGCACCGCGTCGAACGAGCCGTAGTGGTCGAGATGCTCGGGATCGATGTTGGTGACGACGGCGATGTCGGCCGGCAGCTTGAGGAAGGTGCCGTCGCTCTCGTCGGCCTCCACCACCATCCAGTCGCCGGCGCCCATGCGCGCATTGGTGCCGTAGGCGTTGATGATGCCGCCGTTGATGACGGTGGGGTCAAGCCCGCCCGCTTCCAAAAGAGTCGCCACCATGGAGGTCGTCGTCGTCTTGCCGTGCGTGCCGCCGATGGCGACGGCATTGCCGAAACGCATCAGTTCGGCCAGCATTTCAGCCCGGCGCACCACCGGCAGAAGCTTTTCGCGCGCGGCGGCGAGTTCCGGGTTCGATTTCCTGATCGCAGTCGAAACCACCACGACCTCGGCGTCGCCGAGGTTTTCAGCCCTGTGGCCGACGAAGCACTCGATGCCCTTTTCGCGCAGGCGCTGCACGTTGGCGCCGTCGGCCTGGTCCGAACCCTGCACCTTGTAGCCGAGATTGTGCAGCGCCTCGGCGATACCGCTCATGCCGATGCCGCCGATGCCGATGAAATGCACGAGGCCGATGGTCTGCGGCATCTTCATGCGCGCTCTTCCTTCCTGAACGTCTCTACGGATTTGCGCGCTGCAATAGCCTCTGCGAGGTCGGCAAGCAACCGCGTGGCGTCGGGCTTGCCGGCAGACTTCGCCGCCGCAGCCATTTTCGCCAGGCGCGCCGGATCGTTCATCAGCGCGCCGATCAGTTCGGCGATGCGCCCGGGCGCCAGCGTCGATTGCGGGTGCACCTCGGCTCCGCCCGCCGCCGCAAGCGCCGCCGCATTGGCCGCCTGGTCGTGGTCGAGCGCATGCGGATAGGGCACCAGCAGCGCCGGCCGGCCGATGACGGCGATTTCCGAGACGGTGGAGGCGCCGGAGCGCGACAGCACCAGATGCGACGCCGCCATGCGGGCGGCCATGTCGGTGAAGAAGGGAGAAACTTCGGCCGTAACGCCGAGTTCGGCATAGGCGGCTTTCACCCGTTCCGCGTCATCGGCGCGAGCCTGCTGGGTGACGGCCAGCCGGGCGCGCTCGGCCGGCGAAAGCATCTTGATCGCGGCGGGCACGGCATCGGAAAAGAACTGTGCGCCCTGGCTGCCGCCGAACACCAGCAGCCGGAACGGCGCGCTGCCCTCGGCCGGCACGTAGGGCTGCGCTGACGCCTCGATAACCGCCGGACGCACGGGATTGCCCGTCGTCACCGTCTTGCCGGGGAACGCGCCCTGCCCTTGCGGCAGGAAACCGCCGGCTATGGCGTCGACGCGCGCGGCCAGCGCCCGGTTGGCGCGGCCCATCACCGCGTTCTGCTCGTGGATCAGGCTCGGCACCTTGCGCCGCGTCGCGGCATAGACGGGCGGCAGCGTCGGATAGCCGCCGAAGCCTACGACCGCCGCCGGCTTTGTCCGCGCGATGACGGCGGATGCCTGCCTGACGCCGCGCCAGATCGCCCACAGCGCGCGCGCCAGCGCCAGCGGATTCTTCGAGCCGATGGTGGCAGAACCGACGGTATGCACGGCGTCCGCCGGAAAGGTGCCGGTGAAGCGGCCGACGCGCTCGTCGGTAACGAGATGCACGCTCCAGCCGCGCGCCTTCAGTTCATGCGCCAGCGCCTCCGCCGGGAACAGGTGGCCGCCGGTGCCCCCGGCGGCGAGAAGGATGGGACCCTTTGCCATCGTGTCTCATTCTGCCGGCAGGGTGCGCCGGACGAAATCGGTGAAGCCGACCTGCTTGCGCCGTTCCGGCTTGCGCCGCGTCAGCGCCAGCACCATGCCCATCGAGATCGCGATGGCGATCTGCGAGGAGCCGCCATAGGAGATGAAGGGCAGCGTCATGCCCTTGGCCGGCATCAGCTGCAGGTTGACGCACATGTTGATCATCGATTGCAGGCCGAACACCGTCACCAGCCCGCCGATGGCGTAGCGGGTGAAGTCGTCGTGCTCCTTCAGCGCCGTGTTCAGGCCGCGCAGCACGATGAAGGCGAAGATCGCCATGATGAAGAAGCACATGATGAGGCCGTATTCCTCGCCGGCCACGGCGAAGACGAAGTCGGCGTGGCTGTCGGGGATGACGCGCTTGATCGTGCCCTCGCCCGGCCCGAGGCCGAACCAGCCGCCGTTGATCAGCGCTTCCTTGCCCATGTCGACCTGGAAGGTATCGCCCTCGCCGGTGAGGAACTTGTCGATGCGCAGCGCCACATGCGGGAAGACGGTATAGGCGGCGAAGATGCCGCCGACGCCGGCCGCACCCAGCACCACGATCCACAGCCACGACAGGCCGGCCATGAAGAACATGACGCCCCAGGTGCCGGTCACCAGCATGGTCTGGCCGAGGTCGGGCTGCGCCACCAGAAGCGCCAGCACGAGGCCGAGCAGGATCATGGCGAGCACGTTGCCGGGGATGTCGTGCTGGCGCTTCTGCTCGGAAAACAGCCAGGCGCAGATGACGACGAAGGCCGGCTTGAGGAATTCGGAAGGCTGGATCGACATGCCGGCGAGCGACACCCAGCGCCGTGCGCCCTTCACCTCGATGCCGATGTAGAGGACCGCCACCATCAAAACCAGCATGACGGCGAGCATCAGGATCGCCATGCGCCGGATCTGGCGCGCGTCGAGGAAGGAGACGGCGAGCATGGCGCCGAGCGCCAGCACGGTGAAGACGATCTGGCGGGTGGCGAAATGGAACGGATCGAGGCCGATGCGCAACGCCACCGCCGGGCTCGCCGCGAAGGACAGCACGATGCCCAGCCCCATCAGCGACAGGAAGGCGGCGAGGAACCAGCGGTCGATCGTCCACCACCAGGTGGCGACGGGGCTCGTGTCGAGACGGCTTGCAACGGCCATTATCGTGACCCTCCGATAGGTTCTATGCCCTCGATAGCATTCACGGCTTGCCTGAAGGCTTCGCCGCGCACCTCGAAATTGCGGAACTGGTCGAAGCTGGCGCAGGCAGGCGACAACAGCACCACCGCCTCACCGCCGTCGTCCTTCGCCGCATCGGCCGCCGCATGCTCGACAGCCGCCGCCAGCGTGCCGGAAATCTCGTAGGGCACGGCGTCGCCCAGTGTGGCTGAAAAGGCGGGTGCGGCCTCGCCGATCAGGTAGGCCTTGGCAATGCGGGAGAAGAAACCGCGCAGCGAGGTGATGCCGCCTTCCTTGGGCAGGCCGCCGGCGATCCAGTAGATGCGCGGGAACGACGACAGCGCGGGCGCCGCCGCATCGGCATTGGTCGCCTTGGAATCGTTGACGAACAGAACGCGGCCCTTCTTGCCCACCTGCTCCATGCGGTGCGCAAGGCCCGGGAAGCTTTCCAGCCCCGACTGGATCTCGCCGAGGTCGAGACCGACTTTCAGACATGCAGCCACGGCGGCGAGCGCGTTCTGCGCGTTGTGCTGGCCGCGCAGCGAGCCGATGCCTTCGAGAAAGCCGATGCGCTCGTACCGGCCGTGCACGGCTTCCATCAGGTCCGTGCCGTCGGCGAAATAGCCGTCGGTCAGCGGCAGCCGCTTGGAGATGCGCACAACCTGCCTTCCGGCCTGTTCCAGCCGGTCGGCGATCTGCGCGCAATAGCTGTCGTCGACACCGACGATGGCCGTGTCGCTGCCGGCCACCAGCCGTTCCTTGATGTCGGCGTAGTGCTGCATGGTGCCGTGGCGGTCGAGATGGTCAGGCGTCAGGTTGAGCAGCACGCCGGCGGTCGGATTGATCGAGGGCGCGAGGTCGATCTGGTAGGACGAGCATTCGACCACGTAGAAGCGGTCCGGCGACGGCTCGTCGAGCGTCATCACCGCACGGCCGATATTGCCGCCCATCTGCGCGTCGCGCCCGGACGCCTTGATGATGTGGGCGGTCAGCGCCGTCGTGGTCGACTTGCCGTTGGTGCCGGTGATGGCGATGAAGGGCGCGGTCGGCGCGCGCCGGTTGCGTTCGCGCACGAACAGCTCGACATCGCCGATCACCTCGACACCGGCGGCCCTGGCAAGCTCGACGGTCCAGTGCGGCTTGGGATGCGTCAGCGGCACGCCGGGCGACAGCACGAAGGAGGCGAAACCGCTCCAGTCGGCGCCGCGCAGGTCCGCCGTGGCGATGCCTTGAGCCTCCGCTCTGGCGACGCTTTCGGGATTGTCGTCCCAGGCGAGCACCTCGGCGCCGCCTTCAGCCAACGCGCGCGCGGTCGCCAGCCCCGAGCCGCCGAGCCCGAACAGCGCGACTTTTCTGCCTGCGAAGGAAGTGGCGGGGATCACGGACGACCCTATCTCAGCTTGAGGGTGGAAAGGCCGATCAGGGCCAGCATCACGGCGACGATCCAGAAGCGGATCACCACCTGGCTTTCGGTCCAGCCGAGCTTTTCGAAATGGTGATGGATCGGCGCCATCAGGAAGACCCGCTTGCCGGTCATCTTGAAGTAGCCGACCTGGATGATGACCGAGAAGATCTCGACCACGAACAGGCCGCCGATGATGGCCATGACGATCTCGTGCTTGGTCGCCACCGCGACCGTGCCGATCAGGCCGCCCAGCGCCAGCGAGCCGGTGTCGCCCATGAAGATGGCGGCCGGCGGCGCGTTGAACCACAGGAAGCCGAGGCCGGCGCCGATGACCGCGCCGAGGATGACGGCGAGCTCGCCGGTGCCGGGCACGAAATGGATCTGCAGGTATTCGGCGAACACCGCGTTACCCGACAGGTAGGAGATGACGCCGAAGGAAGCGGCCGCGATCATAATCGGCACGATGGCGAGCCCGTCCAGCCCGTCCGTCAGGTTCACCGCATTGCCGGCGCCCACCATGACGAAAGCGGCGAAGGGAATGAAGAACCAGCCGAGGTTGATGATCAGTTCCTTGGCGAAGGGGAAAGCCAGCGACGAGGAAAACGGCTCCAGCCCCGCGCGCATGATGACGAAGGAAGCGATGCCGGCGATGACGAACTCCAGCGCCAGCCGCGCCTTGCCGGAAAAGCCGAGGTGCGACTGCTTGGTCACCTTCAGGTAGTCGTCATAGAAGCCGATGCCGCCGAAGCCGATCATGACGAACATCACCACCCAGACATAGACGCTGGTCAGGTTCGCCCACAAAAGCGAGGAGCCGATGATGCCGGTGAGGATCATCAGCCCGCCCATGGTCGGGGTGCCGGCCTTCTTGAAATGCGTCTGCGGGCCGTCGGCGCGGATCGGCTGGCCCTTGCCCTGGCGGATGCGCAGCGAATTGATGATGGCCGGGCCGAAGATGAAGACGATCAGCGCCGAGGTGATCAACGCGCCGCCTGTGCGGAAGGTGATGTAGCGAAAGACGTTGAACACCGTGTGGTGCTCGGCGAAATCGACGAGAAGCGTCAGCATGCGATTCTATATCCCCCGATCGCCTCAGGCCCGTTTCTGGGCCTGGGCGGGAAATCTGTTGAGCAAAGCGTCCACCAGCCTGGCGAGGCCGATGCCCTTCGACGATTTGACCATCACCACGTCGCCCGGCTTCAGCGCCTGCATGAGCACGGGCTTCAAATCCTCGGCCGTGGCCTTCAGCGTGACGGCGATCCCTTCCGGCAGCGCCGCGGCGAGGTTCTGCATCTCGGCTCCGGCGAGCAGCACGACATTGGCGCCGGCATCCACCACCGGCTCGGCCAGAGCGGCATGCAGCTTCTGCGACTGCGCGCCGAGTTCCAGCATGTCGCCCAGCACCGCCACGCGCCGTCCCCCCTCGGGAACCGGCGTCGCCTTGAGCAGCGCAAGGGCCGCCCGCATGGAGACGGGATTGGCGTTGTAGCTCTCGTCGATCAGCGTGATCGGCCCCTTGGGATGCGGCAGCACATGCCGGCGGCCCCTGCCCGGCTCGGCCGAAAGATCGGCGAGCGCCAGCGCCGCCCTGGCGACGTCGGCGCCGACCAGATGCGCCGCGCCCAGCACGGCGACCGCGTTCTGCACCATGTGGCGGCCCGGCGCGCCGACGCGCGCGACGATCTCCTTGCCGCCGATCTTGGCGGTGACGGTGGAATGGTCGGCCTCCAGCGTGAAATCGACCAGCCGGTAGGTCGAGCGCGCATTCTCGCCGAAGCCGTAGACATGCTCGACGCCGGCCGTGCGCGCCATCTTCTCCAGCAGCTTCCAGCGCGGGTCGTCGCGGTTGAGCAGCGCCGCGCCGCCGGGCTCCAGCCCCTCGAAGATCTCGGCCTTGGCGGCGGCGATCTCGTCCAGGCTGCGGAAGAAGCCGAGATGGGCGGCAGCGATGTTGGTGATGACGGCGATGTGCGGGCGCACCATCTTGACCAGCGGGCGGATCTCGTTCGGATGGTTCATGCCGATCTCGAACACGGCATATTCGCAGTCGGCCGGCATCCGTGCCAGCGTCAGCGGCACGCCCCAATGATTGTTGAAGGACGCCGCCGAGGCATGCACCTTGCCGACGCTGGCAAGGACGTGGCGCAGCGCCTCCTTGGTCGAGGTCTTGCCGACCGAACCGGTGACGGCGACGATCTTCGCCTGGCTGCGCGCACGGGACGCCAGCCCCAGCCGCTCCATGGCGGCCAGCACGTCCGGCACCACGATCATCGGCGCAGTCAGCCGGCCGAGCGCCGGCAGCTTGCCCTCGGCCACCACCAGCACAGCGGCGCCGGCCTTGACGGCGGCGGTGGCGAAGTCATGGCCGTCCATCGCGTCGCCCTTGATGGCGAAGAAGGCCTCGCCGGGCTTGAGGGTGCGGCTGTCGATGGAGATGCCCGAAATGCCCTCCGGCATCGGCCCGAGCGGCCTGCCGCCCATCGCCTCCACCATCGCCTCGGATGTCCACAGATGGCTCATGCGGCGCGCTCCGTCAGCGCCGCGCGCACTTCCGCATGGTCGGAAAACGGCAGGGTCTGGGTTCCGACCGTCTGGCCTTCCTCATGGCCCTTGCCGGCGACGATGAGGGTATCGCCTGCGGCCAGCATCGCCACCGCCTCGTGGATCGCCTTGCGCCGGTCGCCGATCTCGATGGCGCCGGGCGCGGCGGCCAGGATGGCGGCGCGGATTTCTTCCGGCACTTCCGAGCGCGGATTGTCGTCGGTGACGATGACGACGTCGGCGAGACGGGTGGCGATCTCGCCCATGATCGGCCGCTTGCCCCGGTCGCGGTCGCCGCCGCAGCCGAAGACGACGACGACGCGGCCGGTGGTGAACGGCCGCACCGAGGTCAGAACATTCTCCAGCGCATCGGGCTTGTGGGCGTAGTCGACATAGACCGGCGCGCCGGCGGCCGTGGTGCCGACGAGGTCGAGCCGGCCGGGCGCGCCCTTCAGTCTTTCCAGCGCGGCCAATGCAACGCCGACCGGCGTGCCGGTGGAAATCGCCAGCCCGGCGGCGACAAGCGCGTTGGAAATCTGGAAATCGCCGGCCAGCGGCAGGTCGATCTCATGCAGTTCGCCGTCATGCTCGATCTCGGCGCGTTGGCGGTGGCGCTCGTGCTCGACGCGTTTCAAGGTCAGGAAGTCGCCGTGTCGGCCGACCGTCAGCACGGCGAGGCCCGCCGCCTTGGCCGCCGCGATCGTCGGCGCCGACCACGGATCGTCGGCGAAGATCACCGCCGGCGCGCCCTTCGGCAGCAGGTCCTCAAACAGACGCAGCTTGGCGCGATGATAGTCCTCCACCGTCGGGTGGTAATCCATGTGGTCGCGGCCGAGATTGGTGAAGGCGCCAGCGGCGAGCCGCACGCCGTCCAGCCGGCGCTGGTCGAGGCCGTGGCTGGAGGCTTCCATCGAAGCATGCGTGACGCCGGCCCCGGCAAGTTCCGCCAGCAGCCTGTGCAGCGCCACCGGATCGGGCGTGGTCAGCGAGCCGTATTCGTTGCGGCCGGGCGCCACCACGCCGGTGGTGCCGATTGAGGCGGCGGAAAGCCCAGCCTGCTCCCAGATCTGGCGCGTGAAGGCGGCCACGGAAGTCTTGCCGCTGGTGCCGGTCACCGCCACCATCGTCTCGGGCTGGCGGCCGAAGAAGCGCGCCGCGACCAGCGCCAGCGCAAGGCGCGGGTCGCCGACCGCGATGACGGGGACGGTCAGGCCGTCCGGCGCCGCCCCTTGAGCCATGACAACCGCAGAGGCGCCGCGCCGCGCCGCATCGGCCGCATAGGCAGTGCCGTCGGCCTTCGTTCCATGCAGCGCGAAGAACAGGTTGCCGGCTTCGACATGGCGGGAATCCGACGACAGCCCGGTGACCGCGATGTCGGAGAGCCTCTCGACAGGCAGGATACCGGCTAGGTCTTTCAGCTTCATAGAGATCGCAAACTCACAAATTCGTTTGAACAAGGCGCCGGTTGTCCCCTCGGCGCCCGCATTCAGGAGCTAAGAATCACTCATCCAATGAAACCAGCGTTGCGCCGTTTTCATGGCTGAAATCTGGCTTCACGCCAAGCATGGCAGCCGAGCGGGCGATAATGTTGTGGGCCATGATGCCGGCGTTGGAAGCGGCCGTGGCGCCCATGCCCGGCTTTTCCGGCTTCGGCTCGTCGGCGATGGTCAAGACGATGTATTGCGGATCGTCCATCGGGAACGCCGCCACGAAGGCGTTGAAGTTCTTGTCCTTGGAATAGCGGCCGTTGACGACCTTCTCCGCCGTGCCGGTCTTGCCGCCGACGCGGTAGCCGGGAACGCGCGCATTGCGGCCGGACCCCTTCTCGGCGTTGAGGGCATAGACATAGCGCATGGCGCTGACCGTGCTGTCCTTCACGACGCGCTTGGCCGTCTCCATCGCCTCCTGCTCGGAGCGCTTGAGGAAGGTCGGTTCCATCAGGAAGCCATTCATCAGTGCCGCGCAGCCCACCGCCGTCTGCAAGGGGGTGGTGGAAACGCCGTGGCCGAAGGCGATGGTGATGGAATTGACCTGTTTCCATACCCGTGGCTCGGTCGGCCGCGCCACTTCCGGCAGTTCCGTGTTCATCCGCTCCAGGATGCCCAGCCGGTGCAGGAACGCGCGGTGCCCGTCGATGCCGACGGCCAGCGCCTCGCGCGCCGAACCGATGTTGGAGGAGTAGATGAAAACCTCCGGCAGCGTCAGCACCCTGCCCTTGCCGTGGAAGTCGTGGATCGTCTGGCGGCCGACCCTGAGCGGGTGGGAGGCGTCGAAGCGGCTGTTGAGCGTCGCGTCGCCATCGTCGAGCACCATGGCGGTGGTGAAGCTCTTGAAGGTCGAGCCCATCTCGTAAAGGCCGGCCGACATCCGGTTCAGCCGGTTCTTGTCCTGGGCATTGTAGGGGTTGTTGGGATCGAAGTCGGGCACCGAGGCCATCGCCACCACTTCGCCCGTCTTGATGTTGAAGACGACGGCGCCGGCGGCGATCGCATGGAAACGCTCCATGCCGGTGGTGATCTCGTCATGCACGACATGCTGGACGCGCAGGTCGACCGACAATTTGACCGGCTTGAGGTCCTTCGGGTCGGCAAGGCCCGACTGCTGCAGCGCGGTCAGCCCCTGCTGGTCGATATACTTCTCCATGCCGGAGATGCCCTGGTTGTCGATGTTGGTCAGGCCGACGATGTAGGCCGCCGTCGAGCCGGCCGGATAGAACCGCCGCTTTTCCGTGCGGAAGCCGATGCCGGGAATGCCGAGCTGGAGGATTTCGGCTTGTTGCCTGGGCGTGAGCTGGCGTTGCAGCCAAACGAAGCCGGCGCCGCTTTTCAGCTTGTGATAGGTCTGCTCGTAGTCGATTTCCGGCAGCACCGTGGCGAGCTTCTCGATCGCTTCGTCGGCATCGACGATGTGGCGCGGCTCGGCATAGAGCGAGGCGGTCTTGATGTCGGTCGCCAGCACCTCGCCGTTGCGGTCGACGATATCGGGACGCGAAGCCGTCACGCGGCTGGCCGGCGGACCGGAATTGTCGGGCTCCTGGAAGCCCAGCCAGACGAGACGGCCAGCGATCGCCGCATAGATGCCGAGGAAGACCGCCATGGTCATGACGACGCGCGTGCGGGTGCGCCCGCCCGTTGCCTTGCGCGCGCCATCGACGACGATGGCATTGGCGTCGGCCGTGCCGGACTTGCGCCGGAACGGCCGGGCGAGCCCGGCCGGCAGCCTGACCTTGAACTTGGGCAGCGAACCGATCATCGCACCGCTCCGGTGATCGTCTGGTCGGGCTGGGCGTCCGCCGCGCCGCGAGAGCCGTCGGCGGTCAGCTCCTCGATGGTGACCGGCCGCGCCGGCAGATCGTCGAGCGTCACGAACTGATGCCCGTCCACCGGCTCCAGGTCGAGCTGGGCCTTGTAGATGTCGGCGAGCTTCTGCAGGCGCGCCGGCTGGGTCAGCAGGCTCCAGTCGGCCTTCAGGAGGTCGATCGTGTCCTCTTCCGTGCGGATCTGCGCCTGCAGGTAATGCACCTGCGCGCGCTGCTCTTCAGCCTCGCGCTTGATCTTGTAGGTCATGGCGGCAGCCGAGACCATGACGGCAATCAGCACTATGTCACTCGTACGGAACACGCTGTCTCACCTCTCTCCCGGCAAGGCACCGCCGGGCAATCTGGGAAGGCCGAAGGCCGAAAGGTCGTCCTGGCGGGCAGGCGCCGCGGTGCGCACGGCGGCACGCAGCCGCGCGGAGCGGGCGCGCGGATTGCCGGCGAGTTCGGCCTCGCCCGCCGTCACCGCGCGGGCGGGCTTCTCGAACGTCGCTTCCCGCGTCTTCGCCTCGGGCATGTGGCGCGAGCCGGCCGGCGCCGTCGCCCGCTCGGCGACGAAGCGCTTGACGATGCGGTCTTCGAGCGAATGGAACGTCACCACGGCGAGCCGTCCGCCGGGCTTCAGCACGCGCTCGGCCGCCATCAACGCCTTCGCCAGCTCGCCAAGCTCGTCGTTGACGTAGATGCGCAGCGCCTGGAACACCCTGGTCGCCGGATGGATCTTGTCGCCCGGCTTGCGGCCGACATGCGTCTCGATGGCGTCGGCAAGGTCCAGCGTGCGCTCGAACGGGCGCTTCTGGCGCCGCTGCTCGATCATGCGGGCGATGCGTCCGGCATGCCGTTCTTCGCCCAGCAGGCCGAAGATGCGGGCGAGGTCGTTCGCCTTGAAGCTGTTGACCACGTCGGCCGCGCTCATGCCCGCCTGCGCCATGCGCATGTCGAGCGGCCCGTCGGCGCGGAAGGAGAAGCCGCGCTCGGCCTGGTCGAGCTGCATGGAGGAAACGCCGATGTCGAGCACGACGCCGTCGGCGCTCTCCACCGCCTGGTCGAGGGTAGAGAACGGCGCCTGCACGAGTTTCAGGCGTCCCGCCGCTTCCTGCTCCAGCGCCCGGCCGGCTTCGATGGCGTCGGGATCGCGGTCGATGGCCACAACCGAGGCGCCTGCATCGAGGATTGCCCTCGTATAGCCGCCCGCGCCAAAAGTGCCGTCGACGATCGTCTCGCCGGGCTTCGGCGCAAGTGCGGCGAGCACCTCGGCAAGGAGGACCGGAATGTGGCGGGCCGGTCCGCCAACGGCGTGGAGGTCATCGCCGTGGCCCGCCATCATTCCGGCCGCTCCCCGGGCTTCGTCCCCTGCCGAAGCTGCAACAGCCGTGCCCTCACCTCGGCGCCATAGGCGGCGAGCCGGGAGGGCTCCCAGATCTGGAAGAAATTGCCGCGCCCCACGAAAGCCACCTCTGAGGAGATGCCCGTGTGTTCGCGGATGAAGTCGGAAACCGTGATGCGCCCGTCCTGGTCGAGTTTCAGGAACATGCCGTCGCCATGGCAGAAGAAGGACATGTCGTCCGCCGTCTGCAGGAAAGGATCCTCCTGCGCGATGCGCTGCTCGTAGCGGTCGAGCAGGTCGAGCCCGCCGACGTCTAGCGCCGGAACGTCCAGGCAGCGCAGCGCATAGAGTTCCGCATAGCCGCGCTTCTGCACCACCGAGCGGAAATGCGCCGGCACCGACACCCGCCCCTTGGCATCGATCCTGTTCACCGCGCTCGACAGGAAACGGTCCATTCGATGCTCCGGCCGCCCTGCCCTGCGGCGCATCCGCGCCGCCCGGGGCCAAGGCCGCCGTACCCCTTTCCATTGTTGCGTCCGCGCTGCCGCAGCGCGGCCCCTTCCCGGCTTTTCCGTCGCCTGCGCAGGCTGAAACCGGCAAACGGACAGCCGCCGCGACGGCCCGTTTGGCGTACGCTTCACCCTGACACGGAACGAAGGCTTGATTGTCGAAATGGGATACCATGGGGCACTATGGGCGTCAACGGGAACAAGCTTCACAACAAGAGACTGAAGGCCGCTTGAGGCGATCTTCCGGGGCATCGCCTGTTTATCCTCCATTAAGCCTAATGAAGTGTTTAAGCCGCCCGCTGAGCGCATCCGACCCTTGCCGCGCCGGGCCGGCGGTTCTAGGACCGGATCGGCATTCCGAAGAAAGGCCTCCCCATGTCCCTGTCGTCCAAGGATCGGTCCTCGCCCAATCGATCGTCGAAGGCACGCGCCGCCGGCCTTGCCCATCTGCGCGACGATGGCCTGAAGCGCGGGGATGCGATCCCGCTGCCGCTGACGATGGCCTCGATCTTCCATTCGCCGGGCGACTCCACCGGCTTTCACCAGTACGGTCGCTTCTCGAACCCGACATGGACGGCGGTGGAGGAGATGCTGGGGCATCTGGAGGACGCGCCCTGCGTCGGTTTCCCCTCCGGCATGGCGGCGATCTCGGCAGTGCTGTTCAGCCTCGTCAAGGCCGGCGACCGCATTCTCCTGTCGTCGGACGGCTATCCCACCACCCGGCTCGTCGCCGAGCGGCTGCGCGCCTTCGGCGTCGAGTTCGACGTCCGGCCGACCGCGTCCTTCCTCGACGGCGGCTTCGACGGCTACCGGCTGGTCTATGCCGAAACGCCGGCCAATCCGGGGCTGGACATCTGCGACATCGCCGCCGTGGCGAAAGCGGTGCATGCGGCCGGCGGCATCTTCGTCGTCGACAACACGACCATGACACCCTTCGGCCAGCGCCCGCTCGACCTAGGCGCCGACATCGTTCTCGCCGCCGACACCAAGGCACCGAACGGCCATTCCGACGTGCTGTTCGGTCATGTCGCCAGCCGCGACCCGGAGATCGTCACCGCCATCCAGGACTGGCGCAAGACGACCGGCTCGATCCCCAGCCCCTTCGACGCATGGCTGCTGCATCGCGGACTGGAAACGCTGGAACTGCGCTTCGAGCGCATGTGCGACAACGCCGAACTGATCGCCCCGCGCCTGAAGGCGCATCCGGCCGTGCGCTCGATCCGCTTCCCCGGCCTGCCGGACGATCCCTCCCACAACCTCGCCCGCGTCCAGATGGAGCGCTTCGGCTTCCTCATCAGCTTCGTGCTGGGTACGGAGGAAAAGGCGGAAGATTTCATCCAGGGCTGTGCGCTGATCCATTCGGCCACCTCTTTCGGCGGCGTCCACACCTGCGCAGAGCGGCGCACCAAGCGTGGCGACGCCGTACCGCCAGGCTTCGTGCGCCTCGCAATCGGCTGCGAACCGGGCGAGGAACTGTGGCAGGCCATCGAGGCATCGCTGGACGGGCTTGGCGGCTGAGGCCGGCTATTCCTCGAGGTTTTCAGCCGCCAGATCGCGCCTGCCGTGCAGGACGCGCAGGATCAGGATGCCGTCGCCTTCCACGCGGTATAAGAGCAGGTAGTTGCCGACGACGACCTGTCGTATCTCCCTACCAAGATCGTCCCGCGCGACACCCGAAAGAGGCTGCGTCGCCAGCAACCGGATGCGCCGCTCGAATCGGTCCAGCAACCGGTCGGCTGCATCAGGATTTTCCGTTGCGACATACAGCCAGATCTCGATCAGGTCGTCTTCGGCGAGTGCGGAGTGCCGGACTTTCATGCAGGCTGCCTACCGTTCACCGGCAATATGCCGCCGTCGCGCCTCGGCCTTGATTTCGTCCATCGAGGCGAAGCGGCCCGGCCCGCTGTCGATGCCTTCCTGCACAAGCGCTCTAAGTTCCTCCACCGTATAGCCGAGCAGGTCGCGGCGCTCCTTCCATAGCCTCAGCGCATCGCGCACGACCTCGCTGGCCGAGGCGTATTCGCCGGTCGCGACGGCCTCGTCCACAGCCGTCGCCAATTCGGACGAGAGGGTGATGCTGCGCTTGTCGATCTGGCCCATGGTCGTGCCTCCATTTCAGACACGAATGGTAGGATTAAATCGCACCGGCTTCAAGCGACTCGCGACCATCAGGCAATCTTGATTCACCGCATCGAGATTTGACTCGATACGGCAGCACACCGGTGCAAGCCTTTGGAATAGCTACGATTTCGCCGAAAGAGGACGAGACCACCATACCCGGGAGGGAAAAATGCCAGCCGGCCTGTAAGCCGGGTTCTGTATGGCCCCTGACCTTGCGGACAGGAACGTGGCGGCCATTCATCTTGGACGCGCATTGCTGCGCGTCTCACGCAACCTACCCGGACGGCTGGGCCGGAAACAGCCCCGAGGGTTTCCCCTCGCACCGCCCCTATTCGGTTTTGCTCCCGGTGGGGTTTGCCGTGCCGCTCCCGTTGCCGGTCGCGCGGTGGGCTCTTACCCCACCCTTTCACCCTTGCCACGCGTCGTCCCGAAGGATGGGCATGGCGGTTTGCTTTCTGTGGCACTTTCCCTGGGGTCGCCCCCGCCGGCCGTTAGCCGGCACCGTGTCTCCATGGAGCCCGGACTTTCCTCATCCGCAGCCTTTCAGCTGTCGCGGATGCGGCCGCCCGGCCGGCTGGCAGGGCGTATAAAGGGGTTCGCGCGGCAAAACGCAAACGAAAAAGCCGGCACGCGATGCCGGCTTTCTTGTCTCACACGCAAAAATCAGGCGGGCGAGCCTGCCGAGGCCATCTGGACCTTCACCTTGCGGCAATAGGCCGACGACACCGGATTCATCCGTGTCGCCGCATGGCCGGCATTGTATTTCAGGATCGTACCGCAGGTCGTGCCGCCGCCGAGGTCGCGCGCCATGGCGAGATATTTCATGCCGAACCTGATGTTGGTTTCGGGATCGTAGAGGCCCTTGACCGAGCCCGTATAGCCGAGCATGCGCGCCGTGGCCGGCTTGATCTGCATCAGGCCGACCTCGCCGGCGCTGCCGGTCATGTGCGGCCGGTAGTTGCTCTCGATGCTGATGACGGCCTTCGCCAACGACACCGGCACGCCGTAGCTGGCAGCATAGCGGGCGATGATCGCGCCGTAGCGGCCGCTATCGGCAGGCGCGGCCACCGCAGTCGGGGCTTTTGCATCGGCGCGGATCGAGGCGGTCTGCGTCATGTCGATGCGCATGGACTTGCGCCGGGCAACCTTGCCTTTCGCAGCCTTTTTCACCTTCACCGCCGCCGTGCGCTTGCCTGACGCCTTGTGCTTTTCGGCCTTGCGCTTTTCGACCTTGATCTTGGAGGTTTGTTTCTTGGCGGTTTCCGCCGGCTTGGAAACCACTGGCTGCTGCGAAAATCCGTTTCTTCCGGCGGAAGGAGCGGCATTCGCCGAACCGATGGCAAAAACGATCACGCCGGCAGCGAGAGCTGCCGCAAAAACGGGCAATCTGTACATGAAGTCCTGTTCTGGCTGGCCGCGCGACGGGGTAGCGCGCGGTGCTTGTTCTGATAGATGCCGGACGTTGGGGATCGTGGCCGGCATCGGCGGGAAGCCGGCACTTGCAGGGCGAATGAGCGCCAAAAATGACCGCTCAAGTCACTTTGCGTGACAGAATGTAATCCGGAACTAATACAGCGATCGCTTGAAGGCCGTTACGCGGCGGCGGCAGCGACCAGACGACGAAGCGTCCGCAACGTGGAGCCGTCGGCGATCCCGTCGACGCGGCGCGGTCGGAAATGCCTTTGGAAGGCTTCCACCACCACCCGCGTGCGGTCGTCGAAGACGGCGGTGATGTCGATGCCATAGCCGTAGAGCGAAAGCAGCGTCTGGAGTTCTTCGACCGCGCCGCCGGCATCGCCCTCGGACAGCGCCGCGCTCTGCCGGATCGGCGAGGCTGGCACGAAAAGGCCGACGCCGGCCTCGGCAAGCTGCCGCCACGGAAATTTCTCGCCTGGATCGATCTTGCGCCCCGGCGCGACGTCGGAATGCGCCAGCACCCGCTCGGGCCGGATGCCGTGGCGTTCGCATATGCCGGCGCCAAGCGCGATCACCGCCTCCACCTGCCGCCTGGGGAAAGTGCTGTAGCCCAGCACATGGCCCGGATTGACGATCTCGATGCCGACCGAGCAGGAGTTGATGTCGGTGACGCCGTGCCAAAAGCTCTTGCCGGCATGCCAGGCGCGCTCGGCCTCGCGCACCATCTGCACGATGCGGCCGTCCTCATGCACGAGATAGTGCGAGGACACCTCGCTCGCCGGATCGCACAGCCAGTCCTCGGCCGCCCGTCCGGTCGCCATGCCCGTATAGTGGAGGATCAGCATGTCCGGTGCCGATGGCCCGCGCCGCGCGCCGAAGTTCGGCGACGGCCGCACCTCGGCGCCCGGCTGGTCGGCCGCGAACCCGCTCATGCGGGCGCCAGATCCCGCTCGATCATCTCGTAGGCGGCGTTGATCGCCGCCAGGCGCGTCGTTGCGATCCGGATGAATTCCTGCGGCAGGCCGCGCGCGATCAGCCGGTCGGGATGGTTGGCGGCGACGAGCTGGCGGTAGCGCGTCTTGATCTCGGCGAACGGCTTGCCCCGTTCTATCCCCAGCACGACGTAGGGATCGCCCTCGCCGAGATGGACATGGCGGGCCATGATCGTCTGGTAGTGATTTTCCTCGATCTCGAAAATCTCGGCCACATGATGCAGGAAGCGCCCTTCCCGCTCGTGCAGCACACCGTCGGCGGTCGCGATATGGAACAGGCCGTCGAGGATGTCTTCCAGCATCATGCAGTTGCGGTGGCCGGACCCGCACAGTCGCGCCAGTTGCGCCGCATAGGCCTCGTAGCCGGCAACGTCGCGCTTGGCGAGATCGTAGAGACGCCCGACATTGCGCGCTTCCTCCGGCGGGACTTCGAAAATCTCGCGGAAGGCGCGGATCTCGTCCTGCGTGACGATGCCGTCGGCCTTTGCCATCTTGGCCGACAGCGCGATCATCGCCACCGAGAAGGCGACGCGCCGCCTGAGTTCGGCATCGCCGGCAAAGACCGTGCGCACAGCCTCCACCATCTCGGCGATCCCCGACGAGGCGGAAGACGACAGGCGGGCGATGAAATCGCCGATACGGCCCCAAATCGACATGCGCGCCTTTTAGGGCCATGGCATGCGCCTATCAAGCAGGACGTTTTTGCAGACCGGTTCCGCTCGTCACGATGCGGTGAACGCGCAGGACGATGCCGCCAAAAAAGAAGGCCGGCACAAGGCCGGCCTTCCCGATCGGATCAGGGCATCCGCGTTCAGTTCGCCGGGGCGGGCGAGCTGGGCGCCGGTTGCGGCTGCATCGTGTTGTCGGCCGGCGGGGTCGCCTCGGGCGTCGCCGGGGCCGGCTGCTCGGTCGCAGGCGGCGTGGTGCTCTGGGTGGTTGTGCTGTCCGACCCACTGCCGCTGTCGCTGCACGCAGCGACGCTCAACAGGGCCAACGCCGAAACCGACGCGAAAATGAGCTTCCTCATATCTCTCTCCTTCGCAAACAACGCCCGGTCAGTCATTTAACGGGCGGTCGACACCAAAATGCGGCGGCCGGCATTCGGTTTCGTCACATTGCGTTTCGCGCTGTAACAGCATTCACGAACTTGTGATCCGCGACAGGAGATCGTGCGACTGTCCCGCCCGCTACTTCAGCGCTTGCATCAGCGCCAGCACGAGCGTCTGCGGGCGATAGCGGAGCTTGGACGGCGTCAGCCCCATGCGCACGACGACCAGTTGTTCGGAAGGAATGACGGCGACGGTCTGCCCGTCATGGCCCTCCAGCCAGAAGGTATCGGACGGCAGGTCGCCGGCGACACCCGCGCCGGGCCTCTCCTCGTCGCCCGGCGCCTCGATCCACACCTGCCCCCTGCCATAGGCTTTCGAGGCCGCCGCCGGCTCGTGCATCCAAGAGACGAAGCCGTCCGGCAGGATGCGGTTGCCGTTCCACACCCCGTCCTGGAGCAGGAACTGGCCGAAGCGCGCCCAGTCATGCGCGGTGGCGTACAGGTAGGAGGAACCGACGAAGGTGCCGTGCTCGTCCGTTTCCAGCACGGCCGAACGCATGCCGAGCGGATCGAACAGCGCCTGCCTGGGCCACGCCAGCGCCTTCGCCGGATCGCCGACGGCGTCCTGCCATAGCCGCGACAGCATGTTGGCGGTGCCGCTGGAGTAGTTGAAGACCGTGCCGGGCTTCTCCGCCAGCGGCTTGGCGGCGGCGAAACCCGCCATGTCGGTCTCCAGATAGAGCATGCGGGTGACGTCCGTGACGTCGCCGTAGTCCTCGTTGAAGGCAAGCCCGCTCGACATCGCCATCAGGTCGGCGAGGCTGATTTCCGCGCGCCCGTCCGCCTTCCAGGCCGGAAAGAGACCTTTCGCGTCGAGGCTCATGCGCCCGTCCTTCACCAGCGTGCCGATGATGGCGGCGTTCACCGTCTTGGTCATCGACCAGCCGAGCAGCGGGGTGGCCGCCGAAAAGCCTTCGCCGTAGCGCTCGCCGACGATGCGGCCGTTCTTGACCGCCACGATGGCGCGCACCCCCTCGCCCGCCAGCGCCGCGTCGTCGAGGATCGCCGCCAGCGCCGGATCCTGCGAGGCATCCACCCACTCGCCCGCAGGCCACACCGCTTCGGTGTCCGGCGCAGCCGCCGGCGGCACGGTGGCGCCCAGCGCCTTCACCGCCTCGACATTGCCGTCCGGGGCGTTTGCGCAGCCGAAGCCTTCGCGCGCCACCGCGACGCTCCTGCCGAGGATCCACAACAGTCCGGCCGAGACGGTTCCTGCCTCGCGGTCGACATTCACCTTCATCAGCTTCAGCAAGGGATGGCCCGGCGCCTGCACGTCGACCGCCAGCACCTCACCGGGGTCGCGCCCGGCGAGGAAGACATTGGAGCAAACGATCTTGGCGCTGTAGCCGGAACCGACGCGGATCAGTTCCGGCGGCGCGAGATAGAGCCAGATGAACAGGCCGACGACGGCGACCACCACCAGCCGGACAAGCCACTTGAGCCCCGTCAGCACAACACCCATGTCGCCTCCCCGCAGAGCGATTCCGCCATCGATTTGCCGCCATTGCTCCCGCAAATCGACCGGCATGTCGAGCGCCATCAACCGAAAATCAACCATGATGGCCGATGACGCTGGGAGACAGGACGGTGTGCGTGGGGCTGCCGTTCGCCGGGGGATCGCAGGATCACCACAGGATTGAACCCACCAGCGGCCGGCTGGCACCGGCCTTGGACACGTCTGGGGTCGGGAGAGGTCATGCGCCGTTTCGCGGCATTGATAGCGCTGGTCACGCTCGCCGCCTGTTCGACCGCGGGCGGGCTCGCCGACCTGGCACCGTCCGGGTCCGAGACGCCGACGGTGGCGGTGCGCGCGCCGCGATTCGCCGACGCCGACCCGCACGAATGGGAAAGCGGCGCGCCCTGGACCTACGCCGTCCACGGCACCGACGTCGCCAAATACCAGACCAACATCGATTGGAGCTCGGCGAAAGCCAGCGGCATTTCCTTCGCCTTCGTCAAGGCGACGGAGGGCGGCGACCGCTACGACGAGAATTTCGAGCGCCACTGGGCCGGCACGCGCGCGGCCGGCATTCCGCGCGGCGCCTACCATTTCTTCTATTTCTGCCGGCCGGCGAGCGAACAGGCCAAGTGGTTCATCGACCATGTGCCGAGGGAGCGCGGCGCCCTGCCGCCCGTGCTCGACATGGAATGGAACCCGCATTCGCCGACCTGCAAGACGAGGCCGCCGGCGGCGACGGTACGGGCCGAAATGGCCACCTTCCTGACCATGGTGGAACGCCACTACGGCAAGAAGCCGATCATCTACACCTCGGTCGACTTCTTCGACGACAATGACCTTTCCACCTTCCGCGGCTATCCCTACTGGCTGCGCTCGGTCGCCGGCCACCCGCGCGAGAAATACGGCAGCCACCCCTTCACCTTCTGGCAGTACACCGGCACGGGCCTCGTTCCCGGCATGCCCGGCCAGTCGGACATCAACGTTTTCAACGGCTCCGAGTCCGCCTGGCGCACATGGCTGCGGCAGAACACCCGTTGACAGGGACCCTGCCGCCTGCTTTTCGGAGCGCGGGATCGCAGCCCGATCCTTGAAGAAGCGATGCAGGCGGACAGTTGCCTCCATCGGCTCGACAGGTTCGGAAGGAAAGCGATGTCCCCGCGCATCACGTTCAGGTGCCACCGGCTGGCTTTGGCGCTGCTTCTGGCGGGCACCGCCTGCACCACGGCGACCGCCTTCGCGCAGGAGGCTCCCGCAACGGCGGCGCCCGTCGCCTGCGGCGGCGATTTCGAGGCGTGGAAACAGGGCGTCGCCGCCGAGGCCAAGGCTGCCGGCGTCGGCCAGGCCGGGCTCGATGCGCTGGAAGCGGCGACCATCGACGAGAAGGTGCTTGCCCGCGACCGCGCCCAGGGCGTCTTCACGCAGACCTTCATCCAGTTCTCCGGCCGCATGATCTCCGGCTACCGGCTGAAGCAGGGCACGGCCAACCTGAAGAAGTATGCCGACGTTTTCGCCCGCGCCGAGGCCGAGTTCGGCGTGCCCGCCCCTATCGTCACCGCCTTCTGGGCGCTGGAGACGGATTTCGGCGCGGTGCAGGGCGATTTCCACACGCTGAGCGCGCTGGTGACGCTGGCGCATGACTGCCGCCGCCCGCAGGTGTTCCGGCCGCAGTTGGTGCCGCTGCTCACGCTGATCGACCGCGGTACCGTGCCGGCGGACGTGCAAGGCGCCTGGGCCGGCGAGATCGGCCAGACGCAGATGCTGCCGATCGACTATCTCGCCGACGGCGTCGACGGCGACGGCGACGGCAAGGTCGACCTGCGCAACAGCGTGCCCGACGTCATCATGACGACAGCCAAGAAGGTGCAGATGAAGGGCTGGAAGCGAGGCGAACCCTGGATCGAGGAAATACGCGTGCCCGAGGTCATGGACTGGAGCCAGACCGGCCGCACCAACAAGCTGCCGCTCTCGCAATGGGCCGAATGGGGCGTGACGCGGCCGGACGGTTCCCCTCTCCAGGACAGCGGCCTGAAAGCCGGCATCGTGCTGCCGATGGGTCACAAAGGCCCGGCCTTCCTGACCTACGAGAACTACGACGTCTATATCGAGTGGAACCAGTCGGCGACCTATGCGCTGACGGCGGCCGTGCTCGCCTCGCGCTTTGCCGGTGCACCGGCCTACAACCCCCGCAATCCCGATCCCGGCCTCGACCAGGCCGGCATGAAGGCATTGCAGACGAAGCTCGAAGCGCGCGGCTACGACGTCGGCACCGTCGACGGCATCCTCGGCACCAACACCCGCGAGGCCGTGCGTCAGGAACAGATACGGCTAGGCCTGCCCGTCGACGGCTGGCCGACAGCGGAATTGCTGGGAAAGCTTTGATCAACAATAGCGATCGGCGACAATTCAGATAATATTCTGCATTCCATAGTAAAAATTCTTATAGTGGCATTCCACTGGTCGTATTTTTGGTGAAAACGCGTTCTCCGATTCTTTTTTGTAGCGCTTCTCGCCCTCTATCGACCAAGCGTAATTGTATTTAACCGGCTTATCGATCAATTTATATATGAATTTCAGTATCGGGACATTTCCTCTCATCCCGCATTTGATCTCGGTCACGACGCCATTCTTTCCCAACGCTCGCATACTTGCAGCGTATGAAGGCACTTTCTTGAGGCTCATCCACTCAGTCGTACCGGCCCCTGCCGTCGCGGCGCTCAGGCCGAGACACAAGGCCATGGATGAAAACAAGACAGATTTCCTGCGGCGTTGCATGTTTCCCCCCGTCGATGTCGCGCCGATCCTCATGTTATGCCCGCCAAATGCGGGATGCTAGTCCGCCATCGTTTCCAAACTCGCGAATCCCTGCGGCGCGTCGCCCTCGTCGAAGGGCGTGGCGATCTCGACGAAGGTGTCGGGATAAAAGCCGTTGAAGCGCGTCCTCAAGGACAGCGAATAGGCGCCGATATGGCCGATCTCGATCCAGTCGCCGGTATCCACCGTTTCCGGCAGCCAGAACGGACGTGACAGGATATCGACGGAATCGCAGGTGGCGCCGCACACCTTGAACGGCACGATGGTCTTGTCCGAGCCGTTGCGGTTGCGGATCGCCGGGTCGGGAATGAAGCGCGCCGGCAGCGTGATCTTGCCGGTCCACGAATCCGACAGCGAGGCCCAGATGCCGTCATTGATGTAGAGCCGCCTGCCCTTGCGCATGAGCACGCGCACGATCAGCGACAGGCAGCGCGCCACGATCACCCGGCCGGGCTCGGCCACCAGCGGCATGTCCGCGAAGCCGTATTCCGTAAGGTCGCCCGACAGCCGCGACATGATCTGGCCGAGCGACGGCATCTCGACCGCCTTGCGGTTCGGATCGTGACCGTACTCGGCCGGGAAACCGCCGCCGACGTCGAGCCCCGCAAGGTCGAAGGTCAGCCGGTTACGCACCCAGTCGGCGGAGGCCAACGCCCGCTCGTAGGTATCGGGGTCTTCGATCTGGCTGCCGACATGGAAGCAAAGCCCGACCTTGTAGCCCGTCCGGTTGAGCCGTTCGGCCAGTTCCACCGCGTTCGCCGGGCCGGCGCCGAACTTCTTCGACAGTTCGTAGGCGGCGTGCCCCTTGGTCTGCACACGCACGAACACGGTGATGGCGCCGGGATCGATGTCGAGCGCGCGCACCACGCGCGTCAGCTTGGTGATCTCGTCCTCGTGATCGATGGCGACGACGCGGATGCCGTATTCCTCGAGCGCCAGCCTTATGTGCGACTGCGCCTTGACCGGATGCATGTAGAGCATTTCGGCATTCGGCGAGACGGCCCGAACGGCGGCGAATTCGCCCGGCGAAGCGACGTCGAAGACGGTGACGCCGGCCTCGGCCAACGCCTTCAGCACGATCGGCTCGCCGTTGGTCTTGACCGCATAGGCGGTCCTGCCGGGGAACATCTCCATGAAACGGCGGGCATCCGTCTTCAACACCTGCGGCCGGAAGCAGTAGACGGGATCGTCGGGGCGAAGCGCCAGCGCCGCCTCGCGGGCATTGTCGAATCGTTGCATGGACACTCCTCGGGCGATGGAGCGGCAATCTAGGGCAAGCGGCGGACAAGGAAAACCGCCTGCCGCCACTTCCTGATCATTCGCTTCCATAGAACGATCAAAGCGATATAATGAATTGGATCGATGTTTCGGAATGAGCGACAGCATGGCTGAAAACAAACGGGCTGTCAGCCATGAACGCTTATACGCCACCTCCCGCAGCACGTCGCCTGCCGGACGAGACCCTTCACGCGCCGCAGGCCGCCGGGCCGGGCCGGGCAAGTCTCGCCCGGGATCTGCTGCCAGGCCTGGCGCTGACGGCGACGATCGCGCTGGCCGCCTTTGCGCTGCGGCTGGTGCCGGGCGTCTCGACACTGAGCCCGATGATCCTGGCGATCCTGATCGGGCTGGTCTTCCACAATCTCGTCGGCACGCCGGCACGGGCCAAGCCCGGCGTGCGGTTCGCCTTGCGGCCGGTGCTGCGGCTGGCCATCGTGCTGCTCGGCCTGCAACTGACGGCGGCGCAGGTCGCCGAAGTGGGAGTGCGCGGCCTCGCCGTCATCGCGGCGACGCTTTGCGCCACCTTCCTGTTCACGATCTGCCTCGGCAGGGCGATGGGCGTGGAGCGCAAGCTCGCCCAGCTGATCGCCGCCGGCACCTCGATCTGCGGCGCATCGGCGGTGATCGCCGCCAGTTCCGTCACCCGCGCCACCGACGAGGACGTCGCCTATGCGGTCGCCTGCGTGACGGTCTTCGGCTCCATCGCCATGTTCGCCTATCCGCTGCTGCCGGCGGTGCTCGGCCTTTCGCCGCATGCTTACGGCCTGTGGGCCGGCGCCTCGATCCACGAGATCGCCCAGGTGGTCGCCGCCGCCTTCCAGGGCGGCCAGACGGCCGGCGAGTTCGGCACCGTCGCCAAGCTCAGCCGCGTCATGCTGCTGGCACCGGTGGTGCTCTGCCTCGGCTTTGCCGAAGCGCGCCGCGCCGGCAGGACCGGCGACCGCACCGAGACCGCCAGGACGCCCATTCCGTGGTTCGTGCTCGGCTTCATCGCCGTCGTGGCGCTGAACAGCGTCCTGTCGCTTCCGCCTGCCGCGACGGCCGTCGCCTCGACCGTCACGACCTTCCTGCTCAGCATGGCGCTGGCCGGCATGGGTCTGGAAACCGACATCCGCAAGCTGCGGGCCAAGGGCCTGCGCCCGCTGCTGCTCGGCCTTGCCGCCTTCCTGTTCATCGCCGGCTTCAGCCTGTCGCTGATCCTGGCAATGGGTTGAACCGCATTCGTGCTCCCGGCACGATCCATGCCGGGAGCCTGTCGTGACGCTCGAACAGCTGCGCATCTTCGTCGCCGTTGCCGAGCAGGAGCATCTGACCCGCGCCGCCCGCGACCTCAACCTGACCCAATCGGCCGCCAGTGCCGCCATAGCGGCGCTCGAGGCGCGGCACGCGACGCGGTTCTTCAACCGTGTCGGCCGCCGCATCGAGCTGAACGAGACCGGCCGGCTGTTCCTGGCAGAGGCGCGGGCGGTGCTGGCGCGCGCCGCGTCCGCCGAGGCCGTGCTGGCCGATCTCGCCGGCCTGAAGCGCGGCTCGCTGCACCTCATCGCCAGCCAGACCATCTCCAACTACTGGCTGCCGGGCGTCATGCACCGCTATCAGGCCCGCTTTCCCGGGATCGCGATGCGGCTGACCATCGGCAACACGGAGCAGGTGGCGGCCGCCATCCATGACGGGTTGGCCGACCTCGGCTTCGTCGAGGGCGGCATCGACGACCCTGCCCTGTCGATCCTGCCGGCGGCCGACGACGAGATGGTGCTGGTGGTGGGCGCCGGCCACGTCTGGGCCGGTCGCGCTACCGTCGCCGCCGCCGAACTGACGGCGACGCGCTGGGTCCTGCGCGAGCGCGGTTCCGGCACGCGCGCCGTGTTCGAGGAGGCGCTGCGCGGCTTCGGCCTGGAGCCGGCACGGCTCGACGTCGCCTTCGAGCTGCCGTCGAACGAGGCCGTGCGCAGCGCCGTCATCGCCGGCGCCGGCGCAACCGTGCTGTCGCGCGTGGTCACCGACGCCGCCGTGGCGGCCGGACACCTCGTCCAGGTCCCGCTCGCCTTGCCGCCCCGGCAATTCCTCGCCATCCGCCACAAGGAACGGCACCTGACCCGCGCGCAGGAGGAATTCCTGAGCCTGATGCGGGAGCGTGGAGCGGAAACGGCGGCCTGAACGACTTCAGCCGGAAGGAAATGCCCGCCATCGTCGCCGCAGCCGCGCCTCGCATGGACTGATTTCGGGTGGCGCGATACCGCCCGCCCCTTAAAACTCTCACAGAAGACATGCGGATTGGAGGAGTTCGTGAAATGGCCGTGACCGACCAGGCAGCGCAGCGTGGCCCCATGATGCTCGCCGACTGGGGTCAGCTCATCCTGCTCGGCGCCATATGGGGCGGCTCGTTCTTCTTCGCCCGCGTCGCCGTGGCGGACATGCACCCGCTGGTGCTGGTGCTGTTTCGCGTGGCGATCGCGGCCGCGGCGCTGCAAATCTACCTTGCCCTGCGCGGCCCCACCTTCCGGCTGGCCCTGCCGCATGCCGGCCTGTTCTTCCTTCTGGCGCTGACCAACAACGTCATCCCCTTCTCGCTGATCTTCGCCGGGCAGACCGAGCTCGGCGCGGGCATCGCCGCGATCCTCAACGCGACGACGCCGTTCTGGACGCTGATCGTCGCCAACGCGATGACAGCCGACGAGAAACTGTCCTGGAACAAGCTCGCCGGCATCGGGCTCGGCATCGCCGGCACCGCCGTCATGGTCGGTCCCGGCGTGCTTGCCGGCCTCGGCGGAGCCGTCTGGCCGAAATTCGCGCTGATCGGCGCCTCGCTGTCCTACGCGTTCGCCCTGATGGTGGCGCGGCGCCTGAAGAGCGTGCCGCCGCCGGTGCTGGCGACCGGACAGCTCACCGCCTCGACCGTCATCATGGTCCCGGTCATTCTCATGACCACCGGCCCCGCCGGCCTGTTCTCCGCCAGCATGCCGGTATGGGCTGCGGTGCTGGGGCTGGCGCTGCTCTCCACCGCCTTCGCCTACATTCTCTATTTCAATCTCATCGCCTCGGCCGGCGCCACCAACGCCTCGCTGGTGACGCTGATCGTACCGGTCAGCGCCATCCTGCTCGGCATCGCCTTCCTCGGCGAACATATCGAGATGTTCGAACTCCTCGGCATGGTGCTGATCGCGCTCGGCCTCGTCACCATCGACGGGCGGTTGCTGATACGAAAATAAGGCGGTTCGTCACAATTTTTGCACAAGTCGATAGCCGGCGATTGATCAGGAATTTCAATGAGCAACCAGGTACGGCTGGTCGGAAATTCCACAATGCTGTCGCATTGCAGCACATTTTATCCTTGCCTGTGGCCCAAATGCCCCTAGACTCCTGCCATAGCTTTATCAGAGGAGGCTATCCATGGGACTGACCAAGCCACTTAACGCTCTGATGATTTGTTTTGCGTTTGCATTCATCGGTGCCCTTATCGTGGGGGTTCTTCCATAACCCGCCAGTAGGAAGACAACCTGGACGGCACACTCCAAGTTACTGAAAAGGCCGGGTTTTTACCCGGCCTTTTTGATTCTTCGCTTCTCTGTGGGAGGCGTGCGACCTAGGCCGCGGCCGACCCCGCCGCCGCGCCGATTCCCTGCGTCGGCGGCTGCGAGCGAATGCCGATCATGTGGCAGATGGCGAAGGCGAGATCGGCGCGATTCATCGTGTAGAAGTGGAAGTCGCTGACGCCGCGTTCGACCAGGTCGAGAACCTGTTCGGCGGCGACCGCCGAGGCCACCAGCGCATGCGTCTGCGGGTCGTCGTCCAGTCCTTCGAACCGTTCGGAAAGCCATGGCGGCACATGCGCCCCTGCCCTGGCCGAGAAGTTCGCCACCTGCCTTATGTTATGGACCGGCAGGATACCCGGCACGATCGGGATGTAGATGCCGGCCCGCCGCACCCGCTCGACGTAGCGCTCGTAGATATCGTTGTCGAAGAAGAACTGCGTGATGGCGCGGGTGGCGCCGTTGTCCACCTTGCGTTTCAGCATCTCGATATCGGTGGCGAAGTCCGGGCTTTCGGGATGCTTTTCCGGGTAAGCGGAAACCGAGATGTCGAAGTCGCCGTGCCGCTTCAGCGCCGCCACCATGTCGGCGCCGTTGGCGTAACCGCCCGGATGCGGCCGGTAGCGCGTGCCGACGCCCGCCGCCGGGTCGCCGCGCAGCGCCACGAAGCGGGTGACACCGAGATCGACGAACTGCCGGATCACCTGGTCGACGCTCTCCTTGTCGGCGTCGATGCAGGTCAGGTGCGCGGCCGGCGCCAGGGCGGACTGGTCAAGGATGCGCTTGACGGTGCGAGCCGTGCGCTCGCGCGTCGAGCCGCCGGCTCCGTAGGTGACGGAGACGAAATTCGGCTTGAGCGGCTCCAGCCGCGTCACCGTCTCCCACAGCCTTGCCTCCATCTCGTCGGTCTTCGGCGGGAAGAACTCGAAGGAGACTCGGATCTTGTCGCCGATGTCGGGCCGGCGTGAAAAGCGGAACTGGCTCATCAGGCGACTTCCCTGTTGGCTTGGGCATCGTTGGACGGATCGGCGATCAGCATGCGGCGGTCGCGGCCGAGCCAGAGCTTGACGGTGAGCTTCGCGCCGGTGCCCGCACGCGGTTCGAAGTCCTGGCTTTCCTCCAGCTCCAGCCCTGCCTCGGCGAACCAGTCGGCGATCTGCCGGTCGGAGAAGCCGAGCCGCTGGTGGGCATGGTCGTTGCGCAGGAATTCCAGCGCATGCGGCGCGAAATCGACGATGACGAGCCGCCCGGACGGACGCAGAAGCCGCGACGCCTCGCCGATCGCCCGGCCCGGATCGTCCAGGTAGTGCAGCACCTGATGGATGGTGACGAGGTCGAAAGCGTCACGCTCCACCGGCGGCGAAAAAATGTCGCCCTGCCGCACCTGCGCGTTGGCGACACCCGCCTTGTCTAGGTTGGCGCGCGCCACCGACAGCATCTCGCGCGACATGTCGATGCCGATGCCGCGCCGGTAGAGCGGCGAAAAGATTTCGAGGATGCGACCGGTGCCGGTGCCAAGGTCGAGCATGGACTGGAACGGCCGCTTGCCGACCAGCTTCAAAAGTGCCGCTTCCACCGCCTTGTCGGGCGCGTGCAGCGAACGCAGTTCATCCCAACTCGCCGCATTGTCGGAGAAATACTCGGCGGCGCGCTCCTGCCGGCGGCGCTTGACGGCCGCCAGCCGCTCGAAGTCGCGTTCCACCTGCGGGTCGGCGGCGCGGATGTCGGCGACAAGGCTGAGCACGAATTCGCGCGCCCAGTCGGCATCCGACAGGCGGAAGAACGCCCACGATCCCTCCTGGTAGCGGCCGATCAGCTCCGCCTCCAGCAACAGCTTGAGATGGCGCGACACGCGCGGCTGCGACTGGCCGAGGATTTCGGTGAGGTCGGAGACGGTGAGGTCCCCGCGCGACAGAAGCACAAGGATGCGCAGCCGGCTGGATTCGGCCGCCGCCTTCAATATATCTACCATCGTGTCGAGCGCGACGTGCATGCGGCAAGTCTCCGAAAAGATATAAACATATCTTTATGTCGATTTCGCACACGATGCAATCGCCAATGTCGCGGCCGGACAGGAAAACGGCGCTGGCGTGCAATGGGAAACGGGCCGGGAGGGCGCGATGTTTGAGAACCGCGAAGGCGAACAGCAACTCGAAGCCGATCCGGCAACGATGCCGGCCGACGCCCATGTCGTCTTCATCGGCCGCATCGCCTCGCCGTGGACGCGCCGCGAGGACTGCCCGAAGAACATGCGCACCGCGCGCGAGACCGGCCTTGCGGCGACCTTGACGGTCGATGCGCCCTACCGCGCCGGCCTCGCCGGGCTGGAAGGCGTCAGCCATGTCGCCATCCTCACATGGCTGCATCACGCGCCGCGTAACCTGATTGTCCAGAAACCGCGCCATGCCACGGAACCCAAAGGCGTTTTCGCCCTGCGTTCCCCAGTCCGGCCCAATCCGGTCGGCCTGCACATCGTACGGCTGCTTGGTCTCGACGCGGAATCCGGCCGGCTCGACCTGGAAGCCATCGACGCTCTGGACGGCACGCCGGTGATCGACATCAAGCCTTATTTCGCCTCCGTCGATTCCGTGCCGGACGCCGTGGTCGAAAGAGCGGACGGATGAGCGCGCCGACCGGTCGCCGCCGCGCGCTCGCCAAGGCGTTGACGCTGCTCTTGCCCATGGCGCCCTATGCCGACATCGAAAAAATCCGCGCCGATGCCGGTGCCGTCCACATGAAGGCGTTGCCGCCCTCGGTCGCGGCCTGGCTGGCGACGGTCGCCCATGTCCGCCACGCCCACACCGACTATGAGACGCTGCTCGAGGAAGGCTACGACCGCGACGCCGCCCGCTTCTTCGTCATCGACCGCATCAACGCGGTGCTCACCTCCTGGCGCGCCACCCGCCTGCTCGATCCGGACGACGAGGACGCATGAGACGGCATGGCTCATAGGATAGCGGCGTCTGCCGCTTGGACCCGCCGCGATAACGGCCCACCTTTGCAGGAAAGACGAACAAAGGGAGAGAGGCATGGACCAGCCCGTCACACCGTCGAGGCCGCTGCCTCGCCTCGTCGAGCGCCACGCCGACCCGCACGCCTACCCCGAGGGCGTCGCCTTCCTCGACGGACAATTCGTGCCGATGTCAGAGGCCAAGGTCTCGGTCCTCGACTACGGTTTCCTGCATTCCGACGCGACCTACGACACGGTGCACGTATGGAACGGCCGCTTCTTCCGGCTGGACCTACATATCGAGCGCTTCTTCGGCGGGCTCAAGCTGTTGCGCATGAGCATCCCGTTCGATCGCGAGGCCGTGGCCGGCATCCTGCACGACTGCGTGGCGCTTTCCGGCCATCGCAGCGCCTATGTCGAAATGCTGTGCACGCGCGGCGCATCGCCGACCTTCAGCCGCGATCCGCGCGACGCGGTGAACCGCTTCATGGCCTTCGCCGTCCCCTTCGGCTCCGTCGCCAATGCCGAGCAGATGGAACGCGGCCTGCACGTCGCCATCAGCGACCGCGTGCGCATCCCGCCGGCATCGGTCGACCCGGAGATCAAGAACTACCACTGGCTTGACCTCGTGCGCGGCCTCTACGACGCCTACGACCGCGGCGCCGAGACCGCGCTGATCCTCGATTTCGACGGCAATGTCGCCGAAGGTCCGGGCTTCAACGTCTTCGCCGTCAAGGACGGCGCACTGACGACGCCGGCCGTCGGCGTGTTGCCTGGCATCACCCGCCGGACCGTCTTCGACCTGTGCGCCGAGACCGGCCTGCCGGCCCGTGCGGCCGCGCTCTCCGTGCCTGCCCTCAAGGCAGCGGACGAAGTGTTCATCACCTCGACGGCCGGCGGCATCATGCCGGTGACGCGGATCGACGGCGCGCCCGTCGCCGGCGGCACGGTCGGCCCCGTCACCGCGCGGCTGAAGGCGCTCTACTGGGAGCGGCACGACGATCCCGCCTGGTCGACGGCGGTTCGTTACCCTTAAAACCGCCGGTTCTCAGCCGCGATAGATCCACTGTTCGGGAATACGTACGGAAATCGCGTCGCCGGCCCTGACGGTGCCGGGTTTCTCCACCCAGGCGACCAGCCCGCGCAGGCGTTTGGCCAGCTTGGCAAAGGCGAGCGCGCCGGCTTCCGGATCGGCCATGCCGGCGCGCTCCGCCACCAGACGGCCTGCGTAGCGGCAGGGATGGTTCTGCGCATCGACCTTGAGCGTGGCGCCGCCCTTGAAGAACAGCAGCGTTCCGGCCGGCAGCATGGACAGGTTCGGCACGCCCTCGATGACGAGGTTGGCACCGACCCATTCCGGCTCGATGGCCGCGATGCCCATGCGCTCGGCCACCACCGCCATCTCGTCCGCCGCGATGAGGGAAATCTGGCGCGCGTTGCGCATCTCGGTGCCGCGCGCATACCACGGCTCGCGGCCGCCGGCGCGGCGCGTCATGCCGGCGTGGAAATCGCCTTCTATGCCCGCGAAGCCGAACACCAGTTCATCGACCGCGCGCGTCTCGAAACGATCACCGGTTGCGCTGTAGATGCCGGCGACACGCGCCGCGAGCTTTCGCGCCGGGACGATCTCGTCCCCTGTCACGGCCGGCAACAGGTCGAACATCGGGGCCGCTCCGGTCACATCATCCTCAGCAGCGCCCCGCCGATGGAATAGCCGGCGCCGAAGGCGCACAGCAGGCCGAAATCGCCTTTCTTCATGTCGGCATGGTTCTCCGCCAGGGCAACGACAGCGCCGGCGCCCGCCGTATTGCCAAGCCGGTCGAGCACCATCGGCGCGCGGTCGTGGCCGACCTCATGGCCGAAGGCGAGCTTGAGGATCATGGCGTTCATGCGCGCATTGGCCTGGTGCAGCCAGAAGCGGCGGATGCCTTCCGGCGTCAGCCCGTGCTCGGCCAGGAAATCGACGATGAAGCGGTGGCCGGCGATGGTGACTTCCTTGAACACCTTGTTGCCGACCTGCCTGATCATGTGGCCTTCGAGGTCGATGACCCAGGGATTGTCGAGGCCGGTGCGCGTCAGGTAGCCGAGATTGGTGCGGATGTTGCTCGACATCTGCGTCCAGGTGCGCGTGTCCAGCACCTCGAAGCGGCCGGGCCGCGTCTCGCCCTCGCCGATCGCCTCCACCACCATCGCCACGGCCGCATCGCCGAAGATGAAATGAGTCTGCCGGTCACGGAAGTTGAGATGGCCGGTGATGATCTCCGGTACCACGACCAGCACGCGCTTCTGCGCACCGGTGCGCACGAGGTTGACGGCGACGTGCAGCGCTGCCGCCGCCGAAGAGCAGCCGAGCCCCATGTCGAAGCCAGCGCCCTTCGTGCCGAGCGCCTGCTGCATCTCGATGGCGATGGCCGGATAGGGCCGCTGCAAATGCGAGGACGAGCAGATCACCATGTCGACGTCGGCCGGCTCGACGCCGGCGTTGGCCAGCGCCTTGCGCGCCGCCGCCAGCCCGAATTCGGCCTGCAGGGAAAGCGCCTCGTCCGGCCGCGGCGGAATGCGCGGCGCCATGCGCGCCGGATCGAGAATGCCCTCGCGCTCGATGACATGGCGTTGCCGCACGCCCGAGGCGTGGACGATGAAATCGGCATCCGACTTCTGCAGCGGCGGCTCGTCACGCGCTTCGCGCTTCGGGTTCTCGGCGTCCACCCAGGCGTTGAAGGAGGAGACAAGCTCCTTGTTGGTGATGACCGGCTCCGGGATCTCGACGCCGATACCGCTGATGATGGTGCGATTCATGTCCGGTCCCGTCTGCACTGGGCCTGTCGCGCCGCATGGAGGCGCACCGACCGTTTACGCCAAGTCAGGACGAGCCGCCACCGTTTCCGGTATCTACCAGGCGCAGACCCTGGTGTTGGTTTCCGGATTGTTCCAGCAGGCGCCGTCGTCGCGGCTGCGCACATATTGGCCGGGCAGTGGAACGTTGCGCCCGCCGAGATTGATGAACCCGAAGGCGAAACCCGGCTGGTCGACCTCCAGCGTGATCGTCGGATAGCCGGGCGCCGAGATGCGGAAGCTGCCGGCATCGTCCAGCCCCCTGAAATTGCACTGGTAATAGCCGTCGTCCGTGGTGAAGCAGCGCGCCCGCTTGGCCTCCGCGCCGGACGACAAAGCCAGCATGGTCGCAACGCACAAGCCTCCACCGAGAAGAATCCTGCCTGAAATCATCCGAACCCTCGTTCCGAACGCCGCCTCCATCCGGGCGGCCGCGCCTTGCAGACACGGACATGACGGCAAAATTGGGTCAAGCCATATGAAGCCGACCGAAGACCGCGACTCAATCCGTGCCGCGAATCGCCACGATGAACAGGCGCGGGAACTTCAACAGCACCTTGCCGTCGGACGCCGGCGGATAGGCTTCGCCGATCCGCGCCAGGTAGCGGTCGAGGAACAGGCGCCGTTCGTCTTCGTCCAACGGGTCGATGAAGGGTTTCAGCCCGGTCGACTTCAGCCACTCCACGATGGCCGCTGGTCCGGCGAGCGGATGGTAGTAATGCGTGTGCCAGATATCGAGCCGCGCCGACTGCGGCTTGAGCAGGTCGTAGTAGAACGACACCGGCGGCAACGGCGCCCGCGCCGCCCCTTTCAGCTTTTCGCCGAACGGCGCCTCCGCAGCCACCGCGCGCATCAGGCTGTGCGACGGCTCCGACAGATTGTCCGGCATCTGCACGGCGAGCGCCCCGCCCGGCGCCAGCAGCCCCATCAGCCGCTGGAACACCGCCGGATGCTGCGGCAGCCACTGGAAGACGGCATTGGCGAAGATGACGTCGACCGGCTCGGCCGGCATCCAGCCTTCGGCATCTGCAAACTCGAAGGAAACGTCCGGCAGGCGCGCCCTCGCCTTCTCGATCATGTCCGGCGAGGTATCGAACCCGCTCACCTTCGCCTCAGGCCATCGCTCGACCAGCAGTTCGGTCGAATTGCCCGGCCCGCAGCCGATGTCGACGACGCGCTTCGGCTTCGCCACTGGCACCTGCGCCAGCAGATCCCGCGCCGGCCGCGTCCGCTCATCCTCGAACTTCAGGTACTGCGCAGCGGACCAGTCTTTCATTCTTCAATTTCCAGATTCCTGGGGGAATACCTACCGGCATCCAGCCGCATCATCCATTTATGCCTATTGAAATCCAATCACAAGATCTGTAAAGATCCAAAAAGATCTTAAAAGTTCCGACCAAGAGTAGGAGAGAGATATGTCCGATTGGAGGTCCATCCAAGTCGACGTAGACGTCTATGCCGCGATCTGGCGCAATCATGCGGTCGGTGATCAAAATGAAAATGACATACTAAAGAGGATGCTTCTTGCTCGAACGAGCCGCGAGAAATCGGAATTACAGCATCATAGAAAGAAGAGAAAATGGATAGATGATGTACTTTCCGGGATTCTGGCGATCGGCGGGAAAGGATATTATTCAGAAATATACAAGAGTGTAAAAAGAATAAGAATAGAAAACGGAAACAGAATTCCGAAATCCTTCGAAGCCATTATTCGAAGAGAGATCGAAAACCATTCATCAGAGTCTGAGGCATTTTTAGGAAAACAAGACCTGTTCACCGCCCCCAAAGGTTTGGGGGCGGGATATTGGGCTGTCCGATAGGGCCTACCGCGTCAACCGCTTGTGCGTCATCCGGTGCGGGGTCAGCGCTTCCGGGCCCAGCCGGCGCACCTTGTCCTTCTCGTAGTCCTCGAAGTTGCCCTCGAACCACTCGACATGGGCGTCGCCCTCGAAGGCCAACATGTGGGTCGCCAGGCGGTCGAGGAACATGCGGTCGTGGCTGATGATGACGGCGCAGCCGGCATAGGCTTCCAGCGCGTCTTCCAGCGCTGCCAGCGTCTCGGTGTCGAGGTCGTTGGTCGGTTCGTCGAGGAGCAGTACGTTGCCGCCGTTCTTCAGCATCTTGGCCAGATGCACGCGGTTGCGCTGGCCGCCCGAGAGCGAGCCGACCTTCTGCTGCTGGTCGCCGCCACGGAAATTGAAGGACGAACAGTAGGCGCGGGAATTCACCTCGTGCTTGCCGAGCTTGATGACCTCGGCGCCGCCGGAGATTTCCTCCCACACGGTCTTGTTCGGGTCTAGCGCGTCGCGGCTCTGGTCGACATAGCCGAGCCTGACGGTCTCGCCCTTGCGGATCGAGCCGGCGTCGGGCTGCTCCTGCTCGGTGATCATCTTGAACAGTGTCGTCTTGCCGGCGCCGTTCGGGCCGATGATGCCGACGATACCGCCCGGCGGCAGCCGGAACGACAGGTCCTCGATCAGCACCTCATCGCCAAAGCCCTTCTTCAGCCCCTCGACCTCGATGACGACGTTGCCCAGCCGCTCGCTGGTCGGGATGACGATCTGCGTGTCGGTCGGCTTGCGGTTGTTGGCCTGTTCCAAAAGGTCCTCATAGGCGCTGATGCGCGCCTTGGACTTGGTCTGGCGCGCCTTGGGCGAAGACGCGATCCACTCGCGCTCGCGCCAGATCGCCTTCTGGCGGGCGTCGTCCTCGCGGCCTTCCTGGATCAGGCGCTTGGCCTTGGCGTCGAGATACTTGGTGTAGTTGCCCTCATAGGGAATGCCGCGACCGCGATCGAGTTCGAGGATCCAGCCCGTGACGTTGTCAAGGAAGTAGCGGTCGTGGGTGATGATGAGCACGGCGCCCGGATAGTCGCGCAGATGCTTTTCCAGCCACTGCGTCGTCTCGGCGTCGAGGTGGTTGGTCGGCTCGTCGAGCAGCAACAGGTCGGGCTGTTCGAGCAGCAGCCGGCACAGCGCCACGCGGCGGCGCTCGCCGCCCGACAGGTTGGTGACATCGGAATCGCCGGGCGGGCAGGCCAGCGCCTCCATCGCCATCTCGACCTGCTGTTCGAGGTCCCACAGGTTGAGCCGGTCCATCTCGTCCTGCAACTGCGCGGACTCGTCAGCCGTCTCGTCCGAGTAATTCATCATCAGCTCGTTGTAGCGCTCGATGATGGCGGTCTTCTTCTTGACCCCGTCCATGACGTTTTCGAACACGGTCTTTTCCGGATCGAGTTGCGGCTCCTGCGCGAGGTAGCCGACGGTCGCCCCTTCGGCGAGCCAGGCTTCGCCCTGGAACTCCTTGTCCATCCCGGCCATGATCTTGAGAATGGTCGACTTGCCGGCGCCGTTGGGGCCGAGGATGCCGATCTTGGCGTCCGGGTAGAAGGACAGATGGACGTTGTCGAGCACCTTCTTGGTGCCGTAGGCCTTGGAGAGGCCGGACATGTGATAGATGAACTGGCGTGCCACGCTTGGCGTTTCCCTGATCGATCTTTGTGGATTTGCCGGATAGCCGGAGTTGGCCGCTATGTAGGCGATAGGCGCCGAAACGGCAATCGCCTTTCGGTCGCGGCAGGCTGGCGGCATCGTTCGTGCGGGGCGGCGCCTTGCCTATTGGTGGCCGGCGGCATCCACCAGCCCCTTCGGACAGCCGGCATTGCCGGTCGCCGCCGAAGCCTGCAGCATTTCGGCAAGCTTGTCGTCGCCGCCCGGCACCCCCGCCAGCCCCAGCGTGATCTCGCCGATCATGCGCCGGCCGTTCGACGGGTCCTTGACGCAGGACACCCTGACCCGGTCGCCCGCGCCCTGGCCGAAGGCCGCATCGAAAGCGCCGCGAATCTGGTCGGAAGTCAGGTCGCGGCCGACATTCTGCACGAACAGGTCACGCACCGGCGAAGCGTTGACGGTCCGCGCCAGCGCCAGCGCCGCCGAGAAATAGGCCTGCTGGTCCATGCCCGAGCAGGTGCCGTGCTTGATCCATTCGTGCCGCTCCAGCGCAGATTGCGTGCCGGGCATGACCGTGTCCAGTTCCTGCCGGGTCGCCGCATCGAGCGTCACCGCCGGCAGGTCGGCCCAGCGGTCGGGCTTGTCGTTGGCGCGGTCGGAGGCCTTGACCCCGCAGTAGAAATTGCCGTTCGGCTGCGGCCACAGCCCGTGCAGCGTGAAGTGCGCCGCGTCGAAACCTTCCGCCATCTGGGCGCGGCACTCCGGCTTCTTCGATTTCGTCTCGCAGAAGGCCGGCTGCCAACTCAGCGCCAGCACATATTCCGGCTTGCCCCCTGTCGAGGCGGCCGCCTTGCCTGCATCCTTGTCGGGCACGGCGGCCGGAGCCTCGGTGGCTTGGCCACCGGCCAGATGGCCGCACGTCACCTTGACCCAGCGCCGGTCGGGCTCGGCGCCGGGAACCTCGATGAGATAATGCGTGGGCATCGCCTTGTTGCCGGCGAGAAGATCGTAGGTCTTGCCGGCTTCGGTCGCGACATTGCCGGGGTTCTTGGCCGTCTTGATCGACTGGGTTGCCGGACAGACGCGGGTTGCGACGAAGGAGCCGCTCAGCTTTACCTCGGCGCGCGCGGGGCCGCCGAGAAACAATCCCGTCGCTACTGCCAGGAGGACCCAATCTTTTCGCATGGCGCATTCCTTGCCAACCCCGATGCGGCCCGACATTGCCACGGGCACCGCGCCAGAATTGCGGCGAGACGTACGGACAGGCAAGCCGCGACGCGGAAAAAATAATTGTTGCCCGGTAACGCCTTTGATAGCCATCGTAGGTTGATCAAACAGTTCTTGACGCCGCGCCGCGCCGTGCTCATCACTTGGCGGACCATGCCGTTCGACAACAGCACGACACTCGTCTCGCCCACGGGCGCAGCACTCAATCTCTACACGAAACGCGCGGTCGTCCCAGCCCGCGCCGTCGTGCAGATCAATCACGGGCTGGCCGAGCACGCGGCGCGCTATGCGCGCTTCGCCGATTTTCTCAGCGAACGCGGTTTTCATACCTACGCCCACGACCACCGTGGCCACGGCCACACGAAGGCGCCTGACGCTCCGCTCGGCCGCTTCGCCGAAGTTGGCGGCGGCGACAAGGTGCTGGCCGACGTCGTCGCCGTCCATGACCTGATCGCGAAGGAAAACCCCGGCCTGCCGGTTATCCTGTTCGGCCATTCCATGGGCGGGCTGATAGCGCTGAATTTCCTTCTGCGGCACGCGCAACGCGTCCATGCGGCGGCCGTCTGGAACGCCAATTTCACCGCCGGTTTGGCCGGGCGCGCGGCGTTGGCGGTGCTTGCCTGGGAACGCTTCCGCCTCGGCTCCGACATGCCGTCGCGCCTGCTGCCGAAACTGACGTTCCAGGCCTGGGGCAAGGCGGTGCCGAACCACAGGACCCTGTTCGACTGGCTGTCGCGCGATACGGCGGAAGTGGACGCCTACATCGCCGATCCGCTCTGCGGCTGGGATGCCTCGGTGTCGCTGTGGCGCGACCTGTTCGGCTTCATCTTCGCCGGCGCCGACGACGCCAATTTCGCCGCCATGCGCCGTGACCTGCCCGTCCTGCTCGTCGGCGGGGAAAAGGACCCGGCGACCGACGGCGGCAGGGCCGTCACGCATCTGACGGACCGCATGCGGCGGATGGGCTTTTCGAATCTGGTTTCAAGGATTTATCCGGAGACCCGTCACGAAAGCCTCAACGAGGTGAATCGAAACGTCGTCATGGCGGATTTCGCCGCCTGGGCGGACGGCGCGCTGCGCCGTTCTGGCCCATCGCAAGGCCAGTGACAGACGGCGGCGGGCTTGATAGAGCCTCCCCGTCTGACCATTTCCCGGTGATCCATGGCTGAACCACCGCTTAAAGGCATCCGCGTCATCGAGCTTGCCCGCATCCTCGCCGGCCCCTGGGCAGGGCAATTGCTGGCCGACCTCGGCGCCGACGTCATCAAGGTCGAGAATCCGGACGGCGGCGACGACACCCGAAAATGGGGGCCGCCCTTCGTCACCGGCCATGACGGCGAAAACCTGTCGGCGGCCTACTATCACGCCTGCAATCGTGGCAAACGCTCGGTCGCAGTCGACTTCTCCAGGCCGGAAGGCGCGGAGACCGTGCGCCGCCTCGTCGCCACCGCCGACGTGCTGATCGAGAACTTCAAGCTCGGCGGTCTGAAGAAATACGGCCTCGACTACGAGAGCCTGAAGGCGATCAATCCGCGCCTCGTCTATTGCTCCATCACCGGCTTCGGCCAGAGCGGCCCTTACGCCCCGCGCGCCGGCTACGACTTCATCGTGCAGGGCATGTCCGGCCTGATGTCGATCACCGGGCCGGCCGGCGGCGAGCCGCAGAAGGTGGGCGTCGCCGTCACCGACATCTTCACCGGCCTCTATTCGGTGGTTGCCATACAGGCAGCACTTCGTCACGCGGACGCGACCGGACAGGGCCAGCACATCGATATGGCGCTGTTCGATTCCCAGGTTTCCGTGCTGGCCAACCAGAACCTGAACTATCTTGTGTCCGGCAATTCGCCGGTGCAGATGGGCAACGCGCACCCCAACATCGCGCCTTACGAGGTGCTGCCGGTCAAGGACGGGCACTTCATCCTCGCCGTCGGCAACGACGGCCAGTTCGCAAAATTCTGCGGCGTCGTCGGCCTCGATGCGCTGGTGAAGAACCCGGACTTCGCCACCAATTCCGCCCGCGTCGCCAACCGCGCGGCACTGCGCGAACATATGGTGGCGGCACTTGCCGCCTTCACCCGCGACGCCCTTTTGCCGAAGCTGGAAGCCGCCGGCGTACCGGCCAGCCCCATCAACACAATCGGCCAGATGTTTTCCGACCCGCAGGTGGCCGCGCGCGGCATGCGCATGGACCTCGACGACGGCCACGGCAACGCCCTGCCCTCGGTGCGGGCGCCGATGGTCATGAGCGAAACGCCGCTCGCCTATTTCCGTCCCTCGCCCCGGCTCGGCGAGCACACGGACGAAATCCTCGCCGAACTGGAGAAACGCAAACCATGAAGACGGGCGGACAACTGATCGTCGAGGTGCTTGAAGCCAACAAGGTCGAGCGCATCTTCTGCGTTCCCGGCGAAAGCTACTTGGCCGTGCTCGACGCGCTGCACGATTCCGCGATCAAGACCGTCGTCTGTCGCCAGGAAGGCGGCGCGGCGATGATGGCCGACTGCGAAGGCAGGCTCACCGGCCGTCCCGGCATCTGCTTCGTCACCCGCGGCCCCGGCGCGACCAACGCTTCGGCCGGCATCCACATCGCCATGCAGGACTCCATCCCGATGATCCTGTTCATCGGCCAGATCGCCGCGCATGCGAAACACCGTGAGGCGTTCCAGGAGGTCGACTACAAGGCCTTCTTCGGCGACATCGCCAAATGGGTGGTGGAGATCGAGGACGCCGCCCGCATTCCCGAGCTCATCACCCGCGCCTTCGCCGTCGCCACCTCCGGCCGCCCCGGGCCGGTGATCGTCTCGCTACCGGAAGACATGCTGACCGACGAGGTCGAAGCGCCCGCCGCCCTGCCCTTCACGCCGGTCGAGACGCGGCCGGGCGAGGCCGAGCTGGCGGAACTGGAAAAGCTGCTCAATGCAGCGAAGAAGCCGTTCGTCATCCTGGGCGGCACGCGCTGGGGCGAACAGGCGTTCGAGGATGTACGGCAGATCGCGGAGAACTGGGCGCTGCCGGTCGGCGTCTCCTTCCGCCGCCAGATGCTGTTCGATCACCTGCACCCGAACTATGCCGGAGATGTCGGCATCGGCCTGAACCCGAAGCTCGCCCAGCGAGTCAAGGAGGCCGACCTGATCCTGCTGGTCGGCGGCCGCTTCGGCGAGATGCCGTCGTCGGACTACACACTGATGAAGAGCCCCTACCCCGACCAGAAACTCGTCCACGTCCACGCCGACGCCAACGAACTCGGCCGCGTCTACCGGCCGACGCTGGCGATCAACGCCTCGCCCGCCGCCTTCGTCGAAGCCTTCGCCAAGCGCAAGGGTCCGACCTCGCCCAGCTGGGCCACCGAGACAAGCCAAGCGCACGCCGACTACCTCGCCTGGTCGACGCCGCCGAAGACCGGCCCCGGCGCGGTCCATATGGGGCCGATCGTGGAATATCTGGAGGGCGCGCTGCCGGAAAACGCCATCATCTGCAACGGCGCCGGCAATTTCGCCACCTGGATGCACCGCTTCCACCGCTTCCGCCGCTACAACACGCAGGCCGCCCCCACTTCCGGCTCGATGGGCTACGGCCTGCCGGCCGGCGTCGGCGCGAAAAGCGTGTTCCCGGACCGCGAGGTGATCGTGTGGGCCGGCGACGGCGATTTCCTCATGCACGGGCAGGAATTCTCGACCGCCGTGCAATACGACCTGCCGATCGTCGTCGTGATCCTGAACAACGGCATCTACGGCACGATCCGCATGCATCAGGAGCGCGAATATCCCGGCCGCGTCTCCGGCACCATGCTGCGCAATCCCGATTTCGCCGCCTACGCCCGCGCTTTCGGCGGTCATGGCGAGACGGTGGAGAAGACCGAGGATTTCGCCCCGGCCTTCGAGCGCGCGCGCGCCAGCGGCAAGCCTTCCATCATCGAGGTCAAGCTCGACCCCGAGGCGATCACGCCGACCCGCACGCTGAGCGACATCCGCGAGAAGCGCTGACCTGCATCTCCCGAATGGCTGCCGATCTCGGGAGATTTCCTCAGACAGCGGCCACTATGATGTGCGCCTGTATCTTGGCGGAAATCGCGCCGTGTCCATGCCTCTCGGCAAGTGCTGCTTCGGCACGGTCGGTCGCCACTTCCAGGTTGCCCGCCCTGGCTTCGATTTCGTCGCGAACCGGGGTGCCCTGGCAATAGGCGAGCGCCGCGAAACGCGGCGACGGAGCGCGGCTTTGCTCGGCTTTCGTCTCAATGCTCACGCGGGAGAGACCGGCGGCTTCGACGTCGCCGCGGATCAGCGTCATATCGTGATAGCCGTGCGGCGTCCGCGCCATGAAGCGTGGCGGGTCGTCCGGAAACATCTGCGCCAGCGCCTTCATCACGTCGTCGGCAAAGACGTTTTCCTCGATGCGGTCCCATACGCTGAACAGGAAATGGCCTCGGGGCTTCAGCACCCGCCTCGCCTCGCGATAGCCGGCGACGCGGTCGGGAAAGAACATCGCGCCGAACTGGCAACAGACGACGTCGAAGGAAGCATCCTCGAAAGGCAGCGCCAGGGCGTCCGCCCTTAGCCATTGGATGCGGCTGTCGGGAGATTGGCGCGATGCGGCATAGTCGAGCATCGGCTGGCTGAGGTCGGTGACGACATAGCTGGCGCCGGAGGACAGCTTAGGCGCCAGTGCCCGCGTGACGGCCCCGGTGCCCGCGGCGATTTCCAGTACCGCATCCGGCGACAGGGACGCCACCCGCCGCGCGAGATCGGCGGCGTACGGCTCGAAAATCAACGGCACCATGTAGCGGTCGTAATTTTCCGGGACCGAGCCGGCGAACGCCTTGTCCGCTTCCAACATGGGTGCCACCTGCGGCCTGTGCGACGACGCTCGAATATTAGCACTCTCTGAAGCCGCGTTCCACGAGGCGCCCGACGACACCCATCATCATTTCGGTTGATGACAGCGAAGCTCAGGCCGCCGCCAGCGCCTGCGCGAGATCGGCGACGAGATCGTCGGGATGCTCGACGCCGATCGACAGGCGGATGGTGGTTTCCAGCACGCCGATCTTCTGGCGGACCTCGAACGGCACGCCAGAATGCGTCATCGCCGCCGGGTGGCTGGCAAGCGATTCCGTGCCGCCGAGGCTGACCGCCAGCTTGAACACCTGCAATGCGTTGAGGAAGGCGAAGGCCGCCGCTTCACCACCCTTGATGTCGAAGGAAAAGGTCGAGCCGGCGCCGCTGCACTGCGCGGAAAACACCTTTGCCGCCGGCGACCCCACGGACAGGAACGGCGGATAGTGGACACGGGTGACCTTGGCGTGGTCGCGCAGGAATTCGGCAACCGCGCGCGCATTCTCGTTGGCCTTGTGCATGCGAATCGACAGCGTCTCCAGCGAGCGGCCGAGCATCCAGCACGAATGCGGATCGAGCTGCGTGCCGATGGCGCCGCGCAGCGCCTTGATCGGCTTCGTCGCCGCCTTGGAGCCCATCACCGCGCCAGCGATGAGGTCCGAATGGCCGCCGACATACTTTGTCAGCGAATAGACCGACAGGTCCGCTCCATGCTCGATGGGTCGCTGGAAGACCGGGCCGAGCAAGGTGTTGTCGCAGGCGACCACCGGGCGCGAGTCCTGCTTTTCGCCGATCTCGTCGGCAATCCTTTTCATCAGTGCGATATCGACCAGCGTGTTGGTCGGGTTGGAGGGCGTCTCGATCAATATGACGGCGACGCGCCCCTTGGCCGCCGCTTCGTCCGCCGCCGCGCGCACCGCCCGTTCGTCGACGCCGTCGGCGAAGCCCACGGCCGCAATGCCGAAGCCGGCCAGCGTGCGCGTCAAAAGCGTTTCCGTGCCGCCGTAGAGCGGCTGCGAATGCAGGACGACGTCGCCCGGCCGCGCCAGCGCAAGCAGCGTGGTGGCGATCGCCGACATGCCGGAGGAAAACAGGACACAGGCTTCCGTGTTCTCGTAGACCGCCAGCCGGTCCTCGACGATCTCGCTGTTGGGATGGTTGAAGCGCGAATAGACCAGTCCGGCGGCGGTGCCGCTCGGCGGTTCCTTGCGGCCGGCCGTGTAGTCGAAGAAATCGCGCCCTTCCTCCGCCGTCTTGAACACGAAGGTCGAGGTCAGGAACACCGGCGGCTTCACCGCGCCTTCGGAGAGCAGCGGGTCGAAGCCGTAGCCGAGCATCAGCGTTTCGGGATGGAGCTTGTGGTTGCCGATATGGGTCTTGGAGGGGCGCGGCGCGGTCATGATGATCCTCGGGATTTGCGGCTATGCAGCCTTCATGGTCGTCAGCCTACACCCCGCCCCGTCGGCTCGTCATCGCCGCGCAAACAAAAAGGGGCGGTCGCCCGCCCCTTTCGCGCTCGAAGCATCGATGACGGCTACTGCGAAGCCTTGTCGGTGATCGCCGTAGTGTAGGCGCCGGTCGGCTCCTTGGTGATGATCTTCTGATCGAGCAGCGCCTTGGCGGTGCGCTCGTAGGCTTCCGGGATGAGCTTGCCGTCGGCGTTGTCGATCAGCTTGGCCACCTCGCTCATCATGAACTTCTGGTGGTTCTCGTCCTGGCCGCCATTGTCGACGACGATGCCGGCGGCTTCGTCGACATGCTCGGTGGCGTATTTCCAACCCTTCATCGAGGCGCGCACGAAGCGCACCATCTTGTCCTCGAAGGCCGGATCCTTGAGCTTGTCCTCCATCGCGTAGAGGCCGTCCTCAAGCAGGTCGTTGCCCATGGCGGTATAGTTGAAGACGATCAGGTCTTCCGGCTTGAAGCCGGCGTCGAGCACTTGGCCGTATTCGTTGTAGGTCATGACCGAGATGCAGTCCGCCTGCTTCTGGATCAGCGGCTGCACGTCGAAGCTCTGCTTGAGCACGGTCACGCCGTCTGGGCCGCCGTCGGTCGACAGGCCGATCTTGTGCATCCAGGCGTAGAACGGGTACTCGTTGCCGAAGAACCAGACGCCGAGCGTATGGCCCTTGAAGTCGGCTTCGGTCTTGATCGGCCCGTCCTTCGGGCACACCAGTTCCATGCCCGCCTTCTTGTAGGGCTGGGCGATGTTGACGAGGTTGACGCCCTTGTCGCGCGCCGCAAGGGCCGCCGCCATCCAGGTGACGATGACGTCGGCGCCGCCGCCGGCGATCACCTGCTCGGGCGCGATATCCGGGCCGCCGGGCTTGATGTCGACGTCAAGGCCTTCCTCCTCGTAGAAACCCTTGTCCTTGGCCACATAGTAGCCGGCGAACTGCGCCTGCGTGACCCACTTGAGCTGCAGCGTCACCTTGTCGGCGGCGATCGCCTGGAAAGCGGCCAGCGACATTGCCCCCGCCAACATAGAAACGATAAGCTTTTTCATGCCGTTACCCTCTGGTTCTGGTTGGTTGTCATACCTGCCTGAAACCGCCCTATCCCCCGCGGATGGACGGATGCCAAAACGTGGCTGCTCTCTCCAACAGCGCGACCACGCCATAAAAGACCGAACCCGCAAGGGCTGCAACCGCGATTTCGGCCCATACCATGTCGATGTTCATGCGCCCGACTTCCGTCGAGATGCGGAAGCCCATGCCGACCACCGGAGTGCCGAAGAATTCGGCCACGATGGCGCCGATCAGCGCCAGCGTCGAATTGATCTTCAGCGCGTTGAAGATGAAGGGACCCGCCGCCGGCAGCCTGAGCTTGAACAGCGTCTGCCAGTAGCTCGACGCATAGGTGCGCATCAGGTCGCGCTCCATGTGGCTGGACGCCGCCAGCCCCGCCACCGTGTTCACCAGCATCGGAAAGAAGGTCATGATGATGACGACGGCGGCCTTCGACTGCCAGTCGAAGCCGAACCACATGACCATGATCGGCGCCACGCCGATGATCGGCAGCGCCGAGACGAGGTTGCCGATCGGGATCAGCCCACGCCGCAGGAACAGGAAGCGGTCCGCCAGGATGGCGACGACGAAACCGGCCGCGCAGCCGACGACATAGCCGACGAGCACCGCCTTGAAGATGGTCTGGCGCACGTCCTCGCCGAGGATCGGCAAGGAGTTGACGATGCGCGCGCCGATGGCGCTCGGCGGCGGCAGGAGGATGAAGGGGATTCCGGCGCCGCGCACGACCGCTTCCCACAGGATCAGCAGCCAGGCGCCGAACAGCGCCGGAACGACCAGATTCAACGCCAGCCGCTCCCAACGCTCCGCCGGCCGCATGGAAGACAGCACCGCCACGCAGCGCCAGCCGAGCAGCCACGCGGCCGTCAGCGCGCAATAATAAGGCGCCTTCGCCGTTCCCTCGAAACCGCCGATGCCGGCAAGCAGCAGCCACGCGGCTCCATGCGCGCCGACGAACAGCAGCAGCGCCTCGGCGAGCGGCCGCAGGCGCAGCATCGAGCCCAGTGCCGCAAGGCCGATCAGGCCGAGGATCACGCTTTTGGTGCCGAGATAGGGATAGGCGACGCCGGCCGCCGGACTGGCAAGGGCATCGGCTTCCGGCTGCGTCATGGCGCCGAGGACGAGGGCGATCACGACCAGCAACAGGGCAAGCGCCGCCTGCCATGAGGGCTTGAGCTGCGCCGTCATGCCGGCCTCCCGCCCATGGCACGCTCGACGATGCGGCTGGCCAGCCCGACCGCCGCCACCAGAAGCGCTGCCACCACCGAGCCGGCGACCAGTGCCGCCCAGATGTCGATGGTCTGGCTGTAATAGGCGCCCGCGAGCAGCTTGGCGCCGATGCCGGCGACGGCACCAGTCGGCAATTCGCCGACGATGGCGCCGACGAGGCTGGCGGCGACCGCGACCTTCATCGAGGCGAACAGGAACGGCACCGAGGCCGGCACGCGCAGCTTCCAGAAAATCTGCGAGCGGCTGGCATTATAGGTGTGCATCAGGTCGAGATGCATGAGTTCGGGTGAGCGCAGCCCCTTCACCATGCCGACGGCGACCGGGAAGAAGGAAAGATAGGTCGAGATCAGCGCCTTGGGGATCAGCCCGGTGATGCCGACGGCGGCCAGCACCACGATGATCATCGGCGCCACCGCCAGGATGGGGATGGTCTGCGAGGCTATGATCCACGGCATCAGGCTCTTGTCGAGCGTCGTCACATGGACGATGCCAACGGCGATGACGATGCCGAGGATCGTGCCGAAGGTAAAGCCGAGCAGCGTCGACGACAGTGTCGCCCACGAATGGTAGACGAGGCTGCGGGCGCTGGTGACCTTGCGCAGGAAGGTGTTCTCGAAGAAATTCTGCGCCACCTGGTGTGGCGCCGGCATCGTCGGCTTCTTCTGCGCCAGCGTCCTGGCGACGAATTCCATCGTCGTCGGCGTCTCGCCCGCACGCCGGTCGAGATCGCGCTGGAACGGCGCGTTCAGCACCACGGCAAAGACGTACCAGAGCACCACGATGCCGGCCAGGATGGTGGAGACGGGAACGATCTTGGAGCGGAGGGAATCCATCTAAACTTCCCCTCGCGGACGGCAGAACCTTCTCTCCGCTAGAAAGAAGACAGGGGGAGGCAACGGCTGCGCGCGCTCAATCCTCATAGCTGTGCCCTGCCCTGAGGCCGTCGCGGACGCGGGCGGCGATGGCGAGAAACTCCGGCGTCTCGCGGATATCGAGCGGCCGTTCCCTGGGCAGCGTCGATTCGATCACATCGGTGACACGGCCCGGCCGCGGCGACATCACCACGATGCGCGTCGACAGATACACCGCCTCCGGGATCGAATGGGTGACGAAGCAGATCGTCTTGGAGGTCCGCCCCCACAGGCCGAGCAGTTGTTCGTTGAGGTGGTCGCGCACGATCTCGTCGAGCGCGCCGAACGGCTCGTCCATCAGGAGCAGGTCGGCATCGAAGGCGAGCGCGCGGGCGATGGAGGCACGCTGTTGCATGCCGCCCGAAAGCTGCCACGGATATTTCTTCTCGAAACCCTTCAGGTTGACCAGGTCCAGCGTGCGGGCGATGCGCTGCGCCTGCTCCGCCCGCGGCAGTCCCATGACCTCCAGCGGCAGCGCCACGTTGCGCTCGATGGTGCGCCATGGAAACAGCGCCGCTGCCTGGAAGACGTAGCCGTAGGCGCGCGCCTCGCGCGCCTGCTCGGCGCTCATGCCGTTGATCGAGATCGAGCCGGAGGTCGGCTTTTCCAGATCGGCGATGACGCGCAGCAGCGTGGTCTTGCCGCAGCCGGACGGGCCGATGAACGACACGAACTCGCCCTTGCCGATGGTGAGGTCGACATTCGACAGCGCCTGCACGGGGCCGTCGTTGGTCTGGAATGTGAGGCCGAGGTTCTTGGCCGATACGACTTGCCGAGCGGTTTCGGCGGTGGCTGGCTTGGTGCTGGCTGGCTGGCTCATGGGCGGGTTCTTGCCGTCCGGTTCAACGATGCGATGCAGACCAAGCTCACACCCCCGTCGCCGGAATGCCGGTGCGTTCCACCTTGCGCGGCGCGGTGATCTCCTTCCAAGTCGACAGCGCCCGGTTGACCGCCTGATAGGGCTCGCGGGCGACGAACTCGCCGTGGCCGGGTCTCGTCTCGACCTTGCCGTCGTCGATCGCCAGTTCGCCGCGCGTGAAGACGAAGCGCGGCACGCCCGTCACCTCGACGCCCTCGAAGACGTTGTAGTCGATGACCGACTGCTGGCCCTTCGCCGAGATCGTCTTCTTCTTCTTCGGGTCCCACACCACGATGTCGGCGTCCGCCCCTTCGAGGATGGCGCCCTTTTTCGGATACATGTTGAGGATCTTGGCGATGTTGGTCGACGTCACCGCGACGAACTCGTTCATCGTCAGCCGGCCGGTGTTGACGCCGCGCGTCCACAGCACCGGCATCCGGTCCTCGAGGCCGCCGGTGCCGTTGGGGATCTTGGTGAAGTCGCCGACGCCGAAGCGCTTCTGCTCCGTGGTGAAGGCGCAATGGTCGGTCGCCACCGTTTGCAGCGAGCCTGCCTGCAGGCCGGCCCACAAAGAGTCCTGGTGCAGCTTGTTGCGGAAGGGCGGGCTCATGACGCGGCGTGCCGCATGATCCCAGTCCTTGTCGAAATACTCGCTCTCGTCCAGTGTCAGGTGCTGGATGAGCGGCTCGCCGTAGACGCGCATGCCCTTCTGGCGGGCACGGCGGATCGCCTCATGGCTCTGCTCGCAGGAAACGTGCACGACATAGAGCGGCACGCCGGCCATGTCGGCGATCATGATGGCACGGTTGGTCGCCTCCCCCTCCACTTCCGGCGGGCGCGAAAAGGCGTGGCCTTCCGGCCCGTTGTTGCCTTCGGCGAGCAGTTTCTGGGAAAGCGCCGCCACCACGTCGCCGTTCTCGGCATGCACCAGGGGCAGCGCGCCAAGGGCTGCGCAGCGCTGGAACGAGGCGTACATCTCGTCGTCGTCCACCATCAGCGCGCCCTTGTAGGCCATGAAGTGCTTGAAGGACGGGATGCCCTTGTCGACGACCTGCGCCATCTCGTCGAACACCTGCTTGCCCCACCAGGTGATCGCCATGTGGAAGGAGTAGTCGCACGACGCCTTCGAAGTCTTGTTGTCCCACATCTGCAGGGCTTCGAGCAGCGACTGCTGTGGCGCCGGCAGGCAGAAATCGACCACCATGGTGGTGCCGCCGGCAAGGGCGGCGCGGGTGCCGGACTCGAAATCGTCGGACGAATAGGTGCCCATGAAGGGCATTTCGAGATGGGTGTGCGGATCGATGCCGCCCGGCATCACGTAGCAGCCGGTGGCGTCGAATTCGTGGTCGCCGTGCAGGTCCGGCCCGATGGCAACGATCTTGCCGTGCTGGACAAGTACGTCGGCCTTGTAGGTGCGGTCGGCGGTCACGACGGTGCCGTTGCGGATAGCTCTGGTCATGTTCCCGTTCCTTTGTTCGTTCGCGCTTCTGGTGAGCTGCGTTCGCTGATCTCTTCAGGTCATTCGACAATCCCCGCCGTCTCGACGACGGCATGGAACAGCACATCGGCGCCAGCGGCGGCCCATTCCTTGGTGATGTCCTCAGCCTCGTTGTGCGACAGGCCGTCGACGCAGGGGCACATGATCATCGTAGCCGGCGCCACCCGGGCCGCCCAGCAAGCGTCGTGGCCGGCGCCGGAAATGACGTTCATGTGGCTGTAGCCGAGCTTTTCGGCGGCTGCGCGCACGCGACCGACCAGGGTCGGATCGAAGGTGACGGGATCGAAATGGCCGACCGGCTCGACCGAGCAGCCGACGCCCAGCTTGGCGCAGATCTCGGCGGCTTCCTTCTCGACGCGCGCGCGCATGCCGTCGAGCTTCGCCCGGTCGGGCGAGCGGACATCGACGGTAAAGACCACGGTTCCCGGCAGCACATTGCGCGAATTGGGCGAGAACTTCACCTGCCCGACGCCGCCGACGCAACCCGGCTGGTTATCCATGGCGACCTTCTGCACCAGCTCGAAGATGCGGGCCATGGCGAGCCCGGCATTGACGCGCATCGCCATCGGCGTCGAGCCGGTATGCGCTTCCTTGCCGGTCAGCGTGAACTCCAGCCACCACAGGCCCTGGCCGTGGGTGACGACGCCGATCTGCTTGTTCTGGGCCTCGAGGATCGGCCCCTGTTCGATGTGATATTCGAAGTAGGCGTGCATCTTGCGGGCGCCGACCTCCTCGTCGCCGGCCCAGCCGATGCGCTTCAGCTCGTCGCCGAAGCTCTTGCCGTCCATGTCCTTCCGGTCATAGGCGTAGTCGAGCGTATGCACGCCGGCGAACACGCCGGACGCCAGCATGGCGGGCGCGAAGCGCGCGCCCTCCTCGTTGGTCCAGTTGGTGACGACGATGGGATGCTTCGTCCTGATGCCGAGGTCGTCCAGCGTGCGCACGACTTCCAGGCCGGAAAGCACGCCGAGCACGCCGTCATACTTGCCGCCGGTCGGCTGGGTATCGAGATGGGAACCGACATAGACCGGCAGCGCGTCCGGGTCGGTGCCGGGCCGCGTCATGAACATGGTGCCCATCCTGTCGACGCCCATGGCGAGCCCCGACGCATCGCACCAGCGCTTGAACAGGTCGCGGCCTTCCTTGTCGGAATCGGTCAGCGTCTGGCGGTTGTTGCCGCCGGCTATGCCCGGACCGATCTTCGCCATCTCCATCAGCGAATCCCACAAACGGTCTGGATTGATTCGCAGATTCTCGCTTGGCGCAGCCATTCACATTCCTCTCATTACAAAGACGCATGGGCGGCGGTTCCCGACGCCGCCCATGCCGATAGGCACAAGGTCAGTCGACCATACGCAGCACCTCGCGGACATGATCGATCAGCTCGTTGATCTGTCCCTTGGTGATGATGAGCGGCGGCGACAGCGCGATGATGTCGCCGGTGGTGCGGATCAGCGCGCCGCGCTCGAAGGCCTTGACGAAGGCCTGGAAGGCACGCTTGGTCGGCGCGCCTGCGATCGGCTCCAGTTCGATTGCGCCGATCAGGCCGATGTTGCGGATGTCGATGACGTGCGGCTCGCCCTTGAGCGAATGCAGCGCGTCGGCCCAGTAGTCTTCCAGCTCGGCGCCGCGCGTCAGCAGGCCTTCTTCCTTGTAGGTGTCGAGCGTGGCGAGAGCCGCGGCCGAGGCGATCGGGTTACCCGAATAAGTGTAGCCGTGGAAGAACTCGATCATGTGCTCCGGGCCGTTCATGAAGGCGTCGTGGATTTCCTTCTTCACGAACACAGCGCCCATCGGGATGACGCCGTTGGAGACGCCCTTGGCGGTGGTGATGATGTCGGGCGTGACGCCGAAATAGTCGGCCGCGAACGGCGTGCCGAGACGGCCGAAACCGGTGATGACCTCGTCGAAGATCAGAAGGATGCCGTGCTTGTCGCAGATTTCGCGCAGGCGCTTGAGGTAGCCCTTCGGCGGCAGGATGACGCCTGTGGAGCCGGCCACCGGCTCGACGATGACGGCCGCGATGGTCGAGGCGTCATGCAGCGCGACGATGCGCTCCAGTTCGTTGGCGATGTCGCCGCCATGTTCCGGCACGCCGCGCGAGAAGGCGTTCTTGTCGGGGAAATGGGTATGCGGCATGTGGTCGACGCCGGTGAGCAGCGTGCCGAACATCTTGCGGTTGGAGACGATGCCGCCGACCGAAATGCCGCCGAAATTGACGCCGTGATAGCCGCGCTCGCGGCCGATCAGCCGCGTGCGGCTGCCCTCGCCCCGCACCCGCTGGTAGGCGAGCGCGATCTTCAGCGCGGTGTCGACCGATTCCGAGCCGGAATTGGTGAAGAAGACATGGTCCATGCCCTTCGGCGCGATGTCGACCAGGCGGTTGGCCAGTTCGAAGACGATCGGGTGTCCCATCTGGAAAGCCGGCGCGTAGTCGAGCTCGGCGGCCTGTTGCTGGATCGCCTCGGTGATCTTCGGGCGGCAATGGCCAGCGTTGACGCACCACAGACCGGCGGTGCCGTCGAGGATCTTGCGCCCGTCGCTGGTGGTGTAGTGCATGTCCTTGGCGGCGACCAGCATGCGCGGCGCCTGCTTGAACTGCCTGTTTGCCGTGAAGGGCATCCAGAATGCGCTGAGATCGTTCGGCGTTACATTGAGCCGGTTGGACATGACCAAGCCTTCCTTTCGTAATCGTGTTTCGCTGCGGCCAACGCTTGGTCTTCGGCGCGCTTTCGTGCTACGCAAATTTTGACCGGATGGACAAACGTTAGCACCGCCCCACGGGCGGTCAAGGGATTACTAGCGGAAATGCGGCAGGCTCGGCGCGCTCCACAGCTTCGCAAAAAACTGGTCCAGACCATTGGTCCAGAAAGCGGCGAAGCCATTGGGGAAAAAGGATGAGCGCCGACGTCCAGGCCCCTGCCCCGCGTCGCCGCACCCGCATTCAGCGGGAAAAGCGAGACCTGATCCTGGAAGCGGCGCTCGAGGTCTTCTCCGCGCACGGCTTCCGCGGCGCCACCATCGACCAGATCGCCGAGGCGGCCGGCATGTCGAAGCCGAACCTGCTCTACTATTTCCGCCGCAAGGAAGACATTCACGAGACGCTGATGCAGCGCCTGCTCGACACCTGGCTGGCGCCGCTGCGCGAGTTGGACGATGTCGGCGACCCGCTGACGGAACTCAGAAGCTACATCCACCGCAAACTGGAAATGGCGCGCGATTTTCCGCGCGAAAGCCGTCTGTTCGCCAACGAGATCCTGCAGGGCGCACCGCGCATCATGCCGCTGCTGGAGGGGGAACTGAAGGCACTGGTGGACGACAAGGCCGCCGTCATAGACGGCTGGATGCGCGCTGGAAAAATCGCCCGCACCGATCCTCGACACCTGATCTTCTCGATCTGGGCAACGACCCAGCACTATGCCGACTTCGACGTGCAGGTGCGCGCCGTGCTCGGCCCCGGCCGCGGCGACGAGCGCCGCTTCGAGGATGCGGCACGGTTTCTGGAAGGGCTGTTTCTCGGCGGGCTGAAGCCGGCGGAATGAGCGACATCGCTTGCCCCGCAGGAAATTCCTACCTATCTTGATCGATCAAAAGAGGTAAGAAAATGAATGCGACAGCAACACTCTCGGCAAAGTTCCAGATCTCCGTTCCAAAAGCGGTGCGGACCGCTCAGAATTGGAAAGCTGGCGACGAAATTGCATTCGTACCGAGCGGAGAAGGGGTCATGCTTGTACGTGTGCCGGCAATCGACGAGCTCTTCGGCATCGCTAAGGGCGCTGATCCGACTGGATATCGCGATCACGAAGATCGCACCTGATGCAACTTGTCGACAGTTCGGCGTGGATTGAAATTCTGCTGGGATCGGCGACGGGCCGCATCTTGCTTGGGCGCTTGCCGCAGAAAAGCGAATGGGTCGTTCCAACGCTGATCCAGTATGAAATTCACAAATGGCTGGCCCGTTCGGTCTCAGCGGACAGGGCGTCCGAATTCATATCCTATAGTTCGAAGTGCGTTGTCGTGGACCTCGATAGCGACATCGCCGTCCGTGCATCCGACGTATCTCGCCTTTACAAGCTCTCCACAGCCGATGCGATCATCTACGCTACCGCTTTGCAGCGGGATGCGGAACTCCTCACTTGCGACGCTCATTTCCAGGACTTGCCGAAAGTGCTCTACATGCCAAAACAGCAGGCATGAGCGCCAAGGGCGGACGATCGTCGCCTCCGCGAGGCGGGCGAACCCGCCTCGCCAGCGTGATGCCGATTACGCCGCCTTGGCGCGCTCGACCGGATGGATGGCGTGGAAAGGCACGCACAGCCTGTTCCAGACGTTGATCATGCCGATCGCCACGCTGAGCTTGACCAATTCCTCTTCGGAAAAATGCTTCAAGGTCGCCTCGTAAAGCGCATCCGGAACGCCCTCCTCCGAGATCAGCGTCACTGCTTCGGTGTAGGCAAGCGCAGCGCGTTCACGCTCGGAAAACAGCGGCGATTCCTTCCACGCCGCGACCAGGATGACGCGCTGGAGCGTGTCGCCGTCGCGCAGGGCCTCCTTGCTGTGCATGTCGACGCAGAAGGAACAGCCGTTGATCTGAGAAGCGCGCAGCTTGATCAGATGCAGCAGGCCTATTTCCAGCCCGCATTCCTCGACCGCCTGGTTGAGCGCCTGCACCTGTTTCAACAGGGCCGGGGCGACGTTGAAGAACTGGAGTCTCGGTTTCATGGTCTTTCCTTTCTTACTGCTTGGGGGAACTGGATTTCTGCGGCCGCCGATGACGCTCGACGAAGGCGCAGGCCGCCGCGACGGAGCGCGGATCGGCGTCGCTCATGAAGTCGGCCACGATGTCGGAGAGCCTTTCTTCCGCCAGCGCCGCCCGATAGGCCCGCTCGGCCCTCAGCATCGCCACCTTGATGCCGCACGGCTTCACATAGGCGTCCGCCGGCAGCTTGACCGGGCCGTTGCGCCGGATCTCGCCACAGCGGAACGCCGGTTGCGGACCCTCCACCGCCAGCACGATATCGAGCAGGGAAATGCGGTCCGGCGCACGCGCCAGCCGGTAGCCGCCGGCGGGGCCGGGCACGGATTCCAGGATGCCGGCGGCGGTGAGCGCCTGCAGATGCTTGAGCAGGTAGCTGCCGGACAGGCCGAACTGCTCGGCCAACGCGGCGCCCGGCATCGTCGCCCCACCCTCGACGCCGGCGAGCGTCGCGGCACAATGGATCGCCGCCTCGACGCCTTCGCTCAGTTTCATCGCATCAGCTCCTCATTCATGGATAATAAATATCCTCGATAATTATTATCGTCAATAGGCACAAAGAAAAACTCCGCCCCGCAGGCGAAACCGTCGATACGCAACGCGACGGTCTCGCCTGCTCCGGGAGGAGCCCTATTCCGCGGCTTGCCGGGCCATCGGGTTGTTGGGATGCGTCGTCCAGTTGGCGTAGTCCGGCGACACCGTCTTGCCGGTGCGCTGGTCGAGCGCGCCGACTTCCAGCGGCACCATGGTGATGCAGCCTTCGACCGGACAGACATTGACGCACAGGTTGCAGCCGACACACTCGTCTTCCATCACCTCGAAGTGGCGCGCGCCGTCGACCATGGATGTGATCGCCTGATGCGAGGTGTCCTCGCAGGCGATGTGGCAGCGGCCGCACTTGATGCAGGCGTCCTGGTCGATATGCGCCTTGGCGATGTAGTTGAGGTTGAGGTACTGCCAGTCGGTGACGTTGGGCGTGGCCCGTCCGACAAAGTCGGACAACGAGCGATGGCCCTTCTCGTCCATCCAGTTCGACAGGCCCGAGATCATCTCCTGCACGACCTTGAAGCCGTAGGTCATGGCGGCGGTGCAGACCTGCACGTTGCCGGCGCCGAGCGCCAGGAATTCGGCAGCGTCCCGCCAGGTGGTGACGCCGCCGATGCCGGAGATCGGCAGGCCGCGCGTTTCAGGATCGCGGGCGATCTCGGCCACCATATGCAGCGCCATCGGCTTCACGGCCGGGCCGCAATAGCCGCCGTGCGAGCCCTTGCCGTCAATCGACGGTTCGGGCGAAAACGTATCGAGATTGACCGACGTGATCGAATTGACCGTGTTGATCAGCGACACGGCATCCGTTCCACCGGCGTGAGCGGCCCGCGCGGGCTTCCTGATGTCGGTGACGTTGGGCGTCAGCTTGGTGATGACCGGCATGCGCGTATACTGCTTGCACCAGCGCACCACCATCTCGATATATTCCGGCACTTGGCCGACGGCAGCACCCATGCCGCGCTCGCTCATGCCGTGCGGGCAGCCGAAGTTCAGCTCGATGCCGTCGCACTCGGTCTCTTCCACCGCCGGCAGGATCGCCTTCCAGCTTTCCTCCACGCACGGCACCATGATGGAGGCGATCAGCGTCCGGTCCGGCCAGTTCTTCTTGACCTGCTTCATCTCCTGCAGGTTGAGCTGAAGCTGGCGGTCGGTGATCAGTTCGATGTTGTTCAGGCCCAGCAGACGCCGGTCCGCGCCCCAGATCGCACCGTAGCGCGGTCCGTTGACGTTGACGACCGGCGGGCCTTCCTCGCCCAGCGTCTTCCACACCACGCCGCCCCAGCCGGCCTTGTAGGCGCGCTCGACGTTGTAGGCCTTGTCGGTCGGCGGCGCCGAGGCCAGCCAGAACGGATTGGGAGACTTGATGCCGACGAAATTGTTGCGGATGTCTGCCATGGGTCTTGTCCTTCGGCTTGGCGGTCGCCCGCCGGCTATTCACAACGCTTGTAGTTCAGGCACCGCTGCCTTTGGCGGATAAGTCGAACCGGATGGCCAGCCGGCGCCACGTCATGGACGCTTCTCCGGCATTTTGTCGAAGGCGGGAATGCCGTCGGGGATCAGGTGGAAAACGGCTTTTTCCTCGCAAAAAATCGCGAAGTCCGGCCCCACATAGGCGTTCGGATCATCCAGAGTCCCGGCCTTGACGATCGGGTGCGCCATGTCTGGGCGACGTGTCAGAATCTGCGTTCCGCAAGTGCCGCAGAATTCGCGGGTGCGCGGGCTTTCGAGGTCAGGTCGACGGAAAGCCTTCGGCTCGCCCCTGGTATAGGCAAAGCCCTCGGCCGGGATCACCATAAAATAGTTGGGACCGCCGCCGGAAACATGCTGACACGGACGGCAGTGGCACTGTCCCTTGCGAATGGGCTCGGCCGTGATCCGATAGCGCAAGGCCCCGCAGTAGCATCCGCCGTCCAGTTCGATGCCCATAGTGCGCCTACCCGATCAGTGCCCGGTGGATGCTTTCAGCCGCGTCGCGGCCCGCCGCCACGGCCGAAACAGTCAGGTCCTCGCGGCCGTCGACCACGCAATCGCCGCCGGCCCAGACCTTGGCCATGGACGTGCGGCCTTCGCCGTCCACCTTGATGCGTCCGCCTTCCAGTTCGATCGTGGCGCCCGAGCCATTGAGCGCGGCCGGCACGAAGGACTGGCCGATGGCCTTGAACACCTGGTCGGCGGCAAGGGTCAGCGTTTCGCCGGTGCCCTTGAGCTTCTCGCCGTCGAGCGCGGTGTATTCCAGTTCGATGCCGCTCACCTTGCCGCCCTCGGCGATCACCCGCTTCGGCTGCATCCAGTGGCGGATGGTGACGCCGTTGGCGCTGGCCAGATCCTGCTCGAACTCCGAGGCGTTCATGTGTTCCTGGCCGCGGCGGTAGCAGATCGTCACCTCCTCGGCGCCGAGCAGCTTGGACTGCACGGCCGCATCGATGGCCGTCATGCCGCCGCCGATGACGACGACGCGCCGGCCTACGGCCAAGCCGGCGAGATCGCTCGCCTGCCTGAGCTCGGAAATGAAGTCGACCGCGTTGGCGACACCGCCCGCATCCTCGCCCTCGGCCCGCAGCGCGTTGACGCCGCCGAGCCCCATGCCGAGGAACACGGCGTCATATTTCTTCACCAGGTCGGCGAGCTGGTAATCGCGACCGAGCGCCTTGCCGTTCTCTATTGTGATGCCGCCGATGGCGGTCACGTAGTCGACCTCGGCCTGCGCGAATGCGTCGGTGCTCTTGTAGGCGGCGATGCCGTATTCGTTGAGACCGCCGGACTTCGGCCGCGCCTCCAGCACCGTCACCTCATGGCCGTGGCGCGCCAGACGGTGCGCCGCCGCGAGGCCCGCCGGCCCTGCCCCGACCACCGCGATCTTTTTACCGGTCGACGCGGCCCGGCTGTAGAACTGCTTGCCTTCTTCCATCGCCACGTCGGTGGCGTAGCGCTGCAGGCGGCCGATCTGCACCGGCTTGCCTTCCGCAGTCTCCCGCACGCAGGCCTCCTCGCACAGCGTCTCGGTCGGGCAGACGCGCGCGCACATGCCGCCGAGGATGTTCTGGTCGAAGATGGTCTTGGCCGAGCCCAGCGGATTGCCGGTGGCGATCTCGCGGATGAACATCGGAATGTCGATCGCTGTCGGGCAGGCGTTCATGCACGGCGCGTCGTAGCAGAAATAGCAGCGGTCCGCCTCCACCAGCGCCTCGTGATGGTCCAGCGGCGGATGCAGGTCGGAAAAATTCTCGGCATACTGCTCGGACGACAGCCGGCCGCCGGCAATGCCTTCCTTGTAGAGACTGAGTGCCATCGGAATTCCCGCTCTTGATTGTTATGATTTTCAAGCAGGCTAGCACGTTCTGATTTTTTATCAATCGGTCAAATTTCTGCGCAAACCATTGAAAACACGGGCATAAAACATGACGATTTTTGTCATGAAAAGGGCGGCCCAAAATTGAGGCTAGGCAAACCTGAGATCGGTTCGCTTGAAGTCGTCGCCCTTGAAAAGGATCGGTTGGTCGTTTGCCTTGGCAAAGGCGTAGGAAAAACAATCCCCGAAATTCAATTTCGCCGGATGACCGGTGCCTTTGCCAAATCGACGATAGGCCTTGAGAACATCATCATAGATCGACGGCTGAACAGGCAGAATGGAAATACCTGCCTCATCGCAGAACTGCGTAATGCTCTCTCTAGCGACATCGTAGTCCTGCAATTTTTGCCCAAGCGACAATGCAGCCTCGACTTTTCCCACCACGGACATGACAGGATTGAACGACGCCGCAAGCCGCTGCCTCAAATCCGATGCATCATCATCTTCGAGCAGTATCGCCAATATTGCGGACGGATCGACATACATCAGCGCCCCTCCCCCCACATCTCATCCATGAACTCTTTATCGTCGCGGGCATCCGCGCGCTTCATGGACCGGATCCGACTGACGATCGGCTCGATCTTCCGCGCCAACACTTCTCCAGCGCTGACCTCATTAGCGGTCGCTTCCGCAATCGCGAGCTTTATCGCGGCCGTGATCCCCACACCTCGCCTCCTTGCAAATTCCCGGACAAGCCAGTCGGCTTCTTCATCCTGAACATGTATTGCCATTTTGTATACTACTTATAATTGCATTGTTCAAGCGCATATGTACAAACAACCTTGTACACGCCCTAATTGTAACCTGTACATCATTCCGAGGCAAGGAAAAAATTCCTTGTTTACGTTTTGCGCCGTAAATCCGGCATGATTGCAAAGAGTCAGAATTATTTTCTCGCTCTGTCGATTTCCTGTCGCCCGATCCGTCCTATGTTTGCCTAGAGCGGGCGCGCGAGAGGAGCCAGCCATGCCCAGAACCCCTTCCTTCTTTTGGTACGAACTGCTGACGACCGACACCGGGGCCGCCAGGGATTTTTATGCCAGCGTGGTGGGCTGGCGGCCCGAGGCCTGGGGCGGATCGGACATGTCCGGCAAGCCCTATATCGTCATGAATGCCGGCGACCGCGGTGTGGGCGGCATCATGAACCAGCCCGAGCAGATGAAGGCCATGGGCGGACCGCCCGCCTGGGTCGGCTACATCTACGCAGCCGACGTCGACGCCGCGACGAAAGCGGTGAAGGCCGCCGGCGGCTCGGTGTTCTGCGAGCCGACGGACATTCCCGATGTCGGCCGTTTTTCGGTGGTTACCGATCCGCAGGGCGCCCCTTTCCAGATGCTGCAGCCGGACGGCCCCGACCAGCCGCCGGTCGCGCCCGGCACGGTCGGCCATGTCGGTTGGCACGAGCTCTACACCAGCGACTGGAAGGCCGCGCTTGCTTTTTATTCCGACCAATTCGGCTGGACCAAGGACCATGAATTCGACATGGGCGACATGGGCATCTATGCGATCTTCTCCGTCGACGGCCAGCAGGTCGGCGGCATGATGAACCGGCCGCCACAGCTTCCCATGTCGGTCTGGCAGTTCTATTTCAACGTCGAGGCCACCGGCGCGGCCGCCAAGCGCGTCACCGATGGCGGCGGCAAGATCCTCATGGGTCCGATGGAGGTTCCCGGCGGCAGCTGGGTCGTCCAGTGCCAGGACCCGCAAGGCGCACATTTCGCGCTGACGGCGCCTCATCGCTAGGGCAACGGATCGATCCGCTGCCGCATGGCGGCTACAGACCCGCGCCGGCTCCGGCCGGCGCACCGTCTCGACGCTTTCAGGCCGCCGGACCGAACCGTTAACGGAGCGCGAAAGACTCCCTTCACGCTTTTTGATTAAAAGGCAGCGCATGTATGCGTTGCGTTTCAATCGGGTTCTGGCGGTCGCTCCGCTGCTGGCGCTGACAGCCTGCGCCACGGCACCCAGCCATATCAACAACATCTGTTCGGTTTTCGACCAACGCGACGGCTGGTTCAACAACTGGCAGTCGGCCGCCTACCGCACCGAGCGCAAATACGGCGTGCCGGTGCCGGTCCTGATGGCGACGGTGCGCAAGGAATCCGGCTTCAAGGGCAATGCGCGGCCGCCGCGCACGAAACTGCTCGGCTTCATTCCATGGAAGCGGCAGTCCAGCGCGTACGGCTATTCGCAGGCGCTCGACGGCACCTGGACCCAGTACAAGATGGAAAGCGGCAACTGGGGCGCCCGCCGCTCCAGCTTCGCCGATGCGGTGGATTTCGTCGGCTGGTACCATTCCAAGACCGCCGACACCTATGGCGTCGCCAAGAACGACACCTACCGCCTCTACCTCGCCTACTATCTCGGCTGGAACGGTTTCAAGCGCGGCAACTGGCCCGCCAGCGTGCAGAGCTACGCCAAGGCCACCGACGACATGGCGCGCAAATACTCCACCCAGTTGCAGGGCTGCGGAGGATAAGGTCCGGTCACAGACGATTGCTGTCGGTCAGCAGAACCTGCTGCTCGCCGCCACCGGCGGTATCGACCTCGCCCAACAGCTCTCCACCCTGCTGGCCATAGTCGCCAACCGACCAGCGGACGCGCGAAAAGATGTACCATCGCGCGCGGGGTATTCCCGCAAACCTGAAATTGCCCTGAGCGTCGCAGGTGGCGATGCGGGCGACTTCCTTGAAGCGCGGATCTGCCGAATCGCCAAGCACTGGCTGGACATGCTGCCGCGCTAGCGCCACCACCTTCTCGAACGACGGGGTGTGCGGAAACAGCACCACCGGCTCGCCGGCACAGACCACCACGCCCCCGCCCTGTTGCCGCAAGAACGCCTGGCCATAAACGATGGCGTCGCCTTTACCCTTGTAGGTGTCGAACTCGGCAGCCGTGTAGTTCATCTGAACGGGTTGCTGGGGTGCGGCGACACAACCGGCAAGAACCGCTGATACCGCCGCAGCCCAAAGAGCCCGAGCGATCCGGGCCGAATTCCCGATTGTTGCAGACATATCCTCCCCCCAGAGAATACAACCCTGTGCGAGGTCGCCGGCGGCAGGATCTCCCCTGTCCTCCCGCCGAAACGCGCGACCGCTGCCGGCGGCCAACTTGCCTCGGGCCCTCGCGCTCCTTCCGCCTACTTCTTCGGTTTTCCACGCTTTCCCGAGCCGAACGGCGACGGCGCCTTGGCGTCGTCGGATTGTCCGCCCCAGCCCACCTGCACCGACCGGCTCTTCGGCTTGCGGGCAGCGCCTTCACTGCGGCCCATCCGCGCGCCTCCATCGGCTTCCTCGGCATCGTCGGCGTCGTCCGACAGGTCGGCGGTACCGGTCTTGCCATGCGGCCGCCGCGGCACTTCGCCGGTGAAACCCGGCCCCGTGCGGCGCGGCGCATCGTCCGGCACGCCTTCATGTTCGGCATGCTTCTCGTCGAAGCTGATGACGGGATCCATCTTCGCCAGGATGTCATCGGACAGCCAGCACAGGCTCTTGTGGCCGTTGCCGAGGTCCTTGACCGGCGGCACCTGCTTTTCGCACAGGCCGTCCGGCACCAGATGCTTGTAGCGGCAGCGCGTCTGGAACGGGCAGCCGCTCGGCGGGTTCATCGCCGAGGGAATGTCGCCTTCCAGCACGATGTGCTTCTTCACCACCGACGTGTCGGCGATCGGGATCGCCGACAGAAGCGCCTCCGTATAGGGGTGATAGGGCGGAGCGAAGATCTGGTCCGTCGTGCCCTGCTCGACGATATAGCCGAGATACATGACGACGACGCGGTCGGCGATGTAGCGCACCACCGACAGGTCGTGGCTGATGAACAGCATCGTCGTGCCGTTCTTGCGCTGGATGTCCATCAGAAGTTCGGTGACGGCGGCCTGCACCGACACGTCCAGCGCCGAGACCGGCTCGTCCGCCACCACCACCTTGGCGGCACCCGCGAAGGCGCGCGCCACGCCGATGCGCTGCTTCTGCCCACCGGACAACTGGCGCGGCTTGCGCTCGGCGAACTGGCGCGGAAGCTTGACCAGGTCGAGCAGTTCCAGCATCCGCTGCCTGCGCTCGGCCACCGTCTTGCCGACGCCGAATTTTTCCAGCGTGCGGATGATCTGCGAGCCGATGGTGTGGCTGGGATTGAGCGTATCGAACGGATTCTGGAACACCATCTGTATCGACGACACCGTCTCGACGTCGCGATTCTCCACGTGCGTGTCCTGGATCGGCGCGTTGCCGAGCAGCACCTTGCCGGAGCTGGCCGTCTCCAGCCCGAGCAGCACCTTGGCCAGCGTGGACTTGCCGCAGCCGCTCTCGCCGACGATGGCGACGGTCTCGCTCTCGCGTGCCTCGAAGCTGATCGTTTCGTTGGCCTTGACGGTACGGCCCGGTCCGCCGCCGAACACGCCGCCGGAGCCGATGTGATAGTATTTCTTGAGGTCGTCGACCTTGAGCACCGGCGCGCCGGGCTTCACCGGCTCGCTCGCTTCCTTGGCGCCGGGCGGCATCTCGGCCCAGTCGATCTCGTTGAAGCGCACGCAGCGCGAGAAGTGCCCTTCGTGCCCTTCCACCGGGATCATCGGGATTTCGGCGGCGTTGCACACGCCTTCCACGAAATGGTGGCAGCGCGGGCCGAAGTTGCAGCCCTTCGGCCGTTCCTGCGGCAGCGGCAGTTGGCCGGGAATGGCGATCAGCGGCCGCGCGTTCTTGTCGGCGCCAGGCAGCGGGATGGAGCGGAACAGCCCTTGCGTATAGGGATGGCGCATACGGTCGAAGACGTCCTCGATCTTGCCCGTCTCGACCGCCTCGCCCGAATACATCACGGTGATGCGGTCGCAGGTCTCCAGGATGAGACCGAGATTGTGCGACACGAAGATCATCGACGTGCCGAACTCCTTGCCGAGCCCCTTGACCAGTTCGACGATGCCGGCCTCGACGGTCACGTCCAGCGCCGTCGTCGGCTCGTCCAGAAGCAGCAGGGCCGGTTTCGACAAGAGCGCCATGGCGATGACGATGCGCTGCTGCTGACCGCCGGAAAGCTGGTGCGGATAGCTGCGCATCATGCGCTCGGGGTCCGGCAGCTTGACGGCGCGAACCGTTTCCAGCGCGCGCTTGTAGGCCTCTTCCTTCGACACCTTGTCGTGCAGGATCGGCACTTCCATCAACTGCTGGCCGATCTTCATGGCCGGGTTCAGCGAGGCCATCGGCTCCTGGTAGATCATGGCGATCTCGTTGCCGCGGATGGAGCGCAGCTCCTCCTCGGACATCTCGCCCATGTCCTTGCCCTTGAACAGGATGCGACCGCCGACGATCTTTCCGATGTTGGAAAGGTCGCGCATGATGCCGAGCGACACGGTCGACTTGCCGCAGCCCGACTCGCCGACGATGCCCATCGCCTCGCCGGGCATCACCTCGCAGGAAAAATCCATCACCGCGGGAATCTCGCCCTTGCGGGTGAAGAAGGAGATCGACAGGTTCTCGATCTCGATGATGGGTTCGGCGGGATTTCGAACTGCCTCGTTCATCGGTCGTTCCAATCCTTGATCTGGTCGTCGGTTCCGACGCGGGCCGGGCCCGCGCGCGGGTCGTTCAATCCTTCAGCGACTGTTCGCGCAGCGAGTCGGCAAGCAGGTTCAGGCCGAGCACGAAGGACATCAGCGCGATCGTCGGCGGCAGCGCCGGGTGGATGGTCTGGCGGAGCAGCCGGCTGGCGTCCTTGATCGCCGTGCCCCAGTCCGGGCTTTCGGGCGCCAGGCCGAGGCCGAAATAGCCCAGCGTGCCGAGCAGGATCGTCGTATAGCCGATGCGCAGGCAGGTATCGACGATCAGCGGCCCGCGCGCGTTGGGCAGAATCTCCCACAGCATGATGTACCACGGCGTCTCGCCGCGGGTCTGCGCCGCCGCCACATAGTCGCGCGTCTTGATGTCCATGGTAAGGCCGCGCACGATGCGGAACACGCCGGGCGAGGAGGCGAACACCACCGCCACGAAGATGTTGAGCTGGTTGGGGTCGATATGGACGATCCTGAGCGGATCCTTGTCGAAGACGAGGCCGACATAGATCCAGCCGCCGATGACCAATGTCAGCCCCAGCAGCAGGTAGAGCCGGTCGGGCCGGTTCTTGTAGCGCGTCCAGAAGAGCACGCAGAAGAAGATGATCGGGAAGATGAAGAACAGGCCCGCCATGCCGTAGGGAATGGGCGTGTCCATGATGCCCGGCGTCACCAAGAGGTAGAACAGGAGGATGACCGGGAAGGCGAGCACGAGATTGGCGAGGAACGACAGGATGGTGTCGATCTTGCCGCCGTAGTAGCCGGCCGGCAGGCCGAGCGTGATGCCGACCATCAGCGCGAAGCCGGTCGCGGCCGGCGCGATGATGAGCACGATCTGGCTGCCGTAGACCATGCGCGAGAACACGTCGCGCGCCAGCTTGTCGCCGCCGAACAGGAAGACCTTGTGCGTTTCCGGCTCGATGGCGCCCGGCAGTGCATCCTTCATCACCACCAGTTGCTGCAGCGGATTGAACGGCGCGATCGTGGAGGCGAAGACGGCGGTGAACAGCCAGAACAGGCAGATGATGACGCCGGCGATGCCGACATAGCTGTCGAAAAGCTGGCCGTAGAGGCCGAGCCGCTTCTTGTAGGTGAAGCTTGCCGCGAGCACGAGCGCGAGCGCTAGCCATACCGGCCAGAACCGCACCAGTACCCCGGTGATGACGCCCAATGGACCTACGAATTCGGAAACCATCGTTCGTCCCCTCTACTGCACGCGGATGCGCGGGTTGAGATACGCGTAGCCCACGTCGGAAATGAGCTGGGTGATCAGCACGATGAAGACAGACGCCAGCGAGCAGCCGAGCAAAAGGTCGATGTCGTTGTTGCCGGCCGCCTCGACCAGGATGTAGCCGAAGCCCTGGTAGCGGAACATCACCTCGACGATGACGACGCCGGTCAGCAGCCAGGGGAACTGCAACATGATGACGGTGAACGGCGCGATCAGCGCGTTGCGCAGCGCATGCTTTATGACCACGCTGGAGAAGGACAGGCCCTTCAGCCGCGCCGTGCGGATATATTGCTGCGTCATCACCTCGACCATCGAAGCGCGTGTCATGCGCGCGATGTAGCCAATGCCGTAGATAGCCAGCGTCATCACCGGCAGGGTGAAGTTATAGAAGGTGATGCCCTGGCTGGCGGATGCGGCCGAGCCGTTCAGCCAGCCCAGCCACGAAGCGAAGATGACGGTGAAGATGACGCCCGAGACGTATTCCGGCGTCGCCGTCGTCGCGATCGAGGCGACCGACAGCGTGCGGTCGGTGCGCGAGCCTTCCCGCATGCCGGCCAGGATGCCGATCAGCAGCGCGATCGGGATCATCACCACCAGCACCCAGAACATCAGGATGCCGGTCGCGCCGAGCGCCGGGAACAGCCTCTTCGCCGCCGTGGTCTTGAACTTGGTCGAACAGCCGAAGTCGCCTTGCAGCACGCCCGAATAGACCGGTTCCGTCGGGTCGTTGCAGAACGAGAAGCGCTGCTCGGCCTTGCCGGTCTCGGGATTGATGATCGGCGCCTTCTTGACCACGCCGAGCCACTGGCCGTAGCGGACGAAGAAGTTCTGCCGGTAACCGTGATTGACCAGCCACTGCTCGAGCTGCTCGGCACTGGTGTGCATTTCGGTCTGGCTGATCGCGAGCTTCTTCAGGTTCGGCTCGAGATTGACCAGAAAGAAGACGACCAGTGTCAGACACACCATGGTGAGCAGCATCGTGCCCAGCCGTCTCAGAATGAAGAAAAGCATGTTGCCCCCCTGCCGGTCGGGTTGGGGTCAGATGCAGTCAACCCTGTCGCATTGAAAGGATGCAGCCGGAGCGGCCGCCGTCAACCGAAAACCGCCCGCCTTGCCGTCTGCCTGCGATTCCGGACCGAAAATCGTTCCGCCTGGAATTGCCTTGAAGGCGAGCGTGGAGGGAGAGGGGCTGAACCCCTCTCCCAGCGCAGAAGGATCGATCACGCCTGATCCAGCCAGACCTTGCCGAATTCGTATTCGTAGGTCGGGTGCATGGCGTGGTTCTTCACTTCGGGCTTGATGTTGATGTAGAGCTTGCGCCAGTACGGCTGGATGATGATGCCGGACTCTTGCAGCATCTGCTCGATGTCCTTCATCGGCACCTTGCGCTTCTCCGCATCGGCGATGCCGAGCGCCTCGTTGACCTTCTTGTCGAACTCGGGATTGGCATAGGCCGTCTCGTTCCAGGCCTCGCCCGTACGATAGGCGATGGCGATGACCTGGATGCCCAGCGGACGCATGTTCCAGTTGGTTTCCGAGAACGGATACTTGGTCCAGTCGTTCCAGAAGGTCGAGCCTGGCAGCACCGTGCGCTTCACCTTGATGCCGGCGTCACGCAGCTGGGCCGCGATCGCGTCGGTGGTGTTCTTGTGGTAGTCCTCGTCGTTGGAGATCAGCTCGTGCTCGTGGTCGGCGACGCCGGCCTCCTTGAGCATCTCCAGCGCCTTGGCCGGATCGCGCTTGAGCGGCGGCAGCTGCACGTATTCGGGATGGATCGGCGCGACGTGGTGGTTTTCCGCCACCGTGCCGGCATTGCCGTAGCCAAGTTGCAGCACCACCGCATTGTCGACGGCCAGGCACATCGCCTGGCGCACCTTCTGGTCGTCGTAGGGCTTGTTGGCGACGTTGAAGCGCGAGCACACGGTGGCCGACGTCACCGATTCCGACGCAGGCGCGCCGACATCGGCGATGATCTGGACATAGTCCGCCGTCGTCTCGTGGTTGGTCTGCACCTCGCCGGACTCGAAGGCCGAGACGAGCGCGGCCGGATCGGTGCCGTAGTCGATGAACTCGACGCCGTCGAGATAGACGTCGCCCATCCACCACTTGCCAGTTTCGCGGCGCTTGAAGACCACCTTCTGGCCGACGTCGTAGGACACCAGTTCGAAGGCGCCGGTGCCGATCGGGCAGTTCTTGAAGTTGGCGCCCTTCTCGTCGAAGGTCTTGTGCACGACCAGCGCCGGGTAGTCGGTCAGGTTGGCGATGATGGCGATGTCGGGCGACGTCAGCTTGAGCTTGATCGTCATGTCGTCGACCTTCTCGATCGACCCTTCGCGCAGCTTGCCGGTCTTCTCGTCCACCAGGCTGCCGAGACGGCCCGGCATCGAGTTGCCTTCGGCCTTCTTGTCGGCCCAACGGGTGAAATTGTAGATCACGTCGTCGGCGGTGAACTTGTCGCCGTTGTTCCACTCGACGCCCGGGCGCACATGCAGCGTGTATTCGGTGGCGTCGTCGTTGATTTCCCAGCTTTCGATCAGATACGGCTCGAACGTGTATTCGCGCGTGTACTTCACCAGCGGCTCCAGCGCCTGGCGCTGGGCATTGGAAATCTCGGACCAGTCGGCCGTGCGAGGGTCCTTCGGGTCCTTGACCGACATGGCGACCTTGATCACGCCGCCCGTCTTGGGTGTCTCGTCCGCCGCTTTCGCCGGCGTCGGCGCGGCAAGGCCCAGCATGCCGTAGGCCATGGCGGTGGAAGCGCCGAAGATGCTCGCCATCGCCAGGAATTCGCGACGGTCGACTTCACCGGACCTGGCCTGCTCCGCCATCTTGACGATGTGGCCAGGAACGTGATCGCCGTTGCTCTTGTAGGTTGCCATTCTTTTCTCCCATTTCTGGCTTTGCGCCTTTTAACATTCCGCATCCGCCTCCTGATGTCAAAGAAAGCGGGCACGGAACCCCGCATGAAATGTGCAACTTTGCAAAGGAGGCGGGCCGCGCGATTGCGACAGAGTTGACGCAAAATTGCTAATTCTGTCGCTTTCCAATCAGGCTGCATCCCTTGGTGCCCAACAAGGACAGCAGCATTGACTCTTCGGCCGAAGCGGCACGGCCAGCACGCCGCCGGCTCCGTCAAAAACAATTCGAATATATGTTGTGAAGAATGGCCGGCGGCAGCGGCCAGGGCCGGAACAGGCTATAGCGAGCCCTCAATATGGGAATCAGGCGGCTCGCCGTAGCTTTTGTTTTCGCATCGCTTTTGCCGAAAGCCGGTATCCACTTTTCGGCGCGATGCTTTAATATTCCTTTTCGTAGAAGATGCCGCCCTTGGCCTCGCCGGCGTCCGACGCCTCGCCGCGCAGCTTCAGCCCGCGACCGACATCGAGATCGATCCGCGCCTTGCCCGAGCCCGGCTTCTCGCCCTTCTGGATAGTCACATAGGTGCGGTCGTTGAGGTACTTCCCTGCCGATACCGATGTTCCGCCCTTCTCGTCCGTCGTGACGTCGAGATCGTCGATGCCGAGGCTGCCTTGCAGCTTCTGCAACAGCGAACTGGAGCCGCCGGCGCCGGTGAGCTGCGCCACCGCGTCGGCGAGCTGGGCGATCTGCAGGGGCGACAGGTTCGACATCGAGCGGCCGAAGATCAGCCGTGCCAGCACCTCGTCCTCCGGCAGGGCCGGAACGGAGGTAAAGGCGAATTTCGGATTGGTCGCCTCGCCGGTGATGGAGATCGTCACCGTCGCGTCGGTGGCGGTCGTCTCGGCCGCCAGCGAGATGTAGGGGATGACCGATCCCGAGAACGTCATCGTGCCTTGCGTGAAGGTCAGCCGCTTGCCGAGAATGCCCAGCCGGCCGCGCAGCAGGTTGAACTGGCCGACGGCCTGCGGTGCCGAAGCCGGGCCGGTCAGCCGGATCTTGCCACCGAGTTCCGCGTCCAGCCCCCTGCCCTGCACGAAGATCTGGTTGGGCGCGTTGACGGTGATGTCGAGCGTCGGCCCGTCCCCGCTGCCGCCGCCTCCGCCGCCGGCATCGGCCGGCCGCATCGCCTTGTCCTGTGCGCGAACGTCGGCCGGCGCGTTCTTGCGCTTTACGTCGAGCGCCGAGATCGAGCCGGGCAGCCGGTCGGGAACGGTGACGACGGTGCGGCCGAGATTGACCGTGCCCGAAATCACCGGCGCCAGCGCAAGCTGCCCTTTCACCGCCAGGTCACCGGAGAAATTGGCCGTCACCAGCCGCCCGTCGCTGTAGCGGCCGTTGGCGAGCTTGATGGCAAGGTCGGCCGGGAAGCCGCCGGCCGGATCGATGCCGACCGACCCGCTGACCGAGAGTGCGCCGCCCGTCGACAGGTTGCCGGTCAGCCGCTCGATGGTGGCGCGCTTGCCGCCGAAGGTGACGCGCGCGCCGATGTCGTTGATGGCGATACCGGAGCCGGCATGGATGAAGCGCGCGCCGGCCGTTGTGACCGAGCCGGTAATGTCCGGCGCGGTCGCCGGCCCGCGCACGCCGAGCGCCACGTCGGCCGATCCGCTGAGCGAAAGGCCCTGCTGGGCGAGCTTGGCGGAGAGGAATCCGAACGGCACGCGCCCGGAAATGTCGAGCGCCAGCGTCGGCGTGCCTGCGACCACCACGGTGCCGCCCGCCTTCAGCCCGATGCCGGAACCTTCGTTGGCGGTCGCGTTGAAGGTCAGCTTGTTGGCGGCGAAGGTGCCGGCCGAGGCGATGCCGATACCGCCGAGCCCGGCGCCGCGCGACTGCGCGGCCTGGATGCCGGTGCCCTTGATGTCGTAAGTTACCGAAGGACTGGCGGCCGCCCCGCTCACCTTCACCGTGCCGGAAAGCGAGCCAGCCGCATCCAGCCCCGCGACGAAGTTGTTCGCCACCGCCACCGGTATGGCCGACAGCATCACGGCCAGATCGAGCGCCGTGCCGGCGGTGCCGGTGATTATCGCATTGCCTGAGCCGATGCCGATGGTGAGCTTGTCCAGCCGCGTCACGCCGTCCTTGACGACGATGGTGGTCGGCTTCGACACGGCGGCCCTGGCGCCGCGGAAATTCGCCTGCGCCGAGGCAAGCTCCAGCGTGGTGGTACCATCGGCGACCTTGACGCGGCCGGCGGCCTTCGCCGGAATGTCCTTCACCGTCGCGCCGCCGGAGAATGCGGTCCATTCGCCGTCGCGTTTCAGGTCTATGGCGATGTCGCTGACGGTGGTGCCGCCCGAGACGACCCCGCCGGCCTTGACCGTGCCGGAAATGGCCGGCGCGCCGGTATAGTCGGCCACCAGCGCGTCAATGGCGACCTTCGCCACCGACAGGCTGTCGCGCACGATCCGTCCCGCATTGGCCTTCACCGCGACTTGTGGCTTGCCGTCCTCGTTGGAGAAGCGCACCGTCGCCTTGAGGTCGCCGTCCACCTTCTGGGCGGCGAGCGCCGCCAGCGGGCCGATCTCAGGCAGATCGATATCGAGTGTCCCGACAGGCAGGAACTTGTCGTCGAGCACGAGGTCGCCGCCGATGCGGCCGGGACCGAGCGCGAGCGCCAGCCCCTTGATCTCGCGCCGGCCGTCCACGGTGCGCAGCGTCGCCGTGCCGTTGAGCGGCTGCCCCGACACGTTGCCTTTCAGCTTCACGTCGGCGGTGGGATTGGCGACGTCGGCCTTGCCCGCCGCCGTCAGCTCCAGTCCGGTGATCTGGTGGCCGGCGACCGTCAGGCCGGCACTGTTGAGCGTGAACGACACATTCGGCGCCGTCGCCTCGCCCTCGGCCTTGATGGCGAAGTCGATGGCGCCGGCAACCTGCTCGGACAGCACCGAAAGATCGCCGAAATCGCCCTTCACGTCGGCCGTCATCTTGCCGTCGGTGGTCGCCATCGTGGCCTTGAGGTTGAGCGGCTTGCCCTCGACCGAGCCGGTCAGCGACACGTCGGCCGTCGGGGCCGCGATATCGGCCTTGCCGGTGGCGCTGAGCGACAGGCCGGTCACGGTCTTGCCCGACGCGACCAGTTTGTCGCTGCTGGCGGTGATGGAAAAGTCCGGCGCGGTGCGCGCGCCGCTCGCCTTGAGCGCGAAGTCGACGCCGCCGGCAAGGTCGGTGCGTGCGAGCCCCGACAAGGGGGAAATATCGCCGAGGCTGCCTTTCAGGTCCGCGCTGATTTCGGTGCCGGATGCGCTCGCCGTGCCGCTGGCCTTGAGCGACCCGGAGGTCAGTTCGATGGTGTTGGCCGCGAACGAGCCCTGCGGATCGCGCGTCGCGGTCGCGGAGAACTGCACCCGCTCGCCCAGAACCGGCTTGAGTTGCGGCGGCAGCGCGCTGGAAACGGCGTCGGCCTTCATGCCGAGCGTCATGGCGAGATCGGCCAGCGTCAGCGTGGCATTCACCGAGGCGTCGAGCGCATCGGAATGCAAGGTGCCCTCGTCGAGGGTGATCTGGTCGCTGCCGACCGTACCGGCGAGATCGACGGTGACGCGGCCGGCCGCCAGCGGCGCCAGCGTCGCCACGTCGGTCTTCAGCGTACCGGCCACCAGCGCAATCTTCACCGGACCGCTGCGGTTCTGGACGTCGAAGCCGTCGGAATGGATCTGGGTTGTTAGATCGTGCACTTCTGTCCCGCCGGTGACGATGGACACGAAGTTGCCGGCGACATCGACCATCGGCTCCTTGCCGTCGCCGAAGGCGCGCGCCGTCAGGCCCTTGACGGCGACCGTCACCGGGGCGCCGCCGGTCGGCAGGCTGAGCACCACCGGCGCATCGCGGGCGGCAAGCTCCACGGAGATGTCGGTCGCCGACTGCGGATCGTACGTGCCCTTCGCGGTAAGATGGATGGCATCGCTTTCGACGTTCGCGCGCTCCACGGCGACGCCGCCGCCCGGCATGGCGGTGCCGGCAATGTCGAAATCGGCCGTACCGGCCAGCAACGGCTTCAGCATTTCCGGCAGAAAACGCTCGAACGCACCCTGCCCTTTCGCCTCGACGCGATGGCCCTGGTCGGTCAGTTGATGGCGGCCGGAAAGCTGCGCCACCGTCTGGCCGTCGACATTGAAGCTGCCGGTTCCCTGCCAGTCCGCCAGCGGACCGTTGCCGGAAACGACGACATCCACGGCCGGCGTGCCCGGCAGCTTGAGCAGGTTGGCGATAATACCGCCGGCGGGCTCGGACGCCTTGACGTCGAGATCGAGCCGGTTGTCCTGCGGAGCGAAGTTGACCTTGGCAATGACCGTGCCCTGCTGCCCGTCGCGCCGGGCGATCGTGAGGTCGCCGGCAACCGAAAGCGGGTTTGCATCGGCCTTCGCCGATCCCTTGGCCGAAAGCTCGGCAACGCCGGCACCGGCAAGCTCCTTGCCCAGCGCGATGTCGGGCAGGTCGATCTGCGCGATGTCCACCGAGACTGGCAGGCCCGAGCCGCCGCCTTCCGTCTTCGTCTCGCTGCCACCGACCGGCAGCCGCGCCACCTCGATACGGCCGGCGGCGATCCGCTCGGCACGGAAGGTCTTGGAAAGCAGCGCCAGCGGCGACCAGTCCACGGCGACGTCGCGCACCACCAGCCAGGGGCCGTTGCGGTCCTCGACCACGACATGCCCGACCCTCAGCGCGCCGGACCAGATGCCGTCGAGCCCGGCGATCGTCACCTTGCTGTCGGCCGACGAGGCGAGGTTGGAGACGATGCCTGCGAGGTTGTCGCGGCCGCGCTCGGTCGTCGTCAGCACCACCAGCGCGCCGACGGCGGCCGCGACCACGATAGCCACAGCGTAGAAGAAATAGCGCAGGATACGCCGAAAAACCTTCATGCCTCAGAACGCCTGCCCGATGCCCGCATAGATGCCGTAGTCGGGATCGCCGGGATCGGGATTGAGCGGCACCGCGACATCGACCCTGAGCGGACCGAAAGGCGTCAGATAGCGCAGGCCGATACCGGCGCCCACCTTGAGGTCGGAAAAATCGGGGAAGGTCTTGGTGGATACGGTGCCGGCATCGACGAAGGGCACGATGCCGATCGTGTCGGTGACGGCGACGCGCATCTCCGCCGAGGTCTCGAACCACGACAGGCCGCCGATCGGCTGGCCGTCATCGGGGCCACCTTTCACCTTCGGGCCGATGCCCTGATAGGCGTAGCCGCGCACCGAGCCGCCGCCGCCGGCATAGAAGCGCCGGTCGGCCGGCACGTCCTGCAACGAGGCGCCGACGATGGAGCCGAGGCTGGCGCGGCCGGCCATGACGAACTTGCCGCCCGAATCGATCGCCTGGTAGACCGAGCCCTCGCCCTTCAGCTTGACGAAGGCCGCGCCGTTCAAGAGGTCGTAGCTCGGCTCGGCATAAGCGAGCAGCCGGAAGCCGCGCGTCGGGTTCAGCCGGTTGTCGCGGTTGTCGTAGACATATTGCAGCGGCACCGAGGCGATCAGGTAGTCGTGCTTGCCGAAGCTGTCGGTGATCTTGGAATAGTCGAGCGCGAACTCGGCCGACACCGTCTGCTTCTTCGTCAGTTCGTAGGACAGGCCGACGTCGCCGCGCACCGAGAAGCGGTCGTAGGCGTCGGGATGCTCGTACACAGTCTTCAGGTGGCTGTAGAACTTCGAGGCCGGCCCGATCACACCCGGCTTCTCGAACAGGATGCCGGCATTGTAGTTGAGCTTGGAGATGTCGTTGGCGCCGATGCCGCTGATCGAGCCGTCGATGCGCAGCTTCTCGGCGCGGCCCAACAGGTTGCGGTGTCCCCAATAACCTTCCAGTCCCAACCCCTCGGTGTTCGAGGCGGTGGCGCCGAGGCCGAAATAACGGAACTTGCGCTCGCTCACCTCGACATTGATGGGAATGTTGCCCTCGGCGTCCAGCGCCTCGCCTTCCTTGAGGGTGACGCTGTTGAACACCTCCAGCCCGAGCAGCCTTTCGCGCGCCTCGTCGATCTCCTCCGGCGAATACTGGCGGCCGCGCTTCAGGCCGGTCGTGTATTCGGTGAAGTCGCGGTCCACCGCCTCGGTTCCCTCCACCACGGTGTTGCCGTAGCCGGCGACCGGACCGGCGGCGACCGTCAGCGTGACGTCGAGGGTGGAGGTCTTGTGATCGGCGACGATCTCGCGCCCGGTCACCTTGGCGAGCGGCCTTCCCTCTTCCTTCAAGGCGCGCACGATGGACGCCTCGGCCTTGAGGATTGCGCCCGAACCGGCATCGCCGCCGGAAATCAGGCCGAAGTCGGCGCTCGCCAGTTGCGCGGCGTCGCCTTCGAGACGGATGTCGCCGAGGGTGAACTTCGGCCCCGCCTGCACCGTGACCGTGACCGGGATCGGCTGCGCCCCGGTGAACTCGGCGTCCGGCGGCAGGTCGTCGATGGAACGGCCTTGGATGGCAACGGTGACGACGCCCTCGTAGCGGGCGTCCTGATAGAGCGCGGCGACCAGTTGCTCGCGCTCGGCGCGCGCCTTGGTGAGCAGGCCGAGCGAACCGGACACGGGGCGATCCTCATCCGCCTTCAGCGTCGAGGCGCTTTCCAACCTGTCCTTGAGGTCACTATCGGCGTCGGGCGCCTCGATCGTCACCTGATAGCGCAGCGGATCGACGATCTCGGCATCTTCCTTGTCGGACGCCGATTCCCACAACTTGATGCCGAACAGTTCGAAGGCGGCGGCCTGCCGGTTCACGGCGACTATGGCGGTGGCGCACAGGAGCCCGCCCGCAAGGGCGCGCGAAAGCACGCGCCCCGGCGCAAACCGCTCCGTACTTCGTGTCCACCGTACCGTCACACCTGACCTTATCGCGCAAAACCTAAAATTGCAGTGAACTTCTGAAGCGCCCGTAAAGCAGCCACAATCCAATTGTCTCAATTGGCCCGGGCTTGGAACTCACACCTTTTATGCTCCGGCAAGAAAGTGTGATCCGCAGCCTGTGAACACACGCTGAACGGCGCCGGTGATGGGCTGGCGACGGCTTTCGGACGGGTGCTCTCGACGGGCTTTGCCGGGTCCTCGCATTGACAAGCGCAACCCAAGCTTGAACATGCCGGGCATACGGGAAGCAACAAGACTTTAGAAAAGCAACGTCCTGGAGGGGTGTCATGGCATTGCGTGCGGCGCGCTTTTTCTCTGTCCTCGTCCTTCTGTTGATGGCCGCCGGCGCGGCACAGGCCGCCGAAGCCCGGCGCATCGTCACCACCGACAATTCCGACTATTTCGGCTTCGACCTGCGCTCGGCGCAGAATGTCACGCTGGATCAGTGCAAGACGACGTGCCTCGGCGATTCGGCCTGCCGCGCCTTCACCTACAACACCAAGGCCAAGTGGTGCTTCCTGAAGTCCGACTTCAATACCATCAAGCCTTTCGTCGGTGCCGTCGCCGGTAAGGTCGTGCCGGTGAACGGCGACGCCGATATCGGCGCGCCGCCGGAATTGACCTTCTTCCCTTCCTGGATGGCCGACCAGGCCCAACAGTACCGCAACTTCATCCTCGGCCCCGGCTTCACCAGGCCGACCGACGGCCTCAACGCGCTGATCGACGCCGCCGAGCAGGCCTCGCTCACCGGCAGTCACCGCACCGCCATGCAGAAATACGAGCAGGCGGTCTCGATCCTGCCCGACGACGGCCAGTTCTGGTTGAAGGTGGCGCATGAGGCGCTTGCCGTGGACACGGCTACCGGCGGCGAGGCCGCGACCCTGCAGGCCAACGCCACCTCGGCCGCTTTCAACGGCTACAAGCTCGTTCGCACCGCAGCCTTGCGCGCCGAGGCCCTGTCGCTGCTCGCCGCCGGGCTCGACCGCCGCGACCTCTACCGCCCGGCTCTGCAGGCCTATGAGGCGAGCCTTGCGCTGGTCAACTCCGCCGCCGTGCAGGCCGACTACGAGGACCTGAAGGCGCGCAAGGGTTTTCGCGTCGTCGATCATTCGGTCGACGCCGACACCAGCGCGCCGCGCATCTGCGCGCAGTTTTCCGAAGAACTGGTCAAGACCGGCATCGATTATGCCCAGTTCGTCACCGTCGACGGCCATGCGCCGAAAGGCGTCGAGGCCAAGGACAAGCAGATTTGCGTTGAGGGGCTGGAGCATGGCCAGCATTACGACGTGACGTTCCGGCCCGGCCTGCCGGCGGCCATCGGCGAGGTGATCTCCACGCCGATCGTGCTGTCCGTCTACGTGCAGGACCGCGCGCCGTCCGCCCGCTTCACCGGCGACAGCTTCGTGCTGCCGGCCGGCGCCCGCCGCGGCATTCCGGTCGTCACCGTCAACATGGACGCCGCCAACATGAAGCTCTACCGCATCGGCGACCGCTCGCTGGCGCAGCTTCTGTCGGGCTGGCAGTTCCTGCGCCAACTCGACGGCTACGACGTCTCCAATATCTCCGACCAGATGGGCGAGCCCGTCTGGGAAGGCCGCATGGAGATCGCCAACGCGCTGAACAAGGAGGTGACCACCTCCTTCCCGGTCGACGAGGCGCTGCCCGAGCGCAAGCCCGGCGTCTATATCCTGACCGCCCAGGCGGTCGACGACCACAGCGAGGAATACGATTCGCGCGCCACCCAGTGGTTCGTCGTCTCCGACATCGGGCTTTCCACCTATACCGGGCAGGACGGCCTGTCCGTCTTCGCCCGCTCGCTCGGCACCGCCAAGCCGATCCAGGGCGCCGAGCTCACGCTGCTGGCCCGCAACAACGAGATACTCGGCACCGCCATCACCGACGCCGAGGGCAAGGCGGTGTTCAATCCCGGCTTGACGCGCGGCGAAGGCGGCATGGTGCCGGCCGTGCTGATGGCCAAGCAGGGCGACCAGGATTTCGTCTTCCTCGACATGACCAAGGCCGGCTTCGACCTTTCCGACCGCGGCGTCGAAGGCCGGCCAGCACCCGGCGCGCTCGACCTCTATGCCTGGACCGAGCGCGGCATCTACCGCGCCGGCGAGGTGGTGCATGTCGCAGCGCTTGCTCGCGACGACGCCGCCAAGGCCGTCGAGAACCTGCCGCTGACCTTCATCTTCACCCGTCCCGACGGCGTCGAGGCACGCCGTGTCGTGTCCGACGCGCCTTCGGCCGGCGGCTATGCGGTCGACCTGCCGCTCGAGCCCAACGCCATGCGCGGCACCTGGACGGTGGCGATCCACACCGATCCCAAGCAGGCGGCGGTGGCCAGCCATATGTTCCTGGTCGAGGATTTCGTCCCCGATCGCATCGAATTCGACTTGTCCGCCGACAAGACCGAGATCGCCCGGGGCGAGACGGCCAACGTCACCGTCGACGGCCGCTTCCTCTACGGCGCTCCGGCCGCAGGCCTGGCGCTGGAAGGCGAGACGACGCTGTCCGCGACGCGCGACTGGGACCGCTTCAAGGGCTTTTCCTTCGGCCTCGCCGACGAGCAGACGGCCGAACCTTCCGTAACGCCGCTGGCCGACCTGCCGCTGGTCGGCGACGACGGCAAGGCCACCTTCCCGGTGACGGTGGACCAGCTCCCCTCCACCACCAAGCTGGTCAAGGCCAAGGTGACGGTGCGCATGCGCGAGACGGGCGGCCGCGCCGTCGAGCGCTCGCTGGATATCGGCGTGCGCCCGCAAGGCCAGATGATCGGCGTGCGTCCCGATTTCGCCAATGACGAGGTGCCGCAGGGCGGTACCGCCAAGTTCTCCGTCATCGCCGTCGATGCCGACGGCAAGCGCGAGGCGCTGAAAGGCGCGCTGTGGTCGCTGGTCAAGGTGGAACGCAACTACCAGTGGTATCGCAACGGCAGTTCGTGGAACTACGAGCCGGTCGAATTCACCAAGTCGGTCGCCAACGGTACGCTCGACGTCGCCGCAAACGGCGAGGCGACCGTCTCGGTTCCGGTCGACTGGGGCCGCTACCGCCTGCAGGTCGAGACGACCGATCCGGAAGGGCCGGCGACCAGCTACGAGTTCTACGGCGGCTGGTATGTCGACGTCTCCTCGACCGAGACGCCGGACGCGCTGGAGATCGCACTGGACAAGGACAAGTACGCCGCCGGCGAAGTCGCCAAGTTGAAGGTTTCGCCGCACTATGCCGGCGAGCTGCTGGTCACCATCGGCGCCGACAAGCTGCTTAAGACGGTTTCCGCCTCCATTCCCGCCGACGGCGGTACGGTCGACATCCCGGTTGGCGAGGACTGGGGCGCCGGCGCCTATGTCACCGCTACGCTGTTCAGGCCCGGCGACGGGCAGGAAACGCGCATGCCGGCCCGCGCCATCGGCGTGAAATGGCTGGCGGTCGATCCGGGATCGAAAAAGCTTGCCGTGACGCTGACGCCGCCGGAAAAAATGGAGCCGCGCCGCACGCTCTCCGTCCCCGTCGCGGTGGCGGGCGCCGAAGCCGGCGATCAAGCCTACGTCACGGTGGCTGCCGTCGATGTCGGCATCCTCAACCTCACCAACTACAAGGCGCCCGATCCCGACGGCTGGTATTTCGGCCAGCGCATGATGGGGCTGGAACTGCGTGACCTCTACGGTCGTCTCATCGACGGCTCGCTCGGCGCGACCGGCAGGCTGCGCACCGGCGGCGACGGTGCGGCCATGCAGAGCCAGGGCAACCCGCCGACCGAAAAGTTGGTCGCCTTCTTCTCCGGTGTCGTCGAGCTCGACGCCGACGGCAAGGCGACGGTTGATTTCGACCTGCCGCAGTTCAACGGCACCGTGCGCGTCATGGCCGTCGCCTGGACGAAGGAAGCGGTCGGCCATGCCCAGACGGACGTCATCGTGCGCGATCCGGTCGTGCTCACCGCCGGCCTGCCGCGCTTCCTGGCGCCCGGCGATTCAGCCGCCATGCGCCTTGACGTCACCAACACCGACGGCCCCGACGGCGACTACGCCGTGGCGATCGAATCCACCGGCGGCCTGTCGATCGGCACCGACGGCGTGCCCGAAAAGCTGACTCTGGCTTCCGGAAAGCGCCAGACCTTCACGGTGCCGCTGACGGCCGTCACTGCCGGCGATTCCTCGATCACGGTGCGCCTCTCGCATGAGGGCGGACCGGAAGTCGAGCAGACGCTTTTCCTGCCGATCCGGCCCTCGCAACTGCCGGTCACCACCCGTCTCGTAGTGGACCTGAAGGCCGGCGGCTCGCTGCGCGTCGACCGCGAACTGCTGGCTGCGAGCCTTCTCGAAGGCGCTTCGGTCAGCGTCGGCGTCTCGCAAGCAGCCGCCTTCGACGTGCCTTCGCTGCTGCTCTCGCTCGACCAGTATCCGTACGGCTGCGCCGAGCAGACGACCAGCCGGGCGCTTCCGCTGCTCTATATGTCGGAGATGGCGAAGCCCTATGGCATCGCCGAGGACCCGGAGTTGCATGAGCGCGTGCAGCAGGCGATTTACCGCGTCCTCAGCTACCAGGCCTCCGCCGGCAGCTTCGGCCTGTGGGCACCGGGCTCGGGCGACCTGTGGCTCGATGCCTACGTGACCGACTTCCTCACCCGCGCGCGGGAAGCGAAGTACGACGTGCCGGCGCTCGCCATAAGCCAGGCGCTGGCGAACCTGCAGAACGGGCTCGGCTACGACCAGAACGTGCAGGACCGCGGCAGCGAGATCGCCTATGCGCTCTACGTTCTGGCCCGCAACAAGAAGGCCTCGGTCGGCGACCTTCGCTACTATGCCGACACGCAGCTGGAGGGCTTCTCCAGCCCGATGGCGGTGGCGCAGCTCGGTGCGGCCCTTGCCCTCTACGGCGACGCCCAGCGCTCGGAAGCGACCTTCCAGGCTGCCCTCCAGCTCGCCAACGCCACGCCGAACTACGACTGGTACCGCTCCGACTACGGCTCGAAGCTGCGCGACGGCGCCGCCATGCTGGCGCTCGCCGCCGAATCGAAGCCCGTGCCGTCCATCGTGCCGGAACTGGTCAGGATGGTGACGAGGGATCGCGCCCTGAAAAGCTGGACCAGCACGCAGGACGAAGCCTGGATGCTGCTCGCCGCCCGCGCACTGAAGGAGGGCAACAATTCCATCCAGCTCTCCATCGACGGCCAGCCGCACAGCGGCGCATGGTCGAGCAAGGTGACCGGCGACGAATTGCTGGCAAGCCCGATCACCGTCGCCAACGCCGGCAAGGACGCCTTGCAGGCGGTGGTGACCACAGTTGCCGCACCGGCGCAGCCGCTGCCGGCCGGCGGTGACGGCTTCACCATCGAGCGCACCTACTACCGGCTCGACGGAACCGAGGCCAACGTCACCGAGGTGGACCAGAACGAACGCTTCGTCGTCGTGCTCAAGGTGCACGAGAACAACGACTGGCAGCAGCGCGTCCTGATCACCGACCTGTTGCCCGGCGGCTTCGAGATCGACAATCCGGGCCTGGTCTCCAGTGCTCAGCTGTCGAACTTCTCGTGGCTGGCGCAGACCGACGCCGCGCATCTGGAGTTCCGCGACGACCGTTTCGTCGCCGCCTTCAACCCGAGCCAGGACAGCCGCGACATGACGCTCGCCTATGTCGTGCGCGCGGTGACGCCCGGCGTCTACGCCCATCCGGCGGCGAGCGTGGAAGACATGTACCGGCCGCAATATTCGGCCCGCACAGCCACCGGCATGATGGAGGTGAAGGCGCCGTGAGGCGGCGCCTTCCGGAAACGGGCGGATGAGGGTCGCGATGCGGCTACGATCCGGAATGTTTCGCAAGCTGGCCATTGGGTCCGGCATAGCCGTCGTCGTGGTGGCCATCGCCGCCGCTGGCCTGTGGCAGCTTGACCGCGCCTATCCGCCACCGCTCGACAGCCAGGCGGCGACCTCGGCCGAGGTGCTCGACCGTGACGGCCAGTTGCTGCGCGCCTTCGCCACGCCTGACGGCTACTGGCGACTGGCGAGCCGCCTCGACAAGGTGGACAAGAACTTCGTCGACATGCTGGTCGCCTACGAGGACAAGCGCTTCTGGGATCACCCCGGCATCGACCTTCTGGCGATCGGCCGCGCGGCGCTGCAGCTTGTCGCCAATGGCCGCATCGTCTCCGGCGGCTCGACCCTTTCCATGCAGCTCGCCCGCCTGATCGAGCCGCGCGACAGCCGCTCGGTCGCCTCCAAGGTGAAGCAGGTGCTGCGCGCGCTCCAGATCGAGCGGCGGCTGACCAAGCGCGAGATCCTGGAACGCTATCTGACGCTGGCGCCCTACGGCGGCAACCTCGAAGGCGTGCGCGCCGCATCGCTCGCCTATTTCGGCAAGGAGCCGGCGCGGCTCACCGTTTCAGAGTCCGCCCTTCTGGTCGCCCTGCCGCAACTGCCGGAGAAGCGCCGGCCGGACCGCAACGCGCTGATCGCCCAGGCCGCGCGCGACCGCGTGTTGCAGCGCATGGTGTCGGCCGGCCGGCTCTCCGAACGCGAGGCCGCCCGCGCCGCCGTCGATCAGGTGCCGGACCTGCGCCGTCCCCTGCCCGCACTGGCTGCGCACGCCGCTTATTCGGCGCTGAAAAGGATCGAACCCGGCAAGCCGCTGCAACTGACCGTCAAGAAGAGCGTGCAGGCGGGGCTGGAGGCCGTCGCCCGCGAGGCCGCCAAGCGGCTCGGGCCGAAGCTGTCGGTCGCCATGGTCATGGCCGATTCCCGCACCGGCGAGATTCTCGGCGAAGTCGGCTCGGCCGATTTCTTCAATGCCAGCCGCTCCGGCTGGATCGACATGACGCGCGTGCTGCGCTCGCCCGGCTCGACCCTGAAACCCTTCATCTACGGCCTCGCCTTCGAGCAGGGCATGGTCGCGCAGGAGACGATGATAGAGGACAGCCCCGCCGATTTCGGCGGCTACCGGCCGAAGAACTTCGACATGGGTTATCAGGGCGACGTCACCATCCGCCGGGCCCTGCAACTGTCGCTCAACGTGCCGGCGGTCCGGGTGCTCGACGGGGTCGGCCCGGCGCGGCTGCTGGCGCGCTTCCGGCAGGCCGGCGTCAATCCGGCCTTGCCGGTCAACGAGGCGCCCGGCCTCGCCATAGGGCTCGGCGGCGTCGGCATCAGCCTGCGCGACCTGGTGCAGCTCTATACGGGCCTCGCCAACGGCGGCAAGGTGCATGCGCTGCGCGACGGCACCGAGGCGACGCCCGTCGACAACACGGCCGCCACGATCCTCGACGATCAGGCCACCTGGCAGATCGCCGATATCCTGCGCGGCGTGAAGCCGCCGCAGGGCGCCCTGCCCCGCGGCATCGCCTACAAGACCGGCACTTCCTATGGCTACCGCGATGCCTGGTCCGTCGGCTTCGACGGCCGCTATGTGCTGGGCGTGTGGGTCGGCCGTGCCGACGCAAGCGCCGTGCCGGGCCTTTCAGGCTACGTCTCGGCCGCCCCCATCCTGTTCGAGGGCTTCGTCCGCTCCGGCCTGCCGGCCATGCCGCTGCCGTCGCGCCCGGCCGGCGTCTTCAGCCCGAAGCGAGAAGAGTTGCCAGTGACGCTCGTCCGTTTCGGCCCGGCATCCGACGGCCGCTCAGTGGCGGGGCCGTCCGAGCCGGCGCCACGCATCGTCTTCCCGCCCGACGGCGCCCGCGTCGACCTGGCGCCCGCCACGGCGCAAGCGACGCCGCTGGTGCTGAAGCTGCAGGGCGGCCGCGCGCCGTTCCGCTGGCTGGCCAACGGCAGGCCGCTCGCCGGCGTGGACCGCACCCGCACCGCCACCTGGCTGCCGGACGGCGCCGGCTATTCGACGCTGACCGTCATCGACGCCGCCGGCCGCGCCGCCAGCGTCAAGGTGTTCGTGGAATAGAAGACCACTCTCTGGAGCGGCAGCATCACGCCGCGCCACCGGCACTTGCCGAAAGGTCTAGCCCCGCTAATTGACGCTGACGGCACGCGGCCGGGCGTCACTTGCCGCAAGCGAAATCATTTTCAAAAGAAGGAGCAAAAGACCCGAAATTTTCCGCGATGGATCGAAAAAGGCAATATTGAGTGCATTCAAATTCTACCAAATCGATAGAGTAGAAATGTGTTCAACGGAGGCTGAAATGACCCATCCTCATTTCAACAACCTGCTCGTGAAGTCTCTCCTCGGCGCGCTCGTCGCCGGTTCCGTCCAGCTCGGCACGCTCGGTTTCGCGTTCGCCGACACGACGATCCTCAACGTTTCCTACGACCCGACACGTGAACTCTACAAGGCCTATGACGACCTGTTCGCCAGGCACTGGAAGGACCAGACGGGCGAAACCGTCACCATCCAGCAATCGCATGGCGGTTCCGGCGCGCAGGCGCGTGCCGTCATCGACGGCCTCGACGCCGACGTGGTGACGCTGGCGCTCGAAAGCGACATCAACGCCATCGCCGACAAGACCAAGAAGATCGCGCCGGACTGGCGCGGCAAGTTCGAAAACAACTCCGCGCCCTACACCTCGACCATCATCTTCCTGGTGCGCAAGGGCAATCCCAAGGGCATTCACGACTGGAACGACCTCGTCAAGGACGGCGTCCAGGTCATCACGCCCAACCCCAAGACCTCCGGTGGCGCGCGCTGGAACTACCTCGCCGCCTGGGCCTATGCCAACGCTCAGGACGGCGGCGACGAGGCCAAGACCAAGGAATTCATCGGCAATCTCTACTCACACGTTCCCGTGCTCGACACCGGCGCGCGCGGCTCGACCGTGACCTTCGCCCAGAAAGGCCTCGGCGACGTGCTGCTGGCCTGGGAGAACGAGGCCTTCCTCGCGCTGGACGAGTTCGGAGCCGAGAATTTCGACATCGTCTATCCGTCGTCGTCCATCTTGGCCGAACCGCCGGTGGCTGTTGTCGACGGCAATGTCGACGCCAAGGGCACCCGCAAGGTGGCGGAAGAATACCTGAAATACCTCTATTCCAAGGAAGCCCAGGCGATCATCGCCAAAAACCACTACCGGCCGAGCAAGCCCGACCTTGTCGATAAGGCTGACCTAGCCTGGCAGAAGGACATCAAGCTCGTCACCATCGACGACCCGCAGTTCGGTGGCTGGAAGAAGGCACAGCCCTATCACTTCGGCGACGGCGGCATCTTCGATCAGGTCTACAAGCCGGCGCAATAGGAGACGGTACGCCAAAGGGGCACTGAGCCGGGAAAAGCCGCAGGAACGGCTTTCCCGCCCCAAGCGCCGCCGTTATAGCGAACAACCGCGGTTGATCAGGAAGGGACGATCGACAACGACATGAGCAACGCAACCACCCGCACGGGGTGGCGGTTCAGACAGCCGAGCGTCATTCCCGGTTTCGGGTTGACGCTCGGCTTCTCGCTTGCCTACCTCACCCTCATCATCCTCATCCCGCTGTCGGGCCTTGCATGGCGCTCGGCGGCGCTGGGCTGGGCCGATTTCTGGCGCATCGCGCTCGACCGGCGCACCCTTCACGCCCTTGAAATCAGCTTCGGCACGGCGCTGATCGCCGCCGCCGTCAACGTCGTCTTCGGCACAATCGTCGCCTGGGTGCTGGTCCGCTACCGGTTTCCCGGCCGGCGCATCGTCGACGCCATGGTGGACCTGCCCTTCGCGCTGCCGACTGCCGTGGCCGGCATCGCGCTGACCACGCTCTACGCACCCAACGGCTGGCTGGGAAAGCCGCTGATGGCGCTCGGCATCAAGGTCGCCTATTCGCCGCTCGGCATCGTCATGGCGCTGATCTTCATCGGCCTGCCTTTCGTCGTGCGCACGGTGCAGCCGATCATCGAGGAGATCGACAAGGAAGTGGAGGAAGCGGCCGCGACGCTCGGCGCCAGCCGCTTCCAGACCATCACCCGCGTGCTGGCGCCGGGGCTGCTTCCGGCCGTCGTCACCGGCTTCGCGCTGGCCTTCGCGCGCGGCGTCGGCGAATACGGCTCCGTCATCTTCATCGCCGGCAACCTGCCAAACATCTCCGAGATCGCGCCGCTGCTCATCGTCATCCGGCTTGAGGAGTACAACTACGCCGCAGCCACCGCCATCGCCGCAGTCATGCTGGCGCTGTCCTTCCTGATGCTGTTCGTCATCAACCTCCTCCAGTCGTGGAGCCGCAAGCGCTATGGCTGATCCGCACATCGAGACCTACGATCCCGAGCACGAGGCGACGTCGGCGGCAATCACCGAAAGCCGCCCGGCGCGCGCGGTGTTCATGGCGATCGCCTTCGTCTTCCTCGCTCTGTTCCTCGTCCTGCCGCTCGTCGTCGTCTTCAACCAGGCCTTCGCCAAGGGCCTGGAAACCTACCTGACCTCGCTCAACGACGGCGACACGCTGTCGGCGATCAAGCTGACCCTGATCGTGGCTGCGATCTCGGTGCCGCTGAACCTCGTCTTCGGCCTCGCCGCTTCCTGGGCGATCGCCAAATTCGAGTTCAAGGGCAAGGCCTTCCTCACCACGCTGATCGACCTGCCGTTTTCAGTGTCGCCGGTCATTTCCGGCCTCGTCTACGTGCTCCTGTTCGGCGCCCAGTCGGCGCTCGGCCCCTTCCTGAAGTCGTACGGCATCGAAATCCTGTTCGCCGTGCCGGGCATCGTGCTCGCCACCGTCTTCGTCACCTTCCCCTTCGTCGCACGCGAACTGATCCCGCTGATGCAGGAACAGGGCACCGGTGACGAGGAGGCCGCCCTTTCGCTCGGCGCCAGCGGCTGGCAGACCTTCTGGTACGTCACCTTGCCCAACATCAAATGGGGGCTGCTCTACGGCGTGCTCCTGTGCAACGCCCGCGCCATGGGCGAGTTCGGCGCCGTCTCGGTGGTGTCGGGCCACATACGCGGCCAGACCAACACCATGCCGCTGCATGTCGAGATCCTCTACAACGAATACAACGCCGTCGGCGCCTTCGCCGTCGCCTCGTTGCTGGCCGGGCTGGCGCTGGTGACGCTGGTGCTGAAAACCGTGCTTGAGATGCGCTACGGCGCCGAGATCGCCGCGACGCGCGGACACTGACAGGGAAAAAGCGATGGAAGTTCGCGTAGCCAACGTGCGCAAGGAATTCGACCGGTTTCCGGCGCTGCACGACGTGTCGCTCGACATCAGGTCGGGCGAATTGATCGCGCTGCTGGGACCGTCCGGCTCCGGCAAGACGACGCTTCTGCGTCTCATCGCCGGGCTGGAACGCCCGACACGCGGAAAGATCTTCTTCGGCGAGGAAGACGCCTCGCTGAAATCGATCCAGGAGCGCAACGTCGGTTTCGTCTTCCAGCACTACGCCCTGTTCCGCCACATGACGGTCGCCGACAACATCGGCTTCGGCCTCAAGGTGCGCCCCGGCGCCACCCGCCCGCCGGCGGAGGAAATCCGCCGCCGCGCCTCCGAATTGCTGGATTTCGTCCAGCTCTCCGGGCTGGAGAAGCGCTATCCGGCACAACTGTCCGGCGGCCAGCGCCAGCGCGTGGCGCTTGCCCGCGCCATGGCGATCGAGCCGGCCGTACTGCTGCTCGACGAGCCTTTCGGCGCGCTCGATGCGCAGGTGCGGCGCGAACTGCGCCGCTGGCTGCGCGACATCCACGACACCACCGGCCACACGACGATCTTCGTCACCCACGACCAGGAGGAGGCGCTGGAATTGGCCGACCGCGTCGTCGTCATGAGCCAGGGCCGCATCGAGCAGGTCGGCACGGCCGACGAGGTCTACGACACGCCCAACTCGCCCTTCGTCTACGGCTTCATCGGCGATTCCAGCTCCCTGCCGGCAAGGGTCGAGGACGGCCAGGTGTGGCTTGCCGAACGGCCGATCGGCCTGTCGGCGCCCGACGTGCCCGCCGGCGCCGCGACGCTGTTCTTCCGGCCGCACGACGTGGAACTGCTCGACGGCTGCGGCGGCTGCATCGCCGGCACCGTCGTCAACAGCCGCCGCGTGGCCGAAACGCGGCGCGTCGAACTGGAAGTCGGCGGCGACCGGCAGCGGGTCGAGATCGAACTGCCCATCGACCACGCCGCCGCGAACAAGAGCCGCATCGCCTTCCGCCCGCGCAAATGGAAGCTGTTTCCGCGCGCGGACTGAGGAAGCCAAACGCCACCGATCGCATCCCGCCATCGCTGGAATACGGTTCCTCAGAGAGGCCTAAATATGGGATGATATCCTAAGACACCTCTATCGTGGAAACCGCGGTTTCTCGTTTTCGGATGGGCGTCGGCTATGGTTCCGGCAGATTTCTCGCATCCCACGGAGCCTTCATGAAACGCCTTCTTCTCGCCGGCGCAGCCGTCGCCTCCCTGCTGTTCGCCAGCACCTCGGCCTTCGCCGCCGACAAGCTGCTGAACGCCTCCTACGATGTCGGCCGAGAGCTGTTCGTGGCCATCAACAAGGCGTTCGTCGAGGAGCACCCCGGTGTCACCGTCGACCAGTCGCATGCCGGCACCTCCAAGCAGGCGCGCTCGATCGTCGAGGGGCTCGGCGCCGATGTCGTCACCTTCAACCAGGTTCCGGACATCGACTTCCTGGTGAAGAACGGCTACGTCGCCGCCGATTGGCAGAAGGCGCTGCCGAACAACGCCTCGCCCTTCTACTCGCTGCCGTCCTTCCTGGTGCGCGCCGGCAACCCGAAGAACATCAAGGACTGGGACGACCTCGTGCGCGACGACGTGCAGGTCATCTTCCCCAACCCCAAGACCTCGGGCAATGCGCGCTACACTTATCTGGCAGCCACGGCCTACGCCAAGGAGAAGTTCAACAACGACGAAGCCAAGGTGAAGGACTTCGTCGGCAAGATCTTCGCGCACGTCCCGGTGTTCGACACCGGCGGTCGCGGCGCCACCACCACCTTCGCCGAGCGCGGCATCGGCGACGTGCTGATCACCTTCGAGTCCGAGACTCAAGGAATTGCCCGTGAATACGGCACCGACAACTACCAGCCGGTGACGCCGTCGGTCAGCCTGCTGGCCGAGTTCCCCGTCGCCATCGTCGACAAGGTGGCGAAGGAGCATGGCAGCGAAGATCTCGCCAAGACCTATCTCGATTTCCTCTACACGCCGAAGGCGCAGGAGATCGAGGCCGAGTACAGCCTGCGCGTCCACGACGAGGCCGTGGCGGCCAAGTTCAAGGACAAGTTCCCGCAAGTCCGCCTCGTCACCGTCGAGGACGTCTTCGGCGGCTGGGAGAAGGTGCAGGCCGAGCATTTCGCCGAGGGCGCGCTGCTCGACCAGATCTACGGCAACCGCTGACCGACCGATCAGGAACGACGAAAGGCCGGCGACACGCCGGCCTTTTGCGTTTACTGCCGATGGAAACCGCTGTCGCATCGCGGACGGGGCGCGCGGTCAGGAACCGTCAACGTCTTTGGAATACTATACCAAGTCGCTGGAATTTGTTTAAACCACCCTTCTCCCGCCGCGATTTGCGCAAGAACGGCAGGCAAAGAGGACGGACCGGAACAAGGCGGATCATTCGCAGGCATGCTCACCAAAAAAGGCAAATACGGGCTGAAGGCGCTGGTGCATCTGTCGCGGCTGCCGGCCGGCCAGCTCGCTTTCGTCCACGACATTGCCGACACCAACCACATTCCGAAGAAATTCCTCGACGCCATCCTCGGTGAACTGCGCAACGCCGGTTTCGTGCAGAGTCGCAAGGGCAAGGAAGGCGGCTACCGTCTCGCCCGCCCGGCCGCCGACATCAAGATCGGCCACGTCATCCGCGTCCTCGATGGCCCGCTGGCGCCCATCTCATGCGCCAGCCGCACCCGCTACGAGCGCTGCGAGGACTGCGACGAGGAGACCTGCGCGGTGCGCCACATGATGCTTGAAGTGCGCCAGGCGATCGCCGACGTGCTCGACAACCGCAGCCTCGCCGCCATGCGCGATGCCGACAACGACGATTTTCCGATGGAACTGGCCACGCACCAGTAGCGAAACGACGGTCTCATGACTGAGCAGGCAAAGCCCGCCGCGCCGACCAGAAGACAAGCACCATGGCGGTTACGTTCAGCAGGTTCCAGGCGATGCCGTTCAGGAAGGCAGCGCTGTAGGAACCGGTCAGGTCGTAGATCCAGCCCGACATCCAGCCGCCGATCGCCATACCGAGAATGGTCGCCATGATGACGATGCCGACGCGCTGTCCCGCTTCCGCTGCCGGCATGTATTCGCGCACGATAACCGCATAGCAAGGCACGATGCCGCCCTGCGACAGGCCGAAGATCAGCGACACCACGTAGAGCGAAGCCAGCCCGTCGAACGGAATATAGAACAACAGCGCCAGCCCCTGCAGCACCGAACCGGCCAACAGGGTCCTGATGCCGCCGATGCGGTCAGCAATGAACCCCGACGCCACCCGGCTGACGATGCCTGCCGCCATCATGATCGACAGCATGTCCGCGCCGCGCGCCACGCCGTAGCCGAGGTCCATGCAATAGGCGACGATGTGGACCTGCGGCATCGACATCGCCACGCAACAGCCGAGACCGGCCACGACAAGCAGCGCCTGCAACCCCGCGGGCGACAACGCTATCGGCAGGATCGGCCTGCCGCCGCTCCTGCCGCCGGATTCGGCATGCGGAGGCTTGGCCCGCAGCATCAGCGTCAGCGGCACCATCGTTGCGAGACAGATGATGCCGATGACGACATAGGCGGTGCGCCAGCCTTCCGTTCCCGCGACACTGGGGATGACCGCCGGCCAGAGCGTGCCGGCAAGGTAGCTGCCCGTCGCGGCGGCCGAGACAGCCACGCCGCGGCGCCGGTCGAACCAGTGCGAAAGGTCGGCAATCAGCGGGCCGAAGGTGGAGGCGGTCCCCAACCCGATCAGGATGCCGTGGACCAGCGAGAACTGCAGGATGGACGTCGTCAGCGATGCCGCGATAAAGCCCAGGCCAAGCAGGATCGAGGTCACGAGTGCCGGAATCCAATAGCCGATCCGGTCGATCGCACGCCCGATCACGACGTTGCCGACGGCAAAGCCGAGCATGGTCGCCGTATAGGGTAGCGACGCGTCCGCGCGGTCGACGCCGAATTCCGCCTGTACGGCCGGCAGCACGACGATGACGGCCCACATGCCGACACCGCCGATCGTGCCCAGGACCAGGGAGACGACCAGGCGCATCCAGGCCTGCGGTCCGTCGATCGGCGAGGCCGGCGCGCGCACTCCGTTTGCAGAAAGCATGACAAGCTCCGTCGCGGCCGGAATCCGCGTCCGGCGCACTATTTAGCCATATGAAGCCGGACGGCAGCGCCAGCACCACGGAAGCGGTCGCTCCAGCGGCCGGAACCCTTTTCCGCTCCATCCATTGAAAACACGGAAGGAGACGATGATGGCTACCGCCCACAAGGAAAAATGGTCTGCCGACGTGACCGAGCACAGCGACGCTCTCGATCTCGAGGAGTACGTCTTCGAGCAGCATGACCCGAGGAAGATCGCCGCCTCGCTGAAGCGCTCGGCCGAGCGCAGCGACCGCCGCAAGGCCGAACCGTTCCGCTCGGCCATGTCGATGCTGACCTTCTACATCAACCGCGCCGGTAAGAACCTGCCGGACAAGCAGAAGAAGGTGCTGGAGGACGCCAAGGACGAGTTGCGCGCCGCCTTCGGCCGCGAGAAAGAAAATTGAGGCCGTCTTCGCATATGTTCAGGGCCGCGACACCACGCCGTCCTTGGTGATGAACATGTTGGTCAGCGTGCGGTCGGCATGGCTGAGACGCCAGTCCAGCATCTTCTGCGCATAGGCGAGCACCGTCGCCGCCATCTCCGGTCGGTCGGCGAGGTTTTGCGTCTCGTGCGGATCGTTGACCATGTCGAACAGCAGCGGCGGCAAAGCCGCGAAGTGGACGTATTTGTAGTGCCGGTCGCGCACCGCCGCATAGCTGCACTGGTCGGAGGAAATGCCGAGCGTCGTTTCCGCCTTCTGCGTCGCCACGGTGCGGAAGTCGTGCTCGAAGAACACCGTATCGCGCCAGTCCTGCGGCGTCCCACCCTCGATCAACGGCAGCAGCGTGCGGCCGTCGCAGGCGCGCGGCACCGGGCGCCCCAGCCAATCGAGGATCGTCGGCATGATGTCGACCGCCTCGGTGAAGGCGTCGACGCGCGATCCGCGCGCGGCGTCGGCCGTCCGTCGCGGGTCGCGGATGACCAGCGGCAGGCGGAAGGCCTGGTCGAAATAGATTTCCTTACCCCAGGCGTGGTGCTCGCCCAGCATTTCGGCATGGTCGCTGGTGACGATGATCAGCGTGCGGTCGTATTCGCCGGTCGCCTTCAGGTGCTCGACCATGCGGCCGAGATGGTGGTCGACCTCCGAAATCAGCCCGTAATAGGTCGCCCGCATCTGGCGGATTTCGAGATCGTCCGCCGAAATCGGATCGAACGGGCTGTGCTCGTCGTAGCGGCCGGGCTCGCTCATCCGCTCCAGTTCGTAGGCGAGCATCGGGTGCTGGCGCTTTTCCGCCTCCAGCGAGGCCGCGCGCGCCGGCAAGGCGACGTCGGCGGGATCGACCAAGGCGTTGTAGGGCTCCGGTGCGATCAGCGGCGGATGCGGTCTGAGAAACACGAAATGCGCGAACCATGGGCTGTCGCGCCGCGCCGAGAGCCATTTCAGGAACGCGTCGGTGAGGAAGGCCGCTTCGCTGTGCTCGGCCGGATAGACCGTCGGGATATAGCGGAAACCGCGATCCGCCGGCTTGTCGAAACCGGGCTTCGGCCTGAACACGTCGTTGCGCCCGCCGGGCAGGTCGTAGCCCTTGGCCAACAGGTCGGCGATCCACTCCTCCATCTCGTCGGGCAGATGAAGGGCCGCCTCGAAGCCCGGCATGACGCTTTCATAGGTCTTCAGCGCCGGGTCGTTGGCATCGAGATCGCGCGGGTCGGCGCTGGTGTCGGTATAGCCGAACAGCGCCGGCCTGTAGCCGGCCTTGCGCGCCTCCAGCGCGACGTTGGTGTGGCGGGCGTCGAGCGGCGTGCCGTTGCGCCCGGAGCGGTGGTTCATCAGGTAGAGGCCGGTGAGCAGGCTGGTGCGCGAAGGCCCGCACGGCGTGCATTGGCCGAAATGATTGGCGAACAGCACGCCATCGGCGGCCAGCGCGTCGAGGTTCGGCGTCTTCACGTTGGGATGGCCGAGCGCCGAGATGCAGTCGCCGCGCCACTGGTCGGCGCAGATGAGCAACACGTTGGGCCGTTGCGCGGTCATTCGTTCGCCTCGTCGGTTGGCGGTCAGTCGCTGGATTCGCCCGGATAGGGGCCGATGATCTTGTCGGTGTTGGCGAGCAGGCGCCGCACCGCATTGCGTGCCGCATCCGGGCGGCGCAGGCGAATGTTGCGCTCGATCGCCTCGTGCAGTTTCTGCGCATGGTCGAGGTCGTCGCCCTCGCGCGTCACATAGCGGAAAAGATGATCGAAGGCCGTTTCGATCAGCACGCCGAGCGGCACCAAAAGGTCGTTGCCGGCGGCGCGCAGGATGGCGAGATGGAAGCGCGTGTCGGCATGGGTGCGCTCCTCCAGCGAGGTCGCCGCCGCCATGGCGCGGCAGGCTCCGCTGATCTCTTCCATCTGCTCGTCGCTGCGCCTCAGCGCGGCGAAGGCGGTGGCCTCCGGCTCGATGATGTAGCGGAATTCCTGCACGGTGCGCATGAAAGTGTCGCGCCCCGGCGAGGTCGCGTACCAGGCCAGAACGTCGCGGTCGAGCAGGTTCCAGCGCTCGCGCGGCTCCACCCGGCTGCCGACCTTCGGGCGGGAGGCGAGCAGGCTCTTGGCCATCAGCATCTTGATCGCCTCGCGCACCGCCGAGCGGCTGACGTCGAAGGTCTGCGACCACTGCGCCTCGTTGGGCAGGATCGAGCCGGGCGGATAGTCGCCGCGCACGATGCGCGAGCCGATCTCGTCGGCGAGCGCGGCGTGCACGCTGCCGCTCCTGCGCGCAGCACCCGCAGCCGTCCGGCTTCCCGCCGATCTCCGCGCCGGCCCCTTGCTGGGCTTGTCCTGGCTCATCCCTGCCTCTTCCTCATCGGCCGACACGCTATACGCGCACACGCCCGAAAGCGACAGGTCAAAGGTGATCGCCTCACGCCTGGAAATGGCCGATGAACTGCCGGAAGGCCGGCGAAGCTCCGGCGCCGAACATCTCCTGCGGCGATCCCATCGAATCGACCAGCCCCTCGCGCATGAAGGCGACGCGGTTGGAGACGTTGCGGGCGAAACCCATCTCGTGCGTGACGACCAGCATCGTCGTGCCTTCCTCGGCCAGTGCCCGCATGACGCGCAGCACCTCGCCAACCAGTTCGGGGTCGAGCGCCGAGGTCGGCTCGTCGAACAGCATCAGCTTCGGCTTCATGGCGAGCGCCCGCGCGATCGCCGCGCGCTGCTGCTGGCCACCCGACAGGTGCGCCGGATAGGCATTCGCCTTGTCGCCGATGCCGACCTTCTTCAGAAGCGCATGCGCTTCCTCCACGCATTCCGCTCGCGGGCGCTTGAGCACATGCACCGGCCCTTCGATGACATTCTGCAGGATCGTCATGTGCGACCACAGATTGAACGACTGAAACACCATCCCGAGTTCGGCGCGGATGTGGTCGACCTGCTTCTGGCTCGCCGGCCAGTTCTTGCCTCCCTTCTGCACCATGCGGATCTGCTCGCCGTCCACCCACACCTCGCCGCTGTCGGCAACCTCCAGCAGGTTGATGCAGCGCAGGAAGGTGGACTTGCCCGAACCGGATGCGCCGAGCAGCGAGATCACGTCGCCGTCCCTGGCCTCCAGCGAAATGCCGCGCAGCACTTCATGAGCGCCGAAGCTCTTGCGGATGTCGCGGACCGAAAGGCGGGGGACTTCGGGCATGAACGCTCCGTTACGCTTTCGCCGCCGGCGGCGCGGCGCGCAGGTGGCGTGAGAGGAAATGTTCGAGCAGCGCCATGGCCTGCAGGACGATGAAATTCAGCACCAGGTAGATGACCGCCGCGCACAGGAACACCTCCATGGTCCGGTAGGTGTGCGAGATCAGCCGCTGCGCCACGCCGGTCACCTCCCAGACGGTGACGAGGCTCGCCAGCGAGGTCGACTTCATCATCAGCACCACCTCGGTCGAATAAGCCGGCAGTGCGAAGCGCAGCGCGATCGGCGCGATGATGCGGCGAACCAGCAAAAAGCCCGACATGCCGATCGCGCGCGCCGCCTCGATCTCGCGCGGCGGCACGGAGCGGATGCCGCCGCGAAAGATCTCGGCCGAATAGCCGGCGGTACACAGCGCCAGCGACAGCACCGCACAGACGAACGGCTCGCGCAGCAGCGGCCATAGCGGCCCGTTGCGGATGAAGTCGAACTGCGCCAACCCGTAGAAGACGAGGAACATCTGGATCAGCAGCGGTGAGCCGCGAAAGACGAAGATATAGCCCTTGGCGAAACCGGCCAAGTAGCGGTTGCCGCCGACGCGCATCCACACGATGACCAGCGCCAGAACGCAGCCGATCGACACCGAAAGCGCGAACAGCGCCAGCGTCACCGGCAATGCCTTGAGCAGCGTCACCATGGTTGAGGAAAGGAACTCGATATCCATGGCGCTCAGACCTGTCCCATCGCCGACGGCATGGACCGGTTGGCCCGCCGCTCGGCCCGGTTGAACACCTGGTCGGACAGGCTGGTGAGGATGAGGTAGAGAGCGCCGCCGACGATGAAGAACAGGAAATACTGCCGCGTCGAACCGGCGGCCACCTGGCTGGTGCGCATCAGCTCGGCCAGCCCCGTCACCGAGATCAGTGCCGAGTCCTTGAGGCTCAGCTGCCAGACATTGCCGAAGCCGGGCAGCGCGTAGCGCAACACCTGCGGCATGATGATACGCCGGAACCGCAGGCCGCGGCTCATGCCGATGGCAGAGGCCGCCTCCAGTTCGCCCTTGGCGACGGCGAGGTAGGCGCCGCGAAAGACTTCCGCCTGGTAGGAGCCGGAAATGATGCCGACGGCCAGCGCGCCGGCGGCGAAGGACGGCAGCCCTAGAAAGCCCTCGTAGCCCATCGCCTTGCCGATGGCAGTGACGGCGGACGAACCGCCGAAATAGATGAGATAGATGATGAGCAATTCCGGCACGCCGCGAAAGATGGTGGTGTAGACGCTGCCGAGGAAACTCAACACGCGGTTGCCCGACAGCTTCGCCGCCGCGACGACGGCGCCGAGCACAGCGCCGATCAGCAGCGCCACCGCCGTCACCGCCAGCGTCACGCCGGCGGCGACGAGAAGCAGCGCGCCCCATCCAGTGGAGCCGAAGCCCAGCAGTTCCAGTGTCGAAATGGCGGCGCCCTCCCCTATACGGCCGACCGATATCGTATGCTGGTGCGGTTCAAGTCCTCAACAGGAACCGCTCCGGCAAAAGCGTCCCGCCGAAGCGGGACGCCGATGGCAGACCTTACTTCGGCGAAACGTCGGTCTTGAACCACTTTTCCGACAGGGTCTTCACCGTGCCGTCATCAAGCGCCGACTTGATCGCCGCGCTGAACATGTCGCGCAGGTCGGTGTCGGATTTGCGCACGCCGAGTCCCTCGCCCGCGCCCCAGATCGGGCCGACGATCTGCGGACCGGTGAAGGCGAGTTCTCCCTTGGCGGCGTCGAAGGCGCTCTGGAAATAGACGCTGTCGTCGAAGCCGAGGTCGATGCGGCCGTTCTGCAGGTCGAGGTCGCGGTCGGCGCCGGTCTTGTATTCGCGCACCGTGGCGGTATCGCCGAAATTGTCATAGATGAACTTGGCGTAGACGGTCGCCGCCTGGATGCCGATGGTCTTGCCCTTGAAGGCTTCCTTCAGCGCGTCGACTTCCTTCACGCCGGTCTGGCCGACATCCATCCTCACTTCCGTGCCGGTGCCGGCGGCATTGGCCAGCGCGTTGTCCTTGGTGGTGGCGAAGGCGGCGGGCGTGGCGGCATAGGGGATGGTGAAGTCGATCACCTGCTTGCGCTCGTCGGTGATCGACAGCGCGTCCATGATGATGTCGAACTTGCCGGCGTTGAGCGCCGGGATCATGCCGTCCCAGTCGGAAGCGACGAGCTTGCATTCGACCTTGGCGCGCTCGCACAGCACCTTGGCCAGTTCCGGCTCGAAGCCGCCCAGCGTGCCGTCCGGATTGGTCATGTTCCACGGCGCGTAGGCGCCTTCCAGCGTGATCGTCACGGTCTTCCAGTCCTTGGCGGAGGCCGGACCGGCGAGGCCGGCGAGCGCAACGGCGCCGGCGACGATGAAGTTACGGAATTTCATGGAGTGTCTCCTCTGGGACCGGCCACAAGCCCGATGGCCGATTGGATACCCGGCGCCGGATATGGTTCCGGTCGTCGCGGCGGCCGTCGCCGCCGGGGTTTGGCAGGCACCTTATGAGAGGCGCTTTGTCCGGCGCAAGAGGCAGCGCGCGGCAACGAGCCTGTAGCGGTGCAGAATCCGCGCCGGGCGGACAGCGCCTCAGACGAAGAAGTCCTCGATGCCGGTCGCCGTCTCCTTGAGCCGCGGCAGGAACAGGCGCTGCATCTCCGCCGCCGAATGGCGCGCCGACTGCGTCGAGGCATTGAGCGCGGCGACGATCCTGCCCGAACGATCGCGCAGGGGAACCGCGAGCGAGCGCAGGCCGATCTCCAGTTCCTCGTCCACCGCCGCATAGCCGTCGTGGCGCACCCCGGCGACGATGTCGGCCAGCCTTTTGCGGTCGGTGACCGTCCTGTCCGTCCTCGGAAGGATGCGAGCACCGGCGAGGAAGCTGTCGAGCTCGCTTGCATCCATGGCCGAAAGCAGCACGCGGCCCATGGCCGTGCAATGCGCCGGAAGCCGGGCGCCGACATGCAGGTCGAGGCTGACGATGCTTGGCCCCTGCACGCGGGCGACATAGACGATATCCTCCCCTGCCAGTACCGCCGCCGAGCACGATTCTCCCAGCGCCACCGCCGTTCGCCGCATGAACGGTTCGGCGAACGCCCACAGCGACGTGCCCTGCAGCCATGTCCGCGCCAGGGATAGCAGGCGCGGCGACAGGGTGAAGATACGGCCGGTCTGCGTGGCGTAGCCGCTCGCCACCAGGGTCAGCAGGAAACGCCGTGCGCCGGCGCGCGTCAGCCCCGCCTTTTCAGCGGTTTCCGTCAGCGTCAGGCCGCCGGGATGGGCTGCGAGGATTTCCATCACGCCAAGCCCTCGTTGGAGCGAGCCCACATGATCCTTGGCACCCGGCGTCTCGCGCATGGTAAGGTTCTCCAAACGGCATCGAACCCGCTCCGCCGAATTGACTCCGCGGGCGGCCTCATTCATTAATATCGGATATAAAACATAAGTTCGCAATCCGAACTTTTACACGGAGGATCGCGGGTTGGCCAGTTTCATGCCGCTGGAACAGGCGGTCGCCGAAAACCTGAAGGACGGCGACACCGCCGCCTTCGAGGGTTTCACCCATCTCATTCCGACAGCCGCCGCGCACGAAGCGATCCGCCAGGGCTTCAAGGACCTGACGCTGGTGCGCATGACGCCCGACCTGATCTACGACCAGATGATCGGCATGGGCATGGCGAAGAAGTTGGTCTTCTCCTATGCCGGCAATCCGGGCGTCGGCCTGTTGCGCCGGCTGCGCGACGCCGTCGAGAACGGTTATCCGCGCACGCTGGAGATCGAGGAGCACAGCCACGCGGCCATGGCCAACGCCTACGAGGCGGGCGCCGCCGGACTGCCCTGCGCCATCTTTCGCGGCTATCGCGGCGCCGGACTCGCGGAGGTCAATCCCAACATCCGCTCGGTCGCCTGTCCCTTCACCGGTGAGACGCTGGCGGCGGTACCGGCGCTGCGGCCCGACGTCGCCTTCATCCATGCGCAGAAGGCGAACAGGCGCGGCGACGTGCTGGTCGAGGGCATCGTCGGCATCCAGAAGGAGGTCGTATTGGCGGCGAAGCGGGCCGTAGTGACGGTCGAGGAAGTGGTCGACGACTTTTCCGGCCTGCATCCCAACCTGACCGTCCTGCCGTCATGGACCGTCACCGCCATCGCCGTCGTGCCGGGCGGCTCGCACCCTTCCTACGCGCACGGCTACTACGACCGCGACAACGCCGCCTATCTGGAATGGGACCGCATCGCCGCCGACCGCGAGACCTTTCGCGCATGGATGCAGGAAAACGTGCTGGAGAAAGGCGTCGACGCCTTCGCCGCCCGCGTCGCGCACTTGAGGAAAGCCGCATGAGCGCCTTCACCGCCAACGAGATGATGACGATTGCCGCCTCGCGTGCGCTCAAGGGTAGCGACGTCTGCTTCGTCGGCATCGGCGCGCCGTCGGCCGCCTGCAACGTCGCGCGTCTGACCCATGCGCCCGGCATCACGCTGATCTACGAATCCGGCACCATCGGCACCGCGCCGGACGTGCTGCCGCTGTCGATCGGCGACGGCGAACTGTGCGAAACCGCCGTCACCACCGTCTCGGTGCCGGAAATGTTCCGCTACTGGCTGCAGGGCGGGCGCATCACCATCGGCTTCCTGGGTGCCGCGCAGATCGACAGGTTCGGCAACATCAACACCACCGTCATCGGCGACTACGCCCGGCCGAAGACGCGCCTTCCCGGCGGCGGCGGCGCGCCAGAAATCGCGACGTCGGCGCAGCAGATCTACATCACCATGGCGCAGTCGAAGCGCGCCATGGTCGACCGGATCGACTTCTTCACCTCCTTCGGCCATGGCGAAGGCGGCGACCACCGCGAGAGGCTCGGCATCGACACGGCCGGCCCGACGCTGCTCGTCACCGACCTTGCCGTGTGGAAACCCGATCCCGCGACCAAGGAATTCACCGTCGTCTCCTTGCATCCGGGCGTCACCCGTGAACAGGTGCGGGAGACATGCGGCTGGTCCGTCCGGTTCGCCGCCACGGTCGAGGAAACACCGGCGCCGACGGCGCTGGAACTGCAAACGCTGCGCGACCTGAAGGCGCGCACAGAGGCGGCACACAAGGCCGGCGCCAACGCCGGCAAGCGAGGCTCGAAGGATGGCTGAGGCTTTCATCTGCGACTATATCCGCACCCCCATCGGCCGCTTCGGCGGGGCGCTTTCGCCGGTCCGCACGGACGACCTGGCGGCCGTGCCGCTGCGGGCGCTGATGGAGCGCAACGCGTCGGTCGACTGGGCCGCCGTCGACGACCTGGTCTACGGTTGCGCCAACCAGGCGGGCGAGGACAACCGCAATGTCGGCCGCATGGCGCTGCTGCTCGCAGGCCTGCCGCAGGAGGTTCCGGCGAGCACCGTCAACCGCCTTTGCGGTTCCGGCATGGACGCCGTGACCATCGCCGCGCGCGCCATCAAGGCCGGCGAGGCCGAACTGATGATCGCCGGCGGCGTCGAATCGATGAGCCGCGCCCCCTTCGTCATGCCCAAGGCGGACGCCGCCTTCTCACGCAAGGCCGAGATTCACGACACCACCATCGGCTGGCGCTTCGTCAACCCGCTGATGAAGCAGCAATACGGCATCGATTCCATGCCGGAGACGGCCGAGAACGTGGCCGAGGAATTCGCCGTCGGCCGCGCCGACCAGGACGCCTTCGCCGTGCGCAGCCAGGAGAAGGCCGTCGCAGCACAAGCAAACGGCCGGCTGGCCGAGGAGATCGGCGCCGTCACCATCCCGCAACGCAAGGGCGAGCCCGTCGTCGTCTTGCAAGACGAGCACCCGCGCGCCGGCACAACCGTCGAGGCGCTGGCCAGGCTGCCGACGCCGTTCAAGAAGGAGGGCGGCACCGTTACCGCCGGCAACGCGTCGGGCGTCAACGACGGCGCCGCCGCCCTGATCGTCGCCTCCGAGGCCGCCGTCCGCAAATACGGCCTGACGCCGCTCGCCCGCGTCCTCGGCGGCGCGGTCGCTGGCGTCGCGCCGCGCATCATGGGCTACGGCCCGGTGCCGGCGACGAAAAAGCTCTGCGCCCGGCTGGGATTGCGGCCGGCCGACTTCGACGTCATCGAACTGAACGAGGCCTTCGCCTCGCAGGGCATCGCCGTGCTGCGCGATCTCGGCATTCCGGAAGACGCCGAACACGTGAACCCGAATGGCGGCGCCATCGCGCTCGGCCATCCGCTGGGCATGTCTGGAGCCCGCATCGCCGGCACGGCGGCGCTGGAACTGCACAAGCGCGGCGGCAAGCTTGCGCTGGCCACCATGTGCATCGGCGTCGGCCAGGGTATCGCGCTGGCTCTGGGTAAGGCCTGAGCGTCCGATCTAAAATAATTACGAAATAAATATAGAAATAGAAAAAGATAATTTAGAAATTAGAAAATGATGTAGAATTAATAATATTAAAAGAATACATATTAATAGCTTTATAATACACTTATTTTTTCTATCTCCTTATTGATATATTTCATAAAAATATCCAATTCTTTTTTTAAATATTCTATAAAAACATCTACGATCGCAGCTCTTTTGGCGGACTTGTGTTTTAGAAGCCAGATTTTAAGGTTTATTTCGGGCTCCATTCGACGAACGACCAGCCGCGCATCCCTGTAGCTCGCAACAGTCAGCTCATCGACAATCGACACCCCACCTCCCTCGGCCACAAAGCTGCAGGCGACATCGGATTGCGTTGTTTCAATCCTTACCGATCGCCTGATTTTATAAGAATCAAATAACTCGTCAGCCATCAGGTTCGAAGGGTCCGTTTTCGGCAGCGACACGAAATGCTGGGATTTCAGATCATCGACCGTAAGGATGCTTTTCGACGCGAGCTCGTTGCTGCTGTGTAGGACACATACGGTTTTTAGCTCGCCAACTACCGAGGATTCAGCTTCCTCTCGATCGCTTGGCAACACGGACAACGCAATGTCTACTTCCTGACGAGCAACGAGCGCCGACAGGTAGCTCGATTGGGTGGAATTGAATGAGACGCGGATGTCGGGTTTATTCTGGCAAAAGCCGGAGAGGATCATCGGCAAGGCTTGACGACTGATCGCGGGAAAGCCGGCTATCCGCAGACTGCCATGCCTGTTGAACCGTAAGCCATCGGCCAACTGCTCGAGCTCTTTGATACCCGCATATACGCGCTCGGTTTCCTGATACAGTATGTCGGCTTCTGCAGTGGCATGAAGCCGGCCCTTGCTTCTCTTGAAGAGTGCTACTCCAATATTCCTCTCCAACTGCGCGATAAGCTGGCTCATTGCGGGCTGAGAAATGCGCATGAGCTTGGCGCCCCCGATCATGCTCCCGGTAACCATGACGGCACGAAACGCCTCGATCTGCCTCAATCGCATCGGGTCTATAATCCTACCTTATACAATATCGCTTAATTAGCATTGGACAGGCTATGTGGCGATAGGAATAGTATGTTCCGTCACCGTTTGACGCATATAAGAATTCATAAACAAATGGGAGAGAGTGCCATGCAAAAAATGCTTGAACCGGCCCGTCGTATCCGCATTTCGACGTTCATCGGCGCTGTCATGTTATGGACTTCGGCTGCTCATGCGGCAGATCTCGGCCTCAATGAGGACGGCGTGATGACGGTGGCTGCGAACGCCATTTTCCCGCCAATCGTCTCGATAGACGCCGGTGGCAAGTATGTCGGTTTCGACGTCGACATTATGGAAGCGATAGCCAAGGAGCTTGGCGTCAAGGTCAACTGGGTCAGCATCAAGTTCGATGGCATCATCCCAGGCATCGCCGCAAAGCGTTTCGACGTAGGCGTAACAGGCGTTACCGACACGGTCGAACGCGAGCAGGCTGTCGACTTCGTCAACTACGCCACAGTCGGTTCCGGGATCATGGTGCAAGCCGGAAACCCGAAAGACATTCACTCTCTGGCGGATCTATGTGGGAAGATTGTCGCCTCGCAGACGGGTGACTTGGCGACCACTCTTGCCAAGGCGCAATCGAAGAAATGCGTTGAAGCCGGCAATCCCGAAGTTACCGTAAACGAATTTCCAGAGGACACACAATCGCTTCTGCAGTTGCAGAGCGGCCGCGCCGACGTCGTGATGCATGACTACCCGATATCGGCTTACACGGCTCAGAAGTCGGACGGAAAGCTGGAACTCGCAGGTGGGCAATTCCTGCCCGCACCCTACGGCATGGTTATCCAGAAAAATAACGTCGAGATCAGAGAAGCCCTTATGCGCGGGTTGGACGCGATAATCGAGAGCGGAGAATATAAGCAAATTCTCGACAAATACGGGCTGGGCGAAATTGGAATCACCAAAGCCACCTACAACATCGCCTCTCAAAAATAGGGCCGAATCTGCCCACTGGGACAAGGCTTGCCAGTATTTTCGAAGGTGCCCGCGATGAACGATGAACATGAATTTGTCACCGTGAGCAAATCGCACCCTTGGCGGTGGATCGCGGGCATCTTCTCGATCGCAGTGACAGCTTGGCTGATATTCCACGTCGGCAACAACGACTCTTTCCACTTTGCAACGGTGCCGGAATTCCTCCTCGACCCCCGGATCCTGGATGGTCTCAAACTCACGATCTACGTGACATGCGGATCGATGCTCATCGGGCTTGTTCTTGGCGTCGTGCTTGCCATCATGGGCCTCTCGGCCAACCCGGTCACCAATATCATTGCTTCTGCATTCATATGGCTGTTTCGAGGCACACCTGTGCTCGTTCAGCTGATCTTCTGGTTCAACATCGGCATCATATTTCCTAACCTTTCGCTGTCCCTGCCCGGCGGCAACGTCCTCTTCTCTATGCCCATGAATACGATCATGACCGCGGTCGTCACGGCATTGATTGGCCTTGGATTGAATGAAGCCGCTTATATGTCGGAGATTGTCCGCGCCGGAATCCAAAGCATCGACAAGGGACAAGTCGAAGCTGCGAAGGCGCTCGGACTTCCTCCGTTCAAGGTCATGGCGCGCATAGTCTTCCCGCAAGCCATGCGGCTGATCGTTCCTCCGATCGGCAACCAGTTCATCTCCCTGCTCAAGACATCGTCCCTGGTTTCGGTGATCTCTGCCGGCGATCTGCTGACGCAGGCGACAAGAATTTACAGCGAGAATTTCCGAATCCTTGAGCTGCTGGTAGTTGCAAGCATCTGGTACCTCGTCCTCACGACGATTGCCAACGTTGGCCAATGGTTCATCGAACGCCGATATTCTCGCGATCTTCACGCCGAGAAGAGTAACCGTTGGCGCAGTGCCCTCAATGTATTGCGGCCGTCTTTCCGCAAAAGCAACGCAAGTTCGGCGGAGCGCCTGCAATGATGCAGAAGATTGTTGAAGTCAAAAATGTGAGCAAGTCGTTCGGCGCGTTCAAGGTCCTGAAAAACGTCTGTCTCGATGTGAAGCCCGGTGAGGTAACTTGCATCATAGGACCGTCGGGAGCCGGAAAATCAACACTTCTCAGGTGCGTCAACAGACTGGAAGTCCAAACCGAGGGTATGATCTTCGTGTTGGGGCAGCCCGTTGGGTATGAACACCGCAATGGGAAATACTACGAGCTTTCCGAGGCTGCTCTGGCGATGCAACGACGAAATATCGGCATGGTCTTCCAGCGGTTCAACCTGTTTCCTCATATGACGGTATTGGAAAACGTCATCGAGGCTCCCGTTTGTCTCGGACTCCTCTCACGAAGCGAAGCTGCCGAGCAGGCAAAGCAACTGCTTTCGCGAGTAGGTTTGCTGGATAAAAAGTCGAGTTATCCGTCGCAGCTTTCCGGTGGCCAGCAACAACGTGTCGCCATCGTCCGGATGCTGGCCATGAACCCCAAGGTTCTCCTTTTCGACGAACCAACGTCCGCATTGGATCCGGAGTTGGTTGGGGAAGTCCTCGCTGTGATGAGAACACTCGCGGAAGACGGCAAGACGATGATCTTGGTCACTCACGAAATCGGGTTTGCCCGCGAGGTCGCCGACACCGTGCATTTCATGGTCGACGGAGAAATCATCGAGAGCGGCGCCGCAAAGCAACTGCTCGCATCTCCAAGCGAACCGCGCACGAAAGCATTCCTCGGAAAGGTAATGTAGAATGACTGACAGCGAAACGATCACGCCGCGAAATTTGATCTCGCTTTTTGCCGCTCGTTCAGCCCCCCCGACCGGGATGGGGCATGGTGACGAGAGCATCGACTTCGATTTTTCGGACGGCTACGCATTCCCCAAATGCCTGCCGGACATCACACGGGAAGCTTCAGCGGCGGCCGCCCTGCGTAACGAGACCATGCAGTACGCAGACGTCTTCGGGATTGATGAGCTGCGCGATCTGATTTGCAGCTATGTGGCAAGTGATGGCGTCCAATGCCGGCGCGAAAACATCATGATTGTGAATGGCGCGAAACATGGACTCGATCTGGCTTGTCGAGTCTTCATAGAACCGGGCGACACGGTGATCGTGACCGCGCCCACGTACATGACCGCAATCAGCATCTTGCGCACCCATGAGGTCGATTTCCTGCCGATCGAACAGGACAACCAAGGCTTGCGTGTCGACATCTTGGAGCAGAAGCTTCAAAACGCGCTGGACGCAGGCGAGAAATTGCCAAAGCTGCTCTTTGACGTTCCCGATTTCCACAATCCCACCGGCATCACTATGAGCCTGGAGCGAAGGCGGCGGCTGATCGCTTTGGCGGAGCGATTTGGCTTCTTTATCGTGGAAGACGACCCCTATCGTCGAATCCGGTTCGAAGGCGAGCCTGTGCCTCCGCTAAAGAGCCTGGACAAAAATGGCGTGGTTATCGCTCTCGGCACGGCATCAAAGATTCTGGCTCCGGGGCTAAGGATCGGCTGGGTCATCGCCGCCGATGAAATCATCGAGCGCATGGCAGCGCAAAAATCTGACGGTGGCACCAGCCCCTTCAACCAGCGGATCATGATCGAATTGTTGAGGGGGAACCAGATATCCCACCATATCGATCAGGTGACTGTGGAACTGCGGAAACATCGCGATGTGATGTTGGATTCCTTGGCCAGGTATCTTCCTGAAATCCATGTCAGAAAACCTGAAGGCGGCTACTATCTCTGGGCGAGAATACCGCAATCCGTTGATGCGGACGTTCTGGCGGCGTTGGCACTCCAGAATGGAGTCAAGGTATATTCTGGCCGTAAATGCTACCCGCTCGAACCACAAGAAAATGCGTTACGGATCTGCTTCTCGTATGAGGACGAATCCCGAATTCCAGATGGAATTGCACGCCTCGGCAATATCTACGATCGCTTGAAAAAGGATGGCGCTTCGGAGAACGCAATCAGGGCCGCAGCCGAACGACTATCCAAGATGGGAAGTTACTAGGCTCAGCCTGGAATGTTCAATCCGTGGCGTTTTCCACGACTATCAGCGCAGTCAGCTATTCGGTAGAGTCCGCACTCTTCGCCGGCTACCAGGTTGCCTTCCAAATCTGATAAACCCGCATTCGAGAGCAACTCGTATCGATGGGGGTGGCCAGTTCGGCGTGGCCGTGCCGGCTGCCCCCACACTTTCCCCGATCAAACGTGAGCGCACCCCTCGGCCTGGAGAGCGCACCCCTCGGCCTGGAGCTTGGCGACTTGCAAATCCAAGTCCTGGTCGATGGTGGTTGGAGAGAACCTGTGAAGGCGGGGGCCGCTGTAGACTCCGACAACGTCGCCGACCTTCCTTCATCAGGTGAAGACGACAGCTCCTATCTCGATGACCTGTCCTTGGCCCGCTGCAGGCCACTGGTTTCGGTATCGACCAGAACAGCAAGCCTGGGAAGGCGTTTTGTGGTCATGGTATGATCTGTCGGGGCACGAACTGACCTGACGTGCTTCCGATCTGGCGCGCTGGCCTCCCTCTATCCGGGCACTTTTTAGCCAGATCCGCGAATATCCAAGTGGCTAGAACTTGATATTCAGTCCTAATCTTCCGGCCAGGGTATAGCTGTCTCCGAAGTGGCCGAGGCTGGTGGCGACTGTCGCTTCGCCATAAAGGGCATACTTGTCGTCGCCCCAATCGTAGGTGCCGCCAAGACCGAGACCTCCTGAGAGCGCTTCCTGTTCGCTCGCGAGCTTGACGCCGGCGACCCTGACGTCCGAGTCGTGCTCGAAGTTGTAGTAGAGGTTGGTAATGCCATATGCGTGAAAACGGCTCGTCTGCCCCGCTTTGTCGGTCCAGCTGTTCTCGTAGTCGGCAGAGATGCCGAGACGTCCCCTGAGATTTCGCAAGTTCGCTGCCGAAACCGCGCTGCCGAACACATCGCGGAAGTCGTCATAGTCGACAGCCGAATAGGTCAATTGTGCTTGCGGAGTAGCCGACCAGTTGGCGCCAAGCGCGATCTTGCGGCCGGCTTCCAGCCCCAATGCATAGCCGAAGCCGTCATTGCCGGTGATCAAGTTGGTGCCGGCGGTGGAGGACGACAGGTCACTGTCGTACCAGGTGGCGTTCGCCTGGGCATCGACATAGAAGCCGGTTTTTCCGTACCAGGTGATCGACCCGCCCAGACCGTAGCCGGCGCTGCTGATCGAACCGTCACCGAAAATTGAGGATATATCGGCGGAGACGGTTCCGTATCGGATCGAAAGCCCGCTGATCAGATCGCCGGAATTTCCGGAATAGACGGGTCCGTCAACGCCAGCCTGCAATTCCCAGATGCCTGCACCATAGCTGGCACCGGTCGTTGAACTCTTCGGATCTATGCTGGCGTAGCGGCCAAGAACCCGGCCCCACATGCCGCTTCCGGCACCGCCGGCGTCCGCTGTTGCCGCGCCGCCGGACCACGAGCGGTTGCCCAGACGCTGTTGCAGCGTGTCGGGTTCGTTAAAGCTCTGCAAGACCCCGGCATACGCCTCGTAGACGGGCGCTCCCGGCTGATAGATCGGGGTGGTGGGGTTGCCCGAATCCAGCATGGACGAGCGCAGGTACCAATCGCCGTCAGCGGGTGTGCTGATGCCACCCTGATAAAGTCTGTAGGCATAGGCGCCCGCGACGACGGCCGGATCCCCCTTGAAGGTATAGCTGCCCAGAAGCGTGAAGTTTCCGTCCGAGGCGCCGGCAACATCGATGATCTTGATGCCTTCGCTGGTTTGCGCTCCTGAGCCGCCGACATTGATCACCTGGACGTCGGTGTTGCCGGATGTATTGCCGGTAACGACCAGTCTGTCCGTGTCCGAGTTGTCGTCCCCGAGAACGGTTTCGATTTCCAGCCTGCCGCCGTTGCCGACATAATTGCCGGCGACGGTCAATGTCCCGATCGAATTGCCGGGCGCGATCGTACCGCCGGCGAAATTGGTCGTGGCTCCTACCTGGCCGATACCCTGAAGACGTCCGCCCCTGACCTCCATCGAGCCGCCCAGAATGCCGTTGACCGACAAGATGCCGTTCTGCACCTGCGAAATGCCCGTCAGAGCTGAGCTATCAGCGGTTAGAATGGTGTGCCCCGTGCCGATCTGGTGGATGCCGCCGGCCCCGGCGACGCTACCATCGAACGTCTTCGTGTCCGAACGGTTGAAGGCCAGAATGCCGTCGTCGACGACGTCGCCGAGTATCCAGCCCGACGCTCCCCCCGCGCCGAGTTGGAGTATGCCGTCGGTGATCGTCGTTCCGGCGCTGTAGGTGTTGTCGGCGGTCAGGACCAGCCTGCCGCCGCCCTGCTTCTCGAGGAAACCGGAGGAGAACGCGTCTTTGTCGGCGAGCACGGCAGCGGCCGTGACATCGTAGGCCTGGGTGTCGATGAACATGCCGCCGGCGCCGATCTTGACGATGAACGGATCGCCGAAGCTCCCGATGAAAGGAGCATCGCCATCGGCGCTATTGGCGGTGGCGCGCAGAACACCGCCGTCGAACAGCGCCGATGCGCTATCATAGCCCCTCATCAACGAAGCCGTTTCGAGGACGCCACGGCTCCCTGCCGTGCCCGAAACCGTCAGTGTGCCGCTCGAACCGGATACGACATTGTTGTCGACACCGATCCAGATGTTGTCGGCCGCGACCAAGCCGCCATCCTCGATGGTCAGATGCCCCTGCCCGGCGACTTGCGTACCGGTATAGTCCTGGTTCGCTTCACCTATTCCGAGGAAATCGCCTGCCTGAAATTGCGAGCCGGCTCGCACCGAAACAGTGCCAACGCCGCCAGCACCAATATGTGCCTGACCCGCCGTGACGGAACCGCCATTCTCTATGATCAGCGAACCGTCGCCGGAATTACCATTGAGAAGCTCCCCGACCGTGATGGAGTAGTTGGTGGACAATTGCGATCCGGCGCCGGTCACGGTGGCGACGCCGCTGCCGCCACGACCAATCGATGCGTTTCCCGAAACCGTCGTCGTCATGACGCCGCCATTCGAGACGGTCAGCGACGCGACCCCGTTTTCCGCGGCACCTACGCCGAGAAAAACTCCGAAATCCCAGACGGATCCCGCTCCGTCCACCACGGCGGTGATCTGATCCGAGACTGCAAAGCCGACCCCCTCACCGATCTGGCTGGCATAGGTGTTCAGATGCCCGCCATTGTCGACGATGACCGTTGCCGCTCCCAGCGAGTCACTTCCGACAACCAGATAGTCTTTGTTCGTCAGGATGCTGCCAGTGCCGGTAACGTGCAGGGAGGCACTGATCCGGGTCGAATCGGTATCACTTGCGGGGTTTATGGTGACCTCCGCTCCATTGGAGATCGCCAGGGTGCCGCCCGCGACACCGACATAGCCGGTAAAGAAGGTCGTACCCCTCAACGTCCATGTACCGCCGCCGACCTTTTCCAGGCCGTAGCTCTGCCCCACTCCCCCCAGATTGATATTTCCAAGGGAAACGATGTCGCCGTCCCCTCCCATCGTCAGGTCCAGATCGAACGGAACCGAACTAGAGACATCGCCATCGATCGTCAGCACGCCGCCGGACGCATTGATCAACGTCGAATCGTCGATCGCAATGTCTCCGTAGAGCGTGTTGTTGCCGCCACTGTTGTGGATGGCGCCGACGCCGCCATTGCCGTCGCCGGAAATCGTATAGTGATTCTGCGTGACGTTCGCATCGATCTCCAGCGTGCCGCCGGACTCCACAGTCGTGGCGTCGCCGGCGCCTCCGAGATCGGCGGGCGTCTTTGTCTCACCGGCACTGATGACCGTATCGGCTCCCAACGCCGTCGCGGGAAACGCCAGTGCCGCAGGGATTGCCACACAGAAGGCGGCCAAAAGGGCATCCCGACTTACGATCGTGCCTTTGAATTCGCGCATCGCCCCATCGACTCAAAAAACAAATAAAATGAAGACAAAAAACAAGATCGATGAGAGCAGTGCATGGTTAATCAATTGTAAATTATCGAGCGATTACCAACGTAACCCGTCCTCTGGCCGGATAGGGGCCGAAAGCGGACTGCCTGAAAGGTCGCTGCTGGGATAGATGAGAACAGGAATGGCGCCTGAATTTCCGGCTCATGTCACCCGCCAGAAATTGTGATGGCCGATAGCCGAAATTCTCGATGACCGCCGGACTGCGAGAGCGCTCGCCTGCGGGGACCGCTGCAGTTCGGCTTCCTCCACGACGAGACGGGCAATGTATCGCCACCGGGCTCCATGCCCCCCATCCTGCCATCTGCAGCGCTGAACGGGCCGGCTGTCCGTTTCTACCCCACGCTTGTCCGACGGCACTGTCGCGCTTATGGACGCGTTTCGCGCCTCGGCGGTCCGTCCGAACCGCGCAGCACCAGCTCAGGCCTCCAAAGCTCCTGCAACTTCGTCGCAGGCTGTCGATCAATCGCCCCAAGCAGCAGTTCGGCTATGCGTTTGCCCGCCTCAATCCTTGGCGATGTGAACGTTGTCAGCGGCACGACCATGTGACGGCCGAACGGGTTGTCGTCGCTGCCTATGACGCCTACCTCCTGTCCCGGCAATCGGCCGATTTCGCTGATCGCCCGCATCGCGCCCATCGCAACCAGGTCGTTCCCGCACAGGATAGCGGTAGGCGGATTGTCCTTGGCCAGCAGCTTGAGGGCGGCCGCCGCGCCCGCTTCTTCGGTAAGGTCGGCTTCCACGACAAGAACAGGATCGAATGGCATGTTTGCAGCTGCAAGCGCCGTCTTGTAGCCCTGCAGTCGGTGGTGGCTGAACATCAACTCATCGGGCGTGTTGAGCAGCGCAATACGTTGATGCCCTAGCGCGATGAAACGCGCACAACCATCCCGTCCCACGACCTCGTGGTCGATATCGAGATAGGCAAAGGGCTCCCCGGTCTCGCTGCGCCCGTGCGTCACAAAGGGCACCTTTTTGTCTTGCAGGTACTCTATCCGGTCATCATGCTTGCGAGTACGCGCAAAGATCACTCCGTCCACGCGCTGCCGCTGGACCAACTGCTTGAGCGATTCCAACTCGGCTTCGAATGAAGGCGCCGAAGTAACGATGAGCTGAAGCTCGGTGTCGCGCAACCTTTCGTTGACGCCCACGATCATGTCGAGAAAGAAAGGGCTGGCGAACTGCTTTTGCGGGGAGGACAGGACAAAGGCCACAAGTCCGGAGTTCCCCTTGCGCAATCGACGGGCGGATGGATCGGCGGCATAGCCGAGTGCTTCGGCAGCGCGGATGATTTCACGACGGGTATCTTCGTTGACGTCATGATAACCGTTGAGCGCGCGTGACACGGTGCTCACCGAATAGCCGACCCGTTTCGCAAACTCGGTAAGGTTCATTCTGCCTCACCCATAAATCTCATCTCTACCTTTTTTCGCGGCGGCCGCCGTACAAATGCCTTTGCCATCCAAATCTGGCTGGCTCTATTCAGTGCGGTATCAACGTGATCGCAAGCTAAGTTTGATAGAACGAACCGATATTGTCGTGGGCAAGTGTGCGCCATCAGACTTGTTTTTCCGGATCTACCGGATCGATCGGGGTGGTCACGCCGAAACCGGCTTCGAGAATTTCGCCTGCCTGGATGAGCGCCGCTTCGCCAAACCTTCTTCCAATAAGCTGAATGCCGATGGGGACACCGTCGAAGCAGCCAGTCGGAAGCGCCAGCGCCGGAGCTCCGACCAGCGGGACGACAAAGAACAGCGCGTGCGCCAGATAGATTCGGTCAAGTGCAGCCTGACTGGCTATGTCCTCACCTAGTCGATAAGGCAGTTGAGCAGAATTCGGACACAGCAGCACCGGATATTTTTCGCTGAACAGCGCCCAACTACGACGCAGGGTCGCACGGCGGGCGAGTGCGCGTACATAGCCGTCCAGGTCGAGCGGCTTGCGCCGCGCAAGCGTCAATTCCAATTGACGCCGCATCGGCGCATCGGCGAACTCCTCGACCGCGGCAGCCGACAGGACGCGGGTTTCCGTGGTGATAATATCTTCGGCCAGTTCCGCCGCTTCAAGTGTATGCGGAGGGTCGATTTCTTCGACTACATACCCGGCATCCGCCAGCAAGACCGCCGCCCTGCGGAGCGCGTCCTTGATCGCAGGATGAACCCCGGCACCAACCGGATCCAGGCTCAAGGCCACCTTGGCAGGCTTCATTCCCGGTGAGGCATCGAACGGTACGGGAACCGTCCACGGATCGCGAGGATCATGGCCCCACATTGCGGTCATGGCTGGTGCAAGATCGCGCACACTGCGTGTGATCGGCCCCTGCACGGCCATTGTCTGGAAAGCCAGCCCGCGTTCCGCTGTCGACGTGCCGTTGAAGAATGGCGTCACGCCCCAACTCGGACGGAGGCCAGTCACTCCGGAGCAGAAAGCGGGATAGCGGATCGATCCGAAGAGGTCGTTGGCGTGGGCGATGGGCCCTACACCAGTTGCCACGGCTACACCGGCACCGCCACTGGAACCTCCCGCCGTTCTGTCCGGGGCCCATGGATTAAGCGTCAGTCCGTGCAGATCGTTCTCGCTGGTCCAACGCAGCGACATGGAGGACGTATTCGTTCGTCCGATTACGATCGCCCCGGCTGCACGCAGACCTGCCACCGCAGGACTGTCCTCATCCGAAATAAGCGCACGCCAGGCTACGATGCCGTTCGTTGTCGCGGCAGCCTGCTGGTCCACATTGTCCTTCACCGTAACCGGCACGCCATGAAGCGGGCCCAGAACCTCACCTCTCGCGGCTGCGGCATCGGCAAGCTTTGCGGCGGCTATGGCCTCAGCGGGGAAATGCGCGATCACGGCATTGACGGCAGGGTTAACGCGGTCGAGCCGATCCAGGCAAGATTGCACGACCTCGACGCAGGACACATCCCTCCGCGTCACGGCAGCTACGATTTCCGTCGCGTCCCAGGTCCACGGCTCGCTGGATTCCCTCCCCGCCATGCCTGAACCGTCAGTGCCGTGCAAAGGCGCCTGCTTCTCGCAGAAGCTGGCGAACCTCGTGCTGCAATTCGACGAAGCGCTTCGTTGACAAATCGTCCATTGCGCGCGGCCGACCGCCGCCAACCTCGTAGATCTTCAGTATCCTCCCGGGACGCGCGCCCAAGACGACGATCCTGTCGGCGAGCAGAAGCGCCTCTGGAATGTCGTGGGTGACGAACAGGACGGTCTTGCGGCCGTCCATCCAGATTTGCTGGGTATCCATGATCATTTGCTCGCGTGTCATCGCGTCGAGCGCCCCAAACGGCTCGTCCATGAATAGCATCGGAGGATTGTGCAGCAGCGCGCGGCAGATGGAGACCCGTTGCCGCATCCCCCCTGAAAGCTGTGCCGGATAGGCCTCCTCAAATCCAGAGATGCCGGTCTGCGCCATCAGTTCCTTTGCACGCTTCAACGCTTGCGCGCGGTCGATCGAGCGGGCTTCTGCCTGCAACATGATATTGCTGAGCGCCGTCCGCCATTCGAGCAAGGTAGCTTCCTGAAAAACGAAGCCAAGTTCGGTCGCGGGTTTCGTCACTGGAATACCGTCGATCAGGACAGTGCCCGACGACGATCGCACAAGACCGGCGGCGATGGTCAGCAGCGTGCTCTTGCCGCAGCCGCTCGGCCCTAACAACGCGACGAACTCACCAGGGCGGGCTGTGAAGTTTATGTCCCGCAGGGCCTCCGTCTTGCGTGCCCCCTGGCCGTAGACATGGCTGATTCCGCGAAATTCGACAGAGACGCCGCCGCTTCCGGCGTTCGACAAGTCTTGCGGTAGGTCAATAACGCTCGTCAAAGTTTGCTCCTTGCATAGCCAGGGCTTACCGCTTTCAATGCCAGGCCGCTGATCAGGATGCTGGCCACGTAGATGATGGTCCCCGTAACGGCGCAGAGCAGGATTCCGGCAAAGGCCAGCGCCGTGTCCTGGAACCCAACGGCCGTCCTCAAGACAACACCTATGCCTTTTTCTGCGCCGACGAACTCGGCGGTCAGGGCGCCAATGAGCGCAAGGCTTGCCGAAACCTGAAACGCCCCCGCCAGAAACGGCATGCTTGCCGGCAGCAAAATCCGGAAGAACAGGCTGAACGAACGAAGCCCCATGGACTGGGATAGAGTGAAAACACTCTGCGGCAGAGACCGGACGCCGATCGTGCAAGCCTCCACGATCGGGAAGAAGGTCACCAGGACCACGACGAGCAGCTTGGGCATCGCGCCGTATCCGAACCAGACTACAAACAGCGGGGCAAGAGCGATCTTGGGAATGCTTTGCGTCACAATGATCGGTGGCAGCAGAAGACGGCGGACAGAGCCCCACCACGCGATTGAGAAGCCAAGCGCAAGTCCGGCAAGAACGGCGACCAGCAGGCCCGCCAGAGCCACCTCCACCGTCGCGGCAGTGTTCTCCAGAAGAGATGGCGCTTCTTCCGTAAACCGATCCCATACATGCTGCGGCGATGGCAGGATGTAAGGCGGCGGCCTTAACAACCAAGACACCGTGAACCATGCCAAGATAAGCAGAGCCAGAGCCGCCAGCGGATAGAAGGCAGTGCTCAGCCAGTCCCATACGCGAAAGCTCGTCGGCTTTGGCGCGTTTGGCGCCTCGATCTGCGCACTCACAGCGTTTTCGCTCCACTCATGGGTAGCAACCAGCGTTCGAGGCGGTTGATGACTGCTGTGAATCCAAGCGACAAGGCCACCAGAATAACAAGACTGGCATAGAGCAGCGCTCCGTCCATCGTGCGCGATGCAGAGAGCACGAGATATCCTATCCCGTCATCCGATCCGATCACTTCGCCAAGCACAGCGCCGACAGCCGCGAGTGTGATGCCGACACGCAGGGCGCCCATGAACGCGGGCAAGGCGACCCAGGCCCGGAACGAGAAGAAAGTCCTGACCGGCCCCATTCCCATCGAGGCGGCGAGCAGCCGCAGCTTCCGATCGAAGCGGTCCAGACCGACAACGATGCCGATCAGCACCGGAAAGAAGGCGATGGCAGCTGCGAGGATGATCTTCGGCAACATTGTAAAGCCGAACCACATTACCAACAGCGGCGCCACCGCCTCCTTGGGAGATGCCTGCGCAGCAACCATCAGTGGCATGAGCGTCTTGTGCAGCATAGGAGACGCCTGGATCAGCACCGCGACAACGACCGCACACAGGACGGCAAGCGCCAGCCCCAGGAAAATCTCCTGCACGGTGATCCACGAGTGCCAGGCGATCCATCCGAACTGCTGCCAGAACGCAAGCACAACCGAAGACGGGGTTGGCAGGATATAGGAAGGCACATCGGCCAGACGCAGGCCAATCTCGAGCCCGGTCAGCACCAAGATCCATATGAGCGCCGTTCTGGCTGCGGGGGCCACAAAGAGTCTACTCAACGATGCCTTCCAAATTCAACGCGATGGCTCTGAAGGGTTAAAGCGGGACAGCGCCGTTCAGGCGACAGCGCTGCCTTTGGCTTACTTGATCGAAGAGTCGATGAACTCGTTCGTGTAGTAAGTTGACGGTTCGCGCGCGATCTTGAGGCTGGCATACTCCTTCATCAGGGCGATCGTGTCTGCGGCGTCCGCCTCGTCGATCCACCCCAGCGCGGCATCCTGCGTGCGCGCGCTCCTTTCGAATTTCGGCAGGAGTTCCAAGCCGATCCGCGCCTCCTCCGGCTTTATGGTCCGCGGATACAGACCGACCAGCATCTGCTCGGCTTCTGCCCGGTTTTCGCCCGTCCACTTCATGCCACGCTGGACCGCCCGAACAAAGCCCGCGACCTGCTTCGGCTTCCCGCTGATGGTGTCGGGATGTGCCACGACCCCCATGCTGAGCGCGACAACGCCAAACTGGGAGTAGTAGAGGGATTTGACAGGCTCTTTCGCAAGATTTGCGAGCACCGGGTATTGCGTCGGCGCGAAGCCAACGAAGCCTCCGATACGCTTGGCCAGCAGCGACGGTATGAACGCGCTGAAATCCAGATTGAGTTGCGAGACCTTCGACGCGTCGACGTCGTTACGCGCCATCAGCGCGGGGAACATCGTCGTCGGCCCTGATCCGGCCCGTACGCCTATGATCTTCCCCCCGAGATCGGCCGGCGTTTCGATACCGGAACTTTCGAGCGAAAGCACCACGTTCGGCGTCGACCGGAAGTTGCACATAACCATTTTGGCCGGCAAGCCTTCCTGCGTTCCTTGTACGAGAGCATCGAACCCCGCCACGCCGAAATCGTCGTCCTTGTTGACGACCTGCTGGATTGACTGCGCGGAGGTGTTTCCCTCCAATATCTCGACGTCCAGCCCCTCTTCCGCGAAGAAGCCCTTTTCCCTGGCCGCGAAGAAGTAGACATGCGGGATCGTCGCCAGGAAATCGAGACGCAGGCGCATTTTTTCAGGCGCGGACTGTGCACGAGCCTGAAGAATATAGGGCGTCGACAGGGTCGAGGCGCCCGCAGCGACCATCAATCCCAGCACATTGCGACGCGTGGTACCAGTCATGTGTCGTTCCCCTTGTTTCTGTTTTTTTGCGTCCTTAAGGACATGACCAATATGATGCTTCAAAAACGTTTTTGTCAACGAAAATCCAACAATTTGCCCTGCATAGTGCCCTTAGTTTCTGCCGCTTGCAGACCTTACGATATCGAGAATGCAAGCCGCAGCGAGCAAGTCCTGAAGCGCTACACCGGTTCCATCAAACAGAGTGATCTCTTCATGGCGCAATCGCCCCGGTATTCGCCCCAGCAGAATATCGCCAACCGTGCCAGAAACGTTTTTGTCAGTAATCAAGCCAAGACGATATGCCGCCTGGCATTCGCCGATCGCGATCGACTGCGCCATATCGTCGGTGACGATCCGGCAACGGGGCAAGAGATCAGCGGCGATCTCCTGCTTGCCGTTGGTGTCTGCGCCCATGCATGCAAGATGCGCGCCCTCGCGGACCCATCCGGATTCGATGATGGGCCTTTCGGCAGGCGTTAGGGTGACGAGGACATCGCAGCGGGAAACGAAATCGGCGGGAGCAAGATCGGTCCTGCAGCGTGCCAGATCCGATACGCGCTCTGCCAGCGCCGCCGCGCGCGCGCCATTCCGGCTCCAGATGAACACTTCCTCGAAAGTCCGGATAGCAAGAACGGCCCGCAGATGTGCTTCCGCCTGCGCGCCCGCACCGATCAGGCCAAGCACGCGCGCATCCGGCCGCGCCATCAGATCGACCGACAGCGCTGCGGCGGCTGCCGTACGCATGCGGGTTATCGTGTTGCCGGCCACCAACGCGGCCGGCACACCACGTTCGAAATCGAACAGAAGCACGGATGATTGATGCGCATATCCCGCAGCTCCGCCCATTGGAAACGCGCCGCCCGCCTTAAGGCCTAATAGCCGGGACTGCTCGTCAACGGCCGACTTGATGCCGAAAACAGCGTGAGGCAGACGTTCGCGAACGACGGGGAAATTTCTCGACGTTCCTTCGGCTGCGCTTACGAAAGCATCGCGAACAATCTTCATCGCCAGCCCAGGCGTGAGAAGAGATCGGACGGTATCGTCATCGATGACGACGAAAGCCTGCGTCATCTCCCAGTCTCCCATGCGGCGGCGGCCGCGACCCAGAACGGCTCATAGTCCGGCCGACGCTTTTGGGCGAAGGATTCGAGACCTTCCTGCCACTCTGCCTTCGGGACCTCTGCAGACGATTCCAGCACTCGATTCCAGTCGACGTGCTGATATTCGCTGAAATAACGCTTGGCGACGGCGAGTGCTCCCGGCGGCGTCGACCGCACAATGGATCGGGCGAGCTCCACCGCGGCTTCGACGACGTTGTCGCCATCAACAGTGACGTTGACCAGACCGAGATCCGCCGCCTCCTGTGCCTCGATCTTGCGGCGCGTCAGAATGAGGTCGAGGGCCCTTCTGCGGCCGACCGTCCGCGCCAGAAGCGCCAGCGCGGTCGGTGGTATCACACCATGGCCAAGTTCCGGGCAGACGAACGCGGCCTTTGGGCCTGCAACGACCAGATCACAAGCCAACGACAGTTCGAAGCCGCCGCCGGCAGCGATTCCTTGAACCGCCGCGACGGTGATACGGGGCTCCCGCGCCAGTTCACCAAACAAACGTGTGGGATCGGTATCCGGATCGGATGAATCCATCCAGCCGCTAGCGAGATCGTCGATGTTGGCGCCGGCGCAAAAGGCGGTTCCCTGCGAGTTTATGACGACAGCCCTTGCCGCATCTGCCCTGGATCGCTCAAGGTTCCTGCGCAGGCCAACGACAAGTTCACGCGACAGGGCATTCCGGCGTTCGGGTTCGTTGAGCGTCAGGATCGCAACTTCCGCCCGCAACTCGTAGTCAACTGGCATCGATCACCCCCGTCGGTTCGGGTCCGAGCAGAAACTGGCGAATGGACTCTGGAACCGGAACCGGATGCCGGGACCTGCCGTCGAGCAGTACGCAGGTTGCCTCGCTCGTGGCTACGAGTTCGGGACCCTTGAACAGGCCCTGTACAACATCGAAGGACGTGCGGCCGATCTTGGGAACGCGGCTGCCCACCCGCACAACTCCTGGATAGAACAGCTCCTGCCGGAACAGAATCAGCAATCTGACTACAACGACTGTCCGCTCGCCCATTGCGCCTGCCATCTCAGGCTCCGCGAAAAGACTCATCCGACCCGCCTCGCAGAAGCTCGCGATTGCCGCATTGTTGACGTGACCGAACTGGTCCGTGTCCATGTTGCGGAGCTTCTCTTCGCACCAGAAGCGATAGGGCGCATCGTGATGGACGGACGCCATTGGTTCAATCCTCGGCATGGAGATGTGCGGAGGCCTCTTTCTCGATCCGCATATAGAGTTCGTCAGCCATGGGCCGTCGCATTTCTTCGAGGATGTGGCCAACGAGGCCAACCGCGCGCGCGGCCACCGCGAGCCCGCGGCAGGCGCGCCAGGGAAGGCCGAACTCGCTGGCGATCGCGCCCATCGCACCGGTCACGTTGAGCGGAATCTGCTTGCCGGCGCGCCGGCTCGTTTCCTCGGCAATCAGAGTGACGAGCTCCACATACGGGCCTTTGAAGCCGGTCTCATCAGCGACGCGAAACAGCGCCGGCGTTCTCGGGTCGATAGGCTTGTGGAAGGGATGGCCCAGACCGGGGATGATTTCGCGGCGCGAACGGAAGTCGGAGACGACCTTCTCAGCCACTTCGCGAAGATTTACGGGAGCGGAGGGATCGGGCAGAGCTTCCTGCAGAAGTCTGGCGGCGCCGTCGATCGATCCGACAAACACGGAGCCGAGGCCGAGCAGGCCAGCTGCGACGGATGCCTGAACGGCTTCCGGTGCGCCGCAATAGGTCATTCGAGTCGCCAGAGACGATGGCGTGATGCCGTGCTCAACGAGGATAACCATCACCGCATTGAACATGCGGTTCTCGTTCTCGTTCGGCAGCCGACCGAAAAATTCGAGAAACGCCATCTGGCCGAAGTCTATCTTGCCGACGATCTCCTCGCACAGGTCGAGCCCCTGCACGACGACCTTCGTCGGCGTCGCCCAGGCGAGATCAGATCGGACTTCACCGCGCCTCATGTGCGTGCTCCTTCACCTGCGGAATCAGTTGTTCCGCCATATTCCGCAGTTCGGTTCTCAAGATCTTTGTTCCGTTGGGGCCATCGACAGAGGGAAAACAGTCGATGAAGACGATGCGCCGCGGCACCTTGTAGTTGGCCATGTGTTCCCGGCAGTAGGAAATGAGGTCGCCCTCGCTGACAGAATTTGACGCGCCGAGTACAAACGCCACCGCAACGTCGCCGTCGCCTGTGCGCTTGACGCCAACGACTTGCGCTGCCGCCACGGCGGGATGCTCGACCAGGGTCGTTTCTATCTCGGCTGGATCGACCAGATAGCCACGGAGGCGCAGCCCATCCCCAAGGCGTGAGAGGAACGTGAATTCCTGTCCGTCAGCGATGGCATAGTCGCCGGTCCGGTACCAGCCGTCCGCGGTGAAAGCGCGCGCGGTCGCTTCGGGGTTGTTGAGATATTCGGTCATGACATTGTAGCCGCGGATTTGCAGCTCGCCAGGCTCGCCATCGGCAACAGGCTGGCCCGAATCGAGATCGACGACACGGGAAGAGATTTCTTCTGAGACCGGACGGCCTCCGGCCCGCAGCCGTTGTGCCGGCTCGTCGCCGGGGGAACGTGTCGCCGTAACGGCGAAGCATTCTGAGGAGCCGTAGATCGATACAAGCCGCACGCCCCACCGGTCCTCCGCTCTCCGGATCACGCTTTCACCCAGAGCGGCGAATTCCGCGAAGCCGCCTTCACGCCAGCTTGAAAGATCGACCCCTTCCACTTCGAGCAGCCTGTCGATCAATCCATCCGAGCCATAAAGGTGTGTTGCGGCATCCCGCTTCATGATGGTCGCTGCATCCGAGGCATTGAAGACCGGTAGGAAAGAACAACTCGCCCCGCCGACTATTGCCGCCAGCGCCGTCGTGAATCCGAGCACGCCGTAAAGCGGCAATGCGCACAGCATCGTATCGCCGGGCCGGATATCCAGTCGCGCCACGACATTGCGGGAATGCTCGAGAATGCCGCCGTGATCGTGAACCGCCAGTTTCGGGATGCTGGTCGTTCCCGATGTGCTGAAGACGCAAAGGGGATCGGCCAACCCCGTATCGACGCGGAGAGCGGCCGGTGCGTCGGGCGCCGTCCAGAAGAGATCTCCTTGATCGACCTCTAGAATATGCTCGAGGTCTGGCAAATCGCCGCGAATTTCCGCGACCATTCCCGCATAGTCGGTGTTCAGGAATTCCTTGGCCACGAAAATGGCCTTCGCGCGGGACGTCTTCAGCACATGACGGGCTTCCGATGACCGGTAACGCGTGCTGATCGGCACCATGAGCATGCCGACCCGAGAGCATCCGAACAGGAGCTGCAACCACGGTCCGCCGTCAGGCAGCCAGGCGCAGATGGCGTCGCCGCGGCGCAGACCGAGCGTGTGGAGAAAACCGGCTATATCGGCAGCCGCCTTGGCGAGTTCCCCCCGACTGGCAGAGCGCTCGCCGACACGGAACGCAATCCTGTCCGGATCGCTGGCCAGCTCGTCAAAAAGCATGATCGGCTCCCTCAATTTCCGACCGCGTGTCGCGCGATCTGGATGCGTTGCATCTCGGAGGTGCCTTCGCCAATTCGGAAGCCGCGTGCGTCGCGATAGAAACGCTCGATGGGCAGCTCGCACATGTAGCCCATCCCGCCGAACATCTGCAGCACCCGATCGGTCACGCGGCATCCCATTTCGCTCGCAAACAGTTTTGCCTGCGAAGCCGCGATCCTGAAGTCAGGCGAGCCACTGTCGGCGAAGCCCGCTGCGCGGTGAATGAGCGCGCGCGCGGCCTCGATATCCACCACATTGTCAGCGATCATGAATTGGATGGCCTGATGTGCCGAAAGCCGGGCGGCAAAGGCCTTGCGTTCATTGGCGTAGGCAACGGACATGCCGTGGGCACGCTGGGCAATGCCGAGGGATCTGCAGGCCGACAGAATCCGGTCGTTGTTGATGGAGGCCATCATAGTCGCGAAACCATCCCCGACAGCGCCAAGCACGTCGCGATCGGAGACGAAGCAATTCTCGAGCGTGAAGCCGTTGAGATGATAGCCACGCCATCCCATCTTTCGATAACGCGTCATCCCGGTGACGCCGGCATTCCCCCGCTCGACGAGAAAAGTGGTGAAGCGCCCCTTGAGCGGTGCCTCGGCATCGGTAACTGCCAGGACGATGAGATAGTCCGCAGTTTCGGCGTGCGAAATGAATTGCTTTGATCCGTTCAGCCGCCAGCCGCCGTCGGTGCGCACAGCCCGTGTGTGAATGCCACCCAGATCGGAGCCGGCATCCGGCTCGGTCAGGGCGTAGGTTGCGATGATGTCCCCGGCAAGGAAGCGCGGCAGCAAGCGCTCCCGTTGCTCGTCGTTGCAGAAAGTGAGCGACAGAGGGAGGTATCCAAGCACCTCGGTCAACGGCACCGACACGTAGGTCAGCTCCTCCAGGATCTCCAGTTGCGCGGAAAGCGGCAGGCCAGGTCCGCCCAGGCTTTCCGGCATGTTGAAACCGTAAAGTCCGAGAGCAGCCGCTTCCCTGCGCAGTTCGGCCAGGACGGTCGGCGCAACGTCGTCGTTGTCCTCGATTCCCTGCTCGAGCGGCACGAGGCGATCGCGAACGAAGCTTCGTACCGTCTTTCGCAGGAGGTCCACTTCGCTCGAGGAAATCTCCACCGTGCCTCTCTCCAAAATCGTTTTTGTAATTTGATAAAGATCGGCTATTGTCGCGCTTGTCAAGCCGCGACCATCAGTGAAGCCGTAAGGAAGAAACAGCGGGGAGTACCATGGAGAGCACACCTAGAATGATCCATCGAGGACTTGTCCGCACAAACAACGGCTACATCCACTATCGCTCGCTGGGAAATGGCCCCGCCATCGCCCTGCTTCACATCAATCAGCAATCGTCTGCGGCTTATCTGGAGCTGATGAAGGATCTGGCTTCCGATTTCACGGCGATCGCCGTCGACTTCCCGGGTCACGGCATGTCGGATCACATGTCGCGCCAACCTTCTGTTTCGGACTATTCAGATGCGGTCATGGCCGTGATGGATGCTCTCGGCATCTCGGCCTGCCATCTTCTCGGCGAAGCGATCGGCGCCGTCGTCGCGGTCGACATAGCGGCGCGGTTTCCTGCAAACGCGCGGAATCTCGTGCTTCTCAACTGCCCCTATGTGCCTGGAGGCACAACGCAGCAGACGGATGCACGGGTGACTCCCGAGCAGCGGCCATCCGACAGTTCAGGCTTCCCGCTAGCCAGAACAATCGAATTCCTGCTTCACAACGATGCCGTTCATGCGCCGATCAGTCCGACCCAGGACTGGATGGACCGCATCAACGTAGCGCAAATGGAAGCCGGTCGAGACCGCTGGCAAGGACTGACGGCGATGCACGCATACGATCTTGCCGCCACGGCGCCGACTGTCCGTAGCCCGGTCCTGGCGATCTACGGCGAGCAGTTCCATTTTACCCCGTTGCGCCAGGATCTCGTATCGATGTTTCGTGAGGCGCAGGTTGAAGTCATTCCTAATGGGCGCTTCTGCATTGGGTGGGAGCACGCGAAGACCATCGGTGAGTCAACACGCGCCTTCACAGAGCGAAGGCGGGCCGTGACTTGACTCGGTCCGGAATGGCAAAGCATTTACAAAAACGTTTCTGAAACTAACCGTCGTGCGGTCAAGAGGGAAGGAAGTCGGATGAGATATGATGCGGAGTTGAAGGTTCGTTCCCTCGACGAGAAACTGGACCCTGCAACGACGGCGCTGGTTATCGTCGACATGCAGAACGATTTCGCCGTCCCTGCCGGAGCTTGCGAACAGTCCGGAGATGATCTCGCCTCGATCGAGCCCATGGTAGAGCGGCTGAGGTCGCTGCTCGATGTCGCGCGCCGCAAGCAGATATTGACGGTCCATGTCCGCATGAACAATGACCGGCCCTATGTTGCGGCCAACCTTGCAGAGGCATTCGTCCGTCGAGGCCTTGGCTATGGCCCATGCCAAAGCGGCACCGAGGGCGAGGAATTCGTCGACGGCCTGGAGCCTCAGCCGTCGGAACACGAATGCGTCGTGACCAAACATCGCTTCAGCGGTTTTTGGGGCACGGAGATAGACCTGATCCTGCGGTCGAACGGTATCACGACCTTGGTGCTCGCCGGGATAGCGACAGAAGTCTGCGTCGAATCCACGGCCCGGGACGCTTTCTTTCGAGACTACAGTATTGTCGTCGCCGGCGATTGCACCGCCAGTTTTTCCCATGCTCGTCAACGCGCATCCCACGAGCTCTTCGACAGATCGTTCGGCTTGGTCGAATCCTCCGAGGCGGTCGCCGGCGCTTGGCTGCGTTCAAATGAAACCCGCCGTGGATGGCAGAACGACGTGAAGGAAACCAGAGTTCTGGACACGTTGGAGCGCCGCGTCGCCCCTGCTCACACGGCCATCATCATGATGGGGTTCCAAAAATCAGTAGCCAGTTCAATGCCTTCCAGCGATGGCGAAAGCACCGAGATCCGCATGGCGCGACGCCTGCTCGATCGGGCACGGGCGGCGGGGGCAATGGTCGTTCATGTCGAATCGAATTGGTCGGAAATGACCCGTCATCCCAAAATGCCGACCGTGCCGACGAACCACGTCGACGATGATTTTCTGGAGAGCTTCGAACCGCTCGCCGGCGAGCCCGTCGTGCGAAAGCATCGGCTCGACGCTTTCCAGGACACCGACCTCGAACTTCTTCTGCGCGCAAACGACATCCGCAGCGCGATTTTCGTTGGACTGCCGCTTGAGCGGTGCGTCGACATGAGCGCGCGTTCGGCAGCTATGCGCGATTTCTACGTTGTAGTTCCTGCCGATGGTGTCGTCTCCGGTTCACCGGACACTACCCAGCGAACGGCGATACTGGATACACTGTCGACTTATTACGCGCTTGTCCCGACGAGCGAAGAGATCTGTCAGATCTGGCGCCAGAAAACGACCTAGACAATCGCACCCATAAAGTCTTGTAGAGGGCAAATCGGAGGTGATTCACCTAACCCTTTGTTTCTCCAAGATACGCCAAGCACGAGTGCCTCAACTAGCCAAAGAAAAGCGATTCACTTCGCCGCCAAGCCCCTCACGGCAGAGCTATCGGGTCGTTTTGATATTGTGTTCGCGGATGCCCCGCGAATCCTTACTGCGCAAAAAAAGCACAAGCGCGAGGGGACAACGACCCAGAAACGCCAAAAGGCGACTTTGGAGAAGCCGCCTTTTGGTTGTTGGACCCTTGGGACCGCGCTCGCCGGAATGGAACTCGAGTTTACGACGAACTATTCGATCGGGTCAGATCGAAGAACCGGCGACCAGTCCCAGATACGAAGAGAGCGAGTTATTGAAACGTCTGCGCGCTTCGGAATCCGAAGCTAGGGCAGCGCGGTAGGCTTTCCGTCTTCGATTTTATTTTTCTCGTCGGCCCAATTTATTCCGTCATCTAGGAGGATTCGTCGCTACCACCCGGGCTTCAAGTCATTCTCATCGGCAGCCGTCACGCTGTCTGGCGTTGAACTGGTTAACATCATGCGCAAGTGCCAGAGCCGCTTCGCGTTCAATCCGGCATCTGCTCTCTCAAGGAACAATTCGAGGCAATCGCCGCCTGAAATCCGTCAAGGCAACAATCATCCTGCACCATGATAGAAATTTGCAACAGAGCTGTAAGCGGCGGCTGATCCCCACATTGTCTGGGTGAGGCGGTGCTGCGAAGTCCTTTTCATCGGGTGATGGGGAGTGCGTTTCGCAATGTGTGCCAAGAATTCGTTTCTCACTTCTCTTGGCGTCGAG